>TARA_R110002073_G_scaffold118918_1_pt1 | contig 826851 bp, 693 predicted proteins | sample TARA_R110002073 | Tara Oceans TARA_R110002073 (sample SAMEA4397174) | marine metagenome | biome: Polar Biome; feature: [DCM] deep chlorophyll maximum layer (ENVO:01000326); material: water (ENVO:00002006), including particulate matter (ENVO:01000060) such as... | depth 40 m
TCGCCGATGGTAACAAACTCAAGCCCGAAGTCGGGATCGAAGTCGATGTCATCACCAGCAAAAGTGGCGCTGATACCTATCGCAATCGCCAACACGCTGAACGCTTTCATCTGTATGTTCATTGGTAACTCCTTGCTTCATGAATATCGACTATCCGAGCGTTATGGCAAGAATGCTCAAGTTTTCGATTCATGAACAATCAATAAAAAACCGTCGATCACAGAATGAACGACGGTTGAAAGACTGTTATTTATTTGCTCTGCTCGGCGCAACGCTTGTTATGGACAACCGAGTGCGAAAGCTTGGAGGAATGCGGAGACATCAAAGAAGTTCCATGCTCCGTCGCCGGTGAAGTCTGCGACTGGGTCTTGGTTGTTGAATGCTTGGAGGAATGCGGAGACATCGAAGAAGTTGACTGAGCCGTCGCCGGTCAGATCCGCGGGACATGCTGGTGCTTGATTGACCCCTGCCCAGAATCCGCCGGTGAGGGAGAATGCGCCGCCGGTCATTTCTGAACCTGCGTCTGGTTGCCCGATGGTTCCTGCGAGTTCGAAGGAGCCGCCGGTGGTCGAGCTGGTGCCTCCCGCGTCGATGGTGTGCCAAGTGATCTCAAATGAACCACCCGATGGACCTGCTAATGCGGATGTTGTCGCGAGTGCGAGTGCTCCAAGAGCGATTGATTTGAGGGCGCGATGATTTTTTGTTGTATTCATATCTTTTCACCTTTTATCGAGTACTTTGTGATTAAGTGTACCACATCGTGGTGTGTGCGGATCATGAATTTGAGAGATAATGAACCAAATTCGACCGAATTGCTCATATTCCAAGCGATAAGCGGGCATGCTGAGCGTCAATCTGCGTTTGCAGCGAATAACGGAAAAATTTGACCCAAAGGATGCCTAAACCATTGGAATTGGGTGAATTGCGAATTTTCTGGTTGTTCTCGGTCGTGATTGGAAGATACATCGCCCAAAGCGGAGATTGGGCCTAGACTTGAGTGGCTCGCCATGCGGCGTTTCAGTCGACGAAGAAGATGCCCGTCTCTCTCTCTCGATCATGACTTAGACTTTCGGGCATTTGGAAGACAGCAATGCTGAACCTGTATGTAGGGAATCTCCCGTACTCAATGAACGACCAGGAACTCAACGATCTTTTCTCACAGATCGGTGAAGTCCAGTCAGCACGCGTGATGAGCGACCGTGAAACCGGCCGCTCACGCGGATTCGGTTTCGTAGAAATGGCAGACGACGATGCCGGACACGAAGCAATCGAAAAACTTAACGGCCAAGACTGTGATGGCAGAGGCCTCGTAGTCAACGAAGCACGTCCACGCGAAGAACGCCCACGCGGCGGAGGCTTCGGTGGTGGCGGCGGTGGCGGTCGCGGCGGCTACGGCGGCGGCGGTGGCGGCGGTGGTGGTTACGGCGGCGGCGGCGGTGGTCGCAGCGGCGGTGGCGGTGGCTACGGCGGCGGCGGCGGCGGTGGAAACCGTGGCGGCGGCGGTGGCGGCGGCGGTCGCAGCGGCGGCGGCTGGTAAACCCAACCCCAATAACTAATGAAAAACCCGCAACTGATGTTGCGGGTTTTTTCGTGTCTTCTTCTCAGTCGTATGTTCCAATACAACTTATAGACAACCATCTCCGAACGCACTCAGAAACGCACTGACATCAAAGAAGTTGATCGAACCGTCGCCGGTAAAATCGACCGATGGGTCTTGTGTGTTAAACGCAGACAAGAACGCGGAAACATCAAAGAAGTTCAATGTTCCATCTCCGGTGATATCCGCAGGGCAATGATCAATGCAAATCCCATTCATCGAACAAAAGATCGTCAGTTGCGCTACCGGTGATGCAGAGAATCCTCCTGGTGCTTGCGAATCAGCAACTATCCATTGCATGTACCGGATCTGCCCATCGAGCGCCACGATATCGGCGATCGGATAATGCATTGTCCCAAAGCCTTGCCCATCGCCAACACCATCGAGCGTGATTGGACCAAGAACTTCATCCTGATCGAGCAAGCCATCAATTGGAGGGCTTTGCGAAATCACGACCCACGCGGATGCTCCGCCGAGAGCAGTATCGATCCCAACCTTAAACTCACTGTTGCCAATATTCGGAGGCGACAAGGCGACCATCTCAGGCACGACCCCACCGCTCCCAGCAACACCCACCGAGATCAATAACGGATTCTCCAATGATTCTTCACTCAACAACATCGGGCGATCAAACGGGAACTCCTCATTGGTAACACGAGGATCGGTGAGCCCATTGACCAAGAAATCTTCAATCGCATTCTGCACATTGGGTGGGAATGCAATAGGGACATTGAGTAATGGGTCACGGTTCTGTGCAAATGATACTTGCCCGTTGCGTCTGGCATAGAAGTCGAATACATCATCGAGTGTTGAGAGTTGACCATTATGCATGAACCGATCTCGCAGTCCAACATTGCGAAGCGAAGGCACCTTGAAGCGCCCGAGGTCTGCAGGATTATTGGTCACTTCAAATCGGCCACTGTCTTCAGTGATCGGTCGCAACCCGATATTCCGAAATCCGTTGCCGGTAAACTCTGCGCCGATATGACATGCTGTACATCTTGAACCATTGAGCGCATTGAGTCCATTGTTTTGTTGAGGTGTCAACGCACCGGGATTGCCTGCAACAAACGAATCAAATGGTGTTTGGTCTGGCAAGAGTGTTCGTTCGTAGGTTGCGATCGCCATTCCGATTCGTGCCGCGGTGATTTCGTCATCACCAAATGCAGATTCAAACAAATCGCTGTAGGATTCGCCGGATGCGATTGCGTTGTTCATATCCGTCGGCAAGCTCGAAGCAAGCGCCATCGGACGAGCGGTGTTTAACTTCACTGCTACCTGATCCCAATCTCGATCTTCGTGGGCCATCTCTTCGCTCGAAAGCACCGGCCCTACCGCTTGGCTTTCGAGTGCGCCACCGGTTGCGATCAGGATTTCACCCGTGATAGGATCAACAAACTGACTTGGTGCTCGTCCATCCCAGAAGAGTTCGTCCGCGAACATGGTCATCACAACCGGTTGTGCCAATCGCCCGCCGGTCTGAGGCAGCAAATCGAATGCTGGAGATTTGATATAGGTATCATCAGCATTCGTAAGCGAAACCCCAGGCGAACCCGCGATGTCATCGGGAGTTCCAAAGAGCTGATCAATTCCTGGATTCGAACCCAATCGAGGGTCAGCTCCGCCGCTCGAAGGGACATGACATGTGCCGCAGGACATGGTGTTATCACTTGAGAGTTGTTCATCCCAGAACAGGATTTTTCCGAGTGTGCTCTTCTCAGCGCTGAACTGGTTTTCAGCAGGGAATACTACAGGCGGCAAACTTGTCGGCTGGGCATGCGCTACCGACGCGCCCATACCGATCAACAAACTCAGTCCTTTTGCTGAGACAAAACGACAACCAACGCGCAGATCGCGCACACTTCCTGTATTCCTGTGCATGTTGTTCCTTAGATAGAGACCATTCTTAGGGCGAGGGACTTCCTGCAAGCATTACCCACAAGATACCCAACGGCTGACCCTGCAACTTATTACACAATAATGCATGATCCATAAAAAACCGGACACTTGTATGTGTCCGGGTATGGATGAGCGTCCAAAATCAAAGTCTCGTTGTTATCAGACTTATGGGCAACCCGCGAGGAATGTCTGACGGAAGGCTGAAATATCGAAGAAATCAAAGTTGCCCTCGCCTGTAAAGTCTGCGATTGAATCTTGATCGTTAAAAGCAGATAGGAACAAAGAGACATCAAAGAAGTTGAGCGCACCATCCGCATTGAGATCCGCAGTCGAACATTGCTGACTTGTTTCATGGCTCACATAGATCCCACCAAGCACAGACTCGTTGAATGCTGGACCATTGATTGTTGCGAAAAGTCCAGCGCCTCCACCTTGTTCAAAGAACTCGATACGGATTCGGTGCCATCCTGCACGCAATGGAATTGTTCCGGTTCGTTTCAGCATTGGGTGTAGGCCGCCGTTGTCGACAACTTGTTCTTCACCGATATACAAACTCGAACCATCATCGGAACTTGTCGAGAAAGTATAAAGCCCATCAACAAACGCCCAGACATACCCTTCGATCAGCACACCAACATTGTCGCTCAATCCAGAGTTCATAAACTCGCCTTCGGTTGATGCGAACTCAATGCCTGCAATGACATCCGTCGCATATGGAGTCAGCGAATCAAAGTCCGGCAAATCTACCGGGTTTGACAGCTCGTAATACTTCACACTCAGACCCGAAGCGGGTTCCAACCGTTCGTCGGCATCACGCAACGCACGCACATCGATCGTCACGGTAGTCGATGCGGAACCAATCACCCCCGATATGGTGTACTCGAACGAATCGATCCCGTTATACCCCGGAGTCGGTGTATACAAGAACACATCTCTCCCGCCCGGACCTTGGCCCTCGAGGAGTTCTACTGCACTACCTGATATGGTGACCGTATCAAATGCGATCAACTCGAATGCATCACACGATTGGCTTTCGTCATTGCCGAGCGCATCGATCTCGATTGGGTTTGCTTCATAGGTTTGTAGATTATCTGCAACCGCAGTTACTCCTTGACCGAGCATGTCACAGCCGTTGGTATCCATGAACGCAACAATCGTGTCTTGCACGCGTGGGTGGAACTGAAGCACCAAATTGCTCATCCCCCCAGGGCACCCGTGACAATACGACATGATTGTTCCACCGAAGGCGAGTGTGCAATCATCGGTCCCACATCCATCGATCTGAGGCGAATAACTATGCGTATGGGAAGTACCAAAGTTGTGCCCCAACTCATGACTTGCGACCATAACATCCCAGTTACCTGAGTTGTGATCTTCGAGCGGATACGGGAAACTACCATTCATGTATCCCGACACGCCGTATCCATATTCTTCGTTGCAGAGCACACCGACATAGGCGACCCCGCCGTAGTCCATATCTCGGCGTCCAGTAAAGTAGTGAACCACTGTTCGATCAATACTCCCCATATTGGCATTCCAATATTCACGAACCTGTGCGAGCGGATCGATTTCAAGCGTATACGGATCGGAGTCATCTCCCCAGACACGCAGGTACGGGATCGCCAATCGGACATTCACATCGCGCTGGTATATTTCTGAGATTGCCCCCATCAATGAAACAATGTACGCGGCGGAAGCGTCGACATTTCCACTGAAGAGATCGCGAGTAAACTCCCAATCGGTGTCGATTGCAATCCCTGCAATCCGACAAGGCTCAGCACCTCGATTGGTAATCGGTTGCCCTTCAATCATCGGACCGTTGGGTTCGAGATGCACATCACCGTTGTTGTAACCACACGAAGAAAGTGGAGCATTGTCAGGATTCATCGGATCGAGCACATCTTGCATCCGTGCTGCTTGGAGTGATTCATGTACATCTTTTCCCTGTGCGTAGGGACCGGTTGAAATTGAAATCAACTCGCCGTGCAGGTTGACGAATCCGTTGGTTCCGTAGGGTGAGATCGCTAGGTACGCCATCGAATCTACTTCGCCTGCAACAATGCCCGTGAGGACAACCACATCAGGACGGACAAGTTCATTCATGCCGTTCTTTGTTCCAACAACGATCTGGGCGTCAGGCAAGAGCACCTCAACCCGATCGAGTTCGAGATCGACGAATCCGCCTGGGATTGCGAGCTTCTCGATGCGTACATGTTCCCCAACGCTGACTGCTTTCACCCTTTGGTGCTCAACTGCAGAACCTGCAATTTGAATTGATTGCACTTGCGTGCTCACTTGGGAAACTGCCGACGATGCAACAACGCACAATACAATGGCACCACGAGCCAATGAACTCAACATATCCTGTCCTCCAGGGGAAATGAACCCCGTTATGATGTCATGACCCGGTTTTACGACCTGGTTTTTCAGGGATCCAGAACGGATGCCTGTTTTGTTGCCCTATTGCCTCAAAGACCCGGCGCCGAACAACTCAAAATAAAAAACAGGTCCGCCCCCTTCTGGTTGCGGACCTGTTGAATGTACAGGAAATCTGGGTTTCAATCAACCCAATTCCACTCGATTATGGGCATCCAGCACTGAATGCATTCAAGAATGCACTCACATCGAAGAAGTTCCATTGCCCATCGCCTGTGAAATCAGCAATCGGGTCTTGAGCACTGAACGCGTTGAGGAACGCAGAGACATCAAAGAAGTTGAGCACCCCATCACCAGTCAGGTCTGCAGCACAACTATCCTGAAGCAACGCAACAACACGATTCGATGCGACCCCATCGACATTACTGAAACCACCACCGATGATCAAGGATTCACCTTCACCCGAGTCATAGACCATGCCGGTGAAGATACTGCCATCAACACTGGTGACGACTCCGTCCCATTTGGTGCCGTTCCACTTCGCGACACCATCTGCAACATTCGCGCCTGAGTTGGAGAAGTTGCCAAGTGCGTACAGCGCCTCTCCACTACCATCATCAAAGACAACGAGTTCGTGGACATCACCGTCGAATCCGTCACCCATTGATGACCACGCAGCGCCGTCCCACTTTGCGATATTGGTTGACACCGCAGCGCCTGCTGCGAGGTTGAATCGGCCGCCGACATACAATGCTTCGCCGCTTCCATCATCCCAACTTGTCATGTGCAAGACTTGAGCGAATCCAGTCGTGCGAGATACGCCACTGTCCATTGCTGTCCATGATGTGCCGTCCCACTCGGCGACATTGAGTGCTGCAACGCCGCCCATGGTCAGGAATCGTCCACCTGCATACAGGTGATTTCCTGAACCCAAATCTGTTTGATGCAGATCGAGCACGATCAATGGGACTGCTCCGCCGATGGTGCCGCCGACACCTGTGTAGGTTGTGCCGTCCCACTTTGCGATATGGTCGAGTTCGGAGTTCCCGTTGAGATCGCCGTAGTTCCCTGCGATATAGAGTTGTTCACCCGTTGCGCCGTCGTCGTACACTTCGAGATCCCAGAATGAGTTCAAGAAGATTTCGGATTGTGCGTTCATACTGTGCCATGCGGAACCATCCCAGCGTGCGAGCTTTGCGGATCCGACAATGTTATCTGCGGTATCGAAGTATCCCGCTGCGATCAAATCACCTTGGTAACTCTTGATTGAGTTGGTGTAACCTCCTTGGAGACCGCCGCCGACGGATTGCCATGTAGATCCATCCCAACGCGCGATTTGCGTCCCTGACCCTGCACCCCCAACAATTCCGAACGATCCCGCAGCATAAAGCGATTCCCCGGTTCCATCATCATGGGCCGTCAGCGAAGCGACATATGAACCCGAAAAACCGGGATTTCCAAGTGTATTTGATAAATCCTGGGCATGGGCATGACCCGCTGCACACGCGAGGGCCATTGTCATCGTGATACTGTACTTTTTGTGAACCATCTATTTCTCCTGGTTTGAGTAAAAAAAATCTCTGAAGAATAATGTAACTGAAAGAGACACAAATTTGAGGCGATATTTGAGATTCTATAGAATTTGAAATCATCCAAAACGCAGAATGAATGAATTACCCCCGTATGACAATTCTATGTTTTCACTCTACAAAATTTATTGCAAACTCCCTCTCTATCAAGGGTTACAACAAATCAAACACCCGCCAGCGACCATGCATCATCGCATATTCAACAACCGATTCATGAGGGAAAATAATTTTATTGATGTAAACGACCTCATACTTTATTTCGCAAAAAATGCGGATGTAGATGTAAATGAACGAAGAACATCCTGTGCGCTGTCACCATCGAAAAACCCATATCAATAAACTGCGCCCATGCTCTCATCATATTTCCATACATGGATCAGCTCGAAGTATTTTCTCCAGACACTAAAAAACACGCCCCAGATGGAGCGTGTTCGTGTAACTTGTGATTATAAGTTGAGTCTTAGCCGTTCCAACCCGCTTTGAAGTTGTTCAATGCTTCAACGAGTGATTTCTCGTTGTCGTCATTGATCGCCTTCGCTTCGTTGATTGCATCCCAAACACCCTTGGCAGAGGTCTGGAAGTACTCGTGCATGGCCTTCTCGAAAGCAGCGACCTTGGTTACTTCGACGGTGTCCAAGAATCCTTTGGTGCCCGCGTAGATCGAGACGATCTGGTCGGTCACATTGAACGGCACATACTGAGGCTGCTTGAGCAACTCAACCATTCTTGCACCACGATCAAGCTGTGCCTGTGTCGCTTTATCAAGATCGGTACCGAGCTGAGCAAATGCTTCGAGTTCGCGATAGGCCGCGAGGTCGAGACGGAGTGAACCCGCGATCTTCTTCATCGCTTTCACTTGAGCAGCACCACCCACACGCGAAACCGAGATACCCACATTAATCGCAGGACGAACACCTGAGAAGAAGAGTTCTGGTTCGAGGTAGATCTGGCCATCGGTAATCGAAATCACATTGGTCGGGATGTATGCAGACACATCGCCTTCCTGTGTTTCAATGATTGGAAGTGCTGTCAATGAACCCGCACCGTGCTCATCGGAGAGCTTGGTGGAGCGTTCAAGGAGACGGCTATGCAGGTAGAAAACATCACCAGGGAATGCTTCACGGCCTGGAGGACGACGGAGAAGAAGTGAAAGCTGGCGGTACGCGACTGCCTGCTTTGAAAGGTCGTCGTATACACAAAGAACATGCTTTGGATACTTCGCACCGTTGGCAAGTTTCTTGCCTTCTTCTTTGCCCGACCACATGAAGTGCTCGCCCATAGTACACCCGGTGTACGGTGCGATGTACTGCATCGGTGCAGGGTCTGATGAACCCGCGTTGACGACAATGGTGTAATCCATCGCGCCTGCGTCTTTGAGTGTCTGAACAACACCAGCAACGGTTGATTCTTTCTGACCCACCGCAACATAAACACAAACCACTGCGTCGTCGGTGCCCCAGTATTGTTTTTGGTTGATGATTGCGTCGATCGCGACTGCGGTTTTACCAGTCTTTCTGTCACCAATGATCAACTCACGCTGGCCGCGGCCGACAGGGATCATTGCATCAATCGCTTTGATACCAGTCTGGAGTGGTTCATGTACCGGCTGACGAGCAGCGATGCCCGGCGCGATAATATCAACAAGCGCAGTCTCGGTTGTACCCAATACTGGACCACCATCGACTGGACGACCCAATGGGTCGACAACGCGGCCGAGGAGTGCTTCACCAACAGGTACTTCGAGAAGTCTACCGGTTGCTTTTACGGTGTCGCCTTCTTTTACCGCAAGGAAGTTGCCGTAGATGATTGCACCAACGGTGTCCTCTTCGAGGTTCATCACCTGGCCCATGACGGCGCCTTCGGATGATTCGAACTCGATGAGTTCACCAGCCATTGCTTTGGACAGACCATAGATTCGAGCAATACCGTCGCCGACTTCGACAACGCGCCCTACTTCTGAGATCTCCAACTCGCTGGAAAACTGTGCAATTTCTTGTTTGATTACGGAGACGATTTCATCGGTCTTGATCTTCACGGGAAGCTCTCCTGCGTTGCCCATCCTTGTACGATTATTTGTACAAACCTAGGTGTGCGATGCGTGAAAAGGGGTTCGAAAACTCGCTCTCAATCGGCCTACATGCCCAATCTGAGAGGGAGAGAAGGGTAGGGCACCAAGACACGGAAGTCATGCAATTACCAGCAGTTGAAATTATTGTTTGGGAGAGAACCATTGCCGACAGATCTCTGAGTGAACTCACAACCTTTATGGAGTCTGTGTGGGCGGAGACCCAGTCGTCCCCGTGGGCTCATCAATTGGCGAAATCACCAGATTCACCGTAAAATCAGGACTCACGACCCTACAACCCGGAGGCAAACCGAGGATTTGGGCAGATTTTGATCGAATTCGGCGACCGAGATCCTCGAAACTCAGATCCACAATCGCCCGCGGACGGACTTCGCCGGATTTGAGTAGCGCAATCCCTTCCGCAGGGCCTTCAAACATCACATTCACGAGATCTTTGTCCGCATCATCAATGACAACACGCCAATTCCCGATCCCATCGGGAGCCATTAATACCTGTACAGGCAATCGAGCGATTGATACATTTTCAGTCAATGTACGAACCGTGACAAGCACATCAACCTGTATGGGTTCGATGAGTGTTGCCCAGTCCGATTGGTCTACCCCTGAGAGTTCGATGACTAATCCGGGGATTGTTTCGAGTCGACCTTGTGCAAGTTCCACGATCTCGGATTGATCCACGCGAACATACGCCTCGTCACCCTCAATCCCAGCGAGCACCCCCATCGGCGCGGTTACCCGTACAAATGTTGGTTCCGCACGGGGTGCTCCATCGAGTTCAACCCCGTCGGGCATTAAGACTCGGACAGGGAACTCGCGGGTCTCGAGTTCATCAACCTCAACCTGGATCACAGAGGGCGACACATCTGTGATAATCAGCCCATGGACTTTCATCTCGGTTGAATCTCGGAGAAGTGCTTGAATATCCAATGGGTGAATCCCACGGGTCGCAGGGAAATCTCGACCCACTCGGAGCTCAACTTGATTCTGTAGCGCCCGCGCGAACCGATCAATACCTGCGGTCGAACCTTCAACATCAATTGATACTGTCCGAACCGGTTCGCGTAAACCATCATTCCCCAGCGCCTGACGAACGACAAGACGATCTCTGCCCGCCGATTCAATCACGGTCAGAACAACCTGTGCTTCTAGCGTTTGGGTGCGGACCATCCTGGATTCTGCCAAAAGCCAGACCATCACCGTGATCAATGTGACAATTCCGATCGTGCGAACTTGCCCGCCGAATGTGCGTTTTTCGTTCATGACGCGCCTCCGCTTGCGGGTTTTTTGGGTTCGGCGGGATCATTCCTGAGCAGAGATTCGTCGGGTGAGACTTCTTTTCCGTTGGTTGCTTCAAGATCGTTGGCGAAGCCGCTCGAAGCGTCTTCGGCGATCGATTCGCTCTCGTCAGCTGATGTCTCGTTCATTGGTGGCGCCCGGTGTCCGAGCTCTTCCTTGATGATCTCTTTGAGATCACTGGGATCGATTGGTGCAGAGAGCACACCTCTTTGAGCAATCCTGATCAAACCACTCTCTTCAGAAACAACGATCACGAGCGCATCTGAATCTTTGGAGACACCCAGCGCTGCTCGGTGCCTTGACCCGAATGAAGCATCTGAGATCTCACCCGCGCCAGCCATAGGGAGTTGGACACCTGCAGAATGAATTTTGTCACCTCGAATGACAACTGCGAGATCGTGAAGTGCTGATCCTGGATGAAAAATTGTCTGGATGAGCGCCGCGGTCAGTGTCGCGTTGAGGACCGTCCCGCCCTCGATGACTGTTTTGAGTCCAACCCGGCGCTCGATCACGATGATCGCGCCGAACCGCGCCTTCGAGAGGAATGTGCATGCGGGCGCGATTTCTCCCGCGACCCGGGCAGCCCCCTCGTAGCCTCCCCCTTGAAAGAATCGGGTTTCACCCAACCGGATCAATGCCCGTCTCAGTTCAGGCTGAAAAATGACAACAAGCGCGATCGCAATGACCGCAAGCATCCTGTCGTAGAGGTATGCCATGCGTGCGAAGACATCGTCCCCAAGGAAACGAACAAAGAGCGTGCCGACGATCAGGATAAAGAGCAGCCCTTTGAGCGCACGAGCTGCGCGGGTGCCTTGCACAAATCGGAAAACGGCGTACACTACAAACCAGATCAGGATAAGCTCGACCGCGACTTCCCACCATGAGTAAGAGCCGAGCCGATCAAGCAAGTCATAAAACCGATCTAATGATCCCAATTCGCTATCCTTTAAGAAGTTCTGGTTTGATGCCGGGTTCCAGTCGTGCCCCAAGATATGATCTTCTTGGAGTTCTATTCTAACCAATTGCACCCAGATGTGCATTCATTCATCGGCACAATCCGTTTCAAACCTGACCCGCACGAGTTTGCTCGTGTGAATCTCGATCAAAACCTCATGCCTTACACCATCACCCAAGTCGAAACGACCCCGAACCCCAACGCCCGCAAGCTGATCGTTGATCCATCCCCTGGATCAATCCGCTCATACTTCAAACCCCAAGACGCACAGGATGATTCGCTTGGTCGAGCACTCTTCGAGATTCCCCAAATCACAAATGTTTTGATCCATACCCAGTTCATCTCGGTGTGTATCAAACCGGGTTCAAGCTGGAAATCGGTGATCAAATCGGTTGAAAAAACACTCTCGCTCGTCGAATAACTTCTGCCCATTGTTTCAATCCCCCGCCGCACCACTATGTCTGATCACACGCTGACCCGTCAACTCGAAGCATGGTTCAAATCCAACGCCCGTGATCTGCCTTGGAGATTGGATGTCCGTGATCCATACCATGCGCTCGTCTCTGAACTTATGCTTCAACAGACACAGGTTTCGCGGGTACTTGAAAAGTATCAGCCTTTCATTGATCAGTTCCCGACCCCCCAGTCTCTTGCCCAAGCGCCTGAAGAAGAGGTGCTCGCCGCATGGGCGGGGCTTGGTTATTACCGCCGAGCAAGAATGCTCCATGCGTGCGCCAAAGCAATCGTCGAATACCACGATGGCATTGTGCCTGAATCGGTCGACGAACTCATCAAACTCCCCGGCGTTGGTCGATATACCGCGGGCGCGATCGCTTCGATCGTGTTCCATCAACGCGAATCAATCGTCGATGGAAATGTCATCCGCGTGCTGTTGCGATTGCACAATAAATCTGTTTCACAGACGGACAAGGACACCGTCAAATGGGCTTGGCAACGGGCAGAAGAACTGGTTCAAGCATCTCAAAAACCCGCAGTGTTTAACGAAGCGATGATGGAACTGGGTGCGACTTGCTGCACACCCAAGAATATCCGGTGCGATCAGTGCCCGATCCGTTCGCATTGCGCATCATTCGAGATGGGAACGACAGAATCGATTCCGTTGCCCAAGCCTCGGGCAAAGCAGAAGCGAATGTACTGCGCTACATTGATCGCAACCAAATCGACCGCAAACAGCGAATCAATCCTGCTCGAACAGCGTCCCTCAACGGGGATGTGGGCCAACATGTTCCAAGCACCAACCATCGAACGCGATGATCGTGAACACGATGCGGAGGAGATCACTACCCACCTCGGCGTCGGCGCAGATTGCATTGAACCTGCAGGTAGTTTTACGCATATCACGACGCATCGGATTGTTGAGTTCAGGGTCTATCGTGTGAAAACTGACAAATCGAACCTGAAACCAAGCAAAAACCAAGCCTATCGGACCATAGACACACTCGATCAAGTCGCGCTCTCCAACGCCCAACGGAAAGCAATTGCGATCGCAGGTATTCTCTGAACCCATCGCTCACTCTCTCATCCCTACTATCTGGGTATGCACATCGCGGTCATCATCCCGGTCTATAACGAGCAAACGCTGCTCCCCAAGTTGTTTGAAAAGCTCATCAATACGCAAGTCCCGATGACACTCAATGGCGAGCGATGCCAACGAACAATCTATCTGGTGAACGATGGGTCAACAGATGACACTCAATCAATCATCAATGATCTTGCGATGCGTGAAGATACCATCGCCATTCATCAGCAGAGAAACATGGGTAAGGGAGCCGCACTCGCTTCGGGGATTGCACAAGCACTAGAAGACAACGCAGACGCGATCATCATCCAAGATGCGGATCTTGAATATGACCCTGCCGAACACGACGCGATGCTTATGCCGATCATTGACGGGCGCGCCGATGCAGTCATCGGCACCCGGTTCCTCGGGCAAACCCACCGGGTGCTCTACTACTGGCACTCGATTGCGAATCGGATCATTACACTGACATCAAACATGATGAGCAACCTGAATCTGACCGACATCGAATGTGGTTTTAAAGCATTCACCCGTCAAGCAATCGAGCATATCACGATCACCGAACCACGGTTTGGTGTTGAACCCGAGCTTATTGCCAAGCTTGCTAAGACGAAAATCATCGATGCGGATACCGGCAAGCATCGGCCTCTACGGATTTATGAGGTGCCGATCTCGTATGCAGGCAGGACTTATGAAGAGGGCAAGAAAATCGGATGGAAAGACGGGGTCGAAGCGATCTGGTGCATATTCAAGCACAACTTGTGATTGCAGATCCGAAAATGGAGATGCTCAAAGTAGATCAACCTACGACGCGGGTAAAGCGTTCGAGCAACGAATCGAGTTCAGTCGGAGTTGATGCATTGAGCGTGACATGCCCGATCTTTCGGCCGGCCATTGGTGCTTTGCCATACATATGAACATGCGCATCGGGCATCGCATCAAGTGCGCCTGGTCTTGGTTCGTTGCCGATGATGTTGACCATCGCACTGTGTCCAACCGGATCTGTCGATCCCAGTTCCATGCCCATCACTGCACGCATGTGGTTCTCGAACTGACTGGTCTTGGCGCCTTCGATAGTCCAGTGCCCGGTATTGTGAACACGCGGAGCGATCTCGTTGGCGACGAGGTACGCGTTCTCATCTTCCCCGATCTGGAAGAACTCGACCGCGAGGGTGCCAACATAATCAAAGTGTTCAAGGATGTCTTTGATTGCGCTTTGAGCCTGCGCTGAAATAGCATCGCTGACATCTTGTGCGGGAGCTTTGGAAACTCGGAGGATGCCGCCGCGATGAATGTTTTGAGCGAGCGGATAATACATGATCTCGCCGGATCGGCTGCGGGTCGCGATGATCGAGAGTTCCCGGGTGAACTCAACGAACTGATCGAGGATCGCGGGGACTGAGCCGATGGTTTCGAATGCTTCGCGGGCGTGGGATTGATCGTTGATCAGGACTTGCCCTTTGCCGTCGTATCCGAGTCTGCGAGCTTTGAGAATCGCGGGTGTGCCGACCTCTTCGATGGCAGCACCGAGTGAATCTATATCATTAACCAGCGCATAATCAGGCACCGCAATACCAAGATTTGAGAACATGGTGCGTTCGAGGGCGCGGTCTTGGGCAACATCGAGTGCTTGGGCGTTAGGTTCGATCGGGCAGTGCTTGGCAATGATCTCAGCAGCAGCTGATGGGACATTTTCAAACTCGTAGGTGACGACCTGCGATACCTCGGCGAGCTTGGCGAGTGCCGCAGAATCGTCGTAGTTTGCTTGGATATGTTGGCAGGTTGAGCGAGCGCAGCAATCAGGATTTGGATCAAGGACAGTACATTGGACACCAAGATACTCAACCGATTTGGCGAGCATCTGCGCAAGCTGCCCGCCTCCGATGATGCCGACGCGTTGAATGGGCTGGTCTGAAGCGATGGTGGGTCTGCCTTATGAACGGGGATCGGGGTTATCGATGACGGCTTGGGTTTGATTTGCACGAAATGCTTCGAGCTTGGCATTGATGTCTGGATACTTGTTTGCCAATATTGATCCCGCCAAAAGACCCGCGTTTGATGCCCCTGCTTTGCCGATTGCGACGGTGGCAACAGGGATGCCCGCGGGCATTTGTGCGATTGAGAGCAGGCTGTCCATGCCTTTGAGTGCTTTGCTCATGACAGGCACGCCGATCACGGGAAGGGTTGTCAGCGCTGCGACCATGCCTGGGAGATGGGCAGCGCCACCAGCGCCAGCTATGATGACTTCAATGCCTCGGGACTTGGCTTCTTTAGCGTGTGAGACGAGCAGCTCTGGGGTGCGATGTGCAGAGACAACCATGATCTCGTAGGGAACACCGAGGGTATCGAGCGACTTGGCCGCGTGCTCCATAACATCGGACCAATCCGACTTGGAACCCATGATCACGCTGACGAGTTGTGTGCTTGGAGTGCTCATGATCGATGTTAGGCCTTGTTGGTTAAGGATCAACAGCTGAGCCTGCAGATGCGGGTTCAACGAGGAGTTTAAAGGTTGATTCGATGAGTTCGAAACCGGGCGCTTGAAAATCTGCAACCTCATCTGGGACAGATTTACGGATCTCTATGTATCGACCATCCGCGAGCTTTGCGAGAAACAGGCGCACACTCCCCTGCGTGTCATCATTATATGACACTTTTCCATCGACCCCGCCGCCAACGAGCCCGAGCCATTTGTCCATTGATTGCTGATCTATGAGTTCTGGGTCTGGTGTGAATTCATTGACGGTCACCTGTAACTCATCTTGCAAAGGCTTTGTTGAATCGAAGATGATGACCCTGAAATATCCCCACCCCGGAGTCTGGACAAGAATTGACATCATACCTCTTGTCGTTGAACCATCTTCGTTTTCGATGTCTTCGTTTTGATACCAATCCAGCCACCAGTTGCTCGGTATATCGAACGCGACAAACTCATTCTCAAATGGATACGGGGAAGCAATTCTTGGAGGAATTTTATTGTCTTGTGTAATCTTGAGGGTGTTCAGAATTTTAGTGTAACCAGGCTTGAGCGTATCCCACGTTTCACTATCCGCCAGCATGTTGATGAGCATGTGTTTGTCATCTTCAATAACAACTTCCAACAGCCGCAAAGTGAAATCGGTGTTCTCTAGCACCACATCGTATTCGAAACCGTAACCTTCAAATGGTCCCTGCCCATCGATCGGCCTTGGGGAACCGATGATCTCCATGCCTGCATTTTGTATATAGCTCTGGAGTGTGTCCTCAACCATGTCTTCTTCAGGGTCAACATTTTTCAACGAGAACTCAAAGAATGCATCACCAAACAATGGTTCTGCTTGGAACCACATCACAGGTCCTGGGACCTCTTCATCACGGGTGATGTACCAGTTTGATGGATACTCAAACTGGAATGATTCATTCACATGCTTACTTGGTTGATTAAGCGAAGGCTCAGCGGCAAAGCTCATAAACATAAGGCCGACAAGAACCGCAATACCAATGAGTCTGAGAAAAATTGGGAGAACGAGGAACCAAACAATCGCCCATATCACTTTTACATCAAACACTGATTTTGTCGCGTAGTACAAGGTGCATGACGACCATATCTCAAGAACAATAAGAACGCCAGCGGAAGTCAATGCAAACACGGTTGATTGATCTTGTATGTAATTAAGAAAAGTAGTGTGAAGAGTTGCGCCGCAGATCACAATCAAGAAGAATACCAGATGCTTGGCAATCCCTGCAATCATGTACACTCGACCGGTCATTGACCAAGACGCATCATGTACACCACACATGGCCAAGCGGAGCCTATACCAATACCCACCGAGCCAGAAAACAAAACCTCCCCTAATGATCCCAGCGAGTACAGCGATGAGCGCAATTTCAAACCATGATTCTGGAAACCACGGCCTTGAACTTCCAAGCACAACCTTTTTCTCAAATGATGATACAATCTGGGAAGCGCCGACAATCCAGATGATAAAAAACATCAACCACCCTGGCGCGTGTACGCCAAACGAACGGGTGAACTTGCTCGGCCGAAAAAAGTAGGCGAAGGGTAAAGCGAGAAATGGAACTGTTCCGCGATCATCATCAATCGCCAGTTCACTCCAATAATCGTCTGCATCAGAAGTCATACGATCTGTATCTGAATCGTAATGGACATCTACATATTGTGTTGGCTCTAGTTCATCTGACATGAATACTCTCTTTCACTGCATGTATCAATAATCAAATGAACACCCAAAGGCGATCGAGCCCCAGGTTTGGGAGTTGGGTTGGGCTTCAAACTCTTTGGTCTGAAAAGTCTGTGACCAGCCGAGGTAAACTGCTTTATAGCGAGTAACAACCCCGACGGTTGCCTGTGCGACCAAGGCTTCAGAGTCTGTGTCGCGTGAGTTGGCAAAGGTGTTCCCGTCAAGGAAGATGTTCCATGCAACCGCATCAACACCGAGCGTGGTGTATGCATAGAACGACCAGTTGTCTTCACCCCAGTTTGCATTGCCCACGGTGTGGTCCTTGTGCCCCAGCAGCGATGCGGGTCCAAAGTCACTGGGAAGATTCAGTCCGGCGCGGAGGGTCAGTCTTGTGCGAACCCGTGTGTGAACATTCCCCAGATCGAACCCGATCGCAGGGAGCATCTCAAAGCCAACCCCCTGAATATTGCCTGGCTTGGTTTTCCAGGTGCGCTCGAAGGTGAAGTTGATCGCCGCTTCGTTTGCGAGTTGATGGTCCCAACCCTGAGGCGTGTCCTCATCGGGGAATACATTATGAATAAACCGTTGGACTGCTTCTGCCTGCGAGCGTTCGCCTATGACTCCGAGATCCAGTTCAAAGTGATCATGTTTCTGATCATCTGCTCGTTGGAATGAGAATGCGAAGTAGAGGTACCCGCCATATGGATGGTCATCGGTTGCAGGTGATGGGTCGGTGATGTCGATCCCTGTAAAGATCATCTGCTTCACCGCGAGCCCGAGTCCGAAACGAGGATTATCCCATTCACCCGCAGGTGCAAACCTTTCTTCGAGATCAGTACTCAACTGAGGATCGAACGAGAGTTCGAACCCTATCCCGTTGGTGTAGTACCGATCGGTATCATCGATGAAGTTGGGGAGGGTGCCGTCGTTATCCCAGTAGATTGTTGTATCGCGGAGTTTGATCTTTGAGAGCGACCAAGAATCGGTTGATTCCGAAAGTACTGCTGTTGGATCGGTGGTGAACGAATCGGTTAATGACGAATCTGATTCATCTTGCGCATGAAGAACAGAACAGCATAACGCGATCAATATAAGCTTTGAAATATACATACGCACAGGATATCGGATACCCACAGCGTTGGCACTGATCAATCATAATCTATCATCAAGATTTATCTTCTTCTGCGATTCCCAATCATCAATCCGCCCGCGAGCAAGACCAAACAGCTCGGCGCTGGGACGGGCTCGGTGGTGATGATCAGCTTTGGAACCGGGAATCCTGTTGGCATTCCGTCATCGACGACATCACTGAGTCCAAAGACGAACTCGAACAAAGCCCCCGGGTCCGGGTCATAGGTCGCGAGCCTCCCGGTCATCATGAAGGGCGAGTCATCCACCATCGATTCCATTATGTCTTCGATCGCATCTGGGCTCATGTCCATCGAGATCGTGCCGGGTGGTGTAATCGCATCGATGGTCACCCCGGTGTATTCATCGCCGGAGCCCATCGAGTCAAAGATTTCATCCAGACTTATCCCGGACCCCATTGGATCTACAAATGTTGCATAGTCCGAAGTGGTCGATGTGAAAACCACATCTTCGAAACCATCGGCAAAGTTGGCGATGAGCCCTCCACCAACGAGTTCGAGTTCAAACGAAACACTCACAATCGAATGACCATCGGGGATCACCAAATCGGCGAGTTCAAACCCAAAGAAGGTCCGCCGTTCAGTGGTGGTGAACCCGCTGACGGTTGTGTGTCCCATGAAGCAGGTCTGAAAATCAATATCGTTATCAGGAATCAAAGGCATCCCCCCAGCAGGCGTTGAATAGAACGCGCCGACATGGAATGATTCGACTTCGAACACATCTGCCGAAGCGATGGATCCTGCGATCGCGAGCAATCCAGACCCGAAGAGTAGTTGACGAGTTGATGAGCGTGTTGTTACTGACATGTGATCCCTCCGAGTGTGTATGAAGTGGTGGTCGATCCACCAAACTTAGACCACCAGTATACAAGATTAGCTGACCACTCGGAAGGAAAATTTGATGCTCTTCATCTGGATCGACGCTTCAAAATGAGGGGTGATGCGAACAAAGTGCAATCAAGCAAGTTCACTAATAACCCTGTTCATTCCCCCACCGATCGGAATCTGCAGGTGGAAAAAGAATCCAATCGCCATCGTATTTTGCTTGTTCATCATTACTGAGTGTCTCCCACTCATCGAGTGTAAACCATGAATGGACTGGATTGGTTGAGTATTCCTCGTCTGGTAGGCTCGTTATTGTTTCCATAAATGGAACAGCCGAAAACCCGCCATCATTGTCGCGGTCTGGTCCCCCGGACCAAAGGAGAGGATTGCCTTCGATAATTGCATAGTTGAACACCTCATCGGTGTGTAGGTCTACAGGGTCGACACGAATATGCTCGAATGAAATGTCCTCGAGAGATTCAGGCCAATCCCCTGTCGCAAGACGATGACGATGGATGGCAAGCACTACAATCGCGGATCTTACTTCAACTTCATGCAAAACATATATACCAGCGAGAATCTCGCTCATTTGTTTATACATAAGTGCAGGAACGAATGAAACAGCGTCACGATTCGTTTGAAGATCATCTAAAAACTGCTTTACATGACTTCTCTGTACCGTTGGCGGATAGGCCATAAAATCTGCAATGAGCGCTCCGTTATACTCTTTGAGAATATTGATCTGTTGATCAAGCGGAGCAAACTCAATCGTTGTAATTTTGTTTACCGTTTCAGATTCCAAGAAGAGTGGCATTCCCAGTGTTTGCTGAAAAACAGTTGCCCGGGCATACTCTTCAAGAACCAGTTGGGTAGATTCTTCGGATAAATCTCCATCGACTGACTCAGAATAGAGATCACGGAGTTGAAGAATCTCGAAGTATTCTTCAGCGTTGACAATCGGGGTCATGTCCTGATTTAACCCGCTGATCAAATGCTCTTGAAATTCGGCGAGCTGATCATCAGTGTAAGCATCTGGATCGACCGCGAGAGTTTGCTTGATGACGCTGCCGACTACACTTTGAACTGCTATCCGACTCAACCACCCGGTCAACATGGGTGATTCCATCATTAGCCTATGCGAATCGATCATCGCGCGAACATCTTCAACTGTTTCCTTAGCACGATCTGCAAGGACCAAATACCGTATCCTTCCTCTCAAAGCTGCAGCTGCTGGTCGTACTGATGAGGTATACACAATGAAATGATTTCCCTCATCATCGTACAAGTCTACATCAAGCCGAATCGCAACTGCATCCCTTTTTGTCAACTCTTGCATTAGATCGAGTTCTGGCGCGATCGATTCATACACCCCTCTCGCTTCTTCCCAGAGGAAGCCAAGCCTGGCAAGATCTAATGCCGACCACGAATCGAACCCTTCATTTGTGTCAGGAATCTGGTTGAGTTTTTCAACCAAGCGATCATTCGCCCGTTCTACTGCGTGCCCCACCCGTTGGTCTTTGGGGATCGAATCAACCCACGCATTCCACCGAGCAATATACCGCTCGACTGGCTCGTCAGCTTCTGGCCAAGGCGCAGACTCAGGTACTTCGAACGGCGCGAATGTGATTTCATTTGTTGATTCGGCCTGCTTCTCTTCTGAAATACAACCCGAAATTATCAGTAGACACAGACCACAATGAAACCCACATGCCCTCATCATTCGTCTCATCCCTCTTCCGATTCCGACAGCTTTGCAACCACGGACAAATCTTCGAGCGTGCTCATGTCTTGGGTGATGTTGGTATCACCCGCAGCGATTGAACGCAGGAGCCTTCGCATGATCTTGCCTGATCTCGTCTTCGGGAGTGCACCTGTAAAACGGATCATATCGGGTTTGGCGATAGCGCCGATCTCTTTGGCGACATGGGCGCGGAGTGCTTCTTTGAGTTCGTCGCTTGCTTCGAACCCCGGCCCGGGGGTGACGAATGCAGCGATCCCTGTCCCCTTGATTTCGTGAGGCATACCGACCACCGCTGCTTCGACCACGCATTCATGTGCGACCAATGCGCTCTCGACTTCCATCGTTCCCAGACGATGACCCGAGACATTAATCACATCATCGGTGCGCCCCATGATCCAGAAGTTGCCGAGTTCGTCGCGCCGAGCGCCATCTCCCGCGGTGTAGTAGAGTTCATCACCCTTGGCGACGGTACTCCAGTAGGTATCGACGAAGCGTTGGCGATCGCCGTGAATTCCACGGAGCATCGCGGGCCAAGGTTTGCGGATAACCATCAGTCCCCCGGTGTTTTCCTTGGCAACATTGCCCGCCTCGTCGGTGACTGCAGCGTCGATCCCGAACATAGGAAGGGTGCAGCTCCCGGGTTTGGTCGGTGTCACACCAGGCAATGGGGTGATGACATGCCCGCCGGTTTCGGTCTGCCAATAGGTATCGACAATCGGGCATACACCTCGACCAATCTTGTTGCGATACCACATCCATGCTTCAGGGTTGATCGGTTCCCCGACAGTTCCCAGCACTTGAATTGACGACAAATCACATGACTCTGGGTGTTCATCGCCCCACTTCATGAACGCACGGATCGCGGTGGGCGCGGTATAGAACTGGGTCACCTTATACCGATCGACAATCTGCCAGAACCTCGCAGCGGTCGGATAATCTGGACCACCTTCAAACATGAGCGTTGGGACACGGTTTGGGAGAATGCCATACACGATGTACGAGTGTCCGGTGATCCATCCACAATCCGCGGTACACCAGAAGACCTGATTCTGATCGGGGATCAGATTGAACGCGTACTTACTCGTCATGTAAGTATGCGCCATGTACCCGCCGGTGGTGTGAACAATGCCCTTTGGTTTTCCGGTTGATCCAGAGGTATAAAGCAAGAAAAGCATGTCTTCTGCGTCCATGTGTTCGCACGGGCAATCATCGGATACTTTCCCCATTTCCTCATCCCAGCACCGATCGAGTTCGCCCCAGGATATATCGTTGTGGCAGCGCCCGAGACAGAGGACATGCTCAACGGGTTGATCATCATGTTCATTGAGCATCGTGATCGCGTCGTCTACATTTTTCTTGAGCGGCACAATCTTGCCGCGACGCCATGAACCATCACAGGTGATAATCATTTTCGAGTTTGCATCACTCACCCGATCAGCGATTGCTTGCGCTGAAAACCCACCGAAGATCACAGAATGGGGTGCACCGATCCGGGCGCACGCGAGCATCGCGATCGCCAGTTCGGGGACCATGCCCATATAAATAGTGACGATATCGCCCTTACCGATCCCCTTGGACTTGAGCACATTGGCGAGCTTGGAGACTTGCGTTTGAAGGTCTTTGTAAGTCAGCGTGCGTTGGTCCGCAGGTGTACCAGAATCATCAACCGGTTCACCTTCCCAGATAATCGCGGGATCATTGCCCTGCCCTAATTCAACCTGTCGATCGACACAGTTGTAACAAACATTGGTTGTGCCCCCCTTGAACCATTTCGCATCGGGCGCGTTCCATTCGAGGACCGAGTCCCATTTCTTGAACCAATGAAGTTCCCCTGCGACCTTATCCCAGAATGATTCTGGGTCATCGATCGATTCCTTGTACATTTCGTTGTATTGATCGAGTGAAGAGATAAGCCACTGCGTCGCACCAACATCGGATGCTGAAGGCGGGTTGAAGACACGGTTTTCTTGAAGGACGGATTCGATAGATTTGTCGGACATGGTGAACTCCTCATAATGCACATGCGTGTTTGGTAGTATTCTACACAAAACACACATGCGAAGCAGAATTCACAATCGTCGTATGATTTCACGCGCTGGTATATCGTCGCTCTGATTCATCAATTTTGATGTCATTGGCGCTCATATCCCGACGAGCCATCAATCCAGATTGATCAAACTCCCAGTGCTCATTGCCATAGGTCCTGAACCATTGGCCTGTGATATCGTGCCACTCATACTCGAACCGCACACTGATCCGGTGGTCGGTAAATGACCAAAGCTCTTTCATCAACCGATATTCAAACTCATTCGCCCATTTGTCTTCGAGGAAGCGCTCGATCGATTCTCGCCCGACCAGGAACTGATCACGATTGCGCCATGAGGAATCGGATGTGTATGCCTTGGCAACTTGACTTGGAATCTTTGTGTTCCACACATCTTCTGCAGCTTGGACCTTTGCACTCGCGGTCTGCATTGTAAATGGTGGACGGATTTCGGTTGGATGTGACATCTGACATGCTCCTGAAAATTCGGATCCGGTTGTTTGAAAAAACCTTGCCTGTCTTCACAAGCAAGGTTCGAAAGTTCTCATTTTCCAACAACCTCTTCATAGATAAAATCTCTGATGAGATCCGCGATTTGATCTCCGTCTTCTTCAAGGGCGAAGTGACCAGTATCCAGAATGTGAAGTTCTGCGTTTGGCAAATCACGAAGGTATGGATGCGCTCCGGGTTCAGGAAAAATCGGATCGCCTTTCCCCCATGTGATCAACATCGGAGGCTGATAGTCACGAAAATACTTCTGCCACTGCGGATATAACGGCGGGTTCGTACCATAATCGAAAAACATATCCAACTGAATCTCATCATTGCCCGCACGATCAAGCAAAGGCTGAATCACCAACCAGTTATCAGGAGAGATTGCGGATTCATCGCGAACCCCAGTCAAGTACTGCCACTTGGTTGCACCGAGTGTCAGTAAACCACGCAATGCGTTCCTGTCCTCATCAGAACCAGTTTCCCAATACTTCTTGATCGGGTTCCAAAAATCTTCAAGCCCTTCGTCGTACGCGTTTCCGTTCTGTACGACGAATCCTGCAACGCGTTCTGGGTGTTGCGTCGCGATCCGGAATCCAACAGGCGCACCATAATCCATGACATACAGAACATAGTCCTCGAACCCTTTTCGTTCGAGTAACTCATTGACGATCCGCGCAGTGCTCTCAAAGGTGTACTCATGTTCATCAGTGCTTGGCGCTGAACTCAATCCGTATCCTGGGTAGTCAGGAGCAATGATGTGAAAATCATCACCGAGCTCGTCAATCAGATTCCGAAACATATGTGAGGATGTCGGGAAGCCGTGAAGCAGTACAAGTTCCGGCTTCCCCACTGTTCCCGCTTCACGGTAGAAAATATCGAGCCCGTCAATGGTTTCAGTGAAGTACCGAACACCCGATGCATTACTTTGCTCTCCGATCTCTGATTCCGATGAGTGATTAGTTTCCTCTCCTCCTGCGATCGCGATCGGGATGAACCCTGCGAAAGCGATGAATGTACTTGCAAGGACGACTCTGGTTGGCTTTGTGATACGGGTCATGGATTTGTTCCTTTGTGCTGGACAAGAATGGGGATCATTCTCGCTACACATTTATACTTACTGACCAGTCAGTATATTTCAAGCGTTATATCGCTATTTTCCACTCATCAGACTATTCAATCAGATATTTTTATCAATTAACTGCATTGAGAGCACAGAACACACGAATTACGCATCCATCTTCTATACTTATTGGTCAGTATGCTTTCAAAGGATTCTTGATATGCCCCCAAGTAAACGCGACGAACTCGTAGAAGCAGCAATGAAGGTCTTCTATCGCAACGGATTTCACAACTCTGGACTCGACCTCATACAAAGTGAGAGTGGGATCAGCCGAATGACCCTCTACAACCATTTCAAATCCAAAGATGAACTCATCGTTGCGACACTGCATCGACGCGATGAAATATTCCGCAACCAGCTCATGAAGTTTGTCGATACCAATGCTCAAGACCCTATCGAACGGATTATGTCGGTATTCGATTACCATGAAGAATGGTTCAACCAAGACAACTTTCAAGGCTGCATGTTCATCAACGCGTCTGCCGAGTATTGCGATCCCGAATGCAATATCCGGAGAGTCGCCGCAGAGCACAAACTCGAAATCATTCGTTACATCACCGTACTTTGCACCGATGCAAATATGTGCAATCCCGATGAAGTTGCTCAGCAGTTAAATCTGCTCGTAGAAGGCGCAATCGTCAATGCCCAAGTCATTGGCAGGGCAAACAATAACACGCACACCCAGAGTGAAGCAGCTCATCGTGCCAAAGCGATGGCGCACAAGATCGTTCAAGAAGCGATCTCTGAATCATAGATTATTGATTCAGATCAATGCGCTGAAGTTACACGAAGGACTTCTTGGATACTGGTTAATCCTTCTGACGCTTTGTTGACCCCGTCAGAACGCAGAGATTTCATCCCGCGCTCGAGACAGAGACGCCGGAACTCAGACACATTGGGGTTGCGAGCAATCACATCACGCAAAGTATCATCGACTGCGAGCATTTCATAGATACCAACTCGACCCGAGTACCCTGTGTTTCGGCACTTGTCGCACCCTTTGGGAACCCACATTTCATCGTTTGGCAGACCATTAATTTCAAGGAACTCCGCCATGTCATCGCTTGGTTCTTCTTGACCTTTGCAATGCGGGCAAAGTCGGCGCAAGAGACGCTGAGCCAATACGCCATTGAGTGCAGCGCCTACGAGGAATGGTTCAAGACCGACATTGACCAATCGTGTAACGGAACTTGGCGCATCATTTGTATGCAATGTAGACAACACCAAGTGACCAGTCAACGCAGCTTGCACCGCGGTATGCGCCGTTTCATGGTCACGAATTTCACCGAGCATAATCACATCAGGGTCCTGACGAAGCAATGCCTTGAGCGCTTTGGCAAAGGTCATGTCGATCTTTGCGTGTGTTTGTGTCTGCGTGATGCCCTCAAGGTGATATTCGATCGGATCTTCAACCGTCGATACATTGAGCTTGGCTTTGTCGATCTGACGCAGTGATGAATAGAGCGTTGTGGTCTTACCAGAACCGGTTGGCCCTGTCACAAGCAGAATCCCGTGAGGCTGATTGATCTGCCCCTTCCAGATATCAAGCGTGTGTTCATCAAATCCGAGATCCTCAAGTTGCACATTGATCGACTTGGTATCCAAGATACGCATTACGATCTTTTCGCCGTACCCTGTGGGAAGCGATGACACACGAAGGTCGAGTTTTCGACCACCAACAACACAACGAATTCGACCGTCCTGAGGCACGCGCCGTTCTGAAATATCCAGATCCGCCATAATCTTCAATCGAGAAGTAATCGCAGCGGACATCCCTGCTGGCGGATTCATCGACTCAAACAGAATGCCGTCGATACGCAAACGAACCTTCAAGCTCTTTTCACCGGGTTCAATATGAATATCAGATGCGCCTTCTTTTACTGCATTCTGGATGATGTAGTTCACATACCGGATAACAGGCGATTCGCCGGCTTGCGCTTCGAGATCGACTGCTTCGGTTTGTGACGCGGTGGTCACCTCAACATCTGATTCCTCGACATCCGCCAAAATATCTGTAAGGTCCATGTCCCCGCTGGATACACCACCGACGATTTCAAGCGATGCTTTGATATCGCTCGGCGTAACAAGCACAACCTTGATGCTCGTCACATGCAAGCGAGATCGAACCTCGTCGATTGTAAATACATCACTCGGATCAATTGTCCCTACGACCACACGATTGCCGTCGGTTCTGATTGGAAGGACTTGATGCGCGAGACAGAACTCAATTCCAAGGCGCTGGAGCAGCTTGCCATCAAAACCGCCATCAAGCCCAAGTTCAATATCAATTTTTTCGAACGCGAGACCTGAGTTTTCTGCAACGACTTGTTGAACCGCAGATTCATCAGCTCCCTGATCGAAAAGAACTTCGATCATCCCCTTACCAGGAGATTGTTTGAGCACCTGCTCTGCCGCGGTCAACTGCTCGCGGGTGATCGCTTCTGCTTCGATGAGCAATTCGGAGAGTTGTTCAAATATTTCGCTCGACCCTTCAGAGTCAGGTCGGAAAATCTCGAACATCGCGTTACCAACGCCGGTATCACCCTGAGATGATAATCTTTGTAAGACCGCAGGATCTTCGTCTACGCTTCCTTGACCATCTTCACCGAATCTGGTCTGGCTCGAAGGCATGGGAGGTAATGGACTGAATGAGCCAGGCCGTTGATCCAGACTGTGCTGATCCTTGCGCGCATCAGCTCCCGAACGCAATCGCCGAGGCGTGCGTTTGGAAGATCCAGAATCTGAATCGACCCCGAGTTCATTGAGGATGTCGTCAATGTTTGCCATTGTGTCCCTATCCGTTCATTAATCGAGTCGCATTGTTTCTTCACCCATCACGAGCTCGAACCGCATACCGTCAGCTTCGATAATCACACTTCTACCCGTGATTTCCGCTACGGTAAAGAACTCTCCGAGATTCATTCCAACACGAACAGGGATACCCGAAACACGGGCAGCCGGGCGCGAACCCCCGATGACACCTTGGAGCGTAAAACGAAGCGCTTCTGAGATCACCATATCTTGACGGCGCTGCACCTCTTGCTCCATTTCGCGCTGACGGCGGATTGCCATTTGCTCTTCTTCCGACATTCCTGGGTCGATCGGTTCGTACTCTTCAACTTCTTCCTCGACAACACGCGAGAACGGAGTGTCTGCGAACGATTCATCCTCCGTCAGCTGCACCGCCAGCGAGCTCTTGTCAAGCATCCCCATTACCGCGGTGAACCTCTTGGAGAACTCTGCGTTGTTTGCATCTGCAGTATAATCGATCGACACAATCTGCTCATCGAGACCTGCCTGCATACCGATATGACGCATGCCATAAATTGCGCCCGCACCGATCGCGAGCACAAGGCCTGCGATAACGATCTGGGTATTGATCTTTGAACTCGATGCCGAAGATGAAATTGCAGAAACCGGTGCTTGTTTGAGCGAAGGGATTCCGGTCGAATCAGTTTCATTCATGTCGAGGAAGATATTGCTTGACGCTTCGTTGCGCTCCGCCAACTCTCCTGATCCATTACCCATACTGTTTATATCATTAAAATCATTCATGGCGTCACCCCTGCAACTGCATTGTCAGGTTGGAAGTAGATGCTTAATGTGAAGTCCGCTTTGAGTTCGATATCGTCCTCGGTGGAATCCTTGATTGTCATATCAACAATCCGGGTAATCCGAGGCAGCTTCTCAATTGAAAGCAGGAACTCATAGAATCCATCGAATGAACCCTTTGTGCTCATTTCCAATGGTTGCTCTTTGAACTTTGCAGCAGCTACCGGCTTAGAACTCTTGAGTGTTGGCGGAGTAAGACCAGCTTCGATCGCAAGCGCTGACACCTGACGAACGATCTGATCCACTTCTTTGCCCGATGGGAGTTGTGCTTCCATTTCGTCGACGCGGGTCTTGATAGCCTCATTGGCAGTCATCAAGTCTTGGCTCCGCTTAGTTTCTATTCGGAGCGCATCGAGCATTTCACGCTTGTGTGTAATCTCACTTTGAGCGTGCTCAATGTTGGCGCTCTGAGGTTGAAAAATAACGAAGTAGCTGACAATCGGCAGCAATAGCACTGCCAAAAACAACACGATTTCTCTTGTTCCAAAGTTCATCCTGTGTCTCTCCTGGATTATTCCGTGTCGGTCTGCTTACCAGCAATACCAAAGTCTACTACGCCGATCTCAACTTCTTGGGTGCCTGCGACTTGCTGTGCATCTGCATTGGCAAGCAGGTTCATCGTGATCTTAAACTTACGAAACTTCTGCTTATCAAGCGTGGTTTCATTGATGTAGGGCAACTCCGCTTCACCAAACAATGGCGAGTTCTTCAATGACGCAAAGAAGTCTGTCACCAACTCGTTGTTGTCCGCGACGCCCTCGATTGCCAATGAGAACTTAAACTTAGGTGGAAGCACCTTCTCTTTTACTTCATCATCAGGCGCGTCTTTTCCTTTACCGACATTCTTACCTTTGAGTGTCCGTGTCTTTTTACTTGCTGCTTTATCTTCCTTCGGCACGACAATCTTCACGCGTTCGCCGTCAAGATTAACCATGGTAAGCGTCAAGCCTTCTGGAATAGCACGGACGATTTCTCCGATCAATACTGAACGAGGAACCCGGTCCTTGAGTGCCGTCACGATCTCAGCTCGTTCGATCAGATCGACACGCTGGGCTTCAAGGTCTTTGAGCTGTTGAATCTTGTTCGCTTCATCTTCAAACTCCTTTGCAACCGTCTTTTGTTCCTGATGCACACGGTTCCATCGCTGATGATTCACAACAAATGCACCGACAACACCCGCGAGCACAAGCGTGAAAAGCATCAACGCGATGATGTTGGCGCGGATCTGGCTTTTGCCTTTGACATACTCTGCAGGCAGAAAACTCCCGCCTTGCTGGGGGGTAGCTTTTACCTTGGTTCCTTTGGACTTACTCATTCAATACCTCCATGACGGATCGCTAAATCCGATTTCGTCAATCGTTCTTACAGATCCATCGGGCTTAGTGCCCCACCAACTACCGTTGCCCACCCAGGTTGAGGCGATCGAAGATCAACCCCACTCGTCGGCACACGACCAGAACGCGCTAAGCACGCCATCGGGTCGAGCACTTGGGCTTCAAGATTCAATGATCGAGCGAGATGCTCACATAAGACTTGGCTCTTTGCTTGTCCACCAACAAACACCACGCGCTCAACACGAAGAGAAGGGAAGAGTGCGTTGTGATACCGAAGGCACATCGAGATTTCATCACCGAGGATTTCAAGCGGTTCACCCAAATCAATCTCAGGACCACGAGAGAACCCTGAAAATGATGATGTCGCTTGGTCAGCGGCATTATTTTCGTTGCTTATTCCCGCATCACTCGGTGGCGGCATCCCAGGCAATCCACCCGAAGACACGGACTCGCCACCAGAAACACTTGCCACTTTCTGTGGAACAAGTCTCTCAAGACCAATGCGAAGATCACTCGCTTCCATCATGGTGCATCGGAGTTGATGGCAGATAGCTTCATCAAAGTGACGCGCACCAAGCTCGATGGTTCGAGCGAATGCGATTTCTTGCCCGTGCATAATCAATACATTTGTTGATCCACATCCCAGATCAAGAATAAGTGTCGGTTTCATGACACCCACATTTGCACCATCGTGGAGCATCGACGCTCTTGCCATTGCGTCAAACTCGGTATGAATGCCGACTGGTTCGAGCTTTGCATTCTTTAATGAACCCATGATCCGTCCAACGAACTCACGCGATGCCGCAAAGCAGATCACTTCGAGCTTACCCTTTGATTGAGCACCATGTACAGGTCGGCAACGGACTAAGAGCTCGGCGGGATCACACCCGAGTTGTGAACTCAACTGTGCCCCGGCGATTTGTTCGAGGGGTACGCCTTCAGTTGGGATAATCTGGAGATGCTTGCACACCATCTGCCCTGTCGGGATCAGACCGGTTGCTCGTGTCGCTTTGACCTTTTCACCCTTGAGGAACTTGGGCAACGAATCCATCTGAAACAACAATCGCTTTGCAGGGTTATCGATCAGATCGACCGGTGTCGGCATGAATGCCGCGGAGACAATCGAGCTCGGGTTCGAACCCGTCAACTGAAGCACCTTGATCCCTGAAACTCCAAACTCTACTGACAAAGGCACCGCCCCGGGGCGCATCGATCCCACGGTAGATATTGACGATCCCAATGATGAGTTCCCGAGGGAGTTTCCCAACTTTGTACCGAGCTTTCCAAACTTCTTATTGTGTTTCATGACTCGATTTCCTTCCACCCGGCGTCGGTTGAGATGAACAACAGACCAGCAAACGCTGCACCTGAATTCATCCTTCGAAGGGAGAATCGACCGATTATTAGTTTGAGTTCAGCTTGGAGCCAACACACTCCAATACAGGTATCAATGATCCAGAACAGACCCACCCGATCGACATATTCGGATCAGATTCACATCACTCGCCTTGCGCAAAGCGTCCGATAGTTTTTCCAAGCATCCCCATCGCGCCATCGAGGTCCCAGATCTGAGCCCCGCGATCGCCTGTGGTGTTCGAAATCACACGGAGTTCGCCGGTCAAGATATGAGAATCAATCCGTCGCGCTGCTAATCCCACCGCGGCGCCCTCCATCGCTTCGCAAATTGCGCTGGTCCGATCGACGACTTCTCCTGCGCCGCGATCCGTCCCTGAACACACTGACACCGTCGCAATCTTCCCCTGCACATCAGCAACTCGATCGAGCAAACTTATCGTTCGTGCATCATGCGCGATTGAATCGGTCCCATGATCAAACGGTGCAAATCCCATCTGAGCGCATGATTCAAACCCGTCGGGGGTTTGAACCCCTTCATCTGCAAAGATGGACTCACTGGCACATACGACATCAAGCATCGAACAACTCTGATGAGACCCACTTATCGGAAGTGCGCCAGCTATCCCCGCGCTCAATACACCTCCATGCCGATCCACATCAAGCACACGGGCAACCCCGCCTGCAGCGTTCGATTTCCCCACACCAGTCCAAACAAGATCAATCTCGATCTCTCCAATCTTTGGAGTATGTATCAACTCCCACATCGAATATGGATTCGTTACTCCCAGTGCGGTCGCGACCGCGCTGAACTCACGCGGTGCAGCCAAGGCGATGAGCCAAACAGCAGGATTTGAGGTGGATGAAAGAATCACAGACAACTGTAGCCGATCTAATCAAGCAGCCCGGTCAGTACCTGGTTTCTGTTTTGATTGAATCTTCCCGTCAACTTCGTCCGCCTGAAGGTTATAGAGCCCGTTGTACATCCTTTTTTCGACCATGCGGAGATCGAAAGAGTGCTTATGCTCTGGATAAAAATTGTACTGACGCACATCATGCCCATCGGATTCAATGATCGTGATATCCCTGCGTTTGCGAAGATTGACAGTGTTGACATCGTCATCATCCTCGAATCGGCTCAGTTCCATGACGGTTGGTCGACACGGATCGCGTGGGTCCCAATCGACGACTACGCCGTTCATTCCATCTGATAACCGAACTTGCGTTCCAGGTGCGTACGCAGGACATACCGAGAGCAAGGACTGAAAAACAATCGGATCCATCCATGATTTATAGGGTTCCTGCATCAGCGTATGCAGCGCATACACAGGCGGACGCGACGCATAGACATCATCCGAGTCTCCCAGTGAGTATGCAGGATGCACCATACGATCATACAAATCGGCAACGATCAATATCCGCGCAAAGATGTGAATCTTCGAACCGCTCACTCCGATGAGCTCGCCGAAATGGTTTTCCCGCATGGGGAAACCTGAACCATCAAAGCGTTGGTGATGGTGGAAGACGGCAGATGCTGCTGAAGGTTCGACCTGCCCACGAAGCATATGGTACCCGATGCGGACATGCTCTTGCCATTCAGGGTCAGTATCGTCGTGATCGCGAGCCCATCGTTCAAGCGTTGACGCTTTGAGTCTGGTCATCCCGATATCGTGGAGCATCGCTGCGACACCCAAACTCGTCACATCCTTGGCTAATCTCGGTGACAGCTTTTTTCGTTCACGCAACAGGTAGAAACTCAATCGCAGTCCCATGAGCATGCACAAGTACCCTACATTGGCGCCGTGGCGAACCGCGGGCGAACCAGTGTCTGCGATTTCTCCTACAAATACCGCAGCATCTGGGTCGTCGATCAATCTTGCCATGAGCAAGCCCATCGCTTGTTGATACTTTGAATATTCCAACTTGGCGTGCATGTCCTTGCCAGCATCATTAAATGCGCTGGCAACATCCGATGCGATCTCAGCTCTTGATGCCATCACCTTGGGAGAGATAAACTTGCTGATCATCTCCATGTTTGGATACTTGATCCAAATCTCAGGCAGGTTGAGTTCAATGAGTCGGTCAATTGTACTTTGTTCGAGGATCGCATTTGGGCGCAGCAGTAACCGAGCCGACGCACGCGGGTTGTAGACCGCCATCGCCAGTTCCATCCCAGGCTTTGCATGTGCAATCGGTACCCGCAGCATCCAGTCAATCTCCAAGAATAAAGCTCTTGGATATCATCGGGTATCGAGCGGATCAAGTTCATCCGATCTAGGAACCGGCGCTTGTAATCACATCTGGACGCAGAAAAGAAATCACAATATACCCAATATACGCAAGGACGAAGAGAACTCCGATCCCACGACCAAGCTTTGGGCGAACCATCATCATCAACACAAACACAAGACTCACTCCAACCATCGCCCAAACATGAAACTCCATCGCGGGTGGCATAGTCAACGGATGCACCAATGCAGTGATTCCCAAAACGCTGAGCAAGTTAAAGATGTTTGATCCAACAATGTTCCCCACTGCCATATCGGACTCTTTACCAATCGCAGCACGCACGGTTGCTGCCAGCTCGGGCAAACTTGTACCGAACGCGACGATCGTCGTTCCAACAACCCCCGCAGGAACTCCCGCGATCAACGCTAACTCGCTCGCGCCATACACCAATGCCTTGGCGCCCAAAGCGAGCCCCGCTATCCCGCCCAAAATCATGAGCACATCAATCTTGAGCGATTTGGGGAGTGCTCCCGCGCCGTCGCCTTCGTGTTCAATATCAACTCGGTGCGCCTTGATGATAAAAATAACATATCCGATCAAACCCGCGAACAACATGATTCCTTCGTTGCGTGTGATCTGATGATCAATCATCAACGCGGACGCGCCCGCTGTGATCCCGAGCATGATCGGAAGTTCAATGAGACGAACACGCCGTTTCACCCCAATCGTTACCATGATGGAACCAACACCAAGAATCAGCAAGATATTCGCAATATTCGATCCGAGCACATTCCCAACCGCGAGATCTGGCACCCCCTGAATCGCAGCGCCGATGGATGCAAAGAGCTCGGGCGCACTGGTCCCAAACGCGACCACCGTGACCCCGATCGCAAACGCGCTCAGACCCATCACCCGCGCGAGCTGTGCAGCACCACGCACGAGCATGTCCGCCCCCGCGATCAGCACCACAAGACCAATAATCAATAGAACCACTGCAATCAGCACACTCATGGTTGCTCCACCATATTCGCAACACGAGGCAACAAGCTGTACCCACCATCAACTCGCGGGATCAATACAACAACAACACGCTTGGGAATTGTTCTTGATTCATTGAGTCTTACGATCCGTGATCCGCCGCCGGTGAGCATCTGCTCGCCGAGGGATTGCCCGCTTGGTTGCTCAGGTCCTGAACCAATTGGTTTCTCAGCAATTGTGGCACGCTCGAATTGCGGCTCTGATTGATCCCGCTCACCCTGCGTAGATTCATCTGAATCTTCTCCGGGTCCAAACCCATCAGAATCATTCGATTCTTGGATGCTGATCTCATCAATATCCTCGGGGAGACTCCCCCAATCAAATCCGGGCGCTTCACCGACCAAGACCAGCGCGTATGACCCGTCCATCATCGACGAGCGGATTAGTTCATCAAGGATCGGGCCTTCGTCCTCGATCATCCGTTCACGATCAATCTGATACAACGCTGACGCATTGGATCGTTTCTTTGTTTCGATCTGCATCGCAAGATCGAGCCGAACCGCGGGGATTACCGCATCTTCTGTCAACATTGGTTCGACCCATGATCGAGCAATCAATCTCGGGCGACCACGCTCGATCGAAACCGAGTGATCTCCAACCCGGACACGCGAAGTCTGCAGCTCACCCGCTCGTACGATTGCTCGCCATTGCCCGAACTCGCCAAGCCATTGCGTGTTGATCGGTTGCACAGGGCGCAATGAATCGAGTACTCCCTGCACATCATAGATCGGAACGCGGACCAATCGGAATCCCCAGTCTGCCCACCGCTCGATCGACTCGTCGCTGCTACCTGCTTCAACATACGGCAAGAGCGCTCTCGATGCGGACCAATAGGTATCATCAACCACCCAAAGCCGAACCTCAAGCCCACGCGTAGATACTGAATCAATCGGCGCGGGGACATCTTGATCTCCTGCGAGCTCGATTGAATCAGAGGGAAAAAACAACCCGACGACCTTGCATCCCGGTGCGCATACAAATACCGCAACGCATATGAGCGTACAACATCGACGGCCAATATGAAACTGAGAGTTCTCGAATATCATGCTTCGTACGATTGTTCTCTGCTCAAACTGCTGGCGCATCGAACGAGTTAATCCGTTCAATCATCTTGCGGACAAGACCGAACTTGTGTCGAGTATGTGTGAATGCAATGCGAGGCATATCAAGATGATCGTGCTCTTGTGGGTATGCATCACACTGAACAATCTTGCCGCTCTTGACGAGCACTGCAAACTCTTCATTGAGTATCGCGATGTCTTCATCGCGGAGTCTCTTGTTGATCCGGATAATCAAATCGTCTCGTACATACCGTGACGAATGATAGTTCTTGTAGAAGTTCGTCACATGGTTAGCTGCATCCTGCGGGTCCTTCGCGATGTAGAACAGGTTAAAATCTTCTTCGCTGATCCATCCCCGGTCCGCGAGTTGTTGCTGAACATATCGTTGCCAGCCAGCCCAATACGAACCGTGCTCGCCGTCACGATCGCCATCAATAAACACGATGGGGACGATGCTCGCTTTGCCTGTCTGGACGAGGGTAAGTGTCTCGAATGTCTCATCCAATGTCCCGAACCCACCTGGGTAACACACAACTGCTTCCGCTTGTGAAAGGAACATCAGCTTGCGGGTAAAGAAGTACCGAAAATTAATGAGCTTCTCATCGCCCAAAATGTGCTCGTTTGCAGAGGTTTCAAACGGGAGATGGATCGCAACCCCGAAGCTCGCTTCGCGTCCTGGACCCTCGTGCCCTGCTTTCATGATCCCGTCACCTGCGCCAGTGATCGACATCCATCCCGCTTCTGCCATGAGCTTTGAAAACTCGACCGCCGATTTGTAATCGGGATGATCTTCAGGTGTTCGCGCGGATCCAAAGATCGTCACCTTGTGGATTCCTGGGTATTCACCGAACACACGGTACGCGTACCGGAGTTCTTTCATCGCAGCAGTCATGAGCTTGAGTTCGCCTGTATTGCGTCCATCAGGGATCAGTTTGAGTCCTGCGGTGATCAACTCGCGAACCAACTTCGCGTTGTAATCATCTGCCGAACCCGCGACCATCTCGAGGAGTTCCACGATCCGGTCTTGGACTTCGCCGTCGTCTGCCCGGCGGACCAATGCACCTTCTGGGGGCGCTGCTTGTTCATTTTTAGGTTGTGTGCTGCTCGGGGGATCAAGTTCTACGCGATTCGGTTCTTTCGCCATCGATGTTTTCCTGTTCTCATCTGTATATTCGGTATCCACTGTGCTTTGCCAGCACCGGACACTCTGTATCGAATCATGATTCTATGTCATCCAAGTGCAGATAGAAACCCGCAAGAATCACTCAGAACCCAACTCTTGTTGCTCTTTGGCCCAAGGCCACCCTTGCCAATCGTTTCCATTTTCGCCCGATGACTCCTCAATGGGATAATGAACGATGTCACCGGCATGCCTATTAATCTGATTTTTACTTGCACGAACCTGATCCTCAACCTCGCGGAGTTGTCTTTGTTGATCCGTCGGGGATCGTCCAATCATCGCATCGAAGAGTCTCCTCGTCGAACCGAAAGGCTGGACCGAATACTGAGGATCACTCATCGTCCCCGAAACCCGTGTTGTGATGAGCTCGTCTCGGAGCTGCTCGATCAACTTGGACACGATCGGGATCGGTGTCGTCGATCGAGAACGGAATCGCAAATCCATCTCACGCGTTGCCCAGTCTACCGTGCCGTACCCGAGGATCTCAACCCGTTTCGATGAAACGCTGAGTTGTTCAAACGCGAGTGTTGGTCCGTCTATGTAAAACGCTGCTTCGGCAAAGTCGAGCGTTGCCCCGGTTGGTAATGAAAAGTTGCTCGCTTCGATGAGATTCAGGAACCCAGGCAATGCAACGACCGATCCACCAGATATCCTGACCAACCCTCGACCGGTCCGCTTGGACGGATCGCCCACAGGTCCCGTCATGGTCAGATCACCGATCGTTGCCCCGCGTGATAAATCGTTCCCCTCGCTCCATGCGGAAAGGACCACCGTCTCCCCCGGACGAGGAGGACCAGCCAACCCTTCGGGTGGCAAGAGCAGATCATCAAACACCGGCGCCGCACGCACACCAGATGCATGAAGTTCCATCCAATAGTGTGTGTCGCCGTCAATCTCTGGTCGGAGTTGTGCACTGCCCGCGATCTGTCCGCCGTGCATCGACGCGATAATCTCAGGGACCAGCACCACCCCCGCGTTCTGTGCATCACCGATAATTGTTGCCCGCGCATCATGCACACGCATCAACCCAGCGCGAAGTCGTGATGCATCGAGTTTGATTTCATATCCGACCTTCTTGCCTCGTCCATCAACGACAAACTCAAGATCGCCCGCGAGTTCAGAAATCGGTAAACCAAGGAGTGCACTACCTTGTGAGATCCCCATACCTCCAGTGATCTGGTAGGTGCTCTTCTGAGTTCCCAGTGAATCAGCGCTTATTCGCAGCGCCTTCAAATCTACAGGCGAACCAGACTTGATCTCTAGTCGATCAATCACCCCGTCCACCGAATCAGGTAACAATACACGCACCGGACCCGCCAATAAATCACCCTGAGCATCAATCCCAAGGTCGACTCCGAATCCGCCGGTTGGATTCATCCACCATCGCCCATCGACTCCGACACTCACCTGCGAGTCAGAAGCACGGATACCATCGATTGCTCCTTCAAACCCGTCAAAACGGATCACCCCTTGGACCTGTGTGAACGAAGCAACATCTTCATTCATGGAAACCGATAGAGACTTTGGTTCAAGCGATCCATGAATCGCTGTTGGGACCAGTTTGATTGAATCATCTTCTCCCGGAATGCGATGCAAACCAAGCTCTGGTGTGAGCGTCACACCAAGGTCAAACCTCCCCCCGAGTAGATGATCCGTACTCCACTGCGAACCTGATTCCGATACATACTCAAGCACCGCATGGGTCAAAGGCGATTCAAACGCCCCATTGATATAACCGATCTGCAAGCTCGATGATTCTGCAAGTTCGTACATCCGACCCGCACGAGCTAAAGGCATTGAACCATCAAGCGAGAGTTCACTGGGGAGTGATTGTTCCGCTTGCACTGACACACGGAATCCATCGAACGAAATGCTCGGCTGACCTGAAAGCACAAACTCCCCGCGGCCCCACGATGCACCGACCTGGTACTGAGTCTCTTGAAAATCAAAGCTCAGTTGCTCAATCCGATTCAATGTGAGTGTGGATTCGATCGCCCCGCCGACAAACCCTTCGAGCTGCGCATTCATCCCGATCACACCATCAAAGTTGTACTCGGTAAGTTTCGCATCAATATCGCGCGCAATTCTGGGCGATACAACCGCGATCGCATGTTTGAGCGGCATCGCAAGATCAATCCCGTCCGCAAACGCAGTCGCATACAACCTTGGACCAAGCACAGGGGGACCAAACTCGTCGGGCAACAATCCTTTTACCCGATGAGCGCCATCAACCCCTCGATCTTTCGCGGGCATGGTCAGCTGGGTCAACACCTGAATCGGTGTCGGAGCCAAAGGCATATCAGGCGATGTCAATAAGCCATCAAGATCAACAATGATCAACTCTTCTGTGATATAGATCGTGCCGTACATCTGATCAAGCACAAGCGGGGCTGTGGTAATTGAAACCGGTTCAGAACCAATCAAAGGCTTTGGTCTTGCAGATCCTTCCAAAATCGTCGCTTCAACATCGTACCCCATATGACCATCAGATCGCGGGCCGATGATCGCTTGGCATTCCAGAACGCCTCCAAGTCTTAAACGATCGAGAATCCGGCGCAATGAAATATCATCAAGATCAGCGCTCTGCTCGTTGTAATATCCGGGGATCGCAGCAACCACCCGTTGATCGATGGAAAACCCTTGAGCAGCAATCTGAACAATGGGTTTACCACCACTTTTTGTGGTATCCATCTCAACTGAAACGGAAGCACTCCCGCCTGAGAGCCCTTCGTATCGACCACCCGTAAGAGATACGCGCTCGTCGGTAATCGTCAACTCGATATCCCGTCCAATGATCGGCAATGGAAAATGCTTGGACACCAATCCCGCCTGAGGCAACTGGACAACCACATCCGTCGTCCACCGATTATCTGAAGGCCGATCAGGATGGCGAACAAGCTTCACATCAACATTGGCAACCCCACCGTATTCAAAGACTGGTACTGAGAGCAACCGATCAATCTCACCGAGTTGCCGAGATAGATCGACCCGATCTTGCGTATTCCCATCGACATCATCAACCCACTGATCCAACCGATCCCAAGTCTCCCGGCGAATCATCCCAAGCTCATCCGCATCGCCTTGGGTGAGCACTAATCCCTCTTCAATCAGATGGGCATAGTCAACATCACTGAACAATGCATCCACGAGTTTTTGCTGATCTTCATCAAGCGCCCGAAGCAAATACTCATCAACCCCAACGCCGTTCACTTCTAAATCAAGCGTGACATCCGATTGCTCACCCAAAGGCGAAAACAAGCCGTTGGCAACCAAAGTTGCGCCGGTAGGTCCAACACCAGAGATGTCTTTCACGACGAGCTTGTCAGGATCGAACTCAATCACACCCGACATATCGGTGAACGGATACTTAAATTTCTTGTAAGTCGCACTCCCATTGGAGAGCACAGCTCGACCCGAAACCTTGATCCCTGTATCTTCTGGATTATCAACCACATCCGCTCGGGAGATATAAATCTCCGCATGGATATCCGCCTGTGGGTTCTCGAATCGATCGAGCTTAGACACGACATTCGTGGGCAAAAAATCGATCGGTTTGAAGTTATTGTCCAAACGAAAGTCTGTCACGAGTTTGGCATCGAACGGACCTTTGGTATCCAACCCCTGATAGGCAAGTTCCACATCGTACTCAAGATCCGCGATCAATCCGGTGAGCTGCGCATCAAGTCCAGAAGTGCCAAAGCGAATTACCCCTCGGGTCTGTCGCATCCGGAGCGGATCAATGCTCGACGAATCCGATGTCTGCGTATCGGTCTCATTCTCAGGCTCATCGATCGGGAGATTAAGCGCCACACCATCAAGGGTGAGTACCACTTCAATCAATCCATCCTTCGACACATGAAACCGGGTGGGTTCCAATGATCCGGTTAATGCAAGCTCTGCATAGATCGAACGAGATCGGCTCGGCACGATCTCCGCGGGCCAATCCTCAAGACGGATGCCATTGACGACGCCGTCAATTCCATCGTCAGACATCCGACCTGTCAACCCAAAGCTTCCGCCGAGTGAACCAACATCTCCCCCGGCGCTCGGTTCAACAGGCAATGCAACGAAATCGAATCCAGAAACCCCTGATGAATCCTGCTGAGTTATCTGTCCACGAATTGAGAGTTCTTTGAGCAATCGATACCCGGAGGAATCATGCTCACCGATTTCTAAGACTCCGTTGAGGATCTGAATCGCGGGTGTTTCCCCGCCTCCTCCACCGCTTTTTTTGAGTACCACCGCTGCGAGATTCAACACCCCGGTATCTGCATCCTGACTCACACGAACAACGGGTTTGTTAATTACCACAGAGCGAACCTGCCCGCTTCCACGAACCACGCCCCACCAGTTCATCGAGATTCTTGCTTGGTCGAACTCGATCAGTGATCCTGCTCGACTCTCGATCGTATCAGTCTTGATGACTGCATCGGTAATCACCACCTCGCCGGTGGGCATCAATCGGATTGATCCCGACGATACATCCACCCCGAGTTGATCCTCCAGTATCGGTTCCACGATCCGTTGCACGATCGAGGTCTGTCCGATAATCAACACCCCTGCGACAACACCTAGAGGCAGAATCAACAACAGCCACAGCGCCCGGCGACGCCACTTCCGCCGCGGTTTCTTCCCTGCGTGCTTTCTATCTGACTGATCTGTTTTGCCCAAATGAACCTCGCATATTCCGTTCCCAACCTTACTATAGGTAAGCAAGACTGTATTCTCACCACAAAACACCCAAACACGACCCGCCCAAACAACCCAAGCTCGGCTATACTGCCCCTATGAGCAAGACCCGCACCATATTCGTCTGCACATCCTGCGGCTCAACCCATCACCGATGGATGGGCAAATGCCCAGATTGCAACCAATGGGATTCGCTCGAAGAATCTAAGTTTGACAAATCCGCAGCCTCCGACCCCCACCGTGGTGCTGGCGGATTCGGATCCACCATCGAATCCAAACTCGGCGCCGATCAACCCGTCGCTACATCGATCACAGAGATCATGTCCAACTCCGATCCTATGCGACGACTCCCCACAGGAATCTCCGAGTTTGATCGCGTGCTTGGAGGCGCTGACACAGACACTTCCACATCATCAAACAAGGGACTCGTTCCTGGTTCCGTCATCCTTGTTGGTGGCGAACCCGGAATCGGAAAATCGACCCTGCTCCTCCAAGCTGCGGGCGCATGGGCATCCCCGATCAACATGAACACCTCCAACCCCGATTGGACAAGCAAGGTCCTCTATGTATCCTCCGAAGAATCCGCCCAGCAAGTCCAGCTCCGTGCGGATCGCTTAGGCGTCGCTGATGCTGATGGATTGTTTGTCCTCGCTGACACCAACCTCGCGCGAATTCTCGAACAAGCACGCAAAATAAAACCCGATGTCTGTGTGATTGACTCCATCCAGATGATCTACAAAGCAGATCTCGAAGCGGCACCGGGTTCAGTCACCCAGCTGCGCCGATGCTGCTCAGAACTGGTGTACTTCGCAAAAGCAACCGGGATCGCGATCGTTCTCGTTGGACATGTCACCAAAGAGGGAACGCTCGCGGGTCCTCGCATGCTTGAACATATGGTTGACGCCGTCCTCTACTTCGAAGGTGATCGGTACCACTCTGCGCGCATCGTCCGCGCCATCAAAAACCGATTCGGCACCACCCTCGAACTCGGAATCTTCGAGATGACCGGACAGGGACTCCAACAACTCCCCGGGGGGATGTCCCTCGCAGCACTCCAGTCCGGGACCGAACACCGACCCGGGGCAATCGCGTGCCCCGCGATGCACGGATCCCGCTGCGTGCTTGTCGAACTCCAAGCACTCACCGCAACCGGATTCGTGGGCAGCGCCAAACGCAAATCATCAGGTCTGGATTCCAACCGCTTGTCCATGCTCATCGCAGTCCTCGAACAGCACGGCGGACTCCGCCTCGCCGATCGCGATGTCTTCTGCTCCGCGGTTGGTGGATTAAAAATCATCGAACCCGCAAGCGATCTCGCCTTAGCCCTCGCCATCGCCGGTGCCCATTACAAACGCTCACTTCCACCAACAACAATCGCCATCGGTGAAATCGGTCTCGGCGGCGAACTCCGCCCCGCAACCCAACTCGAACAACGACTCCGAGAATCCGCCAGACTCGGATACACCCACGCCTTCATCCCCGACATGGGAAAAACCAAACTCCCCAAAATCAAAGGCATGGAACTCATCCCGATCCGCAATGTGTCGCAGGCGATCGAACGATTGATGTGAACAGCCGCTCCCACCTTACACTTCATCTGTTAGTCTGGCGAACTAAAAGTGACAAGCGAACTATGCAACAACAGCCATTCATACTGCTCTTTGTCGTAGACGAATATACGCTCTCTTGACTTACGGGCCCCACCAGTAAAATAGTGAATGAAGATAATTTGCCCATCAAAGTCAGTCACGACCTCAAAGTAATGCGAATGAGCACGATACAGCGATAGAGTCAACGCTCGCCCACCCTCAGTATGCACCATATCAACCATTGGCATTCCTGCATGAATTATAAAGTCCATATCAGTGAGCACAGGAACATCCGGTGCCGCAGCTTCAATGATGCGTAACAACTCTTCAGGATCTTCTCCAGAAGGGGGCAATGCCATCTCCGCAAGTATATAGAGTAATCCTACAACCGCAACGGTGGAACATATTGCCCCCACAATGAATCCGACAGTGAAGGGCTTCAAGCAAGATCGAGGCAAATTATTCATAACCGAATGATAGCAGATTTCCTCTCCTATCAGGGTGAAAACTCAAACCCCTTCAAACCAACCACCCCGGCAACACCCTTGGCCGCCCATCTTCCCCAACACACGCAAGCTCCGTCGTCGCAATCGCACACACCTGCTCGCTCTTCTCACCATCTCGCTCGACCAGCACCATCTCATACGAATGGTGCAACTTCACCTTGCTCGTCTTTTCCACCTTTGTCCGAATCTCAACGAGATCGTCATACTTGAGAGGCCGACGGTATTTCACCTCGACCTTCGTCACCACCAAGAACACGCCGTCGGCTTCAAGCTGGGCATAACTCTCGCCCACCTCGCGCAAGAGTTCCGTCCGTCCCATCTCCATCCAAGGCAGATAGCTCGAATGATGCACCACCCCCATCGGATCGCACTCGACATACCGAACGCGAAGCTGGAAAGAACCTGAAGTTGGCACCGTTGTTGGTTGTGATTCTTGCATCCACAACGATAGGCATTGAGGTGCATACACTTGCCCCTATGTCATTCGGACTCGGCCATGGAAAAGAACTCAACACCGCCCCTGGGGTGGTCGCGATATCAGAGACCGAACTCCCAACCCTCCCCGATTCGATCATCGACGATCCAGAATCGGCACGCATCGATCTGCGGTCATGGTTCAAAGACCCATCCAAACGCTTTGAACTCGAAATCGGTTCCGGCAAAGGCGCGTTCCTGATCCAGCAAGCTCATCTCGAACCCGAAACCAACTTCCTGGGGATTGAATGGGCAGGAGAGTTCGCCGCGTACATCGCCGATCGCATCCGCCGAAAGCAAGAAAACGAGAACACGCACACCAATGTCCGCGTGCTGCACACCGATGCGTCCCAGCTCCTCAAATGGCGTTGCACCGATGAGTCCATCGATGTCGTGCACCTGTACTTCTCCGACCCCTGGCCGAAGAACAAGCATCATAAAAAGCGGGTCATTCAACATCAAACCCTCTTCGATATCTGGCGCTGCCTCAAAGTAGGCGGCGAGCTCCGCGTCGTCACCGACCACGATGAGCTGTGGGCATGGGACCAAGCCCACTTCGATCTCTGGGCATCCGATCCGTCCGCAACACCCCTCGAAACCGCACGCCCAAAGATCCCCTTGGCACCCGCTGCGATCCAAACCTTCCTCGATGCCCGCGAAAGCATGCCCTTCGAACTCACCGAGTTCGCAGCACCCGAATCCGCAGGCGAAGGCGAACTCGTCGGTACCAACTTCGAACGCAAGTTCCGAATCGAAGGACGAAGCTTTAATGCGGGTGTGCTACGGAAGAGCGTATAATTCTATATAGCGTTTGCTCTGAGCTTATTCATCTTCGCAAGCACCTTCTCACAACAGATCCGATCGCCTGCACTCATCCGTGACGCTTGCATTTCACGCAGTGATTTGCGGAACTCATCCTTCGTCGGATTAATCGGGACCAACGCCTTTGCTAGCCATGTCCGCACGCGTTTACGCGGAGAATGCGTCGTCACCCAATACAATAACGCAAAGATCACCATCCCGATGGCGCCAATCGCAGAAACCAAAGGCACAATCGACCCGGAGTGACGCATCGCGATTACACCCGCGCATCCAAGCGCGACAATCGTCAATACGATCTGCATCATCACCCAAGGCTTGATCCGTTCGAGCGGATCTTCGTCATAAATCCGTGCGAATCCGAAGATCGTGTACCGGATCATCTCTTCACGATCCTCGCCTTTGAGTTTTCCACTCTGCAACGCATTTTCCATCGCGACGCAATCCGCGATCCGTGATTTCACGATCGGTAACGCTGTCGGCTCATAACTCCCCGCACTCTTTGGATCAGGCAAAATCTCAATTGGGCGCTCCGCAGCATGGCGCTCGACCTTGCATGCGCAGACAAAGCAGGTGAGTTCGTGATGCGGTTGCCCTTCACGCCCTTGATCGAAACATAAAAAATATCTTTTCCGCTCGGCCTGCGCGAGATAAAAACGGCGCTCCTGTCGACAGACAGGACAGAAGTCGGAGGTGACCCCGATCGGGCGAACACACAACACCCTCGCGCTGAGCACTGAGAATGGCATACCTCATTCTAACGAATTTCATCAAAACATGTTGCATAAAACACAGACATCTGACATAACCTTCATCAATGCCCCACACAGTGTCCAAAAACTCGACTCAAAATCCCCCCGCTGTGATCCTCCTCTCAGGCGGGCTCGATTCCTCAACAGTCCTCGCGATCGCCCAAGAACAGGGGTTTGTTTGCCATACACTCGCCTTTGACTACGGCCAAAGGCACCGCAACGAACTCGACGCATGCAATCAAATCGCAAAATCCATGAACGCGGAATCACACCGGATATTCAATCTCGATATCGGGTCCTTCGGAGGCTCAGCACTCACTGCGGATATCGAGGTCCCTAAAGATCGCGACGAATCCGCGATGACCGACATCCCAATCACCTATGTCCCCGCACGCAACTTGGTCTTCCTCTCGATCGCGCTTGCCTACGCTGAAACACTCAGGTCAACCGACCTGTTCATTGGTGTCAATGCGATTGATTACTCCGGGTATCCAGATTGCCGACCTGAGTTTATTGAGTCATTCACCCAGACCGCGAATCTCGCAACCAAGCTCGGGGTAGACGGGAACCGGATCAAAGTGCATACCCCGTTGCTCACCATGACCAAAGCTCAGATCATTCAAACCGGAACCAAGCTCGGAGTAGATTACAGCCAAACCCATTCGTGTTACGATCCTTCCCCAACGGGAGGCGCTTGTAACTACTGTGATTCGTGCATCCTCCGCAAAGCAGGGTTCGAACAGGCAAACATCCCAGACCCAACCATCTACGCATAATCCTTGTCCTTCATTTTTAGTTCTTCATATGACCGACTCCCTCCCCATTTCAGAAACGTTCACCTCCATCCAAGGCGAAGGCAAACACACCGGCGTCCCAAGCTGGTTCTGCCGACTCAGCGGCTGCAACCTGCGATGCACTTGGTGCGATACCCCATACGCGAGTTGGAAACCAGAGCACACCAAACGCACCATCGAATCACTCATTGAAGAAGCGAAATCTTCAGGCGTTGAGCACGCAGTCCTCACCGGTGGCGAACCCATGATCTTCGATCAACTCGTCCCCCTCTCCAACCAACTCGCAGAACTGGGATTCATAATCACCATCGAAACCGCAGGCACCGTCACCCTCCCGGGATTATCCTGCCATCTGATGAGTCTTTCTCCAAAGCTTGCCAACTCAACGCCGAACAATGACCCCCGCGACCCCAAGGGCACCTGGGCATTGCGTCACGAAGAAACCCGACTCAACTTTAACTCCATCAACGAACTCATCGCGTCAACCCCAGATCGCCAACTCAAGTTCGTCGTCAAATCCCCATCCGATTTGGTCGAAATTGATGCTGTTCTCGGTGAGTTAACTGGTTACCAACCCCGCGACATCATGCTCATGCCCGAGGGGGTCGCGATCCCTGATCGGGACTCTATCCAATGGATTCTCGACGAATGCATCGCGCGAAACTGGACCTACTGCCCGCGCCTTCACATCACCCTTTTCGGCGACACCCGAGGCACCTAAGCGACCTACGATTCCCACATGATCTATCGCGTCTGCAAATCATTTGAAATCGAGAACGGGCACATGCTCTCCAAGCACCCCGGCCGATGCCGACTCCCCCATGGGCACTCCCGCAAGGTCGAGCTTGTCATCGCAGCACCCCACCTTGACGACAACGACATGGTCTGTGATTTCAAAGCACTCAAACTCGCGGTCGAGGATTACCTCGATCAATACGATCATGCGTTGATGATCAACTCAAAAGATCCGTTTTTAAAAACCATTCCCGAGCAATATACCACCCGATTGATCGTTCTTGAGAATGAAGACCCCACGACGGAAGTGCTCGCGCGGAAGATCTATGAATATGTGTCAGCCCAAATCAAAGCGGGCGGTTCATACACCGATCCCAACGGGAATGTGTTCTCGTTGCCAACGCACCTGATGCTCGAACGCGTCCGCGTCTCAGAAACCAGCTCAAGTTGGGCTGAGTACGGGGTGGAATAGAGCTGGGAATAATCCCAACTACTCTGTGGATTATGTATTGGTGCCACCGGTGTGCGCATGAATCGGTACACCGTTCTGAGCAACGAGATTTGCTTTTATAGAGACAGTGTTTACATATAAAAAGGATGCTTCGAATGAACCTTTCAAAGATCGCCGCTGCAATCACCTTGATTTCACTTTCATCAACCCCCGCGTTCTCATTCTCCGAACCCGATCTCAGTCAGAAACACGCCATCGATATGGCGTTCAATATCTCTGAGGCTTTCGAGTATGCTGCTGCAAAAATCGAACCCTCCGTTGTCCATATCACGGTAAGCAACTCAGCGCGGAACTCAATCGAAGGACAAGGACTCGGATCGGGTGTCATTGTTGATCCTCGGGGATACATCCTCACCAATCACCATGTTATCGAAACCGGGCGATACATCACCGTTCGTCTTTCCGATGGGCGCGAACTCAGCGCAACCCTGGTTGGTTCTTTCGCGGAAACCGATATCGCGGTACTCAAAATTGAAGCAGACGATATCGTTGCGGCAACATTCACCGATTCAGAAGCAGTCCGCGTCGGGCAATGGGTCTTGGCGATTGGTTCCCCCTTCGGATTCGACCAGACCGTCACCGCGGGGATCATCAGCGCGAAGGGGAGAGGATCTACAAGCCCGCAGTTTGCTGCTGTGAATGGTACGCAGGCGCCCCGTCTCCAGGAGTTCATCCAAACCGATGCCTCGATCAACCCCGGAAACTCCGGAGGACCACTCGTCGATCTGCACGGCAACATCATCGGGATCAACTCCGCAATCATCACCCGCACCGGTCAATCGAGCGGGCTCGGTTTCTCTATCCCCTCAGACATCGCAGAAGCAGTCATGCAACAGATCATCGAGACCGGCCGCGTCGAACGCGGATGGCTCGGTGTCGATATGCGCCCGCTCGACGCGGTCCGTGCCCATGAACTCGACATCGATGGAGGGGTGCTCATCAACAATGTCATCGAGGATGGTCCTGCTCAACGCGCAGATCTTCAACGAGGAGACATCATCGTTGCCCTTGGTGGACGATCCACTGAAAACATCGTCCGTCTGTCAAATGCCATCATGCTCACCAAACCAGACGAACCCGTCATCATCAACTTCATCCGCAATGGCGAACCGATGGATACCACCGCGGTCGTCACAAGCAGAGATGAAGAAATCCTGATCGCTAACGGCGGGGTCTATCTCGAAGATATCGGTGCTGAAATCACGCCGCGAGTTCTTACTCGTCGACGAGGAAGACGACAAACCGAACAACTCCCCGGATTCCTCGTCGGGGGAATCAACCGAAACACGCCCGCAGATCTTCGGGGACTCAAACAAAACGACTTCATCTTCCAGATCAACGGCCGAGCGTTTGAAACCACTACCGAAATCGAAGAATATATCAACGAACTCCCCGAAGAAGAATCAATCCGCATCCGGTTCTATCGAGGCAACCAACCGATGTATGTTGATATTGTTCCCGGATCTTGAACAAACACTATGTTCAATCTGTGCTCTTTGTGAGCAATGCGATCTCTGGATCAACGAGCTTAGGGTTCTTGCGATCAAGATGAATATTGCCCGTCCATGCAACACGCAGGACATGCACGATATCGTCGAGGATCAACAACAAACTTGGAAGCACAAGCAGAATAATCACGGTCGCACTCATCAATCCAAACGAAATCGTGATCGCCATCGGGATCAAGAACTGCGCCTGAAAACTCTGCTCCATCATCATCGGGAGCAACCCAAGCACCGTTGTAATCGTGGTCAACATAATCGCACGGAAACGCGCCTGCCCGGTCATATATCCCGCTTCGCGCACACTCATCCCATCGCGCCGGCGTTCGTTGAAAAACTCCATAAAGATCAATGAGTCATTGACCACAATACCTGCGAGCGCAATAAACCCGATCATCGACAAGAAAGTCATCGAACTTCCCATGATGATGTGCCCCCAGATCATTCCGATCAACGCGAATGGGATCGCGAGCATCACAACCAATGGCTGGGTAAAACTTGAGAACAACCACGCGAGCACGACAAAGATCAACCCCATCGCAACCATCATCCCGACGGGCAATGAGCTCATTGAATCGGCAAAGTCTTTCTGTCGTCCGCGTTCTACAAGCACAATGCCGTGCAAATCGGAGATCGCATCGACCAACCGGGGTTTGATCTCCCCTGCGAGTTTGTCCGGGTTTTCCATCGCACGATACACATCTGCCTGCACAGAAATAGTCCGTTTACGATTGAGTCTGCGGATCGTTGCATACGCTTGTGATTCCTCGATCGTTGCAACCTCTCCCAAGGGCACAGGTTGACCAGATGGGGTAAACACATACATGTTTTCGATCATCACCGTCGATCGTCGAACCCGTCGAGGCACCGTGACACGCACATCAATATCCTCGCGGTTGCCCGCAAAGGTAAACGCGTCGAGCCCGAACACCGCTGCTTGAATCTGACGGCCAAGGTCTACGCGTGTGAATCCGAGCTCTGACGCACCATCGCGGAGAGTGAATCGCAACTCTCGTTGCCCACGATCAGAATCATCCGCGATCGAATGCACCGCTTTGTACTCACCCAATACAGACTTGATCCGCGCAACCGCGACATCGAGCTGCTCGACTGAATCGCCCGCGACGGTAAAGTTCAGCGCGGGACCGCTGGGTCCGCCCGACACGCCTTCGAGTCGGATGTTCTTTGCTTCTGGTATGGGTCCGACCGTCTCAAGAATCTCATCAATAATCGTGGCGCTCGATCGATCTCTGGTCTCTGCGAGCGTCAGTTCGAGCACGAGCTGACCAAGATGCGATGATGTTGCATCCCCCCCCGCACCTTCGAGATCACCAACCGCGCCGGCAATCGCAAAGGTCGATTGCACCTCCGGGATCGCCATGCAGACCTGCTCGTATCGGCGCACAACTTCTTCGGTCTTTGCCACCGGCGTACCGATCGGCATCGTAATCGTCACATTGATCGTCTCTGCATCGTCGGTCTCGAATAAAATAAACTGTAATCGACCCGACGCAACCATCCCTAATGAAACAATCAGCACCGCGGTGATCGCTGCAAGCGTCACATACCGATAGTGCATCGAAACATGTAACAGCCGAGCATACGCGGGGATTATTTTGCCCGAGATCATGTGATCGCGCCACGCATCATACCTTGCTTCAAATCTTGCAATTCGATGCTTTTTCTTCCCGTTCGCTTTCACCCTGTCAACCGCTCTCAGCGAGTGCCCCATGTGCATAGGTAAAATGAACAACGACTCGATCAACGACACACCAAGTGCACACCCTACAACGACAGGCATCACCTTCATAAAATCACCGACCTGCCCATTCATCATCGCCAAAGGCAAGAACGCAAAGATCGTCGTCAACACCGTCGAAACTACAGGCCAAGCAACCTGATCCGCGCCTTTCACCGCTGCAACAAGCGCGGGTTCCCCCTGCTCGTGCTTCGCGGCGATATTCTCCGCGACCACAATCGCATCATCGACCAGAATACCGATCACGATAATCAAACCGAACATCGTTAAGAAGTTCAGCGAAACATCCAACCACGACATCATCGCCAAGGTACCCAGAAGCGATACAACCAACCCCATCGCGACCCAGAATGAGATCCGCCAGTTGAGCAAGAGCACAAGGGTCACAAAAACAAGAATCCCCCCGTTGCGTGCGTTGCGGAGGAGCAAATCTAATCGCCCCTCAACAAATCGCGCCAAATCCGTCGTCGTTTCAAGCGTCCCTGGAGGCGCCGATACTTGATATCGGTCAAATCCAAGCTGCCAAGCAGAAAACCGAGTTGAAACCGATGAATACCCTTCGTCTTCATCGAGCATGCTGATCTTCAACTGCTCCATTCGTTTGGGTTCGATCTGCTCACCATTGCGTCCAGCGATATACGCCTTGACCAACTCAGAGATCCTGATCACATCTTGATCGCCTACACGGAACACAGTGAGGGTGACCGTCGGCTGACCCTGATATCGCGTCATCAGATCAGCATCAACAAATCCATCGATTACCTCTGCGACATCACCAACGCGAACCACGCCGCCGTCGCCGCTTGCTTTAATGACGATTTCGCGTACGGTATCTGCCTGTTCTTCCACCCCGACCGATCGCACGGAGATTGTGCTTGTCGATGTCCGGACAGATCCACCCGGAAGCTCCATCATGGCTGATCGGATCTTGTCCGCGATCATCGGCAGCGACACCCCATGCTCAATCGCTCGCTCGGGCAAAACTTCTACACGGAGCTCGTCCGCCCGAACGCCGCTCTTGGTAATTTCAGTGATTTCAGGGAGTGTCAACAAATCATCACGCGTCGCGATGATGAATTCCTTCATCGTTCGCTCGTCCGCCCCCCCGAACAACGCGACCACAATCGCAGGCATGTTGGGTTCAAGGATATCAACAATGATATTGTCGACTGCATCTGGGAGATCCTGGATCGCGTCGATCTCACGTTTAACATCCGCGAGCGCCTGCTGAATTGGGACGCCTTCCTCAAACTCAACAACGACCCGCGCTAATCCTTCATTCACTGTCGAAGTGATTTCTTTGACACTCGTCAAGTCTGCGACGGTATCTTCGATCTTCGTCGCAAGCGCATCTTCAACCTCTTCGGGTGCAGCGCCCGGATACGGCGCGACAACCGTGATAATCCGTGATTCAACATACGGAAAGAACTCTCTACGGAGCCCGGTACCAAAGATCAATCCCGCGCCGATGATGGCAAACATCACCAGGTTGGCAACCACGGGCTTGCGCACACCAAAGTTTGCGAGACTCATGGCAGATCTCCCTCAATATCAGAATCCGAATCAGATTGCTCAGACTCAATCTGCACACGCATCCCCGCAGTCATCTGATCCAAGAGTGAAACCACAACCAACGATCCCTCAACCGGTTCGTACCCAATCTCCATCGCGACCCACTGGGTTTCGATTGGGTCCAGCTCGCGCATGAACGATTCAAAGCTGTACGCAACCTTGACGGGCATCACCTTGATCGTTCGTGCTCCATCTTCCGATTGATCCACCACATACACCCGATTTGCTTGCACTGCTCGTCTTGGGAGAATCACCCGATCATGCGGATCATGAGAAACCACTCGTCCGTGCACAAACTGACCCGGGAGAATCCGATTTGGATCATTCGGGTCTTGTTTGACTTCAACGAAGACCGTAATCGTTCTACTCCCCGCATCTGCTTCGGGTGCGATCCGGACAATCTTGCCGACCTGATCGGGTTGTCCATTGGGATTACCGATCCAAATCCGCACTTCGTCATCGGGTTTGATCCATGTCGATGCGGTTGCAGGAACCTTGAGCGGGATTTCGAGCCTTGATAGATCGACCAATCGTGCAACGCGTGCCCCCATCGTGACCCAATCACCCTTGCGTGCATCGATCGATTGGAGTTCACCTGAGAACGGTGCACTGATCTGAGATCGCTCGACATTCTTCATCGCGATACGCTCATTAGCGCGTTGTAATGAAAGCTGCGCCTCCAATCCTGCCCTTCGAGAAGGAATCAGATCGAGTTGTTGCTGTAACACCGAGAGTTCACGTTGCGAGCGCAACATCGCGGCAAGTTTCACATCGCGCTCGCCGTCGGACCCGGCGCCAGCATCAATCGCTTGCTGAATCCGATCGAGATCCCGTTTCGCGGCTTCGATCTCTTCGCTTGCATACTGCACCTGGAGTTGTTTCTGTTCAGACTCGACACGCAAACCATCAATCTGCGATTCGAGCGATTTAACCGATTGTCTCGCCGCATCGAGCGCATTGATGTAATCACTATCATCAATTCCAACAAGCTTGTCGCCTGCCTTGACATGCGCTCCAGATTCAATTTCTTGGGATCGAGAGATCACACGACCAGAAACTTCTGCGACGATGTCGGCGCTCCCCATCGTTTTCACTGTGCCGTACCCGGACCAGATTCGGCTCGCTGGACGATGTATCGATTCAATTGTGCGCACTACCACCGCAGCAGTTGCCGGCGGATTCATCTCGCTCGTCGCTTTGGTCGCGACCAATAGCATTGAGATCCCCCCCGCACCAACAAGCAACACAACAATCAATAGCACACGCGGGACATGCACCATCCAAAGCGTTGCAGCACGATTGGGGGTAACAGCAGTTTTCTCTTTGGATTGCAAGGTCGGCTCCTCGTTAAGTCCTTGCATAGGAAGGACGCTCAGACGCGTCCTCCTGGTGGCCGACATCCAAGACTTCTATATTAGGCAGACTTCGAAGAACACTGGACAGAATCACCCAGTAGTACCGATAACCTTTTCGTGATTAAATACATCGGTTCAAAGCGTCTTCTTGTCGATCAGATCGTTTCCTTGTGCAATACCGTTGCACCTCAAGGAGGCACAGTCATCGATCTCTTCAGCGGCACCTCACGCGTGGGACATGCGCTCAAAACTGCCGGCTTTGGGGTTCATGCAAACGATCACAACGCGTATGCCCACAACCTTGCGATGTGCTATATCCAAGCAGATGCACCCAAAGTCATGAAACAGGCAGCTGTCATCATTGACGAGCTCAACGCCATCGCGAGAAGCATCTCATCAGGCACCGGAAAAACGGGGTTCATTACACAAACCTATTGCCTGGATTCCCGGTTCTTCCACCCAGATAACGGCCGACGAATCGACGCGATGCGCACACACATCGAAACCCTCTCCCTCTCTCCTGAACTCAAAGCGGTGGTCCTGACAAGTCTTATCGAAGCTGCAGATCGGGTGGATTCAACGACTGGTGTGCAGATGGCATACCTCAAAGCGTGGGCACCCCGCGCCCACAAGCATATCGAACTCCGTCTTCCCGATATCCTCCCCCACCCAAACCAACTCGTCTGCTCGGCGCATCAGCTCGATGCGACCAAAGCGGCAACATCATTGTCCGCGGACATCGCGTATCTCGATCCGCCATATAACCAGCATTCATACCTGGGAAACTACCACATCTGGGAAACCCTCGTCCGGTGGGATCATCCAGAAGTGTACGGCGTCGCGTGCAAACGCATCGATTGCCGAGAACGCAAAAGCCCGTACAACTCAAAGGTCAAAATCGCTAATGCGTTCAATGAACTCATTGATTCGATCGACACGAACACATTGATCGTGTCGTTCAGTGATGAAGGGTACTTAGGACGCGACGAGATCGAGCACATCCTTGCCAAAAGAGGTCCGGTGGTAATCCTCGACAGAGATCACCCCCGCTATGTAGGATGCAAGATCGGAATCCACAACCAAAAAGGCAACAAGGTCGGCAAAGTGGGCAAGGTCCGCAACACCGAATACTTCTTTATCGCAGGCGAAGGCGCCCAGCGAGTCGCAGAAGCTCAGAAAGACCTTGTCGCGGCATAACTCTACAGATTACCGGTTGTGTTCCGCACCAATTTCGCGCCATCGAACCACCCGCACGCGATCTGGCGCACTCACAAAGGCGCTCGCAGGGATCACCTCTTCATACAAATCATTCGGGCCTCTCCATGTCAAGAACGCGCCCGCGCTCGACCAACCATCCATATAGCGGAGTTCCAGATCGTGCTCGCCTGCTTCAAGGGTGATCGTTCCATTCCGCCAACGATATGAATGACTCGAAGAATCGGAAACTACTGATTCCCCATTGATATAGAGCTGAGCATACTGATCAGATCCTACCCCAAATGACCACTCACCAGTATGAGGGACACTGAGTTTGGCGGTTGCTTTGAACGCAAAATAATCCGAAGGCACATCCGAGGTAAATGATCCCGATGTCACATTCCAACTGATCCGAGGCTCGATCGTCGTTTTCGATGCTTCGAGATCGTCTAACGAATCTAAACTGTACCCACGCATCTGATCAAACCACTGAACAGTAATCGCGGCTTCACCCGCATCAAACACCGGTTCTGGGTCGTACACATGAAATGCGCTCGCGGGAATAATCTCTTCCAGACTCGAACTCGGTCCCTTCCAAGTCACATTGAGACCTGCCTGAGACCATCCCTCCCAATAGCGCACTTCAAACTTGTGGACCCCTTGTGTCAGATCCACTGTGCCGCCTCGCCAACGGTAAGAATGACTCGTCGTGTCAACGATGACGGGTTCATCATCAATCAGCAAAATCGCGCTCTGATCAGAACCCATATTAAAGGTCCATGTCCCCGATTCTGGAACAGTGAGCTCACTGATCAGCCGCAATCCGTAGTAGTCGCTAGGACCATCAACAAAGAACGGCGTGCTGGTAACGCGCCACGACACATTCTCCACGATCTCTGAGCTTGAATGCTCTGCATAATCAATCTGACCTGCATTCGATGCGTGACGGGCATTGCTTGTTATGTATGCACGCAACCCCCCACCGGTTTCAAACGGTGACTCTGTAGGCTGTAGCGAATACGCCGAGCGTGGAACAATGATCTCGGCAGGAACGCTTGGTCCTTTCCATGCCAGATTGAGTCCGGCGCTGCTCCAACCATCCCAGTAACGAACATCAATGTCGTGCTTGCCGCTCGATAACTCGATGGTCCCGCTCCGCCAACGATATGAATGACTGGTTGAATCTACAATAACTGGTTCGCCGTCGATTAACAATGCTGCACTCTGGTCTGACCCAAGAGAGAATGTCCAGGTACCACTCGAAGGGACATCAATCTGTCCGAGCAGACGGACACCAAAGTAATCACTCGGCGTCTCATCATCGAAGGCGCCCGAAGTAATTGGCCAAGCTATATTGGGAACATTCGTCGTATGATCATGCGTCGAGAAGTCGATCTGCCCAACATTCGATGCGTGGCGAGCGTTCGTGTTCCAATACGCGCGCAACCCACCACCTCCTGAGTCGTACGGCGTTTCAATCAAGTTGTGAGAAAATGCACTCGGTGGAATCACCGCTTCAACACCACCCGGGGGTGTCCATGTCGAGATGAGCCCTGCACTGCTCCACCCTTCCCAGTATCGAACTTCAAAGGCATGCACTCCTGCTTCGAGTTCGATCTGCCCATTTCGCCAACGGTAAGAATGCCCGGTGTCGTCATTGATAACGAGTTCACCGTTAATATACAGCTGAGCAGATTGATCGGAACCTAAGCCAAATCCCCAGACGCCGTCACTGGGAATCTGGATCAAACCTGCAGCACGCAGTCCGAAATAATCCGAAGACACACCGCCTTGCGAGGTAGATTGACCATCATCGTTTGTGATAGTGGTCCCTTCAAATGCACCACCGGTCAAACCCCAAGAGATATTGGACTCAAAGGTCATCCGGTCATAGTTCTGCCAGTCCAGGTGCCCAACCCTTGAGGCATGTCGCGCGGAATCAATCCAGTACACCCGAAGTCCATCCCCACCAACCCCAAGAACCTCTTCTTGTTCAGACGGTGAAAACGCGGACGCGGGCACCACCTGCTCGAACTCATCGTCAGGGCCTCTCCATGTCAGTACAAGACCAGCGCTTGACCATCCGTCCCAATATTGAACCTCGATATCGTGAAGACCCGCAGCCAATGTCTTTGTTCCATACTTCCATCGGAAAGAATGACTCGTTGGGTCATCAATTAATGGCACACCATCAATGAGCACACGACCTGACTGGTCAGACCCGAGCCCAATGATCCACGAACCAGTCGTCGGGATCTCGATCTTTCCGACAAACCGCATCGCAAAGTAATCTGTTGGTCCACCGGTCGAAAACGATCCGCTTGTCAATGGGTAATAGATATTCTGCACGGTATCCATCGAGTCATAGTCTGCCCAATCAACCTGCCCGACATTGCTCGCGTGCCGAGCGCTGTCGTACCGATAGGCATGGAGCCCACCACCTGAATCTGGATTCACCGCGCCGTCTCCTGGTCGATAGGCACTCGACGGAATAATCTGAGAAAACGAACTCCCCGGCGCAGTCCAAGAAATGGAGAGCCCCGCAATTGAAGTTTGTTCCCAGAAGCGGACTTCAACTGTGTGATCCCCTTCCGAGAGCACGATCGAACCCGATTTCCATCGGAAACTATGCGCATTAGGATCATTCACTACAAGTTCACCGTCAATGTAGAGCGCAGACCCGTCATCACTTCCCAAACCGAAAGTCCATAACCCAGATGATGGAACCGCGATCACACCGACAAATCGAGCAGCGAACCGATCGGTCGGTCCATCGGGAAAGAAACTCCCTCGTGTGCTCGCAAAATGAATCCGAGAGATCGTCGTGACCTTATCCGGATTCGTCCAATCAATTTGCCCCACATTCACCGCATGCCTTGCGTTGTTGTACCAATACGCCCAAAGCCCTTCACCGCCGGTATCGAATGTTGGTGCTTCTGCAGGAGATGTAAACGCCGACGCGGGGATCACCTCCGCTGCATCCATCCCAGGACCATCCCACATCACGGACAATCCAGAATGACCTGGTCCTTGAAAGTACCAAACCTCAAAATCATGAAGACCCTCGGTCAACCCAATGATATTGCTCCGTGTACGATATGAATGCAACCCGTCATTCTCGATCAAAGGCTGCCCATCAATAAACAAGATCGATCCGTCGTCACTCCCTGTACTCATGGTCCAAATCCCGTCTGCAGGGATATTGATCTGACCCATGAATCGGACCGCGAAGTTGTTCGTCGGACCTTCTTCATAAAACGGATCGTAGTTATTGGTGTAATCAATATTGTCGACTTGCGACAAGTGGTCATAGCTCGCCCAATCGACATGCCCTAGTTCTCTCACACCTGACGCATTGGTCAACCAATACGCGCGCAACCCAGGCGTAGAACCGTCTAACACAGTGGCAGACGCAGGCGTAACCAATGCTCCAAAGCAAAGAACCATCAAGAAGGATCGTAACAATAGTGTGAGTTGTGTAAGCATCAACTCGAATATCGAACCCACAAACCGGAGGAATCACTACTCTCTACGCGATACCACCCAAAGGTCGATATAAAAAAACAAGTGTACGACTTGCAAGGAATAGGGCAAGTTCAACCGTCCGATAGCATTTTAAGATTCAGACCGCAAAGACTCCGCGATCCCGATCTCTTGCAGCTTCATGCTTGCACGATCAAGATCCTCCTTCGCCGTATGAAAAGCGTTGGGTTCAACCGATCGCCAATCAGACTTTGCGCGATCAATAAATCCCTTGAGCGCCGCGAGCTTTGTTTCCAGATCATTTCGATACTCAACATCGAGCAGATCCGAAAACTTCGCGAGGCGTTCAGAAATCCATTTGTAATCGAGTTGCGAGTTGGTGATCAGATCCACCACCTGGTGCTGAGTCATATCATCTCGCGCGTGCTTGAAACTCTCTGCTTCGATGCGATCGACTTCATCGCGGGTCAATCCATGGTTGGCAACAATCTGAATCGCCGCTTGTTTGCCTGATCGTTCTTCGATCGCTGAGACATTGAGCACCCCATTGGCATCGACCAAGAACTCCACAACCAACTTGGGCACCCCCGCGGGCATCGGCGGGATCCCACGAAGCTCAAACACCCCGAGCAAACGACAATCCTCAACCATCTCGCGCTCACCTTGCACGACCTGGATCTTGACATTGACCTGCCCATCTACACTGGTGCTGAACCGTTCGACCGCACGCGCAGGCACCGTGGTGTTCCGCATCACCAACTTGGCAACCGCTCCACCTGCGGTTTCGATCCCGAGCGATAACGGGATCACATCGAGCAGCAACGATTCTGACTTCCCGCCGGCGAGCCCGTTGGCAATGATCCCCGCTTGCAACGCAGCGCCGATCGCGACGACCCGATCAGGATCAATCGCCGTGTATGGTTCGACCCCGAAGAACGCGCCCACCTGTGTGCGTACAAGCGGGATTCGTGTCGATCCCCCGACCATGACCACAGTATCAATCGCAATCTCATTACCCGCGGTCTTCGCTGCATCACGCATCACGCGCTCGCACGCTTGAATCGATCGCCCGACCCAATTCCCGATCAGATCCTCGAACTCTTCGCGCGAGATGGAGCGTTCGTACTTCTTCCCATTCCCAAGGTCAATCGACACCATCGCGGCGTTCTCTTGCGAAAGCTTGTGCTTGACCCCCCGCGCGAACTCGATGAGTGCTCGTTTGGTTGAAGAATCAAACGATCCCATGGTGTTCTGCGTTTGCAATCCGAGCTGTTGTGCGATCTCCGCGATAAACAACTCGACGATCAGGTGATCGACATCATCGCCTCCAAGGTGCGTATCGCCTGCGGTTGCCAAGACCTGAAAGAAATCCGTCGCGTTGTGCTCATCCCCGGGGATCAGTTTCAAGATTGAAACATCAAAGGTCCCGCCTCCAAGGTCATAGACCGCGATCGTTTGCGCTGCTTTTCCTTCTTCGACCCGAATCCCGTATGCCAACGCCGCAGCTGTCGGCTCGTTGACGATCCGCACCACTTCGAGACCCGCCAATCGCCCTGCGTCGCGGGTTGCTTGTCTTTGTGCATCATCGAAGTACGCGGGGACCGTCACCACTGCTTTGGATACTTCCATGCCGAGCGATGATTCTGCCCGTTCCTTGAGCTTTTTCAAGATATACGCCGACACCTCCTGAGGCGATAACACCCGCTCAACCGGTTCCCCCCCCGCACCATCGATCATCACCCGGACACGAGCAGTGTCATGCTCGCCCGCGACAACTTCATACCCGAGGTATTTGAGATCATCCTGCGCGTCGCTCAACGATCGACCCAAAAGCCTTTTCACCGAATGAATTGTCCGTCCTGGGAACTCCAGAATCCGAGCTGCAGCATCATCGCCAACCACGATCGCCCCATCTGCATCCACCCGTACCACTGAAGGCATCAACTGCCCATCCGCATCCCCCAACACCCGCGCCCCCTGTGCGTCCACATAGGCCACCAACGAGTTGGTCGTGCCGAGATCGATGCCGATGATGGGGTCTGTGGATGAAGATGAAGATTGGGAATCGGTCATGGAAGAAGGATAGGGGCAAGGAGACAGAATCTCAGCAAATCGGGGTGCCATGCGTATGACCTGAGAAAGTCAGGGGTGAATCACACCCTTGAACACATCAACCCTGCGAATGCTTCGCGTAGTATAAAACATGGAAATCGCCAAGAAAACTTTAATCCCGTTGGCCCAGTGTTTGTTGGGTGCAGCCATGTGGTTCTATGTTTTTGGGATCGTCTTTACATCTTCGGCGACTATTGAAAATCTTACGATCCCATTGGTTGCAGCGGCTGCAGGATCCGCTGTTATGTCCGCGTCTTGGTCGATTGTGTCATCAATCCCAGCATATCTTGTTACTTTGTATTATTCTCTCGCGTTTTGGGGATGGGCAATCTTTCAAAGCATAAGCGGTGGTGATTTTATATCTACGATATTTTGGTGTGGCGTTGCTTTAGGTGTGTACATTTGTGGGTTGGTTGGTTCGTATAGTGTTCGTGCGATTATCTCACGAAGACGGCCAAGTCAATGCGTGCATGTCCCCGATCACCACAATCGCTCTTGAGTTCCATGTACATGATCCGAGTTCTCATTTGCTACCTCGCGCTGGGGTGCCCCTACTCCCGAACCCACGCCAACTCCGCCAAGAAATCCACAAAGCTCGTCGGTCCGCCGAGGAACATATAGCTCTCCCACGCCATCAACTTCCCATCGGCTCGGATCTCAAGAAGATATCCTTGCCCACCGAGCCCTTTGGAATGAAAATCTTCGCGGGTGAACTGCTCTGGTGATTGAACCTCTGTCCAATACCCAGAACCCATCCCACCAGCACCAACGCCAACGCCATCAGGGCCAATGGTGCTCTTAATGAGATGTGATCCCTTTTCCCAAATCTGATCGAGTTGCTCTTCATTCAATCTCCGGGTGATCTTGGGATAGGTTGCCGCATCAGACCCCGCACCCACCGAGGCGCGCAGGTATCCAGACGCATCCACAATGTATCGCGCGGACAAACTCGAAACATCGCTCGCATCCTCATCCCCAAACACCACGACCCCGAGCGTGAAATCCGTTGGTCGGCGATCAGGGAGCGCCTGATCCGTCATCGGACCTGTAGAAGTACACCCGCTGAGCAAAAACAGAGTTGCAGCAAGCAAGAGAACGGAAATCGAGCATATTCGTGGGCAATTCATCATCTATAGAGTCTATCACCAAACACACTTACGAGCACAACCGGGCTATCCTTGCTTCCCATGGATATTTCACTGCGCTGGATCAACCAATACCTTTCACCCGCCGATGTCAGTGTCGAGGAGTTTGACGACATCATGACCAAAGCCGGTCTGCCCATTGAAGGGCTTGCCGCGGGCATTGATGGCGACACGATCATCGACATCGAGGTGACCTCGAACCGGGGTGATTGCCTCGGGCATCTGGGGTGCGCCCGTGAGATTGCTGCAGCGCAGTACGCACAGAAACCGCGTCAGCTCATCATGCCTGAGCTCAAAGAAATGGACCTGGGCGCACCGATCGGTGACGAACTCACCCTCGACAACCAAGTCCCGGACAAGTGCCCGCTTTTCACCGCTCGGTTGATCCGTAATGTCAAAGTTGGTCCATCACCCAAGTGGCTCAAGGACGCGATCGAATCCTTCGGGCAGCGCTCAATCAACAATGTCGTCGACATCACCAACTACATCACCCTCGAACTGGGTAACCCGTGCCATGTGTTCGACTATAACAAGCTCGCGGGGGGTCAACTCACCGTCCGGCCAGCAACCAAAGACGAAATCGTCAACACCCTCTACGCGGGTGAACACAAGCTCAATGAACACGATCTGGTCGTCGCCGATGCCAACGGCCCGCAATCTCTCGCGGGGATCATCGGAGGCATGGACTCCCAAGTCGATGAGAACACCACCACCGTCGTCTTCGAGATGGCGACCTGGGACACCGTCACCGTCCGCAATACTGGACGCAAGTTACAAATCCGCACAGACGCGGCATTCCGTTTCGAACGCGGGATTGATCCACGCAGCATCGACTACGCTGCACAGCGCGGGGTTCAGTTGATCTGCGAAGTATCAAGTGGTCAACTCGCATCGGGTGTCCTATCGCAGGGCGCCCCGTTGCCTACAGATAGAGTGGTTTCATTGCGTCCTGAGCGCTGTGATCGCATTTTGGGTATCCCAACTGATCCAGAAGAAATGGCAAAGCTCCTCAATGCGTTGTCGTTCAAAACAACCATCGACGATGAAGGCGTGCTGCAATGCACCATCCCACCATTCCGCAGCCATGATGTTCACCGCGAGATCGACCTGATCGAAGAGGTCGTCCGCGCTCGTTCACTTGGTGTAATCCCAATCCAAAAAACCTTGCCAGTGACTGCACGCGAGCCTCAAGAATCAGAACGCGCGATGAGCACGATCGCCCAGACCCTCAACGGGATGGGATTCTTTGAAACGATTACCTTCTCCTTTACATCACCTAAGCTCGGTAAAATCTTCCAGCGCCAAGGGACTGATCTTGTTGCGGTCGATGATGATCGCCGAAAGGCAGAACCAACCCTGCGTCCGAGTGTGCTCCTCGGATTGCTCGCGTGTCGTCATACCAACCAAGCCGCCCGTGCATCATTGCCAGGTGGGATTCGTCTCTACGAAGTCGCCCAGCGCTTTGCACAAGATGCAGGAACAAGAAACTCAAGCGAACAACGCGTTGTGGCGATGCTCATGGATGTTGATTTCACAGGCAAGAAACCAAAGCACGATGACCTTCAGCATGCATCCCGTGTGATGCGTGGATCAATCGATTCGATCGTCCGTGCAACCTTTGGTACCCAAGCTCAGACCATCATCACACCATCCAAACCCGAGCACGCAGGGTTCGATGCAGATACACACGCGACCATCACTGTGCTTGCCAATGGCCAAACCACGCAGATCGGATCGTTCGGATTCATTTCTGACAGCGCACTCAAAGCCCACGACTTGGACCACCCGCTTGTTGCTGCGGAACTGATCCTCGCGCCGATGGTCGATGCGTACCCGCCGATCTCTCGCGCAGAGCATCTGCCCGCATTCCCTGGGATCGATCGCGATCTCTCATTGATTGTCGATGAATCAGTCCGGTGGGATCAGATTGAATCCGCAGCAACATGCTTGAACCTTGATCGATGCGTCGGCAACAGCTTGGTCGGCATCTTCCGAGGCAAGCAACTCGGGGATGACAAAAAATCAGTCACCGTCCGATTGGCATTCCGCGATGCAGATCGCACACTCAGGCACGAAGAGGTCGACCCTCAAATCGAGCTCTTCGCAAACAAAGCGAAAGAAACTCTCGGCGCTGAAATCCGAGGATAACTCATTTTTCGTGATCCCCTGGCCGAACTCCGGATGCATATTCGTCGTATGTTGATCCTGAGAAAGGCAGATCGCCGAAGAAACAAGTAGTTTCGTGCATGTTCGTACCGTTTTCGGCACCATATCGGAACATTTTGGCTTGCTATCTGTATATGATACATGCCACACACCACACAGACATCAATGCTTGTTCGGTATCCGGTCGCATTCTTTGCACGCAAAGCGCAAGAAACACCCCCTGAGATCGAATCGAAAGCTAGAATATACACACTCAATGGAGTGCATCATGGAGGATAAAATGACATCAATGACACCCAATCCAACGATTGAACCCCAACCCGCGTCAAGCCCATCTTGCGGCTGCATAAACACACCCAAGACCGAACCCATGATCTGGGTCAACGGCAAAATGGTTCCCAAGTCACAAGCTGCAGTCTCCGTGTTCGATCACGGGCTCCTCTACGGCGACGGAATCTTTGAAGGTATCCGTGTATACAACGGGAAGATCTTCAAACTCGAACAACACATGGATCGGCTGTACGAATGTGCAGACAAGATCTTCCTCGATATCGGTGTCTCTCGCGAAAAAATGATCCAGATCCAACGCGATTGTGTTGAAGCAAACAACATCGTCAACGGATACATCCGCTTGGTCATCACCCGAGGCGAAGGATCACTCGGACTCAACCCGTACCAATGCCCAAAGGCAGGCGTGATCTGTATTGCTGATACCATCTCGCTCTTTGCACCGGAGATGTATGAATCAGGCATGCGTGTTGTACTTGCGAATCGACCAAAGACACCGATCGAGTGTCTCGATCCTCGCGTGAAAACACTCAACTACCTCAACAACATCATGGCAAAGTGCGAAGCAATCCACCTGAGCAAAAAACTCGGGATTACCAAAACAGAGGACCAACTCCTCGAGTGCATCATGCTCAACACCAAAGGGCAAGTTGCAGAAGGATCCGGAGACAACATCTTTATCATCAAGGATGACAAAGTGTACACCCCCCCTTCAGAAGCAGGGATCCTGCAAGGTATCACCCGCAAGTTTGTTAAAGACGAACTCTGCCCGATGCTTGGAATCGAGATCGAAGAAAAGTACTTCGAACTCGACGAGTTGCTCGACGCAGACGAAGTGTTCCTTACCGGCTCAGCAGCTGAGATGATCGCGGTTCGCGAAGTCATCAAGCACGACAATCTTGAAGTCCTCTCGACGCACACCATCTCCGAGGGTGAAGGACCAATCACCAAGAGCTTGCGTATGAAGTTCCGTGAGATCGTCACTTCGGACAATGTTCCCGAAGATTGATCGAGTTCTAAATCTGATAATACTCAACGATGCCTGCAACTTGCAGGCATCGTTTTTTTATACTCTGTTATGAAAACATCATCGCACAGAATCGTATTAAATACACTCACATTCATTGCCGCGACAACACCCGCGATACTCATCTCTGCATGCGCAAGTTCGAATCAAACCACTGACTCATCGGTGTATCAGCTCCAAGAATCCGAATCACTCAAGAATGTGTTTCAGCTTAACGACAGTCTGTACTCTGGATCTGAACCTGCCAATCGAGCTGCGTTCGAAGAGCTTGAAGCAATGGGAATTCGCACGCTCATCAGTGTCGACGCAACCCCTCCAAACGCATCATTGGCAGGAGAACACAACATCCGTGTGATTCATCTCCCGATCGGTTACGAAGGGATCAGTGATCAACGCGTCAAAGAGCTCGCCTTTGCAATACAGAGCTCATTCAAACCTGTGTATATACATTGCCATCTCGGCAAACACCGAGGCCCCGCCGCGACTTGCGCCGGAGCAGTCGCGCTGGGAGAAATCACACACGAAGAAGCAGATGCATTCATGACCCAAGCGGGCACCTCGAAGAACTACTCTGGATTATGGTCTGCTGTTGAACACACGCAACAACTAGAAACCATCGAGCCAATGCATCTGAGCGAACAGGCGATTGCAAGTTCGCTCAGCAAAACAATGTCAAAGATCGCAAAGCAAGCGACCTACCTCAACGACATCGCGGACAACGGGTTTGCCCCCCTTGCCGACCACCCGGACCTGACCCCCACTTCGATCGCGGGACATATTCACAACCTGTTACGATCATTAGAAACAAACGAAGAGGCGCTCGAGTACGGCAGCGAGTTCATGGAAGATCTTGAATACGCCTCCCAAACAGCGTCCAAGGTAGAAACACTGCTCCAGAACAACGAACTCGATCTGGTGGTCGACGCGATGAGCGCACTTGAGAACAGTTGCTCCCGGTGTCACGATAAGTTGTGATTCTGAATCGTGTTATTCAACAAATCAACTGTTTACATTCATCAGGACTTTGATCCCATCGCCGGTGATCATGGTCTCGAATGCCTTCTCGAACTCTTCGATTGGGAACTCATGGGTGATGATGTCATCGAGTTGGAGCTTGCCTGATAGGAGCAACTGTTCCATCTGGTACCAGGTGTCCCACATCTTTCGGCCGTTGATACCCAGCACCTTGCAACCCTTGAAGATAATGTGGGCATTAAAATCAAAGCGAACCGTCTTTGCGGGCAGACCAAGCAACGCGGCGGTCCCGCCGTTACGCAGCGCACGGAACCCCTGATCCATTGCAGCGGGTGCGCCCGACATCTCAAGAAGCACATCAACACCTTCATAAGTCTCAGCACGCACTTTTTCGATCCAGCTCCGATCGCGTGCATCGAATGCGTCCGTTGCGCCGAGTTTTTTGGCGAGTTCTAATCGAGGTGGATTGATATCGGTGCAGTAAATCCGTGACGCGCCTGCAGCTTTGGCGACGGTGACCGCCATCAATCCGATGATCCCAACACCTGAAATCAGCACCGTCTTCGCACTTACCCCTGCGCTCATGACGGTGTGGACCGCGTTGCCGAGCGGATCAAGAATCGCAGCGTACTTGTCGGGGATATCTTCGTGGATCGGCCAAACATTTTCTTCAGGCACTACGATGTAGTCGGCAAAGCATCCATCGCGATCAATCCCAAAGATTGTTGTATCCGATGCGATATGCCCATTGCCTGTGCGTGAGTTGTAATCAATGCCCGCGGACATATGCCCCTCGGCGCTGACGCGTTGACCGACTTGGTAGTTGGTGACTGCGGAACCGATTGCTTCGATGTGTCCAACGAACTCGTGCCCGGTGATGACCCCGACGGGGATTCGTCCCGCTGCCCATTCGTCCCATTCCCAGATATGTCGATCGGTGCCACAGATGCCGACCTTTTTCACTTTGATCCGTACATCGCGTGGCCCGATCTCGGGGATCGGATGAGAATCGGAGAACGCCAGCCCGGTGCCTTTGTGATGTTTGGTTAAACAGCGCATGGTACGAGAATTGGAGTTTGCGTTCTGCAATGTTGTATCTTGGGTTGGGGTCATGGTCATGGGTATCTTTCAAACAGAAGACAGAGATCATGCAATCAATCGATCGCAGATGCGTTTGATATTGTCCCGTCATCACACTGTCTTATCAATGACCGACCCCATAGATCAGCATCAAACGAACAAATTCATGTTCCCGACACGCATCAAGGAGAAATTCACCCTCGAACGCACCAGAATTGATCCTGATCTGGGTCAGAATCATACAATCAAGCGGATATCTGGTAAACGAATGTCCGATAGTGTACTGAACGCCCCATTTGGAGATGATCCCGAGTTGTACCACACGCTATGAGCAGAGCACAAAGCACATCCCGCCCGTTCTTCTATATCGCGACCAAGTCCGCTGGAGGCAAGTCGATGGGGGTCCGCAGCGCCCGATCGCAACGAGCACTCGCGGAATACCTCCGCAAAGACAAACAAACCCTTGTCCGGACCTGGAACCTCCCAAAGTGGATGGCAAACGAACAAGAAATGTCCCTCAAGGACCATGCCAACTTCGATGCACAGATCGCCCAGCTCGTCTCCAGAGGCGTGCCCCTCACCGAAGCGCTCGATATCGCTGCGACGGTGGTCACCAAAAGCAACGAACAACGCATCGAACGCCTGGGCAATCTCGTCGCTCAAGGCACCAGCTTTGCCGATGCATGCAAACAGGTGGGCAGCTTTGATTCTGTCACCATCGCAGTATACAAAGCAGCAGAAAAAACCGGAGACCTTGCCGGCGCCTGTGAACAACTCGCAAAGGGCGCCCGTCGGAGGATGGAAGTCTCCGGCAAAGCAGCGACACTGATGATCTATCCCGCGATTGTCCTGTCGATCGCGTTTGTCGCAGCACTCGTCATGCTCACGCTTGTCGTCCCCACAATCGGGAATGCAATGACCAAGTCCGGGATCTCTATCCCGCTCTTCACGCAGATCCTCGTCGCGGTGGGTAACTTCTTGGTCGCCAACATCATCCCATTCCTCGGCGGACTCGTCGTTCTGATTATCTGCGCGATCCTCTTCCGAGCGACACTTGCCAAACTCGCGATCAAAGCAACCCGCTCAGCACCCTTCGTGCGCGATGTGGTGATGGAGCAAGAACTCACTCGTTTCTTCTCGGTCATGAGTTCGATGACCCGATCGGGCATTCCACTGGCAGACGCGGTCCAGGTCAGTTCCGCGGTCATCTCGCATCCAAAGCTCAACACCGATCTTCAACGCATGCGCCAGCGTCTGGTTGAAGGAGGCCTTTTCAGTGCATTGATCTCCAAGATCGAATCCCTCCCATTGCCCACCCGTCGATTGCTCGTTGCTGCGGATCAGGCGGGGGACCTTGAATCCGCCTTCGATGCCCTAGCACATGACCATGCACAAGAGGTTGAGAAGAAGACCGATCGTCTGATGGCGATCCTTGAACCATTGCTCATCGTTATTTTGTTCCTTATTGTGGGCACCATGATCCTGGCGATTATGCTCCCAATGATTAACATGACCTCGGGCGCGATGTAAAACCCGCATGCATAACATGCAATAACAGAACGATTTACGCGTTAAATATATAATCACTTCCTTAAGTGCGAATCAGGAGAATTTCCAAATGCAAACCCCAGTACTCGACTCAGCAATTAATGCTCAACGCACAAACCGATATGCCCGTCCGGGTTTCTCATTGATCGAACTCACCGCGGTGCTTGTGATCCTCGGGATTTTGATGGCGGGCGCTGCGATTGCGGTGCCCAAGCAGATCGCCAAAGCACGCATCAAGGTCACCAAGACCTCGATGACAACCATCAAAACATCGATCAACACCTACATGGCAGACAATGCTGGAGATGTACCAACAGGGATCGCAGCACTCATCCCCGAGTTCATCGAAGAGGGATCAGATCTCGATGCGTGGGATCGCCCGTTTTATTACAACCCGACTCCAGGCGCTGCCCATGCGTTTGATCTCATCTCATCCGGCGCTGACAAAGAGTTCCAGACTGCTGATGACATCAATCTGTGGACAATGAAACTCACCAAAACGAACTAATCTTCAGCTGCACAGATTTTGATGCAACACCCAATGTCTCCATCTCGCTCGAACGCATCGCCCAAACGGGTGAACCAGATGAAGTATGCTCATCGTCGAGGGGTGACCTTCCTCGAAGCGGTCCTCTCTGTGGTGTTGTTATCAATGGTGGTCACCACATTGTCGAGTGCGGTTTCGTTCTTTTCGCAATCACAGAAACGGATGGACCTGAAACTCGGCGCGGGTGAACTCGCGAACCGATTAATCCTCCAGTATATGGACGAGCAGGATTCACTCCCGGATCGTTCGTTGCCGATCGAGTATGATGTTGCATACTACCGATGGTCGATTCAGATCGATCCGGTCCGGTTTGAGTTTGACAATCAAGTCAATGACGATAACGGCTCAGTCGGAGGCGGGGTCAGTCTCAATCGCATCAAACTCATCACGATCAAAGTCTGGCTCGCAGCGGATTCAGGCGGATCCCGTTCATTTACATACGATGTCCCCAACGCGGTCATCACACGCTTGATCGATCCCCTCGCGTTTAACAACCCTGATTCATTCCAAACCCTGCTCGAACAACCCGACGGGTTTGAAAAAATCATCGAGTCCCTCCTCGATCTTGAAGAGGGAGGTTAATCATGATCCCTATACAAACCTGCTCATCACGATCATTCGCCGCTCGAGGATTCACACTCATCGAGACCATGCTCGCGATGGTGCTCGGATCGATGGTCCTCGCGGGGTGCTTTGGAGTTTTCCTCTCCATTCGCAACATGGACAACACCTTCGAAGCAAGATTCCAACGCACAAGCGAACTCGACATGACCCATACCGTGCTCACACGAGCACTCCTGGGTTTACAGATGGCAGAAACCGAGTCAACCACAGTCCGCAGGGCAACCGATGCGGATGAGGAAGAAATCGATGAGAATGCCGAACCCGATCCGCGCCCACGGATCATCCTCGAAACCGACCCATCGGTGCTTCCAGACTCAACGGGATGGGCGCCACAGCGCCTTGAGCTTGTGACCGCAACGCCTCCGGCGCCCGCATCATTGGCATCACAGGCCGCGACTTGGTACATCACCCAAGACAACGAAGATTCACTGGATTACTCCGCGTCTGACGGCTCGCAGGGATCGATCCGTGGAGTATTCGAACTCCGCCCTGCAGGACAACGCGAACTGATCATGCATCGTCTGGGGTTGATCGCGCTCGGTGATCCGATGCTCGAACAAACAGACCTTGACCAACGCAAACTCAACAATCCAAACTTTGCAATCCAAGAGCAGGACTCAACACCCAACTGGACACTCTGGTGGCGACCAATTTTGTCCTACGAAGGCAATCAACTCCTCTACGGGACCGGTCCCCTTGCAGATACCCAGGGAAACACCGATGAGATCCGTGAACGACTCGCAGGCGCTATCCCACTCATGCGAGGCATCGAACGGTGTATATGGGAAATCTACAAGAGTGATGAGTTTATTACGATCTATCAGGGATCAGATATCCAAGACATCCCCGCATATGCACAGTTCGAAGTGATCCTCAACAACTCGCAATACGCGTCATGGATGTTCGAAGTCGACTGGGTGTTCGGCGATGATCCAAACGCAGAAGAAATCGCGGGCCTTGGAAATCCAGACGATGCGGATGCCAACAACGGGAACGGCAACGGGAACGGCAACAACAATAACGGCCGACCAAACAACGGCAGTCCCCCAACACCAACGACAACCATCGACATCTCGGGTGACTCATGAATCATCTGAAACTTCATCATGATCGAAATAGCAACGAACACACCACCCGCCGTGGTTTCGCAATGGCGATGGTCATCCTGTTAATGATCGTGGTCGGACTCACCATCGGGGTTTCGATGACCCGATTCAGCGCCCAAACCAAATCCGTCGCTCGGCAGATGGAAAAATACCAAGAGCATCACCTCGGTCGCGGGCTTCAAGAAGCAATCGGTGCGTGGCTCAAGCAACAGAACGGGCGGAATCTGCTTGAGGTGCTCGAACCCGAAACCGGGCACGCGATGGATATTATTTTGGCTGACGGATCAGAAGTTTCGGTGTATCTCCGTGATGCGCAAGGCACTGCGCTGAGCAACCTCACCGGCCGCACCGATCGACAGATCCAGGAAGGCGGCGCCCTGCTCCGCAATCTGATCGTCAACACCACAGAAAGAGAATACCTCGAACTCACCCGCCCATTCGGTCCGAGCACAATCAGTGTCATGAGCGCTCCCGATCGTGTGCTCGATGCTGCTGCTCGTGTCGCTGCGGGTCAGTTCGCGGATCAGTTTATCTCAGAGATTAACAAGATCAGATCAGAATCCGCAGTGGTCACCCGCACCCAACTCACCCGTGCATCACAAGCAGCGGGACTCACCGCTGAGCAACGCGGCGCGGTGCTTCGTCTGTTTTCAGCGGATATCGAACTCTGGGCAGTTATTATCGAGGTCCGTGCCGGCCAAGGGATGAATCAAGGGCGACTTATCTCGCGATATGGCGGGATTACCCGTATTCGGATCAATAATCGGAGCAACCAAAGCAATGCAAGCGAGCTTGGTGCGTTCACCACATGGAAAGAAATCGATATCCATACACGAGATGTAGATATCTCTCAGTTGTATTGAGAAATGATTCTCGATTCGCACACAAGATGGGCAAAAATTACACCCTCTTGCCGGTTCTGTGTCCATTTCAGCCCATGAAAGCCGATACGATCAAGGATCAGTATGGATATCGAGCACGATACCAAGGACACCCGAACAATGACCAACACAACCACCAAAGCTCAAACAAGCACACTCTCCAGATCGCAAGCACGCAAGTGGACACTCTGTGCCCAACTCGCTTCCGCGGCGTTTGTGCTCGGCGCAGTCGCGATCGGTGTCGTTGGACTCCCTGAGTACAAAAAAAGCACAACAATCGATGCTGCGGCAAATATGCCCGGCGGAATGATGAACGGACCGGGCGCTCAACCTGGCACACAACCCAGCGCCGAGCAACAAGAAGAACTCAGAACCGATGTCGATACGATCGGGCTCGCGCTTCGCCTTGCACTGCTTGACAATGCACCAGTGTTAGAGGTGATTTCAGAACCTGAGGAAGTAACCGTTGCTGACGAATCGGAAATCACCACCGATGACCCTACCGGTTCGATCATCAAAAGAGTACGCTACATCGGGTTCATCAACGACCCTGCAAACGATCATGCGTTCATCCGAATTGATGGTAAACAGCGCGTTGTCACCAAGGGTGGTGTTGCCAGAGCGGGCAACGACTCGATGCCTGATCTCCGGGTTGAACAAATCACATCACGGGCAATCATCCTCAGTGATGGCGAAATCCGTTCGCGTGTGCCCATCGCGGATCGCACGGGTCAGTCCGTCACCATGGTAGGCGGAGGCACCGTCGAGGTTGCTGCAGCAGCAGAAAACGGATCGCTGCTCACCGATGAAGACGAAGCGCGGATCGCCGCGATGCCCGCAAGGCAACAACCCTTGGCTCGTCGTCGACTCGAACGCGAGCGCCGAGGACTTTCCCCAGACAAGGAACGCCGACGCCCGATCCCTGAGCCTCAGGTTACTGTGAAAACTACATTCAATAAGAGTAACAACGACTAGAATCTGAGCTGAAATGGTTTTTCCCCTTCCACGAACTCTGAAATGAGACAGGATTATCCTTGAGCGAGCGTGTGTGTTATATCCGAAGAACTGATCGTGGCGGCGCCCTCAAAGGGCTTCGGCTCATTGGCGGGCAGACCGATGATGTCTGGCAAGCAGGCGCCAGCACCGATCCGGTGTTGATGAACGAGTCCATCCGCCAGGGCGCCCGATGGATCGCTGATCGTCTCGGTGGCGGCAAAGGAAAAAACCTCGCGGTGCTCTGCCTCGACACTGACGGCGCGGTTTGCACATGGGTCAAACCAGCAGATGCGAACTCAACCTCACTTGAAGCAGCACTCTCCTCTGACATGAATGAATACGATCCTGATTCACTCGAACAAGAGGTACACAACGGCATCGTCGATCGATTCCCCAAGCTCCCCCTCGAACTGAGCTACGAACCCCTTCCAAGCGATGATACCTCCACCGGTTCGCGTGCCGCAGTGATGGCAGGACCCGACATCCCGGGTCGATTGATCAAAGATGAACTCGACACGATGGGTATCCAAATCGGGACCATCACCTCGATATGGCACGCGATGGCAAGCACTTGGGACCCGGGCGCCAAGCTCGCTCATTCAAGCTCAGAGCATATTGTTTCCTCAGACTCTTCGATTGTCGCTTCCATTGTACTTGACCCAGATGAGGGACGACTCATCTGGACATGGTCCCGCAGCGGCAAGCTCATCACCGCAGGGTCTGCTCGGATCGAGGTTTCAAAGAACCAATCCAATCCATCCAATAAACCCATCGTGCTTATCCGCCCGGACGATATTGCTCGGATCTGTAGCGACTGGCTCTCATGGTCGTCCCAACTCGGGGTATCCCCGACCAAGATTGTGTTTGTTGGGGAACCCGGACAAATCCAATCGCTCTCAAACGCATCAACAAGCAACTCGTCAGATGATGAAACAACCACGAAGGTTGGCATGAGTCCATCAGAGGTCGGGGTTGCCCTTACCAAAGCGTGGCCGGACGCGACGATTGATCTTGTTGCGTTTTCTGATCCGATCGGTGAAACCCTCTCTCGCGTAGCGGGGGATACAAGCGATCGACTCAAAGCACTCAGCACCTTGACCAATCGACCAGGGCGGGCGCATCGTGGAATGTACCGATGGGCGGGCGCCGCGTTCATTGCGGTTTCTGCGATTATTGCGATCGCAGCGTATCAACTGCTCTCTCAGGCAGGAGAGATCAAAGACCAAGCGGCCCTGATCGCACAAGATCGGATGCAAGCGATCAATGATTATGATCCGCAACTGGTCCTCTCCCAAATCCCCGCGGCCACCCTTCGATCAAAGCTCGATCAAGTCCGCAAAAGCCACCAACCTGTTGTGACTCAGAATAACAAACCCATTATGGAAGAACTGGAGACAATCTCGTTTGTGCTCGGTATTCCCGGGATCGAGATCGATACGATCACCCTGAACAACTCGACCGCGACAGTGGTCGTTCGTGTTGACGGGATTGTCCAAGCGGAAGCGATCAACCAAAGCCTATCGGCAATCAAGGGCTCGCACCTGCGTTGGTACAATATGACCCCGACCAATCGCGGCGAACAAATCCAAGCGACCTACTCCGCACGATGGGATACCGAGGAGGGCGACTCATGACCCAACTCAACTCATCGAGCTCGAAGCTCAGCGCCGATGATCGGTATGAACTCGCAGCGGTCGCGCAAAATCAAGAACGAACAAACAACCCGAAACACTTGATCCTGATGGGCGTGTTTATCGTCGTGATCTCGTTGATTGTTCTTGCCCTCGCGTGGCGCTCAAAGTCGGCAGCGATCGAAGACCTTGATAAAAAATCGCGCGAGCTCGCACAGATCAACCAACTCATCGAGGACATCCAAAGACTTGAAGCAGAGCAAGAAACCAATCCGCTCGAAGACATCAACCAACCGATCCCAGATATTTTCTCACAGTTCACACGGTACGCGACGCAGGCAAAGCTCTCTCAAGACATCGGGTTTCCAAGCAACAGCAACTCGAGTTCGCGGGTCCAACCGATGCTCAACTCGACCCGGATCACTTACCCCTATTCGGTCCGCAATCCGTCGCTTGCATCTCTGCTCGACTGGGTCAATATTTCAACAGAACAAATCCCCGGGCTCGGAATCCAAGAACTCACGCTCAAACCCGAATCGCAGAACTGGTTACTCAAAGTCACTTATGTGCGATACGAACGCAAAGAATAGGACAATGCACCCGTGAACATCACAAGCACATTCACAACACACGCTCGCATCATCACACTGACTGCGATTGTATTGATTATCCCGATCCAAGGATGCGCAAGCTCGAGCACACGCTCAAAAGCTGATTCCAAAACCGCGCACCCCGAGATTGACCCGACACTGGCATACATCCAGAATCGTCGATCCGACGCGATCAAGCACTACAACACTGCGTCCGCATTGGACCTTGATGGCAAGCCCGATGAAGCACTCGAAGAGTATCGCAGGGCGCTTGAGCTTGACGACAAACTCTACGCCGCATGGAACAATATGGGTCGGATCTTGATGTCCAAAGGCAACTACGCCGACGCGGTGTCTGCCTACCAAATCGCATCAGGAATCGAACCCACTGACCCAAGGCCGGAGTTTAATATTGGGATTGCGTACAAAGAAGTCGGGTGGGCACAAGAATCATTCGATCATTTCCAACTCGCAATCGAACGCGACCCGACCTACCTCCCCGCATTGCACGGCGTCATCCGTAGCGCTGAAATGCTCGGACTCGGTGATGAACAAATCCTGGAATACATCCGTTCTGCGCAACTCCGCGAAACGAATGACCAATGGAAAGACTACCTCTCTACACAGTACTATCGCGTAAAAGCATTGCTCGAAAACTGATCTTGCGTGTATTGCATTTAAAAGAACCGATCGGACAGATGCCCGGTCGGTTCTTTTTTATGTCCACCTATTTCTTGAACTCACAAGCGTTCCGCAGCGAGACTCGCCAGGGTGCTTCGCTCGGATTTCTGTAAGGTCACATGCCCGACGATCCCGAGACCACGCATTTTCTCGACCGCGTAACTCAAACCATTCGACGATGAATCAAGATACGGATGATCGATCTGCCCGATGTCTCCCGTGAGGATGAGCTTAGTGCCTTCACCAATCCGTGAGATAATCGTCTTGACCTCATGTGGGGTGAGGTTCTGTGCTTCATCCACAATCATGAACTGATGCGGGATCGATCGGCCACGGATATAAGTCAACGGCTCAAGCACCAATCGACCATCCGCGAGCAGCTTATCAGTGCGTTGTTCGCTTGTTTTGCTCTCAGCATTCTGATTCGGTGCGCCGCGAGTGGACATCAGATAACTCAGGTTATCAAAGATCGGCTGCATCCACGCGCCGAGTTTTTCATCCTTATCTCCTGGGAGATACCCGATGTCTCGCCCCATCGGCATGATCGGACGCGCGACAAGGAGTTTATCGAAACGCTCTTCTTGGAACACCTTGGTCATCCCCGCAGCGAGCGCCATCAAGGTCTTGCCGGTGCCTGCGCTACCAAGAAGTGTGACCAGTTTGATATCATCGTCAAGGAGCAGATCAAGCGCTAGGGTTTGCTGCACATTGCGTGCAACGATCCCGAAGGTTGGTTTCTTCTGTTGAGCAACCGGTATGAGGTGTTCTGTGTCTGCTAATCTGCGTGCGAGTCCTGAATGTCCATCATCCTGCGCATCCGTGAGGATGACATACTGGTTGGGTGTCAAACTCCGGGTGTAGTTTTCCCCATCAGGAACAACAACCTCAAGGTATTCTTCGAGTGCTTCGACTTCGAGCATCCGATCCCGGTAGAGGGTGTCGATAATGTCAGCGGATGTTTCAAGTTCAAGAAATCCGGTGTAGAGTCGATCGCCATCAACCTGTTGATTGAGGAAGTCTTCGGACTGAATACCCAATGAATCAGACTTGATCCGTGCTGCCAAATCTTTGGTAACAAAGATTGTTCGTTTGCCTTCATTGTGAAGCGCCCATGCCGCTGCGATGATCCGATTGTCTGGTTGCTCGGATGCAATGATCGGCGGACGATCATGTGCATCGATGTCAATGAGCAATGTGCCAGTCGCCCCACCTGCTTGCGCTCCGAGTTTAGAGAGATCTACCCCTGTCGTGAGCTTGCCATACTTGCGGAGTCGATCTAAGAACCGGATCGCGGATCGGGCAGCACGCCCGACATCGTCCTCGCGACGCTTCATCGCGTCGAGTTCTTCGATCACCGAATACGGGATCACCACATGATTCTCTTGAAACACAAACAACGCATTGGGATTGTGGAGCAAGACATTGGTATCAAGTACATAGTACTTGGACTCTTTGGTGCTTGGCTTCACAGTCTTCTCTGCCGACTCGGGCGTATTGGTCATCGTTGAGGATCCCTCCTAAAACAGGTTCCAGTAGAGTATATCGGTTCTTTTGAGCGCCACTCGCAACTAAGTTCTGTTAAACGAACGCGGCAATAACGAAAAAGAGCCCTGCGGTGGTCGTGAGTCCGAGTTTCACAAAGATAGAAACCGCTCGGCCTGCTGCTGCCCCGCCTCCGGATTTCATAGAATCTTTCCAGGTTTGCTTCACGATCCCTCGCTCAACAAGCAGCGCACCTGCGCCTGCACCCAAGATTCCACCCAAAATAGGTCCAACCACCCAACCCACGACCGGGATCACGGAGAGAAAAACACCACCAAGAATTGCGCCGACGATGGTACCGATGATTGCTCCCAGAGCACCACGCTTTGAACCACCAAACTTCTTCGCGCCCGCTGCGGATGCAAACAAGTCGATTGCTTCAGAGATAATCCCGAGTATGACGAGGGTCAACACTGTTTTCCATGAGATAATCTCAGGACGCCACCACATGCACATCGCAGAGATCAGTGTCATCAACCAGATACCAGGGAGCGCCAAAACAACACAGACCACCCCGGCGAGGCCGGAGAGCATAGCGACGGATGCGATGATCCAAACTTCCCATGTCATATGGTGTTCACCTGTAGAACTTTATTCACTTGCAGAATCGGTATCATCCCCGTCTTCTTGGGAACCGAAGGCTTTCTCTTCCATTGCAAGAATCCAGTCCTCGACAAACTGATGCTGATAGGTATCGACCGATATCTCTTGCCCGCCGAGCGAGTTGTGATCCCCCTTGATCTTGAGGAACACGATGAACTTGTCCCACTTGCGTTTATCAACTTCTTCGAGATCATCCGGGGTGATTGATGCACCCCCTGGGATGGTGAGGGTCATTGAATCCGCGACCCAGCTGTACTTCTTCGCTTTGACCTTGAGTATATGAACAATCATGATCAAGCCTGCGAACCAGCAGACCGCCATGATGATCCATTGGACATAGAGATCGAACGCATGCAAAGGCTTGGGCACTGAAGCTGCAGTCTGCCAACCCGCTTTGAGCGTATCGAGTTCGCGCTGAGGGGATTCGATTGCGGTGTAATCCGTATTGAGGTTTCCCACTACTTTTAACGCATCGAGCCAGCTCTTGCGTGCAAGGTACATCGAAGCGCGGAGTGATCTGCTGCTTGAGGGACTCGCCGCATCTTCTTGGTATTTGATGAGCGTTTCTGATTCGGAGAGACGAGCGAGTTCTGCCTTTGGATCAGTCACGGATGCTTCACGAACGAAGATCCCATAATCTTCTGCATCGGCCTTCTTTGCTTGGTCGAGATACTGCCACTTTGCCCAATCCGCGTACCGTTGTCCACGATTTGGATAGACGGTTGTTGCATCCCAGAACCCCCATGCCCCGACGAGCAGGACAACAAGGGTAATCACCATGAGTTTGAACACCCATCGCCCGTTGAGCGGTGCTTTGGCGCAGTCTTCAGTGATATATGCCGTCGGCTGATCGCCTTGCACGACTTCGTTGGTGTCTGCGGGATTATCGTTTGTCTGGTCGGCCATGTCGGTGCTTGCTCCGCGGGGATCATGAGTTTCGATATTCTAAGGATGTTGATCTGATATAAACGTTGATCAGATAAAGGATATCGGCGATTGACGCTCGGAACATGCCAGAAGATCGTCGAAGCTTGTAGATTTCGGGTCCATTTCGACAATTCCATGCACTGGTTCGGATGACATGATACATGAAAGAGAGTTGCCAGTCGGTTGGCGAACCGACTCTTGCCCCCTACGATCCTTGCTCGCAACCCCTTCTTATCGATGCCCGGGCCCGATGCACGGGTATCCTGTGAAACTGGTCAGGGCCTGACCGCAGCAGCCATAAGCAGCCGGTATCCGGTGCCGTTGGTGTCCTGGGCATCGATAATGAGGGGTTGCTTTTCTCATTTTTGAGGATGATCGGAAACTCTGATCCCTCAGGGTGCAGCGGTTTTTCAAGCTCCTATCATCTCGTATGGCTTATACCGCACTCGCACGCAAACACCGTTCTCGTACATTTGATGAGGTTGTCGGGCAATCCCCGATTGCACGCACACTCAAAGCCGCGATTGATTCGGATCGGGTGCATCATGCGTATCTTTTCACCGGGACACGGGGTGTGGGCAAGACCTCGATGGCGCGGATCTTCGCCAATGAGCTCAATAACCCTGAGTACAAGGACGATATCGCATCCTCAATTTTCAGTGGGCAAGACACCGATGTCATTGAGATTGATGCTGCATCCAATACGGGTGTCGATCACACGCGTGAGTTGATCGCCAACAGCGCGTATCGCCCGATGCGCGGACGGTACAAGGTCTACATCATTGACGAAGTGCATATGCTCTCGATGCAAGCGTTCAATGCGCTGCTCAAGACAATGGAAGAACCACCCGAGCATGTGAAATTCATCCTTTGCACTACTGAATCACACAAAGTCCCCGCGACGATTCAGTCCCGGTGTCAACGATTCGATTTCCGCAACATCCCGGTTGCTTCGATTGCTGAACATCTCAAAACGCTCGTCAAATCCGAAGGATTCAAAGCAGACGACGAGTTGGTGTTCACGCTTGCCCGTCTTGGCAATGGATCGATGCGTGATGCGCTCTCGCTGCTCGATCGCTTGCTTGCGGCGGGAGAGAAGAAACTCACCACGACATTGCTTGAAGAACTTCTGGGACTGCCCGATCGGGATCTCCTCAGTTCATTGATCGATGCAATCGCTGACGGGGATCCAAAGACTGTTCTTCAATCCACTGGCTCATTGATGAACAAAGGGATCTCAGGCGAACAGTTACTCGGGTCATTGCTCGAACGATTCCGCGACCTGATGGTCCTTGGATCATGCGGGCAAGACACCGATCTTGTCGATCTTTCTGATGAGGCACGAACAACAGAGTTTGAACGCGCTCGAAGGTTTGATGCTGCGGGCGTGGTACACATGATCGCGTTGTGTGAATCGGTTCAACGGGCAATCAAATCCTCCCCTGCACCACGAGCATTGCTTGATGCGTGCATGGTTCGATTAGCGATGACCGAGAAGATCGCGGATGTTGCCGCGTTTGTTGCTGCGGGGGGGAACGCGGTAAAAAAAGCATGAGGGCAGCGTCGGTTTCGATTCCGAAACCCGCTGAGGACTCAACCCCTCGCCAGTCGCTGCCCTTAGACAAAATCAAACCAGTAAAACCCATCAAACGCGATGAAGCAAACTTCGCATCTGGATCTGACAAACCCAGAGACGACAAGCAGGGTCATCGTCGACAGATTCAGGTGGTGAAATCAGAACCGTCGCCTCCACAACAAGACACCATGCCTGAGCGCACGCAACCGACACCTTCGCTTCGTGGACCGACACCCGAGGAAGTGATGCAAGACCCGTTGGTTCGATCGGTCCTCGATGTATTCGAAGGCGAAATCAAACGCGTGCATCCCAAGAACAAATAGTCAACACCACCAACAAACGAGATCCATCTATGTTCGACAAACTCAAAACTATGCAGGCCCTCGGGTCATTGATGAAAAACAAAGAACAGCTCGCAGAAGCAGGCGAGCGGATCAAAGCAAAGATCGAAACCCTCCGCATTGACGGCGAAGCAGGTGGAGGCGCCTGCCGAGCGATCGTCAATGGAAAAATGAAACTCCTCGACCTCACGCTCGATCCCGCACTTTTGGCAGGCATGGCGGTTGATGAAAAAACCCGTGATCTTGCGACTTCGCTGATCAAGGAAGCAATCAACGACGCGACTGAAAAGGCTCAGCTTCAGGTCCAACAGATGATCTCACGCGAAGCTGAGGAACTGGGTCTTGGTGATATCGGCAGCCAAATCGGCGGATTCCTGAGTTAACCAGATGGTGCGGATTGAAGAAATCACTGAGCCGATCAAGATCAAGATCGATCGATCGTCTACCGAGCACGCGCATACCGATGAGGTAGAAGCCGCATGGCAAGCATTGTGCGCACAGAACCCGCGATACTTCAATGGCAAGATGCTCGCGTTTAACTCGTATGACCCTGCAACCGGCGTGATTCACGCGCATGCGGAAGAATACAAATACCATGCGGTTCGCGATGTGGTGAATACTGGGACATCGTTGTTATCAGTGACCGCGGTTTTAGCTGCACCTGATTATGTGCGAGATACAGGAGTGTATTTGTTGGGCAAACGATCACCCGAACTCCATCGCTATGGCGGATTATGGGAGTTTGGTCCATGCGGTGGGATCGACCTGCCTCGAATCGGAAACACGCTGAAACCCAAACATATTGTTTCCGAAATCGCGAGAGAAATTTTGGAAGAGATTGGGGTGAAGATATCGAATCAACCATCTGCCCCAAGAGTTCTCTTGCACGATGATGCTGTGGGATCAACTGATATCGCGATCCCAATCGTGCTCGATCATGTGCCTGCGATCAACACAAACTGGGAATACACCCAAACCCGATGGATGACACTCGATGAGTTGTTTGGGTGGACACAATCCAAACCCCATGAACTGATTCCCACAACGGTTGAACTTACCCGTTTTTTGCATGAAAACAGGTCCTAAGATACTTCCATGACCAACCAATCCCCCACCCTTGCAGGTCAATCCGTTGATTGCTTCCTTGACTCGCTCAATGCCAAGGTCCCCACCCCAGGTGGTGGCGCTGCTGCAGCGATCACCGGCGCGACTGCTGCTGCAGCTGCGGGGATGGTGGTGAGTTATTCAGTCAACAAAAAATCCCTCGCCGAACATGCCGCATTCAATGCGGAAGCGCAGAAGAAACTCAACACTCTTCGTGCGGAGTTCTTGTCCCTTGGCGATGCGGACGCGATCGGGTATGGCGAACTCAATGCGTTATGGAAACTCGACAAAGATAACCCCAACCGAATCGAACGATGGGATGAGGCGGTTGCAGGCGCGATTGCTCCCCCTCGCGCCATGTTAGAGAAATCTGTTGAACTTCTCATGTTGTGCAAGGCGCTGATCTCGACAACCAACAAGCAGCTCAAATCCGATCTTGGTGTTGCAGCGGTCCTCGGACAAGCAAGCGCGAGAGCTGCGGCTTGGAATGTGCGGATCAACATCTCGCTCCTGCCTGAGCACACACACAGCACTTGGAACACAGAGGTAGATGACATGCTCAAAGCTGCAGATGGACTGTGCAACACGATCGAGTTGGGGTGTGCATGAATTCAGAATCTGATACACCCCGTGCTCGCTTTGTGGATCTCTCAACGAATCCCAAGATCACCGCGCTCTCACAAGTATTGCGTGAAGCAAGCTCGGTGCGCGATCCCGCGGAGATGCTCAAAGCGTTCGGACCTTGGATCGGACAACGGTTCCCTCGCGACGCATTTGTGAGTATTTCGGTGCGGGATCTGCCCAAGGGCAAATATAAAATCACCCGTTCTATCTCACACACCAACAAATCAGAACCCCAATCCCCCCCCAGCGGCAACCCCTGGCTCGACTGGGAACGGATCCCCACCCATGAAGGCGGGTTGATCGGTGACATCATCGCAACAGGCGAACCCGCAATCGTCAACGGGTTCGATCTCACCAAGGACGAAGCGCTATTTAATGCGCTCGGGCCTTACGCGAGCAAACTCAACAGCGTGACCGCGATGCCTGCGTTTGATAACGGCGAGCCTTTGAACTGGTCGATGAGTTTCCATGAACAATCCGACTGGAACGACCTGGATGTCTTTGTTGCAGGTTTGCTCGATATGAACATGATGGGGACCGCGACTCGCAATCTTGTGTTCCGCAAACAAGCAGAAACCCTCAACGAGCAGCTGATGGGTCAGTTTGAGCAGATCGCCAAGATCCAACGCCAACTACTTCCTGAACGAGATCCAATCCTCAACGGGTTCACACTTGCGACGAGTTACCTGACGAGCAATATAGCGGGTGGAGACTATTTCGATTATTTCCAAGGCAATGACAACCGAATCGGGATCGTGATCGCAGATGTCTCAGGGCACGGCCCAGGCGCTGCGACGGTGATGGCGATGCTCCGTGCAATCCTGCACTGCTATCGCGACACGCTCGATGACCCCAGCTCTATAGTCGATGACATCGCGGAAGTTGCGGAATACTGCAACCGCAAACTCGTTCAAGCAAACCTCAACGGCGAGTTCGCTACCGCTTTCTTCTGTGTGCTTGATCCCGACAATGGTAAAGTTCAATGGACACGCTGCGGGCACAACCCACCGATGATTCGGCGCAAAGATGGTTCAATCAAGCTGCTTGAATCTGCGGGAACATTGCCACTGGGAATCACGACAGACATCGAGTTCGAGTCTGATTCTGCAACAATGGAACCCGGCGACACACTGATTATGTACACCGATGGGATCACCGAAGCATCTGCACCACAGTATCTATCTGATAACAATGAGCTCGATATGTTCGGTGTAGAACGGATGATGGAATCGCTCGATAACTGCACCGGGATGCCTCAGTGTGTGATTGATTCGGTGCACAAAGCCCTCTACGCATTCACACACAAGCTCGAACGGGATGACGACCAAACACTTGTTGTCATTCAAAGATCGGCAGGTAAGCCATGAGTTCATCCACCCAGAAGAACACAACGCAAGAGTGGTTCGACAAACCAGATCCGACCGGAAAGACGGATACCGGTGAAATCGGACTGCGGTTCACCTGCACCCAGTGTGGGAACTGCTGCACGGGACCATCAGGATTCGTGCTCTTCACGGACGCAGAAGCAAAGGCGATGGGCAAAGAACTCGGGATCACCCGCGATGAGTTTGTGAAAGAATATACCCGGGACACGCTTGTTGGCCGATCACTCAAAGAAGTTGAAGTTGATGGATACGGGTTTGATTGTGTGTTTTTAACCCGTGATGATTCTGGGAAGACTGGATGCAGTGTGTATGGATCCCGTCCTGAGCAGTGCAGGACCTGGCCGTTCTGGAAAAGCAATCTCCGCGGGAAACGCTCGTGGAATGGTGAATCCCGGGGTTGTCCAGGAATGGACACCGGCGAGCTGCACACCCCGACCCATATTCGCATCACACGCGAACGAGTGGAGATATGAGCGTGTTGTGCTCGTATGATTGTTTCTTATGAATGCATATTGGAAGTTTGCAAAGCAGATGTTGCGTATGCGCGGGCACTTGATGCTCGGGGCATTCTTCGCGCTGATCTCAGCGGGAGGAGTCGGCGCAGGGATCATCGCGATGCGGCCGATCCTCGATATCCTCCTTGAACCAGGCAACACTGGTCTTCAGGGAATCGGGCAGAAGTATATAGATAATGATGAGTTCTTCGGATTGATCCAGCCTCAATGGGTTGAGTCACTCCCCGCAAACTCATTCGACAGCATTGTGCTCATCATGGTCTCGCTTGCTGTGCTGAGTATTGTGGGCGCAATCGCCAACTTCATGCATCAATACCTGTCTCTTACCGTTGTGCACACGACGGTTGCAAGAATCCGCCGAAATGCGTTTCGCCAGGTACTCGAGCTGCCACTCAAAACAATCGTTTCTGAGGGTCCAACCGATGCGATCTCGCGGATTGTCAACGACACCGAAGCACTCTCGGCGGGGTTTGTTGCGATGCTCTCCAAAGCAGTCGCGCACATCACCAAAGGATTCATCGCGTTGTGCGCCGCGTTCTATATCAACTGGCGCCTCGCACTCGTCGCATTGTTCGTCATGCCGATCTTGGCAACCGTTATCCGAAGACTTGGGAAACGCATCCGCAAAGCATCGGGAAGAGCGCTCTCGAGCAGGGCAGACCTGTATCGCGCATCTACCGAAGCGCTGCAGGGTCTTCGCGTAGTCAAAGTGCACACCACCGAACGATATGAAGCGGGCCGATTCAGTCGGATCAACAAAGAAGTTCTCCGTCAACAACTCAAGGTGCGCACCGTGCGCGCACTCTCGGGACCAATTGCGGAACTTGTGTCCATGTTCGCGCTCGGTGGATTGACGATCGTTGCTGCCAAGCTCATCCTTGACGGGACACTTGATAAATCCGAGTTTATGACGGTACTGGTTGCCCTTGCAATCGCGGGTGCGAGCATCAAACCAATGTCTGGACTCGTCAACGATATCCAGCAATCTGGTGCTGCGGGGGACCGGCTCGATCGATTACTCGATTCCGAACCCGAGCCTGGTCATTCATCACAACTCCCCAAACTTGCAAGACATCATGATTCGATTCATTTCGACGATGTGTCTGTAATATATCCGGGTGCCACAAAGCCTGCAATTTCAGGTGTAACCCTGACAGTCAAGCAAGGCGAAACCGTCGCGTTTGTGGGACCCAACGGGTGCGGAAAAACCACCCTGCTCTCGCTCATCCCGCGACTCTTCGATCCCGATGAAGGGCGTTTGCTGATCGATGGCACCGATATTTCTCGTGTACGCGTGCGTTCTGTACGACAACAAATCGGGGTTGTGACGCAAGAGGTAGTCCTTTTCAAAGGCACAATTGCACAGAACATTGCATATGGAAATCGGCACTCGTCGCGTGAAGAAATTGAAAACGCAGCGAGAGATGCTCGAGCGACGGAGTTTATTGAACAACTCTCCGATGGGTTTGATACACAGATCGGTGAGCAAGGACTCACCATGTCAGGGGGGCAACGCCAACGCCTTGCGATTGCTCGAGCGATCCTGCGAGATCCCGCGATCCTGATCCTCGACGAGGCAACCTCGATGATCGACGCACACTCTGAAAAACTCATCGGCGAAGTCCTCGATTCATTCTGTAAAAACCGCACAAGCCTTATTGTTGCTCACCGTCTTTCAACGGTGCTCGGTGCAGATCGGATCGTCGTGCTCGATGATGGCAAGGTTGTTGGACAAGGATCGCATGAAGAACTCATGGAAACATGCCCGGTGTATCTGAGCCTTGCAAAGCACCAACTCATCGAATCAACCCAAACAACAGGCAAAGAAGACTAATGCACGATACCGACGACAACAACGAGCTTTTGTTCAAATGTGATTTCTGCAAAATGCCTTGGGCGGACACCCGTCCGATGGTCGAGGGGCATCGCGGTTCACTTATTTGCGGCCAATGCTTGTCGATCGCGTACACCGAACTCATCCACCTCGACTCTGGATATGCGCCCGCCAAAGGCGAAGCCTGCGTGCTTTGTCTTGAAACAGATCGCAAAGACCTCCATTGGCAAAGCCCGATTGACGATGCATCCATCGCGTGCAAACGGTGCATCAAGCAGAGCGCCGGCGTGCTCAAAAAAGATCCCGACAACGGTTGGACACGCCCCGCAGACCCATCGAAAGCATAACGACAGTCAGATGCGATCTCTGGTTTTGTGATGTTCACAATGGACCTGACACAATTATTCTGCTGGGCATGCAGTCGAAAAGATGTGCTCAAGATCGGCAATCAAGGTATAAGTCCCATCTTCTTGATACACCATACCCAAAATATATTCCGTGTTGTCTGCGGTTTCAGGCAACACCTCAATCGCATCATCTTGATAGTCTGCAACACACATCACTGAATCAACAATGAGTGCAGCTTTGCGTTCTCCAACCTGAACAACAACAAGCATGGAGTCGAGCTTGGTTGAAAATTGTTTGGGCTCTTGATCAATCAAATTGGACATCGCATTGAGTTTGTCTGATTCTGATTTTCGTGGCGCAAACCCCAGAAGCTCACGCATATCAACAACCGGAATAATTGTGCCTCGATGATTGAGGACACCTGCAACATAACTCGGACTCTGTGGCACACGCGTGATCTGTGCCGTATCCGCGTTAGTGAGCTCAACGGCAAACTCTGTTGATACGCCGTAGAGATTGTGATTGATCTCTGCAACGACATAGCGGGTGACGGATTGAGTGGAGTCCTCAGCGTCGATTCCTGCAAACTGATCATTCTTGTGAATGACGGCCTCAAACTGTGGTGTTGATGATGTCTGTTGCATGTAGTTCATATCGGTAAATTCACTTCCCGAAATCAGACGAACAAGCGATGAGTGACTCAAGATTATGTGCTTCAGATCCAGCATTTGATGACCGAAGTGACACTTGGTTCATCATCCGCCAAACACAGCGCTGCAAGGTGCATATTCGGCGCTACGATCACCCCTGATCCCGCAGACAGATAATCGGATAGGAACGAATTGCTACTACACGCCAACGAAATATCAAAGACTCATGGCATACGCACGCTGTTCACCAACATCAGTGTGCATGTTGATCGTGGCGACCGAATCGGCGTTATCGGACCCAACGGTGCGGGGAAATCGACACTTCTCAAGCTTCTCGCACAACAGGACGCGCCCGACACCGGAGAGATCATTACTCCGAGTGAAGTTTCTTCGGTGTATATCCCACAGGTCGATCGATTTGAGGAAGGAATCACCGTCTTTGATGCAGTCCACAAAGTCGCGCCCGAGCACGCTGCGAATCATCTTGATCCAGAGACCATCACTGAGATCGCGCTGAGCAGAGTAGGTTTTGAGAAAGCACAGTGGACGAACCAGGCCTCAACGCTATCGGGAGGTTGGAGGAAACGACTCTCGACCGCATGCGCACTCTCATCGTGTGGCAACGAACCTGATCTTGTTCTGCTCGATGAACCAACCAACCATCTCGATCTCGCAGGGATCGCTTGGCTTGAAGAGTTCCTCACCCAGCGCATCGGTGGACAAGCAGCTTACGCGTCAGTCTTCGTTACCCACGATCGTTTGTTCCTTGAGCAAGTCGCGACACGAATCATCGAACTCTCCGACGCATACCCAGGCGGATTGCTCAGTGTTGATGGGAACTACACCGAGTTTGTTCGCAGACGCGCCGAGTTCGTTGACGGGCAAGCGAAGGCGGTCCAATCCCTCGCAAACGAGGTCCGCAGAGATGATGTGTGGCTCGGGCGCGGGGCGCAAGGCCGACAAACAAAGCAGAAAAAACAGATCGACGCGAGCGCTGATCGCAGGGCGCAACTCGGAGAACTCCGCGCACGCAATGAAGCGGCAACAAACACCGGCGCCAAAGTCCAGTTCATGGCAACGGATCGACAGACTAAAAAGCTCATCGCAGCAACCGGGATCTCTAAAGCATTCGGGGATCATAAGCTCTTCACGAATCTTGATCTTGTGCTCGGTGTTGGGGACTGCGTCGGACTCCTGGGCGCCAATGGCAGCGGCAAAACAACCCTCATCAAAGTGCTCACGGGTGAACTCAAACCCGACGAAGGATCAATCCAATACGCAGATCCGATGCCCAAGGTAGTCGTGTTCAGCCAACACCGTGAGGATTTCCCCCCGACCACGCCATTAAGTGAAGCGCTGTGCCCGGTCAGTGATCGCGTGATCTTCCGTGGACAAACCATGCATGTCACATCGTGGGCACGCAGGTTCATGTTCCGCGATGATCAACTCACCCAACCCGTCGGTTCACTCAGCGGCGGCGAACTCGCACGCGTGCACATCGCACGCATTATGCTCGAATCCGCAGATGTCTTGGTACTCGATGAACCGACCAATGACCTTGATATCCCAACACTCGAACTCCTGGAAGAATCCCTCTCCGGATTCCCCGGTGCTGTGATCTTGGTCACGCATGATCGTGCGATGCTCGATAAACTCGCAACACGAATCGTAGTGCTCGATGGCACAGGCGAACAACAGATTCGGCCAAGCTTAGATCAAGCGATCAAAGTGCTCAACGCACAATCTGATATCGAAGAAAGCGCCAAAGCACCAAAGCCCAAAGCAGAGAAGGTTGCCAAGACCCGCGATGCGAGCCAACCCAAAAAACTCTCTTACAAAGATCAACGCGAGTTCGACTCGATCGAAGAGAAAATAATGGAAGCCGACGAAAAGATCGAGTCCGCTCAAGCGGCGCTCGCTGATCCCAAGGTGCTCGCAGATCATGAAAAAATGACCAAGGCGTGCCAATCACTCGATGAGGCACAAGCAGAATCTGCAAGGCTCTACGCACGATGGGACGAGCTCGAATCAATGCGGAGCTAGTCTCGGCATTGCTGCTTATTGAGGTTTGGTCGCGATCATTTCATATACCGGAGGCAGGTGCATGAACGCTGCGGGATCATTGGAAGTCTCGATCCACGATTGCGTAAACGCCTGATGCTCATCCTTCGTGATGAACCCAAGCTCTTCGAGTCGCGGAATGAAGACCGGCCAAAAACTGTCCGGCCAGTTCCACATCGTCGTTCCAGGTCGCGGGGTTTCGATCTGCGCCTGCGCGACATGATCGAGTCTGAGTCCTGCATCAAGTGCAATTCGGGGGAGCTTGCCCATGATGTCGGTGTCGCCTCCATGCTCGACCCAACTCTTTGCAATCGCTTGGATCACTCGTTCGAATGCTTCGCTCGGGGGCGCAACGCGCATTGAATCATAGTTAAAATAGTCCTGGATCAGAAGCTTGCCACCGGGTTTGAGCATCTTTGCGATTGATTGAATCGTTGTCGTCGGATCATCCACAAAGCACATCACCCATCGGATATATGCGACATCAAACGATCCGGGTGTGATCCCCTGATCTCCAAGCACCTGATCAATGTTGGTGACATCTCCGACATAAAAGCTCGCGTGCGGCTGCTTGCGTCCGATCGCTTGCTCTTTGGCAAACTCAATGTATGACGAAGATTCGTCCACTCCCACTACGCGACCAGAATGCGTGACGATCTGCGCCATATCCATCGAAGCAAACCCGGGTCCACACCCAACATCGAGCACCGACATCCCGGGTGAAAGCTTGGCCCGTTCCCATAGACGATGCGCGGGAACAAACCAGAGACGGTGCTGGAATCCTAAGCGATGGAGTTCTGCTTCGTTGGTTCCAAGTACATACTCAGGCTCGTTGGTGGTGGTCATAGATTTGGATTCTTTCAGTAGTTCAAGCGCCCGGTCCCGATGCGCATCGCGATGCTGGTCGCCATTTTCTTGCCCAATGCTGCGAAGGTTGCAGCATCATTCTGAGAAAACACATCCGCGGTCGTTTTGATGAACAACTCAACCCAACGATCAAAGTGCGCCTCGGTTAACCCACCAAACTTGTGAGCTTCGATCGGGCGCCCGGAATAGGTGCCCGCGTGCATGGTAGCAGAAGACCAGAACCGGGTCATTTTTTCATAATGCGCATCCCAATCATCAACGATCTCATTGAAGATCGGTCCGAGCAAATCATCCTGTTGTGTTCTGCGATAGAACAACTCAACCATATCACGGATCTTCTCGATCGTAATCCCCTCACCTGAGATCAAAGGCGTATCAGATGATGACGCGAGATCGAGCTCCATTGATCGTTTGTGTTTCATGACTCTATTGTAGACACAGAGGTCATGAATACATCGCAAATGAGACCGATTCTCAATACGAATGAATGTAAAAAAACATCCCAGCGATCAAGCTGGGATGTTCGTTGTAACGGTGCGAGAGGGATTCGAACCCACGGACCCCTTTCAGGGTCACTCGATTTCAAGTCGAGCGCCTTCAACCGCTCAGCCATCGCACCAGATATTCACTTTTGCCCGATTCAGAATCGGGAGTAGAGTGTACACCCTCATCGGGCACTTGTCACGCGAACTTCACTTATCTGCTTGCCTGCCCTGCTCAATTCCACTCCAATCCCGATGCCCGGGGCAGATGCTCGGGCTCAACGCTGCCAGAATCCCCAACATCGCAGCGGATTGCGTGTTGATATGGACCACATCGGTGATCGTTGCAAGCATCAACCCGCAGATCGCGAAGAACGGCCCAACTGAATAGACCTGTGCTCGATCAACTTCACGAAACCTCCAGGCGCTGCGAAGCATGATCCCCAGGACGACCGACCAGACGAGCACCCCAACAAGCCCAAGGGTGGACCAGATATGCAGCAAGCCGTTATGGGCATGTGCAAAGATACCTTGGTCTGGATCATGTTCATTGCCCCAATGTTGAAAGTTGCCTGCACCAACTCCGATGATTGGGTGTTCTTTGATTCCCTCGATCGCGACTTTCCCCATGCGGATGCGTTTGCCGGTATATGAGTCATATTGCCCGTCCATGATTTCGTTGAGTTCAACTTTCGTTTCGTTGATCCGAGATTGGAGTCCTTCGCGCATGGTAAATGCTCCAGCGCCGAGCACAACACTCCCAATCGCCGCGATCAGGAACACGCGTTTCCACCGAATCCATCTCGCGATGAGTCCGAACCCCACGCAAAACAAGAAGAGCAGGGCACAAGCGATCCACGCACCCCGTGAGCCGGTTGCCAAGATCCCCAAACTGATCATCCCCGATCCGAGTATGCCAAAGATCCGAGCTCGACCAATTCCAAACAAAGCTGCAGGGAGGTGAAGACCCAAACCACCCACGAGCATCGTCCCCCCCACCACGGGGTGCCACCAGCCGCCGATCCGTCCGGGATGATTCTCGACGAGCGATTCGAGCCAACCGATCCCGAACCCATTGAACGCGTCTGCAACTTGTCCGAGTTGACCAATCGCCAAACCGATACACAAAGCTCGGATCAAGACCACGCGATGTTCAATAATCGGAAAAAAGAATCCGATGAACAAGAACCAACGGAGTTCTCCGATTTCACTCCACCCATGAGGATGATCACCAGACCAGAGCAGACTGAGCATCATCCAACCCATGAGCACGATCACAGCGAGCACAATCGGTTGTCCGAATCCATGAATCCAGACAGGGAATGTGTTCACAACACGCACTGCAAAGAACACTACGAGTGGTGCAAATGCGAGTTCGCTGACGGTCACAGGACCAAAGAACACCATCAAACCCAAACACGCGAGGATCAAATGAATCCGATCCCCGATCGAATCCAGACGGTGCATCCGCTCAAATGCATGGTCGCACGCGAGTTGATCGACATATCCCCCGTCTGCAGCCTTCTTCAATCGCGTGAAAACGCCCCCTGAAGACCTTGAATCCGGGTTATGAATCGATGTATCCACAGTGCCACACCCCCTGAAATAAGCAACTTGTTGCTCTTGTGCCGGTATTATTCTACGAAATCCGCCAACTTGGTGCGACCCGATCGCTTCTATTCCGAATAGTAAGTATAGATAGGGTGCCAATCGCACCTGAAACTGATCGGGGTGCCAACCCTTGGCATTTGGGAGTACTGACATGGATGATATCAAACAAGTCCTCGCACGAGCATCACATCGCCTGTTCTTGATTGATCTGCTCCGTACGATAACGATCACTTTGTTCGTTGCGCTCTGCGTGCTCTTCCTTGCTCGGGTGACCCAAAAACTCGTGCCGAGCATTGAGATTCCCTGGAACTTATCTTTCATCATTGCGGGGAGTTCTGCACTGCTCGCAGCACTGATCTGGACGATGATCCGTAAACCCAACGAAGACCAGGTTGCACGCACGGTTGATGATCGCGCAGGACTCAATGAAACAATCTCAACCGCGCTGTGTGTTGACGAAAATACTGATTCATGGTCGAAAGCAATTGTCAGTGATGCATCAGCACAAGCAAAGCGGGTGATTGTTAAAGATGCGCTCCCGATCGAGGGTCCCAAAAATTGGCCGATGCCGATCGCTGCGATGCTCGCGTTGATCGCGATCTGGTGGGTGCCCAGCACCGACATCACCGGTCTGATGGCAAAGAAACAACAAGCGATCGACGAGCAAGCCCAGATCCAAGAGGTGCAAGCAACCGTCAACGATACACGAAAAATGATCGAGGAGATTAAAGCAAAGACCGGGATAGATCTCGAATCCGTAGGTGACGAGACTTCCCAAGAACTCACCCCAGAAGAAACACAGTTTGTCGATCCAGAAGACATCGCGCGCAGCGCAATCAAAGAACTCACCAACCTCACCGACAAGCTTGATGAGAAACGCAACAGCGAAGACGGCGCCACCTTCGACGCGGTCAAAGACATGACCCGTCAACTCAATACCCCCGAGCAAGGCGCAGTATCCGAGATGGCACGCGCCATGGCGCGGGGTGATTTCAAAGAAGCTCAAAAGCAACTCGAGCAGATGGCCCAAGATATGAGCGACGGTTCGATGAGTGAAGAAGAGCAAAAGCAAACTGCACAACAACTTGAAAACATGAAAGAGCAGCTTGAAAAACTCGCTGAAAACCGCCAATCTCTTGAGGAGCAGCTCAAAGCTGCGGGAATTTCTGAGCAACAAGCCAAACAGCTCGCGACTGATCCTGACGCACTGAAAAAAGCGCTTCAAGAAGCGGGCGCCACCCCCGAACAAGCGGAGCAACTCTCCAAAGCAGCGCAGGCTCAACAGAAAGCATCGGATGCTGCGGGTTCAATGGCACAGGCGATGGGGCAGATGGCATCAGGGATGCAACAATCAAACCCATCAGAAACCGCGGAGGGTCTTGAATCCATGTCCGGACAACTCTCAGAAATGGAAAACCTTCAGCAAGAAATGGAATCGCTCGAATCTGCGATGAACCAGACAAGCCAACAACTCCAACAACTCAGCGAATGCACCAACCCAGGCGAGGGTGACGGCAACGGGCAAGGGTTCGGCGAAAACGCCCAGTGGGGTTCAAACGGGCAATACAGCGAAGGCAACACCGACCAGTTCGGCAAAGGCTCAGGCGGACCAGGCAAAGGGATGGGCAACAGTCCAGACGCTGCACCGACTGACTTCATGCTCAAAAAGGAACGAGCAGAAGTCCAAACCACCAACGAAGGGCCGGTCATCGCATCGACCATGGTTCAGGGTTCACAAATCCGAGGCGAATCCACCGCAACATTCTCAAGCGTCGTCGAGAGCGCCTCAACTCAAGCAGCAGAAGCAATCGAAACAAAGCGGGTCCCCCGTAAGCACGAAGCAGCGGTTCAGCAGTACTTCGGCACGCTCGATCAAGCGGCAAAGAAAGCTAAGGGCGAACAGACCAAACCCGCCGAGCAAGGCAAAGACGCGACCGAGTCTTCTGGTTCATCGAACAAAGCGGAATCCGATTAAATGAAAAATACACTCAGACTGTGCCTCGCAACGATCTGTATGCTGGCCTCTGGATGCTCGGACTCTTCGAGCCCAGGAACGCAAACTGATTCAAAGTCCGTCGTGCTCTATACCAGTGTCGATGACGCGTTTGCAAAGCTCGTTGCGGACGCGTTCACCCAACAAACCGGTATCGCGGTCCACATCGTCGGGGACACCGAAGCAACCAAGACCACCGGGCTCATTACCCGGATCCAGGCAGAGATGAATCAACCCGTCGCGGATGTCTGGTGGTCAAGTGAACCGATGGGGACGATCTTGCTCGATCAATCCGGGGCGATCGAGCAGGACGCGATGATCGGCATGGTCCCTACGGATTGGCCGACAACCCTCCACAGCGAAAACTGGTCATGGATAGGCAACGCGATGCGTTCACGGGTGATCGCATACGCGTCTGATCGGGTCCAATCCCCACCTACAACGATGTCCCAGCTCGCATCAAGTGCAAACAAAGGCAAGATCGGCATGGCGCGCCCGCAGTTTGGAACCACACGGATTCATATGGCAGCGCTCGCCGACCAATGGGGAATCGAGTCGTTCACCGACTGGCTCGAAGCGCTCAAAGCAAACAACATCCGACTCTACGATGGGAATGCGCGAGTCGTGCAAGCAATCGCGATGGGTGAGATTGATATCGGACTCACCGATACCGATGATGTATGGGCAGGACAAGAAAACGGGTGGAAGGTTGAACTCATTTATGACGCGATCGATCTTGAAAACCAGTGGAAAAGCATTGGACCAACACTCATCCCCAACACGGTTGCGGTTATAAAAGACGCACCCAATCCTGAGCTTGCTCGTCAGCTTGCCGAGTTCTTGGTTTCGCCGACCACCGAACGGCTGCTCTATGAATCAACCACGCACAACACACCGATCCACGCTTCGCTCCGTGAAGAGTTCGGCAACAATCTACTCCCGATTGACGGGCTTCCAGACTTTATCGGTGCTGCGAGTATGGTCCGAGAGGCAATGGACGCATGCGAACAAGTGCTGATAAGTCCGTAATCTCCTCCATATTGCTTGCGTGATCGTCGTATCCTGAACACCATTGATCGACAAATCAGATATTCACTTGCTCTGATGGGATCAGATAATGGAATCACCCGATGCTGGTGATGTGACACTGAAATCGAACAAACTCGAACTCCCGTTCCGCCCGCAGAATCGTCGGGCGCTGTTCTTGGGAATCCTGATTTTTCAAGCAGCGGTGCTTGTCGCGGGCGAGTTTTTAGTTGATGCATGGATCCGTACAGAGTTTGAGCTCTCTCAGGTTGCTGCGGATCGGCTGTTCGTGTTTCGAATCTCCATCGCGTTCGGTGTGTTTATGCTCACAGGCGTAATCCTGTTCATGGCATCAAAGCGCTATCGCGATAGTTTGGAGCATTCTAACGAACAACTCAACCGAGAAGTCGCCAAACAGGTCAGCGCAGGGTTGAGCAAACGCAATGCCCTCATCTTTGGTCTTGCCAAGCTCGCGGATTATCGAGATACAGACACCGGTGCACATCTCGAACGCATCGGTTTCTATGCACGGATCATTGCTGATGCGATTTCACCAAAGCACCCTGAGATTAACTCCAAATGGATTGATCGGATTGTGCTTGCATCATCTTTGCATGATATCGGGAAGGTCGGAGTGCCAGACTCGATCTTGCTCAAGCCAGGCAGGCTCACCGATGAGGAGCGATCGATCATGCAAGAGCATGCACTGATCGGCGCCGATACGCTTTTAGCGATTCGATCAAAGCTTGGTGCGGATGATTTTATTGATATGGGCATCGAGATCGCGCTTCAGCATCACGAGAAATGGGATGGCACTGGGTATCCATTCGGGATCAAAGGCGATCGCATCTCGTTGGCTGCACGGATCGTTGCAATCGCAGATTTCTATGATGCAGTCACCAGCAAACGGGTCTACAAAGACGCGATGACCCATCAACAAGCATCTGAACTCATCAGGGACCTGCGAGGCACACACTTCGATCCTGATGTTGTTGATGCGTTCTTCGAAAACGAGGCAGAGTTCAACGCGATCCGGGCACACAACCTAACAGATCATGATTCGTCGTTCAAAATCTCGGATCTGGAGTTCACTGCTCGCCGATTCCTTGATGAACAGGACCAAATTGAAGCGCTCGCAGCATAATCTAGTCCTCATTCCCTTGTGCAGGGTTCATCGAGTCGCATAGACTTCTCAATGACAACTACCGCCTCGAGCACCTCGCAGAACATCGTGTCATTGATCCAACCTCATCTTGAGGAGATCATTGCGATTCGACATGATCTTCATGCACACCCACAGATTCTGTTCACAGAGGAATACGCCTCCAAGTTGATCCAGACGGAACTCACGCGTTTAGGGGTCACTTTCCGTACCAATATGGGGGGGAGAGAACCCGGAACCGGGTACGGCGTGATGGCACACATCCCCGCAACAGTGGACAATCCGGGTGATTGCATCGGATTGCGTGCGGATATGGACGCACTCCCGATTACTGAACTCAATAACTTTGCGCATCAATCAACACACGAAGGACAGATGCATGCATGCGGGCACGACGGGCACACTTCAATTCTCCTCGGCGTTGCACGGGTGCTCCTTGATATCGAGCATCGTCCAAATCCGGTGACACTGGTCTTCCAACCCGCGGAAGAAGGCGGTGGCGGCGGAGAAAAAATGTGCCGAGATGGGGTGCTCAAAGGCGATCCCGATGCAGGACTCGGACCGGCAATCACCCGAATGTACGGCTTGCATGGTTGGCCTGATCTGCCACTTGGAACGATCGCGACCAAACCAGGCGCCTTGCTCGCAGCGACGGATACCTTCGACATCGTCATCACCGGCGTCCAAGGACACGCAGCGTATCCACACCTGTGTAACGATCCGATCGTTGCATCCGCCCAAATCATCTCAGCTGCCCAGACGCTTGTTTCTCGGACAACTTCCCCCACTGATTCGCTCGTGGTCACCTTTGGCGCAATCCATGCGGGTACCGCGTACAATGTAATTCCAGAAACTTCAGCCCTCAAAGGCACCATCCGCACGCTCGACATGGATACAAGAGCAACGACGAAGGCTCGATTCTTTGAACTTGTCGAATCCACCGCGAAAGCAATGGGATGCAGCGCTCAAATCACCTGGAACAATGGATACCCCGTGACCAAGAACGACCCTGCCAAAGCGGATCGCGTCGCGCAAACTGTTCATATTGCAGAACTTGCAAACAACTTTGAACTTGTTCAAGAACCTTCAATGGGCGGTGAAGATTTCTCATATTACTGCCTAGCGGTGCCTTCGTGTTTCTATCTTGTTGGGCTCAATGAGAGCAAAACCGAGCCTTATCCAGGGCTCCACACCCCAACATTTGATTTCAATGATAAAGCAATTGGGATAGGGATTGAGATGATGTGCCTATTGGCGCTATCCTAAGGGCTGATATTGTCCGATGAACAATCGTCAGATTCGGTCGTATATTGTTTATGTCAGGCCGTCCGAGAACCGATGGAGTGAGTATGAATCGCACAGTTAAAACACTGATAATCGTCGCAGGAGCCTCCGTGCTCGCTCTTTCCTCCGGCTGCCGCGTCGAGCGGACCACCGGACAGCGCCACCAAGCCCGCGCTGTGGACACCATCCTTCGTGCAGAAGCGATGCGTCTCAACGAACAGCCATTGTCTGAAACAACCCTTGAGGACTACGCCCACCTCAACGCGATGTATCAAGACCTGCTCCACGCTGCGATCCGATCGGGTGAAGCTGAGCCTTTGACTGTTCAAGAAGCAGAAGACCTCCTCCGCAAGGTCGCATCCGAAGCTCGCATGCTCCCTGCGTTCCAGGAATGGTCACCAGAGTCACAGAAGAACTTCGAAGAGAACTTCTGGCGTTTCCGCTTGAAGAAGTGGCAGCAGTGGCGCGGCCCAGACTACATCTATGAATAAATCACGCATAGAACACGAACCAATGCACCCAGTCTTTTATGGCTGGGTGTTTTTTATCCCTGGTGGCACAGGCGTCCCGCCTGTGTTCTCATTCAAAGCGAAGTCGTTTCCAAAGACACAGGCGGGACGCCTGTGCCACCGGGATCGAGGTTGCCATACAATCTCTTGTGTCTGATGATCCTGATACATCTTTTCTTGACGACGAAGGGCATGCACCTGCGTCTGATCCGCCGCCTTGGGGGACGGAGTCTCGCGCTGCGCGGATGACACGATTGCATACCGATGCCCGCAAACTCCATGCGCTCCCCGGCGTGTACCTGATGAAGGATCACAAAGGGATCGTTATCTATGTCGGCAAAGCATCGAAGCTCTGCGATCGAGTCGCGTCGTACTTTCTCCCGTCCACTGATCTTGGTCCACGCAAGAATAAGTTGCTCGATGAAGTCCATTCATTCGACACCTTTACTACCGAAACCGCGTGGGAAGCGCTGCTCGCAGAGAACCGCCTCATCAAGGACATCCATCCGCGCCACAACGCGGCACAGAAAGACGACCGGACATTCCCATACTTGATCATCACGATGCGCGAGGATTACCCGCGTGTGTTCGTAACGCGCAACCCGACAGGGATCAAAGCTGATGGATCGAAGGACTCGCGGTTTACCAATGCGAGTATTCTTGGGCCGTTCACTTCGGCGGGGCCGTTGCATACCGCGGTGGATGCGTTGCAAGCGGTGTTCAAGTTCCGGACCTGCTCGCTCGATATCATTGAAGGCGACAAGAACAACAAGTTCTTCCGTCCGTGCCTGCTCGCCGCGATCGGAAAATGCACCGCGCCCTGCAATGAATCAATCTCGAAGGAAGCATACCGCGAGGATATCTCCCGCCTTGTCCGGTTCTTCAAATCCAAGCGTTCGACGATGCTCAAGGAGCTCGTCGTCGAGATGCAAGAAGCGTCCGAAGCGCTCGACTACGAACTTGCTGCAACCCTTCGCGATCAGATCAAAGCGATCCAGAAACTCGAAGAACGCGCCTCGCAATCTGATCAATGGCAACCCGAATCCGAGATCGGATACATCGACCCGCTCAAAGGCTGCGCAAGTTTGCAGCGAGCGCTCGACATGGACAAACCCATCCGATGCGTCGAAGGGTTCGACATCGCCCACCTGCAAGGCAACGAAACGGTTGCGTCGAAAGTCTGCTTCATCGATGGGCGACCGTTCAAACAAGAGTACCGTCGATTCCGCATCAAATCATTCTCAAACCTCTCGCACGGGCGAGCGAACGACGATTACCAATCCATGCGTGAAGTGATCTCTCGTCGATACCGCGATGCAGGCGAAGGGCATGAGCTTTACCCCGATGTCGTCCTCATCGATGGGGGGCTGGGTCAACTCCACGCCGCGATGGACGCATTCGAGCAACTCGATGTGCAGCCGCCGATGGTCGTGTCGCTTGCGAAGAAGGAAGAACTGATCTATGTGCGGGGATCAACCGAACCGATCAAACTCGGACGCAACAACCCTGGATTGCGATTACTCCAACAGGTCCGCGATGAATCCCATCGGTTCGCACAGCACTATCACCATATCCTGAGGCGGAAAAAAACACTCGGGGAAGAATAACTATTCTGGCCGGTGGCACAGGCGTCTCGCCTGTGTTTTTTCTAACTCAAGATAAGACACAGGCGAGACGCCTGTGCCACCAGGATAGATTACTTCACGACTGCTGCTCGTTCAGAAAATCCGGCATCAGAAACTGACATCCAAGGCAGATTGAATCTTCAACATTTACGAACTCAGCGAACTCTTCGTTGCTCAGTAGCCGAACTGATTCATCCCAAAATGCAACGAGTGTTCCATATTGGTTCAACTCAGTCCTGTTGTGGAGCATCGGGATCTGCCCAAGTTGATGCTGCGTGAAATCATTGGGAATCCTTCTGTCTTCCCAAGGGATCGGACACATCCAGATATCATCTTGCCTGTCGCCGAGAATTGGCTCTGGCCAGTCGTATCCATAGAAAACAAATATCTCTGCAAACTCGTCCGGCTGGGCGTATACACCATCATGATCGAATGCATAGTTTTCAAGCAGTTGCCTGATAGACCGTAAGCTTGCACGCAGGACGACGAACTCAGCCTCAGTCCCATCGTCGCAACATATAACTGGAAGAATGATTGCTCCAAGAGTCACAATCACACCTCCACCAATGAACAGCCCAATGATTTTATTTGGAATTCTTTTATTGAGCACGCCCAACTATACGCCAGCGATCAATTGCGGTTCCTTCAATCCTTCCGCTCGCACTTGATCTCCATCCCGTTCTGGAACAGCGTCACGCTTGTTGCGTTGCCTTCTTCAGGGACATCAAACTCGATTTCTGCATCGACGATTTTGATCTTGAATCGGATCTCGGAAAGCGCCGCGAGGGCTAGGGGTTGTTGGCCGGTGAGTTGGACGAGCAGGTTGCCTTGCGCTTCGGAAATGGTCATGTCGAACCCGTAAGTTGCGGAGTTGTACACGCCGATGAGTTTGTCGAGTTCCTCATCATCCACCGCGACTTTTGGTGCTGTGGAGATTGGATCAGAAACGATCCCGAAGAGTTCTTGGATGATTTTCTCTCCGATGATGGTCGTTTCGATGGCAGCACCGTTGGATAGGAGCACAACCGCGCCGTCATGCTTTGGATTGACCGCCATGTAGGAGGAGTACCCGCCGGTCATGCCGTTGTGCCAGAAGGTTGAACCGTCGGGTGATTTGAACCAACCGGAACAGAGGTTGCCCCCGGATTCGATGTCGTAGAGTGTTTCACGCGAGTTTTCGACGGATTGGTAGACATCCCCTGCATGCGTTCCATCTTTGGGATAGATACTTGCCATCGCGAACTTGAGCAATCCGGGCGCGTTGGTGACCCACATGCCGCAGGGGTCCATCGAACCCGATTTCCCCCATGCTTTGGTATTCTGCCCCGAAACGGTTGCTGGTGCGAGATGTTGTTGCTGATCTTCGGTGAGGTCGATGATGAAGTTTTCAATCCCGAGTGGTTCGATGATTCGATTAATCACCAATGATTCGTATTCGCCCTCGGCATTGTCCGCGATCAGTGTGCCAAGCAGTCCGACGGCGAAGTTTGAATACTCAAACGCTTCACCCGGTGCTTGTTTGAGTGGCATTGTGTTGATCGCATCGAACATCATCTCCTTGGAATACCCCAAGAGCGGGCGCTCGCCATCGGTTGGTGAAATATTCGCCGGCGCGGTCCCCCACCCGGATGTGTGCGTTGTCAAATGCCAGAGCTTCAGGTCTTCACCCTCTTTGGTTTGCACCTTGTATCCGTCGGGCAAGAGATCATCGACGAGCGTATCGAGTGTAACTTCACCCCTGCGGACCGCGTCGGCAAAGAACACGCCGGTCACCACCTTGGAGATCGAACCGATCTCGTAGAGTGTTTCGGTGGTTGGCGCTTGATCTTGATCGTAGTTGAGTGTGCCGATTGGGTAGAAGCTCACTTCGCCGTCTTTATAGATCCCGATGACCGCACCGGGGATCATCCCCGCTTCAATTGCAGGCGTCACATGCTTGGCGACGATGTCGCTGTAGTCTGGTTCAGCAAAGAGCGAAGAAGCACAGATTGCTGGAAACGAAAGGGCAACGATGGCGTTGGCAAATATTGAGTTCATAGCTCATTATACCGAAAACACACGCTTGGGTTTCACTCGAAATCGTGAGGATCGTCCTTCAATCGGATGTAATACACCAACCACGCGAACTCATCGGCCTGCACAACCACGGGGACATACACCGTGCGATGCCAAGGTTCGTACCGATGTTGATACTTGCCCGAGGAACTCCGATATGAGTTCCATTGATACCCATGCTCATAGACCGGCTTATCGATCACCTTGTCGGTTTTGCCGACAAACTCCGAAGACCAGATCGCATAATCAGCACCGAGCGATGAGGCAAAATCATGCAAGGAGTCATCACGAACGGAGACCCGGTCCGTCGTATGGAATGATGATCTTCCGAGCACGATCACATCGCGTGGGTCTTCTGAAATCTGTAACCCACGCAATAGCGTCGCCTGCTCTTCGAGTTTCTGCTCGTCTGACCAATCATCAAAGTGTATATCTGAACTCGCGCGATTGATATCGATTTCGTATAACGCATCATCAATCCGCTGCCAGGGCACCTCACGCACGCGCGTGTTTTCAACCGCTTCAAACCGGCCGATCGGCGCGCCGGTGTAATGATCCTGCCAGAGCGATGAGCATCCACCGAGTGTACATCCTAATACACAAAGAGTGAGCGTGAGTAATGATTTCATGCTTTGATGATAGCACCATGCCGAACTGCTGTTACGGGGCAGGTTGAGCAGCGAGTTGGTCAGCAAGCATCTGTTCAAAGATCACATGATCAACCATCTCAACATGGCCATCCGCAAATGCGACGAGGACTCCATCAATGTAATGCTTTTGATCCTCGTAGAGAAGGATTTGCCCTGCGTCAAAGGTGTTTTCTCCGCCGAGATAAATGTATGAAACCCCATCACCATCTTCAGCAGGTGATATCAGCACATCTTCATCGATCACCCCTTGGTCTACGAGCACCGTTGGCCATTCGTCCATCGCAGGGAACTGATCTTCATTGCTTTGCGCATAAAGCATTGCTTCTTGTGCCAATGTACGAAGATTTGATTGGCTGATAATTTCTTGAGCCTTCATTTGAGCAGCGCCCAGTGCAGGCAGGAGTATGCCCGCAGACAGGCAAGTGCCTAACACACCAACTCCACCAAGCGAGATACCAGCGATCGCCAATCCCATCCCCTTCTTGGGACCACGAGCACCTGTCTTCGATAATGCAACAATTCCAAGTATCAACGGAATGAACCCCAAAGGCCCAAGGCATAAAAACAGAATCCCCAACACAAGCGATGTAACCGCCAGCATTGAAAGTGGACGATCATTCAGTTGATGATTGTATTGATGTACTGAAAATTGTTCGGTCATTGTATCCCTCTCTGTATATGCATTCGCTCAATCCTGTTCTATCAGAACGAGCAATGCATCACACCCATGATAACCAATTAATCCTGCATCTGCTCGGCAAGCATCCTGTTGAAAGTTGCGTGATCCAGTTTTTCGACATGGGCATCGGCAAAGCCCACAATCACGAAACTCTCCCAGTGTGTAGGATTTTCGTAGATAAGAATCTGTTTGGCATCGAAGTTACATGGGCCTGGCACATAGATGTAGGAACTCAAATCATCTTTCGCTACCGGCGAAACAAACTGATCTTCTTCCATATATTCCATCTCAATCAAGGCCGCTGGAAACTGCTGCTGAGAAAGAAATGCATCTCCATGCGCTGAACTGTATATGTGTAGCGATTGTAGAATTGTCCGAACTTGAGAAGAGGATTTTCATTGGGGACCATGATTCACACGAGGCCCTGCTGATGTAAAAAACTGTAAAACGAATATGACGACAACCGCAACAACCACAAATACGCTCGCAGTCATCATCGCTAATGACTTATTTTTTGGGTTAATTATCATAACAAAGTAATCACCCTTCATCGAGCACGGCGTTGTATCGTGCCATCACTTTTGAGCGTGTGACCAACGCGATTGGTTTCTTGCCTGAGAAACCATCAACAAGCACCAAGCTCGAAATCTCATTCCTTGCAAACTTCTCCATCACGGTATCAAGGTGCTCGTCGGGTTTGATCACCGGAAAATCTTCACGCATGAGTTCAGCGACCAACAAAAGCGGGATCGCTTCACGATCGATCAGTGCGGTCCGCATATCCGCACCAGTCACCATCCCCATGTACTTGCCGTCGGCATCGACCACTGGGAAATCGGGCACATTATGATGCGCGTGCAATGTGATGAGTTTGCTGAGTGGATCGGATGCATAGATCGGCTCGGGTGGTAATGCCGCGTAATCAACGCTCGACACCGGAACATGACGCAACAACGACATGTCTCTGCTCGTCCCGATCCGCACGCCTGCGCGTCGGAGTTTGGCGGTGTAGATCGAATCAGGCATGAGCTTGCGCGCCACGGCTGTGGAAACAATCGCAGCGAGCATAATCGGCGCGAGCACATGAGGTTCGCGGGTGATCTCAAACAAAATCAAAATCGCGGTCATCGGCGCAAAGGTCGTCCCCGCGATCACCGCTGCCATCCCCACCAATGCGTAGGACGCAGGTGATGAACCATCCGCGATCAACCCCGCTTTATCAAGCACGATCCCAAACACCCCACCAATCGCAGCGCCGGTGAACAACCCGGGCGCGAATACGCCGCCTGATCCGCCAGACGCAAGTGTGAAAGTGGTCGCGAGCATCTTTGCGATGACCAAAAATCCAAGCACGCCGATTGCGCCCCAGACGATATCACTCGACTGATAACTTGCCGGATCGAGCAGATGGGTAATCACTGAGTACCCATTGCCGAAGAATGCAGGGATTGCATGATGTCCGTCGCCGAGAATTTCATTACCTGGCATTTCTGCAAACGCCCACATCCCGAAGATTCCTAGGAGCCCGAGCATCAGCGCCCCAAGCATGGGCTTGAGCACCTGATGCAGACGGAGTTTATCGAACGCGTCTTCCCCGCGTTCGAGGATCATGGTGAACGCCCACGCACCAAATGCACAAAGCACCCCAAGGACAATATAACTCGGGAGTTCGAGCACACTGAACACATAGCTCGGCAGCTCGGTAGAGAAAATCGCGTTGTTCTCTCCCAGAATCACTTGTGTCATCGCGGTCGCAAACACCGATGCGATCACAATCGGGGTGAAGGTCTTGAGCGAGAAATCTCGAAGCAAAATCTCAAGCGCGAAGAACACCCCCGCGATAGGTGCATTAAAAATACTCGATATCCCCGCAGCAGCTCCGCAACCGACCAATGTCCCGATGTGCCGACGAGGGACACCGATCCGCCGAGCGATCACCGATCCTGTCACAGCACCGATCTGCACAATCGGACCTTCTGCACCCGCGGACCCACCGGAACCGACGGTGCAGATGCTTGCGATGACTTTGACAAACCCGATGCGTGCGGGGATTTTTCCGCCTTTGCGAACGATCGCGTCGAGCACCTGAGGCACGCCGTGCCCGCCTGCTTCGCGTGCAATCCGATACACCAAGATCCCCGTCATCAACGCACCAACCATCGGAATCACCGGCAACAACCACCATACCATCTCGCCTTGGAGATGCTCGGTCCAATGTTCCGCGCGCATCAATCCTCGCGAAAACATAACCGCACCGATCGCGGTGATCGCACCAATAATCGCGCCCAAGACATTGAGCCAACCATCAGGGTGGTCATGCACCCAGTCCCCGATTGTTCGTAGAATGTCCTTGGGTTTGAGATTCATCAGGCACCTGTATTCACAAAGAGCTCACCACAGGCATGATAGACAGCGCTAACTGCTCGTCGCGGCTCTTGGGTCTTCAAGCATCACTAACTCTTCAACCTTTGGCGCTTCAGCGACCGGTTTACCCTTCGTATCGGTCAGTGCCGTGCCATCCATCTTGGTGATGGTTGCAACCGGATGAAGCTTTTCGTGCGCCGCAAGCTTGGATTCGAGATCAGATTTGATCTCCTCTTCGAGCCCTGCCCATTTGCCTCGGCCTCGACATTTAGGGAATCGTGAACACCCGAGCCAAGGACCACGCGCGCCGTTGCGAAGGTTCAACGGGCTATCACAGTTTGGACACGGGAGATCCGTCTCCAGTGGAGGCACACTTGGTGCATTCACAAATCCGTTCTTGTCGATGTTCAAGATCAAACCGTCATCATTGGTCTCGCCTTCTTCCAAAGGCGTAGTCAAGAACGGTCCAAATCGACCCGTCTTGCGGATCATCGGACGCCCGGTCTTTGGACACTTGACATCCACGAACTCCGCCATCTGAGGCTTGCCCTCACGATCACACGGGCACGCATAGTTACAATCCGGGTAAGTCGAACAACTCAGGAATCGGCCGTTCTTACCAAATCGATAGACGAGCGATGAGTCACATTTTTCACACCGATACTCTTCGGGCGCGGGTTTTATTTCTGCCTTCGCATGCGTCATCTCTTCGTGCGCCCGTTCAAGACTCGTTGAGAATCGGCCGTAGAATGCTTCGAGCATATCGATCCAGTCGAGATGCTCATCTTCGATCTTGTCGAGCTCTTCTTCGAGCTGACGAGTGTAACTCAGATCCATCAGCTTGGGGAATCCCTCGATCAACTTATCCGTGACTACCTCTCCGAGATCGGTCGAATAAAACGCGCGTTGGAGTTGCTCGACATATTTGCGATCTTGGATCGTCTGGATAATGCTTGCATAAGTTGATGGGCGTCCGATCCCTTCGGATTCAAGCATCTTGATCAAGCTTGCTTCGGAGAATCGACCTGGAGGCGCGGTAAACTTCTGGCTGACCTGGAAATCGAACGGGTACATCGGCTGCTTCTCTTCAAGCTTGGGCAAGTTGAGTTCGTCGCCTGATGTTGGGACACCCGATACACGGAAATGACCATCGAATGCGAGTGTCCGTCCTGTAGCGCGGAAGAGTGCCTTAGCCCCTTCGCCTCCCCGGATCATGACACTTGTCGCATCCCACTTCGCAGGCACCATCTGACACGCAACAAAGCGTTCCCAGATGAGCTTATAGAGCTTGTATTGATCGGGTTTGAGCGATTTGGCAATCGCATCAGGGTGACGAGTGACATCCGTTGGACGGATCGCTTCGTGCGCTGCTTGTGCGTCTTTATTGGTCGATTTAAAGAAGTTGGGTTTCTCAGGGAGGTACTTGTCGCCGTAGGTTGACTCGATGTGGTTGCGGACCGCGCTGAGCGCTTCGCCGTCGATATGAGTGGAGTCGGTACGCATATAGGTGATCAGACCGACAGGTCCTTCACCGGGAATATTGACACCTTCGTACAACCCCTGCGCCGCGCGCATGGTGCGCTGTGCGCCAAACCCAATGCGTGATGACGCGGACTGCTGCATTGTTGAGGTAATGAACGGACCTGCTGGTCGCGACTGTGTTCGTTTGGTTTCAATTGATTCGATGGTGTACTTCGCATCAGTATCGACGACACCTGTGATGTTCCGCTTCCACATCGCTGGGCCGCGGCCTCGCTCGTCTTGGGTAATCTCAGTGTTGATTTCGATGAGCCCGCAAGACGCTGCGACATTCGCAACTCTTGTCCCAAGATCATGCGAAGTCGATTCCCCAAATGCAACAGCAACCGCTGCGATGCGTTCAGTAACAGTATCCTCGTTGAGAATTTCAGGGACTGGAACAATCTCAGCGCTGAGAATCCGTGGATCAAACTTCTGTCCATCGAACTCAACGAGTTCTGCACGCACAGTATTGTTGCGAGCTAGCCAAGCATTCTGGGACTTGACCGTCCTGCCCTTGCCCTTCTCGTCGCGTTCTGCGAGGAAATCTTTCCACTCTGGACTCAGGCTGCTCGCGTTGGCGCTATCGAGTGCAAAGTACCCCTGGATCGACCAATATTCATCAGGGATGAACGCACGGATGACGCGTTCTCGCTCGACGATAATACGCACCGCGACGGATTGCACACGCCCGGCGCTCAATCCACGCGCAACCTTTTTCCATAGCAAAGGCGACACCTGGTACCCAACGATGCGATCTAAAATCCGTCGAGCCTGCTGGGCATTGACCCGTTCCTCGTCGATGGGTTGCGGGTTATGGAATGCTTTGTCGATTTCTTTTTTCGTGATCGCGGTAAAGATCACTCGCTGTGCATCTTTGGATTCGATCTTGAGTTCCTGGGCGAGGTGCCAGGCGATCGCTTCCCCCTCGCGGTCGAGGTCGGTCGCGAACCAAACGGTGCCCCCGCTTGCGAGCGCATCCTTCGATGCGTTCTTCAGGTCCTTCATGACCTGCTCTTTGCCCTTGAGGATCTCATAGCTGGGTTGGAACCGTTTATCGATCTTCACACCCGGAACCGGGTCCTTCACACCCTTCGGATTCTTGCTCGGCAGATCTCGCACATGCCCGACTGATGCGAGCACAATGTAATCACTCCCCAGATGCTTGTTGATCGTCTTTGCCTTTGCAGGGGATTCTACGATCACCAAGGATTTGCCCGTCGCGTCACCCTTTTTATAGTTTGATCCAAAGGGTTTTTTGCCTGTTTTCTTGGTTGTCTTCTTTGATGATTTTTTGGTCGTGGTTTTCGAAACCTTTTTACCCACCTTCTTGGTGGTCTTCGCCGCCGTCTTTTTGGCGGATTTCTTGGTCGTTTTTTTGGTGGTGGTTTTCTTGGCCATCTGTTCGAATCTCTTTGGGTGTGGGTGCTGGAACAAGCTGGTTGGATTGGTGCAAAACTTGGATTCTATCCTTTATAGAGATATCTCCATAAAGACTCTTCGGGCATGGAGCGAACGCGACCAAAGCCAAATTGTCAAGTTCAGATCATCAAATCGCACCCCAATCAGGGTTCAGAGGACAATATCTGCTCAAATTTCATCAATTTGTCCATTCTGGACATGCATGAGGGTTCTCCAGAGACTAATGTAGCAATGGCTACATGTAGCATGGGCTACATTTAAAAAGGATCAACCATGCAACGAATTCGCTCACTCTTGATCATTCTCCCTTTCATGATCGCGATTATTGGGTGTAACGAGACGCCCCCCCCATCACCAGCAATCGCTTCAAGCGATTCGGGCTCGTCATTCAACACGCCCTACAACATCGTCACCACGACCGGGATGATTACCGATATCACCAAACGAATCGCAGGCGATCGCGGATCGGTTCAAGGCCTCATCAACTCGGGGATCGACCCGCACCTCTATCAGCCTACCCGCAACGATATCCAAACATTGATGAAAGCGGACATCGTCTTCTACTCAGGTCTTCATCTTGAAGGCAAGATGATCGACGCGTTCGAACGCGTGGGCAAAATCACGAACGTCCACGCAGTCACCGATTCACTCGATCGTGAGACACTGTTCTCACCTCCAGAGTATGACGGACACCATGATCCCCATGTCTGGATGGATCCGATCGCGTGGAGTGAAGCAGCACGCACAATCCAAAGCGCACTCATCGAACATGATCCCGATGGCAAAGAACTCTACGACGCGAATGCTGAGCAGCTCATCACTGAGATCATTGCACTCGATCAATACGCATCACAAGCCCTTGGTTCGATCCCAGACGAACAGCGCGTCTTGGTGACCGCGCATGATGCGTTTAGTTACTTTGGACAGCGCTACAACTTCGAGGTGGTCGGTATTCAAGGGATCTCCACCGAATCCGAAGCAGGTGTCCGTGACATCGAGCGGATCGTTGACCTGCTCGTCACCCGCAAGATTGGAGCGGTCTTTGTTGAAACCACTGTCTCCGACCGGAATATCCGTGCGCTCATCGCGGGCGCCAATGATCGCGGGCATTCTGTCACCATCGGTGGTTCACTCTTCTCGGATGCAATGGGCAAAGAAGGCACCTACGAAGGGACATACATCGGGATGATCGATCACAATATCACACTTATCGCCCGCGCCCTGGGCGCTGACATCCCCCCAGCAGGTATGAATGGTAAACTCACGGATATCGAACCATGAGTACCAAAGAAAAACAACCACGATCAACCCTCGATGCTCGACCAGAGCACTCGGCAGACTCACCGGTATCCATTCACGCGATGACTGTCGCGTACGCTCGCAAACCGGTCTTGTGGGATGTTGATTATGATGCGCCATCCAATGCACTGATCGCGATTGTTGGTCCCAATGGCGCGGGAAAGAGCACGATGATCAAAGCGTGCCTGGGTCTGATCCCCAGTGCTGCAGGAACAGTTGAGTTCTGGGGCAAATCCTACAAACAAACCCGATCACGAATCGGGTATGTACCCCAGCGTGAATCCGTCGATTGGGACTTCCCGGTTTCCGCGCTTGATGTGGTGTGCATGGGACGGTATCGCAAGATTGGATGGTGCCGACCTGTATCAAAGTCACACAAGCTCGCTGCGATGGAAGCGCTTGATCGCGTCGGGATGGCAGGCTTTGCAAAGCGGCAAATCTCTCAGCTCTCAGGTGGTCAACAACAACGCGTGTTCCTTGCCCGCGCTTTGGCACAAGAAGCCGAGCTGTATTTCATGGATGAACCATTCGCGGGTGTTGATGCTGCAACCGAACGAGCGATTATTGATGTCCTCCGCGAACTCCGCGCCAACGGGAAGACGGTGATCGTTGTGCACCATGATCTGCAAACCGTCCCCGAATACTTCGATCATGTCCTCTTGCTCAATATGCGCATCGTCGCATCGGGACCCGTAGGAGAGGTCTTTACTGCGGACAATCTGCAGAAAACCTACGGCGGACGACTCACCCTCTTGGCAGAAGCAGCCGAAGCGGTCGCGCGAGCAGCAAAGGGAAACTAACACGCACGCATGGAAGAGCAACTCGTCAACTTGAAACAGATCCTCGACACGCTGACATTGCAAAGCGGGTTCAACACCAATGCGGTGATATTGGGGACGACACTACTAGGAATCGCAGCGGGCGTGATCGGTTCGTTTGCGCTCTTGCGCAAGCGCTCGCTCACTGCGGACGCGCTGAGCCACGCGACTCTTCCCGGGATCGCGGGTGCGTTTTTAGTAGCGACATCACTTGGATATTCTGGAAGGTCGATGCCTTTGCTGATGCTCGGTGCGGCAGTGACAGGCATCATCGGCGTTGCATGCATCCATCTCATTTTGCACCATTCACGACTCAAAGAAGATGCGGCGATCGGCATTGTGCTCTCAGTATTCTTTGGCATTGGTATTGTGCTCCTCTCGATTGTTCAAACCTCTTCATCAGGAAGCGGCGCCGGGATCAACCACTACATCTATGGGCAAACCGCTGCAATGACCCGATCCGATGCAGCGCTCATGGGAGTCATCGGCATATTCGCCTCAATTATCGCACTTGTCATGCTCAAAGAGTTCATGGTGGTTTGTTTTAACGAAACCTTCGCGCGATCTACCGGGTTGCCTGTCTGGTTCGTTGACTCGATCATGCTTGGATTGGTGGTGCTGATTACGGTGTCAGGACTGCAAGCGGTTGGACTGATTCTCATCGTCGCGATGATCATTATCCCCCCCGCAGCTGCACGGTTTTGGACGGATCGGCTCTGGAGACTTGTGCTTATCAGCGCCCTGATCGGCGGACTCTCTGGATACATGGCCGCTTCGATCAGTGCCCTCTTTCCCCGCAAACCCGCAGGCGCGGTGATCGTGCTTGTCGCGGGATCATTCTTTGCGATCTCAATGCTCTTTGCACCAACACGCGGAGTGTTGGCAGACTCTATCCGTCGGCTCCGACTAAAAATCCTTATCGCGCGCGATCATGTGCTTGAATCACTCTACGAAATTGAGTCGGGGGTTGATGGCGCATCTGAACCACCTGAGTCCGGGTTCCTCATCCGACTGATGCTCATGCGAGGATGGATTGCTCGATCTCAAGACACGCTTGTGCTGACCGATGCCGGTCGAGTTCAAGGCAAACGAATCCATCGGAATCACCAGCTCTGGGAACAATACCTTGTGTCCTATGCGGACATCGCGCCCACGCATGTCGATTGGTCAGTCGACCAGGTTGAGCATGTGCTGACTGATGAGCTTGTCTGCGAACTCGAAAACGCGCTCCGCAAACGCGGGATTCAGATCGGAGATGCTCAATGATCCCCGAACTGATCCAAACATTCCTCACGCTTGACCTGTTCCCACTGCTCGCGGCAATCTTCGCATCGCTATCCTGCGGGTTGCTGGGCAACTTTCTCGTGCTGCGTAAACAAAGCTTGATGGGCGACGCAATCTCGCATGCGGTCCTCCCCGGACTGGTCGGTGCGTTCTTGATTACCCAGTCCCGCTCTCCGGGGATTATGTTTGTGGGTGCTGCTGCATCCGCGCTTGTGACGGTGGTGCTCGTCGAGATCATCAAGCGTCTTGGCAAAGTTGAACCCGGCGCCGCGATGGGTGTTGTGTTCTCAGTCCTCTTTGCGCTCGGAGTATTCTTGCTTGAAAACGCGTCCGCTCGGAGTGTTGATCTTGATGCGGACTGTGTGCTTCACGGGAATCTTCAGACTCTGTTCTGGATCGCATCACCCACCCAGTGGAATCAAGTTCTACAGCCGGGAACCCTTGATGAAGTCCCGCGCCAGATATGGACGCTATTGGGCACAACGATCGCGGTTATTCTGTTCATCGCAGCATTTTTTAAAGAGCTCCGCATCGCATCGTTCGATGCGGGGATCGCAACGGTGCAAGGGATCAACGCAGGGTTCATGCATATGGCATTGATGACCTTTGTCGCGATCGCGGCAGTCGCGTCGTTTGAAGCGGTTGGGTCCATCTTGGTCATCGCGATGCTCATCTGCCCGGCAGCAACCGCCCGATTGTTGACCGATCGACTGATCACACAGATCTTGACCAGCGCGATCATCGCATTGCTTACCGCGATCATTGGGTATACGCTCGCATCGTGGATGGGTGTAAATGCGGCGGGGATGATGGCGAGCACCTCGGGCGCGTTACTGACCTTGGTCATGATCGCGTCCCCATCGCATGGGATTATTGCCAAGGCACGCAATCAACGCAAGCTTGGAAATCTCGTCGCGATCGAAGATCTCCTCGGTTCCCTCTATCGACTCGCAGAAACCAATGAGCACGCATCGCGCGAGCAACTCATCAACACAATCGGTTCACCAAAGCGCACACGCAAAGCCATAGATCGAGCACTGTCAGTCAATCTTGTTGAGATGGTCGATAACGAACTCCAACTCACCCAATCTGGACACGATCAGGGCGCTGCGATCATCCGCAGGCACCGACAATGGGAGGGGTATCTTGTGGATGAGGCAGGGCTGTGCCCTGACCATGTGCACGATACCGCTGAGCAGCTCGAACACCTGATCGATCCCGATCTCCCCAATCAGCACACCGACCCGCACGGGAAACCGATTCCACGTAAATAATCCATCAAAAATCCAATCGGTCTGTCCTATCCTACTCTTATGCCCATCGCTTGCGAAACCAACTTTGACGGACTCATTGGCCCCACACATAACTATGCTGGTCTCTCCCCGGGGAATGTCGCATCCGCGACCAATGCGGGGGGAACATCCAAACCCAAAGCAGCAGCGCTCCAGGGTTTATCAAAGATGAAGACTCTGATGGATCTGGGACTCAGTCAAGGTGTGTTCCCTCCCCAGCACCGTCCCGATCTGAATGCGTTGCGCCGAATCGGATTCCAAGGGACAGATGAACAACTCCTCAAAGATGCTCACGCGAGTGATCCGACATTGCTTGCCGCGATCTGGAGCGCATCGAGCATGTGGGCTGCAAACGCGGCGACCGTTTCACCCAGCGCCGACACCGCAGACAACAAGGTCCACTTCACCCCTGCAAATCTGATTTCAAACTACCACCGATCCCTCGAGCACCCCACCACCACGAGGATGCTCCGCAAAATTTTTAACAATGCAAACCACTTCACTGTTCACGATCCATTGCCTGATCAGATGCGCTACGCGGATGAGGGCGCTGCCAATCACATCAGATTTACATCCAAGCACGGCGAGCCGGGGATTGAAATGTTCGTTTACGGGTTCGATCGTGAAGATACCGCGGGTGGTGCACGCAAGTTTCCATCACGGCAAACCCGCGCTGCGACCTACGCGATTGCGAGATTGCACAAGCTTGATCCGATCAATACCGTGCACACCCGCCAACACCCAGACGCGATCGACGCAGGGGTCTTCCACAACGATGTTATCGCAACAGGCAACGAGCATGTCTTCTTCTATCACGAGCAAGCATTCGCGACATCGCGTTCGTTGATAACCGATATCGCGGGGCCTCTGGGTGAGTCGCTCAACATTATCGAGGCGCACAACACCGACTTCTCACTCCAAGATGCGGTGACGAGCTACATCTTCAACTCTCAGATCGTCACAATGAACGACGGCTCAATGGCACTGATCGCGCCGCTCGAATCCAAAGAAAACCCACGCGTCGCATCCTTTGTCGATCAGATGATCAAGGAAAAATCAAATCCAATCAACGCGGTGCACTACCTTGATGTCCGTGAGTCCATGCGCAATGGCGGCGGCCCTGCGTGTCTTCGTCTGCGCGTAGTCATGACAGAGAAGGAACGAGCATCGGTTCATCAAGGGGTCATGCTCACAGATTCATTGTACAAATCCCTCGTTGGATGGGTTGAAAAACATTACCCTGACGTAATCACTTCGAATGATCTTCTTGATCCCAAACTTGCTGTGTCATTGACCGATGCGCTTGATGAACTCACCCGAATTCTGGATCTTGATGGGCTTTATGCATTCCAGAACTAAACAACTTCTCTCAGGTGTATCTGATTGAATCCTGCTCAAATCAGTGGCAGATTGGGTTTATCTGCGCTTTAAGTATTCTCAGTTTTCTGAAAATGCGTGTTGTGTCCAATCCCCGCTCAACATCCCGGTGCCCTTGGAACGATATAGATACAGGCTTCTAGGTTATCACACCCCCTGTTGTGGGGTTATCCATACCGCATCTCAAGGATGAGGAAACAGACTTATGTCAGACGATCATCATATCCCAACCGCTGCGCACGATTTAAAGAGTGAGCCAGGCGAGCGCCTTGCTCGCCCATTCACTCGATTCGCCAAGCTTTCAAGCTCAGGCGGGATCGTGCTTTTGCTCATGACCGCGATCGCGATGATCTGGGCAAACTCAGACTACGCGGACTCCTACAACGAGATCTTCAACGAGACCAAGACCACCATTGCTGTCGCGCACATGCCCGATCATGCAGATTCGGGTCACGGCGATTCTGACTCGCACGCAACAGATCCTCATTCCGATACGCATGCTGATGATCACGGCTTGGATCACAACTCGGACCACAGCGATTCAGCGATTGATGAAGCGGTCGATACAATCGAAGAAACTGTGGAAGACCTATCTATGGTCGTCGAGGGTGATGGTCACGCAGATGAATCACACGACGCGCATGGTTGGAAACCTGTCACTGATGAGCCGATGTGGTATCAGCAACACTCCACCGCGATGTGGATCAACGATCTGCTTATGGCGATCTTCTTCCTTGTCGTTGGTCTGGAAATCAAACGAGAAATCCTCGTAGGTGAACTCGCATCACCCAAGCGAGCAGCACTCCCGATCTTTGGAGCTCTTGGAGGCATGATCGGACCCGCACTGATCTTCGCATCGCTCAACTTTGGTAAACCAACAATCGGAGGCTGGGGTATCCCCATGGCCACCGACATCGCGTTTGCGGTTGGTATCCTTGCGATGCTCGGATCACGCATTCCAAACTCACTCAAGGTATTCTTGACCAGTCTGGCAATCGTCGATGACCTTGGCGCCCTGATCGTCATCGCGGTGTTCTACACCGATCATCTCCAACTCAACTACCTCGCGTACGCGGGCGGAGTTGTTGCCCTCTTGGCTGTCATGAACATCATGCGTGTCCGATGGATCACACTCTACCTTGTGTTTGGGCTTCCGCTTTGGTACTTCGTCTATATGTCTGGTGTCCATGCGACCATCGCGGGTGTGCTCTTAGCACTCACCATCCCGGCGCATGCACGGGTCAATGTCACAAACTATGTGTTCTCAACGAAGAAGGCAATCGACATCTTTGCCAATGCGGATGATGATAGCGCTTCGATCACGACTTCCTCAGAACGAAGAGCAGCAGTGAATGCGATTATGCAAAGCTCGCGCCAGGTGCTTCCCCCCTTGCATCGGATAGAGCATGTGCTCCACCCATGGGCAGCATTTGTGATTATCCCGATCTTCGCGCTCGCCAATGCAGGCATCCCCATTCATGGCGGGGTCACCGAAAACCTTGCCAATCCTGCTTCGATGGGGATCATCCTCGGATTGTTCATCGGTAAACCACTGGGGATTGGAATTATGTGTTTCATAGCATGTAAAATCGGATTGGCAGCATTGCCAAAGGGTGTCTCGTGGAGACACATCATTGGTGCTGCGACGCTCGGTGGAATCGGTTTCACCATGGCGATCTTCATCGCAAACCTCGCATTTGCGAACTCACCAACTGATCTTGAGCACGCGAAACTTGCGATCCTCGTCGCGTCTGCGATCTCCGCGATCGTTGGTGCAGGACTATTACTGAGTTGTAAATCTGGTGATGAACCAGATCCTGATTCACTGGGACCACTGGTCGATGGCGACGATGATTAACTTCAACTGATAACTGATTTACCCCGAGCCCCACAACGAACCCGTTGTGGGGCTTTTACTTTGGTTGATGATCATGTTTAGAAATCAGGGAACTCAATGCCTTCGCCGCTGCGGTAGGTTGCGTCTTCGATGATGTATAAGCCGAGCACCCATCCATCTACGACATATGGATCAAGGATGAAGACGCCTTCGACTGTGCCAAACCCAACAGCACTCGAACCGAAATCAACATCATGATTCAATGTGACTTCGATCGCATCATAAGGCGAAGGCGGAATCCCGATACAACACCCATCCCAAGGATTCTGCATCACCAAAAGCTCTTGGGTTGTTGTTGCGATCACAGGAACGAGGGTGTTCCCGATAATCTTGACATAGCGTTCGTTGAGCAGATCGAGCCAATCCGGGAGTTCATCCATGTCCTTCTTGGGGTTGAACACCTGCTCGATTGAGCGAAGCGTGATCCAATCAAGCACGAATGGGTCATCTTGTGTGCCCTTGCCAACAATAGTGGTGCCGGTTGAAAGCACCCTGAATGATCCTTCTGTGATTTGTTCGAATGATGGAGCGGGCTCAACTTCAACGATTGGTTCGATGATGGGATCTATGAGTTGTTCGACAGATGATTCGATCGACGGTTCGATCGACAACTCTTTGATTGGTTCCTCTTGAACAATCTGAGTTTCATCAATCGCGCTTTGCTTTTCTTGATTCTCTGGTTCATTGGATGGCGATTGAGTGACTGTTTCGATTGGCTTTTCCGTATCGTCAATCTCATCTTTGACTGCATCAACTTCAACAAACTCATCTTCAGGCTCATCGACAGCATCTGTAACTGTGATCACATCCGAAGTTGTCTCTGATGCAACAGGTTCGGGGTTCATCCCATTTTCAGACTCAACTTGCTCAGTCGTTTCTGGTTGTTGCTCGATGATCACGGGATCCACGATTTCTTTGGGTTTGGTTGATCGTGGGGTTCGTTCTCGCGGTGGACGCGTTGAACGCGTTGTCGGCGGGGGTTGCACAATAACAGTGTTTGTGCGAACACGCTTTGTGTACAACCCTGCAGTCACAATGACCAATCCCAAGATGAACAACCAGAACCAACGCAAAGGAATCTCCTCTTTGAACTTTATCCAACCGGACGCAGTGATCGCACCACCGGCGTGCGATACGCAACGATCGCAGGGATCACCCCTGCGATGCATGACAACGCAACTGTTGCGAGCACAATCATCAGATACCCGTCAGCGGGCAACGCGGGATTGACTACGATTCCAACACGCGATTGCAATACACCCGAGACGAGTTGTCCTGCAGCAAGCGCAATCCCCAATCCTGCAAATCCACCGAGCACGCCAATCATCGCGCTCTCGGTCAACACCAAGTTGAACACACGCAACCTCGACGCACCGAGCACGCGCAGGACTGCGATTTGTCTTCTGCGATTATCCATTGAGTTATATAATGCAACCAAGATCGATATACCCGAGGAGAACATGACTGCGATGGCCATCGCGAGGAGGATCTGGTCGATGTTTGAAACGATTTGGAATAGACCGCCTACGGTGCTTGCAGGGTTTGCGACGGTCCAGTTCGGGTCTGATCGCAAAGCGCCAAGCACCTGAATAAGTGCTGCTTTCCGATCTCCAAGTGATGCGTAGACCCCTGTGATTTTTCGATCATTGGGGATAATATCTTCAAGGGTTGTATGTATGCCGTGCCCGAGTTGGGACTTTCGTCGATCATGCGCATGGAGTAACCAGGCAGATTCCAGATTCGTAAAGAGCGCCCGGTCATGTGCGGTCAGTGTTTGATTCAGAACGCCAACAACCACAAACTCAAACTCGTCGTGCTCATGACTTCCAGGTTTCTTCGATGTGCCGTGATCAAAGGTGATTGAATCCCCAATGTTCAAGCGATGAGTCGTTGCAGCATCCGATCCGACAACAACCTCCAGTGGATTTTTGAAATAGGCACCCGATTTCAATGACCATGTTCGATCCGCTGCGGGTTGGAATGATGTGAAGAACCCCTCGGTGGTGCCCATCACCGGCGCGCCCGCATAGGAATCCCCGAGTTGGGTAGGCACTGTCCACGCGAAGGGATATTGAGAAACGAGCTGTTCATATTCATCGAACAAGATCGGATTGCCTGGTGCTTGTGCGTAGAACATGGAGTTGAGCACACTGGCAAGCGGACCGGGTTCTTTCGAGATCAACATCTGCACATTGCCTGTGCCTCTGCGGAAAGCGTCTTCGCCTGCACTGCGCATAGAAATCAAGAGCGTCATCAGTCCCGATGCAATCGCAACGGTAAGGATGGTCAACAGCGTCGAAAACCATCGGCTGCGCATTGAACGAGTCACAATGTTCCAATCAGTCAATGCCATCAAACAGCGCCCCCGACTGAACACAGATCCTCAAGTCGTTCGTGACGATCGAACCGGCTGATTAACGAAGAGTCATGTGTTACACATATCAACGCAGCATCAATCGCTCTGCATCCTTCTTGGAGTAAATCCATCGCAATGGATGCATACTCAGGATCAAGCGCTGCCGTCGGTTCATCGGCGAGCACCACCGCCGGGGTACAAGCGATTGCGCGTGCGACCGCGACACGCTGTTGTTGACCAACACTCAGGTCGCTGATCCGAGCATTTGGAATGTTCACCCCGAGTGTTTCGAGCAATGCAGTTGCCCGGTTTCGATGTTCTTTGCGAGGCAAATCCGAAAACATCAGTGCCGCGAGGATGTTCTCGATCACCGTGAACCCATGAAGAAGTTGGAATGTTTGGAAGACCATCCCGATGTGCCTGCCTCGGAAGTGGTCTCGCTTTGATCCACGCAGACTATGTATAGATGTCCCTTTGATCGAAACGGTACCCGAACTTGGATCCATAAGACCCGCAATCAGATGGAGCAGGGTGCTTTTCCCAGATCCTGATTGTCCGGTGAGTACGATTTGTTCGCCTGGGTTGATCGTAAGCAGATCTATATCGACCACCGGCGTTGACTGATTGGGGTATTGATAGACAAGACCTTGGAGTTCGATCATCGGGTTATTGGGCAAAGGTTTCAAAGTGAGGGACTGTAGACGAGCAGACTCAATTTGAGCAAATTCTGACACAGATAAGGGTGAAGCAGCACAATTCCAGACATGGCAGGTTTTTGTTTGTATTTTTTCTTTCTAAATTGCGAGAGAATTGGTTGTAATTGTCCCCACTCTCCGTGTACTCTGTACTTGTAACCCAAATACCCCACTTTCTGGAGGAAAAAACACGATGATTCGTATTACAGCAATCGCAGCTCTCGCTGCATGCTGTGGCGTAGCCGCCGCAGCACCCGACGTTATTTGTGGCTCACTCGACGATGTAAACTTTTACGGCACGGTCGGTGACATCAGTGGATACTCAATCGGTACCACCGCATGTAACGCAGGCGATGTCAATCTCAGCTGGGTAGACGGTACGCCGTTCCACCCTGTTATCCAAGTTTCGATCTTCCGTCTCTCCGACGGCCGCATGGAACAACTCGGCGTCACCTTCGTGAAGCATTCATTTGCTTCACTCCAAGGTAATGCTTGTGGTTTCGGTTGTGGCAGCGGCGGCGACTTCTCCCATCTCGGTCCTGGTTGTTCAGATCCATACGGCGCTGGACTCAACGGCGACCAAGGCGGCCTCGGTCCTCGTTCAGAAATCAACGCATGGGACGGACAGTTCACCTACCCGTTCACCTCGATCAATAGCACCGGTAACTCCGTGTACAAGCGAATCCAAGTGAAACGCTCAGACATGCAGACACCAGGCGCTACATACTTCGCTGAAGGCCAGTATGTCATCAAGGACGAGTTCGGTCAAGTAAACAGCGAAGGCGTTCCGACCAGCTACAACAATGTGACTTACGAGCGCATGAATGTAAACTCATCAGGCGGCGCATCAACAACTGGTGCATCAAACCGTGAAGAATCAGCAATGATTGCATGGCAAGAGCACGGCTTGGGCACCAACATGCCTGACGCACGCGTGAATGTTGCAACCATCGCTGTTCCTGGTGAAGGCAAGCTCGAAGTTGCTTCAAAGGCAACCGATCTTGGTGACGGCACTTGGCGCTACGACTACGCGGTTCACAACCAGAACTCGCATATGTCAGTTGCTTCACTTGAAGTTCCTGTTTCAGGTTCAACAAGCGATCACTACTTCCACGACATCGACTACCACAGTTCAGTTGACGCTTTGATCGACGGAACTGACTGGGCACCAGTCGAAGGCACGGGCACCATCTCATGGTCAACAACTCCATTTGCATCAAATCCAAACGCGAACGCGATCCGTTGGGGCACAACCTACAACTACTCCTTCGTTACAGATGCAGCTCCAGAAATGGGCGATGTGACTCTCGGCATGTGGCGTGACCCAGGTGTCACCGTTTCAGCTGAAGTTGTTGTTCCAGGTGCAGGTATCTGTGAAGCTGACTTGACCGGCGACGGCGATCTCAACTTCTTCGATATCTCAGCATTCCTCAACGCGTTCGCTGCTGAGGACTCAATTGCTGACTTCACCGATGACGGCCTCTTCAACTTCTTCGATGTTTCGGCATTCCTCAACGCGTTCAACGCTGGATGTCCATAATCATCGGAAACACTCGAACCGAGTAATCGGTGAGAGAAATGAATCCTCCATAAACCCCGTGCCATTGTGGTGCGGGGTTTTTTTCTATCCACTACCTACCCAAAGCATCAAACCCCATTACTGGGTACACTTTCTGCATGGATAAATCTGCACCCAACCCTAAACTCGTCATCTTCGATCACCCGCTTATCGCACACAAGCTTGCAACAATCCGTGACCACCGCACAGGACACCGGATCTTCCGCGCAGCACTCACCCAGATCGCAGGATTGATGGTGTATGAGGTGACAAGAACACTCCCCACTGAAACCATAGAAGTCATCACCCCCGTCACCACAACGACCTGTGAAATCATTTGTGGGACGATCACCATTGTCCCCGTGCTCCGCGCAGGACTCGGGATGATCGATGGGATTCTCGAAGTCATGCCTGAAGCACGCGTTGGACACCTTGGGCTCGCACGCGATGAGCGAACACTTGAGCCTCAGGCGTATCTCAACAAACTCCCGGTTGATATCGACAGCGGACCCGTAATACTCGTTGATCCAATGCTCGCAACAGGAGGGAGCGCCTCGGCAGCGCTCGACATGCTCGAGCAAGCAGGCGCCAAGGATATCCGGATGATCTGCCTTGTCGCTGCGCCCGAGGGGATCACGAGATTACAGAAAGATCATCCAAATGTGACGGTCTATGCTGCGGCGCTCGATCAACAGCTCAACGAAAAGGGATACATCGTTCCCGGTTTAGGTGATGCGGGAGATCGCATGTACGGCACAGTAAACTAAGACTCCGTCCAATTTTACATTGCATCTTGTTCAGGCGGGATTCCAATGTCTTCATTCCACAGGTCCGGACGACGGGCGATGAACTCTTCCATCATCGCGATGCATCGGGGATCGTTCGCGAGCACGATGTCGACCGATTCAGCCGCAAGCCAATCTTCTCTACCCATAAATGTGGTGTGCTCTCCGATCACCACGCGGGGGATCTGATGCAAGATCGCGGTGCCTGTACACATCGCGCAGGGCGATAGGGTTGATGCGAGCGTGAGGGTATGCCAATCCCGTCGCCGACCTGCATTGCGGATGCAGACCGTTTCCGCGTGCGCTGTAGGGTCATCGGATTGCACACGCATGTTGTGCCCGCGTGCGACGATCTCGCCGGCTTGATTGATGAGCGCAGACCCGATTGGGATACCGCCTTCACTCAAGGATTTGCATGCCTGCTCGTACGCAGCGTCGAGCGCGAGCTGATCGTGGGTGGACAGGTTAGTCATCATTGTTATCCTGCTCGTTTGAGTTGATATTCTCTTCGGGAACGATCGGTTCACGAACAAGTTTCTGAGCGTTTGTCGGTATCAACTCTGCTTCTGCATGCATGTGGATTGGTTCAAAGAAAGTCCCCGGGAGATCGCTAACCCACGGGTCCTGAAGATGACGGAGCATACCAAAGGGGACCCGGACGAACATATTGACCAATGCTTGATCGTGCTCATCAACTTCAACCGTCATGGAACCATTTGAGTCTTGCCCATCGAGAGCGCCCGGCGTTGCGTTCTCTCCCGCGATTACGCGCCCTCCCAGTGTGTCTTCTGGATCGGAGAGCAGGTACTGATTTCGTGCGGTACCGGGGAGTGCGCAGGCTTTGAGATCACCAATCGCGTACTTGAGATGCATCATCCCAGTCCCTTGATGGTATTTGACGGGTTGATTGAATCGGACCCCTTTGATTGTGAACTCGATTTCGGTGTGGGGATCGATGTTGGCGAAGAATGCACGATTGCCATCAATCTTTGTGATACCAAGTCGGATGACGGCGCCTTTGGGATGACCTGCGCCTGTCTCGACGCGGGTGCCTCCAAGTGCGACATAGCACTTCACATTTTTCGCGATCGGATCGCCTCCAGCGGGCGCGGTGTAGGGCATATCACCCGTGAATGTGAGCACCTCCCTATTGGCAACCCATCGTACCTCAACACTTGGGATCACTGAGTCATCGACAAGCAGAAGTGTCGGTTGATGAGCAGGCGACTGGTGTGCAGGAATTTCATTCTGGGGAACCTTGTTCTCGGTCGTAGATTCGGGTTGAGCCAATACAGTACCCATGCCCAAAATGCCAACCGTGAACCAAATAACGCATGCAGAAGTGTATTTCATGACCATGAGTGTAGTCAAAGGTTGGTTTTCCACCAGAGAAATCCAGACTTTCGCAACCGAATAGGGTTTCCAGACGAATAATCATGTGCTTATTCAAGCAGACGGGTCTCTTTGTGTACAGATCGTATCGTACTTTGCGTTTCTGATTGACCCACGAGTTATATATCGCTGTCTTTCGCTCAGACTAGAGCATGTTCTGTCTGTTGTGAGTACACCGAAAGGAATCTCCCTATGGGTCTTCATCAAGCGGGTCTTCGTTGCCCTATCCGTACCAGTAGTCATTTGTTTGCCCTCGCGGGTGCGGTTGTTATGCTCGCAGGTTCTGCGGCCAATGCGCACGATGATGATGTTCGTAAGATTCTTGATGCCCAGCCTCCGGTCTATGGTCCAGTCTGGACACAAGGCATGGCGACCCAACGCGGCGGTGGATTCGATGCTTCAGGCATCACGATGCTTGCTCATATCCCACTTAACAACTTCACCGGAGTCAACAGCGTTTCAGGCAACGACTGCTGGGGGTATGTTTCAGGAACCGGACGCGAGTATGCGATCATGGGACTCGAAGGCGGTTACGGATTCGTAGAAATCACCAACCCGACGAGCCCAGTGATTGTTGATACCGTCACAGGACCATCAAGTTTATGGCACGATGTCAAAGTTGTCGGTGACTACGCCTACGGCGTGTCCGAAGGTGGTTCAGGCATCCAGGTCATGGACCTCTCTGACATCGACAACGGCAATGTCTCGCTCGTTCGTAACTGGACTGGAGGCGGATATTCCACCACACACAACATCGTTGTCAACGAAGATGCAGGCACGCTCTGGCTCTCCGGCGCGAACATCGGCAACGGCGGACTCATCCATATCGATATCTCAAACCCGGAACTCCCATCAATCGACGGTGGATGGACTGAAATGTATGTCCACGATGCACAGGTTGTCACATGGGACGAGGGCGTCCACGCAGGACGCGAGATCGCGTTCTGTGCTGGTGGATTTAGTGGAGGGTTCTCATCAACAGGACTCCGCATTGTTGATGTCTCCAACCCCGACAACCCGTTTACACTCTCAACCTTGTTCTACCCGAATGCGGGGTACGCACATCAGGTTTGGCTCTCGACTGATCGCAAATACTTATACCTCAACGACGAACTCGATGAGGGCAGCACAGTCTCAGTCACCACAACACGTGTGATCAATGTTGAAGATCTCAACAATCCTGTACTCGTTGGTACCTACACCACAGGGAAAGCAGCAGTAGATCACAATCTCTACACCAGAGACAGTGTCGTGTACCAAGCAAACTACCGTTCAGGACTCCGCGTGTTCGATGCGCTCGATCCATCAAACCCGGTTGAAGTCGCTCACTTCGACACATACCCAGGATCAGACAGCGCCGAGTTCAATGGCGCATGGTCGAGCTACCCGTTCTTCCCATCAGAGAATATCATCATTTCTGATATCGAACGAGGATTGTTCGTGGTCCGTCTTGATGCTGATTTGCTCCCGATGGCACTAGGACAGGCACAACCAGCACCCGCGTCGATCAGCCCTGCTGGCGGCGAGGAAGTCTCGGTGAATGCGGTTGTGCGTGAAGGTGTGATCATTGAATCCGTCGATCTCATGCTCAATACCGGATCAGGATTCGCACCGATCCCAGCAACAGATAACGGAGATGGCACCTACTCGGCAAACCTCCCTGGTGTTGCGTGTGGCACGGATGTGAGCTACTACTTCGCTGCGAGCACTGATGACGGTTTTACAACAACCTTCCCCAATGATGCACCAAGCAACGTGTTCTCAGTTGATGTCGTGTCTTCGATCGTCGAAATCTTCGAAGACAACTTCCAGACGAATACAGGATGGACTGTTTCAGGTTCCGTTGCAGACGGCGCCTGGGAACGAGATGTCCCCGCAGGTGACGGCGATCGTGGCGATCCTCTCCAGGACGCAGATGGTTCAGGACAGTGTTACCTCACGGACAATGTCGCGGGCAACTCCGATGTTGATGACGGCACAACCATCTTGACATCACCTGCAATGGATGCGTCCAACGGGAATGCAACACTGACCTACTCATTGTGGTACTCGAACAATGTTGGCGCGGTCGACGATTCAATGACTGTTCAACTCTCCAACAACAACGGCGGTTCATGGACAACAATCGACACAATCGGTCCAGACTCCCAAGGCGGAGGATGGAACGAGTACAGCTTCGATCTCGATTCGATCTTTGCAAATCCATCAAGCCAAGTCCGAATCCGATTCAATGTCTCAGACCTTGGTGAAGGATCCGTGGTTGAAGCAGGTGTCGACGCAGTGAAACTTATTGAATCATCTTGCGAAGATGTTGCGATGGGATGTAACGATGCGGACATGGCAGAGCCATTCGGATCATTGAACTTCTTCGATGTTTCCGCGTTCCTCAACGCATTCGGTGCGGGCGATCCGGTTGCAGACTTCACCTCAGACGGCGTGTTCAACTTCTTTGATGTATCGGCATTCCTGTCGAGCTTCAATAACGGCTGTCCGTAAGCAACGCTGAACTCAGACATCACAACCAAAACGCACAACGCCCGGAACAAGCATGTTCCGGGCGTTTTTCTGTGAGTATCCCAATCGAAATGATGGGATTCAGAATGCGGATGACAGGAATCGAACCTGCACGGGTTGCCCCACTGGAACCTAAATCCAGCGCGTCTGCCAGTTCCGCCACATCCGCAGCGGGTACACGATATGCCCGGATTCTGATCAATGACACCCCGAACCCGATCGATTGTCTTAATCGGTATGATTGGCGCAAATTACCCTACTTTGCCGATCAATCCAAGAGATACTTCGTCATGAACCGTCCTGGTATCGAGTATTACATCTGTACTATCCGGGACGAACACGCCTGAAGAGGGAATACCCATGCGGCTGCGCGATCAAATTGCTCTGACATTACCGAGCTTATTCCTCCGGATCATCCTCGGGATTACCTTTTTATGGGCTGGCACTGGCAAGCTTGTAGGCACCTATGAAGTCTCAGGCGATGATGCAGCAAGGCTGGCAAATGTCGGGATCATACCCATCGCGATTTCACCGATTGTCCCTGAAGGCGTACCTACGGAAACCCTCCCAGATCCAGAATCGACCACCCCCAACCAATCGGCAGAACCAAGCGAACATGAATCTGACCAATCCATGATTCAAACTGGAACGGATCACATCGATGAAGCGATTGAGGATGTTGAAGAAGCACTCGAAGGTCTTCAGCAACGCCTCGAAGACGCACCAACAACCATTGAGCCACCAGTAAATGATCCATCGTTTGATCTCCACCCGATGCAGTATTCCTCCAAGGTCTATTCCGCAGCGGATTTCCCAGAGACAATGCAGGTCCAAAGGCTGTACTCCATCTCGTTGATGATCTCCAAAGCTAGCAATCCGGGACTCACCCAAGACTCACTTCCGATCGATCCGATCGTCCCTGCGATGATGGGGACCGGGGTTTGGCCGAAAGTGCTGGCATGGGCAGCCGCGATCACAGAGTTGGTCGCGGGCATCTTCTTGATTCTTGGATTGTTCACCCGGATCAGTGCGTTGAGCATATTGAGTGTGATGCTCGTCGCGATGTGGATGACCCACTTTGGTCCTGCTGTCGTCCAATCGAACGATGCAATCTTGGGGTTCATCCCAAACAAAGCAGAAGTTTGGGCGCCGATGTCGTATATGGCATTGTTCTGGCAGCTCGCGATCGCCGCGATGGCGGGCGCGGTGTTCTTCCTGGGATCGGGTGCGATCGGTATCGATCGATTGTTGTTTAAACCAAAATATCGCGATCCATATGTTCACGGCGATCCAAAAGCCACGAAATCCGCTCAGACACAGACTCCTGCAGATCGCGGCGAGTTTGATCGCACACCCAACCCGACGCCTTAAACGCACTACCATCATGCGGTGAAAAACTCACAGCACACATCAACAAAGAACAACTGGCTCCGGTGGACTGTGCCTCCGGGTGTATCAATCTTGGTGCACACTGCATTGATTGGTTCAGTGGCGTATATCGGGATGCAGATCAGCGCCAATAGTGTGGAGAACAACCCGTTACCGATCGCGGAGTTCGAGCTCCCGCCTGCGACTGATCTCCCGGAGATCAAGCAACCATCCAAAACCGAGCAACAACCTCGTTCAACAACTCGATCTCAATCCCCCAGAATAAGACCCGACTCGATCGATGCGCTGACATCGGGACTTGTTCCTTTGGAATACACCAAGCCCGCGATGGACCCGGTGTCTCTGGCAGCGCTCCAAGCGACGAACGCGCAGGTTGCCAAACCCGAGAGCGCAGCGCCCCCCACCGTCCGATTCGCGGGGGTGCAAACACGAGCTGCGAGAAAGATTGTGTATGTGGTGGATGGTTCTGGCGCAACTGCCAATAGCTTTGCATATCTCCAATCACAACTGCTCCAATCAATCGACCGGTTGAGCCCGACACAGCTGTTTCAGGTGGTGCTCTTTCGATCGTATGACGATCACACAATCAGCTTTGCACCCATGAACAAACACAAGCTCGCGCGGGCAACCCCGAGCAATAAGCAAGTCGTCGCGGATTGGCTCGCAGACACCAATACCCGTGGACGATCGAACCCAGTCGAAGGATTGCGGAGTGCACTGTCGCTCAAACCCGATCTGGTATTACTCATCACAAGATCCATACAACGCACCGAGATGGGATGGGCGCAAGGACAACAACAGATCCTCAAGGAACTCAACGAACTCAATCCACAAAACCAACGGACAGGACGCAGACGGACCCGCATCAAAACCATCCAGTTACTCGATGAAGACCCGACGGGGATCATGCGAGCAATCGGGATGACCCACGGCGATGGGACTGATGACTATCGTGTGGTGACCTACAACGATCTGATCACCCCCGACTCTGTTGATGAACTCGCGACGCGATCACTGGGCGCTTCAAACGAACAACGGATCAGCTCGGCAAGCGAGATCATGAGCAATCTCACCCAAGTGGGGACGAGTTTCTCCGTGTTCTATGCATACGCGGACGATGACCAACGCGACCAATCACTCCTTGCAGCGAGTCAAACCCACGCATTAATCCATCCCCTCGCGCAAGCAGACGGACGAGCAGCGATCCTTGATGCGCAGGCGACCCTCATCAATGCAATCCTCAAACATTCCAACAGTCAACAAAACAACGCTGAGCAGCAGGTCCGCGCGATTGTTGATGCGCTCTCAGATGTCATGTACACCGAACCCAACACCGATGCCCAGCGGGCGCTGACGGTGGCGTTGGCGCTTGATTGGCTTACCGAAACGGAACAAGCCCAAGCGATCGTCCTTGAACTCATCGAGCTGCGCAATGATCTTGAACTCAACCAGAGCACGCTTGCTCAGGTGGTGCTTGCGGGGGTGTCGTTGGGTCTTGAGCACCCTGATATTGAAATGATGATTGATCTGCCTCCGTTTGTCACCCGATCGGGGAGCATCGATGCCGTCTGGGGTCTGATCGTGCGTGAAGCAATCACCAAATCACGATTGGCACATGGTCATGACAACCCGTGGGAATGGATGGTCGAGCTCCGCAGAGCAGCGCGGAACAACGAGTCGATCCGCAACTACATTGACACACGGATCTCGTTGATTCTTCAATCGACGAGCGCCCCGCAGATGGGCGCCCAGCTCCCCGATGAGATCTTGCTCGGCGCTGCCAATACCATGTCACACACGATTGACACCCGTGAGCAGGCAATCGAGTTGTACACGCAGATCGCACAGAACCCATCGGACCCAATCCAAGCTGCATCGGCGCTCTGGCAGATCGGTGTGCTCGGACGCGCAATCAACACGAATGAGTCGATCAAACGATCTGCGTTGGCGCTCACCGAGCTTGCTCAACGGTTCCCAGAGCATGAACATGCTGGGGATGGAATTTCTGGCGCGATCTTCTCAACACCGGATCATGAACAGGATTTGCTTCATGATCGGCTTGCGCTGGCGATCAAACTCTTCCCCGATCATGTCGAACGCGATCTTTGGCGCCTTGATTTTGCCCAACTCCTTACCGACTTTGCTCGATTGGATGTACTCGATCCGATTACCCCCAAGACTCGCGAGGGCGCACTCGCAGGCGAGCTCTACGAGGAAACGGTGCTGGGCATGATCGATCGGTTTACCGACCCACAAATCCGACGGGGATTGAGTCTGCGGATGCGTTTGGCAGCGGACCGGTTTGAGCTCACCAGTGCGGATATGTGGACAAAGCGTCAAGCGATGAATGAAATTGAGCTCAATCCACAAGCAGCAATTTCGACATTTGATCAGCTCATTCTCGATACCAAGAAACAAGGCAAATCTACCGATGAGCTCGAACTGATGCGTGCACAGACACTCAACGGGCTTGGACAAACCAAGTCAGCATTCAGCGCCTTGGTGGATCTGAGTGAGCGAATTGACGCAACCGGGAATCACACAAGCACTTACTGGCAAGCATGGGCGCTGATGCTTGAATCCATCATCGAAAATGGGTCGGAAACAGATCGCATCGATGCACGCAGACATATCACCCGCTTGGAGTTACTCGATGCAAATCTAGGTGGATCTCCTTGGCGAGAACGCATCATGGATGCTCGTGAGACGCTACACTCTTCATCGTGAGTATGAAAACGACCATCCAATCGACCGATTCCACTTCCCCGCTGATCGAAAAGCTTGAGCTTGAGGTCAAATCCATGCCAAAGAACAATCAAACCGATAATCAACTTCCCTGCGGGCAACACGATCTCCCCGCGCGACTCGCCAAAGCGCTTGCGGGGAAGTTCCTCGTGTTTGATGGACCTGATGGATCGGGCAAAAGCACCCAGCTCAAGCTTTTCTTGGACGCAACCAAACGAGCAAAGATCGAAGTCACCGAAGTGCGAGAACCCGGAGGCACGGAGATCGGAGAGAAAATCCGCGACGCGCTCCTTGAACATCTCGATCGCGAAGAAATGAGTCTGCGATGCGAGATGATGCTCTATATGGCATCACGGGCGCAGCTCTGCGAGCAGGTGATCGATCCGGCGCTCAAAAAGGGCAATCTGATTGTCGCGGACCGGTTTGTTGCATCGACCTATGCGTATCAGGGTGCTGCGGGCGGGATTCCAAATGAAGAAATCGAAGCGGCAGCCAATATCGCGATGTGCGGTGTTGAGCCCGACGCGACATTGATCTTCCAGGTTGATCAGTCGACCGCTGCGTCAAGACTCAACCCGTTGCTCGATCGGATGGAAGCAAAGGGCGCGATCTTCCACGCGAAGGTCCGCGATGGATACAGTTCATTGGTCGAATCGGACAAGGACGGAAAACGATACCTTGGGGTGGATGCAACCGGAACACCCGACGATGTGTTTGCCAATATCATTGCTGTGCTCGAACGCCGATTTCTTGACTAAGACCTTCAAATTCTGATGAAAGATATCCCATGAACCCTCAATGGTGGATGTTCATCCCGATCGCGTTTCTTGCTGGTTCTGTGCCTTTCGGTTATCTGATTGGCAGACTCAACGGGATCGACATCCGCACGGTTGGATCTGGCAATATCGGCGCGACCAATCTCGGACGAGCGCTGGGCAAACGATTCTTCTACGCGTGTTTCTTCCTCGACATGACTAAAGGCTTGATGCCCACACTCATCGCAGGGCATTTCATGGGCACCTTGGGCACCATGCGTGTTGAAGCGCCTGACGCGTTCTGGTGGCTGGGCGTGATGTTGGCGACGGTGCTTGGGCATATCTTTACGCCTTGGCTTGGATTTAAAGGCGGCAAAGGTGTCGCGACCGGCATGGGCGCGATGATCGGGGTGATGCCCGCGATGACTTTACCCGCAGCGGGTGGATTGGTCGTGTTTTTGGTGGTGCTCTCACTTTGGCGCTATGTGAGTTTGGCGTCGAGTGCTGCTGCTGCGAGTCTCCCGATGTGGACCTGGTTGGTGTTTTCTCAGTATCACACGCTGATGACCCGTAAAGCGTCGACCCGGACTGATTGGGAACATTTACCCGCAGAGCAGATCGAGTTCATCAAGGGTGAGATTCCAAACTATGGGATGCCGTTCTTTGTCGTCTCGTTAATGTTGGCGATCTTGGTGATCTACAAGCATCGCGGCAATCTCGGGCGGATCATGGTTGGGACTGAGCCTCAGATTGGAGATCGAGGGAGTGCGCCTGAGGCAATTTCCCCTATGCCTCCCACAGCCGACACTGAGTAACGCTGACCAAGAAAAGCTCAATCAGTCAAGTAATTCGGACCGACATAAGGGGTATGTCCCCCTTTATCCCGGACAATCCATATAACCGGAACCCGCTTTGGGCATTGGACTTGAGTTCATGGAACTCTGTGTCGATGTTAAATGCACATTCAGTGGTGCACACCATTGTTCTTGGAGGTTCCCGTTGCCTTATCTAAAACTTCATCGTGATGAAACTGAAACCCTTCCCCCTGAGCCATTGCCATTCTCTGGTATTGACGCAAGTTGGAGATCGGCGGGGCACCGTGCCGATGATGAGGATCAAGGAGACACCATGGACAGCATCGCACGCGTTGAAGAAGCATTGAGCCGAGTCGAGAGCACCTTCGAGAACTTATCCGAACAAGTCGACGAAGCGTGTGATTCATTCCGCATGTCGGACTGGCTGGCAACAGATGAGGACGGCCCATACGCGGCTTGATCTGAACTGAATCCAAACCACACTCAGTATCCACCCTGCATCCTTGATGTAGGGTGTTTTTTTATAGTCTCAGATTCATGGTGCTTATTGGGTTATCCGAGCAACCACGAGTGTCTCGTCATCTGCTTGGTATTGCAAGCCGCTGAACTGACGGATAGACCAGAAGATGCGCTCGAGCATGTGCTGTGCATTGGCATCGGGTGTTTCTTCAAGGATATCAATGATTGATTGTTGAAGTTTATCTTTTCGGAATCGTTGCATATCGAAGTTGATTGCATCGGTGATTCCATCGGTGTACGCGATCAGGAAATCACCCGGTTGAAGATCAATCGTGTGCATCGTGTATTCTTCATATTCGATGACCCCGACGACCAGCCCCGCGCCATCGATCGAGTGTATCTGCCAACCTGAATCACCTTTGCGGACAAGCAACGGGGGTTCGTGCCCGGCGTTGACATACCGCATCTCAAGGGTCTGTGGATCGATCATCCCATACCAGATGGTTACGAACTCTGAAACAGTTGTGTCTCGACAGACTGCTTCATTGGTTCGGGTCATGACTTGTGAGAGATCATCAAAGAGCTCAGCGTACGCACGAACCGTCGCGCGAACAGCGCTCATGATCATTCCCGCGACGACTCCTTTGCCCACGACATCGCCGACTAAGACTCCGAGTTGATCATGCACATTGAAGAGGTCGTAGAAATCGCCTCCGATTTCTTGGGTTGGTCGATAGCGCCCCGCGAGTTCGATGCGATCGAACCTTGGTGTCTCCACTGGGAGCATCTGTTTTTGAACTGCGCCCGCGATGCGGAGTGATCGCTCGGTTCTTCTTTGGCGTGCTTGGAGTTTGAGCAGTCGAGCTTGCTCGACTGCTGCAGCTGCGGATTCCCCGATCGAACGGACCAAGTTCTGCTCGGCGGCAGTAAACACGCGCGGGGTTCTTGAATAGAGACGGATCACACCGATCGGACGATTTGTGAACACCATGCCGGTGCCAAGGAATCCGATGAGTCCTTCTTGATCGCACTCGTTGGGGACCAACACCCTTGGGTCTTCCGGAAGATTCTCCGACACGATCACTTCACCAAGGAGACAGGATTTGTCGAACTGGCGCCCTTTGGACAAAGGCACAGGGTTGTCGAGCCAATCCTCCCCGAGCCCGACTGAAGCGGATCGCTCTAGCTCGTTCTCGATATCATCATGCGCAATGCCGAGCGAGTCTTCAGGCAAAAGCATGATCGCACCCGCATCGAGTTCGAGCACTTCAAGTGCGAGTTTGAGCGTGAGTCCGAGCATGTCTTGGACCCGTCCACCTTTGGCGAGCAAGGAACTCAGTTTGTACAACACGCCTGTCTCTTCGATGCGATAACGCAACTCAGAGACATCGGAACAGTTTTCGCTCACTGCCAATGCGATGAGATGCCCGATGCGATCAACGAGCACTCGTGTTTCATCCGAAGATTCATCGGGTGCGGGATACACAATGATCGAACCAATGGTTTGGGTGTCGATCATGATGGGCTTGACCGTTGCGCCATCAGGGATTGGTCGGATGAGGCCTTGATCTTCTGGGAACGAGCTTGAATCGAGTACGAATCCGCGTTCGTCACGGAGTTCTACTTTGATCTTCCCGAACTCGGATACTGCATCACAGAGCGCGGCAATCGTTCCCGTTGTCCAGTAGTCGCGCAGCGAGTGCCCGATCGAACCATCATGACCATCCATGGCGTTCTTCATGATTCCTGATCAGTCGATTGGTATTCCATCTGATGAATCTGCCCCGGTTGGGCTCGACGATTCCTTGGTGAGCCAGATCTGTCCGAGCAGACTGGCGAATCGACGATCCGCTTCTGAGCCAATCTCGTTGACGAGATCGAGCCCGCTTTGGACTGTTGCTTGGTCATCGGTTTGGTATCCCAGGTATGCAAGGAGCATCGCAGCGGAAACCTGAACCCGAGTGCCCTCGCTTGCGCGGGTGCTGAGTTCAGGAACAATGATCCCTGCTCGTTCCTTCAGGCGGATTATCAATGATTCGATCCGCCCTTCGCTTGGGAGTAGATTGCCTGTGTAGCGCGATGCGATGATCTCGGGATAGGTTGAGAAGAGGGTTTGTAGATTTACCGAAGCGCTGAGCACCATTCCGGCACCGATCTGTGCATGAAAGCGTCCGAGTTGTGCGGAAATATCGCGGGGTTTGATCGACAGCGCGTGGGTGAAGCGTTCTTCTGCATCGAAGTATCGGCCTTCGGAGATGAGACTTTGACCTGCATCAATGTGCTGAGCGTACACATCCCGATCCGCTAGTCGTGGATCAATGAGTTGTTGGACTCGTTCTTCACCATCGCGGCGAAGGACTTCAAGAGTCTGTGGATCAATAGTCATGTAGTTCGGGTCGTAGGGATTCAACGCATGATCAGATTTTTTATCATCCGGGTCTACGCCGGCGATTTTGTCACTGATCGCTTGGTTGAGTGGGCTGTCCATGTCATTTTTCAATAACCCAGGCGTCATGTTGGACTGTGTGGGGTCTGTAGACTCAGGGTTTGTAGGATCGGTTGGATTGGTAGAATCAGATTCATCTGGCGCATTCTCATTGGCGGGTTTATTGCCGTAGAGTTTTTCACGGAGGTCCTGCATCTGCCGCACGAGCCATTCATCATTCGTTTCGTTCATGTCGATCGGCGAAGCTGATTTCTCTTCTGTCGTTTGACGCATTGCTTCGACGCGTTCACGCATTTGATCAACAAGTGCGTCATACGAAGTGGTTAATCGAGCGGCACCAAGTCCGTTGTTGTCCCGGGGGTTCGTATTTGCGTTCGATGGGCGAGCAACAAGCGGGTTCAACTCTTCATCTTCTGCCATCGGCGTAGAGGTCACACCAAGCAAAGGCGACGCGACGAGCCCGATGGGTTTGAGATCAACCCCTTGTTCATAAACTGACAAGATGGAGGGCTGAAGATTCGTGGTGGTGGTATAAGTTGAAGATGACCTGAGCATTCCTCGCATGGAGTTTGAGTCGAAGCTTGGCTCGGATGCAGAGAGCAGATTCCCTCGATTATCGAGCGCTTCCGTCGCGGTGTTATATCCAAGTGTTGTGTTGGTCTGTGTGCGCTGACCAGTAGTCGATCCATACCCTTGGTACTGGCTTGGGTTGTAATAGTTATCGCGTGCGAGCGACATGTTCCCCATCAAGTTCTGCGGGGGCATTGACCCTGTTGTCAATGCGAACTGGTACTGGAGCGCGTCGGTCCCTCGGATCCCCATGCCTGCAAGTCCGGAATAGAGCGAATCTCGACGGAACGCGAAGAGGGAATCTGATCCGAGATCACCCGAAAACTCTCCCGCAGCGCGGTACCCCAGATCTCCTCGGAAACTGAGTCCACCGGGCGCGTTGCCGGTCGCGATGGAGTTGCGAAAACTGAGTTCTGCAGCAAAGTTGGGACGGGTGTAGTTTCTTGTGCCGTTCTGTCCCGTGTTCGCATCGAGTGCTGTGCCATCCCCAAGTGCGTTTTGTGCGTATGTTGAGCCGGCACACCCCACGATGAGGGCAGCGCTGAGCAGGCAAAGAGACTGGATTGAGGTTTTATTCATCGACATTTCGGGCACTCCTTGTTCCTTCTCTATCTTACTCGGTTCGATGGGTATTTAGTTCATACATTCTGCGATGATGGAGCGCATTCGATGCCAATTTTAACAAAACCCTGACCCGCATGGGGATTCGGGTTTCTTGGAACTATAAAACCGGCATAATTCGGGGGATTACATCGCGCCGATATCGGATGGCGCCCGCATGACTTGACGAACCTTGGCGCACATTTCATCTGATGCTTCGGACACGAGCAGGTACTGGATGCCGTTGTTGGTCCAGCCGAAGAGTTGAACACCCGCCTCGGAGCATGCTTTGGAGTTCATCGGGTAAGTTTTCGCGCCTGCTTCCATCGGGAGTAGTTCAGGATCAGGTGAAATGAAGAGACTCACTGGAATATGCTTGCCGTCGGATGCGATTGCATTAAATCGGAGGTGCCCCGATCTTGAGGTGGAGGGGACTTGGCAGTCCCCGCCGCCGAAGAACTCGATGGATTCTGCGTCGATGTTCATATCAGGGATGACAACTTGTGACTCGAAGAGATCACTGAAGTACGCGACCGCTTGTCCCATATCGTGTTCGACAAACTTTGCTTTGGCAGCTTTCTCATTGCAACACCGGTTGTGTTCGTCGATGACGAAGTTGCTAACCCGGTTGTAATAGCTCGCTTGCTGAACATTGAGGCTGCTTGGTGCGTCATTAATATTGGAGAATGAGGCGCTCTGCCAGATCATGGTGCCTGCGACCATGATGAGCAATGCGGCTGCGATCCCAATCATCGGAGAACGCGACCAGAAACTCGGTGAACGCGTTTGTTGGTTGGATGCTTGGATCCGCTCGGCGTACGCCTGGTCGTCTTCTGTGGATCCTGCCATCGCGAGGATCTTGTTGCGGAGCAAATCAGGGCAACAGGGCTTGGTCATCACGCGCCCACAGCAGTCTTTGAGCGCTTTTTCAAATCCGATTTGGGACTCCGCATCTGGATTTTGCGCCATGTAGGCATCGAGTTGTTCGCACTGACAATCAGTGAGTTCGCCATCGGCGGCAGCTCGCAACAATACAGCGATATTCATCGGCTGATTGCTTTCCTGTGCGTGCTCGGGATGGTTCTGATCGTGTGTCATTGCGTTTGTTCGTTCCTTTTGGTCAACGGGTACTAATCTGGTTCGGATGATAGGAGTCTGAGTCCGAGATCATCAACCATTTTTTCATCACTCATGAGCTTATCCGCTAAGAGCTTACGCGCTCTATGGAGTCGACTCATAACGGTGCCGATCGGGACCCCGACGATCTCTGCGATCTCGCGGTATTTGAGCCCATCGACGCCCCACAGCATGAGTATCTCGCGATACTCTTCTTTCAAATCCTCGATTGCCGATTTTAATCGACCATCGACATGCTCCCAATCAAGACCTGATTGGTCCCAGACAGGAGGCGCTTCGTCAGGCATTAACTCGCTTGATGATTCGTTAAAGAACTCGTCGACCGCGATGGGTTGACGGGCTTGTTTCTTTATCCGGGTGTAGAACACATTATGGCAGATGGCGAATAGCCATGACCGCATGCCTCCCGACCCCGAAGTCGGATCATCAGGAGCACTCTTATCCTCAAACCGTTCGATGGTGTGAGGTCGGAATGCCCGCGCATATACTTCCTGAACCAACTCATCAGCCTCCTCAGGCTGACGGGCGAGATGCAGTGCCATTCGATAGACCGCATCCAAGTGCTCAAGAGCAAGCTGTTCGAATTTGTTTCGCTCCAACTTGGTTCCTGCCCTTCTCTTCAGTAAAGAAAACATTCGTGGATTGGGATCTATTCCCAAGATTAACAGAGCATAGACCAGAACGAGCGGTTAGTTATTATTCTGACCAACAAACTCGTTGGTCAGTTGAATCCGCATGTGAATCCACATGTAGGCTGTACGATGAGGCACCATTGTGGGTTCGACAGAACTACAATCTGGTGATGTCCACGAACCATACCAATCAGAAGCCGTACTATATCACCACTCCGATCTATTATGTGAATGATCGCCCGCATATTGGGCATTGTTACACGACATTAATCGCAGATGTTGCGGCGCGTGCGCAGCGATTGATGGGGCGCGATGTGTTCTTCCTGACAGGAACCGACGAGCACGCCGAGAAGGTGAGCAAGACGGCGGGTGAGAATGATAAATCACCGTATGAATGGGCAACGATCAATGCTGAGCGCTTCAAGGATGCGTTCGAGTTGATGAACTTCTCAAACGACGACTTTGTGCGCACAACCGAGGATCGGCACAAGACCAAAGCAGTCGAGTACATCACCAAGTTGATGGAGCAAGGCGATATCGAGCTTGGTGATTATGAGGGTTGGTACGATCCATCGCAGGAAGAGTACCTCACAGAGATGGTCGCGAAGGAAAGCGATTACAACTCACCGGTGACTGGGAAGCCTTTGGAAAAACGGGTCGAGCAGAACTACTTCTTCAAGCTCGACAAGCATGAGGATTGGTTGCGTGAGCAGATTGAATCCAATGCGATCCGTGTGCTTCCTGATGCACGCAAGAACGAGGTGCTTGGTCGACTCAAGCAAGGGTTGCGACAGGTGCCTGTTTCACGGAAGATCAAAGAGGGCGATGCGGACTGGGGAATCAAAATGCCCGGCGATGACTCGCACCGGATCTATGTCTGGATCGAGGCGCTGTGCAACTACTTGACGATTGTTGATTCCGATGAGAAGCAGAAATACTGGGAAGGTGAGGTTGTTCACCTGATGGCAAAGGACATCGTGTGGTTCCACGCGATTGTGTGGCCTGCGATGTTGCATGCGCTGGGGAAGAAGCCGCCGGAAACGGTGTACGCACACGCGTACTGGATCGCGGAGGGCACCAAGATGTCCAAATCTCTCGGCAACTTCGTCGAGATCGATCTCCTCGAAGCGTACGCCCAGAAGTTCAGTTTGGACGCGATGCGATGGTTCCTGACGACACAGGGACCACTTGGCGCCAATGACTCGGACTTTGCACATGCACGATTTGTCGAAGTGTACAACGCAGACCTTGCCAACTCTGTTGGGAACTCCACGAGCAGAGTCGGGAATATGTTTCACAAGTATTTCGAAGGACAAGTCAAAGGCACCTGCAACGGCGAGTTCGGTTTCGACAACGGCACATCATTGCAAACCGCGCTTAAAGCCCTTGAAAACGCGGGAAAAGCAGCGGATGATCCGGATCGGACATTCAAGATTGCCGAGTTTGTCCAACAGGCGGTTGAGGATGCAAATGATGCATTAGAACGCATGGATCTCAATGCAATGCTCGATGCAGGACGATCCATCGTTCGACATGTCGATGATTTCATTTCATACTCCGCACCGTTCACACTCGCAAAGCAACTCGAAACGCTCGATGACGGCGAGCACGCGTTGAGCTCAATCCTGTACTCCTGCGGGGAAGCGCTGCGGATCGCATCGTTGTTGTTGTCGCCTGTGATGCCTGAGAAGATGGCGGAGCTTTGGCGAAACTGGAGCTGTAATCATTTGGTAGATCCTGAAGATTGCAACGCTGGGTTTGTCGCACCGCTGAGCGAACTTGCGAAATGGAATGGGAAGTACGGACTCAAACCAGGACAAGCGATCGCGAAAGGCGATGTTTTGTTTATGCGTGCAGATACGAAAGAACCCGCCCCAAGTGCGGAGCGTACCACCTGAATGCTTGAATCCGAACTGATTATCTTTGACTGTGATGGGGTGCTCGTGGATACCGAGCCTTTGACCAATCGGGTGCTTGCTCGATGTGTGACTGGGGCTGGGTGGGAAGTTGACCAGGCGTACTCGATCGCTCATTTTAAGGGTCGAAACCTATCTGATATCCTTGTTGATGTGGAAGACAAGGTGGGCAAGAAACTCCCCGATTTAATGGATGAGTATCGCAGACAGATGTATATAGAGATCCATGAGTTTGGGGTACCTGCACTCGGTGGGATTCACGAACTGCTTGATGCACTCGATTCGATGGACGATGAGGCCCCTCATCGGTGTATCGGAACCAACGCACCCCTTGAGAAGGCTCGATTAACACTCGGAGGTTCTGGACTGATCGACCGGTTTGGGCATCGCGACGGGACGAGTCGGCAGACGATGTTCAGCGCCTATGAGATTGGCAAATGGAAGCCTGATCCGGGGTTATTCCTCCATGCTGCAGCGCAGATGGGGCATGAGCCGTCGCGTTGCATCGTGGTTGAGGATTCCACCGCGGGGGTAAAAGCCGCGGTTGCAGCAGGGATGCGGGTGATCGGGCTGGCAGATTTGACCCCGATTGATGATCTTGTGGGTGCAGGTGCGACCAGGGTTGTGGAATCACACCAAGAACTGATCGACGATCTGAAACTTCGCAGATAACCCGAACCATTGCAAATCATTCCTCTCACTCGATTTATACAGTGTTTGTTGCTCGATTGTTGCGCAATAATTTTGCTTTTGCGGGATCGTGTCTATGATCCTCGACTATGCCCATGCCCCGAATTGCCATCGTCGGCCGACCCAATGTCGGCAAGAGCTCATTGCTCAATCTCATCGCCCAAGAACGGATCGCGATTGTTGATCCTACGCCGGGGGTGACGCGCGATCGGCTCTCTACAGTCGTTGAGCTGACGCACCCGGATCTGAAGGGACCCGTCAAGCAGGTCGAACTCACCGATACCGGCGGGTACGGCGTCTATGTCGCAGACGGCAAGCGGTACAACGAGATCGGTGAGGATCTATCATCTCTGACCAAAGATATCGAGAACCAGATCGCTGACGCGGTTTCTGGCGCAGACATCATCCTGTTCGCGGTCGACTGCCAGGCGGGGATCACCTCGCAGGACCAGGCGATCTGCCAGATGTTGCGCGAACAAAAACTTGGACGGCGAGACAAGAAGGGTTCGAAGAACTCTGACCTTACCCGTGTTTATGTTGTCGCAACCAAATGTGATGATTCGAGCTGGGAACCTCATGCGTATGAGTTGTCCGCGTTTGGATTCGGCGTGCCTTTCATCTGTAGCTCAACAAGCAAGTACTTCAGGCGGAACCTGCTTGACCGGTTGTACGAGATCACGCCCAATGAGGTCTTTGAACCAGAACCAGATGTCGATATGAAGATCGCGATTGTCGGCAAGCGCAACGCAGGCAAGTCAACACTGGTCAATCGTCTCGCGGGTGAACCCCGGATGATTGTTTCCGAGATCGCAGGCACCACACGCGATGCGGTGGATGTGAAGCTTGAGTATGACGGCAAGTCGATACTCGCGATCGATACTGCGGGGCTTCGCCGAAAGAAGAGCTTCCAGGACAATATCGAGTGGTATGCGCTCGATCGAGCGGAACGCGCGATCAAGCGAGCAGATGTTGTCGTCTTTATGGTTGATGCAACCACCGAGATCTCACAGGTCGACGAACAGCTCGGCAAAATGATTGTTGATTCATTCAAGCCCGTCGTCATCGTGATTAACAAATGGGATGTCGCGAAAGATGCGTCAGATGAGAAGGGACGAAAAGTAACCCCTACTCGCTATGAAGAGTACTTCCGCAAGGAACTCGGCGGATTGCGTTTCGCACCGATCTCGTTTATGAGTGCGGAAGAAGGACTCAATGTCAAAGAAACCATGAAACTGGCGTTCGAACTTCATGAGCAGAACAACTCACGCGTGAGCACCGGGCAGCTCAACCGTGTGATCAAGGGTATTCTTGAGAAGCGCGGCCCGAGTAACCGTCTTGGCACTGAAGCGAAGGTGTACTTTGCATCGCAGGTGAAGACTGCACCACCGACAATTGTCTTGGTGGTGAATGATCCTGAGTTATTCACAAATAACTATGAGCGGTTCTTGATGAACCGGTTCCGTGAGGTGATGCCCTTCGATGAGGTGCCGATCAAACTGATCATGCGTGCCCGCAAGCGTGTTGAACGCAGACTTCGAGGCACTTCGGGTAAAGGCAATCTGCATGTCCCCGATCAGGAAACCGGTCGGTTTGATAACGAACTTGAAATCGAGAACATTGATCGCGATGCACTCTTGGTGGATCTTCCCGATGATGCGACATTGTACTTTGATGATTGAATCGAAGTCAATCGAAGCTGATATACAAGCATAATAAAACACCCCAGCATTTGCCGGGGTGTTTTTTTAACTCGTACTGACGCATTAGGTTTATGCTTTGTCATCCGTTGCCGGTTTTTCAACCACAGGCATGGATTCATCCATATCCACAACCTGTCCAAGTGCGCTTGGTAGCTCGATACCTGCTTGCTTGGCGAGCTCATGGACTTGCGGGAGTGATCCGATCATGCCGCTGAGGAAGTTGGCGGTTGCGTTCCCTTTGCCGTCTCCCCCATTGCCTGAATCCCAGACCGTGATCTTATCGATCTTCAGATTCTGGATCGCTTTGACCTGCATCGCGACGAGTTCGGGGAGTTGTTCGATCATGAGTAGGGTCGGGGCGACGCGTGGGTTCTCTGCGCATGATTGCATGAGCTGACGGTAACCCTCTGCCTTTGCTTCGAGGACCTGTTGGACACCCTTTGCTTCTGCTTCGTACTTGGCAAGCACCGCATCGGCGTGGCCTCTTGCTTCGCGGCGTTCGCGTTCTGCGGATGCTTCTGCTTGGATCTCGATCCGCTTCTTCTCGATCTCTTGCGGTGCAAGTTCCTCTTTCGAGAGCTTGGCGAGTTCTTCTTCACGCTGGGCGGTAAAAATTTGCTGACGCGCTTGGGCAGCAGCAACATCGGCACGTCGGCTTGCTTCTGCTCGGATCTCGGCGAGTTCCGCGTTCGACTGAGCGACCTTAGCCGACGAGGTGTTTTCGCCATCGACTGCGGATGCTTCTGCGCTTGCAACCCGGATACGCTGCTCTTGTTCTGCGGTTTTTTTGGCTGCCACTGTTTCTGCGGTGCGTTCTGCAGCAGCGATCTCTTGGTTTCGCATAGACTCTACTTCGCCGATGACTGCTTGGGCTTCGAGCTCAGCGATCGCGATTCTTTGGAGCTGCTCTGCGTTCTTCTGTCCTTGCTCTGCGAGTGCTTTTTCTTCTGCAACACGCACATTTCGTTCACGAACCGCGGTTGCTTCACCCACCGCACCTTCGCGTTCCTGCTGGGCAACCTCGACCTTCGCTCGGTTGATTGCTTCTGCAGCGGCGCGCTTACCGATCGCTTCGATATATCCCGATTCATCCGTAATATCACGGATGTTCACATTGATCAGTGTAAGACCGATCTTATTTATTTCCTCAGCAACATTTTCATTCACGAGGTTCATGAACTTCTCGCGGTCCTTATTGATCTCTTCAATCGATAGTGTTGCGATGACCAAGCGGAGTTGGCCGAGGATGATGTCCTGGGCTTGCTCTTGAATCGCGTGCGGAGAGAGCCCGAGCAAACGCTCTGCGGCGTTGCTCATTAATACCGGGCTCTTGGAGATACCCACAGTAAATGTAGAGGGCACATTCACGCGGATGTTGTTGAGTGAAAGCGCTCCCTGCAACGGGATCTCGATCACCAATGGTTCGAGCGACATGTAGGCGTAGTCTTGGATGACCGGCCAGACGAACTTGCCGCCGCCATGAAAACATTGTGCGGATTGCTTTGAACCGGTACCCCAGATCACCAAGATACGGTTCGATGGACACCTTCGGTATCGGCTGGCGAGGAACAGGGTGACGAACAGACCCACAAACAGGATCACCGCGACGACAATGATGGCGAACATCCCCGTGCCTGACGAATCTGATTGTGCGAGAAGGGTGGATATATGCATGGACTCTCCTTGTGAATGATTGATATGAAATCGTAGATACGGATGAAGGGTCAGGGTATGAACTGACCCACGATTATGTGGTTGGCTCGACGATAATCAGATTGCTTGCTTCAACTGTTCTGATGACACGAACACGTGTATGTGTGTCGATTGGTTCATCGCCCTCTTGGATCGCGAAGAAGTTGTGCTGGGAGTTGTTGATGACGAGAATGATTTCGCCTTTCCCTTTTTCCGCGGGGGGAACCGTCGCGTAGACCTCGCCGACGAGCCCAACGGTTTGTCGAATGGTTACATTGGTGTTGTTCTGGAGCTTAAGGAATGTTCTGAGCAAGTAAATCATCAGCCAAGCAACGCCTGCACCTGCAGCAACCGCGACGAGTCCTGCACCGGTAAACCCGATATCAAGGAACCGGTACGCTGCGAGACCGATCCACCCGTACCCCATGAAGAAGGCGGAGATGGACTGAACACTCAGTAACCCAAACTCAGCGCCGGGGTGATCACCATCGAGATCCATATCAAGGTCGACATCGAGCGCCCCGTCGCCGCCGAGCTCGCCGAGGACGAGCTGGATCAAAAGGAATCCTGTGCCGAGAAGTGCCGGAGCGGTAAACCAGGTTGCGAGATCGCCGAATAGGATGTCCATCATGTCATATCTCCTGCGGGCATCGGGTGCACATCACCCGATCCCTCTACAGGATAGTCTAACGCTTTTACATCAGCGTGTGTTTGTAAAATAGACCCTGCAGGGGAGATTCGCCCGAGCATTGTATTCTTGGGAAAAGCGTATCCATAATTTCAGTCTGGTGATCAATCCTACGAACCTGTCATCGCCCATTGCATGTCTTGAAGAATTGGTGCGACCTTCGTAGATATTCTTGTAAGCGAATACGAGTTGCGAGGCGGGCGCCCCGGAACAAGGGTGCACTGGATCAACCTTTGTGTATTTAAATCCGTCAACGCGAGCGAGACAGCGCGATCTGTTGCAGCTCCCAAAGTATCCGTGATTGCTTTGAATCGATCTGATCCGATCGCGATCGCATGAACCGTCGGCATGGACCATTTTTTCAATCCAATATCAACAGCATTCATTTTTTCCAGAGCGTGGACCAATGAGAATGCAGGCTTTGAAATTGCTTCGCCTCTCGTGGTCAATATGTACTCCGGGCGCATTGGGTGCCCGTGCCCGGGGTTGGGAATGACGAGCCCGAGGGTGTCGAGCAGTTCAAGCGATGATTTGAGCGAAGCGCGGGAACCATCGAGGGAGTTGGTGAGTTGTACAAACTTACAGCCTTTGATATTTGCGAGCTGAGCAAGGATCGGGACTGCCCAGCGTCGAGCGAAGACCTGATTGAGATGAGAGGATGCGGGCATAAAATTCTTTCAATCTTGTAGATTTCGATTGACACTATTTTATAGTTGCTATATATTCGTGTCAAGTCGATTTTTGAAATCTCATTCAAGTACACCCCGATTCAGGAGTCCCCAATGCACACGACATTGCCTTACAACAGAGAACTCACCCTTGCAATCAGTGCCTCTGACATGAACGCATCGATCAAGTGGTACTCCGAGGTGCTTGGTTTTGAGTTGCTCTACAAGCTCGACGATATCGGATGGGCAGAGATGAAATCACCAGTGCCCGGCGTGAATGTAGGCGTGAGTCAAGTTGAGCAAGTGAAAATCGGTGGAGCTACACCAACCTTTGGGGTCTCTGATATACAAAGCGCACGATCAACGCTCGAATCTCGGGATGTCAGATTTGATGGCGACACCATCGAGATTGATGGGTTGGTCAAGCTCGCTACCTTCTTCGATCCAGATGGAAACTCGTTGATGTTTGCTGAGTCACTCAGTAAAAGCTGTTGAGACAAATTAGGCTGCGAACCCGAAATAGTCATCGCCTGATGAGAAGTAATCATCATCTTCTTGGGGACCATCATCAGGGTTATCCATAAGACCCGAATCGAGATCTCCCCATTGGTCTTTGGGGAGATGGCGATGGTGGACATGGATCACGCGTGCGAGTTGTTCGCCGAAGAGTTTGGCGATGATGCTCAGCGTACGGATATCGTCTTCTTCGAATGGTAATGATTCATCACGAAAAAGCGTGAGCACCGCGAGGCACTCATCATCAACTTGGCACGACACAACCATGGCGGCTTCGCCTTCGAGCCAATGCGAATCGCTCCCCATTGCTTTATCCATTTCGTCGCCGCCACAGATCGCGAGTACAGAATTCTGGTTTTCATGCCGAGGCGCGAGTGAATCGGCGAGTTGATCAAGCATGATCTCCGCGCTGTCCTTGGGAATGTCATAGTTCACATACGCGCCAAGCGAGTAATCACCAGAGTTGGTCGGCAAGAACACAACCGCGTTGGTTGAACCGATCTTTGAGAGTGTAAACTCAAGCATTGTGCGGAGCAATGACTCGATATCAAGCTCTTGGCGGAGCAACACATTGAGCTCGGTCGCGACTTTCACATCCCCAAACTGTTCAGACAAGTCCTGATACGCGCTCATCAGATCCGTGCACAGATCACCAACCTGTCCGGAGACATCCTGGCGGGCAGTGTTGAGCTTATGACAGAGTTTCTTGAGACGATCGACTCGTGCGTCGCGCTGGCGCACTCTGCTTGCACGCTTCACGGATTCAAGTAATCGGCGGGTTGTCTTTGCGTTTCTGCTTTGGATGGAAATCAGGTCACACGCACCTGCACGCATCGCACGGACTGCATCGTCTGAGCTTGCTGCTTGGCCGATGATAACCCCGACAATCGCGGCATGGGTTGTCGTGATGCGATCGAGCAGATCGATTCCATCGCAGTGCGGGCCATCCATACTGGGCAGCGCCCGTTCGATGATCAGCATGTCACAGTTCGAGGTTGAAATATGTTCTACTGCTTCTTCTTCGTTTTCAACAAAGCGAATAGATTCAATGTGTCCATGGAGCATGCTCGAGAGACGACGACGGACTGATGCTCGCGGGCTCACAGCGACAACACGCACACCGAGATCATTCACGGATTCGGGATCACTCCCTGAGATTGCAGGAGTCGATGTGAGATTGTTATCTTTGGTTTCTTGGTGTCGTTCCATGGAACACTGCTCATCTCTTCATCGTTGTCTCATCTGCCTGGTTCGCTACGCTGCGAGCGGAAGATTCGTCAGGTTACTCTCCAAGAGAATGGTGACCTCGGCGCCGGCGATTTCACCGGGGTTGTTACCGAGGAAAATCTCCCCTTTTTGCAGCTCGATCAATCCCCGAGCACGGGCGAGCCCGAGCCCGGACCTTCGACCGGCTTTGAGTTCGGAAAAGAACGGATCAAACGCGTGTTTGATCGACCGACTCGTGAATCCAGATCCGCGATCTATGATCCGTACCTTGAGTCGGCCATCTCGGAGTCCGGGTTCAATGGAAACTGAAATGATTGCCTGCGGACTTGCCTGAACCGCATTAATTATGGGCTCTGCAATCGCTTGAGACATCAGATCGATGTCCATCATGATCGGATCGATCGGTCCATCTGTCTGTACCTGAACCCGCGCTTTGATCCCTTGGTAATGGCACCGATCTCTTGCTATTTCAATAGCTTGGCGCACCATGAGGACCGGGTCAGTCAGCGCCAGTACAGGCTGAGGCGGATCCGCGATCATATGTAATGAGGTGATCAGATCGGACAACTGGTCAGATGCGGCAGCAATTGCGCGGGCGGATTCTCGCTCGCGTTCTGTGCCTACCCGCTCGAAGAGTTGTTGTCCTCGGCCTCGAATGATCGCGAGCGGATTATTCATCTCGTGCGCAGCGCCTGCGGCCATCTTCCCAAGTTGAACAAGCGATTCCTTCGTTGTGAGCTCATGACGCAATGCGGTCATGGAATGATTCGCCGATGCGAGTTCTTCCCCGACTCGTTTGCCTTTCTCAACCAAGATGGATTGGACCAATGCACGGTGCCAGATCTGACGAACCATCCCGAAGTTTGGTGTGCTGATAATCCGTTCGATCCCGCTGCCAAGCTTGGGCATGATGACAAGATACGAGGGTTGGTCGGATTGATTGTCTGCCTCCGAATCTTTCGATCCGATCAGCATCGGTGCACCAATCTCTTTGATGGACATAAAGAGCTCTCTGAGCCAATCCAGCGCTGCGAGTTCCATTGACTGTGCAGCGGTCGCGTCGGCAAGCATTCCCGGACGAACGATCTCGTGCTCGCTCTGGGGCGACTGGACCCGCTTGGGGTGCCCGATGATGTTGCCCTTGTCGACAATCATGGTGTACCAAGGTTTATCGTCCGCATATTGGAAGATCACCGCGCCGCGATTGGTCCCGATGAGTTCCCCCGCGGATTCAACCATGGCGCTGAATACCTTGTGCGTTGAATCCCCAGGATTCGCGCACCGATGGAACACATCGACCGCATCGAGCAATCGCTGGACTGATTTACCTTCAAAAACATCTTTGCGGAGTTCAAGATTAAGCTGCGCCAATCGACGATTTGCAGCGGTGAGCGATTCGATAAGCAGATCTTGCTTGGCATGCTCTCCGAGTCCGAGGACCTGCCCACGCGATGAAACCCCTTCGATGATTTCAGACGCATTGTTCTTGAAGAAATCAAAGTCAACCCCTGCGTTCTTGGAAAGCTCGAAGAGATCTAATGGCTCGCCATAATCACCTGCCCATCCCAGATGCATATCACGCGCCCAGGACTCTGCGAGTGTGACCACCGATACCACGGGACGATTTGAACCTTCAGGCAATGATTCGATTGGCTGAGAATGCAACCAGATCGCGTCACGGATCGGGTCGGGGAGTTTCCAGTGCTCAGCCATGCGCTTGCCCGCGGTGTGATGGTCGAGACCGAGCATGGTTCGCTCGATCAGGCACACCCCGCATTGACGCGATTTGGACATGCTGAGTACCCGGTCATACGCCTTAGGTAACACAAGGTCCAACGCAAGTTTCCCAAGATCATGGAGCAACCCCGCGATGTATGCTTGTTCTGGGCTGACACCGAGTTGGGGATTGAACCGAGCGATACACTCAGCGCCGCAAGCAACCGCGAGCGAATGCACCCAGAACCCAGGACGATCAAAGACCATCGAATCGGGATCATCTGATTCGGATTCGAGTTGATTATAAACATGCACGCTCAGCGCAGCGACCTGAACTGCTTCGAGTCCGAGCATGATGACCGCTCGACGGACCGTCGTGATTTTATCGCCCAACCCCTTATCCGCGGTTCGGCACATCGACAAGATCGTGGCGCTCATGGATGGATCGGACTCGATGAGTCCGATCACTTCTTCGAGATCCACATCCTCAGCGCTGCTCACCATGAGCAGTCGGGTCGCGACCGCGGGCAAGGTGGGCAGACGATCAATGTTCGACAAGATCATCTCGACTTGCTTTTCGTTGAGTTCAGTTTGTTCGTTCGATTCCTGAGGCATGGGATTTGTACTCGTGTTTCACAGGGGTTGAACTACACCGATTCAATTTCTAAGAGCGTCTCGATCCTCGAAATCATCTCACGAAGGTCGAATGGTTTTTTTAAGAAATCATCTGCTCCCGCACCTTTGAGTAACTCAACCTCGCTTGATTCCACAACGCCGGAGACACACAAGATGCGCGTGTCAGGCATTGTTTCCGATGCACGGACGCGTTGGCAGACGATGTTGCCGTTGATGTCTGGGAGCATGTAATCAAGCACGATCAAGTGTGGTTTGAAGCGTTCGGTTTCGATACCCGCGTCATAACCGGTCGATGCTTGGCATACCTCGAATCGGCCGTCCCCTTCGAGCAGGTCGGTGATCAATGACAAAATTTCGGGTTCGTCATCGACAATCAACACGCGCTTGCGATCTGAACCAATTGTTTCGAGCGGGATCTCGTTTTCTCGCATAAAACGGATGAGTTCGTTGCGCGGAATGCGTCTGAATCGTGATCCGGGGACCCGGAATCCGTTGAGCCGACCAGAATCAAAGCATCGGATAATTGTTTGTTGACTCACTTTGCAGACCTTTGCTGCTTCTCCTGTAGTGAATACTTTTTTATCCGACCAATCTTGTTGTTGCGCGACCATACTGATGACCTTCCGTGATCTTGCAGGCGGTAATCCCAAAGGATTTGGGTGCGAACCCGCAATACCGGATATCGTCGCGTAGATTGCCTAACTTCACAATGATCTCGCTGGTCGCGATGAACCATGAATATGAGACTCAAATCAACGGGGGTTTGAGTTATTCGGACCGAATCATCGTCCATTCTATTTGGATCGCTCGCGCCATTGCGTCACTGCATCGGGTTCGCGGGCGTATTGCGGCGAAAGCTCAAGCGGGTTGATTGGTTGAATACCAACCGATGCTTTGAGTACATTTCGAGCATCGAGTTCGATCGGAACAATCTCGATACCGAGTTGAGCAGCACGGCATACAAATGTCTCGGGCAGGTGTGCATCTCCAACAATCGAATGCACTGCATATGTTTCAACCTTCGACGCGTCGATCACCCCCACCTCTTCGAGTGACCCATCTGTAGCGAGCAATGTGCAGTGCGCTTGGTTGTTCTTTGACGCCAGCGCGATAAGCGCCGGGCGCTGTGATGATTCGATCGATTGACTCGCAATCGCAGCGCTTGGCACCGCGATCAACAAACAACCGATCGTATCGGCGAGCACCTTGGCGGTTGTCGATGAAATCCGCAACGCTGTATATCCGCCTGGACCAACAGAAACAACGACGCGTTCAATCTCGCTTGGAACGATTTGATGCTTTGTACATAGCGTTTCAACAAGAACCATCAATGCGTCGGCGCTGCGAACCGAAGAAGGCACCGGGAGTGAATCGATGAGCTTGGAACACTCTGTTTCAAGTGAAAACAACGCAACCGCATGCGCCCCGACTGATGCGTTGGGGTTTGATAGCTCGATTGCAATCACAAACTTTGATGAGAGAGATGACACTGTTTCAACCATGATTACTCGCGTTGTTATTCCGGAGGCTTTCTTCTCTGCTTGGTTTCGGATCGTCGTTTCTTGTCTTCAAGCCTACGCCGAATCGATCCCCTTGTGGGTTTGGTTGCCCTTCTTGATTTGGGTTCGATCATCGCTCGCATCACGATTTCTCGGAGACGATCCATGCACGCCTTCTTGTTGCGGGATTGCGATCGGGTGTCGTCTGCGCTCAGGACCAGTTCCCCCACAGAGTTGATCGCCCCGCGAGCAAGACGACAGAACCGAGCGTGGGCTCGATCATTAAGGGGTATGTCGTCGATGCGTATGCGAAGCTGAGCTTTGGTCGATCGCTTGTTGACATTTTGCCCACCCGGACCTGAAGAACGAACGAATGTAATTTGAATCGACTGCGCAGGCACACGCACCCCAGGCGCAAGGGCGATACCAGTCCCTGATGAGGGTTTGCCGAGGGACGGGCGTGAATCTGGGTCTGAATCGTGTTCCATAAATAGAGTCCATAGCAGCAATACAATGCAATTGCAAGTGCTTTGTTCACTCGATCTTGCGCAAATAAAGAGATCGCAAAAGACATCGTGCTCCCCATTGACCTGAGGGCATTTGTCTGCCATACTCATCACGCGGGAATTATGTTTCTGAGCACAAGCGTATTCGGCATTCACCCCGAGTATGCGGGTCACCAAAGATCATTTACGATCATTGGCCAACCCGGTGTACACATAAGCCACTCCGTATAAATGCGAGAAATCGCTTTGTTGAGTTAATGCACAGATATTTTCAGGCCATATTGCCTGAAATGAGAACATATGAAGGAAAGAGAAACCATGAATACGATCACCAAGAAAATCTTGATCGACCGAATCGCTGAATCCACAGGCATGAAGCGCGTGGCTGTTAAGCAGGTTGTCCAGAACTTTCTTGATGAAGTGATCGTTGAGCTCGGCGATGGGAACCGCTTGGAGTTCCGTGATTTTGGTGTCTTTGAAGTGAAACACCGCGCTCCGCGGATTGCCCAGAACCCCAAGACGCTTGAGCGTGTCCCTGTGCCTGCCAAGCGGACTGTGAAGTTCAAGGTTGGCAGACGCATGCGTGAAGCCATGGAAGGGGCATCTGACGCTCCTGCGAGCACTCAGGCAAGAGAAACCCAAGTAACTCAATCCGCGTCACACGCTGAGAGTAAACTTCACATCGAGATGAACCCGAGTGTGGTTGGTTCGATCCGATCAGAATCCTCAGCACAAGAATCTGTGTCGAGATCATCGCGTGAGCAAGCGACGACCGCAAGCCACTCATAAACAACAAAGAGATTTGATTTTGGATTATAAAGCACCTTGTTTAAGGTGTTTTTTCCATCACCCCATCTACAGAGCCTCCAATCCAAAAAAACAGCTGCTCATGAGCAGCTGTGAAGGAGTCTGGTGAACTCCTACCTAGATTTTGCTGATTTGATTATCGGCCGCGACGCTTTGCTTTGCCGCCCATCATCTTCCCTGGTAGCTTGGTCGGCACGACCCCTCCTGGGAACTTCGATGCTAAATCTTTATCAGAAAGCTTGTCAACAACAGGTACTTGTGCGGTTTCAAACCGATTTTTCTTGGGTTCTGATGGCGCACCCTTCACTTCATAGACCGGTCGGCCTCCGGTTGGTTCATCTTTCCAGTCGTCAGGGCGCTCTCGCGCATCAAACTCTGGATAGTCTAGTTTGGGGATTTCAGAGTTCACCAGAATCTCGATCTCTGTCAGCAACGAACCTTGGCTCGGCATGACCAACGACCATGCGTGACCGTCATTCCCCGCGCGAGCGGTTCGCCCGATCCGGTGGACATACAAATCTGGATCATCGGGCAGATCAAAGTTCACGACATGGGTAATGCCTTCGACATCGATCCCTCGTGAAGCAAGATCAGATGCGACGAGTACCGCGAGATCACCCGAACGGAACTTCGTCATGACCTGGTTGCGCTTTGCCTGCGAGAGATCGCCGTGAATCGCGTGTGCGCTGATCCCTTTGCGTTCGAGGTATCGAACTACTGAATCCACTGTTCGTTTCATCCGACAGAACACGATGGTGAGTGCGGGTTCTTCGTGGGTAAGTAGATGAACGAGCATCCGTTTTTTATCCCAAGGATCCACAGTCACATACCCCTGCTTGACCAGATCAACCGTCAACGCGCCCGCGGAAACTTCGAGCTTCTCTGGATTTTGCATGTATTTACGAGAAAGTTTTTCGATCTCATCAGTGAATGTCGCAGACACAAAGACCGTCTGGCGATCCTTCGGGCATTTCCCCAAAATCTTGCGGATATCATCGCGGAAACCGATATCGAGCATCCGGTCCACTTCGTCGAGTACCGCGAACTCAACCTCTGAAAGATCGAGGTATCGGCGTTCGATCATGTCCAGAATACGACCCGGGGTACCAACGATAATCTCTGGACCCTTGCGGAGTTGATCTGCTTGGACATTGATTGATTGTCCGCCGTAGATCGCGCATACTTTCAGTCCCGTGTGCACTGCGAGTTCTTCGATATCCTGCTTAATCTGGATCGCGAGCTCGCGAGTTGGCGCAAGGATAATCGAAATCATCGAATCCCCAGGCTCGATCATTTCAATCAATGGCAACGCGAACGAAGCAGTTTTCCCCGTCCCTGTCTTTGCTTGACCAAGAATATCACCGCCCTCAAGCGCCAGAGGAATAAGCGCTGATTGAATCTTTGTTGGATGTTTGAATCCAAGCTCGTCCATTGCTTTGAGGATGGAATCTTTCAGTCCAAGATCTGCGAAGGTCTTGTCGGTATCAAATGTTTCGTCTGACCATCCGCCCTTGGGCTCTTTGATGGTGCGTTTGCGTTCTGGTTCTTTGTCCGCGCCCTTGTCGCGTGGTCCGCGTCCACCACCGGATCGACCTCGGCCTTTGCCTTTGCCTCCGCCAGATCGGTTATCGCCGTTGCCGCCTCTTGAACCATCTCGTGAACCCCGGCTTCTTGAGCCGCCGTCTCTATGATCATCACCCATGTTGTCGTGCCGTTCTGCCCCGTTTCAGGGCATTCGCCGAACCGGGCGGGATCATATGAATCAGATCGCCCTCGGCTCCGCTATCCACGCAGGACCAACGCCTGCGCTGCTTGAATCATAGGCCGCGCGATTTCAAAGACTTGGCGGATCGATATCGTCAGTTCACGCTATGATCTCGCGATCTGTACACCTATTGTTCACTTATGACAGACATGACAAAGGAAATCTATGACGACCACGAAGATCAAGTTCACCGGATCCCTCGGCGCTGAGCTTGCAGCGATCCTCGACGAGCCCAGTGAGAATATTCGTGGATATGCCATGTTTGCACACTGCTTCACATGCTCGAAGGATGTGATCGCAGCGAGCAGAATTTCACGCGCGTTGTCAAAGCTCGGGATCGGGGTCCTCCGTTTCGATTTCACCGGACTTGGAAATAGCGAAGGCGACTTTGCAGACACGACATTCTCCTCAAACATCGGCGATCTTGTCCTTGCCGCAGATTGGCTCCGCACGAACCGCACCGCTCCCTGTGTCCTCATCGGACATTCCCTCGGCGGCGCGGCAGTACTTGCAGCAGCATCACAGATCCCTGAATGCAAAGCCATCGCAACCATCGGAGCGCCCGCGGACCCAGAGCATGTCATCCATTTGTTTGATTCTGCATCCGACGATCTCAAAGAACACGGCCGCGCGGATGTTTCTATAGCCGGTCGACCGTTCACAGTCGGGCAACAACTCATTGACGATCTCCGCAATCAAAGCCCGCAAGAACTGATTAGCTCACTCAAACGAGCGCTACTCGTATTCCATTCCCCGGTTGATTCCGTTGTTGGGGTTGAGAACGCAGCTCAGATATTTACCTGGGCAAAGCATCCAAAGAGCTTTGTTTCGATTGATGGTGCGGATCACATGCTCACCAAACCCAAGGACGCGGACTTTGTCGCCAACATGCTTTCTGCATGGGCAGCAAGATATGCACCCGCTGAATAAAGTATTCTGTAGGCGAAGAACATCGCTCTTACTATGGATTAGATCGTCGTGAGTAGTTCTTCGATTGATGCATTGTCGTCCATTGATTGTGCTTTGCTTTGCATCGTACCCAACTCATATATCGTGGGTGTATAGGTATCTGTGCGTTCGGGATCGGTTGTTTTGAGTACATGTTCACAATCGCCGTCCCAGTGAATCAGATCAATTGCCCCATCCATGCGTTCAACGAGTGCATTGCAGTTGGCAAGATCTGTCCAACACCCAGAGTTTAGATAAGTAGGACCTTCACCTGTCGGATCTGCTTTGATCTCAGGATTATGAATGTGCCCACAGATGATGCCATCAAATCCGTGATCGCTCGCGTAATGTAGCGCACTCTCTTCAAAGTTCCCAATAATCATCGTGGCCTTTTTAACTTTGAGCTTAATGAACTTAGAAAGCGACCAATACCGCATACCAAGACGACGACGAACCCGATTCACAATCCGATTAATCCAAATCAATGATTCATATCCGCGATCTCCGAGTTTAGCAATCCACGGCGCGGTGCGGGTCACAAGATCGAACTGGTGCCCATGGAGGACAAGGTATCGCTTTCCATCGGCTGCCGTATGTTCGATACGCTCGGCAAGGTGAATTTTTCCGAACTCACGCGGTCCATTTGAATCACCCAAAAAGTTCATCAAGAACTCATCGTGATTACCGATCGTAAAATGGACGGGCGTATCTCTCATTGCGATTTTTAGCAGTCTCTGAACAACATTGATGTGTTCTTGCGTGTTCTTTGCTTTGAGCAAACCTGTCTGTTTCCATCGCCAGATATCGATGATGTCCCCGTTCACATAGAGCGTGTCAAACTCATTTTTTTTGAGAAACGAATAAATCCGCTGGGTTTCTGCCTTCTTGCTCCCAAGGTGTAAATCAGATATCCAACACGCTCGATATCGCATAGATCATTCTCCCCAACAACGATGAGCACAAATGACGACAACACCGCCCCCAAAGACACATTGCCTTATACATCAATATGTTACACCAAAAACCAGCTTCGAATCGCCATGTTTTTTATCCTAACTCAATCTTTAAACTTGTAACATTGAACTTATTCAACTCTTATTGAATAACCAATTGAACCGCAGAATCGCAATCGTCGTATTACTCTCCATGAACAATACAACACACATATCTCTCTCGCTTGCCACCACTCTCGCTCTCTTAAGTAGCATCTCGTGCAACTCACAAACCTCACGCGAGACATCTGCTGATTCTTCCCCGGAAGCAATAAAATATGAAGAACAAGTTGATGTGAAACAGATGTACAAGGACACGAAAAAACTTGTAAAAAATCGTCGATACGCAGAAGCAACCGTATCTTATACATGGCTCTGGAATAACATGACCCTGCATGATCAATCCATGCGGGGTGTACGCTCATCTTTCATGGCTTCAGACTTGAACAAACTTATCAATGTGTACGCAGATGCGAGACCAGTATTTACGAAGATACGCGATGATATTGAAGCAGACGCCCTCAAAGTCAACCCTGACCAACAACTTCTTCGTGACTGGATTGTGCTCAGCCACCGAGTGCTCAACGATGACGACCGTGTTGAACAGTGGGCGATCGAAATGGATCAGACCCCCGATGGTAGAGAACTCCTTAGGAAGAACTATTACAATCTTCGGAGCTTGCTCATCGATCGCAACCATTACGCAATATACGGACGAGCGTTGCCATCAGGAGATTCTAGACTCAGCAGATTCATTGAAAACTATGAAAGCACTTCAAAGATCGATCTTGAAATCTTACAAAGACACGATCAAAACAAACAAATAGATGATGTGATCAGAATCGCAACGCGTGACGGATCATATCGTCACTTTGCCCAAAGCATTGGCCAATCACACATCGCGTACCTCGCTGCGGGAAGAGATGAAGAAGCATGGTATGTACTCAAGGGCGGGCTTGATGCTGTGAATGAGAGAGTCGTTCATAACACCATACTCGAACTCCTCCTGAAGAACAATGCAACGCGACCCGAGCATCTCGAGCTATTTAATCTTGGAGATGCGTATCTGCTTGAAAAATGCCAGTCGCAAGCAATGAATCACAAGAGCTAAGCCCTACGGGTTTGGATCTTGATTTGACAACTCATACAGCATCATGTGTTTCATCAGTGCGCCCGCTGCAGAGGTCCCCGCGCACAACCATCCCGCGTACCCGTCTCTCCAGGAGCCTTTGATCACCAACTGCTTCAAAAACGCACCTGGAGGCGAGGTCATCATTTTCCATGAGCTCGATTTCCGACCTATCGCGTGCATCGAGCGTGCGCTGGTCAACGAGAGCTTGCGTTGGCTCTCAAGATGATCGGCAAAGGTTTCGAAAGAGTCATGGATCAGTGTCCCCGAGATCAGATCTGCCTTTATAGGTGGATCAACCTCAAGGTAATCATGCGGGTCGATCCCATTGAATCGCGCGCGATCACCTTGAACAAGCTCGGTTTTCACCAAACGTAGTCGATACTCTGGTTGCCAACAATGCGTGAGGAGCTTGCCCTTGTATTCAACCACCCGATTCACCGTCGCGGCATCAACACCTCTTTCCATCGCGTCACGAATACCCGTTGCGAGTTCGGGTGTGACGGGTTCATCAGAATCCAACCAGAGGGTGTACTCATGGCTGCATGCATCGAGTGCGAGCTGTTTGGTTTTGACATACCCGCGCCAATGGGTTTCGATAAGCACCACCTCACACTGATCGCTCCCCACCCACTCCCGGCACGCATTGACGATGTCCATCGTGTGATCGGTTGAACCTGAATCCACCACGACGAGTTGGGTTGCGAGTCCCTTAATCGAATCAAGCACGCGCCCGATTGTCCGTTGATTGTTCTTGCACGGGATCATCACCGATAAACGGTGCGTAGATGAATCCGAAGTGTCGTGTGGCGCTTGCATGTCTCAAAGGATAGGATGCGTATGGAGGAAAAATGCCTAAACCGAGTATGCATCAAATCCGTGTGATCCGCTATGCCCGAGATGGGGGATATGCCGCGATGGAATGGTTGCGTGCATTTGAAAAGGTGGAACTCCCACCAGTCATTGCCGACGGCGAGTCCTTCCGCATGGGCGTACAGATCACCAAAAAACGCGCGATCGATGTCATCTTACGCATCGAATCGCTCGATTCATTCCCTTCGAAAGTGCGAGCTCAGCTTGGTCGGACAATCTCTGATGTATACTTTAAATCGCCGAAAACCTGCCGAAAGAAAGTTCCCCAGACCAAACGCCCGCTTGCGGTGCTTGGCGCGAGACACATGGGCAAACCGATCCGTATTTTGATATGCCAGCCCAAACAAGATTGAAAACGCATTGCAGATAAACCAACAATACGACTTGCGCCCGGTGGCGCGATGAAGTATGATCGACTACCATCCTGCTCGTTCCCGTTTTTACCCAAGGTAATCATGCATCCATCATCTATGCAACTTGCATTCACGATGCTCGTTTCGAGCGCGCTGATGGTATCGATGTGCAGCTGCACATCGACACAACGAACCACACAACAAGACGCTGATATTCCAGTTGTCTTCGAGCACGAATCCTCCGATTCATACAAAGAGATGAACTTGCACGGCTTCACGATCCTTGTTTCGAGTGCTGCACAATTGCACCCTGCGACAACCAATCCGGCGCTCGATCTTCTGGAACAGAAACTTGCCCAAGTCATCGAACTGACCCCCGCCCATACACATCAATCGCTCCGTCAAGTCCGGTTCTGGATCGAGCACAACAACCCAGGATTCCCATGCGCTTGTTATCACCCAGGCGCTCAATGGCTGAGTGACAACGGATACAACACTGACAAAACCGGTGCGATTGAAATATCGAATCCAGAACACTTTGTTGAATGGACCACGCGCGATCAACCCCTGATGGTCCTCCACGAACTTGCCCATGCATATCACGATCAGGTCATTGGATTCAATGATCCAGATATTCTCGATAGCTTTGAACAAGCTCAACTCCTCGAAACATATGAAACGGTTGCGCATGTCTCTGGTGATACTCGCAGGCATTACGCACTCAATAATGCGCGTGAATACTTTGCTGAGTTGACCGAGTCATACTTTGGAATGAACGACTTCGAACCCTTCACACGCGATGAACTCGCTCGATTTGATCCTGTTGGTTTGGCGATGATCGAGCGTGTGTGGGGAATAACGGACGCAAGCAAGCACCCAGCGGAATAACAATGTCCACGAAAAAACAATCCAAACCCGATCTAACGCACACACACAAAGACACTGGTGTGGTTGCATCAGTGCGTATCGGTGATTGCCGAGAACAGCTCGCCAAATTCGATGAAGTAAAAAATGAATCCGTTGACCTTGTCTTTGCGGACCCGCCTTTCAACTGGGCGAGGGATTACGATCGGCACGAAACCGGTGACGCATGGGACGACGCGACCCTATCACGCGAAGAGTATCTCCAGTTCACCTATGACTGGCTTGACCTTTGCAGCCGATCGCTCAAACCAACCGGATCGATGTGGGTGAATATCCCCGATGATAGTGCTGCTGAAATTGTCGTCCATCTTAAGAAAACCATGCACATGGTCAACTGGTGCGTCTGGCACTACCGCTTTGGGCAGAACACCAAAGGACGATTCATCAACTCGAAGGTTCACGCGCTGTATTTCTGCAAAGACCCCGAGCATCGCACCTGGAACGCGGATCCGATTCTTGAAGAATCTGATCGACGCGCGATCTACGGCGACCCGCGTACGGAATCCAAACGCGACGGCATGCCCGCGGGGATGCGGGTGCCAATGGATGTGTGGTACGGAAAATACTGGGGAAGGATCCAGGGCAACAACAAAGAACGCCGCGAGAAACACGATAACCAACTCCCCGAGTTGTATCTCCATCGCGTCATTGCTTGTTCATCCAATCCCGGGGATGTTGTTCTAGACCCTTTCTTAGGGAGCGGGACCACCGGGGTTGTTGCTCATGCGATGGGACGGCACTTCATCGGGACCGAGTTCTCACAAGCAAACGCAGAGATGGCATTTGAACGGATTATCACAGGTCCTGTGCGAACGCTGGATTCACTGAGAGGGGAATCCACTGCGATCCATGCGCCTCGTCGAGCGAAACCAAAGCAATCCCGTGAAGCAGAGACTTCGAGTACATAACGCACCGGATCGATCAAACTGGTTATCGGCGAGCGATCCGCACGGATTGAAGTCTGTTTATGCGTGCGAAATTGGCCTGTTTCAGTCCCAATTGGATTCAATATCCGTTGATTCAAGTTGATTTTCATCAAAATTGTGTCATGCTCAGGTATACAGATTCAGCACGATCCGCCCGGCAAATTATCTCAAGGCTGCCGGCGCGGGTGTTTGTACAGAGATCTGCTGAAGATGCGGGGTTCCATGGAAGGCTACTCAATATGAAGATTCGAAGATCAACACGGAACTCTACCCTTCTCGTTGGTGCTGCGCTCTTCGCGTGTGCGAACAACGCGAGCGCGATCGATCCGTCCTACACACTCGCAAATAATCAAACCGGAATTAATGCATTCACCGTCCCTGCGATGGGATACACCGGTCAACACGATCGAATGACCGGTGGCATGAGCGTTGGCGATTTCAATAATGACACCTGGCCTGACCTGTATATCTCAGGGCTCGGCACCGTCCCCGACATGCTCTACATCAATCAGCAAGATGGCACATTTATTGATCAAGCAGAACTCTTCGGGATCGACTACATGCACTTCGGTGTCGGCAGCGCCGTAGGCGATGTCAATAACGATGGATTCCCCGATCTCTACATCGTCTCCTATGGACCATCAGACGAACCTGCAACCGTCGGCAAAAACATCCTCTACATCAACAACGGCCCAGATGAAAACGGACAGTACTCCTTCACCAACCAAGCATCAAAAAGAGGTGTCAATGACATCTTTGGGATCGTCGGCGGTAAGGGCGCTTGCTTTGGGGATATGGACCTTGATGGCGATCTCGATCTTTTCGTCTCGACATGGGGATTCTTCGCGGGCGGCAACCGGATCTTCGAAAATGATGGCACCGGACACTTTGCTGATGTCACCGGTGACATCATGCCGGTAAGCGAAGAGATTATTCGTGGATTCACTCCCAAACTCATCGATGTCACAGGGGACCGGTATCCGGACCTGCTACTCGCGGCGGACTTCACAACCTCGAAACTTTATGTGAACAACGGTCCAGATGAAAATGGAAAAATCTCATTCCGTGATACGACCGAAGAATCACAGATCAACACAGACAACAACGGGATGGGCGCCACTATCAATGATTTCAACGGGGACGGCAAGCTCGACTGGTTCGTCACCAATATCTATGTGCCCACCGCGGAATACTACAACAACCTGTTTATGGGTATTGGCAATAACGAAAACGATAACCCAATGTTCATTGACCAATCGGTCATTCGAAATGTTGAAAATGTAGGTTGGGGCTGGGGCACAACAAGCGGCGACTACGACAATGACGGCGATGTTGATATCGTTGCAACCAATGGGTGGCCTTCATTCCCGAATGAATCCACAAGGTACTGGAGCAATGACTCCCAGGGGAACTTCTCTGATACCGGTTTTGTCGCGGGTCTTGGATTCAATATCAACGGCCGAGGACTCATCCACTTTGACTATGACAAAGACGGCGATCTTGATCTTGCTTTTATCGACAATGGTGGTCCATTCCGCATCTACCGAAATGATCTACCTGCGATCGGTTTTACGCGATCACTCCGCATCGATATCAACACTGATTCACACCCCTGCCTTGCACCGATGGGGTATGGCACACGGTTAATTGCAACTTATAATGGGACACAACACCTCCGCGTGATCAACGGCGAGAGCGGTTACCTGGGTCAATCAGAACTCACAGTACACTTTGGGCTTGAAGGCCTTGAATCAGTTGATGAACTCCGCATCGAATGGGCAGACGGCACGGTGACCACGCTCAATGATGTTGCGAGCGATCAAGAAATCACCATCAATGCATTCCATCAACTCGATCTCACCCATGACGGGCGGATCAACTATTACGATGTCTCCAGACTCATCCGCGCGTATATCACAAACGATATTGAAGCAGATATCAACGGTGACTCGAATATCAATGTGCTTGACATCATGGATTTCATCACGCGATACGATTCACCCTGCAGCTGAGCATATCCAAGCATCATGAATCTGAATAACTCACTCTATATCCGTATCAAGGTTGTCCCGGGCGCGTCGCGCGATGCGATTTCTGGAATCTTGGGTGATCGACTCAAAGTCAAAACCAGCGCACCGCCTGAAGCTGGAAAAGCCAACAAAGCGATCTGCAAGCTCCTTGCCAAGTCCCTTGGAATAAAACCTGCGCAGGTCAATGTCCATCGCGGGCACACAAACCCTGAAAAAACAATCCGCATAGACGAATATGCGATTGATACAATTTCAGCATCACTTGGTATCGAGATCGATGATCTTAAAAAGATCGCGTTCGATAAAGAATGAAACCCAACGGGGTTTCCCCGCACACCCCCCACCGACCTATCCTTTACCACACCATGTCAAGCGCTAACCCATCTCATCCAAAGCCTGCCGAGCGGTTTAAGTCCACGCGCAAAGCACACCGCGACGAAACCGCAGAAGATTATGTAGAGGCAATCGATCAACTCATCCAAGATCATGGTTCTGCTCGCGTTGGCAAACTCGCAGAGCTCATGGGGGTGAGTCATGTCACCGTCACACGAATCATTGCACGACTATGCAAAGAGGGTCTCGTCACAACCGAACCCCGCAAACCCATTTTTTTAACCGACCAAGGACAAGCGGTTGCTGCAGCATCCCGCGCTCGACACATTGTCGTGCTTGATTTCCTCCGCGCGATCGGCGTTGACGAACGACAAGCACAAATTGACGCAGAGGGAATCGAGCATCATGTCTCAACAGGAACCCTCGCAGCGTTACGATCGGTGACTGCTCAGTTATCGAACCAATAACAAATCGAAGAACCGAGAATGCGTCCCCATCCACAGGGAACTCTACCCAGACGGCACAACTCTACCCAAAGCGTGCAACTCTCGTGTTGCTCGTTGCATATCGCTTGAAGTCTTTCCCTTTGAGATGTATCTCTATCCCTGCAGCCTGTTCTTGGCTGCGGGGATTGAAACATGCAAGCTGACACCAACCAAAGCACACCCATCCAGAGCGATCCTGCGCCCTCACCGAGTTCGAAGAGATCCAAGAGCGAGCTCTTATCTATCCGTAATGACGGAGATATGTTCCGGGTCGGGCTCATCGGGGGTGATCTCCGTGCCTTGGATACCAACCAACTCCGCGCCCAGATTGCTCGTCTGTATTCGCCGGGGAATCCGCCTGCGATTCTGTTTTCAATGCGTGGAACGGAAACTCTGAATATGGGTTGTATCGGTGCCTTTGCACAACTCGGTTCTGATCTGGAACGAGTTGGAGGCGTGCTGGTACTCTACAACCTCCCCAAAGAGATCACCAAGGTACTCAAAAAAACCAAGCTCGATCGCATTATCCATACCGCAAAGACGCGCCCACACGCTCGCAAACGAGCAAGCGCGGTCCAGAAGAAGCTCGCCCAATCCCTCCCGTTGCGAGCTGCTTGATCCGGTTGGTATCGATATTATCGACCCTTCCCAGTTCTGAAAACATGTGCATCCGCACGCGAACACGGTGCGTATAACCTTACGAATGCCCATTCGGGCGGACTGTTTCGTATGTGAGGCCACAGATTCGTACGCCTCCACAAACGAAACTTGCTTTGCTTGTGTTCTCTATCAGCCAAGCCGATGAGATAAACCAACACCACTCAAACCATATTGATGGCATCGCTGTCGATGTCGATGTCGGGAGCGAATACCATGGATCACCAGAACAAATCACTTCAGTCGCGAACACTCAACACGACAAGCATCAAACCGATCTTCGCGTCAATGCTCCTCGCGCTCGCAGGGACAACCATCGCCAATGCTCAACAAGCCGGCACGCTCATGCTCAGGGCAGGGCAGATCCAAGTCGACACATTGCCCAACGCGATGAATTCGAATCAAGCACGACCAACCCGTCTTCCAGATCGCATGGTGATCGTGCTCGACTCCCCAATGACACCAGCTCGTCGCGAACTCATCGAATCAACCGGCGCACGCATCGGCGATTATCTCCCGACCAACGCGTTTGTTATCGATCTCCGCAATGCCCGCATCGCGGCGATCCGCGGACTCGCGTTCATTACACACATGGTTGATTTCGATAACGCATGGAAAACCGACCCAACCCTGGGCACACGAACCGCTCAAACCGATGCCCGCAAAGCGATTGCTGCCAAAGGCGAGGTTGCCGGCCATGTCTACCTCTTCCCAGGCGAACACATCGTCGACGCCCTCAAATCAATCAGCGCACAAACCGGAATCACCGTTGTCAGCAACGAACTCCAAGATGATCGGTTCTTGATTCAAGTCACCGGGAGCGCTGAAGCAGTGCGCGGGCTTGCCAAGGTCAGTGCGGTGCAATGGATCGAATCCGCACCAGAGATTACACTGAGAAACTCAACCGATCGTTGGATTGTGCAATCCAATGTCAATGGCTCGTTCCCCGTGTATGACGCGGGTCTTCATGGAGAAAACCAGCTTGTCGCGATCATGGACGGCAAAGTGAATGTCAATCACTGCTCATTTACCGATCCTGAAGGCGACCCGATCGGTGACAACCACCGCAAAATACAAGCATACAACACCTCGCTTGGATCAGACTTCCACGGCACCCATGTCGCGGGAACAACACTCGGTGACAACAACGCAGACAACAACACCCGAGGGGTCGCATACAAAGCAAGGATGATCTTTGATACCACCCCATCATTCTCATTCTCAGCACTCAACGCAAGACTCACCACCCACTATTCGCAGGGTGCAGCGATCCATACCAACTCCTGGGGTGATGACTTCACCACTGCATACACAGGGATGTCCCGTGCGATCGATACCTTCTCATACAACAACGACGACAACCTTGTGATCTTCGCTGTGACGAACGGCAGCAGCCTAAAAACTCCAGAAAACGCGAAGAACTGCCTCGCAGTTGGCGCATCGCAAGACTCAAACAGTCAAGGTTCGTTCTGCTCAGGCGGAACAGGACCGACCGATGACGGGAGACGCAAACCCGAAATCTTTGCTCCCGGATGCAACACCCAATCCGCGAATGCATTCTCAACCTGCGGCACAACAGGTGCAACAGGCACCTCGATGGCTGCTCCTGCGGTTGCCGGCACCGCAGCGCTCACCAAACAATACTACGAAGAAGGGTTCTACCCATCAGGACTCGCAGAATCAGACGATGGATTCGTCCCCTCTGGAACATTACTCAAAGCAACCTTGCTCAACTCTGCGGTCAACATGACCGGGATCAGCGGATTCCCATCCAACCAAGAAGGATGGGGACGCGTCTTGCTTGACAACGCGCTGTACTTTGCGGGAGATGACATCAAACTCATCATCCGCGATGTCCGCAACGCCAGCGGCGACGCACTCAACACCGGAGATGTTTTCGAGATGAACTTCACCGTGGACTCCTTCACTGAACCACTCAAAGCAACACTGGTCTTCCACGACGCGCCTGCATCACCTGCATCAACATTCACCCCGGTCAACGATCTCGATTTGGAAATTGTTCTCCCAACTGGTGATGTGCTCAAGGGTAACAACATCACCAACGGCATCTCAGCTGCAGGTGGATCTGCTGATGCAATCAACAATGTGGAGATGGTGATGCTCCCTGCGACCTTAACAGGGGAATACACCCTTCGAGTCAAAGGAACCGCGGTCAATCAGGGAACACAGGGATACGCGATTGTGATCACAGGTCCTGTCGCAGAAGTAGAATCTGGAGGCTGCAACGACGCAGACCTTGCAGAACCATTCGGACAACTCAACTTCTTTGATATCTCCGAGTTTCTCAGCGCATTCAACTCCAGTGATCCAATTGCGGATTACACCGATGACGGCGTATTCAACTTCTTCGATGTCTCCGCGTTCCTCATACTCTTCAACGCCGGTTGCCCATAAAAGTTATCTATAGAGAGATCGTTGTGAGACGATTCCATACTGAGTTATTGAGCCCCCCGACATCTGTCGGGGGTTTTTCTTGTGATTTGATGTCTCTTGCTCTCGTTGGGTTGATTGAAACTCATCGCCTACCCTCTTTGTTGTGGAAAAAGTACACACACCATCCAGCGAACATCTCTCATTCGTCCGCCGATCAATGATCGCGATGGGTGATATCAAACTCGCTCATTCTGTATTCGCATTGCCCTTTGCGATTCTGGGCGCATTCCTCGTTGCGCCAAGGCACGACGATCACACAATCAACTGGTCCCTGCTTGGAACCCTGCTTATTCCTGTGGTGCTCTGCATGATCTTTGCTCGCAACTGGGCAATGTTGGTCAATCGTGTCGCGGATTCCAAGATCGATGCTGCAAACCCACGCACCACCCGCCGAGCATTTGCATCAGGTGCACTGAGTCTCCGCGACGGAATTGCACTCCTTGCGCTCAACGCAATCGCATTCCTCGCGGTCTGCACACTCTTTGGGATCTTCTATCAAAACTGGTGGCCGACCATCCTCGGCATCCCCGTGCTCATCTGGATCGGGTTCTACTCTTTCACCAAACGCTTTACTTGGCTCTGCCATCTCTTCCTCGGAGGTGCGCTTGCTGCCTCACCGATCGCAGCTGCGATCGCGGTCAACCCAACCCACCTCGCAGACACCACTGCGATCTTCTGGATCGCAGGCATGGTCATGTGCTGGGTTGGCGGGTTCGATGTCATCTACGCACTCCAAGACCTTGAATACGACCAACAGAACGATCTCTCCTCAATCCCCGCTCGCTTTGGGTGGAAACAGGCAGCATGGATCAGCAGATTCCTCCACCTGCTCGCGATTGCGTGTCTTATCATGGCGCTGCAATCCGAATCACAACTCAGCACGATATTCTCAGTTGCAATCGCTCTCGTTGCCTTGGTCCTCATCTACGAGCACCGCGTCCTCTTCAAGCAAGGCAAAGCAGGCATCCCAATGGCGTTCTTCACCCTCAATGGCATCGTCTCGCTCATCCTTGGATTCGCAGGGTGCATCGATATCATCTGGTAATCAATCCCACGCGAAACCAGACCCATAAGTTTTACTATTTTCAGATTCTTCTGAAATCTTGTAGACACCCGCCCATCCATCGCGCATACTTGATGTGATGTCCAAGTCACCCACCAAAAGCTCACCTGCGATCAAAGCCCAACTCATCGAGTCGCAAGACCGATTCATTGCATCATGGGGACGCATGGGTTCCGTCTGGGGCATCTCCCGCACGATGGCCGAGACCCACGCGCTGCTCTATATCACCGGACAACCCATGTGCACCGATGAAATCATGGATCGCCTACGCGTATCGAGAGGCAATGTCTCCATGTCTGTCCGTTCCCTGCTTGAATGGGCAGTGATCGAAAAAGTACGCCTACCCGGTGATCGCAAAGAATACTACCAAGCCGAGCAAGATGTCTGGTCGATGCTTCGGTCGATCGCGCGTGAACGCATCAAACGCGAGGTTGATCCGCTGCTCGATGCACTCGATGAAATCGGAGAACTCGCGCCGCAGATCGGTTCTCAATCCCCCGAGGATGTGCAAGATCTCCATAACCGACTCGATGAAATCCGCGATGGGTTTGGACTCATCAACACACTTGCACACAAGTTCGCAGGCCCACGCGGCGCAGGGCTCCAAACCGCTGCCAAACTCCTTGCAAAAGCGCCTCTGGGCAGATCTTCCAAGCATCAAAGCACTTCCAAACGCGCCCCGCGTAAGGGAGCACATTCATGAGCGCTCATCATACAACCCGATCAACACCGCATCGACCAATTGAAATTGCACTTCAAAAAGAAGAACCCTTTGCGAACCATCCACTCAACAATCAGAAGCTGACCATCACCTGGAAAGTTTCGCGCAGAGCGCTTGGAAACCAAGCACCTGCAGGCACAAGTCTTGCAACAAATCTCGAACTCAACATCACCAAAGATGCATATGACTGGTCATTGATCGACCCAAAGGGTGACCAACGAATCAAGATCAACGATCACCAATCATCGACACCAATCTCGATCACTCAAACTGACGATTCATTCTGTGTCGAATCATCAACCTTCCGTTGTTTTATCGCAACACCTGCAAACTCACCTGCTCGACTCCTCTATATACGCACGAGCATCTTCGAACAACTCAAACTCCCCGGCGGCCGATACACCCCCGCGATCAGCACCATAACCGCCCAGATCGAGAACTAATCGCTTGCTCAACTTCAAACATTCAACCCAATAAAAAACCCGCTTGTACAGCGGGTTCGATTTAATCAATTCTGGATAGATCGCTCAACTCTTGCGAAGCATCACCCATCCGATGACCGCGAAGATGACCACCGCTGCTGCGCCCCCGCCGGCGATCATGTAAAGCATGTTGGTGTCAACCGAACCAAGCAACGATTTCGAGCCCCCGGTCATGCCGAGCACCATGACTGCCATTGCAATCATCAACATCGCGATCATGCCCAGTGCTACACCGCCGAACAAGCCTGATGATGGCCCGTCGTATGGTTCACCTACAGGCGCCATGTTCATCATCGCGCCTGCACCCGCTGGTGCAAAGTCAGATTCTGAGGAGGATGTGCCTTCAAACAATGCACCCGCAACCGAACCGCCGAACGCGGTATCACCAATTGCACTCCCGCCTTGCGATGCGCCCGCTTGCGAATCTGCTGCGAGATCATCAAGCAGATTTCCACCCAATGATGTATCGTCAGGTTCAAACGCGAGTTGTGCCAATCCTGAACCTGATGCGCCCGCATCCATGTTGAATCCTGAGCCACCGAGTCCGCCGCTGGATACCAAGGTGTCCGCGTTTGCGTCGACTGCTTCGTCGTCTTCTGCGTCGAAGATGGATATCCCGGTTGCTTCGCCGCTCGCTTCGAGTCCGAACGATGTAGCGCTTCCAGAAGAACCCAATGACATTGGTTCGATCCCGGTGTCTGCCAAGGTGATGTCTTCGTCATCGTCGCCGACGAGCAGATCAACCTGTTCGACCTTAAACATCAGCTTTTCGCGATCACGAAACTCTTGAAGCTGTCCATTCTCTGCAAGCGATTGCACCTCGGCTTCATCCATCCCAAGCTTTGCAGCTGCTTCTTCGAGTGTGTAGAACATCTTCGCCATCGTGTAGTCTCCGCGTATTCAATCAATTCAAACCCCGCCCACCGGGGCTGGTTCATCAGATATCGTCCCTGAGTAGAAACATACCTAAGCAGAATAAGGATAGCACACCCAACGCCTTGTGTGTACCCACCCACCTGTATCATGCCCAAAGGCACCCAACCCTGTACGCACCCCGAACATAATCGGTTTCATGCAATCTACCCATCATCACCCGATCGCTCGCATCACCGACACCCCCGCGTACAACCCCGCGACCTGCTCGCGTGGGACTGTCATCGGTGGATACCGATTATTGATCGGCTGGATCCGTATCAACTCGTTGCCTTCCACATCTGTCTGGAAATAGATCCGCTTGAAAGTACTCTCGTGATCGGGTTCTAGACGGACAAAGCAATCCATCCCATCGACAACCTCTTTGACTGGCGAGAACACCACGATGTCCCCCTCCTGGTAGTTGGGTTCCATTGAATCCCCCACCACCCTTGCAGCGAACGCGTCTGGATCGGCAAGATCAGGCGTTCTGATATAGTCATCTGCAATCCGAGCGGGGTATCCCATATCTGAAAAGTCCGCAGGGTACCCCGCGGTCACCTTGTTAATCACCGGAACCTCCATAGGCAGCGCCGAATCCAACCCGATCGACAATCCGGATCTTTGCGAGTTGTGTGAATCTGACGAACCAAGCGAATCTTCTGCAGCTTCGCTTTGGGGATTCAATGAATCGATCAGTTTGCGGAGTTCACCAGATGCTAACAGATCATCGAGCGAACCACCTTCATGTTCACTTGCGGAGAGCAACTGCACGAGTGAACGCGCCGATTGATCCCGCAATCGCATTGCTTCAAGATCCTCACGGATCGCAACGGGAGTCTGATCCCATCTCGCGCACGCATGTAACTCTTGCGCATGGAACGACAATGCTTGTTCCAAGCGATCAATGATCCCCTCCGCCGGCGGCCCCTTGTGCCCGTTCTCGATTGAAGACAAGTACGACTTGGCGCAACCGACCCGATCGGCGAGTTTCGCCAACGACAGTTTCAGGACCGATCGCCTTTGTCGCAATGTTGTGGCGAATGTGTGCGCTGATTCATCAAGATCATGAGTTTGAACAGACATGTTGGACCCACCTGCAAATGGTTTGACGCTGCGCTTTGGAAGAAAAATTGTGGATATCGGTTTCTGATCGGCGCGGAGTGACTGCGTCTGTGCGCTGTTTTGTTGACATACCATACAATACCCTTGCATATCGTTCTTTATTTGGTGTATACTCTAAATAAATTAGTTCACTTTATTGTGAACACAATTCTGTGCTTTGTCAAGCAGAAATCGCACAAATATGTGGTTAGGAGATGTGAAATGGGACAATCGACGATCAAAACAGGCTGGCTCGATCATATGAGCGAAGAAATGGACCTCCGCAAACGACGCGAAGACTCGATCGTTGATCGCATTGTCCGACGCGCCCATTGGCTCGAACCACACGATCGCGAGCTCGTATTCTCCATGTTCCGAGATGGACATTCTGCCAACACGATCAGCAAAATCACCGGCGAGTGCCCACGCCAAGTCCGCAGACGAATCAAAAGACTCGTCAGCAGACTCAACGATCCGCGCGTTGCGTATGTCGTCGCTCATGCTGATGCATGGAGTAAATCGCGCAAAGCGATCGCTCGCTCACTCTACATCCAAGGCCGATCCATGCGAGAAACCACCGACACACTCGGGGTCAGTTTTTATTGCGTCCGGAAAAACCGTGAAGCGATCGAAGCAATGGCGCTTGCACCCAAAAATACCACCCGCACCTGGCGATCATAACACATGACATGGAAACAACGCACATCACAACACACACCGATCCGGGTCGAAACCGCTGCACAAGTTTCAATGCAGACACAAACTGCGTGCGCACACTTTGGTCTCATCCCTCACAATTCATCGGACACCAAATCAAAGACAACTACTCCGACGGATCGCGTACGCAATCAAATACTCAACAATGACATTATTCTGATCACTGGACACTCAGGCGCGGGCAAGTCCTGTCTATTGCGAGGCATCTCAGAATCACTCAAGGATCATCGTGTACACATTGTGAGCAACCAACCGATTCAATCTACTCTTTCAATCTTCGATCTACTCACAGGCACACTCAAAGACAGACTCGCAACACTCTCTCACGCTGGACTCGCAGAGCCCAAACTCTGGGCGCGTCCATTCAACACACTCTCCGGCGGTGAGCAAGCACGATTCCAACTCGCCCTTACAATGCAACATGCTCGCTCGGGAGATTTTCTTGCTGCAGACGAGTTCTGCACCCCTCTCGACCGGATCAGCGCTCATGCGATCGCAACAACGCTCCGCCGATGGGCACTTCGCAACAACATTACCTTAATCGTTGCAACTGCCCACGAAGACATGAAATCACTTCTTTGTCCATCGCTCGTGATCGACGCATCGACAGACACATCACACACTCTTCCGCCAACAAAAACCGTTCCCACAGATATACATATCGAGCGTGGAACCATCAAGGACTACCAATCCCTCGCCCACCTCCATTATCGAGGACCCAAACCCGCGACGCACACACTGGTCTTGCGCGCGTTGCGATCATTCCCTCGTACCATGCCGAGCCAAGATCCGATCCTCGCAGGAGTCCTGGTTGTCTCCATGCCAACCCTGAATGGGTCATGGCGCGAGCGCGCCTGGCCGGGACATTTCTCGGGACAGAGCAAAGCCGAGAACGCGCATCGAATCAATCGTGATCTCCGGTGCATCTCCCGCGTAATCACTGATCCACGATCGCGAGGGCTCGGAGTGGCCAGCTCGCTTGTCCGAGCGTACCTATCAAACCCACAAACACCCGCAACAGAATCAATCGCGGCAATGGGGTTCGTCTGCCCATTCTTAAAACGCGCGGGGATGACTCAATACACAATCGTCGCGTCCAAAGACGATCTTCGGCTACTCGACACGCTGCACCACGAACAACGCACACCGAGTGACCTGATCAACCGCCCAATCGAACCCGGTTCGCTGCTTGCACGCGAGCTTCTCAGGTGGGGGAAATCAAGAAAAATCATCTCCCCACAAACCGAACCACACAAAGCACTCCAGATCATTGCCCCGATCGCTGCGTGTCGACTGATTTCCAAACCCCGCGCATACGCCCATGTATTTTCACAAGGAGCAACGCGCGATGAGTTCAGAGACGGATAACCACGACACAAAGTTAGAACCACAAACACACACAGAAGCAGTCATCAAACAACCCATAAACGAAACCAACACACAGGCGCTACCCAGCGCGGTGACCTTTTACATGTCTGTTCAAGAAAGACGACAGCTTCTCAACGCACTCAAACCAATCGCCCACAACAGAACGCAGGCAATCCTCATCGCGATGGGATTGATAAAGAACATCGAAGAAACAACAGAGAACAATGCGGAGCAATCACATGGATGATTTTTCGGACACCATCAACCAATCTGCGGACACCGACGGCTTCTCAATCCAATGCCCGACATCGCGAGACGAGCTTCATTCATGGATTATGGATCATCTCGGAATTCGTGTTGTGCAGAGAGCCCTAATCGACGGGCACAACGCACCATTTGAGTATCTCTGTCATGCGTTCTTTGAGGATTCGCTCCCACGCGATTGCATCGTCTGGGCGAACCGCGGCGGGGGGAAAACTTTCTACGCAGCGCTGGCAACCTTCCTCGATCTCGTATTCAAACCCGGGATTGAAATCCGCATCCTCGGCGGATCACTCGAACAATCCAAACGCATGCACGCACACCTCCGTGATCTCTTCACGATCGAACCATTCGACGAACTCATCGAAGGCAAGATCACCGATCGACGCATCCGATTAATCAATAGCTCGACTGTTGAACTGCTCGCACAATCGCAGACCTCCGTGCGAGGAACACGGGTTCAGAAACTCCGCTGCGATGAAGTCGAGCTTTTCGATCCCGATGTGTGGGAAGCTGCACAACTCGTCACACGCGAAAAACGTTGCGGCAATCTTCGCGTCAAAGGATCCATCGAGTGTTTGTCTACGCTTCATGTCCCTTACGGACTCATGCACGATCTCATCGCTCAAAGCACCGAGGACCAAGAAGAGTCCAGAAGAGTATTCCGATGGGGGGTTGTCGATGTCCTCGACCGCTGCGACGACCAAGACCACCAGTGCATTTCAGATGATGGACCTTGCCCGCTTGCGCCTGAATGCGCTGGCAAAGCAAAGGGACGCGATCGCAACGATCAGGTCCCCGGACACATCACGATCGATGACGCGATCGCACTCAAAAAACGAGTGGGCAATGAGACCTGGAACGCAGAAATGCTCTGCCTGCGTCCCAAACGAACTGACTGCGTTCTTCCAGAGTTTGATCCAGCGATACATGTCGTCAACACACTCCCCCCAAACGCAACCAACTGGACATGGATCGGAGGGATGGACTTCGGGATTCGTTCGCCAACAGTAATCCTCTTTGCGAGTGTTGATCCCACCGGATGTATATGGGTTGCAAGCGAGTACCTCAAAGTGGATACCGCGCTTGATCAGCACATCAAAGTGATTCAAGATGCTCATCATCCGATCAAGTGGATCGGGGTTGACCCCGCAGGCCGTCAACGCGGGTTCCAAACCGGAATTTCGGATGTTCAAGCAATGCGGAGCGCCGGACTCACTGTCCACGATCGCCGATTGGGTTTACATGAGGGACTGAATCTCATTCGCGCAAGACTCAATCCCGCGACCGGTGGTGCCCGGCTCTACATCCATCGATCGTGCGAAAAACTGATCGAATCACTCGAAAAATATCACTACCCATCGGATCAACCGATGTGCTCATCACCCGAAAAGGATGGATCGGATCACTGTGTCGATGCACTGCGATACATGATCCAGAACTTGGATAAAGCATTCACAACAACAAGCGATTCATATATCAAAAATGGATAACACGCACACTCGATATTTAGCTCGGCATTGGTGCAACCATCGGGATGACCACCGTCACCACCAATGTGAACACGATCGCCAGAAGCAACAACCCACCAAGGATCTGAACCGTGAAGACAAACACTTCGCGTGGATACTTCTTCATATTCGAGCAGCGGATTGCTTTGTACCCAATCGCGAGCAAGATCGACATCGGGATAATGAGCAGGTACCACTGCTCATGAATCGACAACGCATCAACAAAGGGTGTATACGCCAAAGCATGGATCAAACTCATTGTGCCCCCCCCGCGTTTGCATTGGACGAACTCTTCTTCGCATCACGATTCGGTCCAGGCATAAGCGCATCGAGGAACACAATCAGGTTGAGCATCCCCGCAAGCACAATCGAGAGCATCGCGATCTCATTGAGTCGTCCCAGACCAGGGACATTGGGAGGGCCCATCCCAGATTCAATTTCTGCATAGGTTAATGGTTCCCAGACAGGTCGTCCGTTCTCGATGACACGATGCTCGCCTGGTTTACCTGTACGCATGATCTCTGAACCATACCCATACGCTTTGAACTTGTTCTGATGGATGTAATCGACGACCAGAGTTGGAGGGCCGACAAGCGCTTGTCCAAAGAACCAGAACCTGTCTTGCTTGGAGTCAATCGCATCAATCCCTCCGAGCAAAAGCCCGAAGAAAAAGAGCCCCATGACCCCAACCATCGCGAAAAAAGCGCGTTTGTGCCGTCCAAGAACCAGGTGTCCTGCGCCAGGAAAAATCGCGGCTGCGATCCCCGCAACAGGGTTAAACTCGGTGGGTTGAGGTGTAGACATTGCCTTGAGTGTATCGCCATGAAAGCGTCAAGACTCACTCCAAGAAAAAACCATGTTGAACTAAGGCAACAACCTATTGACACCGAGGTTTTCATGGGTACCCTATCGCGCTGAAGACAATCCGCCAATGGGAGACTACTTACGATGAATCAGACAGATCCAAGCATGAATTACGAGCTCGAAACAAGCGAAACACTGACAACATCCACCGGAAACACCGCGGTGCTCATGCCCGATATTGATCTGGAAAAAGAACAGGGCACCGATCAAGAATCAACAGATTCATGGTCCGAATATGTCCAGTGGACCCCTACATGCGCCGCCGGCGACGATCTCGACGACGACGAAGCGTATTTCCTTGAAGATAACGATGATGACGACGATAACGATGATGAGTACGACGAGGATTACGACGACGACGATGATGACGATGACGAATCAGATGAGGATTTCGACGATGAAGATGACGATGAAGAACTCTGAGCACTGAGTTTTTTCAAGCCGGTGCTCTGGCAATAGGAGAGCACCCAATGGCATATAACGGCAACGATCGACGCGGACAAAACTCAGAGAATACCGACCGAAGAGCGAAAGGCAACGGCAAACCGCCTCCGGGAACCGTGATTGATCGCCGACTCGGGCTCGATCAACGCGTCGACAATGATCCGCGATCAAACTCGAAAACTACCAAGTCCGGTGCGAAGACTCGGGCTGCTGCCCCCAAAACAAGCACCGCATCCGCAAAGCTCGAAACGAAAGGGCCTGAGTCTTCACCAACAGACAAGGGACACACCGGACTCGAACGCAAACGAGGACGCGGGCGGCGACTCTCCGAGTTCACCAAATCTGCAGAAGAAGGCGAGATGACCACCGAGCAGTTCCTCTTCCTGATGGCGATCGATGCCTTCAAAAAGGGAAACGATCGGATGTTCCCGACATGGACTGATGTGCTCGAAGTCATCCGCTTGCTGGGATACCGCAAGACCATGCCGACCGAACTCAACTTGCCATCTGCAGAAGATTGGCTCGAACGCTCTGACACACCTGCCAATGTGCGTCCTGATCGTTGGGCAGAACGCTTCTCAGGTCCGCTGGCAGACGGTTTAGGCGATGAATCCGCGATCTCACAAGGCCCAAAGCAAGGCCCAAAGACCGAAGCAGAACTCACCGACGAAGCCCTCGACGCATTCGATGCAGCCTTCGGCGACGACGGCGATGACTTTGAAGCCGACGAGTTCATGGGAGAAGACTTTGATTCCGACTTTGATGACGGAATCTCAGAAGCAGCATAAGTCAATAAGACATTCAATCACCCGATCAACACAGGCCAGCTGGCCTGTGTTTTATACTGGGAAGTATGATCCCGTCCTCCAACTGGCTTGATAGTAATCTTGAAGGAACTCGAAGAGCTGGTCGTCGCACCAGTTGTCTATACGTTCGGCCACTCGCTTGTCAAAGAGAGCACGAAACCGGAGAAAGAATAGATGAGTCCAATGTAAATAGGGCGTATCGTGCCCTCGTTCAATATTGAGACATATAGGCTGCCCTGTGCGAACTATATATTTCGAAACCCAATCTCCTGGCTCAGAAAAACCCGTAATACAGCTTCGCGGAAATGGCATAGCTCCACAACGCTCAATTATAAATGATTGAAACGCTTCCCAAGTCGCTGGAAACGGGCTGGGAATGGGATCAAGTAACTCTTTACAAGCGAGCACAGGATTAATCACAAGGTTTGGCCAACGAATTCGATCTCTCAATTTGAGTGATTCAATAATTTCTGGAGGCAAAAGCAAAGATCCCTCAACAATCCTAGGAGAACGGTCAGACAACTCTGGGAGTAAAACATATCGCTTCCCAATACTTCCATATGGCAACATCCGCCCACATTCATGGCACGGCATGAATGAACGATTATTGTAATCCAGTTTATTCTGAGCGTAACGCACACGCAGCATCACACGTTTTCGATCAATCACCGTCACCAGTTCATCAATCGACTCTTGTCCAATCAAATATACTTTGCCGATTACAAAATTATCGTCCAGGTATGGTCCAAGCGATTCAAGCATCCGCCGGTGCATAATGGTGACGTGCGATGTGTACGCTTTGCTGACCCACAAACGCTGAACTGATTTATGGTTGAAGCTCTGATTTCTCTTTGAAGTTGGTAACAACGGCAAGTCTATTGGTTGTGTAGCTTGTGATTCATTCCACTGATTGCAAACTACACATGAGCCGAGTTGTGAAACAACACTGGGATCTGTTTGGAAAGGAACGATCCCTGTAGAATCAAAGGAAACATGATCTTCAAATTTTTTAAACTGAAGCCAACTCGCTTTGGGCCGAGCTGAGTGTGAAAAACAAATACCCCAATCACCACGCGGATCGGATTCCGCGCGTGATTTCCACCATCTCTCTTTTACTGGGATCGCTGGCACAAGCGATTACTTCTCGTAGTAATCGATATTGATCTGCACATACTTCGACCACTCATCGGGCAAATCTTCGTCTTGGAAGATCGCCTGGACCGGGCATTCATCGACGCATAAACCGCAATCAATGCAGGTATCTGGGTCAATGAAGAGCATCTCTGAAGTTTCGAACTCAGGTTCGTCTTTGGTCGGGTGAATACAGTCAACCGGGCATGAGTCCACACAGGCGGTGTCCTTCGTCTTAATGCACGGCTCGGCAATGATATGTGGCATGAGTGGTGTCCTTTCGCTCAAGACCTATTCTGATCCCCAAATAGACGGGGAAAGGTCTCTGAGTATTCCATGTAGTTTAGTCGGCTGCAAGTGATATTGCAGTTGAGACGAATTCTCAATCGTTTCATGGGTGATAACCCCACAGACCAAGCATCGGGCGTACGATCTAATATGACTGAAACTGCAGCTCAATCCGTGTCACTCAAGCACTCAATCCCTACCGAACGCCGCGATGAGCACCTGCAATGGCTCCTCGAAGTTACCCAGATTCCTACCGCAGCAGGCAAAGAGCATCGGGTGATCGCTTGGATTGATGCTTGGCTTGGCGAACGGGATTATCTGAGCAAGCACGCCGATCCCCACGGCAACTTCGAGATCCGTATCAAAGACGCTCAATTATCCGATCATCCGATCTACTTCACCGCACATCTCGACCACCCAGGATTCGTCGTCGAAGAAGTTCAATCCGATACCGAGCTCATCCTCTCCTTCCGCGGGGGTGTGATGGCGGACTACTTCCCAGACGCGAAAATAAAAATTCACAACACCGATACCGGGTTCGTCATCGGCACAATCATAAATGAGATCAAAGCACCCAACGACAAGGGGGTTGAAGAATCGTGCACGCCGTTCAAACGATACCGATGCACACTCGATGAATCGGCAAAGATCTCAACCGGGACCATCTGCACATGGGATCTCCCCAACGCGAAGGTCGTCGATGATGAGTTCGGTGGGATTATCCACACGAATGCATGCGATGATCTCGCCGCGGTCGCGGCTGCACTATCCGCGATCGACGAACTGGCATTGCTCGAATCCCCCGGCAACGAAGTTGGCGACACCCGCGTGCTCTTCACGCGAGGCGAAGAAGTCGGGTTCATCGGTGCGATCGGCGCAAGCCGAGACGGGTTCATGCCCAAAGGATCGCGCATCATTGCGCTGGAAAACTCGCGTGCATTCACCGACTCACCAATCCACGGCGGCCCGATCGTCCGTGTTGGAGATCGGATCAGTATCTTCTCTCCAGAACTCACCGGCGCTGTTGCCAAAGTCGCGGAACGAATCGCAGGCGGACCCGCGGCGCCAACCGCATCCCAGAAAATAAGCGAGATGCCCAAATGGAAATGGCAACGCAAACTCATGGCAGGCGGCGCCTGCGAAGCAAGCGTGTTCTGCGCTTATGGGTACTGCGCTACTTGTGTGTGTCTCCCATTGGGCAACTACCACAATATGGCCGGGCTCGCCGAAGCGCAAGCAGGCACCCATGACGGTCCACCAAGGGTCGGCTGCGAATACATCGGACTCGATGACTACGCCGGGATGGTCGACCTGCTCATCGGTTGCAGCATCGACCTCCCCGGATCACCCGGATTTGTCGAGCGGGTTGAGAAACTCTGGACAGATACAAAGTTTGTGCTTGAGAACTGAACAAGTTTTCATGATATGAAATCAATCAATAGATACTCCCAATAAAGAGATCCTATCTGATACAATTGGATTCAGCGCTGTCCATTGATTCACAATGTTTGCGCCATCACTAAAGAGGAGTTTGCTTTGGGATTTTGGATCACACTGGGCATATTGGCTTTCCTCGTTGTTGTCGTCTTGCTGTTTGTCGTCGGCATATACAACAAACTGGTTACACTGAAAAACCGGTATCTCAACGCATTTGCCCAGATCGAGGTTCAACTCAAACGCCGACATGATCTGATCCCCAGTTTGGTCGAAACCGTCAAAGGTTACATGGCACATGAGCAAGAAACTCTCGAAGCCGTGATCAACGCTCGAAATCTTGCCGCAAGTGCGCTCAAGGATGCCACCCAAGACGCTAGCAATCCTGAAACAATGAAATCGTTAGCAAACGCCGAGGGCGCACTGGGGGGCGCGATGGGTGGGTTGTTCGCTGTGATGGAAGCATACCCTGATCTTAAAGCGGACAAAAGTATGAGCGCATTACAGGAAGAGCTCACATCAACCGAAAACAAAATCGCTTTTAGTAGACAGGCATTCAACGATTCGATTGCCAAATACAACACCCATCGCCAATCGTTCCCGCAGGTGATCGTTGCCCCGGTCGTTGGGCACGGGACCGACGCGGCCTTCTTGGTGTTTGAAGACTCTGCACAAATCCAAGCAGCACCAAAGATCGATATCACAGGGAACCAATAATCCCTCATGAATACCACAAACCAAGTGATGGATTTCTTTGATCATCAAGAGCGCGCCAAGGCGAACTCTCGACGGTTTACAATTTTGTACATCATTGCGGTCGTTTTAATTTGCGCAGCGGTCGCTCTTGTCGCGGGACTCGTCGCTTGGTTTGCCAGTGATGTGCCCCCTGCATCAAAGCTCGATCTTGTCATAGTCGTATCACTCATCACCGCTGCTGTTACCGCACTCACGATTGTGAGCGGAAGCCTGTACCGGATCTCCGAACTCCGTGGCGGCGGATCATCGGTCGCGATGTCACTCGGCGGCCGATTGATCGACCCCTCATCGCGCGATCCCAAAGAACGCCTGTTGCTCAATGTCATCGAGGAGATGGCAATCGCATCAGGAGTTCCTGTGCCTCCGGTTTTTTTGATGCCCAACGAACATGGAATCAACGCATTCGCTGCCGGGTATGCGCCCGGAGACGCGGTGATCGGTGTGACTCAAGGATGTATCAACGCGCTCACCCGCGACGAGTTGCAAGGCGTGATGGCACACGAGTTCAGTCACATCCTCAACGGGGACATGCGCCTCAACATCAGGATGATCGGATTGCTCAATGGGATCCTCATCATCACGATTGTGGGACAATTGCTCCTTCAATCAGCACCCCGCAGCGCACGGGGGAAGAACGGGCTATGGACTCTGGTTCTTATGCTTGTCATTGCCTTTGCCATGCTCATCATTGGATCCATCGGCGCCCTCAGCGCCCGCATCATCCAAGCAAAGATCAGCAGACAACGAGAGTTCCTCGCGGATGCGTCGGCGGTGCAGTTCACACGCAACCCGAACGGGATCGCAAATGCCCTGCGACGAATCGGGGGACATGCACGACGCGCAAGCATCAAACATCCACGCACACAAGAAGCTGGTCACATGTTCTTTGGCGAAGCATTGCGAGTAACGAGCATGCTCCGATCAACCCTTGCCTCTCACCCGCCGCTCAAAGAAAGGATCATCCGGATCGACCCGTCTTGGGATGGCACCATGCTCGAATCTTTGATTGCTGACGAAAAGATTGCCCCGCTATCAAATCAAGAAAAACTCAAATCGGTGATCCCTGATCTGGGAATAGGAGATTCTGCCCTGTTGATGCCGATGCTCGCCTTGTCAGGCAATATGACCCCTGCGCATATTGAACATGCCCGTTCGATGATCGTCTCGATACCCCAAGAGTTGCGAGATGCCGCCCATGATATTTTTAGTGGGAGCGCTGTGGTCTACGCATTGCTACTCGATCGGAAAGACGCCGGGATTCACCAAGCGCAAATCGATCATCTCAATCAACACGCCGACCCGGCAATTGCTGCGATGGTCGAAGTGCTCTCATCGATCGCGTCAACGATGAGTCCTGAACTGCGTTTGCCCTTGTTTGACATGACGCTTGGTTCATTGGCTCATCTTTCAGAAAATCAGCATCGCGAATTTCGCGCCAATGTCAATGCGTTGATCAAGATTGATAACTCTGTCGACCTCTTCGAGTGGGTCACCCTGGGCGTACTCACACGACATCTCGACGAACGATTCGGTCAATCCAAACCACAAGTCACCCAGTATTATGCGCTGGGAAAACTGACCAATGAGATCAGCGTTCTGTTGTCCGCTCTGGCGTACGCAGGCGCAACAGACGAGTACGCCGCCGGTGAGTCCGTGCTCTTAGGCGAGGACTCATTAAAATCGTTGTTGCGCGGGGCACAAATCAATCTACTGCCAATGGAGCAGTCCAATCTCCATGCCCTTGATACAGCGCTGAGAACACTCGCCCAATGCGCAGCAAAGCTCAAGCGAGATCTGCTCAAAGCCTGTGCCCTCGTGGTCGCTGCGGATCGCGAAATCACAACGAACGAGGCGGAACTGCTGCGTGCGGTCGCCGATATCTTGGGCGTCCCAACCCCTCCATTGTTACCCGGACAAAAACTTTTGTAATCCAACGAAAACCCCGCTCTGTTGAACGGGGCTTTGAACAACTCTCCATACTGAACTCACGGTGCACAAAAACAGGATGACCCGATCTCTGTGTCCGCGCTCGCAAACGCATCAGCGAGCGCTTCATCGTACGCAATCGCTTCGTCCATACGGCCTTGCCCGACAAGCGATTCACGCAAACCCGTCAACGCCCATCCATTGCCAATATTTTTCGCAAGGTCTTCGCGGTAGATTTTCTCTGCCTCGACAAACTTACCGTCCGCAACAAGCAGCGCGCCCAGCGCATGACGAACCGGGAGCATCCACGCGGGAGGTTCGTCGTATACAAGCGCGTCTTCATAGATGATTCCTTCGCGCATGATGTCGAATGCTTCTTGGGTTCTGCCCTCTCGGTAGAGTAGTTCGCCGCGGATCATGGCGCGCGCGATTGGAAGCACATCGTGCACGCTATTGTTAAACACATTCCATTCCTCAGGGACCAACGCAACCCTGCGTTCAAACTCTGCCATTTCTATCCGCGCATTGTCGGTTTCACCAAGCGCAGAATACGCAATCGATCTCGCATATGACCAGGTCGCACGCGACATAAATCGCCATTCTGGGTAATCTGATTCTTCAAGAATCTGTTCCCACTTCCCGAACCGGATCAGCACATGCAACGACGAAGGCATGATACCCTCGATCAATCCTGCAAAGCTCCGCAGCGCTGGCTCAGGCATTTCGTTTTCGAGGTCCCGCGCTGCACCGATCGCGGTTTCAAAGTCGCCCGACATCATGGATGCGAATGCGAGAAAATGTAGGTTATGCGCATAGTACGCTGCGTACATACCCGGCTGAGGTGCGTCGGCAAAGTACGCACGATCCGCGTTGATCGCTGAAATGTTTGATTCTGCAGCATCGCTGTACCGCCCTACACGAATAAAAATATGTGAGGGCATATGCACCAGATGCCCAGAACCAGGTACGAGACTTGTGAGTTCCTCAGCTGCCGATACTGCGCGGGCAGGATTGCTCGACGCTTCTACAGCATGGATATAGAAGTGCTTTGCGCCCGGATGACGCGGATGAGATTCCATCACCCCTTCGAGCACCGTGACCACTTCTTCGATGCGTCCCTTGGGTGCCCCATCGTTTTCCCAGTAATCCCAAGGCTGAAGATTCATCAACGACTCGGCATACAACGAAGAGACATCAGGATCATGAAAGTATTGACGATACACCGCGCCCATTGAATCCGCGTACGCCTGATCGAGCGATGTCCGATCTTCGGGCGCAGGGAACTCGTAGCGCGCCGAGACTGCATTCACCAGTGCATGTTCAACCGCAGATTCGGTATCAAGACGCGCCAGTGCTTTGTCCGCCGCCACCCGCGCAAACTCGGAGCGATTCCCCGTCATTTCGGGATCATTGATATTGATCCCGTGACAGTACGCAATCCCCCACCAGGGCATCGCTGCAGAATCATCCAAGGATGCAGCCTGCTCGAATGAACGGATTGCTTCATCATGGTTGAACCCGTACATCTGTTGCATGCCTTGGTTGAACCATTGTTGAGCACTCTGTGAATCAGTTGTCATTGTTCGCGTGTAGTTCCCAAACCCCTCATACATGTGCGCCCCATTGCGAAGCGATTCCGATTGACACCCACCAGCAACCAATCCGAACATGCACGCACCGGTTGCAATCGCGATTACTATTGATCTTGACTTTGACATTTGTATCCCCCTCGAGAACTGATTCACTTTGTAATAAACAGGATACCATATTACCATAATCTCTGACAACATGTGAACGCTGCGAAGCCGTCATCTATACGATCAAAAAGACCCCGCTCAATGAACGGGGTCTTTGTAAACATCCTGTTTGATGCTTGTTTAGCTGTCTTCTGCCTTCGAGATCTGCCATTCTTCGAGATCAACCGGAGCTTGACGCCCGAAGATCGAAACAAGCACACGGACCATGCCCTTCTCGGGGAATAACTCGTCGACGGTGCCTTCGTAGTTCTCGAATGCACCCTCGCGGATCATGACTGCCTCGCCCTTTTCGAATGAGAGCTTGATGGTTGGTTCGTCTTCTGGCTTGCGTGAATCGAGGAGCATCTTCTCTGCTTCATGCATCGCCATCGCGGTGGGTCGGCCTGCAGTGCCGATGAAGTCACCCACACCGGTGGTTTCTTTGATGAGGAAGAAGATATCCTGCGGGATTCTGCCGTCCTCTTCAAGACGCATCTCCACGAAGACGTACCCCGCGTAGAGCTTCTCTTCTTTGATCTTTGCTCGGCCGCCCTTGATGGTTTTAATCTTCTCTGTGGGCACCAAGATCCGGCCCACAAGGTGGGTCATGTTCTCGATCTGAATCTTGCGGAGCAATGTATTCTGAACGGAGTTCTCTTTGTTTGATGCAACACGGAGAACGAACCATTGCATGCCGTCTTGGACCAATGGTTCATCATGACCGATCATGCCTTCGATGGTCGAGTTGGATTGCTCCTGAGCTTCTGCCTGCGCCTCTTGCTCTGCAGCTTGCGCATTGTGGGTCTGCTCTTGTTCGCTGATGTCGGTCGCGTTGTTTGTTTGTTCGTCCATATTCGCTGAGCTCCTATCGAGCGTGCTGTCTAGGTCGGTTTGGTTGTGTGTATCCGTGTTGATCATCATTCGACTTTACTTCAACCTTCAAGAACCCCGATTGCCTTGAAGAATGATGAAAAGAGCGTGTCTACCCCGAAGAGGAAACCCGCGATAAGGAAGGTCGCGACGATCACCACGATTGTTGAGCCTTTGATTTCGCGATAGGTCGTCCAGTTGACCTTTTTCATCTCGCCGTCGGTTGCGATGAGGAACTCGACGATGTTCTTCTTTGAACCAACAAAGAAGTACAACCCGATCGCGCCGATGAGCATGATCCCGCCTGCAACTGCAGATTGGAGATACTGAACCGGATAGATCGGTGTTGGGGAGGATCCTCGGACCGCTGCATCGAGGGTGTATGCACCCTCTTCGCCTTTGCGAATTTCGATCGCGCTGTTGCCGTTATCACGAACATCGTCGTTGGAGAAGTTGCTGATGATCATTTTGCCCGTCGCGCCCTTGCCGATGGTGATTTCATCAACCGTTGCTTCCCCGAACTCGACAGGCACTTCCGGGTTAACAGAGTCTTCGTTATAATGGTAAAGCACAACGGAGTCACCCGCATTCACAGTACCTTCCACATTATTGATTGAGAATGTCCAAGCACGAGCGGGCAAACGGATTGCACCCGCTTGACCCCAGCCGTACGCGGCTGCCGCAATGATCAACACCCCGCAAAACGCGGCGGTCATCACCCGTACCCAGTACCCTTGTCCTGATTTGTATATCCCGAATGACATTGTTCTCATAACCTCTTGAATAGGAATGTATCCATCTCGTGAGGCAGATCAATGGAGTCGCGCAACACTGATGTCGCACAATCGATTTGCCAAATACAGGCACACATTCGATCTGTCCGTGATCCCCAACAGGGAAACTTCGAACAGGAAAAATAAACACGGCAGGAAGGATTCGAACCTACGACCGTTGGATTTGGAATCCAATGCTCTACCAGGCTGAGCTACTGCCGTATCAGGATATTGGAGTATGCCAACACCCTGGATTTCGTGTTTACTTGCGCTTGATCTTATGAAGGGTGTGCTTGCGAAGGCGTGGGCAATATTTATTGAACCCTTCCTTGATCCGGTCCTCGATGCCACCCTTGACATTGATTGAGGTACGGTAGTTCAGGTCACCGGTTTCGGTGCATTGAAGCCAAACATATTCGCGTGCAACTGATTTTTTTGCCATGATAAGCCTCCTCAGGCTTCTTTGAAACGGTCTTGATGACCATGTGAACCAACCGGCCCACCAGCCAATCGGTGATTTTTTCCGAAAATCGGCCTGGCGACTCTCATCGTCAGGCCGAAAAGCTTGTATCTGGGATCAGTGACCAGTTTCGATCACTCTTGCAACGCAAGAATCGATCCCAAGAATGATTACTCGATGATTTCGGTTACGGTACCCGAACCGATGGTGCGGCCACCTTCGCGAACCGCGAAGCGGAGACCATTTTCCATCGCTACTGGTTTTTCACCAAGATCGATTTCCATGGTCACGTTGTCACCAGGCATACACATTTCTGCCTTTGCGCCGCCGTCACCGAAGAGGTTAAGAACCTGTCCAGTTACGTCTGTTGTACGGAAGTAGAACTGTGGCTTGTAACCAGCGAAGAACGGAGTATGACGGCCGCCTTCATCTTTGCTCAAGACATAGACCTGTCCCTTGAACTTGGTGTGTGGCTTGATTGAGCCTGGCTTACAGATAACCTGACCACGAGTGATCATGTCCTTGTCGATACCACGGAGGAGTACACCACAGTTGTCGCCTGCACGGCCTTCGTCGAGTGTCTTCTGGAACATTTCAACACCGGTAACGGTTGTTGCTTGGTTTTCCTTCTGAAGACCAACGATTTCTGCTGCATCGCCAACGCGAACAACGCCACGCTCTACACGACCGGTTGCTACAGTACCACGACCCTTGATCGAGAAAACATCTTCTACGGAGATCAAGAATGGCTTGTCGTCTTCACGAGCAGGCTCTGGGATGTAGCTGTCGATGGTGTCGAACAACTCGTCGATTGGGCCACAAGCGGTATCGTCGCTTGGGTTTTCGAGTGCAAGCTTGGACTGACCACGGATGATCGGGGTGTCGTCGCCTGGGAACTCGTACTTATCGAGAAGCTCTCTAATTTCCATTTCTACGAGGTCGAGGAGTTCTTCGTCGTCAACAAGGTCAACCTTGTTCATGAATACAACGATGTAAGGAACGCCTACCTGGCGAGCGAGCAACACGTGCTCACGAGTCTGAGGCATTGGTCCTGAGTCCGAAGCAACCACGAGGATTGCGCCGTCCATCTGAGCAGCACCAGTAATCATGTTCTTTACGAAATCCGCGTGACCCGGGCAGTCAACATGTGCGTAGTGACGACCTTCTGTTTCGTACTCAACATGAGCTGAGTGAATCGTAACAGTCTTGTTCGCGTCACGAACAGTACCACCCTTGGTGATTTCTGCGTATGACTTGGCGCCCTGAACGAGACCCTTGTGGTCTGCACGAGCAACCATCGCTGCGGTTAGGGTTGATTTACCGTGGTCAATGTGACCGATGGTGCCGACATTCACATGTGGCTTGGTCCGTTCAAAGTTTGCTTTGGCCATTGTTCTTACCTCTTGGATTTCGGCAGGGTGACGAGCTTTACACCCAGTCCTGCCTGTTCCCGTTGTTCTTTGCTTCTCGCAGCCGATGCGATCCGCTCTGTGACTTCTTTGCTATGACTTCAATAACGATAGAAGCCACAATGCTTTACTATGCCGAACTGTCCACAGTCGGCGTACAATTCTTTTCACTCCATCAGCAATACCCCATCAAAACAGGACACTGCATTCTGGAAAGCCGCTGGAGAGATTTGAACTCTCGACCTCACCCTTACCAAGGGTGCGCTCTACCACTGAGCTACAGTGGCGACTTCACCAAACCGTTTTACAAAACCAAGGCGTGTGCTCGATCCAATCTCTTGCGAGCACAGACCACACACCCCGGCGTAAAAACCGCCCGGCTTGAAAACCGAGCGGGAAGGAATAATACCCTCACCTATCAGCCGGTCAACCAATTGCCCCTGCTGGGTTTGAGAACATTGCACATTCTCACAATTCATACGCAATTCTCACAAGGCAACTCAAATTCCACACCCATTGAAGACTCTCACGAAGTCTTTTTGACTCACTTAGCTGCAATCTAATCGTGTTTGTGGTTTGATCGGCATTTTTTACTTAGCAATCTCTACACCATCAGCACACATGAATCATCACTAAAAGCGCCTAATCATGGTCTGAATCCCTACTACAGACCATCTTTTGTCGTTGTATATCAGTTCCATATATTGTAAAATGGACTCGACTCATGCTGATGTACACAGGGCATCTGCATTTTTACATGAAAGAACGTCCATATGCCTCGAAACTACACACGCTACTTCCCCGCTGTTGCCGCGCTCACGCTTGCGAGTTCTCATGCCTCGGCAACCTGGTCAATCCTTATCGCCGACACACGCACAGGAGAAATCGTCATCGGGTCCGCGACCTGCCTGGAATCTTTTGACCTTCGCAGAGAAACTCCGGTGCTCATCACGGGAGTCGGCGCGGTCACTGCTCAATCCGCGGTTGATGGATCAGGACTCAACCGGATGCTCATCCGCGATCGGTTGCTTCAGGGGGTGCCTTTGGAATCGATCCTTGAAGAACTTTCCAACTTTGATGCGGGGCACCTCAACCGTCAGTATGGATTCATCTCCGCGACGGGTGATTCCTTGGGAGAAACACTCACCTACTCCGGTATCCAGAACGCAGACTTTGCCGGCGGCATCACCGGGCGCATCGAACGCGGACAACCAGGACCCACTGATGACATCATCTATACCGTGCAAGGCAATATCTTGTCGGGGGAAAATGTCGTCCAGGGCGCCGTCGATGCGATTGTGCAATCCGCTGCCGATGATTCAGATCTCCCCGGGATGTTGATGTCCGGGATGCAAGCAGCCCGGATGGAAGGCGGCGATGGCCGATGCTCGTGTTCATCAGGCAACCCTACCGGCTGCGGATCACCACCACCCGAACCATTCAAAAGCGCTCACATCGCATACATGCTCGGCGCACGCACAGGCGATATTGATGCTGCTCGCGCCTTCTACCCCATCACCAACAACGCAGGCGGCATGGCGCTGCTCGATATCAACCATGACGGCATGGACGATGTACTCGTCGGTGACGCAATCAATAACGAACTCAATGTCTTTATCAACTCCGCAAACCCAGGCGATCCACTCTCGCATGTCATGCTTGATAGAATTATCAACCTTGGCCCATCGGGTGTTGTTGCAATGAGCGCCAGCGATTTGAATAACGATGGCCTGAAGGATGTTGCTGTCGCATTGAGTACGCCTCCAACACTGGCGTTGCTGCTCGGGCAAGAATCGGGCGTCCTCAGCGAGCCAATCACCCACCCACTGCTGGCAACACCCACAGGATTGAAAACCGCCAAGCTCAACGCGGGCTCAAGTGATACAATCATTGTGTCTCAAGGCTCAATTGATACAGTCCAGTTCTTCACAATCCTTGGCGATCAGATCACTCAAGCGGGTCCCCTGAACATTGCCGGCAACCCCACTGCAATCATGGCTGCAGATGTTGTTGGTAATAGTGAACTCGATCTCATCATCGCCCGTCGTGACGAAAACACAGTGTGGATTGGTCAAAATGTAGGCAAGGACGGATTCATCGAGGCTGCCAACATCCCCACCGCCAATGAACCCCACGCTCTGGCAACGCACGATCTCGATAATGATGGCGATCAAGAAATCGTGGTCCTGAGCAACACCGGTAGGCGAGTCGAAATCTTCAATGAAGATGCAGGAGTATGGACACGCACCAACGAGATCATCATCAATCGCGACGGCCAAGGCCTTGCAATCGGCGATTTCAACAACGACACACTCCCCGATATCCTCACAACTTCATCGTCCCCCCAACGAAACCTACAACTCTTCACCAATGACGGCAAAGGCGGATTCCCCTTCAATCACACTGTGAAAGTTGGACGCGATGCACAGTACATCGCACTCTCTGACATGAACGCAAACGGGAATCTCGATGTCGTCGTTGCCAACTCAGGTGATACCGGATTGAACCTGATCGACAACCCAAGAGGGTCTCTCATGCCACCCCCATCGCGATTCGCTGACGGGGACTACTTCCTTGAGTTCAACATCGCAAACCAACGAGCAGACGACCCCGACCCCGTCGATCAAATGACTGATCTCTTCGCCCAATGGCGATCGGGACTCGAAGGAAAAGTTGATGCGGTCCGATCCTCCGTACAGTCGCGCACACGGTTGGCATCGAATCAGTCCACCACGATCACCGTCAACCTCCGGGATTGGCACAACGATCTGCTCCCGATCACCGACGCATCGAGCTTGTCCGCGATCAGCACCAACACCCGGTTGACCATCTCTGATCCAACCCTTGTATCCCCAGGTATTTTCACCTTTGAAACAAGTGCCCATCCTGAACTCCTCGGCACCGGATCCCTGCGATTTATGTACGACGACGGAACGAATCATGTCGAACTCATGCCGACGCATTCGATTGATATCGTCGAAAACATCGCTGATTTCACCAATGACGGGCAACTGAACTACTTTGATCTTTCCGCCTTTGCGATGCTGTTTATTGCCCAAAGCATGGACGCAGACTTAAACAACGACGGATTCATAAGCAATCTTGATGTTGTCGTTTTCCTTGCCGAACTCGCGGGTTAAATCCCGCGTAACACTTTCCCAATAACCAGTTACCCCCTTTCAAACGCATGCACGCTGATGCTTTGCTGTGCTACGATATTGGTTCATGGCGAGGGACTCCCAAAGAACACAGGAATATACACATGAAAACGTTCATCAAAATAGCAATCGTACTTATACTCGTGATTGTCATCACCGTCGTCGCGCTGGGATACTTTGTATTCTCATCCATTGACAAGATCGCCAAGAGCGCTGTCGAGTACGGCGGAACATACGCAACACAGGTCGACACCACCGTTGAAACAATGGATGTTGCGTTCACAAAAGGCACCGTCGATATGGGCGGGCTCACCCTCGCCAACCCCGCAGGATTCACAACTGATCATTTCTTCACACTCGCAACGACCAACGCATCGTTCGATCTGGAATCCCTCCAAGCTGAGAAATACATCATCCCAACGATTAGTCTCAAGGGTATCGATGTCATCCTCGACAAGGGACAGACGCCATCGAACTACAACACCGTTTTGAACAGCTTAAAGAGATTTGAATCCGGTGAGGCTGCTCCCGCTGACAGTACAAAGAAAGGCAAAGCGGTCGTCATCAAGTCCTTGGTCATTGAAGATATCAACATCCATCTCGCCAACATGCGTGGAGTCAACATGCTTGTTGGCGAAGTTGCGATCAACATCCCAAAGATTGAGCTCCAGAACATCGGCGAAGAGCGAAGCATGACCGCGAGTGATATCTTCAACCTCGTCATCAAAACTGTCCTCGCGGCAGCAGTCGAAGCCGGAGGCGGGATCATCCCAGCAAATGTTCTCAACGATCTCAGCAGCGGCCTCGCGGGACTCACCTCCCTGAGCGACATGGGCATCAATGCCATCTCGGATCTGAACCTTGATGAAACAATTGGCAATGTCAGCGAAAAGGTTGACGAAGCAATCGATGATCTCTCCAAAGAAGGCGAAAAAGTCATCGAAGATGCCCAAGAATCAGTAGATAAGGCGATCGACGACGCGTCCGATAAGCTCAAGAACATGTTTGGTGGCAAAAAAGAAGATGACGACGGATAACCAACCCCAACCCAAACACTGATTTCATCATTCCAGACACATACATAGAGCCCAATCCCCCCTAGGATTGGGCTTTTTCTGTGTAAAATCAGATCCCTGCAAGGTTCAAATGCAACAACCCGCAGAGATATGCGTATCTTTTTACGGATCGGGCTTGTTTGGGACGGTCTATCGGTGTCTTCTTCACCGATTGAAGCAGGGATTACATATTGGACCTTTGACAAACGATCATTCCAGATGCTCGTCCCCCGCTTACGCAATCGCGTGATCAAACCTGAAGAATCGGACTCGATCAAACGATGATGAGTTCAAGTTCCCCGTAGACCCAACGCATCGCCTATGCGGTGCATCAAAATGACTGTTTTGCAACCGAGAATCATTACCATGCACCAGAATCAACATATTACCGCTGCCCTCATGATCGCCCTTACCAGCGGGTCATGTCTTGCTCAACTGTCTTCGCAAAAAGCTGACGCACAAGCATCGTCCCAGAACATTGCCCAGGGCACCCAATCTGTTCGCCTTGCAAGTACGCAGATCCAATCCATCCAACAAGCATTCAACTGGTTTGATCGTGACGCGGATATCTTAAACAATCCGCTCACCCCGCGCACAGTATTCGTTGAATACCCAGGACTCAAAGAGCGATCCGAGTTCCTCAATGTACAAGTCAAATCTCAAGACCAGATGATCCAGCAGCTCGCATTTGAAACCAACCAAAGTGCTGCAACAAGACCCGTCAACCAATCACAAACCCGTGCAGCGGACGCGCCCGATGCTGCGACCATTATCCAGGCACAAATCAATGCCCGTATTGTTGGCGCTGAACAACGCATCCTCGATGCACGCAATCGGATCGCCCCTGCAACACGCCAAGCATATCTCGATGTTGACATGCACTCGATCAAAATCCCTGCTGGCGTGAGCGCTGAGCTCGCTGCGGAAGCGCTGATGCTCACCGGGGACTACGAGTTTGTGTCCATCGACTGGATCTGCTACCCCGTGGACACTACACCAAACGACTCACTCTTTTCAACCCAGTGGTATCACCCATCCAACAGAATCGATACCGTCGGCGCGTGGGATGTCACCCAAGGATCATCAAGCACCATCATCGGCGTTGTTGATTCAGGTGTCGATATCGATCACCCGGATCTCGCAGCAGCGCTCGTTCCCGGATACAACTCCGTGGACAACCTCGCAGAGGTTGACGGCGGCATCGTCAACGACACCCTCGTAGGTCACGGCACACTCGTCGCAGGTTCCGCAGCAGCAATCGGGAACAACGGCACCGGGATCTCCGGGATCGGGTGGAACTTCGGGATCATGCCAATCAAAGTCACCAACAACAACAGCGGCACCGCAGCCCTCTCCGAAATCCTCGAAGGCGCTCGCTGGGCATCCGACAACGGCGCATACGCGGCCAACTGCTCCTTCGGCGGTGCAGAAGATGTCGCGACCGCGTCAACAGGTGGTCATATCCGCCTTGAAGGGCACCTCCTTGTATTCGCAGCCGGTAATGATGGGCTTGCAAACCAAACAAGAGACTGGGAAGATGTCACCATCGTCGGCGCTTCAAACTCCGCGGACAACTGGGCAAACTTCTCACACACCGGAGTCGGGATCGATTGCATCGCACCAGGCGTAAGCATCCGATCAACCAACCGCACCGGCGGATACTCCTTCACCACAGGAACAAGCTTTTCCGCTCCGATCACCGCGGGCGCTTTGATGCTTGTCCATGATGCAAACCCATCTTTGAGCGCCGATGAAGTTGAGTATATCTTGCTCAACTCATGCGACGACTTCCAGGCAATCGGGGAAGACGACCAAACAGGTTGGGGCAGAATCAATGTCGGACAAGCAGTCCAAGACGCTGTCTTCGGCCCATCAATCACCAACCTCCCCTTCAGCGAAGAGTTCCCAGATGCAACACTCTCAACCGATTGGCGCAACCCCGTCGGCGATGTGGATGTCTCACAGAACGCAGTCAACATCCCATCCGGTTTGTACGCACTTAACCTCGACGACAATGATTCGATCGAAACTATCAATATGCGCGCTGCATTCCTTGGGGGTTCACCCGCTGAGATTCAGTTCTACGCTGAGCATCGCGGCGTAGAAGCAGGCGAAACACTCTCTGTAGAATACTTCAACCTGCTCAGCAACTGGGCACCGCTCACCACCATCGTTTCGAATGGTACAAACCAAGAAGACTTCATTCAGTATCGCATCGCAATGCCAACACTGGGCAACCACGACGAGTTCAAACTCCGATTCGCTGCGAACGGTTCAGATGACGGCGATGACTGGTACATCGACGATGTCAAAGTTCAAGAGTTCTCAACCAATGCATTCCCATGGGAAGAGAGTTTCGAGGATGGGATCACACTCACCCTCGATTGGGCATCAAGTAACGCCGATGCGAGCGAAGAGGCAAACAACGAACCAGACGGGATTATGAGTGCCCGCTTAACACAACAAGACTCAATGACCAGCGCCGATGTGGATGTCACGACCGCTGCGTCGGTGATCTATGTCCACTTCTACACCCAGCACCTGGCTGTCGAATCTGGCGAATCACTCAATGTAGAATACAAGACACAACTCGGTGCATGGAACACACTCATGAGTGTCGAATCCGATGGCACCGACCAGAACTCATTTGAACTCTCACAGATCGCCCTCCCATTTGATGCCTATGGAGGCAACACCGCACTCCGTTTCACCGCTGATGGCGATCAAGCAGACGACACATGGTTCCTCGACGCGATTGCAATCACCACCGAGTTTATCGAAGAGCAGACCTGTCCCGCCGACCTCACGGGTGACGGAACACTCAACTTCTTCGATATTTCCGCATTCCTTACCGCATTCAATGCCCAAGACCCGATCGCAGATTTCACCGATGACGGCTCATTCAACTTCTTTGATGTATCCGCCTTCCTCGTTGCGTTCAACACAGGGTGCCCATAACACCACATAACAAACTGACAACCAAAAGAATTTCAAAAACGAAACTCACCAACCGATCGAAGGAGACGGTTTTATGAAACCAATCACTACACCCAACACAACATCAAACTTCAAGCGATACGCGTGCACACTGAGTGTCGCGATCCTCGCGCTTAGCGCAGGTTCAGTATCCGCGATGCAATCACAACCCGCAGACAACAACACCTCGCGCGTGTCTGCGATCGCAACCCGATCCCTCGCGCTCCAACCCGGTGATGATTCACTGATCAGCAACGCCCTGGGGAACCCGATCGAGTTCGTGGCACTTCCAAAGAGCAGAGAGTTCAGCGGCCAACTCATCGTTCACGCCAAAGCAAGCAAAAAACGAACCGCGTCTGCACGCGTTTCACCACTCACCGTACGCACCAGCCAGTTCGTCGATGAGTATGTCGTCGATGTCCCTGCGGGCATGACCGAAGGCGAGCTCGCAGCGGTGCTGATGGCAACAGGCGATTACGAGTTCGTCGAACCCAACTGGACACTCTTCCCTGCTGTAGTTCCCAACGACTCACAGTACAACTCAAGCTGGCAACACTCTCGCATCCAATCCGCGTCCGCGTGGGACCTCAACACCGGGAGCTCAGACATTATCGTCGCGATTTGTGACTCTGGTGTCGATCTCAATCACCCGGATCTCGAAGATTCATTGATCCCCGGATTCAATGCTGCGGACAACGTCGCACAAGCAAACGGCGGCGATGTAAACGACATCAACGGGCACGGCACATTCGTTTCGGGATGCGCTGCTGCACGCGGTAACAACGGCACTGGCGTCGTCGGTGTTGGATGGAACTTCTCGATCATGCCGATCCGTGTGACCAACCTCAACAATGGAAATGCAAGCGGATTCGATATCATCGAAGGCGCGAGATGGGCTGCAGAAAACGGTGCTCATGTCATCAATGCAAGCTTCTCAGGCGGAACTGGTGCTGCAAACCAGAGCGCAGCTGCATATGTCAAAACACATGGCGCACTCCTCTTCTGGTCATCAGGGAATGATGGATCACTCATCTCGCCAAACCGACCAGACATCGTGATTGTTGGATCGACCACATCTTCAGATAATCGCTCAGGGTTCAGTAACTTCGGACCCGCAGTCGACATCGTCGCACCGGGATCAAGCGTCCGATCAACACGCAACGGCGGCAGTTACGGCAACGGGTCCGGGACGAGCTACGCATCTCCGATCGCAACCGGCGTTGGCGCCATGATCTATGCCGTCAACCCAGATTTTAATGGCGATGATGTCCAAGCAATCCTCTACCAAAGTGTTGATGATCTTGGCGCAACCGGGCGAGATGACTTCTTCGGCCGAGGACGGGTCAACACCCGCAGCGCAATCGAAGCTGCTCAAAGCTATATCCGACCAACTCAAACACCGCTCTCCGAATCATTTGAATCGAACAGCTGGGAAGATGTCTTCGTTGCTTCATCAGGTGCAATCCAAACCGCGATCGACCCACAAGCACCCCAGGGCACAAGCGTCTTGGTGCTTGACGGCACCGACATCGCAGAAACAGTCCCACTCGCTGCAAGAACAGGATCAACAAACTATATCCTGAGCTTCGCACTCAATGCAACAGATATCGAACCAGGCGAAACTCTCGAAATCCAGTTCCTAGAAGACCCATCGGTCGCAGGCGCAAACACGTGGACAACGATCCATGAAATCTCAGGCGAAGGCGGAGTCTCACAAAGCTATATCGATTTTGCGCTCGCGCTCCCAAGCGAATACAAATGGCACGGCTCAAAGCTCCGGTTTGTATCCAACGCGTCTGACTCATCAGACACATGGAGCATCGACAGCTTCTCCATCGACACCATTGTTGATTCTGTTGCACCACTCGAAGAGAACTTCGAATCCGGGATCGCTTCTGTCGTCCGATGGACATCAAACCAAGACACAGAAGTAAGCTTTGCCGACAACAACTTCTCATTGGTCATGACTGACGCAGACCTGCTCGAATCACGGGATATCCCGCTCGATCAGTTCGGCATCGTCCCCGCATACATCCGATTCGACGCCTGGATCGACAACCAAGCGCTCCCAGGCGATGAACTGATTGTCGAAGTGCTCAACATCGTCGACAACTATGAAGTCGCAGGAACAATCGATGCAAGCGAACTGACCAGCTCGCCTCAGGCATTCGAGATCAATGTGCCCATCACCGCGATCGCGATCGCGGATATGCGTCTTCGTCTGCGGACGAACACAGTGGGCGCCTTCCACCTCGATAACATCTATGTCGGTGTAGACGAGCTTGTCGCAGGGTGCAACGATGCGGATATTGCTGAACCATTCGGAACCCTGAACTTCTTCGATGTCTCCGCGTTCCTCTCTGCATTCAGTGCCGAGGAACCCGAAGCAGATCTCACAGGCGACGGAACCTGGAACTTCTTCGATGTCTCAGATTTCCTGACCACCTTCAATACCGGCTGCCCATAACCCAGCCGCAAAACTGAAAAGAGTAGTTCAAAAACAAAGGCCGACCCATTCACAGGGTCGGCCTTTTTATATTCAATCTCACAGCATTCGCTTACGGGCAACCCGCAGTAAACGAGTTGAGGAAATCGGAAACATCAAAGAAGTTGTAAAGCCCATCACCTGTAAAGTCCGCGATCGGATCTTCATTGGCAAACGCATTAAGAAACGCGGAGACATCAAAGAAGTTAAGCAACCCATCACCGGTTAGATCCGCGATACAAGACTCAACCCCGTCATCAATCACTAATGTGACTGCGTCCCAGGTCTGATCGCCTTCAATCACACCTAGATCAGTTGCCGACCCTGTCACAGGATCAATCGTATAAAGGTGACTCGACACCTCTTCAAAGTTATTGGGAGACACTTCGTCGAACCCTTGGATTATCGCATAGAGTGTTCCATCCGCAGCAAAGTCAAGACCCGTCTCAAACTCAGGTGTGAACCCGATCCCGCTGAGGAACTGCGATGAAGCAATCGCATTGGTTTCCAGATCAATGTTCGCAATACGGAGTGATCCACCCGCAAACAGCGCAAGCCCATACAGATCGCCTGGATTCAGCGTTGGATGCCCCTCAGGGACAACCGCCAACGATGACACCGAGTAGTTCAAAATGTTGTGCACACTCAGCACCGCACCCGTATCAGCATCCGCCTGAACAATCCGCAGGAACGCACCAACCGTAGTCGTTACATACGCCACTGAACCATCGTTCGAATACGCCATCCCCGCGACACCCGAATCCATGAACCCGATCGAATCGATCAATGTGTTTCCGTCATTGACCAGATCGAGCGTCCGCAACGCATTGGTGGTGTTCTCAAAGGCAACCAAATCCGAAGTCCCCGGCCGGATATCCGCGCCCCCGAAACGCAAATCTGTCGCCGCGGTCGCAACCACCGAAACATTGCTCGGATTTGCAAGCTCAACCAATCCAACCACCCCGAGTTCAATCCCAGGTGCGCCAAAGAATGCCGAACCCTCAATAATGTATGCGTGAGTTGCTGGGCCGCCCCCCGCGAGCGCTCCAGCGCTGACGACTGACACACCCGCTGCTATTAAACCAATCCGGACCCTTGTCCCGACTCTTGCTTTGTTGATTCTTGCATCCGTATTCATTTCGAACCCTCCCCTGTGATCGCTTGATCATCCTGACGGTTGAGCCCAAGCTCGTCGGCAATCGCGTCCTGCTTTGATCGTGCGTCTGCTGCGGGCATCGCGATCGGTTCACGATCAACGCCAACGCTTGATTCTCGGTTCATCAATCCCGCAGGCAAAGAGAACCGCGTCATATACCGGAACCCGGTCCCCGCTGCTTCTGTCTCGACCACAACGCCCGCGCGTGTCACTTCAAACACGCCCGTTGTCGTGCTCACCAACAAGTTTCCATTGTCGAGCTCTGCGATCCCGCGATACAACTCAAGGTTCCCCGGATCATACTGGCCGACAAGATTCGCATCGGAATCAAACTCAAGTATCACCCCATTGGAAAACGAACACACCAACAGATTCCCGTTGCTCGCGATCGCCATCTGCTGCGGAAAATCAAGTTGAGGCAACACAAACGAGCTCGTAAACCGCTCGTTAAACTTACCATCAAGTGTGTATCGCACGATCTTGTCTTGCCCTTCGTCTGCAACCAAAACCTCGCCGTTGTATTCAATCACATCGAACGGCCCGCGGATCCCGCCATACCGATTAAATACAAAGTCTTCTTTCTCAGATCCATCCGCAGGATCGAGCCGCTTCACATTCTTCTGCGAAACCACCAGATCATTAAACGCACCAGAGTTCGTCACAAGCACATCACCCGCGCCCGGCCCCTGGGTAAGCACATGCCCGCCTCGGATATTGTTCATGATGTTCGTGTCTTCCACCCCCCCCAAAGAGAGCACCTCAACAAACGATCCGTCAGCATTGAACTGTGAAACCACATTAGCAAACTGATCCGTTACGAGCAACGAACCATCCGCAGACAACAACACCTCCATCGGACGATCGAACACATCAACCCCGTTAGCCGATCCGGGATCAGTGATAAATGAATCATCAATCAACGATCCATCTGCTGCACTAAACATCCAGACCCGATCGGAAGTTGAATCCGGGATCAACAAAACATCTTGCCCATGCGCAAGACCACAAACGCCGCTAAGCGCCAACAACGAAACATATCGGACCATCGTAATTCTCTCTCTGCTGAAGTCAAAGTATCGCCTTGCGAACTCAATCGCGAGCACTATGGTATCAGCCCACGATTTTTTCACAAGCAAAAACCGATTGAACAAGATGATTTTCGTCGCACCAAATCATTTTACACAATAAAAAAACCGCTAAAAAGCGGTTCTAAAATCTTGTAACAAGGAAAGGCTTAAGAGTTGATCACACGACCCTCAGACGCGAGCGCCGCCTCGTGCACTGCTTCGTGCATTGTCGGATGCGCGTGCACCGTCGCGATGATCTCTTCGGTGGTTGCTTCGAGCCTTCTCGCCAAGGTCATCTCCGCGATGAGTTCTGTTGCTTGATCACCCAAGATGTGCGTACCGAGAATCTCGCCGCGAGGCAATCCACGGATGATCTTGACAAACCCTTCGGTATGACGAGTCGCAATCGCTTTGCCCAGCGCCTGATTCTGGAACACGCCGACTTCGTAATCTTCACCCTTTTTCAAGCCCTGCGCCTTGAGCGCCTGCTCGGTGTACCCAACCGATCCGACCTGCGGATGGCAATAAGTACAACCAGGGATAACGGTGTAATCCATCGGGATCGGATCGTGCTTGGCTTTACCTTCCTTAAACGCGAACCGCTCAACACAAAGCACCGCTTCTTCGCCCGCAACATGCGCCAACCAAGGCGGACCAATCACATCACCGATCGCGTACACGCCGGGAAGATTCGTCTTGTAATCAAGCGCCTTCGGCTCACTCGGTGTCGTGTCACTCAAAGGTACATAATCTGTTTTGATATGCCCGCGAACGGTTTCGAGTCCGAGCGAATCGTCAAACAACCCATCGTACCGTCCACCAACACCGATCGCCAAAAGCACCTTGTCTGCTTCAAGCACTTCCTTCTTGGACTCATCGGGTTTTCCATCTTTACCCATCGGCGCGACCGTGACTTTGACGCCTTTGCCCTTTGAATCAACATCAAGGACACCGGTCTTAACCTTGATATTGAACCCGTGCTTCTTATAGATCTTGGTCATCTCTTTGCCGACCTGCTCGTCCTCAACAGGAACCAAGCGATCCAACATCTCGATGATCGTCACATCGGTACCGAAGTTCTTGTAAACATACCCGAACTCCATCCCGATCGCACCCGCGCCGACAATGATCAACTTGTCAGGGCGATCAGAGTTGTTCATCGCTTCACGCGCGCCCCAGATCTTGTCGCCATCAAACTTCGCGAACGGCAAGTCCCGCGCAACCGCGCCCGTCGCAATCATCACCTTATCACAGGTAATCGTTTCCTTCACCGCATTCACCTTGACAGGTGAAGGTGTAAGCTCTTCATTGAGATCACAATCACGCAACTCAATCTGGACCCCGTTGGTGCCGGTGCCACCACCTGCTTTGACGATCTTCGCGTGCGCATTGAAGAACTCAATCTTGTTCTTCTTCATCAAGTACTCAACACCCTTATTGAGTTTGTCGGCAACATTACGAGATCGCCCGATGACCTTGTCCCAATCAAACTTCACTTCACCAGTAGAGATGCCCCACTCTTCTTTCTCCGCAAGCTTCTCCATCAGTTCCGCGTTGGAAATCAATGCCTTGGATGGAATACAACCCCAGTTCAGGCACACCCCCCCGAGCTTTGCCCGCTCAACAATCGCAACCTTGTACCCAAGCTGAGCAGCGCGAATCGCACCCACATATCCACCAGGTCCACCACCAACGACGACGACATCAAAGTGCTTGCTTGCCATGACCAAAATCCTCACAAACGAATCCAAAGGGGAACCCGATGGGTGCCCATCCTTGGGGCACGGTGTGTGTTTTCAAAACCAAAGAAGAGACTATAGCGCTTCAGGTGTCATTCAACCCCGCCAATGAGTGTGCCAAATTGTCCCTATTCCAAAATTCATTTATCGGCTGCCGGAATGACAGACTCTCGACCCAATCTGCCGAATCCATACACTACCAACAAGAAATCATCGCGCGTAAACTACTCCAATATCAACCATTAACTCGATATTCACCCACTTTTACGCTCAGATCGAACTGGCACGCCCGATGCAGCCGATAGATAAGACAGCGCATTGATTTTATTCGGAATTGGAACAACCAGATCCCAAATCAAGTTGATGCGTATAGGAGTTATGGTGAGTCTTGGTCGTGTGCCAAGAAATCACCGAAATCATCGGTACACAGGTACCAAATTGCGGTCCGGCTCAAAAGAAACCGGGCAGCGGGAGAAGTTATCATGTTTGAACGATTCACAGATCGAGCCCGCAAGGTTATGGCACTCGCCAACCAAGAAGCCCAGCGCTTCAACCACGAATACATCGGGACCGAGCATATCCTGCTCGGCCTCGTTAAAGAGGGTTCCGGCGTCGGTGCCAATGTCCTCAAAAACCTCGATGTTGACCTCCGCAAGGTCCGCCTCGAAGTCGAGAAGCTTGTCCGTGCGGGTCCTGAAATGGTCACCATGGGCAAACTCCCCCAAACACCGCGTGCCAAGAAGGTGATCGAATACGCCATCGAAGAAGCACGCAACCTCAACCACAACTATGTTGGTACTGAGCACATCCTCCTCGGACTCCTCCGTGAGCACGACGGCGTCGCCGCCCAAGTACTCATGAACCTCGGGCTCAAGCTCGAAGATGTCCGCGAAGAGGTACTCAACCTCCTCGGCGCAGGCGCTGATGCTGAATCCGAAATGAGCTCAGGAGGACCATCCGAATCCGGTTCATCCGCAAAGCCAAAGGGCAAATCAAAGACCCCAGCGCTCGATTCCTTCGGCCGCGACCTCACCCAACTCGCGATCGACGGGCATCTCGACCCTGTTATCGGACGAGCACACGAAATCGAACGCCTGACACAGATCCTTTGCCGACGCACCAAGAACAACCCAGTCCTGCTCGGTGAAGCAGGTGTTGGTAAGACCGCGATCATCGAAGGGCTCGCCCAGCGCATCGTCTCCCAGGAAGTCCCCGACATCCTCCACGAGAAGCGCGTTGTTGTCCTCGACCTCGCCATGATGGTCGCAGGCACCAAGTACCGTGGACAGTTCGAAGAACGCATCAAAGCAGTCATGAACGAAGTCCGCCGCGCGGGCAATGTCATCCTCTTCATTGATGAACTCCACACCCTCGTTGGTGCGGGTGGCGCTGAAGGTGCGATCGACGCATCCAATGTCCTCAAGCCCGCAATGGCCCGAGGCGAAATCCAATGCATCGGTGCAACCACCTTCGACGAGTACCGTAAGTACATCGAAAAAGACGCTGCACTCGCTCGTCGATTCCAATCAGTCCCTGTCGATCCGCCAAACGCTGCGGAATCCGTTGAGATCCTGCGAGGCATCCGCGACAAGTACGAAGAGCATCACCGCGTTGAAATCACCGACGATGCACTCACTGCTGCTGTTGAACTCTCAGGTCGTTATATCACCGGCCGAGTCCAACCAGACAAATCCATCGATGTTCTCGACGAAGCTGGTGCTCGCGTACGGATCAAGTCCATGCGTAAACCACCGAACCTCGCCGACATCGAAGCCGACATCGAACAACTCTCCGTCGCCAAAGACGAAGCAGTGAAGGGTGCCGACTACGAAAAAGCCGCAGAACTCCGCGATCAAGCAGAGCAGATGCGAAAGAAGAAGGAAGAAATCCAAGCCGAATGGCGCGCAAAGCAGCAAGAATCTGCCGGCGTCGTCGACGAGGAAATCATCCGTGAAGTCGTGTCAAAGATGACCGGCGTGCCGCTGCAGAAACTCGAAAAAGAAGAAGCCCAGCGCCTCCTCAAGCTCGAAGACGAACTCCACAAGTCCGTCATCTCCCAGCACGACGCGATCACCGCGATCTCCAAGGCAATCCGACGCGCTCGCGCCGGGCTCAAAGATCCAAAACGCCCAATGGGTTCCTTCATCTTTGTCGGCCCATCAGGTGTCGGTAAAACATTGCTCTCCAAAGCACTCGCCGAGTTTATGTTCGGGAATGCAGACTCACTCATCCATCTGGATATGTCAGAGTACATGGAGAAGCACACCGTATCGCGTCTGGTCGGTGCGCCTCCCGGATATGTCGGATATGAAGAGGGCGGCCAGCTCACCGAAGCAATCCGCCGTCGTCCATACTCCGTTGTCCTCCTCGACGAAGTCGAAAAGGCACACCCGGATGTCTTCAACATGCTCCTCCAGATCATGGAAGAAGGTCGACTCACTGACTCGTTCGGTCGTCATGTGGACTTCCGCAACACCGTGCTCATCATGACCTCAAACATCGGCGCCGATCTCATCAAGGGCGGCGGCGGCTTCGGGTTCGGCAAGCACACCCCCGACGATCAGTTCCAGTCAATCAAGTCCGTATTGATGAAAGAAATCGAGCGGTTCTTCCGCCCAGAGTTCATCAACCGTCTTGATGATGTCATCGTGTTCAAGCCATTGACCAAAGAAGACCTCGTCTCGATCGTCGAGTTCGAAGTCAAAAAGGTCGCCGAGCGTCTCACCATGCAAGGATTCGCTTTCGAACTCGATCAATCCGCCAAGGACTTCCTCATCGAGAAGGGATACAACCCAGATTACGGTGCCCGTCCATTGCGTCGCGCAATCGGCACCTACATCGAAGACCCCCTCTCAGAGCTCCTCCTCAGCGGCGAACTTCACGAGAAAAACATCCTCAAAGCAACCCGTAAGGGCGAAGATGATTTCCTCTCATTCGACGCAGTCTTCGTCGCACCCCCAGAAGCACCCGCTGATGAGAACAACGAAGACAGCAAATCCAATACGGAAGAAGCAGGATCACAACCCGCTTAATACGCTGGTGGTGTAATCAGGATCTTCAACCCAAGCTCAACTCCGCAGCACACTCCTCATCGAGTGTGCTGCTTTCTTTTTGTCCCCTCATTTGCATCCCGCCCATCCAACCAATCTGCAACCAATCCACCTCTTCATCCATATATACACAAGTTCCAAAATCACCTGCTAAACTCTCCCATGCCCATATTCCTCCGCTGGTTATTCCGTCTCGGCCCAATGAACCCCATCGCGGTCCGTCTGGTTCAAAACGCATCGCGCAGAACCAAGCATCTCTATGTCCGCAGCGCTTACCTCGCAGTACTCATCCTCGTCCTCCTCTGGGCAATGCTCGGCAACACCCCCGGAGGCAACGTCTCCTACCGCGAACTCGCATCCGCAGGCGCGACCAGCTTTGCATGGATCGCCTACCTCCAGGTCGGGCTCATCTGCGTCCTCTCCCCTGTGTTCATGGCAGGTGCCATCGCCCAAGAAGCAAACCCCAAAACCTGGGACATCCTCCTCACCACCCCAATGTCCAAACTCGAAATCGTTCTCGGGAATCTGCTCGGCCGACTCTTCTTCGTCCTTGCGCTCCTCTTTGCATCGCTCCCCCTCTTCGCACTCACCCAGTTCTTCGGCGGCGTCCCCGGCAAATCAATCATCAACTCCTACATCGTCTCCGCAGGCGCTGCAATCCTCGTCGGCGCCATCGCAATCGCACTCTCCGTCTCCAGACTCGTAGGACAACGCGCTGTCTTTACCTTCTATGTCTCCGTCGTCACCTACATCGCAACAACCATCGCGATCGACGCATGGTTCCGATCCCGAGGTATGGGCATGGGCAATGCCGGCGAAGGCGTCACCTACCTCACCTCACTCAATCCATTCCTCGCGATCCGCTCACTGCTCTCCCCAACCTCCTACCCATCCGCAGACCCGAGCGCCTACGCAGGAATCAAAGGGTTCATGCTCGCGTCACCCGCAATCGCATGGAGCACCTTCTCCATCGCCATCTCCGTATTCCTCGTCGGCGCATCCACCCTCACCGTCCGCACAGGCGGACTCAAACAAGTCGCCAACGGCTCATCAGGTATCCCCTGGTATCGCAGACTCTTCAAACTCGGCGCAGTCGATACAGAACATCGCCCGCCTCGCAATGTCTGGTCCAACCCAATCGCATGGCGCGAAGCCGCATCCCGCAACGCAACTTTCGGACGCATCCTTGCCCGCTGGTCTTTCGTGGGTCTTGGCGCTCTCACCGCAATCGCAGTCCTCTTTCTATACCACACTGGAACATTGAGCCTCGCCGATTTTCAGTTCATCATCAAGTCGCTTGTATTCACCGAAGTCTTCCTGATCGCACTCGTCGCGGTCAACATGGCGGCAACCGCTGTCGCCGGCGAACGCGAGGACGGCACACTCGACCTCATCCTCACCACACCCATCACACCAAAGATGTACCTCTCAGGAAAACTCCGAGGCCTCGTCGCATACCTGCTCCCATTGATCGCAGTCCCTGTCTTTACCATCGGACTCGCAGGTGTGTACGCGCTGTTCAACGGCATTGGCAAATCAGAACTCGCATCCTACACGCACACACTCCCAGGCGGAACACCAAAGATTGATGTCCCCGTCGTCCTTCCAGAAGCCGGGCTCATCGTCGCGATCATGATCATCCCCTTCATCGCTTTCTGTGTCATGATCGGTTTGCACTGGTCACTCAAATCCAAAGGCACCCTCTCCTCCGTCGTCGGCACCGTCGCCGTCGTATTCATCGCATCGGGAATCCTCGGCCTCTGCGGCTGGGCATCAGGCGCAGACATGCCCGTCATCGGACCAGCACTCGCCGCACTCTCCCCCGCGAGTCTGCTCGACGCGATGATCTCACCAGTCACTCGCCTCGACGAAACCGTCAACGCAGGACCCGAAGGATTATCAACCGCCCGGATCTCACTCGCAATCGGGTCCGTCGCCAGCGCTGCGATCTACCTCGCCATCGTCTACGCCGTCCTCACCGCACTGGTAAGAAACTTCGACTTCACCGTCCGCAAACTCGCAGGATCATAATTACTTACACTCAATGGGATCAATAATCCCGACCACGCGCACCGCCCGCGGTGTCATGAATCGGTTCATGAAGAGTCCTAAGCTCTTCAAGCCTCGCCCGCGCCGGCTCATTTGCATCTTCATACGAGAGCATCCCTGCGTGCCCATCGACAAACAACATCGCCCGCTTGACCGCGGACGGATCATCGCACCGAACACGGATACACAACTCCGCATCGAATAAACTCACCTTACCAGACGGGTACCGCACCTCACTCATCCGGACACCCTTCAACACCGAATCCCGATCCACGATCGGATCCCCCGGCTCCCAAATCTCAGGACGAGCAAAGAGCGCACGCGAATACTCCAACGATGTCCGCCCAGCATAAAACGGCCCATCAAACCCAGGCGAACCCGTCCAAGGGCTCTCCTCAGAGCGACGAGGATCGGCATAAGTCCACATCCCAAACCACTCATCCCAAGGCGCTACCTCGAAAAACAACGATGACCAATAAGTTTTTAACTCCCAATGCGCCCCAGATACAGACCCAACAACAGGCGCAGGTGAAAGGTTGAACTGCGTGCCCTCAGAGGCAAACGGCAACCACCCGTCATACCGTGCCACATAATGCTCCATCGCGATCCCAGTTTGGCGCATGTTTGACAACCCAACTGCATCTTTCGCTCGCTTCCTCGCACCGCTTAACGCCGGCAAAGCAATTCCAATAAGCAACGCAATAATTCCAATCGTCACCAAGAGTTCGATCAGCGTAAACCCGCGACGATGGAAAAAGCGATTCATATGATCGGCACTCCAAATATCATCCCAGGTGCGTTGAATAACACCGATTCATAAGGTACCCACTTGCCCAGCGTCGCATCCCAAGCAAAGTGATACCCCGCGACCGCCGGCTCCAACGATTCTGACTTAACCTCATAAAGATACATCGGCATCACAATCTCCACACAGACAAACCCATTTCCAACCGGGTTTTCTGGCAGAGGAAACTCATTCATACTCCGCTTGCCAACCACCACACCAAAGCCAGCATCGAATCGTTCCCGTTCAATATTCAACTCTTCATCAGGTCCGATCTGAATAAGTGAAACATCAACACCATCAAAATCAACCCTCGGTTTCCAATCAAACGACTCATGAAACGACTCGTTTTTATCAAATGCTTCTCGCGCCAAATCCTCTGGGGTCGGATCACCCCGATCACGCGAAGCCTGAAAGTCACGCTCAAAGTCCGGCCAATACATACCCGACACACGCTCAACAAACGCCTGAGCAAGGTCATCCACACTTTGATCTCCAAGTTTATACACACGAGGAATCTGCCGGGCCTGCTTTACAATCGCTGATTGAATCAGGTCAACTGATTCTGATTGCCCATCCTCAAGAAGCTCAACAAAACGCGTTGTATCCAATGTATCAAGCACCTCTTGCGACACCTCATGCTCAACATGGTTATGAATTTCAGGAGGACGAGAATTTAAATATCCATTCACCAACACACCACCACCAGCAAGAAAAATCGCCGCCGCCACACCCAACTTCATTTTTTCACTCGCCATACAACGCTCCATCATAAATGCAAGCTGCAAGTTTTCGCTCAACAGCTTGCGTGATAAACTATTCAATTAATACCGACACCGGGACCAATATGTGTAGGAGGCTTCGGCACACAATCAGCCTGAGCCCAAGGCTGCCCGTTTGCTAAGACACCACCGGTTCCAGAACACACCTCGTTCGAAGCACACGTATGCCCCAAACAACTTGTCGCCGTCTGACTTCCTTCAGTAAAAGAAAAACAACAATCTGCAGAACCACCCATACCCCCAGCAATAACTTGAGCAACACCAACAGTCGCAATTGCAACCACACCAAATACGATGCCCTTTGAAATACTCTTCTTACTTGTCATTATGTTCTCCAAATCAAAAACCAAAAAATAAACCGCTCACGCTGAACAGTTTTCATACAAATCATTTTGAAAACATCCAAACAACGCAACTCCAGAAAGCACAAGGACACCGCCAGCAAGCGATACCCCCGACCCAAAGTCACCTATCAACTTCTTCACCATCAGCGGCGCCCCGCACCCGCAATCAATCGCCCCAGGATCAAGCCATACCAGCAAATGCCAGATGAAAAACAGAGCGCCAAGCAATAAACTAACAAAGCTCGCCAGCTTCAATCGATACCCACTGATCAACATCCCAGCAAGTGCTAGCTCAATCGCGATGAGAACAACAACCATTCCCTGCGAAACCTGCTCATGCACAGGCAAGATTGATTCAATGACGATTGCGGTGCGATCCACCTGTGTCCCTTTACCGATCGCCGTGATAAAGTACACCGCCCCAACTAACAAAGCACTCAACCTAAACCCATATTTCAAAGCAACTTGAAAAGGTTGTAGGCTGCGATCTGCGGACATGCCTTGAGCTTGAAGCGTAGGTTCGTGCATGAATCTAGATATAACAGACTTCAAATAAACTGTCAACAAACAATGATGAACTTTATTCTATGTTTGTTATAAACACCCAGAAACTGGGGCAATATCAAAACTGCTTCCGCATCCGCGCCGTCGGCAATCCCAACTGATCGCGATACTTCGCAACTGTTCGCCGCGCGATCTCAATCCCGCGTTCTTTGAGCTGCTTCACGATCGCCTCATCCGAAAACGGCTTGGCTTTATCCTCACCGTCAATCAGATCCTGAATCGACGCCTTCACCGAGTTCGAACTCACATCCTCGCCCGAATCCGTTGCCAATCCACCAGAGAAAAACCCACGCAAAGGCACAACACCCCGAGGGGTCATGATGTACTTCTCGCTTACCGCACGCGACACCGTCGCGACATGAATCCCCAAACGATCAGAAATCGTTTTCATCGGCAAAGGCTTAAGCGCCTCAGGTCCATAATCAAAGTAGTCCCGCTGCTCATCAACCACCGCGTTAATCACACGAAGCAATGTGTGCCGCCGTTGCCCGACCGCATCAATCAACCACTGCGCATTCGATAGATTCTTCTTCAAGAATGTCCGGTCCGCACTGGGCACACTCTTGTCCGCGGACATCTTCGCGTATTCCATGTTGATCTGCACATTGGGAATCCGACCATCACTCAGATACGCGAAGTACCGATCCTCTTCTTCGTCATACTCAACAATCCCATCGGGGGTCACCGTTTGGACCGATTCCTCGACAAGCCTTCGCGCTGGAGACAGACTCAACCGCCGAAGAACATCAATCCCCATGTTGATCTCGTCAAGATTAAACCCGGACTTCGCCGCGACCTTGGGGAGTTTGTTTTTCATCAACTCTTCAAAGAACTCCGCGACCAATCGACGAGCGATGCTGATCGCATCTTGATTCACCGTGATCTCATCATCACGCTCTTCGCCAACACGATCACTGAGCATATCAATCTGAATCAACAAACATTCACGCGCATCACGCGCCCCCACACCCGTCGGCTCAAGCAGCAACTGAATCGCCTGGATCGCAAGCTCCCAGTCCGCCTCGCTCGGTTCAAGCTCCTTGACCCCTTGTGGCGCCCGATCCGCAATATCCTCAATCGAAGTCCGCAGATACCCATCCTCATCAAGACTCTGAATCAGAACCTCACCAAGCAATCGAATATGGTCCTCGATATCTGTCAGCACCCACTGATCCAAAAGCTGATCCGTCAAAGAGGCCGCCCGCGCCGGCGCAGACGCCATCGCGTCCATCTTCCCATCGCGCTCACCCGACTGCACCCTTGTCCGAGGCAACTCATCATAATCCCGCGTCATCTTCGAATCAGAATAGGTATTCTCAGCCGCGTCTGGGTTCGCATTGGTGTAATCATCCAACCGGGCAAAGTCCGACGCACTCTCCGGATCGATCGACAACTCTTGATCCGTCGTCGATCCCATCTCATCACCCGATTCAGCAGAACGGGGTTCAACCTCCGTCAACTCGATCGTCGGGTTCGATTCAAGCTCTTGCTCGATCCGCTCACACAACTCGGCCAAAGGCATCTGCAGAATCTCCATAGACTGGATCATCCGCGGGGCCAGTTTCATCGACTGGCCGAGCTTCATGTTTTGTGAGGTCTGGAAACGCATACAAAGTTCTCATTGATCAATCACACAAGGCACACAAGGACACCAAAGCCCACTATACCCCGATCGACAACTATCTATTCTAATTCATCGGCTATGAAACCATCATACCGACGCAACTTTGACCGATTTCTCCCTTTTCCACAAGAGAAATCAGCATCATTCCATGATCTGTCGCCCGAGAATCGCGTCCGCCAACACCGCTTTGTTGGCATATTCAAGCGCCCCACCGGTTGGCAACCCACGCGCCAATCGGCTCACCTCAATCCCCAACCCGGAGAGTTGTGACGACAAATACAACGCTGTTCCATCTCCCTCAACCGTGGGATTCAATCCAAGCACCACCTCAACGATCGAATGGGTATCGCCTGAACTATGCGAAGTGTTGATCCGATCAACCAGTTGCCCGATCGTCAAATCTCCAGGACCAACCCCGTCCAAAGGCGACAACCTCCCCATCAACACATGATACAACCCGCGATACATCCCCGTTTGCTCAAGCGCGATCAAATCCTTCGGCTGCTCAACCACCAATACCCGCGATCGATCACGCTCAGGATCTTCACAAATCGGACACAGATCACCATCACTCAGGTTGAAACACGATCCACAATGCCCCAAGCTCTGTTTCACCGCTGCAATCGCTGACGCCAATGCCATCGCGGAAGATTCATCGGATTTGAGTACATGAAACGCCAATCGTTCCGCCGACCGCGTCCCAATCCCAGGCAACTTCGCTAACTGTTCAATCAGATCCCGCATCGGCCCCGGATACGCGCTGTTGCCACCCCCGGACCGATTGCCAGATCGCCCGGTTCCTCGGCTCCCCACCGCGTCAGTAGACCCTTTAATCGAGTTGGGAGTTTTCATCGCACACATCCATTCATTCTAGCATTGTTCGGGTTCACCATGACCCAATTGTGTATATCCCAAACTCAATTGCCGTGAACAACTGTTCACTTTGATAACCGAAAAACCATCCTATTTTACCTATATTCACACAACCCGTCACACCCCACCCGTTGCCGAGGTGTGAACCGAGCACAAACTCAGATCCGTGTTCAATTCCCAGAAAATCGGGCGATTCCCGCTCGCGAAGGCTTGCATCGAACCCGCCATTTCTGTACGCTCATGTTCCAAAGAACGATGGCAGCTTGAAGACTCTTTTGTGGAGAGAGGTAGGTCTTCGGGCTGCTGTCTGTTTTGGTTCCCACTCAAATTAAGCCCAAAACACCAACGTTTTGCCTCAATCCCGTGCAAACCGACTCTTCGATCATCGCGCAACAATCTCGATCGGAATAATCGTCTCCGCGACCCGATCACCGATCAAATCACGCATCACGACCTTCAAGTGATACCGCCCGACTCCAAGCGTCGCAGGCAAAGTCACCTGATTGATCAAATAATAATCCCGAAGCCGATTCCGTGTCTCATCGCTTACCGTCTCCGCTGCACGGTTCCAAGTATTGAGATCGTCCGCAACATGGTACAACTCTAAACGCTGCGAAAGATTCGTCTCAAACCGAGACTGACCATCAGGACCAAGTAACTCACGCTGAGCAAACCGCTCAAGCTCTACATACACAATGACCGGCTGAGAGCGCCCCGCAACAAAGCGATACGAAGAGAAGGTCTCATACCGACCAAACCCGTCTACCCGAGTACACAGCGCCGCCTTCTCTATCCGCAATCCCGCCCACACATCGAGCCCGCGTTTGATCTCTTCAAGCTGAGCAGACACCTCCGACGGGCTCGCGATCTGCCCCTCCTGCGACAACGCACCAAGGAACGAGCGAACCGCATCGATCGACGCCCGCTCTGAATCGGAGAGCACCCCGTCCTCGACAAGCGTCCCCACATCGCTCGGCAACATCGTCTCCAAACTCGCCAGCGCCAGTGCCGCAGAACCCGGATCATCACTCGTTGTCGCAAGATCCTTCAAAATCATCGCCAGTTCTGCTGCCAACTCTTCCTTACGGATCGACGGATCAAGCTCTTGAGCTTGTTTTTGCGTATCAATCACTTCTGCACTTGCTGCGCCCTGATTTTGAGTTGATTCCGCTTGCTCCTGCGAACCCGAACTCCCAAGCAACGAGACATGCACCGTCCCGTCATCGGGCTTGGATGTATACACAGGGTTGTCCGCATTGTTCAAATCGGGCGAATCCTGTACGACCTGTTCAATCGGCATAGCAGAAGGTTCGACCTGCACCGCCTGCATTTCGGCCCGCCTTGCTTGATCAACCGCCTCGTCCCCACCATCTATCTCAAGATTCGCGAAGTACACATCAAGTTGACGCGCCGATTCCGCGATCTGGTCCTGCACAGACCCATATCCCTCACGATCCATCAACGCCTCACTATCAGGCAACGACAACCCATCATCACTGCCGATCTGCGAAAGCGTAGAGTTCACAGGCTCATCATTGCTCACCTGCTCTGTGCGTGTCTGCTGCCCCTTGCAACCAACAACCCCGCCAATCATCCCAACCGACAACCCACAAACCAACACCACACCAACTCCTCGGCCAACTCCTCGGCCAAAAAACCTGCTAATCGGTATCGACTTATTCATCTGTATCTGGGTTGCACGCATGCTTTGAGCCTCCTGCTCGGTTCAACTGCGCTTCCAGCGCAGCTCTATAGTATCGTCTTGATCACAAATTCAAGTCCACAATCCGCCAGAGCTCAGCGCGACGCGTGTGCAAACCGTAATGCAAGCACCTCAAGCGTCCGCATCGGGGTCCCAACAGAACTTTTCAGCTCCATATCCGCTTTGACGCACGCATCGAACAACGCCCGCGCACGGATCGGCCCCACCTTCCGCGCCGTCCGCATGATTGGGTCTCGGCTCGGCCCCCAGAGTTTCATATCCTTGGCAAGCGTATTGGGATTCACCCCCTGGCTCATCCCTTCCGCGATCCCCAAAAGCTTCCGCGACAAATCCATGCACGCAAACGATACTGGCACATGCGTCCCCCTTGGAGAGTTGCGCATGATCACTTCAAGCTCTTTGAGTGTTGCCTGAGGATTGCCGCACAATAAATACGACTGGATCGCCCACACATCATCCTCGCGAGTCATCCCAACCAACTCACGGATCAGATCCGCCGAAACCGCATTCCCGGGTCCCGCCGCAGTCGCCAGCTTATTGAGTTCTGTATCAATCCGTCCCAGATCCGCGCCAAGCCGTTCAACCAACATCCCCGCGCACTGCGCATCAATCGAAGAATCATACGCCTTGCTCGCCCGCGCCTGGGTCCAACGAATCGCAGTCCCTTCATCAACCGAATCACATTTAAGCTGAATCCCAACCGACACAATCGACTCGTCAAGTTTACCCTTGTTCCATTTGCTTCCCCGAAGCACAAGCGTTGCCTGCTCGCTCGGATTCTGCGCATACCGCTCAATCATCGGGCGTGTCTCAGCGCGTACAAACTGATCCGCATCATCCACAATCACGAGCTTATGGCTCGCCATCAATCCAAACGATCGACACTCATCGAGCACCTCCGCCGGGTCCACCGACTCACCCGAGAACTTGAATGTTTCAAACTCGCCGTGCGCCTTTTCGAGAGATGCCCGAAGCATGCTCGTGTATTGACTCCGCAAAAACACCTCTTTGCCGACAAGCACCACGATCCGATGCTCTGCGCCGGGGGTCCGCGCCCCGCCCTTCCCAGATGTGCCTGCCTTTGCCATACATGACAATAGACGATAAAAAAACCCACGACGAGCACAAACCCAATCACCACCAACCGCAGGCACTTGAGTCCTCTATAATTCCCCCGTTACCGTCCCAACCGCACCCCGGAGATCGCGATGCCCATCCTTACCGTCATCCAAGGCCCAGACGAAGGCAAAAGCTATCAACTCCCCACCGACGAACCCCAACTCATCGGCAGATCCTCCGAAGCGCTCCCCATCACCGACAACACCGTATCACGCAGACACTCCGAACTCACACCCGACGGCGACATCTGGTTCCTCCGCGATCTCAAATCTCAAAACGGCACCATCGTCAACGGCGTCGCCATCAAAGATCGCATCCGACTTGAACAAGGCGACGAAATCCGCGTCGGCGCCACCGTCCTCCTCTTCGGCGAACCACACAAAAACAACATCCCCGCCGTACATATATCTGACGATCTTGAAATCGAAACCGAGTTCGAGGCCCGCATCGTTAACCCAAGCGACTCATACATCGGATCAGACGCAGGCGACGATGCAGAGGTCGCCGAAGCCGCAGTCGATCACCTCCGCGTGATCTATACCCTCACCGCACTGACCGCACGCATCGCCAACAAACGTGAACTCCTCGAAGCCGTCATGGACCTGGTCTTCAACGAGTTCAAACCCGAACGCGGGATCATCATGATCCACGGCGCAACCGCAGAAGCGCCGATGGTCCCCGGAGTCATCCGATACGCCAACCCCCCGCGCCCTGACGAAGACCACACCATCCATGTCTCAAGAACCATCCTCACCGCTGCGTTTGAAGAAGGCGAAGGAGTCCTCTCCACAAACGCGATGACCGACCCAAGATTCGCTTCAGGTGATTCAGTCCAACAATACCAAGTCCGATCCGCGATCTGCTCACCCATCGTCTTTGGAGAACACATCTTCGGCGCCATCTACATCGACTCCTCCACCCAAAACCACGCATTCATCCGCGAACAACTCGCACTACTCAACGCTGTCGGACAACACACCGGACTCGCGCTCGCCAACGCAGAGGAACACCTCAAACGCGTCAACTCCGAACGCATGGCGGCCATCGGTGAAACCGTCGCGTCCCTCTCTCACTCCATCAAAAACATCCTCCAAGGGCTCCGAGGCGGCGCCGATGTCGTCGAGATCGGACTCAACAAGTCCGATCTCGCCATCTCCAAGAACGGGTGGGGCATCCTCCGTCGAAACCTCGACCGGATCGCATCGCTCACCATGAACATGCTCGCCTTTGGTCGCAAACTCGAACTCGAACTCGAACTCACCCGACTCGGTAAAGTTGTTGAAGACTGCGCCGAACTCCTCGAAAAAACATGCGCTGAAAAAGATGTCGCACTCATCGTCGATGCTGATCCAGAAATGCCCCCGATCATGATCGACGCCGGGCTCATCCATCAAGCACTCATGAACCTGATCTCCAACGCGATCGAAGCAGTCGCCCCCGGAACCGGCGCGATCACCGTCCGCGTCGCGTTCAACGAATCCCGACCAGACCCAAATGTCCCCGGCGCGATGCTCCGACCCGCCGCGACCATCACCGTGATCGACAACGGCCCAGGCGTCGAAGAATCCAAACTCGCCTGGATCTTCGAACCCTTCAACACCACCAAAGGCTTGAAAGGCACCGGACTCGGACTCGCAGTAACCAAACGAATCGTCTACGAACACAAAGGACGAATTAGATTAGAATCCACCCCTGGTAAAGGCGCGAGTTTCCGCATCATCCTCCCCGCCGACCTCGATTCAATGCTCGACCCATCCGCCACAAGCAACCGCCACGGCCAAGTCATGACCGACTCCCTCGGCCTCTTTTAAATGCTCGAACATACAAACCCAAGCACTTAAAACGCCCACCGGCTTCAATCGCGATGGCCAAATGAGTACAGAATCGAACAAGTGATTGAACGAACAAATAAACAAGTTGAATCAAAGTCCATTACTCTGCACTAACTCTTCCCCGCCCCTTCATCCTCGCGTTCAACAAAACAACAACCGCCAATCCCAAAACCAACACAACCACCAAGATGATCGCCATTCGAAACGCTCGATCAATCAACCGATTCGCAGACTGCTCCGCACTGACCAGCCGCTGCTCGATCATCGCCAATCGTTCTTCGAGCACATCAGGCGATGTCGTCCCCTTGATCGATTCGCTGAGTTTGATCAACTCACTCGCCGCCGCTGTCGTCTCGCGGAGCGCCTCGGTAAAATCCTTTATGTCCGTCGGCTCAGCTTCCGGGTCTGCTGGATCATCCAAATGCAACAAAGTCGCAAGCTCAGAAAACTTCTCCGTTGTGGATCGCACCGAATCACTCAGCGCCGTCGTGGAATCAACCGTCATCCGCAACTCACTAATCACGCTGCCCAACTTCTCTTCTTCCCCTGCGAGTTGCTTAATCAATGCCTCGCGCTCGACGCTCAGACCCGCGAGCGCCTGATCAATCGCCAGCTCGCGTTGTTCATTCACCATCACCGCAACCCGCTCCATGATCGCTTCGCGTTCGGAACTAACAATCTCTGGGAACTGCGCCCTCAACTCATTCATCTCGCTGGTGATTTGCTTAACCGACGCCGTCAACGACGCGGTATTCTCCAATAACCCACGCGTCTCAGGCTCGCTGATCGTATCGATGTACAACAACTCCGCCTGCCAACTGATCAACATCGGGATACGCTGCATATAGAAGAACGCCCGCTCTGCTAACAACCGCGCCTGCTCAAGCTCACGCGTCGTCGGGTCCAAACCCGCAAGCGGATCAATAAACAAAAACCCAAGCACATTCGACGCTTTCGATTTCTCCGTCTGCCCCGCCGTCACCAACCTCGCGCCGGAAAACTCCGAGAACCGAACATACGACGCGTAAATCCGATCAGGATTATTTTCAAGCCAAATCAGGATCAATCGATCAATCTCCGCGAGCTGCTCAGGAGTAAGCCCCTTCTCTGCCAACCCACGAATCTCAACTTCGCTGCTTTCGAAGATCGACACGAGTCGACCCGCTTCATCCCCGTAGTATTGCGGGATAATATTTTGTTCGATCAACGCACGTTGCAGCGTAATCATCACATACATATCAACCAATGCAATTCTTGGATTCTGCGCCGACGCAATAATGGTCGCACCATGCGCGACTGTGTACTTGAGACGATGCGCAACCGTGCGCCCCTTCAAGTTTTGAGCTGTATTCTCAATTTCATCAATCGCTTCGGTAAGACGCAGGGTCATCTCGTCTGCAAAGTCCATCACCTGTGATTGAACCTGCCGCGCATCGTTGAGCGTCATACTCGCGCTCACCTGCGCTTCGGGCGCCACTTCAACCGACTCGGGTGCTTCAGCAGATTCATCGGGATCCACTTGCTGAGTTGGATCAGGATCTACTTGTTGAGCTGGATCAGCCAACACAATCGGATCCACAGGCTGACCCGCTTCTTTCGGCGCAGTTGAACACGACATCAAAAGCAAAGCAGTCAATCCCAACCCACACCGAACGATAAAAACGCTTGAGTTCATACACAGATTGTGTCTCACAGTCCATCAACGATCAAGAGCAGAATAAAACTATCTCCGATTCCCAACTTTAGATTCAATAAACGCCTCTCATTCTCCTAAAATCGTTTCATGTCCCGCTCCCCGCCCCGCGCCATCCTTCATATCGACATGGACGCCTTCTTCGCATCCGTCGAACAACGCGACCACCCCGAACTCAAAGGCAAGCCCGTCCTCGTTGGTGGAGACGGCCCCCGCGGAGTCGTCGCCGCCGCAAGCTACGAAGCCCGCGTCTACGGGTGCCATTCCGCGATGCCCTCATCCATCGCCAAACAAAGATGCCCGCACGCGATCTTCGTCAAAGGTTCGCACAGCTCATACTCCAAAGTCTCCAAACAAGTCTTCGAGATCCTCGAACGATTCTCCCCCGCAATCCAACCCATCTCCATCGACGAAGCATTCCTCGATGTCACCGGGTCCACCCACCTCTTCGGCACACCAACCGACATCGCGATCGAAATCCGAAGACTTGTCAAACAAGAACTCAACCTCACCTGTTCCGTCGGAATCGCACCAAACAAGTTCCTCGCCAAACTCGCATCCGACATGAACAAACCCGATGGCTACACCGTCATCACCAATGAAACCATCCAACAAATCCTCGACCCCCTCCCCATCGGAAAAATCATGGGCATCGGCGCATCTACACAGAGCAACCTCCAACGCCTCGGTGTCCGCACCGTCGCCCAGCTCCGAGCACTCCCGCTCGAAACCCTCAATTCGCGCATGGGCGAGTTCGGTGAAAAACTCTATCGACTCTCCAGAGGAATCGACGACCGTCCAGTCCGTGTCGATCGCGGCGCAAAATCAATCTCCCATGAACACACCTTCGAAACCGACCTGGACAACCCAGACGAAGTCCGCGCGATCATCGCAAGACAAGCCGTCGATGTCGCTGCCCGCTTGCGCAAACACAACCGATACACCAAGACCATCTCGATCAAAGTCCGGTTCGGCGATTTCGAAACCATCACCCGCTCAACAACCCTCGATTCACAAACCAACGAGACAAACGAGATCCACGAAGCAGCCAAATCACTCTTCAACACCTGGGCAAAATCATTCCGCCCCGTTCGCCTCATCGGCGTAGGACTCTCCCAACTCACCCAATCCCCATCCGAACCCGGACTCTTCGACAATCAATCAAGCACCACAAACATCGCAGTTGACAAAGCATCCGACACCATCACCAATCGGTTCGGAAAGCACGCCATCACCCGCGCCTCAACCCTCCGCGCCAAACCAACCCACGGCCTCCACGGCCCCGGATCAAACCCAGAGGACCGACCACAATGAACAGGCGAAAAATCATCTCAACGAACAATCAATGGGAAAAACGCTATGGATACGCACGGGTGAATCAATGCGAAAACACTATTTTCATTGGCGGCACCGTTGCAATAGACCCCGATGGCTCACCCCACGCGCCAGGTGATGCCGGCGCCCAAACAAAGCGATGCTATGAAATCATCGAGAACGCATTAGTACAACTCAAACTCGACCGCAGTATCATTATGCGTTCACGCATCTTCGTCACCGATATTGCACACGCCGATGCTGTAGGCAATGCACACAAATCATTCTTTCAGTCTCACAACCCCTGCCTGACACAGGTCGAAGTTCGTTCGCTGATCGCCCCGGAGTTTGTTGTAGAGATCGAGTGCGACGGGTATGTCCTTGATTCAATCAAGGATTGAATCAGGATTCTGCTCTGCCCCACCGCACCGCCGCCTTCGCCACCCGCTCACCAAACCGCTCCGCTGTTGCATGGTCTTCTTTCGGAGGCGTCTCATCAACCGACCCATTGTCTGCCTGCGCCATCATCCCGATCGAGCTTGACAACCGATCAATCCCCGCTTCACCAACACCAACACCCATCGACACCCAAATCATCCCATGCTGTGATGCAAACACCTGCATTGATTGCAATGTGCTCTGCTTATCCCCGCTCAACCCACCCCCAACAGTAAATCCCGCCGCGAGCTTATCCATCCATTGCCTCGTATACCACAAAGCACCCGTCGCATCCATGAATGATTTAAAAGCCGCGGAAACCGATCCCATATAGGTTGGCGAACCAAACACAATCGCGTCCGCATCCTGGAGCGCCCTCCATGCTCGATGCTCAACAGTTGAACTAAACTGAGGGATATCGTCGACACTGAGCACCTCAACATCAACCCCGTCGACCGCTTGAACCCCCTTGGCAACAGAATGCGCAATCACCCTCGTGTGCCCCGCACCCGAGTGATACACCACAACAACTTGTGTGTTCTTCTGCGTCATCTTGATTCTCTTTTCATTGCCCAATACTACGCCATCAATTCAATGACATTGGACAGATCAAGCTGCAGATTGACGACCGTCTGGTCTGTCTTCGTTGCTTTGCTGCTGCGCATCGATCAAGCGACGAACCGTCGCGTACAACCGTGCCCGATTGATCGGCTTCGCGAGATACTCATCACACCCCGCATCAACACACTCTTTACGCACGCCCGCCATCGCATGGGCAGTCAACGCAACAATCGGCAACTTGAACCCAAGCGCTCGAAGCTCGCGCGTTGCCTGATACCCATCAAGAATCGGCATCTGCATATCCATCAATACCAGATCAAACCCATGATCTTCCGTGAGTGTGTCAACTGCCTGCCGCCCGTTATCGACAACCACAACTTCAAGACCCACACGCGTAAGCATGTAATTGATCAATCTCTGGTTGTCAGGTCCATCCTCCGCGACGAGCACGCGGCCAGAAATCTGATCCGCTACACGAGATGAACTCATACGATGTTTCCCACCGATATCGCCTGCTTGCACATGCCCAAACGAGTTCACCATCACTGTGTTTTCAGGCATACTTGCCGGCAACACAAGCGTAAACACTGACCCCTCGCCCTGCACTGACTCAACCTCAAGGTCCCCACCAAGCAAAACCGCCAGCTGATGAGCAATCGATAGACCAAGACCAGAGCTGTCACTGCGACGCGCAGCCTGGTTACCCAACTGAACAAAGGGAACAAACAGAGATTCAATTTCTGATTCTGAAACGCCCTCGCCGGTATCTTTCACCGCGAAACGGACATGCTCTTCATCCGCACTCAGCTGAATCGATACACAACCTTCAGAAGTGTATTTGATCGCATTACTCACCAAGTTGATGAGAATCTGCCGCATCCGATAGGTATCCGTTGTGAGATGTGCAGGAACACTCGTCAAGAACTCAACACGAAGATCAAGCCCCGCTGTCGTTGCCCCCACCGAGAACCCTTTGTAAATATCTTCAACCGTATCGACGATTGGACAAGTCTCTTTATGCACAACCATCTTGCCAGATTCAACCTTCGACAAATCAAGCACATCATTGATCACCACCATCAGATGCTTGCCCGATCGCCGAATTGCTGAGATTGCTTCAATACAACTCTCACTGGTCTCACTCGTTATATGCTCTTCAAGCACTTCGCCATACCCAAGAATCGAAGTCATCGGCGTACGAATCTCATGACTCATATTCGCCAGAAACTCAGACTTCGATTGATTGGCAACCGCTGATTGCAATGCGAGCTTGCGCTGAAGATGCTCACTCTCTCGCAACGACTTGGTCATCGACCGCGCCATCTGCAACGCCTTCGCTCGTGTCTGAGTCACCGACCATGTAACAATCGTCAACAAGAGAGTCGTCAACATCCCGACGATCAAAACAACCGCCTGTCTCGGCGATGCAACCCATCGATTGGGCACCTCGCGAGGCGAAACCCGGAAACCTAACCTGAGATCACCAACGAGCAACACCATCGCACTGCCTTTGTGATCGTGATTATCGGTTTGCATCGAAGAGTACAACACCGATTCATCATGATTGCTTGCACTACCAATCGATGAATAGATCTCGATGTCAAACTGATCCCAATCGCTCTGCCACTCCGCAGTCATAAACTGGTCGATACCCACTGATGCAACAACCCAACCAATAATCGCAGATCTTCGTTGCTCAATCGTATCTACCGGAACATCGCGCTGATACACCGGTGCCGCAAACACAACTCCCCAGCTCTCACCGCCGCCTTGGAATAATCTGAACGGCTTAGAAACACATCTCTTCCCAGAATCACGAGCATTGTCGTACACCTCACGATTCGAAGGGTTCGATGCAACATCAAGACCCCACGAACCCAAGTTTCGACTTGCCGGCTCGTTATATTTGATTAAGTAGTGCTGATCATTATCTGTCGTTACACGATAACCGGGATGAGTTTTCAATCGGTAATTCGGAGCACCACTGAAGCGCATCTCTTCGACAAAGGTGTCTACTTCATCGCGCTCAACAACCTCAACAAAGCCATACCCCATCACACCTGGAAAATATTCTTCAACGCTCTGTGCACTGTAAAACTGCTGCCATTCACGACGCGAAACATAAGCGCTCGATAGAATAAATCCGCGACCAAACTCGAGCCCAACCTCGTAGTTACCAAGTCGTTCTTGAATCTGATTCCGTGTCTCATTCGCGTCACGCTCAAGCGTTGTTGCGCGAACAAGCTCACCCATCTGCGTCACATGCACATACCCAACAAAGGTACTCAGTATCCCAATGAGAAAAACAAAGAGCACCGCAAAGTGCCCGCTCATCAACTGACTACAAACACCCCGAAAGGATGAAGCGAAACTAGGTTGTGATTCGTGAGTATTGGACATATAAATCGATACCAAGAACACAGAATGGGAACGAAAATGCCCCCGCCTTCTCCCTATTCATCGGTTACCAAGTACAGACAATGAATCAAAACCCCCACTCTCAGGGGCGTTTTACAAAATATAACCACCGAATCAGGCGTGGGGTAAACAACCCAAACCAAAGAGCTTACAACACTTCCCCATCAAAAAACGCGTATCCCCACTCTACACCCCAACAACAGTGCGCAACACTTGCGCAAACAAACAACCCCCATACTTCAAATCTGATACCCTCTCTATTCATCCATTCTCACCCCCTATTAAGTAGGAACACAATCCAATGAGATCTCACTTTGCATTCATCACCGCCGCCATCATCACAACAACATCCCTACACGCAGCCGCAAACGACTCCACAATCATCCATTGCGGCACACTCATCGCCGTCCCAGGCGAACAACCACAACAAAAAGTCTCCGTCCTCATCACCGACGGCATCATCCAAGAAATCCGCCAAGGATACATCACATCGCAATCCTGGCTCCCCGACGAACCAAACACACAAGTGATCGACCTCACCGGTTCCTTCGTCCTCCCCGGAGTCATCGATTGCCACACCCACCTCACAGGTCAAATCAAACCCGCAATCGAACGCATGCGATCCAGAATGCAAGAATCCGAAGCTCACGCCGCAATCGACGGCGTCGCAAACGCACAAAAAACACTCCAAGCAGGATTCACAACCGTCCGCAACATCGGATCACCAGGATCAGTCGCACTCGCACTCCGAGATCGAATCAACAAAGGCATCATCCCCGGACCACGCATGTTCGTTTCCGGACCACCCGTCTCCGTCACCGGCGGACACGGCGATCCAACCAACTCGCTCTCCCCCGCGCTCCGACCACACCTCGACGATCACCTCGCACCCGCCGACGGACCATCCGAAGCGCGCAAAGCAGTTCGCGCCCGAGTCCGCGAAGGGGTAGACTTCATCAAAATCACCGCGACTGGTGGAGTCCTCTCACCCACCGCCGCCGGTGTCGACCAACAGTTCTTTGATGACGAACTCGAATCCATCGTCCAAGCGGCAAACATGATGGGACGCAAAGTCGCCGCCCACGCCCACGGCACCGATGGCATCAACGCCGCACTCCGCGCCGGGGTCGCCTCAATCGAACACGGAACCTACCTCGACGAAGAATCAATCGAACTCTTCATCGAACACGGCGCCTACCTCGTCCCAACCATCCACGCCGGCAAGTTCGTCGAAGAAAAAGCAAAGATCGACGGCTTCTTCCCACCCGCCATCAAAAGCAAAGCCGCCGCCGTAGGACCACTCATCCAAGCATCATTTGAACGCGCCTACAAAGCAGGTGTCAAAATCGCCTTCGGCACCGATGTCGGGGTCGGAGCCCACGGCACAAACGCCTTAGAGTTTGTCTACATGAACGAAGCAGGCATGACCCCAGAAGACTGCCTCATCTCCGCCACCATCAACGCCGCCGACCTCATCGGCGCAACCGACCAAATCGGCACCATCGAACCCGGCAAGTTCGCCGACATCATCGCCGCCTCCGGCGACCCCATGCAAGATGTCTCGGCCTATCAAGATATCGTGTTTGTAATGAAAGGCGGAGAGGTTTTTGTAGACTGACTAAGAGCCTACTTCAACAAAGGCGAATCCACCATCCCCAGTAGGACGGCATGAACGAAATGTCATTGTACTTAATTCAAGGACAGGTGGATAGACCCCCTCGCCCGGGAGGTATGGTCTTCCCAAAAAGTGTGGCGATTGCTCGTTTTCACCACCCCACATCACCGGAAATGCTACTGAAGCACATCGCTGATAAATTTTTGCTACTTGCGGTGCACCGCCAATCTGAGGGTATTCATTTCCATCACCAAGCATGTCACAGAGCACCTCAAGTGGCTCCATATCGAAACCGCCCTGGTCTAGCGAATTTTTTGCGCGAAGTTTATCAACTAATCGACCTTTTGCATCATCAATATAATCACCCACAAAAGCGATTTTTTTGTGACCATCAACTCCCGCCCATCTAGATGTAGGTCTAAAAGTAAATAATCTAATCTTTGAATCGTAATGTAGAGTCCAAAGCAAAAATTCTTTTTTTCTCCAACAGAATCCACCAAACAAAAAAAATGCCTTTGGATCGTCTAGTTTTTCTTGACCAATAGGCAGATTTGAAATTGATTCAAGCATTCGATTCATCACTCTCAGAATATGCCCCTTGAGTACTGATAGTTCCTGCTGACGATTCATTGATTTAGGATAACTACGGATTGTTGAATCAATAGCATTCATAAGCGGATACGCATACTGAGTGTCACCTGCGAAACACACTGCACAATCACCGCGTGGCATCATAAAAATTTTCTGACAAGCATCCCATGCACATCCAAAACGCAAGCGACTATCAGTAGCAATTACAAGCTCTTGGCTTTCACCTGCTGTTCTGACCCATGCAACAGATAATGTCATTTAAATTCCTTACGCCGTAACCGCCGAAATCCCCATCGCCTTCGCCATCGCCACACCCATCTCTGATGGATTGAGCGCAACCTCCGCACCCGCATCACGCAGCGCATCGATCTTCGTATCCGCAGTCCCTGTAGGTTTGCCGCCAGCGCCACTACTAATAATCGCGCCCGCATGACCCATCCGCTTACCCGGAGGCGCTGTGCGCCCCGCGATGAACGCCGCGACCGGCTTGGTCACATGGTTCTTGATGTATTCCGCCGCAGCCTCTTCGTCCTCGCCACCGATCTCACCGATCATCAGAATCCCGTGCGTGTCCGGGTCTTCCTCGAACATCCGCAAGCAATCAATATGATTGATCCCACGGATCGGATCGCCACCGATACCAACACAGGTTGACTGCGCAAGTCCGAGCTGCGAAGTCTGCCAGACCGCTTCATATGTCAATGTGCCCGAACGCGAAACAATGCCTACCGCTTTGCCCGTCGGCGCTTCGGAGATATGCGTATGAATGTACCCAGGCATAATCCCGATCTTACATCCCGCATTGGTGTAATGTGATTCCGCAGTATCATCGCCGGTCTTTGGACCCGGAGTGATAATCCCCGGACAGTTGGGACCAATAAGCGTAAACAGTTCTGTAGAATGCCCGGAATCAGCACCACGCGCCGCCGCATTACGATCATCCATCACCCGGCGCACCAAAGTCATGTCATTGACCGGCACACCTTCCGTGATACAACAGATCAACCGAATTCCCGCATCCATCGCTTCAAGCATCGCATCGACACAGAACGCAGGTGGAACGAAGATCATCGTCGCATCCGCACCCGTCGCCTTCACCGCCTGCGCGACCGTGTCAAACACAGGCAACCCGTTGGCATCCTTCTGTCCACCCTTACCCGGAGTGACCCCACCGACCATTTGCGTGCCATAGTTGAAGCACCCCTTGGTATGGATCGCGCCGTACGCGCCCGTGATGCCTTGGCAGATGACTTTGGTGTTTTTGTCGACGAGAATGGCCATGAAATGCTCCATCAGATTGTTAGCAGTGAGTTATCGCCCGCGATTATAGCATATCTCCAACACCAACGGGCGAAAAGATGCCCCAACACCCGCCTCAACCACCCTAATTCCAATCACATTCAACAGTTCCGCGCTACCATTCCCCTCAACTTCAGGAGAATCACACCATGCGCGCAATCATCACAGGCCAAGTCGGAATGGACAAGAAATCGTACCTCAAAGAGGTCGAGAACTTCGCAAACGCCCAGGGTGAACCCCTCCCCATGTACCATGTCGGCAATATGATGTACGACGAAGCCCTCGACATCCGATCAGGACGCATCCTCGATCTCCCAATCTCCCGCCTCAACTCACTCCGCCGCGCTGCATTCAAAGACATCATCGCCGAAAGCAAAGACCAAGAAAACATGCTCGTCAACACCCACGCCACCTTCCGCTGGCGCCACGGGCTGTTCTCCGCCTTCGACTTTGACCAAATCACCAAGCTCGCACCCGATGTCTTCATCTGCCTCGTCGATAACATCGAAGTCGTCCACCAACGCCTCCACGCCAAACACGACATCGACGCAACCCTCAAGGACTGCATGGTCTGGCGCGAAGAAGAGATCCTCGCCACCGAACTCATGTCCCAAGCAATCCCCGGATCAAAGTTCTACATCGTCGCCCGAGGCCGATACTCACAAACCTCAAAGACCATCTTCCAACTCCTCTGCAGACCAGAAATGAAAAAGGTCTACCCATCCTTCCCCATGTCCCATGTCATCGACATGCCAGATGTCATGGAAGAGATCGACACCTTCCGCGCCAAACTCGCAGAACACTTCATCACATTCGATCCGGGTGATGTAGACGAAAAACTCCTCCTCGATCGCGCACTCGATGCTGCAAAAGAAGGCAAAGACTTCTTCGATCATCAACCACACCAGTTGGGAGGCATCGAGCACAAACTCGATCCAATCAAAATGACCACACGCGAAGTCCTCGACATCGCCGGAGATGTTGACGGCCAGATCTACATGCGCGACTTCAAACTCATCGACCAAGCAGACATGATCGTCTCACTCGTCCCCGAACTCATCTCCGACACAGGCAAAGTCATCCCCGCCTTGTCGAGCGGCGTAGAACGCGAACTCCAACACGCATGGGAACACGCCAAAGAAGTCTATGTCGTCTGGAAACCCTCAAAGAACCCATCACCCTTCATCACCGAAACCGCAACAAAGGTCTTCAAATCCACTGAAGAAGCACTCCAATACTTCGAAGAACAAGGCATGTTCGCACAGAAGAATCTCTTCGGCAACTGACCCAACTCACCAGAACTCTAAACAAATTCTGTGAATCTACGAAGTGATGCCTCATTTATAGCGCATCACTTTTTCATAATTCGTATCAGTAGAATCGCCCAAAACTCCCACCCGAACAGTGTTTTTCTTGCAATTGGATTTGCTTTCAGATAGGCTCTAAGTCCTCACTCTGAGGAAAGTTATCTCCACATATGTTTGAAGGATAAGAAAATGAACAGGAAAACACTCGCTCTCGCAGGAACCACCGCAACGCTTGCACTTACAACATTAGCAACCGCAAACATGGTCCAGCTCGATTGCTTTGACGGCTACCTCGCAGAACTCAATGTCTGCAACTGGCAGTTCGACAACGAAAATAACGACTTCGACTCATACAACGATGCCCAAGCATACCAAGCATGCAGAAACGCAGCATCAATCAACCATCAAAACTGCATTGACGGCCACCCCAACAGCCTCTTCAACCAAGCATTCCAAGACTTCAGAGACAACCTCGTCACATGCCTCAACCTGTTCCCAGGTGAAGATAACAGAGAAGCAAGAGAAGATTGCATTTCTGGCGCTCTTCTCGAATACCAAAACGAAGTCCAAGACATCATCGATGACCAAAACAACACCGGCTGCGACCCAATCCTCGTCAATCTCGCACTGGTCAACCCAATCTCAGCACTCGACTCCGCTGCAACTGCAGCCGGAAACACAAACGGAAAATACAACACCCAGGTCAACACCACCCTGAGCTTCAATGTTGGTGTCAACGCAAATGCCGGCCAATCATACGATGCATCCCAAATTCCATGTATCAAAAATGCGCTCGCGATCGCAATCTATTACACCAAAACCGGATATGAAGTCACCGCATTCGACGCTGACACCGACACCTCCGACGGCACAAACTTCAACCTCCACCTCATCGCCAATGATCTCATCCATGCCGACGAAGTCGAAATCATCAATATCTTCTACGATCAAAATGCTGTTCCCGTCCTCGCAGAAGCAGGCACCATCACCCTCGATGACTCCCCACTCTCAGGCGACTGGAACCGCGACAACATCCTCGACACCCAAGATGTCATCGACTTCCTTGACTCCTACAACGCCCAAACAAACCGCGCCGACCTCAACAGCGACCAAGCAGTCAATGTCATCGACGCAACCGAGTTCGCAAACGATTACGCAAACTAACTCGTACCAAAACAACTCAAACCCATCAACAACCGGGCACCCGCCCGGTTTTTTTATACCATCCAAAATCGCGTGATCCATCTACATAAACCGATTGAATAGAACAAACACATTCAATAGAAAGGAAACCCAAATTGATATCTCCCAAACTCATCATCCCCGCCATTACCCTCACAACCACGACTCTCGCCGCATCCGCCGACATCACAAATCTCGAGGATAACAGAAACTTCAACTCCATCATCGATATCTTCGGCGACCAAGACTCCCCCTCAATCCATGAAAGCACGATCGTTGAATACCACAATATCAACCAACAACTCTCACATACATTCAGCAACACAATCGCGAGCCAAGCAAGCTCAAATATCGAGTTCGAATCGACAATCACAAACACCCGGTTCTATTCCAATGCCGCAGCATCAGCGAGCACCACAACACTCTCAGGCAACCGCTTCGTCGGCGTAAACACCGCCTTCGGCAACTTTGTAACATTCACTTTGGATACAACCACCACATTGCAAGTGCAAGGCTATCTAACTGGATCCGGTTATCTGGGTGGATCAATGGTTTCATTCTCGAAGCTAGTTGCAAACCAAGATACAGCAGATATCGTCTACAGACATCTAAAATTCTCAGGCACAATAAATGTACAGGATACCATCACCCTTGAAGCCGGTGAATACTCCTACCAAACAATGAGTTTCGCTTCAGCTTTCTCCTCCAGCCCTTATACCTCTGAAAGCTCGGAAGCATCCCACGAAATCACCGTCACCGTCGTCCCTACCCCCGCCTCATCCGCTCTTCTATTCCTCGCCAGCTCCACAATCCTCATACGCAGACGCCGTTAATACCGCCAAAACAACTCAAACCCATCAACAACCGGGCAAACGCCCGGTTTTTTGTGAAATCCCACCACCGATTCCCCCAATCAACCTATACGGGGATTCTCCCGACTGGAATAATGGGATATGAGCCAACACAACTTCAATCAACAACAAACCCATCGCCCCCCGCCTGTGAATGAGCAGGGCAAAGCCTACGACCCCGACGCAGGCAACGATGAACGAACATACGCCATGTTCATGCACCTCTCATTGCTCGCTCATGTTGTCCTGAGTCTCATCGCAATTGTCATCCCCATCATCATGTGGAACATCAAAAAAGATGAATCACCATTCCTCGATGATCACGGCCGAGAAGCCCTCAACTTCCAAATATCCCTCCTCGTACTCTCCATCATTCTCATCCCAATCGGAATCATCACCTGCAGCGCCGGTTTCTTCCTCTACATCCCCCTCTATATCATGGCCCTCGTCGGCATGATCCAAGCGTCCACCGCCGCCAACCGTGGTGAGTTCTACCGCTACCCCATGACCATCCGCTTCATCGACTGATTCCTGAACCCCGCTGTGTCCATACAACACAGTCCCCCCATCTTTTCCCCCCTACACTTCCCCCATGGCCCTCCTCGAAGCAATCAAACTCCGCAAATCGTTCAACAACCGAACAGTCGTTGACGGCGTATCAATTGAAGTCGAACACGCAGAGATCGTCGGACTCCTCGGACGAAACGGCGCAGGCAAAACAACAACCTTCCGAATGACCATCGGGATGGTCGAACGGGACGCCGGACGGGTCATCTTCAACAACACCGAAGTCACCGGCCTCCCAATGTACCGACACGCACAACTCGGTATGGGATACCTCTCCCAAGAACCATCCATCTTCCAAAGACTCACCTGCGAACAAAACCTGCTCGCCATCCTCGAAACCCTCTCCCTCAACCGACGCGCACGCAAAGCAAAAGCCGCCGAACTCCTCGAGCGCTTCTCCCTCACCCACAAAACAAACGACCTCGCCCGCACCTGCTCAGGCGGAGAACGACGCAAACTCGAAATCGCACGCGCACTCGTCACCGATCCAAAGCTCATCCTCCTCGATGAACCCTTCTCTGGTGTAGACCCCATCGCCGTCGAAGACCTCCAAGCAGAAATCCGCTCACTCACCCAGCGCGGCATCTCCATCCTCATCACCGATCACAATGTCCAACAAACCCTCCGCGTCTGTGATCGCGCCTACATCCTCAACTCAGGAAAAGTCCTCGCAGAAGGCACACCCAAAGCACTCATCAACGACCAAATGGTCCGCAACGCCTACCTCGGTTCAATGTTCCAGGGAAACGAGTTCGACGAACCGACAGAATCATCAAACCCTTCTTCAAACCCAAACCAATCTTCCTCCCAAAACCAGTCCCAGTCCCAATCCGAACGCGAGGCCCTCGATGCCTAAAGCAACCACTGCAACCCTCATCGCATCCGCCGCCGCAACATTGATTCTGCTCTCAGGTTGCGTCGAAAGACGAATCCGCGTCACCTCATCCCCCGCCGGCGCCCGCGTCTGGATCAACGACCAAAATGTCGGAGTCACCCCCGTCGAAACCCGCTTCACCTTCTATGGAGGATATGACCTCCGCGTCGAACTCCAAGGCTACGAACCAATCAACGAACTCCGCACCGCCAAAGCCCCCCTCTACGAATACCCCGGGCCAGACCTCATCGCCACCGCCCTCCCCCACAAGTTCAAGAACACAATCGAATGGCACTTCGATCTCGACCAAGTCCAAGAAGCAACCGACCCCCAAGGCGCACACAAAAACCTACTCGACCGCGCCCAACAACTCCGCCGCCAAGCCCTCTTCGATTCAGAAGACTAAGAACCACTTCATAACTATTCAAGAAACCAAGTTCACCCAACGCGATGAACTGATGGTTTTATAGATCGCATGGATAGATACACCATGCACAAACACCCTTGCGTATCCTCCTGCGTTGTATCAATCGAAACACACCCCGCCCGATCAACCGCACGACAAAGCGAAGCACGAATAACACAATCCCCACAAAGAACAAGTTCTGATATTCAATCACCACCCCATACACCTTCGCCACAGGCTTCCCCCAACCCCATACCAATGAAGCAATCCCGTTCCTTACCCAAGACTTAGAGCTAGACCTAGCCCCTGATTGCTCGTTGAATATGGGCACCTCCGTGTATGAACCATCCTTTTCTAATCGAGCCGATTCGAGGGCATTCAATCCAATCAATCGAAAATTCCCATACCCAAAGCTCAACATATACGCGCCTTCACCAACTTCTGAACTCATCTCAATTGCCACAAGATCACTCGGCGATTCCATCTCCCCAAACTCATCAACAAGTGATGCCGCCAGATCACGAACCCCCGCATCCGTTGAAACCGCATCCTTCAACTCCTCCAAACTCAACGGCTTCTGCGTACTCTGCACAACCGGGTTCATCTGCGCCAAAACTCCATGCCCCGCAAAGTCATTCTGCTTACGCCCAACAGTAAAAACAACCAACCCAAGCGTGATCGCGATCAAAGCACCAATGCACATCCCCCGCTTCCATTGCACCCGCCTCCAAACACACACCCGATACCCAACATACCCAAGAAAACCAACCGCACTCATAGCGAACAAAATATTGTCCCAGTAAACGCGGCGCTCAACTTTCTCAAGATGCACGAGATCATCTATATCAAGCAACTCGGGTTCATCAATCCGTATTGAATCCATCCAATACCAATGCTCCGTTTCTTCATTCACCCAATAACTCGGCCAACCTGAAAACCGATACGATCTATTGATGAATGTCGCCGGATACTCATCATCGGGAAACTTCCAGACACCACCGTGCTCAGGATTAAAATAATACCTCGGCATCCCAATCGCGAACCGATAGGTCATATACGCATTCCGATACCCGTGCGACGATTCCGCAACCTGCAACACAGACGCCCGAAAATGCTCAATCGCATCAGGATCACCCAAAGCAACCCGATCCAAATCACTCCAACGAATCGGAGGGTCCACCAACCCCATGTACTCCGCTTCACGAACTTCAATGTCCGCACGATCATCGTACAATGCATTTATATTCCCAAGCGAATAATACCCGTGCCGAAAACCCCAGTGCCCGATCGCAACCTGCACCCAAGGCAACCCCAAAACCCCAAGCAAAACCACCATCACCAACCACACCCAAGTTGACCGCCGACGAACACGCCGTCTAAAAACCCTCGCCATATCACAACGATCGCCCATATCCGTCGGACACTCGCCACACTCAGAACAAACTGGTTGTATTCCCTCGTGTATATTCACTCAATGAATATACCATCTATCCACCATTGGGTTTCAAATCCCAACCCCAGCACCCCGCGCTGGCACCCCAACCACAACCGCCCCATCCTCAACATCCCCAACAACCACCGCCCCGCCACCAACAACACACCCGCGCCCAATCTTCACCCCAGGCAACACCGTCGCACCAATCCCGATCAGCGTGTGATCTCCAACAACCACCCCGCCCCCGAGCACCGCCCGTGGCCCGACATGCACATTGATCCCCACACGCGCATCGTGCTCAACAACCGCACCACTATTCACAATCGCATGACGACAAATCTTCGCGCTCGCATTCACAATCGCGCCCGGTCCAACAAACACACCCAACGCAACACTGGCGCTCAACGCAACAATCGAACCCGGATGAACAATCGGCTGCGCAAACCCAATATCACCGAACCGCTCAATCAAACCTGCCCTCAGCCCCAAATCACCAACCGCAAGCATCAACTCACAACCCGTATTGCGCGTCACCTCACCAAACCCACCGATATACCCAGGGCACCCACGCATGCTCGAAATCGGCGCCTCAGAATCATCATCAACAAACCCATGAATCGCAACCCCAGCGCAGAGCGCCGCATCAAGCATCACCTTCGCATGCCCGCCGCCGCCGATCAGAATAAGATGGGTTTCATTCACTACAGAGTTATCGGCTCACCAACCGACACAACTTTGCCAATCCGCCGACCAATCGAGCAAATCCAAAAAAGAAAATCGACGCCGGGCTGTAGCGCAACCCGACGCCGGGTGGGTAGGTAATTCGTTAAACGCTTCAATCCTGCATCAATCTCACGAAGTGCGATCAATACAAATGTTCATTATCTTGCCCTATGGACCCACCATATGCTGAACATTTCCGAGCGTAATTCCTATCCATCTCATCCAGATGTCCGCATGCCATTCTCACAGCACGCTTCGTATACCGAGCTCAAACCCCCACTCATGCAACACCTCAATCAGACTTGAAATCCCGGTTCGAAAGAGAGAGAACGACCGAAATAACCCAAAATCAGTGTGCACCCGTGAAGCTTCATCTTCTCGGCCTTCCCTCAATGTACGGCTAAAATAGACCAGTGCCACCCAATCTATCGGTTCATCCTCGCAATTTCGTGATTCTTTCACCATCCAATCACATCACCTGAATACAAAACCCCACAATTGCCCTGAAAAACAACCATGACCATCCAATCCAACAACCCAATCACCAAAATTGCCGCCGTCCAGTTCCTCAACACCGTCTCCCTCATCGAAGGACTCGACACCTGGACCAACTGCAAGCTCATCAAAGCAATCCCCTCCCGCATCGGGCAAATGGTCGTCGAAGGCTCCGCCGACATCGGACTCGCATCCATCGTCGACGCGGCTGATCCCAACAACAACCTCGCCCTCATCCCCGCAGGTATGATCGGATGTGACGGCCCAACCCTCACCGTCCGCCTCTTCTCCGCCGTCCCACCCGAAAAAATCACCACCGTCCACGCCGACACCGATTCCCACACCTCCGTCATGCTCGCCGACATCATCCTCCGCGAACAGCACGGTGTAAAAGCCAACTTCAAACCCTTCGACGCCCGCGAAAAATCTACAACCCCACCAATCGAACCCACCCAATCCCCCGACGAAGCCTGGCCGCAAACCGTCCTGCTCATCGGAGACAAAGTCGTCGTCGACTCCCCCCCCGCTGTCCGATACCCACACCAAATCGATCTGGGTCAAGCTTGGCACGACCTTACTGGTTTACCATTCGTCTACGCCACCTGGATGTGCCGAACTGAAGATGCCGATTCCCCGATGATCGCCGAAGCAAGCGCCATGCTCGAACGCGTCCGCCTCCGCAACAACCTCCGCCTCGACTGGCTCATCACCACCCAAGCCAAATCCCACAACTGGCCCGCCGACCTCGCAAGAACATATATCGGAGAACTCCTCAAGTTCAACCCCGACGCAAGAGCCCAACAAGCCGTCGAACTCTTCTTCGAAAAACTCACCCACAACAACATCCTCAACACTGCCAAACCCAACTGGCTCTCATTCTCCCCAGTAGCACAGGCGTCCCGCCTGTGAACCCCATTAATAACCGATCCCCCTATTCTTCATGCAAAGCATGTGCCGGCCCCCCTGCTTACACACAGCTTAATCAGGTCTTCATTCCAACATTCACCGAATCCCAAAATATAGACACAACATCCTTACCCACACGATAACAAACGGTATGAAGATCCCATACATCACCCTCGCCATCCTGACATCAATCACCACGACCTCCCCCGCATTAGCACAAACAACATCCCCATTCGATTCCATCATCTGGGGTGCCCGCTTCGATACCGGCCCAGAAATCAACGCCACAACCTTCATCTGCGATCTTCACCCCAACACCAACTGGTCAGGTAACCAAACCTCTCAAGGTTCACCCGCAGGAATCGAGAACGCATTCATCAATGCAGGGCAACTCGAGTACACCATCAATCCCGAAGGCGCACACACATTCACCGCATCGTTTGTCGCCTCTGCCCAACCCGACACCCAGAACAAAGACAAAGTCGTCAGCCACACATGCCTCGCGATGCGATTCACACTCCAAGTCATCGCCAACGAACCATTCACCTTTGAATCCGCCGCCTGCGCAACCGTCAGCCCAAACGCTATCGCCGCAGGCCCAGGAGTTGGCGTCGTCATCCACGCCGCCCCGCAGCGATGGATCATCAACAACCGCTGCAACCTCGAACCGGGAAACTTCATCAACATGTGGGACGCGGACACCTCCGTCATCTTCCTTGGAGATCGCGTCGATCAAGTCGGCAACGAACCACTCGTCGCACAACTCATCCCAGGAGTTCAACCAGACGAAACATCACCACACTACTTCTCAACCGGGCTCGGCACCACAACCGGAACCCTCCCCGCAGGAACCTACACCTTCTCTATGTACGCCGCAACTGACACAAGTAACGCCGTCCCCACCAACACCTCAGGCGAAATCTCCCTCCGCCTTGCGCCCGCATCCAACCCATGCCCCGCGGACCTCAACAACGACTCGACCCTCAACTTCTTCGACATCAGCGCCTTCATCAAACTCCAACCCGACTTCAACAACGATGGACAGTTCAACTTCTTCGATGTCAGCTCGTTCATCACCGCCTTTGCCGTCGGCTGTCATCTCTAATCAACATCCATACATGTCATCACCCCTCGCCAACTCTCTTCTCATCGCCGAGTCGTACATCGACTTTGTTAATTCCTTCGCAATCTCACGCCCAGAAAATCTCTACACCTTGCACAATGACTAATCCCCAACATCATTCCAACAGCGTCCGCTTCAACATCAGTGTCATCCCCTCAACATATCCCGCCAATGTCCACCCACACCCAAGCGTGAGCTGCTCCCAGTTCTGCACAGAAAGCATCGCAAACAACAACTCACCCGCCTCCTCCTTATCCCAACTCGACGACAACAACCCCTCGCGATCGAGCCCATCAACAATCTCATTGCTCGCCGACCGTAAACAACCCATACACTCATCCCACGCCGCAGCCGCAGCCTCATCAGAATCACGAACCAACAACAACGCCTTGCTGATCCCATAAATTTCAGGGATGTAGTTACACCACACCTCAACAAAAAGCTCAAGCGCATGCCCCCCGTCTTTCGCCTCTTGTAAACACGCAAACCGCTCATCAAGACCCAAGACCTCATCGACATACTTCGTCGTCGCGATCATCAACTCCACCCGTGAATCAAAGTGCAGATACACCGCCTGCCGCGAAACCCCCGCAGCTTTCGCGATATCACTCATCCGAACACCCTGCCCACACTGACGCTCCATGAGCTTCCAGGTCGCTTCGAGAATATTTTTCCGTGTATTTTTATTTTTACTTGACATTGTGTCAAGTATACCGTACGGTTGAACCAAATCCACTTGACACTGTGTAAAGCATGCACCAAAACCAACAAACCTCACCCAAAGGACACCCAAATGAACATCACCCTTTTCGGCTCAACCGGGAGTGTCGGCCAACTCGTCATCAAACAAGCCCTCGAACTCGGCCACACAGTCACCGCGTTCACCCGCAACCCAGACAAGCTCACCCAACCCCACACCAACCTCCACCCCTTCAAAGGCGATGTTCAAGACTACAGCGCCGTACTTCAAGCAATCAAAGATCAAGACGCCGTCATCTGCACCCTCGGGATGCCCCTGCTCAACAAGGACAAGCTCCGATCCAAAGGAACCAAAAACATAGTCCAAGCCATGCACGCAACCAATGTCGATCGGCTCATCTGCCTCTCCTCAATGGGCGTAGGTGACAGCCACCAACTCCTTCCCGCAAAGTACAAATACCTGATCGCCCCACTATTCATGCGTCAATTATTCGCCGATCACTCGCTCCAAGAGCAATACATCAAAAACAGCAACCTCAACTGGACCGTAGTTCGACCGGGCAGTTTCACAAAGACAGACTTCACATCCCCATTCATGCACGGGTTCACACAGGATGATCCCAAAGCAAAGGCCATCATCTCCCGACCTGATGTTGCGAGATTCCTCCTCAAACAACTCACAGACAACACCTACCTGAACCAATCCCCTGCGATCTCATACTAAATCGCCACTCCCTACCCCAAACCAACTGCGTAAACTCCTTTGTGCCCGCAATCTCCCAAGCCAAAACACCCTGCATTGCCCAGCTCGCCTCCGAGCTTGGATACGCGTCGAAACCGACACTCATCCGACACCTCGAACGCATCGATGGGCTTGGACCACAGGTCGATCCCGAAGGGGTGTATCCAGAAGACTGGATCGTCTTCCGGATCACAGGGTATCGCCCAGACATTGATTCCCCCGCACTCGTTGCCGGCGACGCATTCCGCGGCGACCTGTCAGCCATCGCAGAAAAAATTTCGGAAGCCGCCAAACTCACCGCTGATGACATTCACGAACCCTACCTAACCATCAACTCGCTTGCCCAGCGTTGGAGCGTAAGTCGAAAAACGATCGAACGATACCGTCGTCTCGGGCTCATCGCCCGCCGACTCGATCTCGGGGGGGGACGCCGATCCGTCATCTTCATGCAATCCGCAGTCGAATGGTTTGAATCGTTCAATACTGATCGATTGGGAAAAGCAGCACGGTTCGATCGGATTCCGGAATCAACACTCAAGCTTTTTGAACGATGGGCAAGGCAATACCGCGCCCGTTTGGGATGGTCCAGGTCACAAGCGGCGGGACGGATCGCAGCGAGAACCGGGCACAGCCACGAGGGGGTTCGGAAGGTGCTGATGCGGATTGATAATCAGCTCGATCAACCGATCTTCACTGATCCGGGGCCGACCACTACGCGGGATCAGATGTTTGCATTGCGGGCATCATTGCGCGGGATTGAGCCTGGGGATATCGCGGCGCATGCTCGGCGATCACACAATGCGGTGTTGCGTGCGATCAGCGCGGCTCGGGTTGGGTTGATGGAATCATTTGAGCTTCCTGAATCTCGAACGATCAACGCGGAGGTGTTGAGTGCGTTGGAATCAATTCCGGCAACGAGTTCGTTGCGCATGCGGGGCGAGGTTGATCTGCGGGGGTTGATTGATTCGATGCGGTCGCCTGAGCCAACGGTTGTGTACGAAGAGTTGTGCTGGGCGCGAGCGTATCACGCGTTGGTGCATCGGGCGAGCGGGCGCTTGGCGGGGATTGAGCGGGCGTCGCCTTCGGCGCCGGCGCTTGATTTGATCGAGACCGATCTGCGGTGGGCGGGGTTGCTCAAAGGGATGCTTGTGCGTTCGCAGTTTGGATTGATCTTGTCGACGATTGAGCATCGGGTGGGTGGGTTGGTTGATACCATTGCGCCCAACAGGGTTTCGTTTTTGTTGATGGGGTCGATCCAGATTGCGAGCAATGCGATTGATCGGTTTGACCCTTCACATCAAGGGCGGATCGCGTCTCCGGTTGGGTTGGCGATCACTCGGTTTGCATCCCAGCAGCCCGATGTCGCGGGGCCGACCAATACGGGGAAAGCGGGGCGGCGGATCCCGGCGGGGCATGCGATCGAGGATTGGACACGGATCGTGAGTCCATGGACGCGTTGGTTGATGCCCGATCGGCGAATTGAATCGGTGCTCGATCTGCTCGATGAGCGGGATCGGGTGATTTTCAATCGACGGTATGGGCTTAACGGCGGAGTCCCGATCTCGCGGGTCGGGTTGGCGGAGATTTTGGGGACTTCGACGATGCACTGCGCTCGGTTCGAGCGGATGGCGATTCGCAACGGGCTCGCACTTGTGCGGGGTAGAGCATGAAGAGGTATGAGAAGGGGCTACAACTTGGGCCTTTTCCGAGGGAACCACAGGCGGGACGCCTGTGCCACCAAGATTGAGAAGTTTGTTTGGAACCACAGGTGGGGCGACTGTGCCACCAAAATTAAGAAGTTTGTTTGGAACCACAGGTGGGGCGCCTGTGCCACTCAGAGTGAGTAGTTTGTTGGCGGCTTTGCGCTGGGTTTCGGCGTGGGCGGGGGTTTCGGGTTGATCCTTGAGTTGATCGGCGAGTCTTGCGGTTGCGAGTGCGCGGGATTCGGGTTCGATGATTGAATCTCTTGCAGCTGCGATTCGTTCTATTGCTTGCGATGCGCGTTGGAAGGTTTCGGATTCGAGTAGATCCGCGAGTTGGGTGAGGGAGAGTTGATGAAGATTGCACAGGTCGAGCGATGAGATTGAGGGATTGAAGAGGTCTTCGAGGAGTGCGTTGGTGAGGGAGGGGGAAGAAACCCCCTCCGTCTGCTTCGCAGCCACCTCCCCCGGAAGCCCGGGGGAGGCGATTGAGAGGCTGGGGATTGATTTGATTTGCTGTGTGTTCATCTGCATGTGGGAATTATCGCAGATTGATTTTACGGCTCAAGGGGAGCGCTGGGGAGTGCCATGATTTTGCGCACGGGGGTGGTTTTGTGAGCGAGAAAAGCGCACGGATGAAGACATGCAAGTGACTTCGTCACCAACACAATTCTGGCGAAGGTTGAAAATATTTGTATAATAATGCTTTGTTACAAACATATAGGGGTAATCAAAAACAATGGAACGAGTTATATTACCAATCTCGCCAGAGAAAATTGATGCAAAATCATTGAGCAATCGTTTCTGGGGAAGTGAACCGAAGAGAAATGCATTCAAGCGTGCAAAGAACATCGTTCTGTCTGGTGTTCTTGATACGCATGAAATTCAATTAGTCAAATCCGAATACAACGGCGATCTCAACTCAGAATATTCGTATGAATGGAAACAACTATTGGAAGAAATTGCATACGCAATTGCATTGGATGGAAAAATCGAAACTTTCGAGAGAGAATTCATACGCACATACAGAAAGTTGTTTGATATCGAAAAGACTGATGCTGCAGCTATCTACAAACGTGGGGCCACAAGGGCATATATAGATCTCGTTGTAAATTCGCTCGGGCATGGAGATCACGGGCTCACAGATGAACTGATGAGTCGAATGGAATCCATCTCAAAGGAAATTGGCATCAAGAGTGACGATGCAAAAGAAATACTCGTAAAACAATTGACTGAGCTCATCTCAAACCGACTCAACGGCTCACTCAATGACGGAATGATCTCAGATGTAGAATGGAAAATGTACGAAGACTACCGCATATCACTCAGATTAGGCGCGTTGTATTCAGAATCTGATCGGTTAGCGATTGATGCTGCACGCACCCGCTGGCATTGCGAATACGGGACGCTATGCCCAATTGTACTCAGCACACATTGTAAACTAAAAGGGAAAGAGACACCCTATTTCGAAGGTGTAGCCCAATGGTTCGAAACACGCAGCAGAAGTGGCGTACAAGAACTCAGTTTAATCGCAGTAGGAACGCTCATTTTAACTGATCAGCGTGTGATCCTTCTCGCAGATGAAGGCGACAACAAAACTGTGATGTGGTCCGGCCTATACCAAGTTACACGACACGATGCAAAGACCTTTGAACTTGAGAAAACACGAGGAAAATCACCTCTGATTAAGATCTACGGCGGTGATCCTGTTTTGCTGATTTCAGGATCAGCAATCGCTGCTCGTCTCTTCGATCAAAATGTCAAATAGATAATAAAGTGCAGTTTCTCTGATGAATCAAAGCAGGGCCAATGTAGCGTTGCGCTGCGCGGTGACACCTCCCACCCAAGCGGAGGGTCGAGGCGTAGTTAAACTTTCGCAATGCGTATTTTTACATAGTCGAGGGCATTCATGCAATCATGTCACACTAAGAATCCGGCGGACAGACAGCGAGATTAGGGTGTTGCTTGTTGGATGTAGTCGATGCCTTTTTCTTTGGGTTGGTTGAAGGCTTTGGGGTTGAGGTATTTGCCTTGGTTTCTTGGTTCTTTGAGTTCTTCGGTTGGGATTCGGTTTTGGTTTGCCCATGCGTCGTGGCGGATGCCGGTGACTTGCCAGGAGACTTTGAGGCCGGGGGTGCCTCCGGCGATGGCGAACTGTTGGGCGTTGGTTGATGACTCGATCTCGGCGGCGATGTAGACGGGGGCGTATCCGCCGATGCAGGTGAGTTGGTATCTGAATTCTTGGTTGAGTGCGTTGAAGTATGTTGGGAGTGTGACGATTGCTTGTCCTTGTCTGTTGAGGGTGACTACGCCGTCGTAGATGTTTTTCATGTCTGGTGATTCGACGAATGAGTGCGAGAGGTACATGTTTTCGGGGTCTTGTGGGTGATCGATTTTGAATGAGCCGCCGGATTTGGAGAGTGTGCCGGTGACGGAGACATCACCGGCGAACCGTCCGGCGAACCCTGAGTTGCTTTGGCCATAGACACCCCAGCCTGAACCATCGTGCGATCCCCAGACGCCTATTCCGAAGGGTCCATCGCCGTTGTTTTGACCACGCAACGCTGTTGAGCTTGAACCGGCGGATGTGGAAGTGATGATCGAGTGCAGGCCGTAGGCGAACGCCGATTCGGATGAGTTTTCGATGAGGAGTGCTGGTGTGGTGCCAGTATTTAGTGTCTTGCGGAAGACCCCTGCGTATCCTGGGCCGGCGGTGCTTGCGTGGAGGGCGTCGCCTGGATTGTCAAAGAGGACACCGAACTCGCCGCCGATTCCGTCTCTGGTTCGGCCCCAAACCCCGGTGCCTGCGATGCTGGTCCCGGCGGTGCCAGTCTGATCTCCTACGCCGAAGACTCCGACTGGAGCGGGTGCAGCGAGGTGGGGTGCAAAGACACCTTTGTCACCGCCGTATCCTCGGACTCCCCATGTCGGGGCAGCGCCACGGATCCCACTACCGAAATCACCGATGTTCGTGATGGAGAAGACACTGCTGCTACTGATACCCGGCTCAGATGAATCCGAGTAGGGTAGCTCGATGGATTGGGCTTCTTCGGCTGTCAGCGAATGGAATGCGCGGGGGGCAAAATCGACTCGCTGTCGCGGGCTCAAGGTGGTGTAGCCTGGGTCGCCTGCGAATCGGACCTCGATTTGAAGATAGCGGGATGCTTGCGTTTGAAACGCGCTGTCATCGAGATCGAGGCTGACGGAGAATAGTCCATCGACCACACCTGTGGCCGGGTTGGTGAACACTGAGCCGATCTGTGTGTCGGGGGCGCCGATTGTGGCATCGGTCCAGAGTGTGAACCGCATGTCATAGTTGCCGTTGGCGGGAGCACCTTCGTCGTTGAGTGTGCCTTGGTAGGTGAAGGCGTTTTGTGCGGATGCAACGGATGTGATTGCGGCGATGAGTGCGATTGCTTTGGTGTACATTGGATTCCCCTCTCTGTTGGATTGTTTTGTCCATTTTACAGAGTAGGGCATCATAACACAAGGCACAAATGTGCCGTTCGGTAGAGATTGAAACGGATTTAAACCTTCGCGAGGCGGGTTTTTACATTGTCGAGGACATTCATGAAGTTGATGTAGCCGTCATACGGGGAGTCGTAGGGGGAGAAGTATTTGTGGACATCGCCGTCAGCCCAGTATTTGGTGCACATGTAGTAGAAGTGATCGCTTGTGGTGAGTTTGCGCCAGTCGTTGAGGATGTGGTCGATTTCTTCTGATTGCTTTGGGTCTTGCTTTGCTTTGATCTCGACCATGCGTCCTTTAAGGATTCGTTCGACGCGGTAGGTTTCTTCGAGTGCGTTGTGTTGCATTGCGTTGCCTCTCCATGCGGAGAGGTCGCGTTCGGAGTCTGCCCATGAGATGAAGTCGGGGACATCGTATTCACCGATGGGGTCGAAGCGCTGGAGTGCTTCGGATGGGGTGATGAAGTGGTTTTCGGTTGTGCCATCGGATTTATGTGCGACATCGAAGATTGCTTCGGGGAGTTTTTCGAGGAACTTGAAGATTCCGGTGTCTGCCCATTGGTGTTCGCCGAAGGTTTCGTAGTCCATGAAGAGGTTGCAGAGGTAGCCGTCGCCGTTGATGTTGTGGACCCACTTGGCGAATTTTTCGGTGGAGAGGGGCCATTCTTCCCAGGCTTTGTTTGAGAAGCGGAATGCGATGTCGTCGGAGAGTTTGTAGTTTTTGAGCATCAAACCGAACGGGCGGTTGTTTGGGCCCATGATTTGGTTGCCGTCGTGTGCGGGTGGTTGGTAGAGGTAGGCGGGTGAGCGGTATCCGAGGTTTTTGTCGGTTCCTTCGCAGATTGTGCCGAGGAATCTTGGGTTGCCGTCTTTGTCTTTGATTTTGGAGAGTGCGTTTGCGAGGTCATTGGCGTAGATGAGCTCGGTGTTTCGGAAGACCTTTGGGGTTTGGCCGAAGTGTTGCTCGATGAGGTTGGTGTGCATGTCGAGTTGGTGGTGGAACTCTTCTTGGGAATAGAGGAAGGAGAGGGAGTGGTAGTAGGTTTCGGCGACGAACTCAACGCATCCGGTTTGGGCGAGTTGTTCGAAGAGGTCGAGGACATCGGGGGTGAACTTTTTCCATTGTTCGATGACGGTGCCGGTGATGGCGTAGGAGATGCGGAAGTTGCCTTCATGGCGTTTGATCAGATCGAGCATGAGCTTGGTGGTCGGACGGTAGCACTTGTCGGCGACCTTCTCGGCGATCTCGGCGTTGACCTGATCGTGGAAGTAGAAGGGGTCCGTGTGGAATACGGAGTAGGGTTTGAGGCGGTGTGGTTGGTGGACTTGGAAGTAGAAGACGATTGAGGCCATTTGATAACTCCGAATGTGCGACAGGCACTCGTTGTATCATCGTGTATTTTGGCTTGGAAGCAAGAACTTTCGTGTGAAAGTTGGGAGAAGATTAGGTCTTCATTGAGCTGACTTGGGCGATGGCGATGATGCTTAGGAGCATGACGGGGATGAAGACTCCGAGGGCGGGTGGGATTCCTGGGATGGAGGCGCTGGCGCCGAGGATGCCTCCGATGATGGAGATGATCGCGACGGGGGCACATTTGATGGATTGGATAGCCATGTTCTGGGGTTCGCGGGTGATGTAGAAGGGCATGGCGATGATGAGGGCGAGCATGCTTGAGATCATTACGGCGATGCGTCCCCATTTGATGCGGGTGTACCTTGCGCGTTTGTTTGGATCGGTGAGTGTTGATCGGTTGAGCATTTGTGAGACTTGGCGGAAGCTCAGCGCCTGGGAGTAGGATTCGTAGCGGTTCATGCGGAGTTCGTCGGGGTTGAGCGATGAGTCGATGCGGGTGAGGGGGGTGGGTTGTTCGAGGACGGCGCGGCCTCGGGATTGGGCGAATCCTTCGCGGAGGTCCCATCCTCCCTTGCGGTAGATTGCTGATTTGGCGGTGATTGCGCGTGTTGCTTTTCCTTGTTCGTCTCGTTCGAGGATATAGACACCTTCGAGGGTGTCGGTGTCGGCGTTGAAGGATGCGGCGCGGAAGAGTTTTCCTGAGCCGTCGAGGGTGAGGGGGACGCTTGCGACACCGAGTTGGCGAGTGCCTGCATCATCGTGTCCGCGGACGAGCAGGGGCGCGATTCTTGGAATGATGAGTTCCATGTTGATGACTTGGAGCGCGGTGAAGAAGAGGGCGACGGCGATGACTGGGCGCATGACGCGATGGAGACTGAGCCCGGCGGTCATGAGGGCGACGAACTCTCGGTTGCGTGTCATTTGGGAGAAAGTGAACCCCATGGCGCCGACGAGGATCATGCCGATGAGGAAGTTGTAGAGCTGGAGGAGCTTTGGCCACCAGAGGTCGCCGATGATGAGCGCGGTGACGATCCATTGTCTGATGGCGCCGGGGGTTTGACCCGTGTCTTGGGTTGCGAGTCTTTCTCCGAGGCGGAGGAAGTGACCCATGTTGAGGGCGATATCGATGACGAGTACGAAGCTGAAGAGGATGACCAGTAGCGCGATCACATTCATGAGGTACTGGCGTGCGATGTAGCGATCGAGTGTGGACATTGGTGATCAATGGTAGGTGCGGGTGATGGGTTATACGGGGTTCTGTGTGGGAGTGATTTTGACAAAGAAGATTGAGGTGAGCCAGCCGATGATGGCGCCGAGGTAGACATCGGAGGTGAAATGGGCGCCGACGAGCAATCTTGTAATGGCACATCCGATCGCGAGGAGCAGGAAGAATCTTCTGGTGTTTGGGATGAAGGCGGCGAGGGTGAGGCAGCCGGCGAAGGCGACGGCGGCGTGGCTTGATGGGAAACCGAGGTTGGTGGCGTCGGAAAATCCGGAAAATAGACCACGGAAGTCATAGAACCCTTTTTGGATAACATCTTGTTGGACGGGGCGTTCTCTTGCGAATGTCATTTTGAGTAGTTCGGCGATGATCCCGGCGGAGATTGTTGCGTAGAAGATTGACAATCCGCGGTGTCTGCTGCGGTCGTGGAGTCCGAAGAGGATGCCGACAACAATCCAGGTGCCCATGAATCCGAGGACGCGCAGCGCACGGTACCAGTCGTGGTCATCAATGTATACTGTGGGATCGATATAGAACAGATGGAGGAGCGGGAAGTCGAGCAGGGTTGCGATGATCAGCCCGACGAGAACAATCCCGGTGGTTCGCAGACGGTTGAATCGTCTTTGCTTTTTTTCGGCGGGTGATAAATAGGTCATGGTTGCGTCTGGTCCGTTTGTGGGTTTGCTTTGTTTCGGGGCACCCATGAATCGAATGTGTGGAAGTTGAGTCCGGTGTAGGTTGTGTTGTGTTCTTTGGGTTCGGCGTTGAGTTGTCCGATGTCATTGAGTTGATCGAATGCGCAGGACCAGTTTCTGGGTGGACCTCCGAAGAGGACGGCGGGTTTTCCCAGCATGTGGGCAAGTGTATCCGGGTTGGTGAGGTCTGTGTGCGCCCACATGTCGTATTGGGTTTTTCGGCCTCCGACTTGTGCGCTGGTGCAATAGACGGTTGGGTGTCCATCGAGGTAGAAGGCGAGGAGGGATGCTCTGCCGTAATGTTCTGACATGACGAGGGGGGGTTGTCCGGTTGATTGTTGGAGTTGATCGATGACGCGCTGTGTATCAGCAGCGTGTTCTTTCATGCCGGTCATGCGGTAGAGGGGGATGAGATCTCCAACGACGGGTTGCTTTGATATCCACTTGGCGCCTGGGAACATGAAGAGGACTCCGGCGCCGATTGTGATTGCGGCGCCCCATGCGAACTTGATGGGGTGATCTTTTCGTTGAACGCCGTCGATGATTGCCCATGCGGCGGGTGGGATGAAGGTGACGAAGGCGGCCATTGCCCAGTTGCCTTCGGTTTGGGTGACCAGTGAGACGAGGAGGTAGAACAAGAGGATTGGAAAACCCATTGCCAACATCGCGCGGATGACGAGTTGTGTGTGTTGATCTGCTCGTTTTTTGGAGTTGATAAGTGCGAAGATCGCGAGGATGAAGACTGGTCCTCCGACAAGGAGTTGGAGGGCGATGTATTCGAGCATCCAGAGGATGGTCCAGGGATCTGCGTGGTAGGCAGCGGTTGGTTGGGTGTCGCCTCCGGGCATGTCGAGGTGTCCGAGGAGATGGCGGACGGTTGCCCAATCATGGTTGGCGTTCCAGATTCCTACGGGGATTAAACCTATGCACGCGATGAGCATGGCGAGGGCGAAGTGTTTGGGGTTGAACGACGGTCGGTTTTTTCGGGTGATATAGAGTGCGAGAAGAACACCTGGAAGAAGAAGAAGGATGGTGTATTTGAAGATGAACCCGATCGCGATCCAGAGCCCAAACCAGAGCCAGCTTGTTTTTCGGGCGCGATCGTTTTCGGTGAGGATGGCGCGGAGCGCGAACATGGATGCGAATGCCCAGGATGCGACATAGGGTGAGTCGATGGTCATGATCATCGCGGCGACGGCGAATCCCGGGACACATGCGTAGAGGATGGCGCTGAGGAAGACGAGCCGATGGTCTTGGAAGTGGACCTTTGCCATTTTCACGACGGCGAAGGCGCCGAGGGCGGCGGCGATTGCGGCGGGCGTGCGGACTGCGAACTCTGAAACTCCGAGGAGGGATGTGGAGATCCAGATGATCCATGAAACGCCTGGGCCTTTGGAGTAGTAGGACCAATCAAGGTGGCGTGACCATTCCCAGTAATGCGCTTCATCTTCGATGAGGGTGAAGGGGGAGACGAACTGCCAGGCGAGTCGGAGGACGAGCAGGGTGAGGATGATTGTAATAGGGATATAAGGATTGAGGGCGAGGGCGTTCCACCAGGGGGTTCGGGGTGTGATCTGGGGTGGATTCGGGTTTGACATGGTTTAGCGCCGACTCACTTTTCGGAGTGCGAACCATGTGTAGATTGCGAGGATGACGACTCCTGAATAGATGAGGGGGATGCCGATGATGCTGTCGTTGTGGATTGAGCTTTGGCCGCTTGAGATAAGGATGAGGGTTCCGAGTGCTGGGAAGAAACTGAGTTGGTAGACGGTGAGGGGTTGGGCGTCTTTAAGTTGGAGTGCGATGACGGCGCCGGCGATGACCATGATCATTGCGGCGGCGGCCATTGCCCAGCGTTCGTGGATTTTGGAGATGATCTCGTTTCTGAGGTCTTTGATTTGTTTGTTGAGTCGGGTGATTGGTTTGACGAGGTACTCGGTGTTTCCTGAGGATGGGGAGTCGATGTAAGCTTGGGCGTAGGGGAGGAGCTCTGGGCTTGGCATTGCGAGGAGTGAATCGAGGGGGTCGGATGCGAAACGCAGGTTGTTGTATTCTGTGGTCGCGATCTCGGTGCTTGGTTGGTCGCTTGTCAGTGAACCGAGGACTTCGATTCCGGTAAGGTTGAGGGTGAAATCGAGGGTCGGTCTGTTTTCTGATTGGGATTGGAGCGGGTCGTTGGAGGAGGAAGAGGTGTGTTCGGGGATGAGTGATGCGCCGGTTGCACGCAAACGATCGGTTCTTCCTGATGCGTCGATGACTTGGACTTCGATGCGGTTGGTTTGGGGTTGTGGGAGCAGGACCCATTGGCCTTCATTTGGGGTGAAGCCGCCGGCGAGGATGGTGATTGATCCGCCTTGGGCGAGGTGGAAGTCGATGGTGCCTCCGGCGCGTGCTTTGGATGCGACTTCGTGGAAGACTTGGTTGGATGCGATGCCTTTGGCGAGATCGATTCGTTTGGTTTCGACCCAGTTCATTTGGTCTGGATCATCGCGGAGGGATCGCATTTCGGCGGCGCTCATGAACTTGGGATCATCTTTGAATACGCGAGGGATTGGGAATGCGGGGAGCGTGAAGGGATCGACAGTGATGGGCGAACCTTCCCGGTTGATGGTCATGTCGATGAACTTCATCAGGACGGTGGTTGCGTCGTCGTTACCGATGCGGGCGCGGTCTTCGTCGTTGAGCGCCCATGCGGGGAGGATTTGTATCCACGCTCTGCGGGCGGTGCCGTCGATGGTGACGGTGCCGTCGGGTGTTGCTTTGACGATGGCGACGCCTCCGAGGAGGTATTGGTCGATGACGGGTGAGCCTGGTTCTGGGGGGATGCGTTCGACGAAGTCTGCGTGTATTTCGTTGTTACCGATGGTGGCGGATTCGCCGTTCTGGAGTGAGTTGACGAAGATTTTGGCGAAATCTTGGGTGACCATGCGTTCCATCTCTTTGAGGAACCTTGGGATGACTTGATCATTGAGCACGAGGAGACCGGCGGCGAGCACAATTCCCGATGCGAGGGCGGGGAAGATGAATCTTTTATGACTCACACCCGATGCGTAGACAGCGGTGACTTCGTTTTCGGAAGACATGCGGTGATAGGTGATTGTTGCAGCGAACCCCGCAGCGAAGGGGAGGGCGTAGGCGAGCATCGGGGGGATGGCGTAGAACATGAAGCGGATCGCTTGATCCGCGGAGAGGGCGCCGTCGGCGAGGGGTTTGATGGTGACGGCGAATGCGATGGTCGCGACGACGACTGATACGGTGAGTAAGAGTAATCGCCAGAACTCGATCGTGATGGCTCGCCAGATGGTCCAGAGCATGGGTGGATGATAGGGGGAGAGTAGGGATTAATATTCTTACTGAAGAGGAGTGATCAAAGATAAAATTGTAGAAGCTAATCCCCTAACAATAGTAACAATGAATAGCGATTCTCAACTAGACCAGAAGGCTCAAATCGCACTTGCACTCATTGTTGGGGTTCCAATCGGATTGATTGGAATTATCTTCGGCTTGATCCTGAGTTTTCTTGTTGCGAGAACTTCTAGCGGGGGAAGTGTCTATGTTGACCCAACTTACTTTCTACCCCCTTTTGTAGCTGCGGTCAGTTCAATATTGAGCTATTCCATTCTGATGATTGTCGATACGAAAATCTCACGGGATCGTATAATTTTTGAGTCAACAATTGCAGCCGCAGTGGGCCCGGCAATCTGGATATTGCTTGTTAGTGTACTCAGTGGTTCATTTCTTGTAGCTATACCAACTTTCATCGCCTTTGCAATTGGTTGCGTGTTTCTATTTGTGCCAAAGAAACTGCAGAAAACGAACCCCACAACATCCCACTGCTCAGAAGAAAAATAGGCACAAACTAATTCACAGGTGCGACTTCGACTTGGCCTTCGGGTTTGTCCATGATGGAGAGTCCCATGGCGGTGAGTTGGTCGCGGATGGCGTCGGCGGCAGACCAGTCTTTGGATGCTTTGGCATCTCGGCGGGCGATGAGGAGGGATTCGATTTCTTCGGAGGGGGTGACGCCGGGTTGGTAGAGGGCGATGGAGGTTTCTTGGGTTTTGGGGATTGGGCGGAAGATGACGCCGAGGAAACCATCAATCAGATGTAAAGCGGCATAGCTACGATCAGCCCAGGAACGCTTTTCATCTCTGACTATTAGTATTGCAACATCAGCGGGCATAACTCGATCTGGAAGTGGTCGATCTATAGCGCTCGAAGCAAGGGTTTTTCTCCCTCTGATTTCATGTTGCTTTCTTTCTTCTGTGTTTAGATGCAAAATATTGGTCAGTGGTGAAACACCTGTGTCATTGATTGATCTATGTAGCCAACCAATAGCCGAAGCTATGTTCAGATCATTCGACATTACGTCAGTAATATTGTGTAACCATTCGTGTAAGTGAACCTTAACACAAAATTCTGGTCTGATTGAATCTTCTGACAGCAATAATCTAGCAAAATCACGGTAGTTCGAAATCTGTTTTGCGCTATCCCTTAAGCCTTGCATGGAGAAGTCGGCGTTGGCGCGGTAGTGGGTTTTGATGAGTTCTAGGCGGATGGCGGCGGGGTCGATTCCTTTGGCGGTGAGGTCGCGGAGGGTGTACATGGTGCCTTTGGATTTGGACATCTTTTCGCCTTCGACTTTGAGGAACCTTGGGTGGAACCAGTGTTTGGCGAAGGAGTCGTTGCCGGTGAAGCAGCATGATTGGGCGATTTCGCATTCGTGGTGTGGGAAGATGTTGTCTTCGCCACCTGAATGGAGGTCGATTTGGGCATGGTTGTCGCGGGCGCCTTTTAGGCCATCGGTTGCGAGGCGGGCAAGTGCCATGGCGGTGCATTCGATATGCCAACCGGGGTAACCTTCGCCCCACTGTTCATCATCGGAGAGGGTTGGGATGATTGGCGATGACCATTTCATTTTGTGGGAGGCGTCTTCCTTCCAGAGGAGGAAGTCTGCTTGGTGCTTTTTCTGTTGAGTGTTTTCGTCGGAGGTTCGGCCTCCGGCGCCGCCTTTGAGTTGGTCGATGGAGTTGCCTGAGAGTTGGCCGTAGGTTTTGAATCTTTGGACATCGAAGTAGATTGCTCGGTTTCCTGGTTCTCCGGCGGGGTATGCGAACCCGTCGACGAGGAGTTGCTCGATGACGGTTTTCATGTTGTCGATGTTGTCGGTTGCGCGGGGCATAAATGTGGGGGTTTTTGAATCACGATCTCGATCGTCAATTGCAACTTTGAGTCCGAGTTCGATTGCGTCTTCTTTGAACCTGTTTTCGTAGTAACGAGCGATGGCAAAAGGGTCTTGAGGATCGACATTTGAGCCTTTGGGGAGATTACCTAATTTCTTTGCTTTGAGGATTCGCTCTGCGGCGACTTCCATCTTGTCTTGGCCTGCTCCATCGGCGTTTTCGTCGTCTGTCATGTGTCCGACATCGGTGATGTTCATGACTTGTGTGACGGTTCTCGTTCCGGTTTGATTGGAATTCTGAGTGTTTTTTATTACGCAAAGTGGAGATTCGATCCAACGGCGCAAAAGATCTGCAGCAAGGAAAGACCTGAAATTCCCGATGTGGGCATCGTCGTAGACGGTTGGCCCGCAGGAGTAAAAGGTAACAGCTTGTGGGTTTGTGGGGACAAACGCTTCGAGCTGATTCGACAGTGTGTTATATATTTTGAGATGCATCGTCTTTATGGTAGGATGATGAATGGGGTGTGCCTGTTGGGCATAGTCCATGATTTTACTAGACAGCTATCTATGGGCTACACGATGGCCTGCTTGAGATTTTACTATGAAGAATGAAATTTGGAACAACTTTACCTCTGACCCGACGACTGGCGTGACGCTTGTGTCGTTGGACGGTCAAATTCTCTTTATCAATGAGCAATCTATCCGTATTTTTTTTAATGATGAAGATCGTTCCCCGGATGAGCTCATCGGAAAATCTATTTTTGATATTGGGTTTTCGGAGGAGTGGGCTCGTGAGCGGCTCGATTTGTTTAAAAAAATTAAAGAGACCAACGAGTCTGTATTGTTGCGCACCGTTTGGCATGGCAAGCAGCAGTTTAGTTGGATGAGTTTGATCGCGGCGGACGAAGATGTTGATCAAGATCGGATTTTGGTGATTACTCGAAGGCTCGCTGCGGGGGCAGAAGCGCAGCACATTCTTGAGGGTCAGCACGAGGTGTTTAACTCGAACCTTATTCGGCTTGGTGATTTAGAGTCGCTGACTCCTCGCGAGCTTGAAGTGCTTGCGTTCCTTGGGCAAGGTTTGACGATCAAGGAAATTGCAGCGGCACTGTTCCGGTCTGTCAAAACCATCGAGAACCATCGGGAATCGATCGGCAGGAAGCTTAAGAAAACGCGCGGCATTGAGCTTGCGTGCATTGCCAATAGCGCGGGTCTTGTTGCTGAAGACTCTACACGGAAGCGTGAAACGAAGAGTTAATCTTTATTTTGTTCTTTGTTCTCTTCTGGATTCTCTGCACTTTCTGGTGCTGGTGAAACACGCAGACGGAGAACGCGGGTTGGTTCTGCTTCAAGGATTTCAAAGCGGATTTCTTCGTGTGTGAACTCTTCGCCTTGCTCTGGGATGCGTCCGAGGATGGTGTTGATGAACCCCCCCACTGTGTCGTAGTCATCGGTTTCGGGGAGTTGTATATTGAGTGAGTCGAGCTCGTCGTTGGCATCATCGATTTCTGTGCGTGCGTCGATTTCGGCGATTTGGGTATCGATGTCGATTTCTACAGAAGCAACGCTCTCTGCGTCGTCGTATTCGTCTTGGATGTCACCGAAGATTTCTTCGACGATATCTTCCATGGTGACGAGTCCGGAGGTGCCGCCGTACTCATCGAGGATGATTGCGATGTGGACTTGGTCTGCGAGGAGTTGGGTGAGCAGTTCACGGACTGTCTTTGTTTCTGGAACGAAGGATGGATCGCGTAGGATTTCGGAGAGAATGAAGGGTTTGCCGTCGCTGCCGTGGTTGATGATCCAGTTGAGGATATCTTTGGCGTAGAGCATGCCTTCGATGTGATCGAGGTTTTCTGAGAATACTGGATGACGAGAGTGTCCGTATTTGTTGATGAATGCCTGAACCTCTTCGAGGTTGTCGGTGTACTCAAGCGCATTTATCTCGGTGCGGGGGGTCATGATTTGTTCAACGGATGTTGAACGGAACTCGACGACTGCTTCGAGCATTTCTCGTTCGACTTCATCGAGTGAGTTTTCTGATTCGGTGTCTTCGACGATCGATCGGAGATCGGTGACGGAGATATTTGTGTCTTTGTTTGTTGAGTCATCACCTGCGAGCCGGCGGACCACTTCATCGGTGAATCTCCAGATTGGGAGCAGGGGTATGAAGATTGCATGGATCGCACGGATGAGTCGGGCGAGTGCGATGATTGTTCCGTCGCCGATATGATGGGCGACCCCCATCGGGATCAGTGTACTCACAATCCATTGGACAGCGAGTGCGAGGACGAGTCCGATGGTGATCGCGATCCAGGTTGGAGATGGTTCGTGGCGGATTGTGGAAACCCAGAACACCAAGCACAACGCGGTGGTGAGCTGGAAGACGGAGCACGCGGCGGTGACCGCGGCGGCGTGGCCTCGGGTGTCATCGAGGATTGTTCGGATTCGTTTCACTTCGTCGTCTTGATCGTTGTCTTGCAGCTTTGATGCGATGCGTAGACGAGAGAGCGAGCTGATCGCAAGAACCAGCGAGGCGAGTAGTCCTGCGATGAGTGCGCTGGTTGCGGCACCTATTAACCACCAGGCAGCGATCATGATTGTGCTCCATGATCAGGCTTTGGTTCGCAATAGAAAAGTGCGTTGAGTCCTGCGGCTTTGAATAGTTGATCTTCTTTGTTGTGCATGCGTTGGTATTCTTTTTCGTCGTGGTCATTGTATCCCAGGCAGTGGAGCACGCCGTGGATTGTGTAGAGCAGGAGCTCGTGGATTATTGTGTGTGTTGTGTTGTTTGATTCGCGCTTTGCTTGATCGAAGCAGATGGTGAGGTCGGTGTCGATCACTTTGTTGTCGAACCCGGACACTTGGTTTGGGATGAAGGTGTGTGCGAGATCAAATGTGAGGACATCGGTGGTGCCTTCGATTCCGGAGAACTGCAGGTGATCTTTGCTCATGCGTTGATCATCAACAATGCAGACACGGATATTGCCTGTGTTGGGAATTGAAACAAGGACACGATTGATGAGTTTGGATAACTCATCGTGTTCGCTTTGAGAGAGAAGTTTTTGTGGATCGATTACTTCAACAGCAATCCCATCGCTTATGTCTTGGGTAGACGCGGGCGGGGGTTGATCGTCTGCTTCGATCGGGGTGGTTGATGATGAATCTGTCTCGTTCATTGATGAGTCTTTGGGGGATTGCGCTTTGGAGTTGCGCGTATCGAACATGCTCGTGTTGTGGATTGAAACTGTAGAAGGATCAATCATCGCAATCACAAGCGGTGAATCAACTTGTATTTTATCGTGTTCATTTGGTGCGTCCAATACGAATATCCACATTCGTTGCGCAGTTTTTTATACGAACAAAGCACTTATATCCGTCTATTTTGGGTCGTATTGCGTTCTTTCTGTGAGATTGGGCGTGTATGCAACTTGAAGATAATATTTTCTGTATATTAGAAGTTAGATCTCTCTCTCCTCCAGCGGGACGCCGTGGACACATGGCGTCCTGCTTTTTTATGCACTTTGTCGATCAATTTCTGAATAGGATGGTCTATAGAATCATATTCGGTTGATCTGTATCGCCATCTACGAGCATGTTTATGTTGAGCAATGAACACATATTGGTGACGGGGAGTGCGGGGTTTATTGGTTCGCACTTAAGTCAATCGTTGCTTGCGCGAGGCGCATCGGTGGTTGGTGTCGATAACTTTGATCTGTTTTATCCACGCGAGCAGAAAGAAAACAATCTTGATGAAGTGCGCTCGTCTGACGGGGATCGACGGTTCTCATTTTATGAAGTTGATATCTGCGACCAACATGCACTCCTTGATGTGATGAAGAGTGCTGGCGTGACGGGGGTTGTTCATCTTGCGGCGCGGGCGGGGGTCCGCCCGAGTATTGCGGATGCGGTTGGGTATGCCCGCGCCAATGTGCTTGGAACACAATCTGTATTGTGCGCTGCGTCGCAGGCGGGATGCGAGCGGGCGGTCTGCGCCTCATCGAGTTCGGTGTATGGGAACAACACGAAGGTGCCCTTCGCGGAAACTGATCGTGTGAATGATCCGATCTCTCCTTATGCGGCAACGAAGTTGTCGTGTGAGATCATCGGGAGCACGCACCATCACTTGACCAAACTCCCCGTTGCGATGCTTCGTTTTTTTACGGTGTTTGGACCAAGGCAACGACCTGATCTGGCGATGAGTCTTTTTCTCAATCGAGTGAGTAAGGGTGAATCGATCAACAGGTTCGGTGATGGCACATCGAGTCGAGACTATACCTTTATTGACGATATCGTGGAAGGGATCATTCAATCCTATCTGAGGATTGATGCGCATGGGTATCGTATTTGGAACCTTGGCGGGAATCATCCGATCTCGCTCAACGAGATGATTGCGACGATTGGTCGAGTTGTCGGCAAGGATGCGATTATCAAAGAGATGGGGATGCAGCCGGGCGATGTTGAACAAACATGGGCGGATCTTCAACGATCTCAGGAAGAACTTGGGTATTCACCGTCTACATCGATCTATGATGGGCTTGTTGAGCAATGGGCGTGGATGCAGAAGCACTAGGGATATGCGGGGTCATCATGGGTCGAAAACCGATCATTCGAGTTATACGGAATCTTGCCCGATCTGGCGGGACGCTTATCAGCAAGTGCATTGGGTGTATGGATCATGTGACGCTGATTTCTGAGGTTCATCCGGCGGATTTGAGAACGACGAAACCGATGATGCAGGCACAGAAGTGGTTTGGATTGGTCAACCTAAAGGATGTCGCTCATTGGAAGTTGCGGCCTCCCAATATGCTTCAGTTTGTGTCCCTATGTGAGTCCCGAGCGAATCGGCGCGGGGATCAGTTTGTGCTTCGTGATTGGTCGCATCTTGATTACATCGGTGTTCCTTTTACCGAACCAAAGTATGGATTCGCGCTCAGTGATTCACTCAGCGCGGTGTACGACATCAAGTTTGCGACCACTGTTCGGCACCCGATTGATCAATACATGTCGTTGATACAGTTGCCGGTTGTGCAGCCGAAGCTGAACTTTGAGAAGTACTTGTATGGATGCTTGAAGTTTGCAGAGTTTGCACATGAGCACGGGTTTTATCGATACGAGGATTTTACGAAAGACCCTGATACGGTTCTTCGTTCGATCTGTGATGATCTTTCGCTTGAGTTTGATGCGGGGTACAAAAATAAGTGGCAATCGTACACGACCATCACAGGCGATACGAATCCGTCATTGGGTAGAGGGTCTGAGAAGAAAGAGATTCAGTACTTTGAGCGCAAGCCGATTGAAGATCGGGTGCTTCATGCGTTCCGTGAAAATGATGATTACCAGAGAGCGTGTGCGTTGCTTGGGTATGATGCGTAGATCAGTTTGAATATCCTTGCGATTCCATGTAGGGGGCAAATGCTTCGTTGAATGCTTTCTCTATCGCGGGAGAGATTGATGCGAGGGATTGGCCGGTCTTGCCTGTGTTCATGAAGTAGACCTTTGATTGTCTCGCAGCATCGGTTCCAACAAAGAGAGATTGAGATTGCGAACCTGATTGCGATCGCTTTGATTGTTGGTGTTTTTCTCGTATTTCCATTGCACGCATCGAGTCGAACGAGCTTGACTTGACTGCGGCGGCGATGGTGTCGTTTGTGAAATCGCGGTCCATGAACTTGCCGATTTGCTTGAGCGTTGTCGACGGGTCTGTTTTTAAGTCTTCATATTTGATGGTCAGTACAGGGCACTGTGTGTTGCCTTGCCATGAACGGGCATGGGATTCGAGGGTGCCGAAACCGAGTGCTTTGAAGTTTGGGTCGCCTTGTGCGGCGATGAACTGTTGGGCGAAGAGTTTGTCGGAGACTTCTTCTTGCGAGAGCCCGGAGAGGCGACGGTAGTTGAGGACGGAGAAAAACACATCGCGTGGGTCGCGGATGATCAGGACTGCGCGTTTGCTTTGGGCGATCTTCGGGTGCTTTGGTGAATACGCGAAGTGTGTTTTGCAGAGCAGGTTGTTGTCGGTTGGCGGATCGAATGGAAGCGGGCGATGGATGTCGGGGATTTTCTTTGCGATGTCGAGCGAGTTCTTTGGTGTGCCGTAGATCGCGGCATGGAGGAGGAAGCGGACCCAGGTGTTGCCGCTCTTTGGGTATGAAGCGAGCCAGGTAATGTTCATTTGCTTGCTCCTTGTTGTTGGCACCACGATGACCAGAGATCATGGATGATCGATTCAAAATTCTTTGTATAGGTTGGTGCATCGAGTAGGGGTGAGATTTGCATTTGGGTTCGCAGAGCAATGCGATCTTTGGTTGATGGGGAACCCTGCTTTGCCTTTGATGTTGCGCAGTCGATGTATGCTTGGTGCTCGATTGTGACCAGGTCGTCAAGCCCTACCGCATGAAGCAATGATGCACCCACGCGCCCGGCGTGAGAGTTGCCTGTGAGTGTGATCACCGGGACGCCCATCCAGAGTGATTCGCAGGTTGTGGTGGTTCCGGTGTATGGGAATGTGTCGAGTGCACAATCGATTTGGTTGTACATTGCGAGATGTTCTTGGAGCGTTTGGGTTCGGCCTTTGAGGATCAATCGTGATGGTTCGATTCCTCGATCTTTGAACCGGGTTGCGAACTCTTCGCAGACTTCATGGTCTCCGAATCGTGATGACTTGAGCATGAGCACGGCGCTTGGGTTTGCGATGAGGATCTCTGCCCATGTGTTTAAGGTGCTTGGAGAGATTTTTCGTAGGTCATTGAATGATCCGAATGTGAACGGTCGATCTGGGAGTGATTGTTCAACTGCGGGTGCGTTTGCGGGGGGCGCGTAACACAGGAAACAGTTGTCGATGCGGATGAGTTTTTCAGTCGCGAGTGTGTCTGCTTGAGGGGATGGGTCGGTGATTGAATCAATGATCCGAACATCAACTGTGTCTAATCCGGTTGTGTTGGCGTATCCGATTGTGGAGATAGAAACGGGCGATGGTTTGGCGGCGAAGATGGGGAGCAGGTTTGATGCGAAGTGGCCGGTGAGTTCGAAGAGGACATCGACTTGGTCTTGCACGACTTGTTTGTGTGCCTGCGCCATTCCTGCGGAGCAGTGTCTCCAGATATCTGCCTGGGATTCGAGTGTTTTTGTGGTTTCGTCTGCACGCGTGGCGGTGAAGTACATGCAGATTTCAAACTTCGTGCGATCTATGTTTTTGAAGATCGGTTCGAGAAAATAAACGATCGAGTGTTGAATGAAATCTGGTGAGATAAAACCGAGTTTTACTTTTCGGTTGGGATCGGGATCGTTTGCGTATGACTTTGGCGCGCGGACACGCGATTGGATGCAGTTGCCGAACTTTTTATGAATATCAAACACTTCTGATGGTGACAACTGATCGTCGTAGGTTGCAAACATGCACAATGAGTCGTGGAGCACTGGGTTATCAGGGAACCGAGTGATGAGTCGTTGCATCATCTCTACTGCTTTATTCGCGTTACCGATATCTGATTCGAGGAGCGCGAGGTTCATCGCAGATTCATGATCATCGGGTGAGTCTGCGATTGCTTGATTGAACATTGCTCTTGCTTTGGCGACTTTGCCGAGCTGGGTGTAGGAGACGGCGAGCACGCCCTTCGCCTGAGGGGTCTTTGGGTCGATTTTGAGTGCTTGTTCGAGGTGCCCGATTGCTGTTTCGTGGTTGTTGATTTGTACGAGTAGCACCCCGAGCGCGACGAGGTATCCGGGGTTCGTTGGATCAGCTTTGAGGGCGCGTTGTGCGTAATAGATCGCGCGGTCTTGTTCTTTGATTTGAGTGAAATACCCCGACGCGACATGGTTTGTTTCGCCGAGCGCGGGATACTTGCGGACGAGCTGGGTGATTGCGGTGCCTGCGGATTGCAGATTGCCCGCGTTGATCTGTTTCATGATCTGGTTGAGCTGGGTGTGCACGCGGGCGAGTTGTGTTGAGGAAATAGCCATCAGCGCCCCCCCGCTTTGATCGAACACATCCGATCCATGAGTTGGCGCGCGTGGGCATCTGCAGCGTACACATCTTCGATTGTGTGTATAGGTTCGATGGTGAACTCGTTGAGCACTTGGACCACGGATTGATCGATCATCCCGAACTCGAGTTGTCCATTCATGAATGCGTTGACCGCTTGCTCGTTGGCAGCGTTAAGCACGGCGCCGGCGTTGCCTCCGGATGATATTGCCTGCATTGCTAGACCGATCGCGGGGAATCTGGCGGGGTCGACCTCGATGAAATCAAGGCAACCAAGCTTGGTGACATCGAGCTTTTCGGCGCACCCGGTCATGCGTTGTGGTGAGCAGAGCGCGTGTTGGATCGGTGCTCTCATGTCGGGCGCTCCGAGTTGAGCGATGACTGATGAATCACAGGTTTCGATCAAGGCGTGCACCGTTGATTGTGGGTGAATCACGGCGCCCAGCTTGTCAGCGCTGAGATCGAATAGCCAATGCGCTTCGATGAGTTCGAGCGCCTTGTTCATCAGGGTTGCGCTGTCGATCGTGACTTTGGCGCCCATGGACCAGTTGGGATGTTTGAGTGCATCGTCGAGCTTGGCGTGATGGATTTGGTCGCGTGATTTTTCTCGGAAGGGTCCGCCTGAGGCGGTGAGGACGACACGATCAATGCACGATGGCGCGTGCGCAGGCGGGCAATAGTGCTTGTCCGATACCGATTGAAGGCATTGCCAAACGCCGGCGTGTTCGGAATCTAAGGGCAATATCGCAGCCCCAGACTGGCGAGCGGCGTTCATCACGAGCTCGCCCGCTGCAACGAGCGATTCTTTATTTGCCAGCGCGACATCAGTCCCGAGCTCAACCGCACGAAGGACTGATCCCAGGCCTGCAATTCCAACGATTGCGCCGACGACAAGATCGCATTGGATTTCTTGAACGAGTCTGGTAGGCGCATTGTCTCCTACACGAATGTTATAACCTGATTGATCAAAGCCCGATGGAATCTTTGAAAGCGCGATGTTGGTCACGCCGAACTGCTCTGCTTGTTGACAGAGCAGTTTGTGATTACATCCCGCAGACAATCCAACCACTTGGAATTGGATTGAAGATCGACCTTGATCGTGGAGGGTGTTGAGGTGTTGGATTGCTTGAAGAGTTTGCACGCCGATGGACCCGGTTGAACCGAGGACAAGAATGCGGCGGGTGGAACTCTTCAGGTGCGTGCCCACTTGGACTCCTCAGATCAAAGTTATTCAAGACCGAGCTTGGCGAGTTCGCTCGCGGAGAGCGTTCGCCGAGAGTTTGAATACAAGCCACGACGGGGCTTTGCGGGGGTCTTCTTGGCGGGCTCATCCTTTGGTGCGGGCTTTGGTGCCTGCTCGGAAGATGCTGACTCTGTGTTCCTTGATCGAGATCGACGGCGGGGACGCTTTTCGGGTTTGGGTTCGGTGACCCGATCGGAATCTGCATTGGTTGCAGTGCCGGAGGGACTCTTTGATGATGTATCAGAAGATTCGCTTTGAGCCTTTGCTTGCGCCTGGGTATCTTCGGATGCTTTACCCTTTGCTGGTCGACGGCGCGGTCGACGGCGGCGCGGCTGATCGTCTTGTTGCGAATCTTCGTTTGCCGATTGTTCTTGCGATGATTGTTGAGGTGCGTCTGAGTCTTTTGATTCGGAGTCTGTGTCGGTTGTTGACTCTGTATTTTCGGTTGAACGACCGCGTCCACGACGACGACGGCGGCGTTTTTTCTTGATCGGTTCGCCGTTCTCGTCGAGTTCCACTGGGCGATCAGATTGATTCTCTGCGTCGTTGTTGCGGGAACCGGTATTGCGGGAATCTTTCGTTTCGCCTTGATCTTGTGAATCGCTTGATTCGGTTGTCTCTGACTCATCTTGAGCGCGGGTTTGGTTGCGTCCACCACGACGGCGACGGCGTTTAGTATTGAATGAATCGCTCTCTTCGTCGAGTTTGCCTTCGACTGGGAGTTGCACATGCTCGGCGAGTTCTGCTTTGCGTGCGATTTCTTCGGCGAGCTTGTGCACAGTGGTTTCGTCAACTTCGTCGAGCGGATCCATTGCCCATGAGCCGTCAGTAGAACTTTCATCTCGCCAGACCACAACGCTTGGTTCGGCGCGTTTTGCGGGTTTGAGCTTCTCGATGGAGATGTCTGATCCTGCTTGGTCGTACGCGTAGAACGAAACACGATCCATTGGGAGGGATTCGGACACGCGGACATCGAGGGTTTTCCCTGAAATCAGTTCCATTCGTGTGAGGCTTTGTCTTCTCGTTGAGAGCAACGAGCTTGCGACGCGTGGGTTCACGACGAGTTCAGCGCGGTGGACCTTGGGGTGATCGAGCAGCGCTGCGAGATCACGCAGGGCGCTTGATGCAACGGAGTCTGGTCGTTTGACCAATCCTCGGCCGTGACATGTTGGGCAGTCCGCGAAGTGTTGGGACTCCATTGATCCACGCATGCGTTGGCGGGTCATTTCGAGGAGCCCGAACGGGGAGATTGGTGCGATGCTTGACTTGGCACGATCGCGTTTGAGGCGTTCGTTGAATCTTGCTTCGATTTCTTTACGGTGCGAATGGAATCGCATGTCGATCATGTCGTTGACGACTAAGCCTCCAAGATCGCGGAGACGGAGTTGTCGACAGATCGCGTCGACTGCTTCCATGTTGGTTTTGAATGCGTTTGTTTCTGCGTCGCGTGCAGCACGGGATTTTCCGGAGTTGACATCAATGGCAACGAGCGCTTCGGTCTGGTCGATGACCAGGCGGCCTCCGGAGGGGAGCATCACTTCGCGGGCATGGATTTCATCAATTTGTTTTTCGATGCCGAAGGCGTGGAAGATCGGTTTGGTGCCTGTGTAATGAGAGAGCTTTGCGCCGGATCGTGGCGCTGCGATTTTGATGAATCGCGCGACGCGTTTGAGTGCGGGTTCGGAATCAATAACGACTCTGCTCACTTCGCTTGTTAAGAGATCGCGGATTGAACGAACGAGCAAGTCGGATTCGGTGTAGAGCAGACGAGGCTTTGTTCCGCCCTTGCGCCTTGACTCCATGTCTTTCCATAAACGAGCGAGGTATGAGAGGTCTCGTTTGAGTTCTGCCTTGTTGCGATCGAACCCCGCGGTGCGGAGGATGAATCCGAAACCATCTGGGAGTTCGAGCTGCGAGAGGATCTGCTTTGCTGCTTTGCGCTTGTCCTCGTCTTCTTCTTTGCGAGATACACCAACCTTGTCCATGCCTGGCATCATCACGAGGAATCGTCCTGGGATGGAAAGATAGCTTGTGAGGGTTGGGCCTTTGGTGCCTACGCCTTCTTTGAGGATTTGGACGATGATTTCTTGTCCGCGTTTGATGCAGTCTTGAACCGGCGGGCGGCTTTTGCGTGGGGTCTTTTTACCGACGCGTTCTGTTTTCTCGTCGCCTTTGGCGAAGTACTGCGGGTGCAGATCAGAAATATGCAAGAACCCGTTTTCTTCCGAACCAAAGTCAACGAACACCGCTTGGATTGAAGGTTCGATGTTGGTAACGCGACCGACATAGATATTGCCTACGCGTGAGACACGATCGGTGGGTTCGACCATGAGTTCTTCGAGCTTGCCGTCCTCTACCATTGCGACACGGCATTCTTCGCCTGGCACATAGTTGATGATCATCTCTGCCTGAGTTGCGGGCTCGGATGACTTTGATCGTGTTGAAGCTGTTTTCTTTGTAGTTTTCTTCGTCGTCTTCTTGGCTGTCTTGGGCGCTTCTTGCTTGGATGAGACCTTCTTTGATCGTGAGCGGCGGCGGGATGGTCTTTTCTCAGATTCCTCGTCTGAATCTGTATCAGAATCGAACTCGTTTTCTGAGTTGGTTTCTTCTGATTCTTCAAAGGTTTCAGGTTCGACGGTTTCTTCGTCCGTTTCAACCTCATCGACAACAGGCGTGTCTTGCTCTTCGAGGAGTTCTGCATCCTTCTTTGAGCGTGATGACCTAGCGGCGGTTTTTTTAGCTGCTCGCTTGGAAGTCTTTTTCTTTGCCGCTTTTTTCGCGACTGCCTTTTTGGTTGTCTTCTTTGTTGTCTTTTTCTTGGTCGTTTTCTTGGTGGTCTTCTTTGTAGTCTTTGGAGTTGATTCGGATTGGGGTTCGTTGGATTGGGTGTCGTTGTTTTCTGGTGTGTCTGTCATGATTGAATCTGACCTTTGTATATCTGATCGTGAATGATCAGCCAGCGGCAATCGAGAGCGCATAGACAAAGCACCATGAGTGAAAAATCACTTGGGTGTCTTTTGTGTGTGTCTTTGGATGTGCGCGGTGCATGGGCACTCGATGCTCACTGAAGTGTGGCAGCAGTCGACTTTGTTCACCGGGCACATATGAGTTCCGAAATGAAACACACAGGGCACACTCGCGGGATGAATCTGTATCAGATTCTTCTCATCGCGCAAAGCGTACAAACCAGGATCACTTGGCGACCGGTCGCATGACTCCAGTTTGAGTTCATCGCGACGGCTGCGTCGTTGTTTTTGGCCGAGGATCAATCACTGGGCTCCGCTTGATACTGGCATGGGTGTCAACCATGCAACCAGGCGGGGGGCCACGAGAAATCGAGTTAGTCGACGGGACGCCCGTCGAACACCTCGGGGACAAGTTTTCTGAGCCTCGACCGCACATAGCTGGCGGCTTCGGCTTCGGAATCGAAACTGATCGCTTTTTTAGCAATCCGTTCGCATTTGGCAACTGTCAGGCTGCGGATGGTCTTTTTGAGCATCGGCAGGGATGACCCTGTTGCAGAGATACTACGCACCCCGAGACCCAGCAGCAACGCGGCAAACGCGGGATCTGCTGCGGATTGGCCGCAACATGACACGGGTATGTCATATCGACGCCCGGCACGGGCAACATCTCGGATGAGTTTGAGCACCGCAGGGTGGATCGGTGTATATAAAGAAGCGACCCGTTCATTGGTTCGGTCAACCGCAAGGGTGTACTGCACCAAATCGTTGGTTCCGATGGAAAAAAAGTCGACTTCTCGTGCAAATGCACCTGCCATGAGTGCTGCAGCGGGTACTTCGACCATCATTCCAATCTCGATATCTTTGTCGTACGCAACCCCTTGCTCGTCAAGCTCTTCCATCTCTTCACGGATGAAATACTTACCCGTGCGGAACTCGGCGATGTTGGTAATCAACGGGAACATGACTTTGATTGGCCCGTGAGCGCTTGCGCGGAGGATTGCGCGGAGTTGGGTACGGAATATATCCTGATGGGCAAGGCAATACCGGATTGAACGCAACCCGAGGTATGGATTTCGTTCGGGGTTTTCTTCTTGTTCTTGGGTATATTTGTCTGCGCCAAGATCAATTGTACGGATTGTTAAAGGCTTTCCATCAAGCTGTTTAACGCACTCTTTGTACGCTTGATAGTGATCTTCCTCGGTTGGTTGTCTGCTTTGTGTGAGGAACAGGAACTCAGTGCGATAGAGCCCGATCCCTGCGCCTCCATCGTTGATGACTTGGTCGATTTCTTCTGCGAACTCGATGTTTCCAAGCAACGAGATTGGGACGCCGTCAGCGGTAATCGAGGGGAGCTTTGCGAACTCGTGGAGCGATAGACTGACCTGTCTCGCTTTAAGTTGCGCCTGGTGATACCGCTCGATTGTTTCTTCATCGGGATCAAGGATAATGACCCCTTTTGAGCCATCAACGATGATTCTTTGTCCGTCTGTTGCTTTGCGTAATAGCCCTTTGATCCCAACAACGGCGGGCAGATTGAGTGCGCCGGCGACAATCGCGGTGTGACTTGTCGGGCCTCCGAGTGCGGTGGCGAATGCTGAAATCTTGGTCCGATCGAACCCAGCGGTTTGCGAAGGCGTGAGATCACGGGCAACGATGACGGTGCCTTCCTCGAGGTTGGTGATGCTGATTTCTTGGTCAGTATCGAGGTCCTTGAGTAATCTGGTTGCGAGATCACGGAGATCGTCAACTTTGGACTGGAAGGTGGAATCGGGGTGATTGGCGAACTTCTTCGATATCTTTGCAAAGGTCTTAGAGATCGCGAATTCTGCGTTATCTTGGTCTTTTTGGATCGCTTTTTTGATCGGATTCAGAATCGCAGGATCGTTGAGCACCCCGATATGGAACAAGAAGATCTTGGCTGCTTCTTTGCCCATTTCATCGGCGGCGGTTTTGTGGAGTTCGTTGAGTTCGCTGATCGATGCCATCCTGGCAAACTCGAATCGTTCGAGTTCTGCGGGGATATTGGCGGTATCGATCTCTTTTCGTTTGACGCGCAGTGCGCCCTGATCTTCGATGACGAAGACTCGGCCGATGACATAGCCGGAGGAAACAGGGATGCCTCTCAGTGTTTGCATGTAATATCCAGTGCTCGAACGAACGAGGGTTCCGATAACGGACTCGGGTCATATCTTAGCCGAACTTTGCCAGTTAGATACCGAGACTCATTTGTCAGTAAAAACGGATCGAAAAATCTAGATTAGGTTTCTGACGATATCTGGTGTATACTTCGTCAGGCGTATCAATGTCAGACAATGGATCATCTGGATCTCATTCGCTCACACGAGCATGGTCGACACGATACACATTCCCAATACAGTAGACTTCTTTGTGTGTTAAGCATCGGGTCTGTTGTTGAACAAGAAAACTTATGTCTACAACCACGCTTACCGGCATTTTAGAATGGCCAAAGCGATCTGAAGGTCGAATCCGGCAGTTGTCCGATTCCACCTCGAAGATGCTTGAAGGCCCGGACGACCCGTTTGTACCCGTTCATTTCGGTGAAGAGTTGCCGCTGCGCGATGGGTTGCATGTAGAGGTTGAAGTGGTTGAGAAAAAACCTCGTCGGCGTCGACGCGGACGAGGACCATCAGGTCCACGGAAACCCAGACCGGTCGTCGAGCGGTTCATCGAGATCGAAGGCATGTCCCCGGAAGACTTCGCATCTCGCAAGGGATTTGCGGATCTGACAAGCATTGATCCGGCACCGAGACTCACGCTTGAGTATCCGGGGTGTCCGCCGGTTTGTCGATTGATTGATTTGTTCTGTCCGATTGGGCGTGGTCAACGCGGGTTGATTGTTTCGCCTCCCAAAGCGGGGAAAACAACGCTTTTGAAAGACATTACAACCTCTATTCTTCGGAATCATCCGGATGTGCATGTCATGGCGCTGCTCATAGATGAGCGTCCGGAAGAAGTGACTGACTTCCTTCGCACCTTCCACGGGAACGCGGCGCAGCGTGATGGGGACGAACCCTTTGATAAGCCTTGGAAACCAGAACAGATCGAACTCTTTGCATCGAGCAATGACCATGATGTTGCTCGGCATGTTGAAATATCAGTGAGCACGATCGAACGCGCCAAGCTCATGGTCGAGAACGGCAAGCATGTGTTTATCGTGCTTGATTCGCTTACACGACTTGGACGCGCGTTCAACCGATCGAACAAGCATGCCAACTCTGGCAGAACGATGTCGGGGGGGATTGACTCCAAGGCGCTTGAGGTTCCCAAGCAGATCTTTGGTGCAGCTCGTAATACCGAAGAGGGTGGATCACTCACGATCATCGCGACCTGTTTGGTTGATACCGGCTCGCAGGGTGACATGGTGATCTTTGAAGAGTTTAAGGGCACTGGGAACATGGAACTCATCCTTGATCGCAAGATTGCAGAGAGACGATTGTTCCCCGCGATCAATCTGGCAGCGAGCGGCACACGGAAAGAGGATCTGCTTATTGAGGACAAACCATTGCAGACCATTACTGCGTTGCGTCGTCGGATGCTCAATATGCCTCCTCATCAACAGGTGGAGCAGTTGTTGGCAGCATTGCAGCGATTTGAGACCAATGAAGAACTTGTTGGTTCCTAATTAGCTTGCAGACTGAGCGATCGAATGATCTAAATCGTTTATTTTCGGCTAAAAACAAGCATTGATCTTCATCTTGAGGGTTGCGGCGGGAGTTGATTGCTGTATACTGTGTGATAGGTTGATAGGCCATCAATCTACCCAGGAAACAATTTATGCGCAGCTTGATCTCACTCGTTACTCCTTTATATCAATCTATCCCTGCGATCGCTGTGGTTGCGTTGAGTGTCACTTCACTCAATGCGCATGCGGAAGACAAGAACACGGGCGAGCAAGAGGGCGGGGTTGTCTTCGGATTGTGGACTCCGTTTGCGCCGCCTCAGAATCCGGTGACTGAAGAGAAGCGGGTGCTTGGAAAGATTCTTTTCTGGGACGAGCAGCTTTCAAGCGACAACACAATTTCATGTGGCACCTGCCATATTCCCGCCGAGGGCGGGGTTGATCCTCGGATCGGTGTGAACCCATCGTTTGATGGTATCTTTGCGACACCCGATGATGTGACGGGTTCTCCGGGTCTTATTCGAGCTGACTCAAGCGGGCATTATGTTCGTGATGAGGACTTTGATTTGTCGCCTCGAGCGACTGGGCGTCGATCAATGACGACGCTTACCGCGATGTATGCGAACAACATGTTCTGGGACGGTCGAGCACAGGGTGATTTTATTGATCCGATTAGCGGCGCTGTTATTGCGAGCGCGAGCACGGGTTTGGAAATTCAATCCTTGGGTCCGATTCTCAATGATGTAGAGATGGCACACCAGGAACGGGATTGGCCTGAGGTGGTTACCAAGCTTGAGGGCGCGAAGCCTTTGGCGCTTGCGTCGGATATCCCACAAGACATGAACGATGCGATTCTTGCCAACGATTCGTACCCATCGCTCTTTGAGCAGGCATTCGGTGATTCTGAAATTACACCTACCCGGATTGCGTTTGCGCTTGCAACCTATGAACGGACTTTGGTGCCGGACCAGGCGCCCTGGGACTTGTTCAATGCGGGTGATACCAACGCGATGACTGCGGACCAGATTCAGGGATGGAACCTGTATCAAGTGTCACAGTGCAATAACTGTCATGTAGCACCGCTCTTTACGACCAACACCTTTGTGACCAACGGCATTCGTCCGGTGGAAGAGGATGTTGGACGCAATGAGATCTCTGGGTTTAACAGTGATCGCGGTGCGTTCCGCATGGGAACCCTTCGAAACATGGGGATCCGCGATCGGTTTAATCACACCGGCGGCATGCAGACGATGGATGATGTGTTTGATTTTTATGCTCAGCGCAACGGACGCGGACCTGTGTTTGATAATCTTGATTTTCGATTATTCGCACCGATCGCATTCTCTCCATCTGATGAGAACCTTGTGCAAGACTTTATCAACAACGCACTCACCGACCCACGGGCAGCGTCAGAGACATTCCCGTTTGATCGCCCAACCCTTCATTCTGAACTGACTCCCAACCCGATGATTCTTGCCGGCGGAGACGCGGGCACAAGTGGGTTTGTTCCCAAGATGATCGCGGTGACACCACCAAATATCGGCAACACCGGATTCAAGATTGGTTTAGACTTTGCCCTTGGCGGCGCCCAGGCATGGGTTGCGATCTCTTCGAGTCCGCCAGTGAATGGTGTGGTCGCACAAGACGAGCTTGTGGGTCCGATTGATCTCAATGGCATGAGCGCGGGCGATGGGTATGGCACACTGATCTATCCGATTGATGATGTTTCTCTCGATGGACAAGACTTGTATATGCAGTGGGTTGTTGCAGATTCGAATGCGAATGACGGGTTTGCTCGATCTGACATTGCTCGGGTATCACCATTCTGTTCGATGACGGGTTCTTGTGCACAGGTGTGTCTTGCGGACCTGACTGATGATGGGCTTGTCAACTTCTTTGATGTGTCTGCATTCCTTGGAGCATTCAGTTCTGAAGATCCGATCGCGGACTTCGATGGGAACGGCGTATTCAACTTCTTTGATGTTTCCGCGTTCCTCAATGCGTTCAGTGCGGGTTGTCCATAAGGACGAAACGCCCGATAACGATCGGTTGTATGTGAACAATATGTGATGAGAGCCTCCAAACCCCTTGTATCTTCGGGGTTTTTATCTTTTGTTCGTAGATCATCTGTGATACACTCTTGATGGGCGATCGTGCGACTGATATATGTGCCGAATCGGCTTTGGAGGAGAAATCGAATGCTTCAGTTGAAAAATATCGCAGCGCTTTGTGCTGCTGGAATCGTGTCTTTGGGTGCCCAAACCTCGGTGTTTGCGGATGAAGTTGTTGTTAAAAACGACTCGCTCGTGGGGGGTTCAAATGCGGCGATTTGCCCGTGCTTTGCAGCGGGCGAGGAGGCTGCGGTTTGGTTGACGAGCCCGTTTGACGGCAACATCGTCGCGATTCAAATCTTTTGGAGATCACTCGGGGGGGGACAGCCTCAATCGCTTGAGGATGCAATCATCGTGTACAACGCGGGAAACTTCCCCAACCCTGGATCTATCAAAGACGAGTTGAGTGGTCCGGTGCTTACTGATGGGGTGCTCAATGAGTATCGATTCAAAGACGAGAACCAGACCATCCCCATCTCGATTCCAGTTGCGGCAAATGAAGAGTTTGTGATCTCTCTCAAGTTCCTCAACTCGAACAATATCAACCCGACTTTGCCTTCGATTGTTTCTGATGCGAATGGTTGTCAGAGCGGAAAAAACACGGTCAAAGTCGATGGTTCAACATGGTTGAGCGCGTGTGCACTTGGAGTGAGTGGCGACTGGGTGATCCGTGCGGTTATTGAATCTTCAGGCGATCCGACTGGTGCTGCGTGTCTCCAAGACGGGACATGCATGGATGGGCTCACTGAAGCAGAAACCATTGATCTTGGTGGCATGTGGAACGGTGCAGGGACATCATGCGGTGATGTATCATGTGTTGGCGCTTGTTTCATTCCAGCAACCGAGCAATGTGTGCAGTTCGATTTGAATACTTGCGACATTGTCGGCGGCATTTGGAATGGACCTGGTTCAACGGATTGCCCGCCGGCATGTCCTGCGGACTTGTCGGGTGATGGAAACCTCAACTTCTTCGATGTTTCAGCGTTCCTCAACGCGTTTTCGTTGATGGATCCGATCGCGGACTTTGAGCCCGATGGATCATTTAACTTCTTTGATGTTTCAGCATTCCTTGCTGCGTTTAGCATGGGGTGCCCATAAGTTTAGCTTTTTTACAGTTTGTTCGGGTTATTACATGAGTTGTTCGTGTGATCTGAGGATCATTCTGATTCTTGAGCAACCCGGCATATGATATTGACGAATACGACAGACACGGGCATTCGCCCATTTCAACAGCCTTTTTGTTTGTATGCTGTGACCGCCGGAGGATCTGGCAAACAGATCAAACAGTGAAACCAGGAGAGACCAACATGAATCGTGTACTTTGCGCATGCCTATTGGCAGCGACCGGAACCGTAACCAGCGCTCAGCTGACTACCCAATCAATTGCAACAGGCTTGGATCGCCCTGTGTTTGTCACCCATGCGGGCGATGGATCAGGACGATTGTTCGTTATCGAGCAAGAAGGCGCTATCCGCATTATTGACGCGGGCGGCAATCTGCTTGCGACTCCATTTATGGATATCGATCCAATCGTCACCGGCGGCACAAGCGGCGGTAACGAACAGGGGATGCTCGGACTTGCATTCCATCCAGACTACGCGGTCGATGGCGCTGACGGCGAAGGCAAGTTCTATGTCAACTACATCGGGAGCGGCAGCGACTCTTATATCGAAGAGTACCAAGTATCCGCAGGCGATGCGAATATTGCAGATACGGGCACTGCTCGTTTGGTGATGTTCATGGACCAACCATTCTCAAACCACAATGGCGGTTGGCTCGCATTTGGTCCTGACGGTTACTTGTATGTCGCAGCAGGCGATGGTGGTTCAGGCAATGATCCAGGTAATCGTGCTTCACGACTGAATCAGTACATGGGCAAGATACATCGTATTGATGTAGACGGCGGCGATGATTTCCCTGCAGACAACAATCACAACTATGAGATCCCTGCAGACAATCCGTTCGTTGCGGATTCAGGGGCACTTGATTCAATCTGGCTCTACGGTCTTCGCAATCCTTGGCGGACAAGCTTTGACAAAGATACCGGTGACATGTGGATCGCGGATGTTGGTCAGAACCAATGGGAAGAAATCAATCACAATGTTGGCAATGTCGGCGGCGAGTTCTACGGATGGCGCTGCCGCGAGGGGCTTCACTCGACAGGGCTCTCATGTAGTGCAACCGGTTGGGTTGATCCTGTCCATGAGTTCAACCACTCGGGGGGCAACTGTTCAGTGACTGGTGGATACGTCTACCGCGGATGTGAACTCGGCGAAGAGTTCCAAGGACAGTACTTCTTTGGTGATTACTGCGGCGGGAGTGTTTGGACACTCGATCCATCTGATTACTCACGGACCACCCACTTCAACTTTGGTTTCGGTCTTTCATCATTCGGTCAAGACGAGGCTGGCGAACTCTACATCACCGACCTCTTCGGCGGCGAAGTGTTCAAGATCGTGAACCCAGATGCAGCAGACGAGAACGACAACGGTATCTCTGATGCATGTGAAGCGATGTGCCCTGCAGACCTCACAGGCGATGGAAACCTGAACTTCTTCGATGTATCGGCATTCCTCAACGCGTTTGCTTCGCAGGATCCGATCGCGGATTTTACGGGTGACGGGAACTACAACTTCTTTGATGTTTCCGCATTCCTCAATGCATTCAACGCTGGTTGCCCATAAACCCATCTGGGAAGGCAAACCGGTTTAACAAACTGGCCGGGTCAGACTTAACGGCTTGATCCGGCTTTTTTAGTCAAAGAACGACACTCATTTACTCAGGGGAAGTTTTCATGCACACACACACAATCACTGCGCTGGTCGGCGCTGCAGCTGCACTCACTCTTTCAGCGGGCGCTCTTGCGAGCACGCCTGTATCGCTTACAGTTGATCCAGAACTGTCTTCCGTTGATGTGAACATTTTAATCGATGTTGGTATTACATCGAGCAGTGCGTCGGACTCGAGTACCCTTTCAGGCAATATCGAGATCGAGATTGATGATGCGGGTAACCCCTCAGAAATTTCAATGACCGATCTGATGGTTGAGCTCGACGAGACACTGAGTTTTAACTGGTCGTTTGGATTTTTTGGAGATGCAGATGCATCGATGAGCGGGAGCAGTCTTTCCTATTCAAACCCAGGCGTTGCTGTTGGGCCGGTACCGGTGACCGCAAACGCGTTTGCATTCCCAGACACACTCTTCGATCTGGGTGGATTGCTTGATGTAAGTTATGACATTTTGCTTGTGGGCACAGGATCACAAATGCTCGATCTTGGCACGCAGGATCCGTTCGTATCTCCATTCGATGGCAACCTTGTTGTCAATGATGGCGTTGTTACGCTTTCGACGACGATCGCGTTTGATGTTACCCAGCCTTTGACTGATCAAAATGGAACCGAGCTTGGCACCGCGACCTTCACGGGCACCGCGACGATTGTTGCCACTGGTGAAGCAGCGGTTTGTGTTGCGGATCTCACCGGTGATGGGTTGCTCAACTTCTTTGATGTTTCGGCATTCCTCAATGCGTTTAGCGCAGAAGAACCTGCTGCGGATTTCACTGGGGATGGTCTTTATAACTTCTTTGATGTTTCCGCATTCCTCAATGCGTTTAGCGCTGGGTGCCCGTAAAACGAGAATTGTTCGACTGTTTAATGATTCAATCAAGAGAGATAAAACATGAAAAACCAACTGATCAATGTACGCACACTCCCTGTTCTTCTTGTCGCGGGGATTGCCTGTTCACTGGCAAGCGCACAAGACTTTGACAGCACACTCGATACAAACGCGAGCAGCGCCAATATTGATTCGATGATCGTGCTTGATTCAACGGGCGCACTCATCGGCGATTATGACTCGAAAACGAATCCTGACGGCACACAAACCCGTCCGGGATTGTTTGGCGGATCAGGGAATCAGATTATTGATTCATCGGTTTCCATGCAGGCTGACACAACGCTTGACACGAATCCGACGGGATCGTTTACGATCTCCCCAAACTTTGATTTGAACACGATTGAGATTGCGGGGATGTCGATCGATTTGCTCAACAGTTCGGCGGGTGAAACTGATCTTTCCCTTTCTCTTTTGTACAGCAGTTTCCATACCGTGAGCCCATCATTCTTGTATCCAGGTGGAGTACCGATCACTTTGCCGCTCGGACAGATCGGCGGAATCTCACAGGCGACGCTGACACAGACTGCGTTGGGTGCGGGAACAATCACCCCCACTGCAAATCCTGATATCTTCGATATCACGGTGCTCGTTCCTGCCCAGCTTGACATGTTGATCAATACATCATTGCCAGGACAGGACTCAACCGATATCCCGATCGAGGCGCTCCCGATCGTGTTGCCGATCATTGGTCAGCTTGAGATGAACTCAACAAGTTCGCTCTCAGTCACGATGAGTATTGCACCCGATGCGGTGATGGTTGAAGTCCCCATTGATGGTGTTGCACTCCCTGATATCCCGTTCGAGCTGCCAACATTTGGCAGCGATACCGCATCGGTGATCTTCACTCCAACAATCGATGGAATCAGCGCTGACGCACTCATTTCACTCACACTTGTTGCCAACGGCGAGCTTGCTGCTTGTCCTGCGGATCTGACGGGGGATGGGAATCTGAACTTCTTTGATGTCTCTGCATTCCTTGCGGCGTTCGCGGCGATGGAACCAGCTGCGGACTTTACGAATGATGGTCTGTATAACTTCTTTGATGTCTCCGCATTCCTCAACGCGTTTAGCGCTGGTTGCCCGTGAATCTACTTTGACATACTTTTAGATACCAGATATTTAATATGAAAAACCGATCAATTACCCCTTAGTAAGGTGGTTTTTGATCGGTTTTTTTGATTATTATGGTATGCTGATTTTCGCACAACTCAGTTTTCAAACCAAACTCAAAGATCACGAGGGGGATTCACAATATGAAATACGCAAAGAGACTATCCGCATGCGCCATCGTTGCACTTGCCGGTTCATCAGCAGGCGCACAAGCTATCGACTGGGCAATGCCAATTGATGGAGACTGGAACATCGCAGGCAACTGGACAGGATCAAACATCCCAAACGCGATCGGTGAAGATGCGGTCCTTGGACTTGCAGGGGCGTACACCGTGACCACTTCGAGCAACTTCACACTCGGTGGAATGTCAATCACCAATCCGATGGCAACCCTCACTGTCGGGAACAATCGAACACACACACTCAACGGAACCCTGATCAATAACGGCACCGTTGTTGTCAACACGCAGGGATCTGTTTTTAACACTCACTTGAGCTTTGCAAGCGATGCAACCATCTCAGGTTCGGGAACGATTATTCTCAACGGCCCGGGTGATCCGGGGGATGCACAGGTGTTGTCGAACACTTTCACAATCACGCACGCAAACGGGCACACGATCCGCGGCGCCGGAAACATTGCAGGCAATATGATCAACTCAGGTTCGATTATTGCTGATCTTGACAAAAGTGATGGGTTACGGCTTTCGGGGGTGGTGACCCAGACCCCGACGGGTGTTGCGCAGGCGATTGGTTCAACACTACTTTTGGGTGATGGTTCAATCGTCACCGGCGGTGAGCTTGCAACTTCTGCAAGCGGTGTTGTTCAGGTCGCAAACGGGGTGGCGACAGTCGGTGATATTGTTCTCTCTGGAGACCTTGATGTCCTAGGAAGCACCGACACTCTGGCACTCAACGGGAACCTACAGAATGATGGTTCTATCAATATCAACAGCAATGGAGCCGTGTTTAATGCGCATGTTCGATTTGATACTGACGCGGCCATCAATGGAGTTGGCGTGATCAATATGACGGCAATGAGCGATCCAAATGATGCTCAGCTCTACACCAACGGGGTGTTTGACGGCACGATCGGCGCGAACCAAGTTGTGCAAGGATCTGGACAGATCGACGGGCGACACGGTGGCACCATGATCAACCTTGGTACAATCAACGGCAATAACCCTGAGGCGCTTGAACTGCGTGGTAATCATTCCGGGGGTGGTGAATACCGATCCGACAGTGGACTGATTTCCCTGATCAACGGCCTCATCATTGATGACGGCACCTTCGATTCATCGGGCACAGGCATTGTGGATATGACAGGCAGCGGTGTCGCAACACTCTCCAACATGACCAACCAAGGGATGATGGGTATTCGAGGGCAGACTGGTTTTATTGATCTTGCGGGGCCGCTCACAAACAATGGGACCATCGCGATAAACTCAAACAATGCGATCTTCAATGCACACCTGCGATTCATGACGGATACTGTGATTGACGGAACCGGCATGATCACGATGTTGGTCAATACCGACAACAACGATGCACAGTTATTCACCGGTGGTGTGTTCAATGCCACACTCGGTGCAGGGCAAACTGTTCAAGGATCAGGACAGATCGATGGTCGCGATGGTGGCACAATCATCAACCTGGGCACAATCAACGGGAATGATCCAGTATCATCGCTTGAACTGCGAGGCAATCATACCGGCGGGGGTGTGTACAGATCTGACAATGGATCGATCGCATTGGTCAATGGGCTTGTTCTTGATGATGGCACATTTGATTCGTCTGGTACAGGTGTTGTTGAAATGCCTGATGGTGGGGTTGTGACACTCTCGAACATCACCAGCCAAGGCGAGATGGGGATTCGTGGTCATGGCGGGATTATTGATCTTGCCGGTCCATTGACAAACAACGGCAACATCGCGATCAACTCGAACGCTGAAGTCTTCAATGCACACATCCGATTCATGACGGATACTGTGATTGACGGAACCGGAACGATCACGATGTTGGTTACCGAGGGTATTAACGATGCACAGATCTTTACTGGAGGCATCTTCAATGCAACCCTTGGTGCGGGTCAGGTTATTCAGGGATCTGGGATGATCGATGGTCGTGATGGTGGAACAGTCATCAACCTGGGCACAATCAACGGAAATGATCCTGCAAAATTGCTTGAGCTTCGAGGAAACCATACCGGAGGCGGCATGTACCGATCCGACAATGGCTCAGTTGCACTGATAAACGGTGTGTCGATTGTCAATGGTACATTTGATTCTGCTGGAACGGGTGTGGTTGAGATGCCTGCAGGCGGTGTCGCGACATTGACCAATATCACGAATCAAGGCGAGATGGCAATCCGCGGACAAGGCGGGATCATTGATCTCGCAGGACCGTTTACAAACAACGGCAACATCGCGATCAACTCGAATGGCGCTGTCTTCAACGCACATATCCGGTTCTTAACTGATGGTGAAATTGAAGGCACCGGAACGATCAATATGGCAACCGCAGGCAGCGGGGGTGACGCACAAATCATTGCGAGCGATGGATTTGTTGGAACACTTGGCGCTGGACAATCCATCGCGGGGGATGGATTGCTTGTAGGTGAACTCAATATCGACGGCACGCTTAACCCGGGTGGCCTTACCCGAGAGTTCAACATCGATGCGGTGCACCTTGCGCCAACATCAAGCATGACTTTCGATCTTGGTGGATTGGCAGCCGGCGAGTTTGATCGCTTGGTACTGGGCAACTCGGACACTATTGATCTTGACGGCACGATCACCATGAACCTTGACAGTGGGTACTTACCATTGTTCGGTGATACATGGGACATCATTGATGGCGGCACAATCAATGGGCAGTTCGATGTCGAAGATATGCCTGACGCGGGGCTCGGACGCGTGTACCGCGTGGTGTACGAGAACGACCGGGTCTACATTGTGTTGACCTGTGATGTTGATTTCTCGGGTGACGGCACGCTCAACTTCTTCGATGTTTCTGCGTTCCTGTCCTTGTTTAACTCACAAGATGTCCGCGGAGATCTCAACAACGACGGCAACTTCAACTTCTTTGATATCTCGATATTCTTGTCGTTGTTCACGCAGTCATGTGATTAATCAAGTTCTGACTGTTTCATAACACTCTGTTTGAGCCGGTGAAAACCGGCTTTTTTCATACCCACCAAAGAGTGGGTGATGAATTGCTCAACCATAGGTGAATATATAGGCACAACAGTTTATTTACTTTACCAGCCGAGGGGCGAGAGGAAACATCATGAGAGTTCAAACCACAGCAGTCATTTCACTTATCGCAGGCATGAGCATGAGCGCATCTGCAGCACCACGCGATATCCAGTTTATCAATATTCATCCTGAGTCAGAGGTGCTCCAACTCTTCAACTCAAGCAATGAACCGATCTCGATCGAGGGGTGGAGATTCTGCTCGCACAACACATCTGAGGTGCGCCGATACACAAGCCCGTCAACCTTTGATGGCGTGGTGATCCCGGCACAGACATCGTTCACGATTCATCTTGATGATGATGCAGGGTTCAACGAGCCTTTGGAGTTCAATGCTTCGAGCCTTGGGCTCTTCGCGGGGTTCGAGCTTGACGCCTACAGCATCAGTCTCTACTTCCCCAACTCATCGGGAAGCACCCCGTTTGGTGACGGTAACTTCATCGCGGACCATATCCAATGGAGTATTGACGGGATCGACAACACCACCGCTGACGAGCGGTCCGACGAAGCAGAAGCTGGCGGTGTATGGATGGACCAGTCAGAATGGATCAATGTCGGCAACGACACAGTCCTGATCGAACTGATCGATCCATTGTTTCAGGAGCTCCACAGCCCAGCGGACTACAACACGATTGGGAACTGCCCTGCGGACTTGACCGGTGATGGCGTCTTAAACTTCTTCGATGTTTCGGCATTCCTGTCCGCATTTACATCCCAAGATCCGGTTGCTGATTTTACTGGCGACCTGAATTTCAACTTCTTCGATGTATCCGCGTTCTTAAGCATGTTCACTGCTGGTTGCCCATAAGCAGAGCCCGATAACCAAACAAGACCTTAAAGTCTTGTATTGTGCTGGTATATCCTGCTAGCAAGCATGAAATTATGCCGATTTTCCGGTATTTCATGGAAGTTCTTGCATCTCATCACCGAATCGATAAGAATATCAAAGCGTGAAGGCATTTGTTCTATGTGCCAATAATCACGCGTTTGTTTTCAATCTGTGGAGTGATCAATATGCATGCTGGTTTTCGTTTCGGCAAGTTTCCCCGTCCTATTACACTCAAGAGTATCGGGATGAAAGGCAGTGTGGTTGGAGGCCTTGCGCTGACAACAAGTTTTGTCGCAGCGACCTTTGCCGGTGGCGGCGGCACCACCCCGATCCCCACGACGCTCAATGATTATATTCAACCCGGTTCCCAGCCTGGATCGCTGCTCAAGGATCATCCGATGGCTGATTCTGGGATCTGTGCCAGCTGTCACGGGTTCTATGACGACGAGCATGAACCATACTCAACTTGGTCAGCATCAATGATGGGCCAAGCGATGCGTGACCCCGTTTTCATTGCTGCACTAAGTGTTGCGAACCAAGACGCGGACTTTGCAGGAGATCTTTGCCTCCGGTGTCATACCCCGGGTGGTTGGCTTGAAGGGCGATCAACACCAACGGATGGTTCTGCGCTCAATGATGTCGATATGCAAGGTGTTTCTTGTAACGCGTGTCATCGGATGGTGAACCCTGAGTTCCAGCCTGGCATTTCTCCAGGCGTGGACCTTGCGATCCTAACCGATCTGGGCGCTGATGTGCCAACACCAGATCAAGTGCATTCAGGTTCGTTCGTGATGGATCCCCAAGACCGTCGTCGCGGACCCTATGACCAAGGACCGGATTTCTTCTATCACGATTGGGAGCAGTCCCCGTATCATCAAACATCGGAACTGTGTAAAACCTGTCATGATGTCTCGAACCCTGTGTTCACTGCACAACCTGATGGAACATATGTACTCAACACGCTTGATACGCCTCACCCGACCAACAATGTGTATGACACATTCCCGGTTGAGCGTACTTATTCAGAATGGCTGATGAGTGACTTTGCTCAGGGGCCAATCGAGATTGGTGATCGGTATGAAACAGCACTTTCTGGTGTTTCATCCTGTCAAGACTGTCACATGCCTGAATCAGACTCACAAGCATGTCGCTTTGAGGATAATCGTCCAAACATGTCGACCCATTCATTCAATGGCGGCAACAACTGGGTGCTCAACGCGATTCGCAATCTCAATGATAATGACTTTGTAACCGGTCTGCTCCCTGATCTTGTTGCACAGTCTATAAGTCGAACAGAAGAGATGCTCCGCGATGCATCTGATCTTGAACTCTCGATGGTTGATGGGAGTCTCAATGCTCGCATCACCAACCAGACAGGTCATAAGCTCCCAACTGGGTATCCTGAGGGACGTCGGATGTGGATCAATGTGCAGTTCCTTGATAGCTCAAACATGCTGATCGCTGAGAACGGCCATTACGATTACACAACTGCGTTGCTGACTACTGGTGATACCAAGGTGTATGAAGCGAAGCTCGGTGCAGATGCAGCGGTTGCAGCGCTCACTGGAGTAGAAGAGGGACCAGGGTTCCACTTTGTTCTGAGTAACAAGCGGTACAAGGACAACCGGATCCCGCCTCGTGGGTTCACCAACGCGAACTTTGAATCCGTCCAAGCTCAACCAATCGCATACACCTACGCGGATGGCGATTATTGGGACGACACGCAGTACACAGTGCCTGCAGGTGCAACGAAAGCTGAAGTTCGTGTGTTCTACCAGACAACAAGCAAAGAGTACATCGAGTTCTTACGGGATGAAACTCTTGATGGCACAGGACAGATTGTCTATGACCAGTGGATCGCGACAGGCATGAGCCCGATCGTCGAGATGGACTTCGCGACGATCAACATCACGAATCAGTGCCCTGCAGATCTTACAGGTGATGGCACGGTCAACTTCTTCGATGTCTCTGCGTTCCTCAATGCGTTTGCTGCCCAAGACCCGATTGCAGATTTCACAGGAGATGGTTTGTACAACTTCTTTGATGTCTCTGCATTCCTCAATGCGTTCGCAAAGGGTTGTCCATAAAACATCAGTGAATGATGATGCTCAAAACTCAAAGAGGCACCAACCTGATTGTTGGTGCCTCTTTTTCATGGATTCAACTGAAAGATCGTTTATGATTTTCGTCGATCGTTGGACATGAGAATCCCGATATTGACGAGCCGATGATCATCATCTGGACGAGACTCAAGCGCGATTTTTCGGATTGCGTCTACATGTTTATTGATTTCTTTGAGCGCCTTGTCATCCACCCAAGCATTGTAATACCCGGCGTGTGTGTCGCGTGCGTCTCCACGGATAACCGCTTTGGGGTCGGCGGTCGCGCGTTCATGCATCCTCGACATCAATCGTCCGACCGCGTTGCCGTATGCTTGGTGATACGCGACATTTTCTGGATCATCCCATTGATGTTTCGTACCGACTGCTCGTGCGATCGGTTCGTAGAGTTGTTCGTACCGTTTACCTGAGAGTCGAACCTCGCCTTCGAGGACCAGACCCGCTTCGAGAAGTTGTTCTATATGTGGATACAACGATGTCCGTGTTCTGCCTGTGTGATCTGCGATATCTGCAACTGAACAACTTCCAATCGCACAAATCGCACCGAGCACTTCAACCCTGATCGGGCTCGAGAGCACCCACATCACTTGGGGGTCATAGACAACATGCATATTTTTTACTTGCTTGGATCTCTTACTCATAATTCCTCAATCGATCAATGTGAACTGTCCCTGATCAGGGTGTATTCAAAAATTAATATATAAAAACCAGCATATACATTAACCAGTTTTCATCGAAACCGCATGAGAGAAAGGCATTTCTTAGCTTGCAATATCGCTCGATCAAGCACTCGTGTAACAACATTGAGTTTGCATCAGAATCTACGCAAGGGTATAATCCCCTATCGGACCCATGCACGTGGGATCAAATCATGAGGGGTATATCACAATCGAAATCTGCTGCTCAGCCAATTGATAGGCTCAGTAGTTGTGTGCGCATTTGTAATTAGATTGTAATTACTTCTCTCACATATGAGGTGCTCGGAAAATCGAGCAATGGGGAGAATGAGAATGAAATGGAAGAAATCCGTAGCATCAGTTGCAGCGATGACTGTACTGTTTGCGCTAGGTGGACACACATCCGCACAAAATGACCAAAGCCGACCGCTGCGTGAAGGACTGCGTCCGGTCCCAACTGACGGCTTGTCCGTGGCGCCGACTTCTGGTGTGAATATCCCAGAACTTTTCCGAGCGAAGGTATCGCAGGACCAAAAAAACGTGCTCCCGCATCCGCCGTTCGATCAGATCCCATGGATGCCGATGCCTGAACCAATGGCTCCAGGGATTGTAAAAGGAAACACAACCGGTCTTGAATCAACCATGACCTCGTTTGACGCAATCACCCGCGAAATGCGTGAGCTCCCAAGAACCTCTTCGGTCAATGTGGGCGAGCAAAGTATTGAAGGCGATTATGTCGGATTCAATAACACGGTCGACGCGTATGAAGAAACTGTCGAATCCTTCGGAAACATGTTCATCACAGGCGGGCTTGATAGCTGGCCTCGCTCGGGTAATGTGAAACTCATTATGCGGTTCACCGATACTGGAGGCGTTCAACGATGGTTCGCATGTTCAGGATCGATGCAAGACCCGGGTGTTGTTCTTGCAGCAGCACACTGTGTGTACGCCCGCACCCCGAATGGCTTGGTGATCAATGACTGGGCTGACATCATCTATGTCTATCCGGCATGGGATGGTGACAGCAACAATGGACCATTTGGTCAACCCGATGGTGATGAAGTCATCCAAAACTATGGATATGCCTTCGGGACAACCTACCTCGCGGGAACCGACTATGTCAACAATGGTGATTTCGATGCAGATGTCGGGCTCATCCGACTCTCACGCGGTTCATCACGAAACATCGGTATGCTCACCGGGTGGTTCGCTTGGGCAGCAGGACAAGATTGTGCGACCATCCAAGGCCGAACATACAACAACTTCTCATACCCATCTGAAAACTGCCCAACTGCAGGATTGCACAACGGTCGCGATATGTACTACTGGTCGGGTTCGATTGATGCTTGCCCGGGCAATCAGATGCAACTCTTCACTGGTGGTGGCAACTGTCTCGATACAGTCTGGGGCGGCATGTCAGGCTCGGGCATGTATTACACCCAAGACGACAACCGCTATGTTCATGCTGTTGCATCAACATCGAACCGAACAACCCGAGGCCAATACTGCAAGCTTTGGGGTGGATTCGTGACCAGCATGCAAGACTATGAAGGCGTCACCCGAGGTGACATCTTTGACCTTGAAGCCCTTGAGTTCCGTGCTGGTGGTTCAACGGATGTCTTCCAAGGACAATCACTCGATGCCGCTGCAACGGTTTCAATTATCAACGCAACGAATAACAACCCTGCTGCTGATTCATACACGCTTCGGGTGTATCTCTCCACCAACAACAATATCTCCTCTGGGGACACCTTGTTGGCAACTTGGGTATACAACACTGACTTTGCTGCGATGCAAACAAGAACATTTACTGTTCCTGCACCAAACATCCCGCTCGATACACCTCCGGGGGATTACTGGATTGGTGTAGAGATCGACACAGGTACTGATACTGTCTCGACAAACAATGATACTGATACCTGGGACGCCCAGCAGATCACTGTGCTTGAAGCACTCCCAAACCTTGATGCAACCCTGTCTGACGCCGCTTCAGGCACTTACTACCGAGGGGAACACATCAGCGTGACCCATCGCACATACAACATTGGCGAACGCGCCACTGGAAATGTGAACCTTGAGTTCCGTGCATCAACAAACACCATCATTTCAACCTTTGACACATTGATGGAAGATCGCAACTACAGCCCGTTGGCAATTGACGATGATATCTTCGTCATTTCCAATGTACAAATTCCAGCAACACTCGCGCCGGGTAACTACTACATCGGTACGATCGTTTCTGAGGATAGTGGTCTTGAAACCGCGACGGGTAACAACTCAATCGCGGACACCATGACCATTACCGTGCTTGAATGTCCACCGGACCTTACCGGCGATGGCGTGGTGAACTTCTTTGATGTTTCTGCATTCCTCTCGGCATTCAACAGCATGAATCCGATCGCAGATCTCAACAATGATGGGTTGTACAACTTCTTTGATGTCTCTGCATTCCTCTCAGCATTCAGTGCGGGTTGTCCATAATCATCCTGCGTTGAACATCTGAATACAAAGAACAAGCCGGGCCAAGTGCCCGGTTTTTTTGCGCGCAGAAAAAAACCCTGACTCAAAATGAATCAGGGTTGATCGTTACTTTAGATATGACGCTTGCGATGAATCTGAATCAATCAGACCGCGACGCCGAGGAGTTCCATCACCTTGTTTGCGATGTCCTGTGCGGTCAAACCACACATCTCGAGCATCTCGTCTGGGGTGCGAGCACTCTTTGGAATACGCTTGACAAACATTTGTGCGAGTTCGAATCCGTCTCCCGATTCCATCAACGCGTCTGCGATTGCTGATCCGAGTCCGCCGCCGTAGTTGTCTTCGAGGGAGATGACGAACCCGCCGTTTTCGCCGACGATGTCGAGCAGCTTGTCGGTGTCGAATGGGATCGAGTACATGTCGAGCAATGTGGCGCTGACGCCTGCCTTGTCGAGAATTTCAACTGCTTTGTTGCCTTCATGTACCATGATGCCTGAAGCCGCGAGCACAATGTCTCGGCCTTCCGCGAGTGTTTCAAACCCGCCGAGGTTAAACACATGGTCATCCGAGTAGAGCAACTCTGTGTCCGCACGAATTGTTCGCATGTAACACATTGATTCATACTCTGCCATGACGCCGGTCAATGCGTAGGCCGCGTACGCGTCTGCTGGTTGGAGCACATAGCAACCCGGGTTTCCATGATGATCAGTCATGGTTGAGAATGATCGGAACCATGCGATATCTGGGAGTGACATCTGGCTCGGACCGTCTGCAGCAAGGGTGATCCCTGCGTGTGAACCGATTAGCTTAATGTTTGAACCCGAGTTCATCGCCATCTCGATCTGGTCGTACGCACGGTTCATGAACTTGGCGAAGGTCGAACAGAACGGCATTTTGCCTGCAGCGCTCATGCCTGCACCAACTGAAACCATGTTCTGTTCTGCGATCTTGCATTCAACAAATCGTGATTCGAGATCAGCATCTTTTTTGAATGTTTCTGAGAAGGTTGAGTTTGAAACATCCGCGTCGAGCACAACGACATCAGTGTTGATCGCGCCGAGTGCACGAAGTGCAACGCCGTACGCTTTGCGGGTTGCGAACTTGCCTGATGAGAGCACATGCCCCATATCCATCGATTCCATCGCGGTACTCAATGGCGGCAACTCAGCGTCGTTCACATTCCTCTGTGGTGCTTCTGATGGTGGTTCGATGGTGAACTCATCTGATCCGCTCAATGCGCTTGTGAGTTCGATTCTGCGTTCTGCGATTTCACCGAGTGCTTTTTCGAGCGCCTCTCCGGTCGCGGGTTTGCCGTGCCATCCTCCGCCTTGCATTGATGGTGCGCCCCAGCCTTTGATTGTCTTGGCAACAATCGCGATTGGTTTGGTGTTTTCGTTTGCTGAAATCTCGATGAACTTGTCGAACGCTGCTTTGATCTGGTTTGGTGCGTGTCCGTCGATTTCGATGACTTCGAATCCGAAAGCTTGAAGTTTATGGGTCATGACTTCTGGGCTTTGTTGACCCGATACCCGGTCCGCTTGGCCGTACTCGTTGCAGTTGAAGATCGTACAGACATTGGTCAACTGATGATCGACAATGAAGTCCAACGCTTCTGAGACCTGTCCTTCGCGTGCTTCGCCGTCACCGATAATGCAGTACACGCGACGATCAATGCCGTCGATCCGCGCGGCCTTTGCAACACCCGCTGCAACACTCAACCCCTGACCAAGCGATCCAGTCGCAGCGTCAAAGAAATCAACGCCTTCCATTGGGTTTGGATGGCCATCAAGAACTGAATGCCAATCGCGGAGTGTGGACAAGTCATCAACACTGAGTGAACGCTTGTCATCTTCTTTGCCGACTTTCACGCCCAGGGTTGCCATCGCAGCGTAAACCGCAGGAACAGCATGACCTTCTGACAAAACCAGACGATCGGATGTTGGGTAGTTTGGAAAATCAGGACTCCAACGCATCGAGGTGAACATCAATGTGGTGACCAAGTGTCCGATACTCATCGCGCTCGTTGGATGACCAGTGCCTGATGCGGCAGTCATTTCCAGGCTCAATCGGTCGAGTTCCAATGCTTGCGCGTGCACTGCGGCTTCGTATGACATATGTGTATCCTTTTCATAAAGAGTTTCACGATGGAAACTGCTGATTTCTTTGTCTAACCACTTGCCGTATCAGTACATATCGAATGCGAACAATCAGATATGATTCAAAACGACAAACGCCGTGGCTTCTATGGATTCTCCGCGCCTCTACACGAGGAGTTTGGAGTCCTAGAGCACGGCGTGGCGTACATTCAGGTTGAGCATTCATCCTAGCTCGCTTTGCTGATCCTTGCACAATCAAACGCCTTGAATCGCACGCAATTCTTGATTTGGCTCGTGATTTGCTTGACGAACTCGCTTACCCATCCATTTTCCAAACACATCACCGTGTGGTTTTCTTCGTCGGTTCCACACGATATGGCATACATTCGAGTATTGAGACCCGAGGAATCCGTTGTTTGAGATGATCTACGCCTAAGATACACCTCGAAACAAAGACCGAAACCGGCTCGCATGATCTCAACAGGAATACGCCTGAAAGTGTGTCAGCCAACGGAGTTGCGCTATGAAAGTTATCTGTGAACGGGCTGCACTACTTGAAGCCGTCAACCAAGTCTCAGGCGTCGTCGCGTCTCGCTCGCCGCGCCCGCAACTGACCTGTATAAAGCTCGTCGCATCGAAGTCCGACGACGGCGCTGAACTCACACTCTCAGGCACCGACGCAGAGATCTCATTGACCGTCCGCATTGGTCGCGTTGATGTTGCAGAAGAAGGTTCCGCACTGATCCCGGCGGACAAACTCCGCCAGATCATCTCTGCGGAAGACAATGAGTCCACACTCACCCTTGAAACATCGGGTGAAACAACCAAAATCAAAGGCGAAGACGCGCTCTTCTCGCTACATGGTTTCGACCCCGTCGATTTCCCATCGCTTGCAGATTACAAAGCAATCGCAGAAGGATCCGCTGCGTCTGCTGCTGCGAAATCGCTCTTCTCAACCCAAGCGGGTGTGATGGACTCACTGATTGCTCGCACGCTCTTTGCAGCTGCACGCGAAAACTCTCGGTACGCAATCAACGGCGTACTCATGGTTCGTGACAGCAAAAAGCTTGACATGATCGCGACCGATGGCCGACGATTGGCAAAGTCATCCGTCGCGATCAAAAGCGAAGGCGAAGACTCACAGTGCATCATCCCGTCCAAAGCACTCTCCATGATTCAAAAGCTTACCAGCGATGAAAACGAGCCTGTGCATATCGCGATCACCGACAGCCAAGCAGTTTTCGCGTTTGGTGATGATCCTTCCGATTCACGCGCTGTCCTCACGACCAACCTTGTTGAAGGCACCTTCCCCCCCTACGACGATGTCATCCCCCGCGATCTCGATATCAAGGTCACATTCAATCGCGACACCCTTGCCTCTGCGGTCAAGCGTGCGGCGTTGCTCACCAATGAAGAATCCAGAGGCGTTCGACTCGCGTTTACAAGCGATGACAAAGTCCTTGAGCTTTCAAGCCGAGCACCAGAAATGGGTGAAGCGAACATCAAAGTTGATCTCGTTTCATATGATGGCGATGATATCGAAATCGGTTTCAACCCAACCTTCATCACCGATGCACTCAAAGTGATTCATGATCCTGAGATCATGATCGAACTCAAAGCATCAAACAAGCCTGGTCTGTTCAAAGCGGGCAATGACTTCCTGTATGTCGTGATGCCCGTGAACCTGAGCTGATCGTTTTTCAGCTTAAACACTGAAACATCAAAGACTTAAACTCCGCGTGATTCCTGAGGAACACGCGTTTTTTGTGTCTGGACGATTGCACCTTGAACTGGTCGAATCGCCTTATCAGAACGATCATGCGCTGCGTGTGAAACAGGATCTCGTTCGTCATTCTCAATGGAAGTTTCTCTATAATTCGTTCTCTTGGAACGACTTAGAACCGACCGCTCATACCGAACCGCAAGCAAGGTGATGATTGGTAAAAGCACCAACGACACGATCGCGCCGAGCTCGGCGGTGCCCAGTGTGCTCAGTGTTTCTGGGCGGATCATCGTAATGACCAAAACCATACCGAGTACGACGCATCCGGATCCAACGACAAGCAATAAGCCTCGCCGAATCCGCATCCAAGTAGATTGATCGATTGCTGATCTGCCTTCAGTAGAGGCATCTGCATATGACAACACATCGTGATTTTCCAAAGATCGTCCCTCATCGTCCCCATGACGCAACAGTCCATCGGGTACATACTCTATTCTTCTCCACTCGTCTTTGGTGATATTTGAGCGCATGATTTCAACAAAACAAGTACCATCATGAGGTGGAATGATTTGTGTTCTGTGCTCGCTGTGAGTATTGTCCATGCAGAGGTATCCATTGACGATGACAACGCTCAACGCTGCACAACTCCGTTCATTTGTGAATCAACTCACGATCATCACCGCTGCGAGCGTCCTGCTTGCAGCATCTCCAATTGCACACGCCAATAGCTCGATAATAACCGATCAATCCCAAGCGCAACCAGAATCAGATGAGAGTCTTGAAATCTATGAGCATCGCGCCATCTCAAGCGTTGTCGTCATCCCTGTTATGATCGACAATGTTGAAACCCAACTCACCGTCGAAGCTCAGCAAGAAGCAATCAACAACATCCGATCGCTCTCAGGCACCATCTTCGATGCAGAGACAATCCGGAGTGATATCCAGCGCCTCAACCGGTTGGGATCGTTCTCACGCGTAGAGGTGTACGCAGGAATCAATGATGACGGTTCAGTTGAACTCGTCTTTGAAGTTCTTGAGCGCCGACTCGTTGTTGATGTCCAGGTCGCGGGGAATGAAGAGATCAACGATGCGCAGATCGCGGCGATTGTGGATGTCGCATCAGGCACCCCGATCGATCGGTTCCAGATCGATCGCTCAGCCCGTCGGATCGAAGAGCTCTACCGGCAAAAGGGATACTACAACGCACGCGTTGTAGTTGATGAAGACGAGCTCAATGATTCAGGACTGGTGCTCTTCCGTATCCTTGAAGGCGATCGACTCAAAGTAACCGCGATCCGGTTTTCAGGGAACGAATCATTTACAAGCAAGCAACTCCGAAGAGAGCTCGTCACCAAAACCGCGAGTTTTTTCAGAAAAGGCCAGCTCGATGACGACAAGCTCGACGGGGATATCGCCAACCTGATCGAGTTCTACCGTGATCGTGGATATCTTGACATCCGTGCAGATCGATTGATCCAACCAGCACCCAACGGCCGAGAGTCCATCATCACCTATCTCATCGAGGAAGGATCGCTCTATGTACTCCGATCGGTGCAGATCAATATTGAATCAGAGAACGACAACACCCCACTCTTTGACCAGAAACAAGTCGCGGGGTTGATGCGGATCAAAGCTGGTGATGTCTACTCGGTGCGTGATCTTGATCAATCGATCAACACCATCCGTTCGGCGTATGGACAGCTCGGATACATTGATGCTGGCAATGAACAGACACGCAATATCGTTCGGATTGAAAAACGCGATCCGACCGAGCCATTGGTTGACCTGATTGTTGTGATCACAGAGGGCAAGCAATACCTCGCAGGCGAAGTGATCATTCAAGGCAATGACCTGACGCGCCAAGAGGTGATCCGTCGTCATATTGAACTGCGTCCGACTCGGCCTCTCGACACCACCGCGATGGCTCGCTCAAAGCGTCAGCTGCGTAGATTGCGACTCTTCAACGCACGATCGGGTGCCAAGATCACGCCTCAACAACCGGGTGTGGAGTTCTTTGCTGAAGTATGGGATGACGAGTTCCTCCCCCGCGCCCGCAAACGGACCCCGCGTAGAGAGTATTCTACCGACCCTGAATCACGCATCACGCTCAATCCTTCAGACCAAGAGAACTACCGCGATGTGCTCATTGAGATCGAAGAAACCAATACCGGCCATTTCGATATCGGCGGTGCTGTGTCCTCTGACTCGGGTGTTGTAGGTCGGATCGCGCTTGTACAGAACAACTTCGATATCCGTGACACCCCAGACTCACCTGGTGAGTTCTTCTCAGGGCGTGCGTTCCGTGGTGGTGGTCAAACATTCCAGATCGAACTCCTCCCCGGCAACCGGGTCCAAACTTATTCGATCGGTTTGTCCGAACCATTCCTCTTTGAAACCAAGTACTCAGGATCAGCAAGTCTGTTCTACCGCAAACGCGACTTTGATGAGTTTGATGAACAACGAGCCGGCGGACGCTTTGGTCTGGGCAGACGGTTCGGCACGCGATGGAACGGCAACCTGACACTCCGCGCTGAAGAAGTCGAGCTCTCGAACATCGAACCGGATCGTCCGGTTGATATCTTCGCGGTTGAAGACGCAAACATGCTCCTAGGACTCGAAGCTTCGCTCGTGCGAACGACACTCAACTCGCTCACTCGTCCAACTCGCGGATCACGCACAAGACTTTCTGTTGAGCAGGTTATGGGAGACTTTGAGTTCACCAAACTCGAAGCATCCCACTCAACCTTCATCCCAATCCGTGAAGATTACCTCGGCCGATCGACCGTGCTGAATCTTCGAGGGAAAATTGGGTACATCCCGCAGGGACGAGAAAACACCCCCACCTACGAGCGTTTCTATATGGGTGGACAAAGCTTCCGAGGGTTCAACTTCCGATCTGTATCCCCCAAAGGTATCCGCAACGATAACGGGTTACCATCGGATGATTCCGTTGGTGGTACCTGGCAGTTCTTCGTTGGTGCAGAAATCGAACAGCCTTTGTATGAGGACATCTTCTCAATTGTCGCGTTTATTGATGCGGGTACAGTGACCTTCGATCCCGGATTCGATGATTTCCGCGTTTCTGTTGGTCTTGGTATCCGTTTCTATGTTCCTGCGTTGAGTCCGGCGCCATTGGCATTCGATTTCGGTTTCCCGATCATGAAAGAGGATGACGACGAAGAGCGTTTGTTCACCTTTACAGTGGATTTGCCGTTCAACTAAATCGGCATTCATCGCTTGATAAACAGCAAATTCGGCCTTCGAATCGTAAGAATCCGACTTTGGTAAACCTTTCTTCCAAAGAAACGACAGTTGGATGTCAACCTGCGCGTCTTAGATGGGTATATCATTGAATAGGTACAATTAGATCCGCACGGAGATAGAACGATGTTTTCACAGAACTCAAAATCAATTAACTTCATGGTCCCTGCTGTAGGCTTACTCGTCGCAGCACTCGCTTGGCAAGCAGGTGCAAGCAACTCATCGCGCCCACCAGCACAACCAACTTCAGTCGTAACGATCGACATCGTAGAGGTGATTGATCAGCTCGAAGAACGCAAGGTCCGTGAGTCTGAACTCGAAACAAGCAAAAACACCCGCCAGGCACAGCTCGATGAGGTGCTTGGTCAACTCAAAATTCTTCAAGCAGACCTTGAAGGCATGAACCGATCAACCCCAGAGTACAAAGACAAAGTCCGTCAAGCGATGGAAACCCAGGCGATCGTCAAAGCACGCGGCGAAGCACTCAATCAAATCCTATCGATCGATCGAGGAAATGTAACCCGCGAAATGTACAAAAAGGTCTCCGACGCAATCTCGCGCATCTCAGATCGCGAAGGATATGACATTGTCCTCTTCGACGATTCGCTTTTCCCTGTGATCGAGGATGCACCGTTTGCGGATGTGTACCGATCCATCATCTCCAAGAGTGTTATCTACCGTCATGACAGCGTTGATATCACCAATCAGGTCGTGACATTGCTCAATAATGAGTTCACTGCACCTTGATCCCGATCGTTTTTTATCGAATCAATGCATCACGAGCTGACCATGACACCAACTGATCTTTCCGAAAGCCAATCCGACACCGGCGTATCAATCCGAGCGGATGAACTCGCAGCGATGGTTGATGGGCAACTCGTTGGCAACCCAGACATTATCCTTCACACACTTGCACCCATTGAGAATGGGCACAAAGGCGCACTCACTTTTATCCGTACCCAGAGCTTCGCAAAGCAATGGGCAGATTCAGACTGCCAAGCAGCGCTTGTCACGGAGGGGATAGAGCTCGAAGAACTCGACCCTCAAGGCAGAGCGCTCATCTTTGTAAAAGATGCAGATGTCGCAGTCGTCAAGATCCTTGGCGCTATCGATCCCGGTACCGCTGCACCATGCGCGGGTGTCCATCCAAAGGCAACAGTTGATCCAGATGCAAAGATCGATCCTTCCGCGTCAATCGGACCTGGATGCGTCCTATGCAAAAATACGATTGTTGGCAAAGATGTTGTGCTCGTTGCGAATGTCTACATCGGACAAGACGCACAGGTCGGCGATGGATCATTCATCCATCCGGGTGTTGTGCTCGGAGACCGATGCACTGTGGGCAAGCGTTGCTTGCTGTTTGCCAACTCTGTGATCGGCGCAGATGGTTTTGGATTCTTGACCGCCACCCCTGATCGACCTGTCACAAAGGTCCCTCAGATCGGGACGGTAGAAATCGGTGATGATGTCGAGATCGGTGCATGCTCAACAATTGATCGCGCGAAGTTTGGTGTTACCAGAATCGGGAACCGAGCAAAGCTCGACAACCAGGTCCATGTCGCGCACAACTGCATTATCGGCGAAGATGTTCTCCTCTGCGGCAGAACCACCCTGGGAGGATCAGCAACAATCGGTGATCGAACCATGGTCGGTGGTGCGGTGGTGCTCAATGACCAAGCGGTTGTTGGGAAGGATGTCAAAATCGCAGGCGGGGCAATCGTCCTCGACACCATCGCGGACAATGAATCGGTACTCGGGGTGCCCGCAATGCCTGCTCGAACCGCGATGGCGAACATCGCGGCGCAACGCAACATCGCAAAGTTCTGTCGGCAAGTGAACAAATCACTGAAGAAACTTGATGCCAACTACAAACCCTCTTAACCCTGTCTCATGAAAATCAACCATACCACGCTTGCACACCCTGTCCGCCTATCGGGAACCGGTCTTTTTTCTGCTCAGCCATCAACACTTACAATCTCTCCGACGACAACCGGTGAATCTGGAATCTTCTTCGTTCACAACGCAACACAGATCCCAGCACACATCGACCATCTATCCACCCTCCCTGTGCACCCTGCATTTGCGCAGATGAGCCCAAGGTGCACAAGTATTGGTTCCGGCGCGATCAATATTGCAACGATTGAACATGTGCTGAGCGCCCTGGTTGGTATTGGAATTACAGATGCAAAGATTGAAGTTGAATCCGATCATGATCATACCGAGATTCCGATCATGGATGGATCATCCCTCGACTTTGTAAACACGATCATATCCGCAGGCACAAAAACGCTCGACACATCCATTGCACCAACTGAACCGATCACGATTTCCAAAACAATACTCATCGAGCAGGATGGGTCATCAATCATGATCGAACCCGCAAACTCATTGAGTTATACCTACACCCTCGAATACAACTATCCATCAATCGCGGACACAACCGTGTCATGGCAAGGCGATCCCGATGAGTACATCAACACCATCGCGCCCGCTCGAACCTTCTGTCTTGAGCACGAAGCCCAAGCGATGCACGCAGCGGGCATGTTTACGCATCTCACACCAAAGGACATGCTGGTGATTGGGGACAATGGCCCCATCGAGAATACTCTACGACACAAGCACGAATGCGCGTATCACAAGCTCTTAGATCTCATAGGTGATCTCTCGCTTGTGGGTCGACCAATGATCGCAAAGGTGACCGCGATCAAGTCTGGTCACGCGATGGCGCATCGTGCTGCTCGCGCAATCGTTGATCAGAATAGATAAATCTTGACCCGCATCACCCGACTTGTGCGCAAAGAAATGGTGATGCACAACTATTGAGTTGTTTCCTACACATGGTGCCGTAGGATTCCTCTGCCCAATGAGTGATATGGTTCGCTCGTCTCCCCGCTAAGTATTCGCCCACCCGCTCGCTACTCATCGCGTGGTTGTAGCGAGTGTTATCACACGCGAGGAGAATTCAATGAACAACTCAATTACTCAAAGCACACGAAACCTGATTGCGATCATACTGATCATCGTATGCGCCCTGATACCACTCTCAGGGTGTACAGGATTGCAAGATGCGATCACACACACAACTGCTTGGCGCGATGACGCGGTGGTTGTTCAATCCGATTTGCAAGCCCAGCTCAGCGCACTCGAACACCATCAGAATCAACTCCCAAATGGATCACCCGATGCGCCTTACATCGATGCTGCGATCTCTCGGACACGAGCAAAGATCCAGACGATCAACGCTGCGGTTTCTCAAGCAGATCTGGTGATACAGGAAGCAACGAATCCTCAGTCTGCATTTACACAAACTGTTGATGCGATCTCTCCTTGGATACCGGCACCGGCGCAAGGCCCGGTGATCCTTGGCGCAGCCTTGATTGCAACGCTTGTGCGATCACGGAATCTGAAAAACAGCGCAACATCAATCATCCAATCGATCGAACATACGATGAATCGTGATCCCGTGTTTAAGGATGTCTTTGCTCAACACGCAGACACCATCAGGACAATCCAAACCCCTAGCGCTCGCAAGCTCATTGACTCAACGGTTCAAAGATCGCGAGCGACCAAACAAGCGACCAAATAAGTTAATCAACTGACACGCGTGTGTCCATCACAAGTTCGATGCGCCCCCCGTTGACCCGGAGTGCGAGCAGTTGCGCATGGCGTCCATCGCCGAGATCTAAGCTCCCGCGTCCGATGTGGTACCTTGATTGATTGAATCGTTCGTTTGAAAATCGATTCAGCACACCCATCGGCACACGCGTCGTTCCGATATGTGCATGCGATACAGTCATCCATAGATCACCCTGATCATCGAGTTCCAGATTCGCATATGCCCACAAGATCAATGATCCCGATGTATGTGCCGCGCGGATCCCGATGACGAGTTGGTTGTTGAGTATCTCGACTCGAACCCCTCTAACTTCATCAGGCCATGCGTCATTGCCTTGATGAGTTTGAATTGTCTGCACTAATCGAGTCTCTAACCATGCGTTGATCTGATCCGAATCCATCGCGGTTGCCCACTGTGAATCTTGGGGATCTCGCAAAGAGGTGAGCTGGGTCGTGATCGCGTTTTCTAATCGTTCACCTTGGTCGACAAGCACCGCACGATCAGTATGGACTGCATCGATCTTCTTCCACCAACCCGGCACACCATCGAACCCGCCAATCACGCGTATCACGAGTACCCCGATGAGAATAAGCACACCACACGCACCAATTGCCAGCATTGCTGCGTGACGATCGATCATGTCGATCGCGCCGGGTTTCAGGATGTTGCGTTTCTGATTTGGCAAGGATCAACTGTATCCGATCAATCATCGCATTGCCCATTCCAAAGACAGGCGATAAAAAAACCGACCCAGAAATCCGGGTCGGTTGATATAAACATGTTGTACAAACAAGCTCTTGAAAGAGCGTGTGTTTGATTAACGCTTTGAGAACTGGAAGCGTGCACGAGCACCAGGCTGGCCGTACTTCTTGCGTTCTACCTTACGAGCATCACGGGTCAAGAACCCAGCTTCGCGGAGTGCAGGTTCGAAGTTTGGATCGTATCCAACGAGTGCACGGGAGATGCCCAAGCGGATTGCTTGTGCTTGACCCATGTAACCGCCGCCGTGAGCACGGATGAAGATATCGAGCTTGCCTTCGGTGTCAGTGATCTTCAGTGGTGCAACCGCGTCATTGCGATCTTGCATCTCTGAGAAGTACTCTTCAACCGTTTTGAACTTCTTGCGGTTGATCTGGATTTTGAGTTCACCTTTGCCATTTTCTGCTGCTGGACGGAAGCGGACGCGAGCGACTGCTGCTTTGCGTCGTCCTGTACCCCACCACCAGCCGTGCTTATCAGCAGGCTTTGGATCTGGAAGCACACGAGCTGCTTGTTGGGCGTCAGTTGGTGCAGCGACGGTTTCGCCTGCCAGTTCTGGATTGGTGATGGTGGTTTCGTAACCTGCCATAAATATCTACCTTTCGTTCGCTGTCCGCATCCACGCTCATGAACACTTGCCATGTCGCTTTGGACAGATTGTTTCTTTATTGTGTACTCATCGACTGCGATTGTTGTTTTACAAAACAATCGATTGTCAATGAGTGTTCATTTAGTACAGATCGGTTGCGTTTACGCCTACATGTGGGTGCTCTTCACCTGCGTAGACTTTGAGCTTCTTGAGCATCACTCGTCCGAGTCGGCTCTTTGGAAGCATGCGTCGCACTGCTTCTTCGATCAGGAGTTCTGGTTTGCGATCACGGAGATGGCCGTAGGATTCTGCACTCTGACCACCTGGGTAACCTGAGTAGGTCAAGCGGAGTTTCTGCTCAGCCTTACGGCCTGAGAGTGAAACCTTCGATGCGTTTGTGACAATTACGAAATCGCCACAATCGACATGGGGGGTGTACTCTGGACGATGCTTGCCCATGAGCACGGTTGCGATCTCGGTCGCCATGCGACCAAGGCGTTGGTCGGTTGCATCGACGATGCGCCATTGCTTTGCAACTTCGCCCTTCTTTGCAACGAATGTCTGACGACGAAGATGTGTATGTTTCTTTGTGGTACCCATTGGTCCAACTCCTTCTTAGTTCGAATCAATCAATCGCACCTTTGAACCCACTCCTGATCGTTCATGAATGCTTAAAAAGCGGTCATTATGATCAGCAGCGACAACAGCCGTGCTTGAAACGCTACCTACCGGGCAGGGCGGACAGTTCAAACCGTGGTTTCAACTGCATGTTTGTCATATCAATCCCAAGCACACAAATCGTGCTGGGAAGGTAAATTAGGCTCGTCATTCGAGCCGGTCAACCGTTTCAACCACTATCTCTTCAAGAACACATGTTCAAAGGTGATAGAAACCAAACAATCGGGATAACGGAGTGCCGTCTGATCGGCCGATGACAGAACTGGAATCTCTTGGATTCGCCCGTTTCTACTTACCATCCGCACCACCGAATCGTAGTATAGATCATCTTATGAGCAATACACCAAGCGAAAACCAACCATCGGAATCTGCGAATCGCCCATCGATTGAGTCAGCGCCACCACCCAACACGCAACCAACATCATGGTCCCCCGTTGCGGACGCGATGATGCACGGCTTGCCCTCCCCGACGACCAAGCAAGGAAATCCGATCGATCCAAAGGATCCGGGGAGTCCAACTTCGCGTCTGATCGCGGTTCTACTCACGGTCCTCTTTACGATTATCGTCGTCGGTTGGCAAAACACATCGGATGATTGGAAGTACAACACGCTCCTAGGACATCCCCAAGAAGTGATCGCAGAATCCCCAGATCGACTCGCGCCAGGCAGTTTCGGACAGGTCGATCTCGCGGGTCGGCTTTTCTTGCGTGGGTTCGAAATGTTCCAGAACCAACCCGTGATGAGCCAAATCGATGTCCCGGGTGTTCCACAAACTGATGAAGATCGCATCCGCATCATCATGCTCACCGGCGAGTTCATGGGTGATGACGCCGCGATGGAGAAAGTGCTCGACTTCAAAGCAGAAACACTCTCCGCAATCATCCATGGCGAAGAAGTCCAAGCTCAACAGAACACCAATGACCTGATCATCGCAGAACTCAACACGCTCGAAACCCTTTATACCTACGGGCTCGAATCGCTCGAGCAAGACCAGATTGACCAACTCAAAGCTCGGTACGGACTCATCGGCAAAGTCGCGATGACACACGGCCTTGAAAATGATCACCCTCAGCGCGAACCCCTGATCAATGGATTTGGGATGATGATGCTGTTCTTCTTGCTTGTTGGATCAGTTGTATTGATCGGTCCATTGCTTGGACTCATCCTCCTGATCTTCGGTGTTGTCCGATTCGCAACTGGATCTATGAAAATGAAAAGCCATGTCCCGTCTCACGGGGGCAGTGTCTTCCTTGAAACCTACGCACTCTTTGTTGGAGGTTTCATTGTATTGCTCATCGGATCGTTCTTCGTTGCTGATAAATGGCCTGCCCTCGCGCCGTTCTCGTTGCTTGTTCAATGGGCGCTCACGCTCTTGGTTTTCTGGGGGATTGTCCGTGGGATGCGTGTAAAAACTTGGCGCAAAGCAATCGGTTGGCACACAGGCGAAGGAGTTTTCAAAGAAATCGGTTGCGGCATTGTTGCGTACCTTGCTTCGGTTCCGATCTACATCATTGGGGTTGGAATCACCGTCATCCTGCTTATTGTCCAGGGGATGATCACCGCGATGAACACCGGGGGCGACCCTGAACCCGTCGCGGTATCAAACCCGATCTTTGAAATGGTTGCATCAGGAGATCTTGTCACTATCTTCATGCTCTACGCCTTGACCACGATCTGGGCGCCGATCACAGAAGAGACCATCTTCCGTGGTGCACTCTTCCGTCATCTCCGCGGGAAGACACACTGGGTCTTCGCGGGGATTCTCAGCGCGTTCCTCTTTGCGTTTATGCACAACTATGGCCCGCTCTTGGTCGCGCCGTTGATCGCGCTCGGATTTATGTTCGCGTTTATGCGTGAATGGCGCGGGTCATTGATCGCGCCGATGACTGCACATTTCTTGCACAACTTCACCCTGATATCATTTATGATTCTGCTTGTGCAACTGATCAAAGACCCGATGTAATCCCAACATTCGGTTTACCTTCGATTGTTGAATCGGCCTTCGCTTTGCTTGCTGTCTCGGATGAATCAGGTGCAGTATCTGTGTGTTCTGCGACGCGCCTGAGCGCGGACGATGCTGCTTTCGAGCAGATGATGATCAGCAGTATAATCGCGACGATCCCTGCGACGACCATCCATTTGGGTTTATCGATCTCGCCGCCCCAGGTGGTGATCTGCGCACCGATCAGAACCGCAGCAAGGGTGCGTGGGATCATCCCAAAGAGTGTCCCAAAGAAGAACACCCCTCGTTTTACACCCAACGACGCGAGTAGCAGGTTGGTCAACGCGAATGGCGCACTCGGTGATGCACGAAGCAGCGTCACGAGTAATAATGCTCGTCCCGTATTTGCACGAACCAGCGCATCTCGTAACAAAATTGCTTTGGGTTTGCGTTGAAGCTCTTGCTCGACTCGATTCCGAGCAACGCGCCCAACGAACTCATACCCGATCAATGATGCGCCACCGAAACCGGCAAGCGCCAGCGCGAACCCCATCGGTGCGCCAAAGGCATACCCCGCGAGGATCGCTTGTGATACCGTTGGTAAGAACCCGAATCCCGCGAGTAACACAAACCCAGTGAGGTAGATCAGTGCACCGATTGCCAGTTGTGTTGTGTTTGATCCATCGCCGATGAGTGCGATGCGGATTGGTTCCATATTGAGGACCAACAACACGCCCGCGAACGAAGGGATGGTTGACCATGCAACCCCGAGGATCGCTGCGGGTCCAAGCCGACGGAGCATGTCACACCCGCCGAGCACCCGTTCGCGTCCAAGTCGCGAAGTGAACCCATAGGCGAAGGTCGCAGATGCGAAGATACAGATCGTGAGTAGTTTCCAGTTGCCTGGGGATGTTAAAATGTTGGAAGTGATCCAATCTTGGGATGCAGGCGAAAGCGTAGGCATCACCATTGGGAGCGAGATCAGCATCCCGATGAACAGCACCCCCCAGTGCAATGCCTGCGCTCCGAGTCGGCTGCGATTGACCCGATCGTTGGCGTGCGAGCTCGCCGCGACCATGATACAGGCAGCTTGACCAAATATGGTTTTCCGTTTGGCGCACGAATCACAGGCACAATCCGAGTCTTTGCCTGCACAGTTCTCGGTCGAACGGTCTTCGAGCACATCAAGTCCCACTGTGCGCACAGAATCAACATCTGTCCGATCTTGTTGAGACTGGGTTTCAATTACAGAGTGCATTCCCAGAGTGTAGCCCGACTATTCCCCGGTGTCATCAGGTGGGAGCTCACCAGATTTCATCGCGGATTCAACCGCTTTATTGGCGAGCTGCCCAAGACCGATAAGAATCGCGACCGCGAGGATGATCCCACCAATAATGAGCCATTTGGGTTTATGAACCTCGTCCCATGAATCGACCTGAGCACCGATCCAGACCGCTGCGAATGTTCGCGGCGCCATCCCCACGATCGTCGCGATCATGAACGGCACCAGTTTCACCCCTGAAACACTCATCGCGTAGTTCGTCAACGCGAACGGCGAGTTGGGCGGCACACGGATCAGGGTCAGAATGACCAATGCACGCACCTTGCCATGACGCAGGAACGCGTCGCGGATGATTGCTGCTTTGGGATGGTTCTGGATCTCGTCTTCAACTTTCTTGCGTGCGATTCTACCAGCAATGAAATACCCGATGATTGATGCGCCCGCGAAACCGATGAGTGCTGCGGGGAAACCCCATGCGATTCCAAATGCGAACCCTGCGAGGATCGCCTGCGAAACCGTTGGTAATACTCCGAATCCTGCGGTGATGATAAAGATCCCGATATACACCAAGATCCCGGTCATCAATGGAAGGGCGGGGTGTTCATCGGTCCCCACAAGAAACCGTGTCGCGGTTCCCATCTTCACCAACAGCGTGACCCCCGCAATCATGGGTAACACCACCCATGCAATCCCGAGCCAGGCTGCCGGACCTAGGCGTTTGATGATCGCACCAACCGATTCATCTGTCTGTGATTCGGGAGGTGCTTCGGGAGGATTTGAATCGGATTGTTCTGAACTTTGATCTGTAGACATAGGCACGATGATACGCGAGCGAGATGAGTGAGGGATCAGATGAGAGATTTGATGCGTATGGAATCCTGATGAAATGGGGACCTGCCATCTTCTTTTATGTTGTAATGTTGCTGATTATTCAGACTGTTATTTATATCTCCGCGCCAAAATATCGAGGAGGATGTGTCCGGACAGCATTCCCAGAAACAGCCACTCGATTCACTTACACACAAGAATACATCTACTGCTTTCAAAATGATTCAGGCTTCGATCTTGCCACAATCAAGGACTTTGAATCTTCGTGTATCGATATAGACTCTTCAAACCCAATCATCATTGCAGAGTTTCAATGGATCGATCGTGAAAATACATTCAAAAAATCCTCTTTGTTATCCATTGGTGCTCGCTGGCGTCAACTTCACTTCTCGGCTCGAACAGGATTACAAGGAGAATATAAAGAAATCCAAAACTCTGAGTTTTCCAAACTCCAAAGACGCATTGCAGCTGCCACTTTACAAACAAAGTACCTTCAACCTGCAAATAGTGGTCTATACATCCCGATTATTGACTCACCAATAATACTATTAAAGCTGCTTATTCAAGCAGGGCTTATTTACTGTTCGGCGAAGTTCTCTATCCGTTTTGGACATCTCTTTACATTACAATCCAGAATCACAAAACGAAAAGCAGATGGATTATGCATTCACTGTGCTTACGACTGTGATGGACTCCCTTCCCCCACCTGTCCAGAGTGCGGGCAACTCCACAGGATCTGTGCTCTAGAATGAAACCATGAAACGATCTTCGTTCATCATCATTTGGATTGCATGTTTCATATTCATTGCAATCACGATTTCTTGGATACACAATGCACAATCCAAAACGCAATCTGATTATCCTACGGTGTATTTCGCCTATGAAAATGAAACTATTGAAGTGCTCGATCGCCTAGAACTCAACCAGAGATCAAATCCGAATCTGATCGCTCAAACACGGTATGTAGTGGATAGACAGGCGGGACCAATCGCAGGTGTCTTTGAAGCATACGAAACCACATCGTGTTTCCTTCCAGAAATGCAAATTTACAGTCGTCAATCCCCGATCTCACAAGAACTCAAGGGCCAAACATACACAGCCCTCATTGAGTATGCGAAATCTGATCCCAAAATGGCACCTTACCAGCCGGGACAACCTCCGATCACCCGGTTTGCTCCTGCTTTACTTCAAAAATCTATGTTACGGATTTCAATTTTGATCGGAATCGCTTGGCTCCTCGCATGGCTCAACAACTATTGGTTCAAATCTACACAGCGATCCGTGAACAACCATCGACGAACCCGAAATCAATGTATCCATTGCACCTATGACTGCACGAATATTCAATCCCCCACCTGTCCGGAATGCGGCCAAGCGCACACCGTCCCACTCGATTCACCAAATCTTGAATCGAATGCCTAGACTCACAAGTCCTCGCGTCGGCGGGGCATTCATCACTATTTTCAGCGCTAACACGCTGTCAACGGAGTTCGATTCAAAATGATCCCTAAACCACCACCACGCGACGGCACGCTCGGTTTTCTTCTCCTCCCCCCTTTCCGCGTTCAGGGGTATTCCGTCGCGGGCGAAGCAACCTCAATCAATATCCCAGAGATGGATGTCTGCTTTGATATGGGCATGGCACCGCGTTCGGCGCTTGCTGCCAAGTTCTGTGCGCTCTCGCACGGGCATATGGATCACATCGGCGGATTGGCGTATTGGTGTTCGCAGCGCAACTTCCAGGGGATGGGACCTGGAACCATTGTGTGCGACAAGCGGATCGAATCTGATGTCCGGGGGATGATGGCGGGGTTCCAGAACCTCGAACGCCAGAAAACGCCTTACGAGCTTGTCACCCTTGAACACGACCAAGAGATCCAACTCAAAAACAACATCATGCTTCGGGCGTTTCATACCGAACACACCGCGCCGTCGATTGGGTATGTGATCGTTGAGAAACGCACCAAACTCAAAGAGCATCTGGTTGGATTGCCTCAGGAAAAACTCCGGGATATGAAACAGAAAGGCGAAGAAATCGTGAACCACCACGAGGTTCCTTTGCTTGCATACACCGGGGACACTTTGCCGGGCGCTCATCTCTTGCGTGATGATGTCCGCAAGGCACAGGTGATTATCTCCGAGTGTACCTTCTTCGATCCCGAGCACAAAGGGCGAGCAAAGACCGGGATGCACATGCATGTCAGCGATCTGATCGAATGGCTTAAGGTCACTGAATGCGAACACATGGTTGTGGTTCATCTTTCAAGACGAACACACCTTGGACACGCACGCAAGCAGCTCACCCAACTCGCAGGCAAAGAGCTCGCGAGCAAGGTGCACTTCTTGATGGATCATCGAACTAACCGCGCTCGTTATGACGAGCAGGCAGAGGAAGCACGCAAGCTTGAAGAATCACTCGAGAGTTAACCCATAGAGATTATTCATCTTCAACACCAAGATCACGCTTGGTGAACAACGCGTGGAACTGCAATCCCGCAGCTTCCACATTCTCACGCGCGCCTTCTTCCCGATCGATCACCGTGATCATCGCGGGGACTTTAGCGCCCAGTGATTTGAGGACTTCAACCGCTTCGAGCGCTTGGCCTCCGGTTGTTGCGACATCTTCGATAAAGATCACGGCATCACCTTCGTTGATGATCCCCTCGACCTGCTTTGCGGTGCCGTAGTCTTTCTTCGCGTTGCGAACAAAGATCGTTGTCAACCCCGTTGAGATCCCCGCGACGGTGACCAGAGGGATCCCCCCGAGTTCGGCGCCTGCGAGTTGATTCACTTTGCCAAACTCATCACCAAGACTTTGCTCGATCTGCCCGATCCGTTGTTTGAACAGATCGCCGAGCTGGATGAGGATTTCAGGTTTGGTTGAAAACCGGTATTTGTCCAGATAGTAGTTTGATGTGCGCCCAGAGCGGAGCGTGAATGTGCCTCTGAGCAATGAAGCATCTGCGATCGAGGATGCGAGCGATTTATAAGTGTTATTTATGTCAGTGTTTTGCGTGGTCATGGGTCTTTAAGTCCGAAAATTGTGGTTTGTTGATCCAAATTACCAAGAATCGGGAACTCATTTGCGAATTGAGCGTCATAATTGGTACCCGCGAGCGTTGGAGTTGTGACGGCTTGATGCTGTCCCAAAGGATACCCCCGCGGATTGGTCGATGATTGTGTTGTTCGACCATCAAACTGAACGACGATATCCTCAAGTAGGGTGTATGGCGATCATGCCTGCGGACTATTACAGACAGAATCGGAAAAAATAACCATGAGTATTCAGAAGAAGCGTTTCAAACAAAGTGCCGTACTCCTTGCCAGCGGGCTCGCCCTTGGGTTGCTCGCAAGCCCATCACTCGCGCAGGTCGCGCCGCCTCCGACCAAACCTGCCAAAGAGCAACCAACCTACACACCACCTGCGCCCAAACCGGCACCAACAGCACAGCCTCAGACTCAACCCCAACCTAAAACATCGATCAATACCAAGAAGAGCACCGGCGGTGTCTCCGATCTCCCGACGGATGTGCCATATCCAAAGCTTGCACAGCTCGGACCTGACGGCAAAATTCTCAGACTCCGTCAGCTCCCTGATATCGCGGCGTTGCGTTCAAACCCGAATGTGGGTCCAAAGACCGCTGAGCAGATCATGCCGGTGATTTACTCACGCCGATACCGGTTTGAGTTGATGGTGATGGACAACCTTGATCTCTATTGGGAACTGACCAATGGCATGATCGAAAACATGAGCATGTCCAATATCGACGAGATGGGACGCATCGCAGAGATGCTCAAACCACTTGTTGGAAAGAGCTCGCTCTCACAGGAACTGATCAACCGTGCGATTCTCAGCCGAGTCCAAGGCGGGATGAACGAGTACATCGTTCGTGAATACAAGAAAATGGTCACCGATGAAATTCAGGTTCTCTCTGATGACGGCGGCATCGAAGGCGTGATGAAGTTCGTACTCGACGATTCACTCTTGGAAGCAAAGATCGCATACAGAGCGATGCTCGCAGAATCGATGCCACAGATTAATGCTATTCTTGATGAATCCGGAGCAACCTCAGAAGAAGCATCCGCACTGCGTGCGCTTGAAAAACCACTCTCTGAAACCCCTGATCAGCAGTTCGTTGACATCAATGAACTCGACGATGCGTTCCGCGCACTCCCACTTGAAGAAGCAATGAACTACTTTGCAACCCTCCGCGAGGGACGCAAGAATCCTGACCTATCACCGATGATCCGGATGATTGATGTGCTTCACGATCGCAAACAAGTCATGGAAAAAGGGTTCAATGTTGATGTCCAAAAGCGTGGCGTAAAGCAACCAAAGACAAAGAAAGACATTGAACAAGACGGATAATCAGGAATATCCATCCTGTAAGTTCATCTACAAAAACACCCCGTAATCGCGGGGTGTTTTTCTATCATGATGTGATTAACTTTTTATGCGTTTGTTGGTTTCATCATTGGGAAAGGAAGCACATCCCTGATCGATCGTTGATTCGTGAGCAACATAACCAACCGATCCATCCCCAGTCCGAGCCCGCCTGCGGGAGGCATGCCCACCTTGAGTGCATTGATGAAATCTTCATCAAAGTTCCGGAATGTAGACTCTTCATCATCCACGCCCGCGAGCTGTTCCTGGAACTTCTCCGCTTGGATATCAGGATCATTGAGCTCTGTATACGCGGGACCGATTTCCATTCCACCAATGAAGATATCCCATCGGTCTGCCAAGGGCACCGCGTTATTCTCTGTGCCAGGCTTTGGACGAGTCAATGGCGAAAGCGATGCAGGATAATCCATCACAAAGGTTGGCTTTGCGGGATCGATCGCGTGCTCTGCAACTTCTTCGAAGAGTTCGTTGATGATAAAGATATCATCGATCGCCTTTCCGTCCTCACTTTTGGTTTTGAATCCACGCTTTTCACATTCCGATCGTGCTTTGTCGATCTCGTCGATGGTGAACCCGAGTGCTTTTTCAAAGAGTTCTGCGTAAGTCACTCTTTCGAATGGTGATTTATAGTCGATGTTCAGATCGCCGAAAGGCATTGAGGCGATATCACGATTCAGATCACTCGCAGCGAGTTCAGCGAGTTCTCGAATCAACCCCTCGGTCAGTTCCAGCATGGTCTCGTAGTTGCCGAACGCTTGATACACCTCAAGGCTTGTGAACTCTGGATTGTGACTCTTGTCGAGACCTTCATTTCTAAAGTTCCTGCTTACCTCAAAGACGCGAGGCATCCCGCCGACAAGCAGTCGTTTGAGATACAGTTCGGGCGCGATCCTCAATGACAAATCAAGATCGAGCGCATTCATGTGCGTCAAGAATGGACGCGCCGCAGCTCCCCCTGCCTGTGTTTGCAGGACAGGAGTTTCAACCTCAATAAACTCGTTGCGTTCGAGATAACGACGCATGGCGCTCATGATCTTTGATCGAAGAATCAACACGCGCGTGGTTTCCGGGTTGGACCACATGTCCATATAACGCTGACGGTAACGGCGCTCGGTTGCGGTTAATCCCGCGTGCTTCTCTGGTGGAGGCACAAGGCACTTGCTCGCGGGAACGAGTGTATCTGCCCAGCATGTGATCTCGCCGGTATTGGTCATGGTCAGTGGACCCGATGCGATAACGATATCTCCCCCATCGAGGACCTTTGCAAAGTTAAACCCGGTGGCTTCACAGTCTCGTTTGGAGACCGCGATCTGGAATGTGTCTCTTGTGTGATCACGGAGATTGAGCCAGATAAGCTTGCCGTTATCACGATGGAGCATCACTCGGCCTGCGACCTTGACGCGTGGACGATCGTCAACAATCGGTGGAAGTTGATCATCTGCCAAATCCGGTTGGTCGCGCTTTGCTTGTTTGCGAGCTTGGTTCGATGCTTTGTTTGCTTGGTCTGCATCTTCACTGAATGCTGCATGCGCCTTGGCGAGTGACATGAGATTGTCTGTCCGCTCGCCGTAGGGGAGCAACCCCATCTCGGCGACCGCATCACGGTTATCTCGGCGCTGTTGTTCAAGATGATGAACATCGACCGCATCAACTTGGGGAGCATGCTCAACTGGATTCTCTTGGTTTTGATTCATTTTCGACTGCTCTTTGTGTTCTGTTGGGATATTCACAGACCCATCGTACACCACATGCCCAGCAGGATCATCCGAAAATGCACCGCGAAAACAAACTTGGGGAATGCAATCAAACCCATATTCTGGTTCTATGGGTGTGTTTATGTTTTTCCGAATGTGAGATCAACCCGTGTCGTCATCTCCGCGTTGCACAACGGGCGCGTTTCTGGATTCTCAGAAAGCATCCCGTGGAGGGTGATGCTGGAGAACAGATCAATGATCGTTTTATGAGCTTGATCGAGTCTCGAATGCAATGGACAAAGATTTGTGCCATGATTTTCATGTCCGAGAGGACAGATAGAGATTCGTTCAATCGGATCGATTGCATTCACAACATCCATCAGGGAGATTTCCTTGGATGATCTTCTGAGACGATAGCCGCCGCCAACTCCTCGTCGGCCGGTGATCAGTTCTGCCTTTGCGAGCAACTGGAGCACTTTGGCAAGGTAGTTCATCGGGACATGCGTCACCTCCGCAAGTTGAGCGGTCGAAACGAGTTCATCAGGCATATATGCCAAACAACTCATCGCACGGAGAGCATATTCAGTCGTCTGTGAGAGCAATGTAGGATCCCTTTGATTGGAATAGATTCGAAAAACGGTTCCCAAGAGTATATCAGAAATGAGATCGAGTCTCAATACGCTCCAAGATATCGTGCATCCATTTCAAATTAATCAGTTTTGATCAACGGATGACTTGTTCTTTGAGTGCTCGTTGATCTGCACTGATCGCGTCTTCAGGCACCTGGGAAAGCAACTGATCCACAATCATGTCCGCCGTCACTTGATCTGCTTGAGCATTAAAGTTGGTCAAAATCCGGTGTCGAAGCACCGGATGAGCGATCGCACGGACTGAATCAATCCCCACGATCCCGTTGCCAATGAGCAGCGCATGGGCTTTGGCGCCCTGAATCAGCGCTTCGCTGGCTCGTGGTCCTGCGCCCCATGCAATGTAATCCTTGACAATCTCAGGCACCTGCTCGGACTCATTGGCGCGAGTCGAGCGAACCAGTCTGAGCGCATACTTGAGGACATGCTCAGGTACCGGAGTGTGTTGGATCACTTTCTGTACATGTTCTATCTGATCTGCTTTGATGACGGGATTGACCTGTTGCTCGCCTTTACTTGCGCTTCGGCGGATCACTTCGAGTTCTTCTTCTTCGCTTGGATACCCCACCATCACCTGAAGCATGAACCGGTCGAGCTGGGCTTCTGGAAGCGGATAAGTCCCTTCTTGTTCGAGCGGGTTCTGGGTCGCGAGTACGAAGAACGGTGCTGGCAAGACATGCCGAATGCCGCCGACGGTGACTTGTCGCTCTTGCATTGCTTCAAGCATCGCTGCTTGCGTTTTGGGAGGTGTTCGGTTGATCTCGTCTGCTAAGACCACATTTGAAAAGACGGGGCCTTTCACGAAACGGAGTTCGCGATGCCCGGTAATTTTGTCCTCTTCGATGACTTCTGTTCCAGTGATATCCGAAGGCATCAGGTCGGGAGTGAACTGAATTCTGGAGAAATCGAGTTCCATCGCTTGGGCAATCGTCGAGATGAGCAAGGTCTTTGCCAATCCTGGAACGCCGACGAGCATCGCGTGCCCGCGTGAGAAAATGGTAAGCAGAATCTGATCAACGACATCATCTTGTCCGACGATGATCTTTCCTATCTCTGCTTTGAGCGCATCGAAGGTTTCTCGCACCTGTGCGAGCATTTCTTCGCCGGTTTGCTGATTTTGAGGCTGGTGGGCATTGTTGTTCATCGTACGAATCCTTCGTGATATCCTCAATCTTGGTCCAAACTATCATACCAATTCAAGTCCAATCGGGTTCACTTGATTCGAAAGTCAGTCCATATTCCGGGATTCAATCTTCATCGGCGATCTTCATGAATCAATTAAAAATGGCAGCTGCGAGGGGTCTCAGCACGCAGCTGCCTGTGTCGATCCTAAGAATTAGGATCGGCGTCGTGGTTTATTTTTTTCCGCTTCTCAGGGCATTGGTTAAACCAAAGATTCTGATCGGCAAGAGTTGATTGGGATCAATCCGGTTCTTCTTTCAAGGATTTACCGGAAAGATTTGAACAAGATGCGATTTCTGAAAAAATCGCGTCGTTTATTCAATCAATCATTCATCTCTTCGAGCGATTCCATGAGTCGTCCGAACATCTCAGCGAGTCGATCAATTTGCTGGGTCATCGCGTCGAGTTGACGATCAAGTCTGCTCTCAAGTGCCTCGAGTCGGCTGTTCATTCCATTCATATGTTCGTGAATAACTTCAGGGAATCGATCAGGCGAGTTATTCAAGCGACTGTGAAACTCATCCATGTTATGCTGAAGATGATCCATGTGTCCGTTTAACTCATCTACAGATTGCACAAAGAGTTTCCCGTTTCGGAGTTCAACCATCTGGCGTTCTGCTTTCTTCATTGCATCCGTTGCTTTGGACTGCATATCGATGATAAATCGTTGATGATTACTTGAATCGGTGAGTTGCTTTTGGAGATGTTCTTTGAGTCGACCAAGCTCGAGTTCTTTGATCTGTCCGAACTCGCCGTTCTCGAGTTGTGATAAGATTTCAAACTCTTTGGTTAGTTCTTGAACTTCAGGGAACTCAAAGTCTTCTGAAATCTCAACATCTTCAACCCCGAGATCCTTCGCGTTGTATGCAGCGAGTTTCACCTTGAGTGTCATTTTCTCTCCGCCTCGCAGCACAACAACTTTCATGGTGTCCCCGGCATCTTTTTCAGAGAGCACTTTTCTGAGGATTTCATCGGTTGCTTGATCGCTGCCATCGATTGAAACGATCACATCGTAATCCTGCATCCCGCTCATCTTTGCGGGGAGATTGTCGATGACCTTCTCAACCAAAATGACTTTCATGTTGTCATCGAGTTTGAGGTGCTTGCGGAGAATCTTTGATGGTTCGCCAAGATTGATCCCGAGCATCACCTTTGGCTTAGTTTGTTCGCCAACAACAACCATGCCCGCTTTTCCGGTGGTGTGTACTGCTGGCATTTTGATCTCATGGATAACCTCTCCATTGTCATCAAAGAACAAAGCGATTTGATTTTTTACCTTCACTCGATCTTCATCGAGCGCTTCACCATCGAGTTCTGCGATTTCGATTTCACCGTTCACGATTTTCACTTTGTAGACATGACTGTCATCATGACTCTCAACAACAGTGACTGAGTTATTTTTCTTTGTATCCTTGACGGTTGGTGCAGCTTCTGCTTTCGATGAATACTCGACCTTAAACTGAGCATTGGCGAGCGATGCGGGAATCCCTGTCGCTGCGATGATCAGTGCGATTGCTGCTTTTTTATTGATGATGTTCAATAGGTTCATTGTCTGTCTCCTGGAGTATGCTTTGTTGTAAGTTGAATCTGTGTGCTCTCTTGTGATGCGCACGATGGTGGTTTCAGTCGCATTTTCATGCAAATTGTGTTTAATACGAACTTCTATACTTTGGTTCGAGTTTCACAGGAACAGGAATGACCTGTCCTGCTTCGTTGTGCACCTCGCGGTATGCATGATCGATGACTTGGCGTTCGATAATCTGACGGAGGTAGAGCACCTCGATCGATCCATCGGGCATCGGGCGAGTCTCGATGACGATCTGTTCTGGCATTTCGCCGACAACTTGTCCGGTGCTTTGACCTGATGAAAGATACCGATCGAACGCTTGATCCGGTTGCGCTTGTTCAAGGAGCATCTTTGAACCAATCAAGCCCGATCCGGGGAGTCCTGCGATATCTGGTTTATTTGAAGAATCGATCTGATTCGTAAGCATCGCGGGTTTGCCGAAGATCCAGACCAACAGAATCGCTGCTGCTGCTGCCCATCCGCCCCAGCGTGAAACAAGATCGAGCTTGGTACGCAAGGGTTCATCATCGATCAGTCCACCCGGGAGTTCAATTTGATCAGCAATCGAAACTTGATATTCAACCGTATCGCTCAATGACTTGTGCATCTGTTGTATGTCAGCGAGTTCGGACCAGATGCTCGGATCGTGTGATGCGACCGCACGGAAGATGTTCCAGTCTTCGCTCGATGCGACGCCGTCAATAATCCTTGAGACAAGCACATCGCGTTCGTCTCCCGGGAGTTTGACAACTGGTTCATTGTCTGATTGGTTGTTGTGTTCGTTAGTATTCATCGCATGCCTCCAACCGTTTGCACGGCCTTTGTATTCGCTTGAGTTGTGCTTTGTTGTTCTTGTTGTTTGAGTAGTTCTTTGAGCATTCGTCTGCCTCTGGCAATTCTTGTCTCGATCGTTGTTGTCGGGAGTTCGAGCACTTCACCGATCTGGTGATAAGACATCGATCGCATACATCGCAAGAGAATCGGTTCTCGATATCCTGCGGGCAATGACATCGCAGCATGATAAATCCGTTTGGATTCATCCGAGTCCGTTGCCTCAATATCCGCACCCAATGGGACGCGCTGATCTGCTTTTTCCATCCCGACGAGTTTGAGCATGGATTGTTTCCGTCTCGTGGTTTTTCGTCCCTCTTCGCGAGCAGCGTTGATCGCAACGGTCCTCAACCAAGATTTGAACGCTTTGGGTTCACGCACTTCTGTAATCTTTCGGCACACCTGCATCGCGACGACCTGCAACAAATCATCCAGATCCGCATCGCGGGGTTTATGAGCAAGGAGAATCACCGCGACCCATCTCCGGGTTTGCTGCCAGAGCAAGTTGAGCGCTTCTCGCTCGCCGGCGATTGCTGCTTCGATCACTGATTCATGAAATCCTTGTTGATCCACGCTTTCCCCTCAACTCCATCGTTGTACATACGACTCGCTTGCTAAGATGTTCTACAGACTCGAATCTGTCAGGTTTTCTTGATCTGTGAACAAATTCATCCGTTCAAGTACACTCGCAGCAACCGAATCCTTATGAACCGATAAAAACACTGTTTTTGAGACCAAAACGCATCCCTATACGCTTATATGAAAAAGAAGGCCAGCCAAATCCCAGGACGAGAAGAACCGACATCGCTTGGTTCACAGTTTTCTGATGCTGGGATCATGTCGTTTGGAGATCATCTCGAAGATCTCCGCAAACGGGTATTTTATGCGATCATTGGGGTGGTCCCTATCTTTATGATCGCATTTGGGTTCGGTAGACCTTTGCTTCAGTTGCTTATTGAGCCCGCCCGCAGGCAACTCGTTCAAGCAGGTCAGGGATCACAACTGCTCGCGACGGGTCCGTTTGAAACCTTCGGCGCGGTGATCCAAATCGCCCTGATCATCACGGTGCTCCTCGGTTCGCCTTGGTTGCTTTATCAGCTTTGGCTCTTTGTCTCTCCTGGACTCTACAAACATGAACGACGCGTGGTGCATCTGTTGATCCCGTTTTCTGCATTGCTCACAGTGCTCAGTGTGTTGTTTTTGTACTATGTCATTCTGCCTGTGATTCTTGCGTTCTTCATTGGATTTGGTGCCAAGGTTTCGGGGGAAGTTGGTGTGCTCACCGCGCCGTTGCCTCAAGGTGTTGTCCTGCCGACCATTCCAATCCTGCAAGCAGATCCGATAGATCCAATGCCCGGGATGGTGTGGATCAACGAGGCGCTCCATCAACAACGGGTTTGTATCTCGATACAAGATGGCAAACCAATCATCAGCGTCATGAACCTCACCTCGAATATCGGGATCGCACAACAATACCGGATATCAGAATACATTAAGACCATTCTCAACATGGGTTTAGCATTCGGGATCGCGTTCCAGACCCCGGTGGTGGTCGTGATGCTTGGGTGGGTCGGGATACTCAATCCTAAGTTGATGACCAAGTACCGCAAACATGCAATCGCGGTTAGTGCTGTCCTGGGTGCGTTCATGACCCCTGCGGATCCGTTATCGATGATGCTGCTCGCTGGACCGCTTTATCTGCTTTACGAACTCGGATTGTTCATCCTCAAAGTCTTCCCGATCGAACGCGTGTTGAAAAACACCCAAACCCGCGATTCTCAGGATATAGATGCGATCACCGATGAAGATGCAGGATCATGAGTGCCCATCAGACTGATCTTGGATTGCGCGATCTTGATCTGAAGATGATGAATCATGCGATCGACCTTGCCGACCAATCTGCTCAACTCGGTGAAGTCCCAGTGGGCGCGGTTGTCTACGACACCCAAACCGGTGAGATTCTTGCCCAAGCTCACAACACCCGCGAGATGGACAATAACCCGGCGGGTCATGCAGAGTTCAATGCGATTTTGCGAGCGTGCCAATCAATCGATGATTGGAGACTCAATCATTGCACCCTGGTTGTCACGCTTGAACCTTGCCCGATGTGTGCGGGGTTGATCGTAAACTCACGGATCGGGAGATTGGTCTACGGCGCATCCGATCCCAAAGCGGGTGCTGTGCGTTCGTTGTTCGAGCTTTGCGATGACGCTCGGCTCAATCATCGGTGCGAGATTCTCTCTGGGGTCGAGCAATCCCGTTGCAGCGAGCAACTCTCAAGTTTCTTCCGTACTCTCCGAAAATCAAACGCCAAGAAGCATTGAGTCTGCTTCACAACTCCTTGAACACCCAGAATCATGCTCTTGCCTGTTCTTGTGATTCGATCGCTTAGAAGCGAATGAACGAGCTTTGAGCGGATGCACGCTGATCTGTGCATCTCACAGACTATCCACAACAAGTACAGATGTTTGTGTGTGTGCTCGATCTGACTGATCCGGGAGGGTCTTTGTATTTATATATACATAGATGAATTGATGGTGGTGGTAGTAATTAGAGCGCCCATTACGGGGATAACCAAGCCAGGCGATACATAAGTCATTTTAAAATACCCACTTAAAACACACCGAAACAACAATAAAGTTGTCGGTTGCCTGTCATTTGCGCTCGGGTCAATTGACATGTCTGTCAGTTGGATGATTCAATTGGTATCTGCATGTCAGTAGTGGCGAGCGCAATCGGGCGCAAAGATCAAGTTATCCACTGTTCATACACAGCGCAGTTGGGCGCATTTTTCATCCCAGTTCGACATGATCGAAGGTTTCGAATACTCAGAACTGGGATTTTTTTTGAGCTTACTTAGAGCGCAGACGAGACTCGATGGTGCGGATTTGGCCGATGAGTTCTGGATCATCTTTGCACTTGCGTGAGATGGTCCGGACCGCGTGCATGACTGTGGTATGGTCTCGGCCACCGAAGTGGGCGCCGACTTCTTCAAGTGAGTGATTGGTCTTTTGGCGCGAGAGATACATCCCGATCTGTCTGGGATGTGCGATGGACTTGTGTCTGCGTTTACCAAGCAGGTCAGTTCGTTTGATGTGATAAAACGCGGATATCTCGTTGATGATCCGTTCAATGGTGATCCCAACACTGGTCTCAGTGGTTGCGGATGCGAACTCTTCTCCCAGCGCTTTGCGGGTCAGGTTCAGATCGATCGGCTTGCGTTCCATGCTTGAAACAATCTGAAGCTTGGTGATCGCGCCTTCGAGTTCGCGGATATTGGTATCAATATGGTGTGCGATCTCAGTCGCGACCATATCAGGGAGGATGAGACCCCGATCGTCTGCTTTGCGTTTGAGGATCTCGACGCGGGTTTCGAATCCGGGTTTGTCGATTTTGACGACTAAGCCCCAAAGGAACCGGGAGATCAGACGATCTTCAAGATCGGGGATCTCTTCGGGTGGTGCGTCTGAACTGAGGATAATCTGTCCCTTTGCTTGGTAGACAGAGTTAAAGGTATGGAAGAACTCCTCTTGCGTGCGATCTCGTTTGGCAAGGAAATGAATGTCGTCGATGATGAGTAGATCGACATCTCGGAAGTTGTGGCGGAACTCGACCATGCGTCCGGATTGCACCGCGGACATGAACTGGGTCATGAAACCATCGCACGAGACATAGTGCATGGAGATTCCGGGGTGCTTCTCTTTGATTTTGAGACAGATTGCTTGGAGAAGATGTGTTTTTCCGAGTCCTACGCCGCCGTGAATGAAGAGCGGGTTGTAGGCGTGTCCCGGGTTTTCAGCAACCGCGACCGCGGCAGCGTGTGCCATGTCATTGTTTGGTCCGATGACAAACTGATTGAACCCATAATCGGGGTTGATCGGGAGTGAATCGTCATTATCGAGCCAAGAGCGTTCAGAGGCGACATGGGATTTTTTCAATGATGTCTGAGCTGCGAACGAATCTGTTGTGGTTCTGATTTCTACTTTGGTTTCGGGTGTTTGTTCCGTATGCGATTCTTGGATCTGCTTTGCCTTTGCTTTGGTCGATTTCGCATTTTGAGCAGCAGAGGTCCATTCGTCGTCTGGGCCGAGCATCCGGACCGCGATGAGTTGACCAGTTACGCTTCGGATCGCGTCGTTGAAGGCGTCGAGCCCGTTTCGACGCAGATAATCACGATGCAGATCAGAATGAGCACGCACACCAAAGGTGCCTGAAACGATGCCTAATGGTTCGAGTTCATCGAACCATCTCCTGGAAACGGTGGGATGCTCTACGCGGATGTGCGCAAGAACATCTTCCAAGACCTTCGATTCTTGGTCTGGCATTGGGTGGAGACTCTCAAATATCTAGGCAACAACTTTGAATGGATGGTCAACGCTGCAGCGGTGTGTGAACTCTTTGAATAGATAACATAAAACTTTCGCGCATTGTTGTCAACCATTCTCTCGTGAAGTTATCCACATTGGTCGAATTGAATGTGAAATTTGAACCAAACAGGGTGATGATGATCTCATCGTCAATCGGGTATGATGGTGCTAGGCTCTCACTGAAACGAGATGGACAGATCAACTTGGAGAAGTTGTCGAACTGTGGAAGTTATGATTATGTCGAGTTCAAAGATTCTATTTGTGTGTACAGGGAACACCTGTCGATCACCTATGGCACAAGCGATCGCGCAACAACTGATATCAGAACAAGTAACATCAAAGATCGCATGGACTTTTGATTCTGCTGGGGTTAATGCGGGAGATGGGTTCCCCGCATCGGATCAGGCGGTGCTCGCGTTATCAGAACGCGGGATTGATCTTTCTGGACATCAATCAAAGATGATCACCCCTGAGCTTATTGACCAGTCAGCGATCATCTTTACCATGACACCCGCACACGGACAGGCAATCCTGCGTCTTGTCCCAGAATCCAAAGGCAAGGTTTTTCCATTGGATGCATCCGTTCCGATCGGCGATCCGTTCGGATACCAAGTCGATGTCTATCGTGAAGTAGCAACTCAACTCGAAGGGTTGATTCAAAAGAGAATTGAGGAGATTGTCAGATGAGCGATTCAAACTCAAGTTCCCCATTGTGTGTAGCGATTGGTGCCGATCATCGCGGCTCGGACGCGGCGCAACGCGTGAAGGACTCGTTGAAAGTCCTCGGATACGAAGCAATCATCGTCGAAGGATGTGATCGCAACTGTGATTATCCTGAAAAGGCGTACCTCGTTGGTCAAATGATGAACTCTGGACAAGCACAACGAGGGGTGCTGATCTGTGGGACAGGGATCGGGATGTCGATTGCTGCCAATAAGATCACGGGTCTTCGTGCGGCATTGGTGCATGATGAACTCACCGCTCAGCTCTCGCGCTCACACAATGATTCGAATGTTCTGTGTCTCTCTGCGGATCTGCTCGGCGAACGATTGATCGATAAGATCATCGCAGTCTGGATGCAGTCCGAGTTTGAGGGTGGTCGACATCTTCGTCGTGTCAATAAGATCACCGCGATCGAGCAAGGCGCCGATCCACGCGAAGCAAGCAACACACAGAGTGCATGATCGTATGTATTATTGAATCAGTGTAGGGATACGGATAAAAATCGAGACTTCGTTGTATCCTACGATTACTCCGCCGTTGATTGCGGTGATGGAGATCGGGATTCGATCCGCAGCGACGGGAATCGCGACCGCGGATGAATCTAACAACATCGCACCATCGGTATCGAGCAGATACAGATTTGCAACAGATGATTTTTCAATTGATTGCGGGCGCTGCAGATAGACTGCTCGTTGTTCGCCCCACGCGATATCGATCATGTCTGTGTTCACGCTCATCGGATCTGCAGCGATGAGATTTCGTTCATCATCGAAGACGAGCATCCCGCGTGAGGTGGTCACCATCACCGAATCAGGCGAATCATTCATGCTGATGACTGGTTGAACCTGGACCCATCCTCTTTGTTGAATCCGTTGGCGATCATCAAGCGGGCGCGCGGTGTGTGCGCCACCGAGTAATGAGATCATAAAAAGCTCAGAATCCGCATTGAGCACCACAAGATGATCGTTTGCGATCCATCCTGTTTGAGATTCGGCAAGGTAATCTTCGTTGACGACCCAGTCGATTCCGCCTGCTTTGGTGTTGATCGAAAGCAGGCGTTGTGCAGTTGCGACATGGAGATTGCCGTCATCGTTGACACGGACCCATCTTGGGCTTTGTCCGAACCGATCGAGGACCTGGATTGCTTTGCCCGTGCGGGAATCGATTGACGCAACGACGGATTTGGTTGCACCTTCTGGTTGTTCGATTGTGACATCGGAGACCGATTCACCACAGATTCCCAGGACCCCACCGTCAAGGTCGATGTCGTGTATACGGTTGGCAGGTAGGTCTGTGTTCCAGAGTCGTTCACCAGTGAGGAGATTGAGACCGATCGCTCGTCCGATGCGATCGGTGACGACGATTGTTTGGCCGTCGGTTATGGTGATGAGTTGATTGGTTCGGACTGGGCCTTGGACCGGGGTTGAGAACTGACCATCGAGTCGTGCGATGTCATCTGGGATACGGGCGCTGTGTTGATCGAGCTCGATAAGAAGGTCGGACACCGTCCAGATTGTTCGTCCGGTTGTTGTTTCGATCGCTTCGAGTGTTCCAGTATCATCAGTATCCGTGCCTTGAGGCCAGAAGATAATCGTGCGGGCATGATCCTGCCAAGGAATCATCGGCGCTTCGTTTGTGTTTGAGTTTCTGGTCCAGATCGTTTCAAAGATGTTTGGACCCGCGCGTATGTAATCGAGTCTTCCGATTTGTGGTGCGTAGAGCACGATCCCGCCTTGATCGATCCGGCGAACCGGTTTGATCGGTGAACCGGTCACCATCAGAGGCTGATCATCACGGATGAACGCGTTGCCGATCTTGGGGAGTTGGTTCGCTTTGCGGGTACGCGTTGCAATTTCATCGTGGGTGATGCTGTTCCCGTCAATCACAATCATGAGATCTGGGAACACCTTGATGATTGAAGCAGCGAGTGACTGTGCGTTCTGCGGATGATTCGTATCAATCATCCCCGCGATCGCGATCTGCGCGAGTTGATCGATTACGCGTTGGTCGGTGTTGATTCCGAACTCTGTGAGTGCGATGGCAGAATCAATCCCGTTGGTGGCAGCGTTGATCGCGGATTGTACTTTGTTCTTCGAATTCCACAGTTTGCTCGCGTTGAACCATATTTGAGGTGTTGTTGTAGACCAGGGATAGCGCTGGGCGAGTTGTTCAAGTGCGATCGGATCATCTGAGCGATCGAGAAACTCAAGCTCGGTCTTTGCGAGTTGATCAAAGCTTCGATATGGGGTGTATCCCAGTGAGTTGAGGATCTCATAGATCCGGCGCGATGCTTCGAGTTCTCCTCGGACGGCGATGCTTGTGCCTTCCCACATTGATGCGCCCAGTGCGGGTTGGTCAAGGATATCTTGGTACGCGCGGATCGCTTGAGCTGGGTTGTTGTGATTGGAGTTCCAGTTGCCCCATGCCATGCGATGAGCGACGACTTGTTTGTGGGTGTGTGCGAGTGTTGCGAGCTGGGAGTAGAGGGTGGTCTGGTCTTGTGTGCTGAGCTTTTTGGATGTTGATGATCCAACGATTTCGAGGATCGCATCGAACAGGTTTCTGTTGAGTTCATCCTGTGTATGAAAGGGAGCGTTGTTGATCACACCGACTGCTTGGAGAACAAACGGGACGATATCGTCGCTTTGTTCTGAACGATGCGCGAGTTCCGCGAGTGTGATCGCAGCAACAGGATCGGTTTTGATGCGATCAGCAAGGATCTTTGATGCGATACTCCACGCAAGGAAGTTGTTGATTGTGTTCTCGTTCACGACCAGGATTTGACCGTCTGTAACGATGGTGTTGCCGTACGCATCGAGATCGATCTTCTCAATCACGCTTGGTTTATCCGCATTGATAATGTTTATACCTGTATTGGTGGGCAAAATAATTTGGTTGTCCGCAACGATTGCTCGTCCGCGGATCGGATTTGCGCCGTTGAGGGTTGGCGTGCGGGTGAATGTTCCATTTTCAAATCGGGTGATTGGGATAAACGAAACCATTGTTTTGCTCACACACGCGAGTGTGTTCTTGACGCGTAGAAGATAGAGTGATTCCCCTGATGGTTGTGCAGCGCGTGTTGCAATGATGTTCCCGGTTTGAAGATCGAGTTGAAGGATCTGTCTGCCATCGGTGGTCAGGGTGAACATGCCTTGCTCGGTGATCACGGGTGTGTTGGTTGCAAAGGTTGGACGGGTGAACCGGTCATAGAGATCAGGTGATGCAAGCGAACGCGCCCAGATCACTTCTCCTGTCGATGAGTCGATCGCGAAGGCGAGCCCGATGTAATCGGTCCAGTACACAATGCCTTCATGTAAAACTGGGCTGTGCGCGAGTTGGCCGGTTTGTTGGAAGGGGAGTGATCCCGCGGAACCGATCTGGCGGATCCACTTTGTTTTACCGGTGATCGTGTCGAGCCCGATGGCAGCAAAGCTGATAAGGCGCTGTTTGCGATTGTTTGTTCGGGCACCGACAATGACTGTGTCGCCGTCGACAATCAGTTGTCCACGGATTGATGCGTCCTTGAGTGATTCATCGATTGCTTGGATGTCGATCGACCAGAGGGTGCGTCCGGTATATGCATCGACCTTGATGACGCGTGGGTCGCCGATGCGTGTGCCGTTGCGTGGGATACCGGTCGGCAGATAGAGCGACCCGTTGTCGAGGGTGATGGTTGTTTGATCCTCGAAGGTTCTGCTCATTCTGCTTCGTGCTGCGGGAGTGATTGGCAGATCGGTGTTGGTTGATGCGGTTTGTATTCTCCAGAACGGCCGAAGGGTAAAGCGATCAAAGCAAGAAACCGTCATCCCGTCGTTGGTGTACACACGATCCCCGAGCAGCACAGGCGCGGTCCATGCGGTAGGAATCCAGTTCGCGCCTGATGATTGTGTTGCTGAACTGCTTTGATGTTCATCGAGATGTGCTTCGGGGGTGAGCACTGCTTGTCCGAGTGGGCTTGGAACAATACCTTTGAGCGAGAGGGGCTCGCTTGTACGCTCTGTGTTGCGTGTGTTCCATTCGAGTGAGCTATTGGGTATCAGTGCGTTCTTGATCCGGTCCGGAACTGTTTCTTGTTTATGTGGTGAGCGATTTATATTTGCAAGATCAGACCATTGGTCCGCGTGTTCCCAGGCGCGAGCAGAATCCACAAACTTTGCAGCGAGGTTTGCGAGTTGCGCGGCGCGTTGTGCGTGGGGTTTCATGTCCGGATGATCGACAAGACGATCGAGGATTCTGATTGCTGAGAGGAAATGCCCGGACTCGATAAGCACCTGAGCGCTGTGCAGACTCGCAATCATCCCTGGTTCGGTGAGCCAAGCATCTTGTGAAACGCGGATCCAACCATCTTGATCATTGAGCCCAACGCGTGCTGCGGGCGTTTGTTTGAGTCTGTATGCATTCAAGAGCGCCGGATGATCGAGCACAAACCGATGCATGCGCTGACGAACAGGGATGAAGATTCCTGGACTCTGGGATTCGATAAGACGATCACCATGATTGATGATTGTTTGATGTACGAGCCGGGATGCTTCATCGAGATTGTTTTGTGCGATCAGTTCAGGCAAGCGAATAAACGCATCTGCAGCGATCGGTGAATCAGAAAGATACACCGGGTTTTCATTCTGGGGAGCACGGAGTTGTTGCCCATGGAGTGAAGATGAACACCCCAAGGTACACACAAGAAGAGCGATTCGCATGATGGATAAAGAACGGATGATAACGAACTCCTCATTGGATAACTGGCAGGGTGCTCATACTACAAAACCGGCACAAGGGGAGCTGAGTTGCAGGTAGTCCGGTTCTGAGCGTCCGAATAGCTCTATTTCATACTCGGATTCTCTCCCAGATCGTACAAGCAGATCGATATGTGTGCATCGTTGAGCGGCGGGGTTATTTGAGAGCGTGTAAGATTCGATAATCAACTTCAATGATATCCGTTCTGGATAATCTTGTTTGTCGGATCAGTTTGTCTGGTAGTTGGGTTTCGGGGTGTGTTCGCTCGTTGCCCAAGCGGTTATTCGCGATGTTCGCGTGTCGACCGTTCCGGGTGCTGGTGCTTTCGCTTGCAATCGCAGCGATGAGCGGCGTGGATCTCTATCTCACCCTCTTGTTTGTGACACAAACCGGGATGCATGAGATGAATCCGCTTGCTCGTGCGATGATGGAGTATCAATCACCCATGATCCTTGCTGTGTGGAAAACCGCGACGGTAGTGCTTTCAATCGGGATATTGATACTCATCCGCAAGCAACGCAGCGCCGAGATGGGTGCCTGGATTGGGTGTTTGGTGATGGGTTGGCTGATGCTCCATTGGACAGGGTTTATTCATCTGAGCAGTGAAATTGATATGGAACTGGCACAGAGCGCTGATAATCCAAACTGGATCATCATGTCCACACAAGTTGAAGGCTTGGAATCGGTCGGTTCTTGGATCATTGATTGAGATCTGACTCGTTTGTGATTGCTGATCGGTGTGCATTCGAGCGTCGAGTGTGCTACGCTCGTGTGTGATGATTCAATCAACTATACATCGATTTATGACTGTTCATTCCAAGTCCTCATGGCAAGCGATCGCGATCGGCGGATTGGGGATGTTGCTTTGTCTTGGAGGATGCAACAAAGCAGTGGCGCCCACATTCAAAGCGGTCGGTGTACGCGAGGTCCAACAGGAAGGCGATCGATCCGTGATTGAGTTCTTGATCGAAGCAACCAATCCGAATCGAGATCCGCTCCCGCTTCGTCAGGTGCATTATACAGTGAGGCTTGATGATCAGGATGTGTTCTCAGGTGTTCGAAGCCCAGAAACCACGCTGCACACCTATTCTTCGCATGTCTTTGAACTCCCAGCGGTGCTCGAACTTGGGTCCTTTTCAGGAACAGGGATTGTGAACTACACGATTGTTGGAACTGTGCAGTACATCCCGCCGGGGCAACTCTCGGAGGTGCTCTTTGATGCAGAAATCAAGGTGCCTGAAGCAGTGCTCAACTTGAGCGGGACGATCAACACTGGTGACACAAAAACTGGTGATGCAAACCGAACCGATTAACCGACTCGAATCCTGTCTTGATCTGTTTTACTCAGTTTGAACTCCATCCTCGGGAGGAGTTCTTTGAGTCGTGATTGCAGACGCGGGAGGTATCCTCGCTCGGTGTTGGTGTGTCCCGCGAGCAATACACTTAGGCCGGAATGATTCGCTGCGAGGAGTTCGTGATGGGTCATTTCGCCGGTGATCAGCAGATCACATCCCTCTTGACGGGCAAGAGTTGCAAAGGAACCACCCGAACCGGGCACCACCGCGATGGTGCTGAACAGATGGTCGTCGGGGGTTGAGTTGATGTACCGGATTCGACTCTTATCGAGGTGTGATTTGAGACGATTCACAAGCTCGTCCATCATGACGGGTTGATCAAGCACAAGTCGGCGTCCAGCGCCGAGCTTACGGATTGGTTCGGGGACAAGCTCAACGATGTCGTATGCGGGGGTTTCGTATGGATGGAACTCTTTGAGTGTTTCGATGACCAGCGCAAGTGATCTTCGGGCGCACACCATTTCGATTCGGATTTCGGGGACGCGTTCGAGTGAACCTACTTTGCCGATTGAGGGTTGGGCACCGGATTGAGGTAAAAATGTGCCTTCGCCTGGAGTGTTGAACGAACAAAGTTGATAGTTGCCCATGCCCCCGGCGCCTGCGGTTCCCAGCGCATTGCGGAGATGGTCTGCTTTATCGCTTGGTACAAAGGTGATGACTTTCACTTCCCGGTGGATGTCGCCTCCGGTTGCGGGAGAGAGCGCTCGGCAATCGCCTTTGACTACCCCTTGGGTTGCTTCGCCTGCGGGGGCGCTGATCCCTTCACAGAGCCAATCGGTGACTCCCCCTGCAGCGGCATCGAGCGCGGTGTGCGGGGTGAAAATCGCGATCCCTGCTTCTGCTGCGCCCAGGATGATCCGCTGGGTATGCGTCGCGTTGGTCAGCGCATCGAGGGGTGTCCAGATCGGCGGGTGATACGCGATGATTGCGCCTGACTTGAGATCAATCGCTTCCTGGAGGACACGCTCGGTGAGGTCGATCGTGAGCAGGGTCGAACCGACAACTTGGCGGTGTGGGTTGCCGAGTTGTAAACCAACCTTGTCCCAGTCTTCCGCGAGTTTGAGTGGTGAGATCTGTTCCATCGCATCAATAAGATCTTGAACAATCATGCGTAACTCCTGTGCTCGAACCGATCAGTTCGTCATTCAGTTGACCAAACTTCGATAGCTCATTCTAGGTACGCGTTGAGATGGACTCTTGTGCGATCAAATTGATGAAGTCGTGATGCTAAAATACAAGAATGAATGATTCTTTTCCATGTTATCAGACACGGGCATACGCCAAGGTGAATCTGGCGCTCGCAGTTGGCACCGTAGATGCCGATTCGGGTCTTCATCCGATCTGTTCGTGGATGCATGCGATTGATTTGTATGATCGAATCACTATCCAGGCACTCGAAACAGATCAGGAGTCACGGTACCAGATCGTTTGGGGAGATGGTGACGAGTCCCATCCTGTCGAATGGTCGACAGCACAGGACCTCGCTTTTTGTGCGCACAAACTCGTCGAAGCGAAGGTTGGGCGCGCTTTGCCTGTTGATCTCCGGATAGAAAAGCAGATCCCAGCGGGTGGTGGTCTGGGTGGAGGATCGGCGGATGCTGCTGCGGTGTTGTGTGGTTTGAACACTCTGTTCGAGTTGGGATTGTCCCAAGATGAACTGTGTAAGATTGCAGGTTCACTTGGATCAGACATCCCGTTTTTCATTGATGAATCCCGCGATATTGTTCGGCCTGCGATTGTGGAGGGGGTTGGGGATCGGATTACGCGGCTCATCTCAGATCATGCGGGTGTGCCGATTACATTGTTCTTACCGGACTTTGGATGCCCGACCGGGAAGGTTTACAAAGCGTTTGATTCTTGTTCCCGTCATCAGATCGATGCACAGCGCGTGCGATTGCTTGTTCAAAGCTTGCAGATTGACGAGCATGGATTGTTCAATGATTTAGGTTTGCCTGCGATTGATGTGGTTCCTGAACTTGGTGAGATCAAAGAGCGGATCGAGCATCTTGTTGAGCAGCCGGTGCATGTCTCTGGGAGTGGGTCCACATTGTTCGTGATTGGAGAAGTTGATTCTGGAATTGTGAATCGTGATCAAATTGGGGTTGAAATGGTGCAGTGTTGTTTGATATAAGTTGAGTGTTGGTTTCGGGTTCGTCGATAGGGAAAGACTTTCGTAGGTATAATCATTTTGGAGTGATTGCCAACGAGCGTCACCCCACTGGAGCAATGTAATGTCTGATGAGATTCAAGAGCAACAAATCGATGCTGACCAACAAGAAGAGGGAACTCGGCTTGCGCTCGGGATCGATGTTGGGGGGACCAATATCCAAGCGGGTGTGATCACCGAGCGTGGGCAGGTGCTTGGACGATCCAAGATGCGAACACAGGCCAACGAAGGGTTTGAAGCGGTGATGGATCAGATCGCTGCAGCGGCGCGTCAGGCATGCCAAGAGGCGCAGGTTCCGATGTCATCAATCTTTACCGCGGGTTTGGGTGTGCCTGGACCGATTGATCCTGAAAAAGGGATCGTGATCGAAGCAGTCAACTTGCGTTGGAACGACGCGCCCGTTGTCATGGCGCTGTCCGATCGTCTCGGGGTCCCGGTGTACGCAGACAACGATGTCAATGTCGCGGTCTACGGCGAATGGCGCGCGGGGATCGGGAATGAAACGCCCAACATGCTCGGGGTCTGGGTCGGTACCGGTGTTGGAGGCGGGTTGATCATCGATTCAAAGCTCCATCGCGGGGCGCACCACTCAGCGGGTGAAATTGGACACATGATCTTGGTCCCTGGTGGACAGTTTGGATCTCGTTCCGTCGAGCATAACTGTTCACGAACCGCGATTGCTCATCAGTTGGTCAAACTCATCCGATCGAATCATCATTCGATTCTTTCAAGCTTGACTGATGGAAAGCTCAATAAGATTAAATCGAAGGTGATCGCGCAAGCGTATGAACAAGGTGATGACCTGGTCCGGACAGTTGTGGACGATTCTGCGGATCGGCTTGGGATGGCGATCGCGTCGGCGGTGACCTTGTTAAGTTTGGATCGGGTGGTCCTCGGGGGGGGATTGGTCAAAGCGATCGGTAAACCATATGTGGATATCGTGCGTGATTCGGTCCGTCGAGAGGTATTCCCCGAATCGATCCGAAAAATCTCGGTCGAAGCAAGCGTGCTTGAGGATGATGCGGGTTTGGTCGGTGCGGGTTTGATTGCATTCGAGCAACTCTGGAAGTGATCAGGTCGAACAGTTGATTCTGAAATGCGTATAAAAAATGGCAACATCATTGCGATGTTGCCATTCGTGTTTGGTTGTTAGGATACCGATCAGAGCGCGAAGTTGATATCATCGAGAAGCCCGTCGGCTGCTGATGAGAGCTTGTCTTCGGTGAGGTAGGTACCCGCTTGGATTTCATCACGGACTCGATTGACGAGTTCGGATCTTTCGGTTGGTTCGGATTGGAGTTTGCTCAGGTATTGTGATACCTGGGAGAACTCAACACGATCAGATGGCCGAGCCCCACCACGGCCCCGGACTTCTTCTGTGCTTTGATTGCTTGCGATCGAAGGATCAACAGCGATCCGTCCGACTCGACTTGCAACCGAACTATTGATTGGAGAAATATCACTCATTCAGAAAGCCTCATATCTGTGTATGTCAGTGGTATGCTTTGCATACTGTGATCATACTGCCACTTGCCCATTATCTGTGCCCACCACTCGGGCACCCACTACATATAGTTGTTGGAACCGATGTTCCAATCATCCTGTGAAGTGTGTATCGACCCATTATCTGATCTTGCTCAAAAAACAAATCAATTTGGCTTCAGTGGGTTAAGTGTTGAATCAAGAGTTGTTTACGAGATATAACATACAACAGGACCAACGAAAACATTCGAGGAAAATGATGACTATTTTGAAAACAGACCAATACAAGGGCGTTTTTAGTTTGTTCGTATACCCAAACATCCTGAGAAAGCAGAGATATGGGGTGATAGGGAGCGTTTTGTTGGGCACTTTGCTCTGTGGGTGTGCGAGCGATCAGCCTCGTGAGAAAGAAGACACAAAGTACTACACCGATGAATCGAGCGCAGTGTTTGCGCCAGATATCCAAAGTGAAGGGGGAAACTCATCACAGGGGAGTGTATGGGATCGAGCGCTAGCAGAACCTGGAGCAGAATCATCAAAGTCAACCGAACCTGCGTATCGCGGCGGATGGTCGATTATGCTTGCCAATGTTGGTGAAGGTGGGATGGAGCGGGCAAAGAAGATGCTTCAGATCGTTCAATCCGAAGCAGGGCTGACCACAGCATTCATCGACACGCGAGCAACCGGGATTGTGATTGCCTACGGCGACTATCTGGGAAAAGAAGATCCACGAGCGATTGAAGATCTTAATAAAGTTCACAACATCGACCTGATGGGTGTCAAGATATTTGAGAACGCGACCATGGTCCCGCCTTCAAGTTCTGCGCTGCGTGGTTCGAATCCTGCATATGACTTGCGGACGGTGAAAGATCGATTTGGTGAGATGGCGGTTTATACGCTGCAAATTGGGTTGTATGGGCGATCAGATTACCAGATGCCCAGCGGCGAAGACCTTGCGGAGTTCCGCAAGTCAGCAGAAAACGCGGTGCGTGAGCTTCGAGATCAGGGTGTGATGGCGTTTTACTATCATGCACCGTCGCGCAGCATGGTGACTGTTGGTGTCTTTGGTGAACGGGACTTTGATTCGACGACGCTGCCTCCGATGCAATCTCGGGCGTTGCTTGCCATGCGTGAGCAGTTTCCCAACAACTTGCTCAACGGGCAAGGGATCAACGAGACTGTGAACACAGAATCAGGAAGGGTCACTCGATTACAATCAAGTCAACTTGTTGGGATTCCCAAGAAGTGATGGCGTTGTAATAGTCTTATTTGCAGACGGTTGGATAAATACTATACAGGTCGGTCTATGGGTTTGAAAATCCTTGAATCCACAGTGCTTCGATGTGGGTTGCGATCCATTGATCTGTGTCTGGAGATGATCTTGTCCAATCGACTGACCACCAACTCAATGGGGGGATCATGTCGCCTTTGACGCGGACTTTGATTTGTGTGCGCGCCATTTGTGATCCCAGAATCCCGGTATTGACATCGCGCACCGTTGCGGAGTCGAGTGCGGTTGTGCCTCGCGATGTGATTTGTGAGATGACGCGGTCTTTGTTTGTTACCTTGAAAAACGAAGATTTTATCTCGATTTTTTCGCTCAGGAGCTGGTTGAGTGATTGTGTATCGCCGGCGATAACTGCTTCGACGAGTCGGTTGGAATGGGTTTCGAGATGTTCTCGATCGGTGATGATGAAGTGTCCGGTGAGGTAGATACCGATCCCTGTGATGAGCCCGAGGAGAATCGCGGGTCGGCCGATGCGCTTTGCGTGCGTTGAGTGGCGCAGGGTTGCGAAGACGAGCACCCCCACCGCGATGCAGGTGAGCGCAAGGGGGATCGGGGATTCAAGGATTCGGAGTTCTATGAAACCCGGCGCGGGGAGTGAGGGCAGGTTGGTGGGTTCCATCAGGTTGTTCTGCATCGATGCCTTTCGAAGGTGTTTGCTGGATTTGGCTCTGTCATGGTATTCGGTTCTCCTTGCCAACGGGTTCCTGTGTGTTTGATTGCGAGATCCTTGGCGTATAAAGCACAAAACGACCGATAATACTGGGGTGAGTGCAACAGATGTGCGCGGTTGGTACGCCCAGAATCAGCATTTCGATGGAGAACGCGATGGATATATTTTCAACTCAGCAAATGACAGGTTCCAACGAGCATGCGATGCTCAGAAAGAACCTCGCAGCACTCGCAGAGAAAAGCCCAAAGGCAGCTGCGATGATCGAGCAGGCGGTCGTGCCTGTCGGGTTGTCGTTTGTTGATACGGATGATGGGGTTCTTGGCGCTGAGCTCAATGGGGTGGCGCTTGCGTCAAAGCGTCGGCCGATGAAAGACGCGGAGCGACTTGCGGAGCAGTTTGATCCAACCAAGTCGGCGTGCGCTGCGGTTGTTGGGTTTGGTCTTGGGTATCACTGTGGGACGATGCTTCAAAGACTTGGAAACTGCGGCGTGGTGTTGTGCTTTGAACCTGATCTTGGATTGCTTCGGGGTGTGCTTGAGCGGATTGATTACTCATCGATGTTCGCTACCAACCGATTCTTCTTATTGACCGACGGCGATGACTCAGTGGCGCTGACGCAGATGTTCAAAGGGATTGAAGCGGTTGTCGGGCTTGGGGTTGAGATTGTGAACCATCCCCCGAGTAGTGGACGGATCGGGAAAGCAGCGGATCAGTTCGGACGGGTGCTTGGCGAGGGTGTGAGTTCGACCCGGACGCATGTGGTGACGGCGCTTGCCAACTCGCAGATCAGTTTCCGGAACTCGTTGATGAATCTGGATTATTACACAAGCTGCGCAGGTGTTGAATCACTCAAAGATTCATGCAAAGGCAAGCCTGCGGTTGTTGTCGCAGCAGGGCCGAGCCTAGAGCGGAATCTTGAGCAACTCGGTGAACCGGGGGTGCGGGACTCGGTGGTGATCATCGCGGTGCAGACGGTTTTGAAGACGATGTTGGCGCGAGGGATCAAACCTCACTTTGTTGCGGCGCTCGATTATCATGAGTTGAGCAAGCGGTTTTATGAAGGGTTGACAGCATCGGATGTTGAGGGTGTTCGATTGGTTGTTGAGCCTCAGGCGAACCCGGCGATTCTTGACGCGTTCCCTGGTGAGGTTTTGTGTGTTGAGGATAAGACGCTTGATCTGATTTTGGGTGATGATCTTCGCCATGAGATGGGGCATGTTGAGCTCGGCGGCACGGTCGCGCATTTGTGCTACTCGCTTGCGCGATACTTGGGGTGTGATCCGGTGATTTTCATTGGTCAGGACCTTGGGTTTACCGACGGGCAGTATTATGCTGCGGGCGCTGCGATTCATCAGGTTTGGTCTGGAGAGATCAATGCGCATCAAACGATCGAGATGTTGGAGTGGGAACGGATTGTTCGGATGAAGTCGCTATTGGTTGAGAAGACCGATGTGCACGGGCGATCGATCTACTCAGATGCGCAGATGTCGACTTATCTTGCGCAGTTCGAATCGATGTTCCATCGAGATGTCGGGCAAGGTCTTCTTGTGGTCGATGCAACCGAGGGGGGCGTGCGGAAGTTGCACACCCAAGTGATGACGCTCAAAGATGCGATTGAATCATTTGGTACGCAAGGCGGAGTTTCAGTTCCAGAGACAAACGGTTTGTGCCGGGATGATCAGCAGTACAGAGAGTTGGTGCGGGTTCGACTCAATGTGTTGATTCAAGATTGCGAGCGAATTGCTTCGCTGAGCAATCAGTCGGTTCAGCTTTTGCAAAAAATGATTGCGATGCAGAAGGATCAGAAGCAGCTCAATAAGCTGATTTACAAGGTGCAGGATCTGGGCAAGCAGGTCACGGATTTGAAAACCGCGTACAGCTTGACTGAGATCGTCAACCAGATCGGTACATTTAATCGGATGAAACAAGATCGCGTGATCGGTCTGAATCACGATGCCGATCCGTATACGCGTCAGCGATTGCAGATCGAGCGAGATATCAAGAACATTCAATGGGCGAGCGATGCAGCAAAGTCTGTAGCGCTCCAGCTCATCGCGGGTCGTGACGCGATGATGGGGATTGGGAGCAAACAAACGAGCGGGCTTGTTGAGTTGCAACAAGACCAAGCGATCGCGAGCCAGAGTGTTGATATCCAAGAACAGAAACAAAATCGGGTGCCTGTGCATGCGCTGATCATGGCTGATCCAGAGATTGGCGGGCTTGGGACGCCGCGTGATCTTGGCGCGAAGGTGTCTGGGTCGACGAGTGTGATTGGTATGACCATCGAGCGGGTGAACCAGACCAGCGAGCTTGATGGAATCACGATTGTGACACCGAACCCTGAAGCAATTGAACGATTGATTGCAACGGTGCCTTCACGGTTGAAGATTCAGGTGGTCGGGGTGGACCCGCAGAAGTTTGGCAAACGGACACGGCGCGTCGGCAGCGCCCGGATGCAATCGAGCGAGTGTTGGCGCGGATCTGTTGGGATGCTCAGTGTGTATGACGAGCAGCTTGATGTTGAGTTGTTGTCACAGGTGATCAGTGAGTGCCAGATTGAAGCGTGCGCCATCATGGGTGCGGATTGGGCGATGATTGATCCGGGTTTGATCGACGAAACGGTTGCTCGGTTCCGGTGTCAGGATACTGAAAAACGAATTGCGTTTTCGCAAGCAGTACCAGGTCTCGGAACGATGGTGGTTGATCGGACAACGATTCATTCATTGGCAGAATCCAACAAGAGCGCTCCAAACGGATCGAATCACTTTGCGACAATCGGTGGGTTGGTTGGGTATATCCCGGTTGTGCCTCAGGCGGATCCGATTGCCAAGGGTGTGTGTGTCGGGATTGATCCGGAGATGCGCGATGCGGGGGTGCGAGTGATCGCGGATTCTGATGCGAGGCTCAGCGCGATGTACTGCGCTTTTGAATCCATCAAGAATGATTCTGAGAGAGAAGAGCTCGACGGAGTATGCTGTGTGCAGGCGTTCGGACAAGAAATCAAACGCGAAGATCGACGGTGCCCACGCACGATTGTGCTCGAAACATGTACTGGGCGATTGGCAAGCGGGGACTGGGGTGTTTGGAAGCGCAACGCGATCGAGCCGGCAGAGCGAGCGGTGTTATCGATGAATGATGCGCATGCGTTGTTCCGTGATGCCCATAAGTTACGCAGCGATGTTGCGGTGGTCTTCGATGGGGTAGGCGATCCGTTGATGCATCCCGGTGCGATCGACTTTGTTCAGCTCGCAAAGGAAGACGGGATATCGAGTGTTGAGCTCCGGACGGATATGTTGCGTGAGGGGGTCGGCGCACAAGAGTTGCTCGATGCGGGGATCGATATTCTTTCGGTTGATGTGCTTGCGGAAAACAAGGAAACATATTCAGCGCTCACCGGGGTTGATCGACTCGATGATGTGTACGCACGGATTCAAGGGGTCTTTGATGTATTGCGTGGGGATCGGTCGGCAACAACCTGGTTTGTGCCTCGGATGACAAAGTGTGATGCGGTGTATGAGGAAGTTGAGCAGTTCTATGCGAAGTGGTTGATGATCTGTGGAAGTGCGATCATTGATGCGATCCCTGGTCGTGTCTCGGGTCAACGGATTCAGCGATTGCCTATCCCTGATGCGCGTCAAGAGCAGCTCGATCGTTCGACGATGTATGTGCAATGCGATGGCACGGTGGTTGATCGGTTGGGTCAATCCATTCGCGGGATCAATGTATTTGAGGATGGTGTAGAGGTCGCGTATCAGAAGATGTGCAGCGCTCTGCGGAACTCGCAGATTGAACCCAAGTCGGTCTCCAACGAGTTTGCAGCATGAGCGATTCACCAGCTGCGATTGCAATCATTCTGGCGCGCGGGGGTTCGAAGGGATTGCCTGGAAAGAACTCTGCGATGGTTGCGGGTGCGCCGTGTGTGCAGTGGACGATTGAAGCAGCAAAGAAGGCAATGAGTGTTGCGCGAGTAGTTGTGTCTTCAGATGATGCGCAGGTTCATGCGTGTGCGAACGGGCTTGGATGTACTGTGATCGACCGCCCCGCAGAACTAGCACATGATACCGCGACGATTGATGACGCGGCGAGGCATGCGTATGAAGCGATTGGTTCGCCTGATGTGCCGATTGTGATTTTGTATGCCAATGTGCCCGTGCGTCCCGCATCACTGATTGACGATGCGGTGAAGATGTTAGTTGAGTCCGGGTGTGATTCGGTGCAGAGTTATGCATCGGTGGGCAAGCATCATCCTTGGTGGACAGTGCGGGTTGATGAATCCGGGAGTGTTTCGCCTTGGGAGGGGGATGTGTTGTATCACAACTGTTTCCGTAGGCAGGATCTCCCATCAGCGCAAGTTCCAGATGGCGGGGTGATCGCATTAACCGGTGAGGCGCTGATGTGCAGAGTGAATGCGCCGACAGGCCCCCATTGTTTTTTGGGGAATGATCGGCGCGGGATCATGACCAAAGAGGGTGATGTGGTTGATATAGATTCGCGGATAGATCAGATCGTTGCGGATGCGATTTTGAATGAGCAGTTGAGAGAGCGAGCAGCACATGCAGATCGGTGATCGGAAGATCGGGTTGGATCAGCCGCCATATATCATCGCAGAGATTGGTGTGAACCATGACGGCGAGGTGGCGCGTGCGCTCGAACTGACCGATGCTGCAGCGGATGCGGGCGCGGATGCGGTGAAGCTGCAGTTCTTTGAGACCGATCGGTTGATGAGCAAAGCGGCGAAACTCGCAGCGTATCAGAAGAATGCAGGTGAAACCGATCCGATTGAGATGCTCAAACGATTAGAGTTGACGATCGATGAGATGGCGTTGGTGGTTGATCGTGCGCATGAGCGAGGCATCCACGCGATCGTCACGGTGTTTAGTATGGAGTTGGTGGAGATCGCGGAGACTTTGGCGTGGGATGCGTACAAGACGGCGAGTCCGGATATTGTGAATCGTCCATTGCTTGAGGCGCTGATGGCGACGGGCAAGCCGATGATTGTGAGCACGGGGGCGAGTGAACTTGATGAGGTTGTGCGTGCGGTTGGATGGCTTGATGAGGCGAGGGATCGGCTGGCGGTGTTGCAGTGTGTGAGTTGTTATCCAACAGCACTTGAAGACGCGGCACTGGGCGGATGTGATGCACTTATGGCAGCACTTGATTGTCCTGTTGGTTACAGCGATCACACAGCAACTCATCATCCTGGTCCATTGCTTTCGCCACTGAATGTATGTATCTTTGAGAAACATTTTACATACGATTCAAGGGCGGCAGGGCCAGATCATGCAGCCTCATTAAACTCCGAACAATTTGCCGAGTATATTCGATACACACAAAGTGCATACTTTGATGATGACAGCGTTGAAGTTTTGAAAGAGGTTCGGTCGAAGGAACCATTTTTAACTTATTTTGGAATCATTGAAAAACGAGTCCTCGACTGCGAACGCGATGTGCGCGAAGTATCGCGCCAGTCGGTAGTGAGTGCATGTGATATTCAGGCTGGAGCCACGATCACGCGCGATATGTTGACCATCAAACGCCCGGGTACGGGGATATTGGCGTATGCGATTGATACAGTCGTTGGCCGAGTCGCGACACACGAAATCTTGGCGGATGTACCGATTGTGGAAGAGGATCTTGAATGACTGATGAGCTAAAAAATGAGTTAAAGAAGATCATGATTGTCACCGGGACTCGGGCGGAGTTTGGATTGCTTCGGCCGGTGATGTATGCGGTGCATGCGCAGGAGAACTGTGAACTTCGGGTGGTGGTTGCGGGGTCGCACTTGGTGCAACCGGCCGTGACTTTTCGTGAGGTGAAGGCAGAGTTTGGGATCGCGGACTCGATCCCGATGCAGACAGCAGGGCAGGTCGGACGATTGGCGGATGTTGAATCGCTCGGGAAAGGGATCACACGGTTTGGGCGCTCATTAGAGATGAATGATCCGGATCTGGTTGTGGTGCTTGGGGATCGGATCGAAGCGTTCGCAGCTGCGAGTGCAGCGAGCATCGGTGGGTATCCACTCGCGCATATTCATGGTGGCGATCGCGCAGAAGGTGTTGCGGACGAAGCGATGCGCCATGCGATCACGAAGATGGCGAATATCCATTTCCCAGCGACACAAACGAGCGCTGATCGGATTATCAAGATGGGTGAGCACCCTGAGATGGTTCATATGGTTGGATCATCTTCGATTGATGGGCTTGAAGATATTCCTGCGATGGGTGATGGTGCGTTTGCCGAGCTTGGATCGCCTGAGGTTGTGGTCTTGATGCATCCAATCGGGCGCGAGGACGGGGATGAGCATGCAGCGATGGAAGTTGTTTTGAAGGCATTGAGTGATAAGCGGGTGCTTGTATTGCATCCCAACTTTGATCCGGGTCGACGGGGGATTATGTCTGCGATTGAGTCGGCGCCGATTGATGTGCAGGTGTTGCCTCAGATGGTGCGGACACTGTTTATAGGCTTGCTCAAGAGGATCGGAGCATCGGGGGGCGCGTTGGTCGGTAACTCATCGGCAGGGTTGATCGAGTGCAGCGCGATCGGGTGTCCGAGTGTGGATATTGGTGATCGGCAGAATGGACGAGAACGGTGTGATGGATGGACAGCACATGCGGATGAAACGGTAGAATCGATCCGCAGCGCATACGGTATGATCACACATACAGACCATGTGAGATCGAGTCATCCGTATGGGGATGGGCATGCAGGCGATCGGATCGCGTCGATCATTGCTGGGATTGACTTCGATTCGGCGGGGTTGGTTCGCAAGCAGTGTGCGTATTAATTGCGGATGTGTTGATGGTCCGGGTTGATTATTTGGATGAATTGCATGGTTCAATGTGCGACTTGATGATTGTGCAGTGATTGTGGGACGATGACCAAAGTAGGGCGAGTTGAATGCCGATGTGGGTGGTAAGAAAACCACTACACTTCGGGAGTGAAGCATGACGACTACTCAGGAACAGCGTGAACAATCGGTCGCAGGGGCACTCAAGGAGATTTCGCATATTGCGACCCTCCCTGAGGTGACGCTGAAGATCATCGAACTTGTTGAAGACCCTACGAGCAGCGCTCAGGATCTCCATGAGGTGATCAGCAATGACCCCGCGTTGTGCTCACGGATTTTGAAGGTTGTGAACTCTTCGTTCTACGGATTGCCTGGTCAGATCGCTTCGATCAACCGGGCGATTGTGATGCTTGGTCTCAATGCAGTCAAGAACATCGCGATCGCGGCATCGCTTGCCAAGCTCTTCCGCGGTGGTGAGTTGACACCGTTCTTCAGTGCTAAAGAACTCTGGGATCATTCCAATGCGGTTGCGATCGCGAGCAAGATGCTCTCAGATCGTTTGGGGATGGGACTTGGAGATGAAGCATACCTCGCGGGTTTGATTCATGATATCGGGATTATGGTTGAGATGCAGTATGATCGATCCAACTTGATCGACGCACTCGATCGTTGTAATGCGGATAGCTCAGGGAACCCTTCGGTTTCATTGCTTGAAACCGAAGAAGAAGTCTTTGGTGCGAATCATCAGGACTTTGGTAAAGCACTTTGTGAAAAATGGAAGTTCCCGGCGCCGTTTATGGCCGCTGCGGGATTCCATCATACCCCAACCGAAGCACCATCAGAAACACGCAAGATTGTGTATCTCGTGCATGCTGCGGACAAGATCGCATCGATGATCGACGGCGGGTTTAAGCTCGATAATCCAGATATCGGTATCCAGCGTGAAGTCATGGAAGATCTGAAGTTGACAGATGTCATGATTAATGATTTGGTTGAGAAGTTGATCGAAGCGATCAATGACGAAGATTCCACACTCTGATCATACAAGATAGTAGAGATGGACCGGCTGACTATTCTTTATGGATGTCGGCCGGTTTTTTATTGGGTGCGTTGTGTCCAAAACTCCATGCGAGCATAGTTGGTCATATCAAACGACAATGGTGTGATGGTGATTTTGCCATCAAGCAGTTCGGGAACATCGGTGCCTGCGTCTGCGCCGTGGAAGTCGAGCCCGCTCCCGGATGCCCAGAAATAGCGATCGCCGTTGGGTGCTTTGCGTTCGTCGAACTGATCAACCATTGCGTGCGTGTTCATCGGGCACACGACAATCTCTGCGTCTTCTGTGAGTCTTCCGGTTGCGGGAATATTGATCGAAAGAATCTCGTGTGGGTTTGGGAGTCCGCCTGCGAGTACTTGGTCGAGCACTCGGCGCGCGACACTTGCAGCGAAGTCATAATCAGGGTTGGGACGATCAGACTGGAGTTCACGATCGAGATGCAATGAGATCGCGATCGCGGGGATTCCGAGGAATGCTGCTTCGATCGCAGCGGCGACGGTTCCCGAGTACAACACATTGATCCCGCAGTTCGCACCGGCATTCATTCCTGAAATGACGAGGTCTGGGCGCGATCCTCGGCCGAAGCTCTCAGGCCAAAGATTAGTCAGCGCGAGCTTGGTGCAATCTGCGGGGCGACCATCAACGGCAATGCCTAGATGATTGTTTAGCTTTGTATTTTTGGTCATCAACGGTGCGTGATAGGTGATGCCGTGGGATGTCGCGGATTGAACCGTGAGGGGCGCAACGGTGAAGATATCACCCAATGGATCGGGGTGGGCATCTGAACCGACGAGTTGTTGATGGAGCGCTTCGATTCCGGGCGCGTGGATGCCGTCATCGTTGGTGAGGAGAATCTTCATACATGAAGGGTAGGTCAATGAAGCAGGATCATTCTTTGATTCCGAGTCCTCGTTTGAGGTCATCGAGATGATGCTCATATCTCTTGTATTTCTGTACCGAAGTGGTGTACATCGGTTGACGGACCTGGTCGCGTGATGCGGTATTGACGGTCCTGGTCGACTTGTGGAAATTCAAGATCTCGGGGGTCCATTCCATATTGAGGAACTCAAGGACGCGGCGGGCTTGGTTTTCTGGATCACTGACGAGTTCTTCATAATGAAGATCAATCATGTCAACTTCGGGGAGTGTGTGCCATGCTTTCATCAGGCGTTCATAGTCTCGGTAGTATCGGCCGATCCAGTAGAGATCGTTGGTTTGCATGTGCGGGCGTGCGAATGCTTGGGTGAAGTTTGATAAGCAGCAATCAAGCGGGTCTCGTATGCAATGAATGATTTTGCATCCCGGGAACAGATGGGCAATCAACGGTACATGAGCATAGTTGAACGGTTGTTTATCGGTGAGGTATTTCGTGTGTGGCACCTTTGCGTACATTGCATGCGCCGAGTTTGCCATTTTCTGGATTGTTGCTTTGGTGTATTTCGATCTGGTGAGCGCGTAGGGTCTCGAGTTATGCATCGAAGAGGGATCAATCGGAATGATCTGGCGGGTGATCGCGTTCATTTCGCCACCGGGTGTGAGTCCATCGATCTGTGCGAGCATTTGTTCGGTGAGTGAAGTTCCTGATCGCATCATTCCAACGATGAAGATCATGTTTGATCCGTCGAGTGTTGAGAACGGGATGTTCTCGTCGTTGGTCCAACAGTTGATGAGTTGGTCGATCCGTTTGGTGTGGAGTTCGACATCCCAATCTGTTTTTTCAAGCTCTTTGCATTGTTTGTATGCTTCGAATGCGTTGTCGTATTCTCCGAGGACATCGTAGAGTCGACCAACTTGCCAGAGGGCTGCGGTGCGCATGTTGATCGCGCACTGCTCGTTGTTCACATATTTATTGAGCCCGTCAATTGCTTCTTTGGGATCAATTGCTTTGGGAGACAGCCTGGCGCAGGCGATCTCGACGCCTATTGCTTGGTTTTCGTTGATGTCGTTTTCTGAGACAAACTCACGGAGTTTTTTGAATGCTTTGTGCGCGTCATCGATTCGATCAAGATCGACCAGCACCGAGCATTTATGACGGAGTGCATTGTAGCTTTTGGGTGCATGGTAGAGTGCGCGTTCATACTCTGTGAGCGATTCTTCGAATCGTCCGCCTTTTTGAAGTGCGTGGGCGTAGAAGAAACGGAGCTCTCCATCTTTTGGTTTGAATTTTACTGCTTTTTCATACGCTGCGATCGTTTCGGCATGGCGTCCCATTTTCCCTTGTGCCTTGCCGATCAGGGAGAGGATCATGGGGTTGTTTGGGATTTTTTGATCGAGTTCGAGGAGTTTGTTGAGTGCTGCGGTTGTATTGTTTTTTTCGATCGCATTATTGATCTTGGCGAGCATCTCGTGCAGCGATTTCTGTTGTTGAGGGTTGAGCGCCATATGTTCTCTTTATCGACAGATCAATTGTGTTGATGTACCAATTCGTTCAATCAAACTTGTTTAAATCCCACGATTGGTTGGGTTAATGAACATGTTGTCGCGTCCGAGGATCAGGATGTCCGCGATTTCAAGCGCTTCTTTAAAACTCTCTTGCGCCATGTTTCGATCGGCGCAGGTTGGGAGGACTTTGCCTTGTTCAACATGTTCTATGGTCGGGATTGCATCTCCGCATATCAGGGTGGTCTTGGTGGGTTCTGAGATGAGTACGCCGCAAAGACCTGTGCTGAATCCTGGGAGTGGAAAGAGATCAACTCCATCGACGATTGAATCGGATGCGGGAGCGCAGCGCGAGAGTTCTGCGACATCACGCTGAAGGATTTCGAACATGGTCAGTTGGTCGTCTGGGAACTCTTCGCCTGATTCGCGGGCATGCTCGTGGGCTTGTGCGATCCGAGCAAGTGATTGGGCGAGCGGGATGCCAACTGATTCTCGTTCTTTTTCGTAGATCAACCACTCTGCTTGATCGAAGAGAGTGATCCCGCGCCGGCATTCAGGGTTGAAACTTGTCAGGAACACATGGGTGATCTGGTCGGGGGTAATCCCGGCGCGTTCGCCGAGACGAGCTTTGAGCGCGGGCGCGGGGAGTCCGGGGTCGATGATCATTTTCATGTCACCAGATTGGATCAGGGTGGTCGTTGAGTGTCCGGTGCGGACGGGGTTTCGCTCTTGCCAGAGCGGGTGAGCGGAGAGGGTGCCGATTGAGAGTACGCGGATATCCATTGGGTAAGAATAGGCCTCGCTCGGGATGGGATGTGTGAGAATCGCGAGATCGGATACTGCTCAACAGGTCCAATAATGAGCATTGTGATGAATTCGAGTGCATTGAATGGGCACAGCTTGTGTAGAGAGATTTTTCTCAGAAAAAATCCTCAATACGGTTGCATTTTGAGTTTTCTATATTGGCAAAAACGATGAATATGGTAAATTGCCCACTGGTCTGTTTTTTGGGGAAACCTGAAGAACAAATAGAGGGACACTTACGAGAGAAGAAAGAGAGAGAATTATGAAATATGTAGCTGCGCTGGCACTGTCAGCAGGTCTGGTATCTGTGGCAAGCGCGAGCGAAATGATTGATTTTTCAGGGCTTGTTCACGGGGAGATCGTCGCGGAACAGTACGCAGGAATAGGCGTGCACATCTCTGCGATCAATCCGAACCGTCCGTTTGATCTAGCGGGTATCTTTGATACAACACTCGGATCGACAAACGACCCAGATCTCGAAGACCCATGGTCAATGGGCAATACCGATCTCAGCACAATGCTCGGCAATGTATTGATCATTCAGGAAAATGATCAAGGCGATCCCGATGATGAAGGAAACCGTCCTGCGGGCGAGCTTCATTTCAACTTCGATTTTGTCGCTCAGAGCTTCGGTTTTACGGTTGTCGATGTTGAGTCGATCACGCTTGAGCACTCAATGGTTTCATTCTACCTGGATGGTTCACTTGTAAGTTCAGTTGACTTTGGTGATTTTGAAGCTGGTGGTACGCACGATAATGGTGCGATTTTCGGCGACAACTCGATCAACCTGATCTCAGAGTTTGATGTTCTTGGTGGGTATGACCAGGTGGTATTCAATGTTGGGGGCTCAATGGCCTTTGACAACATTGCATACTCGGTTCCTGCACCGGGTTCATTGGCATTGCTGGGCCTTGGTGGTGCGATGGGATTCCGTCGTCGTCGTTGAGATTTGCTTTGAACAGCAAGATACAAAAAGCGGGCTGAAGCACAATGTGTTTCAGCCCGTTTCTGTTTTTTTTGAATGCTCTTACCCGAACTTCGTTAGCTCGACTCTCCGATGATCATCGCGGCGCCAACCGTGTTGTTGGTTTGTTCATCGACAATGATGAAACTTCCGGTTACCCGGCACTGGCGGTACGGATCGAAGAATAGCGGCTTGGTGGTGCGAATTGAAATGCGTCCGATCTCGTTGAGTTTGAGATCCTCTGCTTCTTCCACGCGATGAAGTGTTTCAATGTCCAAACGGTAGTTCAGATTTTTAATCACGCACCGAGCTTCGTTTGAGGTGTGACGGATGGTGTACTTCTTACCAACCTTCATTGGAGCATCAGCCATCCAGACGACCATCGCATCGATGTCTTGGCCGGAGGTTGGTTTGTTGTTGGGTCGGCAGAGCATATCTCCTCGGGAGATATCGATGTCATCTTCGAGTTGGATCGACACGCTTTGGGGCGGCGAAGCAAACTGCTGTTCAGTACCACCGATATCAATTGACTTGATCTTTGATTCCATGCCCGACGGGAGTGCAACGATTTCATCCCCCACTTGGAACACGCCTGATGCGACCTGGCCGCCGTACCCACGATAATCGTGGTGCTCGTCGCCTTGCGGGCGGACAACCCATTGCACAGGGAAGCGCGGATCGATCATGTCGCGATCGCCCGCGATGTGTACATTTTCAAGATGGTGCAAAAGCGATGGTCCTTGGTACCAATCCATATTTTCAGATCGGTTAACGACATTGTCTCCGGTGAGTGCAGACATCGGGATGAAGGTGATGTCGGTGATTTCGAAACGAGCTGCGAACTCTTCAAAGTCATCCCGAATCTTGTCGTAGGTTTCTTGTGACCAATCTGCGAGGTCCATCTTGTTCACACACACGACCAGATGCGGGATACGCAGGAGTGAAGTAATGAATGAATGTCGACGGGTTTGTTCGATCACGCCGTGACGCGCGTCAATCAGAATCAATGCGAGGTTCGCGGTTGATGCGCCGGTCACCATATTGCGGGTGTACTGCACATGTCCTGGGCAATCCGCGATGATGAACTTGCGCTTCGGGGTTGCGAAGTATCGGTAGGCAACATCGATGGTGATCCCTTGCTCGCGTTCGGCGCGAAGGCCGTCGGTGAGCAACGCAAGGTCCATGCGTTGGTCCCCACGCGAGAGTGATGCAGATTCCGCAGCTTCGAGCTGATCTTCAAAGATTGACTTTGAGTCATAGAGCAAGCGCCCGATGAGTGTGGATTTACCATCATCAACCGAACCACAAGTCAGGAACCTGAGCAGGTCCATGTCGAGGTACGCATCGGTGGAGAAATCCATGCCTTGATTGGCGTTTGGATCGGTCGAGAAGTCGGTTTTGGTTTTCGTGTCGGTGCTCATGTCCTAGAAGTACCCTTCCTTCTTGCGATCTTCCATCGCGGCTTCACTATTCTTGTCGTCGATTCGAGCGCCGCGTTCCGAAGCTCGTGCGGCGGCGACTTCAGCGACAATTTCTTCGAGGTTTGCTGCAGGCGAATCGGTCGCGGCGGTACAGCTCATGTCGCCGACAGTGCGGAAACGCACGGTACGGTTGACTATTTTTTCACCATCGCGGGCACCGAAAGGCGCGTCACCAACAGGGACAAGTTGTCCTCGGCGATCGACGACATCTCGTTTGTGTGAGAAGTAGAGATCTGGGATCTCGATTTCTTCGAGCATGATATATTGCCAGACATCCATCTCGGTCCAGTTGGAGATCGGGAAGACGCGGATGTTTTCGCCCATTCGGGATCGGCCGTTGTAGAGATTCCAGAGTTCTGGGCGTTGGTTCTTGGGGTCCCACTGTCCGAAATCATCTCGGAAAGAGAAGATTCGTTCCTTAGCGCGGGCTTTTTCTTCGTCTCGGCGGGCGCCGCCGAAGAGGGCATCGAACTGGTATGTCTCGATCGCATCGAGCAGTGTCGGGATTTGTGCCCGGTTGCGCGATGGGAATGGTCCTGGGTCTTCGACCGCGTCTCCTCGATCAATCAGGTCTTGAACCTTATGGACGATGAGTCGTTCTCCGATTTCATCGACGAGTTGATCGCGGAATGCGAGGGCTTCAGGGAAGTTGTGCCCGGTATCGATATGGAGGAGCGGGAACGGGAATTTCGCGGGCCGAAAGGCTTTTTCGGCGAGCTTGACCATGACGATCGAATCTTTACCACCCGAGAACATGAGTGCGGGCTTCTCAAACTGAGCAGCGACCTCACGCATGATATGGATAGCCTCCGCTTCGAGGGCTTTAAGATGGGTCAAGCGGTAATGGGCTTGATCTGATTGTGATTTTGCAGCTTGGGTCATGCCCGAAGTTCTCCGCCTGAGTGTGCCTGAGAGCGCATGGATCGGTTTTCCGAGCATGTGCTGAGTGTCTTTTCGTATCATCGGCTAATGATTCATGCTTCCCAAGTGATAAATCAGGATTGAGGGCATGAATCAGCCGAAGTATAGACCAGAATCATCGAGTCTCTCGACCGATAAGAAGGTCAATGGGTCGATCTGGTGATATTGTCACGATTGAGCTCGAGATGAACACTGATGAGAGTAATTAATGAGTGAATCCACAGAGAAAAATCGACCAACGAACATCGTCTGGCACGATGGAGAAATCACACGCGATGATCGCAGCAAAGTGCTCGGGCATCGAGGATGCACCCTCTGGTTGACGGGATTGTCAGGATCTGGCAAGTCTACAGTGGGTGTGGCGCTCGAAAAAGCCCTGTGCCAACGGGGAGTTTTGGCGTATCGGCTCGACGGGGACAATGTTCGGCACGGACTCAACGCAAATCTCGGGTTCGGGGCAGATGATCGCAAAGAGAACATCCGCCGTGTTGGGGAGGTTGCCAAGTTGTTCTCTGATGCGGGTGTCGTGACGATTTCGAGCTTTATTTCACCATATCAGGCAGATCGGGACCAGGTTCGCAAAATCCATGATGATGCAGGGTTAACATTTCTTGAAGTCTTTATCAATACACCAATCGAAATATGTGAACAACGCGACCCGAAAGGGTTGTATAAGAAGGCACGGGCGGGTGAGATCAAAGGATTCACCGGGATCGATGATCCGTACGAAGCACCTGTGAACCCTGAGGTTGATGTAAAAACCGGGGAGTTGAGTGTTGAAGAAGCTGCCCAGCAGTTAGTCGACGCGTTGATTGAGAAGAACATTATTCAATAGACCATTCAATAGATCATGATGAGGGAGCTTAGAAGATGATTGACCATGCCCAATATGCAGAAGCAGGACGACAAGCGGTTGTTGCTGCATCGATCGTGTGCCGAGAGGTGCAAAACAATCTTGATGCGGTTCGATCCATCACCAAGGACGACAAAAGTCCGGTAACGGTCGCGGATTATGCGGCGCAGGCGGTTGTCGCAATGGTGCTCAAACAGCATCTCGGCGAGTTCGTCATGGTGGCTGAGGAATCATCTACTTTCTTACGCGACGAGGACAACTCAATGATCCTCGATGCGGTTGTCGCAGCTGCCAAGGAAGTCTGGGATGAAGCAACCCCGGATCTTGTGCTCGAAGCGATTGATCTGGGCGCGGGGGATACAACGCATAAGAAGTTCTGGACGCTTGATCCGATTGATGGGACCAAGGGTTTTCTACGGAATCAACAGTATGCGGTAGCGCTCGGATTTATTGAGAATGGAACTCCGACGATCGGCGTGATGGGGTGTCCAAACCTAGCCGTTGATATGTCGCTGCCCTTTGACCATCGTGATGAGCACGGGTGCTTGTACTACGCGATCCAAGGGCAGGGTGTCTGGGAATCGAGTTGTGATGACGGGAATGCAACTTCCATTCAGATCACCCGACTCGATCATGTCGAAACCGAAGAGATCAGCGTGTGTGCATCGGTTGAGAAAGCGCATTCGAATGTGTCGGACACGGATCGGATTCTTGAGTGGATCGAATCAAACAATCTCGGGACAGCAGGAGAACCCGCAAGGCTCGACTCGCAGTGTAAGTACGCGGTTGTCGCACGCGGACAGGCGGATGCTTATCTTCGATTACCGACACGCAAGGGTTATGTTGAACGGATCTGGGACCATGCTGCGGGGTGTTGTATCGCGTGTGAAACCGGTGCGTTCGTGACGGACATCTTTGGGCACAATCTCGATTTTTCACATGGTCGTGGGCTCGAAAAGAACAAAGGGATCGTGTGTGCGCCGCCTCGGGTTCATGGGTTGATGTTGCGTGCGATCAAAGAACTTGGTATCGGGGTGGATGCAGAGTAAGCCGATCGGCAAGGGGTAGTCACTGGTGGGAAACTGGGAACCGATTCTGACGGGCATCATGCTCATACTCATGGTGGGTCTGATGGCGATGGGACGCTTTGCGCCCGACATCATCATGATGGGGGTGTTGACTGTTCTGTTGGTGACGGGGATTCTCAACCCTGAAGAAGCGATCCAGGGGTTTGCCAATCGCGGGGTGATGACCGTTGGGATGCTCTACATCATCGCGTCAGCGATGAAAGAAACCGGTGCGATGAGCAGGATTACCGCGATGCTTTTGGGTCGACCAAAGGACGAGCGGAGTGCCCAGATTCGATTGATTTTCCCAGTCGCAGTGATGAGTGGATTCATTAATAACACACCGATCGTTGCGATGTTTTTGCCGACACTTGCTGGGATTGCTCGTCGGTGTCGGATCGCACCGAGCAAGCTGTTTATGCCTTTGTCGTTTGCATCGATCCTTGGTGGTGTGTGCACACTCATCGGAACTTCGACGAATGTGATTACCTCAAAGCTGCTCTCTGACGAACAACTGACTGTGGATGGTGGACCGGTCACACTTGATAACCCGGCGCTTGAGTTTGGAATGTTCACGCTTGCCAAAGTTGGATTACCGATCGCGGTGGTTGGGCTCGCATATATATTGATCTTCGGACGCCGACTCTTGCCGGATCGATTGAATCCTATTGAAGATGCAGAAACCCATGAACAAGGATATCATGCGGCGCTCAAGGTGAGTGTTGGGAGTCCGATCGTAGGGAAGACTGTTGAAGCTGCGAATCTTCGAAATCTTCCTGGATTATTCTTGTCTCGGATTGAGCGCGAGCATGACTCAATTGTTGCGGTTTCTCCGACAGAAAAAATTCAGTCGGGTGATGTGCTCGTCTTTGTTGGTCAGCTCGAATCAGTGGTTGAGCTCCAACAGATCAAAGGACTCGTTCCTGAATCGATCGATTCGCAAGATGATGAGCAAGAGGCAGAACCGGGTTCACAATATCGTCCCAATCTTCGGATCGTCGAAGCGGTGGTATCAAACAACTCATCGCTTGTCGGCATGACGATTCGTCAATCGGGAATTCGTACTCGGTACGGCGCGGTGGTGGTCGCGGTGCGCAGGCAAGGTCAACAGATTCCGGGCAAGCTTGGTGAGATCCGTCTGCGTCCTGGTGACACGCTCTTGCTTGAAGCGCCTCCGGGTTTCTCTGGACGCTTTGGTTCGACGAACGATTTTTATCTGGTCAACGAGAGCGGGACACCTGCCGCGTTGCGTCACGATCGAGCGTGGGCATCCATCGGGATTCTGGCGTTGTTGGTGGTGTTGATCTCATTTAGGATTTTTCCGCCGATGACTGCGGCGATGTTGGCTGCTGGATTAATGATCCTGACCCGGTGCTGTACAGGTCCCCAGGCACGTCGCGGGATTGATTTCCAGATTCTTACAGTGATCGGGGCATCGTTTGGAATCGGACAGGCGATGATCAAGACGGGGTTGGCAGAAGATATCTCGATGGCGATCGTTTCGGTGTGCGCCTCGATGGGGCCTTACGGGCTTTTGGCTGCGATCTATGCGTTGACCACAGTATTTACCGCGACGATGACCAATAACGCAGCAGCGGTATTGATGTTCCCGATCGGGATCGGGATCGCAGCGAGTCAGGGATTGAATCCGATGCCGTTCGTGGTCGCAATCACGGTCGCGGCAAGTTGTGAGTTCTCAACACCAATCGGGTACCAGACCAATCTGATGGTCATGGGTCCCGGCGGGTATCGGTGGTTGGACTACACCCGGTTCGGTGGGCCTTTGACACTGCTTTGCGGCGCTGTCTGTGTGGTGCTCGCGCCCCATATGTTTGGTGGGTTTTGAGTGATCACCCGCGAGATGATGCATGAATTGACCGACAATTTAATCGTATGAACTAATGCGCGAACATTGACGACTCATCGTCGTATGATCTGCACAAGTATTGGTGACGATGATGTACAAGGGGTCAGCAGTGAAGATATTGATAACAGGTGGCTCGGGTTTTATCGGGTCATATTTCCATCGTGATCTGAAAGCACTCGGGCATGAGCTCGTCACGATTGATCTCATTGATCCAGCAGCTGGATCATTGGCATCAGAGTCGGCATTTGTTCAAGGCGATATCCGTGATCCTAATGCACTCGATCGTGCGATGGAAGGCGTGGATATGGTCGTGAATCTTGCTGCAGCGCATCATGACTTTGGGATTGCACACGACACTTATTATTCGGTCAATGAGCATGGTTCACAGATGGTGTGCGATGCAATGGATCGGGCAGGTGTGAAAGATGTTGTGTTTTACTCAACCGTCGCAGTGTACGGCGATGCACAAACCCCGCACGAAGAGACAGCACCGACAGCGCCCAACTCGCCCTACGGCGGATCGAAACTCAAGGGTGAACATGTGTTCAGCAAATGGGTCGATCAAGGTGATGGACGACGCGCGTTGATTATTCGACCCACGGTCACCTTCGGGGTGCATAACTTTGCAAACATGTATTCGTTGATCCGTCAGATCGATTCAGGAAAATACGCGCGGTTCGGTGAAGGTACCAATATCAAATCACTGAGCTATGTCGAGAACATCGTGCATGCGACACTGTTCCTCAGGGGTTTGCAAGATGACAAACCCAATCGTGATATCGAATCATTTGAAATTTTTAACTACATTGATAAACCAGATTTAACGAGCACGGAAATTTCCAATACGGTGAGTTCGTGTTTGAATAAAAAACCAGCGCCTGCGTTGCCGTATGCGGTTGGGATGATGCTTGGTTTGCCTTTCGATGTGGTGATCAAACTGACCGGGAAGAATCTGCCGATCTCGACCGCTCGCGTCAAGAAGATGTTCAAGACTGAGACCAAGTTTGAAGCCGACAAGCTGCTTGGGGTTGGATACCAACCCAAAGTGCCTTTGAAAGAAGGTATTGATCGCATGGTCAAGTGGTATATGGAGTCTGGCAAGAACGAGAATGCGCAGTGGCATCAGCCGCCGGCGGATGCGGTGATGAGCGAGCCATTGGTTGAATCATAAATTGAAAAACGGGCGAATCCTAACGGACCCGCCCGTAAGAACCTTCCGTAGAAAATTCAGAGGGGGCAAGTTGTGGAGTTACTCTCTATGGACAGCCGGCTGAGAATGCGTTCAAGAACGCGGATACATCGAAGAAGTTAAACAGCCCATCTCCCGTGAAGTCGGCGACAGGATCTGAAGCGCTAAAGGCGTTGAGGAATGCGCTGACATCGAAGAAGTTGAGTGAGCCGTCATCATTGAGATCTGCCTGGCACGACGGGGCATTGCGAGTGATAGAAAAATTATCCACGGAGAAATCGAAAAAGATCTGCAGATAGAACTCGCCGGGCACGAATGTGCTCAATGAGATCTCGTCAACATTTGTTAATATATCAGCAAAGGTCGCACCCTCGGGGAGCACAGGTCCGTCGGCGTCATCGCTGCCGCCAAATCCTATCCAGCCGGCCGGGAGTTCGACAGAGTTGGGATCAAAGGTGGTGCTGAATGTTTGCCATTGGGCATTGTTGGTCTGATTGATTTGATTATCGAGCACAAAGATCACGGCTCCATAAGGGAAGATGCCACCACTGCCGAAGCTCGAGTTTCTGAGATTAAGCACCAGCGATCGGGTTTGCTGTGATGATCGTCCATCAGGGATGTTGTCGGTGTCGATTTTATCGACACGCACATCAACCGAGATGGTGATGGTTTCAGATGCGGTGTAATCACCTAGGAATCCAGTGTGGGTGTTGTTTGTGTAGTGGACGCCGAAGGTTTCATCGATGGATCGCAAGAACCGGTTGCCGGAGGTGTCGGTGTCGACGAAGGTGCCGTGGCCGCCGACCCAGCCTTCTGTTCCGGCGTCAAATGTGGTGGTGGCATCTTGGGCGAGTGTGCCGCTGGTCGCCATAGCGAGGATGGCGTAGGCGCCCAGTGAGCTGATTGAAGAAGTATGGTTCATAATTGAAACAGTCCTTTCGACCGTTGAGTCGTAATAATCGAATGCCTTTGAGGGCAGTTATATTTCGTTGACGGCGATATTTTATGACGCGCTTTTTATGGGCAGCCGGCGGTGAATGCGCCTAGGAAGTCTGAGACATCGAAGAAGTTAAAATTCCCATCGCCATTAAAATCAGCGATTGGATCCTGACTTGTGAATGCACTGAGGAATGCAGAAACATCAAAGAAGTTGAGCTCACCATCATCGGTGAGATCAGCTAGGCAAGAGGCCGTGTGGGTGATGGTAATATTGTCGAGCCCGATCGTGTGGTCAGTAAACGCAAAGAAGAATCCTGGTTGAAGGGTAGTGAACGCGACTTGATCAACACCCGAGAGCACATCAGTGAAGGTGACCCCATCAGGGAGAATGGGTTCAAATGTATTCGGATCTTCAGCGCCAAATCCACCCCAACCAGCAGGGAGATCGATCGCGTTTGGATCGAATGTGACAGAGTAGGTTGTCCATTTTGAGTTCTGCGCTTGTGAGATGTTGTCAAAGAGGAACCAGGCGCTTGTCCATGGGTATCCGCCTTGTGCGGTATCAAAGTCGCGTAGTTCGACAAGCCATGGGCGCGAGACATCTTGTCCAAAGAAATTGAGATAATCAACCTGGACATCGATCGAGATCGTGATCGAATTGGCTGTTGTGTAATCTCCAAGGAATGCCGCATTTGAGTTGTTGCGGAAGGTCACACCGAAGTCATTGAAGACGGTTTGCATGAACTCGCCGTCGTTGCCACCGGTGGGCACGATATTGGTGGCGCCGCCGATTCCTGAGGGTCCGTTCCATCCTTGGGCGCCATTACTAAAGTCAACGATTGTTGTGTCACCGGCAAGGGTGCCCGTTGCAGTCAACGCGATAATTGCAGCTATGGTGATCGATGTTCGCATGTTTGTGTTCATTTCGTCTCTCTACTTTCCGGCCCATGATTGGCCGATGCATGATTGGCGCGATGGAGAACCAGTCTCTGATCGCGTCGTCGAATTGATTGCATGTGCCCTCATGCATGCACACGCGATGCCCAATGCATTGCGTCATGTGTGTTATATCCCAAAGCGCCATGTGGTTGCAAGGAAGTTTCCTAGAAACTACAAAGAAATTAGATGCACTTCTCCTCGAAACCGTGTATAGTGGTGTAAATCAGCGATTTACATGAAAAAAGGCCGATCGGATATGACAAAAACTTCTACAGACAATATGGAATCCTCACCACCATCGCTTGCGATGGGGACGCTTGAGGTCCGGATCAATCAAGCGGGTGAAGATCTACTCAATGGGTTTATCCGTGTGATCGAGCAAATTCCCGGCGGCGATAGCGGGCCACAACGGCTCGCAAAGGAACTCGGGGTCGACAAGGTCCTTGCATCGAGAATCCTCAAAGCGATCCGTGCTCCAGATCCCATGTCTGTTGTTCATCGCGTCCCGGGTCCAGAACCCATGCGCCGATTGCTCAAAGCATCTACTAAGCATGGCGTTAACACAGAGGATCTCATCAGCGCCAACGGGGCTGTCGATCGGTTCGAGTCGCTGATCCAATCCGAGATCGGCGATCGCAGCGCGCTCGAAGCTATTTTGAGCGCGTGGGTTCCAGAAGCTCGGCGAGAGTTTGAGCTTCGCCGCAAGCAAGCAGCTTTCCGCGCGATGAGTCAGCTCAAGGGTGCACAAGCAGATGTGTATTCAGAAGCAGCAATCTTTTATCCAAGCGATGACGGGGAGCACATCGACATCGTATGGATCAAAGCAGTGATCGGATTGCACCGATTGCGTCCAGGGGTAAAGGTCAAGTTTACATCACGGCGACAGATTGAAACACAGGACGGGCGAAAAACCTACACACTTGATGGCCAGCCCGTCGATGGATTGTCGAGCGCAACTCTCCGATCATACTGCTCATCTCCCACACCAGAGCTTGATATCCAGCACGCGGGTGAAGCGATGCACTACCTGCTCAACGAAGATTCCTTCGGTGCATCTTCATCTATTGATCTGGTTACATGCGAAGTGAATCGCGCTGAAATCCCACGATACATCCCCAAAGATCGCAATCGGAAAGCATGGGCATCGAGTGATATCAATATCCCGTCGCGCAGGACGCACTTTGATATCTTTGTGCACAAAGATCTGTATGTACAATCATTCCCCGAGCTCCGTGTGTACGACACGGCGATCAACGGGCAAGCAGACATCAATGACCCATCACGCGATCTTGATCAGTTCGACTTGCTTGAATCCATCGAAAATCTCGGGACAGGATTGAACCGATTTGGTTCGTCACATGTTCCCAACTATCGCAAGATGCTCGGGGAAGTGTGCACTACCCTTGGGTATGAAACAGATGCCCTGCGTGGATACCGATGCATCTCGGATTATCCGATTTATGGCTCGCAATACGCGATGGTGTTCTCGACTCAGGATCGGGATTGAGTTTCGAGGTATTCATCCAAGAACTCACCGATCGGGCGCCAAGCGAACGAACCGAGCAGGTTGTCGAATCTTGATGCACACCTATCAAGGTTGTTGTAGTGACGGAACTTGTGGGATCGTTTGAGTCCGGTCATCTTCGGTTGATCTGGATCAACTTCCCAGGGATGGATGTAAAAGATGTAAGGCTGATCCGCACGAAGAATTCGTTTGACCCCCCACTTGAATAGCGGGTATGGGAACAGACGGAAGTAACCGCCGCCGGCCCATGGGACGCCTTTTTTACCAACTTGCAATACAGAAACACAGACTTCGTGGAAACCGGGTCGGATTTCGACGATCGGGTTTCCAGAGTTCATGCCTTCAAGCTTGCCGTACCGATCGTGTGCGACGGTCGGGAATGCGGATGAGTCGTAGGTGAGTCCGAGTTCTTGAAGAATGTCGATTGACCAGTCGGTGATCGAGAAGGATGGGGCGCGGTATCCACGGATTTTGGCGCCTGTGATGTCTTCAACGATTCCAATCCCGCGTTTCATATCTTCGCGAAACTCATCTTGGGAGAGGTTGTAGATCAGATCATGCCCGTAGCCGTGCGATGCGATCTCGTGGCCTGCATCAGCGATGCGTTTGATGAGCTGGGGACATTTTTCTGCGACCCATCCAAGGATGAAGCAAGTGCATTTGACATCGTGTTTGTCCATGAGTTCGAGCATGATATCGGTGCTTTGCTCAACACGGAGTTCACGATCATCCCAGGTGTCCCGCGCAACGATGGATTTGAGGTTCTCGACCTGGAACCAATCTTCTACATCGATCGACATCGCGGCTTGTGTTGTTTGAAACTTGGGCATTCAAATCATCCTGTGTCCGCGTTTGCGGAATGCTTTGACATCTTTCGATTGCGGAAAGCGGAAGTACTGTTTATCACTCATATCGAGTGGTGTTGATTCGATCTCACCAGATTTCATTTTGAGTATGACATCCATCATCAACCGTGCACCATCTTGTTTGGTGCCGGTGATGACACGATCGAGTGAGTCGTTGTCTTTGAGAGGCCATTCGATGGTGCCCAGGATATCACCCGCGTCGAGTTTTTCGACCATCTCATGCACAGTAACGACCGCATGCTTTTCCCCGTGGAGCAGTTGCCAGAAGTTGGGCATCATGCCGCGATAGATTGGGAGTCGACCAGAATGGATATTGATGCAACCCATCTTTGGAACGCCAAGGATTCCTTTTTTGAATATCTCGGGTGCCGCAACGGAAGCGACAATATCGGGTTCGAGTTTGCTTAGCCGTTCAATGTACTCTGGGTCGTTGACAGATCCACATTCAACGACAGGGAGTCCGTTGGACTTTGCGAGCTTTGCGATCGAATCGCCTCGGAGTTTGACCTTGATATATCGAGCGAGCAAACGGAAGAAGTCGATCGGTCCATAGAAACCAAAGATTCGCTTTGCGGTTTTCCATTTGGGTTCGTGGAAAGCTTCTTGGACGGACACGCCGATGATATCGATCTGGTCTTTGGGATATTCCTTGAAGAACACTTCGAAGAATCGGATGACATACAACGGGTCATCTTCGGTGACGAACACGAGCTTGAGTTTTCGATCGTCAATACTGCTCATGCTTCGATTCCTTCTTCGTTGATCTGTTCGTCTGTGGATTCAATGTCTACCACCGCAGCACCCCTGGCGAGCCATTTGGCGAGCTTGGTTCGTCGTTCATCAGTTTCCTGAGCGTTGTACTGTGGGTCCGCGAGCTTGAGCACCTGCGCATACTTGGCAGCACAGACCTGTCGGGTGTATCCCTGTTCAAACACTGCGCGGGCATTGGTGCTCATTGTTTGTGTCTTTGCTTTGTCGCCGATGAGCACCTTGAGTTGGTCAGCCAACCCTTGCGCGTCACCGAGAGGGGACCAGATGCCACAGTTATTGTGTTCGACGATCCTGCGGAGCTCTGACCAATCCTCGGAGAGCGCGACGATTGCTTTGCCTACAGACAATGATGTATAGAGCTTGCTTGGGAAACTGATCCCCTCGATCCCCTTGGCGATCGTGACAAGCGATGCGTCACACGCATTGAGCGAATCGTTGAGTTTCTCGAAAGGTTGGTATGGAAGCATCACAACATTAGTCATGTTGTGTTCCTTTACATGTGCTTCGATGGCAGCGCGTTTGCCTCCGCCGCCAACAAGCACGAGTTTGAATGGTTCATTGATAAGTAGTTTGGCCGCATCGAGCACGGTATCAAAGTCGTAGTAAAGCCCCATGTTTCCTGAGTAAAGTAGGATGAAGTCATCGACAAAGCCGTTGGATTGTGCAATTTCAGAATCTGCTTTTTTGATCGGGTAAAGATCATCGCCGTCGGACCAGTTCGGGATGACATGGATGTGCTCTGGGGAGATCGGGTAAGTGTCAGCGACCAGGTTCTTCGCTGCGCTGCAGAGCACGATCGCTTCTTTCGTGCGTTTATATTTTCTTCGATTGATCGCGAGCCAAACGCGCTCGATGATCGAACCCTTTTTGAAGGTGCCCACCCAGATGCCGAGTTGTGGGTATGCATCATGAAGCAGTGTGACATAGTGATGCTTGCGGAAGAGCGAGACGAACCACCCGATCACACCAAGGAAAGGCGGGTTGGTGGTGTAGAGATAGACCGTGTCTTTGCGTGATTTGAAAAGAACACTGAGGATCATTGGGATCACAAAGGTCAGGTAGTTGAATGCTCGTCCAGGGAGAAAGTTTTTGTCGAATCGTGCGACTTTGAGTCGACGGATTTTCACGCCATCAACTGTTTCTTTGAGCGGGCAGTCCTGCCAGGTGTCTGGTGGACCATAACTCGGGCGCCCAGTGAGGACTTCGACTTCGAATCCGAGATCCGCGAGTTCCACTGCGAGTTCATGGAGGAGGTGCCCGGTTGACGCGACATCGGGCACATAGTACTGGTTCAGAATGACGACGCGCGTAGGGCGTTCATTCTGGGAAGATGAACCTATCGATGGAGATTGGTTTGGTTGTGTAGAATCGTTCAATGAAACTCCTGTGCGGAAAAAATGCTACCAATCCAATGATTGCTCGTATCCGAAATCGATCAAAAACTGTCCAATAAGTTCTTTATAAACTTTTCGGCATTCGTCGTCGAAGTGGTTTACCCAATCCCCTGCGATTCCTTTTCTTGCAAACGCGTTCTCATTGGATTCGCCAGTCGATCGGCCGCCGCTCATGGATTTGAAACTGTTGGCGTCTGTGATTCGGGTGATTGTTTCTTCTGAATCATCGAGTTCGAAGAGTTTGGCAATCGAACGCAGGGCGCCCTTGTCGTCTGCGAGCAAATCTTCATATCGAAGAATCACACTTACATCAGGATCATGGTTTTCGTGCCATGATTGGACCCACTGGGCGTACGCGGGCAGGGTCCGTTGTGCGAAAGTGAGCAGCCCTGCTGTGGTATCTTTGTTCTTGTATTGTGTATGTTCAGGGTGCCAAGGCGTGTTGCGGACATAGAAAAAATTGCTCACCGCAACATCTCGAAGATCGCGAAAAAGAACGACATATCGGATGTTAGATTCTTTGAGGATTTGTGCGTTGTGCTTTGAGCCGTGTACATGCATCTTGGTGAGCACCAAAGCATTCTCAAAGCGTGTGAACATATTGCTTGGTAGATCGTAATCATGGGATCCCCCGGTCTGCATCTCGTATGCTGCAACCTCTGGGATCATCAACTCGTGGAACCCTTCATATGACGCGATCATTTTTTCTAACCAGGTCGTTCCGCTTTTGGGTAATCCCGCGACGAATAGGGTTTTTTGAGGGTATCGATCGCCAAAGGATTCGTAACCTGCTTTGCATGCTGCGAGTTGGGACCGATAACGCATACCCACGCTCATCCGTTTGGCGAGTTTCGCCCCCGCGGGTGGCAGACAGGCTTTGGTCAGGTTTTCGAGCTTTTTAGTCAGTGACATCGGTTCCTCTTTGGGCGTTTTCGGCCGTATCCGCCGAGTACAATAGACGCGCAGATCAAAGATGGTTGTTTTTTCCAATCAAGCGCAATGTCTCTGCGTTTTTCAGCATTCATGGCCGATAGGACACCTGTGACCCAAGATGCCAATTCCAACTCAACAAACACCCAACCAGCAGACGCGCCAAAGCGCCGGAGTGTCTGGACACCCAAACAAAAACTTATCCGATTAGTCTGGGGCACACTCGGTCGTTTGCTCTGGATCACACTACCAGGCGCCCGCTCATCTATCCTTCGGCTGTTCGGCGCGAGAATCGGCAAAGACTGCTCATTAGCGCGCGATGTAGATATCGTGGTGCCTTGGAATATCTGTTTGGGTGATCGGGTCAGTGTCGGGAATCACACAATCCTGTACTCGCTGGGCATGATCACCATCGGGAACGGATGCGTGCTCGATACCAAAGCACACCTGTGTGCAGGCACGCACGATATGACCGACCCACTCTTCCCGCTCGTCCGTCCTCCGATTACCCTCGGCGATGGATGTTTCGTTGGGTTCGACGCATATGTGGGTCCAGATGTGACCCTCGGTTCAGGGACCAAGGTCCACCCACGAACAAGCATCTACCGATCGACTGAACCCAATACCGTTTGGCGAGGCAACCCCGCGAAACTTGTCGAACCAGATCAGATCGCAGAGGTTGACACCCAATGAGCGTGCCCGCATGGAAACAAACATGCTGGCGATTGATTGGTGCTCGAATGTTCCGGTGCTCGCCTCACATTGCGCATCGGTTCCGCCGAAAACTGCTCGGATTCTTTGGTGCACGGGTTCATCACAAAGCAAAGATCCGCAAGACTGCGCGGATAAGCTGTCCCTGGAATCTGACAATGGGTGAGCTCTCGATCATCGGCGATCACGCACTGATTGATTGCCAGGACAAGGTATCACTCGGTGATCGATCTGTCGTTTCCCAGCTCGCGGTGTTGACCACCAAGATGCGAGACGCTTTGAAGGCAGGGCATCCAGAGATCAATCAACCGATCCGCGTTGAAGATGACGCATGGGTCGCTGCGGATACGCTGGTGCTCCCCGGATCGGTGATATCGGTGGGCACGGTTGTTGGGGCAAGGGGATTGATTGAATCTTCGACCACCGAACCTTGGCATATCTGTGTCGGGCATCCGGCAAAGGCGATCAAAGAACGCCCTTACCCCAATAAAGATCTCCAAAGTATTGCAGCTGGGGGGGCGGATTCATGACGGAGGCGCTGCCAACACATCAAGAAAACGAACACGCGTCGAGCCCGCACACATTCAAGAATCGAATGTTGCGGGTGATCTGGGGCATTGTCCAACTGACACTGTTCAGAACGAGCCCTCGGCCATTTCACCGGTGGCGGATTATGTTGCTCAAACTGTTCGGCGCTGATGTCACGATGAAGTCACGCGTATATCCACGGGCAAAGATCTGGGCGCCCTGGAACCTGTCGATGGCAGATTATGCAACCATAGGGGATGATGTCGATTGTTACTGTGTAGAGCGCATCCGTATCGGCGAACGATCAACAATCAGCCAATATACATACTTGTGCGGCGCGACACATGATTACGAGGATAAGGATTTGCCTTTGATTCCCAAGCCCATCACGATTGGTGCGGATGTGTGGATCACCGCGGATGTGTTTGTTGCGCCGGGTGTGACGATTCATGACGGTGTTGTCGTCGGCGCACGATCGAGCGTGTTTCATGATCTTGCGGAGTGGACGGTGTATGCAGGGACACCCGCAAAGCCCATCGGCCCACGAACAATCAAAGATGATCAACGAGGAGTTGAATCATGAGTGTGTCTGTGATGATCATGACGCTCAACGAGGAGAACAATCTCCCTGGTGCGCTGCGGAGTTTGACCTGGTGTGATGATGTGGTGGTATTCGATTCATACTCGACGGATCGAACAACAGAGATCGCAGCAGAAATGGGCGCACGGGTTGTTCAGCGCAAGTTTGATTCGTTTGGTCCTCACCAAACATGGGGACTCAAAGAGATTGACTACAAGCACCGATGGGTGTTTATGCTCGATGCAGACGAGCGGATGACCGACGGGCTCCGCGAGGAGATCGAAAGGATCGCGGCCAAGTGGGAAACCGGTGAGCACACCGAAGAAAAAGACCCCGTCGCGTATTACTGCGGCCGACGCAACTACTTTCGAGGCAAATGGATCAAGCACGCGATGCCCCCAGGCAACAACATGCGGTTCTTTCAGCCTCACCTGATCCGGTTCGAACGCGAGGTGCATCAAGTCCCTGTCGTCGACGGCGAGATCGGGTACATGAAAGGCATGTTCGATCATTTCAACTTTTCCAAAGGGATCGGCGAGTGGATCATCAGGCACAACCGGTATGCAGAAATGGAATCCCACGAGAATATCCGTGCACGCAAAGAGAGTCCGGTTCGATTCATGAATCTCTTCTCGCGTGATCGCAACACCCGTCGGCTTGAGATGAAGAATGTATCACTCAGACTGCCGATGCGCCCGTTGATCAAGTTTGGATACATGTATGTGCTCAAAGGCGGGTTCCTCGATGGCAAAGCCGGGTGGACATACTGCAAACTCCAAGCGATGTATGAATATATGATTGTGCTTAAGGTACGCGAGTTGAACCAACCCGAACTTACCGCTGCGGATCGTGGCGAGTAATGCCCTGCTTGAATCGAGCAATGAAGGTTTATTTATGAAGATTTTACATTTCAAACCAACCATGTCACTCGAAGAAGGTGGTGTTGTCAAAGCGGTGCTTGATCTCTGTGTGATGTCTCAGCACAACAACCAGGTCGGGCTCGCAACCTTTGAGAACTCCAAGACGCTTGATGATTGGAATCAGGATGAGTCAGGCAATGCGTATGTCCGCCTGCACCATATGAGCGGGGGGACAGGTGTTGGTGGCAAGCTTAACAAAGCGCAGATGGATGAGTTCCGCACGATCATCGCAGAGTATGACATCGTGCACCTGCACGCGATGTGGACCACCGCCAACCCACAAGCAGCAGCAATCTGCACCGAAATGGGCAAGCCTTATGTATTGAGTATTCATGGGATGCTCGACGATTGGTGCATGTCGCAGCGGAAACTCAAGAAAGTGATCTACATGAAAACCTGGGGCAGAAACCTGCTCCGCGATGCATCCGCGATTCATTGCACCGCGCAAGCGGAGTTCGAGCAGGCAAGCGCCTGGTTTGAACCCAACAAAGGCAAGGTGGTTTCGCTGCCTTTGGATCTGAGTGAGTTTAAGGATCTCCCTGATACACAACTCGCGTACGATTCGTTTGATGGTCTCGATCGGTCGGTACCTAAAGTCTTGTTCCTGAGCAGGATCAACTATAAAAAGGGCGTCGATCGGCTCATCAAAGCATCCGCACTGCTCACGGGTCAAGGTGTAAAACATCAGCTCGTGATCGCAGGGACAGGCGATGGTTCGTATGTTCAAGAAATGAAATCGCTTGTCAAATCACAAGGGATTGAAGAACAGACTTATTTCCTTGGATTCGCGAGCGGGGATGCGAAGATCGCATTGTTCAGTGCGTGTGAAATATTCGCACTCCCCACGAGCCAAGAGAACTTCGGGTTCGTCCTTTATGAGTCGCTCGCAGCGGGGACAACACTCGTCACCACCAAGGGGGTTGATACCTGGCAAGAACTCGAACAACATGGGCAAGCAACAATCTGCGATCAAGACCCACAAGCGGTCGCCAACGCGATCGAGTCATTGCTTGCAGATCCGCAATCGCTTCAAACGCGTGGTGTTGCGGGTCGAGAGTGGATCTTCGAGCATATGAATCCTGATCGGATTATTGAGCAGTATGAATCGCTATACACGGATGCATGTTCATAGCCCACGATTGAGACGAGGAACGTACAATGGGATCATCAAAGAGCGAGCGAAAACGGGTGCTGTATGTCAATCAGTTTTTTTCGCATTATCGCAGCTCGGTCATCGACGAGTTTCTCCACAAGAGCAATCATGACTTTGTGTTTATGGGCGCGGATCACAGTTTCGGATCTGGGATTGCGCTCGCGGACAATATCCCACCAGAAAAGTTTAAGCGTTCACAAGGATATCGGTTCTGGAAGTTTCTGTTCTGGCCTCGCCCTGTCTTTGCAGCGCTGAACCCACGATATGATGCGTTGGTGTTGCTTGGAAACTCCACCGTTGGTGCGATGTGGCTCGCTGCGATCTTTGGTCGTTTGACAGGCAAAGAAGTGTACTTCTGGACGCATGGATGGGTTCGCAAAGACACCGGGATCAAACGGTTCATCCGCAATACTTTCTATGGTCTGGCAAACGGGCTTCTGCTCTATGGTCACCGATCCAAAATGATCGGGATCGGGGAAGGGTTTGACCCCGATCGACTCCATGTGGTCTATAACGCGCTCGATTGCGAGTCGCAGGACAGCACACGCGCCAAGATTTCTTCTGAAGATCGAGACAAGACCCGAAAAGATCTCTTTGGTGAACACGCATCGAACCCGACGATCATTAACATCACACGATTGCACCATTATAAAAAGCTTGACATGCTCATCGACGCTGCGGCGATCCTCAAAGATCGTGGACACCCGGTCAATATCTTGATTGTTGGGGACGGGCCGCACAAATCAGAGCTTGAGCAGCTTGCTGATGACAAAGAGGTCTCTGCGGTATTCACCGGCGCGCTCTACGATGAGCTTGAAATCGGACAGATGCTCAACGCATCAGATGTCGCAGTGATGCCAGGTCCTGTCGGACTCTTAGTCATGCATGCGCTTGCCTACGGCGTACCCGTCATCACGAACGACCATTTCGATCGTCAAATGCCCGAGTTTGAAGCAATCGTTCCGGGTGTAACCGGTGGGTTCTTTGAAAATGACAATGTTGATGCGCTCGCGGACTGTATCCAGACATTTTTTGCAGACTCCTCCTCCCACGAAGAGCGGTACGCAAGGTCCAGAGAGATTATCGAGCGATTCTACAACCCCACTTCTCAACGACGATTGATCGATCGAGCATTGAGCGGTGAGAAGGCGGATGATCTCGCAAATGCGGTTATCTGTCAGATAAAGGACTGAGCTTGGTCTGATTGGTAGGTATTTCCAGATTGAGCGAACTTGTAGACTCAGTGCGCGTACACAAAGGTGTGATTCGGTTGAATCAAGGCATGATTCGAACCAGCATTTGCTCCTCAGACCTTGAGCGAGGACTAGACTGGGTGCGGCACCAAAATGCTAAGAACATTCATGGGTGTCGACTCATGATGGTCAGTAAATGAGCCGATAATTTCGTTACTCTTCGTGAATTCGGAGGGAAATCCGTTTCACAATCGATCCCAAGATCACAGGAATTGAACCGACACTCCGACGCACAGACATGCTTTTTTTACTCTCAATCATCTTGTTCATTTCTGCGTGCATTTTGGGTGGCGTGATTTTGTCCGATGCTGCGAAGCAAAAAACCGAGCTGATGTCGATGCGGAACCTGTTTCTCGCAGGATTGATTGTCTTTCAGTTCACCTCAGGCATTATCGCATTTACGGTGACTGATCATAACAATCCTTACGCGATCTCAGACAAAACAGGTCCTGGTATCAAATACACGATCATGCTCTTGCTCTTTACGCTTGGGTATATGTTGATCTATCGATCCGGGGTGGTCTCGAACCAGATTGTTAAGCGGATCAACCGCAAGCAGGTTTATGTGACTTGGCCCAAGCTCTGTATGCTTGCGATTAGTTTCTTCTTTCTCGGAGTGTTCTGCCGACTTGTGCTTGTGTATGTACCTTACTTTGGGATTTATCTCTACTTGTTCGGTGCATCGTTCTTCGCGTTGGCGACCGGACTGGCAGCATGGGCATGGGTCCCCCGATTGTGGAACCCGATCCCGATGCTTGTTGCGGGCTTTGTGGTCTTGGGGGGTCTGGGTGTGCTCTTCACGGATTCCTTCGGCCGACGCGACATGCTTGGTATTGTTGTCGCGTTCGTGTGGGGCGCTTACTACAGCACCTGGCGATACATGAACTACAAAAAGCTGGTGCTCCGATTTGGAACAACAGTGACGATCGGGGTGATCTTCCTCGCAGCATTTACTTCAACTCGACATGAGTTTGGTATCGGTGTCGAATCCCTCAGCACCCGCGTGACCGCGCTCGCACAGGCGGATTTGCTTCAGGGTGTCATGGACTTGTTCTCTGGTCAGGGCGCTGCTGCGGATAGTTTGTACTTCATTGATACACGTCCAGAACCATTTGAGTACGACACGCTCCATTCGGTCAAGCTGTTCTTGGTGCTTCCGATCCCGCGTTCGATGTGGATGGAAAAACCCGACGCGCTCGGGATTACCTCGGTTCAAGAGATTGATCACTCGGACAAACCGCCGGGGTGGAACATCGGTCCTGGGCTCGTTGGTCACTTTGCCAACGACAACCCATTCCTTGCGCTGCCTTTATACACGATTATTCTGGCGATCGCGTTCAGCTTTGCAGACGGGTTGCTCAACAAGTTTACCTACGACCCGTTTATCGTGCTCCCGATGGGTGTAGCGCTCGGACAGGTTATCGCGATCCCGCGCGGGGAACTGGGGAACTTCTGCGCGACGACAACACTCTATATCTTTGGTGGCTGGGTCATGATGCAGGTTGTTGCACGGGTGCTACAGTTTGTGAGTCCAGGGTCATCAATGTATATTGATGATGCAGGTTCCGATGGAAACTGGGGCGAAGAAGATCAGAGTTGGCAAGATTCAGGGTATCAAGATTACAGCGACGATCAGACGCATGAGTCTGCATACGAATCCTGAGTGCGACTTCAATAAGGCGAGTCTTGATGTCCGAAGCGAAGAAACAATCTGTCCGGATCATCGGCAACTACGCTCGCCTGCTCTTCACGCTTGCGCTGGGTATCGCGGTTGTTCCTCTGACACTCCGTTGGCTCGGGGATGCATCGTTCGGGATCATTACCTTGATGGGTGCCAATATCGGGATGGCTGCGATCTTTCGCCAGATCATCCAGAACTCGCTCGTCCGTGAACTCGGAAGCGCGTACCACTCAGATGAAGAAACTTTTCGTAGATCATACGGTTCTATATGCATGATCGCGATCGTGTGTGCGCTGCTCTCGATTGTGACTTTCGGGATCGTCTTCGCGCTGATCCCGCTCTTTGAACTTCCTGAAAACTTCACCGGCCCGGCGCGATGGTTTGTCTTCGGGCAAGGGATCTATACCGTTGCGATGGTGATCCTTGCGCCGATGCTCAGTATGTATCTGGTCAAAGAAAACTTTATCGGGTACAACATCTGGTTTATCGGCGTGCGCGCAAGCAATATCATCTCGGTCTTGATCTTGGGGTATGTGTTTGTGATTGATGACCCTGCGCTCGGTCTCACACTTCACGGGATCACCTGGGGGTGCCTTGCTGCAATCGGGATGCTTATCGCATCATGGATCATGATCGCAAAAGATTCTCGGCTCAAGTTTTCGACCAAGGGCGGGGACAAAGAAGCACGAAAACAAGTCCTCTCAACATTCTCATGGAACACAGGCGTTCAGATTGCGATTAATCTACACGAACAAATCCCTCAGTTGTTGCTCAATCTTTTCTACGGCACAATCGCAAACGCTGCATGGGGAATCGGATATCGGTTCGTCGCGTACATTCGCATGTGCACAACAGGCGTGCAGTTCGGGTCCGACGCGGTCAGCGCCAGGATGGCGTCAGGGGATGATGCGGAAGGGTCTCGCAAACAACTCCAACGATTGATTACCGTGCAGACCAAGCTTACCGCGATGATCGCGATCCCCGCGTCGATCGTTGTGTTTGTGTATGTTTGGCCGATCTTTGATATCTGGGTTGGGACTTCTCTTGAGGACTACAACACAGTCATGCCCATCGCGGTCTACATGTCGCGGATCATGGCGTTTGCGATTGTCGCTCGTTCAATCTCTGAGTCGTGGATGTTTATCCTCTACGGCGCTGGTTTTATCAAGGTCTACGCGCCCTGGATTATCCTCGGTGGAATCATCGCGCCGGTCACTTCAATTATACTGATGAATACGCTTCCTCAACATCTGATTATCTACGCTCCGCCTTCAATGTTCGCGTTCGTCTTTGTGGTCATCCATCTCTTTGGATTGCCGATCATCGCGGGGAAGTGTTTGAACATTCGTGGTTCTGCATTACTCATCGCGTTGATTCGCCCGCTGCTCGCAGGGATAATCGCTCTTGTCTGTTCGGTCGGATTACTCTACGCGGGTGGGCGTGTTTCAGATCTTGGGTTTACTGGTCTTATTGATGCATCCCGAGGCGAACTCATTGATTGGAAATGGATGCTCGCGTCGTTGTTCACCTTTGGATTCGTCTACACAATCAACAGCGCCGTGTTTGTGCTCGATACCAATGATCGTCAAAGGCTGCTCGGAGCGGTTCGAGCACGCATCGGCAAACGCTCGTAACCCGCGTCTTTATTCGAGCTCAAGATCGACGACCACTCCGCGGTGATCGCTCCCGATCAGGTCAAAGTCGCTCCATGCGACTGGTTTGATTTTTCCATGCGTCCAGACATCGTCGAGTTGGATCTGCAATGGAGTGGGTACCCAGGTGTTGGCAGGGAAACTCCCGCCTACACGCAAGACGGGTTTGCTCATCGACAAGCCCGCATCGCGCATTGTGCTTGCGCGCGTTTGTGCAGGACCTGCATTGAGATCCGCGCCGATGATGATTGGGGTTGCGTTGCCGGTCTGTGCAATCAACTCTTTAATTCGGAGTCCCTGCGATTCGATCGCGAGGTTCCCTTCTTGCCATCGGTTTTTGTTTCTAGGTGATAACGGATGTGCGAGACCCATGATCACTTCCCCCGCGGGGAGTTGAATGGTTGCATACAGATGATTCTGCGTGAGATTGATTGTGTCTGACGGCGCGATGTGTTGAATCGGCCAGCGGGAGATGATAATTCCCGGAGAGGTTTCATTTTCAACCCAGAACCGATGGATCCAGTTTGGATACGCTGTCATTTCAAGATATCCATCAAACCGGACCGCCCTGCTGAGTTCGGGGGAGACTTCGTTGAGCACCACCACATCGGCGCCCATCGCGAACATTGATTTGAGATCCTCTTTCCAATGCGTATTGACCGGATGGATATTGCTCGTGATCACACGGATCACAGTGTCAGGCTTCTGATTAATCTGCACATCAGGCAAGGTAAAGATTCGCTTTGTACACACTGGGTACATCGCGATGCTGACAAAGAACAATCCAACTACTGCGAATCTCCATGCCTTCAATCTGCGAACAACCATAACGAGTAGTACATATCCGAGCGTACACCATCCCCAGAGCATCTGGTGTGATACGAGCACATCGAGCACATAGACCTTGGGCGCGATGATCCACATCGAGCACATGAACCCCGCGATGATCAAGATCGTCCACGCGAGGAAAGAACCGATGCGTGATCCCCTGGATTGCGATGGTTCAGATGATGCAGGTTGTTCGTCGTTCATGATCTCTTTATCGTGCTAATCGTAAGTGCAGATACACACTGGTCATAAAAAAACGGCCAACCCGTAATGGATTGGCCGTTTGTGTGTGGCTGAAAATTCAACGAATCAACAGAGGTTTACATGTTGTCGAGGTACATGTAGCTCGCATCGATCGCCTTGCTCACGCGATGTGAGATTTCTTCGAGATGCGCCAGTGAGTACGCATCAAGATTGCCGCTCGATTCAAGCGTTGTGTCAACATGCTTCTTGATTGAACGAAGATGCATCATTGAAAGCATTTTGACAGGCTTCGCTGATGAGTTGAACCCGCTTGTCGCGAAGGACATACTGATCAAACGATCGAGATGCTCCCGCTGAAGGTTTCGACGAAGCGATGAAATCATCGGCTTGCGGGTCGTGTACTTCTTGGTCGTCTTCTCGCCAACTTCGGACCAGATGGATTCGGTAACCGATTCCATGAGTTCTGCAAGTGTCAATGCGTCTTCGTTCTCAGGTACAAACAACTCGTAGTCATAGACACGCTGAACAGTTTGTGGATTGAGCAACATGGTCAACGCGGACGCCTGCATACCCATCACGCGATCATGGATCGGCATTGCTGCATCTGCAAAGACGCTGTTGATGTCATCCCACCACTTATCAACAGTGGTGTGCGTGAGCAACTCAGGTGTAATACCAAACGCTTCGTCATAGAATGAGTTTTCGATTACGAACTGCATCGCAGCGCGTTGGCGTTCTGCCGGCACCACTTCGATCGGTGCCCGGCTGCCCGGATCACCTTTCTTGTCGCGGTACACATACGCTGATCCGATCCAGTTACCCATCATCGACAAACTCTGCATCTGCGTGTTGAGCGAGATGAGGTAACCTCTTCGGGCGCGTGACCATGATTCGCCATCTTTGACAAACTTGTCAGTCAATCCGCTGCGGATCACTTCAACAAGCTCCATCTGACTATTTGCATAGTCCAATGGGTCTTCAGACAAGTCGTACCGACGAGCACGCGGGTCAGGACCAAAGGTGTCTTCGTCTGTCGCGTATGCGAGTTCGGGTTCTGCAACGCGTGAGAGTACTTTCTCAAGATCGCCGCTGCCGTAACCATACTCGATTGCCCAGTAATCGTAAGGACCGATTCCGTCTGAGGAGTAGTTCCCTTGAACTTCACCTGAGCTTGGCATGCGAATGTTGATGCCGTTGTAGTCCATTACGGATGATGACCAAGGCTTGACATCTTTCATCTCTTCGGAGTTGATGGTGTCAAGGCTGTATGCGCTTGAGCCCTTAAAGTTGTGACGCAGTCCGAGGGTATGACCCACTTCGTGCGCAACAAGTTCTGCGAGCATCGGACCGACGAACCATTCTGGAACACCATCGATCAGGTCGCCCTGATCTTTCTTTGGTGTTGCTTTGCCTTCGTCTGCAGCGACTTCTTCTTCAGCTTCTTCCTCTGGTTCTGGCTCTTCAGATTTCTCGAGAAGTGCAAGGTACTCAGGCGGAATCATCGCACGCAGACCCGGGTTTTCTTCGAGTTGCTTAAGGATCATTTCGAGCGTTTCTTCGTCAATCTCAGGCTCGTCGGATGCTGTAGAGATTCCTACAGCACTCGCTGCTTCGAGATTGGTCGCGAACATTTCGATCATGCTCAGATACATCCGCATATTGGCAAGGTCGAGTGCTTTGCCTGTCGCAGCCATACACATGCCTGAGACCTGGGATGATCTGCCGCTCAGACCGTCGAACTCTTGGGTTCCGATCATGTTTGCGCCTGGGATAAACCCGTCAGCATTCATCGTTGCATTGTTCAGCGCCGTGTCATGCATGACCGCGTTGCGAGCTTGGCGCTCGATCAGGATCTGTTCGCGCTGTGCAGGTGATGCCAAACGCAAACGAGGGTCCCACTTTGGATTCTCTTCGAGCCATTGCAAAGTCGCCGGTGAGTAACCTTCAGTCGCCATAGTGCCAAGCAGGTCTTCCCAGCGGTAAGTGAACACGCGTGCCCACCCGTCGGTCAATACAACATCCGCATCAAGGATCTGTCCTGTCATTGGGTTCACCCGTGATGGACCGATCGCGGTTGCGACATCGTTGGATATCCAACGGATGAAGTTGTAGCGCACATCTTCTGGATCTTTATCCATGTTGATGCCGCTGGCTTTGTCTTGGTACTGAACCTGGATGGCGCCTTCAATCCCGATCGCGCGGTACGCATCGTTCCAGCTCTCAACGCCTTGGCGTACCCAACGACGGTACCGGATCGGCACGGTGTGCTCGATGTAGTACACGATTGGTTCCTTCGGAGGCGACAAAGTTAGCTTTGGATCTGCTTTCTCAACATGCCAGCGGTTGATCATGCGGATGTTTTTTTCCTTCGCATCGTACTTACCAAGATCGGTATAGTTGGTGACGAAGTATCCGACGCGCTGGTCTGCCATGCGGGGTTTGAATCCGCGAGTGCCTTGGATGTGTGAGATGGAGTAATGGAACTTCTTCATTGTTCCGCCCATCACAGGACCTTCAAACTCAATCTCGATGTTCTGTGGGAACGCTTTGATTGAATCAACAGTGGTTAGACTGCTGTTGAGTCCGCGTGCGGAGCCGCCGAAGAAGTTGCTCGCTTTGCCGACAAGCAGTGAGTCCATATCGATGACTGGTTGACCCGTTGGTCCAGTCGCCAAGATGGGGACATCAAGAATCACCCGATCAGTAAATACTGTTTCAACCGAGTCCTTGGATTCTTGATCACCTGTTGAACGCACCGCGATCTGAGGCTGGATAAGAGCCAAGCGATTGCCGATCCGTTTCCACTTGGTGTACAGATCACCAGATTGCAAACCCGCAAAGATCTCTCCGCCCGCGACAGTCATCGCGAAGAAGTGATTTTGTTTTTCGTACCCGCGTGGGAGTTCTGCGAGAACCTGATTGGTTTTTCTGTTGACATATAACCCATAGAAGGAGTTGCCGTCAGCTGTTGAAACAACCTTGGTGAAGTCCTTTGAGACATCCTTCCAAGATTTGAGTCCGTCTTTGGATGGGGCGCTGCTCGCGCCTCCACGAGCAGCCATCGCGGCCATTGCTGCAAAGTCGATGCCTTCTTCAGGAGATGCTGAAGTTGCTGGTTCATCGAGCGAGCCTTGAGCGATTGCCGATCCGGTTGCGAGTGCAGAGATGCCCACCATGGCGCCCGCAATGCTTGTTAATGTTCTTGTTCCCCAACGCATAGTCTGGGGTTTGAACTGATCCCTATTCATTTTCATGTACTCCGTTCGAAGGTCAACATTTCAGTCACACATATGTCCGGCGCAGCTTTCGTCACGCCAGGGCCCGCCTGCTATCAAGCATTCGGACAGTTGTCAGGGGCAGCTTCATCCCACATACGCGTCATGGGGGACAAAGAGATACCACCAGTTTCGGGTGAATACCCGGTTTATCAGGCTCTGTATCGTCCAGAGAAGGATCCGAGCCCAATATCGGAATGGCCTGGAGCGCAGGAAATGCGCAAAGCCTTACATGCAAGAATTACCATACCAAGGGCAAAAAGATTCAAGAATTCACAGAAAATGAACCAGTTAATCAATGAATCCAGATCACAATCACCGTAGTCGCGACGAAAATAAGCCCTGTCAGACGGACCATATTGTCTCTGAGCGCTAAATCAGTTGGATCGTCATATCGGCCACGCATTAATAAAGTGATCGTTCTGAGCAGCGCAAGCATCGCGGGCGCCACAGTAATCCAGAGTAGATTCAATCCGAAACCACCATCTAGACTGCCCTGTCTAGTGACAAAGGTGTGCAGGTACTCGACCTCTTGGCTTTGAACATAACCGGTGTATGTTAAAAGAGTTGCAACTCCGGATACCACCACAAACATGCGGAGCATTTGGTCGGTGTAGTGTTGTTGAACATCACGAACCGCGGTCGCGTCTTCGTCAGATCCCATGTGCCGACGCTCACCGAGTCGTTTGCCAAATGCGAGGAACATACTCAGAAACAGGGTCGCATTAAGCAACCAGGTCGAAGGGGTGACCCCTACCGCTGCACAACCACCGAGTACGCGAATCACAAATCCAGAAGAAAGCGAGAGGACATCGACGATCACGATGTGCTTAAGTCCTGCCGAATAGAGCATGACATTGATGATATAGAGAATGATCAACCCAAGAACCCAAATCCGCAGCTCCCCAGATACTCCAAAGACACACGCCATACCCGTGATGAGTAATCCGATGCCGAAAATCTTCGCGATCCCCGTGGGAACCTGCCCGCATGCGAGCGGTCGGCGTTTTTTGCGAGGATGAGCACGATCGCGCTGGACATCCGCTAGATCATTAAACACATAGCATCCGGACGCTGCGAAACAGAATCCAAAGAAGGTAAGTCCAACTGCCAACGCGAGTTCCACGCGAGGCATATCCTGGAGTTTACCATCTGCAATCGCAAAGAGCGGACCAATGAGCACAAAGATGCCTTTGGACCATTGGTGCGGGCGTGCGAGTCGAATCAACCCAGAGAGGAGATTACCGACAGGCTCGGTATCTGATACAAGATCAGAATCAGGATGAGATGGTTGATAATTGGACATAATATTCATCTGAACATCGACATAACGCCTGCTCTGGCTCAACAGTTCGCACAAATCCGCGAGAGATCGTCAGAGTTATGGAAAAGAAGTCCTGGTTGATTGCTCGAAACAACGAACCGGCACCGGATTGAGCCGATAGAAGTGGTCCATGCTCCGAGATACGCAAAGCAGACAATTCGACCAAGATATCAATAACCAAGGGGTGACAACCCGTATCAAGGTTCAATCGATCCTGATCGCGTTGGTTCTTTGCATCCTCGCGAGTTGGCCGATCATACTGTCCGGCAATCACAGCGGCCGGGGCGCATGGGATGACTACCAATATCATTGGGTCGCGATCACAGAGTTCGCAGACCAACTCCCCAATCCGGATATCTCCGATTACGCATCCGCAACAACACCTGGGTATCACCTTGTCCTTGCGGTATTTGTCAAAGCAGGTGTCGGACACATGGGCGCTCAGCTCATCGCGAGTGTGTGGACACTCGGATTGGTCGGGCTTCTGGTTTGGGTCTTGAGCGCACGGTTCGGAAGAGTTGCAGCGTTGGTCGCGCTCCCCATGATCGCATCGATGTATGTCTTGTACCCTGGGATCTGGTTGCTACCCGACAACGCGGGATGGTTTGGTGTGCTTGGGATTCTGCTCTTGAGTCTGCGTCCAAATCCAACTTGGAAAACATGGGCGCTCTCGGGATTGATTCTGTGCGCACTCATCTTGTTTCGACAGGTCCATATCTGGATCGCAGCAACGATCTGGTTGAGCGCATGGATCGGATCGTCAACCCAGATACCGACTACGGTTTCAACCTTGTTTTCAAGTCTATTCGATCGTACCGGGCGTTCGTTCATCGCGCTTGCATGCACCATTCCCGCGTTTACTGCACTCTTCTTTTTTCTGAGTATCTGGGATGGGTTGGTGCCTCCAACATTTCAGAATCAACACCAAGGACCGAACCTCGTGACGCCTGGGTTTATCCTGACACAACTCTCAATCCTGAGTGTGTTCTACATCCCGTTGCTCTATCCAAAGCTCAAAGAAACATGGAACCATCATTGGGGCTGGATCCTGTTCGCGGTTCTCGTCGGCATCGTTCTGGGGATGGTTCCTGAATCTTCATATTCCGTCGAAGCAGGTCGGTACAGCGGGTGGTGGAGCATCATCAATAAGATTCCAACGATCGCGGACCGATCCCCTGTGATTTTGCTCGGTTCAATCGCGGGCGCTGTCGCACTCGTCGTGTGGTTGAGCTTTGTCGATCGACGAGATATCTGGATCTGGATCGGGACACTCGTTGCGTTTGTTCTGGCGCAAAGTGCAAACCATGCGAGCTGGCAACGATATCACGAGCCGATGCTCCTGATCATGATCCTGCTGATTCTTGCGCGATCATCGACGATTCAACGATCAACCCGTTGGGTGATTCTCGGATCGGTCCTCCTTGCGGGGATGTTCGCGATGTTGACTGTATCCTCACTGATTGGCGCTGATCCGGTTGAGACACAGGCTCAACTGTCTGGTTTACCCTGAATTCTGCTTGAATCTTGATGATCAGATGACCTCTTGGCGCAGGGTTGCGTACAAAAGAGGTTAATTCGATCCCAATTCAGGGTCAATACACCGGCTTTGTTTGCCGATGAACGGGTAGGGTTCCAACAATACGAACCGAGACATCAAACCAACGCGTCCGCGTTGGTTATTGAACGAAACACACGAGCGGGAAGACTCCAACCATGAGCGATACCAAACGCGCACTCATCACCGGCATCACCGGACAAGACGGTTCATACCTTGCCGAGTTTTTGCTCGCCAAAGGCTACGAAGTTCACGGCATGATCCGTCGAGCATCATCGTTCAATACCGAACGCCTCGATGATATCTATCAAGATCCACATCTCGACGGCGCGAGACTCAAACTCCATTATGGTGATCTCTGCGACGCGAACAACATCAACAAGATCATTGATACGGTTAAACCTCACGAGGTGTACAACCTGGGCGCTCAATCACATGTCCGCGTGTCTTTTGATATGCCGATCTATACCGCAGATACAGTCGGTATGGGGGCGCTGCGTTTGCTCGAAGCGATCCGCGATTTCCAAGATAAATCAGGTCAACAGGTTCGGTACTACCAAGCATCTTCATCGGAGATGTACGGCAAAGTGCTCGAAGTCCCTCAGTCAGAATCAACCCCGTTCTGGCCTCGCTCACCATATTCATGTGCCAAGGTCATGGCTCACTGGGCAACCGTCAACTTCCGCGAATCCTACGGCATGCACGCATCGTGTGGGATCTTGTTCAACCATGAATCGCCTCGCCGGGGTGAAACATTCGTAACACGCAAGATCACCCGCGCAGTCGGCCGCATCAAACTCGGTATGCAAGACAAGGTGTACCTTGGCAATCTCGATGCAAAGCGAGACTGGGGTTTCGCGGGTGACTATGTCAAGATGATGTGGATGATGCTGCAGATGCCTGAAGCAGATGACTATGTCGTCGCAACAGGACGCACCATTTCAGTACGCGAGTTCGCAGAAATGGCATTCAACTCGGTTGGTTTGAACTTTGATGATCATGTCGAGTTTGATCCACGCTACTTGCGTCCTGCGGAAGTTGATCTGCTCTTGGGCGATCCAACCAAGGCAAAGGAAAAACTCGGTTGGGTTCCTGAAACAACCGTCGAAGAACTCGCCAAGATGATGGTCGAGCACGACATGGAACTCGCATCACGCGAGAAGACACTCAAGGACGCGGGGCACAAACTCCCGGAGTTTACAGGCCACGACCAGTAAACAGTATTGAAATAGACTCAATGAAAAGCCCCGACGAAATGGTCGGGGCTTTTCGATGTGTGTGTCGATTTGATTACTTAATCTGCGCTGACTGCAGAAGCAGGCTCGGGCATTTCTACCGGAGTGGCATTGGGGATGTAAGGCGGTGTTGTACCGGTCTGCTGGTAGTAGAGTTCTGGGTCCATGCCCGCAGGCACCGGGCTCAACGTGAGCGCGGATTCTGGGTTTGGATTGAAGACGACAATCTGGAAGTTGTCTTGGATTGCAACATTGCCCGAGTTGATGTCCCAGATTTTGACAACAATGTTTCCACTGATCACATTGGTGGTTGCAACATGTGGTTCGCTCGTATCCACGACCGTGACAAGTATGGTATGGGAACTAAAACTGATTGCTTGGTCACTCAGTGAAACCTCATACTGATTGAGCCCTGCGTTCCACACCACACCAATGTTTGCAGTAGCAGAAGCAACAGTGCCATTCGAATTTACAAAGCCGTAACCGACTGGGGCCATCGGGGAAGGAGAAAAACTATAATCTTGGGTTGCGATTCCGTTGTTCACATGAAGGTCGCCGTTAAAAATTCCTGCGTAATCACCTTGCGCAAGGAAGGCAGATTTTCCAGCTGCATTGTTCGTCGCATAAACAGCAGCTGAGTCCGGTGAACCACCAACCGCAACCTCTGCTAAAATCGCGCCTTGTCCATCCGGAGAGTTGTTGTACCCAACAAGACTGAATCGATCAGCAACAGACACAAGACCAAGCCGCGTATCTAAATCATTGAAGAGCGCGGTTTGATCAAAGAAGCCCTCTGCGAACGGGTTATCGCCTTCGACCAATAGTGCAGGGGCGCCAACGTTTGAAGAAAACAATCGTAAGGCTGTGCCTTCATTCACCGAAAGATCCATCGCGGTATCTGTGGCACTGTATCCAGTGAGTGATTCGGTGTACGGGAAAGTCAGCCGATGCGCGACTTGTGCGACATTTGCGTGTGGTGCTGAAGTCAAGAGTGTGCGTGGGGTGAGCGCGGTGTATCCGCCGCCGCCATTAGGGCGGACTTCGATCTGGAGATACTTTTCGATGCTTGCGAACTCGGTCCAGATCGCGGGGTCGAACTCAAGATCGACAGTGAATAGCCCGTCAACAACCGCGATGCCGATATAGGTCACCGGCGAGTTGATCTGCACACCCGACGATGAGAACAACGAGAAACGCATGTCGTATGTTCCATCAGCAGGCGCACCGTTGTCGTTGAGTGTTCCTTGATAACTAAATGAGTACCCGAGTTGAGCATCTATTCCGCGCGACCCGGATTGGGCAAACAATGGCGAAGCACTTAAACAAAGTGTGGATACAAGTACTGTTGCGAGCAGACGATTCGTTTTCATAATTCCCTCTTCTTTATTGAATATATCGTACAAACTCTGCTTGAGTTACACTATCAAACAGCATCGCCGATTCATTGTCATGAGTATATCGGGCTCTGTGTGAATCACAAGGATTTGTTGTGTGAAGTTAATGCTTCAAATCAAGTATCTGCATCCAATGTTCTGAGCTGCCGATCTTTGATGTATTCTCGATGGAATATCCAACGGGCTTCACATTTGGTCCGGTGAGCGACAAGTCAATGTGCCAATCCGCAAGTTTAAAAGGTTGACGAGCAATCTTTGACTTAATCTTTGGACGCCAGCTGCTCGTGCGACCATATCCAACCGCTTGGTACGCATCGGTCATGTTCTCAGCGAGTGATCCGATCGAATGAGAACCTGAAGGCGTGTTGAAATCTCCAATGATCACATCAGGTTCAGTGAAATCTTGATCGGTTTCAACCCGTGACCAAACGGTGCGTTTGCCGTCGGGTGTTATCTTGACAAACTCTGTGCCGTCCCATTGTGAAATGGAGTTGGCAACTTGTTGCATGGAGTTCATTCGCCAGAGAGAAGGATCCGATGGCAAATCGACGAACCAGATCACGAGCGATTCTTTGGGTGAATCTGTTTCTGAAAGATCGAGCTCAACAAGTACGATCCATCCGAAGTCACTCCCCCGCTTGAAAACAGATTCTTGATCGCGTCTAGTCCCAGATGTCACGGTTGCGGTGCGGAGTATCGGAAACCGTGATGCGATGAATGCATCGCCTGTAATTCGGAAGTGTCCAGGGTTGCCATTGATTTGGAAACCCTTGGTCACCATATGAGATTCTGCTGCGGGAGATAATGGCGCCAGTGATTCGAGCAAAGTCCTTCGGCCATTCCCCCACTGGGAGTTGGCAACCAGCACAACATCTGCATCAAGTTCGATAGCGCGTTGTCCCAGCGCCGCTTGATCTGCTTTAAATCCTGCCTGGTTCCAGTGCACAATACGGATGGCATCATCGGGTACCGGGGATCGAACAACAGATCGGTGAAGGTGCCAAACCCCGAAGAATAGATAGCCGGTGCATCCGATACACATGAGCAACAACACCGGACGCATCATCAATCCGCTTGGTCTGCGAGATGAAATCGCGAGCACACCAGAACACACAAGCATGAACCACGCTCCACCGATCATCCAGATCGAAGGCATCCACCAAAGATACTGTGACCAACTGTACTGATCGGTGAGTATTCGTCCAGTGATCCAGAGTCCGAGCGTGAAGATCCCAATAAAAGCGCAGAGCTTGGCGCATTTGGGGAGCAATCGCCGGCGAAGCCAGCTAATCAACCCGCTCGGCTGAGATGATGAACCAGATGTTCGGGAATCGGTCATTGAGTCCTCTCCAGACAATTATGCACAACCCATTGTATCGGCTCTATTATTCGGCTCACAAGAATAGACCATCCAAAGAGGATTCAAATATGTCAGTCAACTGGTCCAACCAACGCATCATCATCACCGGCGGGTCCGGGTTCCTCGGCCGACACATCGTCGAAGGACTCCACGCACGCGGGGTCGATGACAACCAAATCTTTATCCCGCGTTCTGCGAACTACGACCTGACTGAAAAAGACGCATGTGTGAGTCTCTACAACGATTGTTTCGGTAAAGACAAAGCAACGATGATCATCCACCTTGCTGCAGAAGTTGGTGGGATCGGCGCGAACATGAAAAACCCCGGCCGATACTTCTACGCCAACATGGCGATGGCGCTCCACCTCATCGAACAAGCACGCGTCGACGGACTCATCGAACGCGACGGCAAGTTCATCCAAACCGGAACCATCTGCGCCTATCCAAACATGACACCGATCCCATTCAAAGAAGAAAACCTCTGGAATGGATACCCAGAAGTCACCAACGCGCCCTATGGAGTTGCCAAGAAAGCCGCGTGGCAGATGCTCGATGCGTACAAACTTCAGTACGGCTTGAAGTCCTCGTTCGTCCTCCCAGTCAACCTCTACGGTCCATGGGACAACTTCAATCTTGACTCATCACATGTCATCCCCGCATTGATCCGCAAATGTGTCGAAGCTCTTGATCGCGGCGATGAGTTCCTTCCTGTCTGGGGGACAGGGAGTGCAAGCCGCGAGTTCTTGTACATCGACGACTGCGCCGACGGGCTCTTAACCGCTGCAGAGAAGATGGACGACCCAACCCCGATCAACCTGGGAACGAACATGGAGATCACGATCAAAGATCTCGTCAACATGATCGCCAAGCTCACCGGGTTCGCGAGCGAAGACACGATCGCAGACAAAATCAAATGGGACTCCACCAAACCCGACGGCCAACCCCGCCGATGCCTCGATGTGCAAAGGGCGAAAGACCTGATGGGCTGGGAAGCAAAGGTCGGATTTGAAGAGGGTATGAAGCGGACAATCGAGTGGTTCAAGAATCATCGCAATGATACAGAAGCAAGGATGTAAGTCGAGTTGGTTTGAGATCCAATGATATTGGAGGTGTTGAATGGTTCGTATATTCCTTTGTGTGATTGTACTTTGTATTTCTTCGTTGCCTGTTGCAGCCGGCGAAACTCCCGAGTTGCTCTGTCTCTCGGGCGAAACAGTGAATGAGATATTCTCGAGTCGTCTTCGAAAATCAGGGCGAAATTTCCTCGTGATCGTTGGAGAGGGGGCATACAAGAGTGGTATCGATGCGGATACTTGGGAGAGATCAATTTGGAACGATCCAGAGTTCGCGCAGTATCTCAAAGAGAAAAAACTCTCAGTCACATATATGGATGGCGAGTCAGATCCAGCGTTTTTCTCAACGCTTGAAATTTCATCGATCCCCACAATTTTCTATTTTCAGCACGGTGAGGTCCGGTCACGCCGATCTGGATTGGTTCCTGCAAGCGAAGAGTCGCGCAAGAGCATGATTGAGTGGATTAATGCAATAGGTTCAGGGATAACCCCTGTAGAATCTGCATACGCCGCAGTAGATGCTGATCCAGAGAATGTTGAGCTTCGGATAAAACTCAGGAGTGAGCTCTGGAAAGAGAGGCGTGATACAGAAATGCTTGTTCAAAAATGCTGGATGCTCGATCACAATAATTTAGCATACGAATATACTGCCAAAGAGTATTTGGCAAATTATGACGAACAACTAAGCGAGAATGAGTATCGGGCTGGAGTGCTCTGGACTGTGATGTCAATGCGAGACAACCTCGGTCTCTATCGACGAGAATCAAGTTATCAACCAACAACAGATGCTTGGGCGGACCGTATTTCTATGGTAGAGTTTGCAGAAAGAAATCCTTGGCGAGACCTAGGCTCTCGGCAAAGAAAACAGATCGCCCAGGTGAAACCTCTATTGGGTCTTCGTAATGCTCTTGAATCGCGTCGTGATAATAAAACAGCCACAGAGCGTGATTTGTTTATTCTCATGGCACTTACCTCTGAGGGCGACGAATCCCGAGCGTTGGCCGAGAAATATAAACCGTATTTTAAGTGAGTATTGGCAATGACCACCCTCCCCCCACATCTCCAGTCCCGCCTTGACCGCGAACTCGATGAGGGAGAGGCTGTCAGTTGGGTCGCGCAGCCGATCGCTTCGAACCTCCGCAAGCAGGCAATGAGTTCTTGGTTGTGGATGTTGATTATTGTCCTGTTTTTCGACATCATGTTTGGATTGATCGTATGGGTTGAGTATCAGACTCCTGCTCATCAACGCGAAGAGAGTATCGGCGCATTGCTTGCGATGCCGGCAATCATCACAGCACTCTGGGTTGTCGCCTATCCCGTAATATTGATCTGGGCAAAGCGTGCTGCAGAGAACACGATCTATGCGATTACCGATACCCGAGCCCTTATCATTGTTGTGCATCGCGACAAGTCGATCACCGAGCGCGACTATCGCGGCGATGAGCTTATTCATCTTGCACGCAAGGAATACCCCGATGGTAGCGGCACCCTCACCTTTGAGAGTGCTCGCGGTGCGGGTGCGTCGTCGCAAACAGCAACCCGCCACAAGTTTCATGGGATTCAAGATGTCATCCAAGTAGAACGCATGCTGCGCAAACAGTTCGGGGATAGCTGACTACCATTACGCATGGAACCTGAACGGAAAATCCGATTCTGCGTGAACAATCCACGCAACCTTGCCGAGCGCAATGACCTGATCGCGCGTGAGTTTGTGAATCGAGATTGTCTGGGCAACTGCACACGGTGCTATGAAACCCGGTTCCTCGAAATCGATAACCGAAATATCGAAGGCGAATCATACGATGAGATTCTGAAATCAGATCCGCCATCAGATGATGCATAGGTATAACAATCAGTCTATAAAAAAACACCCCATGCAAATGCACAGGGTGTTTGTTGTTTTTGGAATCAGATGATTCAATCAACTGTGATTAGCGACGACGACGGATCGTGCGTACGCCTGCGATGCCCATGAGCATTCCCATGCCTGCCATTGCAGATGTTGGGAGTGGCACAATGTAGAGCATGTCTTGCTCGCCTGTTGCAACTGCTGCAACCAGGTTCCGCATGCGGAGTGAGCTATCAAATGTTTGCGAGTCCATCAGGATCGCGTATTGGCTTGCCAAGCTTGAGCTTGTTGAACCGCTCGATGCTTGGAAGTCATGTCCGAGTGCTTCCCAGACTGCTGCTTGGATCGCACCCATGCGAGCGAGGTACAAGCTATCGCTTGAGTCTGCTTGCATCTTTGCATCGATCCATCCTAATGCGTGTGCGTTTGCGATGATCGAGCTGACGAGATCTGCCTTTGCCTGGCCGTAGTCCGCGCCTGGATCTGGTGCGTCTGCGAGATCAACGAGTTCGTAAGTGGATGAGCCGCCGTTGGCGTACTCTTCAACTTCGATACAGAATGTGTTGAATGACTGTCCTGCTTGCGCACCGCTGTTGATGGTGTGGGACATGTGTCCTGCACGGAATGTGCTTGAACCGATGCGTGCTTGTGCAGCACTGTTGCCGCCAACGATGCCGGTGTAAGTCAAATCGATTGAATCTGCTGAGGCAATGCTGCCCGCAATCATCCCGGTAAGTGCGATGGTCATCGCGGTTGTTTTTACATTTGCCATTTGAGATCCTCTCTCCGAAAACATATTGAGATAAACCACTCTGGAATATCAAGTTACAATGCGAGACAGTCCTCACCATCTCGATCAGCACCGAGGATAGGCAAAAATACCCTATCGTCAAGAGCGAATCGAAAAAAATGCCCCAAATCCGGCGGTAATCAATGAAATAGCAAGGGTCAATTTGTGTTATCGGGCGTAGTTGCCAGCATATGAAAAAACACCAAGATGATCCTGGTGTTTCGGGTGATAAGACAAGTTGTCGATCTCAGATCAATCAGATTTAAAGGCTTACTTCCGTGTACGCATGTATCGGATACCAGCAAAGCTCAAGAGCATGCCCATACCCGCGATTGCGGAAGTTGGAAGCGGAACAATGACCGTTGGATTGGTCTTTGTTTCAATCTGGGTCATGTCGATTTCGTTCGAACCGTAACCAGCGCCAAATACATTGGTGCCAGTTGAATCGCCCAAACCAGCATTTGGTGCTGAGATTGTGTTCTCGAATAGATCGATATGAATGATTCCTGGGTTTTCTACGCCTGATTCAACATTGTAAGTTGCTGAAAGCTGAATAATTTCCAGATCCAACGGAGTTGCAGCGGTTTCATAACCCAGTTTTTGAGCCTGTGACGCTTGATTCGCAGCATGTGTAGCAATTGTTTCCATTGCAAACGCGTTGCGGTTCGCGTGATCAGCTTGCGCTGAACCGATGGACGCGATTGATGCGATCGCAGCAACCATAAGTCCTGTTTTTAGTGTGTTCATATTCTTCATGATTAACCCTCATCATCCTCGAAGTTCTCGCCATAGCTTGCAGCCTTGCAGCGCTTAATGGAAAACATCGTCCTCTACTTAAAAATAGCCGATTCATGGCGAAAATCAAGATGAAAATCTGAAATATTACCCAATTTTACATGTTCTTAGTTACAGTTTGACAACAGGTTACAGCAAAAATTGACAGAATCACCCATAGAATGGGGCTTTTGAGAGTCATGGATTGAAACAGTAGTTTGGTACAAGAAAACACCCCGGAGGACCCGGGGTGTTTGAAGAAATCAAGAACAAGGGATATTGATCGAAACTGGAGACTTACTTCCGGCGACGCACAGTGCGTACGCCTGCGATTCCGCCGAGAAGTCCGAGGCCGGCCATCGCTGCTGATGGCAATGGAACGACATAGAGCATGTCCTGTTGGTTGTTTGCAACGATCGCTTTCAGGTTACGAAGACGCAATGAGTTGTCAAAGGTCTGCGTATCCATCAGGATGTTGTAGTATGAAGCAAGCGAGTTGCTTGTTCGGCTGCTATCGATCTGGACATCGCTACCGAATGCTTCCCAAACAGCTGCTTGGATTGCACCCATCTTTGCGAGGTAATCAGTCTGGTTGGTGTCTGCTTGAAGGCGGCTGTCGATCCAACCGAGTTCTGCCGCGTTTGCAACAACCGCATTGATACGATCAGAAATGGTCTGCCCGTAAGGTGTACCTGGCATTGGTGCATCCGCGATATCAACGATCTGGTAGGTTGCGCCGCTTGTGTTCGCGCTCTCTGCGAAATCGATACAGAATGATGCGAATGAATCGCCTGCTCGGCTGCCGCTGGTGAACTCGTGGTTCATATGACCAGCGTAGTAGGTGCCACCCTCAACACGAAGGTGTGATGCGCTTGAGCCCCCTGCGATTCCGGTGTAACGAACATCAACTGAGTCCGCCATTGCGATTCCCGATGCTGATGCACAGATGATTGCGATTGTGATTCCCTTGTTCATTTCTCTCTCCTTTATATGATCTGTTCTTTCGTCGAACTTGTTGTCTGGAATGTTTCACGAAGCCGAGGCATCGTTGTGTGAAATATACACTCAAGTGACTATTCTGCAACAGGATACGGTCTGATTCGATCGTTTCGATTCGGTTTGTGATGAATAGTTTGGATCGTGGGCGCGATAACAAATCAACCCCCGAATTCCTGATGGTTATTGGTCGATTGACACCAAAAAACGATGAGGATCAACGCCCGATATGGTGAGGTCCGTGCACTCATGGTGTTGCTCAGAGGAAGTGCTCAATGCTTGGATACTCATTTGTCCAGACAGAAAAAAAGGCACCAGCCCATTCCTGGACTGGTGCCTTGTGTGGTTTTATATGATTCTTAAGAGAAGCTCTGTGCTTTAGGCAGCGCGACGACGAGTCGTCTTGCGTGCTGCTGGTTTGCGGGTGATGCGTCCTGCAACAGACTTGCGAGCAACAGTCTTCTTCGCAGCGGTCTTGCGTGCAGTCGTCTTGCGAGCTACTGGCTTGCGGGTTGCTGCCTTCTTCGCAACGGTCTTACGAGCTGGGCTCTTCTTTGCAACAGTCTTGCGAGCAGTTGTCTTCTTCGCAGTGTTCTTGCGAACTGCTGGTTTACGCGTCGCGGTTTTTTTCGCGGTTGTCTTGCGTGCTACAGGCTTACGAGCGACGGTCTTCTTTGCCACGGTCTTCTTCGCAGGAGTCTTCCGTGCGACTGTCTTCTTTGCTGCAGGCTTACGGGTTGTAGTCTTCTTCGCAGTAGTCTTGCGAGCTGCTGGCTTGCGGGTTGCTGCCTTCTTTGCAACAGTCTTACGAGCAGGGCTCTTCTTGGCTACAGTCTTTTTCGCAACAGTCTTGCGAGCGGTGGTCTTGCGAGTTGTTGTTTTCTTTGCTGCTGGCTTACGCGTCGCGGTTTTCTTCGCGGTTGTCTTGCGTGCTGCAGGCTTACGAGCGGTGGTCTTCTTTGCCACAGTTTTCTTAGCGACAGTCTTTTTCGCAACTGTCTTCTTTGCTGGAGTCTTGCGAGCAACGGCTTTCTTCGCTGCTGGCTTGCGGGTTGCTGCCTTCTTCGTAACTGTTTTACGAGCTGGGCTCTTCTTCGCTACTGTCTTCTTGGCAGCGGTCTTCTTTGCTGCTGGTTTGCGTGTTGTAGTCTTTTTCGCTGCCGGCTTACGAGTCGTGGTTTTCTTTGCAGCAGTCTTGCGTGCAGTGGTTTTCCTGCCAGTGGTTTTCTTTGCAGTTGTTTTCTTCGCTGCTGGTTTACGCGTCGTGGTGCGTTTTGTCGTTTTTTTCGCAGGGTGTTTCTTTGTACGAGTTGCCATGAGAGTTCTCCGTGTGCCCATCCGTTGGATATCGGGCGGTGTGTTTGTTGGGCCTCGAGCCGTTCGTAGCTGGATCGAAGCCGAGATTTGAGTGCCGCCATACGATGGCAACACACGGTGCGCGACACAATGAAGCGCGTGCAATCCAGATCGACATCGTGTCGCTCGAATATCAATTTTGGATCGAAAAAAACAAACCAAATTGCATGAGATAACCAATGTTCTAATGTTTTGCGCAAACTACGCGCAATTCGACCCCGTTCACATTGCAATAATGTTCGGAGTTCGAACGAACACCAACGATGGAATCAATTGTCCTTCAACGCAGATTCTCGCTGGGATGCGATCTCTAACCACCTCTGTTGCTCATCGGTATTTCCCAAAATCAGGTGCAACTGAGCAACCAATTTTGGATAGATCGGGTTTGTTGAATCAAGCTCGGCAACGCGTGTCATCTGTGCAAGCGCCTCGTCACTTCGCCCTGCTTGATATAACATCGATGAATAATCATGCCTGATAACATATATCCCCGGATAATCCTCGACAACCTGGGACCAGAATCCCAAACCAAGGTCGAGCATCTCCTCGTCACCCAACCCCAAACCCGCTCGGCACATACCCTGGGCGATAAACATGATCTCGAATGGATCAATTGATCGAGTAGCAGCATCCGTGAGGAGTTCTCGGGCGCGATCAGTCTCACCGGGTTGCATCAGCACCCCCGCTGCACGGGCTTGGACCATCGGACGATCAACCCCAGGCATGGTCAGCGCTTGCTGGGCGCGTTGTTTGCCAAGATCAGCATACCCGCTTGCATTGGCGATTTCTCCTGCTGCCAACCAGGTCAGTGCGGTGGCGCTCTCGCCTTCGATTGCCTCTTTGGCAAGCTCGAGTGCATAGTCATTCATCTGATACTGCAACGCAGATCGAGCAATATCTATCTGCATACCTGCAGGACGATCGAGCGTATCGACCAGTGCGTACGCGCGTTCGAGTTCCGCCTTTGCATTGACCATATTGCCCCCGAACCCTGCATACCGTGCTTTGGCGATGAAGAAACGGGGCTCATCATCGTATGAATCAATTGCCCAGTATGCCTGTCCTTTTTCAACATCACCCTCAGAGAGTGCAGCGCGTGAAAGCTCGGTACGTATTGCATGCAGATTGGGATGCGCATCGAGTGCTTGCTGATAAATATCCAACAATGCTTGGCGTTGATGCGCTGAGAGCTCACGCGAATCGAGACCCTCAGGCGGATTCTGATGAATCGCCATCGTCGATAACTGCCCTGCCTGAAGCACGAGCTCGTCGGTTGGGTTCCCTTCACTAATCACGGTCATAAGCTCTTCGAGTGATTGATCATATTGTCCCAGCACACCCAGGAAGTAGGACAAACGCAGACGATGCTCTGCATTGAGTGACCAACCCAGTCCGCCGTTCTCTGGTGAATCGGCCCGTTGGTACGCACGGACCGCAGCTTGGGCGCGTTTGCGCATGGTCTCGCTTGGTTGAAACTCTGCACGCACCAGTGTGCTTGTAGGAACTTTGGATTTTGCAAACGCGATGTCGCCTTTCCATCGCATCAACCGTGCGTTCCCAGACCAGGCGCTGCCAACAAGGAAACCAAGCGCCATCAATATCATCAAGAACCCCGCGGGTTTGATCTTCCCTTGAAGCTTGAGTGAATAGGAATACATCCGAGCGTTTGGTTTGCGGATCAGCTTGACGCTTGTCATCACAATCATCACACCAATCGCAGCGAGTCCCCCCGCCATGAGCATGGGCACCGCATCGAGTAATCCGCGGGTCGCAAAGAAGAACCATAAGAACAAGACTGACGCGAACAACTCTTCTCCAAGCGTCATATCGAATCGGCGGGAACGCTTTTCTTTGGACTCTTTATATGTCTCGGGAGAGATCGGTTTTGCGCCAAGCGCAGGTTTCCCGAATCCGAGCGACAACGCATCATTCGGGCACGCGCTGATGCAATCGAGAGTTTTCATACACCCCGCATCGACCACCATCCCAAAGTCACGGACTTCGTCCGATACCCGGACATTGGAAGTACACACGCTTGTGCAGTATCCACACTGTTTGCAATCATCATTGACATGAATCCGTACTGGCGCGACCTTGTCCATTGGTTTGAAGAACGCAGCATACGGACACCCGTAGGTGCAAAACCCTTTCGCGCCCAGGAAATACACCGCTGCGAACCCACAGATAAAGAGGAAGGGCACCGCGATAAACCAAGGGGGCATGGTTGCCCAGAAATCATCAACAACGAGCCCGTTGGACCACTCATGGATCGGTTCGACCGGGCGCAACCACGCAGGCCAATGGATGCCGTTGGATTTGAGTAATGGTGCGAGTGCCATTCTTTTGAAGGTCGGCCACACAAACATGTACATCCCGAGGAAGAACGGGAAATAGATCAATAACCGCGAACGAAAAGGCTTGGGACGAATCCCGATGCTGTTCATGATGTATGCACACAGATCCTGGAGCGCCACCACATGACAGAGCCAACCACAGAAAAAGCGTCCGAGAATAAGCGTCGATAAGAAGGTGAGCAAGAACAAGACGGCGCCCGCATTGATCACCCCGACTTCGAGGGTTTCCATCGCTTCGCTCGGTTCGATCGGGGAAATGGTCATCCCCATAATCAACCATTGGATCAGATGCGCGATCATGAGCACATTGACCGTGATCAATACCCCGGCGCGCCAACGGGCGATCTTGGTGCGTCCCATTGTGGGTGCGCCGCCCTTGGAACCGCAACGAGTGCCTGATTGTTTTGAATCGAGCACAGGTAGGGACACTGTTTGGTCGATTTCTTTACTGCCGGTATCGTTGGTGCGATGCTTTGCCATATCCTCACTGTATCACGGTTCGGGGAAATCGTTGCTTATTGGGCATCGCTTCGTCGATTTTCAATACAATCAATGCGTAATTGTACCCCGAGCGTCCAAATAATCTGTATTCATTTCTGCTTCACAAGATGACCTATCAAAAACAACAACGCGATCTCGATGCTCACCTTGGTTCCGCACCTACCGGTTGGACTCCATCCTCATGGTCTGCATGCAAAATGGACAAGCCTTACGCTTATCCGGACCTTGCCCAGCTCGCCAGCGCTCGCGAGCGCCTTGCCCAACTCCCCCCGTTGGTTACATCAGGGGAGATCGAAAAACTCCGCGAGGAGATCGCGCTCGCCCAGATCGGCAAACGCTTTATCCTCCAAGGCGGTGATTGCGCCGAGATGCTCGCGGAATGCTCGTCAGCACCCATCGCCAACAAGCTCAAAATCCTCTTGCAGATGTCCCTTGTCCTCATCCATGGGTTGCGCATGCCCGTCACCCGTGTCGGACGATTCGCGGGTCAATACGCCAAACCACGATCATCGCCGACAGAAACGAACGAACTCAATGGTCAATCCTTTACTTTTCCGAGCTACTTTGGTGATCTGGTGAACCAGATTGAGTTCACGCAAGCCGCTCGCACCCCTGACCCATTCCTGATGGTCGAAGGGTACAAGCACGCCGCGCTCACACTCAACTTCATCCGTTCGCTCCTCGATGGCGGATTCGCGGACCTCCATCACCCGGAATACTGGGATCTCACCTTCTTCGATAACGCATCGGTTTCTACCCAGCGCCGAGAGCAATACGAGCACATGTCCCGGACCCTTGCTGATGGGTTGTCCTTTATGGAAAACCTTGGAGAACAACGCGTTGAAGATTCATCTCGTGTTGATTTCTACACCTCACACGAAGGCTTGAACCTCTACTACGAACAAGCCCAGACCCGCAAGGTTCCTCGTCGATCAGGGTTCTATGACCTGACCACGCATCTGCCGTGGATCGGCGAACGCAACCGACAACTTGATGGCCCGCACATCGAGTTCTTCAAAGGCATCATCAACCCCGTAGGGGTCAAGGTCGGACCAACCATGCAACCCGACGAACTCATCCAACTCATCGACGCGCTCAACCCACACAACACGGCCGGAAAACTCGTGCTCATCGCGCGCATGGGCGCGAGTAAGGTTGCTGATAATCTCCCACGATTGCTTGAGCGGGTCAAAGCAGAAGGACGCACGGTTCTCTGGATGGTCGATCCAATGCACGGCAACGGCACCACCACCCAATCCGGGATCAAGACCCGCAACTTCAACGACATCCTCACCGAACTCGAACTCACCGTCGATGCACACAACGCTGCGGGGACAATCCTCGGCGGGGTTCATTTCGAACTCACGGGGGAAGATGTCACCGAATGCCTCGGCGGCGGGTCCGGTATCACCGAAGCAGACCTGAGCAAGAACTATGTCTCGCTCTGCGACCCACGATTGAACTACCAACAGTCGCTAGAAATCGCGTTCTTGCTTGCAGGGAAAATGGGGCATAGTTGAACGCCTGTCGCAGCACGCAATTTTAACCAACCACTCGCATAAACCGCTCATACATCATCTCCAACGCTGAGGGAATCACGCGGATCCCCCCCACTGTTGAAATGAAATTCGTATCCCCGTTCCATCGCGGCATCACATGCACATGCAGATGACTCGGCACGCCTGCGCCGCCGGCACGCCCTTGGTTGATCCCGATGTTCATCCCCTGAGGTTCAAGCGCCCGTTCAACCAGCGCAGCGGCTTGGTCAACGAGTTTCCAGATCTCCGCGCGTTGTTCGGGTGCATAATCCGTCAAGCTCGGACGGGCATCACCGAGCGCAACCAACAAGTGTCCGTTGGAGTAGGGGTACTTGTTGAGCAGGATCAATCCGTGGGTATTGCGGACAAGCACATGGTGTTCTTTGTCGCGTTGGGGTTGGTTCCAGTAGTCGAGTAAAAAACTACCTGTGTCGCTGCTCGATTTGGATGGTTGGTTATCGGCAGCATTATCGGGTGCGCATTCATCAAGGGGACCGTCGTGGAGGTCCTCTAAATACGCCATGCGCCATGGTGCCCATATCGCATCCGGTCCAAACGGCACAGCCTGCCCATCATTCTTGCGTGTTCCCATAATGCAGTGTAGCGCTTCAACCACGATGCCGATCCACAATACACAGACGGATCGCACCGAATTCAACGGGTCGATCCAACCTGGTCATCGGATCGACTATCGGAAGGATTTGCGTTGGAACCACTCGTCGTCAATGACATCATGACCCAGCCTGTTGAGATTATCTCGATGGATGACTCTGTCGAGTCTATCCGCGATCTCTTCGAATCCAACAAGTACCATCACCTGATCGTTAAAGGCGATCAAGGCGAATGCGTCGGCGTGATCTCTGATCGGGATCTGCTCAAGAACATCTCTCCGTTTATCGGCAAACCCGGCGAACGCACCTCGGATGTGAGTTGTCTCAAACGCCGGGCGCATCAGATCATGACCCGTCAGCTAGTTGCCGCGAGGAAGAACACCTCGCTTCGCGCAGCTGCACGCGTGATGCTCGATCATCATATCTCATGCCTTCCCGTTGTGGACTCAGACAAAAAATGCATCGGGATTATTACCGTTCGCGATGTTGTTCGCTGGGCAGTGTCACAAATTGATCACGACGAAGAGTTGCGAATCGCAGCATAAAATTGAATCTACTTATCTTCTTGAATCTCAACTTCATCAATGGTGGTCCTTCGAAGGATCACTTTTTTGTTGTCTACCGCGCTCTGAGATTCTTCGACATCATGCGAGACAACCTCGATCCGTGATGCGGGTTCATCAGTCGAAACAGGTTTCGTCGTCGCGCCCCAGATATGTCCGAAGAACCGACCCACCGCGCGCGTTACCGAGATATCCTTATCTTCTTTCACGCTGTATGATATCACGGAGTTTGCGAGATGACCAAACCGACCAACGAGCTCTGTCGATGCCAATGGGCTCGTTCCGAACTTGAGAAAGAATACCACGACACAGAATGGGGTATTCCAAGCAGGGATGAACACCATATCTACGAGATGCTCACCCTGGAAGGCGCGCAGGCAGGGTTGAGCTGGGAAACAATCCTCAACAAACGCGAAGGATACAGAAAGCTCTTTAAGAACTTCGACCCCAACAAAGTCGCCAGATTTACCAATGAAGATTTTGATCGGCTGATGCAAGATAAATCAATCGTTCGCAATCGTCTCAAAGTCCAGTCCACAATTTCCAACGCGCAGGCAATCCTCGATCTTTATACCAAAGGGAAAACGCTGAGCGAACTCGTCTGGTCCATGGTTGACAACACCCCGATGATCAATCACTACAAGGATCTCTCAGAAATCCCCGCGCAAACGGATCTATCGAAAAAGCTCTCCAAGGAACTCAAGAAGAATGGATTTCGATTCGTCGGCCCAACCACAATGTATGCAATGATGCAAGCGATCGGCATGGTCAACGATCACACAACGGATTGCTTTTGTTATGCTAAGTGTTGCCAACAGCAATAGTCGTATCGAGATATAAACAGAGAGTTCAAACCAGAACCTTGATCAGTCGTCTTCGATCACTGCGCCGGTTCCACCCTTGGTGTAGGTCCCGTTTTGGAGTTGTTCGATCATCGAGACAACCCGTTCCGGGGTAACATTCTCGTGTAGATCATCGTCGATGAGTGCTGCGGGCGCTGTGCCACACGAACCGATACACTCAAGCTCGACAAGCGTGAACTTCTTGTCATCGGTTGTCTGTCCGACATCAATGCCGAGCTTCGATTTGATCGCTTCGGTGCACGCGGTGGCATCGCAGAACTCACACGCGATTGATCGGCAGACTGAGATCAGGTGCTCACCCTTTGGTTTTTCCCAGTATTCTTCATAAAATGTAACCGTATCAAGCACTTCGGATGGCGCGATATCAAGCACCTTGGCGATCTCCGCCATCGCTTGTTGTGGGATCCACCCGTAGTGATGTTGAATCATGTGCAACGCCGCGAAGAGCGCTCCCTTTGGGCGCTCATACCGTGGGATGTACACCTCGCGGAGCTTTGTCTCCATGTCTGGAGTCAGATACGCCTCGTCGCGGGTTTCGATCTGTGTATCAGCTGAGTTCTTTGTGATCCAAGCCATCATGTACCTTTTCTCTGTTTCAACCAACTGGTTTCAAGACACGATCATAGGTATTCAACCGCCCAGATTCATTCTCGTTCGACTGAAACCTCATAGGGGTCCCAGGATTCCGCAGACCCACTGGTCACGGTGACCACATACGACCCACGCATGAGCTTGTGGGATTCAGGCAGATCATGCACATTGGATGTCCCCTGGATCACAATATACACCCGTTCGAACGGCCTCGCCTCGTGCGGCCCAAGCACCGCCTCGGAATCGCCCTTCACGCGAACCGATTCCATCACGATCATGTTGTTCATTGATGGCCGACGCTCAAGCCGAGCAAGCACCGTCTTCGAACTCTGATTGTCCACCCGCACGGTATAACTCGGGTTGATCCCACATCCGGTGAGTGTAAGCATCCAGAGCAGGCTGAAGGTGATCAACAAAGTATGACGATTCATCGATCCAACTCAGCCGCGACGATGTTGAGTGATCCCATCACCGCGACAATATCCGCGAGCATGTGACCTTCGATCATCTTGGGCATCAACGAGAAGTTGGTAAAGCTTGGTGGACGGGTCTTTACGCGCCATGCACGCTTGGTGCCGTCGCCGACGATGTAGTACCCGAGCTCGCCGTTGGCGGTTTCGTGAGCGCCGTAACTCTCCCCGACGGGTGCTTCCCATCCGCGGTTGGTCATGATGAGTTCGAAGTGTTGGATCAGTCCTTCGATGGACCCGTACACATCTTCCTTCGGTGGTTTGGTCATCTTCTCATCGACATACATATCGACCGGCCCTTGCGGGATATTGTCGATAAGCTGGTCGATGATCTTGACGGATTGTCTGATCTCTTCAAGACGCACCAAGAACCGTGAGTACACATCGCCCTCGTGGCAGATCGGCACGGAGAACTTCACTGCTTCGGCGCCTTCGCCGTCCCAGTTGTCTGCGTAGCACAAGTATGGTTCGTCCTTACGCAAATCACGGCGAACCCCCGACGCACGCGCGAGCGGGCCGGTTAATCCGAAATCGATCGCTTCGTCATGCGACATGATCCCCACGCCTTGGGTGCGGTCCATGAAGATCCGGTTGCGGTTGACGAGGTTCTCAAGGTCTGCGATTGCTTGTCCAAGGTCGGCATGGAGGAAGTTCTTGACCATCCGCTTGAATACTTCTTCGTCGGGGATTTCTTTCATGATCCCCCCCACGCGTGTCCAGTCCGGATGGAATCGTTGCCCGGAGATGTAATCAACAATGTCGTAGATTTTTTCACGCGGGTTAAACGCGTAGAGGAACCCGGTGAACGCGCCAAGGTCGAGTGCTGCAGCGCCGACACAAAGCAGGTGATCCTGAATCCGACCGAGCTCAGCCATGATCGTGCGGAGGACCGAGCATCGTTTGGTGATCTGGATCCCGAAGAGTTTTTCAACCGCGCCGTGCCAGCAGATATCGTTGCTGATCGGGGAGAGGTAGTTCATCCGTGAAACGATGGTGACATATTGGTTGTAATCGAGGTGCTCGCCGAGCTTTTCGAACCCGGAATGGAGGTATCCGATATGCGGCGTGCATCGTGCGATCCGTTCGCCGTCAAGTTCGAGGACCAATCGGAGTGTCGTATGCGTCGCGGGGTGTTGAGGTCCGAAGTTCAAAACCCACCGATCACCCGTATCAATGTGGTCTTTGATGTAGTTGATGTTGTCAGAACCCGGTGTGATTCCGGTGTCTGGAGTGAGCGTGTATGGCATAAGTTGACTCCACTAAAAAGCTTGAAGCCAAATCTTAGCCATGACCCTCCAGATTTCCCTTTTCGGAATCATCCGATTGTGGTATGTTCGTGGACCAATATTTCGTAAGATATACATTTTGCAAGGACATACTTATGAGAAATCCAGTGTTATTCGCAGCATTCGCCGTCGGTTTGACTTCAATTCAATCTCAAGCAGAAATTCTCGCGGTCGAAGGGACCGGTATTGTTGATCTCTTCGGGGAATCGTTTGACGGTGCAGATCGGTTCCCCTTCGCAGGTCTATCTCTGGGAGATCCCATCAGTTTTCGGTATCAGTTCGACACCAGCGCAACCATTTCGTCAATCAACGGCATGGTCGCAACATACGAGCTCGATCCCATGGGTTCATTTATGCAACTCGGAGAGAATATATTGACCTTTGATCGTCTGGATATGCGACTGGGAACATATCAAGGTGGTTCTGGGGGGTTCGGTTTTTCCGCGTACAACTCAACCCTGGGCGTAAGCGCGTTTGTGGGGTTTTCAGGACCAGATCCACTGAGCATGGATATCGCAGACCCGATCGATTTTGACAGCCTGATCTGGGGGCATGACTTCGGAGCAGATTCAGATTCGAACAATCTGCTGCTAACGATTGTCTACGGCGTAGCACATCATGCCGAACTTGTTCCCGCGCCAGGGGTGCTCTCATTGGCGATGGGTGGAGTACTTGTGTCCGCCCGCCGACGCAGGAACTGTTCAATCTGACTATCGGATTTATCCAAGCCGGCCTTTGATCGTCTCCGCGACATTGAGCGCATCAAGCATTGAGTTCTCGACCGCGGGGAGCGCCCAGTTGTCTTGGTTGACAAAGTGGACGGATTCTCGGTAGGGCTCCATCAGGATCGCGGGTATTCCATCGTTCAAGAACCCAACACGCGCCAAAGGCAAGGCGTGACCCCACCTGGCAAACCGGATCTCTTGCACACAGGTGTCGGGCAATCCGACAAGCTTGAGCGTGTTGCGGAGTTTGGCAGCAAGCGCTGTCGCATAGGTCTCGATCGGATCGTTGAGTATCAATGTAAACCGGGCGCTCTCGAATGGTAAAGGCCAATAAAGCGTCAGAATACCTGGTTTACCAGGGATCGAGTTGGGGTGCTCACCTGCGGTAAACGATCCGTTGGTCACATCGGTATAGCGCATGAAACTGGTTGCTTCCCCTTCAGTCATCGGGAAGTCTTCCGGGTTTTCGAGCAGGAAGATATCGTAGAAGTTGCTCGGGATCGGGCGATCACAGACAACCGTCGCGACGAGGTATGCCCTCCGAGTAAGGCGCATCGCGTTGTAGCGTTCATCTTCCTCTGCTTCGAGATTATGAATAATGTGACGAGCAATGTTTTTGGGACACGCCATGACCACTTCTTTTGCCAAGAGCGATGCAAAGGTGCCATCCTTCTCGACCCATGTGACGAGTGAGCGTCCGTCTTCTTGGATTCGCAAATCAACGACTCGTCGACCCGAACGCAGATGGGGTGCATGCTCGGGATCTGCTCGATCAAGTAGATAGAGCTTCTGCCAGAGTTGATCTGCCATGTAGGCATTGCCTCCGGGTAAGACCCATCTTCCGAACTCTTCTGCTGCTAAGAAGTTCCATCCAAGCGTTGCCGAGATTTCTTCCCATCCACCCGCGAATGAGGAATAGCAATACGCCTGGATCGCTGCAGCGAGCGCCGCAGGGACAGGCATACCCATCTCATCTTCAATATGTTGACGCAGACTGATCCGATCAAGCTCAATCATCCAGGGTTCGGTGAATGGGACATCTGGGTAGTTCTGCGCCATCTCGTTGACGAGTTTGCGGTACGCTTCATACGCAGGGACATCTTCTGGAGGCACACCAAGGCCGGTCCATATGTCTTCGTGGAGTTTGCCTTCAATCTCAACAGGTGCCGGATCACCATCCACCCGAACCGCGTCGTGCAATCCGAGTTCCTGATAGAGTGTGTTTAATCGCGTACCTGGATCTGGAGTAATGAAATACGCGCTCCCGAGGGAGTACTCAGACCCATTGATTGTGCCACCCTGGGCGTTGCCTCCGAACCGATCGTGGACTTCAAAGAGGACCGGGTTGTATTCGCGTAGCGCGTATGCGCTGGTGAGTCCGGAGATTCCGCCTCCGATGACAACCACATCCACCTCTTCTTGAGCTAATGGGGGTTGACCACCCGGGAAATCGTTTTGCTGGGTATGGAATGGGATGTCCTCGCGGAAATCATCGCCTTCAAACCATGACTTGAACTTGAACCCATCAATCATGCGAGGCTTGGGATCGAAAAAACGAGGAGCTAACGGCCGAGACGCCTTTACAGGATCAACCGTCATCCGTTTGGGTTGAATCTGGTTGAGAAGATTGAGTTCTGTCGATCCCAGTGCTACGCCAACCATTGGACCGATGGACCCCAGCGCGAAGATCCCTAGTCCGCCTCGAAGAACCTCTCGTCGTGATTGCATGATGTGAACCTCGTGTTTTGGTGATTAATGGATATTTCTATCCTGAACAATCTGGGGTATATGTCAAGGAATAAATCGCCTGTTTTTGTGTATACTTGAGTATGACCTCTTTCTTCAACGAACTCTGGATGATATTGACCGAATCATCTGTCTGGCTCATCTTTGGATTTCTACTCGCGGGGATTATGCATGTTCTTGTGTCACGAGAATGGATGATGAAACATCTCGGAGGCAAAGGAATCATTCCAATCCTCAAAGCTTCTCTGCTTGGGATTCCTCTTCCGCTCTGTTCGTGCGCCGTGATCCCGGTTGCAGCGGGTCTGCGAAACCAGGGCGCAAGCAAGGGCGCGAGCGCTGCGTTTGCGATTTCAACCCCACAAACAGGCGAAGAATCAATCCCGCTCACCTGGGGACTCTTCGGTCCGGTCTTCGCATTCACTCGGCCGATCATCGCGGTGATCACCGCGCTCATCGCGGGTCTGCTTATCGATCTCACAGATAGAAGTGAGTCACAAACAGATTCTCAAGATTCACTTGAATCAATCGACGACCCCAACGCGTTGTCACTCAACATCACCAACCCCGATGACGCAGGAGCTGCAGTTTCCCAGGTTGAGAATAAGGCAACGAGTGCGTGTTGTTCATCAACGCCGCAGCCTTCATCATCGTGTTGTTCGAGTGCTCCTGAATCCGCGCCCAAGTCTTGCTGTTCGTCAACATCTGAAGAACCAGGAAAGAAGGGATTGATTCGATCATTCAGAGAGGTGTTCCGCCATGGGTTCGGGGTGATGCTTGTTGATCTTGCCGTCTGGCTCACCATCGGTCTCGTTATGGCTGCGATCATTGGTTCGGTTGTCCCTCCAGGGTGGTTCGAGGAGCATGTTGGTTCAGGGCTTTGGCCCAAACTCGTGATGCTTGCTGTGGGGATTCCTCTGTACATTTGTGCGACGAGTTCAACCCCGCTTGCGTTTGGGCTTGTTGCTGCGGGTCTTTCTCCGGGCGCTGCGCTGGTGCTTTTGCTTTCTGGACCCGCAACCAATGTTGCAACCATGAGCTGGTTGATCAAGGACCTTGGGATCAAAGCACTTGTTATCTATCTCTCCACCATCGCGTGTGTCGCGCTGGCAGCAGGGATTATCTTCGACAAGTTCTTACTTGAAACGCTGGTGCTCGCGGATCGTGCACACATGCACGAGCACGCGGTTGCAATCATGAGCCCCAAAGGGATCGCAGCAATCATTTTCATCATTCTGATGGCATGGGCGCTGGGGATGAAGACCCGTGCATATATGAATTCAAAGGGTTGGGGGACGACCAACGCGAGCGCCTCGGGGAGTTGCTGCTCTTCGGGTGGTTGTGGGTGTTCATAAAAAAACACCCAAGCAACTGCTCGGGTGTTTCTCGCTTCATCAATGATTGAAATGTGCTTAGCTGCGTTCAACCAGATCGGCAAGCAATCGCGCGCCGAACCCGCTTGGTCCTGCACACATGTACTCGCTGTCTTTGCCAAGTGCGTGCACACCCGCAATATCGAGATGAGCCCACTTCACGCCTTCTTCGACAAAGTAGGTCAAGAACGCAGCGCCCTGGATCGGGTGTGCTTCGCGGACCGGCGCTGAGTTGAGGATATCAGCGATCGGTGATCTCATCATCGCATTATACTTCTCATGGTGAGGCATCCGCCAGACTTCTTCGCCGGTTGCGACGCCTGCTGCTTCGACCTTCTCACGCAGTTCAGGATCATCACACCACATGCCACCGAACACTGAACCAAGCGCTGTGACGATTCCGCCGGTCAATGTTGCGATGTCAACAACATACTCAGGATTCTCTTTTTCACATGCCCAGCACAGACCATCGGCAAGCACCAAGCGGCCTTCCGCATCAGTGTTGGTGATTTCCACTGTTACGCCGTTACGGAATGTGAGCACATCATCAGGACGATATGCTTCGTCACTGATTGAGTTTTCAGCGCTTGCAAGGAGTGCAACCACAGGACGATTTGGTTTGATGACATTGGCGATGATATGCATCGCACCGAAGACGCCGCAGCCGCCGTCCTTATCGCGTTTCATGCCCCGCATGCCGCCGCCGACTTTGATAGACAAACCACCAGAGTCATAGCTCATGGTTTTTCCGACAAGCACGATTGGTTTCTTGGATTTGCCGCGTGCTGGGGTGTATTCCAGACGGATCATGCAAGGTTTGTTTTCCGATGCTTTCCCGACATTGATATGGCCGGTGAGTCGTTCGTCTTCGAGTTTCTTGCCGCTGAATACGGTGCACTTGAGATTGCCGCTCTTGCGAGCGAGCTTCTTCGCTTCGTTGGCAATCCACATCGGGGTTGCGATGTTTGGTGGTGTCTGCGAGAGTGTTCTCGCAATGTTGGTGCCTTCTGCGAACCCGAGCCCGCGCTCGGCGCCGTCCTGAAACGCCTTGCAACAGCTATGAATCGCGAGCTTGGATTGATTCGCGAGTGTGGTTGCCGATCCGCGAAGTGAATCGAAGGACCATGACAACATGCCGAGCCCTTCACCGATCATCGCACCCGCGGTGAACGCATCGACGGAATCAGACTTCTTCAGCTTGTTGAGTGCTTTGCAGATCTCAAAGCGAACACTCGTTGATTGTGCGCTTGCGAGTGCTCGTCCGACTTTGCCCGCGACTTTGCGGAGTGAGCCGGGATCGAATCCGTCTCTGGTTCCGAGTCCGACGATCAACGCTCGTTCGAATCCGTTCGAGCCGTGCACTTCGATCACGGTTCCCAGATCGCCGGTGGCGTCTGATCTTTTTGTTGCTTTGACGAGTGATCCGTCAGCATCAAGTGCCTTTGTTTCTGTATTGAGGGATTCGCCTTTGAACTGACCGATGACAAGCACACTTGCTTTGCCCTTAGATGCGACACGAATAGATTCAAACATGAGTAGAACTCCATAAGGATGTTGGGTGATAACACGAACGAAAACAATAATAGTTCACAATATATTCAAATTATGAACACTATTCTATGGGCAATCATTGCCCCGGTTGCATGCTTTATGTAGATTTGTTTGAAACACACATATCGCTGCACTAGGAGTTTATCGTCGAGCTTTGCTTGCTTCCACAAGTGTCTTCACTTCGCCGGCAATATAAAAGCTTCCGGTGACCAGAATAAGATCATTCCCGGACAAAGCTTTCGCTGCGCCATTGATCGCATCGCGGACAGAATCCTTTGCTTCTGCCATCGCGGTGTGCTCACCAGCTTCGAATCGATTGAGCAACTCGTCTGCTTTGATCGCTCTTGGATTATCAGATGCTTGCGTGAAAATCACTTTATCCGCGCCGCGATCAAGCTCGCCGATCATCAAATCAACATGCTTGTCCGCAGCACACCCAAAGATCACGATCAACGAATCGTAGTTTAAATGCGCCCCCACCGCTTTGAGTGTTTCCCGAACACTCTCAGGGGTATGCGCACCATCAACATATATACGAGGTGTTTGCATCACCTTTTCAAGTCTGCCCTGGGTGTTGATCTGTTTGAATCCGGCGCTGATCATCCGTTCTGGAAGATCGAATCCGTGTTCACGCAACTCAAGAATAATTGCAAGCGCTAATGCACAGTTGTCCGATTGGTGCATCCCCATCAACGGCACAGGCATGTGCTCGAACCCGCCGTCGTTTTCTCCGGACCCTTCACCAACGCAAACCCTCGCGTGTGGACCACGCAGGGCGCCCGACTGGAAACGACGGGTGTACACAATGTCCTGTCCAAGCACTTTGAGTGTTGTGTTTGTTATCGATGCCTGCTCGATAAACACATTCAAAACCTCATCATCCTGAGGCGTAGAAATCGTTACCGCACCCGGTTTCATGATTCCGGCTTTTTCTTTCGCGATCAACTCGAGCGTATGTCCCAAGATTGCAGTGTGCTCAAGATGTATATTGGTCAATCCGCAAATTCTTGGAGATACCACATTGGTGCAATCGAGTCGACCACCGATCCCAGTTTCGAGCACGACAAGATCGACGGCTTCTTGCGCAAAGACAACGAGCGCGAGTGCGGTGAGTATCTCGAAGTAAGTTGCTCGGCCGTGATCATTTTCGATCGCGTTCGCCGCGTCTCGGCATTGCTCCAGAGCTCCATCAAATACAGATTCGCTGATCGGGTGAGAACCGATACGGACCCGTTCTCGTACATGCATCAGGTGTGGGCTTGTAAATATCCCTGTCGTGTATCCACATGCCTCGAAAGCGCCTTCGAGCATGTTGCAGACAGAACCCTTCCCCTTCGATCCTGCGATGTGCACGATCTCAAGATCGTTTTGTGGATCGCCAAGCTCGGTGAGCATGGCACGCATCCGGCCAAGTTCCCAAACGGTTTTTTCAACCTTGTTCGGACGGACCTGCTCGACGTTGATTCTGCTATCAAGAAAATCAATCGCAGCTTGATGATTGACAAACGCTCCGCCTCGTTGTGCGTTTCGATTTGTTGCGGTTGCTCTCGTTTTTTTCGGCGAAGCACCAGTCCCCGATGCGGATGATTTCGGCATACAGCGATGGTAGCAAACTTCTGAAACAACGCAAGGTGTTTCTTTAGAATCAGGGTGTTCAATCAAACTCAGAAAATATTACCCATGCGAGCGATTCATCAGCGTCTTCATGTCATTGACCGCCTGGCGGATCCCGACATACATCGCTCGGCTGACAATCGAATGCCCGATATGCAACTCGTCAACTCCATCGAGTGCCGAGATCAGGTGCACATTATGATAGTTGAGCGCGTGGCCTGCGTTGAATCGCATGCCGAGATCACGGATGGATTCTCCTGCTGCCCGTACACTTTCGAGTGATTCAATCAGCAGGCTCTGTCGCATATCCCCGCCGCACATCGCAAACGCGTGGGCAAAGGGGCCCGTATGCACTTCACACACATCAAACCCTGCATCTCTCGCCGCTTTGACCTGATTCAAATCGGGATCAATGAACGCACTGACGATCATTCCGCTTGCTTTGAGCTTTGTGACCACTTCACGCATGCGATCCATCTGGCCTGCGACATTAAGACCGCCTTCAGTGGTCACCTCTTCGCGCCCTTCAGGGACAAGCATCGCGGTGTGAGGCTTGGTCTTGCACGCAATCTCGACCATCTCGTCCGTTGCAGCCATCTCGAGATTGAGTTTCACCTTCACCAATCGTCGCAATAACTCAACATCTCGATCTTGGATGTGTCTGCGATCTTCGCGCAGATGCACCGTGATCCCGTCAGCGCCGCCGAGTTCTGCCTCATGCGCTGCGCGGACTGGATCGGGTTCGCCTCCGCCGGTGTTGGGATCGGTCTGGAGTGGATATCGCGCCTGCCGAACAGTCGCGACATGATCAATATTGACACCGAGTTGGATCATATGTTTCATGTCAGATTCTAGCAAGCATCTGGAGTAGACGCGATTACTTGCGGATCCGGGCGATCGCCTTATCGAGCCTCTTTCTCTGATTCTCATTGAGAGTCGGCCGGAGCGCTTCGAGGACTCCGACTGCTTGGTCCACAGATTGATCTCGCAGGAACATTGCGAGTGTTTCTGCATCTTCAATGCTCTGGTTTTCACGGATGTTTGCCCGAAGCATGGCACCGACATGAGTCCGAAGATCTGGGTCATCTGCTGAGCGAGCGAGCAGGTACGGTGAGCTGAGCCACAAAATATCCTGCATCAGATCGTCCACCTTCCCCAGTGGACTGAGCCGATCATACGCATTGAGCATTTCTGTGTATTCACCCTCTCGGAAAAGCGAGGGGATGGACATCATTGCTGCACTGCTTGTGTAATCCTCGGGTTGTTCTTTCATCAACGCGATTGCGAGTCTCGCGACCGCCGAGTCGTTCCCAAGGAGGACCAGGTTTTTCATTGCATTGGCAAAGCTTTGATCTTTGAGCAGCTGCTTTGATTCTGCATCAACATCAATCGCGCCCGCGATTTTGATCCCGCCGTCAAGTCGCTGACCCGCGGACCCAAAGGTGACGAGGGGATCCCCGATGACCGTGATCTTCCAAACATCCGCGTTGTCGTAATGCACCGCGGTCGCAAACGCGATTTTACCAATAAGTCGATTAGCAATCATCGGCGTCTGTACAAATGCACCCAGGAACGGTTCATCTACTGAACCCGCATACACATAGACGCCGCGCTCTAAAAACCTTCCACCAACGGTTGTTCGAGCTGCAGGCTTTGCCAATGAAAACGAATGCACGATATGCATCGCCATCGGGATATCAAAGAGGGGGATATCGCCAGGTTTTCCCTGTCCTTCATTTCCTCCGGGGAGTTGGAACATATTGCTCATCCCTTTGGAGTTCATCAAGAACAATCCGGATGATCCGGGTTTGCCTTCTGCATTGCCCACTGGACGGACCATTCTGTACTTCCAGTCTTCGAGCGTGTATCTTGGTTGATCGTAGAGTTCAACATCAAGATCCGCCTCTTTGAGCGCATCAGCGGCTTTAGTCCCGTCGTAGGCGGACCAAGGTGGTTTGTTTGAGTAGCCGTCCCACACAAATCCTTGATCGATTTCTAAGAACAAAGCACACATCGCTTGGTATACGGATTGAGATTCATTCCCGATGATCTGCCCACACCATGCCCATCGTTCACCCGCACCATTGGATTCCGTGCGTCCAACTCGGTCTGTCGTGGATAATCGTGCGCGGACACTTCCCCCGGTTTTGATCATGGTACCGGTATTCATCGCGAGGGTTACCATATCGATATCGTCACCGATCGCGTCCCATGATCGACCCGTTCTTTTGGCAGCATGTTCCGCTGCTCGCTCGAGTGCATCGCCATCCTCACTCGACAGAGGTAAACGCATGGGTGAATCTGGAATAGTCACGAATGAAATCGGTTGTAGTCTTGCAGCACTCACCGCAAGGGCGCCCGGCCAAGCGGTGTCGAGCACATCGGTGATCACAATCCCCGGTCCAACAATTCCAGTATCAGCAAGGTCTTTCAATGATTCTTCCCAACCCATCTCGATGGGATTCGCGCCACCAATGCCAGTTGAGTTGGGTTTGCCTGCGATTTGATTGATCGCTTTGCTTAGTACCTGTTCAAAGATGTCCTGTTTCTCTTGTCTGTTTCCAATCCATGACCATGATCCCAGCCCGTTGAGTTTGATGACATGCTCAGGATCAAACGAGCGCACAAAGCGTGCGATGTCTTCGCGGGATCGACTCGTCCCATCATCCCAGAGCACTGGGAATCGAACCACGCCTTCCCAGTTCTCGATCGCATGCAGATACGAGTCTGCATTCTCAACAATCACAACAATGGGCACAACCCGCTGTACCTGACGCAGGACACTCGCTTTGAGTCCTGCCCGTCGGATGGGGTCTTGCTCATTGATCTGTGCGAAGACCGATGCCAATGTCCCGGTGCCAGCGCTGTCTGATGTACTTGAATCAGGATCATGACCCATCGGGGTGGGCACAACAACATCGGGTTGTGCACAGGCAACGCTGCTGGCAAGCATGAGCACAGACATCAAGTGTATCAATCGTTTCATATCCTCATCCTACGGCTACAAACCTCCAAAGGTTCAGCGCATACACTCCTATCTATGCCCAGTATCGACCAATCAGGGTTTCTTGAAACCATCCGCCGTGCACGATCATCCATGCAAGCGTCACAATCCGACGCGGGTGACCATCGGATCGTCGTTCCTGTTGCAATCCGCGTGCTCGCGGATCAACTCACCCCGGTGCTCGCGTACCGTCGATTAGTATCAAGCGATCAACGAACCGCGCCCTCCTTCCTCCTCGAATCTGTTGAAGGCGGAGATCAACAAGGACGATACTCCATCCTCGCGGCGCATCCGATGCTTGAGTTGGTCGCAAAGAACAGCAACACAACCATCACCGATCATCTTACAAATGAATCGATATCGAAGCACGATTCAGACCCCCTCGATGCGCTCCGTCAACTCAGCGCAAACTGGACACTGGCAACTCCCAGAGAATCAACCGATCTCAACTTGCTCCCGAGTTGTGTGCTTGGGGGTTGGTTTGGGTACGCGGGGTATGACTCTGTTCGATACGCAGAACCGATCAAGCTTTCGCTCGATAAGGCACCGCCGGATGATCGTGATCTTCCCGAGGTTTCATTCGGGTTCTATGACGAGCTTGTGATCTTCGATCATGTCGATAAGCTTGTGTATCTCGTAAAACTTGTGTTCGTTGATCAAAGCGATGATGCTTCCCAGAAGTACAACGAAGGGCTCGAATCGTTGACGGCGCTTGCCAAGAAGGTGCAAGAGCATTCAAAGCCGCTCCCGCTTGGACGGGTACATCGAAAGGATCACCAATCAACAAATACCCCGATGCCCTGCAATACGACGCAGGCGCAACACGCGTCGATTATCGACAAAGCGAAAGAGTACATCCAGGCGGGTGATATCTTCCAGGTGGTTCTGGGACATCGGTTCGAACGCCGAGCGAATGCGGACCCGTTCGATGTATACCGCGCTCTGCGAGCTGTGAACCCATCGCCTTACATGGTGTATATGCAAACCCGGGGTTCAATCCTCGTCGCATCGAGCCCAGAGATTCTCTGCCGCGTGCGTCAATCGGAAGAAAAGAGTCATGAGTTTATCGTGACCAACCGTCCTCTTGCGGGAACACGAAGACGCGGGAAAACCCCCGAAGAAGATCAGGCAATGGAACTCGATCTGCTCAATGATCCAAAGGAAATATCCGAACACTCCATGCTCGTCGATCTAGGACGCAACGATGTCGGAGTTGTTGCAGTGCCCGGATCGATCGAACTCTCCAAACTGATGAGCATCGAGCGCTATTCGCATGTGATGCATATCTCGTCGACAGTGACCGGCACAATCCGCAACGGGCTTGATTGCTGGGACGCTCTTCGCGCGGCGCTCCCGGTAGGGACCATTTCAGGGGCGCCAAAGATCCGGGCCATGCAGATTATTGATGAACTCGAAAAAGTCCGCCGAGGACCCTACGGCGGCGGACTCGGATGGGTATCGCTCGATCAAGAAATGGATATCGCCCTTGCACTGCGCACGATGGTTGTTCCGCTCAATCGGTATGACGAGTTCAATGAAACAGGGAGATGGGAGTATCACATCCAAGCAGCCGGCGGGATTGTTGCGGATTCTGTCCCCGAGCTTGAGTTCAAAGAAACCGTCAATAAAGCGGCGGCGCTGGGCGCTGCGATTGATCTTGCGATCGATGCATTCGACCAGACAGATTAATCTCTGGGTTATTGGGGAGATCCAAAAATAACATCGGCTGCACAACTGCGCAGCCGATGCGGGTCAATATTTTATTTGAGTGAGATCAGATCCAGATCAAGAAGCGAGCTGCGCCTCTTTCTCATGGAGCGAATCCTTGAGATGTTGTGAGGGTTTGAACGAGCAGGTTGTGCTTTCACCGATCTGTATTGGCTGCTTGGTTGCCGGATTCATTCCGACGCGGGCTGAGCGATGTTTTTTCGTGAAGGTACCGAAACCACTGATCGCAACTTTCTCTTCGGATTTAAGCCCGTCGGAGATTGCAGAGATCACTGCTTCGATCATTTTGCCGGCATCGGCCTTCGAGCTTTCAAGTTCAGAAGCAACTGCTTCAATCAGGTCAGACTTGTTCATCGCTAAGCCTCCATGCTGCGAAATTTAAGGGAAAAGTAATATCTTCGCCGTCGTAAAAAAAATAGTATCCCCGGCGACCTACCAACTCTTTCGGTTCGGTCAAGCAAAATTCATGAGTAACTTTAAAAAAATGAATGTTTTTACCCACAAAATATGGGGAGAAATGATCGGCAATATTGACAATGCAATTCTGATCTTGGGAAGATCCTATGATCCAGAATCATGATCAAACCCCGCGTGCTCATCTCTGAATCACTCGCAAAGAACCCGCTCGATTGGCTCAGTTTGCATGCTGAACTTGTCCGTTATGATCAAGTTCAAGCACCATCACGCGTGTTGCTCTACGAGCAGATCGGTTCTGTCGAAGCGATCATTGTGCGTACATACACCATCATCGATCAAGAACTCCTCGATCACGCGCCCAATCTCCGCGTCGTTGCACGAGCAGGGGTCGGCTTAGACAACATTGATCTTGATGCGTGCCGCAATCAACAGATTCCTGTTGTCCACACACCCACCGCGAACACGCAATCGGTGGTTGAGTATGTCACACAGATGATGCTCAATGCGTTGCGTTCTCTCACGCAACTTGATTCTGTATCAACCGGGGACGATTGGCACACGATTAGAGAGTCTGCGATCACGCCGAGAACCTGCGTCGGTGCAACCCTTGGGATCATCGGGTTTGGCAAGATCGGAACAAAGCTTGGGTTGGTTGCTCGATCGCTGGGCATGAATGTGGTGTACTTTGATCTCAACGAAGTTGCTTTGCAATCGCGACATGGATGTACACCAGTTTCGATCGAAGAACTCGCAAAGTCATGCGATGTTGTTTCTGTTCATGTTGATGGGAGATCACAGAACGCGCACTTTCTGAGTGATTCGTTCTTCGAACTGCTCAAACCCGATGTGATCCTGATCAACTCGTCGCGCGGGTTTGTGATCAACGAACAGCGTGCTGCCAACTTTGCATCTCATCATCCAGATGCTCAACTTATACTCGATGTTCATTCGCCCGAACCGGTTACCTCGGACTCTCCGTTTATCGGATTGTCCAATGTCGTCCGCACCCCGCACATTGCCGCAGCAACAGCGCAGGCGAAAGAAAATATGAGCTGGGTAGTTCGTGATGTCGTTCGAGTGCTCAACGGCGAACCCCCCGAGCATCAAGCGATCTGATCGGCACAACTACACATGAAACTGATTCAATGGTCAACCGCCCAACCATGCTCGATTGTTCCGTCTCGCAAGATACGAACCCAGATGCCCCCTCGTTCTGCTGTCGCGTACCAGTCCTGTTGAGCGCGGAGTGTTTCCCATCGGACATCGTTGAGTCGACTTGCACCTGTAGATTGAAGGACAACTTGAGGGTTGAGCAGCGCGATCAAATCCATTGCTGATTCTTTCGCGCTTCCATGATGAGGAACTTCGATGATGTCTACTTTGAGTTGTGGATTTCGATTCAGAAGTGCATCAATCGCATCGGATTCAATATCACCCGTCAACAATACAGTTCGTGTGTAGGGTTTAAGTTGTACATCAATATCTACGCGCATCACGACTGATGTATCGTTGTCACCCATCCCGTCAATTGAATCAGGGTCCGGCCAAAGACAGCTCAGTGATGAATTCCCCACTTGTATATTCGTTCCGTTACGGATCTCTATCAGCTGCACACTCATCGATTCAAGACGTTCGGCGGTTTGTTGCCATGCCCATGAGGGATCATCGACCATCCTCTTCGATATCCAAACCCGTTCAAGTCCAACCCGAGGCGTAAGATCAATTAACCCATTGAAATGATCCAGGTTGTCATGGGTGACCACGGCATCTTTGATGTTCGATACCCCGAGTGCATGAGCAACATCCCCGGTCATCCCTCCGACTCGGCGATTGAGCGAACCACAATCCCAGAGCAGCGCTTGCCCATCGGATTGCAAGAGCACACAGGTTCCGTCACCAACATCAAGCATGTCGAGTCGCAATACAGATCGCTCTTGCAGTATCACTGGTCCTACAAAGAACCAGCTTGCCAAAATGATTCCTGCACCTTGTATCCATCTGTTTTTCAGCTCTACTCGATGCGTCACGAGTGCGCCAATAATCCAAGTGCATGCAACCACCCAGAGCATACCGGTTACGCCCGTGATGCCGTTCCTTCCACCAACACGGACGGATGAACCTGGTATTCCATCGATCCATTGAATACTCCCAAGGACTGCATCGGCGATCGCATTCACAATGATCGCTGAATGTGTTCCGAGATCAGGACTCACCACGCCGATCGCGATTTGCCCGTATCCAACAATCATCAGTATCATCACCAACGGGATGAGCACCACCGCGACAAGTGGTGCAAAAATACTGACAATCCCTGCGTGGTACACGATGGTTGGTGCAGCAACCGCCCAGCAGGCAAAGTTAGTTTTCAACGCATCACAGAACCAGCGCTTTGATTGATGAGCAACTCCTCGTGCAGCGATTTGGTTGGCGATCACTGCAGTTGGATTTTTAGTGGGCAGTGGATCTGCAAGCATGACAAGCAATGCGCTGATCCCCATGCTGAGTTGATATCCAAGCGAGAACACATCCATCGGCCTCCAAATCAAAAGACCAACCCCAACCCATGCGAGCACCGTCATCCGATCGTATCGACGACCGGATCTCCCCGCGAGCATCATCAACACCACGATCACCCCCGCCCGCACGATTGGAGGCCGAAGCGGAATCACAAGCACGCCCAATACCAGAATCGTCAGCACAATCACAAGTTCCGCGCGTGGGTGCTCGCCGATTATCCGAATGCCAAAGGCACCGATCATGATGACCAGCGCAAGATGGAATCCTGAGATCGCAAGCACATGCGCCACGCCGATCCGTTTGAAGGATTCGTACACCTCACCAAACGCCGGTTCGCGGTGCCCGAGCAACAACGCGCCAAGCATCGCTTGTTGCGGCGACACCGCTTTGCCCAGTTCAGCAGAATCTAACCCAAGCGAGCGCATCGCCCTGACTTGTAACTGGGATCGAAACCGGATAAACATCCCTTTACTGCGTGCAAAGAAATCGGTATACGCAACAGGTTCAATCAGCGCTTGGTTCGGAATGATGAGCGTCCCCACCCGTCCAGATTGCGCGCTGAGCATGGACCAATCAGGTTCGCCAATGTTTCGTGCGCTGCTCGGCATGCGATACATCCCGATGAGCTGTACTCGATCTCCGGGTTTGATCTGTTCTTGGAGTTGAGTCTTATCGAACAGTTCGAGGTACCCATCAGGGAGGAGTACCCGAAGACGCCCATTGGCATTCGTCCAGGTGCCGCGTTGATCTTGGTCCGTAAGATACACCTGTTCAACATGCACAAGTGTTTGTGTCTTTGGTGTTGCCCATGTAGGGGGATCACCCGGCTGGGGGTCGGTGGTGATTTCGCGGAGTGGTTCGCTGATGACGCCGATGATCTCGATCGGTATACGCGTGTGGTTTCCAACGTCATCATGATGCGCAGCGATCACCTGATCCAAACGATGGATTGATACTTGCCGAGTGCGGAGTTGGAACCATCCCCCCGCGAGCAGGAGTATCCCGATGAAATACAGGAATGATCGTGTTCGTCCTCGAATGAACAACGAGATTCCTAAGTAAGCACACGCGAGACTAAACTGCATGACTGAAGACAGGTGTGCTTGATTGAATATCAATGCGCCAAGTATCGTTGCGAGCAGCGTGAGCAACGCGCGCCGACGGGCGAGTTGTGTGTTTGTAAGTACCAAGCTCCCGTTGTACCTCATTTGTTCGAACAATGCACGCAGTCGTTCAAAAAACAACCCCGCGAACAGCGGGGTCGTTGAGAGAGATCATCTGTAATGCCTGTATTTAGTTGAGCGAACTCATGATATCATCAAACTCTTCGATGATGTCGATCGTAATTTTTTTGCCGGTTTCGTCTTCGAGTCGGACACCACTTTGGTTTTTGTAGTTGTTCCCAAAGTCCAAGTGATACTCGCCGCCATCGGTGTGTGCGTTTGCTTTCCAGGCGTTGTCGTTGGCGCTGAAGTACACGCCGTCGATGCCTGCGGATTGGAAGATCAATCGTCCGCGTGGGCGCGAAGCATAGATTTCTTCAAAAGCCGCCGACTCAAGGTCCGCGCTGCTTTCGAGTACATAGTAAGAAGGGCTTGCCAGCGCTGTGGTCAGGGTGCGGATTCGATCGAGTGCATCAACCGGATTAAGCTCTTGATCAATGCTGCTGAGTGTGCTCGCCGCGTATTGGTTTTTGCTGCCGCCGCCTGAACTGTAGACATCTTCGCCGAAGAATGTTTCGTTGGACATCATGTAGAACCATGCGGGTCCGCTTGTCATATCACCCATATCGTCAGATGAAATAGACGCGAACTGACGGTATGAGTTGTCTGCTCCGCCGTCAGGATCGATTGAACCCAGTGCGCTCTCATCCATCGACCACGCAAGCAAAGGCGTCCCAAAGGAATCAACCAGGTCGGGCATCAAATGTTGGAAGTTCGGTTTATCACCCGCGGGTGATTGTTGGCCGCTCTCATGATCCATCGTTGCTAAGAAGTTGGAGTCGGGTGCGAAGTATGCGCCCGAAGTACCGATCAGATTAGTGTTGACCACGATCGCGTTGTCTTGAGCGTTATTAAACGGTGCCAAGGAGATGATCCCCGCGTCCTCGTCGATCTGGCTTTGCGCATTGTTGTCGCTGTACTGTCCGAGGATCACATCGGTGCCACCGAGTTCGACCAGGATATTTTCCATCGCGGACATACCCGCGTCTTCGTTGTCGCTGTGCCCCATTTGGCTTGGGGAGAAGTATCCCGGCATCCGTGAGCCGTTATCGTTTGAAAACGATGTCGAAGCGTTATTGAGCGCGGTCATCATGTTCTGCGTGCCCGCTTTGCGCCCCGCCAATCGTGCACCATTGAGTGCAGGCAACAGGATCGCAACAAGCAACGCGATGATCGCAATCACCACCAACAACTCGACAAGGGTAAATGCCCGCTTTGTGGGTTGTGAAAGATTCTGAGAAGGATTGATCTGGATCGACATGTGTGCTCCGAAACTGCCTGAGTCTGCGCGAATGCATAGCACGCGAACAGACCAATATAAACTGTGTGAGCGAGCTTCAAAAGCTCCACTGTGCGCATTGCAACGCAACACCACTGAGTCTATCCCAGCGCCGTCCCCACAACAATACGGCTGATAAGCACAAACGGATGCTCTTGCGAACCATCAATCGTCGAATACACAGAATTAACACCCAAACAAATACCGTTTAATAATAACTATTGCACTAACCAGATGAGCAAGACGATCAAACCAAAGACGCCTGCGATTGTCCAGAGTGAGATTGATTTTGGATGTTCACCCAAGTACCACCCGCATTTCGGGCATATTTCGGACTGATCATAGATGATCTCGCCACAATGCGGACACGGATCGACCTCGGACCCGAACCGATCCAAATCAGAAGCGGATGGCCCGTCCGGGTCCAATCCTTCGGATAGGTCCCAGTCTTGATCGAACTCATGCTGATTTTTACTCATATGGTGGGCTTATACCTGTTTTGGGGGTGCAGTGAGCTTATAAAACTTTGTAAACAAATAAGTTGAGGTCATCCTCTACGGGTCACCGTCCGATTATAGTTCTATGTACACGACGGGATTAGGCAGTTTGAACTTTGGACTCCAAGCACTGGGTAACAACCAGCAGCTTGTCGCAGAGTCCCTCGAACGCCTCTCGACGGGAAAAAGAATCAATCGAGCAGCTGATGACCCGTCTGGATTGATCGCATCTGAACAACACCGAGTCAGAATCTATTCCATCGAGTCCCAACTCAAATCGTTTGCCCAGCAAGAAGGGTATCTGGGCGCCAAGGAGGGTGGACTCTCTGTGGTGTCCGACCAACTCATTGAACTCAATAGCTTGATCATCCAAGCATCCAACACCGGCGCAAACTCACAAGAAGAACAGGACGCGATCAAACTCGAGATCGATTCATTGCTCGGCTCAATCAACTCCATCGCCAACACGACTACCTACAAAGGCCAGCAGATTCTCAATGAGTACACCACTGCGGGGATCGCGAACGATACGATCCTGACCAATGCCGATGGCGAAGATGTTTCGCTCGCGGATCTTTCTGGATTGGTGTTCTCTGATCCAAAGCTCGCGCAAGAAATCGCACAAGCAGCAGTCGATGATGTTGCATCGACCCGAGGTGCGATCGGAAACCAGCTCAACGACATCGAATCTCAATCCCGAGTCCTCGAAGAAGAACTGATCAACCTGAGCGAATCTCTCTCATCGATCGAAGATGTCGATTACGCAAAGGAATCTTCAAAGCTTGTACGCGCACAGATCCTTGAAGCTGCATCAATCAAAGCGATCGAGATTTCAAGACAGAGCGCCACGCAAGTGCTGAGTTTGCTTGAGGGCGCGACCGAAATCGGTAAGTAAGACCGATAATCAGTCAGCAAATGAAACAGAGTTCTCGGACTGTTTCATTGTCGCTATCTTCTCTCATCAGCATCACACACTGCAATTCAATCATCCTTACACGATGTGCTTGTTTACAGCATTGATGTTTTGAACCTTGGATACATGTCAAGCATCGGTTTTTCATCGTCGATCATGAGCACGATCAATCTGCAAGCAAATCAACAACGATCTACCATCGGATTCGAGCGATTATCGACTGGACTCGCGATCAATCGTGCGAGTGATAATCCCGCGGGTTTGATTGCATCCAATGAGATGGCTGCCAGGCTCGGGTCCATCCAAGCAGAAATCACATCGATCGATCGGAACATCACCTCACTCAACACGCACGACGGGGCGCTTGGAGCAGCACTCGAAAACATGAGTGACCTTGGGTCGCTTGTGATCCAGAGCGCAAACACAGGCGGCCAATCATCGAGCGAGATGGGCGCAATTCAAACCCAGGTCGAAGGGGTATTGTCAGGGATCGAGCGACTCGCCTCATCAACCGATATCGATTTTATGCGCGATGTTACGACCGAGATGGTTGTGGGGACCGATGAAACGACAGGCGACCCGATCACCGAGACGGTGTCATTGTCCGATCTATCGCGTGTCATGCAATCCGATCCAGAAGCGGCTCAAAGGCTCGTCGACGGCGCACGCGACGCGGTGGTCACACGACAAGCAGAAGTAGGCATCGAAGCGCGAGCAGCAGAATCCGAGCGCCGGGTGCTCGAGGAAGAGCAGATCAATGTCGCTCGCGCCTATTCATCAATCCGCGATACTGATTACGCAAGAGAGAGCTCAAACCTTGTGCGTTCACAGATACTGGAACAAGCTTCGATCTACACCATTTTGGCAGAACGCCAGAGCGCTGAAACGGTCATCAGCTTGCTCAATATAAACGCATAACCATGTGCGATCCGTCAGTGCCCTCACAATCCGGATCTTCGGTAACAAGATTTATGATTTGGTGGGTGCTTTCTTGGAATTCACTCAATCTGAATAGGATATTTCATGTAGTCCCAGCGGGCGTGGATGTTTCCTTGTGTGAGTGAGTTGGAAGACCCCGAGCGCTCTCAGTTCACTCCGGAATATCCCCTGCACAAGCCCTGCGCCAATACCCCCGGCGCAGGGTTTTTTGATGCGCGCCCCTATCATCGTCAACCTATGAAAACCACAAGTTCATCCCCGTCTCGTTCTCCGTCTCATCCACTGCGTGTGCTTAAGTTCACGGACACCCTCGCGGATATCAACGGCGTTTGTCGATTTATCCAGAACATCGCACAGACGGCCCATGACACCAACCACGATCTGCGTGTCTTTACTTCGACACGCATGGAGATGCCTGAGGTTGATAACCTCGTGAACTTCGAGCCTTTCTTCGCGATGAAGATGCCCAAATATGATACGCTCGATCTCGCGCTTCCCCCACTGGTTTCGATGCTCCGTGCAGCGCTCGAATACCAACCCGATGTGATCCATATTTCGACCCCGGGTCCGGTGGGCGCTGTCGGGATGCTCGCGGCAAAGCTCATGCGGGTGCCGATCGTTGGGGTATACCACACCGATTTCCCCGCATACATTGACGAGCTTTTCGATAATCGTGTGTGCTCATGGGTATGCCGAATGCAGATGAGATTTTTTTACCAACAGTTCCGGTTCATCTTCTCGCGTTCGTCAGATTATGCTTCGCGCCTTGTTGAGATTGGTCTTGATGAGCACAAGCTTGTCCGGTTGATTCCGGGGTTTGACAACACCAGATTCGATGCATCGCTGCGCGATCAACAGATCTGGGAGTCACATGAGATATCCACCCAGAGTGTGAAGGCGGTATTTTGTGGGCGCGTGAGCACCGAAAAAAATTTGCCGATGCTTGTGTCTATTTGGCCTGAGATCCGCAGGCGCGTTGAGGAATCGCACCCTGGAAAACAAATCGAACTCATCATCATCGGGGATGGTCCATACCGCAAAGAAATGCAGACCAAGCTCGCCAATCACGGGGCGCACTTCCTTGGATTCAAGCACGGCACCGAACTCGCAGCACTCTACGCGTCCTGCGATCTGTTCCTCTTCCCCTCCACGACCGACACGCTTGGTCAAGTGGTGATGGAATCCCAAGCATCGGGTTTGCCTGTGATCATCACCGATCAGGGCGGACCAAAGGAAGTCGTTGACGATCAACACTCACAGGATCCAACTGCTTGCATCATCCCTATTGACAATACACAAGGCTGGATCGATACGGTTGTTGAACTTGCAATAGACGATGCCCGCAGAAAGCGAATGGGAGATGCTGGGGTGAAAGCAATGAAGAACTACACATTCGCAGCATCATTCGATCACTACTGGCAGATCCATGAGTTGGCTCGATAGTTGGATTACAACATCGCGGGTTGCAACCGCGCATAAAAATGGCGGTATCCCCACGAGAAGACACCGCCAGTTGTGTCTGACTGCCATACCCAGGAGGAGTTGTTGGCGGCCACACACAGATATACACATCACCGAATTGCTCGTTGATCATCTGGTTCAGAAAACCAGACGCGTTCTTGAAAGTGCAGATTCAAAGAACGACCCAAACCCCCCGTTCGGTCTCAGACATGTGTGTGCATGCCAAGCACTGTGCAGTGTTCGAGATTCGTGAGAACATCGAAAAATGCATCAGCATGGTGTGTGTATTTCATTGTCATCGTCGACCACGACGCCGGCGATAGAACAGCATCCCCGAAATTTGCTCAGGTGTCAAAGGGTTTTCCTGTGAATTATGAGAGAGATTATCGAATCATGACCCAGAATCAGTGTGTGGAGCATTAATTTTAAGCGTCACACCCTGGATGGGAACCCGCGCCAGAGCCTGAAACTCTCGAAATCCCCCACTCTTGAGCCAACGATCGACGACATGCCGATGTGCAGCGGAGGGGACATGGACGATGAGTTTGCCCGCTTTGAGCCCTGCAATTTGTGAACAATCATTGATTAAATCGGGGACAACCGTTGTCCAAGCTTGGGTTGCTGCGGACTCATTTTTTGATACCTTCTTCATCGTTCGCATTTCAGATGCGATATCGTCGACGATACTGCGTGCTCGATCTGCGTAGACCCGATGCCCACGCAGACGATCCAATGGATTCGGTTTGCGATCAGGTTGCGAAGATGAAGATTGATCCTTGTTGGGTGTCACGCCTTGAGTCTATCACCTATGAGTCGCTATGATCGTCCTCTATGGGAACACAGATTACAATCGAGAACCTGGTCAAAGTCTTCGGGAACGGCTCAAGCGCTGCGACCGCGGTTGATCACCTTACGCTCACCATCGAACCAGGGGAACTCTTTTTCCTCCTCGGTCCATCTGGTTGCGGCAAAACGACGCTGCTCCGCATGATCGCGGGGTTCATTGATCCAACGAGTGGCACTGTTGCATTCGATGGGAAAGATGTAACCCACGATGCGCCAAACAAGCGAAACACGGGCATGGTGTTCCAGTCCTACGCGCTGTGGCCGCACATGACCGTCGCTCAGAATGTCGCGTTTGGACTCAATGTTCGTAAAGTTCCCAATCCAGAAAAAGATCAGCGCGTCATCGAGGCGCTCCAAGCGGTGCAGATGGAAGATTATGCCCATCGCAAACCAACCCAACTCTCAGGCGGTCAACAACAACGCGTCGCGCTCGCACGGGCACTCGTCATCAAACCCGATGTGCTTTTGCTTGATGAGCCATTATCCAACCTTGATGCAAAACTCCGCAATGATCTTCGGCTCCAGATCCGCAATGTATGCAAGAGTTCTGGAATCACCACGGTTTATGTCACGCATGATCAAAAAGAAGCGCTCTCGATGGCTGATCGGATCGCGCTGCTCAAAGACGGGCAGATCATGCAGATTGGTTCTCCAAGAGAACTCTATCGCGCACCCAAAACCCAGTTTGTTGCCGAGTTCCTCGGTGAAACCAATCTCATACACGCAAAGGTAGCACGGGATGAGGGTGCTTCGACCGTCTATACGATCGAAGCTGGGGAGTTCCTTGCAGCGAAACCGAGTGGTGATACACAGACAAAATCCGAACAAAAATTGCTTTCGATCAGACCTGAAGCAATCGTCCTCCGAGCGAAAGGCACGCCCAACACATTGCCGGGTAAGCTTTTAGAAACCACATACCTTGGTGAAACTGCTCAGCATCTTGTTGAAGTTGCGGGGTGTCCCCCGATCAAGATCGCAGAGATGAATCCGTTTGGTTCGACATCTGCAGTTCATCCAGAGGTGGGGGATCAGGTCTGGGTCGAGTTCATTGCAGGCGATGTCGTTCAGATCAAAGACTAATTTCAAGCATCGAATCAAGCAGCAGCTTGCGATTCAGCGTTGTGATTCTGGCCAGGCAAGGTGATCTTCATTCGCGTGCCTTCGCCTGGAATGGATTGTACATCGAGCGTCCCCCCTATTTGCTCAAGGAGTTCCAAGCTGACTTTGAGTCCGAACCCGTGCCGAGGGTGGTTCTTATTGATTGGCCCGACCTGAGAACTTGAAACGGAACCTGAACGATCGCGCGTGATTGATCTGATCTGATCTTGGTTCATTCCGATCCCGTTGTCCTGGACTTCAATTTGTAGATGTGGATGGGATTCTTCTCCATTGTTCCCCGTGGAACAATGTTGCACGGAATCGATATTCATCAAACGGATTGCGACGATCCCGGTGGATTGGCGCCCTGATTCTTCGATCGCGCGGATGGCGTTGAGATACAGATTGAGTAATACTTGTCCGAGTTCAATAGCGGGGGCCTGGGTGGTTGCTGCGAACTCCACATCTTCGATCTGAAATCTATATGCAGCAACATCATCTTGCCTGAGATAAGCAAGGGTCTGATCGTGGATGTGTGAGACACTCGCATAGGCAGTTGCTGGGGAAGGAGCTTCGGATGAATCGCGTATCATCATCGACTGAGCGAGTTGGGAGATCTGATTGCTTGCATGAACTGCGAGTTCGAGCGCTTTGATCGTCAAGCTCGGATTATCTGGATGAATCAGCGCGAGTTGAGCCCGTCCCCCCACTTGCGTCATCAGGTTGTTGACTTCGTGGGCAAACAGTGCCGAGCAGGCGCCATGCTCAGCGAGGGATGATGCCTGGTGCATATGAGATTGAATTGAATCAATCGAGGTGTTGAGATCCGCTGCGACCCGATCGACGGGTGCGCTTTGGTCGATCGATTCGCAATCTGAATCCTGCGATAGATGTGAAGGGGTGGGGGGCATGACCTACCCAAGATCGGATATGCAAGACCTGAAGGAAAGCGGGGATTCAAAAATGAGTGCAGACTTATCGGTTCATGTCGATGCAGTCAGCCAAGTTTGCCTAGTGTGTGATTGTTGTCATCCGAGTTGCTCAAAGCCCGTGATCCATGGACCTTGATCAGTGGCAGTGGCACCCCCACTCATCAGCCAAGCTTTAATCTCGGTAGGCCGAACATCTGTCTCTGGGAGTTGTGCAAGGTCGATCCACACAAAGTCAATTTTCTTTTCGATGCTCGGCACGGGATCGGGAGGCGTGGATGATGCTCCGAGTTGTTCCACGTGGAACACAAGATTGATCTCATGATGAACCCGTTTGCCATCATGGAAGCATTGCTCGGTAGTGAGTAATAACTGTCCTGCAGCTGATTCAAGACCGGTTTCTTCCATCATTTCGCGTACCAACGCGTCCTGGGCTTTCTCCGCAAACTCAACATGACCACCGGGGAGATAGCAATAGTTTGCTTTGATATGTCGGCACATGAGCACTTGTCCGTTGTGGATGAGTAGGCCTCGAGCGATGATTTCGGTTGTTTGTTTGGATCCCATAGCCAATGATAGCCTGTCGGATCATCTTGTAAGGGGTGTTCATCGATGCAGAATGTAGAGGGTTCGGGTATCATGACCTGGACAAAGATCAGGTACTCATCGTTCAAGTGGAGTCATATCATGGATGCACCAACCGGACAATCTGGAAATAAGAAGATCAAGCGGACACGATCCAAACTTGGTCGAGGACTCAACGCGCTGATTGATCAATCTCCGATACAATCACCAATTCAGGTGTCGCCAACCGAATCAGCAGAACAAATTACGAACAAGCAATCGCAGTATTCATCGGCACAGCCAAAAGAGAGTGATTCGAGCTTAGATCGTGCGGTCCGAGCAGATCAGGTACTTGAACTGATGGTCCAAGAGATAGTCCCCAATCCACATCAGCCTCGCCGGGTGTTTACAGATGAAGCGATTGAAGAACTTTCACAATCGATTATGGAACACGGGTTGCTTCAACCAATCACGGTTCGACGAGCGAGTGTGCATAGTGGGGCGGGGAAATATGAAATCATCGCGGGCGAACGCCGATGGCGAGCGTCCAAGCATGCGGGGATCGAAGTGATCCGTGCGATTGTGCTTGATGTGGATGATTTGGTTTCTGCTGAACTCGCCTTGATCGAAAATATCCAGCGCGAAGATCTCAACCCAATCGAGCGTGCGATGGGGTTTGCGATGCTTGCTGAGCGGTTTTCAATGACACAAGATCAAATATCCAAGCGTGTAGGCATCAACCGATCATCGGTTGCCAATATGCTTCGTTTGCTCGAACTTGATGATGAAGTTCAATCAATGATTGCATCGGAAGTTCTCAGCGCTGGTCACGGCAAAGCACTGTTGTCATGCCGAGCCGTTGAACAGCGCAAAGCACTCGCAGACCAAGCGATCAAAGACGGATGGAGTGTCCGGTTCCTCGAAAAAGCGGTGCAACAAATCAATCGTGAATCGTCGGACCAATCAAGTTCAACTCCCAACAACTCTGATGTTGAAAATACGACAGAATCTCGTTTGAGCCTTGTAATTAAGAGTCTAGAGAAACAGTTGAGCGATCAACTCAGCACCCAAGTCCGTCTCAAAACAGACAAGAGTGGCACGAAGGGGAATATCACGATCGAGTTCTATAACCTCGACCACTTTGATGGATTGATGGGACGTCTGGGCGTGCAAGCAAGCGAAGATGTCCATAACCGATAAGCAACCTAAAACTTTCGTGTGAAGCGCAACTTCAGTATTGGTGCGGGGTTATTTACCCATTACAATGATGCTTTGTAGGACCTATTTCATTCCAAATTATCCACATTTATGAGTTGATATTAGAAAAAAAACAACCTTGATACTACACTCCATGCCTCAATCGAGGGATGCAAGATTCATATTTGTGCGTTGACAGAAATGAATTTTGATTGGCTTTACTGCATAACTAAAAATCAACGAAACACAAAAGGGATTCCGCAATGGCTAAGAAAACAACATCAAAATCAACAAAATCTCCTTCTCTCAATAACTTATCAATGGGCGAACTTCAAGCAGAACTCGCACGACGCGAAAAAGGTGTCCGAAAGCTCGAGCGCAGGCGTGAGAAACTACTTGCCGAGCTTACACAAATTGATACAGATTTAGCAGCAGTTGGTGCGCTCAGCGCTGCGGGTGGTGTGCGTCGTCGTCCACGCAATGAGATGAACCTGGTTGACTCGCTCGCGGCGGTTCTTGATGGAAAAACGATGTCGGTGACCGACGTAACCCAAGCGGTTCAGCAAGCAGGATACATTACAACAGCAAGCAACTTCCGTACAATTGTGAACCAAGCATTGATCCGCGAACGCAAGGTATTCAAGAAGGTTTCGCGTGGACAGTACACAGCAAAGTAACTTGGATCACTTGATTCAAAGTGCATGATGCGTTGGAACAAAGTACGACAAGTCAGCAATTAAAAAGCACCCGGTAGAACGGGTGCTTTTTTAATTGTAAATGTAAATCCAAAGTTAAGGCTTGATCCCATGATGCAAGCGTGATGGACGATCAACATAGAACATTTTGTCGATGTCAGTGGAGATCATGCGTAGGTTTGAATCCTTCATGCGTGCATGCATGTTGACCCGATCCGAGCTGCGTTGGTCAAGTGTGTGCATTGATGGGGATGGATCCATGCGGATTGAGTTGATGTCGCCTGCGTGTTGTCCTGATGAACACCCGATGGTGAGCATTGAAGCGCCCAGAAGTGCAGCGATGGTCAGGGTCTTGCGGTATGTGGAAGTTGTTTTCATGAGCTTACTTTCTGATTAACATTGCCTGATTTCATCGTGAACCTCTCTGCGAGGCATACAACTGGAACTTTATCAAGTGAACCAGCATAGCGAGAAAATGCTTCGCTGTCACGCATGAATGAGCGGTGATGATCGCAATTCACGGATTGCTTGATCTCATCTTTGGTCGACAAATCGAGAACATCAGGTTCACTGAACGCTTGAATCGCTCAAAACACGGCTTTCAGTCCATGCGTGCATCTTTAGGTACGGATATCGGGTTCGATATGTTCCAAGGTTCAATCAGGTGGAGCAATAAAATCGTGGATCAGAAGTCTCAGTATTGGATTCGATGCAAAGTCATCCACCGGTTGTGCACAATGCGCATTGAAATTCAGGAATATTCATAGGTAAGGGAACTTTGACGGATCCAAGTTGTCGCCAGTGTGGTATGGTGATCTGAACGCTGCCCATCGCGGTCGGTCAGACAAGTTCGATCCCTTTGAGTTATTCGAATGGGAGCTGAGCAAAACCGGGCGAAGACCAAGCCTCCTCCGAGTGGAAGGTCGGGATCTGGATCGAGGCACCCCCCTGTTCTTCAGGGTTTCGGACGCTGATAACCGACTGCGATGGGCAGCGGTTTTTTTGTTTTTGAACCCACCTATAGAAATACCAAGCTCAAACCTAAGCGACTGCCAGAGCAGGGGTTGGTGCTGTCAGGTTGGCAGAGCAGTTCAAAATACAAACCCTAAACGGTCAATAAAGAGAGTTAAACGCGTTTTTTGTGTTCTACTAAACATGGCGCGCGGATTGCATGGTTTACTTATACGCCACAAGATGTGGATCGTGATAGGAGGCACACCATGCGTATGGACAAACTAACAACACTCGCTCAACAGGCGCTCTCGCAGGCGCAGCAGAGCTCAATGGCTGCGACCAACCCTGAGGTTGGTTCTTTGCATGTGCTTGATGCACTCATCGAAGATGCCAACGGCCCTGCAACTGCAATCCTCAAGAAGATCGGTGTCCCGATGGGGCAGTTGATCCAGATCGTGAAATCAGAACTCGGACGATTACCAAAGACATCGTCGGGCGCAGGATCGAGCGGCCGCGAGATTATGGATATTCTGAGTAAAGCAGATGCGGCTGCGAACCAGATGGGGGATCAGTATATCTCGTGCGAGCATTTGCTCATCGCGATCACTGAAATCGCAGGCAACACAAGCGAAGTCCTCAAGGTTCACAATGTGGACGCGAAAGCAGTCCGCGCTGCGATTAAAGAGATCCGAAAATCATCGGGAGTGACCAATATCACCGATCCCGAAGGGGAAGCATCATTCGAGGCGCTCGCGAAGTATGGTATTGATCTGACTGATCGAGCGCGTGCAGGCAAGCTTGATCCGGTGATCGGACGCGATGAAGAGATCCGGCGCTGCATGCAGGTGCTCTCACGGAGAACCAAGAATAACCCTGTGCTCATTGGTGAACCAGGTGTTGGTAAGACCGCGATCGCGGAAGGGTTGGCGCTGCGCATCATCAACGGCGATTGTCCAAGCTCGATGAGCGATAAGCGGATTATCGCGCTCGATGTCGGTGCGTTACTCGCGGGTGCGAAATATCGTGGTGAGTTTGAAGAACGGTTAAAAGCGGTCCTCCGCGAAGTGGAGGGGGCAGACGGGCAAGTGATTCTATTTATTGACGAACTCCATACGATCATCGGCGCGGGTGCTGCTGAGGGCGCTGTGAGTGCAGGGAACCTACTCAAGCCCGCGCTCGCAAGAGGCGGACTCCGTTGTATCGGCGCTACCACCCTCGACGAGTATCGCAAGCACATCGAAAAGGATGCAGCATTCGAGCGCCGGTTCCAAAAGGTGATGGTGCTCGCGCCAAGTGTTGAAGAGACCGTTGCGATTCTGCGTGGATTGAAAGATCGGTACGAAACACATCACGGCGTGCGGATTCAAGACAGTGCGATCTTGGCAGCAGCAAGCTTGAGTGATCGGTACATCACCGATCGGTTCTTGCCCGATAAAGCAATCGATCTGATTGATGAAGCAGCTAGTTCGTTACGCATGGAAATTGATTCCATGCCGATAGAGCTCGACGAGCTTCGCAGGCGGATTATGCAGCTCGAAATCGAGCGAGAAGCACTCAAGCTCGATGAAGGTGGCGATACCAAAAAAAGAGAAGTCGAACGCGTCGAAAGCGAGCTTGCAGAACTTCGCGAGCGCAATGGTTCATTGACCGCGCGATGGGAGGAAGAAAAAAAGGACCTTGATGGTGTCCAGAAAATCAAAGCAGATATCGAACATCGACGCGTCGAGCTCGATCAAGCACAACGCAGCGGCGATCTCGAACGAGCTGCCCGGATTCAGTACGGCGAGCTTGTTGAGTTGAACAATCAGCTCGCACAAGCAGAATCCAATATTGATGCCCGCGCTGGATCAGGTGATCTGCTCATCCGCGAAGAGGTTGATCCTGAATCAGTCGCACGGATCGTCGGTCGATGGACCGGGATCCCGGTATCAAGATTGGTCGAGTCCGAACGCGACAAGTTGATCGAGATGGAAACTCATCTCAAAGAGCGTGTTGTTGGTCAAAGCGATGCACTGACCGCGGTCGCAGATGCGGTGCGTCGGAGTAGAGCGGGTCTTGGCGATCCCACCAAACCGATCGGGAGTTTCTTGTTCTTGGGTCCCACAGGTGTGGGGAAGACCGAGACTTGTAAGGCGCTCGCGGAGTTCTTGTTTGATACACAAGATGCGCTCGTGCGGATCGATATGAGTGAGTACATGGAGAAGCACGCGGTGAGCCGACTCATCGGTGCGCCTCCGGGGTATGTTGGATATGAAGAAGGCGGCGCATTAACCGAATCGGTCCGTCGCCGACCATATGCGGTGATCCTGCTCGATGAAATCGAGAAGGCGCATCCCGATGTGTTCAATGTGTTGTTGCAGCTGCTCGATGATGGTCGGTTGACCGATGGGCAGGGGCGCACGGTTGATTTCAAAAACACGATCGTTGTCATGACCAGCAACATCGGGAGTCAGAAGATCCTGAGCATGGCAGAGCATGGTGCGGAGGATTGGGAGATCGAGGCAGCAGTGCGCGATCTGATCCGCCGAGGACCAGGTGCGGATTTAGATGCACAGGGTTTAACACCTGATATTGAAACAGGGAAGATGAACGCGAATCTCAATGTTGGGATGCGCGAGCAGTTCTTTAGACCAGAGCTTCTCAACCGGATTGATGAAACAGTCGTGTTCCATCAACTCGGAAAAGAAACCCTCTTCGGGATTGCCAACATCTTGTTGAAAGGTTTGGTGGCGCGAGTTTCGGATCGTGGGATTTCGATCGAGTTTACCGATGGTGCGCGTGAGCAGTTGATCGCGGAGGGGTACGACCCAGCGTTTGGCGCAAGGCCGTTAGCGCGGACGATCCAGAAACGGATCGAAAATCCGCTCGCGGGTCGGATACTGTCAGGTGAGTTTGAGTCAGGTGACTCTGTGATTATTGATGTCACAGGATCAAGCTTTGTGTTCGAAAAGATTGAACCCAAGCACGCGACAAAGTAGTGTTTTCAAGCTCATAAACCCTGTTTATTCAGGAATTAAGTACACGACTGTTCATTCGGAATAGTCGTGTTTTCTTAACTGAACTTGAATTAATGTCGAGCCGATCGGCAATTTGATAATTGTGTGTGAACATTATCAGGGATGCTGAAACCGGGAGATCGAGCGGTGCGTATCTGTAGATGACCAAATCCGGTCAAAAAGCAGACTACGGTTTCTCGCTCGTTCTAGGGCACAAGTAGTTTGGGTAAAGAAATATATGAGCAGTTGCTCCGATGATCGATACCACACTGTGTGTGCGATTCCGTTGGTATCTCTTGGAGCACTTCATGTGCGTCGGCTCTGTGTCCCCGGAGTCGGCGGCTTCAATGGTGCGGGTTGTTTCCAACTTGCGAATATAACTTGATGTGCTGTGCTTTGAAGGCGGAACCAGACGCCGGGTGGGTAGATGTATTGGCGATGATCCTTTCATTGCTGATCTCTTGCCGGAGTGGAAGGGTGATGCATGAAGTAGAGTAAATCACTTCTTTCGATGGTCCGCGTGTGTGTGTGAATTGCGGATCGTCTGAAGTGTGTGGATCGGGTGTGTGACGGGGAGAGAGTATGCCCCGATCCAGACTGTCGCCGAGGTGGATGACCGGCGACAACTTGCCGAGCTGGGATGTCCCCCCCAGCTCGGTTTTTTTATATCTCTCGTTTGGATCAAACCCTATAGTTGTTCATGGTGGACGGATCTAGATTAGGACAAGACGAGCAAGGGCCATGTGTGCCAAAGCAAGCGGTGTATCGCAAGCGCCATCGTCTGAACTCCAAATCACAGTTCGAATCTGTCTTCAACGCAAAGCTCAGAAAGTCGCGTGGACCAATTACCATATTTTTAAAGGTGTCTGATGCGCCTGAACATCGTCTGGGATTGTCCATCGGGAGAAGGTTGGGCAACGCGGTCGTCCGCGGGCGGTTCAAACGGATGATGCGCGAAGTTTTTCGTCACGAACGATCTGGATTCCCATCGCCGAGTCATGGGGGGACGTATGACATTGTGGTGACGGCACGAAAGCACGATCCGCTTGGTCTTGATGAATATACCAAGCTGGTGATAGATGCGGTGGACGCGGCGCATCGGGTGTGTGAAAAGCGGTCAACCAAATGAGCGATGGATTGCAAGAACCAGCTGTCGGGGATGGTGTTCGTCTAGGTTTTTGGAGTCGGGTGGGGAACTGGCCGTTCTTGGGGGTGATTTATTTGTATCGCGCGACCCTCTCGCCGATTATGGGTGGGCAATGTCGATTTGAACCAACCTGTTCACGGTACGGACTCCAGGCGTACAAGTCCTATGGCCCGATCCGAGGGACACGATTGACGGTCGGGCGAATCTTGCGATGTCATCCATTCAACAAAGGTGGATACGATCCGGTACCGATTCGGGATGATCCTGAAGATGCCCAATAGAATGAATGGGACTATTCTCTGAGTATTGAAAGCGAGCGAACACAATGAGTCGACTACCCGCAGCCCAACGACGAGAGCAACTCTTAGATGTTGCTGCCCAACTGTTTTCTACACGCGGATACGCAGGTGCAACCACTGCGCAGATTGCCAAAGAAGCGGGGATCACCGAACCGATTATCTATCGTCACTTCAAATCCAAGCGAGATTTGTTCGTCGCATTGATCGAACGGACAGGACGCCAAACCCTTGAGCAGTGGGAGACTGACCTTGAAGGGGTGAATGATCCGGGGGCGCGTCTTGCCAAGATTATCGATGAGAACCCGATGGTTTCTGAGTCTGGGCGCAAGGGATACCGGGTGCTTTTGCAATCCATTTCGGAGGTGGAGGATCAGTTGATCCATAAAGCGGTCGCGGATCACATGACGCGCCTGCACTCGTTTATTACCCGCGAGATCGAACGCGCTCAAGAAGGGCATAAGGTCACCAACCGGTTCTCTGCTGGGGTGATTGCGTGGGTACTTGTCAATGTTGGTATGGGATACGGGGTGCTTACCGCGATGGATGTCCCGGGACACGGGTTCGATGCATCTGGGACTCATGTGAAAGATGTGCTCGGGCGGATCCTGGTCGGACGAGATCCATCAGGCGAATCGAAATCGGTTGCAAAGGCAGTCCCTGATTCACCAAGCAACGAGGTATTCGAGCACGATGACGAATCCGGTGGGGGTGCAAGCGATGCAACAGGTCTACCTGGATAACAACGCGACCACACGGCCAAGCGGGGAAGTGGTCGGGGCAGTCGCATCCGCGATGGAGCGTTTCTGGCACAACCCATCGAGCATTCATCGCCCTGGACAAGAAGCAAAGCATGCGGTGGAGATCGCTCGCGGGCAGGTTGCGGCTTTGCTTGGGGTGAAATCGCGTGAAATCACTTTTACTGGTTCAGGAACGGAAGCAATTGATCTTGCGATTCGAGGGACACTCGGTGCTGCTCGAAGAACAAATACACGAAAGAACATCATCATCACTTCACCGATCGAGCACAGCGCGATCGGGAACCTGTGCAAGCAACTCGTTGGAAACAACGACGGGCAGAGTCTTGCGCGCGTGGTAACACTCCCTGTGGATCGGTCGGGGGTGGTGGATGTGACTGGTCTTGAGTCATTGATCAAGGAACATGCTTGCGAGGGCGGTTCCGAGATCGCGATCGTGAGCATGCAGTGGGTGAATAATGAAACCGGGGTCGTTCAACCTGTCGATCGGGTGGGGGAGATTTGTGATCGGCACAATGTGGTGTTCCATTGCGACGCAACGCAATGGGTCGGGAAGATGCCTGTCGATCAGTCCTCGGAGCATGCGCCTCGGATTGACCTGTTGAGTTGTTCTCCCCACAAGTTTCACGGCCCGAAAGGGGTTGGTGTGCTTTGGGTGCGCCGGGGTGTGGGTTTGGTGCCCACCATCCCTGGTTCGCAAGAACTCGGACGCAGAGGGGGGACCGAGCCGGTCCCTGCGATATTGGGCGCAGGTGTCGCTGCGAAGCAGGCAATGGAATGGGTGAACGACGAGCGTAACCTAGCGCGTGCTGCAGCGCTTCGTGATCAGCTTGAGCGCGGCGTGCTCGATCGATGCGAAGGAAGCATGGTCAACACCACGATCAATCCAGACGAGCGGATATGGAGCACCACAAGTATCGGATTCCCACGACTCGAAGCGGAGGCATTGCTTTTGGGATTATCTGAACGGGGGGTCTGTGTCTCTGCGGGTTCAGCTTGTGCGTCTGGTTCACTCGATCCATCCCCGGTGCTTTTAGCAATGGGGGTGGAAGAAGTTGTTGCGCATGGATCGATCCGGATGAGTGTCGGGCGAACAACAATGGAAGCAGAAATAGAGCATGCGATCGAGGTTATCGCAGGGGTCTGGGCGCAACTCTCGCGGTCAATGCCCGGGTGAATCTTGGCCCAAGGCGTGTGTTCTGTGAGGATTCGAGTGAGATTCAGGCGTAATTGATGGTTTATTTGAACAAAACCCGCTAATGTGGGCGCATGACACACACGCAGACACAATACAACGAAACCGATGTGAACCTCTATCAAGAAACTGAACGAACCAGCGTCATGGCTATTTTGAGCATGGTTTTTGGTATCGGCGGATGTTGCTTGGGGGTTACTTCACTCCCCGCAATTTTACTCGGTATCTTCGGTTTGGTCGGAATCTCCAAAAGTAAAGGCCGAGTTGGAGGCACCGGGTTCGGGATCGCAGGGATTCTGATCGGTTTGCTGACCTTGGCGCTTTGGCTCGGGGCAATCGGTGTCACCGTAGGTGGGCTCAATACATTCATCGGAACCTTTGGTCAATCCACCGAGAAGGTATTCCTCGATGTTCAAGCAGGAAACTATGACGCTGCTCGTACGGAGATGGCATCACCCGGGGCGGATGCGACCGATGAGCAACTCATCGCGTTCCACGCAGGATACAGTGGCGCACTCGGAGATTATGTCTCATTGCCAGATGGTCCATGGGACATGATGAAGGGATATATGGCGGTTGGAGAACAGATCCAGGCGTACAACGGGCAACCCGGGTTGATCCCGATGCCGATGCGATTTGATTCAGGATGGGGATTGGTCATTATTATCATTGATCCATCTGGAGGCAGTTCAAGCAACGGCATGCCATTGGCGATGGAATACATTGTGGTTGATTCACAGGGGAATGAGTACCGCTTGCCGGGGGATGCGGCCGATAGTCAGGTACCATCAGATGATGAAGGACCTTAATCGAGTTATGGGGTAGTCAATGCAAGATGAAGATCGTCAACCGGTTATTCGGTGCCGAGATATTGTCAAGAGGTTTGATGGACAAACCGTCCTCTCAGGCGTGAACCTTGATGTATACCCCGGCGAGACGATGGTCATCATGGGCGGATCTGGTTCGGGAAAAAGTACGCTTTTACGAACCATGATCGGGTCACATAAACCCAACGAAGGTTCGATCGAACTCTTCGGCGATAATATCTGCGGACTCGGTGAAGAAGATCTCAATGAGGTCCGCAAGAAGTTCGGGATTCTTTTCCAATCAGGCGCGCTCTACAACTCGATGACTATCGCAGAAAATGTGGCGCTTCCATTGCGTGAACACACAGATCTGGATGATGAGATTATCGATATCCAAGTGAAGATCAAGCTCGAACTTGTAGGGTTACGAGAAGATGCGAACAAGTACCCTGCGCAGATATCCGGGGGGATGAAAAAGCGAGCCGGGCTCGCTCGGGCGCTGGCGCTCGATCCAAAGATCCTGTTTTATGATGAACCCAGCGCCGGGCTCGATCCGGTGACCAGTGCGCAGATCGACCAGTTGATCATCGCGTTGTCACATCAGCTCGGAGTGACGAGTGTTGTTGTGACGCATGAGATGGACAGCGCATTCATGATTGCAGATCGGATGGCGATGCTTGATCGTGGGAAGATGCTTTGTCTGCATGAACGGAGTTGGTACGAGCAACTCCGCGACATGGACCAAGATAAAGCTGAGAAAATGGACGAAACGAAACGACTTGTCCGACAGTTTTTGCGTGGAGATGCCGATGGACCACTCGCGTCGCGCCTCGACAATAACTCGTATGGCGAAGATTTGTTTGGAATGACACCCGATCGAGTGACACGCACACCAAGTGTTGAACCAACAAGAGGGTGAGCTGACGGATGATCGAAGGAGCGATGAATCATGGGTAAACAAGTTGTCAACCGGAACAATGTCGTCGCGGGTACATTCCTAATCGGGAGCATTGTGCTCGCGGTTGCGATCTCGTTTATTCTCTCTGATCTGAAAGATAACATTGGTTCGAAGACGACTTATGTCTTCCGGTTTCCAACCTCCGTGGGGGTGCACGGGCTTGAGTCTGGCGCCAAGGTCACCTTTGGTGGTTTAGAAGTTGGTACCGTCAAATCAATCACGGCGCACACCGAACTCGACGAAGGCGTTGGGATTCAGGTGACTAAAGCGCATGATGTCGTGGTTGCTTTGGTTTCTGACTTGGTGCTCTATGAAGATGCGTTTGCTGATCTCACACTCCCGATGCTTGGGGGGATCTCGAAGATCAATATCCCATCTGCAGGAACCGGGTCCTATGAAGGCGGTCCAAGCGATGCAAATGTTGTGCTCGACAAAGGAGAAGCATTACGCGGTCGATTCGCGCCCTCGATTTTGACACAGCTCGGATTCACGACAGAAGAAGCAGAAAAGATCAAAGCAACAATCGATGATGTGAAACAGATATCAACTAATGTGAACGAGTCCACGCAGAGTGTTCGGCGGATGACAGACGCGCTCGAACCAGAGTTCATTGCAGGGGTAGATGACGGGAAAGCAACAATTACGAATATCCGCGAGTTCTCCGATCGGTTCAACGGGACAGGCGATGATACCGGATGGTCAGGTCGGGTTGATGGGATTCTTTCCGATGTGCAAGATGCGTCTGGGAAAGTGAGTCCCACGATTGATGAGGCACAAGCAACGATCGAGGGTGTGCGTTCGATGGTCGATGAGAATCGGCCTCGGGTTACGAGGATTTTGGATAATGCTGAGCAGATCAGCGAGCAAGTCCGGTTCGATTCGATGGGGCGTATCAATGAACTCCTCGAGAAGGGATCGTTGGCGCTTGGGTCATATAAGGATGTCGCGACGGATGTCCGGGAGATCATCTCAGTGAATAGACCTAAGATTGATTCCACGCTTGATTCAACGCGTGATCTCGGTGTGCAAGCAGGATTGTTTGTTGAAGAACTCCGCGCACAACCATGGCGATTAATGCAGAAACCAAGCAAGGACGATCTCGCACGGGAACCGATCTACGAAGCAGCGCGGGCGTACGCAAACGCGGTATCTGATCTCCGGATTGCATCGCAAGCGCTCGATTCTGCGGTTGACCTTGCTCAGAATGAGGGATCGACTGCCAACGCGATGGAGATCGCGCGGATTGCCAAGGTTGTCGACGAGGCGTACAGCCGATACGAAGCAGCGGAAAAAGGGATGCTTGAACGGCTTCGTACGCAACAGCCTTAAGTCAATTCCGATAAAGACATCATATGAGCAACCGAGTCAACCAACTCAAAGCGGAGAAGAAAGCAAATAGAAGCCGAAGGCTTCGGGTGCGGGCGATCGTTGTCTGCTTGATGGTGATCGTTGCGATCACAGTGTTCATTATCTGGTTAAGCGATCGTGGACGCGTAGACAAAGCATATGCGCAAGGGGTCAACGCAACGGTGATGTTGTCATCACAGATGATCGATCGGGTGTTTGGAGTTGATGGGCTCGGCGGGGTTGAGACAGGGCCTCGCGGGATTCGTGTGTATGTCCAAGAGCACGACGCATGGGTCTCGATTGATGAGTACCCACAAGGGTTGCCATCGCATGTCGTGGTGCTCATTCATGGCCTTGATGAACCCGGAGGGATCTGGGATCAGCTCGCACCGGCGCTCGCGCAGGATGGGCACGAAGTTGTTCGGTTCGATTATGCGAACGATCAACCCATTGTTCGAAGCAGCGATTCATTAGCAATTTCTCTTGCAGATCTTGGGTCGAAAGGGGTACATAGTGTTGATTTTGTATGCCATTCGATGGGTGGGTTGGTTGCGCGCGATGTGATGACGCGGAAGGATGGCGATGGGATTGTTGATTTGGGTGTTGCGGTTGAGCGGTATGTGACGATCGGCACGCCGCACGGGGGATCGCCTTGGGCGCGATTGCGAGCGGTCGCAGAAATCCATGAACAAGTGCAACGATGGGCGAGTTCCGATGATCTTAAAATGAGCCGATTGCTCGGGTTCGTCAATGATGGTGTTGGAGACGCAGGGGTGGACTTGTTGCCTGGGTCGGAGTTTTTAGTCGCGCTCAATAGTAGACCATTGCCGAGGGATGTTCGGGTGACTTGTATCGTCGGACGGATGACCCCCGAACCTCGTAGTGGGCTTGGGTCGTTGTTCGCGGATGATGTGTTGAATGATCTCGTTGGCAAGGGTGATGCGGATTTGATCCAGGGGCAAGTCGAAAAAATCGCAAGCGAGTTCGGTGACGGCGTGGTTCCCATGTCGTCTGCGGTGCTCGAAGGGATTGAGGATGTGGTGATTCTCGAAGCAAATCATCGATCGATGATCCGAAATGTAGAGATCGGGGAACTGATCCGCGAGATCGGGAGTCTGCCAGCATCTGAAGCACCTGAAGGGATTGCCATTGTGCTCGATCGACTCCGTCGGGATTGAATCGGTGTCAAGATTGTTTAAAATATCCTGACAACACCCTATCATAATGGGCAAGGAATGGTTAAACTGATCCCATGGGTCAGCGTCGTCATCATTATGAACAGGCATTTCAGCGATACCTTCGGGATTCGCGGATCCCGTATATCTGTGTGAATGAGGCAAAGAAGGCGTTGTTGCCTCCGGGCGCGATGCTCAATACAACGGGAGAACTTGGTGGAGAACTCGGTGGAGAACTGGATGTTCAATCGAGTGATCATCAGGGCAACGAAAAAGCAGCACGCAAACTCAAGAACTTCGACTTTGTGGTCTATGGCTCTGGATCGAATCTTTTGGTGGAGATCAAGGGTCGTCGGTTGCCTGCGATCCGGTTGAAGGATGGGACACCCGCCAAGCCTCGGATGGAATCTTGGGTGACTTTGGATGATATCGAAGCGCTCAGCAGATGGCGGGAGTTGTTTGGACCCGAGTTTGAACCTGTATTTGTGTTTGTGTATTGGTGTGACGATGTGCCACCCGACGGGTTGTTTGTCGAAACGGTCGAACATCACCAGCGGTGGTACACACTCCGAGCGATCACGCTCGATGATTATGTGCGTGCGATGAAGGTTCGGAGTCCGCGCTGGCGAACCATGAACCTTTCGACGGAGGATTTCGAGGCACTGAGTTGTCCGTTTTGTGTGCCGGGGGTGGAAAAAGGATTGATTCTGCCCGATGGTCGAGAGATCGCAAGCAAAGCAATGGGCAGCGTTTCAGGTGGATTTGAACAAGCGGTGCCTGTGTATGAGCCCATCAAGGGATAGGCACGCATTCAAGATGAGTTGTGTTGATCTGAACCCCATATGAGGATTATGCTTGACCTTTTGGGCACATCGTGTGTAGCGTTGGGTATGAATCAAACCAATGTTCAAGCGTTTTTTGTTCGATCGGCTGCCAAAGTGCTTGGTGGATCGATGATGTGTTTCTTGATGAGCATGATGGTGGCGCTGTCGTCATCAACCGTGTTTGCGCAAGCTGACGAGGTTCGGCCGCCTCAGACGAAGGAACCATCGAGTGGTGGGGGATTCATGATGTATGTGGTTGCGATCCTGCTTGTTGCGATCGTGGTTGTTGCATCGATCCTCAAATCCAAGCGATCGCACCAGGACTGAACCATTGGTTTGTAGTACCAAAGTTCATTGCGAATACGATCTGGAACCGCACGCTCAATTCTGACGGATAGAAATCTGGCGTATACAGCGTGTCCAACATAAAAGTCGGGAGACGAACGATGAAGAAGAAACATGATTCTTCCCCAAATCAAGCTCGAACCGATCAGGTCCGCAAACCTGTTCGCGGGTTGGTGGTGCTCAACATCGCACTCTTGTGCGGGCTCGGTGCGATTTCATTTTCGCAGAGTGCGACGGCGCAGATGGGTTCAAAGAATGATCGCGTCCGAGGGGAATACACCATTGTTGGTGGATCCACACTTGGGTCGATCAGCAACATGATCTATGTGCTCGATTCTGCGAACCGTGAGATGATCGCGTTGAGTTGGAATGATTCGACCAAAGGCCTTGATGGTGTTGGATATCGTGATTTGAACTTGGATTCATCGAGTGATCCGGATCGGTAATGTGGAGATTGATATGAAAAACGAGCAGAATGAACATGTCGATTCGATCAGCCGAGCATCAAATTTGCGCCAGCCTGCAGGGTGGTTGTGGGTGAGCGCCGGGATTCTCGCGGGTCTAATTGTTGCTCAGGGGGGTGGGTTCTTCGAATCGACTGCCCAGGCAGAAATGGCAACGAGCAGCGGGTCCTACTCGTTGATGACCACCGATGGTGGGAATGATGAAATCTTGGTTGTGGTTGATTCCAGACAAGAATCGTTGATGGTGTATCGCACATTCAATAAAAACGAGATTCGGATGCTCGAACGAGAAGAGCTTTCGGGACTGTTTTCGCGTGCACGCGCCCGGGCGATGGGAAGACCCTAAACTCATTGGTCGGCTTGAATTGACTCTCGGGGAGCGCTGCTTGCAGCGGAACCAAGTTAATTTGTACGCTGTGAATCCCTTGGGATGCCCAACTGGCATGTAAGGGTGTGATGTTATTTTTGCTTGTGAGTATGTCCTTTGTCGATCAATCCATTACCACAGTTTGAAGCGGACCTTGCCGAGCATCTCAAAGAGAAGGAAGATCGCGAAGCGTACGAGCAGCTCAACGCACCCACATCGATGGTGGTGCGGTTTGGTTATCTGCAGATGGTGGGGGAGTTCCCGTATTCGGGGAAATCAAAGCCCGGCTGTGGATCCAAGCTGGTGGTCACCACACATCGCGGCACCGAGATCGGTGAGATGCTCACAAGCACCTGTAAGAACTCTGGGTGCTCGAAGAGTGTGACGCGCAAGGAGATGCTTGAGTACATCGAGAACTCCGGAGGCAGGCAGTACCCATTTCATGATCGTGGACGGGTACTGAGGATCGCGACGGTTGATGATCTCAACGAACAGCGCCGACAAGAACAATGGAAGAACGAGCTTCGGATGATCGCCAAGGGGATGGTCGAAGAGGCGGGGCTTGCGATGAATATCATCGAAGCGGAACCGATGCTTGGGAACGAGCGGGTCGTGTTCTACTTTGGTGCTGAGGAGCGGGTAGATTTCCGTGACTTGGTTCAAGAGCTACAAAAAAAGGTTGGGACAAAGGTCGAGCTTCGTCAGATTGGTGCGCGTGACGAGGCGCGGATTACCGCGGATTATGAACGCTGCGGGCAGTACTGTTGCTGTAAGAACTTTTTGAAGGTGCTCAAACCGGTTTCGATGAAGAGCGCCAAGATACAAAAGGCGACGCTCGATCCATTGAAGATTTCGGGTCGATGCGGAAGGTTGATGTGTTGTCTTCGTTATGAAGATGAGACTTACGAGGAGTTGCGCAAGAACTTGCCTCACCGGAAATCACGGGTGGGGACACCCGAAGGTGACGGGATTGTGATCTCGACACAAATCTTGACACAGCTCGCGTTGATTCGACTCGACAACGGCACAGATGTCGCGATCGCGATTGAAGAACTGACAGAGCCTGAATCAAAGACGGCGCCTGAGCGTGGGGCGCGATCTGAGAGTTCAAAGCGAGGCACGATCCGATCCGGGCAAGGCAGTAAGCGATCGAGTGATCGATCGAGTGAGCGAACAAATGATTCGTCAGATGCTCGAAGATCGCGCGGGGGGAGTGCTGGATCGAAGAAATCCATTCCAGAAAACCCGGAATCAGGTGAACAATCCAAACCGACGGTTGCAGGAACTTCCGGGGTTGGCGATCGGACAAAGAAGAAGAAAAAGAAGCGCCGCCGTCGAAAACCAAGCGGGCAGGGGACATCAGAAAACCCTACCCAAGACGGCAAGCAGGGAGAGTCTGGAGACACATCCGGTAACCCATCGGGAGGTTCTACAGTCAATCCAAGCAGTTCTGGGCAATCCGGAAGTGTTGATGAGGGTGGTGCGCCCAAGAAGAAGCGTCGTCGCCGTCGTCGGCGAGGCGGAGGGGGCACGGAGGGTTCAGAGGGTTCGGGCGGTTCAGGATCCGGTGAAGGTTCAGGCGGCGGATCATCTTCGGGATCTGATTGATCGAGCACGACCAAATAGTCGATCTTGTATATGAATAAAGCGTTTGCAATGAGATGGATAGTCAGGGATCAACACCACGAGCTTGCCTGCGAGTATGAGCTGTTGGGAGTTTAGAGAATGAGTCAATCGGCATCGGACAACTCGGTTGGAATTAAAGAAACGCTGACAAGTTTGATTATCGCGTTTATGCTCGCGTTCTTGTTTCGTGGGTTTGTGATCGAGGGGTTCCAGATCCCGACAGGATCGATGGCGCCGACACTGCTCGGCAAGCACATCCGGTTCACGAGCCCGTACAACGGGTATGACTGGTCGGTTGGACCTTGGAACTACACAGGGACAAACGGGCGGGGAAATCCGTTGGGAACACAGAGCGGGTTGGAAGTCAACGATCCGATGAGCGGGTTGGAGATCAGCGATACCAATCGTCGATTGGCAGCGGGCGATCGGGTGTTTGTGCTTAAGTATCTGCCGATATTGCATCAACCCGAGCGATGGGACGTCGTGGTGTTCAAGAACCCGGGCACGCACGAGAACTACATCAAGCGTTTGGTCGGGATGCCAGGCGAGCAAATCGCGTTTGTCGATGGAGATGTATTCACCCGCGACACTGATCAGTCAACACTCGATTTGGGATGGTCGTCATGGACCGATTCGGACTGGAGTATCGAACGCAAACCCGAGCGGGTTCAGCGGACGATGTTCCAAGATGTGTTCAACTCGCGGTATGTGCCGACGGGTGAGCTGGGATATCGATCGCCATTTAGCGGCGCAACAAGTGGATGGGAAGGTATTCTCACCGAATCAACCTATCAGTTTACCGGCGAAGATTCGACAACTTTGAGTTGGAACGGGACGCGGGATATCACTGATTTCAATGCGTACAACCAGACCCATGTGGGGATTGATCCGTTTGCCAAGTCGGATTCAAATGCCCGTCTTCGCCCGTTCCCTGTTTCGGATATCGCGATCAAGCTCAATATCAAATCAGAGTCATCGCCTGTCATGGTTTCGCCGGTGCTTGAAGCACGCGGTATGGAGTTCCGAGGGGTGGTCGAATCAGTGAGCGGGATCGCGACTCTTGAGATGCGAGCTGATGAAACTGAACCTTGGGTCGAGCTTGATAGCGGTTCATTCTCGGCATTCGGTGATCATGAAATGCACAGCGTTGAGTTCTGGCATGTTGATCAGGCGTTGTCATTGTTCGTTGACGGCGAGCTTGTCTGCGGCGGCAACGAACGCGGCGCGTATGAGCTGTCCCCCGCAGCACGCGCAGCTGCAGCAACCGGTCAGACATGGGAAGCGCTGGAGATCGCATCGCAGGCACGCGAGGGTGATGGTGAAGAAGACGAGCACACCGATGGAGTGACAACCGTTGGGGTGTTTGCTCAACCTGAGTTGTATCGCAAACCAACATTCCGGTGGGACTTTGCGGGTGGTGCGTTTACTTTGACCAATGTTTCTGTGCAGCGCGATATCGCGTATCAGGTGAATCGCGGACGCCCCACCCGTGGCGCTCATCCTTGGAACTTTCCAACGATCAACAACGATGAATACTTCATGTGCGGCGACAACTCATCGAACTCGCTCGACTCTCGTCTTTGGGAACCGGGATCGATTGATCCTTGGGTAGAAATGCAGGTCGATGATCGATTGGGCATGGTCAACAAGGACTTGGTTGTGGGCAAAGCATTCGTGGTGTATTTCCCCGCGCTGCTTGACGATGGTCCAACACTCGCGCCCGACTTTGGTCGGTTGCGTTGGATCTGGTAATCCGGTAATCACGCAACCAGTTCATAGATGATCAGCGATTGCCCGGCCGATGTAGTTCTCTTCGCTTGGATCGGTTGAGAAGGTGCCGATTGTTTCGCGGGTATCGAGGTTTGTCAGCTCAGCGTTGTCTTGGGCATTGATGACGACAAAGAACTTGGCGTGTTGTTTCATCGCGTCGTCGCGGAGTTTGTTGGTTTTCCGGGTGGATTTGTAAGAGATGCGGGCGTGCAGCGGCGCGACAGCGTAACGATCGGCGTTCCAGGGTTTGCGGTTCTCATCGGCAAGCCAAGATTCGGATTCGATCCCTCGGCGGAGGTTGGCGGTGAGTGTGTGCACGAGGGATTCGTTGTTTTCGTCACCATTGGGAACGACGAAAGCTTCCGGGCGGATCGACGCTTGTGGTCGCGCGACGGCTTCCATGAGTTCGAGTCCTTCGGGCATGAGTGCTTTGTCATCAAGGAGATTGCTCAGGACGACATCACCCATCCCGAATCCGCACGCGGGGGTTGGTGGGCCGCCGAAGAGTTCGATGAGGTTGTCGTAACGACCGCCCCCGGCGACGGCGCGTTCGCCGTCGGCGAGTGCTTCGAAGACGGTGCCGGTGTAGTAGGCGAGGCCGCGGACGATACCAGCGTCAAAGCAAGATTGACGGCCATATCCGTGCAGGTCAAGTTGTTTTAGCAAGAGGAGTAATGAACCAAAATATGCCGTATTGAAGATTGGTGTAGTAAGCTCAGATTGGGCAGCAAGCGCATCGACAGCTTTTTGAGCTTCAAGATAAGGCTTGAAAGAGGAAGTATTCTGATCTCCATTGAGGGCTTCGGTAGCTCCGTTCCACATTGTGAAAAAACTCAAAATCTCTTGCCCAAGCATTTCGATTTCTCGCTCAGGTTCTCGCTTTCCAATTTTTTCAAGGCGATCAATAATTTCAAAAGCAGCATCAATTTTTGATGGATGTATTCCAATGGACATCAATCCGCTTGCTGCAGCATTCCTATCGTTAATGTGCAAACTAAGGTCTTGAGTAACTCCTTCTGACTTAAGTCCAAGATTGCCGAATGCACTCAAGCAACATCCGATGATCTCGCTGTCCATCTGGGCCTTGGATTCTGGCGTTGCTTCTTCACCCGGCAAACCAATCACATCCACATTCCACTGCAGAAACTCGCGGAGGCGGCCGCGTTGTGGGCGTTCGGCTCGGAAGTAGGGACCTGCGGTGAACCATTTACAGGGTTTGGGGAGTTCTTTGGATTTGGCAGCGTACATCCGTGCGAGGGTCGGGGTGAACTCTGGACGGAGGGCGTACTCTGCTTGTCCTGTGGATTTGACCTTTTCGATTTCGCGTTCGGATTTGCCGGAGAATGCTTGGAAGAGTTCGCCCAGGATGCCATCGCCGGATTTGACGGCGTAGAGATCGGTGGATTCGAATGTTGGGCCGGCGATTTCTTCGAACCCGCACCGGATCGAGGCGTCGCGCCATGCGTTGGTGATGTATCGTTGGCGGAGGACATCTTCTGGGTAGAGGTCGCGGGTGCCTTTGGGTGGTTTGATCTTTTTTGCGGATTTGGACATGATACCGATAGGGTATGCTGGTGATGGAACAGTTGGTTGGCATTTACGGAGAGTAATGCATGGGAATGACGATTCGGCATGTTGTTTTGGTATCTGGGGTGATCGCAGCGGGTGCGTTTGTGTATGTGGTTGGGTTTTCGCCGATGGATGAGTCGGGGTATGGGGTGCGGGCGCGTTCCGGGGGTGCGGGAGCTGATTCATTGCAAAGCGGGCAAACTTCGTCTCGCAGGGGGATGATCGCGAGTATCCGCAGGGCGCTGATCGGGGGTCAGATGGATACGGCGGATCGGATCGCGGGGGATCTGATCCTGTTGAGTCCCGATGATCCTGGCGCGAGCTTTTATCGTGCGATGGTGGATATGGAGCTTGGAAAAAATGAGAAACAAACGAAGAGCTGGGCATGGCTTGATCGGTTGATGGATGATCCGGGGCGATGGACAAACCAGTATTCTGTGGCGCAGGCGGCGTATTACCGGGGGTGGAGTAAGCACGGGATCAGAGAGTTCGAGGAATCGAGGCAGATATTCAATCGGATGGCGGACAAGCTCGAAGCAGATTCGCTCGGACCTGATGGCCGAGTGACGAATCCGGGTGTGCTGTACAATCTGGCGTGTTATCGCGCGATGGGGCACGATCATGAATCTGCGATCGAGCACTGGGAACAAGCGAACCTCAATGGGTATGCCGACGACGGATGGTGGCGAGTCGATCCGGATCTGGAGTCGTTGCACCGTGATCCGCGTTTTTGGGCAATCGGTGAGGATGATGTTGAGGCGCAAGATGATTCCGAGGGATGAAATCTTGGGGGATGGATTCGAAGTTTGATCGATGAATCCATGCGGGCAAACCGGATTAGCGCTAGGATACAGGCAACGAACCGGCGAAGTGAATCTCTGATCTGGAGAGCTTGGTGCGGTTTTGTCATCAACTTGCCTGCAATGGCCTGGGATGGGATGAATCGACGCTATGCCAACTGTGACAATCAACGGAATCGAGTGTGAGTTCACCAAGGGTGAGATGGTTATTGCGGTTGCGAATCGCAACGAGATCGATATTCCGCAGTATTGTTACCACGCGGGGTTAACGCGCCCCGCGCAGTGTCGGATCTGTCTTGCAACCTTTGAGGCGCCCAACCCACGCAATGACAACAAGCTCGAGCCGATGATGGGGGGGAAGCTTTTGCCGACCTGTGCGACCGAGGCAAGTGATGGCATGGTCGTCACCATCGAGAGCGAAAAAGCAATCGCGAACCAGAAAGCGGTGATGGAGTTCTTGTTGATCAATCACCCGCTTGATTGTCCGGTGTGTGATCAAGCGGGCGAATGTACCCTTCAGGACTTCTCGTTCCAGTACGGGCGCGGGCACTCGCGGTTCACTGATACCAAGGTGGTCTCCCCAAAGAAGAATATGGGCAAGCACATCTATATGTACTCCGATCGGTGCATCATGTGTACCCGATGTGTGCGGTTCACTGATGAGATCAGCGCGACGCATGAGCTGATGATTGACGGGCGAGGCGACAAAAGCACGATCGATATCTTCCCCGGTGTAGGGATCGACAACCCGCTTGCGAGTAATGTGGTGGATCTGTGTCCTGTGGGATCGTTGCTTGATAAAGATTTCTTGTTCAGCCAACGCGTGTGGTTCTTGAAGAAGAGCGCCGGGATCGATCCGTTCACAAGTTCAGGCGACAATCTCTGGGTTGAGCACAACCAAGGGCGTTTGTACCGGATTAAACCTCGCACAAACATGGACATCAATACCTGGTGGATTACCGACGAGGTGCGTTACGGCTGGAAGTTTGTGCACAGTGATGCACGCCTGACCAACCCGATGCGCCGCGAGCACGGGATGATGGTCGACGCGAGTTGGAGCAGAGCGCTTGGTCAAGCAATCGACGCGATGCTTGGCGCGAAAGAAGAAGGCAAAAAGACTGCATTGGTGGTGTCTGCAACCCTGACAACCGAAGAAGCGTTCACGCTTGTCAAAGCGGCACGGATGATCGACGAAGATGTCGAGCTGTTCCTCGGTCCGATTCCAGTGGATGGTGAGGATGTCGAGTTCCCCAACCCGCAACATGACAAACCATTCATGCAACGCGCAGAAAAGGTCCCCAATCGCAAGGGCGTTGAACGCGTGTTGAGTGCGATGACCGAGGGCGGAACCTACAAAGAATACGATACCTTTGTGCGCCGGGCGAATGAATATGGCGCTGCGATCATGACTGCAAACTTCCCGAGCGCTTGGGTCACCGATGCGCTAGTCGATGGGGTTGATGGGCTCAAGCTCATCTTGATTGATACAACCAGTTCGACGCTCTGCAGAAAGGCAGAGGTTGTGTTGCCTTCATCGAGCTTTGCAGAGAAGGCAGGGACATTCGAGAACTGCAATGGAATCATGCAGCACTTCGATCAAGGAATCCCGAACCAGCATCAATCAAAGTCAGAGGGTCAGATCGCATTGGATCTCATCGAGCTTGTCGCGGGTGGATCGCTCGTTGAGCATGCACCTGGATTCGGATCGATGATCGTCGATGAACAACCCGGACAGGTTCCCGGAGCGAATGACTCGATATTGATTCCACGAGGCGAACTGTTCGATGCAGAAGTGATCCGAGGACGGATGGCGGATGAGGTTGACGAGCTTGCATTGATGACAAGCGATGTGGTGATGCCGCCGGAGGATGAGCTTGTTGAATCGGACATGGAGACAGTCGAACTCTAATCGAAAGGGATCGTGATGGTTGTTTGGGTCTCTCTTGGATTGTTTATTGGTTTGATGACCGCGTTCTTCACCTTGATTTGGTGGAAGGTCGGGGATCAGTGGGCGGATGAAGAGTACAAGAAGTTCGGGCACGGCGGTGGGGCACCAAAGGGGCCGCCACCGAAGGTGATTTCAAACTTTGAAGATGAGCCCGCGGTGGTCAAATCTGCTACGTCCTCTGAGTCGGTCTTTGCCGATTCAAGTATGGACAAGGGTTGAGTTTTTATGCCTCGCTATAAGTTGACAGTCGCGTATGACGGCACGGAGTTCTTTGGATGGCAAAAGCAAGAGCCCCCAGATCCGGACGCACCCAAACCAGCGCCGGGTGAAGAACCCAAAAGATTACAACTCCGCACGGTTCAGCATGTGCTCGAACAAACTGTTCGCCAGGTTGTGCGTGAGCAAGTGATTCTGACGGGCGCTTCGCGGACGGATTCGGGTGTGCATGCCAACGGGCAGGTCGCGAGTTTTACGAGTGATCCAGATCCGAGCAAAGGTGTTGGTTGGCCGGCAGAGCGCGGGACGGCGAATCTGGTCAAGGCGATCAACTCAAAGTTGCCAAGAGATGTGCTTGTGCACAGCGCTGAGATTGTTGAAGATGATTTCAATCCCATCGGTGGCGCTGTTGAGAAGGAATATTGTTATACGATGGTGTCGGGCGCAGTGCGTCCATTGTGGGATCGTCGGTATGTGTTTCATACTTGGTACGATCTCGATGCAACCAGAATGCAGCAGGCTGCGGATTTGATGGTGGGCGAGCACGACTTCGCGTGCTTTGCGCAGATTAATCATGGACGCAAGACCACGGTGCGGACGATTTACAAATGCAAGATCGAAACTCCGGAGCAGGGCAAGTTCGTGATCCGTGTTTCGGGGAGTGGGTTCCTGTACAACATGGTGCGGATCATCGGCGGGACACTGATGGAAGTTGGACGCGGGAAGATTGAACCCGAGATGGTGCGCGAAATGATCGCGAGCGGCGACCGAAAGTTGGCGGGGGTGACCTTACCTCCAATGGGGTTGAGGCTGGAGTGGATTCGGTATGAGGAAGCGTAAGCATCCAAAGCTCAGAGCGTACGGACGGTGGGGGGTGTGGTTGTGTGCATTGATTTCAATCGGGCTGTTGTACAATCGAGGGAGGGTAGAGTTGACCAATGGGAAGCTTGGTCCGGTTTCGATTTCAATTTTGGATAGTGCCGTCAGCATTTCTCATACACAGCATGTTCAGGGTCCAGTCAATCCTAAGCAGTTTCCTAGTTTGCAGTTTAACTGTGGGTATGGATCGGAATTGCTTGTTCGTACCTCTTTCCAGATGACTCCAACATGGAATGTTGTTCGGTCAACGCAAGCTGTGGGGCCGGTGGTTTTCCGAACTTTTCAGATGCCCACAATGTATATTTCTGTAGTATTTGTTCTGTGGTCACTCTGGTTGTTGCGTGGTTGCCGGATGATGCGTGAGGAAGGATGCTGTTCCAAGTGTGAGTATTCGCTTGAAGGATTGAGCAGTGGTGTGTGTCCGGAGTGTGGAGAGCAGTATGCGTGAAGTTGTTTTTGAGACAGATCGGTTGGAACTGTGTGTGCCTTGCATTGAGGATGTTGATGTGCTGGCGTCGTATTGGGCGGATCGGGAGACGATGAAGTATCTGGGGAAGAACGGCGATGTGTGGTCGCGTGAACAAGTCGTCGAGCGCATCGAGCGCGGGGCGCGGAGTTGCATAGAACATGGGATGACATTTTGGACGGTTGTGGAGAAAGAAACAGGGACGGTCATCGGGCAGGGTGGGTTGGTGCCGATCAAGTTTAATGGGGATGAGGTTGAGCTTGGGTATCGATTCGGTAAGGCGCACTGGGGGAAGGGGTACGCAACAGAACTGGCAAAGGCATCGGCAGCGTATGGGTTTGAGAAGCTGGGGTTGGATCGATTGATCGCGGTTTGTTATCCGGGGAATACGGGTTCGCGGCGGGTACTCAAGAAGGCGGGCTTTGACGAGCTTGGGGAATCTTCTTTGTATTATGAGAAGACATTGATTTTGTTTGAGATGAACAAGCCCGTGAACGAGCCTGTAACGAAAGCTGAAGGAAACTGATGGCGTTGACGATTTTGCATATCTCGACACGCTTGATCCAGGGCGGATCGCAAGAGAACACGGTGTTGTCATGCGAGGGGCAAGCAGCGCTCGGGCATGATGTGCATCTGGCGTATGGACCAATCTTTGGTCCTGAGGGATCGTACTTCGATCGGGCGAATGATTATCGTGGACCCAAGGGTGAGCGGATCACGATGCATGAGGTGCCTCACATGGTGCGTCAGATTTCCCCGATCAATGATGCGAAGGGGTATCTGGAACTCAAGAAGTTGATCGAGCGGATTCAACCCGATGTGGTGCACACGCATTCATCGAAGGCAGGTGTGATTGGCCGAGCAGCAGCGTGGGCGGTGTGCAAGCGGTCAAAGGATAAAAAGCCTGCGGTGGTGCACACGATTCATGGGCCGCCGTTTCATCGGTATCTGCCCAAGTGGAAGAACTCGATCTATATTGTGAGCGAACAGTTCGCAGCCAAGCGATGTCATGTGATTACATCGGTAGCAGATGCGATGACGGCACAGTTCCGCGATGCGAAGATCGGCGTGGACGAACAGTTTGTCACCGTGCGATCAGGAATGGAGACGGAGAAGTTTTTGAATCCGATTCCAACTGAAACACGCAAAGCGATGCGCAGCGAACTTGGATTCAACGATGATGACTTTGTAATCGGGACGGTTGCGAGATTGGCAGAGCATAAAGGGCACGATGATCTACTTGATGCGCTCGGCGATGATCTCAAGAAGAATCCAAACTGGAAACTCTTGTGGGTTGGGGATGGGTGGTGGTCGGAGCGGTTGCTTGGGCGAGTACAGGAGATGGGGTTGAGTGATCAGGTGGTCGCGACAGGTTTGGTGCCTGGACCCAGAGTTGGTGCGATGATGCGTGCGATGGATGTGTTGTTGCATCCGAGTTATCGCGAGGGGTTGCCCAGGACTGTGCCTCAGGCGCTGTTGTGCAGGGTGCCTGTGGTTGCGAGTGATGCGGACGGGACACGCGAAGCGTGTTTGGATCCAAACTATCTCGACCATGTAGAAGAGGCGAATGCGACAGGGATTCTGTTTCCGATCGGGGATATTGAGAAGCTGCGAGATGGGGTGCGATGGATGTATGATCACCCGTCGGAACGCAAACTGATGGGGGTTCGCGGCAGGGCAATGTGCACCAAGATGTTCGCGACGCAGACGATGGTCGATGATCTTGAAGTGGTGTATCAGCGGGCAATTGAGATCGCGAACGGCGCGTGATTCTTCATAAGAACTGTGCGCGAAGAAAAACGCCCCCAGCGCTACCGGAGGCGTTTTCTTTGGTCTTTTGCAACAGGTCAAACCGTTGCTTGGGTTGAAAGTCTCACCCCATACCGACCCACCACATGAAATAGAGCACAGAATCGAGGGTATGCCAGTAAAATGGGAGTTTTTTCGGACTCAGAGAGAATGGTTAGGATTCTTCAAGCCAGTAATCTTCTGGTGCAGCATCACTTACGCGATTTTGGAGAGCAGCAACAATTCGGTCCACATGAATGTGGGAAGTCTCGATAAAGACCTTGGTGCGCTGCTGGGAACCCGCGGTTGCGGTGCCGGCGACGTAGATCCCGGGGACATTGGTTTCCATTGTTTTTAAGCACATCTTTGGCTTGCGATCGTCGGTGATGAGTTCGATCCCGAGTTGTTCGAAGAGGGATTGATCTTGTTTGTACCCAGTGAGCAGGAGCACAAAGTCTGCGGGGATGGATTGTCCAGTGTTGAGTTCTGCGGATTGTTCATTGATGGATTTGAGTGTGGAGTGGGGGATGAACTCGATCTTGTTTTTCTTAATGAGGTATTCGATCTCAGGGTAGAGCCAATATTTGATGCGATCGGGATCGAAGCTCTCGCCGCGATAGGACATGGTGACTTTGGCGCCCGCGCGGAAGAGTCGGATTGCGGCTTCGACGGCGGAGTTTTTCCCACCGACGATGAGCACGCGTTGGTTGGCGTACTGATGGACATCTCCAAGATAGTGCGAGACATGGGGGAGGTATTCTCCGGGGATATTGAGCAGGCGCGGCGCGTGCATATCCCCGATCGCAAGGACGACGCGTTTGGCATGAATGGTTGTCGATCCGTGTGTGGAGGATGGTGTGTAGTTGCGTTCTTCTGGGCCACCGACTCCATGAAATGAGCGAGCGGTTGTGATGTCGAAACCGGTATCCGATTTCGTGATTCCTACAACGCGGGTGTAGGTGTTGATCGTGAGTTGGTGGGTTCCTACAACAGCGAGCAAGTAATCGAGGTAGTTCTCACGGGTCGCTTTTTCTTGATCCGCGACGATCAGCGGGATACCCGCGATCGCGATGCGCTCAGGGGATGAGAAGTACATGGTTCCGGGCGCCCACCATTGCATGGTGGCGCCGATTTGTCCTGCTTCGAGATGGATGTACTCGAATCCAGCTTTTTTAACGGCAACCGCGAGTTCAATTCCGATAGGACCAGCGCCGATGATGGCGATGTCAGTCTGATGATTATTTTGAAGCATGCAAGATCGTATCTGGGCTGTATTGGATTAGCACTCTGCTGCAACAATCTCTGCGATTCGATCTGGTGAAAGTCCTGCTTTGAGATTGGGTGATCCTCGATCAGTATCCCATTCGTTGATTGCTTGCATGGTTTCTTCGAGCGGGCGGTTGGTGAGCCCTGCAGCTCGCGCCTTTGCTGAGGTGATCCTGTGTATGAACTGCTTGTCGTTTGGTATCCACATCGGGATGTCTTGCCAGGGTTCAACACCGAGTTGTTCGAGTTTGGCGTGCGTAGTTTCGATCAGTTCGGTCTTTGAGTTCAATGCTTTGTGTGTTCGGTTGATGAAATCATGTAATGAAAGATCTGGTTCTGGACCGGTTGTGTTGTAAATTCCGGTGATCTTCTTGGTTGCGCAGTGAAGGAAGAACGCTGCAAGATCACGGGAGTCGATGAAACTTGCAAGTCCTGATGGTTGCGCTGGGATTCGGAGTGCTTCCTGTGTTGTAAGGGTTCTTGCCCACCATGTGACACGATCGGTTGGGTCGTTTGGTCCTGCGATCACACATGGTCTGGGGATACAGTGGTTTTCTGGGAAGGCATCGGTAACGACTTGTTCGCAGAGCACTTTGAGACCGCCGTAGGTTTCTCCGGTAACTTCCTCAACAGTTGGGTCATCGAGTTTGATCTTCGGTCCATCCTCGTCGAGCACGGTGTCAGCAGGCGCGGGGGCATAGACAGAGATCGTGGAGATGAACATGTACAGATCGGTATGGTCTTTGAGTAGATCGCACGCAGCTTTGGTCACACGCGGGGTATAGCCGCACATGTCAACAACAGCATCAAAGCGCTCGCCCGCGTCGAGAAGTTCTTTGATTTGGTCGAGTCCATTTCCATTTTGAGGATCTCGATCACCGACTAACCGTCGTATGGATGAAGGGAGACCCGGGTCTTCCTTCGATCGGTGTAAGAGGGTGACGGAATGGTTTTCTTGGACTGCGAGTTGGGTGAATGCACGGCCGGAGAACTGGGTGCCACCGAGGATCAGGATATTCATGTTTGTGGGTACCGATTGGGTTTGAAGAAGATGCAAAGACGATAAGTATACAAGCAGGATGATATGCGTCTGCATACACTGGTACGCATCCGCCGACAATGAACGCTCGAAACACCAAACAGGTCGATAGAACGAAGGATAATAGATATGAATATCACACTCGCACAAGCACAGAAGGTCATCGCAGCAGCAATCGCCAAGTCGCAAGAACTTGGTACAAAGATGGATATCGCAGTGATGGATTCTGGGATGAACCTGACTGCGTTTGCGCGTGAGGATGGTGCCTGGTTGGGTTCGATTGATATCGCGATGAAGAAAGCGAAAACCGCGCGGAGTTTCAACATGGACAGCGGGGTCATCGGGACACTCTCCCAGCCTGGCGGGTCGTTGTTCAATATCGAGCATTCCAATGGCGGGTTGATCTCCTTCCCCGGCGGCGTCTGTATCAAAGATGCGAATGGGGAGATCATCGGTGCGATCGGTGTTTCAGGGAGTTCTGTTGAGGATGACCAAGCAGTTGCATCCGCGGGCGCGAACTGCACGCTTTGAATCCCAATGTGTCGAGAATACATAAAATTGAACCAACTTGAATTGTCATGAATGCCCACCAATGGGGTTGGCAACGCTAGAATCCACCCGGAATGCTCCGTGACGGGGCGGCGATCTCATGGAGTTTATCGATGTCCAAAAAGACCTACGAAAACACACTCACCCAGCATTACCTGCTCAAGCGGATCCCGACGGCTCCGTTTGGTCATATCCGTGATCGACACATCGTTGGTTACGACGAGTATGTAAAGACCGGCGGATACGAGGGATTGCGCAAAGCGATCACGATGAAACCCGCGGATGTAACGAGTCAGGTCAAGGATTCGGTTCTTCGTGGCCGCGGGGGCGCAGGGTTCCCAACGGGTCTCAAATGGACATTCTTGCCTGAAGCGGACGGCGGTCAACGGTACCTTGCAATCAATGCAGATGAGTCCGAACCGGGTACATTCAAGGATCGGTTGTTGATGGATTTCGATCCTCACGGATTGCTTGAAGGTATCGCGATTTGTATGTATGCGTGTCGATTGAATAAGGCGTATATCTTTATTCGCGGCGAGTACCACCATCAAGCGCATGTGCTCGAAGAAGCAATCAAAGAAGCATATGACAACGGGATCTTTGGTGAAAAGGGATTGTTGAATCAGGCGGGTGTTTCAGGTGACCCATTCGTCGGCGAGTGCTATGTGCATCGCGGTGCGGGTGCATACATCTGTGGCGAAGAAACCGCATTGCTTGAGGGTCTTGAAGGTAAGCGTGGATGGCCGAGAATCAAACCTCCGTTCCCGGCGCTCAAAGGGTTGTTTGATCGTCCGACGATTATCAATAATGTTGAAACGCTGGCGCACTTGCCGTTCATTATGACGGATGGGTCCGACGCGTTCAAAAATCAGGGTGTGGAATCAAGCATCGGTGGCCCGCCATCGTTTGGTACAAAGCTCATGGGCGTGTCCGGGCATGTTGAAAAGCCTGGGTGTTATGAACTCGAGCTCGGGGTTCCATTGCGCACACTGATCGAAGACTACTGCGGCGGCATCCGTAACGGGAAGAAGTTCAAGGGTGCAATTCCGGGTGGTGTATCGATGGGGATCCTCGGACCTGATCAGTACGAAGCAGAGCTGGATTTTGATATTGGCCGAAAATACGACGTGCTTGGTCTAGGAACAGCAGGCCCGACGGTCTTTGATGAAGACACAGACATGGTTTCTGTTGCGCGGAATATTGCTCGATTTTATAAGCATGAGAGTTGCGGGCAATGCACACCTTGCCGAGAAGGTTCGGGTTGGTTGTACCAAATCATGACCAGGATTGAAGCGGGCGACGCGAAGACCAAGGACCTCGATTTAGCGATGGAAGTCGCGAAGTCCATGGGGTCAATGCCTGGCACGACGATCTGTGGTTTGGCAGACGGTAACAACTGGGCAGCACGAACGATCATGGAAAAATACCATGAAGAGTTTGAGTCTCGTGTTGCGCGGACCTTTGTGCCGGTGACGATTGATATGGCATCATTGAGTGGTGCTTGATTCGTCGGCATAAATCAAATTAAAAAACGAGGCTGAACCTTTCGGAATCAGCCTCGGACGGAATCGGGATCTTTATGCTCGGTTCAGGTCTTTCGTAAGATTGTTACGCAAGATGCTGTTCCCGAGATCACTTTCTGGTTGATTGATCCCGATTGAGATCCATGATCAAGCGCTTCTTTGCTTAGTCGTCCTCTGTATTTGTTTTCTCTTGCTTGCTTTTTCGTTCTCTCTTGCCTGATGAGCTGACATTGTCGTTCTTCGCATCCATTCGCTTTTTGCGAGCTTGTGGACCTCTTGGGCGTTCGGAGTCATCCATTTGCCCTTCTCTTTGAGGACGGCCTTCGGCATTGCGGAGTGGGCGGTTGCCCTCAGCATTGGCACGCTTTGCTCGCACATTGGTTATGTGGGTTTGAACAGTGGTGAGTTGCTCAGCGGATAGGACCGCTTTGATTTGTTCGAGTGCTTGACCATTGGCGGGTGAGCTCTCCATGAGTGTACGCAATTTTTCTTGCCCAACGGTTTGTTTGCGTTCCTTTGGTTTCTGCTCGGACATTGCATCCTTGTTTTGCGCTTTTCTCTCTGCTTGCATAGCGGCGACTTCAGCTTTGATCTCTGCGCGGATTTGCTCGATCTCTTCTTTGTGCTCTTCGCGGAATACTTTCATGGCTTCGCGTTGTGCAACAACAATTTCTTTGATATCTGTGCGTTGTTCTGCAGAAAGATCGAGTTGCTGTTCCGATTTCTCACTCATGAGTTGGCGGAGTGCGTTTTGAAACTCTTGGAGATTTGCGGGACCCGTTTGATGTTGGTTGCGGGCGCGATCGCCTTGGTTGTTCCGCTCGCGTTTGTCGGACATTGAATCAGATTGATTCGAGTTGTTCTTTGTTGTTTGGGTGACATTGGGGCCGCGAAGGAGGTCCTTGTCTGTATCTTTCTTCTCAGGAGCTGCCTGGGCAAGACCCGCAGAAGCGATAACGATCAGTGCGATTGAAGTGGTGATTTTTGATTTGTTCAACATTGTGATTCTCCATAGTGTGTGCTGGGTGACTCGTAGGCCATCTGAGAGCATAACGGGGATCGCATACGGGTATTGCACAAAATGTGTGTGCTTTTTCGTTTATCGATCTGATAGGTCATGGACTATGATTGTCTATACACCCAGAACCCCCATTCATGTGGCGCAAACCCTACAGATAGAACCGGCAATCGGTAGAGACATCAAACGGGGAATGCAGTCTATAAATGAAGGATTTTAAGATGACCCTGAACAAAGAACACATCCGTGAAGCATTGGTCGGCGTACTCCACCCATCAGGCGAGAACCTTGTCGAACGAGGATGCGTCATGAATATCGCAGTGTGCGATGAGCATGCATCGATCCGCATCTGCATGACGCAAGGCACCCCTGATGCGCCCCAGCCTGGCCGAGAACAGTTGACCAAAGTCGGCGCAGTGATCGATTCGCTCGTCCGCGGCGCTGCCAAAGAACAAGGGATCGAATCGCTTGGACTGGTCGTGGACTTTGTGGATCATCAGGGTGAAGTCGTGATGAAACTCAAGGCTGATCAGAAGGGTGTGCTCAAAGATAAAGAAACAGAAGACAAGCACGATCCAAAGACTCCGACGCCTCAGAATAGTGGTGCGACCGGTGTACCAGGTGTCAAAAACATCATCGCGGTGGGCGCGGGTAAGGGTGGAGTTGGCAAATCAACCGTCGCGGTCAACATCGCGATTGGTCTTGCACGCAAAGGGCATGCTGTGGGTCTGCTCGACGGCGATATCTATGGGCCGTCATTCCCCACAATGCTCGGGTTGCAATCTGTTGAGCAGGTCGTGATTGAGGGTGCGATGCAGCCGTTCTTAGCGCATGGGGTCAAGTCGATTACGATGGGCAAGCTTGTTGATTCCGAGAAGCCTTTGATCTGGCGCGGCCCGATGGCGCACGGGGCGTTCCATCAGTTGATCGAACGGACACAGTGGGGCGAGCTGGATTATCTGATTATTGATCTTCCCCCAGGGACGGGTGATGTGCCATTGACACTTGCGCAGAGTGTGCAACTCGCGGGCGCGGTGGTGGTGTGTACCCCTCAGAAAGTAGCTCAGGATGATGCTGTGCGCGCCAGCGCGATGTTTGAATCCCTCGGGGTTGAGGTGCTTGGTGTTGTGGAGAACATGAGCTACTTCATCGGGGATGATGGCAAAGAGTATGACATTTTCGGCCGAGGCGGGGCGCAGACGATGGCCCAGCGGCTCAACCACCCGTTCTTGGGTGCGATCCCGATCAATATGGCATTGCGCACCAACAGCGATAACGGCAAACCAACGCATAACTTTGATCCCGCGACCGCCGGCGGCGAGGCATTACCCAAGGCAATTGAAGGTATTGTCGATCAGCTCGAATCACAGGTGATGCTCGCGTCAATGGGCAAGGGCGCGGGTAAACCGACACTCACTGTGAGCTAATTACCCAATGGGGAACCAATGAAATCGTTTGATTTTGTATTGTGTTGAATGAATGGGCTTTGTATACTGGTGTTCAAGCACTGACCCAATACCACACTTTGACTGAAAGAGGCCGCCATGTCCATCACCGATGTCGAATCAATCACGAAAATCGCCAATGACCTCGTTGCGCATTGCAAAGCACCAAACGATAATATGATCGATCATGATGCGAAGATTTGGGATAAGCACTTCGCTGAGAACTGGACGAGTATCGAAGGCGACGGGAAGGTATATACCGGGCGCGATGCGGTGATGGCGAAGTATAAAGAGTGGGAAGCAGGGGTGACTTGTCATTCATGTGAAGCCATCGGCCCGTTTATTGGAACCAATGGGTTTAGTGTGATCTTTGATCTCGATATGGAACCCAAAGACGGTTCATGGCCTCGCACGAAGATGCAGGAAGTCGCGGACTATACCGTAGAGAATGGTAAGATCGTCAAAGAAGAGTTCCGGTATCCTGCGAATGCCTGCGAGCAATAAGCAGCGGAAAGATTTTATGACTTTGAATGCATTGTGTGCGCGATGCGGGCGGCTTTGACGATCATGATTGCTTCTGCGATTGCTTCATCAATGTTTTCGTTGACCAAGAACTTGTCATAGGCATCGCATGACTTTGCTTCGGCGATTTCTCGCTTCGCTTCAGCGAAGCGTTTTTGTATCAACTCTTCGCCCTCGCGTTTGCGGTTGTTGAGCCTGCGGAGGAGTTCGTCTTCGCTTGGGGGGAGGATGAAGAGGCCGAACGCGTCGGGCATCTTCGCTTTGACCTGTTTAGCGCCTTCGACATCGATTTCGAGGATAACGAGTCGGCCTCGGGAGAGTTGTTCATCGACCCATTTTTTCCGTGTGCCGTATTTTTTGCCGAAGACATCTGCCCATTCAAGGAACGCGCCTTTGTCGATGAGTTTCTGGAACTCATCGTCGTAGATAAAATGGTAATCGACTGCTTCGACATCGGCTTCGGTTTTATCGCGTGTTGTGCATGAAACGGAGAAGACCGAATCCGCGATGGCGCGATCGACGCCGCGGGTAATCGTTGTTTTGCCGACTCCCGATGGGCCTGAGATCATGAGCAAGAGCCCGTCATCGGTGTCAGTTGGCAGGCGAGGATGGTGTGCTTGGTCGGGCATGGAATAATATAGACCCGTTGGCATCCGATGGTTGAAACGAGGGTTGTGTGGGCACAAAAAAAGCGAATCCCGACCCCACTCACAGGATCGGGATTGCTTATGCCTGCTCGCGTCAGCGATGACTGAACGCGAATCAGGAAAAGAAAACCACGATGGTCAAGCGATTCGTTGTCGTCTGCGATTGCAGCTGACAAGTGATGCCAATGCGAAGACGCCAAGCGCGCCCGGGGTTGGGACTGTTCCAAGATTTGATATAGATTGAGTGCCAACTCTCCCCGAAAGGTCCGGGCCGTACTGGAAACTCAGATCAACAAACCCAGAAGTAAACCCATCGAGCGGGTTACCTGCGAGATCGCCGACAAAGACTTCATAACTTGCAAAGTGAGGACCATGCACATCGGTCGCATACCAGTTGTGTGTCATGGTGCCATCCCATTGCCAGGTTTCGTTGGAATCATCCGTTCCAAGAATAGATTGGAACGAACCCTCCTCATAGACCGAGAGGTACTCGGAGATTGAGGTGGTTCGGACAAATATCCCAGTTGATGGAGGCAACGAGATAAACCCATTGGCAAGCCAACCAAACTGGGCGTTGTACCCAGTGTTGTTGAGGATCGATGAACTCCCAGAAAAATCACCCGTGTTGTCTTGCATGTCTACATCAGACATCGAGGGAGACTCGAAGGTGATGTATATCTCATTTTGAAACAATGTGACAAGCAGATGCGACATCGGGCCACCAAGTGTTGGGGAATCTGCAATTGCAGATGATCCAGTTGTTGCGACAAGCGCTGAGATGAGTAAGGTCATCTTCATTTCAAGCTCGCTTTCTGCGTGTTGCGACGAGGGTGCCCATCCCGAGGAGTGCCAACCCTGATGGTGATGGGACTGCGCGCAGGTTGAGTGTGACTGAAGTTTCGCCAAACCCGGAGATTGCGTTGCCTGCGTCGTCACCGATGTAGATCCGGTATGATGCTTCATAATCACCAAGCTCGGATGCAGCGTACCAGTTATGGGTCATCATTCCGGACCATTGCCAACCCATATCGGCGCCGTTTGTGCCGAAGAGTGGGTTGAATGTTTGTGCTTCGATCATCATGCGACGCCCGCCGGAGTAGGTTTCGAGTCCTGCGGATTGTGTGCTCATCTCGATCCATATCGAGTTACCAAATCCAGGATCAACGATTCCATCAAGCACCCATCCGTACTGATCGGAGTAGTACTGGTCTTCGAGTGCCGATGCGTTACCGTCGTATATCTCGCCGATGAACTGGTGCATTTCAATCGGGTTGAATGCGTCGGTGTTTGTGTGCGCTTCGAGATTGGTCCCGTTCATCGAGATCATGATGTGCTCCATCGGCCAGGTATGGGCGTTTGGGAGTCCCCCAATCGCGGTTGATGAAACAGTTGCGAGCATTACGGAGGAAACGATTGTGTTTGTGATATTCATGTTGATGTTCTTTCTGATGAAAATATGAAAATGGATTTCATAATGACTTATTGAGTCTGAAACAGTTTGTTGACCATGGGGTTCCATTGGTCGGTTTTGGATTCGGGTTCGTATGTTTCTTTGAGTTCTGCGTTTGTTGCGTGTCCATCGAGGTAGAGATATCCTGAGGATTCACCATGACGGGTGGATGCGATTTCAAAGGTTGGTTCAACCCCTGCAGTCCTCCAGAAGTGTGCCATGATGTGGTCCTTTGATGATGCCTCTGTGATGTCACCCATCAACACCGTTGTGGTAGGGTGAGGGGTTGCCATCACTCTTCTAAACGGTGCAGTGGTTGAAAACCCGGGGTATGAAGGATCAATTTCTCGCATGGTCAGTTCGAAGTACGCATTCATGCCGTAACTCAATGCGGGCAATGAGAAGGGTAATCCCGGTTGAGCGATCGGGCTTTCACGTCGATCATGCGGGCACCGATACACGGTGTTGGTCGCATTCCACCATCCGGTGTTGTCCCATGTGTAGCTCGTGCCTTCAAATGGTCTCCCCGTGATGGGTTCGTACAGGGTTGCTGCCCAAGGCAACGACGAGAACCCTGCCGAGTGACTCGATCTGGGAAGTACACCCTTGTTGTCATCAGAAAACTGTTGGATGGTTAATCCGAGTGTTCGCAGGTTTGCAAGACATTGGATCGATCGCGCACTGTCTCGGGCGCTGCCAAGCGAGGGCAACAAGATCCCGATAAGCAGTGCGATGATCGATACAACAACGAGCAACTCGATGAGCGTGAAGGCGCCAGCTCGGCGCTGAGACATATCCATTGATTGACCTTCCGTTTGTGCACTTGGTCAACACCAATGCGCACAGTGAACTTTGACCCATACAAAAAGTGGGCGCAGAAATGCAGTTCAAAGAAACGAAAGTTCAGGCGCGTGGTGGTGGTGTTGGGAGGTCAGCAACCGGATCAAGCGGGATTGAGTCCTGGGTGATCAGGTGTCCAGCAGAATCATTGTGATCAAGGTTTCCGCTTTGGCGCGTGCCAAAGACGAATGAAAGAAAGATGGATGCACATCCTGCTTGTGATGCAGTTGATGCTGCTTCAAAGCGCGCATTCTTGGGTATACGGGTGGGGGTGTCGGTGGGTGAAGATTCGGAGTTGTCACAGGACTGGTTGGTTGATTGTTCGTCTGAAACAACACAAAGCGGGCAGTAGGGGGTGATGGTTGTAGAGGGCAAACATGAACACATGTCTTGACCACACACGGACCATTCTGGTCGGCCTTGCATATTCATTGAGATGACCAGCGACCATCCAGAACCGGCAAGAATAAATCCAAGTACAAAAAACGACATCGCAGCGAATTGGAGACGACTTTGTCCCATATTGCAGGAGAATATTCAGATATGCAAGAAAAATCAATGCCTAATGATGATTTAGAAGATCATTCGTTGAGTTTTCAACCGTTGTATAGCTGATTTGATCTATCGCGCATCGTTCAGGATGGTTGTTTGCGGATTCTTCTGGGGGAAGTGAATCGTCCGCGACGATGATGCATTCTGAAGTCGATCCATCTGAACGAGGCCTGGTCGGGATGGTGGTCCACCGTGGATCGGTTGGGCCGAAGAGTGTGACCAACGGGGTGCCAAACGCGGCTGCAATATGCCGCGGACCTGTGTCGTTGGTGATCATGATTCGAGCACCCACGATGATCGGTTTGAGCGCTCCGAGGGTGTTGCCGAGCGCGGGCAATGAAATCGGGTTTGTCTTCGAGATCGAGATGATCTCGTTGCAGAGTTCTGACTCGTTTGGTGAGCCGTTGATCAGTACAATGAGATTGTGCGTGTTGTATAAATGGTCCGCGAGTTGAGCAAAGCGATCTGTCGGCCAGCGTTTGGCGTGGTTGTTGCCACCTGGGTTGAGGATCGCGTACGGGGTGTCCTTTGAAATGTTCGCACGACTCAGGATGTCTTTCGATTTGGAAAGATCATCGTCCGTGTAACCGAGTTCCATATACGAATCGCGAGGCAGCGCGAGGGGTAACTCCTTGCAACTCGTCGGGGTATGTATCGACCAATCAACCAAATCTTCATTGAGCAAATGAGATGCGAGATTCCAGTAGTAGTCCACCGCGGGGGTGAGTTTCCAAGACTTATCCGTATTGCGGGGGGGTGCGATCGGATCGGTTAAAAGCATCGAACGCGAATCACGGTTGTAACCAATACGTCGTGGGATGAATGCGAGTCGGGTTGTGAGTGCTGTTGAGAAGGAGTTGGTAAGGAGGATGGCGGTGTCGTATTGTCTCGGGCGGATTCTGTTGGCGGTTTTTTTGGTTGCCATCACGCCTTGCTGAGTGGAGATGTGGAGTTCGTCAAAGAGTGTGTTGCCACTGAGGAGTTGGTCCATTCCAGGTCGGACTAATCCCCCGATGAAGATCCCGGGGTACGCGTTACGGAGTCGACGAACGACAGGGGTTGCCATCACGATATCCCCGACCCATGAGGGCATGACAATGAGCAGTCGGAGTGGAGATGCGTGCGATGGCATGGAGAGATCGTAGCTCAGTCGGTGTGTTTGGGATCGTTGGGGGTCGGCCAAAGACTTTGACCTGTATGGGAGCGGTGCCAACGATTTGTATCATTGCGGAGCTGTGCCATGAATGCGAGTGCGCCCAGTTTGTGGATCGCAAGGGTGGCAATGACAGAAGAATCCGTGAGTTCGAGATGAGTCAATGTGATCCCGGTGCGCTCTGCGATTCCTCGAGCTGCTGCTTCGACGGTTGATCGCACACGATCATCAGCAAGCGGATGCGCGAATGGATCGGTTGAATGCAGGGTGACCGTTGAGGTGGGGTGGGAATCGTGATCGTCTTCGATATCAAGAATCAATCGCGCAGCGTGTGCAAGATCAGCAACCGGCGAATCGTGGGCAACCCGAATCGTTTGTGAGGTGGGCACGCCTGCAGCGATCGCAGCATCAAGATCCCGTTGCTTGTCCCCAACCATCCAAGAACGAGCGGGATCAAGATTGAGCTCCTTGCATGCAGCAAGAATCATCCCCGGATGCGGTTTGCGCCAGTTGTGCTCAACTTTCAAATGGGGAATAACCCCGGTGTCTGGATGAAACGGGCACGCGTACCAGGTATCGATGAGTTGGTCATCGAAGAGTGATAGGGTATCGTCGTCGTGCTTGGTGTCATGAATCAGATTGCGCATCTGATCGTTGCATGCATCAACATCGCGCATTGTTCCGCCTGCGCGGGCGACCCCGCCTTGATTGGTGATGACGACGATGCGGTATCCGGCATCCTTGAGCGCGTGGAGCGCTTGGGGCACGCCATCAAAGAGGAGTGCGAACTCGGGCTTGAGCAGGTCACCCCATTTGACGCCTTCCCATGCAGCGTCGGGGAGATCAGCGTTGCGATTGACGGTGTCGTCACGATCGAGGAAGATTGCCGGGCGAGGAGGATTGGGCATGGCGGATGATAGGAATACAGAACTGGGCACTCTAAAAAAACGTATACTCTCTTTGATGATCTGGACTGTTTTCTATTGGGTGTTGTTGTTGCTTGCTGTCGGTGTTGGGCTGCGGGCATTGTTCTGGGATCGCGCGGGGTTTCGTGGACTGGCTAAGTTGCGGTGTCGAAAGTGTTGGTATGACCTGACTGGTTCGCTTGGGGATATCAAAGAGAACCCAATCCAGTGCCCTGAATGCGGCAAGAAACATGCAAGCCGAAGAGCGATGCGGAAGACTCGGCGGAGTAAGAAATGGATCGCAGCTGCTTTGACTTTGTGGGTAGGGGCGTATGCAGCGAGCGTAACGCCGAAGGTGCAGAAGAGTGGTTGGGGGGCTGCAGTGCCTCGGATTGTGATTGTTGCATCTTTACCGTTTTTGTCAAATGAGCAGGGCACTGGGCTCAATCTAGGTATAGGGAATAAACGGGAACTCAGTATTCACCCTTCGAAACTCGATCAATTTGTTATGGATCAGTGTCCGCCGGGATCAGGATGGTATGGTTTGTCCGCGAAGTCGAATGAGTTTGGTTGGGTATCCCGACGAGTTGCATTCTTGCTTGCAAAGTTAGAACCCGATTCATTACTCAGTGATGGCACCACTGCCAAAGGCTGTGCGTATAAGAGGTTGCTTTCACATATAGTTGATTCTGGAAAGGCATACACATTCGAAAAGCAATGGGCTCAACAGGTTGTCTATTGTGAGATTGCGATTGACAATGAGTTCAGCGCGCAAGAAGTTTTGCAAGGGGATTTTGAGATCCGTAGGCTTCTTGCGTCTTCCTATCGGATTCAAGCCGGTGATTATGGAGAGATTGTCTATCAGTGTAACACTCCCCACTCGCTGTGGACAAATGGGCGTCAGGCAAGGGATATGTCACAAGAAGAGATCGATGTGTATTGGATCAATCGGTTTCTCTGGGACAGCAGGTTTGAGATTGAGAAAGCGAGAGGCAGAAGATCGCACGATGAGCAGCCAGTGTTTGGTGTAGGGACACAGATCGGTGCAACGACAGGTGAGAAACGAATCGTTATGACTATTATGGACAATGAAGGGACTCATCAAGATCCTCGTTGGGTGCGGGTTCACCGGATTGACCAGACGGTACAGTACGCGATCGACCCGAACAAAGTGCTTGCGATTGACCTTTCCCAGAAACTGCGTGATCAGATCCAAAATGAGATCAAAGCGAACCTCACCGTTGAGTATGACAGTCAACAGCAGGCGTGGGTTCCTGTGATTCAACTGAGCATGAAGAACAAAGCAGATCGATCCGATGATGTAGTTATGTTTGGAGGCATGGTTTCTGTTCGTTATGTCAGAACCGATTATGTTGAGACAAATGGTCGAGCACTGTTGAGCAGCAATCATGATCAGACATGGTGGCGTTGGGGTAAAATCCAGGAGAAGGACCCTGAGGATATCACAATTGAAATCGATGGGCAGGAGCAGGTATTTACAATGCGCCAACCACCTTCAGTGCGCAAGCTGATCCAACGGTCTGAGAGAAATACATTCATCCCGGGCGAGCTTTATACACAGTATATTTTGCCAAGTTCAATGGACAGTCACTACAAGCTTGTTGTGCGGATTGATTCCATGCAAAGAAACACCCAATGGACCTATGGCGGGCTTTGGGGAGACAGGGTGTTTGAGGGCGAACTTGAGTTTCCGCTTGAGAGATGGAGCTATATTGAGCTTAAACGATACATCATCAACGGCGTTGTTCCCGATCATGCGATGCCGTAAAAAACACCGCCGAAGCGGTGTTTGAGTGGTTTGGATCATTGAACCTACTTTACGCGATGGTTACATTCTCATCAAGATACACATCCTGAATTGCTTGAAGAAGTGCAGCGCCTTCACCCATTGGGCGTTGGAAGGCTTTGCGGCCGGAGATCAGACCCATACCGCCGGCGCGTTTGTTGATCACTGCTGTGGTGACTGCTTCTTTGAGATCGCCTGCGCCCGATGAGGCGCCACCCGAGTTGATCAAAGGTGATCGACCCATGTAGCAGTTGGCAACTTGGTATCGGCAGAGATCAATTGGGTTGCCGCCGCCACCGTTTTTGTCGCAACCTGCGAGGTTGGTGTAGATGGAATCGTCGAACTTGCCGTAGGAAGAATCACCCGAGTTGAGCGCGGTGTACCCGCCGTTGTTGGTGGGGAGTTTTTGTTTGATGATGTCTGCTTGGATGGTGACCCCGAGGTGGTTTGCTTGTGCGGTCAGGTCAGCGGATGCGTGGTAGTCAACGCCGTTGACTTTGAAGGCGCTGTTGCGGATGTAGCACCAGAGGACGGTCACCATGCCGTACTCATGCGCTTCGTGGAACATGTCTGCGACATAGCGGATCTGATCTTCTGATTCATCGGACCCGAAGTAGATTGTTGCACCCACAGCTGCAGCGCCCATCTCCCAGCACTGCTTGATGTTCCCGAACGGGATTTGGTTGAAAGTGTTTGGATAGGTCATCAGTTCGTTGTGATTGAACTTGACGATGTATGGGATTTTGTGTGCGTACTTGCGTGCGGTCGCGCCGAGGACACCGAAGGTTGATGCGACCGCGTTGCAGCCGCCCTCGATGGCGAGTTGGATGATTGATTCTGGATCAAAGTAGGTTGGGTTGGGTGCGAACGATGCACCTGCTGAGTGCTCGATTCCTTGGTCGACTGGGAGGATCGAGGTGTACCCAGTGCCGGCAAGGCGTCCGGTGTTGAGGATGCGATGGAAGTTGCCTAGGACATTGGGGTTACGATCCGACATTGCCAGGATTCGGTCGACGAAATCGCCTCCGGGGAGGTGGAGTTGGTCTTTAGAAATTGCGGGAGTGTTGAAGTTGAGTAGTGCGTCATCTTCGAGTACGGATTGGACATCGATGGTGAGGTTCGGCATGCTGAGTTCTCCCCGCAGAGCGGCAAAGTGTATTCGTGTCTTAAACACCCCATTCTATCCCCACAAACTCGATGGGGGGATATCCATATCGGGTTCGATGAGCGATGCATCATTGTTGATCGTCGCGTTGACCCGTTTGGATACGCGATGACCCGCAAGTATGCCCGCGGGTGATGGGGTGAGGATTTCATCAAGATCGCGGCGCTCAGTCGTGCGATTGAACCACTGATTGATTGATTCGGGTTCGATGATGACGGGCATCCGGTGATGGATGTCAGACATGAAATTGTTTGCATGGGTGGTGATGATCGAGAAGGTGTCGACTTCGGAGTGGCCGTGCTCAGGATCGAGCCAGGTATCCCATACCCCCGCGAGCATCAACGGCTGTGCATCTGCTCGATGGATATACCAGGGTTGTTTGGTCTTTGAACCAGAGATTGCTTGCCATTCATAGAACCCGGATATGGGGATTAAGCATCGAGAAGATCGGTAGAGGTTCCGAAATGAGGGTTTGATTGCGATGGTCTCACTTCGGGCGTTGTTCATCGATGCTGCTCGGGATCGATCTTTGGACCACGAGGGGATGAGTCCGAAGTGCGCCTGGGTGAACTGTGGGCGCTTGCTTGGGGTGTTTCCGGGTTGATAGATGATGGTTGCGTGCCCTGTCGGGGGGGTGTTGTATGATGGTTGGTAGTTGGCAGCGAAGAGTTCGATGAGCTCATCGTCGATACCGAGTGTTTGTTGGAGCATGCGCTCGATGTGTTCGAGTTCTTGGGTCTGGAATGTTTGAGCAAATCGGCCGCACATGGGATGATGGTAGTATGTTCAGCGCCTGCGGGTTCGGCGGGATCGCGCGTATATAGATGAGATCTGTCTCACTTGACGAGTTGGTCGATCTTGTCCAGACAACCCGTTGCCATCTTTGCGTACCGATCAGGTGGGAACTCTCCAAGATTCATGCCAAGCTGTCCCAAGGCGCTGAGCAGGTGTGATCGTGCATCTTGAGGATCGCAATGGAGTGCGGTGCAGTTCCTGCGGATTTGTTTACGGAGGATTGTCTTTGAAAGCCGTATGGATATTCCAATTCGGATGATGTCGTAGATCGCATATCCGTTGATCAATCCGCCTGGCCAATCAATGATGGTGAGTTTGGAGAATGGATTGCTTGTGCTTTGGGCGGATTTGTTGGAGAAGAGGATGTTGCCTTCCCAGAGATCCCCGTGCATCAGAACATGGCGTGGGGTCCAGGTCCCTTGTTGGATGCGATCGAGTGAGTGTTCCGCGGCGGCGCGGAAATGGGCAGGCATGATGTCCATCTGATTCAAAAGTTCAAGCGGGGCAACAAATCCATCGTTGATTGCTTGGGTATTTGGTTCATTGTTCGTGGTTTCAACGACCTGCGCCATCCATTCGAGCAGGGTGTCTCGATACATCATTCGGTGGATGCGTTTGCGAATTCGACCTTTGCTGATCGGTGTGCAGTAGGGGAGGATTGTGTAGGTGCAATCGTTGATTGTGCTGTTGAGAATTGGGGTGAGGATGACGGAACCAAGCGTTGGTCCGAGGTGCTCTTGGATTCTGGACGCTTGGTCTATCCCGCGTTGAACGAGTCCGGGCTCGAAAGTTGAGGACACGAGCACCACCGCGATGCGATTGTTGTTTGTGTTGGTGACCAGAAGCTTGGTCGCGTCATCAGCAACCCCTTTGGGTTTGCAGAGGTATTCAACTTGGAGCGGACCTTGATCGGGGAATGCTTGCGCGAGCGGTTCCTTGAGATGGGTTCGCAGGGTCGCAAGGTCCCATCGTGTGTCTTGATTGGGTGTTGTCGTCATTGGTCCACCAGTTCTTCACCGTCTGCATCAACACAAGTCGCACAACACGCTGTCCAAGTATATCGAACCGATCGAACCTCTGAGATCGACGAAATCGAAAAACGCTTGTAGATCAAATCAGTTGTATTTGGATTGTGTATTGTTTCATTTCAAAGATTATCTGGACCAGTGTGTGCCTATTCTGGGGATTAATTGAATATGGATTTGTGGTGATCCGACGATAGAGAGTGAAAGTGGTCTTTGGAACAACATTGAAGGTGAACTATTGATAAAATAGACGCTGCAATAGGTTTGGTGGCTACCAAGCAAACCGGAAGAGCTGTTGAATCAATGGCGAGGGGTGATTGAATGAGCAATGAAGTATCAGAAAACATCGAAACATCTGCATCAAAGGATGTCTATCAGTGTCCACGGACGGGCGCCTCGTTATCTGTGCAGGGGGATTCATTGGTAAGTGACGACGGATCAGTTTCGTATGAAATGAAACGAGGAGTTCCGTTTTTCTTAAACGACTATGTGCCTGAACCAGACAAGATCAAGGATCAACTCGAACAGGTGAACGAACTCGCACGCGAGAAACACTGGAAAGAAGCAGTCAAAGATGTCTACGGCGATTGGGATTATATTTTTCCTGACGGCCGAGATGAATGGTTGAAACTGTTGGAAATTGATTCTGATGACGATGTGCTCGAAATCGGTCCTGGGATGGGGCAGTTTTCCCCGTTGATCAGTAAGCGGTGCAACACCCTTCACGGGCTTGAAGTTGTCCCCGAACAAGCAGAGTTTGCGACAGAACGATGCAGACAAGAAGGATGCACCAATATGCAGTTTGCGTCTGGTGGGGATGATTGTTTGTTGCCTTACAAGGACAATAGCTTTGACTGGGTCGTGTTGAATCTTGTGTTTGAATGGTGCGCGATGCGCAATGACCAAGGTACAGACTTCGCCAGCGGCCAACGAACGATGCTCTCTGAGATGAATCGGGTGCTCAAACCCGGTGGCAAACTCTACTTGTTGACCAAAAACCGGTATGCGCTTCGGCTCATGACGGGCAAGCACGACGAGCATTGTTACGGAATGAAGTTCGGGAACTCATTGCCGAGACCGATTATGAACTTCTTGCTTCGCCGAAAGGGGAAGTCTCATCCGCGTGGGATGTTGCACTCTCACAATGCGTTGAAGGGCATGTTCAAGGATGCAGGGTTTGAGTCGGTGGAGAGCTTTTGGGCAACCCCAGAGATGCGATTCCCGACGGATTGTGTCCCGAACAACCCAGCAGCGATTCGGGCTGCCCGCAAGCGTCCTGGGTTTGTTCAGGGTGAGTTCAAGAGCACCCGAATGATGATGCGCTGGATTCCCGCGGGATTGGTCAAGCATTTCACGCCTGGGCTTCAGATGATTGCTCAAAAACGGGGTTGATTGCGCGGGGTGTATTTCTAATTTCGAGTGATCGAGTCAATCTATGATCTGGTAAACCGGGCCTAGACTCTCCGATCATGGGAAATGCAGATCAACAATCGAGCGAATCCGACACGACAAGCCGATATTCGGCCCAGATGGCGCAGGATATCGAGCTCCGATGGCAGAAATGGTGGGATGAGCAGGGGACATACATCCAACCCAATCCGGGGGAGGATGGGTTCGATGCGTCCAAACCCAAGTATTTCTGTATGGATATGTTCCCGTATCCGTCAGGGGCTGGGTTGCATGTTGGTCACCCTGAGGGGTACACCGCGACGGATATCATCTGCCGGTACAAGAAGATGCAGGGATTCAATGTGCTCCATCCGATGGGTTGGGACGCGTTTGGTTTGCCTGCTGAGCAGTATGCGATCCAGACAGGTGTTCATCCTGAAGTGACAACCAAGACAGCGATTGATAACTTCCGGCGTCAGCTCCAGAGGTTTGGTTTTTGCTATGACTGGTCTCGTGAGTTTGGGACGATCGACGCAGATTACTACAAATGGACACAATGGATTTATCTCAAGGTGTACCACTCATGGTTTGATGTTGATGCCGACGGGGGCAAAGGACGGGCGCGCCCGATCAATGACCTGATTCAAGACTTTATTGGCGGCAAGCGGAAGGTCAAACTCAATCCAAATGCAGCGGAGTACACCGGTGCGGGCGATTTGCCCGACGGGACTGATGCGGGACCCTGGGAGTCATTGGATAACGAAACACGCAAAGCGGTGGTGGATTCATACCGGTTGGCGTACTTGTCACAGCAGACTGTGAACTGGTGTCCCAAGTTGGGCACAGCGCTCGCGAACGAAGAAGTGAAAGATGGTCTGTCCGAGCGAGGCAGTTTCCCTGTCTACCGCAAGCCTTTGCGTCAATGGATGTTCCGGATCACGGCGTATTCGGATCGGTTGCTTGATGGGTTGAAGGATCTGGATTGGCCCAACTCAACCAAGACCCAGCAGGCAGAATGGATCGGACGATCTGAAGGTGCAGAAGTCGGATTCCCGATCGTGCTCGGCGGTGGTATGGAGTTGGGTGAATCCCTCCGTGTCTTTACCACGCGCCCAGACACCATCTATGGGGCAACCTATATGGTGGTCGCGCCCGAGCATGGGTTGGTTGAGATGGCGATGGAGTTCGCAGGCGAACAGACGGATATCAAGCGTCTGCAAGGGTATGTGGATTGGGCATCGAATCGTTCGGATATTGAACGCCAAGAAAACAAGGAGAAGACGGGTGTCTTCCTTGGTATCCATGTTCGCAACCCATTGACCGATGAACTGATCCCGGTGTGGACCGCGGATTATGTCATGATGAGCTATGGCACCGGCGCGATCATGGCGGTACCCGGACAAGATCAACGCGACTGGGACTTTGCAGAAAAGTTTGATCTTCCGATTGTGCGGACGGTGACCCCGCCGGCAGACTTTGACGGCGAAGCATACACAGGTGATGGACCCGCGATGAACTCAGGGATGCTCGATGGGTTGATGATCAATGAAGCAAAGTCCAAGATTATTGATTGGATGAGCGAAAAGCATATCGGTGCGAAACGGGTGAATTTTAAGCTCCGTGATTGGTTGTTCTCGCGTCAACGGTATTGGGGCGAGCCGTTTCCGATCGTGTTTGATGAGCGTGGGAACCATCATGGTGTGGGTGAGGATTCGTTACCGGTGCGATTGCCGCCTTTGACGGATTATCAACCGGTGGAATCTGACACGCCTCAACCATTGCTTGCCAAAGCAGCGGACTGGGTGAACACCACCGCGGGGCAAGCGGGTGTGCACGGGTTGCATCCTGATGAGAAGGTGACCCGCGAAACAAACACCATGCCTGGGTGGGCGGGGAGTTGTTGGTATTACCTACGGTACTGTGACAACAAGAACAACGATCAACTCGTTGGCGATGCTGCACAGGATTACTGGATGGGTGAGAGCGGCGTGGATCTCTATATTGGAGGCAACGAGCACGCAGTTCTGCATTTGCTCTACGCAAGATTCTGGCACATGGTGCTCTTCGATCTTGGTGTAGTCAAGAGCGAAGAACCATTCCGTAAGTTGTTCCATCAAGGGATGATTACAAGTCATGCGTACCAGCGGGCGAATAAGACATTGGTGCCGATCGACGAAGTCGAGAATCTGGGCAGCGAAGAAAAGCCTGAATACATTGAGTTGGCAGATAAGACGCCGGTGGATCGCATTGTTGCGAAGATGTCTAAGAGCCTCAAGAATGTGGTGAACCCGGATGATGTGATTGCAGAGTACGGCGCGGATACCTTCCGGTTGTACGAGATGTACATGGGGCCGTTGGAAGCGAGCAAGCCTTGGAATACACGCGATATCATCGGGTTGTATCGTTTGGTGCAGAAGATCTGGCGTTTGTGTGTTGAAGAAACCACTGGAGAGCTCAAGTTTGCCGATGTTGCAGATGATGCTGCGGAGAAACAACTCCATCGGATGATCGCCAAGGTTGGCGAGGATATCGAGAAACTAAGTTTCAATACCGCGATCGCGGCGATGTTTGAGTTCGTGAATGTTGCCAAGGTGTTGACCAAGGATCAGATGGATCGGTTTGTCCGAGCGATCGGGCCGTTCACGCCGCATGTTGCTGAGGAGCTTTGGCACATGCTCGGTCATGAGACATCGGTTGCGATTGCGGATTGGCCGAGCTATGAGGAATCGATGCTGGTCGATGACGAGATCGAGATCCCGATTCAGGTGATGGGCAAGCTGCGATCCAAGTTGCATGTGTCGCCGGATACCGATGCGAAAACACTTGAAGCGTTGGCGCTGGCGGACGAGAAAATTGTTGCACTGATCGAAGGCAAGACTGTCCGCAAGGTGGTTGTTGTGCCGGGTCGAATGGTGAACATTGTCGCGAACTGAGAAACCGGTGGCACAGGCGTCCCGCCTGTGTCTTTAAAAATAATATACAAGACCACAGGCGGGACGCCTGTGCCACCTCAAAGAGAAACAAGATGACCAATCCTCACGATACTTATACCTCTCCACTTGCAGCACGCAACGCATCGCCTGAGATGTGCAAGATTTGGTCGCCGCGGCATAAGTTTACGACTTGGCGGAAGATCTGGTTAGCGGTTGCCGAGGCGCAGCAAGCCTGCGGGCTTGACATTACCGACGAACAACTCGATGAGATGCGGGCGCATCTCGAGGTGACCGACGAGGACATGGTGCTTGCAGCGAAGTACGAACGCGAACTGCGTCACGATGTGATGGCGCATGTGCACGCGTTTGGTGATCGGTGTCCGAGCGCACGCGGGATTATTCATTTGGGGTGTACGAGCCAGGATGTCGTGTGTAATGCTGATATTATCTCAATGCGCATGGGTTCGAGACTTGTAAGCCAGAAGCTAATCCGTGTGATGACAGCACTTGCGTCCCAAGCGGATCAATATAAAGAAATGCCAACGCTTGGTTTCACGCATTACCAACCTGCTCAGCCAACGACGGTTGGGCGCAGGGTATGTGGTTGGATGAATGACATCGAACTTGGCCGGGGTCGCTTTGAACATACACGCAGTAAATTGATGCATCTTCGAGGGCTGCGCGGTGCGACGGGAACGCAAGCCGCATTTGTAGCGCTATTCGAAGGTTGGGCTAATAAGCCTGATGAAGTTGAGGTTCAGTTTGCCTATCGGATGTTCGAGCATTTTCAGGTTGATGCATTCGATGACACTTGGTACGAGCCTGATCAGATTCAGTGCATCGGTCAAACTTATCCAAGGGTCATTGACACCTTTGTGCTTGCTGATATTGCATCGATTGCCTCTGTCCTCCACAAGATCGCCACAGACATCCGCCTCCTTTCCAACCGCAAGGAAATCGATGAGCCGTTTGGGAAATCGCAGATCGGTTCGTCGGCGATGCCTTACAAACGCAATCCGATGAAGTGTGAACGCATCTGTGGGTTGACTCGGTTTGTGATGAATCTTGTCGGGAATGCGTACGATACCGCAGCGACACAGTGGCTCGAACGCACATTGGATGATTCTTCGAACCGTCGTTTGTCACTCCCCGAAGCGTTCTTGGCGTTAGACGGCGCGCTCGATCTCATGCACACCGTCGCGGATGGATTGATCGTCAACGAGGCGATGGTCAAGCGGAACCTGATGGCAGAACTCCCGTTCATGGCCACAGAGAACATCATGATGGAAGCGGTCAAGATGGGGCGCGATCGTCAGGATGTGCACGAAGCAATCCGCGTACATTCGATCGCAGCGGGGCAAGTTGTTAAACAAGAAGGTAAGGATAACGATCTCTTAGATCGACTCAAAGGCGAGCCGTTGTTGGAAGGGATTGATATTGATGCGCACCTCGATCCGATGGCGTACATCGGTCGAAGTGTCGAACAAACCGAACGGTTCATCAAGCAAGTTGTCGAACCGATGCGAAGCCAGTACGGCGACGAGCTTGAATCGCTCGGCAGCGCTGATCGCGGTGTGTAGAACGATTAAATATCATCGTCGAGTGTGTTGGTTGCCAATGCGTATACCCAAGGCGCCCACATGGTGACGAAGGTAATCGTGAAGAGAAAGAATGCGATCATGAACTCGCCCACGCCGCAGGCCGCGCCAATCGCAGCGACGACCCAGATTGAAGCGGCGGTGGTTAATCCCCGCACCGTGCGTTTGTTGTGAAGGATTGCGCCTGCGCCAAGGAAGCCGACGCCTGAGATGATGTAGGAGAGGACGCGGGTTGGGTCTGTGCGAACGATCGCTTCGTTGTCACTCATGACGATGAGTTGTTGCCCAATGAGCGTAAAGGCTGCGGCACCGGTTGCGATGAGCATCATGGTGCGGATATCGGCGGGTTTATCTGCTCTTCCGCGTTCCCACCCCAGCAGTCCGCCGAAGACTGCTGCGAGCAATAGGCGAAACAAAACCGCATGCTTTTCTTCCTGGGGTACATTCCAGTCGATGAGTTGAGCGAGTGGAATGGCGAAGTGTTCTTGAGATATTTGAATAGCAGAAATGAGCATTGGTTATCTTAACACAATTTTCGTGATATCTCAACACATATGGAGTTGTAGTCGGCAAATGGGATCGGTGCTTTGATTAGGATTTCGATTTGTTGACTGCTTTCGAACCCGAGATAATTGATTTCCATTCATCATCGGAGAATGACTGAATTCCTCGTTCACACGCATAGCGGACTAGTTGCGATCTAGAATGGGTTCTGAGTTTCGCGTGAATCGAGTTGATGTGATTGTCAATCGTTTTGGGAGACCTTGATATGTGATCTGCGATCTCTGAGGTGCTCATTGATTTGGCAACATAGTGAAGGACTTCAAGTTCTCTGCTTGTGAGCGCGTTGAGATCTGCAAGGTTTGGGGTTGAAAGCACCTTGATTTCTTGGTTTATTTCGAGTCTGACATCAACGGGGGCATCTTTTACTATTGCAAGAATTCCGCGGTGTCCGAACGCGTCTTCATCGAGTGGGAAGATCGTGCAGACGACGCGTGAGTCGGCGCTGAACTGATAGTGACTGATTGTTCTTTGGGTTTCGATGACCTTGCGATGAATTTTTTCTCTTTCATCAGCTGCGGGCTTTGAGAGAACTTCATGGAGGGTTTTGCCCATCATGTCGTCCACTGATTCGACAGACTTTACAATGCGGAAGAATCCAGTTGTGCACCAGAACATCTTCATGCTTTCGTCCCGTGCAACAGCAACGATACCTGGGATTTGCTCGATGATTTCAAAGTCATCAGGGCGTATCAATCGGGAATGTGCTTTGATGTTCTGTTTATCTTGATCCATCGGGTGGTTTCTATTCAACATTGGTCCCACATTGGTCAATGTAGTCGCATGCTTGTGGGTTTGGAAGGTTCTGTTCTCATGAGCTGAGTTCATGAGTTAAGCGCAGCGAGAGCGTATCTGTCATCAAAAAGCAAGGCAACAGTGTGTGCTACTCTGGATAGCGAAAACACTGATGCTTGCTCAGAAAACAACTATGATCCCGCCTGTACTGGGGGGTTATGGGCATCCGTCTGCGTAGAGACTTAGGAAATCTGAAACATCAAAGAAGTTGAAGTTGCCATCGTTGTTCAAGTCGGCAGCGCTGTCTTCTGATGAGAACAATGACAAGAACGCAGAAACATCAAAGAAGTTGATCGTCCCATCTCCGGTGAAATCACCCAGGCATCCAGCTTCACCCGTTGCACGGATCATCCAAGCGCCGATGAATGCGCTCTCAGACATATGCAGAATGAATGGTGATGAACCCAGGTCTTCAAGGTTGGATTCGGGGTTGTAGAACATCCAGCTTTGTGTGCCTGCGCTTGGCGAACTTGGGTCCATTGTTGCGGGGTTTGCTCGTTGAAGGACATCCATCTCGACGGCGACGAAGAAGACGCCGTCAACGATTGTTGGGTCGATCGGGAAGTCGATAAAGTTTGAAAAACCGACTTCTGCCCATGTGCCGGTCGCGGTGGTGAGGAGAACCGCATCTTCGGGGTTGTGATCATTGTTGGGGTCATTGAGGATGGCGATTGTGACGATGTCAGAGCCAGGATTGCCGTCATTGTCTTCGATGTCGCCGAAGGATACTGAGACTTTGGTGATGGTTTCGCCGCCTTCGACGGTATCGAATGAGTTGAGCCAAGTCATGTTCGCGTCAAACTGGGATGGTCCAATGTTAAAGGTGCCAACACCGGTATCGAGGATGTAGTCAACCTGTTGAGCGATTGTCGATTGGGTGAGTCCCGCAATCAACGCAGCTGCGGTAAAAAGAACGGGTTTTGTGCGGGTGTGTGTGGTTTGCATCATGTCAGTCCTTTGGAATATGGAATACATTGATTTCAATTGGCGCGAACTCCACTATACCGATGAATCGTGAATGATCAATATAATTTGCCCACATAAACTGATCGCTCTCCTATACTCACCGGCAATCTACTCAAAGAAGAACTCAATCTGATTGAGATTGATTCTGGTAAATTGCGAACCGATCGACAGATCGGACGAATAGATCAGTTCCGGGGTGTGGACTCGGAGGGGTTTATCTTGATCATTTCATGGTCACACGAGCAGTTCGCGTGATGTGTGTTTGTAACAAGATGGATCGATGATCAAGTAAGACGAGAAACCCCTGTCTGGGACCGATCAAATCATGATTGGATATCAGGCGGGATGATGACTGGAGTTGTTCTATGGCAGCCCGCACCGGAGCAAGCGTCGGCGTAGCCGTCACCATCACGATCCTTGGCGCAATGAGCCTGGCATTCTTTGTGACGACTATGGTATTTTATGGCAACTCTCAGAGTTCCAAAAGTGATCTTGCAGCGGCGCTCGAAGAGAACAAGCAGTTTGTTTCCCCAGCTGAACGCGAACATGCATCCATCCGTGCGATCCGTGATGAAGCATCACGCGAACGCAAAACAGTGGTTGGTTTCCTTGCGACCAACAAGTCCGAGCAGATGAAGATCATCACCGGCGAAGCAAGCATGAGCATGTCCGAGCTCAGAGAGCTCATTGCGAATGTTGAAGGCACCGAAGGGTCATCACTACTAGGTTTGATCGACAACATGGAGAGCAAAATCAGTTCGCTTGAAGAGCAACTTGTTGCTGCGGAAGACGGACGAAGAGATGCACAGAACGCGGCGCAAGCAGAAGCAGAGCGCGTGAAAACGATCGAAGGCGAGTTTAATACCGCTGCACAGGATATGCGTGGTGAAGTTGATTCCATCGTCGGATCGAACCTGCAGTTGGTTGAAGGGTTTGGCAGCATCGAAGATCGTCTTCGCGATCAAATCGAAAGTCTCCGAGTAACCAATGCATCGGATAAGGACAATATGGGCGGCCAGATCGATGACTTGAGCCAAGAGAACCGTGCGTTGCAGGATCAGATCCAGCGTTTGCTCGGCGAAGGCAGTGGCGATCGCATCCAGCCTTTGAACGAAGAAGCACTCGTTGACGGCGTTGTGAATCAGGTCAACCCGATCGACAACGAAGTCATGATCTCCATCGGGCGTGCACAGAAGGCGATCCTTGGGATGACCTTTGCCGTGTATGACGATGCGACTGATATCCGTATTAACTATGACACCAATGAATACCCGGTGGGCAAAGCGGTTCTTGAGATCGTTCGTGTAGAAGAAACCTTCTCGCGTGCTCGTGTGATTTCATCGTCACAGGGGAACCCGATTGTCCGCGGCGATGTCATCGCAAACGCGGTGTACGATCCGACCAAGACTTACAAGTTTGTTGTCGATGGTCTCTTTGATACTGACCGTGACGGTGTTGCAACCCGCTACGAGCGCGAAACGCTCGAAGCACTCATCGAAGGATGGGGCGGGATCATTGTTGCTGAGATCGATGGCGATGTCGACTTCGTCATCCTCGGCGAGCGTGCAGTATTGCCACCACCTCCGGGACCGGGTGCACCTGTTGCAGCGATCCAAGAGTATGTGCGATTGACACAGGAAAGAAACCGGTATGATGACTTGCTGATCAAAGCGGGCGCAACCTCAATGCCTGTCCTGAACGCAAACCGTCTTCAGACACTCATTGGCGACTTCCCAGATTGATTTGCTCTGCCCTTGGGACAGATAGATCAACGAAATAGAGGGAGGTTGTCGCATGTCTCGGTATGATCGACGAGATCAACTCAGCACTATGCAACAGCTGGTCACCCAGCCGGCGATGTATGTCGCGTTGCGATCATTGTTGGTCGCGGTGCATGTCATGCCACTTCCGGTCATGTTGCATCTGGCACGGCAGATTGGTCGCACCTTTGGTGGATCGAACTTCAACAGAAAGCGGGTTGATCTCGCGGTTGATCGTCTCGCGGTTGCGATGCCTCACATGGATCGTGATGAGCGACATGACCTGGTATTACGGAGTTACGAGCACCTAGCGATGCTCGCGGTCGAGCTTGTGGTGATGCCACGGTATTTAACTGAGGATGCATGGGCGGACTATGTTGAGCTTGGTGATCTCGATACGGTGATTCGGCCTTTGATTGAGGATAAACCAACTCTGTTGCTCACAGGACACTGTGGGAACTGGGAAACACTCGGGTATGCGATGGCGCTGCTTGGTTTTCGGATGCATGTGCTCTATCGCCCGCTCGATCTGAGGCCTGCGGACGATTGGCTTCGCCAGACGCGCTCTCGTCGCGGGCTTGAGTTAGTCGACAAGTTCGGGGCGATGAATCGATTACCTGGATTGTTAGACAATGGGGAATCCATCGGGTTTGTTGCGGATCAGAACGCAGGAGATAGAGGGATGCAGGTGCCCTTTATGGGTCGGCTCGCATCGAGCTACAAATCAATCGGGTTGATGGCGATTCAGCATCGCGCCAAGATCCTTGTGGGGAGCGCCCAAAGGGTTGCATCGGGGGCAAGGGATGTGCCCAAACTCAAGTATCGTGTGGAGATATACGATCGGATCAACCCTGAGGATTGGGAATCGCAACCCGATCCTTTGTTTTACATCACGGCGCGATATCGACGAGCAATTGAGCAATCAGTTCGTGCCGCGCCGGAACAGTACCTCTGGATGCACCGAATATGGAAGAGCCGACCACGCCATGAGCGTCTCAATAAGCCGTTCCCTAAGAATCTGCGTGAGAAACTCGAATCATTGCCTTGGATGACGGACGACGAACTCGGACGGATCATCGAGCGTTCTGAGATGGATCGGGCATATATGGAAGAACATCAGATTAAGCACTTCAAGTAAAGTGGATATGATGATGAGAGGAGAATCAAATGGGTGACGAGCAAATCAATGATCAAATCAATGAACAGGTCGATGGTCAAACTGATGAACCAGGATTCGATTCAGTAGATTCGGATCACGAAGAGGGGATGCTCGAAGATGTGCGTGTCCTGATTGTTGATGATGAGAAGGATGTGCTCGACGCGATCACCATGGCATTCCAGTCAGAGGGGGCGCTCACGCTTACCGCGATGGATGGGGATGAAGCGGTCAAGATCTGCGAAGAAGATCCGCCTGAGCTTGTGATCTTGGACATGATGTTGCCAAAGCGATCAGGGTTCTTGGCGCTTGAGAAGATCAAGGGGAAAGCGGATTCACCGATTGTGATTATGGTGACCGCGAATGAAGGGAAACGACACCAAGCGTATGGCGAATCGCTCGGGGTTGATGCGTATATGCTCAAGCCGGTCCCATTGATGCTTTTGCTCAATAAAGCTGCGGAACTGCTCGATGCTCGTGATGAGTCAGACGGGGTTCTTGAATAAGATCTATGGGGACAGGATTGATTGTGCGTCCTATCCTTGTTGTCTATGGCCAAACGCAAAAAACGCATCTTAGTGATGATTAAACCCAAAGACGCAGAAGATATGCTCGCGGGTAACTTTGCGCTCGGTACTCCAAGCGAACTCTGCAAAGCGCTGGCAAAGTTCAATACCTGTGCTGATGGTGCAGAAGTAAAACGATTAGGAACGATGGTCTTGCATGGTCCTGGATACACCGTTGAATACGCAGCGGGGCACGATGAACTGATGCAAGCGATGGTGGTGGTGAACAATATGGACTTTGCTTGGCCGGTATTGTCGAAGATATGCCGGGCGTACGGCTGGAAGATGCAAGATACTGAATCTGGACAGATCTTTGGGTGAATTGGCGATCTTTCCTTGCCGATAACTCGTATACACTAGTGAAGAACGATCGAAAGTGGAGACCTGAAATGCCTGTATATATCTACGAATACCTCGACGACAAAGGCGAAGGCACCGGCGAACACTTTGAGCTGGTCCAGAAGATGTCCGATGATGCGCTTACGAAACATGACGAGCGTCCGGTGCATCGTGTGCCGACATTGCCCAACATCGCGGGCAAATGGTCGAACATGAAAGAGAAGTCCATGCTCTCCAACAAGAACCTCGATCGGCTTGGGTTTACCAAGTATGAGAAGAAGGGCGACGGATACATGGAGCGCGTCGCGGGCAAGGAAGGTCCGAAGTCGATTTCCTTGGATGACTAATGAGTATTGAACGGATCAAAGATCAATTTATTCAATACAGAGATTTGCTACCGCCTCTTCCTGATGGAAGGCGGTATTTTGATTTAATGACCACACCTCTCGGTGACGCAACTCCTCATGTAGAGGTTGATGAGAAAATGCACTTTGTGATATCAGAACGAGGCGTCGAATATGAGCGACGCACAACTGAATCTGAAGATGACATTCTGTATTGGCTTATCTCGAATCTTGCACAGGAATATGCGTTTATATGGGAAGCTTATCATCGCCTGCCGTTCATTGACTCTCGCCGGCGTGCATTTCGAAAACATAGAAGTATACTTCGCACGATAGATTCAACATGGGCGAAGAGAGCTAAGTTGCAACATCATTGGCTACTTCATCCAAAGAAACGGAATGGATTGCCAATGCCTCTATGAACATTTTTTAGTTTGTTTGGAGACGCTTAATCACTTCAACTGCAATTTCCTCTGCTGTGCGATCTACAGCATCGACCCAGATTGTCCCCGGACGAACGCGTAATCGTTTGAGCCAGGTGCGTTGGTTCTTTGCGAATCTGCGGGTGTCTATCTTGATGCGCTCGATTGCTTCATCGAGCGTGCATTTTCCTTCGAAGTGGGCGATGAGTTGTTTGTATCCGATTGCTTCGCGGGATTGGTCTCCGAAAGCGCCCGCATCGAAGATCGCGCGGCATTCTTCGACGAGTCCTTGCTCGATCATCCCCTTGACGCGTTGATTGATTCTTGAGTTGATGACATCGGTCGGCCATTCAAGCCCGACGAGGACCGCTTCAGGGCGCGTTGCTTTGTCTTGTTCCCATTGGTTTTGGAGTTCGGTGATCGGGGTGCCCGTCTGGAGATAGACCTCGAGGGCTCGACGGGTTCTGCGAATGTCGGCACCATCGATCCGATCAGCGCCGATCGGATCCGCTTGGAGCAGCATCGCTCGTCGTTCAGGTTGTGACATGTTTTCAACCTGATCTTTGACTGTTTGCGTTGGTTCGGGTGCTTGGAACAATCCATCGAGGAATGCTTTGATGTAGAGGTTGGTGCCGCCGACCACGATCGGGGTTGTGTGGCGCTCGATGAGTGAATCGATTAACGGGTTGGCAAGGTTGAGCCAGTCGTGGACTGTGAATCGGTCTTGTAGATCGACCAAATCGATCAGGTGGTGGGGGAGTCCTTGTTGCTCATCGATCGTCGGTTTGGCGGTCCCGATGTGTAGATCGCGATAGATCTGATACGCATCAGCTGCGACGATCTCGCCAGGTTTCTGGGGATTCGTCGCGAATCGTTGAGCAAGCTCGATTGATAATGAGGACTTACCACCCGCGGTTGGGCCGACAATAACTGGATAGCGGGGGGGGGTGTTCACACGATGAGTTTAGATCGTGCACATCAGGATTTCGCTGCAGGGAGTAATCCATACATAATTGCAACCGCACCAATGAGCACAAACCAGAATCGTGAGCGTGAACCCGTCGCAAGCATTTCGAGCTTTGAAATATGAGTTGTGTTCGATACAGGAACAATGTTTGTCGGGTCGAGATGTGCAAAGAGCAACGGGTCGCTTGGTTGACCTGGAAGGGTGAGTGCCTGGCGATTCGTTGGGATCATTCCGAGTTGCGAAACCGCGAGCAGGTCAACCGTTTGTTGAGTTGGTTGCTTGAGTTCATCAAGGAACACGCGGTATCGATCAAGGCGTTCGTGCTGGGCTTGTTCCATGCGCAACGCGGTATCGCGGTGCATGTGGGTTCGGTTCAGATCAGATTGTGCAGGGATGATCAGCGCAGCAACAAGGATCACTAATCCCGCGAGAAAGATCATCCATCGTCCGAGTTCACCCGCGAGTTCTCGGGTAGGTTGATTTGATTGAGTTAAAGCGTCGACTGATTGCACGAACAACCTATCGGCACAAGCACAGAGCGCAACACAATTATCAACTACAAATTTAATCGAAGAAGTAAGACAATCTCAGTTCGATGTTTTCACACTCGCATTGCCCGTGTGTGCAAGCATGCGGTTGAGTGCGAGCAGCGCGAGTTTGGTTGCTTCTGGATGCACAGAAACAACATTGCGGACCTTTATCGGACCATCGGTTGAGTTGATCGGTTGGTCTTTGGCAGTCCCAATCCCGCACAAGCCATCGAGCACCCAGAGGATATGTGGTTCATCAATCCGATACATCGTGGTGCACAAGCATTGGCAATCAGAAAGCATCGTCACATGGACGCCTTTTTCTTTCATCTCGTTGGCCATTCGGTTCACGAGATGAACCTCAGTCCCGATTGCCCACTTGCTTCCTTCTGGTGCATCGCGGAGCATGTTAATGATGTACTCGGTTGAACCTGAGAAGTCCGCAAGGTCGACGACCTCCTTGCAACACTCCGGATGAACGAGTATTTGTGTTGGTTCTTCTTGCGCACTGAGTGCTGCGTTTGCGCGTCTGATGTCGGCGCAATGTTCAGGACGGAAGAGCTTGTGTACGCTGCAATGTCCTGCCCACAAGATAGTTGTCGCATCGTATAACTGTAAAGCGGACGCACCGCCGAGTGGTTCGCCTTGTGCGGTTGCGCGAGGGTCATACACGCATGTATTGCGCTCGGTGTCGATCCCGTACGCGGACGCGGTGTTGCGTCCCAGGTGTTGATCAGGGAGGAAGAGTATTTTGATGTCTTCGTCTTCGGTCTTGGGTTGGGTGCCACCATCCATTGCCCATTTGAATACTTGGTCCGCGTTTGAAGATGTGCAGCAGGCGCCGCCGTGTTCGCCGACGAATGCTTTGATCGCAGCGGTTGAGTTGACATAGGTGATCGGGATGATTCGTCCGGACCATCCCGATTGTTTGAGTGACTTGTGGATGAGTTCCCATGCTTCTACGGTTTGGTCGTAGTCAGCCATGTCGGCCATGGAACATCCTGCGGAGAGATCCGGGAGGATGACGGAGACAGAATCTGGAGTAAGCATGTCCGCGGTTTCTGCCATGAAGTGGACGCCGCAGAAGATGATATGCTTGACTTGTTTTTTGGTATCATCGCTCGCCTTTGCGCGATCTTCGACAACTGAGGATGCGAGCTGGGAGAGTTTGAGCGAATCACCAAGGAAGTCGGCATGGCGGACCACCTGGTCCATCTGGTAGTGGTGGCCGAGGATGACGAGTGAGTCACCGAGTTGTGCGCGTCGAGCAGCGATCTGCTCACAGAGTTGGTCCTCTGTGAGTGTCAGGTAGTGTTCAGGGAGTGCGGGTTGCCAAAGCATGGATGATCCTTCTCTATCCGTCTGTGTGTCCGGGTATATTGTACGATCGAGCGAGCGTCATGGGTCATGTTGGATCATCAAGGAGTAGAAAATGGATGAAATCGTGCGATCTGGTTTCCGAAGAACTATTCTGTAAGGATGTCATTACCTCTAATTATCTTTGTGGGGGCGATCATTGCGATTCCGATCGTGATCGCGATCGTGAAAGCAGAGAAAGCTGCTCGTGAGCGAGCCCGTTTGCGCCTTGAAGCGATGCGTGAGTTTGCAGCCCGCATGGGGTTCTCGTTTACCACCGCACAGGACGGATCGCACGACGAACTGTATGCCCACTTTGAAGTGTTCCGCCAAGGATTTGATCGGTTTGCGTACAACACAATGTCAGGTCCGATTGATCTTGATGGGGCAATTGTTCATTGCAATACCGGTGATTTTACTTACAAGACGCGTGAGACCTACACGACAACAGATTCAAAGGGTCGCACAACAACGCGGACTCGGATCGTGAAGCATGATATCAGTTACTTTATTTTGGAACTCCCTTACGAGAATTTTCCGGATGTATTGATTCGGCGCGAAGGATTCTTTGATAAGATTGCTTCAGTGTTTGGTAAAAACGACATCGACTTTGAGAGCGCAGAGTTCTCAAAGAAGTACTTTGTGAAATGTGACAACCGTAAGTTTGCCTATGACATCATCAACCCGCGGATGATCGAGTTTCTACTCGAAACGAAACCGAGATTGATTGATATCGAGAACTCGCGGATCTGTCTGACTGATGGATACTCTACTTGGCCGATCGAGCGATTCGAAGGGTCACTGGGATGGACACTCAAGTTCCTCGAGCATTGGCCAGACTTTGTGATTAAGGATTTAGAAAAAGGGAATATCTCATGAGTCCACTTGTAATCGGTTTAATCGTATTCGGCGTCATCGTCCTCATTATCGCGGGATGGGTCGCGGGGATCTATAACAAACTCGTCCGTGTCCGTCAACATCTCAAAGACTCATGGTCTGGGGTTGATGTGGAACTCAAGCGTCGGTATGACCTGATTCCAAACCTGGTCAACGCGGTCAAGGGGTACGCGAGTCATGAGAGCGAAACACTTGAAAAAGTAATCGCGGCAAGAAACCAAGCAGCGGGGAATCATGGTTCGCCATCATCGCAGGCAAAAGATGAAGGGATGCTCGTCGGCGCACTCAAACAACTCGCGGTCGTTGTTGAGCAATATCCAAATCTTAAAGCAGATTCGCAGTTTATCAATCTTCAGGAAGAACTCGCAGAGACAGAAAACCGGATCGCATCATCCCGCCGACTCTACAACGGCAATGTCCGCGAGATGAACACCACTGTGGAAACCTTCCCAAGTGTGATCATCGCGAGCATGTTCAACTTCGAAAAGGCAGAATACTTTGAGATCGAAGACGCGGCGGTTCGTGAAGCGCCCAGGGTCGAGTTTTAATGTTGAACCTACACCAAGCGAATGCGCCTACCAGCTGTGTGAATTTCGAATTTTAAACAGGTATTCGTTTCCGAAGGTTCGAGCACAGCGATAGGCAGTTTGGAGATGTGTTTGGTTAATCAAAAATGAATAACGCCCGGGACCGAAAGATCCCGGGCGTTATGTTTTGATTCCAGTGTATTGGAGTTAACTTTCGTCGTTAATCGCAGCTTGTGCCGCTGCCAATCTTGCGATGGGCACGCGGAACGGCGAACAACTCACATAGTCAAGTCCGACTCGATGGCAGTAGTGGACAGACTTTGGATCGCCGCCGTGCTCGCCGCAGATACCGATCTTGAGATCAGGTTTGGTTGCTCGGCCTTTGTTGAATCCCATTTCAACGAGTTGACCCACACCGGTTTGATCAAGACTCTGGAACGGATCCTCTGGGAGGATGTCGCGTCCGAGGTAATCAGGCAAGAAGGTGTTGATGTCGTCTCGGGAATATCCGAACGCGAGTTGGGTAAGGTCGTTGGTGCCGAAGGAGAAGAAGTCGGCATGTTCTGCGATCTCGTTTGCAGTCAACGCTGCGCGTGGGATCTCGATCATGGTGCCGATCTTGATATCGAGCTTCTTCTTGAAACCAAGTTCTTTCTTCACCTCTGCGATGACTCCTTCTGCTTGTTCGCGGAGGATGCTGAGCTCTTGATGCGTGCCGACGAGGGGGATCATGATCTCGGGGACTGCCTTGATCTTGTTGTTCGCACACTCGATTGCTGCTTCAACGATCGCACGGACCTGCATCGAAAGAATTTCAGGATAAGTAATCGCCAGGCGACACCCGCGATGACCCATCATTGGGTTGGACTCATGAAGCAATGCGACCTGCTTGCGAACCACATCGACGCTCACGCCTTGGTTGGTCGCGACGCGTTGGATTGCTTCTTGCTCGTGAGGCAAGAACTCATGGAGAGGTGGATCGAGCAGACGGATGGTGACCGGCAACCCGTGCATTGCTGTGAAGATTCCAACGAAGTCTTCTCTCTGGAATGGGAGGAGTTTAGCGAGTGCGAGTTCACGCTCTTGAGTTGACTCTGAAAGGATCATCTCACGCATGGCGGTGATGCGTTCGCCTTCAAAGAACATATGTTCGGTTCGGGTGAGCCCGATCCCTTGTGCGCCAAACTCGCGTGCGCGTTCTGCGTCATGTGGTGAATCCGCGTTAGTGCGGACACCCATGGTGCGGTACTTGTCTGCCCATTTCATGATTTTGGAGAAGTTGCCACTGAGTTCTGGTTCAACGGTCGCCATTGATCCCGCGAAGACTTCGCCGGTCGATCCGTCGATGGAGATCAAGTCTCCGCGACCAAATGTGTCTGCGCCGATAGAAAAGGTGCCTCCTTTTTCATCAATCTGAACTGCGCCGGCGCCTGCAACACAGCACTTGCCCCAACCCCGTGCAACGACTGCTGCGTGGGAGGTCATGCCACCGGTTGAGGTAAGGATGCCAACTGCGCTGTGCATGCCGTCAACATCTTCTGGGCTTGTCTCTTTGCGAACAAGGATGACCTTTTCGCCCTTAAGTGCTCGTTCGACTGCTTCGCTTGCGGTGAATGCAGGGTGTCCAACGGACGCGCCGGGTGATGCAGGGAGTCCGGTTGCCAATGCATGGTTTGATTCTTTCGCCTTGGGATCAAAGCTTGGGAGCAAAAGCTGAGTCAGATCACCAGCAGGGATGCGCAAGAGCGCTTCTTTCTCAGTGATTCGTTTCTCTTTGACCATGTCGGTTGCGATGTTGACTGCTGCTGGTCCGGTGCGTTTACCAGTTCGAGTTTGGAGCATGAAGAGTTCACCTTGTTCGATCGTGAACTCGATGTCTTGCATGTCGCCGTAGTGATCTTCGAGGGTTTTCTTGTTTGCAAGAAGTTGCTTATAGATCGTGTTGTTCCAAGCGGGCATCTCATCGACAGGTTGCGGCGTACGAATTCCCGCGACGACATCTTCGCCTTGTGCATTGACGAGGAACTCGCCGTAGAACTTGTTTTCACCGGTTGATGGGTTTCGGGTGAACGCAACGCCTGTGCCGCAATCATCGCCCATGTTGCCGAAGACCATGGTTTGGACATTCACAGCGGTGCCGTTGAGTCCGACCATGCCTTCGATTCGGCGGTATGAGATCGCTTTATCCGCGTTCCATGAACCGAATACGGCGTTAATCGCGAGTTCGAGTTGCTTCACCGGATTCTGAGGGAACTTTGAACCGACATGCTTCGCGTACACCTCTTTGTATGCAACGCAGAGTTCTTTGAGTCCTTCCGCGGGCACATCGGTGTCGTTGGTGACTTGGTACTTGACCTTGATCGAGTTAAACGCGTGCTCGAAGTGGTGGTGATCGACACCCATGACGACATCGCCGAACATGTTGATGAGTCGACGGTACGCGTCGTATGCGAATCGTTCGTTGCCTGTGTTGACTGCGAGCCCTTTGACGGATTTGTCATTGAGTCCCAGGTTGAGGATGGTATCCATCATGCCGGGCATTGAAACCGCAGCGCCTGAACGGACAGAGACGAGCAACGGGTCGGACTGATCTCCGAACTTCTTGCCGCGTTGTTTTTCGAGCAGTGAAAGGTGCTTAGCAACATCCGTCATCAGACCCTTGGGCAAGCGTTTTTTGTTTTTGTAGTAGGCTGCGCAGGTGTCCGTGGTGATGGTGAATCCCGGAGGGACTGGTAGGCCGATGGATGTCATCTCTGCAAGGTTGGCGCCTTTGCCACCGAGGAGGGTTTTCATCGAACCGTCGCCTTCGGTTTTTTTACCGAATGCGTAGACGAGTTTGCCCGCGACGATTCGTTTCTTAGGAGCAGATTTCTTTGTTGTTGTTTTCTTACTGGCTTTGCGTGCGACTTTGCGGACTGCTTTCTTGGTCCGTTTCTTGGATGTGTGACGCTTGCCGGCAGATGCCTTCTTGGTTGTCTTCTTGGCAACCTTCTTTGAAGTCTTCTTGTGGACTGAAGCGGTGCGTTTAGCAACCTTCTTCTTGTTGGTTTTCTTAGAAGTTTTCTTTGCGACCTTCTTGGTGCTCTTATTGGCACCTTTCTTTGCGGTCGATTTGCGGGCGGCTTTCTTGGATGATTTTTTCTTGGCCATGGGCATCGGTGTATCCCTGAAATGTGCTGATTCAGCGGGTGGAAACTACTTTCATAGTGTGTAGGTCAAAGGACCGCCTGCCAACTCTTGGCAGACTCAGAGTGTAGAACAACATCTGGGTCCTGGCGCGCTTTTCATGTGAGGGATTCGTATAGGAATTGTCTCGATAGTGAGATACCATCCATGCAATGACTGAATGTCCGCCAATGAATCCGACGAGTAATGCGCTGTGTAGAGAATCTACAGGGACGATGGTGCTTGATGGGCTTGGGTCATTTGCATCAGATCGACATCAACGAGTGGTACAGACCTGGATCGTTGAGCAAGGGACGCCCGACCCATTATCAGTAATCGAAACGATGATCGAGTCGTATCCCAAAGATGAAGATACGACTCAATCAGGATGGTTCATGATGTTGAGCTATGAGCTCGGCAGGGTCATCGAGCCCAAAGCGCAACACATTGATTCACAGACGGGGTCAGACCCAACAGGATTTCCACTCGCGGTCATTCAGCGATGGGAAACATGTATCGATCATGAACCTGTACATCCGGGAGAGTATGCGATTGGGCAGATCAAATCATCGATGGGTAAAAGTGAGTACATCGCCGCGGTCAGGCGCGTGCAGGCGTACATCCGTCAAGGTGATGTGTACCAGGCAAATATCGCGCATCATCTTCGTGGATCGTTCTCGGGGAATGCTCGATCGTGCTTTGATGCGATAAGTAAAGCAGCTTCACCGCGATTGGGATCATTGATGGTGTTCGATCATCATGGTGCTCGGCACGCGATTGCATCGGTATCACCCGAAGTCTTTATCACGTGTGAATTGAATGATCGCACCATCAGGACAGAGCCAATGAAGGGGACCCGTCCAGTTGGGGCAGACGAGAACGAACTCCGAGACTCGACAAAGGATCGTGCAGAACTTGACATGATTACGGATCTGATGCGGAATGATTTAGGACGGGTCTGCGTGCTTGGGTCAGTGCATGTAGTCGATCAGCGAAAGATTGAATCGCACCGATCAGGGGTGCTCCAAGCGTCATCTGTCATCGAGGGCAATTTGGCACAGGGAGTTGGGATTGGTGAAGTGATCAAAGCGACCTTCCCACCTGGATCGGTCACGGGAGCACCCAAAGTCCGCGCTATGCAGATTATTGATGAGATCGAACAGGCTGATCGTGATTCGTATTGTGGAGCGATGTTGGTCATGACTGATGCAGGCAAGATCGAAGCGTCTGTTTCGATCAGAACCGCCCATATTTGGGGGGAGATCGTTGCAGATGATACGGAATCTGTGCAAAATGGTCAGTTTGTATATCCGGTTGGAGCGGGGATTGTTGCGGACTCCGATCCGGAGTCAGAATGGGCGGAAACGCTTGTGAAAGCACGAATTTTGGAGACTTCGCTTGGGATAGATTTGCCTGATGAGGTCTGATTTTCACGGCTGTGTTCTCAGGAATCTGCTTTATTGAGACGAGTCTCACTGAATTATTGGGTGTAAACGCGTCGATCTATAGGCATACCAAGAGTTTGCATTGATTTGAAGTTCAATCACGCATGCAAATTCAGATCAAACGAGGAACGCCATGTCCATCCAAAAAACGAATCACGACGACTTTTCCGGAACACTCACGAGCGAAGAAATCGCATCAGATCGGCGAGCATATCATCGCACCAATACAGACATTGCGGTGAAACTCAGGCGATGCGCTCGCATGATGTTCACCGGCGGACACACTCTTGATGTTTCGCAAGGCGGCGCTTCGATCGAACTCTTTGGACCACGCGAAGCACACGCAGGCGAACGAATCGCGATCGCGTTTGAAAATGTGCGATGCCCAGTATCGAGGGCAGCGCGGATGATTGGCGCGAGAGTGATTCGGGTTGGACCACTCTCAGGCGGGCGTCAACGGATTGCGGTCGAGTTCGATTCGCCTCAGATGGGTCTTGAAGGGCTCGATCTGCCGGTAGCTGCGTGAAGTAGATTCAAATCGATTTAGTCTGTCTCAGCGAGCGATTCCTCGATCGCTTTCTGTGCGTTTGCGACTAGTGTTTCGACGCTGTACTCTTTCCCGATTGATTCTTGGAACACAATCTCGCCGGTCGTGTCGACGACGACAATGGTTGGGTACACACGAACTCGAAGATTGTTGGTGAGGTGTTCGCCGTCGAGTACGAGTTGATGGTTGTACTTATCACTTCTAAAATCAGATCGTGTCTGGTCGTGATCTGATTCTCGGATCGCGATCCCAAAGACATCGACATTCTTGGCTGCAAAGTCTTTGCTCATCTGTGAAACCATTGGTGATGCAGTGGTGCATGGGGTGCACCACGAACCCCAGAAGTACAACACACTGATACGTCCTGCTTGTGTCGCGTTGTCTATCGCAGAACCTGACGCATTGGTGAAGCTAAACGCGGGCATCATGCGTGCGCGAGGAGCAGCAGGGACCTTTGGGGTGGTTTGGCGGGGGGTTGCTTTGACGGGTTCAGATTCAGTTTGCTCAGGTTTGGGTTTGCGGATTTTAGAGATGAACTCATATCCTGCAGGACGAGCAATATCGAGCTGGCTCGCGGGGGGGGCAGAAACGCGGATTTTTCCGAGTTCAAAGAGCAGTGAAATTTTGATCATCCCCGCATCAGTGATGCGTTCGACCTTACGAGGGAGTTTGTCGTCTGTCCCGATGTACCATTTTACATCGGTATAGGAATCTGCGGCAGCCTTTGAGTTCTTTGAAGGTGCAGCGCGTTTGATGACAACCACATCACAGAGGGTGCCTGCGATGGTTGCTTGCTCTCCGATTGTGATTGATTGTGCGTTGAGTGTGTCTTTGGCGAAGGGATCATCAAGGATCAGTGAATCAAGGAAGACGAGCCCAAGGGCGGACGGAGCGCCTCGGGTGGTGCCTGTGCTTGGGATTTCGTTGATTGTTTGCTTTGTTTGATCGGTCCAGAGGTGCCGATCTTTGGCAATCAGAATATCAATCGCTTGAGGCTGGGCGCTCTTCTGGTCGCGTGACTCTCCAACGCAATGGATGACTTTGCCGTACCCTTCGAGGGTGCCCATCATGAGTCTGCCGCTCATGCTTGGGAGGGTATCCGCGAACATGGATCCGCCTTCGCCGTACATTTTGAACTGAGCGCTGAACCCTTCGATTTCCTTGATTGCATCTGCCGATTGCGCCAGAACTGCATTGGGGTCTTGTGATTGGGCTTTTGCCGTCGAGATGTTTATAGATGCAAGCAACAGGCAGATAAGGATTGTGAGTTTATTGAATAGCATGGAATGATCCTAGGGGATGATCGAAAACGAGTTGGGAGAACGAAGTCTGGGTCCACTGATGAACGATTGAGACAGGTGATTATTGCCCGTGATTCAGGCGATATGGCGTTCTATAGAACTGCAACCTATAAAGGTTGCAGCATCGATTCTAGCGCTCTGCCTGGATGGTCTTGGCGCATGAGGTGTTCGCCGATAAGTGCGATGTGTACGCGGTGTGCGTTGAGATGGGCAAGGTCCTCATGGGTACGGATACCCGATTCAGAAACCAAAATTGATGGATCATTGACCAGATCGATGAGATCGGTGGTGTTGTTCAGGTTGGTCACCATTTTGGTCAAATCCCGGTTATTGATCCCCAGGAGGACCTGTTTGTGGGTACTCAACTCGATGAGTGGTTGCACACGCAGCAGGTTTGCCTTTGAATGGACTTCAAGCAGGACATCAAGATCGAGTTCATGGGATCGATCAAGCAGTTCAGTAATCTGTTTGCTTTCTAAGCATTCGGCGATAAGCAAGATCGCATCAGCGCCGTAGGCACGGGCTTGGTCGATTTGATAGGTGTCGAGGATGAAATCTTTACGGATAACGGGGAGATTGACCCTTTGTTTGATTCGGTTGATGAATGCGAGCGATCCGCCGAAGAATTTTTCGTCGGTGAGGCAAGAAATCGCCGATGCACCTGATTGGGAGTATTGAAGCGCTATGTCATCAGGTTTGAAACAATCTCGATCGTACTCCGGACGGATGAGTCCGGCGGATGGGCTGCGCCGTTTTACTTCCGCGATCACACGCGTCCCCGGAGTGTTTGGTTTTACCAGCGCCCCGAAGAAATTGCGTGTTGGCTCGGCGCCTTCGATTTTAATCGTTAATGCATCAAGGGGTTCAGTCCGCTTTGCGGATTCGATCTCTTCGCGTTTGAACTCCATGATTTCACGGAGTACCGCGGGGAGTGCGCTTTCGGGATTCGCGTGTGATGATTCAGTCATTGGTTGCTCGCGGTATCCATCGGTGATGCGGCACAGCCGCTTGATTCTGATGATGCTATTGGTTGCGTGTATTGTATCGCCTGTGTTTGCAGATCCGGTGCTCGCACAAGCGGTTGATACGGAATCGATGCAGAATCGCCGCGTGGGTGAGGTCTACGAGAGTCTCAAGGACTGGAAACTGCTCTCGCTGAGTGTTTCGATGTTGTTGGTGATTATGCTTTTGTTCGCGGGTGGTCTGTTGCGTCCCGGTGGATACGCAAAGGCTGGACTGCGGGATGTGTCCACGATGCCCGCGGTGGTCTGGGTATTTGCAGGATTTGTTGTATTGCTTGCGATGAACTCGGCGCCACAACTGATCAACCGGGTTCAATGGGTACAAGATCAACAGTACAACGCGACCCAACTTCAAGCGATTCACAATGTTGGGTCGTACCTGTTCGGAATCATTGCAGGGATCGGAATGTTGTTCATCCTCAAGGGCAGCGCACAGAGCAGTGATGGATCCAACGATACTGGTCTTGGATTGAGTCTGCTCGATGTGCCGGTGGGGATGGGGTGCTTTGTGCTCGCGTTCCCGTTCATTGAGTTGATGAATATGCTCGGCATGTTCGCGTATACACAGACGCAGAGCCAGGCGCCCCAAGATCTTGGTCATCCGACGCTTGATATGCTCAAAGATCAACCTGACAACCCCTGGGTCTGGGCGATCGTGGGTGGAGCAATCATCGGGGCGCCGATTGTTGAAGAACTCATCTTCCGGGTGTTCTTGCAGGGAGCGCTGCTGAAATGGCTCAGAAGTCCTTGGTTGGCAATTGTCTTTTCGTCGATCATCTTCGCATCGATTCATCGGCTTGGCGCTCAACCTGTGCCGTACTACTCATTGTTACCAATCTTCGCGGTGGGTCTCACCTGCGGCGTCGCATACGAACGCACCAAGCGTGTCGGGGTCCCGATGACGATGCACATTTGCTTTAATGCCCTCAATGTGCTCTTGGTTGTGCTTACCAACACGGATTCCGCCCAAACAGGCTTGTGATTGGCCTACGATTCGGGCACTATGACGAGCAATAAACCCCGTATTTTGACTGGCGATACCCCGACTGGACAGCTTCACCTTGGGCATTGGGTCGGTTCGCTTGAGAACCGGGTCGCGCTGCAGGATGAGTATGATTGTTACTTTTTGATCGCCAATATGCACGCGTTTACCACGCGAGCAGACAAGCCCGCCGATATTCGTCGTTCGACGATTGATATCGTCAAGGACTGGATTGCGTGTGGGATGGATCCCGAGCGATCGACCTTTGTATTGCAGACGGAGATCCCGGGGATCGCGGAACTGAGTTGGTACCTTGCGATGTTGTTGCCTTTCAATCGGGTGATGCGCAACCCTACACTCAAAACGGAACTTGAGGACAAGGGATTGGGTGATACCTATTCATTCGGATTCCCGATGTATTCTGTTGGACAATGCGCAGATATCCTGATATTCCGTCCAGAACTCGTCCCTGTTGGAGAGGATCAGCTCGCGCATATCGAGCCTTGCCGAGAAGTCGCGCGTCGTTTTAATCAGTTGTATTGTGGTGTGAACCCGCACACGGAAGACGACGATTATGTGAAAGAAGGGGGGTTGTTTCCAATCCCCGAAGGGAAAGTTGGGCGCGTGGCGCGTCTGGTTGGAACAGATGGAAAACTCAAGATGTCCAAATCCCTCAACAACACCATCTATCTCACGGACACCTTCAAGAAGATCAAGAAGAAGATGGGTGGGTTGTACACAGGGCGCGTTGAGATGGACGAGCCTGGGGATATCAAGAATGCGTTGTTTGATTATGTTCGCGCGTTTATCAATGATGAGGACCGGGTGAAAGCGCTCGAAGAAGCGTATTCAAAGGGCGATAACATCGGCGATGGACATATCAAGGTCGAAGTTGCGGAGCACATTGACAAACTGCTTGAACCGATGCGTGAACGCAGATTGCCTTACGAAGGGGAAGCAGGGGACAAGAAAGTTCTCGAGATTCTCCATGAACATACCAAACGGGCCAATAACGCGGCGGAAGAAACGCTCTATCTTGCCAAAGAAGCGATGCAGATTGATTTCGGTAAACGGAACCTGATGTTTGATTAATCGTATACTTAAGATCCTATGAATGATCTCAAGTTTTCCATGATGCGTGCGCCCGACCAGCCGACCGATGCTGGCAGCGGATTGCCGATCCCTCCCGCGGGGGAGATCGAGTCACAATCTGAGGATGACTCACTCTCGAAGGGCGTTGATTCTGCTGTTCGTAAGGATGCAAAGAACGAGGCGGTCGAAGAGGATCAGCCTCGGTATGTGTTCGCACGGATCGCGGTTGTCATCATCATGCTCACCTGGGTGATTGCCGGGTTTGCGAAGGTACGGGATATCTCAAAGTTTGTGGATATTGTCGATGAGCATCAGGTGCTCCCGGATCATCTCAAGGATTTGCTTTGGTGGGTGGGTCCCGGCGAGTTGGTGATGGGGTTGCTGTTGGTCTTTGTGATCGGATCAGAACTCCGCAAACCATTCGGGAAGTTGGTTTTGTTGGTTTCGGGTGCTGCGATCGGTGGGTTTATCTATTACATCTCGCTTGTCGATCCGGTTGTGCTTCAGACATCGGGTTGTGGGTGTTGGAGTGATTACCGGGTTGCGTCTGGAATTGCGGGATCCGAGCGGATTATGAAGTATGGATTCAATGTGATCCTGATAATCTTGCATCTTGTCGCGTTGTTTGGACCTGCGATGGTGGACAGCCGACGACGATCGGGATGAACGGTTCTACCCTTTGGGTATGACAGACCAAGACCCTACAACTGATCCATCAATAGACCAAGACCAGATCGCCAGCGTATTCCTCGATGGCGAGTTCATGAACCGTGAAGACGCTCGACTCTCCGCGTTTGACGCGGCGATTCAGCACGGGGTTGGACTCTTCGAGACCCTGATGGCGACATCAACACCCGACGGCATTGTGGTCAATGATCTCGATGAGCATATGGATCGTTTGCAAGCGTCGGCATCCAAGCTCGGGTTGAGCGATGATCTCAAGACCGGACCACTGGGAGAAGCGATTGTCGAGACTGTCCGGCGGGCGCGATACAAGAATACCCGTGTACGGATCACCCTCACCGGCGGGGATCTGAATCTACTGCAGACTCATGGTCGATCGAACCATCAACCTACGGTGTTGATTCAGGCTCAGCCCGCAACGCCTTACCCCAATGAAATGTTTGAGAAGGGTGTGATGGCGACGATGGGCGATGCGCGTGCCAACCCGCTTGATCCAACAGCAGGGCACAAAACACTCAACTACTGGTGGAGATTGCGCGAGCTTCAAAACGCCGCGACCAAGGGCGCGGGGGAATCGATCATCTTCCAGGTGAGCAATCATATCGCGGGTGGATGTGTCTCGAACCTGTTCGTCGTTGACGGCGGGCATCTGGTCACACCGATCGCGCAGGGTGAAGAAGAGGAAATGGGGACACCCGAAACCGCATCGGGTCAGATTCCTTCGCCAGTGTTGCCAGGGATTACGCGGATGCGGGTGATCGAGCACGCCAAAGCGATGGGGATCAAGACGACCAAGCGGATGATGACGATCGACGATTTGCTCGATGCGGATGAGTTGTTCTTGACGAACTCAAGCTGGGGCGTGTTGCCGGTGGTGAAGATTGAAGCGGAGACGATCGGGAGTGGATTGCCCGGTGAGGTGACGAAGAAGTTGCGGGCAGCGGTGGTGGGTTAATTCGGAGTCCAAATTGTTGCAAAGCCCAACCAGATGAGCGATGAAACGAAAGCGATAAAGAGAATGATGAGAAGTGAAACCCAAATGGGTGGGCGAATGCTTCGGTTTGTATGATTTTTTCTATGCCCAATCTCTGCGACACAAAGCACGACTGGAAGCACAAAAAGATAGATGATCTGAAGTGATATTAGATTATGAGCAGCTTTTCGTAATGATTCGCTGTGAAACCAATCCGCAGACACGAATACAGCCCAGTTGATGCCTGAGAAGAAAATTGGCAGACAGAGATTGCACAGAATCCATCCCTTGATCAATCCATATCTGGACTCTGGTTGGTTGGTTTCAAGTTCAGATAGGGATGCCGCACACTCTGGGCATGTAATTTTACTAGCATGATTTTGATCATTCCCGGTCAGATCATAATCACAGCTTGGGCATTTTGGGGTTGGGAGTGATTTGCTCTGCACGGTGAATCTTAGCGGTGGAGTGATGGTGGGTTCGATTAATTTATTTCGAAGAGAATTATGAAGAGCACTAGGCTCGGGATGCAATAAGTAAAAGACCAGAAGCCGATGGTGTTCATGCGAAATGGTGTGGGGATTGATTCTGCGTCTTCACGGATTGATTTTGTGCAGATGTACTTCAAGGAGAAAGTACCCGCAAGCATGAAGGCGATGAAAGGGATTGTGCCAATGTAGAGGCCGGGGATGAAGTATGCACCCAACAGAAACAATGCTGGCGGGAGTGTTGTTGGGAGAAGAAGCTGGGATGCAAAGCGAGTGTGCATTTCGCGAGGTTGAAATGGGTTGTTGATGAAAACAGGGGTTGCATTGGAGTCGCACTCTGGGCATCGAACCCTGTTGTTGTGTGTGGGCAGTCCGGTCAGGTCGTAGAGGCATGAGATGCATGTTGGCTTTGATTGTTGATCAGGCATTGAGCAGATACCTCGCAATCAAGAAGAGGCCAACATAGAGGATTGTGAATGGGAGGCAGGCAATAAAGGCGTAGAGCGGGATCAGCCGGCGGGCATAGGGACGGGGGTGAGGTTTGGATTTTCGAATGCCCGTCGTGATGACATTGAGATACAAAATAAGTTGAGTAAGTGGTGCGATGAACACATACGAGATAAACACAATGATGCCTACAGTCGGAATAGGCAGAAGTGCCAACACAAGAACCCCGGGGATGATACTTGGGATAACAAGTTGTTTGAGGTAGAGCTTGTTGAGTTTCGATTTGGTGAAGAGCACTTCGGGCGGTGCAGCTTTGAGCTTTGAGCCGCACTCTGGGCAGATGATGTGGAGGGATTCGTCTGCAACGAACCCGGAGAGGTCATAGTTACAGATCGAGCACACCGAGTTGGTTGGGGCGTTGGGTTTGGTTATGGTTTTTGGAATATCGACATCCTTCATGAGACTGATTCCGATATTGAATTTGCACCCAAGATCATTAATTGACAGAAGAATATGAAACTAACAATGAAAACTATGATTGTGATAATATATAGCATCAAAATGTATTTTTTGTTTGGCGCATTGTGATTTGGGTATGTCGGGTTGGGCTCGTTGGGATTGTGATAATCGCCGCACTCTGGACAAGTGATGGAGTTTCGATCGTCCGGGATGAGTCCGGTGGTGCTGTACTTACATGTTGGGCATTGGTGCTTTGGTGGTCTTTTCTTACTCATCGCGGTTCATGACCCGCACATTGTGTCGGCCGTCGAGCGGGCCGTTGGGGGCGTGGGTCTTGGCGAAGAGGCGTTTGATTTTGAAGTAGGCGAAGAGGATGAGTGCCAAGACGATGATGATGATTGCCAATGGGATAAAGATGATGAATCCGATGACGATCAACGCGAGAAGAATCAACAGCGAGAGAATGCGAGCGATGGGTCCTGTTGCATTGAACTGGACTGATCGGCCGGGGGGGGAAGTTGATCCGAATTGTGGATTGGTTTGATTCATTTGGAGCCTCAGTGTATCTACAACCATGATAGGGAATTGGTTCGGTGGATTTCGCGGGTTCTTGCTTCACAGCGGGATCGGATATGTGTAGGATGGGTGTTGAACCTGATGAAACGCCAGTTTGTTGTGTTTGGGGCCGAAGTTGACGCAAGAGCAAGAGAAAAATAAAGATCGCAAGTCCTTTGTCCATTTGCATTTGCACTCGGAATATTCGCTACTCGATGGCGGAAACAAGGTCAGCAAGCTCGTCAATCGGGTCGCAGAACTCGGGATGGATGCGGTTGCGATTACCGATCACGGCAACATGCATGCGGCGATCCCGTTTTATAATCTCGCGAAGAAGAAGGGGATTAAGCCGATCCTGGGTGTTGAGGCGTATATCGCGCCGCGCGATCGGCATGATCGAACTTATACCGGTGTGAAGGACGGCGGTTTTCACCTGGTGATGCTCGCGGAGAATCTCAAGGGTTGGGAGAACTTGTTGTATCTGTGCAGCGAGGCATACCTGACGGGGTTCTATTACAAGCCTCGGATGGATCGGGAACTGCTCGAAAAGCACAACGAGGGGATCATCACGATCAATGGGCACCTGGGTTCTGAGATCGCGCATCACATGGTGATGTACGAGCAGACACGGGATCAGTCGCACTGGGACAATGCGGTCGAGGTTGCCAACTGGTATCGCAATGTATTCAAGGGCACGGAATCTGGACCTGGGTTCTATCTTGAGCTTCAACACCATATCGGATTGCAGAACTCGATCAACCCGTATGTGATTAAGCTTGCGCGCCAGCTCGATATCCCGTTGGTGTGTGATAACGATTCGCATTTCTTGCTTGAAGATGATTACGATGCGCACGACACATTGATCTGTATCTCGACAGGCAAGGTGAAGAACGATCCTGATCGGATGCATTATCCGACGGAGTTGTTTGTGAAGTCTGCGGAAGAGATGGAAGCTTGTTTCTTCACTGATGAATACAACAATGAAGAGATGGGTGATGCGGGCAAGGAAGCGATGGCGAACACCGTCGCGATTGCGGATCGGTGTAATGTGGAGGTGCCGATCGGTGCGAACCATGCGCCGGTTGTGATTGTCAAAGCACCCGCCAAGAGCAAGCTCCCTAAACACAACGCGAAGAAGTATGAAGGGGACCTGACGGCATGGTTCAAGGATTACTGCACCAACTTTGAGCTTGATCCGGCGAATGATCCCGATCTGGATCAGGCGTCACTCAAAGAGGAGTGTGACCAGACGCTTCGGATGTTGTGTGAAGCGGGGATGGTCTGGCGCTACGGCGGGGAGATTCTTGATCATCGCCATGAGTTGATTGAACATATTGATCCCATGCCTGAAGGGCTTGATGGGAATGACGCGGTCCAATGGAACAAATGGGCAAGGCTGAATCGGGAACTCAAAATCCTCGCGGACAAGTTGATCTCGGCATACTTCCTGATCGTTTGGGACTTTGTCAACTGGGGTCGTCAACGGGGAATCCCTTCGATTGCGCGTGGTTCGGGTGTGGGGACGATGTGTGGGTATGTGCTTGGATTGTCCAATGCGTGCCCGGTGCATTACGGATTGTTGTTTGAACGGTTTACCGATCCGGATCGAACGGAGTATCCCGATATTGATATCGATCTTTGCCAGAATGGGCGGATCGAAGTGATTAACTATGTCCGTGAGAAGTACGGGCATGTTGCGCAGATCATTACCTTTGGAACATTGAAAGCTCGCGCGGGGATTCGTGATGTGGCGCGGGTGCTTGAGATGCCATTAGGGGATGCGGATAAGCTCGCAAAGCTGATCCCAGAAGAGCTTGGAATCACGCTTGACAAGGCGCTCGACCAAGAACCTGATTTGAAGGATTGGTACGACTCGGACGCGATGGTCAAGCGGGTGATTGATACCGCGCGGACTTTCGAAGGGCAGGCAAGGCATTCGAGTGTGCATGCGGCGGGGGTGATTGTTGCGACAAGGCCTTTGCATGAGGTTGTGCCTTTGTATAAGGCGTCGGGCGCAGAAGATCATGAGATCATTACCCAATGGGACGGGCCGACCTGTGAGATGATGGGTTTGCTCAAGATGGATTTCTTGGGATTGCGAACACTCAGTGTGATCGAACGCGCAAGACAGATGATTCAGGAATCATTCACAGAGGATCAGATCTGGGCAGCGGTCGGCAAGAAGAAGAAACGCGGCGCGGATCATCCGCTCGATCTTGATCGTTTGGCATTTACTGATCCGATCGTGTTCTCGATGTTCCAGCGCGGCGATACGACGGGTGTGTTCCAGTTTGAATCGGGCGGGATGCGTAAGCTGCTCAACTCGATGAAGCCGGACAGGCTTGAAGATTTGATCGCGGCGAATGCGTTGTTCCGTCCTGGACCGATGGACCTGATTCCGGATTATAATCGGCGCAAGCACGGCACGGAAGAAGTGCCCAAGGTGCATGAGATCGTTGATCGGTTTACCGCAGAGACTTACGGCGTGATGGTCTATCAAGAACAGGTCATGCAGATCGTGCATGAGCTCGGTGGGATTCCACTCCGCAGCGCGTATTCGTTGATTAAGGCGATCTCGAAGAAGAAAGAAAAGACAATTAATGCAGAGCGACCCAAGTTTGTGAAAGGTGCCGAAGAGAAAGGGCTTGAGAAGAAGAAGGCGGAAGAACTCTTCGAGTTGATCCTCAAGTTCGCGGGGTATGGTTTTAATAAGTCGCATTCAACGGGGTACGCAATTGTTGCATATCAAACTGCGTATTTGAAGACCTACTTCCCGAGCCAATACATGGCGTCGTTCCTGAGCTTTGAATCCCAGGCGCAGAAGGTCAGTGATTGGATTCCTTATCTCGAAGATTGCAAGCGATTGAAGTTTGTCGATCCCAAAACAGGCGATGAGTTGCGATCGGGTGTGGAGGTGCTCGCGCCCGATGTGAATCATTCCAAACCAGACTTTGGTGTGGTGTATGGGGATGATGAGGAACACACTCCGAGCAGCGGACAGATCATGTTTGGGCTCAAAGCAATCAAGGGCGCTGGGGGCAAAGCGATTGGCGGGATTGTCAATGAGCGGGACTTTGGATCAGATAAAGCAAACCCTGAGCGTAAGGTGTTCACGAGTTTGTTCGAGTTTTGCGAACGCGTTCCGAGTTCGAGCGTGAATAAAGCAACAATCGAAGCGCTCATCAAGGCGGGCGCGTTTGACAATATGTATACACGGGATCAGCGCGCCTCGTTGGTTGCGTCGATTGAGTCTGCGGTCAGCGCCGGGCAGACGGTCGCTGCGGATCGTGCTTCGGGGCAGGGCGCGTTGTTCGGTGGAGGGGATGAACCAGCGCAGACACAGGTCGAGTCAGATGCGATGCTTGCTAAGGTTGAGCCTTGGAGTGAAGCGGAGATCCTCAAGCAAGAGAAGGACACGCTTGGTTTCTATGTATCGAGTCATCCGATGGAAGAATGGAACCACTGGGTTCGTGCGTTTACACACACGCGGGTTGGGGATTTGAAGAAACTCTCGCAAGATAAGCGGGTGATCGTTGCGGCAATGGTGCAGAGCACGCGGATCATTGTGATGAGGAACGGGCGAAACGCGGGTCAGAAGATGGCAATTTTGACGATTGAAGACGCAACGGGGACTGCAGATGCGGTCATGTTTAGCAATGTGTACGGCCAGTTCGGGCATCTGCTTGAAGATGATCAACCTAAGTTCTTTATGGGTCGACTCGATCATTCTCGCGGTGATGCACAGATTATTGTTGATCGGTTGGTTCCGATTGATGGGCATCCGCTCGAGCAGGGGACCGTGCAGGTTATGGTTCGTCCTGATCGACTCAACGGCACGGCGCACGATAAGTTGGAAGCAGCAAAGGCGATCTTGCTCGAACCTATTGATCCGAGTGATCTTTCGCTCGGTAAGTCGTCTCGCCCCGTTGAAGTCATCGTCGAGACGAAAGATGCCTGGGTCTTGGTCGAAGCAACCAAAGGTGTAGGCAAGGTGACACTGCGCCCAGAACTGGTTAAACAGATCGCGGGTGAACTCGGAGAAGATTCAGTCCGGCTCGCGGGCGGGGTGAGTGTCGAGATCAACAAGGAAGATGATCGCCGCAAGAAGTACGCCAAGGCGTAAGCCGTACGGTTCTAAAAATAAACAAAGGATATTCAAAATGAGTAAAACGATTGTTATTACGGGGTGTAGTTCTGGGTTTGGAAAACTCGCTGCGGTGAAGTTGGCGCAGGGTGGGAATCGGGTGTATGCAACGATGCGAGATATCGGAGGACGGAACTCGGAGAAGGCGGAGGAACTCCGTTCGATATCCAAAGACCAGGGGTTCGATATCCGTCCGCTTGAACTCGATGTGACTTCAACAGATTCAGTCAATGCTGCAGCACATCAAGTTGACGAAGAATCAGGTTCAGCAGATGTGGTCATCAACAACGCAGGGCAGATGTATGTTGGTATCACCGAATGCTTTGACGAGCATGAACTCGCAAGGCAACTTGATATTAATGTCGTAGGCGTTCATCGGATGAACCGGGCATTTTTGCCCGCGATGAGAGTAAGCGGGACGGGGCTTGTGATAAACATAAGTTCTGTTGCGGGTCGAATTTCAATTCCATTTTTCGGTGTGTATCACGCAAGTAAATGGGCGCTTGAGGGGTATTGCCAGTCACTGCGATATGAGCTCGCGTCGAGTGGTGTTGATGTTGTGGTGATTGAGCCCGGTCCGTTTTCTACCGCATTGTTTGGAACGAGCCCTGCGCCAGCAGACAAGGATGGGCGTACATCAACCTACATCCCAAGTGTCCCCCAATCCTTAGCAGATATGAGCGAGGCGTTCGGGCAGATGTTCGAAAATGATGAGGTGCCGACAGATCCGATGATCGTTGTCGATCGGATGGTGGAGTTGGTTGAGATGCAATCGGGGACGAGGCCGTTTAGGAGTGTGTGCGGAGTGGACTTTGATGTGCGCGGGATGAATGCGACATGTGAACCGTATTACGACGGGGTGATCAGCGCGATGGGCATGGAAGACTTTGCAACACTCAAAGCAAAGTAGGCAGATGCGATGGGTAGGATCCGTTCGATATCATCCTGTAGTTAATCGCGTGTCCATCGTGTGTCGAGGTTGTGTTTGATTCCGAGCAGGTCCAGTGACTTGCCGGCGATGAAATCGACAAGGTCATTGAGAGATTGTGGGTTGAGATAGAGTCCTGGGTTTGTTGGTGCGATGATCGCGCCAGCTAAGGTCAGGGTGCGCATGTTTTCGATGTCGATGAGATTCAATGGTGATTCTCGATGACAAATGATGAGCGGCCAGCGTTCTTTGAGTGTGACCGCGGCGGCGCGGGTGAGCAGGTTTGAGCCACTACCCGTGGCGATAGCGCCCATTGAAGTTGATGAGCATGGGAGGATGACCATCCCGTCGTGGAGAAAACTGCCTGTTGCGATTACCGCGCCGACATCTTTGTTGGGATGGATGATGAGCAGCGAACGGTAATGCGCGTGGTGTTGATCATTTGCAAGGTGCGGGCACAAGGTGTCGAGCGAGATGGATGAGATGTTGAGTTCATCGACGAGCAATCGTTTGCCAAAGTCGGTGACCACGAGATGGACTTCATTTCCTAAGATCAGGAGTTGATCGAGCAATCGGAGGGTGTAGATCGCGCCTGAAGCGCCGGTGATCCCGACGACAAATCGTTTGCCGGTGGGGGAAACCGGTTGATCGGGGAGCGACGAACGCCTGGCGGTGATCGGGGAGTTGGATGATTGGTTGTCAGGGTGATGGGCGGTCATACAAAGATCGTATGGAAGATGATTACTTTGGGAGTGGGTTCGACGAAGATTTGATCTATGATAATGCAAGGACGCTCGAAATGAGATAGTTCACATGTCAAGAAAAGGCGGAATCGGATGAATCGAACACGAAATCACACACTCGGGATGATCGGGATCACCAGTCTGGCATTGGCGATCGGTGGCTGCGTCAGTTACACCAATGTGCCTGTGCCTGAGAGTGCCCCCGCGTTTCAGAGTGCGAACCATCGCCAATCGATCACGGTGATCTCACGAGCGCTTGAAGCGGTGATCATGGATCATCCAGTTGTCGGCGAGTATGCGATCAACTTGCCGGCAGGGACAACCCCTGAGACGGCACAGAAGATTGTGACTCAGTTGCCGATCGGTGCGATCGTCCCATTCGAGGGGATGGATGAGAGCATTCCGGTTTATTCGATCGGACGCGTATGGATCCGCGCATCGGATGCGAAGGTTGATGTTGTGTATCCGTTCATGCGAGCTGATGGCGCAAGCCAAGACCAGAGCGTGACGGTTTGGCTCAATGGTGGGATTCGGACCTGGCGTGTGAATCGTCAGCAGCATTGGTCCCCTGGGACAGTGCTTACGCCTCCGGTGTATGTCCCGGTTTGGCCTGAGCCTGAAAATGTGGACGACACGATTGATGAATCAGACATGGAATCTACTGAGACACATTCGCCCGATATGTACCAACCTGAACTCGAAGAGGTTGAGCCAATAGCAGAACCAGTCATGGATCCCGAACCGGTCATCGAAGAAGCTGATCAGGGCGCTCTGTATAGACAGGTTCCTGTTGGGTCTGGTGAATAAGCACAGAGGAGTGCTGGCAGGATCCGTGTACTGGGTTTGGAGAATGCGCTGATGTGGAGCGGGCAACATCTGATCTCGATGCAAGACGCGAATCCGGAAGAGATTCGGGAGTTGTTGATGCTCTCGGATGGGGAATCGCTCTCGGATGATGTGCTTGCGGGTCGTTCTGTTGCAAACTTATTCTTTGAGGATTCAACGCGTACGCGGATCAGTTTTTCGCTCGCAGCTCAAAGCCTTGGAGCGCATGTTGTAGATCTGACTGGCAAAGGTTCATCTATTTCCAAAGGCGAAACATTACTCGATACTGCTTGGACGATTGAAGCAATGGGCGTCGATGCGTTGGTTGTGCGCGCGGGTCAATCCGGTGCGTGCGATTTAATCGCGAAGCATGTGGGTATCCCGGTGATCAATGCGGGGGACGGCGCGCATCAGCATCCAACGCAAGCGCTAACCGATGCGTTGACAATCGGGCGATCATTGAAACTCAATCAGACATGGGATTTTTCAGGTCTCCGGATCGCGATCGTTGGCGATGTGATCTCGTCGCGTGTCGCCAGATCGAACATCGGATTGCTTCGTTCACTTGGTGCGCATGTGATTGTTGTCGGGCCTCCAATGATGGCGCCTAACTCGCTAGCGGGGCTTGGTTGTGAGGTTGTGCATGAACTTGACGAGGTTATTGATTCTGTGGATGCATTGATGATGCTCAGAATTCAGTTTGAGCGCGGGGGCGGAGCAGTGCTCGCATCGAAACGAGAATACCACCACGCATATGGTCTGACCAGAGCGCGGGCAAATCGTATGAAGGCAGATGCGATTGTTCTCCATCCTGGTCCGATGAACCGCGGGGTAGAAATCGCGGGTGAAGTTGCCGACGATTGGAAGGGTTCCAAGGGGGGTCGATCTGTGATTCTCGATCAAGTTGCCGGCGGGGTGTTGGTCCGCAAAGCAGCATTAGCGCTTGCAGTTACAAGCAGATAGCCGATTCATATGAAGTTGGATCAGTTATGAAGCAGCTTGGTGCTTTGGTAACGGGTTAGTTGGTGCTGCATCTTGTATCCACCAACGGGTGCCGGGGAACTGGTTGTGGAGCACGTCGAGAATTTCTTGTGACAACAACGACAAACTTGCTGGTTTGTTGTTGAGCGAGGTGATGACGCCTGAGTTTGATTCAGGGTAGACAATGCCTGTTGCCATTGGGATAACACTGTTGTTTTTAGGCGGAGCGTGCAAATGCGCCGAGCCTGTCTGATCAATCCACCAGTTGAGTTCGTTTGGGTGTTTCATAGTGATCTACCTGATGCCTGCTGGGTAGTTATTCGGGCCATACGGGTGTATGGATGAAGAGATCTGAGTTATGTACAAAAAAATCTGTGGATAAGCGTGTCACTGGGCGCAAACTTAACCACGAAGGGCAATAATCTACGATGAACCACGACTACAAGTCTGTAATCGTGACAACATTTATGGGGACGTAGCTCAGTTGGTAGAGCGCTTGCATGGCATGCAAGAGGTCGAGAGTTCGATTCTCTTCGTCTCCACTTACAGAAAACGTCTTTGGCTTTATGTCAAGGGCGTTTTTTGCTGGAGTCGCTGGGTTGGTGATTTTGAGGTTGACCCGCTCTGACCCGTTTATTGACCCGCTTTGAGTCCAAACGTCTTCAATCAGATTGAGAGCAACTCGTGGCGGCATGGTCTGCCACTGCGAGAAGTTCTTTTCTTGAGCTTCCGTCGCATGCGAGTTGGGAGAGGCCTCTGATGGTGCCGACGATGAACTTGGCGAGGATCTTTGGTGGGGCACTGAGTTCTTCGCAGTTGGCGGTTTTGGCTTTGAAGAATTCATAGAGTGAAGATTCAAGGCTGGTTTTCATTTTTAGGGTGACCGCACAGGCTTGTGAATCGCTTGCGGCACCCGAGCCTCCGGCTTGCATCATGGCACATCCCGGCGGAGTTGTTTTATCTGTATAGAGCTTGACAAGTTTGCTGAGCAGTTCTCCGACGAAATGGGTTGTGCTCATACCCCCAGATTTTGCGAAGAGTTGGCCAACAAAATCGGCATGGGTCCCCATGTACTGAGCCATGGCTTTTTCGAAGAGTTCCTGCTTGCTTCCGAAAGCGTTGTAGATACTCGATGGGCCAACGCCGATGGCTTCGCCTAAATCGGCGATGGAAGTTCGATTATATCCTTTATCCCAGAACAGTATTAATGCCCGTTCTATTGCATCTTTTTCAAGAATTGAGCGTGGTCTTGACATGTGCATCTCCAGTTTTAGTCATTTTACTTCAAAAAAGTATTGACATCCAGTGAATAAAGAATATATTTGAAGTGTACGCTTCAAAACAATACTCTGCAAAGGAGAAATCACATGCCACTTACACTCACAATCAGCCAGGGCGTCATCGAAACAAGCAAGGCCAAAGAAGCCGTTGTTCAACTTACGAAATCCATGCTCAAATGGCACGGGCTCACGGGGAACTCGGTGATGACACCCAATGTCACTGCAAATGTCCACATCGTCCCTGAGGGGCTCAGCTTCTCGGGGGGTGATGAGTTCGAGGCGGTCTGGGTCGAATGGAAGGTGCCATCGTTTGCGTTCGCATCTTCAGAAATTCTCAAGGGATTCGGGCAAGACGCTACGGACATCATCTTTGATCTTGCTGGTGGTAAAGTACCACGGGACAATATCTACTTCAATGTCGTCCATACCGTAGATGGCTCATGGAATCTTGATGGGATCGCTATGAGCAACGAAGAACTCGGGGAAGCAATCTCGAAGGGGGTGGCATCATGAGTCATTATGTATTCGTTCATGGAGCTTGGGAGGGCGGTTGGTCATGGGATAATGTGGGGCCACTCCTTGAGAGCAACGCTCACAAGATCACCACAGTTCAGCTGCCAGGTAGTTCCGGAAATATGAAGCCGGTGGATGAAGTCACTCTTGATGGATATATCACTGAAATCACCAAGGCGATCGAATCCAGTCAGGAGAAGGTCGTGCTCGTTGGGCATAGCCTCGGTGGGATTTCAATTTCGCAGGTTGCTGAGAGAATGCCGGAGCGCATAGATCGTTTGGTGTATGTGGCGGCATTCCTTCTTCAGGATGGTGCGACGGCATTGGAAGCAATGCAAAGCGACGAGGGGGGAGAGATGCTGCCGCAGCTTATCTTCTCTGAAGATCAGTCGTATGCAGAGGTTCCAGAAACAGCGTGGCGAGAAACCGCATTCAACGATGTGAAGATTGATGTGGTAGACTCAATCTTACCAAAGCTTGCAGAAAAGCAAGCGACTCAACCATTCGTGACTGCTGTCAAGCTCAGTGAAGAACGATTCGGTTCGGTTAAGAAGTACATCGTCCGCACTTCGCTTGACAAGGTCTTTAGTACAGACCTTCAGGATCGGATGATTGAGAACTGGGCAACTGAAAAAGTTGTGACGCTCGAAGCAGGCCACTTCCCAACACTCTCAATGCCGAAGGAGTTAGCATCAGTGCTCCTTTCGATGTCTCCAAATGAATCAAGCGTGTAGTTTTTTGTTCGCTATAGCTTCGCCTGCTGTTGTTCCGTGAAATTCGGAGCAATGTGCATTCACCACAACGGGTTAATCGTTGTACTACATCAACCAATAAATCAAGAAGAGATCAATGCAACACACTCCCAAACGCATTGTATTTGTCGTCACTAGCACTGAAACGATTGGGCCGAATAATCGTCCTAGCGGCTACGAGTTCTCTGAGGTTGCTCATCCATATCTCGTGTTTACTGCCAATGGACATCGAGTAGACTTTGCTAGCATCAAAGGCGGACGCCCGCCCGAGGATGGATTCAATATCAAGGATTCAGCAAGTGCTATTTTTCGTGATTCCACTGCATTCGTCGAGTTGAATCATTCGAAGAAACTTGATGAAATCGATGTTGATCTGTATGACGCAATCTTCTTTCCCGGCGGGCTTGGTCCGATGGTCGACATGCTTCATAATCCAGTGGTCAAGAAAACGATTGCGTATTTCTATGAGACGGATCGAGTCGTTGGCGCTGTCTGTCATGGTCCAGTAGCATTGCTCAATTTAAAGCTCTCAGACGGTACATCACTGTTAGAGGGGAAGAGAGTTGCGGCTTTTACAACCGAAGAGGAGGTTGGGCACTCCGAACATGATGTTCCATTCATGCTAGATGCGGAAATGACAAAGCAAGGGGCCGTCCACACTCATGCCAACCCATATGAAAAACATGTGGTTGTCGATGGATTGCTTGTTACTGGTCAGAATCCGGCATCGGCATCGGGAGTCGCACAGGAAATGGTGAACGTAATCAGTGCTCGGCATAGCAACCGGAGCCGCCATGCCTTTGCTGAATGATCAGACAATTCTGACCCGCTTGCTGACCCGCTTTGAATCCAAACGTGTCTGCCACAGACCGTCCGAATCTTCAATAACAGCCTTCAAGGGCTGATAAGATGGTATATGGATTGCATGGCATGCAAGAGGTCGAGAGTTCGATTCTCTTCGTCTCCACTTATAGAAAACGCCGCTGGTATTGAGCCAGTGGCGTTTTCTAATATTGTCGGGCATTTTTAAGTTGATATCAAGGAGATTGCTTTTCGAGCCAACGCAGGCGTGCAAGGGTGTGGGAATGGAGACGGTTCCGAGCAGTATCGTCGAGTGATATATCTTCGGGGATTCGAAGTAAGCATTCTTTGAACGCTTTGGTTGCCTCATCTATCTTCCCGCACATGTAGTAGGCCTGTCCAAGGGCATCCCAGGCACCAGCATTGTGTGGGTACAAATCAGTGATGCACTCACTGAGTCTTTGCGCAACATCGGGTTGGTTGAACTTCAGAATGCTGTTGGACAACTGGACCAATCGATCGCAGTTCACCAAAGGGCTTTGGGGATCAGCCTCATAGATTTTACGGTATCGGCTCACGGCTTTCTCTGCGTTCCCGAGAATTAGGTCTTGTACTGGCCATGACTCTTTGGTCGTCATTCGCGTTGCATGCTGCTCGGGAGCAAAGCTCATCGATAATGATTCGGGCTTCTCTGTATTGCGAGTAGCAAAGTCGATGTAGAACTCAGTTCCGATGATTTGGAAGCGGTGATTGCCCAGTGGCGCGAGTGGCATTTGTGGGTAGGGCAGCTGCTGGACCATTAGCCGGTCGTCTTCCATTGTGATGAAAGCTACTTCGTCTGGGCTATAGGCGTAGTCTCCTGCATACTGTTTCAACTGATCCATGGAAATGGGTTTTTCTTTGAGCGGTTCATGGATCATGTCAGGCCATTCGTAGACCTTTGCAACAGCGCGGATGATATCTTGGCTAAGCTCATAGCCTGTCTCGCTGTTGGTCATGACGATGACACCGTTCCCTCCTTTGAAGCTTGCGCGGAAGTCACATTTGAAACCTTGATTTGAACCCGAGTGTTCAAACCATTGCTCGCTGTCAAACTCTCTGATGAAGAGCCCTAAGGCAGGTCTACCAAAGACCGGGGTCAGCATTTCCGTTCCCCATTTTGGGGTGAGGATCTTGCCATTTTGGCCATCGGCAACTTTTTGTATTTCGAGAACAAACTTTGCGATGTCGGTTGGGGTAGTCCATAGACCTGCTGGGAACTGCTCAGGGTAGACATGAAAGCCGCCTGTTATTCTTCTGCCACCATGATTGTGTGCGGCGCTGTGATTGGGCCAAGTTTCAACATCGAGTGGTTGTTCGTATGTACTCCTGGTCATATTGAGAGGGTTTAGGACACTTTCTTGCATGATGGAATTGAAATCTTTTTTGGTAATATCTGACATGGCGACTTGGAGCAATGTGCTGCCCCCGCCTGAATACCGGTATCTTGAACCAGCGCGTTCGGTTTGTTGGAGTGGCTCGCTGTTGCCCTTTCCTTCGAGCAGGTCGGGGGCGGAGGGGATCGGTCCACCAACTTGGTAGCCTGCGAACCCGCTGACATTGAGGCCACCTGTGTGGTTTAGAATCCGTCTGGGGGTGACCTCGCCCTGAGAGTTTGATTCGGGGAGTTGGTATGAAACGAGATAGTTTTGGATTGGAGCATCCAGGTCTAAATGCCCTTCTTGAGCCAGTCGAATAGCTGCAAGTGCGGAGACTGGTTTCGAAATGGATGCTGCTTGAAAGAGAGTCTCAGTGTTTACAGGGAGGCGGCTCGTTTCATCTCGAACACCATACCCGGCAGCCCAATCGAGTTGACCATTGTGAATGACGGCGACACTCACTCCGGGGACATCAAGGATGCGCATTCGCTCTTCGAGTCCAAATGCATGGCCATCGACCCAAGTCTCGGCCAACAGGTTTTTCTCCACAGCTGCTTGGCGATCATTTGCAGTATCCAAGTGTTGGGATGTTGGATTCGTAGTCTGTGATGCGGAAAAGCTGCTACTGAGTAGCAAGGCCAAAACAATCGAGAGCCGTATAGTCATTGCATTGAGTCCTTGTGCGTCATATCAATTGAAACGAGTACTATTTTAAAGAGTTTCGATCGGAAACTTGCGCTCCAGTGGTACACCAGCTGAACCTATGAGTTGCAAGGTGTGATCATCATGATTTCAAATGTATCATGGATCCTCCTGAAATGAAAGGTTCCCTTGTGTTGTGCGTATGAATATCTAGACTACTGAATTTGAATCTGACTGCTAGTTGACCCGCTTTGGTTCTATGCGAGTCCATTATTGTTCTTTCGAACCTGTTCAAACGCTGTGAGGAAGGCAAGTGCTTTGCATGGTATATAAGAGGTCGAGAGTACGATTCTCACTGTCTTTACTAAAACAACGCCACTGGTAATGAGCCAGCGATGTTTTTCGGTGGGCTGAGGGGGGCGATTGTGGGTTAGACCCACTGTGACCCGCTAGCTTCGACTTCTGTTGCCTCTACAAACCTCGGATGAATTAGATCGCCATCTCTGAAGAGAAGAATCCATGTCGGTTGGTTTAGATAGAAACAAGAAAGTCTGGACATTGGTGATGCTTGCTCTAGATAAAGCTTTTTCAAGGCCGATATATCACGAACTGGGTCACCCTGTCTCGAAAGTCTTCATCCAGAAGAAAATAGACATTAATTATCAGGTGCCCGGTTGTATTATCCCTCACTCCAGAAGCGAGGAAAAAGAGCGAATCAGTGGACACTATAAATATATCGGTGTTGAGGATGCCACCCTCGATCACTACTTCATACTGACCCTCATGATTCCGAGATGTACCGATGATGTTGGACGATCCATTTGCAAGCGTGCCGCTTGAGTTTAGCTTCCCATACGCATAAGCCGGGTGGATCCGGTGCTTTCCCATCGCCACCTCTCCGCCTTCGAAGTTCAGGAACAACCCCGCGGGCGCCCCATTGTTCCGCGCCATGATTTCGTTGCGATCCATCGTCAGGTTCGCTTCCGTTTCACTACCGATCATGATCAGCCCGCCCCCGCTCAGCGAGACATCGTTCGCGCCAGATGCCCAGAGCACAGGGCCAGAGCCCGTATTGCTCGCGAAAATCGTTGGTAACACCAAGTTGCTCGATGCTACATCGATCGCAAACGCCGATCCCAAGTCAGGGATTGTCAACTGGCCAAACAGCGATGTGGCATTTCCAAAGACCAGTTTGTCCTGTAGACGGACAGTACCAGCAGCATCTATTCGCATCGCTTCACTGAGTATATTTGTGTTTCCAGAGGTGGAAAACACCAATGCCGTAGAAGAATCTAGCTCGGCATTCGTCGTCCGAACCGCATCAATCGCTGCACCGTTACGTGAATCGCTCTGGTAGGGCACCTTAAACAAGATCCCAGATCCCGATCCGCTCTGCAGGTCAAAGTTGTTCGGATCATCGTGCGAATCGAGCGTTAGCATCCGGTCAGGTATGTTCGAGAAAGGCGTCTGGTTCTTGAGATGCAGCAACGACGAAGGCAGTTGCGTCCCCATCCCCACACGATTCTGATCATTCACAAAGATCCCCCGAGTCTGCACCGAGTACGGCGAACTCGTGATCTGTGTTCTTGGTGAAAGCGTCGTCCCGTCTACGGTGATTTCAAGCCAACGACCACCAACCCCGAGTGCCTGGGCACCGAAATCAAGCTCGATATCAAACAGCCCGTCCACCACCGCAAGGTTGTTCTCTACAACCGCGCTGCCAAACTGGGTCCCCCCAGCAGCAGAACCCCAGAGTGTAAAGGTCAGATCAAACGACCCGTTCGCCGGCGACCCACTGTCCTGTAATGCACCCTGATAGGTAAACGAGCTATCCGATTGCGCCCAAGCGAATGAAGTGAGGAAGAGAGCAATTACGCTGATCCATGTGTGCCGGTGTTTCATTGCTGATGATCCTGTCTCAAGAGGTGTTCCGATCCTGAAGCTAGATTCTAATTGAAAATGAACATGACCACTATTCAAAATCTGAAAATTAGAGGATTGGATGGTTGTAGCTCAGTAAATGTGTTCATAGCTGTAAGAGTACGATTCCCTCCGTCTCTACATGAGAAAATGAGTTTGGTTTTGAACCAGTGGCGTTTGATGGATACATTGAGTTTGTGATATTGGAGTTGACCCGCTCTGGCCCGTTTGCTGACCCGCTAGGTTGGGGGTGTGGTCATAATCGATTTAAGTTTGGGAATCTATATTGAGTCGTGTATCATCTATATAGGAAGTGGACGGTGAGATCTATTTCTAAGTAGGGACAAATATGACTGAAGAAAATTATTCATCGGGCCATCCAAAGCTAGACATTGATGCTGTAACCAAGACTACATTTGCGGCGGCTCAGAATGCAGTCCCTATCCTGCGACGGATAGTAGTTTCCAACGAAAATGAAGAATCGTACAACAAACTTCGATTGACAATGCAGCCTCAGCCTGCATTCTGTAAATCCAAAGAGTGGGCTATTGATCGTTTACCAGCATTGGATGAGATCGAGATCAGTGACCTTCAGGTTATACTCGATTTCAGCGTACTTGATCGACTCAATGAGGCTGAGCATGGGCAGTTGACTTTTCAATTGTTCGATGACAAAGAAATGCTCGATGAGCAGGTTGTTCCAATTGAACTGCTCGCAAGGGATGAGTGGGGTGGATCGACAGAGATGTCTCAGATCTTGGCGGCATTCGTTTCGCCAAATCATCCGCAAACATCGCAGATACTCAAAGAAGCATCGAGGATTCTGGAGAAGGGTGGTCACAATGGGGCATTGGACGGATATCAATCGCGTGATCCTCGCAGGGCTTACATGCTTGCAGCAGCGATTTGGTCTGCAATCAGTGGGATGGGACTCTCATATGCGCAGCCTCCTCGATCATTTGAGAAACAAGGGCAGAAAATCCGTGACCCGGGTTGCATTACTGAGACAGGATTAGCAACATGCCTTGACACAACGCTGTTGATCTCTGCTGCATTTGAAGCCGTGAAGCTTAATCCTGTTGTGGTCTTTACGACTGAGCATGCATTCGTGGGTGTATGGCTCGTTGATAAAACATTTCCAATGACCGTTGAGTCTGATATCACGGAAGTTCGCAAGGCTGTGACCTCAAAAGAGTTCATGGTTTTGGAGTCTACTTTGCTTACTCATCGTCCAGTTGTTGGATTTGAGCAAGCAATGATGAATGGGAAGTCCCAGCTTGCTGAGGATCGTGAGCATGAGTTTCGATTGGCAGTCGATATCACACGGGCTCGTGCTGCAGGCATCCGACCGATTTCGAATATGCAATCAAGCACGGTCTCATCATCGCATGTAGACGACACAGTGGCACCGGCGTCATTGCCGAAGATGCCCGGATTCGACATGATTCCGGCAGAGTACGTTGAAGAGTTAACGGCGTCGCCTTCAGACCGATTGGAAAGGTGGCAGAAAAAGCTTCTCGACTTGTCTTTGCGCAATAGGTTGTTGAATTTTTCTGATACTCGCCAAACTCTTGGATTTGTCTGTGCTGATGTTCCATCGCTTGAAGATGCGCTTGCGGATGGGAAGAGGTTTCGTGTAATTTCTCTGAAAGATGAGAATCCAGTCGGAAATCGTGATCCAAAGTTGTACAAACAACAGACCGGTCGTGATATACAGCGTGAATTTTCGGCTACAGCTTTCACAAAAGGGCAAGTGTGTGCAGTTGAATCTGGTAAGGAGATGCAATCTCGATTAACTACCCTTTATCGAAAGGCCAAGAGCGATTTAGCTGAGGGTGGAACCAATACCCTATTCATGGCTGTTGGATTTTTGAGATGGAAGAAGGACGACAAAGAAGGAAGAGCTTACAAGGCTCCGTTGCTTTTGTTGCCAATCAAGCTCACGAGGCGGTCAGCGAAATCCAGTTACTACATTTCGCATCATGAAGATGATGTTGTATTCAATCAAACCCTTCTTGAATATCTTGAACAAGAGTTTGGATTGTCAATCCCGAATCTGCGAGGGGATCTTCCCGAAGACCACTCGGGTCTAGATATCAAGCTGATCTTTGAGATCATGAAGCAGGCTGTCCGTGAAGTTCCTGGCTTTGAAGTGGTTGAAGACATCGCTGTTTCAACATTTTCTTTCGCAAAGTATCTGATGTGGAAAGATCTGGTCGACCGCACCGACAGTTTGAAAAACAACCGCTTGGTATGTCATTTACTCGAAAATCCAACTGAGCGATATACAGATGATGGTGGTGACTTCCCGAAACCCGAAAATATTGATCAGCGGATTAGTCCGACGTGTATCTTTACTCCACTCCCCGCTGATAGCTCGCAACTTGCTGCGGTAGTGGCTGCGGAATCGGGTAAAGATTTCGTTATCATTGGACCACCAGGAACGGGCAAAAGTCAGACCATTGCAAACATGATTGCTCATTGTTTGGCTCATGGGAAGACGGTGCTCTTTGTTGCCGAAAAATCTGCGGCTCTCGATGTCGTGTACAGGCGACTCAAGGCGTACGGGCTTGCCGATGCCTGCTTGGAGCTTCATTCCAATAAGACCGATCGGAAATCAGTAATTGCTCAACTCGGTGCAGCTTGGGATCGTTCGTCTAGAGATAGTGAGGACGAATGGATTCGGTTGACAGAGACTTTGAAAGTGCAACGGGATGAACTCAACCTTTATGTAAACGAACTCCATCAGCCTGGAAGTCACGGCTATAGCGTGTATGAAGGGATTGGATTTCTTGTAGGAAACAAACCCAAGTTTAAACTTTCCTTCGCTGGGGTTGAATCACATGACCAAGATAGCTTTGTATCACTCATAGAAGTGACAGAGCGATTGGCACTGACCCACTCAGCCGTTGCAGACTGTCAATCATTGGGTGGAATTGAGAAAACGGAATGGTCCTTCGAATGGCAGCGGGAACTTCTCAAGTTTAATGAGCAGTTTCACAATGAGACGATTGGATTGGTATTTGCATGCAATCGATTTGAAGAACAACTGGGTCTTGAAGTGAAAGCAGATTACTCGAATCCTGAGCTTTCGGGTTATCTAAATCTCGCTAAAGCGATAGGGAATGTATCACACGGAGACTATCGATTTGCGTTCAGTATCAATTTTGAGTTGGTTTCAGAAACTGTTGATGAACTTGAACAACAAATCCTGTCCTATACGGAGAATAAAAAATCATTAGAGGCGAGTTTTGAGGATCTAGAAATTCTCCGTATACCAATCGATGAAATTGATAGAAATTGGAGAATGGAGTCCGCAAAAATCTGGCCTTTCTCAGCACTTGGAAAGCGCAAGATTCAAAAATTGCTCCAGAGCTACGCATCCAGCGGCGAAACGAATCCAGAAATGGATATTTCAAAGCTCATCAAGCTCAAGAGTGTCTTGGAATCAGTTGCAACAAGCCAGAGTGCATCTCTACCGTGTTTTGACGGCGTGCGTTCGGATATGACGCAGGTTCGGTTGTGCGTTCAGAATGCAGACAGCCTGAGGAAGGCTATTTCGGATCTTGCTCGGCTTGGTGCTGATAAAGCAAAGCTGAATGAATCTTTGGGTCATGTGTTAGCAGTAAACTGTGAGTCATCACCTGTAGCTGTTGCAGCCCAAGAGTTGCGTGAAGCAAGGCGTCGGTTTGATCAGGCAGGTAAAGCTTACTTGGGAATGACAGGTGGCAAATTATCGGTTTCATCGATGCAAGGGCTAATTGAAGAGTTGACTGAAGTTCAGCAGCAAGCCAGCAGGCTCAATGATTGGGTGAAATGGACAAGAATTCGCAATGAAGCCTCGGCTCGTGGGCTTGGGCCGATAGTCGATGCGCTAATGACTGGATTGATCGATAATCCAAAGAACGATTTCTTGGTTGCCTATTTTGATTGGTGGTTGCCAGTGGCGATTGACCTGAAACCGAGACTTCGTGGCTTTGTCCATTGGGAACAAGAAAACCATATTGAGAAGTTTAGGGAATTGATTGAATCAGTTCAGAAACTCGCAGCTTTACAGGTTCGGCGTGCGGTGTCTCATGGGTTGCCGGCACGGGATGATGTTCCACGGAAATCGGAGTTGGGATTGCTTCGGCATCAACTCGGGCTTCAGCGACCAAGTCAATCAATACGAGGGCTCATAGAAGGGATGCCTGAATCGTTTACCAAGCTGACGCCGTGTGTGCTGATGTCTCCTCTTTCTGTTGCCCAATATCTTCCGGCGGAGCAAGCATCTTTTGATATGGTGATCTTTGATGAGGCTTCTCAAATAACGACCTGGGACGCGGTTGGTGCAATTGCTCGTGGTAGGCAATCGATTATTGTCGGTGATCCGAAGCAGCTGCCGCCTACCAACTTCTTTGGGCGTACAAATGACGAAGAGGATGAAGAACTCGCCTTACATGAGCGTGATCTCGCAAGTATTTTGGATGAAGCATCAGCGGCGGGTTTGCCACTTCATCAACTCAACTGGCATTATCGAAGCCGGGATGAGGGATTGATTGCGTTCTCAAATCACCACTATTACGGCCATAGGCTTGTGACCTTCCCATCTCCCAAGACAGATTCAGATGCAGTCCAGTTTCATAAAATTGAAGGTGTTTATGCCCGTGGATCTGGGCGTACGAATGAAGTCGAAGCAAAGGCGATTGTTCAATACATAATCGCTCGACTCAATGAATGGGTAAAACTTCCAGAAGAACATCGGCTCTCTATCGGTGTAATTACCTTCAATGCTCCTCAGCAAGAACTGATTCTTGATCTGTTAGATCTTGAGCGATCAAAGCATTCTGATCTGGAGTGGTTCTTCTCTGATGAGAGAGAAGAGCCTGTGATTGTGAAGAACCTTGAGAATATTCAAGGTGATGAACGAGATGTCATGCTTTTCTCGATTACATTTGGGCGTGATAGCGCGGGCAAGCTGCCAATGGACTTTGGAGCAGTAAATCGACTTGGTGGTGAAAAACGACTCAATGTAGCTGTGACTCGAGCCAAGTCTGAGTTCCATGTATTTTCATCTATATCCGCAGAAGATATTGATACAAGACGTGCGAAAGGACTTGGCGTACAGCACCTCAAGAACTATCTTGATTTTGCTGAGCGTGGGGCGATTGCATTACCAGCAATGGATGAGGGGTCTCTTGGCCCAGCAGAGAATCCGTTTGAAGAGTCTGTAGCAGAAGCTCTTCGTTCACGAGGATGGGAAGTACGAACTCAAATTGGTGTTTCTGGCTACAGAATTGATCTCGGCGTAGTTCACCCTGATCGTGCTGGGGCATTTCTTGCTGGCGTTGAGTGTGATGGTGCTACCTACCACAGTTCTGCAACAGCGAGAGATCGAGATCAAATTCGTGAAGGAGTGCTGCGTCATTTAGGATGGGAAATACTTCGAGTATGGTCTACAGACTGGTTTATGCATGCAGAGACCGCACTGAATCGTATAGATGAAGCGTTGAACCAGCTTCTCGAAGCAAGCCGTATGAAGGTTCAAGAGGCTAGAGAAGATTAGGGTCAAATTGTGGATGATAATCACGGCAATGTGATTGACAGCGATTGCGAACATGAACTACATCACGATCAGGAAGAAGAGGCGTTGTTTGCAAGTCCCATATCTGTTATTGAAAACCAACATTTTGATTTGTTTATAAGGTATCCAGTCTGGTGGTTTAAAGTCACAGGAACGCTCCAACAAAAAACTGGGCTGATATCCAAGATATCAAAGGTCAAACAAGGGTTAGGTTTACAGATGATCACGGCGAAGTTTTTGATTGGATTGATTTCATCAATCGCTCTGTTGCTGAGGATAAACTTCAGAAGAATGGATTAAGATTAATTTCGGCTGATAAAGAGGCACAGAAGTTTCTTCGATCGCCAGATGTGCCTATTCAGAAGTCGAATTGTAGAGCCATATACTCTAGCGGAGATTTTGGGTCATATATAATGATTTGAGCCATTCGCTTTCGTTTGTGTCTTTCGTCTTTATGCGTTTGATGGAAGCAGGCTTATGACTGATAAATAGGATCATCGATGGAGGTGTCAGAGGATGAAAGCAACCGAAGCCAATCTGCTCAAGTTTCTTGAGAAATCATCCCAGTTCATTATTCCAATCTATCAGAGAACCTATTCATGGCAGTTAAGCGAATGCCAACAGCTTTGGGATGACCTCATCCGTACCGGAGAGAATGACGAGGTTGCCGCCCACTTTGTTGGCTCTGTTGTGTATGTAGAGAAAGGTCTCTATTCTGTTAGTTTACAAACTCCACTTCTTGTGATTGATGGGCAACAGCGACTTACAACCGTATCGATCATTCTTGAAGCCTTAGCTCGCGCTATTGGCGACGAATCCCAGGTATGTGGATTCACGGCCAATAAAATCAGAAACTATTACTTGCTCAATGAGCATGAGGCAAATGACGACCGCTTCAAAGTGGTACTTACACAAACCGACAAAGATAGCCTCACATCTCTTGTTCAACAAAAAGATCTTCCAGCCAATCATTCCATTCGGATCAAAGAGAACTTTGAGTTCTTCTGTGATCAGATACAACAGTTAGATGGCAATCTTGAATCGCTTTGTAAAGGGCTGGCGAAACTTGTGGTTGTCGATGTTTCGCTTGACAGGGATCAAGATAATGCACAGCTCATCTTTGAGAGTATGAACTCCACAGGCCGAGAGCTATCGCAAGCCGATTTGATTCGAAACTACATTCTCATGGGGCTTGAGCCGGAACTACAAACAGCACTCTACACAGATCACTGGCGTCCAATGGAACTCGCATTTGGACAGGATAACTATGGCGAACACTTTGACAGCTTCATGAGGCACTACCTCACCTTCAAGACGGGCGACATCCCTAGAAAGAAGGAGGTGTATGTTGCGTTTCGAAATTACGCCAGAAAGCCTTCAAGCCAAAAGGGTGGGGTGGAAGCACTAGTCGCCGACATCCATGCATTTGCAGATCATTATTGTGCAATGGCACTTGGCAAAGAGCCTGATATCACTCTTGCTAGGGCATTCAAGAATCTGCGTGAGCTCAGAGTAGACGTCGCCTATCCATTCCTTTTGGAACTCTATCACGACTACAAGCAAGGCATACTTGGGAAGGAGGATTTCCTTGAATCGCTCATGGTGACCGAGAGCTATGTGTTTCGAAGGGCTATTAGTGAAATCCCAACAAACTCCCACAACAAGACCTTTGCTAACTTCACACGCACGCTTGATAAAAACAACTACCTTGTGAGTATCAAGGCCAACTATCTTGTCATGCGTTCGTATCGAAGATTTCCAAGTGATGATGAGTTTCGCAGAGAAATCAAAATACGGAATCTCTATTCCTCTCGAATTCGGAGTTATTGGCTCCGCCGATTAGAGAACGCTGATCGCAAGGAATATGTACCGGTCAATGATTACACCATTGAACACATCATGCCTCAGAATGACGATCTTTCGGAGTCATGGAGAGAATCGCTCGGTCCAAACTGGAAAGAGGTTCAGGAGACCTGGCTCCACACATTGGGAAACCTGACACTTACTGGATACAACTCTGAATATAGTGATCGACCATTCAATCAGAAGCGGGACATGGAAGGCGGATTCAAAGAAAGCCCGATCAGACTCAATGAAAAACTTGGATCACTAGAAAACTGGAATGAAGAGACGATCAAGCAAAGAGCAGATCGCTTGGCTACGAAAGCGGTTGGAGTCTGGGCTTCTCCTGAGGTATCTTCAGATCGCCTACAGCATTACCAGTCAATTCTGAAGCCGAAACCTGTGTACTCGATTGAAGATCATCCAAAATTGCTATCAGATAAACCAATGGGTCCAGTTTTTGCTTCGTTGAGAAATGAAATTTCTGCACTTGATGAATGTGTGACTGAGGATTATCTCAAGAAAGTAATCACCTATCGTGCGGAGGATATCTTTGTATCCATCATCCCCCTACTCCGGAAGCTAAGGCTATCACTGAATATGCCGTTTCATGAGATCAATGACCCAAATGGGAAGTGTAAAGACATCACGGTTGATGGAAGATGGGGAAGTGATCGGGGCGATGTCATGTTCAGAATTCAATCTGTTGAGGAGATTCAATATGCAATGGGACTCATCAGACAAGCATTTGAGAGACAGATAGATTCAGCAGAAGAAGTCGGCTAAGTCCTGACCCGCTCGCTGACCCGCTTTGATCCAAACGAATCTGCCATTCAGTACCTTTGGCCTTAGGTATGTCACTCTCCTAGCATCGGAAAATACAGAGTATGAGGGCAGGTGAGAGCCGGATATGAGTCTTGATAGTCGATTCTATCCTGAGATAGAAAAATGGAGACCCCTCTGCGAACTTTCAATGTGAGGTAGGCTCCTATTTTGCAATTTGCTGAGTTCATATCATTAAGCAGTAGTGACGGAAAGCACCAAGGGTCCTGTCAATATCTCAATGATGACATTGTCATTGAATCAGATGATTCGATTGTGGTTCTATAACAACAGAAGCGGAGCGTGGGGTTCTCGTTCGGTCAGATCAGAATCAAAGGGATTCATTTTAAAACGATCAGTTGAGTTCAAAGTTGATGCTACAGATGCTGCTTTAGAGATTAGTAGCATTTACGCTTTTAATCCCGAATCATTTATAGTAGGTATAGTTTTTGACGTGCTTGAAGATAAAAATTGTTCAGGTTGATTTGGCCAAGCTATACAAATGTGAATCTGAGGAAATCAGAACTGACATATGTAGCGGTACTGTTTGTGATTTCATTACCATTCGTATTGACAATTTGTGATATACTCATTGTGTGAACCGTAGATCGAAGCAAAAACGAAATGATGGCGATCCTGATCAGTGGTACTTTGCCGCTGCAGGTCGGTGGTCGAGTGTTCGATGGTCACAATCTCTTTTTAAGAGACATCTTTCAATTGTGCATCGTGATACGACGCGACATCCAGAAGATGTTTTTTTATCTGGGGCTGCGGGTTTTCAAATTGATGATGCTTGGTCAGTGATATGTGAAGAGTATTCGAGCGAAGTAGTGGGTTGCCTGCGGAAGATGCGGGTTCCAGGGCAAGAGCCTTATGACCTTTGGGCGCAGGCTCTTGAGCGGTTACTTAAAGAATCATCAAGTTTTCCAGTTGCTGATTTTGTTGAACATAGCGAGTGTGTTCTACCACCTAGAAAGATTGTTGAGTTTGAGGGTCGTGCGAGCCTGAAGAGTTATTTGATCCTGATTGCTCAGAACATCGGGCGGGATCACCTTAGGCGGAAAGAAGTTGAGATCAAGCACACGGATATTGCAACTGTTGCACATCAAAGGACAGAGGTTCGTGAGAAACCCGAACTGAATGAGGTTGAACTGAAACAGGTTCAGTGTCTGCTTAGAGATGGATTTAGCTGTTTGACAAAGAATGAGAAATGTGTGCTCAAATCGATCGGGCTTCTGGGTATGTCAAATCTTGAGGTAAGCGCCATGCAGGGATATTCTGCCAGTACGGCAACCCGATATCGCCAATCTGCGATAAAAACGATGAATAGGAAGCTGAAACAGGGATTTGAGAGATCAGGGGAAGTTGATGATCGGGTGATGGAAACTGCATTGAGTTATTTTCAAAGAATCCTGCAATCTCTCAGCGAAGACGCGTCTACATGAGTGGGACGAGCTATCAGTATTGTTTTCATGCGCAGAATGAGTGAATGAATGAAAAACGAACACGAATCCCCAATTGAACAACAAGCAAGAGAAGCGCTTGTCGGAGCGCTCTTAGGAGATGTGCAGGTAGTTCCTGTTTCTGATGAAGACCTGGCGGTTGTAGCAGAACACGGAATGAAATCATTGAGCGAAGCGGACCGTGAACGAATTTTAAACGCAATGGTTTTGAATACCAACGGGGCTGCGGGAACCTTGGATGTGTTTCGTCAGTTGCAAAATGAAACTAAAGAAGTAGTCATAGAAGAGGCTTCGAGTGTTGAAACTGAGAATCACCAGAAAAAGTTTGATCTGGTATCGGGCTCATTGACCGGGTTGTGGACACTTGCAGCATGCCTTGCATTGTTCTTGAGTATTGGTGTGTTTGATGAATCTTCAGTAAACAAGTTGCCGCTGGAAAACGAGTTGAACATTTCTGACCTTGAGACTGATCAAGAAAAAATTCTGGGACAGATTCTCATGGATATCAAGGAGAGTATGGAAGCACACACTGATTCCGGGGCGGGCAGTTGGGAATCAAAGAAAATGTGGTTGGCGAGTTCAGTGTTGATGATGGCGATCATACCTCCTGCACTTTGGTTGTACAGAAGGAAACGAAAATAGTCATACAGAGGAAGTGGTTGAATACATATGTTTAGAAAAGGGGCGAATGATGAGATGTTGTATGAAACGGTGTCGGATCAATTCAAATACAGCTTTAAGTGTTGTGATGATTGTGTGTGCGACTGCTCTTTCGGGATGCGAGATATTGAGTATCTGCACCTTTCCAAGCGATAAACTCGCGGCTTCATCTACCTTACCTACTGGAAAGTTTGTGACTGTTTTTGATAACGAGTTAAATGATGATAGTTTGCTTGAAGTTGTTGAAGATGGAGTGGGGTACCGGATGCTTTCAGAGAATTCGGCAGAGTATTTAGAGCTCTTTGAACTTGATGGGTATCTTGGTTTCAACTTACGGAAGGCCATGCCCAAGTCCAATGAGATGAAACAGGTCCCTGAGATGCAGCGGGAAATGATCAATGGTGTGCATCGCAACGGGATTTATCCATGGCACTTCGGAGCTATTGAAATGTATGGCGACGCATTTATGATGCTTGTCCCTATGGCGGATGATACTGTCGAGGCGTATCTAAAACAGCATGATATTCTGATCATCAGTGGAGGTATAAGTCAGAGTGCCTCGCGAAAGAATGAACATAGTCATGGGAGAACAGATAAAAATGAGAATGCAGGAGAGGTCGACAAGCTGTTTGCGCAAGCGGATTTGTCTTCCTATGAAAACCCAGTGCTGGTCATCAATCCAGATCAGCTCGAGCATTTGACTGGTGAGTTGCTCCGTTCGGATAGTTTAATCCCCTTGGTCTATTTGCCAAAGTCAGTTTCTGATGATTTCCATGGCTTGGAAGATGATGAACTGATTCAAGCGATGCGTGAGTACAATCGATCACTGGCAGATCGATACGAGCATATTATGAGTGCGTTTGAAGCTCGAGAAGATGCTGAAGACTAAAGGGTTCAATGAACCAGTCTGATATGATGTGTGACGAGAAGTCGTGCACACGAAGGCCTTGATTCCCTATTGCGAGTCAAGGCATTTTGTATGCACACATAAAAACATCAGATATTTTTTACAAAATAACTTCAACAAAATCAGATTCAATCATGCAATTGATTGTGGTTTCATCGTCTTCATTGATGAAGGCATCGTGTGATGCCTCAACTCGTACCAACTTCATCAAGGAGAAATCAAAATGGCAAATCATTCATTCTGGAATCGGAAAGCACAAACTCAGGTAGCAAACGGGCAAAGCTCTGGTAGCAATCAAAACCTGACCCATCAGCAGGCAAACGCCAAGGACGCTGCGCATGCCCAGGCGGTGAAGGATAATCAAAAGAAGTAATTGAGTTCTTTGGTGCCGATCGGTAAACGCCGGCGGGCACTTTTCTTATCAAGTTACACACGCATCAAAGGGGTACAGTCAATGTCTCAACCAAACGCACAAAGTGGATCGCATGACAACCCGTACGGGACATACACGCAAGATCATGAGAACTGGAATAACCAAGCGGAACAGATGCGAAAGCGGATGCAGTTGGATCAAGACCTTGCCAACATGCGTCAGCAGGAGCAACAAGAAGCAAGTCGAATCCAACAACAGCAGCGCCGACAGGAACAACTACGGTCACAATCTCATAAGAAGGTTCAGCCTCAGAAAAAAGTGCAACCAAAACAGGGGAAGATAAGCGGGGATTCAGAGCGAACTCCATGGAGTAACGGGTGGGCACTGATCGGGTTGATTGTGGGGGCAGGAGTTGTTTATCCTCGGGCCAATGGGATGGAGGATCAGTGGTGGGCGATCGGATTTGCAGCAGTTCTTGCAGGTGTGTTGGCAGGTAGATTCTACAAAGTCATTGTATTTATGATTACTGTCGCCGTTGTTCTTGCATTGGGAGTGCTTGCAATGAGTGTGTGGGGGAACGGGGGTCAATGAGCAGACCTGAGTCTTGTTCCCAGCGATGTGTTCTGCTTGAACGAGCTGAGATTCGCTTAGTCTGACTGAAATCAGAGAGAATAACATATGCTTGAGGCGTATGAGATGAATATGGCACAGATTTAGATGAACACTTTTTGTCCACTGTGTTGTCGGGTCGAGGACAAGTAGGCGGTTGTTGAATCGCATTTCTATCTTTGGGATTTACAAGACTCATTAAAGAATCAGCCTACAGATATGGTGATATCGTGCGGAGTGATAAAGAATTCTCTTTTCATCTGTCTGTATTCTTGATTGCATTTTTCATTAAGTTCCAGTAGGGTTTAGTTTACATATAATCTAGTTTAATAATGAGAAGGTGAACATGTTTGAGATACAAAAAATTTCGATGATCGGATTGCTGATCCCTATGACTTCAGGGTCGCTAATTGCACAGCCTGAAGTCATCGCGATTGAAAATATGGCTGTTCCAGGGATAACAGGCAAGTTTTATGATTCGTTTGGATCGCCTGTGATTGATGATGTTGGAGTCGTGTATTTTAAGGCGGAATGGGGCGCAGCATTTCAAGACGGAGGGTTCATGATTACAGAGAATGGATCAACTGCTATACTCCTTCGAGAGGGTGTAGATGTTGCGGGAATACCGTTTACAGTTGGTCGGTTCTCTGATGTTGCAGTTTCCCAATCTGGATTGAGTTCTGGCGTCGCTGCAGTTACCAGTGTCAGAGGAGTAAACAACAGATACTCAGTGTTAAAGATTGACAATGATGGCGTGAGTTTGATTCATTATGATGGAGATGCTGCACCAGTAGGGTTTGGTACAGCGTTTTATCGTTCTAACATGCCTCTCTCTATTGCAAGGGATGGGAGTGTTGGATATTCAGTACATTTGTCTGGGACACCGGGAGGCAGCGCCGATGACAAAGCCTTATTCCGATACAACCAAAACAATGAATCGTACTCAGAAATAGTGCGTGAAGGCGATCTCTTTCCCAGTGGGGATGGAATGTTTGCCGGTAGTTGCCAATCGTCACTTCGCTATTTTTGTACGCCATTGATCAATAGTCGTGGTGATTCGGCGTTCATTTCAAACGGTGGAATATTCGTTAAAGATGAATCTGGAATGCATACGAGTGTGCGGTATGGAGATCCGGTTGGTTCGGGCAGCTTTGATTCCTTGAGTTATCCTAAAATGAATGGTTTTGGTCAGGTCGCCTTCAGTGCTGAATTTCAGGGGAGTTCCTCGTTCGACGGTGTATTTATCGAGTCAGAAGGTGTGCTCAATGCGGCGCCTCTTGGCGGTCTTGCGCCAACAACGATGGGTGGATTCTTTGGGGCATTCCGAACCCCAATATCGACCTTCGTCCAGTTTAACGATCGAGGCGAAGTAAGCTTTGGATCACAAACGACAGAACAGAACGCACAAGGGAATGGTAGAGTGGGCGAAGGATTATTCGTTTTTGATGGGGATTCAGTTATCTCGATTGCGCGCAAGTACGAGCCAGCTCCAGGCGGAGGAATCTTCGATTCTACTTATGAGGTTGGTTCGTGGATGATGAATGATGTAGGTCAGATTCTCTATCACGCATACATTGATGAAGACGAGTTTACGAACACAAATCGGAAAACCTACTTTCTCTATACCCCGGGGATTGGGTCGGAGAAGCTGATTGCAACCGGGGATGAGATTGACGGACGAACGGTGACAAGTATCACTGATTTAGAATCAGGATTTGCAGCTGCGGGAGCACTCAATATCCATGGCGAGGTGACCCTGCAGGTGCGACTCGATAGCGATTTTGATGCGATCGTATTGATCAGCGATCATCAGCCCTGTATAGCAGATCTGACTGGCGATGGTGTTCTGAACTTTTTCGATGTCTCTGCGTTCTTGCTCGGCTTTGGGGCAAACGATCCGATTTCAGATTTCACCGGGGATGGGGTTTGGAACTTCTTTGATGTCTCTGCGTTTCTACTCGCATATAGCGCCGGGTGTCCATAGTCTAAGGAATATGAAATGTCTTGTTATAGAGTTCAATAGTAGTGAATTGGAGAAATGAAACTTTCTCGATAGTAGATTATTTGAATGGAACTTTTCTATGTATATCAAAATTCACCATAAAGATTTTCAAAATCATCAAGGGTTTAAATTGCCAACAAGCGATACATGGCGAGCCACAATTGGGTCTTCTAAAGAAGCAGACTACCGGGTGAACAAACGCGTATTGCGACCAGTGCATGCGGTTCTTTCTGGAAGAGCGGGGAAGGTCTTTGTCGAATCTGGTAGTGCTGAGGCGGATATTCAGATCGATGGGCGATCAATATCGTTTCCTACTCGACTACGGATTCATCAATCATTCACTATGGGTGGAATCGAGTTCTCGATCAGGGATCCATTGTTAGATACGCAGCCAGCAAGAATACCCATTCATACAGATCATGTTGAAGATGAGTCCGACCGGACTCTCATTCGTGGTGCAAACCGTCGTTTGAAAGAGCCTACAGCATCAGCTTCTGCAACATTGAAGATAGTGCTCAACGGCGATCAAGTGATCATTGGGCGAACGATTCAGGGTCCTGGTCGAATCGACGATCCTCAGGTGTCTCGTGAGCATGCGGTGATTCGTAAGCAAGGGACTCGTTGGACGATCCGTGATTCGGGTTCTACGAATGGTACATTCATCAACGGGGAGTCAGCATCTCGTTGGCGAGAACTCAACATAGATGATGTGGTCGCGTTTGGGTCGCTGCTTTTTAGCTTTGATGGAACATGTCTCAAGCGAGCGGACAGTCAAGATGGTGTTCGTGTAGATGTTCTTGAGTTAACCAAGACTGTTCGACACAGAGATACAGGTAAAGCACTTAACTTGATCGATGATATGAGCATGTCTGTTCTGCCAGGCGAGTTTGTCGTTATGCTTGGGTCATCAGGGTGTGGTAAGTCAACATTTATGGATGCTATCAATGGCCGCCGAAGATCAACATCAGGGCGAGTGCTCTTTAACGGGCGTGATTTATATGACGAGTTCCCATCGCTTAAACGAGCTATTGGATATGTTCCTCAAGAAGTGATCTACCACAAAGCGTTATCTGTCGAGGACATACTTCTTCATGCAGCACACTTGAGATTACCAACAGATACAACGCCGAGCGAGGTTGAAGATCGCATTCAAGCGGTGCTCGATCGTGTTGGTTTGAGTGAACGCCGAAAGACGCCTGCGATGATGTTGTCGGGCGGGCAACAGAAAAGAGTTTCGATTGCGATCGAGCTTCTGAGTCAGCCAAAGGTTCTCTTCCTCGATGAAGTTACGAGTGGTCTAGACATGAAGACCGAGCGTGAGATGATGACTTTGTTCCGCCAACTCGCCGATGACGGTATTACGATTTTCTGTATTACGCATCATCTTGAGAGCTTGGACACCTGTCATCACATCGCGTATTTCTTTAAGGGCAAGCTCGCGTTCTTTGGATCAGAAGATCAGTTCAAAGCACATTTCGAAATAGATCACGCTTGCAAGGTGTACGATTGTGAAGAAGGTGCAGATCCGATCGAATGGGAAGACCGGTATGTCAAATCCGATGTTGGTACGAAGTTATTGACCGAACGCTTGAAGATGGTCAAGGTCCAAGGCGGTGGGGAGCACTTCGCGAGGACTGTTGCTGCTGAGCACAGTGCCCTTTCTGCCGAGCGCACCGGTGTGCAAACTGCAACATTAACTCGGAGATACATTAAGTTGCTATTAGCTGATCGGGCGACGCTTGGTGTGACGCTTGCTCTTGCCCCCATTATCGGGGGGGTAATGGCCTTTGCATCCGTTTCGTGGCCGGAGACGATGGGGTTCCAGGCGCTCAATGTCTCGACGATGGCGATTGTGATTGTCTTTTTCTTTGGACTTTTTACATCTTCTCGTGAAATTGTCCGTGATCTCACCGTCTACTTACATGAGCGGATGGTTGGACTTGAAATCATTCCGTATCTCGTGAGTCGGATTGTTCCCCTCGCGATCATTGGGTTGTTCCAGGTGTTGGTATTTGTAGGGATTCTTCGAATGTTTACCGACTTTGAACATGTTGGATCATGGTTGACAGTGGTGCCTGTGCTTTATGCAACCACGTTTTCCGGATCGATGTTTGGGTTGTTTATCTCTGCACTCGTTGACAAGGTGGATACTGCGGTGAGTTTGATGATCTTTGCGGTTGTGCCTCAGTTGCTCTTCGCAGGTAATCTAGGTGAACTCGAGCATCCCCAGAAAGCAGTTGCATCGACATTTGTATCGAGCTATTGGGCATACGACGCTGCGGAAGCTATGTTGGAAATGCCACGATTTGAATCGGACACAAACATTGATGATTTGGCAATAGGAATCGAGCCAGCGGCTTCTATTCCGGTCCAGCCTCAAGGGAGCGGTGATGGGAGTTGGTGGTTACAGGTGGTGATTATTTTGAGTCAAGCCTTTGTGTGCTTAGCAGGAACCTTCTTGCTCGTTCTCCGCCGCGATGGTTCGGGTGCGATCAAGCGTTTCTTTGCGGGTGCGGGCCGGGTAGTTCAGACACGTAACAAGGATGATTTGCTTGTGGTGACGGATTGGGTTGTCGGAGCGAGTAAAGGGCTTCGGAAGTAGATGGTTTATTGATGAGTTCAATCGTTTCGGTTGGTAGTAATGGGTAAACGGAGATTGAAGATGAAAAATGTATTCCAAATAGGAGTCTGTTCACTCCTGCTCGCTTTAGGCGCTGGGTGTTCTGCCCACCGAGAAATTGGGTGTTGTTATTTTCCACCATCGCCTTCCTCAGAGAAAGCAGCACAGAGTGGGATTCCCAGAATGGAGTTAAGCAGATTAATGTCTGAGGCGCGAGATTGGATTGCGGATGTACTTCCTAATGATCCTCGAGTTATTGAATCAAGCTTCAGAAATGTTCTTGTTGTTGGAGGTACATTGAATGGATCCAACGCCATCGATGGACCGCAATCCATCCGCGATGATGAACTGGCCGCTCATACTCGAAAGTTATTTTTGAACTTGCAGTATACGAGAAATATGAGCGACAACTTTGTGTTCTTTGATCGGACTTCTGAAGTCGAAGCAGATCAAGTTAGATGGACTAGCGATATGGCACAGTACGGCGATCGTGTTCGATATACGAATGACTCGGCAGAGGGTGTATTCAGTCCGAATGATATTTACATGATCAAGCTTGCATTCACAGAAGTGCAAAAACTCAATCAAGATCCTGCAAAGATTCATTTGGAACTCGCAGTATCAATTGAGTGGGGCGGTGAACCCGGTCATTCGCTTTATGGAAACCAGTTTGAGAGTTCTCTAGTGTTTGAAAAAGAATTGTTTGGTGGTAAATGGGCCGTGGGCTCAGAAGAAACAAGTCAATAATGGATGTTCAACTGAATTCAAAGTAGTTGAATTTTGGTATACTTAAACTCGGCCCGCGGCATGTAGTTGCAGGCAAAATGATAAAGGAAATGACGATGAAAAAGAAATTGGTATTGGGGACTTTGGTCGCTTCGTTTGGAATGCTCTCGCTTGCTGGGGGGTGCAGTGTTACTGATGGTATAGACACCTTTAAAGGCATATCTGAGCTGCAAGAAAGTAAACGGCAAGAAGCAATTCAAGAGGGGGTACCTCGAGAGCAACTAGATAATTTGATGGCTTCGGCTGTTGAGTGGATAGCGAAAAAGGCGCCGAATGATCCAGGTGTTACGAACTCGAGTTACAAGAAAGTGTTTGTGATCGGCGGAACATTGAATGAGTCAAATGTAGATAAGGGGCAGCAGTCTGTCTCAGATTCAGAAGTGAATATCCGTACGAGGAAACTTTTCACGACACTTCGAAATGAATCAACTATGGAAGACAATTTTGTATTCTTTGATCGCACGACCGATTTTGGAGTTGATTTAGGCTCATTGACTGGCAACCTTGATCAATACGGTGATCCACTTGGACGAGGTAACAACGCTAAGCCTGCAACATATGACCCTAAAGATATCTATCTTGTAAAATTGTCATTTGAAGAGATCCAAAAATTACAACAAAAACCAGCAACGATTGCCTTTACACTAACGGCAACCATCGAATGGGGTGGTAGTCCAGGAAGAAGTTTGTTCTCAAACATTTTTGAAAGCCAACTTATCTTTGATAAAAAATGGAACGGGGGGAAATGGGTTCCAGCAGAATGAAAAACAGAACTAAGTTCCGACGGTGAGAACTTGATTCATACGCGTACTGCATGCTTTAACGGCATGACAGTGCTTTAAGAAATGAACTAATGGATTTAAAAGAGTTGATACAAATCAAGGAGTTGATTATGTTTAAGTACAATGTGTTTGGGTATGTATTGTTTGCGACATTGTGTGTTCTGATAACAACATCAGATGCGAAAGCTCAGAAAGGATTACCACCTACAAATGTGGATCACACAGAAGGAGCGAAGCAAAAATTTCTCGCGAATGCCAATAGGGATTGGTCGGAAGCGATGGAGAAGATTGGTGATCCAACATTGCTGTTCTCATTTGGGATCGACGGCGGTGGGGCGGATCGGGCGATGGGGTTGAATCTGACTTCTGATGAGTTGGCATTTACTCAAAGCTTGGTGACGCAAATGAATAAGTTTATGATGGACGCTTACATTGACACGGAAATTCTTGATATCGATCAACTTGGTGCGATCCAAAAGCGGAAGTTGGCGGATTTAAAGGATGCAGGATTAGAAACTGCGATTGGTCAGGTCATGCGTGAAGTGAAAGCGGATATGGGTATTGTCTGTCAGTTTACGCCTCAACCGGACAAGTCTTACAAAGCGAACATGATCATTATTGATCCCCGTACAGGGAGAAGTACTGCGGTTTCTTCATGGCCTGTGAATCCAAATGCTCATAGTCTTGATTCCATCGCTGCGGCGATGTTCGAAGAACTCGCAGGCAGGATGTTAGATATCACCAGCCGAAAGAACCCAAGGCTTCAGGTGTTGATCGTTGGGGATGTTGGTGATAAAGCAAGAGAGCTTCGTAAGTTGAGTCGTTTGATTGCAGATTTGGATTATGTGGAAACGAATGCCAAAGACATCGACCGGAGCCAAGGTACAGATGTGTACACATTCAGTGGTATTCGGTACGATGGATACGGATTTGATTTGGGTTACGAAGTAGCAGATCTGCTTATGGATGAGTTAGGAATTCGAGCAGATGTGGCGTTTAGTGATCAGAATGTGACGCTGAAAGTTTATGAGAACATTGAGCCGCCGTCTTGGCATGTTCTTACAAGCGAGAAACAGAATCCAAAGAAGACTATGTTTGAAGCGCTGTACCGCGAACGAGGTTCGCCTCGGGTGGCTGTTGTGACGATTGGTCGTCCTAGCTACTCCAGGCCGATTGAGGATAATGTCGCGGGCATGATGATGAATGCAGGGGTGGATGTTGTCGATGCGGGACAAGTTCGTGATCTGATTGGTTCGAGTGGGCTCAATATGGGCGATGAAAAAATGCTCGAATCACTTCGAGATTTAGGGGGCTTTGATGTACTCGTTCTCGGTGAAGGACAATCAATTTCGGGTGCATTACCACGCACAACATACCGAGCCATCATGGTTGAAACAGGCCGATTACTCGGTACATCTTCTTGGCCGAGCCAAGGAGCATCCGAAGATCCAGATTACGGAGTCGATCCAGAGAATCCTGATGTTCAAGATGTCTCTCGATACCTCGCGGGTTCGATCCTCGACATGTTCATGCGGAATCACCTGATGAAAGATACGGCTTTCGATATTCGCGTGGAGGGCGTGTCTTCGTACAGTCAAGGAAAACTCATCGCGACAAGCATCGAGAGTGTGGTTCCTGGTGTGAGTTCGGTTACAAATTTCAGATTCAACGGGGATGTAGCCAACTTTAAACTTGAATACTCAGGTGATATCGATGAGCTTATGGCATCACTACAAGAGTCCATTAGTTCATTGCCAATTGAGTCCAAAATCGATTCGGCAGGTCCAGGTTCGTTGAAGCTGCGTGCGAAACCGCTTGATACTGACGGATAATAAGAACTTACGCCTTCAGTGATGATGAAAGGGATGATGATGAAAATGGAAGACTTTGAGTTTAAACCAGGAACACTACTCGCGGGAAGGTACCTGCTTCAAGAACACCTCGGCCGCGGGGGGATGGGAACTGTTTGGCTCGCGAAAGATGAGGAGCTTGATGATCTTCCTGTTGCGACCAAGTTGCTGTTGCCTGAGCTTGCAAATGATTCTGAGTTCATTACTAGTCTCAAGGAAGAGGCAAAGAGTTCAATGAAACTCTCACATCCAAACATCGTCAATGTGTTCAACTTGCACCGTGACGAAGAGAACGCGAATGTAGCTTTTCTTGTACTCAAATACATCAAAGGCGGGACAATGAAAGAGGTGCTGCAGGAATGGCCTCAAGGCGTTCCTATCGAGCGTGTCTTGCGATGGGCAGACCAGCTCGCGGCCGCGCTGGATTATGCGCATTCCAACGGCGTGATTCATCGAGATATCAAACCATCAAACATCATGATTGATGGCGATACCGATGTTGCAATGCTCATGGATTTTGGTATCTCTCGTGAATGTGATCAAACTTTGCGAACAGGATCTGGTTCGAGTGGTACTGGTCTTGGAACACTTGCGTATATGAGTCCGCAACAGCTTCATGACAAGGACTGCGCAAGCAATGATATCTATTCACTGGCAGCGACTCTCTATCAGGCGCTTTCCGGCCGAGCTCCATTTATTGGTGGTGATATTGAAGAGAAAATTCTCCGGTCAATCCCAGAGCCAATCGAAGGTGTTTCCGATGTAGTCAATAGGGCATTGCTCGCAGGGCTCGCCAAGGATGAGAGTGATCGTCCGGAGACGGCTGAGGATTTGGTTGATTTGATGAAACTGGCATCTGATTCAACAATGAACAATACAGGGACTACTCAAAATAGTGGACATCAATCTACTCCTGTAGGTTTAGGCACCACTGATGAAAAATCAACAGGTAAAGGGTTTCCGGTATTGAAACTGGGTGTTGCATTGGTCTTAATTGGTGGAGCAGCTTTGTACGGGATGAATCCGGATTTGTTTGATTTCGGCAAGGGAGATACTGAATCATCACAAGAGGTGCCAGATGATGTGACGCCTCCTGAGCCAGGTGGATCAAAAGCCACTGGTAAAGATGGGCAGGGTTCTGATCAGCCTATGGATGTAGAAGGTTCAAAAGAATCTGATCTTGTTGCTCAAAGCGGGGATAGTGGGGGGATTTCAGCAGGAACTAATGGGCAGGGATCAGAGGGTTCGTCTGATCCTGTATCCCCAACCACAATTGCAGATGATGATGATTCAATAAACGATTTCAATGATGAAACCTCAGAATTGATTCGCTTGATCCGGAACGGTGAGTTGACTTCTGTAAATGCGGAACTCGCTCAAGCCCAAGCCGCTGGGAATCTCACGCAGATTCTTGAGCAGATTGATCCTGCAACGGGATATAAAGCAATACACGCAGCGGCAGCGTCTGGAAGAGCAGAAGTAGTAGCGGCGCTGATGAACTCGGGTGCATCAATCGAATCACGAGGCTCGATGCCAAGGCGAGTAGCACCACTTCATGTAGCTGTGGAACTTGGAAGACTTGATGTCATCAACCTGTTGATCGAATCTGGTGCAGATGTCACTGTCCTTGATGGTGGTGAAAACAATGTATTACACCTTGCGGCCAAGCGCTGTCGATCACAACGGGATTTCGATTTGATACTTTTACTTTTAGAATCAGGAGTATCAAAGAGCTCTTATAATGTAAAAGGTCAAACTCCTGCAGACTTGATTCCAATCACCTCAGAGTTTCACAAATCCGCAACGGAGGTATTGAGATGACACAGCAGAAAGGTTCTGGGGTCACAATTAGTTGGCCGATGTTCTTAATCATCATTGCAGGTATCGCTGCTTTCGTTTATTGGACTACCCAGCAGGCAGTGAATGCAAAGGACATTGGTGAAGCTGCCGGGGCTGCAGCCGCGGAGTCAATGAAAGACCAGGCAGACGAGATCATTGATCAAGCGATGAATAAGACTGCAGATGAAGTCGTTGATCGGTCTGGCGAGATGGTCGACAAAGTGCTGACCGATACAATTGAAAAAGCGACAGAGCAAACAACCGATCGGGTGAAGGATATTTCTGTCGATGATATCTTCGGAATGTTTGAAAGAGTCAAGGACACTGGGTTGCGAACAACTCGAGATTTGGCTTATGATTTAGACCCTATTTCGCTCGATGATGAATGGGCATACGGGCAGGAACTTGGCGATATTCTTCGCGAAGAGATGGTCGTGGTGACTGATTCGAAAGTAAAGAATCGGATTAAGCGTTTGGCTGAACCGATCTATCAGATGCTTGAACGAACCGCAGGGAAAAAGTATCAGATCACCATTATGGAGAGCGATGAAATCAACGCCTTCGCGATTCTGGGCGGGCAAATATTTTTGGCAACCGGCCTTATTCAACAGATGGAAACAGATCACGCGATCCAAGCGGTGCTCGCGCATGAGATCGCGCATATTGAACTCGAACATTGTGTTCGTGGAAGCTGGTTTGGTCAACAGGCCAGGGGGCAACTCGGAACAAATGTACTCTCAGATCTGATGACCAATAGTTTTCACTTACTCGCAGAGCGCGGATTCACGGAACAACAAGAACTTGAATCTGATGCTTATGCGTTTCACGCTCAGCATCATCTTGGGGTTTCACGCCAGGATCGGCTCCGCTTTATCGCAGTTCTTTGGGAGATAGAAACAGCGCATTCGAGTGGGCACACGGAGCAAGAAGATGAGAATAAGGTATTAGCAGTGCTCAACAGGCATTACCGAACCCATCCTCCAGCATCTGAGCGTTATGAAGAACTCATGAAGACCGAAGATGCTGTGATCCAGCCTTAGTCCAGAAGATAGCACATTCAACGACAAGAACATTTTTTCTCCGATCAAAGTCCCCGTTCCCAGAGTGTACGGGTTTTTTTGTTTTGGATTGTAGATGGTGTGCGAAGTGATCAAGATTAGATTCAGTGATGCATGTATCGAACTGCCGAGCAATCTGTGCGTGCAGGCTCTCGCTGGGAGTTTGTTCTCTCCACTGTGTTGTTGTTTCGGATTATTACGTTCGAGTCGTTCCGTTGAGGATCGGTGAAAATTTGTTGTTGAAAAATGAATAAGAAATCATGCAAGAACATGAGATCGCATCGTCTTTATTGTGTAAGAGCGAGTGAGTTACTCGTTATGAACAAGTACTGGGGACCAAACGAACCCAAAGGTATAATGGAGAACGATATGAAAACCAACACCACAACAGTCATTGGTAGTGTATTGATCAGTTTGAGTACAATGAGCGGGCATGCCCTTGCACAGGACAGCGTCGTCGCTGCGTTCCACGCAGATGTGCCATCATTAAACGGGTTCGGATACCGAGTTCTCAATGAGATTGAATCTCCTGTCCCAGGCATAGAACAGCTTGATCCATTTAGCGCGTACGATCAACTTTCAACTTCAATGGAAGACACATACTTTGAAACCGCAGTCACTGATCTCAGTGAATCAACCCGCCAAGTTCGTATGAGATGGCACACGAATAGTCAATCGGTACCTTTTCTTGTTCCCTCGACTACATTCGGTGGTGAGGTTATTGAGAACGCATATTTTTTTCTTGGATGGACGAACGCAGACAGCGCCGAAGACGGTGGTTATGTCGATCCTGAGTTTGGTGAAGTAGTCTCTGTGGCGTCATGGCTGACGAACAGTAATGGAAGTTCGTGGGCCTGGGATTTTCAGATGGATGAGTTCGAAAATGGATTCACAGGTTGGGCCGGTTGGGGCGGCCCAGATTCAACTGTCTACCAAATAGCTCAATACGAGCTCATTGTGAATTACACAATTGAGCGTGAGCTTTGTGCTGTAGACCTTGACGGGGATGGTGTCCTAGGTTTCTTTGATGTGAATGCATTTTTACAAGCTTATGGAAACAACGATTCAGTTGCTGATTTCACAGGTGACGGCCGCTTCGACTTCTTTGATGTAAGTGCATTCCTTCAAGCCTTCGCTACTGGGTGTCCGTGATCACCTGACCCGTTCACTGACTTGCATTGAGTTCAATCGAGTAATTACTACGAGATCACTCGCAGAAGAATGGACTAGTAATTTGGGCAGGCCATGAGCGAGTTGCTGTTTTTGGGATTGATCTTTTAATCAACTTTCGAATGTGGTTTCAATTGATGTATGACATCTCAAAGAGTGTGAACTCATCTACGGCGCCATCTGTGGCAGTCATGTAGTCTTTGAGATGCTTGTTGCCCATATGGGACTGCCAGAGTTCTCTTGATTCCCAGTTTTCATAGAAGAGGAAATGGGCAGGGTCAGCGTTGTCTTGATGAAGATCGTATTGAATACAGCCTTCTTCGGCACGAGTGATTGGGATAAGTTTTTCTAGTTCAGACCGCACGAGATCGATCTTGTTTGGGTTTGCTCTGATGTGTGCGACGATGGTAAGCTTGGGCATTTTGCTGGATCCTTTGTGGTTAGATCAAGGTCATGATGTCTGATTCGATGAGTCGTGATTTTGGGAGTGTGGCGTTGTAGTCTTTTTCAGGGTCGTGGTATCCGATTGGGACAACTACTAGTCCGGTGTATCCGCGCTCTCGGAGTCCGAGTTGTTTGTCGAGTTCGTTGATCTCGATGCCTTCCATTGGAGTTGCGTCGATGCCCAGGGTGGAGACGCCGAGGAGGAATGCGCCGAGGTTGAGGTAGACTTGCTTGTCCATCCAGTGCTGAACATCTTTGAAGTCGTGCTTGTGGAGATCAACGAAGAGATTTCGCCCGGCGTGCATCTGCGCTTTGAAGTCCGGGTTCCCGCCGTAGCGTCCATCCTTGTCTTCCTGTTCAAGGACATGGAGGAGGTAGTCTTCTTCAATATCGAGCTTGGAGCAGAAGACGACGACATGGGACGCGTTGACGATGGAGTTTCGGTTGAAGGGGTAGAGGCGGTCGGTGGACTTGGCGATCCGTTCTTTGCCTTCTGTGGTTGATGCGATCACAAAGTGCCAAGGCTGGGCGTTGGTGCTTGAGGCGCTGTAGCGTAGGAGTTCTTTGATCTTGGCGATATTCTCGTCTGAAATTTTTCTGTCGGGGTCGTAAGCCTTGACGGTGTGGCGGGATTTGGCGTAATGGGTGATGTCGTGGTTCATGTTGCCGTCCTTGTGTGATTGATTTTCTGGAATCGTTGACGATACAGCAAAGATACGCCTATACTTTCGTTTCGACAAGTACCCACAGAAATGTGCGTATAGAGATTTTTGAACTGGAGTACCGATGGCACGGAAGTACGATTGGAAAACGGGCTGTGATGTTGAGGCGACGCTGAGCGTCATCGGAGGTCGATGGAAACCGATTCTGGTTTGTCATTTACTGAATGGGAAGAAGCGGTATGGGGAACTCCGCCGTCTCACCCCGAATGCAACCGAGCGCATGATCACACTTCAACTCAAAGAACTTGAGGCGGACGGAATCGTAAACAGACATGCTTATGCTGAGGTTCCGCCTCGTGTTGAATACGAGTTGACTGAGTATGGGCGTTCGCTTGAATTGATTCTGGTTCAAATGCAAGAGTGGGGAAGAGAGTTCAAGAACAAGCAGCAACTGCTCGAAGAATCTATTGCTGATCAGAGCATCGCCAACTAAATCTCCATGTCTGACCCGCTAGATCAAGAAATTAGTATGTGGATGGTGATTAGTCTCGCTGCGATCATTCAGGGAGTGGTCAAAAGTGGAGGCGGGTTGCAGCGGTGCTCTCTGTTAGAATAAACATGCTGTTGATTCTGAAGTTTGGCTGCTTGGATCCCTTCAATTTTACCCGAGTTCGAGCAGCCAGAGTTCGTTATCAAGATCAGGTCTCTGTACAAAGAGCTCGGTCCCTTGCTTGGTGTGGGCATAGATCCTTGAAGACCTTCGAACGGGGATTCGATGACCTTGGCTTCATTCGTCTTTGTATTGTAGATATACACCGATTGGCTTCTGAAATCTCTCCCGATGAATCGGTCTGCATCGATCCAGGCGATCTGTTGGCCGTATTGGATCGGTTCTTCATTTCGCCATCGAAGAACGGTGTTCGTTTGTGTCTCAAGATTGTACAGATAGACGGCAAAGATGCCGGACTCGTGTCTTTTTTGACTGATCAGGTGGCTGTCATCAGGTGACCAGTTCATTCCAGTGGCACCAGCGATGAGATCATCGGGGAAACTCGGATTTTGTCTGAACTCGTCCCCGGTTCGTTCGAACATATATGTGTTTGAAAATGTTGAAACGAGTAGCTTTGCGCCAGAGTTTAACGGGCGAGGTGAATGTACACTTTCAGCTTGTTGCATGTCAATGAGAACTCGATCACCGGTCCCGTCGCGGCGCATCTCAAATATCTTATATTGCCCCTCCTTATTTGAGTAATATAAGAGTGACTGGGCATCGGGCATCCAGACCGGGCCACGATCTTTATGCGGCGAATCGGTCAATCGGCGCCGAGACGAGCCATCTGATTTCATCACATAGATATCCTCAGTCGGCGGTCCATCGAAAAATACGAGCCACTCACCATCCTGACTCAGGTTAGGCAGGGCGATACTCCCGGAGGTCGAGTAGATCGTTTTGGGTTCCCCAACAAATGCTTCGGCGATTGGATCAAAGAGTATCTTCTCGATCGAATCGTGAGTTCGCTGATCGGCGATAACCTATCTTGATCCATCGTGAGATGCCGCGACCTCAACAACTTTTGGGGTGCTTGGCATGAACGGGTGGGGTTCACTCATCGCCTGGCCGGTTTCATTTATTTCGATCGACCACAGCCCTATCTGCCCGCCGCGATCGCTCAGGAACACAATTGCTGATCCCCCATCGATCCAGATTGGATTCCAATCGGTCGCCCGATCATCGGTCAACTGGATCCGATTGCCTCCATCGGTGGAAATGATGCAGATATCTCTCTGCCCATCTTGAACCGTCCAATAGACTATGCGCGATCCATCGGGTGACCATGCCGGCTCAACCGGATCCGAGTTCCGACCATCGAGACCTTCTGGATCGTTCAGCACGCTTGTATCGAGCCGACGGCGTTCCCTCGTCTCAAGATTCAAACGCCAGAGCTGCCCGAGATCGCTGCGCGCGTACGGGTTTTGCACAGTGGATGTCGTGTACACGATCGACTTTCCGTCGGGTGACCACGCCGGATTAAACCCAACTTCACTCACGCGCTTGGGGTTCTCGCCGGTGGCACCCATGACGAAGATGCCGCCGCCCATCCGGGTCGACGCGAACGCGATCTGTTCGCCGTCGGGGCTAAATGCGGGGTCGATGTCATGTTCGTCGGAGTCATCGGTGAGGTTGATCGGGTTCTGCCCCCGACGCGGAGTTGATATATATCCCCATCGGACCCATCGGTCGCCCAATAGAGCAGGGTTTTTCCATCGGGAGAGAGATGGGGAAGACTCAATCCCCTTGAATTCGGTGAGTTTGATGAGCCCGGTGACACCAGTCGCTGCATGGAGTGCGACTTCGGTGCGGGGCATCATGAATCCAACCGCTGCCGCGACTCCGCACACTGCTGCAGCCGTCGGCCAGAACCATCTGCGGATGAGTTTGCGGACACTCGCGGGCGTTTTTTCCGGGAGCGGGTCAAGATTAAATCTTTGTGGAGGACAGCCCCCATCGAGTCCGTCGTGGTCTCGCCTTGGAAAGGGCTCGATCCAACGAGCATCTCGTAGAGCAGCACGCCAAAGGACCAGATGTCGGTTCGTTTATCAACACGGCGGCCTCGGGCTTGCTCCGGACTCATGTAAGCAGCGGTGCCGAGGATTGCTCCGGCGATGGTGGGCGAGTGCTGCGGAATCGTCGGGCCATCGAACTCCGCGCCTGTCGTACTCAGCCCCTCATCGGATTTGGCCAATCCAAAGTCCAGAATCTTGACGACCCCATCCGAATCGACCTTGATATTCGCGGGCTTGAGATCCCTATGGACGATCCCGGCTTCGTGGGCCGATTCGATTCCAGCGGTGATCTGAAGGGCGATCTGAACGGCGATCTCTATAGCTTCTTCAATCGGCATCGGCACGTCGTCGAGGCGATCGGCTAGTGTCAAGCCATTGATATATTCAAGGATGAGGAATTTTCCGCCGTCTTGTTCTTCGATGCCGTAGATGCCCGCGATGTTCTGATGGCTCAGCCCGGCAATTGCTCGTGCCTATTTTTCGAAACGCTCGAGACGGGCAGGATCTTGGGCCATTTCCTCGGGGAGGGCTTTGATGGCGACATCGCGTTCTAAGCGAGAATCACGGGCGAGATAAACCACACCCATGCCACCCCGGCCGACCTCACGAAGTACTTGATATGGGCCGATGGTTTCGTTCATAGACACATGATAGCAATTTAAGAGTAATTGCGCAGAGGATTGTGTGATCATGCTTGACGGGAATAGGGTTGCGTGGCATGCAAGAGGTCGAGCGTTCGATTCGCTTCGTATCCACTCGCAGAAATCACCATCTGAACTTCACCTGTGGCGTTCTTTGATGGAGTGAGAAAGGTGCTTCGAAAATTGGGGTTAACCTGCTCTGCGTTTGTTGACCTCAAGATATAGGATTTGGGAAGGGCGAAAAATCATGGCTTTCTATCGCACGAAGGTATGTTGTTGAATCCATGAGATTCTTGTTTATCAGTGTTCAGTGATGCTTTATACTCTATATTCGTGAGATGCAGTGTGCGACTAAAAGGCATCCGAAATTGAGAGCGCCCAAAGTTTACATTACTTTGTATCATCAAAATACCATACACTTAGGTTCACATCGCCCGGTACCAATTTTGTGGAACAGGATTAGAATCATGCTACAACTTACTCGCAGAAACCTCGTCGTCATCATCCTGTCTGTGGTTGGTGCCCTGACTGTCCCGGCATTCGGGCAGGTGATCAATGAAGACTTCAAGGTATTACCTAACGACGGAGAGGCCGGCGACAGGTTTGGTTTTTCCATCGCCATTGACAACGGCATCATGGTCGTTGGATCAAGATTTGCCGATGAGAGCGGCCCTAGTTCTGGTTCGGCCTACTTGTACAATGCCTCCACCGGCGCTCTGATCATGGAACTCGTACCCGATGACGGGGTCAGCGGCCAACGCTTCGGCTTCTCAGTCGCGATAGACAACGGTGTTGTAGCTGTTGGAGCATGGAATGACAGCGACAACGGCCTTGAATCCGGCGCGGCCTACTTGTTTGATGCCTCCACCGGGGCTCAGCTTTTCAAACTACTCGCCGATGACGGAGAGGCTTACGACCGATTCGGCCAATTCATCGACATCGACAACGGCATTGTGGTCGTCTCGGCAATATTTACCGACGACAACGGCGATGATTCTGGATCGGCCTATCTATTCAACGCCTCCACCGGGGGGCAGATCGCCAAGCTGCTCCCCGATGACGGAGAGGCCGGTGACAACTTCGGCCGCTCTGTCGGCATCAGCAACGGAACGGTTGTCGTCGGGGCGAATCTCAATGACGACAATGGCCTGAGCTCTGGCTCGGCCTATCTCTTTGATGCCTCGGGGGGAACGCAGATCGCCAAACTACTCGCCAACGATGCGGCTGCGGGTGATGAGTTCGGTTTCGCAGTTGACATCGACAACGGTATTGTGGTCGTAGGAGCATGGAGCGACATCGACAACGGATTCAACTCTGGATCGTCCTATCTATTTGTTGCCCCTTCGGGCGCACAAATCACCAAACTCCTCCCCGTGGACGGAACCCCGCAGGATGAGTTTGGTAGATCCGTCGCGATTGACGACGGCATCGTGGCTGTGGGGGCATGGGATGACAACGACAATGGTCCTGATTCTGGGTCGGCCTATCTGTTCGATGCTTCCACCAGCACGCAGATCACCAAGCTCCTTGCCAGCGATGGAGACGGGGGAGACCTTTTTTCATTTTCCATCGGGATCAGCAACGGCGTCGTAGCAGTTGGTGCAATTCTAGACGACGACAACGGCACCAGTTCTGGCTCGGCGTATGTGTTCACAGCACCCCTGCCAGATTGCCCCGCCGATCTCACCGGCGATGGCATCGTCAACTTCTTCGACATCTCCGCATTCCTCACAGCTTTCAACGCACAAAATCCTATTGCGGATTTCACTGGTGATGGTGTTTGGAACTTCTTTGATGTGAGCGCCTTCCTTCAAGCATTTGGTACAGGTTGTCCGTAAATCAAGCAAGAGGTTGAGAGTTCGATTTTCTTCGTCTCTACTTACAGAAAACGATTGCAGCTTGATACGAAGGGCGTTTTTTGGTGGATTGAATCAGTTTGTGAAATAGAAGTTGAAACAATCTGAACCATTCGCTTGGGGGCTGGATTAACTACCTTATAGTAATGAGTGGCTCAGAATAATCGGGCATGTCAATTTGGATTTATGATTCGGAGTAAGCCTTGTAGCTCGTACTTGTGAAGTACTGAAGTGTTATCAGAATGCCAAAGACTTAAGTGCCGTTCATTGCGGAAAAGCGTGCTATGGTTCATGAGCAAAATAAATCGACTGAAGAACTGGTCAATCGACTGGTCCCATTCGTCCATGTTACTGATGTAGAAGCATCACTGTCTTTCTACTCACTACTTGGATTCACGCCGGCAAATGCGATGAAAGACAAGCATGGAAAAATGTTCTGGGTATTCGCGAAGAGTTCCGCCGCGGAGATCATGCTCGCTCGGGCATCTGGTCCGATTGATGCCGAGAAGCAGGCGGTGATCTTCTACATGTACAGCCATGACCTGAGCGCCCTTCGAGCAACTTTGATCGAAGGCGGCTTGCGAGATGCAGGTGAATATTGTGGGGCACGCACTCCAGATGACACCACTCAAATGGTCCATGAGATTGCCCATCCGGACCATATGAAGGGTGGCGAAATGCGTGTCATTGACCCCGACGGATATGTGATTCTCGTCGGACAATCGACTCGATGTTGATCGAATGAAGAATCCCACCAGGGATCGGCTGGGGGATTTTATTTCAATCGTGGTGTCAGGGCACCGGTTGTATTTTTATAGATCAGATCTAATTCTGGAAGCAGTAAACGCGATTATTCATATCGCGATGATTTCCTTCAGAGACAGAGCCAATGCTGCGTGCTCGCCAGAAATTTTGAATTTTCGCTGGGCAATTACCGGCGGTGGTTGTTCTGTGTCAGCGGAATTATCAAGTACAATGTTTGTTTTGCTTGACTTGATGTTAAATATGCTTTACACTATGTTCGCAATACATGACATTGTTGTCAAAAAATGGAGATCCCACACCATGACTAGTCAAGAACGAGCAAGCATTGTCGCCATCATCACTTCCCTCCTGCTTAATGCGTATGTGATTGTCGCATTAGTGCGACTCTTCGGAGCAGGGGCGCTTACCGGCGAGCATGCTCCGATGGTGTGGGCTCGAGCAATCGTTTGGGTCATACCCGCAGCTATCGGTCTCACGATCATCTTGAACTGGCTGCTTGCAGTTGCATCCAAAGACCGGAACCAACGGAATGTCGTTGATGAACGCGATCGGCAGTTTCAACTTCGTGGTTTGTGCATCACGCTTGTTTCGGTAGGAATTGGATATATGACAATGATTGTCTTGCTTGCCACTGGTTGGTCGGCTGTTGCAGGGCTCACCCTGCTTTACGCGTTCTGTGCTGTGGGCGATATCTTGGGGAATGTGGTCAGGCTTGGTAGCTATCGGGTAGGTGCGTGATATGGGAAAACTCAGGATTTCCAACACGATTCGTCGTCATCGTTTCGAGATGGGCGAGATGACGCAGCAAGCACTCGCAGAAAAGGTCGGCGTCACTCGCCAGACGATCGCTGCGATCGAGAAAGCGAAATACTCCCCCAGTCTTGAACTCGCGATTCTGATTGCGATGGCGCTCGGGAAACCCCTCGACGAGGTCTTTATGGCTGAGGGCAACAACGAGTCGATAGAGTTAACGCGCAACTCAGCGTCGGAAGACAAGCAATGAAACGCTGGCTTGCGTACATTGCGCTGTTTCTAATCTGTGTAGTTCCTGCAGCTGCAGGAGTATATCGAGGAACGACTCTGCTTCTCGAGTGGTCTTGGTATCCTGCGTTTTTGCGAGATCGTGTTGATAATCTACCGCTCATGATTCATGTAGTCAGCGCAGCGGTATTTTATATCCTCGCAGCTGTGCAGGTCTTGCCTCGAATTCGGAAGCGGTACCCGCGATGGCACCGGCTCGCGGGACGAGTTGCGATCCTTGCAGGGATTGCGGGTGCGGTTTCAGCTACATGGATGACACTGATCCATCCGGAGGCGCGAGGACCAGTGCTCTACTACGGTCGGATTGTCTTCGGGCCTTTGTGGTTGGGTTTTCTTGTGATGGGTTATTTGGCGATCAAGCGACGAGATTTTTCAGGACACCGAGACTGGATGATCCGTGCGTTCGCCGTTGCGATGCCTGCAGGCACATTAATTTTTATGATCCTTCCTTTCATCCTTGTCTTGGGTGAAATCACGGAAGTCCTCGACGAAAGTATCCAATCTTGTGCATGGGTGTTACACCTTGCAATTGCTGAGTACCTGATTCGCCGTATTCGATCACAGAAACGAACGACACACCTTGGAGAGAAATAATATGAGAACTATTTGTATGTGGACCGGAATACTGACACTAAGCCTTGTGATGAACGGGTGCGCTTCGCACAACTACGACTTTACTTCTATCACCAATGAATCGTCACGCATCACGCAACTCGTCGATGGACTTGATATGGTCATAGGAGAAGAGGAAAAACGAGCCGAGGAGCTGTACGACATAAGTATTGTTCCTTTGGTTCATTCGCGATTGCATGTCTTTGCCCAAGCGGAGGGTGAGGATGCGCCGGCTGAGTTTATCGAGGCGGATATCGATTCATATCTTCCGCTCTTTGGTTTCGTTCACGGAACGGTGAGTCAGTACGACATCGACAAGCAACTCATCACGCGGCATAACTTTGACTCGAGTCTCTGGGGTGCGTTTCGCAAAGAGCGGGAACTTGTTGTCACTCGATCAGGAAATCGCGAGAAAACCCGTCATACATTCTTGTGGCTCTTGAGTTGGTGGGGGGAAGAGAAATGGCATCCTGCGGATGATGTCGCACTCGGAAACGATGTAGAGCCGTGAGCAACCGAGGGCATAGAAAATTTGAATCGTGGTGACGGGATACCAGTTGATTCTTTCACAGATCAGATGATCTTCTGGAGTCTAATCCTTTGGGTTCTTGTGGACTCAAGAATCAGCTGGGGATATCTCGAACCAAGGTAACCTCGCTACTCCTCATTCGCTCTTAGGCTGTTGCGATCGTGCAAGAGCGTGTGCCCACCCCCGGAAATAGACCATACTCGTTGGCGCATAGCCCCATCCAATCCTGGATCGAGTTGCACCATGTACTCTCGTTTTTGGTTACGCTCGTAACCTGTCAGTTTGAGTTGAATAGCGCCATCGTCAAGCGTGAAAACATCACCCTCATAGACGCAACCGGATGCAGAGAAGACCAGGCAGTGCAGAGAATCGGTTCCCACATGATGGTATAGATAGGCATCGAATACAAGCGTTGAGGTGTCGTCCTTGGTATGCCTTGTGATACCAAGGGTCATGACATCAAGGTATTCAACCCATTCAAACGCGGATTGGAATTCGATGATGCCCTCGATTGCTGACTCGCTTGGAGTTGTCCAATGACCTAAGAGCGGTTCGAATGCTTTTAGGTTCTTCGATATTTTTGGCGCACTGTCTGCGGCAGGCGCTCGGCGATCACTCCGGTCGACAGATCGTACATAGTTCCATTCAGCGAGTGAAACAAAGCCATTCCCGCTGTCTTCCAAGAGTTCCTCGTGATACGCATTCGGATTTTCGAACACCCATCGCCCACCCATTTTGCGGGGTTTGTCTGCAGGGTTGCCTGGCTGGTATAGGTCGTGGGTGGTGGTTACGGTATCTTCACCAAACACAATCGTGCCACTTGATATCCCGCGCCCAATACCGGGGATATCTGGATGAAGCCCGAGAAGACAAACCTGCTGGCGACCGGGATGCCAGTAATAGAGCATCAACTCGCTCCACGGTTCGCCGCGTCCGTCAGTGCCGACCGTTGTTACGCGCATCGAGTGCTTGCCGGGTCCCCATCGCCATGAGTCGGTCTGGACTGTACCCAGCTTCCAATCGCCGGATACCATGCGCGCAAAGTTTGCCATTGGATCGAGGTTCATTACAGGTGTGAGATCGGAATCGGGTTGGGCGCTTGTGTTCGTAGTCAGAGTCGAAAGACTCGCAATCGGACCAGCGATGAGCAATATGGTGGTGACAGTACAAGTGAATCGCATAACCTGAACTCCGAGGGAATGACGGGCAAATAGTCGATCGTTTACCAACTGCTGAGAACGAATCTCCACTATTTGTACCAGCCGATCACATGGTGGTTGCCATGCATGCTATCCCCACAGTAGCGAACCCAAATGAGATCGCGAACCGAGTTGGAATACATATCGCAGTGCCCCTTGGATTATGGGGGCTCTTGATTGAGATCAGGCAAGATACCGCCTGAGTCCAATGGAGTGCAGAGGAGTTCGTGTGCTGATGGATGAAGTTGCTCAAGGGAAATACTCGGAGATACGATTTTGGTTGCGTTCACGGGATCAATTTCGCGAGATTGGAAGGATCCGAGTTGACAACACATGTGTTGCAACACATAATAGATGTATGAACAAGTCCAATCCAAAGAAACTCCAGCATGAACTGGGGAAAGTTCATCCCTTCGATATACCCGAGCAGGAGGCATATTTAAATCTTGTTCGGACTACTGGTTTATTATCTCGAGAGTTTCTCCGGTTGTTCCGTGAGCATGGGCTTTCAGAATCGCAATACAATGTGATGCGGATCGTGGCGGGCGCTGGTCGCAAAGGTATACGGATGGAACTTATTGGTGAACAAATGGTTTCCCATGATCCCGACACAACACGATTAATTGCTCGGCTTGAATCCGCGGGATTGGTGAAACGCTCTCGATACGAGGATGATCGAAGGTGCTTTGTCGTGCAGGTCACTGAAGCTGGAAAGAGGGCACTCAAAAAACTCCGCAAAGAGGTAGATGATCTTCATGTTGCACAGCTTGGACACATGAACAAGGGAGAGCTGAGCAAGCTCAATGCGCTGCTTATGCGTGCTCGAGATCGATAAGTTGGGGATAGTTTATTTATTTGGAATATTATGTGTTGCAACACGCTTTATATTCTCATGAACACTTGGAATGATGAAACAAGAAAAGGAGAACTGAAATGACGAAGTTGACAGAGATGAACATATGGAACGGTACTAGCCGAGGTGTAACGGATATTGGATGGCTCAAAAGTTTACACTCGTTCTCCTTTGGAGAGTTTAAAGATGCAGAAAGAACTGGATTCCGATCGTTGCGTGTCATCAATGATGATGTCATCACGGGAGGGAGTGGGTTCGGAACTCATCCGCACCGAGATATGGAAATACTCACCTGGGTATTGGAAGGCAAGATCGTCCACCAGGACAGCATGGGGACCCAGGGTGAAATTGTCCCAGGAGATTTACAGTTGATGTCTGCTGGAACCGGAATACACCACAGCGAGATGAATGGTCTCGATGACGGACCGACACGGTTCCTTCAGATATGGATTGAGCCGGAAGTAACAGGAACGAGTCCGGAGTATCAGCAACGCTCATTCGATCCCGCAGGCCGAGCAGATCGTTGGCAGTTGATCGCAAGCCCGGATGCGAGAGATGGGGCATTGAGAATAGGCCAAGATGTATTCGTATCCGTGATGAAGTTGAGTGAAGGGGGTGTGGCGGTATCCGAAATCGCTCAGGGGCGGAGCGGGTATTTGCATGTTGCTTTTGGACAAGTACAAGTTGGAGATCGCAAGTTGGTAGGTGGTGATGCCATTTCATTCACAGGTGAATCGGTGGTCGAGATTATTGCAAGCGAGGACAGCGAACTCTTATTCTTCGATCTTGTCTAAGTGAAGTGAGTTTTATAGCGGTCCCTGAGAAGTGAATTCTAGAGAATAGAGAACCAGAAACAAAAGGAGTTGAATGATGACTGACAAACAGAATGTACGGGTAGAAGAGTTGATTGGATACATTCGCGATGGGCGGATCATGGATGCGATGAACGAGTTCTATGCGGAGGATGTGGTGATGGAAGAGCCAGCATATGGAGCGACGATTGGGCTTGCAGCAAACCTTGTTCGCGAACAACAATTTGTCGATTCAGTTGCAGAATTCAAGGCGTTTGAAACACCTACGGTGTGTATCGGAGAGAACTCTGCATCATATGAGAATGTGATGGATTGGACATCAGTGGATGGCACGGATAATCATGTTGAGCAGGTGGTTGTTCAAGATTGGAAGGGCGGCAAGATTATTCGTGAGCGTTTCTATTACTCGATGGTATAACAACTCCCAATGATTGAAGAGCCCCGAAACCTCGGGGCTTTTCTATGGAGATCATTCTTGAGTTTGACTCGTTCCTGACTCGCTTTGAGTCCGAATGAATCCGCCACAGTTATTCAAAATCTTCAGTTCTCGCTATAGATTGCTGATATCAACCAATGCACAGTGCATGGCATGCATGTGGTCGATTCTTTTGTCTTCACATATAAAATGCTGCGCTGGTATTGAACCAGTTGCGTTGTTTGATGGAGTGTGGGATTTTGTGAGTTGGTGAGTTGATCTGGTTTTAACATGTTTGTCGACCCGCGAAGGAATGATTAACACTGATGCCCAAAATGAGAAAAGTGGGGCAGGTGACATTATTGAAGATTACCCTTGAACTGCGAGCAACATCATCTGGCACCGAGGTATACTACAGAAGTGTCTATATTTGAACCAGCCTGTAAGTAAAGTAATAACACATGTCCAATATCAGCGCGAACGAACGGTTACATTCCATGGATGCACTTCGGGCAGTCGCGATGTTGCTCGGTGTTGTGCTCCACGGCGGCATGGCGTATATGGACAACGTTTGGTCGAAGTGGGTGGCGAATGACCCTGCATCGAACCACGCATTCGACACGATGTTCTGGTTCATCCATCTCTTCCGGATGCAGGTCTTCTTTCTCATTGCTGGTTTCTTTGCCTGCATGCTTGTTGCTCGGTACGGTGCGGGCAAGTTTGCATCAAACCGACTCAAACGGGTCGGCCTACCGTTGGTCATCGGTATCTTCACTATTGTCCCGTTGTGCAACGCGGTGTGGACATGGGGTTTCAATCTTCAGGCTACTCCTGAGGAGCAGGTGCCTCTTGCATCGGCGATTGCCGGCTGGTTCGGGATGGCCTTCCTCAATCAATGGCATCTTTGGTTCCTAGGCAATCTTCTTGTGATGTACGGGGGCTCACTCTTGTGGCTCAAACTCTCCGGCGCTGTCCGCCCTATAGCTCGCATGAACGAGGCCATCACCAACGCGTGGGTATGGTGCGTTCGACACGCCCTTGCGGCGCCGGTGCTTGCCATCGTCACATTTCCGCTGCTTTTTCTCCAGGATGGCGCTGGGGTGGACACCCATACCGGCCCAATCCCCGACCCGGCCATAATCACTTATTACATGGTCTTCTTCGCCGGCGGCTGGATGCTTTACAGAAGGCGCGAGTACCTGAATGATATCGCGAGATTGTGGATCCCTTACCTCATCAGCGGGTTTGTGTGCTTTGGCGTCTTCATGGTGATGCGAGACAATGCGGGTGTCAGTCAAGGTGGCGTGGTGACGCCGTTACTTCGAGGGTTTTCAGCGATCGCGACCGCGATGATCGTAATCGGATTCATGGGTTTGTTCTTGCATCTCTTCAAGCATCCAAGCCCAACGATGCGATATGTGTCTGACTCCGCATACTGGGTCTACATTGTTCATTTGCCGCTTGTTGTTTGGCTCAACCTGATTGTCGAACCGATCAATGCTGGCGCGTTCACGAAGTTTGCAATTGTGATGTTCGCGGCCTGCGCCATCATGTATAGCTCGTACCACACCTTGGTTCGGTATACCTGGATTGGGAATGTGCTCAATGGCCCGAGATTGAAAGCGGAACGCACAGCACGCCGGCTTGAGCACCGAGCTGCTGCTACGAACAGCTGATACCCTCCCCCTGCGCCAGATACTACTAATTCGATTGTTTTCCTTTCTTCATCGTGTGTCGATGTGCTGGGTTGCTTTGATGTGAGTGCGTTTCTGCAGATTTTTCATGCTGAATTTTTGTAAACATACAAGGGTTGAGGGTCCTATTCGCGTTTTTATCAACCACCGAAACGTCACTGGCAATATGTCTGGGACGCATTTAGTGAAGTGGGGAGGTGATCGCCTTGCAGGGAACCCATTTTGTCAATATTCTGTCCCGTTAACAAATGTGATTGGTGCAAAGATCGGTATTGTCTCTTGAAATTTTTTCAAGTTTTGAGATAATGATTGCATCGAGGGCTTTTCCTCGGCATTGTTCTTTGGTAGAGGGAATCAACACATGTATCGGAACTATTCACTCATCTCAATCGCCGCCATATCATCAGCACCTTTGTTTGCGCATGCGGGCCCTGTGGACGAACCGGTGATTCATGAAGACGGCTGGGTTCAAGAGGCGAGTATTGATTTCGTGAATCCAGTTTCAGCACTCATCAACCCGGCTGATGGCTTGATCTATCTTGGCCGTCGAACTGGAAATATTTATCGTATGGATTATGCTGCGAAAAGCGAACTCATTGTTTTCAGCAGTGAAGTTGCAGGCATTGCTTATGATCCGATTGATGAAGGGTTGTTTTTCAGCGAGGATTTTCCAGGGCGAATCTATCGTGTTGACATCGACAATATGAGTGGTGCCGTTTCAAGCCAGCTTTGGGTGAGCGGTTTCCATAGTGGAGACGATGACCCCGTTGGGATCGGGTTGGTGCCGATGAACTATTCTGGGGGTCTCTTTTCACCAGGGACCATGGTTTCTACAGACAGGGGATTTAATGGACCCAATGGTATTTGGTCTTGGTCGCCCGTTGTTGCTGAGGGTGAAGTCCTGACTCACAATGATGACAGTATGTTGGTTGATCCGGTTGATATCGCAGTCAACTCTCAATTAATCATGATTGCTGATAGTACAAATGGTGTTCAGGTTTTAAACGACGACAACTCGATATCAAATCTGATAACGAATGGTGTGGTTTTTGCGGATGCTCAAGGAGTCGTCTTTGATACTCGGTCCGATGATTTGTTTGTTCTTGATGTAGACCTTGATGCTATTTATCGTGTGGATGTCGATTCCGGGAACACCACACTCATCGTTGATCACCTCGGCACAGAGTTATCGAACTGGGGCGGAATCAATATTGATGATGACGGCACAACTCAGCGTCTCATTGTGTCATCCATGGGAAATGATCAAGTGTACATTTTTTCAAACACACCACCATGTTCCAATGCTGATCTCTCTGGCCCATTCGGCGTTCTTAACTTTTTTGATGTGAGTGCGTTCTTGACAGCGTTCAACTCAATGGATCCGATAGCTGATTTTAGTACTGATGGCCAGTTTAACTTCTTTGATGTGAGTGCATTCCTTCAAGCTTTTAATGCTGGATGTCCGTGAGCGTATAAGAGGTCGTGAGCTCGATTCTCATTGTCTCCATTTGATTCAGGAAGAACAGAAATCGTCTCTGGTAAAAACCAGCGACGGTTTTATGCGTGTTGCAAAATAGGTGTAATAGACTGCGTGTCCTGTGAGTTAGGCATTTCATTCAGCAGCATTTATGGTGACACGATCCGAGTGTTATTGATGGCGTAAATCGTACAGGAAATTCTTGGCTGTGAGTAGTATGTTTTTGGCGTGTTATCCCGAAGGAACGAACTGGTTTGGACGCGCATAATCACGATAAAGAATATTGTATGATCCTTGCCCCGCGTACATTTTCTCATACTTGACTCTCTGTCGTTGGGCTTGAAGCAGCGAATGCCTGTTTAAAAGTTTTTTCTGGGTGTGAAGCTGTATCGGATGTTACCTGCGGAAGATTGGTGATGGATTGAGTTTGAGCTGGCTAACTCAGGTTGGGCATATACATAATTACATCATCTGATGGTCTGATTAGGCGGTCTTTGGCCAGTATTTTTTGCGGAGCCAAAGGGATACATGAACGAGGCCGATGAGGACCGGGACTTCGACAAGTGGGCCCACAACAGTTGCAAAGGCGACGCCTGAACCGATTCCAAAAACTGCGATCGAAACAGCAATCGCGAGTTCGAAGTTGTTCCCTGTCGCGGTAAACGCGAGTGTTGCTGAACGTTGATAATCTGCTCCTACTTTTTTTGCCATCATAAAACTGATGAGAAACATGACGATAAAGTAGATGGTCAACGGGATCGCGATTCGGAGGATGTCGAGGGGGAGGGCAACGATCTGATCCCCTTTGAGGCTGAACATCACAAGGATGGTGAACAACAAGGCGATGAGGGTGATGGGAGCAATGTTGGGTAGGAATCGTTGAGTATACCATTCGTCGCCTTTGAGTGGTCTGAGGACGAAGCGTGTGAGCATGCCTGCGAAAAAAGGGATTCCGAGATAGATCATGACACTCTGGAATACATCGAGGATGGAGATGTCTACGACAGCACCTTCGAGACCTAGGATTGGGGGGAGCCAGGTGATGAAGACCCATGCGTAGAGTCCGAAGAAGAGGACTTGGAAGATACTGTTGAAGGCGACTAGTCCTGCGGCGTAGTCGCTGCTGCCTTCGGCGAGATCATTCCACACAAGCACCATCGCAATACAGCGGGCGAGTCCGACTAGGATGAGTCCAATCATGTATTCAGGGTAATCCTGCAAGAACAATGCAGCGAGTACAAACATGAGAACTGGACCAACTATCCAGTTCTGGATAAGTGAGACGGCCAACACTTTCCAATCTCTGAATACTTCAGGTAGTTTCTCGTATCTCACTTTCGCCAGCGGCGGGTACATCATCAGGATGAGCCCGAGAGCGATCGGGATATTGGTTGTTCCAACAGAAACCCGGTCAAGGGTGCCAGCGATATCTGGGATAGCGTACCCTGCAAGAACTCCGATCGCCATTGCAAGGAAAATCCAGAGTGTGAGGAATCGGTCTAAAAAACCGAGCCGTTTGGACTCGGGGAGTTCGCAATGCGTGGTTGCTTGATTGTCAGGTGTAACACTCATGATACTTGAGTTTCCTTAATCCTTGTTGAGATCGTTCAGTAGAGCGGGTAGATGTTCTACAAACTCCTTAATTTCGTCACGAACCCTTCGGTAATGGATCATTTTCTCTTCTTTCGACGATGCGCCCTGAGCAAGGGCGGGGGGGTCATCGAATCCGTGATGCAAGATTCGGGTTTGTTTGCTTTGCTTAAGGAATACGGGGCAGTTTTCGTTCGCATGGCCACACACCGTGATAACATAGTCAAGTGTCTTTGGATTGCACGAGTCTATTCCTTGGCTCTTATTCTCTGAGATATCAATACCAGATTCGTTCATCGCTTGGATTGCGAATGGATTGACGCCTTGAGGGTCTGTTCCCGCGCTGCAGGTCTCAAAGGTATCATCTAAGAGGTGGTGTGCCCAGCCTTCTGCCATCTGGCTTCGGCATGAGTTTCCGGTGCAGAGAAACATTACACGAAGTGGTTTAGTTGGAGCATTCATTTTGATTGAGCCGCATTCTTGGGTTTCTTGACAGAGCAGCAATCTGATCCGGGTTGAACATCATTGATTGCATCAGCTATTTCACGAAAGTAGTCCGCGAGATCATCTGCCTCTGCGGAGTACCACATAGTTCGGCCTTCCTTGTTTGAAGTGAGGAGGCCGGATCGGGCCATTATTGTTAAGTGCCTTGCAACTGTTGAAAAATCTATTGAACAGCAATCGGCAACCTCTGTAACGGAGCAGGGTCTTCCGCATTTGAGAAGGCATGAAAGCAGTTGAGCGCGGGTCGGCTCTGCAAGTGCTTTGAAAAGTTCTGTACTCAGCAGCGTATCGAGTTGGGTCCGGCGACGGAACGCCTGCTTTGGGGTTGGGGTTTTATGTTTGCATACTTGCGTCATTATGCAAGTATATAAGCATGTGTGATAATTGTCAAACGAGTCTCAAAAAATCAACTGATTTGGATAATCCTCACAGTGAGCGAGAAGAAGTGGAATCCGTGTTGTTTATATATATGCCTTGCCGTCTAGTAGATGCTCTCCTGAATGGCGTAAAACCATGTTCATCTAAGATGTAGAGGCAAGGCATTTGAAAGTAAGTGCCGAAGCCGGCATGCCTAATTGAGGATCATCCAAAGCTGCTGTGGGTAAAGCAATGGGGCTCGAATTCACAGCGCTGCGAAACAAAATACTCGCACTTGATGGTTGTGTAACCGGTGACTTCCTCAAGGAAGCATTCGAGAGTTCGAATCGCTCTGTCTCCTAACCCAGAATACTTTTCCTTCTTGCCAATTTTGGTTTAGATGGAGTGACGAGGTTTGAAGTTTTGATCTTGACCCGCTCTAGTCATTTGTGGATCCGTTAGTTCATGCCTGATGGGATTGAAAGGAAATTAAAGGGCATTTCGAGATGTGTACAATAAAAACTTACACATTCTTTTGTTTACGGTTCCGTGTCACGAATCCCCGGATGACGACATAGAAAACAGGGGTCAGGAAGAGTCCGAAGAAGGTGACGCCGAGCATACCACTGAATACTGCAGTCCCCAGAGCTTGACGCATCTCTGAAGCAGGACCAGTCGCAATCAAGAGGGGGACGACGCCGAGAATGAATGCGAATGCAGTCATGAGGATCGGGCGAAGACGGAGGCGGCAAGCTTCGACGACTGCGGCGAAGCGGTCCTTGCCTTCATCTTCTTGAACCTTTGCGAACTCAACGATCAAGATTGCATTCTTCGTTGCCAGCGCGACGAGGACGACGAAACCGATCTGTGTCAGGATGTTGTTATCCATTCCCCGGAACCAGACACCGACAATGCCGCAGAGGAGCGACATAGGGACAATGAGAATGATTGCCAGCGGGAGTGACCAACTCTCGTATTGTGCTGCGAGGAGAAGAAACACAAAGAGGACTGCGAGCGGGAAGATGTAGAGGGCGGTGTTGCCTTCGAGCTTTTGTTGGTAAGCCAGATCAGTCCATTCATAGGACATTCCTTGGGGGAGTGTTTGCCCAGCGAGTTGTTCCATTCTTGTGATTGCTTCGTTGGAACTCACTCCTGGCATGCCGCGTCCATCAAGGCTTGCCGATGGGTACATGTTGTATCGCATGACCCTGCTTGGGGCGGTGATGTCGCGGAGTGTGACGACAGATCCGAGAGGGACCATGCCCCCTTCTTCGTTGCGGGTGCGCAGACTGAGTATATCTTGAGGGGTGATCCGGTATTCGGGGTCTGCTTGTGCAGTGACCCGATAGGATCTTCCCAGCAGATTGAAATCGTTGACATAGCTTGATCCGAGGTAAACGCTGAGTGCTTCAAAGATGTTCTCAACCGGTACTCCGAGCATCTGAGCTTTGGTCCGGTCGATATCGACATAGAGTTGGGGAGTGTCAGCACGGAAGGTCGAAAAAGTTCCAGCAATAAGTGGGTCGGCGTTTGCAGTCCCGGCAATATGCTGCGTGCTCTCTTGGAGCATCGCGTAGCCTCGCCCGTTGCGGTCTTGGACCTGCATGCGGAAACCACTCCCGGTTCCGATCCCTCGGACAGCGGGTGGGTTGATAACAAACACAGTTGCATCACGCACTGCCCACAGTCTTTGTTGGAGATCAGAGAGGACGGAGAAAGAACTCTGGCCGTGCTTGACTCGTTCATCAAAGGGTTTGAGTGGGGTGAACACCGCAGCGGCGTTGGGCGCATTGGTCCGGGTTGCTCCTGAGAATCCTGCAAATCCTACAGCGGCTTCAATCCCCGGAGTCTCAGAGACAATCTGAGAGACTTGCTGGACGACTCGGTCTGTTCGTTCGAGTGATGCGCCCTCTGGAAGTTGGATTGCGACGATGAGGTAGCCTTGGTCTTGTTCTGGGATGAACCCTGCGGGGACCTTGTTGAACATGAATCCGGTGAGTCCGAGCAGCCCGATGTATACAACGAGTGAAACAACCGCCATGCGTACAATTCGTTTGACTGCACCTGCATATACGATTGATGACTTGTCAAATATCTTGTTGAATAGCCAGAAGAACCAACCGGTGAGAACCCACCAGACTTTGGCGACGATGCCTTTCTTTTCAGATTCTTCTTTGAGCAAGATCGCACACAGCGCCGGGCTGAGTGTAAGCGAGTTGACCATCGAGATCATTGTTGCGCCAGCAATAGTGAGTGCAAATTGTTTGTAGAACTGACCCGAGATGCCGCTGATAAACGCGGTTGGGACAAACACCGCGACAAGTACAAGCGACATCGCGATGATGGGACCAGATACTTCATGCATTGCTTTGCGTGAAGCTTCCTTGGGCGCTAGCCCCTCTTCAATATTGCGTTGGACATTTTCGACGACAACGATCGCATCATCGACAACAATACCAATGGCGAGGACGAGCCCGAACAGTGAGAGATTGTTGAGCGAAAACCCGAGCGGTCCCATGATGGCGAAGGTGCCAACAAGCGAGACAGGGATCGCTGCGAGAGGGATGATCGCTGCTCTCCAGCTTTGAAGGAAGATCACGATCACAATGACAACGAGGATGACCGCTTCAAAGAGCGTGTGGATGACCGCGGTGACCGATTCTTCGATGAACTTGGTTGGGTTATAGACGATCCGGTGTTCGAAACCGTCTGGATAGTCAAGAGAGAGTTCTTCCATGGTCTCGATGATGGTTTCTGTCGTGGTGATGGCGTTGGCGCCAGGGCGCTGGAACATCACCATTGCAACAGCGGGCTTGCCGTTGAGGTAGCTGTTTGTGGTGTATTCTCGGGCACCCAGTTCGACATTCCCTACATCGCGAACTCGGAGAAGTTTGCCGTCATCTGTAGATTTGATGACCACTTCGCCGAACTGCTCGGGAGTCGCGAATCGTCCTTGGGCATTGATGGTGACTTGGAACGCTTGACCTGATGGCGTGGGGGGTTGGCCCAACGATCCGGCAGCGATTTGAACATTCTGAGCTTGGAGGGATCTGATGACATCCCCGGCGGTCATACCGAATCCTGCCATGCGATCTGGGTCGAGCCACACACGCATGCTGTATTCACGGGCACCAAAGAACTGGACTTGTCCGACGCCGTCAATCCGTGAGACTACATCACGGATCTGGAGGAATGCGTAGTTGCTGATGTAGAGTTGGTCTCTCGAATCATCGGGTGAAACCAGGTGGACGACCATGAGCAGGTCTGGTGAACTCTTATTGGTTGTGATTCCGAGTCTTCGGACCTCTTCTGGAAGTCGCGCTTCAGCAATCGCGACGCGGTTCTGGACGAGGACTTGTGCGCGATCTAGGTCCGTTCCTGTTTTGAAGGAGATGGTAAGTTGCATCCCGCCGTCGCTTGTAGATTGTGAGGACATGTAGAGCATATCCTCGACGCCGTTGACTTCTTGTTCGAGTGGGGTTGCGACGGTGTCAGCAACAGTTTTCGCGTCTGCACCGGGATAGACGGCACTCACGACAATTGTTGGGGGCGCAACATCGGGGAACTGCGAGACAGGGAGCCCAAGATAGCTCAAGGCACCAACGAGGAGGATGACAATTGAGATGACAATCGCGAAGCGTGGACGATCAATGAAGAAGTGAGAAAATTTCATTCATCTACCTCGTTCCCTTGCGGAGTCGGCGTATCGAATCGGTTGAGCCAAGCATCGAGCTCGACAATGTCAGGGGTGACGGGTTGTCCCGGTCGCACGCGTTGGAGTCCTTCGATGACAATATTTTCACCAGATTGGAGTCCTGAGCGGACAACCCTGAGCCCGTCGATGATTGGTCCGAGCGTGATCGGGCGGTAGTTTGCGATGTTCGATTCATCGATGACCAGTACAAATGTGTTTGTCTGATCTTTCCCGATCGCTTGGTCTGGGATCAGCACGCCTTGGTACTTTCCACTGCCTAAAAGTCTGATTGTGACGAAGAGTCCAGGGATGAGTTCGTGGTCTTCATTCTCAAAGATGGCACGGCCTTGCATTGTCCCTGTTGATGCGTCGATTTCATTATTGACAAAGTCCATCTCCCCTTTATGGGGGAATCCTGTCTCATTGATCAATGCCATCTCGACAGGATTTGCCGTTTCTCTGGAACTCGGACGGCTCCCGGTTCGAGCGAGGCGCGTATATCTAAGGTAATCCTGTTCACTACCGGTGAAGTAGGCGTGGATTGGGTCCATAGATACAACGGTTGCGAGCAAGCTTGCAGCCTCAAATCCGCCGCTGATGAGGTTCCCGACATCAACCAAGTTCCGACTCATGCGTCCGTTGATTGGGGATCTGATTTCAGTAAACTCAACATTCAGTTCTGCTTCCGTTACTTTCGCTTGGGCTGCTTGCACGGCTGCTTGGGCTTGGAGTACTTGTTTGCTTCGGGTATCGTATTCTTCTGCAGAGATCGCGCGGTTGGCGAGGAGTTGTTCTGCTCGCTCCATGTCATTTGTTGCAAGCGCAAGCGTCGCATCCGCGCGGGCGAGTTCTGCTTTGGCGACATCGAGAGTTGCTTTGTACGGGCGTGGATCAATGACGAATAACAGATCGCCCTTGTTAACCATTTGGCCATCAACAAAGTTCACCGACTCAAGGAACCCACTCACACGGGCTCGAAGTTCGACGGTTTCAACCGCTCGGAGGCGGCCTGTATATTCGTCCCACTCTTGGATTTCACGATTCAATGCGGCGGCCACAGTCACATCCGGTGGTGGAGGGGCTTGTTGGGAAACTGTATCATTCTTGCAACCGGTGAGAAGCATAAGAATCATCAGCATCGAAAGATGTGGTGTCGAATTGCGAAGGGAATGTGGTACTGGCATGCTATCTCCAATGATCGAGTATGAGTATCAGCGATGGGCTTTGGTTTCTAGGGTGAAGGAATGACAGCGTTGAGTCCGTGGATGTCAATGAGAACATAATCAGGAGACTCAACGACAGGGTAAAGCGATACTCCTAGGCGTGAGCAAATAGCGGTTTGCCATCGAGCATATTGAGCTCCAACGATATTCCATGTATTGTAGAGACTTCCTCATGTGATTCCTGTCGCTTCAGTGATATCAGAGAGAGAAGTGTAGGTGTGCCCCTTTTGTATCCCAGAAAACATTCATCGCTAGTTCGATTGTGTCAGGGTCAGAAAATGAGCTTTTCCAAGGCATGTGTAGATTCCCGGCTTTTAGATACAACATCGGCGAGGAAAGATCAGCTTTGACCAACTTGTCCAGACACTGTGCCAATCGCTCTTCACCATTGGATATTCCTGACTTTCTGAATGAATATGGTGAACGGGTCATTTTGTCCCACTCGCTTACTCCCATTCAGTCTTTTTGAGGCTCGCATTGCAGATATTGATCTGTTTTGGACTCAATGAAATATTTGAAAATTGTTGTTCACTTTTCCCCTAGTATTCGGATGGATCAATCAATGCTAGAAGGCCAATGAAAAAGGTGAATCTTGGAACTCAATCAAAAACAGAGAGAATCAGAATCACTCTTTGTAACAGGTGCAACAGGTTATATCGGAGGTCGGCTCGTACCAAAGTTGCTCGACTTGAGGTACACCGTCCGGTGTTTGAGCCGCAATCGTAGTAAGCTCACCGCAAGGACTTGGGCAAGTGAAGAGCGCGTACAGATTGTGGAGGGGGATGCCTCGGATGAGGCATTACTTGTAGAAGCGATGAGTGGATGCGTGGTCGCGTACTACCTTGTGCATTCGATGGATACCAAAGCTGCAGAGTACCGAAAAAAAGATCTTGAGATGGCTGAAGTATTTGGGCGTGCTGCCAAAGCTGCCGGGGTATCACGGATTATTTATCTGGGTGGACTCGGAGAGATGGGGGATGGATTAAGCGAGCATTTATCTTCGCGGAGAGAAGTTGAGCATGCACTCGCTCAAAGTGGAGTACCAGTGACTGTACTTCGTGCAGCTATGATTATTGGATCAGGTTCTGCTTCGTTCGAAATTCTTCGATATCTTGTCGAACGTCTTCCGATCATGATTACCCCGCGATGGGTGAGCACGGAGTCACAACCTATCGCGATTCGGGATGTGCTCTTTTACTTGATCGCTGTGCTTGAATCTCCGGATACAAATGGAAGAACACTCGATATTGGTGGCCCTGATGTTTGGTCTTATGACAAGATTATGCATGAGATGGCAAAAGCTTTGCAGTTACAAAGGCGACTGGTCATTCCTGTCCCAGTTCTGACTCCACGATTAAGCTCACTCTGGATTCATTTGATCACACCGCTCGATAAAAGTATTGCCCGTCCGCTTGCAGAGGGATTGCGTAATCGTGTGGTTTGTCGGAACAATGAAGTGCAGGAGTTGATGCCTCACAAGTGTCTTTCAATCAGGGAAGCAATGGATGCGGCAATCACACGAGTGGAACTCAATGATGTTGAGACTTCCTGGTCTGATGCTGGAGTAATTGCGGGTGATCCAGATTGGGCGGGTGGAACAGTTTTTGTTGATCGGAGGACAATTTCGATTGAAGCAGATCCAGATTCTGTTTGGCAAGCAGTGTGTACCCTCGGGGGAGATTCTGGATACTTTGGGTTTGATTGGCTCTGGCGATTACGAGGTAGAATAGACCGGGTTGTCGGCGGTCCAGGTTTGCGACGGGGCCGACGAAACTCATCATCACTTCAGTATGGTGACGCTTTAGATTTCTGGAGAGTGACAGGAATAAGTCCGGTTGAATGGCTTGAGCTCACTGCTGAAATGAAGCTTCCAGGAAATGCTACATTGAGTTTTCAGATCAACAAGCATTCGGCAGTGGATGGGCGTACGGAACTTGAAATGATTGCTCGATTCCGTCCACGGGGATTGTTTGGAATTGCGTACTGGTACTCGGTGCTTCCATTGCACGGGTTTGTGTTCCGAGGCATGCTTCAGGGTATTTCTCGTGCAGCGATACGAAAGAGCGAGTGATAGCAGTACAACTCTTGCTCTGATAAGGGAGTTGATTCACTCAAACCTCGGGTCTCTGAAGGTTTATGCGTTTATTGGTAATTAAAATTTATAGCAACAGATATCTATTGACTGATTGATATATGAGATGTATATTTTTTTAAGAAGTGAGTGTATTTGCTTGGAGCGTTGTGTACTTTGATGAATATCAACTTGAGGCATTCTGCATTGTGATTTTAAGAGGGAACTAGAAATGAAAAAATGTAAAACTTGTTCAGGTGTTGGCGAATCAAAACGAAACAAAATCGTAGGTGTGGTTTGCACTTTCGGCCTCGCCTTGTGGGTCTCGGGAGCATCTGCCCAGAGCTACAGAGGATTTATTTCATCGGATCAACAGTTGGTTGGGTTCCGAGCGATCGGGGTCGATGTCGCGGATTTTGATCACGATGGTGATCTGGATGCGGTCATGACGAGATCCAACGGCGAGCTCCAACTCTTCCGCAACAACGGATCAGGAGAGTTCACGCCATGGAACGGGATCACATTGTCATCCGGGCAATTGGGGCACCCCGTAGTCGGTGATTTCAATAACGATGGGAACATGGATATTGTTTGTGCATCCAGAACATCGGATGTGATCATGGTCATCAAAACCAACGCCAACGGCACATTGCAATCGCCGCAGGTATTACCATTTGACTCGATCCCTTACGAGGTCGCTGTAGAGGACTTCGATTCCAACGGATTTCTCGATATCGTCGCGGTCTCAAGGGAGACAAATGCAGTAAAGGTGTACCTCGGTAACGGGACATCGTTCCCGACTGTCAGATCATTCTCTTCTAATCTAGGTGCTTCGCTTGGTGTTCGGCCACATGGAGTTGCAGCCGGAGATCTCAACAACGATGGCAAGCCCGATATCGTCACCACCAACTACGATTCACAAGATATCGGTGTGTACTACGCATCCGGGAACGGATTCTTCTTCAGCGGCGAGTTCGCATATTACCTGTCTCAACCATCCGAACCCTACGCGGTTGAACTCGTTGATATGAACAACGATGGAGACAAAGACATCGTGTTCTCTCGTGGACATAGCGATGCGGATATCGTCTGGATGAAGAACGGGTACAGCGGCGGGGCCGAAACATTCCCTGATTTCAACGACGGCGTGTGGACGACCCATGTTGGAGGGCGTGTCACGGATCTCGCCATCGGTGTGTTCACTTGCAACAGCTCACTCCCTGACGTCGCGGGCGCGAATGAAGGTGGTTTTAGTGAAGAAATCGATGTCGTCAATATACTCACCAACCCCGGCATCGGGGCACTCACGGCTCGCTCATCATTGCCAAACGATGACAATGCGCCCAATAGTGTGGCCGTGGGTGACTTTGATAACGACGGGGATATCGATATCTTTGAGGCTGATCTCTACTCGGGTTACCGTGTACATCTCAACCGGTGCATTGAGACCCCATGCCCTGCAGATCTCACGGATGATCGCATTCTGGACTTCTTTGATGTTTCAGCATTCCTTTCAGCGTTTAATGCGCATGACCCCATCGCGGACTTCGTAGAAGATGGCTCGTTTGATTTCTTCGATGTTTCAGCATTCCTTCAAGCTTTTAATGCCGGATGCCCATGATCGAAATAGACATATTCTGAAACACATTGCGTTCGTAATGTCATCCAAAGCCTCGCCAAATTTTCATCGCAGCCAGAATGATGGATTCGGGGCATGTTCTTTGAAATGTAAAGATGAATCTATGCGAGCAAATCATCTCGTCACCCGCATTCACCGTTAATTGTGGTAAGAGCGATCGGGGGGCGCATCAGATACAGCTTGATTGACGCTATTGAAAAGAATCGACTATTGAACTCGCCTAGTTGTTCGATTGTCAATAGACCTGTCAGAGTTGATTGTACAGTTCGTTGCATGTTTTGAATAAATCATGATTTATGTTGATTCAGTTTTCGGCATAAATGGTATACTGAGTGATTCCGAAAATCATACTGCACAGGAACCATGCAATGCTGAAGAAGAGTTTGTTGAATCGTATATTGATCGTATCAGTTTTTGTGTTTTTCATGACCCAAATCACTCCTGCTTTTGGGCAAGAGATTCATGAAAATTTTTCGTTGTATCCAAACCGGTTATCTATGTTGCCGGGAAACAACTTTGGACGGACAATGGCGATCGATGACGGGATGCTAGCGGTTGGTGCGTACTACCGTGATTTTGATGAAGAGAATAATGACTACGGCTCGGCGTATCTGTTTCATGCTTCAACAGGATTACCGATTCGTCAACTCATCCCGAACGATAATGTTCCGAATAACTTTTATGGCCGCTGTATTGATATAGATAATGGAATCGTTGTTGTGGGTGCGAAAGTACCAACAGACTTGACAGGTTCGGTGTATGTCTTTGATGCGTCAACAGGAATTCAGTTACACAAACTCACTCCCGAGGACAATGACACGAACGGAAACTTTGGGTTTAGTGTGGCGATCGATAACAATGTCATCGCTGTCGGCGCCCCGATCGGCGGGTTGTTCAACGAAGATGGTTCTGGATATGTATATCTGTTTAATGCAACAACAGGTGCGCAGCTTGAAAAGGTGAGCCCGAATGATTCAAATCTGGGTGGGAGCTTTGGATTCAGCGTAGACATGGACAGTGGGAGGCTGGCAGTGGGCGCACCCACGATTCATAACCCTGAACTCAATACTGGCGCGTTATATGTGTTCAGTGTGAACGGAGGGGTTCAACTTCGAAAGTTCTCGCCGGAAAGTCTTGAGTTTGGAGATCATCTTGGGTGGTCGGTTGCTTGCAATGGAACGCGTATCGCGATCGGTGCACCTGCAAACGGGAACAATGTTGACGGCGTCTCATCGGTGTATATATATGATTCCTTAACACATACCCAAATCAGTCACATCACACCCGACCCAGAAGATAAGCAACATGGGGGTGGATTCGGGGAATCTGTTGCTTATGAGAACGACATTCTCGTGGTGGGTGCGGAGTTGTATGATGGGTTCGCGGGTTCTGCATTTGTGTTCAATGCAACGACCGGTATACAAGCAGTTGAACTCGAATCCGATGATCGCACACAAGGAGATTACTTCGGTTCTTCGGTCGCGATCGAAGGATTCACGGTTGCTGTGGGTGCGCGATTTGAAGATCACGATGCGCTTCAGACGGGCGCGGTGTATCTATTTAGCACCTTCACCGGAAATCAGACGGACAAACTAACCCCGCATCCAGAGGATCGGGCAAATGACAACTTTGGGTATGTAGTCGCAGCAGATACAGGTGTTGTCGCGATCACCGCAAACGGAAATGATGAGCAGGGTGTAAACGCCGGCGCGGCGTATCTCTATAACGCGACTACACGAGAGAAAATTGCAACCTACCTACCTGACGAAGGAGCAAACAACGGCAACTTCGGGTACTCCATTGATTATGACAGCGCGGTTGTTGCGGTTGGTGCAACCGGGGATACAGTCAACGGGAGTAATCAGGGCGCTGCATATGTGTACTGGGCAATTAGTGGAGATCGTATCCGCAAACTCGAACCGAACGATGGGGATTCAGGTGACTTCTTCGGAGCATCGGTGGCGCTCGATGTGGGGTTTAACGGGGGAATCGTCGCGGTGGGTTCAAGCTTTGACGATGACCAGGGAACAAACTCGGGTTCGGTCTATTTGTATAACCCTTTTAATGGTGTTCTTATCGACAAACTCCAACCCAATGATCCTGCTGCAGGCGCTGCTTTCGGTAACTCGCTTGCGATAGATAATGGTATCTTGGCGGTTGGTTCTTATCGAAGTAACAGCCTGGGTTTTCGCTCTGGTGCGGTTTATCTCTTTGACCTGACTACGCGGACACAGATTGCAAAGCTTATCCCAGATGATGGAGCATCGAGTGATTTCTTTGGTTGGTCGATCGCCATGGATGATGGGATATTGGCTGTTGGTGCCTGGTCGCACGATGGGATTGGTACAGATTCTGGTGCGGTCTATCTCTTCGATGTAGATACAGCGAGTCAGGTTGCGAAGTTCGAACCAGATGACTCACAGGCCGACGATCGCTTTGGATATTCTGTATCAATCGACAAGGGTGTCGTTCTGATTGGTTCATACCACGATGATGAACATGGCGAAGATTCAGGGTCAGCGTATATATTTGGTGCTTCATCATTGGAGCAACTGTACAAGCTTGTACCAAGCCAGGGGGCGTCCAACGATTTGTTTGGTCGATCGGTTGCTGTGAGTAACAACACAATTGGGATTGGGTCGATCGGGGATGCAGTCTTTGGCCCGAGTTCTGGTTCTGCGCAAGTGTTTACAGTTCCAGCCGACATTTGTCCTGCGGATCTTACCGGCGATCTTCAGTTGAACTTCTTTGATATATCTGAGTTCCTCATCGCTTACAGCCAGCAAGATCCTATCGCAGACATGAATAATGATGGAAGTTTTAACTTTTTCGATGTTTCGATCTTCCTTCAGCTCTTCAACTTTGGTTGCCCATAACAGGCAAGATTCGGATAACTTTGTTGAGCGATCAAGCGAGAGGTCTATGGATCTTGAGGAATCAATTTATGTCGTGATAAGTCGTTCAATAAGCGCGTGAAATCCGTCCTTGTCTACGCCTAACAACTTTTCTAAGGTGTTCAAGAAGAGTTCTCCATCTCTCCCAGAGTGTGCAAGCTTGAGCATCGCTTGCATTCCGTGCTTCTTCACTACTTCTTCGCATAAAAATGCACTTATCACATAGAAACTAAAGTGCCTATTGACAGACGACTTTCTTCCCTTCTGAAACTCTACGAGAAAGTTGGTATTGGGGTCTTCGATAAGTTTGTTGCGGAACTGAGCTTTAAGTGTGGGCATGTCGTCGCCGCTCAAGCCATAATCCCCGAAGTATGTCGCGATGCCATAGACAAATGGGGGGTAGAGATCTGCATTGTCGTCACAATGGTCAGCCATGAAATCAACAAGATACTCGAAGATGTATCGTTCGTCCCCTTTTCCAGTCAGAAAGGATCGACTGTTGTTATCAGTGAATCCAAGGTCTTCCTTGAGCCAGTTGCATTTGGTGCAGTCATAGATAATCCCATGTGCACGGAGGAGATTATCAAGCGTTTCAAAGCAGTAGTAGTCCAATGGTGTACTTGGGAGATCAACGAGTGATTCAAACATGTCTTTGAAATCAACAAACTCCTGAGCTCGCGATATGTCGAGCGGTTTACTCAGGTGGTATTGTACAGATCCAAGTTGATGGGCCGTGAGGTTTCGTGTGTTGTACTCAAAGGGGCTTTTGAAAAGAAACTTGTCGTCGTGTGGGTACGCATGAAACTCAATGATTCGGTAGATTTGATTCGATTGACCCTTAGATTTCATGAATGCAATGGTAATGAGATGGGTCTTTCCATCGTCCGGAGAATAAGACTTGAGCACGAGAGGGGCAAGTTGGTGCTGATCACTTGCTGCACCAAGGTTTCGGAGTGCTTTGTAGAAAAACGAATGGGTGCTTTGTTCTTGTTTGGTGAAATGGTCTTCGGAAATGATGCCATCAAGCAAGGCGGAAATGAGTGATGTGACTGAATCTTGGAGACGCAAAGATATTTGCTCATCTTCGGAGAATACCGCACCGAGGTTCATCTCATAGGGTGCTCGATAATGGTTCGATAGTTGGGGGGCTTGTACATTGTTCTCAATCACCAGTTGTTCGGTTGAATCGTTACTGGTACGCTCATTGAAGTCCGTACCCGTAGTGAAAGCCAGAGTCTGCTGAGTGCAGAGTACAAGTAGAATCAATGTGGAGAGAATGCGATGGGGAATACATATGTTCATATGAGTACAACCAAAGAGCACACTCAAGGTTGCATCAGAACTATGGTTTTCGTCTGATTCGAGTTGTGAAATGGGTATGTTGAGTCAAAGTTTGGATGTTCGTCTGATTTCGGTAACCACTCATCTTCACCGAAATTTCACATGAAGATTGGGGCATATGGAAGGTTGCTCGACAAGCATTGCATCATGTGTACAAGAAATGATGATATGAGTGTTGAATGGACAAAAATGATTAAGCTCGCGATCACCGTTCCCTTCTTGCTTGCAGTTTCAGCGTATGGACAATCCAAGGAGGATCGGTTCGCCCTCGTGAATCTTGGGAGTGTGCATGTTCCTGGAGGCGTGGAGATTGTCTCTTATGATACATTCACAGAAAATCTCTACGCAATCGGTTCAAGCGGGTGGATGGTCTTCGAGTTTGATGAACTCAATCGGTTCTCGATTCTACATTCTGGAATTTTTTCAAGCACAGAAAACTGGCAGGCGACATCAATTGCAACAGATCCTCTCGGCCGAGGATTTGTTGCGTGCTCATGGATTCCTGATCCAACGGATCGGGTTCCTGGTGTTGTGCAAATTATTGATACCGCAGATAACAAGGTTGTTTGGCAGTTCAGCGCCGGGTATCACCCAGACTGCATCGCGTTCAGTCCTGACGGCAGATACCTGATTGCAGCCAATGAATGCGAACCAGGTGTAGAGGATCAACCAGGAGGGATAAGCCTGATCGATATCAGCAACATTGAGGAGCCCTCAGACTTTGGCGGATTGAACGATGTGCAAACCTTTGGATTCACTGATGAGTACCTTCATGAATCCGTCAATTTAGATGTGCTCCGCATTACTCCTTCGCTCAGATCTACTCCTGAAACTGATATCGAACCAGAATACCTCGCGCCAACTAACAGCGGTGTATGGGTTGGGCTCCAAGAAAACAATGGTTTGGCATACTTCGATTTCACGCTTCTTCAATGGACCAAAGTGAAATCCCTCGGCACTTTGTCTATACCATTCGATTCAAATGATACGGATGGATTGAACATCTCTACTCGTGATGGATTTGGTTTGTTGCCTCAACCGGACACGATTGCCATTACGAAAGTTGATGATAAAGAATATATTGTGCTTGCCAATGAGGGCGAGAAAGCGGATGCGGACACAATCCGGTTCGGGGATGCGGTTGATGCGGGATTGATCGACTCTCATGCGATTGAGCGCTTGAATGATGTGTATCCAGGCGATGGGTTCTCTGATCTGCGCAGGCTTTGGATCAGCACAATTGATGGTGACCTTGACGATGATGGGGATATTGATGTGCCAACGGCACTCGGTGGGCGAAGCATATCCATACTCGATGCGGACACTGGGTCACTTGTTTGGAACTCTGGGTCGCAGATGGAACGGATTACCGCAGCGCGTTGGCCAAAGCAGTACAACAGCGACGACTCTCGAAGTGATCGATCGGGTCCAGAGCCCGAGGGGATCGCGATCGGGATAATCGGTAACCAGACACTTGCATTTGTTGGTCTTGAACGGTCTGATATCGTGTTCATGTATGACATATCAGACCCGATATCACCTGTTTTTCTTGATGCACAATCACTCGATGTAGCGTGCAAACGCCCAGAAGGATTAACATTCTTCTCGTTGTTCGATCGTCATTTCCTCGCAGTTGCGAGTGAAAAGGGTGGGTGCTTGACAATTTTTGAAGTCCGTGCCCAATAGGTATGCATGCAGGTATAAAAAAATACCCCGTCTCGTATCGCAAGAAACGGGGCATTGAAAATGTTAAGCAACATGCCTTAACGAAAGAGGCAGCTTACGAGTTGTCTGAACGACGACGACGCATTCCAACGAGTCCACCAATAATGAGGAGGGATGCTGAACCCGGTGTTGGTACGAGACCGACTGATCCGATGATTGTTGCCTGATCGCCTGGGAGTCCCAGGTTATCGTTGAAAAAAGATTCGGACTCATATGCCCCGTTCAAGCCGAGCACTGAAAGCATTGCTGAACCAGAAGTAAAATCAATGGTTGCATTGAGGTTTTCAAATCCAGATGAGAATACTGCTGATGACTCGATCACTTCTGATCCCGAGGTGCCTGAAAGAAGGAATGCGCCATCGCCGCCTTGTCCCAGGTTGCCCCCGCCATTGGTGAGACCGATTTGGCCAGTGTAGTTCCAGATGGAGTTAAACTCTTGGATCGCTGAGCTGTAGAGCACATCGTCTGATGCAACATTATCATCTGAGATAAGGAAGATTGCTGATTCTCCAGCGCCAAGCGTCATTGAGTCGAGAAGTCCGCCGTCGTTTATTGATGGGTTCTCGTCATCGTAGTAGAAAATGCCGGTGTCCATGCTCGAGTTGCCTGTGTTGGTCACTTCGATCCAGTCGAGTGTGCCGTCTTCGCCGGACATGCCTGCGTAGAGTTCGGTGATTGTCAAGTTTGCTGATGCAACTGACCCTGCAGTTGCGATGGTTGCCAATGCGATTGCGTATTTCATCGTTCTCTCCTTCTCAACATTATTTGTCATAACGATCGCAACTCTCTCCAGTGCGATCATCCAGTTGGTCACACTCAACAGCGAGTATGATTCCAACGATGCAAAGATAGTCAGCATAAAATTTTCGCGGATAAACAAACAGTCATGATATCGCAAAGGTTGCGCTAAGCAGGCTTAGTGAAACCTTCACACGGTCTGGCATGACAAACACGGATCATCCTCTATTCTTGATGGATGAAAAAGGGAACATTTATTCGAGATCAGATTGCAAGCGGATTCACGCTCATTGAGTTGCTCGTCGTGATCTCTATCATCTCATTACTCATTGGAATTTTGTTGCCTTCGCTTGGGCAAGCCCGAGATACTGCACGGCGAATGAGTTGTATGTCCAATCTCCGCCAGATGGGGATCGGGTTCGCAGCGTACTCCGTGAGCAACAAGGGATACTATTCGTCCGGCCCTGTAGATAACCGCGTGCGCAAACATGCCAAAGGCGAACAAATCCTTGAGGAATGGTCATCGAATCCAGCGGATACGCGTGGGGGGATTGAACGAATCGGGTGGATCGCGGACATGGTCAACGGCGGGTATGGGTTGCCAGGTTCGTTGCTCTGCCCGACAGCGCCAGCAGACTACAACCAGAATCTGAATATCTCTCGCTTGAACGATGATGGATTTCACACATACACCGTTGAAGAGCGCGACCATGTGATCAAACAGGGTTATAACTCGAACTACACCCAGTCGTGGTACATGGCGTATACCCAGTGGAGGAACTCGCGTTTCGGCCAACAAGGCCAACCCGCAGATTCGCAGCGAGGGGTCGTTGGGCCATTGAAAGAATCGCACACTGCGATCGTGTCTTCGTCACTGATCCCGATGTTCGCGGATGCACGTGTTGACGCAGATTCACTCGATACGAATGACACAATTGAGATCGATGGGCAGACTCTACCCGCGTGTAAATCAGTCACTGATGGTCCGACATGGAGAATCGGGTTGAACCTTGCGAACCATGACTTCTCGGATTTTGGTCCCGCACATGGACGAAGAAAATCAGGATTCTTCAAAGGGCATTCGAATACACAAGGGAACTTCTTGTTCGCCGATGGACATGTCAGTGTGTTTGATGACATCAACGGCGACAAGACATTCAACTACGACCAACTTGCACAAGCACAAAATAGAGGCCAAGCGGTCTATCCAGACTTTGGAAACAACAAAGTCTTTTTTGGAGAACTTTTGTCTGGCAAGTATCGTTAATGACTCGCCAGAGTTATCGGACAATTGGAACGGAGAGCACACGATGAGTATGACCAAAGATGCACACACCAAAAAATCGTTATCTATTATCGCATTGATGATGGCGGCGAGTTCATTTGCTACAGGGCAAGTCGTAATCAATGAGGTCTATGAAAACCCTCCGGGCAGTGGGTCATCAAACGACGCATTCCTCGAATACATAGAACTCTATGGAACGCCCGGCATGGACCTTACTGGATACTGTATTGCACAGTTCAAAGGCGGAGAAGACAATGATGATAACATTCCTGAAGAACCCGCAGAGATTGATGAAGCGTTCTCACTCGATGGATTGACTATCGGTTCCAATGGTTTCTTGGTGATCTATAACGGCACAGTAACCCAGTCACTCATTCCGCTCTTCCTCCCGATGCAAGGCGAAGAAAGCGCGAGTTTTTTCGATACGCATATCCCAACAACGGATACGAACGGTAACTTGAATAATGATGGTTCTTCGACCTACCTCTTAATCCGCAAGCGTCCGTTCCACTCAGTCGTAGATGGTGCTTCGGTTTATGAACCCGGGTATGCGATACGCAAGGATGTCGATCCGGATGTCGATTATGATGGAAAACTAGACTTTGGATATGAAGTGCCGACATCAGGCACAAGCGATCCAGTGCGTGTGATCGATCCTTTGCAGATCATCGATGGGTTCGCGTGGTCCAATGCTGGCGGAAAAGAATATGTCCGTTCCTCGGAGCAAGAACTCTCCACCACCGATGGGTTTAATCCGGATGCAGCTTCGCGTCTGGAGTACTACGGAGCAAACCCGATGCTCGGGATGCGTGTGAACTCATCTGGAGAAATCGTGTCGACACGAACTGCCGACGAGTCATTTATTTATGGTGACATGACTGGGGCATCGACCGATTTTACATATGACGAGACGCGTTACGGCGCACCGACTGATCAAGCGGGGGATGGGTTCGCAGATATTTCTATCGCAGTTGATGGAGATGTGTTTCAACTCACTCCTGGTGGATTCAATGATCACGCAGCGACAGGGATCAATCAGTTCCGATTTGTTCCAGGTGATCTCAACTTTGACGGTATGGTTGACGCTGATGATTTGTCATTGTTTGATGATGTGCTTGCCGGTGCGGACTTTGATAGCACCGAGGATTACATCGATCCAGACACAGGCATGCCGATTGTTGATTCATCAAACCCAGGCAGTAACTTTCAGTCCTATGTATTCCAGGGCAGAAATGCAAACGCGTATCTTGGCGCATTGAATCTTGATCAGTCAGATGGAGAGACTGTTCCATCCCCATCGGATCGCTCTGTGCTCGTTGGTCTGGTTGGTCCATTGGGTTGTAACAGCGCAGATCTGAATGCGGACGGTACGCTCAACTTCTTCGATGTTTCAGCTTTCCTCGCGGCGTTCACAGCCAATGATGCGATCGCCGATTTTACAGGCGACGGCAGTTTTAACTTCTTCGATGTATCGGCTTTCCTTTCCGCATTCGGTTCAGGGTGCCCATAACAGTATTGATTCCGTGACTAAGTTTATTGATGCCGCCGCGGAGAATAAGTCTGCGGCGGCATGTTATTTATGATCAATCAAATGATATTTGATCACAGAGGAGAGTGTTGTTCAACGAACGCCTCAGGATTCGGTATCGATTTCAGTTTGTAGGACGCCGGTTACCTGGCACATACTGACTTGGATTTCTATAGTTCTGCGTTCAAGCAGTAGTGATGTGTTGTGGTATCGTGAATAAAAATAAACATCACGATGAACATTAAGCCTGCACGATGGCGACAGGAGTAACGACGACATCAGCCGATAATCACCGCTTGGCTTTGCGTTCCAAATATGGTTATTGCGTATGTTGAACCGTTTTGGATGATCTAGGTTGTAGAGAAGTTGGTTGAGTAGCAGGGATGTTTCAAGCCGGACAGATTGCGTATTGAGCTGCGTAGGTTCCAACTTTGTGAGTATTGAAATCGCCTCATGCTTCATTGCTTCAAAGCTTACATTCTGGGCGAGGCTGAGTCGGTTGAGTGCGATTGCAGCATCCCTGCAATAAGTTGCTCCAAGGCAGTCTAACCCTTGGATTCCATCAGCGAAATAGAACTCATGGCGTGCCTGAGATAACAATGAATCCAAAGGCGCCACATCATACGGGTTGATGGTTGTCTCTTGCTCATCGTCACATAATGTGAACTGCATATTCTTTGATACTGGAGAATCGAACCATGCAAGTGAGGGAATCTGGAATATCACAAAAGGAGCGGTCAAACACAGGATGATGGTCAATGGATCGCTCATTCCCAGCGGTGCAAGGTGGATTGTGTTCGCTGCAATGAGAATCGTTGCGAGCGTGAGTATCCATTTCCAGAACAATATTCCGGTTGTGATGAAGATCATAAGATGCATCGCGATGAGCGAGAGAAAAATAACAAGTGTCATATACCAATTTACAAAGCTCAAAATCGCGGCAAGTTCCAGCATGATTACCAAAGGCTGGGCAATAGGACCTGACCAGTAAAGTAGATGGAGAAATTTGGGATGCTTTGCGACCATGTTCCAGTTATTGTGCGTATGAGCGCCGACTGTAATATTCGCAAGTACATTTGCTCGGCACCATCCGATCGTAATTTTCTTTGTGCCCGATAAAAAATAATGCGCACCTGTTATCGATATGGCACCGAGGAACAAAGCTTGGTCAGAAATAGACACAAAGATTGATACACAGAAATACGCACAAAGCATGACAGATATGGCATGTGGGAGCAACAGTTCTGTGTTCGAGATATACCGAAACCAGCTGCGAATGAGAAAGTGTGCGAGAACAAATAGTGGCACAAATGTAGCAGGAACAAAGAGTGTGAACCCAAGGAGAATACACATGATCCCTTTGGTAAGCGGGGTTGCAGCGAGTTCGATCTCGGGTTGATTCGCGGGAGCAACTCGACGGGTTGGAACAATGCCAATAATCCAAATGATTCCCATCCCGACTGCAAATATTCGTGCTCCTATGCTCGGTGTGAGCTGGTCACTCAAAAGCCAACCAGCAGGAACAAGTATACTTAGGAATAACAGTCCAATCCTCACTCGAACATTGAATGTGTTCTTTGAGATGGATCTGAGCGATAGGACAAGTCGATCGAGAACAATCGTTCCGGCCAAGAGCATGAGCAGCTGAACGGATTCATTTTCTAAGCTCATCATCGAGTTCATTCAATGGTCTCGCACGATCATTATGTTCCGCATAATAATTTTTGTAACACCTGGTCAGACTTGATAAGTTCGGTTGAGCGAGACACGCGTTTGGTCCAGTGAATATTTTGATCAAGCATCGCGGATAACCCGATTCGGAATGCTCGCCGTTTGATCGGAAGATGAATGTCGAAGAGCATCAATGCTTGGTCAGTCGGATTATTCATATCCATAGGAGTGTCGGCCAGCTTCATGAATCTTGATAGAATGCGGGAATGATCGCGTGAATCAAGGCTCATAGTCTCAGAGGCGATACGGGCATGCTCTTCAGGCGGGCATGGAAAGAGCAGCTGAAAACAATCAGGGTTCTGATCGTGTAATACAACAGACATCATCCCAAGGAGTGCTTCCCTCGAAAAATACTCGACCAAAGTAACCCGATGATCATGAGTTGCTCTGGCAGCAGGGCAGTAGATGATCTGATCGAGTCGACCGAAGCATCGATACACAAACTCGATATCTTCAAAGTAGATCGGGCGGAGCATGGGATCAAAGTGAGTTTCGAGTTGATCCATAACCGATTTTCTGATTGACAGATTCAGTGTCCAGCCGTGCCGAAAATCGTATATCTGGTTTTCTTTGAGCCCAAACTGATTGAATATTGCAGGTGAGTATTTGATGAATCCATCAAATGCTGTTGCAGCGTCACTCACAGTTTCTTTATGTTGCTCGATCCAAGGTGAATCACCAAGAACCGCATCATTCCCAAGATCGAGTGCGTCAACATGCGCATCCAAGAAACCCGGTTGAGGAATAACATCGTCATTGAGAAAGAGAATCGCGTCTCCCGCGGCTGCTTGGATGCCGAGATTCCTCGCTGGTCCTGCACCGATGTGTGGTGACTTGATAATCTGTAATGGATATGAAGTATTGAGTTCGGGGATATCCCCAGCCCCATCAAGCACAAGGATGACTTCGAATGCGCACGATGTTTTTGTGGAAAGTGCTTCGAGCGCATTGAGCAACTGAAGGAGTTTATGTGATCGACCCCGGGTTGGGACAATCACGGATAGAAGTTCAATCTTTGGTATAATCACTTGTATCGTTCTTGGCTGCCTGTGGTGAAAGGGAAATCTGCTCGTGCTTATCATTCTACCGGGTCATCTCCAAGTCAGCGGCGTCACCACTTGGGCGATCCGTGCGATCAAAGGTCTCCGCGAGCGATCAATCCAAGCAGGTATCATAGTTCATTGTGGACAGGGTGAATCTATTCCTGAGTTTCTTTTGCCCTATGTGGTTGGCGTTGTAGAAGATGCGCCTTCGATGGACTCGCTCAGTGGGTGTGTAGATACGCTTGTCCCAGTCTATCTCGACGCGATCAAGCGTATGAACTCCATTACAAAAAAACCTGTGATCGTTTCCCCAAATCTACACGGAGACTGCTACGGAGCGATCGCAGCGATTGCCCAGGATCACCCTGAACTCATCCGAGTCGCGGCATGGATTCATTCTGATAATGATTACGACATCGCGGTCTGCGCCCATTACCAACAGATGATTCATTCGATTGTTCCTGTGAGTTCCGAACTGGGAGCGAAAGCGTCAAGCGCACTTCCAGACCGATCGGCTGATGTGATTCATATTCCGCATGGTGTTGATGTATCTACCAAACTCTCAAAGCGATCATCGCTCAAGAATCGACCGATTCGGTTGCTCTATACAGGGCGCGTTGAGGAATATCAAAAACGCATCAGCGCACTTCCATTGCTCTGTGAGCAGTTAGAAAATTCGGGTGTTCAGCATGAACTTCGTATTGTCGGCGACGGACCAGCAATGCCTCAACTGATCGAGCAATCACACGGACGAGTATCCATAGAACTCCTCGGATCGATACCGCCAGATCAGATTAACAAGCATCTTCAATGGGCAGATGTTTGGGTGCTCCCTTCAAGATTTGAGGGGCAAAGCATCGCGATGCTCGAAGCGATGGCGATGGGTTGCGTCCCCATGATTACCCGCATCCAATCGGGTGCAGGTGACACAGTGATCCATATGCAATCTGGGATTTGTATCGATGCGGGTTGGGACACACCAACAGATCACATAGCAGTTGATATGTGCAATGCAATCGAATCCCTTTCAGAAGCACAAATAAAATCGCTCTCATTAGGTGCACATCAGATCTCGCTTGACCATCACCGCACATCAGTGCATATCGATGCGATAGTTGCGATCATCGAGAAGCTCGAACAGATGCCCGAGCGACCTTGGCCAGGAGAAAAACGAGCGGCGTATACCGCTCCGCCAGGCGAGCTCAGCGGATCAACCCCGCATGATGCAGCAGCCAGAATGCGCGAATGCTTAGAATCCTTGCAAGGAAAGTCTGTTCTCATCTTTGGATCAGGTCAACACACCAAAGACCTTGCATCAACAATCGAAAATACAGATATACATATTGCAGGGATTATTGACGACAACCAGATCCTCGCGGGTAACACGATACTGGGGAGTCGAATCTACGAACCCCATATGATCAAGCACCTCGGAGCAACCGAGCTGATCATCAGCAGCTATATACATCAAGAATCAATTTGGAAAAACCGAGCCACTCTTGAGGCGCAAGGAGTGAGGGTTCATCGACTGTATCCAGTAGATGATCTTGCTGACGACACTGATGATGTATCAACATGCTGATAGATAAATACTCGCTTGGGATCAATATTGCTGAGCGAATGAACGATTGCCGATGAATGATCTGGGGTTACGATCACAACATCGTCAGGTCTGATCGAGCATGGAGAAATCCGGCGAGGGTCTGCTCGCATCTGATCAGGCTGATCATCGGTTAACACAACATCGAGTCCGAGGAGTTTTGCATGTGAAACAAACTCAATCCCGTTGCGTCCCAATCCAAAAATAACTAGCCGGCCTTTGTTTGCGAGCAACTTGCTCGCATTGAGTAGAAGCTCATCAATCCGCCCAGTTTTCATACACGCAAAGAAGTCAGTAATCGTATGGATAAGTTGCTCGTTTTGAAGTGTTATCTTACAGCGTTCAATGATCTGCGTATCAAGTTCACCCTGATCATGGATCGGTATGCCATGTTGTCTCATGATCTGCCAGCGCATCGCATTGGCTATGGTTGTTGCGTCATTTGGATAGAGCGAGCCGATTGATTTTCGAATTAGGTTTGTAGTTGTGTCATCATTGGTGATGATGCAGCTGCCGAGCATTCCCAGCGACCATGAACGGACTACTTGGTCATCAGCTAGTTGGTTTCTGTTTCCTGATGTTATTAGTTGATGCCCTTGATTCCATACGGCTTCAAGCGATGAGCTTAATGATCCTGGTGTGCACCAATAACTCGCCAAAGTCTGATCACATCGCCCAATCAAGCGTGAGTCACATTCGAAGAAGTTCAACAACCTGTTGAGCATGTCCCAATCTTCAAATGCATTCATCGATTCATTAAAGAGCAGTTCGCCGGAGTTCGTCAAGGATTCGAGAGCTGATCGTTGATAGACCATCGACATAATCGCGGGGGGGTCTAGTTGACGCATCCCGTCTGGGCTGAGCCGACAATGATCGAGAGTGCCTACTCGATGGATCACTCTGCCATGGATGTCACGATAGTCATACCCGCACGATGCACCGATACGATGCATCGATGCGATCGAGATAATCTGCTCAACAAAGTCTGGATAGATCGTGTCGTCAGCATCAAGAAAACATACGAGTTTGCTCCTTCCGATTCCGAACCCATGATTCCTCGCTTTGCTTGGTCCTTGGTTTGTTTGGCGCATAATCCGTATTCGATGGTCATTTATTTGTGTTGCGATTGTACCAGTTTGATCAGAGCTCCCATCGTCAACTACGATCGCGGTCCATTCTGGATTCGATTGGTTTCGCAAAGAAATCAGTGTGCGTTCAATAGTCCCCTGGGCATTGTGCGCGGGAATGACAAAGTCAATATGAGATGAACTCGTATCCATTGCTCTACGCTGATCCTATTGGAGTTTCATGTTGAGGAGATAAATGCATCGACTGTGCGTCAGGCAATCGAAGAACACGAACACCTTGTTCTCTCAATAAAAGTGATCGTTCCCATATTTGTTTTTCATACAACTCGGATGCAATCAAAGCTGCGTCGATATCTTCAGAATGATGATCCAGTGAGCTGGGGTCTTGGACGATGAACCCCCCGAGTTGTTGTCCGTGACGATGGTCATCGAGCACGCCTGCTATCTGGGCGCCGATCAATGATTGGTGCGCGAGTATAAATCGTCCAAAGTCCCCAGCGCCCCAGATCCAGATTCGATCTATACCCAATGACTTGATGAGTTCTGTGGCAGCTTCGAGTCTTCTGAATCGGAGCTTGGTATCGGTTGGTTTGATTGGGATTACAGCACACGACCACATCCATGCTCGGAGTAACTCTTGTGTTGGTCCATGCGATTCCATGAGTTGTTCAATATCGACTCGGCCTTGAATCTGGCCACGAGCGATCTTCGACATGATCTCGGTGACACCCTCGGTTCTCTGATCACCTAATGATTCCCATGCTCGTTGGAGACAGTCAGCAGTCACTTTGCTTTGTGATTCACTTAATGTTGCAGGCGCTTTGTCGTGCTCGTGGCATTCATCAATTTGAAGGCGATGCGTATATAAAACGCTTTGCACGCCTCCAAGACCGATGTCTGAGAGTCTGCACCAGAGATCAAAGTCCTGTGCTCTTTCTAATTGCTCGTCGTAACCACCCACTTGCTGAACATGAGATTTTCGGAGCATCATTGATCCATGGACAAACGGGTTCCAGATCATAAGCTTCCATCTTGCCTGCGCATCAGAAATGGGGGGCATGACAGCATCACGCACACTGTTCTTCGCATCTATGAAATACGCACCGGTTCCACACCCCGCGAGTCTGGGATGTTCATGCATATACAGTACTTGTTGCTCGAATCGATTGGGATCAGAAAAATCATCCGCGTCCATCCGAGCAATCAACTCATGATTCGCCGAGTCAATTCCCCGATTGAGGGCAAGGGCAAGGTTTTCACGATCAACCCGGATCAGCTTGATGCGCGGGTCAAGCGATTCGATCATGGGGAGATTGGAAAGGAGTTCTTGATCTGTTCCATTGACGACAACGATGCATTCAAAGTCGCGGAAGGTCTGATGAAGCACAGATTGGATCGAACCCACGACATGCTCATGCCAACGATGTATCGGCAGAATGACACTGATTGACTCACCCATGAAAGTACTCCAGACGCTATCATACACTTATCTACAGTTCGTTGGTTCGTTATGATATCAATCCTGAGTGTCTATGCCAAATAAACGAATCCATGTGTATCCAGATCCTTCAGAACTGACGATTGTCATTCGTGGCGCTCATGAACGCACTGAAAAGCTATGCGCACACTTGATCGGGAAACAGCTTCCATCTCAATCACAACTCACAGTGATCCATTCATCGCCATTTTCCAAAGCTGTCAAGGAGACTTTCGAGATTGGGATTGATTCAACCCGTCCATGGCTCATTGCGATTGATGCAGACATCATCCCGTTAGATGATGCATTCGTGCGTATTCGTGAAATTTGTGGCAAAATGGCACCCAACGCATTCGTTGCCACTCCCCTCTTCTTATGCCAAGGTATCGGTGGTTTGGCAACGCGTGGGTTGCATTGCTATAACGCGCAGTATCTTCAAGAAGCCTACAGCCTGATCGACACGCTCGAAGACAACCTTCGTCCAGAGAGTCGTATTCATGATGCGATGGTAGCTCGTGGATACACGCGAGAATGTTACGCGAAGGTGTTCGGTCTTCATGAGTTTGAACAGTCGTATAAGCATTTGTATCTCAAAGCAATGCTCCGTTGCCGAAAGGATGAGTATCGAGATCAGATTCGATCGAATCTAGAATCTCGTGCGTCAACCAATAAAGATTGCCAGGTTATGCTCTGGGGATTTGAAGATGCATTGACAGCTGTTCAATCATCAGGAATCCATCATCCTGTCGAATATGACTGGAACGCAGCATATCCCAAGTTTACCCGGCGCATGCAGGCGATGAGTTGGGACGAGAAGCCAACTTTGGATAGCTCATCATTCCATGGGTATACAACCGAGAAGATCAATGCTCATGATTATCTGGGTGATACACAAACGCTGCCTTGGATTCGAGAGTTGCTGGATTTCGATCGCGGTGCCAAATCTGCGCTCGACTATGTAAACTCGACGCCCAAGCTCGAAACCCAGACAGAGAATGTGCAACCAATCGATGGGGTTGTTTAATGTGTGGGATCGCAGGGTGGTTTGATACTGGTTGTATTCCAACGGGATTTGAGGAGTCTTCTGCATGGTTAAGCTGCATGAACTCATTGAGAAAACGCGGCCCTGATGGTGAAGGAACATGGGTGGCGCCGAGCAAGCACGCGATCCTTGGGCATACAAGATTAGCAATTGTCGATCCTACCTCCGCGGGGGATCAGCCCATGGTTAGCGGGAATAATCAGATTTCAATTACCTATAACGGCGAACTCTACAACGCATCCAAACTCCGCACCGAACTTGAATCAGATGGGTATCAGTTCCGTTCGAGTTGCGATACTGAGGTGCTGCTCAATGCATGGATTCGATGGGGGAGGAAGATGCTCCCCAAGCTTCTCGGGATGTACGCGTTTGTGATCTGGGATGACCAAAGCAAACGACTCTTCGGTGCTGTCGATCATGTAGGAATGAAACCGCTCGTCTGGAAGCAAGAGCACACGCGTTTGATGATCGCATCAGATTGTGATTCGCTGCGCGCATTGAGCGGCGCGAAGGAGAATTTATGCTCTACAGCTGTTCGAAATGTGCTCACGATGAGCTGCTGTCCACCGCCGATGACCATGTGGGAAGGGTTATACAAACTCCCTCCAGGACACAGCATCGAATGGTCGATTGATGAACCAGTCCGGGTGAGTCGATATTACTCTCCACCCGAATGTATCGATGAAGAAAAGCGTGTAACGCAAGAGAACTTCGAAGAAATCTGGGAGCAGGTCGTGTCTGATCACATGATCGCAGATGTTCCTGTCGGTGCCTTTCTTTCAGGCGGGATTGATTCAGCCGCGACGGTTTTGGCTGCAACAAAGGCAGGGACCAAACCGCATTGTTTTACGCTTGAAATGGAAGGTGACGCAAGCGAACATCTCGATGCCCAACGAGTTGCACATGTACTCGATCTTCCGATCACAATAGAAAAAATGAGTTCGCTTGATGATGAGTTGCATGCGTATTGCGGGGCGTATGACGAGCCTCAGTCTTTTTCTGCGTTGCTCACAATGGTCAACATTGCTCGGCTTGGGGGATCAAAGGTCCGATCAGTCATCGGTGGCGATGGAGGCGATGAAACATTCGGCGGGTATCTCTGGCAAAGAGAACACGGTCCCGATTCTTGGCAAGCTTGGCATGACAATGCAGAGCTCAAATCATATCAATCACGAATAAATTCAATGGTTGAGAATCCCGATGCGGATGATCAGACCCGGGTGCTTGCGAGAAAAGTAATGGGGTCACATTCATATGTGCATGGATATCTCGCTCGCGTGTTTCCAGGATTTCATCCCGCAGAAGCGCGCGCGATGAGCTCTTCATGGGATGATCCATATACCCACAAGCAAGTCTCCGAATGGTTAGTCAATGCCGATCGGCCTGAGCTACCCCACCTGCGCCGTGTGCAACGATTGGATCTCGTTGGGTTTTGTCCTGCGTCAATCCTACCCAAAGTCGATCGCGGCGCGATGCACTATGGACTCGAGATTCGTTCGCCGATGCTTGATCGAAGATTGATTGATATTGGCTTAACACAACCGGTCGATCCGTGCGAACTCATCGCTGATGGATCGCAAAGCCGACCACATCTCAGAAGATACCTTGAATCGAATATGGGCACGCAAAGCACCAAAAGACCGAAGCAGGGATTCAGTGTGAGAACTCATGATGAGTTGCGATTCTGGAGAGCCCGGTGTGAGCAGTTGAATGAGACAAAACTCATAAAGCAGGGAGTTCTCAATACGAACTGGGCATCCTATATCCCGTTCGGAGATATGACACGGTTGCGAAGTGTTTGCATGCTCGCGGCGTGGGCTGAATCTCGGATCGTTTGAGTTCACGAGTTCAGCAGGATGTTCATAGACCTGAGTGTATAAACGAAATTAAATTTTCAACGAACCCATCCATCGTCATTTCTTTCGGCATGCTGGCAATCCCATTCCTGATCCTATCTGCTCGCCAATGTGGGTCATCGATTGCTTGTTCAAGCAGTGCTTCAAGTTGAGTTTCGCTCGTAAAGAAGAGATCGGTTGATGTTGCAAAAGCCTGAGCATTTGCATATTCAATCGGGCTTTGAAGCGATCGAGTTGCAGCGTGAACCTTGTAGTCCGGCCACCCAAGTTTTCCATCAAGAAACTCGTGCTTATCGCACAATCCCAATCGATGCATCGCTTCGATGTATCGTTGTGCTGTAGGGCATTGATCAGAGTGAACGAAGATCCCATCTTGTGCGCCGGATTCATCGGTTCTGGGTTCGCCTACATTCATTTCGATCGTCTCTGCGATTGCCATATTGTTGAGTACCGCAAACGCATCACGCAATGGACGGCACAATGGGAGCCCGCCAGAGAGCAGGCACTCAGTTACCCGTTGGTGCATGACCTGGTTTACAGACGCGTGCAGATGCACAACTGCTCCTTGATAACACTGCGCAAGCTCATCGCCATGTCCTACCGCTCCCGCTGCGTATTGGCTGAGTTGAGGATGGTTTTCCCATCCGTTGCCAAAGAGTTTGAGTCTCCATCCGCGCCGATCAGCGATCTCGCTCGCCCAGATTGCTGTCTGGTGACGGAATACTCGCTCTGCATAAGGAATAACATGCGTATTGAGCAGCAGGGACCTTGTCGAGTTGTTCTCAGGTGAAGCTCCAGAAGGGAAGAAAACACGATCAAGAGTTTGTTGTATCTCAGCAAAAAATCTTGTGTGAGGGACAGAGGTAATCAAGCGAGCAACCTCATCAAGTACGAGGCCTAGATCGTGAACAACATTGGGAGACTGTCCTTGGATACTTTTTAGCAGCTTGGCTTTGAGCAAGTCGGGATGCTCGCTCTGATGTGTTACCCATGCGATTTCACAATCAAATGCCTTAGGATTCAGATCGTTAGTAATTCCTTGCGTGAATTTTGAACCCGATGCGACCATGGGCATCCACTTGGTTTGTGCTCTGGGATACTCGAACTTTTCAACAAAGTCATCTTTCACTTGCCCGACAATGAAATCGCTCGATCCGATCGATTGACCAACTTTGATATCAAACAGATGATCCATCGCATCTTGTATCCAACACACATGGGGTATATCCGTTGGGCTGTGTTCAGAGATAATAATTCGAGGCGTGTTGATGGAGATAACGAGATCCGGATCAAACTCATTGATCAACTGGAGATAGTTATTCTTTGAATATACCTGAGAATCATCATCCTCGATCTGTACCAGGCACTCGCACCCGAGCTGTGTAAACACCTGCGCAAGGTCGCTCGACACATACTGTAGATAGGTAGTATAACGCGAAGTTGGGATCAAAATACGAAGCGGCTCGGAGTCGATCTTTTGATTGTCATGAACATCGCTTTGAGTTCGAGCAATCAGTTTTTCGAACTTTACTTTCAGTGCGGATTGATCCTTTGGCACGCGACTTTGGGTACGATTGATCAAAGACGCAGAGTTCGATTCCCACTTGGAATCAATCAACTTTAACAGTGCTCTGCTGTCAGGATTTGAACGGGTGCGGATAAGCGGATTCTGAATCACCATCGCAGGCGGGACATCATCAATCCGATCCTCGTACCATGCGAGGAGTCTCGTTGGCGCATCTTCGCCGACGAACCATAAGAATCTTGAAGTCCCAAGTTGTTCTCCAAGATCTGTGCATGAGAATCCATCAAAGAGCTCATTCCAGTCCGCCTGGACCACGAGCACCCTTTGTTGGAAGTTGGGAGAATCAGATGGTGGCGCAGCGTTGAGCAGCGCGCTGAGAATCCAATGCGGATCGACGCCCTCAACTAGAATAGGAGGCAGACGCTTCGTCTTCATCTGTTCAATCAAAGGCGACATCGCATGGTGATGCGATGAACGCACATCAGTGAGATGTGCGATTCTTCCTCGTTGTTCATCACACCGAACGATATTGCCATCAAGCGCACGATACCAACTAATCTCATTTGCGATTGATCGCCATTGCTCGATCCGTTCATCGTCGATTTGGACTTGATCATTGATCCGTGCCAGGTTGATTCGCAGATTGGATTCCCGCTCTTCGATCGTTATTCGATCATCTTTTAGCTTGGAGATGATCGCTCGATACCGATCTATCCGAGGGAGTTGATCAGTTGTCTGTGCGAGCCGATCACACTCGCGGTTGGACAGCGTTGAGAGCCCGAGGCCGATGAGTGCTTCAACTTGTAGAAATCGGAGCTCAATCGCACTGGGATTTGCTTGGATTTGTGATATGGTCGATGCAAGCTGTTGCCAGAAATGGGTATAACCCTCTGGACTTTTGTTGTTACACAGCTTTTCTTGCATTGCTTGAGATTGACTCGCATCAATGATCTGAGATGGCATACGATGGGTCCCCATTGATCGGAGTTTGCTGGTACTATCGGTCATATCGTCCATCATGCCTTTTGAGCGTGAATCCGTTGAACACTGTTTTATGAATAGTTCGAAACTCGCTATGCAGACTCCGATTGTATCTCATGCAAACCACAGCGATGCTCATCGTGAGCGATTGATAGGGGATCTGCCATCCGATCAGTTTGGTCAACCCGCAGAACCAGGAGATGCGCTTCCAATCAGTCCTTCAATGCTCGTCCCCACGATGCTCACCATGCGGGAGCTCAACTACTTGCATTATCTTGCGTCTCGGGTTACTTCTGGACGCATTGTTGAGATCGGCTGTTTCCTAGGTGGTTCTACTCGCCCGTTGATTGCGGGGCGCCAGGGCGGGAGTACAAACCCATCAAAGATTATTGTGTACGATCGGTTCATCGCGCCAAATCAGCAGGCATTTGATGCGGATCCAACCCTTTCTAACTTTGGATTGACACCGGACGAAGATTTTCTCCCGATGTATCGCAACCTGCACGCGGACTACCTCGATTCGCTTGTTATCAAACAGGGTACCATCACTGAGCAGTTTACTGAGAAAACAACAAGGTCCTTGTATCCTGAGCAGGACTCGATAGCGCTGCTCTTTGTGGATGCGGCCAAATCATGGGGTGTGCATCACACCATTGCGAATGTCTTCTATCCGCACATGAAACCGGGTGGAGTTGTTGTTCATCAGGACATCGGAGATTTCCGAACGCCTTGGATTCTGATACATATGTATCAGTTGCGTGCATTCTTTGAACCCTTGGATCGAATATCCAACTCCCCAACGATTTCGTTCCGTTGTATCAAAGCACCAAGCGAGGAAGCAATCCATGATGCGCTCGCAAAGGATCCATCAGGGTTTGACTCTTCTATCCAATCAGAACAGTGGGCATCATTGGTTGCGTATTGGTCTGAGATATTTCAGGTAGATGCGACTGACCTCTTAAGCGGATATCGAGCGACGCACGCGTTGCATGCGAAGGACCCAAAAAGCACGATTCATTTTGCAGAACAATACGATCGTTGGATAACTTCTGGTGCATCAAGCGGGCACTATGTCTCGCCGGATTGGGAGAAATGGGTTGGATTGTTACCAGATTATCTGAGCAAGCAAGAAGCTGACACAAGCATTGAGAAGCGAGTTCAAACCCTCGCGGGGATTCATCGTGCCTATTCGAAAATGTCGACTCCCGATACTGTTTCCAGAGATTGGAAAACCGACGCGATGAAGAGTCATCGGTGGGCACAAGTTGAATCACAACTCATCGAACAGAACATCAGTTCGGTCATTCTCTTCGGTTCCGGCCGTCACACGCGTTGGTTGCTTGGTTCTGGTTGGCCAAACTCATCGATCAAGATCGAGTGCATCATCGACGATCATCCAGTAGTGGATCAAGTTCATGGTGTTCCAATACAAAAACCATCTGCTATCAATCTTCAGCCCAATCGCAATCGCGTTGTGTTACCTTCCTCAGACGCATATGAATCTCATCTCATCGAACGAACCAAGACCATCAAGGCGATCCAAGGCATCCCGGTCTGGAAGGTGTACACCGACACACAACAACCCCACGCAACACACAATCAGATTGCGAAGTCTACATCGGACCAAGGTTCTTCACAAATTGGTTCCAAACTATTTCGTCTCGATCAGGTCGAGTTAAGCCCATCGCATAGAAAAAGGTTAGGATTGCAGTCCAAGCGCATCTGGATTGATACGCTCGCGGGAATAATCAGTTGGCCAAACTGGGCGCAAGGTCACATCAATGAGTACGAGAGCGCGTTTATCTGGGATGTCATCGAGACCATATCAAAGAATTCCAGCGACGCACTTCACGCGATTGAAGTTGGAACAGCCTCTGGGGTTTCAACTTCTGTGATTGCGCACGGTTTCGATATCCTACATACGGGCAACTTCTCTGTTCATGCGTTTGATATTTTGGAATATTGCTATTTCGACCCGAAGCATAAAATCGGAGATGCTACTCAAGAGATTGTTCCTCACCTGCTCGATCGGGTGTGTATTCATCCTGGGACCAATGCGAGAGACGCATCGAAACATTTTTCTCCAAAGCAAGTTCATTTGGTTTTTATCGACGCAGATCATCGCCATCCGGCAGCCGCGATAGATTTGCTCGCACTCTTACCGATCCTCGCGCCAAACGCGTGGGTAATACTCCATGACATAGAACTCGATCGAATTCAGAATAATGATCCTCAAAAACCCGGCGCACAAGACGGCCCTAACCGACTTTATCAAGCTTGGACATACCCAAAGGTTCGTCCGATACATGACATTCCACGCATGTCCAACATCGGTGCGATCCAACTCCCAAGCGATCCGATCGCGGTTCAAGAACTGCTCATCAACTTAATTGAAGAATGAATAGATGTAATTAGCAGGATTTGTAACTTATTTATACGCGTGTGCCTTGCTCGTAAAATACTGTTGACATCTCATCGGGCTCTGCTAGACTGTGCACGCCATGATCAGCAATCGATTGAAGAACAGACTCACCTGGGCGATCATACTTGCACAAGTTTTCGTTCTGGTCATCGGTCATGGGCGTGTTGTGCTCTGCCACGACGATACGGGCACTTCTCATATCGAACTTGTAAAAAGCGATTCGTGCTCATCTGTTGAACGCAACGAATGCTCGAATGTCACGGAATCACAACACAGCTCTATATCACCGAGTTGTTCAGGAACAACATGTGAAGATGAGTTGTTCCTTATCCAAGGCATGCTTGCTGCTAAATGGGATGTTCACTTTGATACCGATCAAGTAGAGCATTCATATGCTGCAGCTTTGCAATCGCCTTCGTTGATGCGATCAGACACTGCGGTTGTCAGTGCAAACATTGATCATGTTTATTTGTTGATTGCACTGCATGAGTCAATTCGATCAACTGTTCTCGTCCTCTAAAACCTAGTAATGAACACAGAGTTTCGCCAACCAGTTGGCCATCATTCTCGATTGACAGTTCTTACTAGGAATTACGATGAAAAATTTGAAATACCCTTTGCTTGTCATGTGCGCAAGCGTGGTTGCCGGATGCGCAGGCCCCTTGGATTCATATCAAGATGAGCCTCAATACCGTTCATTACAAAGCAAGTATGCCGAGCACGATCGACAAGTCACAGAATCTTCTCATGACTTACCTGATATCCAGAACGATGCGATCGAGGATCTCGATCAACTCAGTGTGGATGATGCAATCCGGATCGCGATAGAGCACAATCCTCAGCTGCGTGCAACTGGATACCAGATTGATGCAGCTGCAGGGCGGGTCATGCAATCCGGACTCTACCCGAACCCAACGGTGAGTCTCGCAGGTGAGTCAATCGGTGCCGATGAAGGGGGGGGCGGGGAATCTACGGTTCATATCGAACAAGAAGTTCTCCTCGGAGGGAGATTAAAACACGCCAAGAGTATCGCGATATCAGACCGTGATGCTGCCGGTGAAGAATATATTGCGAATGAGTTTGCGATCGCAGCTCAAACATCCAACGCATACTTTCATGCGGTATCCGCCCAAGAACGTCTCAGCATGCATCAAGAACTGGTGGAACTTTCAACACAGTTACTTGATGGAATCAAGGCGCGTGTAGAAGCAGGTTCCGCATCCGAAATCGATTTGCTTCGAGGGGAAGTTGTATTCGAGCAATCTCGGTTAGGACTCGATGCTGCCCAGTTTCAGGCACAGGCATCCCATGAGTTCTTTATCTCGATGCTCGGGCTTGATGAACCGATTGATATACCCATGAGCACCTCAATCGATGAGTTGCCCGATCTTCCCTTGTATGAAGATATCCTCTCATCAACACTCAGCGCGAACAGCCGAGTCTCACTGGCGCGGGTTGCGATTGAACGCGCAAGGAACGAGCACCAACTGGCAAAAGCAAATTCGCGTCCTGATCTCTTTGTATCGGTTGGGCCTCGGTATTCTGATATTGATAACGAGACCACAATCGATGTTGGGCTGAGTTTAGAAGTACCTTTGTTTGATCGGAATCAAGGGGCAATTGACGCAGCACTCTCTGAGCGATTGTCTGCATCAGCGCAGCTGCAAAGTATACAGATCGAACTTGCTTCAGAAGTATCAGCAGCTTGGTCAGTCTATCAATCTGCGTTATCTGCAACCAAGCGATATCAGAATAGGGTTATACCAAAGGCAGAGCAAACGCTCGATCTCACCCGTCAGGCATATCAAGGAGGAAAAGCCGATTACCTTCGGTTACTTGATGCGCACCAAATCGTGATCGAATCTCGACTTGCCTATCTGACGACCTTGGAGCAACTGCATTCTGCAGCTGCCCTGCTCAATCAACTCTCACAATCAAACGCAAGCTGGCGCATTGCTCGCAATGACAAGCAAGAAAATGCGGAGGATAACCAATGAACATTCAAAGATACATATTCTTGGCCATGGTATTCATCGGGATGAATTTGGTCGCGGGTTGCAATAAGTCCTCTCCCGATGGGCACGATGGTCATGACAATCATAATGATCACGCTGGTCATCAGGAACAAAGCAATCAAGGACAAGGTGATCACGATGGTCATGATGAGCACGGCGATGATGTTGTAAGGTTGTCCCCCGCCCAACTCGAAGCTTCGGGTGTAATCATCGAGCCGCTCGGTGGGGGAGAAATCGCATCACATATCGATCTACCAGCTGAGATCGGTTTAAACCAAGATTCTGTGTTGCATGTCACCCCACGGGTGTGGGGGATCGTGTCTCAGGTGAATCGCTATCTCGGTGACGAGGTCAATGAGGGTGATCTGCTCGCAGTGATAGAGAGCCCAGAACTCGGAGAAGCAAAGATTGAGTTTCTCGGACAGATTCAATCCAAGAACAACCTTGATGTTGAGTTTGCGCGCCAAGAAACTATCAGCAAAAATACGGAAGCACTCTTGGCAATACTCCGTCAAGAACCAACACCAAGCGAACTTCGCAAACAGGCAGACGGATTGCGTATCGGCATGAACAAAGGACGATTACTCTCTGCCTATACACAAATGAAAACCGGAAGCGTGAACTATGCCCGTGAAAAAGAGCTCAACACGAAGGGCCTCTCTACCGAAGCAGATTTCCTGCTCTCACAGGAGTTGTTCTACAGCGCCCAAGCAGAATATATGTCCGTCTTCGAAGATATCGAGTTCTCATATCAGCTTGCATTGCAAGAAGCAAAGCAAGAAGCAAAGATCGCAGCTTCAAGCGTAGATAATGCCAAGCGGAAGTTGTATCTGCTCGGGCTCACAAAGGATGATGTTGAGCGTGTAGAAAATGAACCGAATGAAAATATCGTTCGGTATGAGCTTGTTGCGCCGGGTTCGGGACAGATCATCACCAAGCATTTAACGCCGGGCGAACGCGTCGGAACCGATGTGCCTGTATACACCATCTCGGATCTCAACTCCGTTTGGTTGAATATTTCAGTGTACTCACAATATGCAAGTCTCATCAAGCAAGGTCAACCGGTGACTGTGATCGCAGGTGATCGGATTGCGACAGGTGTGGTCGAATACATTGGTGCAGTGATTACAGAATCATCTCGAACTGCAAACGCGCGCGTGGTGCTCAATAACCAAAATCGCGCATGGAGGCCAGGCGAGTTCGTCACGGTCCAAATCCAAACAGAGAAGGCAAATGTTCAACGCGTCGTACCTATTGATGCAATCCAAAGCTTTGAAGGTCACGATGTGGTCTTCGTTCAACATGATGATGAGATCATGCCTGTGCAGATTGAAATCGGGCGACGCAATGATGACTATGCAGAACTGCTCAACTCGGACATCGCGATCGGATCAAACATTGTTGTAAAAAATAGTTTCTTAATCAAAGCTGAACTCGGCAAGAGCGCAGCAGGGCACGATCACTAAAGGAGAAGAGATGCTTGATAAAATCATTGAGTTTTCGATCCGTCAAAGGGTCATTGTGCTGCTCGCGACAGTTGCGATCGCAGGGATCGGTATATACAGCTTTACCCGTCTGCCGATTGATGCAGTCCCCGATATCACAAATGTGCAAGTGCAAATTAATACAAATGTGCCCGCGCTCTCGCCAGTAGAAGTTGAACAGCAAATCACATTCCCGATCGAATGGTCGATGGGAGGGATCCCAAATGTTGAGCAGGTCCGATCGATCTCTCGGTATGGGTTGTCGCAGGTGACGGTAGTCTTTGAAGATGGGACCGACATCTATTGGGCACGCCAACTGGTAGGCGAGCGCCTCACAGAAGCACGCGATTCACTCCCCGCAGGTTTGGCAGACCCACAGATGGGACCGGTCTCGACTGGTCTTGGTGAGATCTACATGTGGTCAGTCGAAGCCGTCGGTCCCCGTCCAGACGGGACCGAATATTCCCAGCAAGACCTGCGAACGGTGCAAGACTGGATCATCCGGCCACAGTTAAGAACTGTCCACGGCGTCACCGAAGTCAACAGCATCGGGGGATACGAAGAACAAGTTCATATCAATCCAGATATGTCAAAGCTCATGTCTCATGGTCTGACTTTGCGGGATTTGATGCAATCCGTTGCTGACAACAACGCAAACGCCGGCGGCGGGTACATCGAACACTCTGGAGAAGCGTACCTTGTTCGTTCGACTGGATTGATCGGGAGTATCCAAGACCTGGAGCGAGTACAAATCAAGAGTGTTGACGGCGTCGCGATCCGCATCGGAGATGTTGCAGAAATCATTGTCGGGAAAGAACTCCGCACCGGCGCAGGAACCCATGACGGACGAGAGGTGGTCATTGGTACATCAATGATGTTGCTCGGCGCGAACAGTCGAACGGTGTCGGAGGATGTGCATGCAAGGATGAAAGAAATACAGAAGACACTTCCCGAAAATATTGAAGTGAAAACACTCTACAACAGGACCTATCTTGTTGATGCGACACTTCATACCATAGAGAAAAATCTTATCGAAGGCGCCATTCTTGTGATCGTTGTGCTGCTCATTCTGCTGGGAAATCTCCGTGCTGCGCTCATCGTTGCCTGCGCAATTCCACTCTCGATGTTGTTGGCTGTCACCGGCATGGTAGAGAATAAGGTGAGCGCAAACTTGTTGAGCTTAGGTGCGGTTGACTTTGGAATCATTGTCGATGGTGCGGTGGTGTTCGTTGAGAATATTGTCCGCCGAGCTTCCCAAGAACAAGCAAAGGTCGGGAGAAAGCTCACCAACGATGAACGCAAATCGATTATTGCAGTAGCCGGAAAACAGATCGCCAAACCAACCATGTTTGGGATGCTCATCATCATGATCGTGTACCTACCGATTCTAACCCTCACCGGGATCGAAGGGAAAATGTTCAAGCCCATGTCGCTCGTAGTGCTGATGGCACTCGCAGGCGCACTGGTGTTGACCTTTACCTTTATCCCCGCTGCGTGTTCAGTGTTTCTGCGTGGCAAGTTCTCTGAGAAAGAAAGCATTCTTATTCGTTTTGTCAAATCGGTGTACCGTCCTGCGCTAAACAAAGCGATTTGTTTCAGATGGATTACAACGGGTGTTGCTGTGATCATTTTGGCATGTTCGAGCTTAGTAGCACTTCAGCTCGGCAGTGAGTTTGTGCCTCAACTTGGTGAAGGAGCACTCGCAATTCAACCCGCTCGGATTCCAAGTATCGGAATCACCACAAGCGTAGAAATGCAGAAAAATCTCGAATCTAAGTTATTAGCCGAGTTCCCGGATGAAATCCAAAGTGTGTTTGCCAGAACAGGCACCGCGGAGGTTGCAACAGATCCGATGGGGCCAAATGTGAGTGATACCTACCTGATGTTGCATCCCCGTTCACAATGGACACGGGCAAAGAACCAAGAAGATCTCGCAGAAGAGATTGAAGAGTTCATCCAAACGATCCCGGGTCAGAACTATGAAATTTCTCAGCCCATCGAACTCCGGTTCAACGAGCTGATTAGTGGAGTACGCAGCGATCTCGCGGTCAAAATCTTCGGCGACGATCTCGAACTCCTCCTTGAATCCGGTAACGATGTCGCGAAAGTACTTGGACAAATCCAGGGCGCATCAGATATCAAGGTCGAGCAAGTCAGCGGCTTATCAATGCTCACCATCGATATCGATCGTGAGCAGATCGCTCGATACGGACTCAATGTGAGTGATGTCCAGGAAGTAATCTCCGTCGCATTCGGTGGCGAAGAAGCAGGCACGCTCTATCAAGGCGATCGACGATTCCCGATCGTGGTGCGCTTGCCTGAGCAAGATCGGGGGAGAATCGATCGGATCGGACAGATTCCAATCCCACTCCCAGAGAGGGAAGATGTCGTAACGAATCATGATTCTGATGAACGATCAGGATTTCATTTCATCCCACTCGAAGCAGTTGCTCGCATTGAGATAGCAGAAGGTCCAAATCAGATCAGCCGAGAAAACGCGAAACGACGAATTGTCGTGCAAGCAAACATTCGAGGCCGAGACATGGGATCATTCGTTGCAGAAGCTCAAGAGAAACTCAATGCTCAAATTACATTACCTGACGGATACTTCATAACCTGGGGTGGGCAATTTGAGAACTTAGCAAAGGCGCGTAAACGATTACTCATCGTTGTCCCCGTTGCTTTGTCACTCATTTTTATCATGCTCTTCACCGCATTCGGAAATGTAAGACACGCAGTGCTTGTGTACACTGGGGTCCCATTGGCGCTTACGGGTGGAATTCTTGGTCTGTGGTTGCGCGGGATGCCCTTCAGTATCAGCGCCGGGGTTGGGTTTATTGCTTTATCAGGTGTCGCGGTGCTTAACGGCGTGGTCATGATCACTTTCATCAACGAACTCGTTGCTGATGGGAAGTCCACGCTTGATTCAGTGATCGATGGTTCGCTGTCAAGATTGAGACCAGTGCTGATGACGGCGTTGGTTGCATCGCTTGGATTTGTGCCGATGGCTATGAACACTGGGGTAGGCGCTGAGGTTCAGCGCCCGTTAGCAACCGTCGTGATCGGTGGATTAATCAGTTCAACTATTCTAACTCTGTTTGTGCTCCCCACGCTCTACTCCTGGTTCGGTGTGAAAAAGTAGGGTGAAACTCCGGATTGGCAAAGTGAAATACTGAGTTCAAGACCGATCTGAACAGTCTAAGGCACCACTGATATATTGTCAGGGGTGCCTTTTTGTACACCAAACTCCCAATTGGATAAAATTGACAGGTTATCCGGGTCCTCGAACGGGAGGAATTGGTTGATTTTGCCCCGGAAATGGTGTTTTTGCGAATAACTTGCTTGGGCTATTTAGATCATATGGTACACTCAATCAGGCGAATCAAGGATCGGCAATGAGGTTATCGTGTGGCATAACCTAACCCCGAGAGTTGAGAACAAAATCAAAGGTGAGATATGAATCCCGCAAACACTATTTCTAATGGCAACTCAGTACGGTTTTTAAGTATGACCGCATTGATTCTCGGTTGTACAGGCTCTGCGATTGCTGCTCCACCATTGGTAACGGACCAGACCGCTGCTGTCGGGCTCGATGTTTCTCATGTCACCGTTTTCCACGGGCCAGACATGGAGTTCATGGCAGCCGGTGGTGCTGCGGGTGACTTCGACAATGACGGCGATCAGGATCTCTTCATCCTTGGAGGGTCAGGTTCATTCGATCATCTTTACATCAATGATGGCACAGGTCACTTTACTGATCAAGGCGCCGCAGCAGGGATCGATCGAACACACCGCGGGACTGGTGTCGCTGTGGGTGATTATGACAACGATGGTGATCTCGATGTCTATGTCACATCGATCGGATTAGCAGAAGCAAATTCACCCGGACACAATATCCTTTGGTCGAACAACGGCGATGGCACATTCACCGATGTGACCGCGATTGCAGGAGTTTCCACGAACAACGCATTCTCAGGTGATGCATTTAGCGCTTCCTTCGGGGACTATGACCTTGACGGGGATCTTGATCTGGCAGTCGCCGGTTGGCTCGGAGGCAATGTCCTCTACCAGAACAACGGCGACGGAACCTTCACTGATGTTGTCAGCACCGCATTTGAACCTGATGTGTTTGGAGTTGATCCGAGTACCTACACGCGAGGGTTCTCTCCTCGATTTGTAGATATGAATGGCGATCGATATCCAGAACTGCTCTGGGTCTCGGATTTCTACACATCACATTACTTTATCAATAACACCGATGGCACATTTACCGATGGCACTGTTGCAGCGGGAACAGGACTCGATTCCAATGGCATGGGCAATACCTACGGCGATTACAACGGCGATGGTGTATACGACTGGTACGCGGTGAGTCGAATCGCTCACGGTTCGGTTCCAAGCCCTGGAAACTCTGGAAATATGCTCTACATGGGAACGCAGGTCCCACATGTGTTCGTTGAGTCCTCAGAAGAACGAGGTTGTAACTTCGGATACTGGGGATGGGCAGCAACTTCGGTTGATATGAATCACGACGGCGCACTCGATATCTTCGCGGTCAATGGGTTCAATGGCGCTTTCGCCAACGATCCTTCTATTCTCTTCCTCAATGACGGCACCGGTAACTTTGTTGATGTTGCTTCCGTCTGCGGGATGACCGATGCGGGCGCAGGTCGAGGGGTGATCAATGCCGATTTCGATAATGACGGCGATCAAGATGTCGTCGTGCTCAACGACGATGAGGAAATGGTGTACTACCGAAACGAAATCGCAGGTACTGGAACCAACTCGATCACCCTTGATTTCAATACATCCGCAGTAGATACCCTTGCACCCAACGGGTTCGGTACCCATGTGCGTGTCGATTCCGCGTCACACAACCAGATGCGATACCTCGACGGCGGCACCAACTATCTTTCACAATCAGAACTCTCGGTTCATGTTGGTCTTGGTGCAGACACATCTGCATCTGTGACCATCGAATGGGCAAACGGCGATATCGATGTATATCCATCCGTCGCACCCGGGAAGTACACGATGACGGCATTCGCATGTGCAGGTGATCTCACACTCGATGGATCTGTCAACTTCTTTGATGTATCTCTGTTTCTATCGCTCTTCTTGGATCAGCACCCTCAAGGAGATCTGACACAAGACGGCGCATACAACTTCTTCGATGTGTCCGCATTCTTGCAGGCATACGGCGCGGGTTGCCCATAATCAGGCATCTTCGACCAACCGTAAAATCGTTGGCACAAGTTGAATTTCTAGAACCCAATCGTGAGACAAAGCTGCGAGCGTATGACCGCTGCAGCTTTACTCATTTGGAGATTGACTGATCACGCAGCCTGGCGTTCATGAAGCATCCGACTCACCAACTCATTGACATCCGATCCCTCTCCGGCTTCAATCATCTTGATCAGATCAGCAGCGCTGATCGCAATCTCATTGGTGATGCTCTGGGTGGTTTGCTGATCTGTGGAACTCAGATCAACAGTCGAGTTTAATGTTGCGTTTGTGTCCATGACACCGGTGCTATCGGTACATCTGTGTCGCAACTTCATGCACGGGTTCCCGATCGAATGAAATCGATTCAATTTCTTGAAACTTGCCCGTCCGAATGTCGACTGCCTGTCGGTTATGGATTGCGAATGATTCCCGAACCAGGACGGTAAGGGGTGACACCTTCAAGAGCGCGAGCTTCGCTGCCTTCTTCATCACGCGGATCTGAAGGCTCCCAATCCACTTTGGACTGTCCTAGGAGGGTTCCTGTCGAGATCGCAAGATCGATCTGAGCAATCTGATAATCAACAATCGCTCGGATTTCAGTAAGTCGTGCATTGGCAAGATTCGAATCCGCATCGAGTACATCGGTGGTTGTTGATCGTCCAACATTGAACTGGCGTTGTTCCGCTTCAAGCACGCGGGCGCTGAGTTCGACCGCCTCACGCGTGGCAAGAATGCGATTCCAAGTGCTTGAGAGCTGATCCACCGCGTCGTAGACCTCGCGGGTAATCGATTGTTCTCGGGCGTCTCGTGTGGATAGCCGTTGTAATCTGGTCAGAATCGTTTGGGCAAGCGATGCTTTGCGTTGCTCGTTGCCGATCGGTACCTCTGCATTGAGCCCAACAGACCAGTTCTCAAAGTTGTTTCGACCGAGTGTATCGAAAGAGTTGTCGAGCGTGCCCCCAAGCCCATTGACGCGGTAGTTGTACTGCAACGCAACCAAAGGCAGCTTCTGATTCTCAGCAAACGCAATATTGGCAGCATCACGCGCGAGCTGAAGTTCAAGATCGAGCAGTTCAGCGCGATTATCAATCGCGGATTCTGCCAATCCCTCCGCATCAAATGCGTACTCCACCGGATCTGGGGATGATGTCAGCTCAAAGTGTGTCGGTGAGTTCGCATCAAGGCCTGGGAGATTCAAAAGCACCTTAATTGCGCGCTCTTGGAGTTGGAGATCATTCTGCGCCCTGATTATTTGCTCCACACGATCCGCGACACCGGACTGGGCGCGGATGACATCGACCTGGGTGCCGGTGCCTGCGCGTTCTTTGCGCTGGGCGCGTTCGAGTTGTGCGAACGCAACCGCGTGTTGTTGTTCAACCACTTCGAGGGCGCGTGTTGACGCGTACAGCCTCCAGTACGCACGGTCCACATCCGCCAGTGTGCGGATGACTTCGAGCTTCGATTGGACTTCTGAAATTTGCCGATCGTACTCTGCCAACCGGATCGAGTGGGTAGCAGCGCGTCTGCCTGCGCCCCGGAGCAGGTTATGGCTCAACGAGAAGTTCAGATCTGTCGTATAGGAAGGATTCAGGAACGAGAACGAGTTGTCCGTCTCGAATCGAGAAACCGGGAGTGTGACCGAGAGTGATCCGCCGGTGCGGAGCGGGATTGTTATTCCGGGTGTGATCGAGCGTGATGTCGATTGTCCGCCTGAGAGAGAGGACGCGGTGGCGTTGTCATTGTTTGCAACACTGGCGCTGAGCGTGAAGATCGCTTCGAACTTGGACTCCTCTTCGGTGACTCGTTCTTTCGCAATTGTCGGGGAGATCAATGTAGCGCTGAGTCCAAGGTTGTTGGCAATCGTCGACAATCGTGCATTGTCGATTGAGAGATCAACGCGTTCAACCCCCGCGAATCGTTCGCGTGCTTCTTCGAGTGTCTCTTGTATTGTCTGCTCGGGTGCAGTCCCGTCCATCATCTCAGGGGATTGCTCAAGAATGAGCGCATTGATCGAACGCAACCGATCCGCAGAAACCACGGTGTGCTTGTCAAGTGGATCTTTTCCAAAGGGATTCGAAACACACCCCCCCGCAGCAAGGGTAAAAGCAAGAATCCCAGAAAGGGCGAAACCGGTGATGGTGGGGTTTTTGGATATGTGCGTCATGTGTGTGCGTTTCATCAATGAGAGAACCAAGAACTATGTATCACTCGTGGCGGAGTGCATCAATCGGATTGAGCATCGCTGCTTTAATCGCGGGGAACATACCGAAGACAATGCCAACAACCGCAGAGAATCCAAGCGACAGAACGATTGCCCATGGAGGTATGCTCATGCCATCGAGTGGGAGGTTGGGGATGAACTGAACTATGTAAACAAGAACCTTCCCAATAAACAATCCGATGAGTCCGCCGATGACACAGAGGACGACCGCTTCGACAAGGAACTGAAGGAGTACAACCGGAGGCTTGGCGCCCATCGCTTTGCGAAGTCCAATTTCGCGAGTTCGTTCAGAAACTGATACGAGCATGATATTCATGATACCGATCCCTCCGACAAACAAGGAGATGCCGACGACACCACTCATGACAAACCTAATTACCGTGGCAACACTATTAAAATTTTCAATAGCGCTTTGTACGACGAACATATCGAAAGTGTCTTCGTCTTCCGGATTCAGATTTCGGTGATTGCGGAGGATAAACCGGATCTCTTCCTTCGCGTTATCTGCTTTGTCAGGGTCATAGAGCTGGACCGTGAGATCGGTCCAGGTGTATGGGTTCATCATTTTATGGGTTGCGAACGGGATATAGAGTTCAGTGCGTGTTTCGCCTCCGCCCATCATCGGGCTGACCTCTTTGGTTTCCACAACGCCAACGATCAGAAAGCGTCGCCCTGCGACCAAGATGTAATCCCCAACAGGATCGGTATCCAGATCGAGTTCTTCGATGCCCTGCTCGTTGATCAGGCAGACTTGTCGGTTTTCACTATCGTCAATCCGAGAGAACGGGCGGCCGTAAAGCACTTGCCGGTTCTCAATCTCATGCCATGCAGGCCAAATCCCCGTGACTCGAACCCCTTGCGCTGCCTTTTTCCCATTCATCACATTCCAACTCGTCCGACATGCAGGGGTGAGTGTTTCAACCGCTTGTGCATGCTGAAGAATCAGGTTTGCTTCATAGGTCGTAATTTTTACATCGGTCCAACTCATCACTGTCCGCTTGTCTTCGGGGACATCGCCCCAAAGCCACATCTTTTTCGCGCCGATGTCCTCAAACTGGGTAAGCACAAAGCCCTGCATCCCCTCAAGTCCCGCAGCCACCACCGTCACCCCAACCACACCGATGATGATCCCGAGTGCTGTGAGCGTTGCGCGGACTTTGTTTGCCCAGACCTGACCGATCGCGAGAAACACAGTCTGCCAAAGCAGACGCAGGATGAACACGACGATGGCGAGTGGGATTTTGAACATCAGTTCGTCTCGCTTTCTTGAGTAGGTGTGGTTTCTGCCGAGACAGGATCGGTCTTCTTCCGTGAGAAGAACGAGCGTGCGTTTCGTTTTTCTTCATCGCGCTGTGCTTGAAGCTCCGCGTCCGCAGCCGCATTGATTTTCAACTCAGCATCGGTAATGCTCGCACGGCCAGTTGACATCCGATCAACCCAGTCGAGATGGATCGGGTCTTCGTGCGATTGGTGATCCGAGATCACGCGCCCATCCCGAAGCCGGATAATCCGCTCGGCATGTCCCGCGACATCCTCCTCATGCGTGACAATTACAATCGTTTGACCGGTTTCGTGAAGTTGTTTGAAGAGGTTGATGATTTCGACGGTTGTCTTAGAATCAAGATTCCCGGTTGGCTCATCCGCGAGCAGGATACTGGGTTCATTCACAAGTGCGCGAGCAATCGCGACACGCTGGCGCTGACCACCCGAGAGCTGGTTCGGACGATGCGACATGCGATCCGCGAGCCCGACAAGCTTGAGTGCATCCTTTGCTCGGCGCTTGGCAGAGAAAAGATGTTTCTTCGAGTACAACATCGGGAGCATGACATTCTTCAATGATGTCGATCGAGAGAGGAGTTCATAACTCTGGAAGATGAATCCAATTTCTTGGTTTCGGACTTGTGCGAGCTTGCCCATCCCCATCTTGTGTGTCGGATGGCCGTTGAGAATGTATTGTCCTGCAGAGGGTTTATCGAGACACCCAAGGATATTCATTAAGGTAGATTTGCCTGATCCTGATGCGCCCATGATCGCGACAAACTCGTTGGGATAGATATTGATATCCACCCCATCAAGCGCCCGGACGCGCTCTTCGCCGACACGGAACACCTTTTTAAGACCAGATATCTTGATGGTAGGTTGTTGAGCGTTGTTTGCAGGCATGCTTATGGCGACTCCTGCGGATTCTCTTCTGTTGTTTCAGATGTATCCGCTGTTTCAGAATCAGCGTCTTGTGTATCTGCTTCATTGGATTCATCAGCAGATTGATCGTCTGCGTCATCAGATTTTTTCTCTGCTTTGGTTTCTTCTTCCGCGTTTTGATCTTTGACAGCTTTGTCGTGCTTGAGATTGACCAGTTCACGGAATGGACCGATCACGATGATGTCATCTGGTGACAAGCCATCAGTGATGACCGTTTGCGTCAAATCAGATGGACCAACCTTTACGGGTGTTGCAACGGTTTTGCCATCAACAACTTTATAGACGATGCGGGTGAATGTTTTATTGAGATCAATCAGTTCGTTGTTATTGCGAATCTCTTCTGGGAGATCTTCAATCCGTCGATCGACAACCGCTTGTGATGGTACAATTTGTGCATCATAGAAGTGTTCGACAACAATATCAGTTGATGCGGAAAGCCCTGAGTAGAGGGTTTCGCCTTCTTTGAGATCCATGAGAATTTCAACAACAAAGGTTCCTGTGCCATCGCCTGCGACCTGGCGTTTGAGTCCGATGCGTTGGATGACGCCGTCGTATTCACGATCGGTGTACGCGTTCACAAAGATCTTCGCGTTCTGTCCAACCTCAACCGGAGCAATGTTTGCTTCGTCAACCGCAGCTTTGAGGAGCATCTGCGAAAGGTCTGCGATTTCCATAATCACCGAACCGGGGTTGTTGGTTGTACCAACGATGACGGTTTCACCGACTTCTGTGTTCAAGGCGGTGATGACTCCATCAATAGGAGATGTGATCGTGGTGTTGTCAAGGTCTTTTTGTGCGCGTTCGATCTGTGCTTTCGCCTGATCGATTTGATGGATGAGTACCTGTTTGCTTGATTTTGCCTGAAGGAACGATGCTTCCGCTGCATCAAGTTCTGATTTGGTTGCATCTCCAGTTTCGTGGAGTTGCTGCAATCGCTCATAGGAGAGACGAGAGTTGATCAGCGCTGCTTCGGCGCCACCCAATGACGCTTCTTGGCCTCGCAACCCTGCTCGCGCTGAGTCCATAATCGCGACGAGGTCTTGTGGGTCCAGGCGAATCACGACATCACCCATGCTGACCCGCTCGCCTTCTTCGAAGGGAAGGGAGAGGACTTTGGCCGACACCTGAGATGAGATATTGATGAGTCGTTTGGGTTCGATAGAACCGGGTGCGGAGACGGTGCGTTCGAGATCGCCGAAGGTGATCGGGGACATAAGCACAGGGGTGGAGTTGTCCGCGTTCTTTCGCGAATCCATGAATCCCTGACCGACAGGAGATTTGACGACAACAACCGCAATGCCTGCGAGAATGACGAGACCGATCACGCCGGCAATGAGAAACTTAATCACACCCATTTTGATTACCCCATAGATTCCTGTAGGCGACCGACTGGCAACCTGTTTAGGTTTTATGGGAATCAAAGGCTCGGGTTTCGCAAATTCACGCCTTTATCACAAACAGTTTGATCAATTCTTCACAATGGAGCTCAAAGTCCGAGCTTTTCGGCAAGGAAATCACCAACTTTGTCGATCGAGACGCGTTCTTGATCGAGAGTGTCCCGATGACGAACCGTGACCGTGTGGTCAGTGAGTGTCTCTGAATCGATGGTAAAGCAGAACGGGCACCCTGCTTCATCCATTCTCGCGTAGCGCTTCCCGATGGATTGCTTCTCGTCGTAATCGATCGTCCCGAGATGACCAAAGCGTTTGCGGAGTTCACAAACGAGTGGAGCAGCGATCTCAGGCATGCCGTCCTTTTTAACAAGCGGGAAGACCGCTGCTTTGATCGGCGCGATCCTAGGGTGGAACTTCATGTATACACCTGATGCACGATCCGGATCTGGGGTGAATGCTTCACACAGAATAGCAAGCACGCCGCGATCGAGACCCGCAGAGGGTTCGATCACATGGGGGAGGTATCGCTCGCCCTTGGGTTGCCCGTTCTTGGCGAGTTCTCCACGCGTATTGTCAAAATATTCGAGCTTGGTTTTGGAATGCTCTGCGTGCTGTTTGAGATCAAAGTTTGTGCGATCCGCAATTCCTTCGAGTTCACCATACCCCGGCGCGGTGAACGGGAACATGTACTCAATATCTGCAGTCCCCGCGCCTTCTTTCGCGTAGTGCGCGAGTTCGTCTTTGTCGTGCTCACGGAGGATCAGGTTTTCGCCTTTAAGTCCCAGGTCTTGCCACCATTGCATCCGCCAGTCGCGCCAGAACTCGTACCATCCCTTGGATTCATCGGGGTGACAGAAGAACTCGATCTCCATCTGTTCAAACTCTCGGCTGCGGAATGTAAAGTTTCGAGGAGTCACCTCGTTGCGGAACGCTTTGCCGGTCTGTGCAATCCCGAACGGGACTGATACACGTGTCGTATCAACAACATTTTTGAAGTTGATAAAGATGCCCTGGGCTGTTTCGGGACGGAGGTACGCACCGTTGTCTTCTGCGTTACCTGTTGCACCGAGGATGGTCTTGAACATGAGGTTGAACGCGCGGGGTTCGGTGAGGGTGCCGACCTCTTTCGCGTCTGGTCCAACGGTAATCGCGATCTCGTCAGCTCCCAGTTCGGTGAAGCTGCACAGATCAACCCCGTCACGAGCAATGTCGGTTTTCTTATACTTGCAGAGTTTTTTGAGCGCGATATCGAACGATTTATCATCGTTCTCGATGAACGCATAAATCTGACCTGTGCTGTCACCTTTCATCCCCATACACATGATGTGATCCGCGCGATATCGTGACTTTGTCTCTCGGCAATCTACCATCGGGTCATTGAACCCCCCGACATGCCCTGACGCTTCCCAGACCTTGGGGTTCTGAATGATCGAGCTATCCAAAGGCACAATCTCGACGGGTTTGCCGTTCGGGCCAAGCTTGCCGTTACATCCCTTCATGACGACATCGGTCCACCACGCATCGCGGAGGTTTTTCTTGAGTTGAGCACCAAGCGGGCCGTAATCCCAGAATCCGTTGACACCGCCATAGATTTCAGATGCCTGGTAGATAAATCCACGTCGTTTGCACAGCGCCATGATGTCATCCATAGATTTGACGGAAGTTGTGTTCTCAGCAGTGATATCGGTCATTTGAAAATCCTTCGTTCGAGCTTGGAATCGGTCACAAGTGTAGCGAGCAAACCGCGTAGAATGATCCCATCATGACGGATCAATCACGATATCTCGATGTTCTGGAACAACTTGAAGCCACAATCACCGCTCCGTGGGAATCGCTGTCGATGACACTCGATATGCATCCATTCGATCAGATGGGTGATCCGACGATAGAGGGCACCGGCGCTTGGCATCTGGTACACATCGCAACAGTTTTTCGAACCCATGCCAAACATGTGGTGGGGGAAGCGGAAACCGATAAGTGGAGCGCGTTGCCCGATCCGAGCACCGAGTCGTTGCCGATGATTGTTGAGGTACTGATGGATGACTGTCAACAGTTCTGCCAGTGGTGCCGAACGAATCCTCAAAAGTGTACAGATGTGCAATATGGCGAGAACCAGACCTTCAACGCGATGCTCGGGGTGATGCTCCGTCATATCGTCTGGCACGCGGGCGCAGTGCATTACTGGTGCATCTGGAAGTCTTAGTTTCCGAGTACCGTCGCGATTACATCGCGCCAGGTGACTTTGTCGAGTTCCTCGTCAACCTGGGATTGGATCTCTTCATACGCTTTGATCGTCGGTGGAGGCGACAGATTCACAACTTGATCATCGGGAACTTTCGTCAGCGCCAATGCGCCATCCCCCGCTGCGTTGACCACCCATCGACCTTCGTCGAGCTGACGATACACCGCTTGTCCAACCAACGCGCCCTCTGCATTCCAGTCCACATTTGCGAGCTTTGGATTAATGATTGTTGCTTGTGATGGGGGGGTGTCCGCATCGAAGACCCGTCGTATCCAGAGCCGACCTTCGATCAGTGCAAAGTCAACATAGATCTCTTTATCCGCATCACATGAGGTTTCGATTGTTTCTGCGGTTCCTTCGATTGTGCGAATTTGAACCGTGATTGAACGATCCTTGACGACCAGTTCGGTGATCGCGGTTTGTCTCACCGCTTGGTTGTATTGCGCTGCGAGCGATTCGTAGTTTGTGGAGAGATCGCGGAGCCGGGATTGATAGACTTCGTTGGCAGCATCAGCTTTAGCGAACCGCATCCCGACGACAGAGACTAAACCGACAGCAGCAATGATTGCAAATCCGGTAATCGAGCCTTGGATCATGGCGAGTTTAGACATGATCTCTATATCGTCAATATGGTGAGGATTCGGTCAGAATCGAGTATTAGTCGATGTATTTGCGTACACAAAGCGTGTCGTTCTGACCCCCGAACCCGAATGAGTTTGACAGGCAGACATCGACGCCGCCGCTTTGGTTCATATCGCGGGGTTCGTTGGGGACATGGTCAAGCCCGCACTTGGGATCAAGATCATTGAGATTTGCAGTGGGTGGAAGTATCCCCGTTTGAATCGCTTGGATACAGGTGATCAGTTCGACCGCGCCCGCAGCTTGGATCAGATGTCCCATCATGGACTTAATTGATGAGAACGGGACTTTGGGTGCAAGCTCTCCAAAGACAGTCCGAACACCGTTTGATTCTGTCTTATCGTTTTCTTGGGTTCCTGTGCCATGGGCAGAGATGTAGTGCACGAGTGGTCGGCCTTGCTCATCGGTTGCCGCGGGATCAATCCCTGCTTGTTGCAGTGCGCCCGACATGGCGCCTGCGCCACCTTTGCCGTCGGGATGGATGTCAGTGATGCGGTACGCGTCGGCGGTCGATCCAAACCCCGCAACTTCTGCGAGGATGTTGGCGCCGCGTGCTTTGGCAGAATCAAGAGATTCCAGGATGATGATCCCGGCGCCTTCACCCATGACAAATCCGTCGCGTGTGTTATCAAACGGACGAGATGCAGTCTTTGGATCGTCCCGCCGTGTGGACATCGCGGTCAATCGCATAAAACCAGTCATCCCGAGCGGATGGATCATCGAGTGACAACCACCCGCGATCATCGCATCGGCGTCCCCTCTGCGGATGATCTCGAATGCTTCACCGATTGCTTGTGTGGATGCGGCGCACGCGGTCATGCAGTTGAGTGTTGGTCCCATTGTCCCAAACTGAGCAGCGATATGGGTTGAGCTGAGCTGGGGTTCCTGTTCGACCTCTGCTTCGGGGCGCATGCCTTCGTATGCTTTGTTTGCCCATTTCGTCGGATCGAGTTTTCGAGATTCATGATTCCACCCGCTGATGTTCGCAGCCATATAAGGCGGATAATCAAGCACGCCTTCCCCCGCGCCCAGATAAATTCCGGTGCGTTTGAGGTTGGGTGGGGATGAATCAAATCCTGCCATCTTCCAAGCAGAGTTCGTCGCAGCGAGTGCAAACTGTGTGGATATCCCTGCGTGACGATGATTGTCTGCTTGATCTCCGAGGTGATCATGCAGATTGAAATCACTCACTTCTGCTGCAAAGTTTGTTGAACAGGTCGATGCATCGAATCGAGTGACTGGTCCGATCGCGATCTCAGTGTTGAGTAGTTTTTGCCATGTGGAATCGATGTCGGTCCCTAAAGGCGTGACCCACCCGATGCCGGTAATAACGACACGCTTTGAAGATTGGCGATCGGCTGCCATGTATTGTGTACCTCAGGGGTAAGTCTGTTTAGTCTTCGGAAGATTCGACGAGTTCCGCGTTGTCATCTTCATATTCGACATGCTCGTCGTCATTGCGGAGTGCGTCTGGATTGAGCACACGGACGAGTCCGTCTTTGAGACGGCGCTGTCCGAAGTTGATGATGAGTCCGAGTTCGAGATCTGCAGCACGGAGGGTCGCGCGGAGTTCGTTGCGTTCTTTGCCTCCAACTTCGTAACTCTCGGCCATGATTTTGACTAAGAATCGATCGCCTGCGTAGAGATCTGCGACCACGGAGCCGATGACTTCGCCGTCGAACTCAACTTCGTAGGATTTGTTTTCTTCGAACGGGACTTCTTCGTGCTTGAGTTCGTAGAGGAGTGCTGCCCGGTAGATTTCAAGGGGGTATCCAGGGCCAAGTTCCTTGTGGGTCTCGATGGCGCACCCGATCACTTTTCTGCTGATCTCGGTCAATGCTGGATCAAGGTCCGAAAGCGGGGTTGAGCGTCGGCCTCGGTTGTTATTGTTGTTCTGCAAGAGTATCTCCAAAAGATAAGATCATGATCAATATTTAAGATGAAAAATATTCGGAACTGTATTCAGACTATGTCGGATTCTCTGGCTGTTGTAGGGTTCAGTCGAGAATTGAATCATATTTTTTTAAGACGATCGCGCCTGTTTGTCCGCCCAAGGAACCGGTACAGACAAGTACACGATCGATTACCTTTGGTAGAGTGAATGGAGTTTCTCGTTGTATGTAACTGTTACTTTGCGGTGGTAGTGTTTGTTCTTGCAGGCACTTTGCAGCCGACGCGATCATGAGTCCGCCGTGCGCTGCCATGGTATTGCCGACTTGATTGGCAAGTGTCAAGCATGGAGTGTTCTCAAGTTGCTCCCCGAAGACTGCTTTGAGAGCACCGAGTTCCATTGCGTCGAGATGTTGGACTCCCAGACCCAGCGGGAAGATGACATCAATATCCTCAGGTTTCACTCCTGCATCAGCAAGTGCGGATTCGATCGCGGCTTCGAGCCCGCGATCAACAGGGTTTGTGTCTGGTTCGTCAAAGACACCCGGAAAAACCGGAGGCGGGGTTTGGGCTGCACCGAACCCTTCGATGACCGCATAGATTGATGCGTTCCGTTTATTGGCATGTTGTTCATCTTCGATCACGATCATGCCGCCGGCTTCGCCGATGATTCCACCGAGGGACTCTGATGAGTAGGGGATCGAGATCGTCGATCCATCGGTGTGCTCGCTGGTGTCTGCGAGTCGTCCTGAATAATCCCAACGGAGAAGTCCCAGTGGGTTGAGACGAGATTCAGCGCCACCGGTGAAACAGATATCCGCGGACCCGCGTTCGATGACGCGGGTGGATTCGCCTATAGAAAGGATGGCGCTTGCTTCAGCGCCCATGATTGTGTTGGATGGTCCTTCGAGCCCGTGGATAATGGTCACATGACATGCGAGCATGTTGGGAAGGTATTTGAGCAACCAGAGCGGTGGCAGGTTGTTCATGCCTGATTCGCCGGCGCCTTCGGTTCCCCATTTTTCCATTGAGAACTCGCCGGTGTCACCTTCTGCAGTGACAACTGCTCGTGCGAGTTCTTCGGTGTCCGCAGCGATGAGCCCTGCGCCGATCTGGCATCCAGTTCGTGCAGCAACAATTGTGAATCGTTCCGAATCTTCGTTCTCAGATCCTCGGGTGTTGAGTCCCGCGTCGTCTGCGGCGAGCTTTGCAGAGATGACCGCGAGCTCGGTGTCGCGGGCCATGATCTTAGTTGCTTTGCGATATGATTTGGGTACGAAGTCACGGACCTTGATCTCGGATACTTCGCCAGCAAGCTTTGGGCGAAACCCTGACGCGTCAAATGATTCAATCGGAGTTAAGGCGGATTTACCCGCGAGTACCGACTCCCAGAACGCTTCAACTCCGACACCGGTCGCGCAGACAGGACCTAGACCAGTAATGACTACACGAGAGCGCATGATGATATGGTACACCTTGGTTGGGTAAGGGTTCAGTATGAGATTCAGAAAATCTGTAAGTGGCTATCAATGCTTGGAGGAATCATGAGTCTTTCTTTCGGCGAACACCATTCATGAGTGTCTGGAAGGTGCCTAGCGCCTGAGGGGAGTCTGGTAGGAAATCGGCATTGTCCTCATTTATCAGGTGTGTGTAGGACCCGTCGGGGTTCAAGAGCCAAGCGTTTTGATGATCGTTGAGCATGGTTTCGAGAATATTCCAGATTCGTTTTCTCGCGTCGGGGTCAAGGATTGGGCATGCAGCTTCGACTCTGCTTGAGAGGTTACGGTACATCCAATCTGCCGAACTCATGTAGTACTGGAACTCTTCCGGGTTGTCTGAACCGTTCGCGAACGCGTAAATGCGTGAGTGTTCCAGGAATCGTCCGATGACGGATCGAACAGTGATGTTTTCACTGAATCCTTCCATTCCTGCGCGAAGACAACAGAATCCACGGACGAAGAGATCGATTTTGACACCTGCGTTGGATGCTTTATAAAGCACTTCGGTGATCTCTCGATCTTCCATCGCATTCATTTTCGCATAGATATGACTTGGTCTGCCTGCTTTGGCATTGGCGATCTCGTTGTGAATTCGATCAAGGAAGAAGTTCCGCATATGGTCCGGCGCCACAATCAATCGGTTATAGCTTTGTCCGGCGCTCAGTCCTGTGATCATGTTGAAGAGCTTTACGACATCGCTGGTGATCTGCGGGTCCGCGGTAAGCAATCCCAGGTCTGTATAGCGCTGGGCGGTTTTGGGGTGGTAGTTCCCAGTCCCCACATGGGCGTAGGTGCGGAGTCCCCATTTGTCGCCCATTTTTTCTCTCCGGACAACAAGCGAGCATTTGGAGTGTGTTTTGAGTCCGAGCACGCCGTAGGCAACATGGACACCTGCGGCTTCGAGTTGGCGAGCAAAGGTCACATTCTTTTCTTCATCGAACCGGGCGCGGAGTTCAACGAGACAAGCAACCTGCTTGCCGTCCTCTGCTGCTTTGATCAATGAATCAACAAAGGGGGAGTCTCTGCTTGTTCGGTAGAGTGAGAGTTTGATCGCAAGCACATTGGGATCGTTTGCAGCCGCGGATATAAACCGCTCAACAGAATCAGTGAACGATTCATACGGGTGATGGACCAAGATATCGTGCTGGCGAATTGTCGAGAAGATGTCTCCCTCTGTATCAGCGAGTACCGGTGGGCGGGCGGGTTTCCAGTGAGAATATTTAAGGTCAGGTCGATCGATCGCAGCGATTTCGTTGAGATTGATGCACGCCATCGGGCCGGTACGGGCGAAGTGGTCTTCAGTATTGAGGTTGAGCTCGTCTAATAGAAATGCCAAGATTGTGGGTGACGGATTGAGCGGGGTTTGGATTCGGACCGCGTTGGCAAAGCGGCGCATGCGGAGTTCTTCTTCGACATGCTCGAGCAGATCTTCTACATCTTCATCATCGAGTTCGACTGCAGCATTGCGTGTAAGTCGGAAAGGAAGGATCTCGGTAATATCCATCCCCGGGAAGAGATCGTCGAGGTTGTTAATCACAATATCGATCAATCTGACATACTGTGCGGGAGAATCTGTGTTTGGGGTAGAATTACCTAACGAAGGGTTGAGCAAGGTGTCGATGCGGATGTAATGAGGAAGTACGTCTGGAATTTTTAGTCGCGCAAAGCGGGGGTCTTGTGGTTTGGATTTATCCTTTGGTACAACAGATAATCCAAGGTTCGTAGACAGGTTGGAGATAAATGGAAATCGGTGGCCAGGGTCAACTGCCAGCGGGGTCAGGATCGGAAATACCTCGGCGTTGAACCATTGGGTCGCTGCAACACGGGAGGATTCTGAGAGTGCTTCATACGGGAGGAGCTCAATCCCTTGGGCAGCGAGCTGAGGGATAAGTTGCTCTTTGAGGCATTCTGCAAGGGATTCCTCCATGCCTCGGATGATTTCGTGACATGTATGAAGGGTTTGTAGAGGGGGGAGTTCGTCAGGACGATTGGGTGAATCAGGTATGTGTTGAAGATGTCGCGAGATGAGTAACCCGATGCGTTTCATGAAGAACTCATCAAGGTTTGATGAGAAAATTGCAAGGAACTTGATCCGCTCAAGCAGCGGGGTAGATTCGAGCTTTGCTTGGGCTAACACCCGACGATTAAACTCAAGCCAAGAAAGATCTCTGTTGATAAATCGGCCGACAAGCTGATGTTGGGATTGGTTCAGAGAGTCAGTCTTTGATTGTCTTTGATTCATTGGCATAGTGATTGGAGGTGAATGGGTCGCGGTATGTGTTGTGAACGGGAAAGAAATGGGATACACTGGTGCTACGGAAATTTACCCATTTCGGGGGCTATAAAAACCTTGAGCACCAATAGTAAGGCATTTCAGATGCAGGCATACCAAAATCAAGATAAGAAGATGTTAGTTCGGTTTATTCGGGTCGGATTTGTAACGCTGATGCTCATTGTGATGCTCCTCTATGTGTGGAGTATCACGCAGGATTCGAGTGGGCCTGAGGTTGAGTTCGCGACCAAATGGTGGGTTCCTGTCATCACAGCACTGATCTTCGCAGGCATGTTTTTGGCGGTGGATTTACTCACGCCTCGCAAGAAGATATCAATGATCTCAGGAGTGGTCTTCGGATTGCTCGCAGGATTGATGGCTGCGTGGGTGTTTTCCGCGGTCATCGACCTGGTTCTGCAATCATGGGATTACGAACTGACCGGATTTGTATCAGCGGTGAAGGTGCTGATGGGGGTTTCGTTTGCGTTCCTTGGAATTACCATGGTTGTGCAGACGCAAGATGAGTTTCGCTTGGTGATTCCGTATGTTGAGTTTGCCAAGCAGATGCGTGGTCCGATGCCTTTGGTGCTCGATACCTCAGCGCTGATTGATGCTCGGATTGCGGATATCGCGGTTTCAGGGTTGATTCAGCAGACCATTGTGATTCCTGAGTTTGTCATCGAAGAACTTCAGACTTTATCAGATTCAAATGATCGAATGAAGCGGAACAAAGGCCGACGGGGATTGGACATCGTGACCAAGCTTCAACGGATGAACTCGGTTGATGTGATGATTGACAACTCGCCGACACAGAAGAAGGCGGTTGATCTGGCGCTCGTGGAGTTGTGCTCGCGGATGCCTGGGATGATGGTCACGCTTGATGTTGGGCTTGCCCGTGTTGCGATGATCCAGAAGATCCCGGTTTTGAACCTCAACGACTTATCCAACGCGCTCAAGCCCGTCGTGATTCCTGGGAAGATGATCCATGTTGAGTTGATCAAACCCGGTGAGCAGCACGGACAAGCAGTCGGATACCTCTCCGACGGCACGATGGTTGTTGCGGAGGATGGATATCCTTATATTGGTGAGACACGCGATCTGGTGATTACCAGTTCGATGCAGACCGCTGCGGGTCGTTTGTTGTTCGCTCGGGTTGATATGGCCGAGATGAACGAGCAAGAGCGTGAGCATGCGATGGAGCAATCCCAGAATCATCACCATAACAAGCATGCTCAGAATGATCAGTATGATGATCACGATTCAGAATCGCATGGGGATGTGAAGCCGGCGACGATCTCGGGTCCAAAGGTTGTTGAGCGGGCGGACGGTTCGGGATTTAAAGGGACCCCGCGGAATCCTCGGCGATAGCATTGCGGGGAACCTTCAACTTGTTTCCGATGAACGAGATATCTCTAGGCTAGTATAAATGCGCAGCGTTGCATCAGTGTTTGATGTTGCTGATGGATGCTGAGAATCTCGAATCGGGGAACCGCTGAACATGGATAGTATCGAATCGAAAGTCGCAACACCCGCCGGTTTTGGTGGGTTTTGTCGTAAAGGGTTTATGGGCAGCGGGATCAAGACGGAAGTGCTTTCTGGGCTCACAGTCGCGCTGGCGCTTGTGCCTGAAGCGGTTGCGTTTGCGATCATCGCAGGTGTGAATCCGCTTGTCGGGTTGTATGCGGCGTTTATGGTCGGGTTGCTTGCATCGCTCTTCGGTGGTCGACCCGGGATGATCTCGGGCGCTACAGGTGCGATGGCGGTGGTGATGGTGCATCTCGTCTCAGAACATGGAGTGAACTATCTCTTCGCCGCGGTGGTGCTTACCGGATTGATTCAGATTATGGTCGGGGTGATGCATCTGGGTAAGTTCATCCGGATTGTGCCTCACCCAGTGATGCTCGGGTTTGTCAACGGGCTCGCGATCGTGATCTTCTTGGCGCAGATGTCGCAGTTCAAGGTTGATGACGGACAGGGCAATATGGTCTGGATGAGCGGCGCGCCGATGTTGATCTTCATCGGGTTCATCGCGTTGACCATGGTGATTATGTACGGCCTCCCAAAGCTGACCAAGGCATTCCCATCAGCGCTCGCGGGGATTCTTGTCGTTTCAGTACTGGTCATCGGATTGAATATTGACACCAAGACTGTTGGTGATATCGCATCGATCAAGGGCGGGTTCCCGCCATTCCGTCCGATCGCGGTGCCCTTTACTCTTGAGACATTGCAGATTATCCTTCCCTACGCATTTATCTTGGCAGCGGTCGGTTTGATCGAATCGTTGTTGACGCTCACACTGATTGATGAGATGACCGATACGCGTGGGCGCGGCAATCGTGAATGTGTCGGGCAAGGGATCGCCAACTCCGTCACCGGTTTATTCGGAGGTATGGGCGGGTGTGCGATGATCGGGCAGAGCATGATCAATATCAACTCTGGTGGGCGCGGACGGTTGTCTGGTTTGTCCGCAGCGTTGTTCTTACTCGCGTTTATCCTCTTCGCGTCCGGGTTGATCGAGATGATCCCGATGGCAGCGCTCGTCGGTGTGATGTTCATGGTGGTGATCGCGACCTTTGAATGGTCGAGCTTGCGGATACTCAAGAAGATCCCACTCAAGGATGCGTTTGTGCTGATTCTGGTTTCGGCGGTTACGGTGCTCACGGACCTTGCGATCGCGGTGATTGTGGGTGTGATCGTTTCTGTGTTCATCTTCGCGTGGGAGCACGCACGGCATGTGCATGTGGTCAAGCGGGACGATCCAGATGGATCGCGCGTGTATGAGTTGAACGGGCCTTTGTTCTTTGGGTGTATCAATGAGTTCAAGAACTTCTTTGATCCTGCGAACGATCCTGATGATGTGGTGATCGAGTTCCGCAACTCGCGTGTGGTGGATCATTCTGCGATTGAGGCGATTGATAACTTGGCTGAGAAATACCGCAAGGCCGGCAAGACCCTGCACCTTCGTCATCTGAGCGAGGACTGTCGAATACTCTTGCACAAAGCGGGGGATATGGTCGAGGTCAATGTGCTTGAAGATCCGCATTATCATGTGGCGGATGATGAGTTGGGTTAAGCGAAGACAAGCGAAGTTCATATTGGCTAGGTGCCATGCAAACGCCTTAGTAAGCTGTCAGTAACCGAGCAAGATCAGACTGAAAGGGATATGCAATCGACCATGCGCGTAAAGGGCATCCGCTATACCGCAGGCATTGTGATAATCGCGAGATATGGTGAGTTTACCCGAACTCTTATACTTGTATGTGTTTGGGAGTGCGACAATGAGAGTCTCTACTCTCACCATGACCATGGCTTGAACTAGGTCCCGGTAAAACGCATTTCCCATCAAAGCTCGGCCAGCTTCAATTTCAAGACCGCATGCGTACTCATTGTGATAAGCATCAACTTGATAGTTCAACGATGGGAGGCCGTTTTCTCCAAACAAGACAGGGCGGTCGATGGTACCCAGTGAAGTTTTGTCAGATTCTACGGTAAAACCAATTCTTTCAAGACCAGGACGAACCAAACTTGTAACAGCATCAGATTTTAGTCCTTTTTCTAGCTGTTTTGTTGAGATAGCATCTTCAACATTACAAAAGGCCTCAGCTACTTCTGCAGCCACAGGATGAGGTGTGCTGGTTCTAGGAAATGTTGAATATCGAATATCGCTCATAGTTTCTTCAATGCCTCGACGAGTTGGTTGACATGTGCCTCAGTGTGTGCTGCGGACATTTGGATGCGGAGTCTTGCTTCGCCTTCGGGGACGACGGGGTAGCCGAAGCCGATGACGAAGATTCCGTGTTCGAGGAGTTGTTTGGACATCGCGATTGCTTTTTCGGTTGGGCCGACGATGATGGGGCAGATCGCGGTGGGGGATTCGAGGACATCGAACTCGGTCTTGGTCTTGATCTGCTCGCGGCAGTACTTGGTGATGTCTTTGAGTTTCTGCACACGATCGGGTTCATCCATCATGATTTGGATCGCTTTGTTGGCGCTTGCTGCGACGGTGACGGGGAGTGCGTTACTAAAGAGTGTTGGTCGGCCGCGTTGGATGATCAGGTCGATGAGGTCTTGGGATGCAGCGATGAAACCACCGGCGCCACCTCCGAGTCCTTTACCGAGGGTGCCGGTAAAGATATCGACGGTGCCGAGGGATGCGTCGAATCCTGGAGCACCGGGGCACATGTTGTAGTGTTCGTGGGTTCCTCGTCCGGTTTTACCGAGTACGCCGTGAGCGTGGGAGTCATCGACGACGAGGAGTGCGCCGTACTCATCGCAGAGTTTGCGGAGCGCGGGAAGATCAGCGATATCGCCTTCCATCGAGAATATGCCGTCGGTGATGAGCCACATCTGTCCCGTGACTTCGGGGTTGTTCTTTGCTTTTTCGAGGACTTCTTTGACGGAGTTCATATCCGAGTGTTTGTAGATGCCTTTCTTGACGCCCTTTTTGATGACAGGGGTGAGGCGCATGGAGTCGATGATGCATGCGTGGTTGAGTTCGTCGGAGATGATGATGTCGCCAGATTCACAGACGGTCGGGAAGAGTGCTTCAGTTGCGTTCCAGCAAGAGACAAAGGTATAGCTTGTCTCGGTGCCCATGTAGGTTGCGATGGTTTTTTCGAGGGTGAGGTGCGGCGCGAAGGTGCCGCAGATGAACCGAACGGATGCGGTGCCCGCGCCGTAGGTGCGGAGTGCTTCGATCCCGGCTTCGACGACATCAGGGTGGTTGGCGAGTCCGAGGTAGTTGTTCGAGCACATACAGATGCGTTCGTGTCGTGATCCATCGGGATCAATCATGGTGACAATCGCGTCCATCGGTGAATCGAGCGTTTGAAGGATCTTCATCTGTCCAGCATCCGCGAGGGTTTTGAGGGTTTCTTTGGTGCGGATCGCGAACGGGGATGTAATAGCAGCGGTCATACGGGAACTCCTTTGGGTATTGTGCGTGATTGTATATGTCAGTTCAGGCGGGATCGTCTTGGGGTGCCAACAATGATGGAGTGAATAAGCATCAACGCAAAAAACTTGAAGTGATCCTTGAATCATTGTCCAAGGATGATCGGGATCGGCTTTATACCGAAGCCCGGAAGCAGCGGTCTGATGCACAAAAACGCAGAGGGAACAAGGCCCGCGAGACGGATGACGGGGAGCGCCTTAATCGAGGCAAGCGCCGGGCGGACCCGTTGATCGATTGGGTACTCCGATTGGTGGACCGGGACTTTGCACACAAGAAAGCGGAGAAGGACGCGGATGCCAAACCGATGGTTGAAGGGTTGGTTGTTGGTCTTACACGCCGTCGGGCAACGGTTCTACCAAAGGGGTCCGACGGAGCAGATTTGTCGAAACATATTTTGTGCCGCTTGAGCGCTGAACTTGCAGGGCGTCAGCAAGACGGGATCGCGGTTGGTGATCGTGTGTTGATTGGTGAGCTTGAAGTCGCAGCGGATTCGGTTGAGCATGAGGTGCTCAGTGTGTTGCCGAGAGATACAAAGTTGGCGCGTCCTGATTCGCACGAGACGCACAAAGAGCGTGTGGTCGCCGCGAATGTCGATGTGGTGGTGATTGTGGTTTCGGTGGTATCTCCACCGTTGCATCCACGATTGATTGATCGGTATCTTGTTGCGATTGAATGGGGCGATTGCAAACCCATGATCGCGGTGAACAAGGCTGATCTTATGCCAGCTGACGAACTTGAAGAAGCATTGAAGGTACTTGAGCCTTATAAGCAAGCGGGGATCCCCGTTGCGGTCTGCGCAGCGGTGCCTGGTGATGATTCAAGCGTGCGTGTTGATGGTTTGCGCAAGTTGCTTGCGGGGAAAACTTGTGCGTTTGTTGGGCATTCTGGGGTGGGGAAGAGTTCGCTTGCCAATGCGCTTGATAGTTCGCTGGGGATTGCGACCAAGACTGTGCGAGAGACGGATAATCGGGGTCGTCACACAACGACCGCGAGCGCGATGCACTTTATTGAGCCGGGGATCAAGGTGATTGATACGCCTGGAGTTCGGTTCTTCGGGCTCGCGGAGATGTCACCCGATGAGTTGCGATGGTTGTTCCCAGAGTTTGAGAAGCATGTTCATTCGTGCAAGTTTAATGATTGTGCGCACGATCATGAACCAGAGTGTGCGGTCAAAGCAGCGGTTGAATCGGGAGAGGTTTCCGAAGCGCGATACGAAACCTACTTACGATTGCTCGAAGAGTTACGACTAGGTGGGAAACCCAAGGATGTCGCTGAGCGGATTCGCCCGACGAACTTTGAAGATGTTGAGGGTGAGCAAGGCTGAACCAGGTATAGAAAAACCACGGATGCAGACCTTTAGGGTAAGGCGGTGCATCCGTGGTCCGTGTGGTGATTGTGTACGCGTCGCTTTGGGTGCGTCGCTTTGAGTGCTTGGTTGAGTGATTACGGCGTCATTGCCATCCGGAAGTCTGTGATGAACGCGGAGATGTCGAAAAAGTTCACTTTATAATCGCCGTTGTGATCCGCTGCGAGGCTGTCCTTTTTGACAAGTCCTACAAACGAGATGATGTCGTTGATATTGACCATCTGATCATCGGTATAGTCCGCGGGGTGTGATGGCGCTTTGATCGTGAGGATCTGGTTCGCATCGACATCGGTATAAGTCGAGAATGAACCATCTGACCATTTCACACGGAGAGTCTCGATGATTGATGCGTCGGCGAGTCCGGTGTGTGTTTCAATGGGTGATGCAGAGCAATGGTTTGATCCACAGTGTATTGGTAGGGTTTGAACAGTTGTTCCACCTTTATGATGCGTGACAACCTCGATCATGGTCCCGATCCCATTGGGCGCGAGGGTGTCTCGAAGTGAAGTATCTGCTTTGATTCGGATCCAGTTCTGGTGAGGAGGGGTTGTGGTTGTGACGGTTTCGTTGCGGTAGAGTTTGAGGCCGCCGTTGTATTCAAAGATTGCGACATCGAGATCACCATCGTTTTCGATGTCGATCCGTACCATACCTCGTCCTTGTCCGGTGTGGATGAATCCTGATTCAGTTGCGACTTCGTTGTAATCGGTGCCATTGATGTTTTCGAAGATGACAGATGGATTGCCTGCAAACTCACCAATGTATCCATTGGTTTCCGCGATATCTCGATCTGCGTCATGGTCAAAGTCTGCGAGGAGGACTCCCCATCCCCAGTACCCGGCGTAGGTTCCGTTTGCGCGAGCGGTATTATCGTATGACTGATCTTGGTTTTGGATCAGGAGTACATTTCCTGGTCCCTGGGTGGTTGGATAGGTGATGTTGGATATGTACATATCCATGAGCCCGTCGTTGTTCATGTCTCCGACATCTACACCCATGCCATTGGTGATTTCGATCCCTCGTGCTTGGGATGTCGCGTCAGTGAATGTCCCGTCTTGATTGTTGATGAAGTACTTACTTGTGCTTGAGTCTGCGATGAGGATCAGGTCTGGATAGAGATCGTTATTCATGTCAACGAGGTGTGGAAGGAATCCTCGGATACCGAGTTGTGCGATCCCAGTTTCCTCGGTTGCATCGGTGAAGGTGTAGTTTCCGTCTTCGTTCGGGCCGTTGTTTTTGAACACGCGGTTGCAGATTCGGAGTTCGTTGTATCCGCACACGAAGAGATCGAGATCGCCATCGAGATCGTAGTCTCCCCATGCGGAACCAAGACCATCCTTATTGTTTTCAAAGAGTCGATTCACTCCTGCTTGCACTGCGACATCGGTGAATGAGAACTGTCCGTTTTCGTCTGGGCCGTTGTTTTTATAGAGCTTGAGTTTTCCTGCTGCAGCACTGCTTGTTCCCGGTCCGTAGGAGGTCACGAAAATATCGAGATATCCGTCGTTGTTGAAGTCTGCTGCTGAGGCGCCCACGGCGTGTTGGATCAGATCAACTCCCCAACTCTGTGCGTGGTTTGTGAATGTGCCGTCTTGGTTGTTGATGTAGAGGTAGTCTGCGAGTCCTCCTCCAGTGAGCATGAAGAGGTCGTGATACCCATCGTTGTTGAAATCACCTGCGACGCCTCCCCCGGACATGATGTTGTATCGTCCTCCTGGCGCGTTGGATCGTAGAGCGCCTTCAAGTCCAGCTTGGGTGGTGTGGTTTGTGAATGCGATGCTTGTCTGCGCGTCCGCTGTTGATGGGTGCGATGCGATGAGCAGCGTGATGGCAGTGGATACAGCCATCAGCGATGAGGACATCCGCGAATATGAGCGATTGGAAGCGTACATGTTGTTGATCCCACACGAACAACACAATACCGAGAGATGCTGCAATGTAGGTGCGTGTAAATGCAACCCCTTGCAGGCGGTATCGAGTATCAAAACATTCGCGCTCAAACCACACGAGTTGTTGAGCGGCCTGATGGTTCAGGCAACAATGTGGGTGGTTTGAATAGAGATCGACAACTCAGTGTTTGTTCCCATAAACAGAGAATTTAGGCGCGTGCCGATGTTCTCTGTGCAACCTAGACTCTGATGTGCGAGATTGGATCACGCACTGTCAGGTTGATGGGATTGTGACGCAGTGAGCATTGAACGATGAAACCCCTATCGCCGTTCGAGACTTCGTTTTTCAAAATGAGTATTCGAAAAACGGTTGTTTACGAGAAACAACGCTGCATACCAAACCAAAGTTGTTCTCTCAAAAACCCCCACGGCGTTCGAGAAACAGAACATATCGTTTGTACCAGAATCCGCAGAGGGTTGCAAGTAGCAAGTTTGAAATTATTTGTATATACGGAGCTTGATCATGGAATCAGAGAATGAGCGGATAACTCCCCCTGCGATGAAGGGGTATGAGAAAGACCAGTTTGAGGGCGCACTCAACCAGTTTTCTCGTTGGGCGATGCGATACATGGATTCTCTTGATGAGCGTCCTGTCTCGGAATCTGTTGAGCCTGGACAGATTCAGGAAATGCTCGCTGAGAGCCCCCCAGAGAAGGGGATGAACAGCAAACAGTGGGCGGAGGTCATTTCTGATATAGAAACGATTGTGGAACCTGGATTGGTGCATTGGCAATCGCCTCGGTTCTTTGCGTATTTTCCGTGCAGCGCTTCGATGCCTGGGATCATGGGGGACTTTGTGTCGTCGGTACTCAATGTGAACGGGATGCTTTGGTCGACTTCGCCTGCGGTGACTGAGATCGAGATGCGGATGCTCGATTGGTGTGCGCAGATGTTCGGTCTCCCTGATGCATTTCGGTTTGATGCAGCGGGATCTCTCGGTGGTGGATGTATTCAGGGGACTGCGAGTGAATCGGTGTTGTCGGTTATCGCTGCAGCACGCAAGCGGAAGGTGAACATCGGGCGAGATCGTTCAATGATGACGGTGTACACATCCACGCAGGCGCACTCTTCGATTGTGAAAGCGGCGATGATTGCGGGGTTGGCCGATGGTCCTGAAGATCGATCGCGGGTTCGGTTGATTCCGACAACTCCTGATTTGGGAATGGACGCAAAGGCGCTGCTTGAGATGATCAAGGCGGATATTGCAGCTGGGCTCACGCCTTGCGTTGTGTCGACAACCCAGGGGACGACATCGACCGGGGCGATGGATCCGCTCAAAGAGATCGGCGAGTTGCTCAACGAGTTGCCAGATGAAGATCGGCCTTGGTTGCATGTCGATGCAGCATGGGCAGGGGCTGCAGCGGTGTGTCCTGAACATCAAGGATTGCTCGATGGGGCGGAGTATGCGGACTCGGTTTGTATTAATCCGCACAAATGGTTACTTACCAACTTCGATTGTGATTTGTTTTGGGTTCGGGATCGTGAAGTGCTTGTTGATTCGATGAGTATCACTCCGGTTTATCTCCGCAACGAGCAGAGCGAGTCGGGGAAGGTTGTCGATTTCCGTGATTGGCATGTGCCTTTGGGAAGAAGATTTCGAGCGCTCAAGCTTTGGTTCGTGATCCGTCACTTTGGGGTCGATGGATTGCGCGAGCATATTCGGTATCAGATTGATCTTGCCAAGCGCTTTGAGCAGTTTGTTGTTGGGGAGAATAGACTAGAGTTGTCTGTGTCTCGATCCTTGGCATTGGTCTGTTTTCGTGTCATTGGGGAAGGTGATCGACGGACGAAAACACTGATCGAGCGGATCAATGATCGAAGACGCGTGATGATTTCCCATACCTCGGTCCCGGTTCAGGATGGAATCGGTGGTGTGGAGGATCGATGGTTAGCGCGGGTTGCGGTTGGTGCAAGCAGCGTTCGGGTTGAGGATATTGACGAGTTGATCAAAGAGATCGTCGCGGTACTGGATATGGATGGTGAAGAGGTGGTACAGTGATCACTATGAAGAACCATCGAATTCAAAGCGCAGGCATGATGTGCATCGGAGTCGCATTGTGCAGCATGCTCGGATGTCAAACCACAACGCAGAGGCAGGACGCGGGGACGGATTCCCTTGTAAATTCTGAGCAAGACGGAACTGAGCTCGGTTCATTTGCGGTTGAGGGCGTGTCGTATGTCGATGTGTTTGAGCATGCGCGTGAGGTGCTGGCTTCATATCGGTTTGGGGTGAACCGTGTGGATGGTGCGCGTGGGGTGTTGACGACATTTCCCAAGCGGACAGTGGGGATCGCGTCGCCTTGGGATCAGGAGCAGGTGACAATCGGGCAGGAATGGGAAGACTTTGCCAATCAGCAGGAACGGGTCATACGCATCGAGTTCGATCAGGGTGATACTACGGATATTGATGGTGATGGCATGGTTCGTGGGCGCGTCGAAGTGATCGTGAGCAGGGTGCATCGGCCGCATTGGCGGATTGAAGCAGAGAGTGTTCGTCTATCAACCCATGCGCGATCTCGCGATGAGCTCGGCCGAGTCGAATCGGGTGAGTTCAGAGAAGTTATTGGGCGCGATGATGCGTTTGCTCGAAAGATTGCTCAAGCGATCGAGAACCATCGCGAATAGTTTGTGATGAACTATTCTGTCAGAATATCTACTTACCAACTTCGATTGGTTATCTCATTGGTTTTGCTTGAGGTGGAAAGACCTGTTTTTTGTTTTCCGGTTTGAGTTCGGGCAGTGGTGGATGCTCAACAAGGATCATCGGATTTGGTGCGGGCGTGGAGAGTGATGCTTGGGTCGTTGAATGTCCGAGTGCTTTGGCGATGAGCTGGCCTCGGGATGTTGCATCGAGTTTTTTGTGCAGGTTTTTGACATGGTCGTGGACAGTGTGGGTGCTTCGGTTGAGGATATCTGCGATCACGCGAACCGAGTTACCCAAGATAAGTTGATCGAGGATGACTTTCTCACGGTCAGTGAGCCATGCTTTGGGGTTGGTAACCTGGGCAAGTGCGGTGTGTGCTTTCATCGAGAGTATGGGCACTACATGGGCCATGTCTGTGATCAGATCATCGCCGATTTTTGATGGATCTGGTTGTTGAAGCGTAGGGCCTGTCGTGAGGGCACACACAAGTACAAAGCCTGGATGGTCATGGGTGATGGGAATGATTGATATGCAGGGGGCTTGATACCCTTGACTGGCCAAAATGCGTCCGATTGGTGTGCTTTGCCAGTTGGATTGGAGTGTCGTTAAAGCGGCAACGAGTCCTCTTTGGCATGAGTTGACTGGGAGAGTAAGTCCGAGAGTAGTGAGGCGCTCGAGTTTGTCGAGCAGATAGAGCGTGTTGGCAGACGGTTCAGATGAGTTGTCTGTATTGGTTTTGGACACTCCTGCGGAGATCAGGTCAATTTTGGAAGTTGTTTCGTCAAGATGGGCAATGAGTACGCCGGCGGTTATTCCGACGGAGAGCGTGGTGAGTGTGTTTGCTGCCAAGTTTGCCCAATTGTGGGTGGGGACTGCTGGGAGTGAACAAATCTCCACCGCAGTTTGAATCACAGATTTCATATTGTGTCCTATCTATATAATATTCATTTGCTGAATCGGTTGCTCTCAATGCAACCTAGTGTCTCCTTTTGTCCCCTGTCCGTGAATACTGTATCACAGATTCAAAAACTTTGATGCAAAAAAGGGAATTGTGGTCGCATTTTTGGCTTGTTGTTCGCTTTTTATAGGGCTTGTGCTTGGAGTAGGTAGAAGTATCTATTGTTTAGATATAGTAAGTTTCTGTCGACAGTAACAAGTTAAAATATTAGTGTGAACTCCCTGCAAATTGTGATTTGTATAACAGTGAGAGAGATCTCAGGCTCAAAAAATGAGTTCGAATCTGCGGATTGTCTGGTGATTCGGGGAAAATGAGGCATACTCATTGCGTCGCTTGTCTCGGGGATATGGCGATATGGGGATGATTCACCCCGCATTCTCAGCGTTTGTATGCCTATACATCGCCAAAACAGGAGATGCTTTGCCCATGATCTTGAGTGATCATCAATGGGTAAGCGATGATTATGTCCATTCACTTTGGGACATCTGGATTTACTTTCGAGCAAAGCACTTGGCAACCCGAGGTGCTTGCGAAGCTTGAATCGCACCATATCGCGGCTTGGTCCGGCGATACAGGGGTGCGATCAAGGTTTGGCGCGTCCCTTCAGCAGTTTCTTGTTGCACAGGCGGGGACCGAGGTTTGCGTACTTCATGGGCGGAGTATTCTTGATCTCGAAGGGCTTTGTTCTCAACTTGAACGATTGATCCCAGTTGAAAATCTCGCGAGATCTGTTGATGGCGCGAAAGGGCTTGCTGCCATATTGAGGACACGAGGTGGGATGCATACTCGAATCCCAACAAGACAACGCATATTCCTTTGGCACGATGCGGATGTGCTGATTCGGCATAATCCCGAGCTTTTTGGACAGGTCGCAGAAGTAATCGCAGGGGTGTCTGCCGAGCTTGAGTTCGCAAGCGAAGGGGCTTTGATGACTCAAAGGTGTGTGTATATCGGTGGTTCTCGACTCGCGGCAGTGGCGCGTGATCCTGATTCGATGCTCAACTGTTGGGCAGAGGATGGGCCTGGTGTGCCTTTCTGGTCGCTTGTCACGGGTGAGGATTCGCCGACGACATCGCTTTGCTCGATTGATTCCTTGATGAAGTTGTACTGAATGCAGGTTTGGCGCATGATCGTCGTGTGATGAATCGCAAGAAATGACTTATTCACAATTCAGCTTTACTTGACTTCGGATGTTGGCAAGTCTTGGGTGTCACCTTATGCGCATCATTGGTGGAAAATATCGTCGTCGTCAGCTCGCATCGCCTCCCGAGGGGACGATGACTCGTCCGTTCCCTGATATGGTCAAGGAGGCGATGTTCAATCTGCTCCGGGGTCACTTTGAAGGCGAATCGGTGCTTGATTGTTTTAGTGGCACTGGAACGATGGGGCTTGAAGCTGCAAGTCGGGGGGCATCGCGTGTGGTGTGCGTCGAACGCGATCGGCGCGTATGCAAGGCGTTGCAGGCCAATATCGACATGCTCGGGGCAGAAGAAGAGGTCGAGATCGTGATGGGCGATGCGCTCGGACCGGCGACCATTCATCGGTGTCCCAAGCCAGTTCATATTGTGTTCTTTGACCCGCCTTACCCAATGGTTCGGGATGAGGCGGACTGGGTCCGGGTGAAGACACAGTTTACTCGATTGATTTCGATGCTCGACGAAACAGGATATGCGATACTTCGTACGCCTTGGCCAGCGGTGCATCGGGACGAGAACGAAGTGGCGATTGAGGAAGATGAAGCTCCCATAAAGAGTAAAAAGGGAAAGAAGGCGAAGAGTCGTGTCCCCTCAATGATCGAAGAGATTGATGGCGATGAAGCGATTGAGATCGATCTCAATGATCCCAATGCGGACGCAATGATGGAAGCGTTCGAGAAGGACATGGCGCGAGAGGCGAGCAAGCCGACGTATTCATTTACAGATATTGATTTGCAAATGGACGGGGCGCTCGGTCCTGAGACGCATTCGTATGGTCAGATGGCGATTCATTTGTATATGCGTGATCCGGATGCGTAATGGGTGAAGTGTGTACACTTTGGTATGTCTACTGATACACCGAGTGGTACCCAAGGGATTGGGTTTGATCTTCAGCAGTTCCCTTTGACGGATGATCAACGATCAGCGGTGGTGTATGACAGCGGGCCTGTCATTGTGCTTGCGGGTCCTGGCACAGGCAAAACGAGGGTGATCACTGCACGCGTGGCGCACATGATCGCGAATCGGGGGGTGAACCCGGACCAGATCGTTGCGGTCACTTTTACCAATAAAGCAGCGGGTGAGCTTGGGGATCGGTTGAGCAAGCTTGTCGGGGAAACCACTGCAGGGCGAGTGGTATCGTCGACTTTTCATAGTTTGGGTTTGAAGATCATTCGCAGGTTTGGTGATGTGCTCGGGGTGTCGAGTGAACCCATATTGATTGACTCCGCGCAGCGGAAGGGATTGATCCGCGAGATTATCAACGATCACAAGCTCTATCGGTACGCGATGGGCAGCGGGGTTGATAGCGCGATTGACATCGCGACGAAGGTGATGAATGAGCTTCGTAACCAGGGGATGTCGAGCAGGGATGCTCATGGTTGGCTGAGCGAGCAGCGGGAGTTGCTCGGCGGGATGGAACAGGATCAGCGGGATGCGCGATCGACGGAGCTTGATCGCTTTGAGCAGGCGGTGAAGGTGTATGGGCACTTTGAATCTGTGTGTTTGAATCGCGGGTGGATGGTGTTTGATGATTTGATTTTGTTGCCGAGCCGATTGATGCGTGAGCACGCGTCGATTGCGTCGATCTTGCGGTATGACCATAAGCATGTTGTGGTGGATGAGTTCCAAGATGTGAACGGGGCGCAGATCGAGTTTGTGCGTCAGTTGTGTCCGCCTGCATCGAACCCGGATGTGTGTGTGGTGGGGGATGACGATCAGGGGATTTATGGATTCCGAGGTGCGGACGATCGTGCATTTGCTCACTTTGCGGGGATCTATCCTGGGACACCTACCGTGACTTTGAGCACGAACTTTCGGAGTTCAGATTCTATTGTTTCAGCGAGCAATGCGGTGATTGATCGGGCGCAGGTCCGGTTTGATGCGTCGAAGCAGGCGGTATCTCATGCGGGCGAGGTTGAGGGTTCGGGGATTGAGTTGGTCCGGTTGGAGGGGGAGCCTCAGAGTGGTGAAGTGATCGCGGCGATGCTTTTGAAGATGGCGAGCGGACAGGTCAGTGAACAGGTCAGCGATCAGGCGAGTGACCAGTCAGAGGATCAATCAGGAGACAATCAAGGGTTTGACTTTGGGACCTGTGCGGTCATCGCGCGAACCAAGAACGAGCTTGAGATGATTGCGCGGGTGTTGATGCTTGAGGGCATCCCGGTGGATATCCGCGAGCAGATCAGCCCGATGGATGATGAAGGGGTGCGGGATGTGATCGCTTGGGCAAGGTTGCTCGGCGATCCTGGTTCGACGGTGGATATCAAGCGTGTGTTGGTGCGGCCTCCGTATCGGTGTGACGCGATCCGGGTCGGTCGATTGATTGCGAGTTGGAAAGCGAAGCAGTCGCACTGGGCCAATGGTGATGAGGCAGCGAAAGACCCTGGGTTGTTGATGGATTGGTTGGTCGAGCAAGCGGATGAATCCACTTCTGGACGCGTGAATCAGATGCACGGGTTGGCACAGGAACTGGGCGCGGTGGCGAGTGAAGCCCTTGCAGCAACGACGGTCATGGAAATCGTGAAACGCACTGGTGTTGTGCACAGCGAGCTCAGTGATGGACGAGCGCGGGCATCGCGGGTTGCGTCGCTCGTCGCGTTGATCAGCTTTGCAAGATCACGGGCAAACCGATTCGAGTCTCCGGGTGATCTGGGTGCGATGTTGCGGTACTGGGAGGATCTTGATCCGGGTGAGCAATCACTCGGGGAGTTGCCTGAGACCAAGGTTGAACAAAGCGGAGGCGGGCAAGAGGTTGTCCAAGGCGCAGGGGGGAGCAGGGGGGCTGTTGCGATGTTGACAGCGCATGCGTCCAAGGGGCTTGAGTTTGATACGGTGTTTGTTCCTCGGGTGAGCGGCCCGCATGGGTATCCAAAGAGCAGCGGCGGGGATGATGAGGTGTTACCTGATGGGTTGATCGATCGCGCGGGGGATGTGCGTGATGGGAAGTCTCGAAGGATGGATGAAGAACGGCGGGTCTTCTATGTCGCGATCACACGGGCAGAGAAACGAGCAGTGATCCTTGCGAAGGTTCCCAAGAAACCCAGTTCGGTGAACTTTGTATTTGAGTTGCGTGAGGCGCTTGGGGGGGGATTGGTTGAGCATGATGCGGGCGAGGTGCTCGATGCGAATGCGAGCGGGGATGCGGTGAGTCGATTAGGCGCAGAGTTCAAAGCGGTGAACCGGATGCGCGATGTGTTCGATCAGGCAAAGCATGATGCGCGTCGGCAAGCAGCGATCGCGATCGATCGGATGGAACAGGGCGATATTGATCGGGATGAACTTGGAGTTGAACTTCGACGAGCGGGTGATCAGATCGCGATTGTGCGCCAGGTCCTTGCGTCGGGTGAGTTGCCTGCATGGATTGCGGGTTCGGGTCATGAGGCGCTCGGGGAGTTATTGATGGATACGCTTGGTGCGATCGAGCGTGGGGATGTCGAGGGTGGGTTACATCCGGGGTTGGCTGGTCCATTGACATTGAGTTTTTCGCAGATCGCGAAGTATTTGCAATGTCCTCGTTGTTATTTGGTGAACTATGTGTTGAGATTGCCTCAGGAGAGTGCGGTGCCGATGTTGATTGGCACGGTGGTGCATGAGGCGCTTGATAAGTTCTATTCGCGCTGGCGAATTGCGGATGCGGAGGGCGAGGTAACTCCGGGGCGTGAGGAGATGAAGGTTCTTGTGGAGAAGGAGTTCTTCGCGAGATGGCCCAGAGATGAAGAGGTTGATGAAGACAAGTTGGAGCAGGCGCGGGCACTCGTCGCGATGGTATTGGATTCGATGCACTCAGATGATGCGCACATTGAGGAGCTTGAGCAGGAGTATGTGTTTGGGTATGTGTGTGATGGGGCAGATGACAGGTTCACGCACAAAATCAAGGCGAAGCTCGACCGGGTCGATGCGACAAGCAGCGGCGGGCGCCGGGTGATTGACTACAAAACCGGAGCTGCGCGGAAGGATTTGGTGACTCCGAGTAAGGTGGATCTTCAGTTTGGGATCTATGCGATGGCGCTCGAACACGCGTTTGGAGATTTGGGACCTGGGAGCGTGTGTGAATATTGGCTTTTGGCTGAAGGAGTCAAGGGCGTGATTGGGATCGATGCGTTGGATATGGTGAAGATTCGGAAGAAGATTGATGAGGCGATCGCGGGGATGCTCGCGGGTGAATGGTCGCAGAGCAACAAATGTAAATCTGGGCGGTATGAGTCTTCGTGTTCGGTGCTCGATCGTGTAGAAGATATTGCAGAATTGATGAATGAGTGAATCGTATTGCGGGTTCGTCGGTATACGGAGATGTCGATCGGGTAGTTGGACCAGGTCTTCAAGGGGTTGTTGATTGGCTATGAATCGAGCACGAGGCAAACGATGGGTATTTCTTGGGATGGGATCTGCGTTGATCGCATCGCTGGGTGTGGTGACTAGTGCAGGACCTGAAGGGATTGTTGAGCGTCAGGAGTCTGAGAGCCGGAATTTTGAAAACCGGGCGATTGCGGATCAAGCAGGTACCAGGCGGGTGCTCTTTGCAAACGGGCTCGAGGTTGTTTTTGTGCCGATCGCGGACAGTGTGTCTGGAGACTCCGATCGCGATGATCGTCAGGTGCAGGTGTTGCTGAGTATGCGTGCGGGGTCTGTGTATGAATCAGATCAGCAGCGCGGCGCAGCGATGGTCGTTGAGCATGTGCTTTCGATGGGGACATCGAATTTTTCAGCGGAACAGATCGAAGGGCTGTTGGAACGCGAGCCGATGGTTGGGTTTGATCAGACGGTGTTCCTTTCTGGGTTTGACGGGGTTGATTTCGATCGATTCGAGCAGGTGTTGGCGTTCTTCGGGGATGTGATTGATCATCGGAACATGGTGATGAGTCAGGATCGGGTGGCGCGTGCGATCGCCATGGTGATTGAAAAACACGAGTCGGAAGATTCTGTCGAGTATCGGTCGCAACGAGAATGGTTGCCCGTCCTGTTCGAGGGCACAGCATTCGGCGAACAACAACCTATGGCGCGTGTGGATGAACTGAATCGGTTGAATCTCAAAGAAGTTCAATCGTTCGCAGAATCTTGGTACCAACCCTATCAGGCGACAGTGATCGTCGTTGGTGATATTGATACGGAAGATGTTATTGCGAGCGTGAAAAAATCGTTTGGTGCAGTTCGAAGTGGGCGGGCAGTTCGTGGTGTGATTGCGGATGGACGATTAGGGGTTGATGTTTCCATGCGGGGGGTGCTTGGGGTTGATGCGGAGTTCGAAACTGAGCAAGCTGCGATTGTGTGGTTGAGTGATCGCGGGGGGGATGTTACGAAGGGGTGGAGCGAGCGAGCGAGTGAGTATGACACTCGTGCGATGCGTCAAACGGTAATCGATCGAGTTGCAGGGGAGATTGTTCGTCATCGAATCAAGCGGATGAGTGTCAAGGCATTTGGTGCAGCGGGTGAGTTTGGTGTTGAGTTGGACCAGGTTGACTTGTGGGGGCAGATCAGTTTGGTACAGATCGGGATCGAGCACGAGGATGTTCGATGGGACACGATGTTGGCGTTTATAGTCAACGAAGTGGATCGGCTGGTGAGAGATGGCGCAGGTGAGGATGAGATCGAGCGAGCTCGGCGTTCGGTGCTTTCGAAGTGGCACCGGGAGGCGGATGATTGGACGCGATTGAGCGCGATGCGTCGGGTTGGGTTGGTGCATTGGTTGGTGACGACGGGGCGTCCGGTGATCGATATGGTGCGCTGGGATGAGCTGGCAACTGAACTGATGGGTTCAATCAGTGGTGATGAGATCAATGATGCGATGCGTGAGATGATCGATCCCAGAGCGGGCGCATATATTGGGTTGACATCAGAAGTGATTGACGATGATGCAACTGGTGAACAGTTGTTCTATCAGGATCGAGTGATGGGTGTGGTTGGGGATGCGTTGGATTCGCCTGCTCAACCGATTGCTGAAGACTGGATGGAGGAGTCAAGTGATTCGGTGATGGATGTGGCGTGTGTTGGGGGCGAGATTGATGAGGTGTCAGTGCACCCGCAGGCAGATGTCTGGGATGTTCGACTCGATAATGGGGTGCGTGTGTTGGCGCGATCGGTTGAGCAAGGGCAAGGACGGGTCTACCTGAGCGCCACAGTCTGGGGCGATGATGTTGATGTCGATGCTCATGGCGAGGACGGATTTGCAGCAGCGATGCTCGCGTGGGAAGTGCCGACAACTGAAGTACGCAGCGGGCAAGCGATCGCAATGTATATGGATGAGTATGGGCTCGGGATTCAGATCCGACGAGATGTTGGGTATGTGCAGATCAATGTGTCGGGTTCTGACGATGAGATCGAGCGGGCGATGGAACTGATGTTTGTGCTTTTGGATCATCCGATGATCGATGGAGCGGTTTTCGATGCTTGGGAGCAGGGGTGGGGAGATCGGGTGGTTGATCCGATTGATGTTGGCCTCAATAGGTTGTATCGCGTGAGCAGGGATAATCCGAGTGTTGATGAGAAGCAGATCACGCTTGATCATGCGCAGCGGGTGTTGACACAGATTGTTCGCAATGGGCAGATTGATATCGCAATCACTGGTGATATCGAAACAGAACAAGCGATTGAGATGGCACAAGAATATTTCGGATCGTTGGTGAGCAGAGATGGTCTTGTCTCAAAGCATGGACAGAAAGGAGCACAAGGTGAGGAATCAAGAGTGCCTCTGTCGGGCCGGCAAACGGATGTGGAATCAGCGGAGAAGGATGATCGAGGATATGTGATTGGGTTTGTCGGCGACGGTGACCAGAACTTGCGTGAGATTCGTTCGTTGGTGCTTGCGTCGATGGTGCTCAATGAGCAGATCCAGGAACTCAATGTTGGGAACGAGACATCGATTCGCGCGCAGGTTGCGTATGCAGATGCGACCGGCGAACGGGTGATCTTTATGGTCCGGGTGTGGTGCGACGAGGATGAAGTTGAAAGAACGCAGCAGGTGATTGATGAAGCAATTTCGCAGGTGTTCGAAATCGGAATAGAAGCAGAACATCTTTTGGTGATGCAGGAAGCGTTGGTCGAATCCATTGGGCGATACTTCGGTACCGCGAAGTATTGGAGTCAGCGGCTGAGTGTTCTGGGGATGAAGGATCAGCGAGTTGATGATCTTTGGCGGATCCGTGAGGGATACCTTGAGATTGGAGCATTGGAGGTTGTCGAAGTACTCAACGCGTTGATGGCGAAGAATGACCAGTTTATGATTCGGATCGTCGAAGAGAAATAGATGTGAAAATGTGTTGATATGAAAAAACCGCGACGGGTTCGTCGCGGTTTTTGATATGTTTTCTCGACAGCGTTGTCTTATTCGAGGGCCGCAGCACCGGAGATGATTTCGGTGAGTTCGGTGGTGATTTGTGCCTGACGCATGCGGTTGAACTGGCGTTTGAGCAGGTGGCTCATTTTGCCGGCGTTGTCGGTCGCAGCTTTCATTGCGACCATTCGGGCGATGTGTTCTGAGACGATCGCGTCGTTGAAGCATTGGAAGGTGACTGCTTTGACCGCTGCGGGGAGCAAGAAGTCGAGTAGCGAGTCGGCGTCTGGAGAGAACTCATAGACATCATCGTGTCCGGTTGATGAGTCGGATGTGTCTGCGACTTCTGGAGTTGAGAATGGGAGGAGTTGCAGGTTTGTTGGGACCTGTCGTCCTGCGGAGATGTACTTCATGTAGACAATGCGGACGGCGGAGATTTCTCCGGCGATGAACTTCTCGATGTACTGTGCAGCGAGTTTTTCAACATCGGCGTATGTCGGTTTGTCACCAAACTGTGTGAGCAGTTTGTGGTTTGGGAAGCCGCTGAACTTGAGGGCGTTGGCGCCCTTTTTGCCCACGACTTCGATGATGTTGTGTTCGTTTGTTTGTGATCTGAGGTGCGTGAGTGCCTTGCGGGTGATGGTCCCGGTGTATGGGCCGCACAATCCGCGATCGGCTGCGATCACAAGTGTGATCTCTGGCGCGTCTGGGTTTGGGTTGGAGAGGAGTGGGTGTCCTTCACCTACCCCTGCATCACCGAGTTTGGCGACGAGCCCAAAGATGGATTCGGTGTATGGACGCGAGGCGACGGAAGCCGTCTGGGCGCGTGCAAACTTCGAGGTGGCAATCATTTGCATCGTGCGGGTGATCCGCTTGATGTTGCCGACTGCTTTGATCCGTTTCTTGATGTCTTGTGTATTACCCATGGGCCGAGATCGTAGGCGCTCATATGGGGATCGTCAGCATGAAGAACAGGGGTTGGGGTGTGGAATTGGGTGAATTTTCAATCGATTGATATCTGATCAGTTCGGATTTTGAAGGGGTTCGGGCGGGATGTAGCATCCTCGGTTGAATGCGATCATGTAGGCGAAGAGATCAAAGAGGTCTATTTCGCCGTCGGCGTAGAAGTCTGCGAGGGGATCATTTGAAATGAAGGCGTTGCGGAAGATGGAGAAATCGTAGAAATCAAGAATGCCGTTTTCTTGCAGATCCGCATAGCAGGTGGTGTCGCAATAGAGATCAAGGGCAAATGGGTGAGCATTGGTCATTTCGTCTGCATATTCAAATCCAATAATGATGTGGTCGCCGCTGAGAGAGATTGAAGATCCGAATCGATCGTAAGATTCATCCGTAGATGAGGGTGCGAAGCTAATTGTCTCGTTCCAGACACCGTCGGTTTTGGTGAAGAGTATGACGGGGTCTGACTCGTCAGTGAAACCATTGTCTGGACTCACCAATACCCTTCCTTGATCGATGTCGACTGCGATTCCAAATTGTCTTGAAATGTCTTTGTCATAGTTTGACAAAGATGCTTCGTGAGTCCAGGTTTGATTTGTGCGTGTGAAGATGAGTGCTGCGCCTTCTGCATCGTTGTCTGGGATTTCATACGAGGTTGATCCCATGACGATCGTGTCGTCCTCGATTGCGAGTGAAACTTCATGGTCTACATCGTGGAGATCGTTTGGTATGAGTGTAGATTCGAATGTCCAAACGCCGTCGGTGATTGTGTATACGGATGCCAATGGGATATTTATCACATCTTGGAACCCATCGACGGAACTGACAACTGCGGTGTTGCCACTGATCGCAACGGTGATGGCGAACGATTCTGAGTTGTCTCGGTCTTGGGGCGTGAGCATTGCAGCATGTGCCCATTCGTTATTTGTGCGTGTGAATATGTGCGCTACACCAGTGCAGTAATCATCATTGCATGAGTCTTCTACGCCGATGATGATGTTGTCTTGGTCGATGTCGACATCGTATCCGAATCTGAAATGATCTGGTTCGAATGATCCGTCGAGTATTGCTTGTTGTGTCCATACGCCATCGGATCGGGTGTAGACATACGCAGCGCCGTTGTTGCGTTCGAAGTAGTCATCATGGGGGGCACCAATGACAATAGTGTCTCCGGAAATGGCGACGGAATATCCGAAATAGGAGTTTCTCTCTTGGGGGATGAGTGTTGCTTGCAAGTTCCATTGGTCGCGAGTTTGAACGAAGACAAAGACGGCAGAATCATATTCTTCGTTATCGTAGATTTGAGCGCCAACTACTGCGGTGTCACCCGAGACGGACACGGAAAAGTTTTCAACGTAGAACTCATTGCTTTCATCAATGAACAGTCTGTCTTGAGCGAAGGTGTCACACCAATCGAGTTGGGCGTGGGCGCTTGTCGAGCATCCCAGGAGGATTGCGAGGATGTAATAAAGATAAGGTAAGAAATGGTTGAGATTGATTTGTGATTTCATAATGGTGAGGTCTCTCGGTATTCACGATTCATGATGGATTGATATATGGGGTCAATTTAGCATGAATTGATCTTTGGAACAATAGTTGTGTTTTAATTATAGATGTAGAAAAACCGCCTGAATCTGATGGATTCGGGCGGTTTGTGTATCGGATTGGTGGTGCTGTTGTTTGTTGTAGTGTTTAGTGGAAGACAGATTTTAACTTGTTTTGATCATTTGAGAAGATCGATTATTCCCCAGCGTCGTGGCGATGAGTTGGGCGGGTGGGGTTGGAGTTGGTTGCTGTAACTCTGCGAGGATCCGGGGAGGTTGGATTGACGGTTTCGAAGGTCATTGGGAAGGCGATGGAGAGGGCGGTCATCGGTGGGATGTTGGTGGATGGATTGGTATTGCTTGGGATTTCTGGCATGACTGGGTCCTCTCTTTGGTTTTGATCGCTGATACGAATGGGCGACCTTTGAAGATGACACAGTTGAAGAATATGTCAATGAGAAACTGTTGGATTCAGAGATTATTCAAGGATGAGGCTGTCGAATGCGAGGGCAACATTGGGTGGGAGTTTGGTATCGGTCGTTGAATGATGTATATCGTGGGTCATGTGCACGAGGTAGGTCCGAGAAGGATTGATTTGGGTAGAGGCCTCGACTGCTTGCTCAACCGTGAAGTGGGTCGGGTGTGGACGATGACGGAGTGCGTCGAGCACGAGGGTCTTTGCGGGTTGGAGAGCGGTGAATGTTTCGTCGGGGATATGAGAGACATCGGTGCAATAGGCAAGCGGGAGGATCTCAGATTCTGGATGATGTTCGGAGTTAAAGAGGAATCCGAGGATGGGGAGTTTGCCGTGATTGAGGTTGATGGGGGTGATGTTGAGGCCGAAGAGGTTGAAGGATTGGTTGGGTTCGATGATGTTGGGGATGAGGGAGGCGATGAATGATTTTTGGATATTCTTGTGGGGTTCAAAGATGTGTTGATAGACACGGGTGAGCGCGGTCATGGTGTGTTGGTTTGCGTAGATATTTATTGGTTGTTTCATGACCTCATTGAATCGGCGGACTTCGTCGAGGCCGAAGGTATGGTCGACATGGTTGTGTGTGTAGAGGATCGCGTCGATGCGGGTGATGTTCTCGCGGAGAACCTGTAGGCGGAGATCGGGTGAGGTGTCGATGAGGATGACGCGGTCGATGCCGTCGGGGTCAGTGAACTCGATGGTTGCGCTTGTGCGAGTTCGGTTGTCGCGTGGGTCTGTTGAGGTGCAGGTAGGGCAATCACATGCGATGATGGGAATGCCTGCGGAGGTGCCTGTTCCTAGGAAGCGGAGTTTCATGGAGGGATGATAGGTTTGATTGTGTGGAGACATGAAAAAAGGCAGCGTGAGCTGCCTTTTGTGGGTATCGGTTTGGGGCCGATGGTTGTATTCGATTAGGCTGCTTGTGTGCCTGCGAAGTTTGGATTGAATCCGTTGTTACAACCGCCGTTGAATGATGGGTTGAAACCGCCATTGAAGTTTGGGTTTCCGTTTCCAGCGAAGTTGCCTTCGTTGTTCCATTCTGAGCTGTTATCCCAGTTGTTTTCGAATCCGCCGTTGAATCCACCGTTGAAGTTGTTTGAGAAGCTGTTGTTCCAGCCGTTGTTGAATCCGTTTTCAAAGCCGAAGCCGTTGAATGGGGTGTTGTTCCAGTTCCATGCGCCTGGGAATGAGTTGCCCCAGTTTGAACCGAAGTTGCCACCGAACTGTGGACCGAAGTTGGAGTTTGACCCGTTGAAGTTATTCCATCCTGAGTTCCATCCTGAGAATGGTGTGTTCCAGTTGTTCCATCCTTGGAAGCCGTTGAATGGAGTATTCCATCCTGAGTTCCAGTTGTTGGTTGGGAAGTTACTGGTTGGGAAATTGCCGCCGAACCCTGACCAAGGTGTTGAGCCATTGTTCCAGTTTGTTGCGCCTGGGAATGAACCGAACTGTGACCCAAATGGTGTGCCGAAGTTGTTGTTCCAGTTTGATGGGCCGCCGAAGCCTGGATTGAAGCCTGGATTGAAGCCTGGATTGAAGCCTGAGCCGAAGCCAGTTGGGAAGACTGTGCCTGGGAAGTTTGATGCGAATGGTGTGTTGAACATGTGTTTTTCCTTCTCTGATGCAGAGTAGTGGTTTGATCGCGCGACCGCAGTCCGATGCTGGGTCGATGGGGGATGGATCGGCTTGGTTTGGTGAGGGCTTTGGTGGGAGAGGGGGAATGTGCCCAGAATGAGTCGAAGTAGATTGGAGTGCGCGAGAACTGCGCAGGGAATGAGAGGGCCGATAAGGGTGTTATGGGCGGGTGTAGGTTGCGAGGCAGTTTGGAGCTTCGGTGATGCTAACCGAATGAACCATGGCGCGGGGGGCGAGGTTGGTGTCGAGTTGATCAGCGAGTTGGTCTGCGATGTATTGTGCGATGTGTTCTGCGGTGGGGTTGAGGGTGTCGAATGGGGGAGTGGTATTGAGGTTGTTGTTGGTGAATGGTTGGCAGATTTTGATGAGGGTTTGTTCTACGAGATGGAAGTCGCAGAGGAGACCTTCATGGTCGAGTTGATCACCAGAGATTATTGCGGTGGTTTTGAAGTTGTGGCCGTGGATTGGTTCTTGGGCGCCGAGGAGGATGATGGAGTGTGCAGCACAGAACTCGTGGGTTACTTGGATGGTGAACATGATTCAGAATCCTCGGCAGTCGTGTTGTTGGGGTGGGTCTTGTTCCAGGTGGAGAGAGAGCGGAATGCCATGATTGCGATGATGAGATTGGCGACGACTCCTGCTGCGGAGTGTGCGATGAGGTTGAATGCGATCCAGCAGATCGAGGCGAGGGCGGCGAAGATAAAGCCATCTTTTTTGTGGATGCCGAGTCGATGCATGGAGAGGAACATGAATACGGCAGCGATCCAGTCGAGGCCGTAGTAGGAGAAGAGGAAGTTGTTGATTGATTCTGGCATAAGGGGGAGGGTAGGGATTGAGGAATGATTAATGGTGGATTGTGGTGTAAAAGATGGTTGGGGCGGGGTGTGCTAGAGTATTGGAACTGGAATAAGGAGCATTGAGATGGGTGAATCGCCTTTGATTGTTGGTGTGAGTGGGTTGCGTGGGATTGTTGGGGAGAGTTTGACTCCTGAGGTGGCGATGCGATATGCCGCGGCGTTTGGGGAGTGGTTGTGGGCGAGCCGCAATGAAGGTGATGCGCTGGTGGTTTCTGTTGGGCGTGATGGCCGACGGGGAGGCGAAGCGGTCGAGGAGGCCGCGATCGAGGGGTTATTGCGGAGTGGGTGTGATGTGATTCGGATGGGTGTTGCGACAACACCGACTATTGGGTTTGCAGCGTCTGCGCCGTGTTGTGAGGCGGGGATGGTGGTTACAGCGAGTCATAACCCGGCACAGTGGAATGGTCTCAAGTGCATTGTAACTGATGGGGGAATCAATGGGTCAGCGTCTCGGGCGCCACTTGCTTCGGAAGCGGAAGAGATCATTGGTAGATTTCGCGCCAGCGAGGATGTGCCTGCACAGACACGAGAGCGTGGGATTGTGGTCGCACATTCGAGTGAGATCGGGGTGCATGTTTCTTGGGCGGTAGATTCATATTTTCGAATCGCGGGGGACAAGCCTACGAAGAAGGTGAACAAGATTCCGGTCGTGCTTGATTCAGTGAACTGTTCAGGTTCGACGATGGCGGTGCCTTTCTTTGAGCGGATCGGTGTGCGGCTGTATCCGATCGCGTGTGATGGGTCTGGTGATTTTCCACATACGCCTGAGCCAACGAAGGAGAATCTTTCGGGTGAGGGCGGATTGTGTGATGTTGTTCCTGCGATGAACGCGGGTATTGGTTTTGCACAGGACCCAGATGCAGATCGGTTGGCGGTTGTCGATGAGATGGGAGAGTATGTTGGAGAGGAATATACGCTTGTGTTGTGCGCGATGGCGTTGATGGAGGCGCGGAAAGATCGTGGGGGAGGGGGTGCGAAGAAGCCTGTGTTTGTGGTGAATCTTTCGACATCGCGGATGATTGATGATGTGGCGGCGCACTATGGGGCGGAGGTTGTGCGATCGGCGGTGGGTGAGGCGAATGTTGTTGAGCAGATGAAGGGATTGTCTGCATCAGGACGCGATGTGGTGATGGGGGGCGAAGGGAATGGCGGCGTGATCTGGTCAGAAGTGACTTATGTGCGCGATTCGCTTTCGGGGATGGCGCTGATTTTGGCGTTGATGGCGCGGACTGGGAAGACGGTGAGCGAGTTGGTCGGGATGATCAATGGGATGGGGCCTACGGATGAGGTGAAGGCGAATGGGTATACGATTTTGAAGGCGAAGTCTGATCTGGCGAGGAAGTCCGATGCAAGCCCTGTTGTGCAACACTTGAGTGCGGTGTATGGAAAGAAGGGGGATTGCCGGGTGGATCTGGTAGATGGGGTGCGGATTGATTGGGATGAGCGGGGGGTCTGGGCGCATGTGCGGGCAAGCAATACCGAGGCGATCATGCGGGTGATTGTGGAAGCACCGAGCGAGGCGGAGGCCGAGCGGGTCGCAGCGGAGATTGACGGCGAGATTGCACGGGTGGGATGAATGGAGCTATAGTTGGATATGAGCGAAACAGCACAGAATTACGATATCGGTTCCATGGTTCGGGTGACGGGGCAGTTGGCGCTTGGTGATGGGCCGAGTGAGTTTGTTGTTGAGGGCGAGATCCTACGGATGGGGCAACAGAAGACAGGGTCTTGGTATGCGCATTCGAAAGATAAGAAGCTCTGGTTGGATCGGTTGGAGCTTAAGAAGATTGATGGCGAGATTGTGTTGGTGAACCTTGATGACCAATCACAGGTTGAAGTGATCTCAGGTTGAAACTGTCTCGGGTTAGAACAATCAGCTGAGTCGGTCTTGATCGTTTGATTTGAGTTACATGTTTGGTGTTTTGACGACACGCGTGGGGACAGCGAGCCCGTCGCGGGGGTATGTGTGCGCGATGAGTTGAGGGGCGAGTGTATTGATTTTGGCGCGAGCTTGGTTGAGGTATGAATGAGTTGAGATCACGATTGAGTCGGCGCTGGTTGTTTCGATTTGGGATGTTGGTTTGATTTCAATTCCAAAGCGGGATGCGCCGATCTTGGTCGGATCATCGTCGTAGATTGCTTCGATAGAGTCTGGATGAGAGAGGATAAAGTGGGCGTAGTGTGTGAGGTCGTTTCCGGCACCGAAGAATGCAACTTTCTTATTCTCTCTGACGACGAGCGTGTCGGTGTCTGGGCGGAGCGGTGGGAGGGGGAGGGCGATCCCGGCGTGGTAGGTGTCGTTGAAAGCTCTTAAACCCGGGCATGATTGCTTGAGCATTTTTTCAAGAGCAGGGACATTGCGGACCAGGAGTGTTGATCCTGAGTCGGTTGCGGACATGTCGTAGCCGGTGAGGCCGAGTGGCTGGGCGAGTTGTCGGACTTTGAGCCAGCCTTCATCCATGTCGCGGAGTCCGACATCGTGGAAGAAGATGATACAGTTTTCGGCGAGTCGATCTTTGATGCCTATGAAGTCTTTGACGATTTGTTCGTTGGTGTGTTCGCCGTCAACGAAGATGAGTGAGTATTTGTCGTGTCTGCAGGCGCTGTCAAGGTCTTGTGGGCTGAATCCTTTGGTGACTTGGACATCGAGTCCGAGTCGTTTGGCGACGCGCCTAGTGAGTTGTGATCCTTCGTCTGATCCCATTGAGGTCTCGGCGTCGATTGCATCGACGGGAGATGGTTTCATGAGTTCTGCGACGAGCATGGTGGAGATGCCGAAGGAGTTGCCGATGATGAGGGACTTGTTTTGCGACGGTGTGTTTGCCTGTTTGAGTGCGTCTGCAACGAGCATGAAGAACCATGCGTCACGGATCGAGATCGCGATTTGACGGTAGCTTGGTGTGTCGTATCGCCAGCGGGGTTGCCAATCTTCGCGTGGGGTGAGCCCGGTCCAGAGGATAGATGGGGATCCGAGTTCGAACACAAAGTTTTCTTTTGAATATGCATCGATGATTGAGGGAAGCATTGGGATTTCCTTGTGCGATGCGTTTGTGAGGACTGCGAGAATTATAGCGTTGATGGTTGGGGAGGGAGAAGAAGGTCAAGGTTTGTGCGCACAGGATGGACCGGGTTGTGGTGTGGGATTGAGAATTTTAAAACTTTTTTTAGTGCATTGGCTGACGAGGGTTATGTCATTTTTGATCTTGTGCATGTTGGTGTTTGTGCGCACAAAGGTGGTCCGCGGCGAGGAGGGTGTAGGCGTGTGACATTTGTGGGCACGCAGGGAAGTGGTGGAGGAGAGACCTGATGTCGGACCAACTTGTGACGGTACATGGAAACGCGGACCCATTGTGGGCACTTATAGAGCTCGCGATTCGCGAGCATATCAGCTTGGGGTTACCCCGGTATGAGAAGATGTGGGCGTATTACAGAAACCCGATCGAGTTGGTTCGGCAGGCGGGTCTTGTTGGCGACGGGAGCACGAGAGGGTGGTACCGGTCGGCGCAGGAGGTTGGATTGCCGACACGGATTGTTGGACACGCGACGGGCGGTGATGGATTCGGCGGTGAGCGTGGGCGACGCGAAGTGGTTGTCGAGAATGATATTGGATGGCGCATCGGGGCGATGGTGGACTTCATGTTTGGGTCCCCGATCCGGATCGAGTCGTTGTCTGAGGACGAGAAGACCAAGCGGAAAATTGAAGATGTCTTGGAGTCGGTCTGGGAACGCAGCGGCGGGATTTCATTGATGCAGGATATGGCAACACTCGGGCATGTCTTTGGGCATGTTGATCTGTTGGTACGGATTGATGAGGAGGGGTTGGTTGGTTCTCGTCAGATTGATGCGAGTGAATGGATTTCGATCGAGCCTATCGATGCACGGCGAGGGGTCGCGGTGATGTCTGGGAGTGATTACCGGAATGTTGATGTGTACGGGGTGCATGTTGAGAGAGAGGTAGTCCAAGACAAACAGATCAAGAAACGGGTGGGGTTGAGTTTACGGAAGCACAGGTCTGATGACATTGAATCAAAGAAGAGGCAAGCGGTCACTGAGGTGTTTACTCGTGATGGGTGGGCGCGGTTCGTTGATGGTGATCGGGTTGATGGCGATGCGTGGCGGGTGTTGTCTGGAGTTGTGCCGATTGTTCATATTCAGAATATGAGCCAGCCGTTTGTGTATTCGGGGATTGGTGAGGTAGAGGGGTTGGTTGGTTTGCAGGATGAGCTCAATACTCGGTTGAGTGATCGGGCGAACCGGGTGACGATGCAGAGTTTCAAGATGTATTTGGCAAAGGGGATCGAGGGGTTCGGCGGGAGCAGTGTTGGTCCTGGGATGGTGTGGAGCACAGATAACCCTGATGCACAGATTGAAGGTTTCGGCGGGGATGCGAGCAGTCCCAGTGAGGAATCTCATATTGGTGAGATTCGTGAGGCGATGGACAAGATTAGTGGGGTGCCTCCGGTTGCGGGGGGGAGTCTGAAGGCGAAGCTCGGGAACTTGTCGAGCGCGACGGCGCTGCGGATCACCTTGATGAGTCTGATCGCGCGAACGATGCGCAAGCGAGTTGGATACGGGCGGGGGATCGAACAGGTGAGCAGGATGGTGCTTGATGCGTTGCATGCGTCGGGGGTGCTTGAAACGAATGTTCGTGATCGGGGGGTGCGCGTTGTGTGGGGGGCGCTGCCTGTGGTTGATGATGAATCTGTGCTGAAGGCGGGGTTGGCGAAGGTTGATCTTGGAGTGGATGAAGAAACGGTGCTCGATGAGCTTGGGTTTGGAGATGCGGACCCAGGAGTCGTTTGAGTTCGTGTAGATATAAAACAAGTAAAAGGAGATACATGATGGCAAAGCAGGGTACTGGTGGGTTTGTTGATACGAACGGCGGGGGAGAGACAGTCGAGGCTGGTGGTGATGTGATGGTGAGTGAAGAAGTGATCTGGAAGGCGCGTGCGGAGGAAGCGGAGGAGAAACTTGCGGTGAGCGAAGCGCAGGTGCAGGCGCTTGAGATGGACTTGGCGTCTGCGAATCAGGCAGTGCAGATGGTTGAGCGACGGGGGGAGATTGATCGTGAGTTGACATCTGCGAAGGCGATTGATCTAGAGACGGCGCGTCTTTTGACGGAGGCAGCGATTGATGGGATGGATGCGCCCGACGTGTCGGTGGCGGTACGAGAGTTGTGTGATCGCAAGCCGTTCTTGTTTGCGTGCAAGCGGCAGGGGTCGCACGAAGGAGTTGCGATGGGTCCGGTAGCGGTTCGCGGGCAGGATGATGAGTTAGAAACGATGGCAAGCAGTGCGCGGAGCAGCGGGGATCGGAGCGAGTTGCTGCGATATCTGCGGGTGCGTCGCGGACAGTGAGATTGCTTGGGTGAGGATTGTGAGTTGGTATTGAGAACAAACGAAAGAGAGGCAGTGAATGGCATTTACAGGTAAGGCGAGTTTTTCGGCGGGGGCAGGGTTGCCCGAGTTGGTTGAGGATGTGAGCGATATCATCGGGATTGTGAGTCCGTATGAGACTCCTTTGTTGGATCATCTTGGCGATGCGAAGCGCGCGGCGATGTCGACGGTGCATGAGTGGATTGAGGATTCGTTGGGTCCCAACAAGGGACAGATTAATCAATCAAGTTTTAGTCCTGATCCTGAGGCGGCGGCAACGATCACGGTTGATGATCACACAGTTTTTCGTGTTGGTGATTTGATTCGGCCTGGGAATTCATCGGAAGTTGCGATGGTGGTTGCGGTGATTGATGCGACGAGTAGAATTGCATTGGTGCGTGGGTACGGTGCAACTGTTGCGGCGACTCTGACGGATGATATGGATCTCACAATCTTGGGAAACGCGGCGCTTGAGGGCGATGATTCTCCTGATGCACGATTCACAAATCGTTCGCGTCATAGTAACTACACACAGATTTTTACTTCGGGGATTGATGTGTCTGGGTCGTTGCAGGCGAGCCGGGCGTATGGGATTGCGGACGAGGTTGATTACCAGAAGCAGGAACGGATGCGTGAGCTTTTGCGTGATCTTGAGAACTGTGTGATCAATGGTGTAGCGCCGGTGAGTGATGGGCAGGGATCGAGCACGGTTCGTCGATCGATGAATGGGATTATCCATTCAATGGAAACCAATCTCTTTGAACCGGGTCAAGGCGGGATTCCTGATGGAGAAGGATCGGGGAGCGATGAGCTCACCGAAGAGATCTTGAATGCAGCGATGAAGCAGATCTGGGATCAGAGCAGCGGGAATGTGAACACGATCGTTGTTGGTGGGGCGCAGAAGCGGAAGATCAACTCGTTTGCGACTGGTTCACGCGCGTATCTACCTGATGATCAGATTTATTCTGACATGATCGGGGTGTATGAGAGTGACTTTGGGGTGTGCCGGGTGGTGATGAGTCGGTGGGTACCCAGTGATGCGGTATTGCTATTGGATTCCTCACGGATTTCGGTGTTGCCTATGCAGGGGCGGAGTTTCCATTACAAGCCTTTGGCAGCGACGGGGGATTCGATCTCGGGTCAGGTGATCGGTGAGTACACCCTTGAGTTTAAGAATGAGAATGCGCACGGGCTTTTGACCGGGCTTGGTGTGTGAGCTGTCTGAAAAGGCAGCGATAAGGATGCGGGGTTTCAGCGGGGGCGCTGGGGCTTGTGTGGTCCGGGCGGATGGGCGTCCGTCCGGACTCATTGATTGAAGAGGTTGGGTTGATGTTGATTGGAGGCGGAGATGTTTGCGAAGGATAGAGATTTGTATGTGTTGGAACCTGGGCTTCACAAGGATGTGGCGTGGTTAGGGCAGAAACGGATATCGACGATCGGGTCGATCGTGGGAACAACATTGACGATCAATACGCAGTCATTTACGGATGCACAGGTAGAGGCGGGGAGTGTGGTGATCTTCGATGGGGTTGTTGTTGAAGTTGTGGGTGTGGAGAGTGCGACACAAGCAACGGTATCGATGATGCGTGGGAATTTGAGCAGCGCTGCGATCCCTGGAGTTGAAGCAAACTCACGCGGAACAGCAGTGTTTGATTATTCTGCACAACGGGCGATGGTTCATCGTCAAGTGTTGGTGATGCTTGGTCTTGATCCCGACGCGGATGGGTTTGATGAATCTGTGATCACCAATCCGAGTGGGTTGGTTCGATTGGAGACGCTTGGGACGCTGCACTTGATTTATGCTTCAGCGGGCGCGCCGGGACGGGCGGGGGAGAAGTTTCATCAACGGGCGGAGATGTACAAAGAGCGATACATGAGTGAGCGAGAACGGGTGGTCGCGATGATCGATTTGGATGGGGACGGGATTGCGGATGTGACTCGACGACCAAACGCGATGATGTTGAGCAGGGCGTGATTGATCGGGTGTGATCAATACTGGATAAGGGGATGATTGATGATTGTATTGCGACCTGACGAGGTTCGGTTTGGTGATTCGGTGTGGGAGGGGGTGGTTAGGGTGACGGTTGATCGGTTGTCATCGAGGACGATTGATGATTGGGGTGGTCTTGGGAGTCATGTAGTCTTTGTTGATGTGGTTCGTCAGCGCGTCGTGATTCGGGTGACACAGGAGATCGATGGCGATGACTTTGAAGACCCAATCCTTGGTGAACAGAATGAACTCTCGTTCCGGGGGAGTAAGGGATCCGATGCGGGGGAGGTGATCGTCGAGGTTGTGGGGGTAGTTGATTCAGTGATGAACAAGGTGAGTGACTTTGGTGCAACACGGACGATTACCCTGATCGGTGTGAGCAGCGACGGCGTGGTTGATCCGATTGAAGTTCGTTCGTGAGTTGAGAGTGGAGGCGCAAATGTCGAGTTCGTATAAAGAAATTGATCTGTTTGGATCTGGTCCGCATCGGTTTGTGGTCTTGGATGGACGAAGAAGGATTATTGCACAAGCGACAGTGACAGGGGATGTAACTGACGCGGGGACCTTCGAGTCGGGGAACTATGAGCTGCGAGTTGAGGTACAAGGGCGGTTGGTCGCGGAGACTGATCTTGCATTGTGGGCATTGCGAGATGCGATCGTAGCGGAGTCTTTGTGGACCGTAGACAGTGGGGTGCTTGAGGATCATCATGGGCACCAGTGGACAGGGATGAAGCTTTTGAAGTTTGAGGCGGCCGGGTCGGTGGATCGCGGCCGAGCGTTGAGCCTGGGGTATGTTGCCGAGTTCGGTGTGTTGCTTACGAGTTGATTGGAGATCGTTCTATGGATGTAGAAGTGATGGGGTCATTGACGCAGTTTGGTGTCGCAGGTCTTGTTTGCTGGATGTGGTTGATGGAGCGACGATCTTCTGCAGAACGCGAGCGGCAGATCACCGAAGCGCATACCAAGCTCATACAGCAAGATGAAGCACAGCGGGCATTGCTTGATGTGATCAGGGATAACACCAAAGCGATGGCGGTACTCGAAGCGGGTCAACGAGGGTTGGTGCTTGCGATCGGTCGCGTTGGAGGGATGGGGACAGAATCTGGCGAGCGGGTCTGAAGTGAGCTACACTCTGAGAGTGAATAAGATGCTTGTTCAATCTGGAATGCTAATCTGTGCGTGCTCGCTCATGAGCGGGTGTCTTGGCGATCGGATTTTTCAGGAACAGGTCGTGCGGACTGATGATTTGCTCGCGGTTCCAGGTCCTTTTCGTCCGGCGGTGATGCGGGTGCATCCATTGACGCATACAGAGTTGACCAACGAAGGCAATGCGGTGATGATCCTGCATGTTGAGTTGAAAGATTCTTGGGGCGACACCGTCAAAGGAGTCGGGCAGCTGCAGGTTCAAGTCCGCAAGGGGGGATCGACAAGAGAAGTCGGGAACCGAGGGACTCGCTGGGATGTTGATCTGCGTGATATCGAAGTCAATGTGTCGTACTTTGATTCTGCGACACGGACTTACCGGATAGTGATCGGCGGCCTTCCTGATTGGTTAGCGGAATCGGTTGGGGAGGATGTTCAATCTGGAGAAGGTGCGCGAGTGCGAGTGCTCTTCCGGACATCGAAGGCAGATGGGGAAGCGGTTGTGCTTCAGCATGAGTATTTGATGCGTTAGAATTAGGGACAACCAGGCCGATAGATATGCTTGAGTAAGCGTTCTATATGGTGTTCAACATCGAATGCTGGACTGGAATAGTTACAATAGAAATAAAGTGTGTGCATTATTTTATTGAAGTAGAGGTAATCTGAAAGTTGCATATTTTGCATTCGTGAGGCTTGGGCAAGTAATCCTACTGCGAGTAAATACGCACACATATCGAGTTTTTCTTCGTATTCTCGTGAGGGATCGATTCCGATCTGATTTGGATCCAAGCATAAACAATGGCACAGTGTTTCATCACAGCCAAAGCTAATATTGCGCCAGCCAATTTGGTCGTTTCCATTTCTGGTTGTTTGTGGGAGTTCATTGTTCTTGAGGGCAGTTAAGAGTGTTTCAACTGGAACACATTCAAGATCAATTCCCCCCAAAAATTTGAGGTGCTTTGTCAGATATTCAATAGAGACGGTCTTCCCAAACACTTCGTTGAGAAGATCTCTGATGATTTCTTCGAGAGAGTGCTGGTTACTCATCATCTGATTCGATCATGTCGAGTTGGCGGTATTTTTCTTGGTATTTGTCGCGAAGATCGGTTTGTTTGTTGGAGAGATCGATTGATCGGCCTTTGATCCAGGCGTGGGTGACGATTGAGGTAACATTGAGGATATCGTCATGGGAGACAAACATGGTGGCGTGTTTGCCAGGTTCGATTGAGCCCAGTGAAGATTCGAGGCCGAGGATTTTAGCAGCGTTGAGGGTAATTCCGCGGAGTGCGGAATCATGGTCGAAACTCTCAGTTGTGCTGTGGGCAAGTGTGATTCCGATTGCTTCTGGGAGGTTGCGTTCGTGGGCGTGCCGACCCGACATGGTGAGGGACCAGAGGACCCCTGCTTGTTCGAGCTTGGCGGGGAGTGTGTAAGGTTGGTCGTAAGATGCATCTGCTCGTTTGGGGAAGTTGTAGGTGCCTCCGATGATGACGGGGGTGTTGGTGGAAACGAGGAGATCGGTGCAGAGGTGCGCGTCGCGGCCTCCGACGATGATTGGGTTGAGTTTTCGAGACTTTGCCCAGTTGATTGATGCGGTGATCTGGTCGTAATCATCCGCGTTGATAAAGATTGGGTTTTGTGTATCGCTCGGGAGTGTGGTTGCGATTGCTTCGAGTTGGAGATCAGTCTTATGATGGTTCGCAGCGTAAGCGGTCGCGTTATCGAAGATGGTGTTAATGCTTTCGAGGGTGCGATCTCGGCGATCGCGGATGCGCTTTGCGTTGGTCCCGGTTGCTCGCATGTTGGGCCAGTTGATGATGAGTCCTGCATCACGCGAGAGTGTCATGTCTTCGGTGGTCCAACCATCCGCTTTGAGGACAGAAGCTCGGCCGGGGATTGTGCCACCGGAGGGGAAGACGCCGAAGGTGAGGATGCCGTTGGATCTTGCGGTTGGGATGATTGTTGAGTCTGGATTGACCGAAACATAAGCGCGGACTTCGGGGGTCATATCTCCAACTTCGTTGTAGTCATTCATTGCACGGACCGCAGAGATTTCTTGGAGTCCAAGCTTGGTGACGGAATCGATCATCCCGGGATAGAGATGCATACCCGTCAGGTCGATGATCTGGGAATCAGATGAGAGTGATATGCGAGGCATGATGTCTGATGCGACACCAACGATATTGATTGTTCCATCAGAGAATGACACGACACCGTTTTCGATGGTGTCACCAGAGATCGTGTGGACGGTGGCGCCGACGAGGAAGATCGGATGATCTTGTGCAGGTGCGGATGGTGCAAGGTCTTGGGCAACTACGAATGAGGCGGTTGTGGTGAGCACGGCAAGTGTTGCGGGTATGAGTTTCATAAATGGATTCGCTTATGTATGTGTAAAAAATGAAATGACTCGTGTGGAGGATTTAGTAGTCGGTGTTGAAGGCGGGGAGGAGTTGGTTGCAGCCGCAATCGCCTTGGGTGTGGAGTCGATCTGGATCAGCAGCGTGGTCATGATGATGTTCAGAATCAGTATCAGACGATTTGTCTTCTTTCGTTGATTTTTCGGGTTTGCCATCGCGGAGGATGGTTTGGATCAACCGTTGGCGTTCTGCGTTATTCTTTTCGCGAAGATGTTGATCGAGTTCGCGTGAGAACATGAGTCGGCCGTCAACGAAGGTCATCTCTGGGCGTGAGAGCGATGACAACGGGTGTCCGATCCAGACGACAAGGTCGGCGTCTTTACCAGTTTCGAGCGTCCCAACGCGGTCGATAATCCCGAGTTGGATCGCGGGGTTGGTGGTGACGAAGGCGAGTGCTTCTTGTTCGGTCATTGGGATGTCGGAGAGCTTGGCGTACTTGAGGGCTTTGCCTGCTTCGACATGCATGCGTCTTGCGACATCATCCGAGTCAGAGTTGTAACTTGTGAGCAATCCGACTTGGTGATTGATTGGGCCTGCGAATGGGATCGCGTCTTGGACCTCTGCTTTGTAGGCCCACCAGTCGGAGAAGATGGAGGTGCCAATGGAATGTTCTTTGACGATCTCAGCGACCTTGTATGTTTCGAGGCCATGCTGGAAGGTGCCGATTTTGAAATCGAACTCTTCGGCGATTCGGCAGAGCATCAGGATTTCATCTTGGCGGTAGGAGTGACAATGAATGAGGCGATCGCCAGCAAGGATTTGGGCGAGGGTTTCGAGTTCGAGGTCACGGGATCGATTTGAATCGTTTACATATTCTTGGGCTTTGGTGAAACGGTCGCGCATGAGAGTTTCTACGCCCAATCTCGTTTGTGGGTAGCGAGTGGTGTTTCGGTCGCCCCAGTTTGATTGTTTGACATTCTCGCCCAGCGCGAACTTGATGCCTGGCTTGGCGCCTTCGAAGAACATGTCGGAAGGTTTGGGAGAGTTCCATCGGAGTTTGATGGTTTGGGATTGGCCTCCGATTGGGTTGGCTGAGCCGTGGAGCAGCATTGCGGTGGTCAGTCCCCCTGCGAGCTCGCGATAGAAACCGGGGTGCCCTGGGTCGAGCGCGTCGGCGATGCGGACTTCAGAAGTAACTGCTTGTCCGGATTCATTCACCCCGAACCGGAAGAGCCCGGTATGGGAATGGGCGTCGATGAGTCCCGGGGTGATGTGCATGCCGGTTGCATCGATGAAAGTTGGTGCTGGGCCACCGCTCTGATCAAAATCGCCACCTTTCCAGATTTTCGTGATTCGTCCGTCACGAATCATGATGGATGCATTTTCAATGATGCCTTCGTCGGCTTGTGTCCACACTGTGGCGTGTTGGAGGATGAGGTTGATTTCTTGCTTTGGTGATTCGTCGTATGCGAAAGGTCCAAAGGGTGTGTCGGGAAGATCGGGGAGAAGTGTTGTATCGGAATCTTTGGATGCGATCTCCGCGGTGAGGTTGAAAGTAGAGTTGTCTGACATCTTCCCGTTGCCGGTGAGGATGTTGTCTGTTGGTGCATTGAGGGCGATCGAGAAAAGGGTGTCGAAACCGAATGGTTCGTGTTCGAAGTCAAATAGGAGTTGATCGTTCTCGATTCGGATGTTGGTTGCATCTTGGGTGATGTCATCAGCGTCGGTGTGTTCGATGATGGTGATGGAATCGTTCTTGACTTTAAATGTCAGATTGAATCGGTCACTCAGCACTGCATCCCAAGTTCCGACGAAGTCTTTGGTGGTGATGGTCGGCGGGTTCTTCGTCGCGGTCCATTGGAATGGTTCTTGGGCGGGGCTCAGTCCTGTGCCTCGGATGATTCCATCAGAGGAGAGGGTTCCGGTGATGACATTGGTGCCCTGCCCTTGATCGCTTGTGAGGAATGAAATCTGGTTGTTGTCAATGTTGACCTTGCGAGCTTTGTCGACATTGTCATCAAGCTCGGTGGTGATTTCGATCGCTTTGCCGTCGATATCCATGTTGAGTTGGAAGGGGATTCCGACGAGGTCGATGGTCCAGTTGCCGTCGAATCGTGTGTTGTCGTTGTCGTTGATGTGATGGCGACGCCCGTCGATGAAGAGATCGATGATTTCGGCGTCCACATTGGGATCAAAGAGATCATCCGATGCGATCACAAGGTTGGCAAGGTTCCCCTTCGCGAGTGCGCCTTGGTTCGAGAGATCGAGGATCTTGGCGGGGTTGGTGGTGATCATCGCGAGCGCGTCGCTCGCCGGGAGTCCCTTTTCGATCGCGGTGTGAAGATTGTCCCAGAACTTGTCGTGGTCGTCACCCTTCGATGTGGTGAGCGCCACAGTGAGTCCGGAGTTGTGCAACCAGCGGGCATTGGCGGGTGCGCGTTCCCAGTGTTGGAGGGTCGCGAGATCAACCGAATCTGCGCCCCCGACGGTGAAGACTTCAGGGGTCTTTGGGAATCGTAACGGCGTGATGATCGCGTGTCCCATGTCCTTGAATGCAGAGAGTCGACGATGGGCGGTGCCATTGTCGATGATGACCAGATTGGGATGGTCGAACTCTGTTGCGATGTTGTCGGCGAGGAGTGATTCGAGTTCTTGGTTGGTTTCGTAGAAGAGTGTCGATGTGTTTGGATCGATTTCATCGAGGCAATTCGCGTCGTCGTTTTTAGATTGACCGCGATGTGCAGCATCAATGAATGTCTGTCGCATCATCGCGACGACACCCATGTGCGAAGTCGGGTACCCGGGGTCAGGCCAGGAACCGCGATCGAATCCCATCATCATGCCTGCGTGTGCTTTGTATGTTGGTGGATCACCTAATGAATCATCTGTGAAATCGGATGCAGTAGAAACGACCGCGGACCAGCCTCGGAAGATTCCAGAATCAGGCGCGATCATCGCGGAGGTAAACCCGAGTTCACGCAAGGATTTCGCAGCGTCCGAACCGAGCCCGATGTCGAGCGCATCGCGTTGAGGCGTGATCTTGCTCGACCAGTGCGTACCCACCGCGTTGCTTGGAGGCATCGGCGCATCAACTTCGATGTATGGATCAATGAACCCCGCATAGATGTGGGTGTTGGTATCGAACTCGTGGACTTGGTATCCTCGGGTATCGAGATCGACCAATCTTGTGTCCGCGATGATGTTGGTGATGACACCATGCTCGAAGAAGATCGCGGGGTGTGCATCTGCGTTGTATGTTTGTGTGGGGGAAAGGTGGATTGTCCCCCCCATGAGGACGTGTTTGGATGGGGTCGCGGATTGCATGCCGTTGGGACGCGGTGCGAGCGGATCAGGGGATGTTCCCTGCGCAAGTGTGATGGCGGTGAAACTGGTAGCAATGAGGACGGGGACATAATTCATAGATCGAGACTCCTTGTGGACATCATGGTACCGAAAAGGGAGCGCGTGGTGGCAAGAATTCTGATGATGATTGGGGAATATCCGCCTACGCTTGATGCTCAGGAAGGGTTGGGTCTGCATTGGATATTCCGGACCGGGATGGCAGATTTGATGTTTGAACCTCGGATTGAGCAAAGGGTGATTTCATGGCGATCGATCTTGTAGCAGGCAACGCAGTAATTGGGCAATCAGGCGGACCCACCGCGGTGATCAATGAATCACTCGTCGGGGTGATCGAAGGTCTTCGTCGAGCGGGCGCGGGTAACTCTGGGAACCCGATCAAAAAAATCCTCGGCATGCGCCACGGCGTCACCGGACTCACAAGCGGGGATTTGTATGATTTGACCGATTATCCACATGATCGTCTTCAAGTGTTGGCGCAGACCCCCAGCGCGGGTCTTGGTTCGACTCGAGATAAACCCGATGCAGCATACTGCGAACGCATCCTTGAATCCTGCAAAGAACATGACATCCGATACTTCTTCTATATCGGAGGCAACGACAGCAGCGACACCTGCCGAATTGTCAACGAGATGGCCAACGAAACAGGGTACGAACTCCGGTGTTTCCATATTCCCAAGACCGTAGACAATGATCTGGTGATCAATGACCATACCCCTGGGTTCCCGAGTGCTGCTCGGTTTGTTGCCAAAGCATGTATGGCAGACTTCCTCGACAACATTTCATTGCCTGGGATCAAGATCAATGTCATCATGGGTCGTCATGCGGGGTTCTTGACTGCAGCATCAGCACTGGCGCGTCGCGATGACCGGTATGAGTATGAAGGCGAATCAACCGATGGCCCGCAGTTGATCTACTTGCCTGAGGTGCCATTCGATACTGATCGATTCGTCAATGATGTCGCGAGTCTCTACGAAAAACGCCAACGGGTGCACATCGCGATCTCTGAGGGGATTTCCGACAAAGACGGAAACTCGATCGGCGCGATGTTGATTAAAAACGGACAGACCGATGCGCACGGCAATGTCCAACTCTCCGGTTCAGGCGCGATCGGCGATGCCTTGTCCGATCTGCTCAAAGACAAACTCACCCCGGTGGGTGGAAAACAAGTCCGCGTGCGTGCCGATACCTTCGGGTATGTCCAGCGCTGTTTCCCGGATCAATCCGATGTGGATCAACGCGAAGCGCGTGGTGTCGGTCGATTCGCAGCGAAACTCGCAACGATGGGTGATCTTGATGGATCGGTTGCGATTATCCGCACAAGCCCGATCGGGGTGACCCAGCCGTACGCTGCGGAATATCGTCGGATCGAGTTGAGCGATGTTGCAGCTAAAACCAAGCACATGCCTCCCGAGTTTATTGACGGGCACAATAATGTGAGCCAAAAATTCCTCGATTACTGCCGCCCGTTGGTCGGGAGATTGCCGTTGTATGAGCGGATTTGATCAGTCAGTGTTGGAGTGCGACTTGGTATGATTGCACCCTGCATTTGAACACGCCCGCTGCGACCGCAGGGTCTTGGGCAGCGATCGAAAGTGCATCATCTTTGGTCGGTGCTTCAAAGACCATGATCCCGATGTGGGGTGGTTCTTGGGTGCGCCCCGCGATGATCAATGATCCATTAGCGAGCAGACGCTGGTAGTACGCGAAGTGATCGCTGACTGCTTTGGATTCCGCGGGGGTGGGTTCATCGGGCATGTCCGGGCGTGTTGGTTCAAGAAAGCAAATAAACTGTGGTGAGTCTGGCATGGCATGTTTCTCCGTTACATGGTCGGGTCAGGGTCTAAGAGTATACGAAAAAACCCGCACCGGTGTTCGATGGGGTAATTGGGTTTTCGTCAAGTGTGTTTTATGCAAGATAGTCCATCGGGATGATCAGGATCAGTCGATCACGCGTGTGTAGGTGATGGTCCCGGATTGGAACCATTCGCTGTCAGGTAGTTTGTCGTAGAAGGTGTCGACCCAGGTGTTTTCATCGGTGAAACTGGTCACTATTTTCATTGGGTTGTCACCCATTGAAGTTGTTGAGGTGCCGTACATGACGAGTGCGTCACCTTCTTCTTCGCCGCCGGTCATCACGGTGATCTTGGTAGACATGGTGTCCATCCATGAGCTGATGTACTCTTTATGGGCGATGTCATACCCGGTGTATCCGATGCCTTCAAAGGGTTGACCCATGAAATCAGCAATTTTCATGTTCGAATGAAGATAGCGTTTACCGAGCACCCATTTGACGGTCATCTTGCCTGTGCTTTCCATCGGTGGTGCATCTGCGCTCATTAAAAAACTGGTCTTTGCGTTCCATTCCCCGACCATGATCCCGAGTGCTTTGTGATGCTCCCCTGGTGTGGCGAGTTTTGCCATTTCCGCCATCATGTCCATTTCGGGTGCATCGCCGAGCTTGGTTTCAGGCTCGTGCATCGCGCCGGATTTGTGTGCGTCGTGCTCAGGTCCTGCAGCAATAAGCAGTGCGATACTCACGGTGGCGAGTGAACCCGCAGCGAATGCGAGGATTGATTTGTGATTTTTCATGTGTGTGCTCCTGTAGGTTTTAGTATTCTTCTCAACATGACAGTATCCCCGATTCGTATCGAGTTGTCGAGGAAATTATCAGAACACCGAATAAAAAACAAACATTAAATGCGATGAGTGGATTTGTAGACTTGAACTCACTCCGCGATCTTGATCCGTTGAGAGATGGAAAGCCCGAAGGATTCAAGGTGTGGGTAAGCGGCTTCGGAGTTGGTGATGAGTTTGAGTCTCGAAATGCCCAGTCCGCGGAGGATTTGCGATCCGGTGCCGTACTCGATCATGGTGGGGGATACGGATTGGACGGGTTTGTCTGCGTTGTCTTGGTCGACTGGACGGGTGAGCATTTGGGAGAGGGCGTCACCGATCCCGTGCGGGCGGAGGTAGACAATCGCGCCGCGTCCGGCGTCCTGGATCATCTGCATGGACTTTGCGAGGGTTTCTCCTGATGAACTGTCAGAGGTGCCCGTCGTTGAGGTGCCTTGTTCGTGGAAGATGTCGCCGAGCAGATCGCGTTTGTGGACACGGACGAGTGTGGGTTCGTCGTTCGCGATCGGGTTGTGGTATTCATCGAGATTACCCACATCGCCCACGGTCAGCGCAAGGTGAGGCATCGGGTCAACCAAAGATTTGAACGCGATGAGATTGAACTCCCCATGCGCTGTCTGGATCTTCGTGCCTGAAATCGGTTCGATGCGTTCGATGATTGATGATTGGGACAGCCGATGCTCGATGATCTGTTTCACAGAGCACATTTTGATGTCGTGTTCTTTGCAGAGTTTGATGAGATCGGGGACCCTTGCCATCTCGCCGTCATCGCGCATGATCTCGATGATGATCGCGGATGGATTCAATCCCGCGAGTCGACACAGATCGAGCGAGCCTTCGGTTTGTCCAATGCGGACGAGGACCCCGCCATCGCGTGATCGCAGCGGGTTGATATGTCCTGGACGGACAAAGTCTGACGCATTTGTGTTGGGATCGATCGCGAGTTGGATGGTTTTGGCGCGTTCTTGCGCCGAGACCCCGGTGGTGAGTCCGTGCTTTGGGTGCCCGTCAATCGCGACGGTGAACGGGGTCGCGCGGACGGAAGTATTGATGATCGATTGAGGGGTGAGTTCCAATCGATCGCAATCCGCTTCGGTCAACGAAAGGCACATGTACCCACGCGCCACCGAGAGCATGAACGCGACGGCTTCCGGGGTGACAAACTGTGCGGGGAGCACAAAGTCCCCCTCGTTCTCCCGGTCCTCGTCATCGGTAAGGATGACCATTTTGCCGTTGCGGAGATCTTCGAGGATTTCCTCGATGGTGGCGAATGCTGTGATTTCAGTAGTGGTGGGCATAGGAGGATCGTAGAACGACTTGGTGCTATTGTCGTCTATGGATATGACACCAGATCGTTGGAACTTGACATCTACCTATCTTGATGAGGTCTTTGGCAAAGAGGATGAGCATCTTGAGAACCTGATGCCCCGTGCGATCGAGGCAGGGATTCCTGATATTGCGGTTTCTCCGAGTGTTGGTCGCCTTTTGAATCTTATGGTTAAAACGCTCGGTGCGAGGACCATTGTCGAAGTGGGCACATTGGCAGGGTATTCGGGGACCTGGATGGCGCGGGGGTTACCCGATAACGGGACCTTGATCACGATTGAGCCTGAGGCGATGCATGCCGATATTTCTCAGCAGGGATTCGACGATGCCGGTTTGACTGATCGAGTGCGGATTGTTCGGGAAAGCGGGCTGGATGCGTTGCCGAAGCTGATTTCTGAACTCGGAGAAGGATCGGTTGATGTTGTGTTCCTCGATGCGATTAAAGTCGAGTATCCAGATTATCTTCCCTTTGCCAAAAAACTCTTGCGATCGGGCGGGCTGTTAATTGCTGACAACGCGATCGGGTCCGGGGAGTGGTCTGTTGTTGATCCTGCAGGATCGCATCCAAATCGGGATGGAGTGGATCGGTTTAATCGGATGGTTGCAGCAGATCCAGATTTCGATGCGAGCTGTGTGCCGATCCGTGAAGGGGTTCTGATCGCACGGAAGTTGTGAGAAGAAACCTGTGACAAATCTGTGACTCACCCTACTTGAAGACTTGTTATACTTGGGTATGTATAAAATAATTAATTGTTTTAGTGTCGCCGCGATTCTTTACATGTTTGTATCACCCGCGAGAGCAGATGATTTGTCATTGAATTCCTATCGGGTTGAGATGATGACTCCGGGTGGCGCGTTGCCGTTTATTCTGACATATGAAGATACAACAGCGTATTGGGACAATGCCCCAGTATTCAGCTTTGTGATCACGAATGGTGATGAACGCATCATCATTGGTCCACAGGAAACAAGCGGACAAACTGAGCAGTTCGGGGGAAATCGTGATATCTTGTCGCGGGTGAGCAGACGCACACTCTACAGCATGAAGCTGAGCTTCAATATGTATGACTCAGCGCTTTTGTGGCATCGTTGGTATGGATTTCAACCAACAGACACAGACACGCGTGCCGAGGGTGTCTGGCGGAAACTTCGTCATGGCGAGTATGTCGAGATTCCTGTTGTTCTGACAGAGCTGAATGGGTCGTACCAAGAAGTGCAAGCGTCCAGATTCGTCCCGATTCCTAATCCCAACGAAGATGAAATCAATCATCATGTGAGTTATGAAGGGCGTTGGGAGGTGAACTTTGAATCATCGGACGAGCCAGCCATTGCTGTTTTTGAGGTTGATGACGTACTTCAAGCAACAGGTACTTTCCTGACAACCACAGGTGATTATCGCTATCTCTCGGGAAGAGTTGATGGGAAATTACTACGCCTATCCACTTTCGACGGGGCGCATGCATTCTTGTTCCATGCACGGATGCAAGAGGATGGTTCGATCGAAGGTGATTTTTACTCGGGCAACTGGCATCACGAAACATGGACCGCGGTGCGTGATGATGATGCGACACTCCCCGATGCGTTTGATCAAACCGTGGTCACGGATGAAGAGGCAATCGCCGAGATGGTGTTCAAGGATTTGGAAGGGGTGCCTACGCGTGTGCTCGATGTGCTTGACGAATCAAAGTCCAAGGCACGCGTGATCGAGATATTCGGTTCGTGGTGTCCCAACTGCAGCGATGCAGGGCGCGAGTTGGTATCACTCAAAGAACAGTACGGCGACGATCTCGCGATCGTCGGACTCGCATTCGAACTCACCGAAGACTTCGATCGATCGGTCACGCAAGTGAAACGCCATCACGAACATATCGGGAGTGATTGGCCGATCCTGATCGCGGGGCTCAACGACAAGGACAAAGCAACAAAGACACTCGGGTTCTTGGACCAGGTGCGATCATACCCGACGCTTGTGTTTCTCAACGAGGCGAACGAAGTGCAAGCGGTCTACTCCGGATTCAGCGGCCCCGCGACGGGAGACGCATATACCGCGCAGCGAGCTCGGTTTGAATCATTGATCGAAGGTCTGATCGCAGAATAATCTCAACTTCATGACAGAATGCAATGTGTTCTGCATCTCTACTTCTATTGAATCAATGAAGGAGAGAATCATGTCGAAACAAGTGTGTGTGTCGGTTGCAGTGAGTGTCTTTGTATTGGGGATGTTGAACGGTTGTGCGACGACATCAACTACCGATTGCAAGTTACAAACAAAGAGTGTATGCGAACCTCAATCTTATCGAGAAGCGCTTGATGCGATCATGGAATCTGATCAGTTGTATCGCGATCCGATCTCTTGGGGAACAACTGATCCTGATGAAATCGTTCGGCTCAATGCGCTTGATAATGATGCCCATATGGAAGAATGGGCAAGACGCAATGCGGAAGGAATCAGTCTTGACCCTGAGATCGAAGAAGAATACTGGAAAAAGCAGAACGCGATTGATGAAGTCAATACGAAAAAATTGATGAAACTCATCGATCAACATGGTTGGCCGACAGAGGAGACAGCCGGGGAAGGGTTTCCTAGTCCGGTGCCGATCCTGATACATATGAAGATGGAAGACATGAACTGGGTATTGCCCAAGTTGCGTGAAGAGGTGCTCGCGGGCCGGATGGAACCTGGGCCGTACGCGATGATTTACGATCGCAAACAACAACACAATGGCGAGCCTCAAATTTATGGCAAGATGCAGGCATTCGACTCAAAGGCCATGACGGTTCTCCCGCCTGCGATTGTTGATATTGATGCAACAAACCGCGCCCGTGCAGAGATCGGGATGGAGCCTTTGCTTGAGTATCGGATTACGGACAGGCAAACAGCGGCGGGTCCAATGAAAGCCCGATCGAAAGATTAATCGCGCCATTTGTCCTTGACTACATCGTACTCGAAGAGGACATGAGCGGATTCATCGATTTCTTTGCTGCTTGAGCTGTTGAAGATGAAGATGAGGTGTCCGGAACCTTTTTCCTTGCGGGTCCATTGCCATGTCCAGGTGTCTGTGCCGTCGTCGTTGGTCATTCTTTTGGTTGGTTCGCCGAGAATCTGGAGGACATCGTCTTTGGTTGATGCGTGCTTGCGGACTCGGGAGAGATCGGATGGCTGGACATAGGCGCCCGCAATCGAGCTCGATGTGTGATGACTCGCAAGGCAACCAGTCAAGGTCATAGGGGCGAATGATGCGAGTGTGAGCGCTGCGATGAGCTTGGTTCGGGACATTTGGGGTTCCTTTGGGATAGTCATTGGTTCATCAGCGTGGATATATATTCGGATTCTAACTGCCCTGATTCCGCATTGCTGACATCCAATGGTTCGATTATTGAACTATCATGGTGATATGAGTACACCAGGCAGAACATATCAAGAGTATCAGTCTTTCCGCACCGAGCTCAACGAGAAGATCCTCGCGCGAGGCACCACAATCACCAAACGGTTTTTTACGATTGATACCAAAGCGTATGAACCCGGCGCGATCGACAGGAAGACCAAAGAAATGCTTGGGTTGTCCGCGTCGATGGTGCTCAGGTGTGATGATTGCATCGCGTACCACATTGATCAGTGTATTCTTTCGGGCGCAACCGACGAAGAGTTATTCGAGATTCTCGATATCGCGCTGATTGTCGGCGGTTCAATTGTGATCCCGCACCTGCGAAGAGCGGTTGAGTTTATCGATCAATGTCGGGCGCATATGGAAGAGAGCGCGGATGGGTGAGACGATACAGGTGCGGGATGGACGCGAAGTGATCATCCGATCGGCAATCCCAGGCGATGGGCAACGGGTGTATGACTTTATGTATGCGCTCGGGGATTCAACAGATCGCTTGCTAACACATCCGGGGGATATGCGAACTGTCGAGCAGTATGAATCAAGCATCACACATATCGCACAAGGTGGATTCTACTCATTGTGTGCAATCGATCCAGAGACTGGTGCGATTGTCGGAAACGCGGCGTTCTATCCCGGATCAAGAGTCAAGATCGCGCATGCTGCGGGGATGGTGCTTGGGGTTCTTCCTCAGTGGCAAGGATGCGGGCTTGGGGTGTGGTTGCTCAATCGATCGATCGAAGACATGCGAAAGAACCCAAAGATTCTTCGCTTGGATCTGCTCGTCATGGACGGGAACGATCACGCGAAGAAGATATACGAACGCGTTGGATTCAAGGTTGAAGGGCATCGCGAAAAAGCGGTCCGACAACCTAGCGGCGAACTCTGCGGCGAATACATGATGGGTATGTGGATCGGAAATGGAAACACTACAAATGGATGATGCAATCACGCTCCGTGATGGACGAATCGTAAACATTCGGCACTCGCGTCAGGGCGATGCAGAACGCGTGCACGCCTACATCTGCGCACTGGGACGATCAACTGACATGATCCTGACTTGTGAGGGAGATTTTCCGTCGATTGAGCGTGTTCAGTCACATATTGATCTGATCGCTGACGGACGGTTCTACTCACTGGTGGCGATCGAGCCCGATACAAATCGCGTGGTGGGCAACGCGTCCTTCCGCTTTGCAGAACGGAAGAAACTCGCACATGTTGCTGATCTTGGGATGGGCGTATTGGAGAGTCATCAACGGACAGGTCTCGGGACGCTCTTGCTCAATCAGGCGATCAAAGATATGCGTGGGCATGCCGATATTCAAAGACTCGAACTCACTGTGTTGTGCAGCAACACCCACGCGCGCATGGTGTACAAGCGGGCAGGGTTTGTTGAGGAAGGGGTCAAGCTCCGCTCGCTCAGACAACCGGATGGACGATACGAAGATGAGATCATCATGGGTATGTGGATTGGTGATGCAGTCACATGAACCAAAAAAACGCCCAGCCGAAGTGGCTGGGCGTTGATGACTTTGGTCCTGAGTTCTTCAATCCAACACTGTTCGATCATGCTTGTGCTGGTTCTGATGAAAGATTACGAACGGAGGCTTCTCTTCGGATGCGTTTGGAGGTTGCTTCTGCTTGCTCCTTGGCGATGGTCTCTGCTTCGAGGAAATCTTCGCCGAACCGGAAGAGTCTAAAGGAGTTCCCGATCACGAACACGTCGGGAATGAAGTGGAAGAACGCGGCGAACCCGACACCAATGCTCGCGCCACCGATTGCTTGGAAACTACCGGTTGCTGCGAGGATCAGACCACCGATGGCCATGAGGATCGAAACGACGATGTTCTGGGTCACGATCAGGCGTGAACGCCGAGCGAGTTCCATCAGGAATGGCAGACGGTTGAGTTCATCGGTCATCAACGCGACACCCGCGGAGTTTGCTGCGATATCTGAACCAGAGAGCCCCATCGCGACACCGACATCCGCTGCTGCGAGTGCGGGGCCGTCGTTGATGCCGTCGCCAACCATCATGACGCGATACCCGTCATTGGTGAGTTGTTTGACGAGTTGATGCTTTTCTTCTGGGAGGCATTCTGCTTCGACTGCGTCAACGCCGGTGACTGCGCCAACGCGCTTGCCAACAGAGAGGCGATCGCCGGTGAAAATCGCGACCATACGGACATTGAGTTCACGCAAACGATCGACCATGCCTTTGGAGTTTGGTCTGATTTTATCTTCGAGACCGACTGCGCCGAGGTATTTGCCGTCCTTGATGACATGAACACCTGACATCCCTTCGATGCGTTCTTCGACAACGTCGATGTCAGCAGTCGCTGATGGCATGAGTCCACGGATCCATGTGCCTCTACCTGCGGAGATCGCGCCCAGTGATGTCTTTGCATTCACACCTGCGCCATGAATCTCCTCGAACTTGCCGTCAGAATCAACAGTAATCCGTGCCTGCTCTGCGGTTCTCAGGATCGAGAGTCCCAAGGGATGGTTGGAATGCGCTTCCGCGTAGGCTGCTGCTTGGAGCAGGTCCGCGCCTTGCACGCCTTCTGCAGGTGCCAAGCGAGATACTTCGAACCGTCCGGTGGTGAGTGTACCTGTTTTGTCCATGACCACCGCATCGATATTTGCGGAGCCTTCAAGGAACTCGGTGCGTTTAATCATCACTCCGAGCCGTGCAGCTGCAGCAAACGCAGCGACCATCGCAGATGGCGACGAAAGGAGCAACGCGGTTGGGCAGGTCACCACAAGCACAGTCACTGCACGCAGCGCTGCGGATTCACGCACCGATGCGATTTCGCTTTGAGAGGTGAGGAAAAACACAACCAACGCGACGGAGAGTGCAACGGGGACATAGAACTTGGCGACCTGCTCGATGAGCAACTGGCGTTCAGTCTTTGTGGATTCTGCTTCGCGGATCAGACCTGAAACTTTACCGATGGTGGTTTCTTCGCCGACCTGTGTGACTTCGATGTCGATCGCACCAGTCAGGTTGGTGGTGCCCGCGTAGACATCAGAGCCCTTCTGCGCTTCGACAGGCATCGCTTCACCCGTAAGTGATGCTTGGTTGATGGTGGATTCGCCGGTGATGATTCGGCCGTCAACCGGGAGGTTTTCACCAGGACGGATGCGGACTGTTTGTCCAACTTTGACTTCGCCAACACCGATGATGCTTTCTACTCCATCAATGACCACGCGGGCGATATCCGGAGTGAGTGATACAAGTTGCTCGATTGCTCGTTTCGCGCCGTCCGCTGTGCGGAGGACAACTTGGTCTGCAACGAGGAGGATGAACGCGAGGAATGCTGCTGTGCCGTACTTGCCCACGGACATGGATGCAAGGATCGCGAGTGCTGCCAGTGAAGATGAAGAGACATGTCGGTTAAGTACTTCTTTACCAGCAGCGAGGAAGAGCGGGCCTCCGAGCAAGACTGCTGCGAGCACCGCGGGGAGTGTCGCGATCAGTTCATTGGCAGCGCCGGACATATTGGCGATCCATGAGACAATCGCGAGCATGCCCCCGATGAGGTAGAAGAAGATCCAGCCGTTCTTTTCATCGATGACCTGGTGATGGGAGCAGCAATCGATCCCGCCGTGTGTGTGTCCAGAGTCATGCGTATGGGTGTGTGTATCGCTCATAATGTTGTTTTGCCGAGGTGGTGCAAGTTTCGGTGTGGGCTTGATGGTCGATCGAGCTCAGTTGGGGGATATGATGGTCCCAATGCCGGTTTCTGGTCTCGTTTCTACTCTAGGTGATGCCAATCTGGATATCCTCTCTATAAGTGGTATCCATGTCCATACCGTACGCACGAGATGGGCATTGGGTTCGTATGATCTACACAGCAGTTGATCATGTGATTGAATCACGATCTTGATCTGTTCGTTGGAGGCATACATGACAAACACCAATCCAGACGCTGATATTCCCAATCAGGGCATTCCCAAGGTCTGCATCCTCGGAATCGGGCAGATGGGGCTCGTCTGCGCTGGGGCGCTCGCCAATCCTGATCCTCGTGGTGTAGGACAGTGTGAGCGAGCACAAGTCATCATGTGGGGGCACAGCGAAGAAGAAAACGGGGCGCTCTCGCAGACGCGCAAAACTGATCGGTTGCCCGGTTTCGAACTTCCGGGATGTGTTCGGGTTGCCATGTCTGATGAGGAAGCGCTTTCTGATGCAGACATCATCGTCAACGCGATCCCGGTCCAGTTTATCCGGGGCGCCTGGGAACGGATCGCAGAGCATGTTCCCAAGGGCGCATCGGTGATCTCAGTCGCGAAGGGGATCGAGAATAAGACACTTCTGCGTCCAACGCAGATCATCGCGGATGTGCTTGGCGATGATCCTGATGCCAAACCTCGGGCGCTTGGGTGTATGTCAGGACCCGCGATTGCGACGGAACTGGCGATTTGTCTCCCTGCGACGATGTCCGCAGCATCAGATCATCCGGGGTTTGCCCAAACGATTCAAGAACTCTTCTCAACGAGTTGGCTTCGGATATATACCAACCCTGATCTTGTTGGGGTTGAGTTGGCGGGCGCGACCAAGAATGTGATCGCGATCGCTGCAGGGATCATTGATGGTCTCGGCGCGGGATACAACGCGAAGAGCGCGCTGCTCGCGCGTGGGCTCGCAGAGATCGGGCGATTGGGTGTCGCGATGGGGGCGCAGACCAATACCTTCTTTGGCGTCGCAGGGGTTGGGGATCTCGCGACGACCTGTTTTAGTCCCGAAGGCCGGAACCGATCCTGCGGCGAAGCGCTCGGGAAAGGCGCCAAGCTCGATCAGTATCTCCGTGACTCGATGTCCGTCGTCGAAGGGGTCGCAACAACCGAATCGGTGGTTGATCTCGCGAAGAAATATAAGGTTGATATGCCCATTACCGATGCGGTGTATGCGGTGCTCTTCGAGCATCTCGATCCGGTCGATGCGATTACGATGTTGATGAGCCGCGACCTGCGGGAGGAACAGATCGGGTGAGTGTGAAGTCGAATCAGTTTCAATCGAAGCAATACCACGCCGCGATTGGCGTGATAGAGCGTCTCCGTGCCAACGGGCATACCGCGTACCTCGCGGGGGGGTGCGTGCGTGATTTGCTCTTGGGTGTTGAGCCCAATGATTTCGATGTTGCGACTGATGCGAAACCAACCGAAATTGAAGGGTATTTCCGCAAAACAGCATCCGTGGGCGCCGCGTTCGGGGTGATGCTTGTTCACGACTTTGGAGAAACGATCGAAGTGGCAACATTCCGATCCGATGGTTCGTACTCTGATGCGCGACGCCCTGACTCGGTCGAGTTCTCAACACCAAAGGAAGATGCGCAGCGCCGAGATTTCACAATCAATGCATTGTTTTATGATCCATTTGCAGAAGATGAAGATCAGCAGATAATTGATTTTGTGGACGGCCGAGCAGATGTCAATGCGATGGTCCTGCGTGCGGTTGGGAATCCTGCGGATCGACTCAAGGAGGATCATCTCCGAGCGCTGCGCGCTGTCCGGTTCGCTGCACGGTATGGACTTGAGATCGACCAGACGACAAGCGATGCGATCCGCGAAGATGCAAGCGAACTCTCCGGGGTGAGTGTCGAACGCATCGGTGAAGAAGTTCGACGGATGATGAGTCACCCCTCGCGTGTGCTCGCGGTCGAACTCCTTCGTCAGCACGGTCTCGACAAAACTATTTTCGGAACGAGCGGGTACAACGATCAACTTCGTACGCTCGGCGCGCTTGATCCCAATGCAGATGCAATGACTGCAATCGCTGCATGGCGACATGACCATGAAGGACAATGGAAACTCGAGAAACTCACTGCAGCTGGGGCTTCGCGTAGGTGGGAGTGGGCGCTTGATCTTTCCCGTGCTCAAAGTGAACATTTTGGACATGTGCTGGAGTACGCACAAGCATTCATCGAGGACTGGGACACCATGACTGTTGCTGCTCGCAAACGACTCGGCGCTCGAAAACACGCGGCTGAAGCGTTATTACTCGCGGAAGCAATCAAACCGATCGGATGGGAATCGCCTCGCGATAATCTCACACAACTCGCACAAGAACCAGGCGGTCTGAGTCCCCATCCATTGGTTACTGGTGCAGATTTGATAGAACTCGGGATCAAACCGAGCCCAGTTTTCAAAGATATTCTCGATGCGGTCTATGATGAACAACTCGAAGGCCGGGTCCAAACGCAACCCCAGGCGATCGAGTTTGTAAAAAATAAAGTCAGTTAATAAGAATATAGTGAACAGTTCGTGTTTGAATACAAACACAATCAGGAGAGAAAAAGATGACATCAGCACCAATCACCGACTTTGTGCCTCAGGTTATAGATGGAACGAAGTGGGACAATATCGAGCCATTGCTCAATGCGCTGCTCGCACGCGAAGTCAACTCAAAGTCCGAGCTTGAGCAGTGGTTACTGGATCGCTCGGAACTCGAAGCTGCCATCGGCGAATCGGGCGCCAACACCTACATCGACATGACCTGCGATACCGAGAGCGAAGAAAAGCAGGGCGCGTACACCTCGTTTATCACGACGGTAATTCCGAATGCCAAGCCGATCGGTTTCGAACTCGACAAAAAATTCGCAAAGCTCGCAGAAGAGTTCGGACTCACCGGCGGACATCACACGGTGCTCTACCGCGATACCAAAGCAGATGTCGATCTGTTCCGTCAGGAAAATGTTTCCATCGAGACGGAGATCTCGCAACTCGATCAAGAGTACGACAAGATCTGTGGCAAGATGATGGTCGACTTCGACGGCAAAGAACAAACAATGCCGATGATGGGCAAGTACAGTGAATCCGCCGATCGTTCAATCCGTGAAGAGGCTTGGAAGAAATCTGCATCGCGAAGGCTCGAAGATCAGGAGAGGATTTCAGCAATCTATGACCAGATGGTCACCAAGCGTCACCAAGTCGCAAAGAACGCGGGGTTTCATAACTTTGTCGAGCATTCATTCAAATCCAAGCACCGCTTTGATTACACTCCAGAAACATGCTTCGCATTCCATGACGCGATCGAGAAACATGTGATGCCTTTCGTTGCGAATCTCGACGCGCAGCGCAAGCAAGAGCTTGGTCTTGAGCAACTCCGTCCATGGGATATCGCGGTAGACCCAAAGGGACAAGCGCCCCTGAGACCATTTGAAGGCGGCGTAGACCTGATTGCCAAATCACAACGAGTATTCGATCAACTCTCGCCTGAACTGGCAACGATGTTCGCGACCATGGGAGACGGATCGAACACCAACGGCTCTGCTGACGGCGCGATGCTTGATCTTGATTCGCGCAAAGGCAAAGCACCCGGTGGATATCTCTACTTCCGTGATCGCAGTCGAATCCCGTTCATCTTCATGAACGCAGCGGGTCAACACCGCGATGTTGAAACCATGGTGCACGAAGCAGGACACGCATTCCATTCGATGTATTGTGTAGACGAGCCATTGGTTTGGTACCGGAGTTCACCGATTGAGTATGCTGAAGTCGCGTCGATGACGATGGAACTCTTGACCATGCCATATTGGGATGCGTTCTATCCGAGTGAAGCGGATGCCAATCGCGCCCGCCGGAAACAGCTTGAAGGCTCGATCAGTCTCCTCCCTTGGATTGCTACGATTGATGCATTCCAGCACTGGGTCTACGAGAATCCAGAGCACACCCAAGCAGAGCGTGCGCAGGCATGGCTCAAACTCGAAGAACGATTCGGGATGCAAGGGCACCGGGTGAACTGGGACGGTCTTGATGAAGAACGCAAGTTCGTCTGGCAACGACAGGGACATCTGTTCGGTTCGCCGTTCTACTATGTCGAGTATGGTATCGCACAGCTCGGCGCACTGGGAATCTGGTTGATCAGTCTCGAGCAGGGCGAAGAAGCAGCGCTCAAAGCGTACAAGAAATCCCTCTCACTCGGCGGTTCGATGCCGTTGCCTGAGTTGTTCAAAGCTGCCGGTTTAGACTTCGACTTCGGCGATGCAACCGTGAGTCGATTGGTAAAACGAGTTCAAGCAGAGCTCGATAAACTCCCTGAATAAGGGAAGTGATACGAATGAATTAGAGCAAGCGAGGGATCACATGCCCTCGCTTTTTCGTATTGGCTGGTACAAATCAAAAATGAGATTAAACTAGCGCAAAGGAGATTATTATGGGTGTTTCAAAATTTGTTGCCGCCTTGTCAGCTTTGACAAGCTGTGCAGGTTTGGCGACTGCTGGCATTGCTGATTTTTATATTACCGATGCGTCAGGAGTGATTTTCACTGTGGATGGTCAGACATTGGTAGCAACCGAGCGGTTTGAGGTTGAAACTTCAGATTTAGGAATGAATGACATTATATTCGTTGGAGATAATAAGATGCTGGCCAATGTCACAGGGCAACTTGTTCAATACGACATGGATACCGGTGAAGAAGTAGTTGTCTTTGATGTGCGTGATGTATATCCAGATGGAGGGTTTTATCTAACTGGGGGACTTGCAAGGACACAAGATGATAAAATCTTTTTTTCAACTTGGGGCATAACTCCTAAATCAAATTCAACATTCGGCGCTTTGTATGATCCAATTACACAGACCTATGAAGAGTTGGCTGATTTTGAAGAAAGCCTCGGATATCAGATAGGCCATCATCATGTTGGTGGAGACTTGTTTTTGACAGCGGATTGGGCGGGCGAAAAAATTCGAGTCATTAATACAATGACGGGTGAGTTTGAATCAGTTTTTGATGTTGGTTTTGGGCCAGTCTCATTCCTTGAGACAAATGGGCAACTGTACACAATGACAAGGGATGGTTTTTTGTACACCTTTGATTTTACAACAGGTGAATCAGAATACTATGGTCAAATTTCAGGAGCAGGCGGTTCAATAATCGGTATGGCAAGCTCAGTAGCGTTCCGAATTCCTGCGCCAAGCTCATTGGCAATCTTTGGATTCGCGAGTCTTGCTGTTGCACGCCGAAGACGATAAAATTAACCTTGGAAGACACCAAGTCTGTTCATTCGAACAGGCTTTTTTTATGGTCACAGCTACTGGTTACTTCTTCCAAGGTCCAGTGATCGCAAGGGTCCAGCCGTTCCCCTGGAGGTTGACGAATAAGGTGGATCCATCCGGAGAGAACACCGCGCCGGCAAACTCAGAGTTGCTCTTCGCATTCCTTGCGATCTTGTAGAGTTCGCCCTTCATCGTCACCCCGACAAGGTGGGGGGGCTTGTTCTCGTCTTCGCACACAACAATGTCTCCCCAAGGAGAGAAGGTAATGTTGTCTGCGCGTTCGAGCACACTCGGATCATTGGGTTCAATGAAGAGTTCAAGAATGTCTCTGCTGTCATCGGGATCCGGAGTCAGGCGCCAGAGTTGTCCGGAGTAGGTCTTGCCGCCGGTGGTTGCTGCGAAGTAGACGCTGTCGTTGCCCCACCACATGCCTTCGCCGCGAGCAAACCTTGCAGCTCCTTTGCTAAACCCTCGGTAACGCAGGTCGTCCTTGGGCGATTCAACATCATCAATCGGAATCCATCGGACCGCCATTTTCTGTCCGACTTGAATTTTCTGTTCATCCCAGTTGCGTGTATCAAATCGAGGTGCGTATTCGATCGAGAGGACCTCTACGCGTCCCCCTGCGTGCAGATCTTTGGGATCGTTAGGCAGGTACCGGTAGAGAACCCCGTCGTGCCGATCTTCGGTCATGTACACGATGCCCGTCTTCGGATCGGTGCAGCATGCTTCACGCACAAAGCGTCCCATCGCTTTGATCGGTTTCGGATCCGCGAGTTTGGGAGATGTCGTCGCGGGCACTTCAAAGACATACCCATGATCTTGCTCAAAACGATACCCTTTGACCCTTGATGTCTCCTCACAGGTCAACCATGTGTTGTATGGAGTGATCCCTCCAGCGCAGTTGCGCTCTGTGCCCGCTAGTGAGAGCCAATGCTTTTCGAGTTTTCCGAGTTTAGTGTTGTAGACAAGCGTGGTTGTGCCACCCCTTGATGGTCGGCCGTGCCCGAAGTCATAAACCATTGTCGGGTCGAGTGAGTTGATTGCTTCTTCTGATTCGAACGGACCCGTCGTAGGATGCGCATCTTCGATCTCGTGGTTGCGGATCAGAATCGTTCGATCATCATCGACTTCCCCGTCGTCAGTAATGTAGGGAAACGCACCCATCGCGTCGTGCTTGCCCGGCACATGGAAACCGTCGTCCATGCGCTCTCCGATTTTGGAGATGATGTTGTAAGTGAATCCCGCAGGGAGGTCGATCACGCCCTTGGGATCAACGATCAACGGCCCAAACCCAACAGAACTCATCGAAGAATCATTGAGCGCTTCGAGCAATGAAGTTGTCGATCCCTTTGCGAGCGATGCAGAGAGACCCGCAAATCCAAGCGTGACTGACGATGAGCGAGCAAGAAAATGTCGGCGTGAAATAGGGTTCATGCACAATGATAGGTCAAAATCAGAGAATCGTCCCACGCAAAAGGACCATCGCTACAAGGAAATAGATCGATAAACCTGAAACATCCATCAATGTCGCAACCAAGGGAGAAGACGAGGTGGCCGGGTCCATCCCCAAACGCTCAAGGATCAATGGGAACATCGATCCGATCAGTGAACCCCAGATAACGATGATGAATACCGCGCCGCTGACGGTGAACGCTAAAGGCCAAATGTGGGGGGTGTTGAGCAATGCAGTAAACGAGAGCCCCCAAACAACCCCGATCCCAAGAATCGCAAGCGTCAGACCCAGGCACAATCCGGTTAAGATTTCTTTGCGCATGATTCGCCACCATGCGTTGAGTCGAACTTCTTCTACCGCAATCGCACGAACAAGCAAACTCGCAGCTTGTGTGCCAGTATTTCCTCCGGATGCAATGATCATCGGAACAAAGACCGCGAGCACAACCGCCTTGTCGAGCGCATCATCGAAGAACGCCATGATGGAAATTGTGAACACCTGGATCAAGAACAAACCCGCGAGCCAAACACCGCGTTTGCGGTACATGCTCATGACGGAGGTTGTGGTGTAGGGCGCATCAAGCGCTTCCATACCACCGAGCTTTTGGACATCTTCGGTGAACTCTTCCTCCGCGACATCCGCGACATCGTCCGCAGTCACGATCCCGACGAGCAAACCAAGCGAATCAACAACAGGCAACGCGGTCCGGTCATACCGTCCCATCACTCGAACCGCTTCCTCACGGTGATCTATCGCAAAGAGTGCAATAAACTCGTCGTCCATCAAATCCTGCACCGTGGTGTCAGGGTCGGCAAGGAGAAGTTCCCGGATATGGATGTCGTCGATGAGTTGGTTTTCTTCATCGATCACAAATACCCAATCAACAGTCTCCGCGTTGCGTCCATACCGACGGATATGCCCGAGCGCGTGACCGATTGTCCAGTCCTTGCGGATCCGTACATAGTCTGGAGTCATGAGGCGCCCGACAGAATCGGGTGCATACCCCAAGATTGCCTGTGTCACCTTGCGATTCTCAGGGGAAAACTTAGAAATGAGCTTGGTCGATATCTCGACAGGCATCTCATCGAGCACCGCTGCACGGTCATCGGGGTCCATTGATTCGATCAGAATCGCGGATCGTTCCGTTCCCAGCTCTTCAAGCAGTGATTCTTGCGCTTGTGGATTAAGTTCTGCGAAGCTCCCCGCCGCGAGCTCTCGGGGGAGCACTCGAAACGCAACAACCGCGGACTCAAGCGACAGATTCTCAATCAGATCCGCGATATCCGCGGGTTCGATGACCATGAGCGCATCGCGAACTTCGCGGTACGCCTTCGCTTGGATCATCCCTTGGAGATCCGGTTCGAGTAGATGAGTCATTGAGGTAGGCACACTGTATCTTATCCGCTATGCGCTTGGTATGCGGACGCACAGGCGGAATGTTCTCGGTCCTTAATCAGTAAAACAGGGTGAGCAATCGACAGAGTCGATACCGATCCGTTTGGAACACAAAATTGAGGTCAATCAACTCCTGATATCTCTCGATACATCAGTGGGCGATTATTGAAGTTAAGTTTTCATGGATGGAACTGATTATGAATGGAAGTCGAACCGGATTCACACTGGTTGAAATCTTAGTCGTTGTTGTAGTACTCGGGATCCTCGCAGCGATGGTCGTTCCCAAGTTCGCCAGCGCGAGCACCGACACCAGGGTTGTTGCTGCGGGTGAAGATATCATGAGACTCGCACAAGCATTCGAAAACTTTCATTCCGATAAAGGGTATTGGCCAGACTCGGCAGCGCCAGGAATCACCCCTCCTGAACTCAAGCAATACTTCTTAAAAGTTGAAAGCCCATTCTTGAAAACTTGCCCGATCAACGGCACCTATGTTTTCAGCAATAATAAAAACTTGAAAACGGTCTTTATCCAGATCCGTCCCGGTCAACAGTCAAAGTCGCCTTCGATCGTCGATGCGCAGGCGCTCGATGCGATGATCGACGACGGGGTTCTCAACACCGGCCGATTCCGCAGCTCACTCGATGGGTATGCGTATCGAGTAAACTGATCACTCGTTGAGTTGAGTCGGCACTCACATGATGAGCGAATCGAAACCCGTCAGTCCGACGGGTTCTTTTGTATAGAACGGCTCGCCCGCGTCTGCACCGATCCGTGATCCAAAGTATTTGGCGCTTGCTTCGATCCATTCAAGCGCTTTGCGATTCTTCTCAGGGAGAACGAACTGAGTCTCGTATGCTTTGATTGATCGCATTTTCTGATCGAGTGTGCCGGTGATATCAAAGACGAACTTCGGATCTGCCACCCACCGAAGATGGGTCGCGTAGTAGTAGAACAACCATTTGGGATAGAGAGTGGGTCCCAGTTCCTTCTGTTCGCCTGTCCACGCGTCGATCGGTGCGGGCATCTCGATCTTCGAGAGCTTCGCGTCAAAACGCGCATCTTCGATGCACCGAGTAACCGCTCGATGATCCGGATGGGCATCTTCGGGGAAGGTCGTGAAAATCATGGTTGCTTGCCAAGCACGGATCACTCCCGCGAGTGCGTGTCGATTCTCGATGGTGTGTTCAACGAACCGGTTGGGCAAGTCTAAAAGCCATCGCTCGATTGTGCCTTTCGCGCCTTCCTTGAGTATCTCAAGGGCTTTTGCCGCTTCACCCTTGCGGATCTCCGGTGATCCCAAAGGCGTAGGTTCACCATTGGTTACATCAAGGATCAAGATGTCATGACCCTGCTGGGCAAGCTTGATGATGGTGCCGCCCATGCCGAGTTCTTGATCATCTGGGTGTGGTCCAACAACGAGTATGCGTGCCATAGAGAGATACCTTTGCTTGATCGTTCTACTTGCCCATGTTCAACACCCATAGAGATGGCACTATTTCACAGGATTGATTTAGTTGTATTTGTTTTCAACAACCACAAACCCGTACATGATGGGTGAGTCATTCTCAATCGTTTCCAGTTGGAAAAGCACAACCGGCGCTGGGTCCCGCTGGGCATAGAACCCGCCTGCGCTGTAGGTATCCCCGAACTCATCGACGAAGAGCCGAAGATCGATCTCAACGGTTTCACCCGATGCAAATCCCTCAATCGGAAGCGAGTACCGCTTGTTGAGCCAAACAACCGAATCACCAAAGTCATGGGTGGTCGAGTTGGTGAACTTGAGTACCGTGACATCCCGGAAGACCTGAACATCAAAGATCTCGCCTTGAGCGATGTCCGCGGGGTATTTCCCGTGAGGCTCAGCGGTGAGCTTCTCATTAAAAAGCTGGCACCCGCCCATGATGAGCATGATTACGCTCAAAAAGAGGAGGTATGAGACAAAGAGGACGCTGGTCGATTGGTGTTGTTTGGTCTTCACCCTCCTATCGTCCCCTATATGAGCTGCCAAAGCAACTATCAGAACAATAATGCCACCGAACCATCGTTCGCGATCGCAGACGGTGCGCAAGAACTGGACCCCAAAGTGATCGCCGCTGACTTAGTCAAACGGTTCGGCCCAACCGGCATGGACAAACGCGTATCCACATTGATTCCGGGGTTTGATGCCCCGTTCTATCAAGCAGGGCTCGCCGGGTATTCTGATGCTGCGATGCGAATCATCGCGCGTCGGCAGGGGTGCCCGTTATGTGTCACCGAAGCGCTTCTCGATCGAACCTTACTCGCTGGTGGCAAAGGGTTTGCAAAGGCAGATCTGGGCGAACTCCACGATAATGTCCCCGGCGGCATCGAGGACACCCCCCTCGTCGGACAGATCATGGGAAACGATCCTGGGGAGATGGCCGCGGGCGCGATCAAGATGATCGAGCAAGGGCAACGCTCGCACAAAGAATATCGAAACATGGTCGATTCCGGGATCGGGGAACTCCGATCTGATGGCGAAGGCACCTTCGCCGCGATCGATGTCAATCTCGCTTGCCCCGTCAAAAAGATATCCAAAAAATCCCGAGGCGGGCACTGGCTCAAAGAACCCGCAGGGGCCATCGACATCCTCCAAGCCGTCCGCGATGCCGTTCCGGATTCAATCCCGATCACGGTTAAAATGCGTCGATCCTTCGACGACACCCCAGAGATGCAGAAGAACTTCGATTATCTCTTCGACGCGTGTTACGACATCGGGTGCGCCTGGGTCACGGTGCACGGCCGAACCGTCGAACAAAAATACCTCGGCCCATCCCGCTGGGACCCGCTCAAGCGCCTCGTCGATCGCAACCCCGAGCGTCTGATCTTTGGTTCAGGCGATATCTGGGATGTGAACCAGATCTTCCGCATGATCGGGTACACCGGTTTGACCGGTGTCTCAGTCGCGCGTGGATGTATCGGGAACCCCTGGATCTTCCGCCAGGCAAGAACCATTCTTGCCGGCAATGATCCGCAGGCGCCAACCATCGCCGAGCAGCGAGAAGTCCTCGAACAACACTTCGATCTCGCGCTAGCGGTGAACTCGCACACCCGCGAACCAGAGTTATTGACCGCCAAGAACATGCGCAAGTTCGGGATCAAGTTCGCAACCCATCATCCCAAGGCCGACGAGGTGAAGAAGCAGTTCATCTATGTCAAGACACTAGAAGAATGGCGAGATGTGTTGGAGCAGTGGTACAGTATAGATTAGATTGTTTCGAATATGGAGTTTAGAAATGAGTGCCCATTTATTGAACGATTTGGTTCTAGAAAGAAAAATTGCTGTTGAGCAATCAAGGGTATTACGATCTCCTGAAGCTATTCGAAGACGAAAGCTGTTGCTTTTCCTGCCACATGTACAGCCACTCAATGGAATGGTACAGAAATGGAACGGGGATGGATTACTAGTCCCTTGGTTTGACCCAATTGAGGGTGGTGTGGATGCCGAAATTCTGATATTATTGCAGTCTCCTGGTCCCAAAGCCGATCGTGAAAAAGGGAGTGGATTTATCAGTCCAGACAACAACGATATGTCTGCTCAGCGTATGTGGGAAGCTTACCGAGATGTAGGCATTCCAAGGGGCAAGATCATCAGTTGGAATATAGTGCCTTGGTATATTGGGTTGCAGAGCCCAAAGGCAGTTGAGCTACAGAATGGTTCGCAATACCTACAAAGCATTCTAGATTTCTTGCCTCAATTGAGAACTGTTGTACTTGTTGGAGAAAAGGCTCGGGTAGCGTGGTTTCGTCATATGGATGAGAAAATTGATACGAACCGATACGAAGTGAAACATTGCATACATCCGCGAGCCAGAACCTTTACAAAGAGAATTGAGAGTTCGATTCGATTGGCCTTGTCTTCATTAGGTCATGAGTCTCAAAATCATGTATCAGAAAAATCTAAGTCAGGGTATGAATCTCTTCTCCCTACCGATTCAAAATTAATTTGGAGGGAAGTTTTCTCCCGCCAACGCGCCTTCGCGATGCACGCTTTCGATCAACTCGATGACAATCAGTTCTTCACCATCCTCGCACCGGGTCTCAACTCGTGTGCGATCATCGCCAATCATCTTGCGGGCAATATGCAATCCCGATGGACGGATTTCCTCACCACCGATGGCGAAAAAACAACCCGTGATCGAGACCATGAGTTCGATCATCCTCCAGCACACACCAAAGACGAGCGTGCCAAGATCATGGCAAGATTCGATCAGGGTTGGACGGTTCTCTTTTCAGAACTTGACTCATTAACCAACGCTGACCTCAACAAGATCATCACCATTCGAAGTGTCGAACACACGGTCAACGCCGCCGTCATCCGCCAGATCGACCACTACAGCTTCCACATCGGGCAGATCAACATCATCGCCCGCCAACTCGTCGGGACTGCGGATTGGAAATGGTTCACCCTCGCGCCGGAGGCGACGAAATCATTCAATGAAAAGCTGATGGGTGATTCAAAGACCAAGGCCCAGTAATCGAAGCGATTGCTCTTATACCGCCCGCGGACCTTCAGGGTGGGTGAGGATGAAGTTGTTGCCGTAATGGGCTTTGTCGTCGGGGTCGCGTTGGTGTGTTGAATATTCAAACGAGTCGATGGGGATCATGTCGCCGTTGTAAAAACATTTCGCGTCGTATCCCAGCGGGCGAAACACATCCCAGAGTTCGCCGACCGGGTCCTGGCACCCGGCACCTAAACGAAGTTCACACTCAATCAACACCGATGGGCGGAATCGATCGAGCACATCGGAACCCGCTTGCATAATGGCTCGTTCAAACCCTTCCGCATCGCATTTGATGAAGTCCAATCGCGACACGCTCTGCTGGTCGATCAGATCGCTCATCGAGATGGTTTGAACCTGAGTTGTTCGGATATCTTTGACATCTTCGCCGACTTGCCGAAGTGTTGCTCCGTGTGAAACCCCTTCGCCTTGGATGGAGAGGGTAGCGCTACCACTCTCGGTGGAGACCGCCGCGTTGACGATCGAAACCCAGGGTTTCTTGGCGTATGCAGTCTTGAGACGATCCGCCAGTTCGGTTTGAGGCTCAACCCCGATCGCGCGGCCGTTGGAACCAACCCGGCGCGCGAGCCACCACAGATACGCACCCTTGTGCGCACCGATATCGAGCGCCACCCCATCGCGAGGCGTGTGCTCAAGCATGGTCTTGATTTCGAGCGGATCGTTACGAAATCGGTATTTGAGGGCACGATGGACGAGCCGAGTTTGTAGCATGTGCAGATTATAGTGGTGAGTTGAGAAAAAGAATGCCCATTTTGATCACGAATCTGGTATCCTCGTCCTCAGTCTTTGAACACCTGAAGGAGTGCACGAATGCCCGCATGGATCTTGATCGCGATACTCATCCTCTTCGTTGTCGGCGTGCTCGTCCTCATGGTCGCTGTGTTCACCGAGATGGGCACCAAACGAAAAACAGGATCAATGAAGAGTAAAAAGACCCAGCACAAGTCGCGCAAGAAGTAATCGCTCAAGCGGACTTTGCGGATTTAGGATCGGGTTCGTCGGTGCTTTTAGAATCCGATTTGGATTCAGATTTTTCCGACGGTTTCTCGTCTTCATCGCTCGAATATCGCACTCGGCCGTGATAGATGCTTGATACAGTCTTCGAGATTGATTCACAGATCTGACTCAGTTCATGGAAAGTCAGGTCGCATTCATCGAACTGACCATCCATAAGCCGCTTGTTTGCTAGTGAGCGAACCAAACCATCAATCCGAGCAGGTGTCGGATCTTTGAGTGTTCTCGTGGCGCTTTCAACCGCATCAGAGAGCATGGTGATCGCAACCTCTTTGGTCGCAGGGCGAGGCCCCGGATACCGGTAATCGACCTCGTCAGGTAACTGATCCGCAGCATCTCGCAAGATCTGCTCCGGGGAGCGTTCTTCGTCTGCTTGGGATGCTTGCTCACGCGCTCTGCGGTAGAAATATTCTACTAGGGTTGTCCCGTGATGCGCTTCGATGAAATGCCGCAAGGACTTTGGTAGCCCGTGCTCGCGTGCCATTTCGGACCCGTCTTTGACATGTCCGATGATCACCAAAAGCGACATCGCAGGGGTGAGCTTGTCGTGCTTGTTGATCCCTCTGGATTGGTTCTCGATAAAGTACGCGGGTTTATTCATCTTCCCGATGTCATGATATAAACATCCGACATAGGTGAGCAATGCATCCGCGCCGATTGCTTCCGCTGCGCTCTCTGCGATTGATGCAACATTGAGCGAATGGTTGTAGGTGCCCGGGGCTCGTTGTTGGAGTTCGCGCAGGATCGGTTGCTTGGGATCACGCAGCTCGATCAGTGTCATCCCGGTCGTGATATCGAACACCCGTTCGATGAAGGGGAGGATAAACAACGCGATCCCGCCGACAAGCAATCCCGCAATGAACGATTGGGCGCTTGCGCCTGCGATTGCTTCGATAACAACTTGATTACTCGAGCCGATGACAGGAAGATTGATGAGTTGATCAAGCATCGTCGCGATGCTCAGAACGCATGCGATCACGATCGACATCCGGATCAAAGTTTGGCGTTCACGCAACTCGTTGATCTGTGCGAGTGCGCCCGCGATGCCGATGAGCATGATCGCGAGCAATCCGGTATGGATCTGCAAGGACATCGCAACGATGATCGCAACCACGCCTGTGATTGCGAGCGCGGTGCGCTGGTCATAGGCGATCGAGATCAGCACCGCGATGAGCACAACCGGGGTGATGGTGCCAAGCCAAACAAGTCTTGGGTCATACACACCGAGTATTGCTGCGATGACGATCGCAAGGGTAACCAGTCCGGTCATCCATCCAATTCGTCCTGGCTTTGAGACTATCTTCGGGCAGTACCGGGTGATGTATCCGCCGAGGAGCAATCCCATCGCGCCGACCATTGCATACACGGACGCGATTCCGAACCATTTGCGGACTAAGCTCGCGTTGTTTGATTTGAACTCTACATTTTCGCGATTTGCCAATGCGTACGCTGCTTGCTCGAGCACATCTCCTCGCGAGAAGATGCGTTGCCCGATGGTAATTGTTTGACGCACAGGCATCACCCGACCTGATGCCGCGTCCATCTCTTGGGTGGTCGCAGCTGCGTCATAGGTAAAGGTAGGCTTTGGTTCGTTGAGCAATCGTTTACGGACAATCGTGCTCATCGGATTGGCAAAGCCCGCAATCCGAACAATGCGTCCGACTTCTGCAGCGAGTTGATCCTGCTTATCAATATTGATCACATCATCTCGGCTAATCCGTTGCGAATCCATCTGATCATTTGATCCATCCGGGGTCGGTCCTGTAACCGGGAACCGAAGCATGATCTGTGTGTTGAGTCCTTCTTGCGTGGCATTCTGCCATGCCTGGCGATTCAGCATCGGCCGACGACGGAGGATATCGTCAAGTGTGTCAATATGTTCTGACCATTGATTCAGAAGTGCCTCATCGTTGGCGGTTTGCTGGAACCCGATAAACGATTCTTCGTCGAGCCCAAACCGGACCCGGATATCGCGGGCAACTTCATCAAGCGAGCTCACCCCTGACAATGTGCGGGGGAGGTTGGTTAAATCCGCACGCATCTCGTTGAGAACCTGCTGATCCGCGGTATAGACACGCGGGACATTGCCTCGCGCTGCTTGACGGCGCATCTGTGTCTGAGGCACATCCTCAGTATTGAACTCAACACGCGATGTTCGAGTTTCGCGCATGATCTGACCAACCGCGATTCTGGTCTGTCCACGAGTCCAGAGCATCGTCGATCCCACAACAAGCACGAATGCAAGATAGGCAAGAACCCCCCAGAACAGCGCCGGGTTCGCGAGCAAGTCTGAAAGCTGTTGCTTGATGGATTTGCCTTTGATCTGAACAACTACCCGGCGCGCAGGCTTGGACCCGCTCTTATTGGTTGCGGTCCGCGTTGCCTGCTTCGTCGAAGGCGAAGATCCTGAGTTTGAACCGTCTTTTCCCATGTGCTCCAATCAGATGATTCGACTCAATCGGCATCCGATGTACTCTTGGTGTATCTGTCACTTCTATCGGTAACATCCTATCGCCCGATATGTACACATCTGTATGATCGACGAATTGTTTCCCTGCTTCGAGCAAGATGCGACGATTCAGTCCTCGATTCATAAGAAAAGAATCAGTTGCAGTGCTTTATTTGTCCAGAATCAATGATTTGGGATATTTGTGCCGACTTCGTCTGCTGAATATTGATCCAAACAACGAGGGAGTCGCACACACATTGTGGTCCCGATCTGCGGGGCGCTCTCGATTCGGATCGTCCCCCCAAGAGACTTGGCAGCATGTTTGACGATCGCCAATCCTAAACCAGTACCTCGACGGGCGCCGCTGCCAGCACGGGCAGCATCAACCTGATAGAACCGCTCGAAGATCCGCTGTTGATGAGCAATCGGGATGCCCATCCCCCGATCAACTACACTGAGTTCGATCCCCATCGGATACCCGAGCTTTGCGGGAACCGGTGATTCCCGCAAAGGGAATACCTGCGATGCTCGGATGAGCACACGCACAGCGGTCCCCTCATGGGCAAACTTGATTGCGTTCTGTACCAAGTTACGCAGTATCAACGCGATCAATGAAGAATCCGTTGCGATCTCCTCGATCCCAGGTTCAATCTCCGCGATCAACTCAAGATTCTTTCGGCTCGCAGGAGACGAAAACCCATCGAGCAGCTGACTCACAAGTTCATGCACATTGACAAGCTCGATCTGAACAGATTGATCCTCGGATTCAGCCTTCGAAAGATCGAGCAGGTCATCCGCAAGCAGTTCGAGCCGATCCGCATTATTGGCAATCATTTCAATCAAACGCGACGACATCTGCGGGTCGTCTTTCGCAGGTCCCGAGAGGGTTTCTACCGCGACCTTGATCGATGCGATCGGTGTTCGGAGTTCATGGCTTGCATTGGCAACAAAGTCCGTTTTGAGGGTCATTGCTCGGGAAAGCTCGGTGATATCCCGGAAGGTAATCACCGCCCCTTTCGAGATCGGTACTGGATCAGCAGACACATCAAAGTCACGAACCTCTCCCTTGATGGGCAATGTCAGTCGAGCATGTCCCGGTTCATGAGCACGAGCGAGTGATTCAAGCTCGTGGAGAACACCCTGTGTCATGATTTCGTCGAATCGTCTGCCAAGGAGTGATTGACCAATCCCAAGCACACTTGTTGCTTGTTGATTGATATGAGCGATCAATCCATGTTCATCGGTTGCAAGGATAGGAATATCCGCTGCGTTGATCAGTCCGCGTAATAAGTCCGCGATATAAAGGGCTTGTTGTGAATCATCAAAGTTTGTATCAAGCTCATCGGACAGCGCGTCCCGATGCTTTGATGCGCCTGCAAGCAGGTATCCCATCACGATGATCGAAACCGCAGTGACGATCAGGAAGATCGGGAAAAAGATCGCAATGACTAGGGCACTGATTCCAATGGATAAAGCCCATATCCAGTACGCGGAGGGTGGGGGAGTTGATGGTTGTGATTCAATACGCACGAGGAGAGTCTATCAGCATTTCGGATTGTGAATCGTGTCCGATCAAGAATCCGTAGGTAAATCTGCGCGGTACCCAACGCCTCTCACGGTGGTGATCATCGAAGAATGGGGAGCAATCTTCTTCCGCAATGCGGTCACATGCACATCGATTGTCCGCTCGGTGACCGCGACCCCAGGACCGATCGCGTTGGAGATCAATGCTGGACGAGAGAGGACTTTGCCTTTGTTGCTCAGTAATGCGCAGAGCAACCGAAACTCGGTGATCGTAAGTTGGATCGGTTTGCCATCGACGGATGCTTGATGTTCATCAAAGTTGATTGAAACCGGTCCCAGACTCAACTGTATTTCATTGCTAGTTTGCGATGAACTGCTTCTCCGGGTCAACGCATCAATCCGAGCAACGAGCAGGTTCATCGAGAATGGCTTTGAGATGTAATCGTCCGCGCCTGCATTTAATCCGACAAGTTCGTCGGACTCTTCTGATTTCGCGGTAAGCATAATGATGGGGATTCTTGCGGTTTCAGTCTGTGCACGCAATCGTTTGGCAACTTCGATCCCGGTAAGCTCGGGCATCATCACATCGAGCACAAGCAGGTCAGGGACCTTGGATTTGGCAAGTTCGAGCGCCTGGGCGCCATCGGTTGCCGGCACAATCGTGTGTCCGAGTTGTTTGAGGTTGTAGGTGATCAACTCAACCAGATCGGGTTCATCATCCGCAACCAAGATTGTCAATGGTTTGGAGATCGAGGATGGCTTTGGTGTTGCGGATTGTGTGTTCATTGTGGATGCCTTTGGTTGAACAGATATGGGCATAGAAATGGTATCTACATGATCCTACCCTGCAGGAGACTTATGAATTGTTCATCAAATCTGAACAGAACAATGTATCTGCAAGCAGTACAGGGCCAGAACCAGTGATTTGGGAGCAGAAATGCTCGCTTTTGGTGCCAAGTTGATCACTTTGCCGACACAATAACCATCTGTGTGTGCCAAGTACCATTTATAAGGGTATCGTGTGCGCCAAGGCAATCTGTTGTGATTTGTCCAGAAATGATTCAGAATGGCTCTCCTAGGGCTTTGCGAGGAATGGTTTGATGACCCAGAACAACTTTGTACAAAGCAAATCAATTCCAACGGGCAAGAGTGCAGGTGATTCAATGCAAATCAAGTTGTTCAAGGCTGCAGCCGTCATTTCGTTGGGCTCGTGCAGCTTTGCCAGCGCTGGGGATATTGACACAAACTACTCAAGGGATTTTGCATCGCGTCTCCGGGCGCAGCCGACAGAGTCAGACCCTGCCTGGTTTGTTGAACGAGGGGACAATACCTCGATGAACATCTCCGCATTGGTCCAGTCTAGGTACACGGTGTCGAACCGGAAGACCGGTTTCATTGTGCCAAGTGACGCTAATACTTATGGATTTTCAAATCCAAGAATCCAGATTGCACTCGATGGAGCGATTGTTTCGTCTCAGTTCAACTATCGGATTTCATTTGATCTTGGTGATGCAGAACTCTCCCGAGGCCGAGGCACCACCGGCTTATTGCCTGGTGACACAGGAAACGCTCGTTTGCTCGATGCATATGCGCAGTACAACTTTACAGGTAAAAACGAAGGGTACTACCTCAAGTTTGGTCAGTTCAAACACATCCTGATGACCGAAGAAGCGATTGATTCCCAGTACCAACTCGCAGCTGATCGAACTCTGAGCTCTGAAATCTTCGGCCCCGGATACACCCAAGGGTTGGCATTCGGGCAGGTAAATGACAACTTCGCGTGGGAGTTCAGCATCACCGACGGCGGCCGATACATCGGGTCACGCGAAACCGACAACACAAGCTTCAACAGCCTCGATGAAGCAGATGCCGGATTCGGCGGCCGATTAGATTGGAAAATTCAAGGATCGTGGGATCAGTTCAAAGATTTCACGAGTTTCAAAGGATCAACACCCGGTTCAAAGCTCGGCGGCGGGATCCTCTACCAGTTCCAAGGGCAAACCAACCCCGGAAGTTTCATTCCCGGATTCGTAGGTACACCTGCAGAGAGCGGACAGATTTTCACCTGGACGCTTGATTACCAACTCGAAGGTGACGGCTGGAACTTCTTCGCAGCGTACACAGGGCAATATGTCGACTGGGAGTTTGCAACCGCAACGCTTGGGATTATGAATAACTCGGTTGTGCTCCAGGGCGGAAGGTTCATGTCCGAGCGTACCGAGGTGTTCGCCCGCCTAGAGACTTTCTGGATTGACAAACTCTTCCGAAATGGATTCAGCACCCCCGATGGGTATATCCATCGGATCGGCACGGTTGGGATGACCTACTACCTGCTCCCAGAGAGTCATGCCGCGAAGTTCACGACAGATGTGAGTTACGCATTTGATTCGCTCTTTGTCCTAGCGCTGGGCGCTGGAGGCTCTATCGCCCTCCCAGATCCAGGGACCACAGGGTTCTTGGGACTTACTGCGCATGAAATCGTGTTTCGGGCTCAGCTGCAGTTCGCGTTTTAAAGCATTTGTGAGAAACAAGTTAGAGTCGTAGGCGATTGTGTCTGTGCATTTCTGATTTCAAATTCACTTGATTTATTCCGGCATGTCCGGAAAATCATCACAATTGTAGAAAAAAGAAATCAATAAAGGACAAAAAGGTCGTTTGTATGTGCTAGTGTATTGGTCCTATCTATCTATATATAGATAGAGAACAGCTCGGATCGCCCGAGACACAGAGATGAAGGCAAACGGTACTTTTTATACTGAATATGAAGGAGTCAGAAATGAACACCAAGAATCAACAGATCACTGCAACAATCGTATTGGCAGCAATGAGCGGGCTCGCAATGGGGCAGTCAGGGATCGACCTTGATCGCGCCTATGCGTCAGAACTCCGATCAGATGCGCTGACCCGTTCAAGTCTGCTCGGCGCCAATAACGGTGCGAATCTGAATGTTGAAGTCATGACCCAGTTCCGATACACCTTTGACTCACGCGATGAGCTTACCCCGGGTGCACTCGGTGACAGTGACACAACCGTAGGATTCAGTACCCCGCGTACACAGGTCCGATTAAGCGGAGCAGTGGAAGGTACAGATATCTCAGGTTTGGTGATCTTCGACTTGGGAGCTGCAGAAAACGGCGGCACAAGCGGGAGCGCTGATCTTCTCGTCGCTCAAGCGGCATGGGGTATCAATGAAGATTGGACATTGCTCTTTGGTCAATGGCACAACCCAGTGCTCGGATCGGAAGCATTTGCTCCAGAGCACACACTCGCTGCGGACAAATCATTCACCAATGAGTTCTTCCAGGTTGGATACACTCAGGGTGTCGCTGTTGCTTACGGATCGGACAACTTCAAGTTCGTTGGTGCAATCGCAGATGGTGCAGAATACATCACCAACTATGGTCCTGTCGCAAACTCCGCATACAACAGTGCAGGCGAAGCAGATTTCGGAATCACTGGTCGCGTCGATTGGCTCGTTGAAGGTACCTGGAGCCAGTTCGCGGATGCGACCAGTTTCCGTGGTTCAAACTACGGCGTGAAAATCGGTGCCGGTGCACATTGGCAAACCCAGGGTGATACCAACCCATCAGATAACTCTGGTGGTGCAATCGCAGGGTATGAAGACACGACCGTGAGCTTCTGGACTGTTGATGCCCAAGTAGAAGGCGACGGCTGGAACTTCTTCGCGGAGTATGTTGGTCACAAAGTCGAAATCAACGCGACAACTGATGTTGAGTACACCAACCACGGTGTAATCGTTCAGGGTGGTTTCTTCTTCTCTGATCAATGGGAAGGCTTCGCGCGTTACGATGTGATCATGCTCGATGATGTTCTTGTTGCAGCTGGTACCAGTGACAACTTCCAGAGTGTCACTGTTGGTGCAAACTACTACTTTGTTCCAGAATCACATGCTGCGAAATTCACAATTGATGCGATCTTCCAACTTGATGAGAGCACCAACTTCGATGCATTGGGTCTCACTGATGTTGATGCAAGCGGATTCCTGGGATCTTCAGATTCAGGATTTGCGCTTCGAGGTCAAATGACCTTGGTCTTCTAAGTGGATTATTTGAAGAATAACTGTGATTTTGGCGATTTCTAACCAAACGCCTAACAGAAATATCAAAAATCTTCAAATGTAAGTTGGTACTTACTTGACAGCCGGAATGGACCACTCTAGGGTTCTTGCCGGCTGTTTTTTGCGCATGAATATTGGATTTTCGTCCGATAGCGTTAAAATAGTAAGGGCAAACATTGGCGACGTATCACAAAATGGCCGATGATGGTCTCACGCGATGCGGAATGGAACCTTGCTTTCAAGTGAGACCGCATCGATGGAAAGAAATGGGGCAAGTGTCGAAACACTTGTTTCTTAAAAACTGTTTTCGAAAATGGTCATTGGTATGTTGCCACTGACTACAACATGCAAGTCATCCGGAGATTGACACCATGAACAATAAGACACAAATGACAACAACAGCACTCATCGTTGCTGCAGCAGCTAGCTTTGCAACAGCGGGTTCACTCGAACTCGATCGCGCATACGCATCAGAGCTCAAGGCAGACGCAGGTGCACGCTCAGTCCTCAACCAGGGCAACATGAGCAACATCGAAGTATCCGCAGGCGTACGCTTCAACTACTCATACAGCACCGTTGACGGCCGCACCCCAAGCGACGACGACGACACAATGGGCTTCGGCTTCAGTGAAGCAGTTGTCGCAGTTGAAGGTGATGTCACCGACAACATGCACGCACGCATCAGCATGCAGTTCGGTCCTAACAACTCAGGTATGGGTTCAGGCGGTACTGCAGAACTCGAAGACGCATACGTTGACTGGGCAGTAAACGATACTTTCTCACTTCGCGTGGGTCAGTTCACTCCTGCATTCTCAGCAGAAGCAAGCACTTCAGAGTTCCACACTGTTGGTTCATACCGCTCAGTAAGCCATGAGTTCCTCGGAACACCATCATGGACACAAGGCGTTGAAGCAAACTTCGGTGGCGACACCTGGGGCCTCACCGTTGGTTTCAACGATGGCGCAAACTCAGCAAACACCGCATTCAACTCCGCTTCAGAAGCTGATTTCGGTTTCAATGCTCGCTTTGACTTCTACTCTGACTCAGACACCGCTCGCTTTGATGATCAAACATCATGGCGTGGCTCGGCAGCAGGCTGGCGCGTAGGTGCTGGTGTGATGTTTGGTTCATACGGCAGCACAAACCCATCAACTACTTCAGAAGTTGATAACTTGTTCTTCACCATCGACGGTGCATACGAAGCAGACGGCTGGGCACTTCGCGCAGCATTCTACCTCACAGACATCGAAACATCAGCAACCGCTGATCACAGCAACATGGGCTTCGAGCTCGGTGGCTCGTTCTTCTTCAGCGATCAGTGGGAAGGTTTCGCACGCTGGGACATGCTCATCCTTGATGATGACGCAGGTGCTGGTCAAACCACAGGCGAAGATACATTCAACTTCCTCGCAATCGGTGCAAACTACTACTTCGTTCCAGAGTCACACGCTGCTAAGTTCACACTTGAACTCGGCATCTCACTCGACGAAACTGCTGACATCGTCAGCGGTACCGGCGACGCAGGCGTTGGCGCATTCGGTGCAGCTGATGGTTCAACCCTCGGTTCAACCGGCTACTTCCTCGAAAATGCAGGCGAAGATGGTCAGCTCATGATCTCAGGCACCATGCAGTGGATGTTCTAATCTGATTCGATCTGAGATCACAGTTTAACTGATTGATTCAAGATCATTCAAATACAAATCTCACCAGCCGACCTTTACGGTCGGCTGGTGTTTTTTTGTAGATTATGCGCATTTATGGAATCAAAGTCACGGAGTTCAAAAATAGATACAAACAAATGTTAGTGGGATCACTACTTTTGTCCGATATGAAATCACAGAGTGAACAATCGTGACAGAGCAGATATGTTCAAAATATGAAATACACGCATGGAGATTAAAATAATGAGTAACTCATCGATGACAGTTGCGGGGTTGATCCTTGCTGCTTCCGCAAACTTAACGCTCGGTGGATCGTTGGAGATTGATCGAGAATATGCTTCAGAGCTCAAATCAGACGCGGGTGCTCGAGCAGTGCTCAACCAAGGCGCCGCAAGCAATCTCGAAGTTTCCGCAGGTGTCCGATTCAACTATTCATACAGCAGCGCTGACGGCCGGATTAACAGCGACGATAATACCGTAATCGGATTCGGTTTCAGCGACGCATTCGTTGCAGTTGAGGGGGATGTCACTGAGAACATGCACGCACGCATCAGCATGCAGTTCGGACCCGACAACGCAGGTACCGTGCCTGGAGGTCCAGCAGAACTTGAAGATGCATATGTTGACTGGGAAGTTAACGACTCATTTTCACTTCGCGTTGGTCAGTTTACTCCTGCGTTCTCTGCTGTTGAGAAAACTTCAGAGTATCACACCGTTGGTACATATCGCTCGGTATCTCATGAATACATCGGGACCAAATCTTGGACCCAGGGTGTCGAGGCAAACTTCGGTGGAGATACTTGGGGCCTCACGGTTGGATTCAGTGACGGACCTAGAACCGGAAACAAAGTGTTTAACAGTGATATCGAATACGATTTCGCTTTTCATTCACGATTTGATATTTACAGCGATTCAGACACCGCTCGCTTTGATGACCAAACATCTTGGAGAGGTTCAGAAGCCGGGTGGCGTGCAGGTGTTGGTGTAATGTTTGGTACTTTCGGTGGCACAAACCCTGCAGCCAGTTCAGAAGTTGATAACTTGTTCTTCACCATCGACGGTGCATACGAAGCAGACGGATGGGCAATCCGTGCAGCATTTTACTTTACTGATATCGAAGACTCGGCAACTACTGATCACAGCAACATGGGCTTCGAGCTCGGTGGTTCGTTCTTCTTCAGCGATCAGTGGGAAGGTTTCGCACGCTGGGACATGCTCATCCTTGATGATGACGCAGGTGCTGGTCAAACCACAGGCGAAGACACATTCAACTTCTTGACCTTCGGCGCAAACTATTACTTCGTTCCAGAATCACACGCTGCGAAGTTCACCATTGAAGTTGGTGTTTCACTCGATGAAACCGCGGACATCGTAAACATGTTTGGAGACACAAGCATCCGTGCGTTGGGTACTTCTGGTGGAAATCCATCAGGATCTACTGGATTCTTCAAAGAAAATGCAGGGGAAGACGGACAGGTCATGCTCACTGGCACTATGCAGTGGTTGTTCTAAGGAACATCTGACCGACCTAGATTTGGTAAGAGACTCCATCAGTCAACTATTCATTTACAGATTCTCAGTCGGGCATATTGGTCGGCTAAGTTTTTTAATTTGATTCAGAGTTTGTAAAGGCTCCTTTAAGATTCTGTGAAATGAAAATGAGAGCCCTGCGAGATTGCGGAAGGTTTGCTAGTGTGTACAAATGGCCCGATTTCTTGTCTATCGGGCTCATAAGTTTCAACTCTCACAATAGAACTCAACACCAAAAGGAACAGTCCAATGAACTCAGGAACCTCGATGAAGGCGGCAATGGCATCACTGTTGATCGTTGCCGCGGGCGCTGCAGCAGAGACCGATTTGACTCTCGCTCGTTCGTACGATTTGGCAAACGCATCTTCAGAGTACGAGAACTTGCTCAACGAATCAAACCTCGCAGAACTCAAGTTCGGTGTACAGGTTCAAGCTCGTTACCAGTTCAACTCCCGCGACGATGCAAGCTCAACACTCGCATCACCAGATGATGACACCACAACAGGATTTGTAATCCGCAGAGCAAAGTTTGGTGTTGAAGGCAATGTTACAGATAACATCAAGGGAAAGCTCAAGTTCGCATTCAACCGAAGCAGCGGTGCAGCAGCACTCGAAGACGCATACGCGAACTGGAAAATCAATGACGACATCTCATTGAAGGTTGGTCAGTTCAAAGCTGCGGTGCTTCGTGAAGAAAACATGTCGTCCTCCAAGCAACTCGCAAGCGATCGCTCAGCAGTCAACGAAACATTCAACCAGGACTTCACCCAGGGTGTTGAAATGACCTTCGGCGGCGACCAATGGCGTGCAATGATCGGTGTCAATGATGGTTTCGGAACCGACAACACCGCATTCAACTCTGGTTCAGAAGCAGACTTCGGAATCTCCGCTCGTGCAGAGATCCTGATCGGCGACGCAAGCTGGAGCCAGTTCAAGCAGTTCACATCGTTCCGCGGATCAAACGCCGGTGGCATGATCGGTGCCGCGATTCACTTCGAATCCGCAGGCGACACCAACCCATCAACCACACCAACAACCGATATGACGGTTGGTACCGTGGATTTCTCATGGGTTGATGACGGTTGGAACTTCTTCGCTGCAGGTGTCTGGAACTCCATGGATACAGGCACAACAAGCTTCGACGATATGGGATTCATCGCACAAGGCGGTATCTTCCTCGACGACCAGAACGAAATCTTCGCTCGCTGGGATGCGGTCCTTCCTGATGACAACCGTGGCGCAACCGGTGACGATTTCAACTCCGTCACTGTTGGTTGGAACCACTACCTGATCCCTGAATCACACGCTGCGAAGTTCACCGTTGATATCGCATACTACATCGATGCGACAACAACAAGCATCGTCAGCACCTCCGATGGGCATAACCTGCTCCCAGATTCAGAAGATGGTCAGTTCGGGGTCACCGCACAGATGCAAATTTTGTTCTAAACCAATACTGGTTGAAACATATTATTCAAGCAGAAATTATCACTCCGGATGACTCTGCGAGCGGCACTGGTTACAAACCAGTGCCGTTTATCATTTTGATTCACATCCGCTCAACAGTCGGAATTCCTAAGGTGTCAAGCGCGTCTCCAAGCACGCGACCAGTCAACTCGCACAAACGCAAGCGCGAGTTGCGGAGTGATTCGTCATCGTTCTTGAGCACAGGGCACTTGTCGAAGAATGAGCTGTACGCAGATGCAAGGTCATACACAAATGAACACAACCGGTTGGGCTCGCAGCTCTGTCCTGCGGTTTCGATCAAAGACGGGTAACGCAAGAGCATCAATGAGAGCGCCTTCTCACTTGGTTCTTCGAGCTGAAAGGGTGCGTCAGCGATATTGCTCGTATCGATATTCAACTCCGTTGCTTTGCGGAAGATTGATCGGATACGCACAAGCGCGTAGAGCAAGTACGGACCGGTATCGCCTTCAAACGCGAGCATCCGATCAAAGTTCATGACATAATCTTTGATACGCTCGGTGGAAAGATCCGCGTACTTCACGGCTGCCATCGCGACTGCTTCAGAAATTGGGGCGCGGTCAGACGCAGGCATGTCCGGATTCTTCTCTGCGACAGTTGCCGATGCACGCGAAACTGCTTCATCGAGCAAATCAGTGAGATTCAGGTTTTCACCCGATCGCGACTTGAGCGGCTTGTTGTCCTCTCCAAGCACAGTGCCAAACATCGCATGCACAAGCTTGGCGCTCTCACCGGTGTCTGTTTTGTCGTACTCTGCTTTCTGTGCAGCCGCAAACACCTGCTTAAAGTGGAGTCCCTGCCGTGAATCGACACAGTAGACCACGATGTCTCCGCCGAGTTTGGATACCCGGCGTTTGATCGCCGCAAGGTCAGTTGTCGCATAGAGGAAACCACCATCGCGTTTACGGATGATCGTGGGTTCTTTGATACCGTCACATTTGACGACCAATGCGCCGTCATCTTCAACGGCAATGCCACGATCAATCAGGTCTTGAACAAGCGGGGCGAGTTCTTCGCGATAGGTTGATTCTCCTGCGCTGTGCTCGTCGGTGATCTTCGTGTGCAATCGTTGGCATGTCGAGAGACACGCAGTCATCGTGATGTCATAGATCCGCTGCCAAATCTCGACGGATCGTTCATCTCCGGATTGGAGCGCGACCAAGCGTGCCTTTGCTTTCTCCATCGACGCATTGGCATCTGCGATGCGTTCTGCGAGTTCGATCTCTGCTTTCGCGTGCCCGCCGACCTTCTTGATGAGTTCGAGTGCCTTTGTTTCAGCTTTGCACGATGCTTGTACTTTTTTATACATCGTGTTGAGTTGAGCAAGCGTGAGCGCCGACAGATCGTCGCCCGCATCTTCGATGGTGATGAGTTGCTCAACAACCATCGCGATCGGGAGTCCCCAATCGCCGACATGGGATTGACGGATGACCTTGTATCCCATGCGTTCGTAGAGTCGAGCGATCGCGTCGCCGATGACGGTCGAGCGGAGGTGCCCGACATGCATCTGCTTTGCGAGGTTTACGCCGCACACATCGACGACGACGGTGGGTGGGTTGTCAGGGATGGCAATACCGAGTTGGTCGTTATCCATCGCGACGAGCGAACTGCTGATCGCTTCAGGCAAAAGTGTCACATTGATAAATCCAGGACCCGCGATGTTTGCTTCGGTGATGGGTTCTGCAATACCTGAGACATCGATCTGCTCGATGATTTTGGCAGCCAACTCGCGAGGCTGCATCTTGAACCGTTTGGCGATGGGCATCGCACAGTTCGATTGGAAATCCCCAAACTTGGGTTGGCGCGATGCAGTGATATGCGTCTTGATCTGCTCGATCGAAAGATCAGGCAAAGTCGCATGGATCGCATCGCGGAACCGGGAATCAAGAATAGCAGCAGGGTCAATTGTTGTGTTTTGGGTACTCATCGCACAAGTGTAGGTGCATTCATCCGTCCAATCGCCCATCTTCGACAGGGTCTTCGTCTAAAGGTTGGCTCATGCGTTCTTGAATTTGCTCAGGTGTTTCAATCGCACTTTCCGATGATGCAACCACAGCACAAACCATGCAATCACCCGTGACATTGCAACTCGTTCTGCACATATCCAAGATCCGATCAACACCCAAGATCACCGCGATCCCTTCAAGCGGGATACCAACCGATTCGAGCACAATCACAAGCATAATCATCCCCACCCCGGGGACACCCGCAGTCCCGATCGACGCGAGGGTCGCGGTAAGCACGATCGTGATTTGTTGGGAGAGGGAGAGGTCCATGCCATAGAGCTGAGCGATGAACACCGCTGCGACACCTTGGTAGAGCGCTGTGCCGTCCATATTGATCGTCGCGCCGATCGGCAAGACGAAGGCGCTGACTTCTTCTTTGATCCCTAAGCGCTGCTCGCAGCACTCCATGGTGACGGGGAGGGTTGCCGACGAACTGGCAGAACTGAACGCGAGGAGTTGTGCAGGGGAGATCGCTTTGAAAAAACGACTGAAGGAAAGGCCGCCAATGAGTTTGAACCCGATCGGATAGATCACAAACATCATCGTGAGCAACCCCGCAACCACCACCATGCAGTACACTGCGAGCGAACCAAGGATCTCAAGACCAAGTTCTGCAATCTGATCGACGATCAATGCAAACACCGCATAGGGCGCGATCATGAGCACGATCTCGACCACCTTGATGATGACATCAGTCATCGCGTCGAAGAAATCAATGACCGATTTCGCCTTCTCCCGTTTGATGAGTGTCAGTGCAATACCAACGAGCAACGATGCAAACACAATCTGAAGCATGTTCCCTTGCGCAATCGCGTTAAACGGGTTCGTGGGAACAATATTGAGGACTGTGTCCCAGACATTGGGCGCCTGTGCTTGATCAATCTTGGCGCTCGCCTGATCGCCGAACTGTGCGACAAACCCATCGCGGGTTTCTGCGGATACAAACGAACCCGGCTTAGCAACGTTCGCAAAGAGCAATCCAACCGAGATCGAGATCGCGGTCGTAACAAGGTAGATCCCGATGGTTTTTCCACCGATCCGGGAAAGCTTGGAGAGATCATTGAGACTCGATGCGCCAACGATCAACGAGAAGATGACGATTGGGACCGCGATAAACCGGAGTCCACGCATGAAGAGATCGCCTACAAACGAATTGAGGTTTCTTAGAAAGAGCGCCGCGTGAGCAATCAAGCTCGGGTTTTCGTTGACCCCCTGGGTATCTTCACCATAAACCCATGATGCAGGATCATCAATCCCCATCGAGTTCCAGGTTCCTGCATCCCACATGGTGTTGATCGCCAATCCGACAACAACCCCGAGCACGAGCCCAATAAGGATCTTCCAGTGGAGTGCAAGTTTGGATTTGGTTGGCATGAGCAATGGTTCCTTGAGGGAGTCCGAGGAAAGAATGAGCTTGAAATGCTAGCTTACCGGACTCTGAACGAACTTGCCAGTGTGGGTGAGTCGTTCTGTGGGAGTTGTACCAGGCGTTAAACGCTCAAAGAAGTCATATGAGTCGCCTGGTTGCGAAGATCGGTGCACAGTGTACATGACGAGTGCAAGTCAATCACCGTCAGAACCAATCGAACGAGGAGATATCAAATGATCAATACTACACACGCCATGATGATCGCTGCAACAGTCGGTGCTGCAACCACAGTTGCCAGCGCAAGCATTGCGATCCAAGATGACTTTGGTATCTTCTCACCTTGTAACGACGCACAGGTCGAAGTGATCTGGATCGGATCCGACGCAGGATACACCGGCGAGTTGAGCTGGATCAACCCAGATCCATCTGCAACCAACCCGGTATTGTGGACAAACAAGTCGGCAATCCAAGGGCAAAGCTACACCCTCCCAGGCACCTTCGGGAAGGGCGAACGAGTCGATTTCATGTACGAAGTCACTCAAGGCGGGTTAGATGTCTTCTCAACCGCAAACGAGAATGACTGGGATCAGTTCTTCGCAGATGATTCAAACCCACACGATGTGATTGTCGGGATCGAAGATATCCGTCTTCCAGGTGGTGACAGCGATCACAACGATGCGATGTTCCGAGTCGTGTTCAACTGCGGGACAACCTTCGTGCCAACCCCAGGGAGTTTCGCATTGCTTGGTGCTGGTGGATTGCTTGTTGGCCGTCGTCGTCGATAATCTGCTCCTGATTCATCGCTGAAATATTGGTTTGTGTGATTCAAACGGGTAGCATTCCCGCTGTGCAATCACCAAAATCATCCAGCAAGACGCGATTTATTGCGTATCTAAAAGATCGTCGTACCAAGAATGCCCGTCAGACGGTGCATGAAGGGGTCGATGTGTCGCTCGAATCCAAACGAGCAAAGCGAGCCAAGCGGTCCTTCATCGGGTTGCTGGGCTCTTTCTTTGATCTTCTCATCGGATTCCGCGCAACCATTTTCATCGCGCTGCTCACGCTGAGCATTTCGGTGATGCTCGGGTTGCTCATGCCTTTGTCGACCAAGATCGCGATTGATTACATCATCACCAACGAACCCGGACCCACGGGTCTCCCTGCGTTCGTTGGGGAGTACACCAATGAGCGACCTGATCGGATAGAACTGATCTGGATGCTCGGATTTGCGATGCTCGCGATTTCTGTGGCATCGGTTGCAATCAGTGTCTACGGCCGCTGGCAATGCACCCGGATCACCAAACGGGTTCAGGTCGCATTGCGACGACGGGTCTTCGCCCACGCATCCAAGCTGCCATTGCATCGAATCCATCAACTCAAATCAGGTGGTGTCGCGTCGATCCTCCGTGAAGACGCAGGCGGGGTAGGCGATCTCGTCTTCTCATTGATCTACAACCCATGGCGCGCGATCACCCAACTTACTGGCACGCTCATCGTCCTTGTCTGGATTGATTGGCGATTGGTTGTTGGTGCGATTCTGATTCTCCCCATGATCTGGTTCAGTCATCGTACATGGATCGTCAAGATCCGTCCGATGTATCGCGATATCCGTTCGCGCCGACAAGGGATCGACGCGATGAGCGCCGAAGCATTCTCAGGAATGCGTGTTGTCCGCGCGTTTAACCGCCGACATTCAGAAGCAGCAAGGTTCACAAGCGAAGGACACCTGCTCGCACGCCAAGAGTTGTATACATGGTGGTGGGCGCGTGGTGTCGAGATGGTCTGGCAACTCTTGATCCCGCTGGCATCCACCGCGATCTTGGTCTACGGCGGGAGCGCCGTGATTGATGGCACGCTCACCATTGGTGATCTGATGGCTTTCTCCGCGTATCTCCTGGCGCTGCTCGGACCGCTCGAAGCGCTCGTCGCTAGCGCTACCAATGTGCAGAACAACCTGGCAGCACTCGATCGGGTGCTTGATCTGTTGGCAGAGAAAAAAGAGTTTGCCGAGATTGTACCAACCAACTCTGTCGACCCAAAGCGTGTTCAGGGACATTTGGTCATCGACCAACTCGCCTACGCGTATCCCAAACGGGCGCGATCAGAAACAGATTCAAACGCAGGCGATGTCGGCGAGCAAGCCCAAGAGTCCCGTACAGATTTGGTGCTACACGATGTCTCGCTCGATATTCAACCGGGTGAAACCATCGCGTTTGTGGGCGCTTCAGGCGCAGGGAAAACAACACTCTGCAACCTGATCGCACGATTTGACGATCCAACCCTCGGATCAATCTCAATCGATGGCACAGACATCACCACCATCCCCATCGAGCAATACCGATCGCTCCTGGGAATTGTAGAACAAGATGTGTTCCTCTTTGATGGCACTGTTGCAGACAACATTGGGTATGCAAAGCGGAGAGCATCCGCAGAGGATATCTATGCTGCTGCTCGCGCTGCCAATGCGCATCGGTTCATCGTCGATCTCGATCATGGTTACGAAACCATTGTCGGCGAACGCGGGGTTCGACTCTCAGGTGGACAGAAACAACGCCTTGCGATTGCGCGTGCGATCCTTGCTGATCCCAAAATCCTAATTCTTGATGAAGCAACCAGCGCCCTAGACACCGAGTCCGAGCGTTTGATCCAGCGATCACTGGCATCACTGATGAGGGATCGGACGAGCTTTGTAATCGCGCATCGTCTGAGCACGATCCGTCATGCCGATCGGATCGTGGTGATTGAAGAAGGCGGGATCCGTGAAGTTGGGACCCACGATGAGTTGATGGAACGCGATGGAAGGTATGCAGAACTGCTCAAGATGCAACTCGAAGGCGATGATGAGCTCGGATCACCCGGACACGCTTAACCAGTGAGTTCGTTGCGAGACTGACTTGGCCGAGTTAGTAAGTGAAGTGCTTGATGGGTTCGCCGCCGGTACGGATTTGGGTCATTGCTTCGATACCGATCTGGAGATGCATCTTCGCGTAGTTCTGGGTGACGCTCCGATCAGATTCTTCGGTCTTCACGCCTTCGGGTGTCATCGGGACATCTGAAACTAAGAGCAGCGCTCCGCGTGCAATCTGATTGTGATGTCCGACGATGAACACGGTTGCGGTTTCCATGTCGATCGCGAGCGCGGTCATGCGTTTGAGCTTGCCTCTGAATTTTTTATCGTGTTCCCAGAGCCTGCGATTGGTGGTGTAGACCACGCCTGTGCGGTATTCCATGTCTTTTTCGACGATGCGATCGGATACAAACTTGTGAAGTTTAAAGCTTGGGAGTGCGGGGACCTCGGGCGCGAAGTAATCATCGCTTGTGCCCTCGCCTCGGATCGCCGCGATGGGGAGAACGAAGTGTCCAATCTCGGTGGAGTCTTTGAGTCCGCCGCACTTTCCCAAGAAGAGCACGCCGTCAGGCATGCGAGCGCCGAGCAGGTCCATGATGGTCGCCGCGTTGGCAGACCCGATCCCAAAGTTCACGATGGTGAGTCCAGCGTCGTTGGTCGCTGCTTGCATGGGTCGACCGATCCCTTGGATGTCGCACCCGAACTGCTCGGCAAACTCCGTGACATAGTTTCCAAAGTTGGTGAGCAAGACATGATCACCAAACCCCGCGATGGGCATCCCGGTATACCGCGGGAGCCAGTTCTTGGCAATATCGAGTTTGGATCGCATCTGAGGTGGAGTAGGCTTTGGGGATTCTGGCATGCACAAGTATAGATCGAGTATGGGCATAGAAAAAGACACGCATCCGGGGAGAGACCCACACGCGTGTCTATTCAATAGGGGAACCGGGACTTGAACCCGAACTAAGGGAATCAGAATCCCTCGTGCTACCAATTACACCATTCCCCCGAATGGTTCTGCAAATGAGCTTTGGTTTGCTCAATCGCGTTTCAATCGTATGCTATTGATCCGCAAAGACCATCGATTTTCCTCGACGAAATTGATTCTCTGTACTATCCTGATCCTATGAATCAACCACTCCGCTCTCGTTTCGTACGCTGTATTCTGATGCCCCTAGCGATCTTCTCCGGATTGGCAAGCGCTCAATCCTACCTGCCTGCGTGCCCGGATGATCGGGATGCGGGGTTGTGGTCCATCATGAACCGAGCGATTGAAGGCGCATATCAGGCAGACCCAGTCTCGATTGGCCCCATGCTCGGCGACGAGTCCCGCAATGATCAACTCTCGGATCTCTCCGCCAAGTCGATCCAATCCCAAATCAAGGATCAGCGTGATCTACTCCGTGATCTCAAAGCACTGGATCGAGCAGGATTCTCTGACCAGGACAATCTTGCAGCGGATCTGCTGATCTATCAATGGGAACAAGACCTTCGGCTCGCAGCGTACAAAAAATGGCAAACCCCGGTCTCGTCGATCGGCGGGCCACAGGTTTGGTTGCCTCAACTGGGGACTCGCGTTCCGATGCAAACCGCTCAGCATCGCAAAGACTACCTGACTCGTCTCAAGCGGGTCCCGATTCTGATCGGAGATCAGATCGATAACATGCGATTGGGCATTGCCGATGGTCGGGTACCACCGAAGGTGACGATCGAATCCGCATCGGATCAGGCAATGGCGCAGGCGTCGCGGGAGTTTCGAGAAGATCCGAGCAAGTCTCCATTCTACAAACCATTTCTAGAGATGGATCAGAATGACCCTGTCGCAAGAGAAGCCAGGGAGGTCATCGCACAACGGATTGTTCCTGTGTATCAAGAACTCGCGGTCTTTATCCAGAATGAATACATGCCGGCATGCAGAGATTCAATCGGTGCTGCCCAAGGGGTGGACGGCATTGATGCATACAACGCAATGATCAGCACGCATACAACATTGCCAGAGTTGAGCGCCAATGAGATTCATCAGATTGGATTGAATGAAGTGAAGCGGATCAAAGCAGAGATGATGGAGGTTATTGCTGCAACGGGATTCGGAGAATCTTCAGATTTCATCGATAACGATGCAAAGTTTGCCGCGTTCGTAGAGTTCCTCCGCACCGACGAGCAGTTCTATTACTCTGAACCTAACGATCTGCTCGATGGATACAAAGTCATCGCAAAGACAGTTGACGGCGAACTCCCCAAGCTCTTTCGAGTGCTCCCTTCATTGCCCTACGGCGTGTTGCCTCTACCCGCGTTTTCTGCTGAATCCGCACCCACCGCGTATTACTACCCCGGATCTGCAGAAACAGGTCGCTCGGGTAACTTTATGGCGAACCTCTCTTTGCTTGATCAACGACCAAAGTATGAAATGGTCGCACTGACTCTTCACGAAGCAATGCCCGGGCATCATCTACAGATCGCACTCGCGCAAGAGATCGAAGGACAACACCCAATCCGCAAAGTAATGGGTTTCACCGGATATGTTGAAGGGTGGGGGTTGTACAGCGAAAAACTCGGACTCGAGATGGGCATCGGTGAAAACGGATTATATTCCGATCCTTTCGATAACTTTGGTCGGCTCAACTTCGAGATGTGGCGCGCGATGCGATTGGTCGTCGATACCGGGATGCACGCGAAAGGATGGTCGCGCGATCAAGCGGTCGAGTTCATGCGCACAAACAGTGCGTTATCACTTCACAATATTGAAGCAGAGATCAACAGGTACATCGGTTGGCCGGGACAAGCAACGGGGTACAAGATCGGTGAAATCAAAATCCTAGAACTCAGAGCGCATGCAGAATCCGCACTCGGAGACCGATTTGATATCCGCGCGTTCCATGATGAAGTGTTAAATGATGGTGCGTTGCCGTTACCTGTGTTAGCGCAAAAAATAAACCGATGGATTGAATCCCATCAGCTCATTGATTAATGCAACCCGTTTGGTTGAATGAGTATGTTTAGATTAACCGATCAACTGATCATCATCAGTGCCGGTTGATTTCCATTGCGTTGGTGCAGGGCGATCGTTATTGAGCGGCTTTGCACGACCAAAGGTTGCGCTCTTCTTCTGAAGTGCTGTCTTTGGACGCACCGGTGTTGAGGTTCCTCCAACTTCACGATCAAGCGATGCGGATGGAGCTTTGGACACAGGGTTTGTGTCACGGTTGATCGGTTGATCTGGTTCCAATCGGCGCGAGCGAGCTTCATCGATGGATCGATCTAGCTTACCTAGGATTGCTCGGACTTCATTAAACGCATTTGATTGTTCTTCATTACTCATACTCAACCTCCGTGTACGAAACCTATCGGCTGCTCGCAGACGCAACTTCTGTCCAGAGCACGCCTGATTTGAGGACCTTGCCTCAACCTTGACGCTTGTACCGTCTGGGACGGGTTTGCGTTCACTTCCTCACGAACTCAACAGGTTGGTCGTGTTTGGTTATCGTCTGGGGTCGATCGAATTTGACTGATTCATAGATATTGCACGCGTAGAATCACACCATGGACCCACTTGATAAGTTATCTATTCCGACACCTGCAACTGACCACGCAGAGGAACCCCCAGCGATTGGGTATGGACATGTCCCCGGACCATCGCCCGCGCATGGCGCTCAACCTCCGGTCGTTCGTACGCAGGCGCGTCGGGATGTCTTCTGGAACAATGTGGTGCGTGAGATTTTGATGGCACTCGCCGCCGCTGCTGCGAACTCAAGCGGACGACTCAACCCAGGTGCCGCTGCTGCAATCGCGAGCCCTTCGCCGGTAGACGACCTGTTTGATGGACGCATGGGGGTGATAACGACCCTCGGACAACGGATACCGATCGCGGACATCATCCCTGTGTTCTCGTGTTCTATGTCTCGGTGCAAGACTGATCGATCACTTTCGAGTGATGTACAGTGCACTGTGTACCGGATTACCACCCCAACCGGGGAGTCGTACACCCTGCCGATCTCTCAGATTATTGGGGTGCATTCGCTCTCTGATGCATTGGTCGATCAGCTCGAAGGCGCTGCAGGAATGGAAGAGGAATCTGAATCCAGTCGGATTCCATTCGGGTTTAGTGCGTATACCTCTCTCGCCAAAAGCGAGCGTGAAGATGAGGCGAGCGAAGAAGAAAACAAGCTCTGAACGCAAAAATGTGAAATGTTAAGGAATAATGAATGCCGAACGATCGTTTAGGTATAGACCTTCCTGCTGCATGGGTTTACAGTAGAAGACACTAATTTTTGGCCGGAGACTGATACGATGCGAACACTCATTGCAATTCCGATTTATAACGAGCAAGATCATGTCCAATCAGTGCTCGAAAAAGTGCGTGGGTATTCATCCAATATTCTTGTCCTTGATGATGGATCGACCGATCGCACGCCTGAGATTCTCAATGAGCTTCGCGAACCAATGGGCTTGGACATCATCCGGCATGAAACCAACATCGGGTACGGGCGAGCGATCCGAGAAGCGTATCAACGGGCGCATCGTGATGGGTATGACTGGGTGATTACGATGGACTGTGATTACCAGCACGAGCCCGAGCGCCTTCCAGATTTCTTCGAAGCAATCCAGCGTGATGATCTTGATATCATCTCGGGTTCACGATATCTCAGATCAGGTGAAGGCTGGGATGAGGATCTTCCCCCTGCGGATCGACGAGCGATCAATGCGACAATCACCAAAGAAATCAACGATCGATTGGGTTTGCAGCTCACCGACGGGTTCTGTGGGTTCAAAGCGCATCGTGTCGATGCGATGAACAAACTCAACCTGACAGATGACGGCTACGCGTTCCCGATGCAGCTCTGGGTGCAAGCAATCGCAAACGGGCTCCGGATCGATGAGATCCCCGTCGAACTCATCTACAACGATCTCCACCGCACATTCGGAGGCGGACTCGATGATCCTGAAACCCGGCTGACCCATTACCGATGTGTCATGTACCGAGCAATGGATCAGGTCATCGACCGACTCCCGGACATGGCAAAGGCACAGACCCTTGCTGATTGTTCGTAAACTGTTTCGCACACGCACAGGAGCGCTGGGTGGAACAGAACTTAGAAAACGAAACCGATCCAATGCAAAGCGATGAGCCCGCGTGTTGTATGCGATCCAATGTTCACGCTCAGCATGGAACAAGTGTCACGATCGAACCGTCTGTGAACCAATGGGCATCGGCGCTCTCGTCCTACAAATCATCACCTGCAAGAGAAGAGATCGGACTCGATACTGATCGCGCAATCGTGATGAGCGGGCACCAACCGATCGTTTTCCATAACGGCATTCTGGCAAAGCTCGTCGCGCTCGATGAGGCAAGCAAACGATTCGATGCGCAAGCAGTTTGGATCGTCCCCGATATGGACGCAATCAATCCCGGACAGATCCGCGTGCCGATCGGGAAAGGGGAGTCGCTCAGGGCAGAGCTGATCGAGTTGTATGAGTCCCATGCCGATGGGGTTGCAGCCGCATCCCATCGGGCGATGGAGATTCAACTCCCGTCGGGCGCATACGAGCAACTCGATCCGTTGATCGAATGGGTTGATCAGTTTGCAACACTTGATACGCTTGCCGAGCAGTTTGCCTTTGGGACGATCGAATATGCGTGTGAGTTACTCGGGATCGAGACGCCTCGGATAGTGTTTGCATCGGAGTTGATGGGTTCGCAAACGATCAGGGCTGTAATCGAACGCATGAAAACTGATCCATTGCGATGTGTGCAGGCGTACAACCGCGCGGTCATGAACCATCCGGACGCAGGTGTCAGAGCGATGAAAATCGATGGAGATGTGATCGAACTCCCATTGTGGGGGTGTAGAACAGGTCAGCCTCGTGTTGCGATTGATTCGAGCAATGTCGATTCGTTTCATTCCGATGAGCTTCTTCCACGCGGGTTATTGATGAGCGCGTTGGCAAGGCTTCACCTTGCGGACCTGTTTATTCATGGCACGGGCGGGTATGTCTATGATCGGATTTCCGAAGAGTGGTTCGCAGATTGGATGGGCGAATCGCTCTCTCCGATGTCGATGGTGACTGCTACCCATCGACTCGAACTTGGATTTGATACCGACGAAATCGAATCAATGCAGAGCCCTCAACAAGCAAAATGGACGCTGCATCATGCCAAGCACTCCCCAGGTATGATCGGGCTCGATGATGATCAGCGTGTGAAGGACGAGATGGTTGCCAAAATTGATGGGTTGGCGCCCAAGAGTCAGGAACGAGCAATCGCGTATCGCAAGCTTCAGGATTTCTTGGTGAACTACCGGGAATCGCACCAAGATGCGCTCGACGGGATCGCTGAACAGGCGAAAAAGGTCATTGCGCTCGCTCGTCAACGGGAACTCGCACGCGATCGGACCTGGTCATTCGTATTCTTTGACCAAGAATCACTCCAAGTCCTCGATCGTGCAACCCGCGACGCGATGAGCTGATATCCTCTCTATCTATGTGCACACGAATCCAATTGTTGATTGTCTTGTTGGTCTCTGCGTTGCTGCTGGTCGTGGTTGGATACGATAAACCCGCGGCAGATACTCTGGCTCCTTCTTCGCGTACCAGCTCAGACACTGAAGTTGAGCAGGTTGAGCAACGATTTGCGGTGTTCTCGCCTGCGATTGGTGTGATGCTCCAAGAGCTTGGGTTCGAAGATTCAGTCGTGGGCAAACACGCATATGACAACGCACTGGGGAACTCGATCCCGGTGGTCGGGACACATATTGATGTTGACTATGAAATGTTGATCACCATTGATCCAACAGATGTATTCTTTGAACGCAACACGATCGGCATCCCAGATCGGGTGTCTGAGCTTGCCGAGGAACATGGTTGGCAAGTGTGGACCTACAAACTCGAAACGCTCGATGACATTGCCGAGACGGTAGACGATCTGTATCTTAAACTGGTCGGGTTCGCTCAGGAAGAATCATCCCCGAGCAACTTCCTTGAGATGGATGTTGATCCGACCAAGAAGTTCGATGTCGAGTTCCCCAGCGCTCATCTGGCGCGTGCGTGGTCCGATCTGGGTCAACCCGCGCGTGATGTTGGCAGGGTGTTGTTGCTCGCGGGGACGGATCCACCCGGGGCGCTTGGTCCTGAATCATTCCATGGGCAGATGCTCACCAGACTTGGTGCAACGCTCGCGATCGATCAAGGCGGGATGTGGCAAGAACTCGATTATGAGGATCTGATTGAACTCGCACCAGATGCAATACTGATCTTTGAACCCAAACTCAGATCGACAAACCAGATCGGTGAGCCGGAACTGATGAGCTTTGATGAAGTCCTCGATCGGATCGGGGGGATCGCAGAGCTGGACATCCCTGCAGTAGAGCACAAACGCATCGCATTCATCGAGCATCCGCTCGGATTACTCCCAAGCACTTCATTGGGACAGGTCGCAGATGAAGTCGCAGCGGTGATCCGAGGATGGTCGAAACCTTAATGGAATGATTACGCATCAAGCTCTGCGTGCATCGCAGGCGAGATATGCGCCGAGTGATGTGCATCAAACTCGTTCTTGTCGAGTGATTGACCATTTTCAAGCAAGAGTGTTTCCGCGTCCTTGAACTGTTCAAAGTCAAGATTGATCGAGAGGACATACGCGGCGCGGGTCCCCGCGAAGACTTCGTCCTGCTGCTCATCAGTGAACTCGATTGAATCGAGCGACTCTTTGAACGCGACCCAGCCTTTGCGTTGTTCTTTTCCAAACGGATCAAGGTACCGGGTCCCTTGTGTTGGATCGGTGATGTTGTAGGATTTACGGACAACTCGTGCAACGAAGGTGTTGCCGTTACATGCGCCCAGACGGACATAGTGAAGCCCGAGCAGGTGCAATGGTTGATCCTTGTGTGCTGCGACATGGTCCATGAACCGCTGCGTCCCTGGGGTTGGAGCTAGTGTTGAGCGTTCGATCCCAAAGTGCTCAAGGTCTTCGATGAGGTACGGGGTGAGCAAGTGTTCTTCATTGATGAGTGATTCGACCTGTGGGTTGTTCGTGCGCGCCTCAGCGAGCGCCGTGTCGAATGCGGAGTTGAGTAGATACTGCTGACCAAGCATCGCGAGGTATCCCGCTTTGGGCATGGTGCCCTTGATGAGCGAACCCGGTGTTGGTTGGCGCTCAGCGATTTGGTGGAGTGCCCAGTTGTCGTTTTTGAGTCGTTCGGTCAGCATATCGTGCCTCGTTGGGTTTGGTATTGAGACTGATTCTCAATAATAAGCATCATAGGCCCAAGATGATGCAGGTCAACAGCGGCTAGATTTGAGATCATCCATTGTTAAACGCGATGACAAACGCGGAAACATCAAAGAAGTTCCATGAGCCGTCGTTGTTGAAATCTGCAATCGGATCCTGATTGGTAAACGCGGAGAGGAACAAGGAGACATCGAAGAAGTTGAGCACCCCGTCTTCATTGAGATCCGCTGGGTTTGAGATTGCGCACCCGATGTATTCAATTTTGAAATCATCAACCGCTGCTTCGAGGAGATGATCACCGAACAGGTCATAGGCAATGAACCGGATCCGCATTTCATTGGTTGGTTCAACAGCGCTGCCAAACGAACTAGACCATTCTTTCCAGACCCGATTGGTATCCGTCAGCGAAACAAACTCTTTCCAGGTTTGGCCGGCATCGTTTGAGAGCTCGACTTGCAATCGATCAAAGTTCGCGTTGACTCCTGTTTTGACTGCGTACCAGAAACTCATGACGACCTCTCCGGGGAGTGTCCCGTCAAACACCGGGGATGTCAGCGTGGTCGAACCTCCATCAACATCACGATCCTGCGCATCGGTCCCTGCGTTCCCGTCGGTGACCCAGCAGAGTGTGCCATCGGGTGTGTGATCATCTTCGGGTTGTCCGATGGTTCCTTCTGGGTCCATCCGTGTCCATATGCCGCTGGTCGCGGTATCGGAATCGGTGCCGACTGTCCACCCTTGATCTGATTCGAGTGTATCGGAGTACGAGAGCACGAAGTCTTCCGCCAGAATCGTAAATGGTGCATCGGCGCCTTCTGTTGGGAGGGTAAAGGTGTTTCCCTGGATTGTTGAGAACTGGAAGTAGTAGTTTGCAGAGTCACCACACGCGAGCGCTGGCGCATCGGCAGCATACCCTGAGTTTCCAAGTGATGTCATGCTGATCGGTTCGAACGAACACTCTGTGCATGACTGAACAAACAGGGTTGCGCTCGTGGGATCAACTTCTTCTGATCGATCGATTGCCGTCGCAGCAAGCTCGATCGGTGTTGCAGATGGGGTAGTTGGCATGGGTTGATGCGCGAGTGATACCGATTCGATCGAGCGTTCTACAAAGCGTTTGAACGCGTGGTAGTTCTCTTGAACATTGGGAAGAATGGTGCTCGGTGGGGGGGCAAACCCGCCGACATCAGGGCGGAGCTCAATCGTCAAACTTGACACCCCGAGTTCACCAAAGAACCAATCTGTAGATGTGCCAGCAGCAGCATACAGATCGATCGATTGAATTGGGTTGTACCGTTCGCCGTGTACAGATCGGATTTCTCCCGCAAATTCGCGTGCAAGATCGTCAAAGTATGTGCGGTATGGCTCGGGGGTCACGACGCCTTCGGCATATCCAAAGGGCCAAAGAACAAGTTGCGAGTACGAATGGTAATCAATATGGGCGACAAGCTGGTCCCCAAAGCTCGATGCAAGATTGCGAAGCGCTTGGGTTTCTGGTTCTGAGAATGGATCAGTGCCGCGATAGGTGTTGCTTGAAGTACTCCCTGACGATCCCTGTCCACCCCATTCGTATCCCCAGTTGCGATTGATATCGACACCGAAGTTGCCGGTAAAGTTATTGCGGCGGTTTTTCCTCCAAAAGCGCACATCGGACCATGTGTACAGGTATCCGTCGGGATTGCTCGCGGGGACGATCACAATGTTGGTCTGATCGAGCAGGCTTTGTACGCGCAAGTCTGAATCATACTCTTCAACAAACTTCGACGCGAAGTAGGTCGTGGTCATGGGTGCGATCCACTCACGGGCATGGACATTGCTGAAGATGAATACAACCGGACGGTCAGTTTTTAAGTTCCCTGGTGCGTCAGGTCCAGAGATTGAGATTGCGAACATGTCTCGGCCTTCGTATGACTGACCGATCGTCATAGTTGATGCAAGGTCCGGGCGCAGATTCGCAATGTTGTTGATGTAACTCGTGATGTCGTTGAGTTGTTGATAGTTTTCAAAGAACTGGTCGTCATGAACCAGTGCACCGCGATTTGTATTCTGTTGATTGTGCTGACGAATTCTTTCTAATCGGACAATCTCGTTCCAACTCGCATCGGCATGTGCTTGTAGATCGTCAATGAGGACTTCGTGCGGGATGCCAAGCTTGGCGATTGCATCGAGATTGGATCGTCTGACTTGCACTTCAAGCATCCCGACGCCAACACGTTCGGTCCATACTGATTCAGTAAGCGCGAGCAACGCGTCGAGCTGTGCTTGTGATGTGGTTCGGACACTGATGACCATCTGTCCTTGATACACCTTTGGTGGTGTGTGTGACAAGATATTGAGCTGGTCAGTCTGTCGTACCAGGGTCGGCTGAGCATATGCAGCATTGAGTCCACAGATGAGCGAAATTGCGGTCGTAATCATGTATCTCATGACTCTAAGATACGCGAATATTCCACTATAAGTACTCAGAAAACTTCAAAACAAGCCTGATTTCAAACAATGTAATCCTTGTGGTGAAAAAAACCCTCGCGTGGATGCGCGAGGGCTCGTGGGGAGAGTGGGGGACTTGGTATCGTGATGATTCTTTAAGCGTTATCCATCGCTGAATGCTGCGAGGAATGCGGAGACATCAAAGAAGTTCCAATCACCATCTTGGTTGAAGTCCGCGATCGGATCAAGGTTCGCAAACGCGGAAAGGAACAACGAAACATCAAAGAAGTTGAGATCACCATCGCCGTTGAGGTCCGCGGGGTTGGCGGTACACCCTACAGATTCAATCCGCAGATCGTCGATACCTGCTTCAACGATCGAGCCGTTGAAGAAATCAGATGCAACGAATCGGACCCGGATCTGATCGGTTGGTTCAACAAAATCCGCGACACGGAAGGTCTTTTCAATCCAGCTCGCAGCACCTGTAGATACGGTTTCGAGCTCAAACCATGATTGCCCGTTATCGTTGGAGATTTCAACAAGCATGGAATCTTCGTTCGGTGATGCGCCCGCGTTGTTGGAGTACCAGCGCCAGTAGGAGATACTCGCGTCTTCACCTGCGATGATCGCGTCGAGGCTTGGTGAGGTGAGTGTGGTTGCGCCGCCGTCGATGTCGTTTGATCCAATGCTCGAACCGGCAACGCCATCAGTGACCCAACAATCAGTGCCAGTCGGGGTGTGGTCATCTTCAGGCTGTGCATCGGTCCCCTGCGGGTTCATCCGGTTCCATATCCCGGTGTTGGCAGTATCACCAGGCGCGCCCACTGTCCATCCAGAATCAGATTCCATCTCGTCGATTGAGACCAACGCAATGTCTTGTGGAAGCACACTCGACGGCGAGGATGCGCCACCTGATGGGAAGGTGTATGTGTCGCCTTCAATCGATGAGATTTCGAAGTAGTATTGAATCTCATGGCCGCACGGTGCAGCAGGAAGATCACCTGTGTATTGACCCGCGATGCTTGATGACATCAAGCCCGACGAGAACGATCCGGATGATCCAATGCGTGCTAAGAGCATCGCGGTCGAATCATCCTGTTGGGCGATCCCATCAACCACCGAAAGGGTGACTTGTGCAACGGTGTCGGATTGAATATTACCAAGATTGGATGCGCTGAATGTGAGTTGTTGGGTTGTTCGTTCCGCGAAGAGCAGTGCTGCTTGGAAGTTTTCTTGGGCAGTTGGGAGGATCACCGATGGCGGCGGATCAAACCCGTCAAGACCACCATCCGCAGGGCGGAGCTCGAAGGTCAGGCTTTTGGCACCGAGTTCGCCGTAGAACCAGTCGGATGAAGCACCCGATGCAGCGTAGAGATCGACGGATTGGATTGGGTTATAGAAGACACCTGAGAACGAGAGGATCTCATTGGAGAGATCGGTTGACAGTGTGTCATAGAAGGTGCGATCTGGTTCAGGGGTTTGCACCCCGTCGGCGTATCCGAAAGGCCAAAGGATAAGTTGGGAGAAGGAGTGATAGTCGATATGTGCGACAAAGTCATCCCCATAGCTCTGTGCGAGATCTCGGATTGTTTGGGTTTCAATTTCGGAGAACGGACCCGTCCCGCGGTAGGTATCATCAGACGAGTTCGTCGAGGCGCCCTGTCCACCCCATTCATATCCCCAGTTGCGATTGATGTCGACGCCGAAGGTGCCGTTCCCGTTGTTTCTGCGGTTCTTTCTCCAGAAACGTTCATTGGACCATGTGTAGAGGTATCCATCTGGATTGGTAACCGGAACGATCACGATTCGAGCAGTATTGAGTAGGTCGGTAACACGCGGATTGGTGTCGTATGAATCCACAAACTTCGATGCGAGGTATGCGACAGTCATCGGAGAGACCCATTCGCGTGCATGGGTTGCGCCGTGCCAGAGGATCACCGGGCGATCGCTGGCAGCATTCCCCGGCGCGTCAGGACCGGTGATGGTGAGCGCGAAGATATCGTTTGATTGAATCGAGTCACCGATGTCAGCCATCGATGCAAGATCAGGACGCATGTTCGCGATGTTGTTGTAATACGCGATGATGTCCGCGAGCTGCTTGTAGTTTGAGAACCACGCGTCGTCATGGACGGATGCACCGCGTTGATTATGATCTGCATTTTGCAGATTGATCCGCTCTTGAGCAACCACTTGGTTCCATGATGCGTTGGCATGCGCCTGCAGATCGGGGATGAGTACTTCATACGCGATCCCGAGCTTGGTGATCCCTGCGAGATTTGCTCGTTTGACCTGAATCTGGAGTTCGCCAACACCCGTGCGTTCGGTCCAGACTGATTCGGTCAACGCGAGCATCGCATCGAGCTGGGTTTGTGATGTGGTTCGGACCCGGATGACCATCTGGTCGATGTACGCCTGGGTCGGCGCATGGGTCATTGTGTTGATCCGTGGGATTGCATTGATGACATCGGGGTCGATACTCTGTGCATGGGCAGATGAGAAACTCATGCCTGCAGCCAATGTAATAGATGTGATCGAGATGATACGAAATGGGTTGCATGGACGCATGGTCAGCATTCCTCTTGGGAGTGATTGAGATCAGCAGATCAATAAGATCGGTCACTGAGCAGGGATGGTGTGTATCGATTTGGTTGTAAACGAAATTGGATACGGATCGGGTTGCAGATCTGGAACAAGCTGCAGGATTGTGCGGTATTGGGCGAAAGAACAGCCCCAACGAATGCACCGCGTACCAAGAGGTACGGCTGAATCAGGCAATAAGTTGCATAAAAGCAGGATTCTCAACAGGGTATCTGGACATCATGATCTTTGTTATCGGACAACGGGTGATTTGCCCTCTCGATTATACCATCGTGCTTCTTTGTCCGGCATATGTTCTGATCGATCAATCAGAGCTGAATCATCTCGAATTGAGAAGTAAATCGAATATGAGGGAATCAGTCAGGATCATCGATCAACCGCGATTCAGCAGACGGGCGAGCCTAAAAATCATGCTATGAGTACCGACACAGTTGTAACACAATCCGACTCGAAACCCGCGTTGCGTGCAGGGGTGACGATCGTGACACACTTTGTCGTCGATGTATTCTCGTTTGTCGGCGTCGCGCTGCTCCCCTTGTTTGCGGTGCTCTTGGAGCTGCCGACAGAACAGAAGGCGTTGTTGCTCGCGCTCGGGTCCTTGTGTTCGGGCGCGATCCAACCCATCGTCGCGTGGGCAAGTGATAAGTTTGATACGAGAGCACTGGGGACTTTAGGATTCGTACTCGCAATATTGAGTATCGGAAATCTGGGGATGGCGACGAACTTCACACAGTTCGCGATTCTGTATTGCCTGGGCGCAGTCGGGATCGGTGCGTTTCACCCGCCCGCTGCAGCGATCGTCGGGCATCTCGGGGGATCAAAGCGTTCAATGATGATCGCGATATTCTTCCTCGCGGGAATGAGCGGCGGGATCATCGGGAATGTGTTTACTCCACGATATGTAGAGTGGATGACTCCAATCGTCGATGGCGAACCAGACCCGGTTGCGGGGGTGCTCGCGTTGCGATGGTTCATCCCAATCGGGCTTGCATTCGCAGTGATATTGGCGCTGTCGATCCACAAAGTTGGACATCGTCATTCATCAGCAAACGAACACCATGTGTCTTGGGACAAAGCAGAAAGGCGCCAGCGCTGGTTCGCGGTCTGGGTGCTCTATGTCGCCAATATGATCCGATTCAGCGTCAATATGGCGCTGATCTACTTGCTTGTTGAGTGGACCGGACAACGGATACTCATCGACAACAACGCAACAGAGATGACCACAGAACTTGGAGTAAAAGCATCACAGCTCAACGGGATTCTTCAAGCATCGATGCAAGTTGGGATGGGCGCGATTGGTATTCTGCTCGGGTTTATACTTGCTGCTCGATTTGAAAAACTTGCATTTGTAGGACTCCCGATACTGGGATCGATCGCATTATTCATGATCCCGCGTGCGGGCATGATCGCAGATGGTGCGGATGTGCCCATTGCGATTGGAGCAACTATTCTGACCGGTGTTGGATTCGGCGCGGTGATCCCTGTAAGCATCTCGCTTGCGCAACGATTACTCCCGCATCGGACCAGCCTTGCCAGCGGATTGATGCTCGGCGGGGCATGGATGCTCGCGTTTGTGGGTCCGATCATCGCTGAACTTGTGCATAAAGGATTTGCAAGCAAGCCCAACACCCCTGGATTTGTTCTTGACGCGATCGGAATGCTCCCCGATGGACTCTCATCGCGTCTGATTGCGGGGATGGGGCTCGATGCGGGGTTTACAGCAACGGCGGTTGCACTTTTTCTTGCGGGTCTTGTCGCGTTGTTGTTGCCTCACAAACTCATCGTTGAAGTCGCTAAACACTGATTTTGCACCAAGCTTTGTGACATGCTTGTGACATTGAGAAATTGTAATCATGCGTGTGACAAAGCCGTGACAGCTTTGCACCGGGTTGGGTTGTATCTATTACGGTGCCAAGGGATCGCGTTGATCAGTTGGTTCCCGATTAGGAGATACACATGAAACGCTCAATGAACTTGTCACTCGCCCTCTTTGCAATCTCTGGTTCCGCATTTGCGATGGGTATGTGCCCGCCTGCTCATATCGAACAACCGATCCAACAACAAATCGATCAGGACAAGGTCTCGGTTCAAGAACAGACACCACAACCTGTGATTGATGTCGTCTTCGTGATCGACACGACAGGATCTATGGGGGGACTCATCGAAGGTGCGAAACAAAAAATCTGGTCGATCGCCAATCAGATCGCACAAGCCCAACCCGCGCCGATCGTGCGGATGGGTCTCGTTGGATATCGCGATCGTGGCGATGACTATGTGACCACGATGACGCCGCTCACTGATGATATTGACACAGTGTACGCCGACCTTATGTCCTACCAAGCTCGCGGCGGCGGGGACACACCCGAATCCGTGAACGAAGCACTCTTCACCGCGGTCGAACGATTTGACTGGACGACACAAGAAGATTCACTCAAGCTGATCTATCTCGTTGGTGATGCACCACCGAAGATGGGGTACAAGGATGATGTGAAGTATCAAGCATCTTGCCGATTGGCGTATGAGCAGGGGATCAATGTCAATACGATCCAGTGTGGGTCACTCGGTGGCACCAAAGAGGTATGGCAAGAAATCGCCCAACTCGCCAACGGCATGTTCGCTGCGATCCAACAAGATGGAGGCGTGGTCGCTCGCTCGACGCCTTATGATGAGCAAATCGCCAAGCTCGATAGCCAGCTTAATCTCACCATGCTTGACTACGGGAGCAGGGAAGTCAAAGCAAATCAAGGTCTCAAGAGAAGGCAATCCGATGCAATCTCGATGACCGCTTCTCCCGAAGCAGCTGCAGATCGCGCGGTGTACAACGAATCTGATGCAGGCCTTGCCAACCGATACGGCACGCAAGAACTTGTCAATGATGTTGCAACGGGTAAAGTTGAACTCGATGAGGTAGAGAAGGAAGAACTCCCAGAGGAACTCCAATCGCTGACCAGCGAAGAACTCAAAGCAGAGATTGATCGCCGGCAAGCAAAGCGAGAAGAACTCCGCGCAACGATCAAAGATCTCGCAGGTCAACGGGCAGCATTCCTCCTAGAAACCCAGCCTGTATCAGCTCTCGACGGATTTGATCAGAAGGTGTTCGAAGCATTGGTCAAGCAAGGTGCGGTTGTTGGGATCGACTTTGATCCTGAGAAGGAAGATTCGGTAGAGGATACGACCAAAGAAGAATCAGATGCAGAACCAACGAAAGAAGTGAGCAAAGAACCTGTCAAGGAAGAGACGAAAGAGTCGAAGAAGGACTGAACCAACGAACTATTTCCCTTATGATATATGATAGAAGGAGCACACAATGAATAAGTTCACCACACTGGCATGCACATCCGCGATGTTGATCGCCGCTGCAGGGCTTGCAGACGAAACCGCGTTAACGATTTACTCATCCGCACAACCGGGTGCGATCTCCCCAGATATGTACCGTCCGATCCCAGGAAATGGATCACGAGGATACAACTCGTACCGCCAGATTCCCGGATATGCGATCATCAAACAACAACGCGATCTTGATATCGAACAAGGGATATCAGACATCACCTTCTCGGGTGTTGCAGCGCTGCTTGACCCAACCACCGTGATGTTCGAATCACTCACCGACCCGGACGGCACCTCGGTGCTCGAACAAGATTACCGGTTCGATCTCCTGAGCATGGACAAAATGCTCGAGCGATACATTGACAAAGAAATCATCTGGGGCGGGCAAAGCGTGAAACTCTTGTCTGTTTCCGCAGGCGGGATGCTCATCCAACGCGAGAACGGCGAGATCGAGTTCCAACAAGGGTATGGAGGCGTGCGTTTCCCATCCATGGCAGAAGGACTCATCCTCAAACCAACACTCAACTGGATGGTCGAGTCCCAAGCCGGTGGTGAACAAGATACCCGCATCTCCTACCAAACCAGCGGCATCACCTGGTGGGCAGATTACAACATTGTGTATCAAGATGGCGAAGACGCGAATCATGGCACGCTCGATCTCGGCGCGTGGGTATCTATTCTCAACCAATCTGGTGGAACCTATGAGGATGCAACACTCAAACTTGTCGCGGGCGATGTAAATCGTGCGGGTGGCGGTGGAGGACAATCACCATTTAGTGGTGGAGAAAGAATGTATGCAATGGCAGATGCTGCCCCCGGTTTTGAAGAAAAATCATTCTTCGAATACCACCTCTATACACTTGGGCGCACCACCACAATCCCCGATCGTTCAACCAAACAGATCGAACTCTTTGAAGCCGCGAAGAATATCCCCGTGGAGAAAAAACTTCTCTACGACGGATCGAACATGTACATGAACTACGGCGGACGCCAAGATGGACAGAGCTTTGGTGTCACATCAAACGCCAAAGTCGAAGTGTTCCTCGCATTCGAGAATAAAAAAGAGCACGGCATCGGTATCCCACTCCCGTCAGGACGCATCCGGGTGAGCAAGCTCGATCAAGCTGATGGATCGTTCGAGTTCATCGGCGAAGATACGATTGATCACACTCCTAAAGACGAAGAAGTTATGATCAAGCTCGGCAACGCCTTCGATGTTGTCGGCGAGCGTCGTCAGACTTCATTTACACGCGGAAAGAACTGGATGATTGAATCATTCGAGATCAAAATCCGCAATCATAAAGATCAACCCGTTGAGGTGCAGGTCCAGGAGCATCTCTACCGTTGGACCAATGCGAAGGTGAGCAACATCTCGCACACCCATGAAATGCTCGACGCACGCACCATGCACATCCCCGTGATGGTTGAGAAGGACGGCGAAACAATCGTGACCTACACCGTTCGGTACGACTGGGAATAAACAAGGAACCCGCAATGTCATTAGGTGTTATTCTTGTAGTTGAAGACGACGACGCGATTCGGCGCGGGCTCGCCGACGCGTTGTCATATTCTGGATACACAACTCATGACGCAGCGGATGGGGCTGCGGGTTTAGAGCTTGTTTTATCGACGGATGCGGACTTGGTGCTGCTCGATATCATGATGCCCAAGATGGACGGGCTTGAAGTACTTGCGGCGTTACGGAAAGTGAAACCATCCCAGCCAGTCATTTTTCTGACTGCTCGCGGAGAAGAATACGATCGGGTGCAAGGGCTTAAACTCGGCGCAGATGATTACATCGTCAAGCCATTCAGTATTGACGAACTCCTCGCGCGGGTCGAAGCAGTCCTTCGGCGATCACCCGGACGCCCAACGAGCCGATCGACGGTCACCATCGCAGGTCGGGAGATTGACTTTGAACGCAGAGAGGTTGTGTTACCAGGTGGTATTCGCAAGTCATTCACCGAACGCGAATGTGAAGTGCTTGGATTTTTATCATCCAATGGAGGACGTGCAGTCTCGCGTGACGAACTCCTGCAAGCAATCTGGGGATTAGATCCCAGAGGCACACACACACGCACGGTAGATATGACCATCGCGCGTCTGCGAGAAACACTCGATGACGAACCAACCAACCCAAGCGTCATCAAAACCGTTCGAGGTAAAGGGTACATGCTCGCTTCACCAGATGATCAAGCAGGGGGGGAAGTGTGAACACAAGACGCGTGATGACATGGGTGATTTTCTGGTGCAGCGTCGCGGTTGCGATCAGCGCGCTTGCATGGGTTTCTGTGGAAGTGGTCGCCCTCGAAAAACGGGATGCAGCGGCGAAGATCAACGCATCGCGTCAAGAGTCTATCCGCCGAGCACTTTGGCGGATGGACTCTCGCATGGCGCCGATCCTCGCGATCGAAGCATCGCGGCCGTTCACTGACTATAAATCGACTGAAGGGACCCGGGCGCAATGGCTCCAAAACGCGCAACAACAAGATCTACCGACCGCATCGCAGGCGTATGACAGTGTCTATTCCTATGCCAACTCGTACTTCGAGTTTCCACAGACTGAAGAGAAGGATGCGGATCAGACACCTGATCCAATCGCAACTTTGATCAACTCGAATCGTTCATCCATCCACAGTGAAAAGAAAGAATCAAAGGAAACTGCTGAAAGACAATCTTCAGATTCAAGCACTCCCGAGACTGGGTTCGTACTCGGGGGAGATCAAGGAAGATCGGATTCTGATTCCGATTACGCAGCAAGAAAGATGGTCGCAGATATTGCTCAGCATGTACAAAGTGTGCCGATTGATACAATGTATGACGACAAACGAGACATCGAGAAAGAAGAAATCCGATCCGAGAGGTATGTGCAGGGTTTACCAGAAGAGCTTGCTATTGAAACGCAAGATGTGATCGCAGATCAAGCAAAGGGGAAAGGTCTCGGAAAAGCACCGCCTACGACTGTAACAACCGGAGTTGAAACCATCGGTACGCTCCGTCCCAAGTGGGTCACCGACGACGCGAACGCGTTACAGCTCGTGCTTGTACGATCTGCAGTCATCGAAGGCAAACCAGTGACCCAAGGGGTTTGGCTCGACTGGGACGCACTCAAAAATGATTTGCTCGATTCTGTTCATGATGTCATGCCAGGATCGTCATTGATCGCGGTGACCGGACCGCGTTCATCAATGATCGGCGGATATCAACTCGCGACGATCCCCGTCGAGTTCATCCCGAATACAAATGCTGTAGTCGCATCATTCGTCTGGTCTCCTGCAACACTTGGGCTGCTCGTCACATGGATCGCGATCATCACAACGATCATCGCGGTCGGTATAGTACTTCGTGCCGCGATTGTGCTCTCAGAGCGCCGAGGCCGCTTTGTGAGTGCGGTGACTCATGAGCTCCGTACACCATTGACCACCTTTCGGTTGTACGCTCAGATGCTTGCTGATGGGATGGTCTCCGACGATCAGGTCCGGACAGAGTATCTTCAAACACTCAAGCGTGAATCCGAGCGATTGACCGGGATTGTCGAAAATGTGCTTGAGTACGCGCGTCTCACCCGTCAGCGGCCGTCAAAGGACAAATCTTCAGGGGTGCAGACCATTTCTCCGGGAGCGCTGATCGCAAGGTTCCGCCCATTGCTCGCAAGAAGGGCAAGCCAAAGCAATATGGATCTGGTTGTGTCATTCGATCTCGAAGCACATCAACACCGAACACTGACGGTTGATCCCCATGCGGTAGAGCGCATCATGATGAATCTGATTGAAAATGCGTGCAAGTACGCAGGACCTTCGGAACAGACTGACAACTCAGGAATCGATGAAGCCGACACCCGCATCCATCTTGATGTAGCCGTCAAAGGTGAGTCGCTGGAACTCCTCGTCGCGGATCATGGCAATGGAATTGATCCAGGCGAAGAATCAAAGATATTCGGAGAGTTCCAACGCGGCTGGCGCGGGCTTGCAAATGCGAGATCGGGTCTGGGATTGGGGCTCGCACTCTCTCGCGGCCTCGCACGAGAAATGCAGGGCGATCTGGTGCTCACCAATCAACGGGGACACGGCGCGGAGTTTTTACTCACGCTCCAACTCGACAAAGCAGAATGACTGCTGATACTAAAGATGTATTCTCAATGCATGTCGACTAACATGCAAAGCACGCCCATGCTTCTTTTTCGGTGATCCGTTGATCAACGTTGATCGCGTCGCATTGATCCATGCCAACCCGTCGACGATGTACCGCGGCTTGGATCGAGTCCTCTGGATTCGCTCTTACAATCGGAACATCAGATCCGAAAATCAGATCAACACCGGGTTGTAATCCAGAATCGATCAGCTCACGCAATGGGAACACCCGATCGAGTCGATCAGGGACTGCGCGACGCAGCGCTTCAATGTCAGGCAACAAATGGCAAGGCTGAACCGATGCGATCACCCCGAGTTCTTTGAATCGATTGATGTCCGCCTGATCAATCAACTCCGCGTGTTCGATTCTGCACCCGGTTCCAGCGCATCCAACCCGTTCGATTGAATCAAGCACCGCGCGCACCGCGCCGTCTCCTATCGCGTGTGCTGCGAGCGGCAGATTATGATCTTTGCAGTTACCGAGCATGTTGTCGATCTGTCTGGTCTTCATCATTGGGGTGCCGCAGGGATATTCGGGGTTCCCATCTGCGAATGGTTCAAGCATCCACGCGGTCCGCGAGTTGAATGTCCCGTCAACGAAAATCTTTCCCCCCCCGAGTGTGACCGCTTGGCTGTCCCATGAACTCGAAAGAGCAATCGTTTCTCGCAGGTCTTTCATCAACGGGAACAGGACTGATTTGATTTTGATCTCTCCTGCGCGATACAAATCGGAGAGGACCCCCCCGACCCACGGCTGTGTCTTGAGTTCGTGCATCTCAGAAAAGCCCATCGATTCAAGATGCAGGCAGGCATCGCGGATAAGTTCGGCGCGGAGATTCATTTCAGGCTCAGGTACACAACTCCATAGTGCAAGTGCTGCATGCTCGATCAGCACACCGGTCGGATCGCCTGCGTCATCAAGCTCAACGCGACCAGATTCAATTTGAGTGTGTGCATCAATCTTCGCACATCGAAGTGCTGATGATGACGCCATCATCTTGTGATAATCGAAGCACCACGCCGCAACACACAGATCATCGCACGCATGATCAAGCTGTGAGAGCGTCGGCCAACTCGGATTGGCCCACCCGTCCGGGCGAGCCCCGTGGGCAAGAATCCAGTCGCCTTTGCGAGTTGTCTTGGCGCGTGCCGACAACCGATCAAGCATGTCTTCGTGAGAAGTACAATCGGAAAGATCGACCATCGAGAGTGATCGTCCAAGTTGAAACAGATGGGCATGCCCCTCGCGGATACGATCGGGCTTGTGGGAATTCACGACACCCCTCCGATGAGCGCTGCGATGACATCTTCTGCTTGCGTTGCGTTTTCAACTGATCCCGGGAACTCAACGCGGACGATTCCAAATCGTGAGCGCACATCAAACCCGATGGGATCAACCCCGACCGCGATGGGGTCTTCAATATCTGCCTTTGTGAGTAGAAGACACACATCATGCAACGCTTTGCGATCGTTATTGAGTTTCTTACACAACGAGGACAACGATTGAATCAATGGGTTGGGTACACCGAGTTCGTCATTTCCAACGACCGCTCCGCATTCGAGCTTGGCAAAGTTGATCTGGCCTCGAGCCCAGATCGGGCTCGGTTGATTCAAGTGATACGCAATAAACCGATCGCAGGGTTCCTCGTTGATGTCGGTAGAGAGATCAATACTCAAACGCATCGGCGCATCAAATCGGTCTTCTGGGACGACCAGCACAATGTCGTCCCCTTCAAGCATGTCTTCTTCAAGGGTAAGTACCAACGATCCTGTGTGCGGATCAATGATGTAAGTCATGTCGTAAGGCAACGCATCGATCAAGAGGGTGCCCGTTGTGTGCGATCTGAGAATACGATGCGCTCGTTCCACCGCCAGGCGCTGGTCATCGGGTCGTTGGTCCGCACTTTGTTGGTCTTGTGTATTCATGGGTTCATTCAATCAATTCTTCCCAAACACTTGTCACCGCACGGATTGTGCCTGGCACTGCATCTGCTGCGAGATCACAGAGATGCAACTGATAGTATCGTACACTGATCCATTTGCCAAGTTTGTACCCCGCGGGTGCAAAGTCGCCTGCTGGTTGCATCCCCATCGAAACATGCAAACCCTCACTCGCAGGATTCGGCAAGGACACGCCCGCAAAGACCACGCGAAACCCCTGTAACCTGAGCACTTCAAAGAGCTTTGAATAGAGCGCCTTGCCCGCGCCGATTCCCTGTGAACCCTCAACGAGGTATATTCCGGATTCAACGGTCCATCGGTACGCGTTGCGTGTTTTCCAAGCGTCGCCTTTGGCAAATCCGATAAACTCGCCTTCGTCTGTCCGCGCGACCAGCCAAGGATAAGTTTCTCCCGCAGCATACCATTCTTCAAGAACGCTTTTCTCATCAGTCGGCACTGTTCCAAAGTGCGCAATCGATTGCCCGATCGAGTAGTTGAGCACCTGTGCAACATCCCCCGCATCGTCTTTAGTCATCAAACGGATCTGCATGCACATCTCCCGGTTCAAAGCTCGGTGTTCTCTTCAGACGTAAATCAGACGCGGAAGATCGAGCCGAGCTTTTTGCCAAGCATTAATGAAGCACCAAAGAGCGTGATCGTCAAGAGTGTCATCCCCCATACACCCATCGCACTGGCGATATAAATCCCGTCACCCAAGCGGTTGGTGAACTCAAAGATCATCTTTGTGATCGGGAAGTGATCGCTGCGTTGTGCAAGGATCAAAGAGTCCGATACTTCGAGCATCGAGAAACTGAAGACAAGCAATCCGCCCGCAATCAGGTTTGCCATGATGAGTGGGATGATTACTTTTCGGACCGCTAAAACGCGCGTCGCACCAAGGTTCACTGCTGCTTCTTCAAGCTCGCCTGAAGTTTGCTCAAGACCCGACACCGTCGATCGGACTATGTAGGGCAATCGTCGGATCGCGTACGCGATAATCAAGAGTGGGAACGGATTTGGGTCCTTCCCGAACACTTGAAGAGTGCCCTCTAAAATATCCCCGTTCCCGAACGGCCACCGCAAGGTCATCGCGACATATCCAAACGCCATCACCAATCCAGGAACCGCAAGCGGAAGCATACATAACGCATCGAGCAATCCGCGTCCCTTGATCGTCGTACGCACAATCAGATACCCGATGACGACGCCGACAGACATATTGAGCACCATCGCGGTAAGCGAGAGTATGAGCGAGTTTTTGATCGAGTTGAACGATTCTGGTGAAGTCAATGCTTCATTGAAGTGCGATCCGGTAAAGGACTTTGGGAGCACCGTCGCGTACCACGATCCGGGTTCAGCAACACTGGTGAGCATTACACCCACATGCGGCATCACCGCGAGGAGGATCACGCCTCCAAAGCCGAGCGTCGCAAGCCATCCCCACATCCCAGAGAGTTTTACTTCACTCCCAGCGCGGGATGCTTTGGAATACATCGCGTACCCCTTCTTCCCGAAAATAAACTTGCCGAGCAGATAGAACGAGATCGCCGCGACCAACAGCACAAGGGTCAGCGCGTAGGGCTCAGCATTGTTCTGAACATCCTTCAATCCATAGAAAATCTGCACCGATGTGACATCGTAATAGTCAAACATCAACGGGGTGCCCAGTTCTGTGAAACTCCAGATGAACACGATGGTTGCACCCGCGAACAAGCCCGGGCGGATCAAAGGCAGTGTAATTTTAAAGAATCGCTTCCATCCCCCAGCGCCAAGGTTCTCGGCGCATTCATCAAGCGCCGGATCAAGGTTTGCCAGTGATGCAGTCGCGTTGAGGTAAATAATCGGATACAGATGAAGCGCCATGACCGCGACCACGCCCCAGAACTTGGTCCCGCCGAGCACATCCCAGTCGGTCCCGAGCAACGCATTGAGTGCGCCCTCGCGCCCAAGCAGTGCACGGATACCAATCGCGCCCACAAAGGGAGGCAGAATCAAAGGAACCAAAATCGATGCGTTGAGTATTTTTTTCCCAGGGAAATCATACCGAGCACTCAGTACCGCTAAAGGCAAGGAAATTAAAATACAAAGCGTCGTCGTTGCGAACGCAATTTTAAATGCATTGACAATCCCCGCGACCCGGGTGGGGTCTTTGAAAACGAGCATCAGATGATCGAGTGTCCATCCTTCGCCGGTTGCGACATCTGCCGCAAACCCGCCGCGTACGGTGAGTCCAATCGGGTAGAGAAGGAACATACCCAGGATACAGAGTATCCCAAGGAGTAATCCATACTGAATCAGGTTGCGGAACATTCGTGCAGACATCGACTGCCAGTGTATGTGCCTGCATCGCGTTTGGCACGAAATTCGTTGGATTCTCCCCCGAACATATATCAAGGTTTCATATCGGAAATCTGCGCGTGCAATTGCGCGCCATTTCCCCTAGAATAGTGTGTCGTGCCCGATCCGATGGACGGATTCATTCTTACCGGGCACAGGACAGTTTTTAAGGAGATCAAAATGCGTACAAATATCATCGGACTCCACAATATCGAAGTGACTGACGCAATCCGTAACCATGCGGAGACAAAGGTCAAAAAGCTCGATAAGTTCAAAGATCTCGTTCAACAAATTGACATCAAGTTCTGGAAAGAGAACACCGCCAAAGAGTCATTTTCAGTTGAAATCGCGGTTGATGTTGTCAATCACACCGATTTCATCGCAAAGGCTGATGGGCATGATCTCTACCTTGTCATCGATGACGCGATCGCCAAAGTCGGCCGTCAACTCAACAGCCATCGTGAAAAACTGAAAGTCGAACATCGCTAATCAACTGCCCGGATGCTCGAAGGGCTCTGGACTTATCATGCTCCAGAGCCCAATTTTGGGACAAAGGGCGCTTGCCACAATAGGATAGAGACATGAAACTGACTGATATCATCCAGCAGGGCTCGATCGTTGCCGATCTCGAGACCAGCGATCGCGACGAAGCGATCAAAGAACTCGTCAACAAACTTGTCGATACCGGAGTCGCTTCCGCCGACATCCGCGATGATCTGATTGCTCGTGTGCTCGATCGAGAACGCAAGCACTCCACCGGTTTCGGAAGAGGCGTCGCAGTCCCACATGTCAAACACCCCGATATCGATACCATGGCCGCCGCCATCGGAATATCGAAAAGTGGTCTCGACTTCAACTCGCTCGACAAGCAACCCGTCTTCACCATCTTCTTGCTGCTCTCGCCGCAAAGCAAACCCGAAGAGCATCTCCAGGCGATGGAAGTTATCTTCAAGAATCTATCCAAAGAAGATTTCCGCAAAGAACTCCAGCAGGCAAATTCCGCTGAAGATATCTATAAACATCTTGATGACGCAGACAACCATCGCGTCGTCGGTTAATCACAATGAACGCTTTGTGTCCTCGCATCCAAATCAAGAACAGGAATCGGCTTGAGCAAATCATGTTCATCCAAACTCAAGATCATCAATCGCCAAGGGCTCCATGCGCGCCCCGCGATGGAGTTCGTCGAAGCGGCAAGCAAGTTCCTTGCAGATGTTCGCGTTCGGAGTGATGCAGAAGACGCGGACGGAAAATCAGTGATGGAACTCATGATGCTCGCCGCGACGGCAGGCACCGAGATTGAAGTGACCTGCATCGGCGAAGACGCAGACGCAGCGCTCAAGCACCTTGCTTTGCTCGTGAATCGCGGATTTAACGAAGATGATGACGAATAATGAGTCGTTCTATTCGCTCAGTAATCCAAGCGATGCGGTTTCCTCTTCACTCATCCGTTGAATTGAAGCGCCAACACTGGCAAGACGATGCTCAAGGCGTTCATATCCACGATCGATGTGGTAGACACGATTGATCACAGTTGTGCCTTCTGCTGCCATCGCCGCGAGCACCAACCCCGCAGATGCACGCAAATCGCTTGCCATCACCGGCGCACCAGTCATCTTCTTCACACCAGAGATCACCGCGGTTGGGCCGTGCTTGTGGATGCTTGTGCCCATGCGTGTGAGTTCTGCGACATGTAAGAACCGTTCGGGGAAGATCTTTTCAGTGATCACCGAGTTCCCATCCGCCAAACAGAGTAGCGCCATAAACTGCGCCTGCAGATCTGTCGGGAACCCAGGGTGAGGCTGCGTCGTAATCTGCACAGGTCGAATCGTTCCTGATCCAGAAACCGTACATGTCCGCCTTAATGGGTTGGCATTCCCACAAGCCGAATCAATCGTGTCGATATGCACCCCAATCGCTTCAAGTCGATCCGTCGCGGACATCATCGCATCAAGCGGGCAGTTCTCAAGAGTAAGTGTTGAGTTGGTAATCGCTGCAGCACACATAAATGTACCCGCTTCGATCCGATCGGGGATCACCGTGTGATCTACACCACCCAATGATTCCACGCCTTCAATCATAATCCTTGGAGAACCGGCGCCGGTGATCTTGGCACCCATCGCGTTGAGCATGATCGCCAGATCAACAATTTCGGGTTCACACGCAGCACATTCGATCACGGTGGTGCCCTGAGCGATGGTCGCAGCTGACATCACATTGGCAGTCCCAAGCACCGTCGAACCAAACGGACCACCCAGAAACACAGTGTCGCCGATGAGACGACCAGATTGGGGGACCTTGGCGACGATATCGCCCCCTTCGAGGGTGATTTTGGCGCCCAGCGCTTCGAGCCCACGCAGATGCAAATCCACCGGGCGTTGCCCGATCGCGCACCCGCCTGGCATCGAAACCCGCGCGTGGCCGCGTTTGGCAAGCATTGGTCCAAGCACGCAGATGCTCGCACGCATCGTGCGGACAATGTCATAGCGTGCATGGAACTCCGAATGATCAGTCACCTTCAGCTGCACCGCAGGCTGGGAACTGGTCGCCGAATCGGTATCAATCTCTACCCCAAGTTCATTGAGCAACCGGTACATATTGCGGATATCCGAGAGATCGGGCACATCGCGAAGTGTGACGGGTTCATCAGTAAGCAAGGTCGCCGCAAGCAAAGGCAGCGCCGCGTTCTTCGAACCATGAATCCGTAATGTGCCATTGAGCTTGCGCCCACCTTCGATAACAAAGACATCCATGCCTGTGGTACTCCTGTCCAGATCTGCTCCAAAACCGCGTCAAAAACCAGCGATCCCACTGAGTGTACCAGCCCATCACACAAAGTTTGGGTCAAACATCGGTTCTCAGAGATGTTCGTATCGGGTTTTGCAAGCGGTTTTCTCCCAAATCAAGTGTATATAAAGGTTTGGGTGGGTTTGGGATCGAGCGGCGGGTCGTTGAATCTTTTCCTAATCGTCACAACCGGAATCAGATCGCGCAATTATCACCTCTTTGGATTGGCATACACACAAGTGAAATGGATGTTTGATGTACACAACAAGTTCACGATCCTTGGAGGTTCGATGAACGCCCAACACGCAACCGGAGTGGCAATCATGACCACAGCCAACCAAATCATCTCCGAATCGAACGAGTCGGAAAACAACAATCGTTTCATGCAGATTCTTCTGATCGCCGCAATTGCCGCATCGAGTCTCTCCATGATTTTCTCGATCGGAACCGCTGTGGTATCCGCATCTGCTCAACCTGTCGCGAGTGCCGTGTCAGAGTAATAGCGTTTCTGTTTGGGGGAGAGCAGCAAGGCGCTGCAGGAGTTTACTATGGATCGTCAAAACCAATCAAGTTATTATCTTAAGCGTGCCTCAGGAATTGGAGCACTCGTACTCATCGCCGGTTCACTCGGATTCATCTCAACCGCCACGGCGAATGAAGGTGCAGAACAACCACAAGCCGGCTCTGGAACCGTAAATGTTGAGGACAACCTTCCCGATACACTCACCCTCGACTGTGTGATCCGTGACTTCAAACCCGCATCCTGGGATGGTGGTCACCCTGACTTCGAATACTTCGGCGGCACAACAACCGTCGGTCTCGTCGAAGACTACCTCAGCGATGATGGAAAGCCAGTAGCAACCGGAAACCTGCGCGGACAAAGAATCAGCTCAGAGTTTAAGGACAGCGAAGGCCGAAACATTAACCCCGCGATGTATGATGCACAACAAGGTGATCGAAGCGGGTCGCTGGCAAATGGCTCGTCGTCCAACGGCTTTACCTCCGTCGAACGATTCAATCAATGGTACCGCGATGTTCCAGGCGTAAACCTCTCGATGGGTATCCAACTCACACTCAACCGTGTTGCAGGCACTGATCGTTATGTATTCGATTCAGATACTGATACCGAGCACGGCACCGGTGGGTTCTACCCGATCAACGGCGAACTCTACGGCGATTACAAAATCAGCCGAAACTACCACTTCACAACCGAAATCAATACCGAGTTCACTTTCCACCGTGATACCGGACAGGTGTTCAAGTTCACCGGTGATGATGATGTGTGGGTATTTATTGATGGACAACTCGTCGTGGACATGGGTGGTCTTCACCCCAAGCGAGAGCAGTTCCTCGATGTTGACCGTCTGGATTGGTTAGAAGACAACCGGACATACACACTCGATATTTTCCACGCAGAACGCAGGTACTCGGGTTCAAACTTCCGAGTTGAGACAACGCTTCAGCTCCGTGCAGTTGAGTTGCCTCCAACCGCAGCGCTGTACGATTAACAAATGACGATGCATGTTGGTGTTGGTTGAGGCCGATCCGGATTCCGGGTCGGCCTCCTCCTTTTTTGAGATGTTTAGTTGCGGACTACCAACGCGGACGATTGTTCGTTGGCCGTCGATTCTGATATGGGCGATGGTAGTGTTTGTTGTTCCGACGATTGTTCAACCGATCCGAAGGATACACAATCCGATTCGGGCTCGTGCTGATGTAGTACGAACGGTAATCGTCAATTGATGATCGTTGCTGTTCTGGGAATCCGAGGTACCCCGCGGTAGGGTCATAACTCGCGATATTGAGTGAGTCATCCCGACGATCAAACTCAGGCGCTTGACCTTGTGCATATACAAAGTATTGTGCATCCGCCTGCACAGGGGATGCAATGACTGCGCCCGTTGATCCGCTGTTACCGACTTGCAATCGTGCAGGGGGTGTCCAGTGCCAGTCCCCACCAGCACTCGAACTGCCCTGCCCGCAGCCGCCAAGTAAAACAAGCAGCGCGGAAAAGCTCAGTACCAAAGTCATGTTCTTCATATGTATACCCATAGTGCATGTAGTCGACCACAACTTAACCGCCTCTGCCAGTCATTTGAACCGTGAATGCACGAATCCGCTCAAAAACACCGAAAAACGGGAGTTATCGGGAGCCTCTCACTCTGTATTGTTACACTGGGTTACTTCCCAAAGAACTGATCAAGCCGATCGCAAGAGACTACCAAACGATCTTTGTGGATGTTCGATTGAATCGCTTTCACGATCCGAGTTGCACTGCCGGGTTCCCGGAATCCAGGCGCATTGAGCCCGTTGAGAACCAAATCGGCGCCTGCATCGAGTGCGAGAACTCCTGCTTGTACTTCTCCAAAATGATCTTGGATCGCGCGCATATCCAGTGAGTCCGTGATGACCACGCCATCGAATTCGATGACACCACGCAGATTTTCCGTTGTATGTTGTTTGGAAATTGATGCCGGGAACTCAGGATCGATGTCTTTGTCAATCAAATGCCCGCTCATCACCGCGATCTGATTTTGGTATGTATTGATCAGCCGAGAGAAAATTGACAGTTCATCGTGTGTATGTGTGGTGGTGATATCGCACACGCCGTGATGTGAATCGAGCAGCGCCGATCCGTGCCCTGGAAAATGTTTGATGCAACACCTTACCCCAGCGCGATGGTGCGCATCGATCATAATGTGCGCACAGCACGCAACCTCTTCGATCCCGAACCCAAACGACCGCTCTTTGCCTGCGATGATCGGGGAACCGGGCGCCACACCAAGATCAACGCAGGGCGCAAAGTTCAGATCTATCCCAAGGTCCCTGAGCTGCTTCGCCTGTCGATCTGCGTATTGGATCTGATCGATCTCCTTGAGCACCGCAAAGTCCAACGCACTCATTGTGGGAAGAAATCCGTTGTGTTCATCCAGTCGAGCGACATGCCCACCCTCTTGATCGATCGCAATCACCAGATCAGCACCCAGCTCATTCCGCAGATCCTCAATGAGCTTGGTGAGTTGCTTGGGAGATTGGATGTTGCGTGCGTGATTCCCCGCAAGATCATGATCAAACAGGATGACACCCCGAGGAGCAATCACTTTGAGTTCTTCAATATCGATGCGTGTATCTGGATCGCTCAACGAACTCCCACGGAACCCAAACATACAGACAGCGCCCGCGCGTTGCTCAGGATTCATGATTCCACTCCGATGACTGCGCCCAGTTTTCCACTTGCTTGCTCGAGCAACTCGCAAGCGTTGCCATAAGTCGCGCCTCGCATGTGCATCACGATTGCGGGTTTGACTTCAAAGTTCGCAGCATGCAACAGCTCAAACGCTCCGGCGCGATCTATATCCGTGATCGTGCAAATGATCCGTGCTGCTCGATCTTTGAGCTTGTCATTGGTTGCTCGCAGATCGACCATCATGTTTGAATAGGTTTTGCCAAGTCCGACCATCGCACCCGTCGTGATCATGTTCAAACACATCTTCGTTGCCGTCCCAGCTTTCATCCGCGTTGAACCCGTGAGCACCTCCGCCCCGGTTTCAATAGCGATCAACACATCACACCATTCGGGTTGTTCAATCGGTGTGCAGGTAAGCATCCCGGTCTTTGCGCCCAGTGATTTCGCATACTCAACCCCGCCAAGTGCATAGGGGGTGGTGCCACCGGCTGCGATGCCCAGCACGACATCATCGGGACCAACCCGGAGATCATCGAGTTCTGTATGCGCACCCGATGGAATGTCCTCTTTCGATTCCGATGATTTTCGAAGCGAACGATCCCCACCTGCGATGATCCCAATCACGGTTTCTGGGTTGGTTTGGAAGGTCGGCGGGCATTCAGACGCGTCGAGCACCCCGAGTCGGCCGCTGGTTCCTGCTCCGATGTAGATGAGACGACCACCCGATCCGATTGAGGAAATCACGATATCTGTGAACGCTGCAATCTGATCAATCTGATCTCGCACTGCTTGAGCGATCAGCTGATCCTCATTATTGATGATTTTCAGGCATTCGATGGTCGAACACGCACCGAGCCCGACAGATCGGCCGTTGGATTGTTCGGTGAGCAGGTACCCGCGATCGGGCAGTGGGGATGGGGTTGATTCTTGATGTTGGTCCATGAAACGCACCCGAGAGGGCTCGAACCTCCGACCTATGGTTTAGGAAACCATTGCTCTATCCAGCTGAGCTACGGATGCAAGATCTGATGAGAAAGATCGCAATCAAGGGTAGGACCAAATCCCAGCCCGAGCGAGCCACCGCCTATCATCCATGCCAATCTCGCCTGATGCTCGATTGGTCAATATCTACCGGAGAAAGACGATGAAAGCAGGAATTGTTGGGCTTCCCAATGTCGGTAAATCAACCCTCTTCAATGCACTCACCAACGCAGGCGCGTTGGCTGCAAACTACCCATTCGCGACGATCGATCCCAATGTCGGCGTCGTCCCCATCCCCGATCCGCGTCTGCACATCATCCAAGAGTATGTCAAGACCCAGAAGGTCATCCCCGCGATCCTCGAACTCGTCGACATCGCAGGTCTGGTCAAGGGTGCTTCAACAGGCGAAGGCAAAGGCAACGCATTCCTCGGCCACATCAAAGATGTCGATGCAATCGTCCAGGTCGTCCGCTGTTTCGAAAAAGCACCCGGAGGCGAAGACATCACCCATGTTGAAGGCTCCGTCGATCCGCTCCGCGATATCGAGATCATCGAACTCGAACTCATCCTCGCGGATATCCAAAAGCTCGAGAATGCCGCGTCCAAAGCGAGACGCAACGCCAAAGGCGGGGACCGCGACGCGGTCGCACGCATGAAGGTCATCGAACTCCTCGATCCGATCCTCGAAGCGCAAAAACCCGCCCGCTCGCTCGAACTCAACGATCCAGAACTCATCAAAGCAGTCGACATGCTCGGATTGATCACCACCAAACCAATCCTCTACATCGCCAATGTCTCCGACGATGATCCCAACGGCGAAGGACCCCTCGCACAGAAAGTCCGTGAACACGCAGATTCCGTCGGCGCTGTGATGGTCCCCGTCTGTGCACGCATCGAGTCCGAGCTTTCGGAACTCGACGATGAAGACAAGCTCGAAATGCTCGCGGATATGGGCATGGACGAACCTGCGCTTGGCAAACTCGCCCGCGCTGCATACAGACTCCTCGGATACCAGTCCTATTACACCGCAGGAGAAAAAGAAGTCCGTGCTTGGACCATCCCGCAAGGTTGCAAAGCACCCCAAGCGGCCGGGGTGATCCATACCGACTTTGAAAAGGGTTTCATCCGCGTCGAATGCTACTCCGTTGATGATCTCATTGAATACAAAACCGAGAAGGCGATCAAAGAAGCAGGCAAACTCCGCATCGAAGGCAAGGCGTATGTGATGCACGACGCAGATGTTTGCAACTTCCTGTTCAATGTCTAAGAGTTGGTGCTCAGTGGCACAGGCGTCTCGCCTGTGATATCAGAAAAAAGCCCGAAGCGATCTGCTCCGGGCTTTTGTATTTGAGTACTCAGTTGAAATTAATCCGATGATCGCATCTTGGCAAGCAATCGCAGAATTTCGATGTAGAGCCAAACAAGGGTCACCATCAAGCCCCAGGCACCGACCCATTCCATGTACTTGGGTGCGCCTGCATTGGCACCTTCTTCGATGTACTTGAAATCCAGCAGCAAGAACAAACTCGCAAGTGCAATAATCAACACGCTAAATCCGATACCCATCGGACCCGCATCTGCAAACCCATTCCAGATCTGGACGCCAAACATCCCAAGCACAAACAAGGCGCCGATGTATACAAACAGTCCCATCAACATCGTCATCATGACTTTCTGAAGCAATGGCCCGACCTTGAGGATGCGTGTCGCGTACCCGAAAAGCATCGCTGCGGTCACCGCGAAGGTCGCCACTGCCGCTTGAATAGCAAGGGATACCGATGGGTTTGTAGTCGCGCCGGGTTCAATCGGCATGTACTGCATGGGGATATAGAATGTTGCGACACCCACGAAGACACCTTCAAGCACCGCATGGATCGGTGCGATGATTGGTGCGAGCTTCGGTTTGCTATAGATAACAAATGATACTGCGATACCACCGATTAACGCCCCGATCATGACTGGCATGATCCATCCCGGGAATCCATTTCCAGCTGCATACCCAGCGTTCAAGTTCTGCCAGACCAGAATGCCCACAACCGCAACGATTGAGAGCAAAATACTGGTTGCGGTGACCGTGCCACCGATGGTCATGACTTTGGCTTGTTCGGTTCCGAATGCCTGTTCTGATTGAATGACACTCATTGCCGGGTTTCGTGATTGTAATAGACTCATATCTGTACTCCGTATGGAAAAATGTTCCAGCGTATTATACTGGTCCACTTGTTCTTGGGTTCGTCAGTCAACTGATTTTACCAACTCCGAGTATCGGCTCAAATCCGATCCATCGTGTAGTTTGGTGATTCTTTCGTGATTTTGATGTCATGTGGGTGATTTTCGACGACAGTTGCCCCCGAAACACGCACGAACCTGGCGTCTGTCCGGAAATCATCAATGGTTGGGCACCCGCAGTATCCCATCGCGGATCGTAAACCCCCGACAAGCTGGTAACTGAACTCGGCCAATGTCCCGCGATACGCGACCAATCCTTCAACACCTTCAGGCACAAACTTCTGAGGCCCCTTATTCAACGACGCGAGCTTGTCCGACTGACGATACCGATCCGCAGACCCATTGTTCATCGCACCTTCTGAGCCCATCCCACGATAGCTCTTGTACCGTCGGCCTCCCGAGATCACGAGCTCGCCTGGGGATTCATCAAGACCCGCGAACAACGACCCCATCATGACACAGTGCGCACCGGCCCCGATCGCTTTGGCGATGTCACCCGAGAGCCGAATCCCGCCATCGGCGATCACCGTAATATCGGAGTTGATCGACCTGAGTCCATCAACCGCGTTCATCACCGCCGTCACCTGAGGCATCCCGACCCCGGTTACCACCCGCGTCGTACAAATCGAACCCGGACCGATCCCGACCTTGATTGCGTCGGCGCCGGCTTGCGCGAGTGCGATTGCTGCTTCGCCTGTCGCGATATTGCCCGCGATGACACCAATATCGTACTTCGCTTTGATTTCTTTCACCGCATTGATCACCGCACCTGAATGACCATGCGCGGTATCGACCACCAAGACATCAACTTCTGCTTCTATGAGAGCGCTGACGCGATCCATCTGATTGGGACCAACCGCAGCGCCAACACGCAAGCGGCCTCGTTTGTCGACACATGCATTGGGGAACTGTGATTGGCGCTCAATATCACGCATGGTGATCAATCCCGCCAAGCAGTCATTGGTATCAACGAGCAAGAGTTTTTCAACTTTGAGCTGGTTGAGTATCCCCTCAGCTTGAGCCAATGTGGTGTCATCAGGCGCGGTGACAAGATTCTCGCTCGTCATCACATCACGGATCGGGGTGTTGGCATCTTGGGCGAACTTGAGATCGCGGCGGGTGAGAATCCCCACGAGTTTGCCTTTGGATCGCAGATCGATCGATCCATCCTCAGTGATTGGGAACCCCGAGACTTTATACTCGTGCATCAGGTCGATTGCTCGTCCGACGGTATCGTCTGGACCCAGGGTGATGGGATCGGTGATCACGCCGTTGGCAGAGCGTTTGACCTTGATGACTTCGCGTGCTTGCGCTTCGATCGAGAGGTTCTTGTGGATAATCCCGATCCCACCCTCTTGTGCGAGTGCGATCGCAAGCTCGGATTCCGTGACCGTGTCCATCGGCGCGGACACCATCGGAATATTGAGGGTGATATCCTTGGTCAACCGCGTCGAAGTGTCCGCCGTCGCAGGCATCACATTGGATGCTTGAGGAATTAAAAGCACATCATCGAAGGTAATTCCTTCCATGATGATCTTGGAATCGGATGCAGATTGTGATTTTGGGGTGGTCTCCATGGGAGAGTATCCCACCCTTGGAGTGGTCTGTCTACTCGGCGGGTTGATCTTGCTATCCTCTTTGTAGAATGCCTGCAAAAACATCACCAATGTCGTCCGATACGCTCCCGGTTTGGGAGGCCAACTTTGAGTACGGCCAACCATCCGATCCCCAAGGATTCAACTTCGATACCGAATGGGTTCTCCCCGACGGACTCGGCGGGTACGCCATGGGTTCGATCTCCGGGGTGCCGATGCGTCGGTATCATGGGTTGCTCTGCGCATCGCTCTCGCCTCCGGTGTGTCGGGCGCTCTTGCTCAATGCATTCGATGAACTCATCCACATCCCCCAATGCGGAGTCTGCGGGACAGATCTCGATGTTCGATTGACCGGATTCCAGTTCCCCGACCAAGACCCTCCGATCGAGAACCCGTACCTCACTGGGTTCGTCAAAACTATAGATTCGTGCAGCTGGACCTATTCAATCCCCTCGCAACTCGGACGGGTGCATATCCGCAAGACCTTGACCATAGCGGATCGGGTGGGGGGGTGCCGAGTCGAGTATGAAATCGAATCCGGAATAGATTCAGATCTCCCGATCACGATCGAGATCAGACCCCTGGTCTCCATGCGTGATTTTCATGAACTCAATCACCCAGGTGTGCTGCAAACAGACCAGTTCCAGATCAAGCAGATTCTTGAACCCGCAGTCCAAGGGGTTGCGATCAAACGGGACGGGTTTGATCCAACCCTCTCCATCCGAGGGATCAACATTGAATGGGAGACGCTCGCCAGTATCTGGAGGAATGTTTCCTATCACCACGATACTTTGCGCCAACAGGATGATCAAGAAGATCTCTACTCCCCAGGAATGTTCACAGCAACGATCAGTCCGGGGGAAAATACCTCCCTGAGCATCGAATCAACGATCTCCGATGAACCAACCACCGATTGGAACAAGTGTTCATCAAAGAAAGAAACGCGGATTCAATCTTCGATCAATTTTGCACTCGATCTTGCGGGGAACCCAGACGATCAAGCACTCCGCGATGCGATCTCGACACTCGTCATTGCAAGCGACGACTTTATTGTCAAACGGATCATGAAAGATCGTGAATCAGTTTCGGTCCTCGCAGGATACCCATGGTTCTCGGATTGGGGGCGGGACACCATGATCGCGCTTCCAGGTTTGTTCTTGACCACCGGACGCTTTGATGAAGCGCATCAGACGCTCACAACTTTCGCCAATGCGATCGAGCATGGATTAATCCCCAACCGATTTGACGATGCGGGTGGTTCGTCGCACTACAACACCGTCGATGCGTCGCTCTGGTTTATTCATGCCTGCGATCAATGGTCACAAGCAACAGACAAACCGCTCGATCAAGGATTGATCGACGCGTGTGATCAGATCATCGATGCCTATATGACAGGCACAATCAACAAGATCGGGATGGACGAATCCGATGGATTAATCTCTGCGGGTGATGCAAACACTCAACTTACCTGGATGGATGCACTCCGCGATGGGATTGCGTTTACGCCTCGACATGGCAAAGCGATCGAGATCAACGCGTTGTGGATCAACGCACTTGAAGCTCGCGCCGGGTTCGATGATTCACGCAAGAATTTGATTGATCTTGCAGACCAAGCACGCCAGTCCCTGATGAAGAAAATGTCCCCGGGTCCAGCGGATGGATTGATTGATTGTCTCTTTCGCGTGGACACCGTCCGCACAAGTGAATGGGTACGATCAGACGAACTGCGCCCGAACCAAGCATTCGCCTGTGCATTACCCCATGTACGACTCACGGACTCTATCGCCCGACGCGCTATCCATGCCGTCGGCGACGCGCTCCTCACGCCCATTGGATTGCGGACACTCGATCCGTCGCATCCCAACTATTGCCCGCACTATCAGGGTTCGATGACTGATCGGGACAACGCATACCACAACGGGACCGCGTGGCCTTGGCTTTTGGGTGCCTACTGCGAAGGGTTGATGCGGGTGAACAACTTTGATGCAGAATCCAGAAAAAAAGCCCAGGCGGTGATGCTCGGGCTCGTATCGAAAATGGGTTCAGATTCTGTGGGTCAACTCTTCGAGATTTATGATGCTGAACCAACCGATGGTGTATACCAATCGCAAGGCTGTATGGCACAAGCATGGTCAATCGCTGAAGCGTTGCGTGTTCTGGTAATCAGTTGTCAGTCTTGATCGAAACGGTATCTTTTCAAGTCTCTTTCTCGTTTGCAGCATTCATCATTCGAATTCCATCGTCAGGAGTCATCGAGCCCTCTGCGACATATGCCGCGATCTCTCTGCGAGATTTTTCGCGTTCGCCGTTGATGGAGATGCGTTTGATCGCATCGAAGACAACCACAACGACAGCAACGAGTGCGACGCCTCCAAAGATCAAGAATGGGATAAACATGTCTTCGTTCGAAGTGATGTTCTCGATGACTGAGCTCATAGTGTGCCTTTATGTAGATTGATTATGACATACAGCATTTGCCGCTTTGTCCCTTACCAGATTGTGCGATTTGTTGGTGATCACCCGCATTGATAAGATTCTGTGCATCCTCAGGAGTCATCGATCCTTCTGCGACATACGCAGCGATTTCTCTGCGTGATTGTTCGCGTTGCTGAGTGGTCGTCATTTTCATGATCGTCCCGAAAATAATTGCGATGATCCCCGCGATGAAAACGCCGCTGATCGCGATGATTGGGATTAAGAGTTCTGGGTCTTGTGCGAGTGATTCTGTAATGCTTGACATGCTTGGGTCCCTGTGTCTGTGCGAGTATTCGTCTAGTTTATGTTTAACCGCAACCGCAGTTGCCGTTATTTTGTTTGGTGGATGCGAGTAGTTTTTCGCCTTGCTCTGGTGTCATCGATCCTTCCGCGATGTATGCGGCGACCTCGCGTCGGGTGCGTTCGCTTGCGAGTCTTCCGACCATGCGTGTGACTGCTTTGACAATCGACATAATGGTGACCGCGGTAAAAATAATGAGGAGGATAAAGATCTCCTCTTTTTCGATGATTTGGTGGATGATTTGTTCCATAGTCCCTGTTTCCTCAAGATTGCCTGTCAGAGGCGGATGAATCGGCGATGATTTTATTGGGAAAGAGAATATCTGGGTTTCAATAATTTTATACCATGATCAATATTCTACCAAACAATTTGCATTTGTAGTACCAAAAACATCGTTTATGGGTATCTGAGTTATGAAAACCGCGACTTCCACAGGAGAGCAACTTCACCACCCATAGAGCGATTGCTTCATAATGCCAACCCAAGGCGAATAAAACGACCATGCCTCAAGACCCAACTCACTCGAGCGTCCACCCTTTTTGAGCGCCAGTGCTCGGATATTGCCCGGTGGATCAAAGTCATAAAACTCAGTATCGATCGGCACATCAGGCATGAGGATATGAACCAGTTCGATCGGCCGAGAATCGTCGAGCAGCGACGGGGGAGAATCATCTCCTACAATCCCAATTCGAGTCTTTTTGCCATTTAGCCGAACCAACTTGATCTCGTTCTCCACTTTGATATGGAAGTCCAGGAGTTGAGTAACCTTAATGTTTCGGGTGACTCTGGGGAGATCGTAACCGTTCTCAGATGCAGAACTGATCGGGGTGAAGGCACTCGATTCAACCTTTGTGTCGATGGATTTGATATGCCCTGAGATCACCAGTTTGACCTGATCCCCTGTGAATGACCATGGGGCGTGTGATTCAGAAACAACAACAAACCTTGCGGGATCTGCATCAGGAAACTGCTCAATCCCGTGGGCATGATCTGGTTGAGGGTATTGGTCAACTTCGTCGTGTGTGGGTGCAATACACAGGATTCCGCGTCCAAGCATTGCATTGGCGACATGTTGACGCATATTTGAGTCGATCCGAGTCATAATTCCAGGTGTATTCCGCCGAGAGGCAAGCATCGCTTGATACTGGTCCATTCCAGCGCATTGGACAAGTGCAGAGACACGAGCCGGTTCGTCGAAACTATCCGGCCAGTTGATTACAGAGAGGTAAGCGGAGCGAGGCATAACAGGACAATCTTATCAGGTTCATATCTACTTGATTCAATCGGGTTGTGATTATAATTCCCGAGGAATAGGCGAGAAATTATGTCAATACAGATAGAAATTTTATAATTATTATCTTTACCTTTTTTGATAAATGGGGTATTTTGGAGAGGTGACCAGAGAACACGAGTGTCGTGGGGGCTCATGGTTATTCCGTTTGGTTCATATGGATTGCCAACCTACACACACACATTGGTAGGCATATCTGACATAGGAGAGATTCCATGGTGATGCACACCACCAAGAGGGCATTGGTATTGCGCGCGTCAGTTTCGTTGCTTGCAGGAACAGTTTCGACTGTCTTTGCTGTCAGCCCGCTCGACTTCTCAGATGAAGCGGTTGCTCGTGGTGTCGATTACCACATCGGATTTAACTTCGCGCAGTTCGGTGCAGGTTTAGGGTTGATGGATCTCGACGGGGACGGCGATCTTGATATCATGATCGCTGGCGCTTCAGATAATACGATCGGTCTTTTCGAGAACGATGGGACAGGCAACTTTACAGATCGAACAGCAACCTCTGGGATGACCAACAGCTCTGTTTCTTCAGGGATTTGTGGTGCGGACTACGACAATGATGGGGATATCGATGTCTTCATCGGGGGTTGGTTCACTCCAAGCAGACTCTACCGCAACAACGGGGACATGACTTTCACCGATGTTGCTGTCGCCGCGGGCGTTAGTGTGAACTGTCCGTCGATGGGCGCAAGCTGGGGGGATATTGACAACGATGGTCATCTTGATTTGTACTCCTCGGTTCGTACATTTACCTTTGCTGATCCTACAAACAACTTCTTCTTCCGAAACAACGGGGATGGCACTTTCTCCGAACAGGCGATTGCACGCGGAATCCAAGCAACCGACGATCCGACATTACTCAGTTTGTTCTTCGATTATGACCGTGATGGTGACGACGACCTGTACTTAGGGACTGACAAAGGGTCTCAAAAAGCGACGAGCAATCGGCTTTACGAGAACGATGGGGCAGGTAACTTTACAGAAGTGACCGCAGAAACCAATGCGTATGGGTATGTGGATTGCATGGGCGTTGCAATCGGGGATCTCAACTTCGATGGTCACTTTGATATGTACATGACCAATGTGTTCGCGGGAAACAAACTGTTCATGAATGATGGCAGTGGTGTATATGTTGATCAGACCCTTGCTGCAGGGGTTGGGAGTTATCGCGTAGGGTGGGGCACCGTCTTTGCTGACTTTGATAATGATACAGAACTCGATATATATCTCTGTAACATGGCCGGCGACAACAGGTTGTACCGTGGGTCCCAGAGCTGGCCTTTGCTCGATGAAGCACCAACTGCAAATGTGGATGAAGAGTCCAATGTGTTCTGTGTTTCTGTCGGTGATGTCGATGGGGATGGCGATCTCGATATGCTCGTAGGAGACAGCGACGGCAAAGCACACCTCTATATGAATAACTCCCCGGATGTAAAGCTCAACAACTGGGTGCGATTGAATATTGTCGGCAACAACGCAAACAAGTTCGCTGTTGGAACATGTGTAGACATCATGGCCAACAACAAGCATCAGGTCCGTGAAATCCGTTCAGGTGTCAACTATAAAGTCCAAGACGAGTTCACTCTCCATTATGGTCTCGGTAGATCGCCAGTTGTTGAGGAGATCAATGTTGTCTATCTCGGCAACGAGATCCGAACACTGACCAATGCACCCGCCAATGAGGTCTGGACAATCTATCCGCAAGCTCGTCTCGGAGATAAAAACGATAACGGGCGGATCGATTGGTACGAAGTTGTCGAAGCAGTGAACAATCTCACCGCTCCAGGCACTTCAATTGTCCCAGGACAAGAGATCTTTGACATGGACGGCGACTTCGATATCGACATCGATGACCTCGAAGACATGGGATTCAGAGCACTTGATCCATCAGTGTTCAATGGCACTCGGCATCCCTAAGAGTTGATCTCGAATGATCATACTTGTGTGAATGACCGGTTGAATAACTCAGTGCCCGGCGAGCCGTTTGCTTGTCGGGTTTTTCATTTTGAATACTTTGGAGTGATCAGCGGGGCAAAAAATAAAAAATCGGACATGGGCTCTCGCTTTCCCATGCCCGATTGTGGTCTCGACTTCTTGCAAAGCCGATTCCTCCCGAAACCCCGATCGAGCGTTAAACCCGATCGGGAACAATATCAGGTCGGTTGGGGACGATGACGATCCTCCCTGACATTGAGCTTGTTGCCGTATTGAGATATGCAAGCGCATCATCTCAGGTTTGGCGTGATTCATTACCCACCCGGCATCGGGCGTTTTCGTGTCATCTATTTCTACCATCATCCTTTAACAAGGTGAAGATCCAGGGCGTGGTTCAGTTCGGGTCTGTGGTCAACGACGCCGATCCATGTAACCTTGTGAACCATTCGAGATACATACCCTCATGTGTATCTCTTGCCCTAGTCTTCGCCTCTGGTGTCAGGTATCCGCCGAATTTCGGAGATATGGTGGATACGAAAGAGTTGTGGTTTGTTTGGTATTTCTTGGTTTGTTGTGTGTCATCTTTGTGCCTTGTTGTCTCGATCGGTTCGGACTCTTTGGTCAACAGATAGTGCAGACCGATCGCCTGTCGCATGGTTGTATTTCTCATGCGATTAGAAGCTCAGATTGTTCGAGCCGATCTCAAAATTTTGGATGAGCAGCGTCGCTGTCCCGATCCCCACTTTGTTCAATGGTTAAATCGAACATGCACATGTATTCGCAAATTGTGATTGATGGGTTTCATGAAGGAGTTCAAAAGATACGAATCAAACCGCATTTGACACTGGAAAACCGTTGCGACATGTGGTAATAGTGTTTAAAGATCTCCATTGAAATACAAATAACGCACCTTTGAAGCTTTCAGAAATCAACGGATAAATCAGGAATGAATTTTTTCGCAAACGCTGCAACCATGATGATCGAGCATTGGATGGGCTCTTGGTGGATCGTGAATTGGTACCCGATTTGATGCATAGATACAAAATCTGATCCGCGCAATTCCCTATGATGTACCGATGAGTACTGCGGCCACCCCATTGAAGAAGACCAGTTTGCAGATGAATGAACCGACCAAACTTGCAGCATGTCATTGCTGCGGGTTGGTCCATGCGTTGCCGGTTATCGGTCGTCGCCGAGTCGCGTGCTGCGTTCGGTGTCAATCCGTGATTCGCCATGGTGTGCACCCAAGATCTATATCTCGGACGGGAGCAATCTCGCTTGCGGCGCTCGTGTTGTACCCATTGGCGATCGTGTTGCCAGTCATGGAAATCGAACGGTTCGGACATATCAACGAAGCATCGATCTGGTCTGGGACGGTTGGGCTCTTAGCGGAAGGGCACCTGTTTGTCGGGCTCGCGGTGCTGATCTTCTCAGTGATCGCACCGCTCGGGAAACTCGGATCGTTGTTTGTGCTTTGTGCGGGACAACAGCGTCTCTCCAAAGGCGACCAAACCCGAGTGTATCGGTTCGTCGAGTTCATCGGACGATGGGGTATGGTTGATGTGATGCTCGTCGCGGTGCTCGTCGCGGTTGTGAAACTTGGAGATCTGGTGACGGTTACTCCAGGTCCAGGAGTGCTGATCTTCGGCGTCGTCGTGCTTCTGAGTTTGATCGCAACGAGTATGTTCGATCCCCATGCGATCTGGGAATCTGAAGATCAGGTCATCGGCAATGCAGGGGTGAAGGAATCCAAATGAGTGAACAAAGCACACAATCTCAACCAGATCAAGCAAACCCAGATCAAGCAATCCCAGATTCATCGATATCGGAACAGATCCCGACAGCAACGATCCGACATCGTCGTCTCTCCTGGGCATGGTTGGTCCCGATCATCGCGCTGGCAATCACCGGATACTTCGTTTGGGATCAGGTGATTGGAGCACAAGGCGAACGGATTATTATCCGATTCGCCGACGCGTCGGGTATCCGTGTGGGGACCGCGATCATGCATCGCGGGGTGCCCGTCGGGGTGGTGCGGGCGCTTGAACTGGATCATGAACTTGAGGGTGTGTTGGTGCACTCTGAACTGAGCCCCAACGCGAGCGGGTTAGCAGTTGAAGGCACCGAGTTCTGGGTGGTGTACCCAGAGGTGAGTCTCAACGGGATTGCAGGTCTTGAAACTTTGCTTGGTCCCAACTACATCGCGCTCCAGCCGGGCGACGCTGGGGAGGGGGAGATGGCGTCACCTAAACTTTCATTCAAAGCACTCGATCATCGGCCGATTTCTTCGCCAGCAGCGGACGGCTCATTGCGATTGATACTCACCTCGGATCGACTCGGGACTTTGTCACCGGGAAGTCCTGTGCTGTACCGCGAGATCCCGGTGGGGACCGTGCGTTATGCAATGCTTGTCCAAGATGCGACGCATGTAATCATCGAGTTGGATATTGAACCGAGGTATCGCCCGTTGGTGTATGAAAAAACCCGGTTCTGGCGATCCGGAGGTGTCGGGGTCGACTTTGGATTGTTCAGCGGCCTCACCGTGCAGGCAGATTCGCTACAAGCGGCGATGTCCTCTTCGATTTCATTCGCAACCCCGAATAAGAAGATGGGGGAGTTGGCGTCGCCTGGGGATGTGTTTGAGTTAGCGGATGGGGTGGATGAGGATTGGTTGAAGTGGTCGCCCAAGATTGAGCTTGGGGGGTGATTTATATTTGTCCGCACAGTTTGAATCTTAATGAGAGTTGTGAATGATCACAAATTTGAACGAGGCGCATCCTCACATCTTAAGTCCAGTATGATACTTTTCATGCGCTATCATTGACCATGAGTTTAATAGTGACTGGCACAATCGGTATCGACACCATCGAAACACCCGCAGGCGATCGGCATGAAGATCTGCTTGGGGGGTCGGCGGTTTACTTCTCCGCTGCAGCATCCTTCTACACACAAGCTCGGCTTGTCGCGGCGGTGGGGGATGACTTCCCGCAGGCGTTCATGGATTCGCTCAATGATTTCAAAGGGCTCGATACCCAAGGGCTTGAGGTCCGCAAGGGCTCAAAGACTTTCCGGTGGGGCGGGAAGTATCACGATGATATGGATCATCGCGACACGCTCTTTACCGATTTGGGCGTGCTTGAAGAGGCGCCGCCTCCGGTTCCCGAGTCGTACCGAGATTCAGAAGTGGTGTTCCTTGCCAACTCACATCCGATGGTGCAGCTTGGCATGTTGGAACAGTTCCCTGATGCGAAGTTGTCGGTCGCTGACACGATGGATCTGTGGATCAATATTGCTAAGCCTGAACTCACCCAGCTTTTGGGTAAGGTCGATGGATTGGTGCTCAACTTTGATGAAGCGGAGTTGTTCACGGGTCATCGCAACCCGGTGACTGCAGGCAGGGCACTCCTTGAGTATGGGCCTCGGTTTGTGGTTGTCAAAAAGGGCGAGCATGGGTGTATCTTGATCCATAAAGACGGTATCTGTGCATTGCCTGCGTATCCAACCGAGAAGGTGATCGATCCAACCGGTGCAGGCGATTCATTCGCAGGCGGGATGATGGGGCGATTGGCAGCTCGCGGCGGTCACGATCTCGGATCGTTCGAATCCGTGCGTGAATCACTGGCGCATGGCACGATCATCGCGAGCTTCAATGTCGAATCGTTCTCGCTCGAACGCATGCGAGGGATATCTAAGAAGGATGTCGATGCACGGTTTGATGAATACGCAGAGATGATCCGATTGGGATGAATAAAAATCGATAAGGAGTCGTTTTCTGATGGATTCGATATGGAAACGAATCAGGAGAAAGCGAATGAGTTCAGAAGAATCACAGGCTGATCGTCCATACCTTGCTCCCTACGAAAAAGCGACACGCGAGATGGGCGCGGGGTTTGAGTCTCAGCTCTGGATGAGTAAGGATGCTCAGCGCACTCGATTCGAGATACTCACACAACTTGGGCGATTCAAGGATCGCATTGTCGCGGACCTGGGATGTGGGGTGGGTGATCTCCCGATGTTCTTGCATGAACACGCGATTGACCAGTATCCCAAATCCTATATCGGCATCGAAGGCGTTGATGCGATGGCCGAGCACGCGCGGGCGCGGATTGCTGATGCGGGTGTCGATCGAACAATCTTTGAGCTTGGCGATTTCGTCGCCGACAAAGCATTGGCAGATATGCTCGTCAATGATGCGGGTGTTGAAGTGTTTGTGTTCTCAGGTTCACTCAACACCCTCGATATGCGCCATGCACAAACGGTATTAGATGAGTTCTGGAAAGCGTTGCTCCGCGCAAAGCGTGGGACATTGATCTTTAACTTTCTCTCCGATCGACACAACCCCGAGCGCACCGCTGCAACTGCTCCTGCGGTGCGGTTCGATCCTTCAGCGATGCTCGATTGGGCATTGGAGCGCACCCCGATTGTTCAGCTTCGTCATGAATACCTGCGTGGTCATGACGCGACGATCGTGATGGATGTTGGTTAGTGAGTTCGACTGGAGCTAAATCCATTGTTGATCGGTGACGGTGCGTTCAGTCATCAGTACACCTGTGTGCTTGGTGCAAGCGGGTTCGAACAAAAGTACCGATGCACTCTCTTTGGCAATTGGGTTGTGTTCAACCCCTCGGGGGACGATGTACATGTCGCCTGTTTCGAGATGGACTTCTTCGATTTCGCCTGAGTCATTCCGGATCTGCATGAGCAGTGAGCCTTCAAGGATCAGGAAGAGTTCGTCTTCGTCATCATGAGCGTGCCAGGTGAACTCGCCTTCGAGTTTGGCAAGTTTGACTTGTTGGTTGTTGAGTTCGCCGATGATTTTGGGCGTCCATGTTTCGTTGAACAGGGAGAGCTTGTCTTTGATGTTCACTTTGGTGTTCATTTGTGTTCTCTTATTCGGTGCCGAATCGTTGGTTGATCCATTCCGAGATCATTTTCATTGCTTGGGGGGAGAAGGTTTCTTCGATGTCATTGTATTCGCCCATCGCTCCGGTTTTGGCATGTTGAAACATGTGGTTGAGTGATTCGAGTTCGATGATTGTTGTGTCCGGGTTGTCTTTGAGCAGTGTTCTGAGTCCTGCGAGGTTCTCAGGTGCGGGGACTTGCAGATCGAGTTCGCCGTTGAGTGCGAGGATGGGGATTTCAATTTGAGGCAGATAATCCGCGGGGTCATATCCGAGGAAGTATCTGATCCAGGGTGAGGAGTTCTGAGCGATGACATTCTGTGCTTGGAGTTCATTGATCCCGAGAATCTCCATCGCATCCGGGGTGAGCACCGTGCGGATTTTATCTTTCGCGTCCTGCGTGGAAGTCGCATTAGCAGCAGCATGAACAATCGCTTTGTTGATTGCATCGCTTTTGTTCAGGTCTTCTTCTGTGACGCCTTGGGATTGTGCGATGAGTCGGCGCTGCGAACTTGATATCTGCATCGCGCTGGTGCCCGGTCCTGCGAGCATCACCATGTACGCGATGGGTTGATCTGCATTGGCACCGAGTTTGGGGTCAGTAATCGCAAGTGGTGCGATCAAGCCGCCCTCGGAGTGACCAATGAAACCGATGGAATCATGATCGATATCTGATCGTGTGAGTAGATACTCGAATGCTGCGTTGGCGTCGGTTGCAAAGTCCGCAGAGTTCGCGTTGGAATAGTCCCCGGTGGATTCTCCAACCCCGCGATCATCGTATCGAAGCACCGCGATCCCTTGCATTGTCAAATGATCTGCCAGGACGAGGAACGGCTGATGACCAAAGACGGTTTCATCCCGGTCCTGTGGACCAGAACCAGAGATCAGAATCGCAGCAGGGAATGGTCCTTCCCCGTCAGGATAAGTCAGTGTCCCTGAGAGTGAGACATCATCTGCTCGCGTGTTCTTGTAAGTGATCTCTTCCACCTGATATCCGTATGGTTCGGTGGGGACCTGCGGGCGGTTGCGTTTGATGACTTCGTCGGTGCGGGTGTAGGTGACTGTGAGGGTCTCTTCGCCTTCGACATCCCATGTGCCAACGAGGGTGTTGGGATCGGTGAGTGTTCCTTTGAACACGCCGTCGATGATTGCGATTTTGTACCCGACCTGATCACCATCTTTGGTCAGATCAGACATTGAGATGTTGTTTGCCATAGTATCGGGTGAATCAATGGTCGCGCTCGTTCCAGAATCTGTTGTCCGGATATGGAGGATGAGCCGGAGATCAACGCCGTTGCGGTTGATGGTTGCTTTCCAGTCGCCGTCGAGTCCTTCGATGATTGGTTTATTCGCGGGGAGTCCGCGTTTGATGATAATCGGGAGCTCAATTCCTTGTGAGAATGTACCCTCCCAGTAGTTTTGTTCGTTGTCCCAATCTGCGTCAATGCTTGCGCCGATGATCCCGATTTTGATCGAGAGGTGATCGTCGACGATACTGATTTCAGAGATAGGAATGTGTTGCCCCGGCGCTTGGTCTGGGCTCTCCATATGGGCGATCATCTTCCCGTCATCGTCTTCCGCGATTACAAAGATAAGTGAGAGTGTGCCTGTAGGGATCTGTAGATCCGCGTGCCAGTTGTCTGTTACGGGATCTGGGCTTGCTCCTGTTTGTGCAATGGTGAAGGCGAGGACTACGAGAAGGGACATGATGCGTGAGGACAGATTCATATGAGTTTTCCTGAATGGACGATGGTGTGGTTGTTTATACGGATTGCGGGGGTGTATTTTTCGATGCAATAGCTCGTTGGTACACAAATCGGGCTGAGAGTATGACTGCGATCGCGAGCGGGAAGGCGAACAAGATGGCGATACCAGCTTGATCTAGATCAAGGGTGATCCATGCGAGGGTGTAGAGGAGTCCGCCGATGACGAAGAGCCATCCCATAAAGCGTTGAACGCGATTGGGTGTGTTCGTTAATGTACAACCACATTGGTCCGCAGCGACCTTGCGATTCTTAGGCATGTAGTTACCCAAGACGATGAGCATCAGACCAGTATTGATCCCGATGATTCGTCGTATCACATCGCCATCGAGGAGTTCAAGTTGCTTGGCAACCGTTGCGATCAAGGCGCCGAGCATGAGCAAACTTGCAAGGATGATGGCAAAGAGGATCTCATGACGATGCTTTGAGTTGAACCAGTCTCCTTGAGGGCATTTTCGTATCAGGAGAAACTTTGTACCGTTCCATGCAATCATCATGATCGCAATGAAGGCAAGGTTCGCGATTGATGCTTCTGGTTTAGTAGGAATCAATGCAATCGAGATTGATGCCGTGAGCGCGATGGTGACGCTCGCGATGATGGTTTGTGTCTTTGGGTTCATCATGATTGTGTCTCCGGCGGGGTCGTGCTTGCTTTGCTTGGGTTCTTAGTTTCTTTGCTTGCGGATTGATCAGCGGGTTTCACTTCGAGCCCAAAGACTTGCGCAAAACCGAACATCGCTTCTTCAAGGACGGACATCATCAGGTGGTAAGTAATCACGCGTCCTTCCTTCACAGGTTCAACGAGCCCGGCTTCTCGCAACACCGCGAAGTGGGCAGACATGGTGGGTTTGGACACTTCAAAGTGATCCGCAAGTTCACCCGCGGTCATGGGTCGCTCGCGGAGCAACCCAAGCACCTTTCGGCGAGTGGGATCAGATAATGCCTTGAACACTTTATTCATGTTCGTAATTTAGCCAAATATCTAAATATGTCAACAAAGAAAAACCGTGAATTATGAAAAACACGGTTTAATGTACTAAAATGGTGTTTTAATCCTCGTATTCCCAAAGATTCATGAATCGCTTTGACCCTTGCTTGCGGATTGAGTTGTCCTCAAGGATCTCTTCAGTAGATTCAAGGAGCTCTTCACGATTGAAGATCAAAGTCTCCTGAGCCTTGTCGAAGAACGCGAACTCAAGGAACTCATCGTCGGAATCGTTGATGATTTCGACGAGGTGTTCGAGAGATTTGACCTTGATGTCGTTGATGGTTTTGACTGCAGATTTGTACCCCGCGTCGTACCCCTTGGTGATCGGGTGGGGGAGGAAGTCGGAGACGAGCATGACGATTTCTTCGCCTTCAAAGTCGCGGGTTTCTTGTGCGCGAAGTGCTGCGGGATTTCCTTGCATCGCAAGGTATGGGGTGTAGTAACCACCAAGGTGCTCGCGGCGAGCAGGTGAGAACACGAGGGGTCCAACGATGAAGTATTCTGGATAGTCGTTGCCAATCGCAGGGAGCAGGTAGTCCTGGGTTGATGCAACAGGTGCATCGATGACGATTGACTTCCCATCACGCAAGACCGTGATCGGGACGGTGCCGAGCCCGCTCTGTTCACCCAGGATTGGGATCATGTAGATCCAAAGCAAGCGGGTGTCATTCTCGATGGTAATCATTCCGGTATTGTCGATATCGACATCACCGATCTTGTCGATGAGGTCCCATTTTTCGAAGATGATTGGTTCATCTTTCTCATGGTCATCATCATCTTCGTCCTTTGGTTCACCTGTATACAGGAGTCCGGTTTGATCCGTATCAAGTCCGAGCCATTCGCGGATCGCGTCGTTTTCTGCGGTTTGGTATTCTTCGACGAAGAGTTTGAGCCGACCGTCGTAGTTTCCGTCTTCGATGTCCGCGAGGAACGCGATGACTTCTTCGACGGGGATGAGGTATCCGATGTTGTCTGCGTACTCAACCCCTGAGAATACGACACCGACAACTTGATCGTTCTGCACGACCGGACCACCCGAGTTGCCGTGATTGAGTGCCGCGTCGACCTGCACACGCAGACCCATTGTGTCTGGTGCGTATCCAACATACTCGATGCGTGAGACGACCCCTTCGGTAAGCGAGATCTGTTCGCCGCCCATCGGGAACCCGATCGCCTGAACGGTTGAACCGATCGCGGGGAGGGTTTCGCTGAGTTGCAATGCTGGATGCTTTGCGTGAAACTCTTCGCGATCGGACTCTTTGCGGAGTTCGATGACCGCCAGGTCGATCCCTTGGGCAATCCCAATCACCTCAGCACGGATTTTATCCGAACTGTTCGGCGGCTGGACAAAGATCTGTGATGCCATCCCGACAACATGTGCATTGGTAAGGATGCGGTTGCCAGAGATGACGAATCCGGTGCCGCTGATCTCGGTTGGAGATTCTTTCATCCACGGAGATTCATAGTTGGGTTCGCGAAGGGTTGTGAAAATTTTGACAACCGAATCACGGATCTGGATCGGGTCGCCATCCGCGGCATTGGCAAACGGGGCAACAATCGAAATCATTGCGAAGAGTGATGAAAGTACAAAGACTGAGATACGCATGAATACTCCTTAATCATGGCTTGTTATCAGGTGTGCCATTTGAACGGTTATGGTAGTGGGGTAATCGGCTTGGTTGCGGATCTGGCGACAGATACCGCGATGGATATGATCTATACGGAGGATTACATGCCTGGTTCGACCTTAAAACTAGAAACACCGAGCGATTTCCTGCTCTCCAGGGATGTGTGCAGCTACGGGTACTTTGTGCTGATGCCCAACTACTGGGATGTTACACAACAAAAACTCAGCCGCGTCTTGGAGTTCGCCGATCAACCCGCAGCGTGTGTCATTGATCAACTGGATAACGGGAATCTTCGCGCACGGTTCGATCGTAAACTCAATCGGGGAGAGCAAGCACAAGCGAGACAGCAACTCACAAGAATGTTGAATCTGGACCTGAATGCACAGCAGATCCGGGCGTTCCATAAGGTCGATCCGCGATGGAAGAAGAGCGGGAGAGGACGATTGTTCCGTTCGCCGACATTGTTTGAAGATGTGATCAAAACCGTGACGAGTTGTAATGTCACCTGGCCGAGCACAGTGAACATGAACCGTCGGCTGTGCGAGGTGTGTGGACGAAAAACAGTCTCCGGTGCATATTCATTCCCAAGCGCAAAGAAACTCGCGCGCACCCGCGTCGGGACATTGCGTGGTCGATGTCGAGTCGGATATCGGGATCAGAGGATTGTCGATCTTGCGAAACTCTTTGTGAAAGGGCATGTTGATGAGGCATGGCTCACCGATGCGTCAGTGAGCGATGAAGAAGTGTTTAAGTTCTTGATTACGCTCCCAGGGATCGGACCCTACGCGGGCGGGAACATTATGCAACTGCTCGGACGATTCTCAAGATTAGCGATCGATACCGAGACTATTCGACATGGCAAGACCAAACTGGGTATGAGTGGGACTGATGCACAGATCACCAAAGCTCTACAAGCTCACTACGAACCATTTGGCGATCATAAGTTTCGGAGCTTCTGGTTTGAGATTTGGGATCACTACGAACTGAAAGCTGGACCTTCCCATTTGTGGGAACGGGATTTGGTGAGCAAGGCATTTACCGCAGCAAACTTATAGATCTGGGCAGTGAGCGAATCTGAAGAATCTGATCCTTCGGCATTTTCTGCAATATCCAATGGCAGGTTTACCGATTGCGACTGAGTTTTTTTTGGACTTAGCCGAACCCAAAACACGCACGGACTTATGATGATTGCACTTTGGACAGACAAGCACCCAGTCTTTCACTTTGTCATGCGTCACGCATGAACCTCTTGGGTTGTTGTCAAGTCTTGCAACGCAGTCACATCCCAGAAACCTGCTTTGAGCGCTTCGATTGCATGAATCGCTTGCGTCGCGGCGCGGGCGGTGGTGATCATCGGGATTCCTAATCGTACCGCAGTCGCTCGGATGTTGCCTTCGTCGGTTTGCCAACCTGTACGCGTTGGTGTGTTGATGACGAGTTGGATCTCGTTGTTCTGCATCAGGTCGATCACATTTGGGCGGGCACCCTCTTGGATTTTTTGGAGGATCTTTGGACGCAACCCGTGTGTTGCGAGGAGTTCTCCGGTGCCTTTGGTGGTGAAGACCTTGAAACCCATCGCCATGAGCGAACGCACGATCGGGATCATGTCCTCGCGGTTGCTCTCTTTGACGGAAACAAACACGCCGCCTTCGGTTGGGAAGGATGTCCCCGCGCCGAGCATTGCTTTGAGGTACGCGTTGGGGAGTGATGCATCGACACCCATCACTTCACCGGTGGATCGCATTTCAGGACCGAGCACAAAGTCAACACCCGGGAACTTCTGGAAGGGGAAAACTGGCGCTTTGACGGTGTAGTACCCTGCGTCAGAAATCTCGCTTGCGCCTTGCTCTTCGAGGGATACACCCATCATGGCTTTCGCCGCGATCGATGCCCAAGGGGTGTTCTTTGATTTTCCGACATAGGGGACGGTGCGAGAGGCGCGTGGGTTCACTTCGATGATGTAGACCTGATCATTCTTGAGCGCCATCTGCACATTCATAAGGCCGCACACGCCGAGTTCGGTTGCGAGTCTGCGAGCGGTCTCTTTGATCTCCTCAAGAATCGCGGGTCGGAGTGTGATCGTGGGAATGGTGCATGTGGAATCACCCGAATGCACACCCGCTTGCTCGATGTGTTCCATGACAGCTGCGACGAGTGCGGTGCCCTTGCCATCCTTAAAATCTGCAACGACATCAACATCAAGTTCAAGCGCGCCATCGAGGAACTGATCGATAAGGATCGGCGCGTCGTCCAACCCTGACGCATCGACCGCAGTTGCCATGTAATGGCGCAATGCTTTTTCATCTGGGCAGATTTCCATGCCTCGCCCGCCGAGGACATAACTTGGACGGACAAGCACCGGGTATGATATTTGTTCTGCGATGGTGACGGCTTCGTCGATCGAACGCGCGATACCCGATGCGGGTCGCTTCAAGTTCAGTTTGGTGAGGAGTTGATCGAACCGATCTCGATCTTCCGCGCGATCAATCGCGTCGAGTTCGGTGCCGATGATGGGTACCCCGGCAAGATCGAGCCCGTGGGCGAGGTTGAGCGGGGTTTGACCACCAAACTGGACGATGGTGCCGAGGAGGGGGAATGATGATGCTTGACGGATCGCGGTATCGATTTCGCGAGATTCTAAGTCGCCACGAAGATGGCTTATTCCTATTTCGCCATCGTCAATTGCACAGATTCCTTGCTCATCAAACCAATACCAGATCGCCTCTCCAGAGTTGGTCACTACCGTATAGCCTTTGACAGGATCATCTGAGATAAATCGAGAGTCAAGAGATTCCGTATAGAGAACATACACGGCACTAAGCATGTCGCGTGATTGGAGATCGCTGATGATCGTTTTTTGATGTTGAGAAGGGATGCTAGAGACTTCAGCGCCGGCAATGCCTGCATAGGTCCCAGAAGACAAGTACTCTGTAGGAAGTTGAAGTTTTTCGGTGACATTCAACACATCCTCAAGGGTCAATGGCTCGAAGAACAACAAGTCACTTGTGTCATAATCAGTACTGACAGTTTCGGGGTTTGAGTTGATCATCACCGCGTCGTGCCCGAGTTCTTGGGCAGCGTACGCCGCGTGGACGCAGCAGTAATCAAACTCGATGCCTTGCCCGATACGGTTTGGGCCGCCGCCGAGGATGATGACCTTTTGCTTGGGGTTTTCGTCCGCGAGTAAGCGCTCGCGGAGTTCGCACTCGGGCGCGATGTCGACGATGGTGCCCTGAGCATTGAGCTGCTTAGAACCGGGTTGGTAGGTCGAGTAGTAGTAGGGGGTGATCGCTTCAAACTCGGCAGCACAGGTGTCGACGCATTTGAAGACCGCTTCGATGCCTTGCGCTTTGCGCTTATCGCGGACCTGCAAGATTGTCTCGGAGTTGATCTCGCCGAGGTACAGGTTGGCAAGTTGTGCATCGGCGTATCCAAGTTGCTTGGCGCGTTGCATGAGTGCCTTAGGCATCGCATCGAGAGAACCGATGGCTGCGAGCTCATCTTCGAACTCGACGAGTTCATTGAACTGATGAATCCAGAACGGATCGATCTTGGTCAGTGCGCAAACTTTGGCCACGCCCCATCCCATCTTGAGCGCGTACCGGATGAAGTGCATCCGTCCTTGTGATGGGACGGAGAGCTTGCGTGTGAGCGTGTCGTCTGCGATCGGCCATTCGATCAGCGATCCGTCCGCAGCACGCCCGTCTTTGGATTGTTTCGCTTGAAGCCATTTGTCGTTCTTGTCGAGTCCTAAACCAAAGCGTTTGACATCCATCGAGCGGACGACCTTCTGGAAGGACTCTTTGAATGTCCGTCCGATCGCCATCGCTTCCCCGACGGATTTCATCTGGGTGGTGAGTGTCTCGTCAGCTTCTGGGAACTTCTCAAAGGTCCATCTTGGCATCTTCGTGACGATATAGTCAATTGAAGGCTCAAAGCAGGCGCTTGTATTCCCAGTGATATCGTTGCGAAGCTCGTCAAGGGTGTACCCAATCGCGAGCTTTGCTGCGATTTTGGCAATGGGGAATCCGGTTGCTTTGGATGCAAGCGCCGATGATCGCGAAACACGCGGATTCATCTCAATGACGACCATCTCGAATGGTTTATTTCCATCCGCATCGGGTTCTGGATTGGGATTAATCGCGAACTGAACATTTGAACCACCGGTTTCGACCCCGACCCCGCGCATGATCGCGAGTGATGCGTCGCGGAGGACCTGGTATTCCTTGTCGGTTAAGGTCAAGATCGGTGCGACGGTGATCGAATCACCCGTATGCACACCCATCGCGTCAATGTTTTCGATCCCACAGACGATAACGCAGTTGTCGTTTTTATCGCGGACGACTTCGAGCTCGTATTCTTTCCATCCGATGAGTGATTTGTCGACCTGAACTTGCCCGATCATCGAAGCGCGGAGTCCACGGTTGACCAGTTCCTCATATTCAGAATGGTTGTAGGCAATCCCGCCTCCCCATCCGCCAAGCGTGAACGCGGGTCGGATAATCGCGGGCAACCCGATTTCCTTGAGGTACTCGGTTGCTTCGTTGATGTTTTCAACGGTTTGTGATTCAGGAGTCGCGAGGTTCAGGTCATCGCAGATACCCGCAAAGGTCTTGCGGTCTTCCGCTTTATGGATGACTTCGCGCGATGCGCCGATCATCTCGATGTTGTATTTCTGGAATATTCCGTTGTCCCAGAGTTCGCACGCGCAGTTGAGCGCGGTTTGCCCGCCAAGGGTGGGGAGGACGGCATCAATCGGATTCCCGAGTTCAATCTCTTTGAGGATGATTTTTTCGACCGCTTCGGGTGTGATCGGTTCGATGTAGGTCCGGTCCGCGAATGCAGGGTCCGTCATGATCGTCGCGGGGTTCGAGTTGACAAGCACTACGCGGTACCCCTCCGCACGCAATGCTTTGCATGCTTGGGCGCCGGAATAGTCAAACTCGCACCCTTGCCCAATGACAATTGGACCGGAACCGATGAGCAGGATCGTGGAAAGATCTTCGCGTCTGGGCATGAGCAGCAGGTCCCATAGGTTTTGGCGAATGCCAAGGGTGTTTTTGTGTCTAAACCGCTTGAGTATACACCTTCATTTCCTCAAAAACGGCAGATCGGACCTTGGAGATGGTGAATCGGGTGCTTTGTGTTGACGAGTTGTTTCTCAGGTCGATGAACCAGAGCAGATTGTGGCCGTACGATGATGGGAGTCGGTTCAATCGCCGATCCATCGAGGACAGAATATATCAGGCGAATCCGCCTGCTGGAGATCATCGCATGTGTGGAATTGTCGCCTACATCGGGAATAAACCTGCCCAACAACTGCTCCTCGAAGGGCTCAAGCGGATGGAGTACCGTGGGTATGACTCTGCGGGCATCGCCATGCTTCAAGATGATGGGCTGCGGATCATCAAAGCGGTCGGCAGGGTCTCCAAGCTCGAAGCTAAAATCCATGAAGAAGGTGATTTCACCGGGACCATCGGGATCGCCCACACCCGCTGGGCAACCCATGGCAAGGTCACACTCAAAAATGCTCATCCCCATCGTGATGAGCACCATGAAATTTCACTCGTCCACAATGGGATCATCGAGAACTATGCCTCGATTCGAACCCTCCTTGAAAAACGCGGCCACGAGTTCCATACCCAGACCGATACCGAAGTGCTCGGGATGTTGATCTCGCATTTTTACGATCCTGAGAACGGGAGTGATCTAGAGAAATCAGTGCAGGCAGCGCTGCGTGAAGTCCGCGGGGCCTACGCGATCGCGGTGATCTGTGCTAATGAACCAGAGGTGATGGTCTGTGCACGCAAGGGATCGCCTTTGCTTGTCGGGATCGGATCGGGTGAATACATCGTCGCATCAGATCCCGCTGCAATCGTCGCGCATACCTCCACTGCGGTGACACTCGATGACTATTCAGTGATCCGCATCACGCCTGATGGATTCCGCACGACGACGGTTGATAACGAAGTGCTCACGCCGAAGGAAATGGAACTTGAGTTGGATCTTGAGCAAATCGAGCTCGGCGACTTCTCGCACTACATGCAGAAGGAAATCTTCGAACAACCCGAAGCGCTGCGTACCTGTATGAAAGGGCGCTTGGATAAGAATGAAGGACGAATCGTGCTCGGTGGGTTGATGGGTCTGTCCAAAGAACTTGTCAAATCCAAACGCGTCATCCTGACGGCACAGGGCACCGCGCTCCACAGCGCGATGATCGGGGAATACCTCCTCGAAGACCTTGCAAAGATACCTGCGGAATGTCAATACGCATCCGAGTTCCGGTATCGGAATCCATTGATCGAAGACGGTTCGGTCGTCGTCGCGGTTTCCCAGTCTGGAGAAACCGCCGACACGCTCGCAGCGCTCCATGAAGCAAAGGACCGGGGCGCATTGTCATTGGGTGTGATCAATGTTGTTGGGTCAACCTTGGCGCGTGATACCGATGCGGGGGTCTATCTCCGCGTTGGTCCAGAGATCGGGGTTGCATCGACCAAAGCATTCACCGGGCAGGTCGCGGTATTGACCATGATCTCATTGTTCATGGCCCGCCGACGCATGATGTCTCCTGAAGCATCCGAAAGACTCATGAAAGAGTTCGAAACGGTCCCCGACAAGATCGAACAGGTGTTGGCGACCAACGATCGCATCCGCCAGATCACCGAGAAGTATGTGCACCGGGACAACTGGCTCTTCCTCGGGCGCGGGTACAACTACCCGACCGCGATGGAAGGGGCGCTCAAGCTCAAGGAAATCAGTTACATCCATGCCGAGGGAATGCCCGCGGCAGAAATGAAGCACGGCCCGATCGCACTCATCGACGAAGGAATGCCCGTCGTGTTCATCGCCAACCAAGGCAACCAATACGACAAGGTCATGAGCAACATCGAAGAAGTCCGTTCACGAGGAGGGCATGTCATCGCGGTCGCAACCGAGGGCGATGAACAGATCAAGACGGTTGCCGAGGATGTGTTGTATGTGCCCGCGGTAGAAGAGTGTCTAAGCCCGATGGTGACGGTTGTGCCGCTGCAGTTGTTGGCGTATCACGCAGCGGTACTGCGTGGACACGATGTTGATAAGCCAAGGAACCTAGCGAAGTCCGTGACCGTAGAGTAATACATGGAAAAAACTCCGTGGTTGGAACCATCTCCGTGGTCAGGGCGAGCCAAGCCTACATCGGATTTGAAAATCAGCTACCAGTTGTCATTTTTTCTTCGATGGCACAAGCGTATCTATGCATCCGTTTGGATTTCGTTGTCGCTCGCTTGTTTAGCAACAGTGTATGTTCGAATGCAAGATGAGCTGCAATGGGTTGAAGTGTTAGACAGTGATCGTCTCATAGATTTTCTTTTTTGGCTCTTACCATTTTCGGTCGTCGCAGCACTTACACAAAGTGCATTTGGAGTGATTGCGAGATATCGACTTTCATCTTCCATCATGCGAACCCGGGGGCAAAGATGCCCCAAATGCTTCTATGACCTCTCCGCCCGCCCTCGCGATGACGACACCTGCCCAGAGTGCGGCATGATTGCTCCCCGTCGCGAATGCGTTCGGCTGTGGTGCAAGTTGTTGCGATCAAGGTTCTGATCTGAACATAGAATAAAGCATGCCGAAGTTTTTTAAAATAACATCGAGCCGACCGAGTCCATGGTCAATGCGTGCTAAGCCAATTTCTGAAGAACCTTTTGCCCTTGTCGCAGGGACGCATGATCGGCATGCTTTGCGACTATGGATTTACAATCTACTTGGTTCCGCGAAGATCATGTTAGTCATTTTGTTTTTGCCGATGTTCTTAGCCATACTGATAATCACCTTCCTTATCAAGAGCCCAGATATTTTGGGTGTCTCGTTCCTTGTTTTTATTGGAGCTGTAACTGCTTTGCAAGTTGGCAGGTGGCTCATCATGTTCCTGTGGAGACGATCGCTTCGCTCAAAGATTCTTCAAACACGAGGGCAGATGTGCCCTATGTGCGAGTATGACCTTACATCACGACCTAGAGATGAGAATCAATGCCCAGAGTGCGGGATGATCGCTTCAAGGCGGCAGTGCGTCCGTATTTGGTGTCAGTTTCTGCGTTCAGGGTTCTGATCTAAACCTAGAATAGCCCGTGCCCAAGTTGAGAATGACACACAAGCGAGCGAAGCGGTGGGGCCGAAGGGCGAAGCCAGATGGAAGTTGTGTGCCCAAGCTCAAGCGTGTGAGATGGAAGAATCGCTTACAGTATGCCAGGGTTGGTGAACACCTCATGCACATAGCCTCGGCGATACTGCTCACTGCAGTGGGCGTATGGTGGATGTACTTTGAGCTGGGGCGACGAGGATTGCTCTTTGTCTTTGGTATCAGTTTTAGTGTCAATCTATGGCTTGATTATATTTGGGTCATCTTTACAATCTTGGTTTGCTATGGCTTGATTACGAATTGGTATAGTTTCTACATAATCATTAAGGTACGGCAGCTGAAAAAGAGCGTGGTTGCCAACCGATGCCAATTATGTCCTCGTTGCGGTTATGACCTCTCGCTTCGTGTAGAAGAAACTGAACCATGCCCTGAATGTGGTCAGCGGATATCTCGCCGAGAATGCGTCAGGCTCTGGGCACGATACTGTGGGCGATAGTACTTATCGGACACAAAAACAAATTTGATATCCCGGACGCCCATTCCTTCAGTTCGATAACAATCCCGACGATATATCGGACAGTCATGGAGTCCGATATGAGTTCAGTGCATCTGCACAATCAGTATGGTCAACCAAACGCGATCACACGCGTGATCAACCGCCGACCGGTTGAAGTGTTGCCCAAACCTGATCTCACCACCCAACGGCTGGTCTTCCGGTTGCTCCAACCCAACGACGAATCATCATTTATAGACGCGATCAATCACGATCGATCCAACCTTCGTCGATGGATCCCGTTGACCCATGAGCATGAGTCCGATAAGCATTTTTTCAATCGAACCATGACCAAAGCAAGGGTGCAAGATATTGAAGGTGTTGCCTGGCGCCGCGCCGCGTTCATCGAAAATGGCACTGATGCAGGGCAATTTGTCGGGATGTTCAATCTCCTCAAGATCGAACGCGGGCTCGAATGGACCTGTGAAGCCAACTGGTGGGTCGATGCCCAACTCGGCGGGCAAGGATTCGCAACCGAAGCGGTGCAAGGCATGATTGATTATGCACTCGCCGAACATCCTGTCGGGCTCGGTCTTCATCGCGTGCGGGCACAGATCTGTGCAGATAATCCCGGTTCGGTCCGTGTCGCAGAGAAATGCGGATTCACATCCAACGGCGGCCGAGACCTGCTTGAAATCAACAAAGCGCTCGTCATGCACGATGAGTACGAATGTTGGGCAAGCTAACAAAATTCCGATCAAAAACCATACACTTGTTTTCGCATTGATCATGCTTTGAGAAATTTTCAAAGTTATCAGTACACGCAATGTTGAATTGTTCAACAGGGATTTTGGCCAGTCTGCGATGTATGTAAGCCTAGTGATATCAGTCTAATATGATTATTTTGGATGCGTGTTTCAAACCAATATTCGCTGCTCGCAACTCGCTCAGGCGAGGTCCGGAATTTGCCTTTTACCGTCATGCCCCTACGGTCTTGGTTCGAACGAGAAATCTACTTTTCACCGGATCACGATGGCTCGTGTTCATGATGGGAAGTGCTGAGCTGAGGGCACCTTATGGCAACTGCAAACTTCGATAACCGCACACTCTCTATTGACGGCAAGCGTATCTGGATCGTATCAGGCTCGATCCACTTCCAACGCACCCCTCGCGCCCAATGGGCAGACCGTATCCATGCGGCCAAGCACGCAGGACTCAATACGATTGAGACACCAATCTTCTGGAATCTCATCGAATCCCGTCCTGGGTCTTATGATTTCAAGGGAAACAACGATATCCGTGCGTTTGTTCAACTCGTCGCAGAAGCAGGCATGTACTGCTCGATCCGTGTGGGTCCATATGTTGGTGAGGGTTGGGACCTGGGTGGATTGCCGACCTGGTTGCTCAATATCGCCAAGGTTGAAGTCCGTAAGCCTTGCCAGCCGTTCCTCGAATCGGTAGGTAAGTACTTCAATGCACTCGCCAAACAGATCAAAGACCTACAAGCATCAGTCACCAAGGGCGCACCAATCGTACTGATCCAGAACGAGGCCCACTGGAACTGCGGCGACGCGCTCGCGGCAAAGGGATACCTCGGGGAACTGGGACGGTACCTCCGCGAAGCAGGATTCACCGTACCCAAGATCAACTCGAACAACCTCTGGCAAGGCGTCGAAGGCGACATCGATGGATGGTCCGGGCAAGGTGACATGTTCGGGATCATGCGCCAGCTCACCGCGGTGCGTCCTGACCAACCCAAGATCGTGATCGACTATGGTCCAAAGTCGCGTCCAGTGTTTGATCAACCCGCACCCGAAGAACTCGACGGATTGATGTACCAGCGCCAACTCGCTGAGATTACCTGTGCGGGTGGACAGTTTAACCTTTCCAACTTCAGCAGCGGCACCTCAACCGGGTTCTACGCCGGGATGTCTCCTATCGGAGAGTTCTCCGCGTACACCCCAACACAAGATTCAAACGCGATGCTCGACGAGCACGGACGCGCAACTCAGGTCCATCATCCGGTCCGTCGTTTGACCATGTTCGCATCGAGCTTTGCACGCGTGCTTGCACATACTGAACACGAGAATCCACGGATTGTCATCGATCCTGCATCAGATGAACACTCAATCAACGGCCATGTCGTCACGCACATGCGTGGTACACAGGGTTCGGTTTTGTTTATCTTCTCCCCACCAAAGGCAAAGAGCGGGACCATGAACTTGTTGCTCTCCGATGGCGCACCACTAACTGTGCGTCTCGGACATCAAAGAACACACTGGTGCTTGTTTGATGTGCATCTCTCATCGAAGCACACCCTTGATTATACAAGCCTCAACGCATTGACCGTTACCGATAATGCGTTGGTGCTCTTCGGCGCTGCCAACGCGATCGGGGAAGTCTCAATCAACAGCACCCCGATGGAAGTTGAGGTTCCCAAGGGACGCAAGCCTTTGGTTGTCGATCATGAAGGGGTCACGCTTGTGGTGATGTGCGACGAGATGGCAGACGAGACATTCATCCATGAGAATCATATTTATGTTGGTGTTGGTGGTTTGACCCATGATGGCGAACCATTCCCATCGCCCAATGGCAAAAGCCACACGCATATCGACCCTACCGGTGTTGCCAAGACGCACAACACCAAGTGGATCGAGGGATATGCTGAAGAGAACTTGCCGAAGGTTTCGATTGGAAACTGGGAACAGGCAACCCCCGAAGAACATATCGAAGGCGATAGCCCAAGGTATGCACAAATCCCTGGACCTTCAGATCTCTCCGAACTCGGCACCCCTTACGGGTACGGCTGGTACAAAGTCGAGCTGAAGAACTCCGCTTCGAAGAAACTCAAAGTCATCGCACCCGAAGCAACCGATCGTGTTTCCGTCTACCTCGATGGGGATCATGTTGGTATCTTTGGTGCAGGACCAGGCGCAGAAGATGTGCTGACCATGCCACTCAAGAAGGGCACGCAAGAACTTGTCATGCTCGCGGATAACATGGGACGCGTTGATTCAGGTTCCGACATGACCGGTCATAAAGGCGTCTTCGGACATCTCGTCGAACAGGTTCCGTTCAAGATATCCAAAGGAAAAATCGAGAACGGCGATCCAATCGATATCCTCGGATACCGCACACCTGTGTTCGGTCTCCAACCCGGAGATTCCACACACCCTGGTCGGATCACTTGGTCGTTCAAGCACCTCAAGAAGTCATCGATCATCGTTGATATCCCCGCCTACAGCGTGCGGACGATGATTATTCTCAACGATGAACCGATCAAACTCTACGATGCAAACCATCGTCAACGATTGGTTCTCGATCACGAGACCATCAATCGCGGACAAAACACACTCCAGATCGCGTTCGAGGACAACGCGGTTTCATTGGACGGCGTTGCGTATGTCGAAGAAGCGCTCAACCTCTTCAACGATCAAGGCAGCTTTGTAGAAGCATCAAACGCGATCACGGACAAATGTGAATGGGCATTCGCCAAGTGGGAGATGCCAGCAGAAGTCGAGTTCGATTCGATCTCCAAGGGCAAAATGAAAGATGTCGGAACACCAACATGGTGGAGATCATCCTTCCCTACCCCAGATGTCAAGGTCGCGCTGAACTTAGATCTTTCAGGCATGACAAAGGGGCAGGTCTATCTCAACGGTCACGCGATGGGACGATACTTTGTTGGGACCAATGCAAACAAAGCGGTTGAACCGGTAATGCCATTGGCAATCGCGAGCTCTTGGCTCAATGATGAAGGCGAGAACGAACTCACCATCTTCGACGAGCACGGCGCATCACCATCAAAGGTGAAGGTCATAGTCGAACGCCTCTAATCTGCTTTGTGAATCGCATCCAAGTAAAAGTCATACATGAAAGTGTTTACCGAAAACAGGGAGATGGTTTTTCGGTGCGCGAGTTGATATGCTCATTGCATGACCAAAATTAATTCTCCGACTGAGACTTCGCTCTGGCAACGCGCTGCATCCTATGCTGCTCGTGCGCATCACCATCAGTTACGCAAAGATAAGAAAACACCGTATGTCGCGCATCCATTCCGTGTTGCGATGGTGCTCTCGCATGTCTTTGGAAGCACCGATGAGGTGGCGCTGTGTACCGCGTTGTTGCACGACACAATCGAAGACACCCGGACGGACTTTGATGATATCGAAAAGCGCTTCGGCCGAGAGATCGCCGACAGTGTCGCCGCGATGACCAAAAACATGCTTTTGCGCGAATCTAAAAGAGAAGCAGACTATGACAAACGACTCGCCAAAGGCCCCTGGCAAGCTCGACTCGTCAAGCTCGCGGATGTGTACGACAATGGATTAGATATCCCGCGTGATACGATGAAACCCAAGTGTGCGTTTCGTTGCCATCGCGCTCTGGAGTTGACTGCGGATGATCTTGATCATCCAGAGATTGTTACCGGTAGAGCAGCAGTGCTCGGCGTAATCGCAGCACTCGAAGGTTAGAAACTCAAACTGATCAGAAATGCTCGCGGCCGACAACAGCGAACTATTTGCCGCCTTCTTGTGTTGCGAGAGCATCGATCTGATCTTGAAGCTGATCAATTTCTTGATTGAGCTTGTCGATGATCCCATGAAGATGCTTGGTCATTGAATCATCAGGTTGCTCGCCGACAGCGTTCGCCTCGGTAACCAATACTTCAAGCTCGGTGTTTGCCATCGTTTTTTCGATGGTGAGAATTCGGACCTGTGCATCAAGCAACTGACGATCATACCCATGGTACTTGAGTTCAACCGCCTGTGCTCGTTGTTCGATCAGATCCGGGCTCATGTAAGGCCTACGCGTCGCGGGGACCTGTGGATATCCTGTCATCGCTCGTTGATTCCATCCAGAAATAATCGCGTTGCTCATCCGACGAACCGGAACATGGGGATCGGGTGTGACTCCCGCAGGGAACGCAGCGCTGATCCATTGATCAAGATTGATCTGCGTGCCGATGACATCAGGGGTAGGCACAACAATCCCCGCTCGTTCCCACCGATGCGAGAGTGCACGCTGAGCTAACGGCGGATCAACCCGAGCAGCACCGGTGAGCTGTGTAAATGATCCTAACGGCAGATCAAGATTCAACACACGATTGGCGCGGATGATGGTGACAGGAAGCGAATCCCCCGGTTCACGAGACAGGATCTGTGCGCGAACATCTAATGAGTTCGAGACGATCTGCCCTTCCACTTTGGCAAGCAGATCACCCGGATTCAGCATCTTGCTTGCGGGGAATCGTGGGTCGTTCTGGATCGGTTGAAGCTCAATCGCGCCGACTTGCACATTCCCAAAGGCAACCCCGAGCCCAGCCTTGGGATGAATATGGAATCGGAGCATGCACGCCTGGTAGATCCGTGTGCGTTGTTCGAGTGTGAGTGTTGGGTCCTGGAGGTAGGATTCGAGCTGCGAGAACGGGATTTCATCAGCCAATCGAGCGAGATCGATCATCGCCTGGTCTCTGCTCACCCATGTGTCCTCTCCGAGCAGATCAATCAGCTCACGCATGAGCATGTCCGCACGATTCGTATGAGTTGCTTGATCAGATTGTGCGATCGCAGCCGAACCGAGCAGGCTCATCGTCAAGATTGGGAATAGGAATCTGATCTTCATCAACAGACTATACCGGATCAACCTTGCTCCGGTTCGCCAATTTGGCAGAATCAAGCATCTGAATCAGCTCGCCTTGATGCTCATCGAGCCAGCGCGTTTTCCGATTCACCGCGATAAGCATGGACTTTGCCTGCTCAAGATCCGATTCGTGCCCTACAGGTGAGAGCATCGCCAGCGCTGCATCAACCATCACCGCGGGCATCAACCCCGCAATCATCCGCGACGAATACGCTCTTGAATGTTCACGGTTGAGCCCGCTCCAGAATGCACCCAGCGCCGGGAGATCCGGCTCAGGTGCGCACTCAATCGCGGGTTGCCCCGGTTGGGGGAGCTTGATCGAGCAATGGATCATCGCTTGTGCGATTTCGCGGGCGCGCGATCCAAATCGTGTATTGTCAAAGTCACAGATCGCAACGATTTCCTCTTGCCGAAAGATCATGTTCCCGGGGTGCCAATCGCCGTGGACAAGTTTGTTGGGATCAGCATTTGCCCGAAGCAATTCATCCCCAAAGCTGATCATCCGCCTGAGATGATCGATCGTACTTTGTTCAATGTGCAGCGTAGGATCAGAGAGCAACTCAACACGCGACAGATTCAACGCAGATGTCTCGCGTGCAGGTTCAAAGGTCGTTGTGATCTGATCAAACGCAAGGTGTAACTCACTCAACAACGCACCCGCTTGTGCTGCATGGGATCGGATCGCTGTCGGCGCGCGATCGTACGCAGACCCATCAATGAACACAAAGAGTTCGTAGACCTGATCCCCAAGTTGTACCATCGAGTTCTGATTGTCAGATGTGGCAAGCAACGGCGGAATGCAGATGCCTTGCTCCAAGCAACCCAGAATGACTTCGTGCGAGAACGCGACGAGTGCAGGGATATCGAGCCCGTTCGCCCTTCGTTTGAGCAGAAGTTTTCCTCGATCACTCTCAATCACCACTTTGGGAGACATCACCGATCCCGCAGCGAGTTCATGTATCGAATGCACCTTCCCAATCGAATACCGCGCGAGCGTGCTGTCAATTTCACGCTGAGTCAGTTGCAAGCGTGATGGGGGCACAGGTTCTCCAAGCAATGGGGACGATGATCGGGTTTGAGTAGTTCACCGGTTTCGCATCGGCTCATATTCAGCTGCAGAGTGCTCACTCAGCGTTCTGAACCTGTTCCTTGATGCGATCAATCGCACCCTTGATCTCAACAATCAATCGGCTCATCTTCGCGTCCGGGCTTTTGCTCGCGATGGTGTTCGCTTCACGCAAGAGTTCTTGGGATAAGAAGTCCATCGTCCGACCAAGCGGACGCGATCCCTCATCTGCGAGCAGGTCCTTGAAATGAATCAAGTGCTCACTCAGACGAGCAATTTCTTCAGCGATGTCCGTTTTTTCTGCATAGACCGCGATCTCACGGAGGATTTCCGCTTGTTCTATCTCGACACCCGCATCGGAAATCAACGATTCCATGCGTGCTTTGAGACGAGACTCGTAGTCCTTGATCACACGCGGCGCGATGACCTGGATCTCATCAAGACGCTCGCTGATGAAATCGAGATGCCCGACAAGATCATCGTGAAGCGAGATCCCCTCTCGGGTTCGCATCGCAACGAGATGCTCAAGTGCAAGCTTTACCAAAGGCGAAACAGCAACTCGGGCGCGCTCAAGACGCGTGTCCTCATCACTCGGCGGACAAAGCACTCCAGGCAATGATACAAGATCTGCAACAGAGATCGATTCGATCGGCGTCCCGATCGCGTCAGCAACTTGCTGGGCGTATTTGCGGAGCGCAGGCGCGTTAATATCTTGTGCTGCACCTTCATCAGTATCGGTACAGTTGACCGTCACCGTCACGGATCCACGAGCGACCGTTGCGCGAACAATCTGTTCGATCTCGGGTTCAAGGGATGCGAACCGATCCGGGATCCGGATCGAGGTCTTGAGAAACTTGTTATTGACTGATCGCACTTCAACGCTGTACACCGATCCGGCGTCATTGTTCGATGCGTCTCCAAAACCGGTCATGCTTCGAATCACGAAGTGCTCCTCGTTGCTTGCTCAAACAGACACTCATGCTCGATGCTTGAGTTTATTGCTCAACGCGATAGGCGTAGATGATTGATAGTGTAATGGAATCAGCTCTCGTCTGCTGGTGACTCTGGGGTTTCATTGGTAATGTCATCTTGAACATCATCAATCATTTCTTCAACTGAAGTATCAGTTGCTGCGTCTTCAATCGCATCTTCAACCGTTTCCGCACCATCGGCGTCAGGGTTTTCTGTATCGGCATTCTCAGGATCAGCAATCGATTCGACAGGAGTCCCTGCAGGTGCACTGATTATTGTTTCAGTTGGATCCGTGCGATCTGGTCGGGTCACAAAGTTGAGACCAATCGCAAAGAGGAGGAACGCTACGAAGATGCCGATGGTTGCCCAGGTCAAGACATCGCCGGTTTTGGTACCAAACGCGGTTTGTCCTGCGCCGCTGCTCCCGCCGCCACCACCGGCGCCGAATGCACCACTGAGTCCGCCGCCTTGCGGACGCTGGATGAGCACAATCAGAATCATCACGACACAGATAATCAAGAACGCACCAACAAGCAGATTCACCGCGATTGGGCTCAAGGCGCTCAGTGTCGGGATCGGTGTAACTGCGGTTGTACTCGCGCTGGTTGCAGCAAGCATGGAATCAGATATATGAGCGAAAATCGGCACGCGTTGCTCCTGAAATGGCAAGTCTTTACACCAACACATCACTGCTGCATTGGCGGTGGGAAGTCTAGGCGCATCGAGTCGATCATTCAGTCAATTTATCGCGTTCTGCGGTTCTCTCAATCCACAAGAATCTGGATTTAGACCCTTTGAGCAGCTCCAGCATCGATAATCGCGAGGAAATCCTCTGCCTTGAGTGCTGCACCACCAATGAGGCCGCCGTCGATATCTGGCATCGCCATCAGCTCATTGGCGTTGCCCGGTTTCATGGACCCGCCGTAAATGATCCGCATCGCGTCCGCCGCGTCTTGGTCGTACATATTGGCAAGCAACTCGCGGATCGCAGCGTGCGCGTTCTGTGCATCCTCTGGAGTTGCGGTTTTCCCGGTGCCAATCGCCCATACTGGTTCGTACGCGATGACAACCATCGAGAGATCAGTCTTTGATACTCCTTCGAGACCCGATCGGATTTGGGATTCATTCACAGAATCAGTCTTCCCATCTTCACGCTGATCAAGGGTTTCCCCGATGCAAAGCACCGCTTGGATTCCGCCTGCGATTGCTGCCTTCGTTTTGAGATTGACCAGTTCATTCGATTCACCGATCACATGTCGGCGTTCAGAGTGTCCAGTAAGAATGCTCTCTACGCCACAATCTTTGAGCATATCGATTGAAACTTCACCCGTAAACGCACCATTGGGCTCTTGGCGACAATCCTGTGCGCCCACTTGAATGTTTGAACCCCGGGCTTTTGATGAGAGATCTCGGAGATAGACAAACGGCGGATAAACCACCACATCCACAGCATCCGTCCCAAGTCCACTTAGAATCCCTCCGATTAAAGAAGATCCCTCGGTTGCGTTGGTATTCATTTTCCAGTTGCCGCCGACAAATGGTTTTCTGGTGGATTGGGTCATTGATGTGCTCCGATCTAATATATACTGTGCGAAACAGGGTTTTATAGTGTTCGTTTCACTATTCTAGGAACGCGAGAGCTGGAGAAATGGATTATGAGCGACGAATCGAATCAGACTGATCTATCCACGGGTCCAAATGATGTTCATGTTGATGTCGCAATTGTGGGTGGAGGCCCCTCCGGATCGACAGTGAGCACACTGCTTCGGAAATATAATCCTGATCTTTCCGTCATGATTATTGAAAAAGCCAAGTTCCCTCGTGAGCATGTGGGTGAATCCCAGCTTCCAGGTATCAGTGGAATCCTTGATGAGATGGGTGTTTGGGACAAAGTAGAAGCAGCCAACTTCCCGATCAAACTCGGCGGTTCCTACACCTGGGGCAAAGACGCCGACGCATGGGACTTTGATTTTTATCCCGCAGAAGAGTTCATCGACGAAGAACGTCCTGCCAAATACCAAGGGCAGCGCCAACATACGGCATTTCAGGTCGAACGCGATCGGTATGACGATATTCTCCTCCGTCATGCAGAATCCGTCGGCGTCGATGTCCACGAAGAAACAATGGTCCGTGAAGTGCTCATGGAAGGCGATAAAATCTTGGGACTGGTCCTGAGCAATGGCAAAACAGTTCGTGCCAAGCACTATGTCGATGGATCAGGTGATGCTGCGGTGCTCCGCAAAGCACTCGGAGTCGAAAGCGAAGCGCCCACCCATCTTCGCAATGTCGCGTTCTGGGATTATTACGATAACGCGACTTGGGCGATCGAGATCGGAATCGGGGGCACACGCGTGCAGGTCCGGTCTCTGAGCTATGGCTGGATCTGGTTTATCCCACTGGGACCATCACGCGCATCGGTTGGTTTCATCTGCCCGAGTTCGTATTACAAAGAATCCGGTTTATCACCAAAAGAGTTGTATCAGAAAGCGATCAAGGAACAACCCGAGATCGCCGTGTTACTCAAGGATGCCAAAAGTGACACCGGCGGCGAAGTGCTCTCGACAAAGAACTGGTCACACCTTGCCGATCGACTCACGGGAGAGAACTGGTGGATCTGTGGTGAAGCAGCCGGGTTCGCCGATCCGATCCTTGCGGCGGGTATGACCCTGGCGCATGGTACCGCGCGTGAAGTGGCGTATGCAATCCTTGAAGTCGAGCATGGAGAACTCGATGCAGATTGGATCAAGAAAACCTACGACGAAAAAGGTCGACGCAATATCAATCAACACATCCGTTTCGCAGAGTATTGGTACGCCGCGAATGGACGGTTTACCGACCTTCAAGATTACTGCAAGGACATCGCCAAAGACGCGGGATTGAATCTCAACCCCGCGCAAGCATGGCGTTGGCTCGCCCAAGGCGGGTTTACAAATCAACACATCGAAACAGCAGCATTCGGTGCATTTGATATCGGTTCATCCAAACAGCTCGTCGAACGATTCAGCGGCAAGAAAACCAAGTTCCAAATCTCCAAGCTCAATAAGTTCAAACTCAACCTTGCCAATGCCGAAAAAATCAAGCAAGGGTCGCTGCGTGCTGGACGCATCCACCAGGTGGAGTGTTATCAACGCGCCGGCGCGGTATTGCCTGTGACAGGATCATGGAAAACCATGATCGAGATTCTCGAACGCAAATCCGATCTCCAGGATATATATAATGGAATCTTGGAAGTCGTTCAACGAATCTCTGTAGGCGGCGCGGTGAATCTCAACACATTCTACTACATGCAGGTGCTCGAAGTGATGCTCACCGAAGGGTGGGTCATCGGCAAGCATGATAAGAAGCGTCCAACGCTCAAAATCAATGTCGGTGGACGAATGATCCGTTCAGAAGAAGAGGCACGAGAAGCACTCAAGGATGCCAAAGCAACGATCAAGTTTGCAATCGAATAAAACACCAAACAATACATTTGGATGTTTTCAATCAGCGAATCAAGCAGCTGAATCATTCTCGGGTGATTCAGCTTTTTCATTGTCCTTGATCGGGATCGACTTGAGCCCGTTCGCCTGAAGCGTGAGCTGTGATTGACGAGCAACCTTGATCGCATAGACACCGATGTACGATGCGATCATCAATGTGAGTGCATAGATAATACGACCCCGGAAATAACTGAGCATAACACCGAGCACGCAGAACACAAGCCCGATCCCATAGAGTGAGAACACCGCGCCTTTGACACCAAACGCTCGTTTGAGCATGTGGTGAAGGTGGTCCGCATCTGGATCAGACATCTTCCGTCCAGCGAGCTTCCGCCGGATGATCGCTAATGCCGTGTCGATGATGGGGATTGCATAGATAATCAACCCCGCAGCAACAAGCCAGGTCTTGCCGGTATCACCAAGCGACAAAATCATCACAGCGCTGCAGTACCCAAGTAAAAGCGAACCTGTATCCCCAAGGAAAATCGACGCAGGATTAAAGTTGTGAGGCAAGAACCCCAAGCACGCACCAAGCACCGCAAGCCCAAAGATAATGCGGGGCGCATCAAACACGCCGTCATCCATAATCGCCAGCGTGAGCGCAATCGCGAGAAGACCTGCCATCGCAATCGAAGTCACTCCAGTGAGTAAACCATCAAGCCCATCGATAAAGTTCGACGCATTGCATGCGCCAAGCACAAAGATCGCGATGATCGCAGTGCCCGTCCAATAGATTATATCGAGCTGAATTTCAGCGCCCATCATCGGGATATTGATCGGCATAGGAATCTGATATACCAGCTCAGGGTTATCGAGCAGCCGTCCCAAAGTAGGTGTTAGCACACCCGCCGCGACATTGGTACCAACATTCCCCAGCGCTAATGCCGCAGCAGCAACCAACTGCCCGCCGAGTTTCACACGAGGAGGAATCCCCGTCACATCATCAAGCAATCCAACAAGCACAATCGAAGTCATCCCAAGCGCAATCCAAGGCGGCACGATCGGATTGAACATCCCATCGAGCATGTGCTCACTGCGCATCGGGTGATAATCAATCAACCCGCTGATATCCGTTGCGATATAACTAAACACAAGTGCTGCGATGATCCCAAGGTAGACCGCGACACCACCAAGATAAGCGATGGGCAACTTATGAATTTTGCGAGCTTCAGAAGGATGATCCACAATCCCATTGGCAACCGCAAGCCTGCGTACCAGTGGGGTGACAAGCACAGTCACTAAAAACGCAACCGCGAACACCAAGATATATCCCGAAAGGACATCGAGCTGATCAATTGCAGATTGCGCAATGCCAGACCCCATCGTGAGGCTTTCTTCCACCGGCGCATCCATCGGAGTGCTCATCGGGATATCAAGGTTATTGACCGATCCAAACTCAGGGATCGCACCGACATCAGATTGCATCAGCTGCCCCCTTGTGTGATCGGTGAATTTGACCCTGCAATTTCATCCGCAAGGTCCTGAATCGTTTGCTCAAGCTTAAACTTGGGTTCAAACCCGACCGCTTGACGGATCCGGTCAAGATCCGGTTTACGATGACGCAAATCCTCAAACCCCGCGGGGTATGCATCGCAGTAGGGGACAAACTCGATCGTCGATGATGATCCAAGCGTTCTAATGACGCATTGAGCGAGTTCGATGATCGAGATCGGATGATCTGAACCAATGTTGAACACGCGTCCAAAGCAATCCGTATTCCGGATCATCTCAGGCAGTGCCGTGATCACATCGCGCCCATCGCAGAAACACCGTGATTGGGTTCCATCTCCGAAGACTTTGATTTCTTGATTCTTCATCGCAGATTCAACAAAGCGTGGAAGCACCATCCCGTACTTACCGATCTGGCGTGGTCCAACGGTATTGAAGAATCGGCACACAACCGTCGGGAGTTGGTGCTGGTGCCAATACGCCAATGCGAGGTGTTCATCAATCGCTTTGGCATGCGCATACGACCATCGGGTAACGGTTGTGGGACCAAAGAGCAGGTCGTCATCTTCATTGAAAACGCTTGTTCCGGGTTTGCCGTAGACTTCAGAGGAGGATGCAATCAGAGTAGGTGGGGACCCATTCTTCATCGCAAACTCGAAGAGCGCATCCGTCTGATGGATGTTCGTTTTGATAGAGTTGATCGGATCATCAAGCACAAGGTGAACACCGACCGCTGCTGCCAGATGATAAACTTCTGTGAATTGGATATCCGAGTTGCCCGCGTCAATCTCTGCTTGGAGCTGTGCGAGTCCTACATCGAGATCCGCTTGGATGAAACGGACAGAATCGATCACCGCGTTGAGATTCTCAATGCGGCCGGTGGACAGATTGTCGATGATCGTGATTTGTAGACCCTGTTTCAACAGATGTTCGACAAGGTGCGAACCGATAAATCCAGCGCCGCCGGTGACCAACGCATGTCCAACACGGGTTGGTTTTTGACGGGATTGGTTTGGATCGGCCAAAGGTCACACTCACAAAGAACAAGGAAGATAAATCAAGGATTACACAAGCAACTTACGATGTTTGTTCATTGTCCAGTGCTTGATACTGATGCGATGTACGGATGTTCTTGCGCATGTATCCACCTGCTGACGAGCGAACCCCGTTGACAAGCACACCGAGGAACTCGGCGCGGTTGTCGCTCAGTTCGTTCTTCAAGCGAGCAACCTGACCACGCTTTTCAGACATCGCACGCACAACGAGCATCGTTGCATCGACCTGACTAGAGAGCGTGATCGCGTCACCAGCAACAATCGCAGGTGCGACATCAAGAATCACAACATCATACATCGTCGAAACTTCAGCAAGCACCTGGCCCATCGCTTGGGTGCCCAGGCGTTCGACAACCCGAAGGTTCCGAGCACCCGCCGCCATCACATCTGGTCCTTTGCTTGTGGTCTTCTGGATGCAATCGGTGATCGGTTGATCACCCGCAAGCGCTTCTCCAAGTCCCGGAGACTCAAGGAGTCCGAACGCGGTATGGATCCGAGCTCTGCGGAAGTTTGTATCAATGATCAGGGTGCTTTTGCCCGCTGCCATACATGCTTGCGCGATATTGGTCGCGACACTCGTCGCACCAGATCCTGGCATCGCGCCTGCAACAAGTAAAGTCTTGTGTCCATGAGCTCCCATGCTCTTGGTGATCTTGGTACGGAGTTGGCGGAAATGTTCCGCGAGCACCGAGTTCGGGCTATCCATGAACAGCGTTTCGATTGAGGTGTGATTCGCAGGGTCTTCATCCGCATCTGGGATAATGCCCAAGATCCTTGTGCGTGGGATCATCGCAACATCCGCAGCACTCTTGATGCGTTGATCCATAACCTCGAAGATCACAATCAAACCCGCGGTCAATCCAGTGATCAAGAACACGCCCGCAGGGATCATGATCTTAAGAACCGGGAATGATGGGCGATCCGGGACATTCTCACGCTTTGAAACCTGAATTCGGTTCGCAGTATCAAGTCCCGCTGCAGCACCGAGTTCCGCGAGATCAGATTCGTATTCTGCCTTGAGTGAAAGCGTGCTATCTGTCTGTCGGCGGATTTCTTCAATCTCTTCCGATGTCCGGGTCAACTCATTGAGCTTCGTTTGGAGCTCCTCTGATTTGGTCATGAACTCTTCGATCTGCGCTCTGAGCTGTTTGAGCATCAGACGGGTTGAATCAATCCGAGCTTCAAACAAATTGCTCAACAAGGACTCACGAGTATTTTCGAGCTCGCGTTCGGTCGCTTCGAGTTGGTTGATCACCTGACGATATGACCGGTGTTCAGTTTTTATCCCCTCAGCCTTAAGCGCAAGCATCGTGGTCTTTAAGGTCGTGACTTGCTGCTTGAGATTCATGATCGCCGGAGAGTTTTCAACCTGCTCGCGCAGTGTCGAGTCATACTGCACCGCGCCGTCTCTCTTGAGTTGTGCTTCGTCGAGCGCAAGGATGACTTGTGTAGAGTCGATCTGTGCTTGATTGTTAATGATCTGAGCGTTCACCAATGAAAGCATCTCTGCTTGGTTGGATTGCTCTGAGTTGATCGTATTGATATCTTGCTCTTGGATGATCCGGTTTTTTCTCGAAGTCAGTTCCTTGAGTGTTTCGTCAGCATCAGAGATCGCTCTGCGGATTAGCTCTTTTCGTTTGGTCACATTGGAGTTATTGATCGTCGAAAGATTCCGCGTGTAGTTCTCACGGATCAAACCCGCAAGACCCGCCGCGTCATTGGGATCGCCTACTTGAATTGAAAGCTGGATGAGGTAGGTGTTTGGGAGCGCGCCTGCTCGGATAATCTTTTCGAGTTCTTCATACGCCTCGATAATATCAAAGTTGCCACGGCGAACAAACTGCGCATACCAGTTGGGTGCTTCTGCTTCAAGACGGGGGTCTGCGACCACACTCGCGATCACCTGCTCACCTTTAATAAGCTGAACCTGGGTGCCCATGAACCGTGCCATTTCGTCTTCATCGATCGTTGCCGATGCCATCACCTGAATATCAGTTTCAACCGGAGTGCACTTAAAGAGCACGGTTGATTTGAACCCAGGCATAAACTTGCGGAGCAAAACATGCGAACCATACCCGAAGAACACACCAAAGATAATTGCAGCAACAAGCACATACTTGTACTTCTGGAGCATCTTAATAGGATCAAACGCTGCGCCCGGGCCAGAGCCAGATGGCGCCGGCGCCATGCCCTGACGGGCAGGTCCACCTTGTGGGCGGTTTGGTTGTTGATTGCTCATGTCGCTGCTCCGTTGTCTTCTCGATCGTCCGAGAATATGAAGGCCAATCATTGACCTTCGGGTGTATCTTTTCTTCGTCGGTTCGATCAGCCTTGGGCTGATTCAAATTCTGCCTCGAATGTATCAATGTCTTTCTCAAGATTGGGATATGCCGTTGGAGATGCCCGCAGCACCGATCGAGCGTCATTGAGCTTTGAGCGAGCTTCCGTCAAGTTGCCTCGCGCGATCTCGAGTCGCCCAGCGGTGAGCAGCATCGTAACCCGTGACTCAATAGAGCGGATATACAATGATCCTTCCTGGATCATTTGCTCCGCTTCATCGAGCTTTTCAAGCTGGATGTAGATACCCGCCATGGTTTCGTACGCCTCACTCCGAGCAATGTTCTTATCAAGAGCTTTTTGTCCATACGCAAGTGAATCATCCAAGCGATCAAGCTTCGAGGAGTACACATACGCCAGGTTATTGTTCATGCCCCAATCGTCCGAGAATGATTCAAGACCCAGTTCCCAGACCGCGGCAGCGTCCGCAAAGCGATCCTCCGCAAACAAGCTCGAACCATGAATCTGAAATGCCTGGAGTTGAATGGTTTGGTTATCGGAATAACTTTGGAGTCGTTTGAAAATGGTGTAGGCTTTCTCATCTGATCCATTCTCTTGCACAAGACTCATCCCAATGAACAAATCAAGCCAAGCGTTTACTTCTGGATCGGTGTTCCGGCGTTTGAGCGCCTCGAGGTAAGTCACATGCGGCTCAGCGCCCTGACCCTCGAAGTAACGAGAAAGGTTGCCCGCCCAGTTCATCAAATCGCCGTCATCGTTCATAGCAAGATTGAATGCCTTGGTCATTTGCTGTTGAGCAAAGTCATCGCGACCACGCGCTTGCAGAACCAACGCCTGCGCTGCCAATAGACCCGCGCTCTCATTGATATCACCGACCATCTTTGACAACTCAGTGATCACCTCGTTGGCAGCTTTCGCATCAGGGGGGGATTTTCGAACCAATGAATCAATGTACACCGCGCCGTCATTGACCGAATGTCGTTTGTCCCATGCCATTTTGTAGAGCTCAGCCGCTTTGGACCAATCTCCTCGTGATGAGAACAATCCGCCCATTCGCGCCATCAAGGTCGCATCATCCGGACGACGAGACACCGCTTCGCGAGCAAAGTCGAGTGCTTCGCCAGATCGACCAGACATTCCCATCAGTTCATTGAGCACACTAAAGATTGATTTATCAAGCGCCGGGTTGAGCCGGATAGTCGCTTTCAAATCTTTCAGTGCATCCTCTCTTCGATCAATCGCGAGATATCCCGCAGCACGCACTCGGTACGCACGCCAGTCATCAGGACGCAGATCAATCGCACGCGATACATCAGAAAGCAAGTCGTTGATGAGCGTCTCGTCACCGATCATGGATTCTGCACGCTTGATGTAAACATATGATTGATTCGGATGCTGAGAAACCGCATCATCAAGCAAACTGCCCGCTCTGACTCGATCTCCAAGACCCGTCGCAATGTCCGCAGCAAGGATCATCGAAATCATCGAACTCTTCTTGTCCTCAGGGAGTTTGGCAAAGACCGTGTTCGCCTCTTCGAAACGACCCAGTCGTGTGAGCGTTTCAACCAAACGATAATGAATCGTATAATCAGGATCGGCATCGTTCTCGATGACCTTGTTGAATGCCTTGACCGCTTCACTCAGGTTGTTGATCCGCGTATACAGATCGCCCAAGAGCTTTGAACCAAGCATGGTGTCACTCGATTGGTGCTTCTCTGCTTCCGTCGCAGCAAGCACTGCCAGATCTGCTCGGCCTCGGGCGATCATAAACTCGGCCGCGAGCACATAAGGCTCGGACCCGACGGGTTGTTCGAGTCCCTCGATGTACTTGGCAAACACATTGTTTGCCATCGCAACGCCGTCCGCATTATCAATCACACCCTGATCTGCGTGCCAGAGCGCATCGAGTTCTACAAAGACAAGCTGGTCATTGAGATCACGGAGGTAATCAATCTGTACGCGTGATTTCTCCCACTCCTTTGATGCAATGTACATACGAGCGAGCTGGTACCGGTTCTCTATATCTGTAGGATTCAGCTCGAGCATGCGCTCTCGCTGACGGATTGCAAAGTCGCGGCCTTGTTCACCGCCATTGACAGACTCAAGATTTAACCACAAACTCATAAAAGTTGGGTTTGATGTCGCATAACGCTGAAGACGTCGAGCAGTGCTCAACGCATCTTCATAACGGTTGCTCTGGATTAATGTCAGCACATACTCTGTAATTGTCTGTGAGTTATCAGGACGAATCGCAAGCGAGCTCTCAAAGGCTTGGATCGCTTCCTCAGGATTGCCAAGCTCACGATGGAAAACAGCGAGCATCTGGAACACAGACGCATCAGCAACACCCGATGCAACCGCCTGATTCAATAAAGTCACCGCTTTTTCAAGATCATTCTGTGATGCTGCCAATCGTGCTTGGAAGCTCAGCCGCTCAGTCGCGCTCAAACTTGGAGTGTTTGAAAGCTCCTGCGCCTTGGCAGTGTCTCCAGTTTTGAGGGCTCCAATGAAACTCATCTCGATCACTTGCTTGTTCTCAGGATCGAGAGTGTTGAGCTCCGCGAGTGTTGTCTCAAGGAGTTCAGGCCGATCCCGATCCGCTGCAATACGAGCAATGCTAAGCAGTTTATCAATAGGTTGGCTATCAGACAGGCGAAGCATTTCAATCAGAATATCCGTCGAATCCGATGAACTCGCAGCTTGAACCATTCGTTGAAGCATTTCATCATCTGGGTTTCTCTCAAGGGATTTCGAGAGAATATCACGAGCATTCTCGATGTCATTACTATCAAAAAGCAACGACGCAAGCTCCTGGGTAATCCGAGGACTGTAATCAAGCTTGATGATCTCATTGCGGAGCAACTCGATCGCGCCCGCATAGTCCGCAGGAATATCCGAGGTGCCCTGACGCATCTTGCGCGATGTATAAATCGCAACAAGCTCTGGGTCATCGTTCAGTTCAGGGTTAATTCGTCTATTCGCGTTTTCAAGACCATTAATTGCTGCTTCAACATTTGGATTCAAATCGAGAATATTGTTGTAGGTTGTTGCTGCTGCTTCAAAGTCTTGCAGCTGCTCATCAATCTGAGCAAGTGAAAGCATCGCGAAGAGCTTGCGATTCGAGTTATCAATCGGGATCAGTTCGCGGAACGCCTTGCGAGCAATCCCGTACTGACCAAGCTGGGACGCGGTGCCGCCCTCTTGCCAGAGTCCTTCCGAACTCAATCGCTGTGTCTGCTCATTGAATCGCTTGAACAAACGGAGTGCGTTGTCGAGATCGCCTTGAGCTCGTGCGAGTTTGCCGTCGAGGAGCATCAAACTCAGTTCTTCTTCTGTGACTGCCCCCGCATACCGATCTCGGCTCGCGATCGCTTGTGCGATGATGGATTCACGCTCTTGATCGGTTGCCTCCGCATCGATGCTCAGTGCACGATCAATCCGGATGGTCGCTTGGGATTGCAACGCTTGGCGTTTGAACTCGTATTGACGCAGACCGGTGTAACTCAAAGGCTGGGTCTTCAGATCATCAACCTGTGCAAACCAACCAAGCGCTTCATCCGTATCACCAACATCCTTGGCGATCTTGCCCGCAATCATCAAGGTTTCTGCATCCTCAGAATGATTGTCAACGAGCGAATCAATCAACTGGCGCGTTGTTGCAAGTTTTGATTGGGGAGCAATCGAGTTTTCCATGCCGTAGAACTTTTTAAGCAACTCGATATTAAGCTGGTCTTTCGCGCTGCCCAAGAGGAGGTCGCCGATCGATTCAATTTGCTCGTGGTATAAAGCAAATGCCTCTGCGATCGCTACTGCTTGCTCTTCCTGGGGGAGTGTCATCAGAATCGCTTGGCGATCACGATTCACATTCAAATACACCTTCTGAATCATCATATCGATGTTATTGGGATGCTCTTGCAAGAATGCATCTGCCAGTGCGATGCCCGAATCGAGGACATCGATTCTCCCCTGAAAATCAATATCCTTCAGATCCTTGTTTCCAACAATCGCCTTCATAGAAATTTCAGCAATCGCAACTTCCGCATTATCTGGCATTGCCGCCAGCGCTCGCTCAAGGTCATCAACCGCAAGCGGGTATTGGTCATCCTCAAGCAACTCATCCCGGCGTGCGATTTCCAAGATCGCCATCCCTCGGAATCGTTTGAGTCGTTCCCACTCTTGAACACCTTCAAGACTCCCATCGAAGTACGCAAGCGCCTTGGTTGTGTCCTGAATCAAGCTGTCCGCACGGGGGCGTCCGTATCGTGAGTTGAGCAGGTCATAGCCGATAGTGAGGTATCGTTCATGAGCATCAATGTCACGACGAAGAATCGTTGAAGTGCTCCGGATCGCGTTGATGTAATCGCCATAAAACCGATCCACATATTCGGTCGGTGTTTCAGGGATAGTCCGACCCATCGAGTCGATCCATTTTTCAAGGTTCTCGGTGTTGGTCGCGTCTTTGTTGACCGCTTTGGAGTACGCTTTTTCAGCAAGACGGTATTCGCCTTGCGCCATGAACTCATCGCCGCGTTTGGCAAGGTCCGCTGGACTCTTGTAGACAATGCTATAAGCAAGCATCAGCAGCCCAAAGAGTGCAATAACACCCACTACCAAGATGATTACGAATCGTGTGTTGACCTTCGATGCCATGAGCCTCGTCCTTAATTCTGCCGATCGCAATCGGCGATAAACCGCGGGTCACCCCGCATGAGTCGTGTATCTATTTATGAGTCCGATGAACCGCCCGCAAGGGTTGCTCTCGGATTGTCAGCTGGATAATCCCCGGTTTGCACATCAATCCAATCAGGAACACATCGCATGATTTCGCCGATGAGATCCCCGACCAACTCGCCCGCGTAAACCGCGAACTCGTCGAATGAGTTAAGATTGCCCGCCGTTATTTGTACTTTGAGGTAATACGCGTAATCGTCGCTGAGATTGAATGCCAACTGGCGAACATCGTTGGCGCTCGATTTGGTCCCGCCGTTGGCGATGAAGAAATACCCCGCGTAGAGCTTGCCCCCGTTTGGATCGATGAACTCGGAGACCCGAATCTTGAACGGAGAATCTGGTCCAATCCCGCGAGGCAACCGCACCCGTGAACCGGGCGCATCGCTCATCTTTGAGTTGTTGCTCAAACGAACATGATAAAGTGTTCTGCTCAAACCCGCGAACTCTTCGGGAACGCTCTGGTCGATCCGCCATGAGCTTGTATCCATTGGCAGATCAATCTCGCGTGACGACTCGCTCTGCTGAAGCCCGCCCCCCACGAAACACCGCTCGGGGACATGGGGGACTGTATCAATCATCCCAGTGTAATACGCCGCATGAAAATCGAGCACGATCTGCTTCTTGACGGAATCATCCACAACTGTCCGGATGTAGTTCCGCGAGAGATAGTTCTGTGTACCCAGTGTTTCAACGATCTCCGCGCCCATCACCTGGTCGCGTCCGATCTGTTTCCAACTCGGAGTTAGATCCGGGATCGATGACACCTGTCTGTTGCCTTCTGGATGGATCGGGAGTTTGGAGAGACGAAGATCATTGACCTGAAGGTATCCAGTGATGGCCCCCATACCCATGAGCATCGATGCACACGCGATGACACAGACTTTCACCGTCGCGGATTGCTTTGTCTTCCCTTTGTCGCTCATGACTCTGCTCCTTTGGCAATCGTGGAAGCGTCATCCGTTTCATCGGTTGAAACCAACCGGTTGAGCATCCATGCCATCCCAAGGAAGAGCATCAATGACGGAATCAAGAGCAAGGTTCCGATCACGGTATGTGCATCACCCGCTGCAAGGTCAGGATTCACAAGCATTAAGAGCCCAAGTACAGTCACACGGACAATATTCATGAAGACCGCAACAGGTCCCGCGAGCAAGATCAAACCGATCCGCTGCCACCACTGCGACGAACCCATCAACGCGACGGCAACCGCGAGTGCATAAAACGCAACAACCATCCGCATCCCCGAACACGCTTCCGCGACATTCATCGGGAGCGTCTCACCCGCGTTGGTCAGAATCATCAAGGTGTTGCCATCGATATCAACCGAGAACCACTCAAACGGATTCCCGATCAGGTTGAGCATCAACCACGATCCTTGCGACGCGATCAACTGAAGTTTAAAGGTCACCGCAAGCATGATCTCTTCCGCGATCGTAATCATCAAAAGCAAATACGCGATCGGCAAAAACAAATGCTTAAACACCCGAGGACCAACCATCCAAAGCACAAGCGATCCAAGTGTGAGGATCAAACTCATCCCCTGAAGCATGTGATTCCGCACCATGAACAAGTTATACGCATACGCCTGGATCCCCAGCGCAAAGGGCACAAATGCCGGCCAAAACACCGAAACCTCTGCCTTGGCAATCTTGTCACGATGCTGCCAAATCATGTACCCCGCGATCAATGGGATCACAAACGCGTGTCCCCAATCCTCAGGATGCTCCAAACTAATCTTGCTCTGCTGGAAGAACCACCGAAAGAACAACGCGCCAAAGCTGATCCCAACGAACAAAGTAACCATGGCGCCCGTGCGTGTAAAAAACCCAAGCACAGGGCTTTGCATTGACGGGTCACTCGGTATTGGTTTCGCGTTGGTACTCATAAGCGTTGGTCTATATATCAATCTCGTCAAACAACGAGACAAAGGGATGGGTCTGCGTTCCACATCATATTTCGACCATTTTCTCGGTCTGCTTTGGTCTGCTCGACCGGTCCGTGATGATTGGCGCGAAAAGATGCTTTCGCGCGTAATTTGCTGGGATCAAGGCACGGAATCAGATTGAACGCGCAAAAAAGAAACAATCCTCGCCAAGGGCAAGGATCGGTACGAATCAACTCTCAGAGGTGTTCGGTGAAGATATCGGATTACATCCCAATTCTTGGGTGATGAACTGATTATCTGCCAATGTTCGATGGCGGTGCACCAAAGACATCATTACCAAAGTTTCTGTCAAGCAAGAAACCAAACCCATAATTCGTCCGGAAACCGCCTCGGATGACCGCCAAAGGCGTCGCCCAAAACTGTGTACCGATGTTAATCATATCGTCAGGTTTGATATAGATATCAGGTTGAGTGCCCTCTGCGATTGCTCGCAGATTGAGCATAATCGTCGCTTGCTCATCGGTGCCAACCATTCTCGTCAGGTCGACACGCTCAGGGACCGCGGTCGGTCCCAAATCACCCGCAGCGGCAATCGCACGCAGCAAAGTCAACTTGCCGATCGCAGGCAGGTTGAACACACCAGGACGGTTGATTTCGCCTCGGATGTAGTAAAAACCAGATGCTGAAGGAGGAACTCGGATGATATCACCCGGACGGATAACAATATTGTATCGAGCATCACCCGAAACCAAAGGCTGAACCGGAACCCGGATCACACGCTGGGTGAAAAGCTCACCGCGTGAATCAACAGGCGAGAGCTGACCACCATCACCGGAAATCAATCGACGCGATGCAGTAGGAATCGCTTCACGTACCCATTGCCCATCGCGGAAACGCCAGCGTGGCGTACTCGGTGCCATTTCTTCCACTTGAGTCGAGGGATTTCCAACATTGGAACTCGTTCCTGAGTCAATCAGATCGATCAGGGGTTCATCATTGCTCGGCTGAGCTCGTTGAGCCATCCGGTTCGGGACAAGACCAGTCCCATTCCCCGCCCGTGAACCGCTCATCATGCCCGGAGATGAAAGATCATCGATGATATCAAGCAAGCTCTCGCCATCGGGGGTGTCGATCGGGTCTTCTTCAAATACTGTTGGATCATTCGGGTTTTCAGGTGATACATTGGAAGTATCATCATCCAAAGGCACCTGACGAATCACAAAGATATCCTTGGTGAACTCTGGAAAACCACCCGCAGCGATCAACGCTTCATAAATGCGGAAATCCGCATTCAGAATCGAGTAGGGACCTGCTGCAGAGACATTGCCAGAGAGATGGAAAATCTGTTGACGGCGTTGCTGCACAACCACCGAAATGAGGGGGTCGGCTACCAGGGCGGACATTTTGAGCCCGATCGCGTCACGGACCTCAGTTTCAGTCAATCCAGAAACAAAGATGCGTCCAAGCTGAGGAATCTGGACATACCCATTCTGGTCCACCTGACGGGGAAGCAGTTCGGGTTGTCCACGGGTGATCAGGTCCCAAATAGTCAAATCAAGGAAATCGCCCGGCCCGATGCGGTAAATATCAGTCTCTGGGACCAAGTCATCAGGAGTTATCTCCGAGACATCGACCCATTCCGCATTGGGATCTTCGATCGCACCGATGTGATCGAGAATCGGCACACTGGTCGGGGTGCGTTCCCAGCGTCCTACGATGGATGGATCCATGTAGGAATCCCAAGCGCATCCACCCAAAAAGGCTGATCCGAGCATCAAAAAGCCAAGCCCCGCAAGGGTGCCTGCTCTGTTGATAGATCTCTTTGAGCCAACAATTTGTTTATTGACGATCTGACGCACTGGGCATCTCCTGCTTCTCGTCTCGTTCAAGTAATCAAGGCCAGTGAAGCAAACACTCAAAGACCTACAAACATTGTATTGGGTATCTCCCCATACAACATCATCAGACATGATAGCGATCACAAGCACGCATGCGTGTAAATCGCTGCAATCTCCATCGACCAGTCGGACCGATGAGGTTGATTTCTGATCCCTAAAATACGCGAAAAGGTCCGAGAGTGTGCGGATTGATTCCCCAAAGACAGTGATTTTATTGTTCTTGCGCACCCGATGCGCCCCGACAAGCTCTGGTGCTAAAATAACAAACCGCTCTTTCATACACAAATGCAGGCCAGAATGACCAATTCCATTTCATTGAGTCGATAGACCAATGCATACAGAATACCACCTCCAATGACCACGAATCAGCCCAACTCCGAACCCGCCGCGAACAACGCGCCCCATCAACGGACGCTTGATCGCCATCCGCGCCGATTGGGAGGCGATCCGGTCGCCAATCTCAAACCGCTCATGTCGCTCTCGGGGATGATCCTCAACAACGCCCAAGATGCGGTGCATCATCTTTCACCAAAGAAAAAACCATCTTGGCTCAAAGCGAAAATCCCTTCAGGCGAAGGGTTTAAGAAAACAAAGTCCAATGTCCATGCCCATGGATTGCACACCGTCTGCGAAGAAGCAATGTGCCCCAACATGGGCGAGTGCTGGGATCGCGGAATCGCGACCACCATGATCCTGGGGGATACATGCACCCGCGCCTGTGGTTTCTGCAATGTCAAAACAGGCAAACCCGGCGCAGTTGATAAAGATGAACCTCGCCGAGTCGCTGAATCGCTCAGAGGCGCAGGTCTCAAACACATCGTCATCACCTCTGTCGATCGCGATGACTTACCCGACGGCGGCGCCGGGATCTGGGCAGAAACAATCATGCGCACCCGCGAAGCATGCCCCGACATGTCGATCGAAGTCTTAGTGGGGGACTTCCGAGGCGACGAAGCTGCACTCCAGATGGTCATCGATGCAAAGCCAAACATTCTGGCGCATAACCTCGAAACCGTCGAGCGCTGTCACCCTGCTGTGCGTCCCAGCGCCAAGTACGAACGGACAATGGAACTCCTCCGCAGAGTCAAAGCCCAAGGCGGCGTCGCCAAGACCGGCATCATGGTTGGTATCGGTGAACGCACCGAAGAAGTCTTCGAACTCTTCGATGACATCGTCTCGATGACCTCGGCGCACGATGGGAAAAGAGATCCAAAGGACCCAACCAAAGGCGATCCCTGCGACATCATCACCATCGGGCAATATCTCCAACCAACCCGCAACCACCTCCCGATCGACCGATGGGTGCACCCTGACGAGTTCGCTCAGTATGAACAAGTCGGCAAAGCCGCCGGAATTAAAATGGTTGTAAGTGGTCCATTAGTCCGTTCAAGTTATCTCGCGGACAAACAAGCGGACATGTTCGCAATGCTCAACTAATCGGGTTCATCCTTAAACTGGATATCCAAGTCCCCATTTTGTCCGTTTGCAACTACGGTTCTCGGATGATAAGTATCGTATTGATATTGTTTTGAGAGTGAATACACGAACACTGTTGCCCGATGAATGCGTTGAGACTCATTCATTTGGAGCACTTGGTGTTGAAGATAATTACGCGATCAATTAAATGGAAAGTCTGCGGCACACTCTTCGTAGCAAGCTTGATCCCCATGGTTGTATCCGTGATGGTGTTTCAATATCGTTTTCTCGAGTTTGTTGAACTCACCATCGCAAGCGCCATTGCCTTCGGATTAGCAATCCTACTCATCAGTCGGATGCTCTGGAAACCACTCATGCGTGTGGTGGTCGCCGCGGACCGAGTCGCTGACGGCGATCTCTGGCACGAAATCGAAGTCACACGATCTGATGAAATCGGTCACCTCGAAAGCGCCGTCAACGCGATGCGATTATCAATGAAACAACAGATCGATCATCTCGATGCGTTGGTTGCCGAGCGCACTTCTGAACTCGAATATGTGAACGAGAAACTCGAACACGACGCAGAACACGACGGACTCACTGGTCTATCAAACCGTCAAGCACTCCGCAACCAACTCGAAATCGAACTCGAGATGTTCCACAAGGACAATTCTCACCTGATCTCTGTGCTCTTCTTTGACTTTGATCGGTTTAAGGTTGTGAACGATTCGCTCGGTCATGCCGCCGGCGACGCGCTGCTGTGCTCGATCGCAGATCGGTTCCGTACGAACCTACGGAAAATCGATCTCCCCGCTCGCTTTGGTGGAGACGAGTTTGTCGTTTTATTATCCACAGTAGAATCCCCATCGCACGCATTCGAAGCAGTGGACCGATTGCTTGAGGTATTCGAGAAAGCACATATAATTGATGGCCATCGAATCATCTCCACCGCCAGTATCGGATTGGTCATTGCCGACCCAAGATATACAACCGCTGATGACATGATCCGTGATGCCGACGCCGCGATGTATGAAGCCAAACTCGCGGGTAAAAACCAGGTCGCCATCTTCGATGAGCAAATGCTCGACAACGCCAAGCGTCGACTCAGAATAGAAGAAGATCTCAGCCAAGCAATCGTGAACAATGAACTCCGTGTGGTCTACCAACCAATCATCGGGATGAACTCCCTGACTACCGTTGGATTCGAAGCATTGATCCGATGGGAACATCCAACACTCGGAATGATCCGCCCGGATCATTTCATTCCCATCGCAGAAGACACCGGACAAATCGTCGATCTGGGAACCTGGATACTGCGCGAATCAGTCGAGCAGATCATCCGCTGGGATGAAGAGTTTGGTCTTGACAAGACCCTATCGATCAATGTGAATGTTGCCAAGAGACAACTCATCCATCCAGAGTTTCTCGGATTGGTACACGATGTGCTCGAATCGACAGGACTCGCGCCACATCGTTTGAAAATTGAAATCACCGAATCCACCGCGATCGATCCAAGGCACGACATGATCCAGGTCATCAAGCGGGTCCGTGAACTCGGTGTGCTTATTGCGATGGATGACTTTGGAACCGGACACTCATCGCTGAGTTTGCTCCATCAGTTTGAGTTTGATATCCTCAAAATCGACCAGAGCTTTGTCCAAGGAATGGAAGACTCACGAGAGATGAGCGCGGTATTGCATTCAATCATCGCCCTCGCCCAAAATACAGGCATGAAGGTCGTCGCCGAGGGCGCAGAAACCAAATCACAAGTCGCGTGTCTGATCTCGCACGAATGCGACATGATCCAAGGGTATTACTTCTCGCAGCCTCTCCCACCCAAAGAAGCAGGCGATTTCCTCCGCGATCCACAAGACTACAACAAAGCTGCATAACCCAATCACTGAGTTTAAAACAGATCAATCACGAGCAGAGAAATCTCTCCCGCCTCGATCGTAGTCCCCCGCGATACCCACAATCGTGCCTGAATCATCGCGTTCAAAATTCATGATGAATCCGTCCAACCCTTGGATCACAAACTGATCCCGCTTGAAACAGATAATGCTGGTCCAGTTGGGGTTTCCATCTCGGCGATATTCAAGCCCGCCCTCATGAATCCGCACATGCCGCGGGCCATAATCCCCCGCATACGCTTGGAGATCTTCAGGTGAACAAGTGATCGGATTGTTCTTCGCCTGATAGTTCGCCAATCCCCATCGCACCGACTCATCGCCATCTTTGAACGCCTGTTCAAGCGATCGGAAAATCGCGGTATCGAGCGCATCATCCGCACGCGTTTCAAAGTGAGGCGATACCCCGGTCCCCTCCCAGTTGGTGCCGCTGATCGGATTGATCGCACGAGCAATAGGGAGCACCACCATCAACTGATTGCCAAAAAATACCGAATCAACCGGATGCGCACCTCCGCCAGTGGTTTCGCCAATGATGGTCGCACGCTCTAGGTTCTTCAGGTTGTAGGTAAACTCTTCAGCCGCAGAAAATGTTCGACCACTCGTAAGCACATACACCGGCACATCAGGCATCGCCAAGGATGTATCGATCCGATCATGCGTCCAGAACTCTGTCGTCCGATCATCCGGACGATAGTACAGAGAGTTGAGATGGATAGGTTCAGATGGATCAAATAGGTATGAACTGATGAGTTGAACCGCTGCGGGATCACCGCCACCGTTCTGGCGAAGATCAAAGATGATGCTGTTCGATCCTTGCAACAACTGCATCGTCGCTTTGAGTGTGTCTTCGATGTGCATCGCGCCAACGAATCCACGAAGTTCCACATAACCAATGTTCCCATCGAGTCGTTGCACGCTATTGAATCCAAAGGGAGCGCTCGGACCCATCTGGATCGATGCGTTATTGTCCTCCTCGCTTGGTGGTTCCCATCCCTCAGGCAGAGGCCGCACCCCAAAGTGAAGATCATGGGTGAGATCTCTGATCTGCATCTCAAGGGTTTGTGCGAGCTCTTCTCGCTGCAAATTGTCATACTCGCCGCTCTTTAAGCTCGTCATCAGCATCTCATGAATCTGTAGACCCATGTCCGGGAAGACATAGTTCTCAGAAATCGTGTCTGCCATCTCTGTGATGATCTCGCTCACCTCTGTTTCATCACCCATCGCATGCGTGCTAGTGATGAGAACGAGGGTCGAAAGTACTTTGGGCGCGAGATGGTTCATGCTGATCTCCTGTGTGTGATGAATCGCATTGTGTTAAACACGATGGTGCAGACAAAGATGCACAGAACCGATCGAGCAGGCATGATGATAAGAAAAAACACAAAATATGAACAATAACTGTTTCCATTTACCCGTCACAACCGCCAAAGCTCAGCGTCATCCGGGTTCGTAGAGTCTCATTGGGAGACAAGATACGCACTCCCGTGTGCTGATGGCCGTTCTCGAGTCGATTGAAACCATCGTTGACCATCGTGACAGGCTCAACACAGACGAACTCATTGGGTTCCCCGTTTGCTTCCCTTGGGGTATAGATCACGACATGATCCAGGTTGTCCGTGCATTCCATAGTCATCCGAACATTGCTCGCCGCCCAATCAAAGACCGCAACCCCACCAAACCCGCTGAACACATCATCGAGTCCAGGATTGCCAATCGGATCGCCCCGCTTGAATCCTTCGCAACTCGAATCGAAGATCGGTTCACCATCTGGGATACATCCCTGCGCTGGGTACCGCCCCGCGAGATCGAGCTGAACCCGCAGATCATCCATCTGCGAGAACAGATGACGATGGATGTAGGGGTGATGCCCACACCCAACCGGGATTGCACGCTCATCAAGATTGGTCACCGATAAATCAATCTCAACCCGATCTGGACCGATCTCAAATCGTTGCACAGCACCAAACCTGAATGGATAGTTCATTCGATCTTCCTCCACACTTCGAGAATCGAACATGAATCTTGCAGTAATGGGGGATCGATCGATGATTTTCCAGGGAAAATCGCGTCCAACGCCATGAATCGCGGACCCGTCATTCATGTTTGTGCTCAATGAATACTCATCTCCCCGATACACGAACCGCGCATCCTTTATACGGTTCGTCCAAGGCAACATCGCAAACGAACCCGCATCCGACGAAGACACAGCATCCCGAGGCATCGATCGAAACACCGGCGTCCACTGCTCAGACCGATTCGTCGGGTCCTTGATCTCCAATGACATGATCGAGCATCCGATAAACGGATTCACAACAAGTCGCATGTGATCAAGCTCGAGTGTGATGTCTTGGTCAGCGCGGGCTTTGAGGGCATCAGTATTCATATTGGACTGTAGGTGCGTCCGATGGAATCAGATTGCATGCTCGAGACACTCTATCGGACCTGATTCTGATCGATTGAACCCGACAACAACGCACAAGCGTTACATCCAGAACATGAAACGCGCAGATTTCGCGCAGATTTCAACACCAAGGGTGGCCTGACCGATACTTACTTTGTCTGCTTCTCTTGGACGATCAGAGTTCAGCAGGGTGGACAGTGATTGAAATTTCGGCCGGGAGGAGTTGTGCATGGACCCTAAGCACGAACAAACAAATCAAACGACTGACAATGCGCCCGGAGGGCGTAACCGGTCATCTAAAAAGTCCGAGCCGTCGCTCCCCACAGAGATGAAAATCCCGGGCAAGCCCGACGAGGATGTCCTTGATGTCATCGAACATGTAGAGTCCCAGCTCGGCGCCCTGCGTAAAGCCCACGAAGAACATCGCCAAGCGATGGCAGATATCCAAGAACACAAAAAGCAGCTCGAACAAGAATCGACCGAGATCGAATCAAGAGAATCAGAGCTCACCGCTCGCGAAGTCGAACTCGCGGAGATGCGCCAAGACTTTGAAAGCAGAGAGCTCAATCTCATCCAACGCGCCAGCGGGTTAGAGCAACGCGAATCCAAAATCGCAACCCAAGCAGAGCAACTCGAACAACAAGAAGCAGAGCTCGAAACAAAGGATTCTCAGCTCGAACGCAGAATCCAAGAACTCGATGCACAGCTCGCCGGGATATCCAAGCGCAAAGCGGAACTCGAAGAGATCGAGAAAGAAGTCAAAGAAAAGCTCGCCCGCGAAGATGAAGCCGCGATCAAACTTCAAGCCGCGACCAAAGAACTCGGTCTCGCAAAGAAGTCACTCGAAGATCTCAATACGCGTGTACAATCAACCAACACCGAAGTCACAGAGATCCGTCAAGCGCATCAAGCAGCAATGCAAGAGCTCGCCGCGAGCGAAAACCTTCACAAGAAGGTCAGCGACGAACTCAAATCCGCAGAGTCCAAACTCCGAGGCCGAGAAATTGAACTCGGTGAGCGCTCCCACACCCTCGAAGAACTCGCCGAAAAAGCAGGGAACATCGAGCTCGAACTGACCACCGCGCGCCAAGAGTACGCACAAGAAATATGTGAGCTCTCCGATACCCTCGACACCGAACGTCAGGCAAGTGAAGAACTGCGTGCAAAGATCGCCAAGCTCGAACAAGTACAACAAGACGCCGAGTCCGCATCGGGGACACAGGTTTCAGAACTCCGCGCTGAGCTCGAACGCGCCAGCGCCGAGCTTAGCTCACTCAAAGCTGCTGCCAGCGAGATCGAGTCGCAGAGTGATTCCCGAGTCTCCGACATCGCAACCGAGCTCAAAGCATCGCAGAATCAAGTGCAAGAACTCACCGCGCAACTCGGTGAGATCGCAACATGCGCTGACCAAGAACTCTCCGACGAGCGAGCAAAGCTCAATAAACTCGAATCGGCAGTCTCGCAGCTGCAAACACAGCTCAAGGAAGTAACTGATCAGAAGTCAACACTCGAATCAAAGCTCGCCCAAGCGATCGAATCGCAATCAGGCATCGACCCTGAAGAACTCGTGGCGCTCCAATCACAAGTCGAGCAAGCAAACGAGTCCGCATCCGAATCAAAGAGATCACTCGAAGAGTCTCAATCAAAGCTCGATGCAGTAACTCAAGAGATCGCTGCATATGAATCACAAGCAACCGAGTCGGGCAACCGGATCGCAGAGCTTGAGAATCAATCCACCGAACTTTTCGAAACCATCGAAAAGCTCGGGGAAGAACTCGAAACCGCAAAGGCATCATCGCAGACCACAAAGATCGATGTTGATGAATGGAACCAAAGCCGAAAATCACGATTACGCAAAATGCGAAAAGTGTTGGCAGGCGATGCACAAAAAATCCGTCTCGCAACCGAAGCGCTCCGCTCACGATACGATCAGTGCGAACAAGTGCTCACCAAACGAGCAGAACTCGCAGAAGCATATGAAGCAATTTCCACCGCTCAACGCAAGTATCAGCACCGCGAAGTGCGCTCAGGTGTATTCCTAGGCTTGTTCGGGATGGCAACCGTCATGCTCGCACTCGCTGCGATTAGCTGGTTTGTATCTCATCGCGTAGAACCCGGGACCTATGCCTCACAGGCAACCATGGCCGCCGCCTCTGGCAATGTCGAACTCTCCGAATCGGGCATGACCGAGTGGGAAGGGTACATCACTCAACTCATCTCTGATCCTCGATTTATCGAAGTCGCTGCAGATCGAATGAAACGTAGAGGCATCACCGAGTTCGGTGTTGCAGGTGACCTGTCCAAAGAAATGACCCAATCCCTCGATGTCGCATCTGCAATGCCGGGAACAGTCGTCCTGGAGTACCGAGGAGAAGGCGCCTTGCGTTCACAGCGCGTACTCGACACCTTTACCGTCGCGCTTGCCAGCGCAGCAAACAATGCCCGTGCTCGACGAGCAGATTCACCCCTGACCATCGTCGAAAGCGAAGCACAAGCAGGCGCCGAACCTCTCGATACACGTCAACTCGAAATGGCAGGCATGATCTTCGGCGGCTCAATGCTCATGACCCTGATCGTGGGGAGCTTGCTCTGGCGAAAACTCAGTGCAGCCAAAGCGAAGTTCGAAAATGACTCACGCGTCCAGAATCTCTTTGATGAATCCCAATGGCAGATGCCCTCCTAATACAGAGACAATCCAACAGGGAATGACAAACACAATAAAAACAACCGACCTGAGATGGTCGGTTGTTTTATAGAGAGATCTATGTGTGACGCCGCCGAACGGCATTGATGTTTTAGAGTTCGCCTTCTGAACTGACAAGCAACGGAGTCGCGTTCTTGATGTCTTCGATCATTGCAGGGTAAATCGCAAGTTTACGATCTGTTGCAATATTGACTTCGATATCGAACACTTGATCTTCGCCATTCGAAGTGAAGGTTGTAATTTCACGAGCGATATTGCCATCTGCGTCAAGCACAACCAACCGGTAAGGCTCGTTGTTCTGTGAACTCAGGTTATTGACATGAAGATGCACGCTATCCCAGTCAGGATTGCTCCACACTGATGCCTTCGCAGAGGAGTCAGAAGTCGAAGCAAGCGTAATCCGTTGGGTATTTCCATCGTACAAGTACGATTTGTAGTATTTCGCACCGACGGAATCATACAGATTGGAACTCAACGCGATTGACTGCGCCTCATCAAAGGACTGTTGCATGTTGACAACAACAACACCAAACACGATCGATGCTGCTGCAAAGCTGATACTTGCAACGCGCCAAGCACGATGTACGCGTGGGCTTGATGAAAGCTTGGGTTGTGATGTTGAACGGGTTGCCGTTGCAGGATGAGTATTCGCGTCGATCCGACCAATGACCGGGCTCGGTACTGCTCTTTCGCTAGCAATACGAGCTTCGTTCTCGTCTTCACGAACCGCCGCTCGGACCGCTGCCAGCACCATCGTGCGCAGTTCCGCTGTGGGCTCAACATCCGTCGTAAGATCGCCCAGGTCTGCCATCCGCTGGGCTTCTCTGCGAACCCCTGCTTGAACATCTGCAGGCGCAACCTGGAAGGCTGCTTCATACGCTTCGCGTTCTGCGTCGTCGAGCAACCCCAGTGCATGGAGCATCGTAGATTCTATTAATTCGTGGGTATTCATGATTTTATTTCCTCTCCAGTCCGTTCACGCAAACGAACCAGTGCCCTGCTAAGAGCGGATTTGATGGTCCCCAAAGGGGTTTCCAACTCTTCGCTGATCTGTCTGAGTGTCTGCCCACCCAAATATGCCCTGAGTACAACAGTTTTTTGAAGCTCAGGCAGCGTTTCTATCTTGGTCATAAGCACCGCAAAGTGCTCATCGTGTTCCATTCGTTGTCCAGCCTGGGATTCCACCCAAGCTCCGATCCCCGATGCCAATGAATCATCAAGCATCGCGGTTTTAATTCGTGCGCGTTTCCGACGCAACTTATCCACAAGGTGTCGCCGGGTGAGCAACATTACCCAAGTGACCAGTGCCGCCTTTCGAGGGTCGTACCGGTCTGCGGTACGCCAAAGACGGACAAATATTTCCTGAACCGCATCCTCAGCTTCAGATCTCGTCGGCATCGACTGATACGCCATACGAAAAACCAGGGACCCGAAACGGTCGTACAAATCGCCGACGGCGGCTTCCTGGTTGGTCGATACAAGTTGCATCAGTTCGTAATCAACTTTATCCTGGCCTGTGAGATCCCCCGCCCGCAAAGGCGGTGGGGTCGGGCGATCAGTGCCCTGATTTGATGATCCCTGAGAAGAATCAACTTCGGGTTTGGTACTTATCTTTTTATTCATTGTCCACCGGGGTCACGAGTGCGCCCGGAGTCTGTGAAACCACCCCACAGACCACCGCTCTATACGAATATCCGATCTTGCGGATGCTTGCAAGTCCTGTGTTCGAACATGTTTTTGACAATTTATTCATAGGGTTCGGGTAATAGTAGGGGGAGTTCCCCTAATTAATATCTATCGGAGCTCGAAATTGAAGATCAATGGTTGCTCTTTGCACCAATTTCCGATATCTTAAGAGTGTGTGAAGCTCCTGCCCGTTGGCAGCCGTGGGGATGTATCCGACTGTCGTGGGTGGGATACAAGAACAAGATTGGGTCAGCTTTGTCTACAAAAGCTCAAATATCTCGGGATAGATCTGGAAAACGCAACGCGTTCACCATGATCGATCTACTCGTATCACTCGCAGTCATTACGCTGTTGATCGGGTTGATGCTTCCTGCTGTCGGTAAGGTCCGCGAATCAACCAGAAAAATTATCTGTGGCTCAAATCTCCGCCAGGTCGGCATGGGGATCAGTGTCTTTACCGCAGATCATAACAATAAACTCCCAAACTCTGTCTTCCTTCCAGTACAACGATACAACACCGTCGCGGTTCCTTCCCCTCAACGCATGGACACGCTTTGGCTCACCGCCGATGAGTTCCCAGAAGCTGACGGCGAACTCTGGGACGGGCTCGGAATCCTCTACGGCAAAGAATACATCACCGCGCCAAGTGTCTTCTACTGCCCAAGTCATCATGGCAACTTCGTGTTCGAAGAAGCAGCAGAAGACTGGAACAATCTCGACGAATCCAAAGAGATTATCGCAAACTACCTCTACAGAGGTGCTGGTCCGCGAGGATCGCGCGTTCTTTACAACATCGAACCCGTTGCTGCACTCGTCACCGACTCACTTCATTCATACGAAGACCTGAATCATACCGGAGGATTCAACATCCTCCAAGCAGGACTCGCGGTCAACTGGTTCGAAGACGGCGGAGATCAGATCGCCCAAGACCTTCTCCTCCGCACTGAGGACGACATCAACCACGGAAATACCGTGGTGAATGCTTGGGATCGCCTTGATGGATTCCCAGGCGCAAGCACCGACGGACCATAATCACACATTCTACAAGTGTGACTCTATCCAAAACTCGAATACAAAACTGCAACACTTCAACCAGTGATGGTGTATCCTTTTGCTATGCACCAGCTCTCAATCAGATACGCCATACTCGTCCGTTCGCTCATCTCTATCACGGTTTGGACTGTGTTCCTTGCGTCAGCGCCCTCTGCAAACGCTCAACTCGCACCTGAACAACTCTACAACGGGATAGGTCAACGGATTGTGATCACCGTCACCGCACCCGATGACTTCGTCGGCGAACTCACCATCAAACTCCATGACCCCAAAACACGCGAGGTGCTCGCCAGCGCACCCGCTGCGAGAGGACGCGCCGACCTGACCGGGCTTTTCCCGAATCTCTGGACAGAGAAAACGGAGAAAGTCATGCTCGCTCAGCTCTACCTCAACAACAAAGCAACCGGCGCACCAATGGTGCTCCAACCAATGGTGACGCCCAATGTTGCCAAACGGGTCGACCCGAACACCATGAGAGTGTCCGAAGACTCCACCGCGATTGTCGTGTTTGAGGACGATCGTCTCGCAACTCAGCTCAGCAAAGGTCTGGTCGATTCCCCAGACCGGGAGATCATTTATTCAGGGTTGCGCATCTATGTAGAACAAGAAGCAGTCTTCGAAACCACGCACGGAGAAATCACATTCCGTATGCGCCCTGACGCAGCGCCCAACACCGCGTTCAACTTCATGCATCTCGTCGAAAACGGATTCTACACCAATATCATCTTCCATCGGATCGTCGCGACACTCAAGGACGGACGCCCGTTCGTCATCCAGGTCGGGGACCCATCAGGGACCGGATCCGGTGGACCTGGGTATATGGTTGATCTCGAAAAAACTGATCTTCCCCATGACTTTGGTGTCCTCTCGATGGCAAGATCCGCAGACCCAGACACCAATGGATCACAGGTCTTTGTCTGTCTCTCCAAAGAAGGCACCTCATTCCTGGACAGGCGCTACACCGCGTTCGCCCAAGCAATCTCGGGCGCCAACGTCATCCGCCAAATCGCAGAAGTCCAGGTTGACGATGATGATCGCCCGATGGATCCACCAATGATCCTCAAGGCATATACCCGCGACGCATCCCCGATCAACGAGCGAGCACAACCAGTCGGACTCACAACAGAACCTGAAACAGACTTTGTCAAACAAGACCCCGATCGGTAAAAGCGTTCATCAATAAAAAAGCCCCCACGAGAAGGGGGGCTTAGGTGCCAATACCAAAGTACAGGCATGGATCAGAATGTGAACGAGCCGCCGAAACCGAAGAAAATGCTCGTATCAAGATCAGGCTCAGTAATCGTGTTCCCCGCGGTATCAAAGAACTCAAGCTGGTTTCCCAGTGCCGCACCGACATGTCCATGAATTCGGAAGTTGGTGCTTGGTTTGTATTCTACCCGAAATGCGATGGGGATGCGTGATTCAGTCGCAGCACCCTCCGGGATCGCGTTGGTCTCATCAAGTCGGAATGAGCTCGATTGGTATTCTCCTGAGAGTCCAAACGAGAGTGACTCATTCATTGCATACATCACACGGACACCCGCGCGTTGACTCTCAAGGGTCCACCCATTGCCCATGTTGTACCGAATCTGAGGCACAGGCAACACAAGCACATCATCTTCTAACCGAGTCTTGACCATCACACCAATCCCAAGATCAAGCGTATCACTCATTTTGTGCAGATACCCACCCAAGACCGCGCCTGAGAACGAGTCATCAAACTGAGCGCCGGATTCATATGCCGAGTTGATCGACCCACCTACAAACCAGGAACCTTTGTCATTGAGTCGGGCGCGGTACATCGCCGAGAGTGTCATGCTCGTCACATCATCAAAGGAGTTTCCAGAGGTAATCTCGAAATCGTAATCCGTGATTGCTGCATCGAATCCAACACTGAGCTTCCCTTCTCCAAGTTTCATATCCGCACGGATCCCAACTGCAGTTCTCAAAGCTTTGAGTGTGCCCGATCCGTCATCAAAGTCCGTCTCATCGAAGTAGGTCACATCCGCACGTGCAGTCCATGAGATCGAGCTCTTCTCTTCAAGAATGGTCGATTCTTCATCCGTTTCAGGACGAGACTCCCCTGAGGATTGAGCAACAAGAGGGGACCCAATGCCCGCGATCAGTGCGACAACAGCCAATTTGTGTGAGATTCCGTGGTTCATTGATAATCCTTCTCTGTATTTCAGTCGAAAATACAATACGGGCAAATGGACATCCGTGCGCCCTCGGATTTGTAATTTCTCGAACGCTGGATCGATCCTCGAAACGGGCTATACTTATCCCCCGATGTCCTTGCGGCATCGCCAGTCAGAGAGCAGCCCGCTGCTCAATGCACTGGGGGACTAACTCAATTGGTAGAGTGCCAGCTTTGCAAGCTGGAAGTTAGGGGTTCAAGTCCCCTGTCCTCCACTTTAGAAAACTGCTCCGCAATCGCGGAGCTTTTTTTATGGATATTCATACTGTGCGATCAGTGTATTGATCGTGATGTATCAAGAGCGAACTCAATCGCTCAATCCTTCGCGATCGGGCATTCCATCGTCAAACACCAAGGGGGCGCTGGGAACTCAAGCTCACACCGGTACCCACGAAACGCATCGAGCGCTCCCCAGTTCGCACGATCGAATGCATAATCAAGCATCGATGAATACTCTCGGATCCGAGCATTCTGCACAATCGGAGGCGATCCCAACCTCTGAGCAAGCTCAGGCTCACGGATAGGTCGATCATGCGAACTCCCCTTCCCAGAACCAGGTCGATCCTCCAACAATCCATACACCGAGTGCGAAAAATCACCAAAGTTAGTCAGTGATTCATGCACAAAGATATCAAAAACCACGGATTCTACTGGGGTTCTGAGCATCAGCTCGTATCGCCCGAAGGTGTTGTCCTCAGACCAGTTTCTAGGTAGCGCCGAATGGTAATATTCACCCGTAACGCAACTCAGCGCGCCGTGTTTTCCGACGATACCAGGCGCAAGTTCGTCATAGATCACCCCGTCCTTCCCAACAAACTGGTTGATCTCAGGCAGTGGGTGGGTGCAGAACTTAGGAATGACAGGCAGTGAAGACCCCTTCGCCGCTTCAGGGCAAAGCGGGGCGCGTTTGAATGTGCTTGCTTGTTCCGATTCAGAATCAGAAGTCCAAAGCCGACGGATAATCCAAGGGATGTCACTCCTCAATCGTTCAAAGTCGAGGAACCCGCTGAGTTGCAAGACATCAATCCGATCGTCGTCCTCCCTTGAAGGCTTGAGACAAAGGGTCAAAAACTGAACCTTCGCCCGGATGCCCCAGATCGCAGCACCCGATTGATAAAACGCTTTGCGCTCTTCAAGCTCAATTTTTTCATCCCGCCCGTCGAGCGCGAGCATCGCTTCAAATGATCGACGATCGCCCGCCCGTCGCAGGACAAACTCCCGGAACGCGAGATCGCATTCGCGGACCGCCTTGATCCGATTGACATCAACCCCCTGCGCCTTCGCTGCTTTGAGGACAATTTCAACGCCTCCCGATCCTGGGATGTGCTTAACCGCTTTGAGCAGATCCGTTGAATCAGAGAACCGAGAGACTTTCCATGCGAGGGTTTTGTCGAGTCCAAGAATCCGACCAATCTCCGTCGGGCGTGCACCCGCAAGTCCAGCGCCAGAAAGAAGATCCGCGAACGCAGCCTGTGCTCTTCGCACGCAAACGACCGCTTCCTTCGAAAAATCATCATCTGATAGGGATGTGTCAGTAACTTTGACCATGTCATCATTATACAGGGATTGGATCAGGATGCACACGAAGAATAAAGTATTTGGAAAAATCTTTAAATATTTCTCTAAAGAATATTGACGCGACCCAAACTCTCCTGTATATTCGCATTCAGGAGAAACAGAGACATTCAAAAGCGACCCGAGTCAGACTCGTCGGTACACAATGAATGTCATACAACAGGAGACAGAAAGATGAACAAGAAAACTGGACTCATCGTCCTCGCATCGCTTGGTGCGGTGTCAACAACTGCACTAGGTGACATCGAATCGCAAGTCGTGTCTTTCGCAGCTGACTTCGAAGGCACATTCATCAACTTCGATCGCTTCGATACGATGGGCGGAACACGCGAGCTCACAGGACTCTCATTGTCCTACGACCAATCCATCTCAATGGATTTGCTCTTAGAGAGCAACGGGTATTCCGAGCTCAATGCTGGGGACTGGGAACTTGATACCGGATACTTCTCGATCCACCAGTTCGGACTCGCAACCGATGGCCGAGGCGGTGACGGCAGCGGATCTCCACCATTCATTGGTATTGGTGGGACAGGTGGATTGGTCACTGCTGATTTGGGTATCTCAGATGGATACAACGGCACCGGAGTTGATACCTACCAAACAACCCTCTCAAGCAGCTTTGTATACGATGTTGAGTACGATGCATCAACAGAGTTCGGACAACGAATGCTCGACACCTTCACCGGCCAAGGTCAACTCGAAACATACCTCGGCGGGTTCATCGAAGGATTCTTCCAGTGGATAAATGATCCGAACTGGGTCGTTGATCCAAACAATCCACCAGACGGACCATTCGGAGGCATCTTCGATCCCGATCCGTACTACGGTATTTTCTTGACCTACGGCGAACTCCTCCACTCAGGTGACATCACCGTCGAATACGAGTACTCCGTCGTTCCCGCACCCGCAGGATTGAGCTTGCTCGCAGGTGCAGGTCTGTTCTCAATGCGTCGTCGACGGAAATAAACCACGAATCCCTCTCTCTTTGTTTTGAAGACACCCGTACACCGGGTGTTTTTCTTTGTATTCAACGAACCAAAATATCACAGAAATACCTATTCCTGTAGCAATTGCGGACCCAAACGCATTGAATCATCCATGGCAGAGCAACACCAGATTATCGCCTTCTACAAGTTCACACCGATCCAGGATTGTGATACATGGGCGCCAGTTCTCAAACAACACATGCTTGATCTGGACATCATGGGCACCATCCTCCTCGCGCCCGAAGGTATCAACGGCACAATCGGCGGACTCCCCGACGCAATCGAACAAATCACCGCAATCATGCGCGCCCATGACGGGCTCGCTGATCTCCCATTGAAAACAAGCTATGCACCCGGACATGTCTTCAATCGCGCCAAGGTCAAAGTCAAAGATTCACTCATCAGTATCGGCGACGACCAACGAGCAGATCCCAACAAACAAGTCGGGACCTATGTCAAACCAAAAGACTGGAACGCGTTGATTTCTGATCCTGATGTCGTCCTCATCGATGCACGCAATGATTATGAGTTCCATGCGGGAACCTTCCAAGGCGCAGTCGATCCCGATATCAAGCGTTTCCGAGAACTCCCCGAGTTCGTCCGCGAGAACTACGACCCCAAGAAACACAAAAAAGTCGCGATGTTCTGCACCGGTGGTATCCGGTGCGAGCGATCAACCGCCTGGATGCTCGAAGAAGGTTTCGAACAAGTCTTCCACCTCGAAGGCGGCATCCTCAAATACATCGAAGAAGTCCCCGAATCAGAAAGCATGTGGAAGGGCGATTGCTATGTATTCGATGAACGCGTTGGGGTGAACCATGATCTCGCGCCGTCCGATACAGCAAAGTTCTGCCCGGGGTGTGGACACGCGCTCACGACCAAACTCCGATGCGCCCCAGAGTTCATCGCGGGGGAACGATGCTCATTTTGTCCAAAGTAAATTCACGAATGTAAACAGTCCATAAAAAAATCACCGACCATCGCAGGTCGGTGTTTTCGTAGTATGATTTCGTTGTTTAGATCTCGCGTGCCGGTTCGATAATGCCTCGGCATTCACCAAACCCAATCCGCCGGAACCCTTCGCGTTCGCAATAGGCTTTCATAATGATCTCATCGCCGTCTGCGATAAACTTGCGTTCCTCGCCTGTAGGAAGAACAATCGGTGTCCGTTGGGTACCGGGAACAACAACCGGAGGGTTGGAGAACGGGTCGCCGTCCCATGTGAGTTCGAGCATCGATCCGCGTGCATCGCGTGTGGTGCCTGAGATCGTCCCCGATCCGAGCAGATCACCCGACTGAAGGTTACACCCATTCACGGTATGATGGGTCAACATCTGCGCCAGTGTCCAGTACATGTCTTTGAAGTTCGCTGTGGAAAGATGCACCGGGTCCATCCCCTGTTCACGCATCTGCGCCGACGCGATGTGCACTTCAACCGTGATATCAATCCCACCCGCTTTGCGGTTCGCATCTGAGTCCATATACGCCAAAGGCTGGGGATCACCCGCGTCGCGTTCCTGCGCCTCGCACCGGAACGGCGCGAGCGCTTCCATCGTCACGATGTAAGGCGACACCGTCGATGCAAAGTTTTTCGCAAGGAATGGTCCAAGGGGAACATATTCCCATTTCTGAAGATCACGCGCCGACCAGTCATTGAGGATGCACAAACCGAGCATGTGATCTTCTGCATCCTCGATCGATACCGGTTCGCCGAGCTCATTGCCTTTGCCAACAACAACACCCATCTCCATCTCATAATCGAGCAACTTGCAAGGCCCAAACGAAGGTGATCCACCTTCTTCCGCCGGTGCTTGCTGTCCAACCGGACGCTTGATCGGGGTGCCCGATGGAACAACCGACGACGCACGCCCGTGATATCCGATCGGGATGTGCTTGTAGTTGGGAAGCAATGGATTGTCCGGACGGAACATCGATCCCACATTGGTCGCGTGGTAGAGCGACGCATAGAAATCGGTGTAATCACCGGGGAAGAAGGGGAGTACAAGACCCTCCTCATCGAGTTCCATAATCGCATGCTGACGGACTTCCGCGTTATCACGCAGATCCGGGCAATCATCACGCAACAGCTTTGAAACCTGCTTGCGGATCTTGCTTCTGGTCTCAAACGGGAGTTCATCCGCAGATTCAATCACCGAAAAATCGCCCAGATCCGCATCATCGAGCAGACCCGCATGGATCAGGACATCGATCAAGAGCAAGCTGTTCCCGATGCGAATGCCAGTCACCACGAACTGTTCTTCGTCATCCTCAAGAAACACCTGACACCAAGGCAGATTCTGGATGGGAAAGTCGTTCTTCGGGTCGTTGGCACTCTCTATCCATGACTTGAGGTGCTGGTCATGGGTCTCGTCGATCGCATATGGCATAGTGGGGTTCCTTGTCTAAAATTGGTACTTAAAGCGTAGACGCACCGATCCATGCAATCAGGGTGCATTCAAACTCAATTCCCAGTGATTCGCCTTGCACAGAAGTCAAAAAGATGCAAAACGGAACCCTAGTATCAACTGTTCTGATTTTGCCCACTTTTATGAAGGATTCCCGCGATGCCAACCGCCACCCTCCCCAAGCATTACACCGATCTCATTGCACTCCAGCGCGAATCCGGCACCCTCGGATCAATCGCAGCCAACATCTCATGGGACCAAGAAACCTACATGCCCGCAGGTGGTGCAGCAGCCCGCGCCGAGCAATCCTCCCTCCTCGCCGGGATTATCCACGAACGCAACACCAGCGCCAAACTCGGTGACCTCCTCGCACAATGCGAATCAGATAACGATCTCAACGATGAATCCACCCCAGAAGGTGCAAGCTTGCGCGAGATGCGCCGCGACTTTGATCTGGCGACCAAACTCCCAACCGATCTCGTCAAGAATCTCGCACAAGCACAGTCCGAAGCGCAAGAAGCATGGAAGAAAGCAAGAGCAAACAACGACTTCCCGTCCTTCGTCGATGATCTGACCAAGGTGCTCGATCTCACCCGTCAAAAAGGCGAATGCTACGGCTACACCCCAGACGGAGAAGTCTACGACGCGCTCATCAACGAATACGAACCCGATACCACCGCCAAAGAAATCGAATCAGTCTTCACACCACTCCGTGATCGACTCAGCGCATTCATCAAAGACCTCACCGAGAACGGCACCGCACCAAAGGTCGACTTCCTCCATCGTTCGATCCCCGTCGAAAAGCAACATGCCTTCGGCCAAGAAATCACCGCCAAGCTCGGGTTCGATTACAACACAGGTCGCCTCGATACCACCACCCATCCGTTCTGTTCCGGATTCGGTCCCGGCGACACACGCATGACCACGCGATACGAACCGACCAACTTCCCCGATGCAGTCGGTTCAACCATGCACGAGTGCGGCCACGGCCTCTACGAACAAGGACTCCCAAAGTCTGGTGACTTGTTCGGTACGCCGCTTGCAAGCGCCGTCTCACTGGGTATCCACGAATCACAATCCCGCATGTGGGAAAACATGGTCGGCAGAGGTAAACCATTCTGGAACTGGGCGCTCCCCGTCGCCAACAAACACTTCGACGGCGCATTCAACGACATCGACCTGGACACCTTCGTCAAATCAATGAACACCTGCACCCCATCGTTCATCCGTGTCGAATCCGACGAAAGCACCTACAACCTCCATGTCATGCTCCGCTTCGAGCTCGAACGCGCCATGATCAACGGCGATCTCGCCATCAAAGACCTCCCAAGCGCATGGAACGAGAAGTTCAAAAACTTCCTCGGACTTGATGTCCCCAACGACGCGAACGGCTGCCTCCAAGATGTGCACTGGTCCTTCGGGTTGGTCGGGTACTTCCCAACCTACACCCTTGGTAATCTGTATGCAGCACAGATGTGGGAAACCATCAACGAGCAGATCCCTGATCTCGATGAGCAAATGGCTCGCGGCGAGTTTAGTGCATTACTCACCTGGCTTCGCGAAAACATCCACCAGCACGGCCGCCGCTACTCCGCCGCCCAACTCTGCGAACGAGCAACCGGCAAAGCCCTCCAAGCCGACCCCCTCATGCGCCACCTCGAACGCCGCGTAAAACCAGCGTACGGGATGTAGTTAGGGATTCACTTTGAATCAATATCAACGCTGCTTAAATTCTTATCGTTGGTATTTTGATGGGGTGCTGGCTGTTGGTTCATTGAACAGATTTTAAAACAGTGTTCAAATCTTTAATGGTTTGGCTCAATGCTTTTTCAATATTATCCAGAGACTGTTTACCCAGGTCCGTTCGGAGTTTGGATCTGGATTTATTCATGTTATTCGTAATTTCCGGCGTTGTGTTTCCGATCCTTCCATCATACTCTGGGCCTACCAAATCATAAGTTCCATTGCTCAGTTCATTTTCTAATGCCGTAAGGGCAGATAGTGTTGGTCCGAAAGCATTCTCTATCGCAGTTTGTGATTCTAAGTCAACAACGAACATCAATTTCAGGCGGAAGGCAGCATCGTGAGGCCTTCTCTCCATGGGTAAATAGGTTCTGAATTGATCACGCTTGTTCGCTGCTCCATCGCCATACAAATATGGTTTTAGATACGATGAAATATCTGAAACAGCATCAATCAGCTCTTTCGATTCATTTGAAATAGCCTCGCGTTTTTGATCAAATTCCAAATCAACTACTTCGAGTTGTCTGATTTCTTTATGAATTTTTTTAGCCTCATCTAGTTTCAATGAGAGTTGGTAATTGTAGAAAAAATTTACAGAAACCACAAAGGTGATGAAAATCGCAATGGTTACGCCGATCGTGTGCGATAAAAGCCCCATTATCCATTTCTTCCAATCGGTCCATTCCGACTGTGAAGAGTTCGATTTATTTTTGCCCATTGTCGAAATTCCTATTCGTGATTGCCGTTATTTAAATTCAGTAATTATATTTCTTGCTTGATGGCATCTGCCAACTTCTCAAAGTCCCCAATCCCATTATACAACTGAGCACTCACCCGCATCACCCGCGCATGCACCCCCGGCAGATCCCAGATCGGCACCTGAATCCCATGATTCAGGTACAACCGATCCCAAAGCGATTCGCCCATCAACTCGCCGGGTTCACAAACTCCCGGGAGTGGAATACTGACCATCGTCCCGATCATGGATTCGGGGACTCGCTGCTCAATCCCGATCGCGTCGCAGATGAGCTTTGCACCCTTGACAACAAGATCATGATTCCGTTTGCGGAGTTCATCCCATCCACCCGGTAACTGCGCACCCATATGTGCAATCGAAACCGGGATCACAAGGTTCCCCGTGTAGTCATTGGTCCCAACATAATCAAAGTCGCACAGATACGCCTTGCGATCATCACGCGCTTCGTGCTCTCTGCAAGAAAGCACCATCGGCTTAAACCCACACTGACGATTCGGGGATGTATAGATAAACCCCGTGCCCTTCGGGGTTGCCAACCATTTATGACAACTCGCCGCGTACCAAGTCGGATCAAGCGACCCGATATCAAGATCAATCTGCCCAGGTGTGTGCGCCCCGTCTAAGAATGTATCAATCCCGCGAGACTTCGCAGCTTCAACGATTTCCTTCACAGGCATCACAATCGCAGACGCGCTGGCAATGTGGGAGATCAACACAAGCTTGGTCCGATCGCTCATCGCGCCAACCACCGAATCGATCACCATCTCAGGTGATACTTCCGGGAACGGCACCTTGGCAACCACAACCTTCGCGCCCGTCTTTCGACAAATTTTCCCAAGCTCGTTCATCGTCGCCATGTACTCATGGTCGGTAATCAGAATTTCATCACCCGCAGAGAGATCAAGGTTATTGAGCACCGTCGCGACCGCGAATGTGCCGTTGGACACAAGGACCAAGTCCTCCGCATTCACCCGGACAAACTTTGCCAACGCTTGCCGAGTATCGTCGGCGTAGATTTCCAGATCCGACTTGAAGAATCGGACCGGATCTGCTTCGAGTCGTCTCTGGAGTTCGCGCTGGGCAACCCCAACCACTTCAGGGGTTAATCCGTACGACCCGTTATTGAGTTGTGTAAGCCCATCCTGCATCGGGAACCGTGCCGGCTCGGAAATCCGGTGGGCAACATACCCCAGAATAGGATCAGGCCGCGAAGCGGACATACGGGATGCGGAAGTTTCAGACGAAATCATTGTTTCATAGGGCATTATCAAGCCTATCGGTGCAACAAGGAAAAGTTCCATAATGGATAACACACGGACCTAAAGATTGTGGATTCGTGTATAGTTTGTGCATGAAGTTATCCCCAACATCCATCTCATTTGTCCTGTCTTGCCTTCTCGCATCATCGGCACCCGCGCAGTTGCAACCAAAGCCCAAAACCGATCCCACACTCAAGCAAATCACCGCCGAGCCCGATTGGATCGCCCGTTCCCCGACCAACCCCCGCTGGCTCGTGGATGGTTCTGCGATCATGTTCTCCCAGCGCCGCCCCGGGCTCGTCGGAAGAGACTTCTCAGATGACTACTTCATTTTTATGAGTTCACCTGACACCTATATCCCAATCCCAGTCACCCCAGAGAGTCCAGGACCATATTTTACCAACTCGGGGAACTGGAACGCAAACCATACCCTCCGTCTGCTCAACAACGCGGGGGATCTGTTCCTCTATGACGCACAAGCAAACTCCACTTCCCAGCTCACCCAGACCTCATCGCGTGAATCATCCGCGATGTTCCTCGCGGACAAACGCACAGTGTTCACCCGTTTCGCGTTCTGGAGGGACTCAAACTGGTACATCCGAAACCTCGATTCCGGATACGAGTTTCAAGCTGCCGATATCCGGTATTCCGATGCGCCAAAGGACAAGGAAGAGCCCGACTACAACAATCTCGAACAACAACAAAGAGATCTCTTCGAGTTCATCACCCTCGAAGACCAACGCAACGAGATGCGCCAAGAAGACACCAAAGCATGGCGAGACACCAACCCAACCGCTGTCCCAGGTCCCTTTTATATGGGGAATGATCGCCGATCAATGGGCGCCTACCTAAGCCCATCGGCCAAGCACATCCTCGTAGTCACCGCACCCAAGGATCGCCCATCAGACAAACGCGAAATCATGCCCGACTACATCACCGCTGACGGATATGTCACCACCCACACCGTGCGATCAAAGGTCGGGACCCAAACCGAAACCCCGATCCAACTCGCACTGCTCGATCTTGATACAGAAACAATCATCGACCTCTCGCTTGCTGATCTCCCAACCATCAAAGAAGACCCCCTCGCTTGGCTCAAAGAATCAATCGAAGAAGATTCATATTCAGATTCAGATACCCAAGCAGCTGAAACAGAACAAGCCGAACAAAAAGAACAAGACTCCAAACCCCGCCCGGTTTCATCACTGGGGGTCCGCTGGAACGATGCAGGCACCCACGCTGCAGTCATGCTCAAATCCCACGACAACAAAGATCGCTGGATCGTGCTCATCGACACAACCACCCAAGAACCAGTCCTCACAACCGCCCACCACCTCCGCGATGACGCCTGGATCAACTGGGCATTCAACAACTTCGGGTTCATCCCAACAACCGATACCCTCTGGTACCTCTCCGAAGAATCCAACTATTCCCACCTCTACACCCACCAACCCGACGGCGGCACAACCCAACGCACCTCAGGAAACTTCGAAGTCTCAAGCATCCAGTTCACCCACGACGGATCGCTCGCCTACCTCAAAACCAACAAGACGCACCCCGGGATTAAAGAACTCGAACAACTCAATCTCGAAAACAACCGACTCGCACCAATCACCAAACTCGGTGGCACAATCGAATCCTTCAAAATCTCCCCCGATGAATCCCAAGCAATCATCACCTACTCCAACATCAACACCCCGCCCGAACTCTACCTGATCGATCTCGAACGCAACCCGCTGCTTCAAAAAGAACCGGTGCGCATCACCAACACCATCACCCAAGAATTTATCAATACAAATCTACAAACACCAGAGATCATCGCAGTACCTTCATCACACACCGAGCAACCCATCTACACCCGCCTCTACCTCCCCGATGCAACCAAGTTCCAAGGCCCGCGCCCCCTCGTCCTTTTCTCTCACGGCGCAGGATATCTCCAACATGCCAACTACCAATGGTCCAACTACAAACGCGAACACATGTTCCACACAATCCTCGCCAACGAAGGATTCATCGTCATCGCACCCGACTTCCGCGCCTCCTCAGGTTACGGCCGAGACTGGCGCACCGCGATCTACCGACAGATGGGATACCCAGAACTCGAAGACTTCAAAGACACCATCGACTTCGTCGTTGAAAACCACAACGCCGACCCAGACCGCGTCGGAATCTACGGCGGTTCCTACGGCGGATTCATGACCCTCATGGCCATGTTCCTCGAACCCGAAACATACAAGTGCGGCGCCGCTCTCCGCTCCGTCACCGACTGGGCCCACTACAACCATGGGTACACCTCCAACATCCTCAACACCCCCGAAATCGACCCCGACGCCTACGCCAAATCATCCCCAATCAACCACGCAGAGGGTTTGCAAGGACACCTCTTGATGCTTCACGGGTTGCAAGACAACAATGTCGTCGCCCAAGACATCATCCGTTTGAGTCAACGCCTGATCGAGCTCGAAAAACAAAACTGGGAACTCGCCCTCCACCCAATCGAACCCCACGGCTACCAAGAACCAAGCTCCTGGCTCGATCAAATGCGACGGATTCATAAGTTGTTTAGGGAAGAATTATCAGATTAAGTGTTTTAGACAAGCAGGTTACGATCTATATTGGATATTTTTCAGGTTGTTAGCCATATTTTACTTGTAGATGATAAAATGTGAGTTCACAACCGAGGAGGATTTTGACATGGCGATGGATTGGGAAAGATTGCTGTGTGAAACACGGATTCGTGATCTGAAAAATGGCTTGGAGTCTGACGGAGATCACCGCTCTGAATTCGATAGAGATTATGATCGGATTATATTTTCGAGCACTCTTCGAAGACTAAAAGATAAAACACAAGTATTTCCTCTCGACCCAAACGACTTCGTACGGACAAGGCTGACTCATTCTCTTGAGGTAGCAAGCATAGCCAAGGGGCTCATGGCCCTTATCATTGAGAAACTGAAAGAGGACAAAGGTGTCGATCTTCATCATCTTGAAAGCAAATTAGTTACAGTGGCGTCGACGGCAGCGCTCGTGCATGATCTAGGCAATCCTCCCTTTGGACACTTTGGAGAAGACTCAATACAGTCATGGTTTAAAACTCCTCTAGGAATAGAGGCACTACAGCCACTTGATGGTCATCCACAGTTAGCTGCTGATCTCATAAAATTTGAAGGAAATGCTCGGACGCTCAGACTTCTTGCAAACCTGCAGATTCTTGCAGATCGAAATGGTTTAAATCTGACTGCTGGCACAATGTCTGCTTGCATGAAGTACATTGCTGAAAGTTATGAAGCAGATAAGGAACACGATGATCATGCGTTTTCAAAGCCAGGTGTGTGCGGCACTGAGTTAGCTATTGTAAAATTGATTCAGGAAGCAACAGGCACCGGAAAAGCGAGAAACCCAATAGCATTCATCGTTGAGGCGGCTGATGACTGCGTGTATTCAATTTGTGATATCGAAGATGGCATTCGAAAGCGAGCAATCTCATTTGACTATCTGTGCGAGAAACTTAAAGAGAAAGAGTTTGGTTATATCGCCACAGATGTTGTAAATAGTGTGGATAATAAATTAAGCAACTGCGGGCTTGATGAGTTCAAGAGTTCGCGTGGCGAATCATATTCGGTACAGTTTCGTGTCAAAGCCCAAGGCATTGCAATCAAGACTGCAGCCGATGCATTTATTCAAAACTATGACGAAATTATGGCTGGAACATTTACAGGCGAACTGCTTTCGGAATCAGGATCTACCGAAGGCGAAAAACTAATTGCATTTTCAAAGAACTTGGGCCGAAGCGATGTGTACACCGTGCGATCTACAATTGAACTTGAGCTGCGGGGATGTCGCATCATTCACGATTTGCTGAGTGCTTTGTGGCCAGGCGTAAAAAACTATGAAGGCGAGTCGCCCAAAGCGAAAAACGCTGATGGCAAGGCTTGGGAGTTATTGTCGAAAAACTATAGAGATGTATTCGAACACGATTGGAAGAACCCGCCTGTCAATGTAGATAAAGTAGCATGGCGTCATTATCTCAAGTTGATGCTAATAACTGATTATGTGGCGGGGATGACCGATGGGTACGCGGCCAGTTTACACAAGAGCCTAATGAATGCTTAAGCCATCATTGCCAACAAATGCCTCTGAGCTACGGCTGTCAGTTCGCCGTTTCATGTCTATTCGCAGCGAAAGGGTTCCTGTAGAGCACGATCCAATTAGCTTCCTAGCTGAGCGAGGTTTTGAATGCTATATCTTTGGGGGTGCTATTCGTGATATAGCATTGCAAGGAGCTCATGCAAAACCGAGAGACCTAGACATCGTCATTCGTGGCGGCTCTGTTGAAAAACTGAATGAATGTCTAGGCGATTGGGTGAAGCGAAAAACCCGCTTTGGTGGGTTGAAGCTTGTTACCCAATATGAGTTTTTTGATATATGGCCGGCAGCTGAAACTTGGGCATTTAAAGAATTTCCTCTATATGGATCGGACCCCGAGGATCTTCCTCGTACAACTCCGTTTAATATCGAAGCAATAGTGGTTTCAACAAAGGCATCGCCCGGGAAAGGGCGAGAAGTTTTTGAAGACGGATTTTTTAAGAGTTTGGCTACTCGTACAATCGATTCAAACTTTGAAATGCATGAATCTGCTGAGTTAACGATTTTGAGAGCCTTGGTCACGGCATACAAAACGGAGTTTTTATTATCAGCTGGTTTGGTTGCTAGACTCTCAATACTTGCAAATTTTGTTGATATAGATCAAATCCAAAATGTATCAGAAACACATTATGGATTTGAATATTTTTCTGATCAACAACTCGATGTTGTTTTAAAATCTCTAAAATTGCATCAGTGTTGGAAACCGCGTTCGTCATTCCGTATGCCGATATTTAAGCAGATGGATTTTGACTATTGATTGGTTGAATCCCACCAAAATCAAAAAAACTCCCCCCAACAACCACCCCCGTGCGCAAAATGATTGCACTCCCCAACTTCCCCCTTGTGCCGTCAAGAAAACATGCGACAATTCGCGCATGAAGCTGAACGAAACAAACACGACCGACCATTCCGATCTCAATCTCACCAACGATCTTCTCGATGACCTCCTCAACCCCTCGATCAGCGCATTCGATCTGTGCAAAATCCATCAGTGTTCGATCACACAAATCGCAAACCTGCTCGAATCGGATCTCTATAACCAGCTCGTCAACGACATCGAGCGCATCGCACACGCGCGCACCAAAATCATCAACGCCGAAGCCAAACCCCTCGCGATGGCGCGTCTAACCGATCAACTCAAAGACAAACCCGAAACCCCAGCACACGCCGAAACCCAACGCAAAGCCGCATCTTCTCTCCTCCCCCGGGCTTCCGGGGGAGGTGGCACGCAAAGCGTGACGGAGGGGGTCTTCGTTTCTACTTCTTCTTGCCAATCTCTTCCAAAATCGACTCGCCCAAATACGCGTACTGCTCCATCGAGTTATACACCTGAGGCGACAACCGCACCATCGGAAAATCACCCACAGGCGAAGGCACGATCATCGTTTCGATCCGATGATTCGCCATCAGTTGTTGCCTCAATGCCCGAGGATTCAATCCCTGTGCAGGGATATCGATCGTCGCCAAAGGTCCAAGCAACGAATCCGGAACAACCTGCTCCGTGCCAAACATCGAACACAACATATCCCGTGCCTCAAAGCACAACGCCCGGTTGTGTTTCATCAACGCATCAATCCCGCCCGGCATCATCGACTCCAAACACGCGACCGAATCCGCGATCGAAAGCACCGCTGTCCGATCGTCCGTCCCCATGTAATCGAACTCATAACAGAACGGGGATCGGTTGGTTTGCGCGCTTGCTTCTTCAAGGTTGTATGCACCGTTACTCAACACCAAAGGCCGAAACCCATCCTGGAGATCCCGCCGAACATGCAAGAACGCAACGCCCTTGGATGAACACAACCACTTGTGCCCATTCCCGGTTGTATACGCAGCGCCCCACCCATCAACATCCATCGGGACACACGCCGGACCGTGCGCCGCATCTAAGAGTGTTTCCACCCCAAGGTCTTTGAGTTCCCGGATGATCCGCTCCACCGGCATGCGGATCGCAGTCTCGCTTGTAATCAAACTGATCAGTAACAACTTTGTCCGTTTGGTGACCTTCGACACAACCGCCTCAACAATCGCGTCTTCACTGATCCCCACCCAAGGGATATCTGCTGTGACAATCTTCGCGCCCACCCGCTGGGCAACATACCGAAAGTTGTTGACACACGCGAGGTATTCAAAGTTGGTAATCAACAACTCGTCGTCTTTCTGAAGATCAATGTTGTTGATGATCGTCGCCGTCGCAGTGGTTGCATTGCTCACAAAGACAATGTCCGCAGGGTCTGCGTGGATCAGTTTACCCAGCGCTTCACGCGAACGATCAACCATCGGCCAAAGGTCATTGATATAAAACTGCATCGCGTCCGCTTCAATCAGATCCCGATACCTTTGCTGCGCCTCGATCACTTGGATCGGAGAAGCGCCAAATGATCCATGATTCAGATACGCGACAGTCGGGTCGAGCCTGAAGTGTTTTATATAGGTCGAAGGGGTCGGCAATGTAAGATTGGTCATATCCGAGCATAGACACATGACAGCACTTTCACCACCATCGCAATGCGGTGTCGAGTGTACAGGTCAGTGGGGTGCTGAGAATCGGCGATCAGTGTGTTTCAGGGATGGGCAAATCGCGTAAGAACTCGATGAGTCTTGTGCGTGATGGGCTCGCCGCGTCTCGGACATACGCGCCCGCGACGCCGCACGCTGCGGCCAATGATTCACCAAGAGGCAACCCTGCCATTTGTGCGAAACTGAATCCGCCCCCGAAGTGATCGCCTGCGCCCGTTGAGATGCGGGGTTTGCGTGTGTATGGACCCGCGAACCAGTGGGATTCGCCTGAGCTGTCTGCGCCTCCTGCGCCGGTGTGTTGATGGATGACGACGCAATCGAGTCCGAGTTTGCTGCGGATGCTTTCTGCCGCTTCGGGGACCATACTCGCGAGTGTGCGGTTGTGCTCGTCGTCATAGACTTCTGCGCCGATCACACCCGCGATGCGCCCGCTTTCTGCGAGGTTGAGTCCGAGTGTGACGGGGAGGTGTTTTTGGAGTTGTTGGATGAGCTGCATCGCGATCACGATATCCGCATCGGTGCGCTTTGCGGGATCTGAGAGATCAATGAAGATTCGTCGGTTCTGATTCTTTGAGAGGTGGGGGAAGATATCTTTGCAGAGTCCTTCCCAAATTCCGGGGACTCCACCGACGAGGGTCCAGTTGACGACTGAGATGAGGGATACGGAATCGATGATCGCGATGAGTTTTTCGAGTCCGACGACTTCTTTGATTCGGTTCCAGGTGACGCGTTGGACGGATTCGGGTTTGCCGAGCATGATTTTGCCGTCATCAAACTCGAGGGCGTCTGTTCGGCCCGGGGGGCAAAGCGGGATGACCTGATCGCAGAGATCGGCGAAGGGTTGATAGATCGGATCGACCTTGGTCCAGTCATCTTCTGTAGAGACTGCGCCGATGTAGGTGACGGGCGAGCCCAATGATCCCAGTGCGCTTGAGAGGAGCGGGCCGTTACCACCGAAACGGGTGTCAACGACGACGAGTTCCATGTTTGCAGAGCGGTTGGCAGCAGCGCCGCATCGGGCAGCATACTGGGGGATGGTGTGGATGCGTTCGTAATCGTCATGGGCCATCGAATGGCGTTGGTCGACGACATGGATGATTGAATCGACGAACCCGTCGAATCCGACGAGTGATCGCATAGACAGCGACTTGGTCTGGTCGATAGACTCAAGTGCATCTGCAGCGCTCTGCGCGAGATCAGTTCGTGTGACGGATTGTTGCATATGTATGGGGTTCATTAGAGTAACAGTTTAGGCAAGGTCTTTCGTAATCGAGAATTAGCTTACCATACATTCCCTATCGGGAGAAGGACTATCTATGTCTAAAATCGTTTTGGCAACACAAAATCCCGGGAAAATTGCAGAACTTCAATCTTTGTTAAAAGACTCTTCAGTTGATATTATCGGACTTGATTCGTTCGAGCAAGATTTTGAAGAACCAGTGGAGGATGGAGAGACATTTTTAGACAACGCAACGATCAAGGCGATTGCGTATGCAAAGGCGACGGGGATGTGTTGTCTGGCGGATGATTCGGGGTTGATTGTGGATGCGCTCAATGGTCGGCCGGGGGTGATTTCTTCGCATTATGCGTTTGATGGGGACACTGATGGCGAAGCGGCAACGATGAATCGAGATCAGCGTGATGTGCTCAATGGAGAACGGGTGCTCAAAGAACTCAGTGATGTTCCCGATGAAGATCGCAGTGCACGGTTTACTTGCACGATGGTGCTCGCGGATCCGAGCGGGAAGGTGCACGCGACGGCTGTGGGTGCGTTTGAGGGGCGGATTGGGCGCGAAGATCAGGTGCCGATGGGGGAGAACGGGTTTGGGTACGATCCATTGTTCTTGGTTGAACCTGGGTTTGAGCGGACGAGTGCGCAGATGAACCCGAGTGAGAAGAATGCGGTCTCGCATCGCGGCAAAGCGGTGAAACAGATGATTGAGATCATCAGTCGGATGGAGCAAGAGTCGGAATCAGTTTTCAAGTATAACTGAAAACTCGTATTGGGTGCTCTAGGATAGTGCATGAGCACGCTTACACCACAGCTAATGTCTCCATCAGTTCCAAAGCTTGATTCAGCGATCGAAGCGATCCGTGTAAAGGTTGAGTCCGGGCAACGACTCACCCTTGATGACGGGAAGGTCCTTTACGAAACAGAGGATCTGTGGAGTGTGCTTGAACTGGCAAAGATCGTGCGCGATCGGATGCACCCGGGTGTTGCGTACTACAACATCAATCGACATCTCAACTATTCCAATGTGTGTGCGCTCTCATGCAAGTTCTGTGAGTTCGCGCGCAAGAAGGGCGAAGACGGCGAATACACCCGCGATCTTGAATACATCATCGAGCAGGGACACAAAGCCGTTGAATCCGGCGCGACGGAGTTTCATATTGTTGGTGGGTTGAATCCGTACCTGCCATTCGAGTATTACACCGACATGCTTAAGGCGCTGCGCGAGGTGGCGCCGCAGGTGCATCTCAAGGCATTTACCGCGGTTGAGCTTGTGCATCTTGCGCGGATTGCGAAGGTGTACAAACGCGAAGATCCAAAGATCGGTGTGCGATGGGTGCTTGAACGATTGAAAGAAGCGGGGTTGGGATCGTTGCCGGGTGGTGGGGCAGAAGTCTTTGATGATCGGGTGCATAAAGAAGCATTCAAAACCAAGATCGGTGCGCATGAATGGCTCGATGTGCATCTGGTGGCGCATGAGGTTGGACTCAATACAAACTGCACCATGCTCTACGGGCATGTCGACAAACAAGACGAGCGCCTTCGGCATATGGAAATCCTGCGTCGATCACAAGATCAGGCGCTGCACCGGTTGGGATACGAGGGTGAACCAGATGGATACATTGCGGATGGGATTATTGAGTCTGAGCAGATTACTGCGCCGGTGATCTCGTTGAATAAAGAGGGATCGGTATTGCCTACTCCTGCGATGTCCAAGGCGGGTGGGTATTACCAAACGATCACGCCTTTGCCTTTCTTTCCTGATGGATCGGCGCTTGAGAACTTGCCTGGTCCTACGGGTCTTGAAAACCTGCGGACCCTGGCGGTGACGCGATTGATGCTTGATAACTTCCCGCATGTGAAGGCGTTCTGGATCATGCAGAGCTTGCCGATGGCGCAGCTGATGCTTGAGTCTGGTGCGGATGACATCGACGGCACCGTGGTCTGGTACGACATCACCAAAGCGGTGGGCGAGGGTACACACCAAGAGACGACCGAGCTTGATCTTCAACGCGCGATTATTGAAGCGGGGTACGAACCGGTGGAAAGAGACACGCTGTACCGCAAGGTCGAGCGTGATGGGAGTAGATGGTGGGCGACGAGCTAAACCAGTCTAGTGCTCCGCGCCGACTTCATCGTGATGAGTTTTTGCTCCATGATGATGGGGAGATGAAGCGATCGCGCCGAATATTGTTTGGAATTTTGTTCAGCGGTGTTCTGACTGGATTGATTGCTTTTGTTTCGGGGTTGATCGCGCGGGCTGATTTCATTGAGGCATTGTGGGGATCGCTTGGCGGGTTCATGGTTGGGTTGTGCTTTGTTTCGCCGATTTTTACCCTGCTTGTGTATTCGCGGCGATTTGTTCCTTGTGCGCTGTGGAGCTTTGGGTGTGCGTGTATCGCGTCGATTATTGCAGCATCGGTCTTGCAGTCTTGGGCGTATCCGGTTGAAGTGTTTTTCTGGGCGTATGGTGGAATGTCGGTTGGCGAACTCGTCGCGTCGATTTTGGTGTCCAAGTATCGGGTGTACAAATATGCGACCTGTGGGGGGTGTGGATATACGCTTGTGGGTTTGCCGAAGGATTTGCCTTGTCCGGAGTGTGGGCGGGATAACTCGGATGTGGTTGAGAAGTTTCAGGGTCTTGGGTGATGATAAGTTGAATTAGGTTTTACAAATAGTTTGCTCGAGCGTGATGTGTACGCAAGGGAGATGAAATGCCAAAGCCAATCTATGTCGGAATCCAGATGCAAACGGACATGGAATTAATCTGGGATCGCACGCAAAATCCCGGGATGCATGAGCGATGGGATCTGCGGTTTCACTCGATCAAGTATTTGCCGAAAGATCACGAAAATGATCCACAACGATTTGAGTACAGCACGAAGTTAGGATTCGGGCTCAGTATTACCGGTTGGGGTGAGAATGTTGTAGATCGAGACAAAGACCGATCACGAGTTAGCTCACTCCGTTTTGGTAGCGAGGAGTTCTTGAGTCTAATCAATGAGGGTAGTGGGTATTGGAAGTATACTGAGTTACAAACCGGAATATTGTTTGAAACGGGGTATGACTATCGGTGTCGATGGGGAGTGATTGGTAGCAAGTTTGATTCGTTGGTATTCCGGCCTTTGATTGGGTGGGCTACAGCGTGGAGCTTTGATTGTCTCCGTCTCTGGATTGAAAGAGAGATTGATCCAAAGCTCTCTCAAACACGGTTTATTGTACATAGTGTTTGTCGGTTTGGGCTTGCGATGATCTTCGCGTGGCACGGATTAGTTCCCAAGCTCATTGCGCATCACCCTCAAGAGCAACTATTGATCGAAGCATCTGGTTTTTCGCAGGATGCTTCATCTCGATTGGTCACGGTTGCTGGAAACCTCGAGTTACTCTTCGCATTGACGCTCATCTTGTTTTGGAAAGTCCGATGGTTGTATGCTTTGTCAGGGATCGGTCTTATCGTTCTGGCAACCACTGCGATTGTTGTGGATAGTGGGTTGGTGGCGCATCCATTTAGTCCAATTACGCTCACGATAGCGATGCTCTCGCTTTGTGTGTTGGGGTGGATTGCTTGTGTTGATTTGCCAAGTGCGCGAAGATGTGAACGATCGAAGATCACGAAACAATAGGAAGGGCAGTATCATGACCTCAATTTATCAGCAAATCTTGGGTAAAAAGTTTGATGACCTGCACCCAATGATTCAGCGACGATTCGGATTTTCAAGCGAAGACAACATTTGCAGCATCGGGACCGGTGTAATGCAGCGCGTTTGGCATGGCGCTCCGTACACTTTGCCCTTCTTGTGTATCGGTGCTTGGCGAAATATCATGTTTCCTGAGTCGGGTCGGGATATACCGTTTCAGGTGCATAACTACGCGTACAAGGATTCATTCGGCCGAGAAACGGTGACATGGATTAGGGAGTTCAACAACAAACGCCCGCGCCGATTTGATGCGACGATGATCAACAGTGAACAACGCGGGAAGATCGTGGATTATCTAGGCACACACCAGCACCTGGCGGTGGACATTGATATGGATATCTCAGAGAACGGTGGGATTCGATTGCGTTCTGGAGAGCAAAGATTCTTTGAACGCTTCATTGGATTTAGGTTTCCTCTTTTGTTCTCAGGGGTCGCGGAGGTGTGCGAATGGTTTGATGAAACAAGCCAAAAATTTCATATCAATGTTCATGTGCATAACAATGTATGGGGCCCTCTGTTTGGGTATTCTGGCACATTTACTTGCGAATGGAAGGCATGCACGCCTGAGCAAGTGCCACAGACATTCAAGCCGGTACGTGAGGAACGCCGTGAGTGATTTACTTCAAACATAAAAAAAGCGACCTGATGGCCGCTTTTGATGGTGATTGAGTTGTTGTCGTTTGTTTAGAACTTCCAGCCGAGTCCCATGTAGTAGTTGACATCGTTTGGTTGGAAACCTGCACCTGGATCGGAATCGTGGCGATGCTCGATGCCTGCGTTGAGGGTCATGCCGGATTCTTTGTCCATGACGACCTCGATGCCGGCGCTGTTGTTCCAGCGGAACTCGCCGAAATCATCGAGGTTCGGGTAGTAAGTCGTTGACGCGGTGAGTTTGGTGTTCTCGGAGTATTGGTGGGTCCAGTCGAGGCCGACGAGGCCTTCGGGGACTATTTCCTCGTCGACGATGGTGCCACCGGTTTCGTAGGATGCACCGAGACCGGCGCGTCCGATGAGTGTTGTTTTGTCATTGTCGATGAACTCGTATCCAACACCACCGGCAGCGGAGAGGCGATGTTCCCAGATTTGGAACTCATCGTATTCGTACTTGCCTTCTGCGAAGTAACGCCACTTGGAATCGGTCAACCAGTCGTTGCGGACTGCGAGTTGGCCGCGGGAAGTGGATTTGTCGGAATCGGTTGTGCCGTAGATGTAGGAGAGTGAGACCTTTGTTTCGTACTTGGAGGTGTTTCGTTGTCCACTGAGTGCGGCGCGGGCGCTGAGGTTTTCGGTGTTGCCTGAGGCGCCGGTGATCCCGACATTTGCTTCCCATGCCCAGCCGTGACTCCATGATGATGGATCTTCAGGTACTTCGGGTTCTGTGTCTGGTTGTGCGCGATTTGCGGAGTTATTGGTGGTGACGACTTCGATCTCGGTGCCTGTGGTGGTTGCGTATTCTGCTTGGGCGAGAGCGAGCTCTGCCTTTGCTGCTTCAAATGCGATACGGGCGGTTTCGAGGCGCTCGAGTGCGGTAATTTCTATGGTTGTTGTTACGGTGTCGTTGGCGATCGCGATCGAGGAGCAAGCGATTCCTGCAGCGATACAGACCGCTGCAACATGGTTCATCCGGTTCGTCTTCATTTCTGGTTCCACCTTCTCGGTATCTATGGTTCTCTTGTTGCCTGGTCTGGTCCCCAGTGCAGGCGAGTGATCGAAGGCAGGTCATGGGTGAGAGTCAATCGGATGGGGATTGAAACTCGCTCGCTTGTTTTCAGTATAATGGATTGTGCCTCGATCTCATACCTGTCCATCTTGTTTGTCGGAACTCGGAAGAATTCGGGTAAGTCATGACCCACACTATGGTTTACCTGTTGTGGTGTGTCCGGGTTGTGACTTTGCGTGTGTACGAATCAAGCATCCAGACCAGGCGTTTTGGAGACGGTTTCGTCGTCGAGCGTCCTCGATCAGGATGGTGCTCATAAAAATAGTTACGACGATTTTGATGTCGTTGATCATGTGGGGGTTGGTGGATCTGTCGGTCGATATATTTTCAACTCCGCGTGGTTTGATTGATCTTTGGACACCCTTTGTCTCAACCGATGTCGATTCCACCTTTCAAGCATTTGCTACTGTGTTTTTAGGTGTCGGGATTGGTTGTGTCACTCGGGTGCTGTATTGGCACCATCGGGCGTGGGTTGGCGCAGTAGCTTTGCTCATGCTTGCGGGGTTCTTTGCGTCGAGTGAGTTCCTCACCGGGCAGGCGGTCAATTTCTTGGCGGTGTTTGGTGATTTTCAATCGACGATGGATATCCCCGGCAAGGGTGAGATGATCTTGCGTGGCAAGTTCTTTGCAATGCTCTCGGTGCTTGTTCTGGTAGGAATGGTTCCGGGGGTGTTCTTGGGGCGGGTTGTTGAGACGGGAACTGAGCGTAAGTTCAGGAAGATCCGCAAGCGTTTACAAAGACGGAGCGCCAATGCAAACTGATGATGAACAAGGTGTCACTGAACAATCAACCAAAGTGCGGATGAGGGTCGATCAGATCCGTGCGGATCGAGCGTGCATTGGTTGCGGTTTTAATCTGTTCGGGCAGAGGGTCACCAAAGAACCGCATTATGGGTTGGCGATCACGCGATGTCCAGAGTGCGGGGAGGTCGCAGCGATACAGACCTATCCAACGATGTCGCACTGGGTCAATCGTGTTCGTGTGATTTTGACAGCGGTTTGGGTTGTTGTGTTGGTGGGGGTGTTTTTTGCCAACACCATGGCGATGGTTGGTATGTGTGCTGGCGCTATTGAAATCGGGAGCGATGAACTCGGCGATGAGATCGGGGTTGCGCACCAGGTTTGGGTGGACACACAAACACAAAGGGCATTGGATCTTCAGAAACAGAATGAATCTGTCGTTGAGAATCCAGTTGAGGATTTGGTTACTGATGATGGCACTGGATTGACAACCCCTGACAGAGCAGTGGTACTCAACGATACGAACAGCACAACATCGGTTACCTCTGTATCCGATGGGATTACAACTACTGTTGTAACCAGAGCAGATGGAACAACAAGCACCACGATTAACGGGGCGGCGGCAGTAATGTACTCTGGTTCATTTTCGTACACGAGCATCACGCCTGCTTGGATTGAGCACGAGTATGAGTACTATATTGAGTCACTTGATGGGGTCTGGGGACATATCGATCGTCAGTTTATGATCCTGTTTTTGCCTACATCCGTGATTGCTTTTGCGTCGGGTATTTTTTGGAGTGTGGTTTTGCTCGGTGCTCGCAGACGGAATGTTGTCTGGATTCCATTGGTTATCAGTATTGTCGTGCTTGGGTTTGTTATCTCGATGAACTCGATGTATACACCGAATCAATGGGCAAGCGAAGTCGCAAACACGCTCGTGGCGCCGCGAATTGCGCCTTTGATCCTTGGGGTTCAGCTGGTCTTTGCGATTGTTGGTATTTTTCTAGGGCGAAAGATTGCAAGGTTTGTAGTGTTGCTTACTTTGCCTCCGCGATCGAGGGTGTCGCTTTCGATTCTCTGGACGCGTGATGGGCTTGAGCTTCCTAAACCTGTCATGAAGTAGATGTATGCCTTCGATGTAGGATGATGATAAACGGGCAATGAAAAAGCCCGCCTCAGATGAGGCGGGCTTGGGTTTGGATCAGGGATTGATTACTCGGAGTCTTTGACTTCGAAGTCTGCATCGATGACATCGGAGTCATCAGCAGCAGGTGAACCCGAAGCGTCTGCTTCTGGTGCAGCGCCGGCTTCTGCGGCACTTGCTTCGTAGATGACTTTGCCGAGTTCCATTGATGCGGTTTCGAGTTCTTTGAGACCTGCTTCGATCGCTTCTTTGGTGACTGCTTCGTCCTTGAGCTTTGCTTCGAGGTTCGAGATCGCGGATTCTATTGAACCACGGATTTCTGCGGATACCTTTTCGCCATGCTCTTCGAGACTCTTGCGGGTCTGGGCGATCATGCCATCAGCACGGTTCTTGAGATCGACGAGCTCGCGGCGCTTGCTGTCTTCCTCTGCGTGTGCTTCTGCATCTGCTTTCATCTTATCGATTTCTGCGGTGTCGAGTCCACCTGAGTTTTCGATGCGGATGTCAGCTTTCTTGCCTGTTCCCTTGTCGGTCGCGGTAACCTGGAGGATGCCGTTGGCGTCGAGTGCGAACTCGACTTCAATCTGAGGCGTTCCACGCGCTGCCGGCGGGATGTCTGCGAGTTCGAACATTCCGAGTGTACGGTTGTCCTTTGCGAACTCGCGTTCACCTTGAAGAACATGGATCTGCACGCTTGGTTGGTTATCCGCAGCGGTGGAGAATGTTTCCTTCTTTGATGTCGGGATGGTGGTGTTGCGTTCGATGAGCTTGGTCATGACGCCGCCCATTGTTTCGACACCGAGTGACAACGGGGTCACATCGAGGAGGAGAACATCTTTTACATCGCCTGAGAGCACGCCGCCTTGAACTGCAGCACCGATCGCGACGACTTCGTCAGGGTTCACGGTTTTGTTTGGTTCTTTGCCGAAGAGTGCTTTAGCAATCTCTTGGACCTTTGGCATACGGGTCGAACCACCAACAAGAACGATTTCATCGATCTTGGAGATGTCGATTCCTGCGTCCTTGATCGCGTTGATACACGGTGCTTTGACGCGCTCGAAGAGATCGTCACAGAGTGTTTCAAACTTTGATCGGCTCAGGGTGAGCTGAAGATGCTTTGGTCCTGCGTCGGTCGCGGTGATGAATGGGAGGTTGATCGTTGTTTCCTGTGAGTTGGAAAGCTCGATCTTTGCTTTTTCTGCTGCTTCCTTGAGGCGTTGCATCGCCATCGCGTCGCTTGTGAGGTCTACGCCTTCAGCTTTGCGGAACTCTTCTGCGATGTATTCGATGAGGCGTTGGTCCCAGTCGTCACCACCGAGGTGGGTGTCGCCGTTGGTTGAGAGGACTTCGAATACGCCGTCACCTACATCGAGGATGGAGACGTCGAAAGTACCACCACCGAGGTCGAAGACCGCGATTTTTTCGTTTGCTTTCTTTTCGAGGCCGTAGGCGAGTGCTGCAGCGGTTGGTTCGTTGATGATGCGCTTGACGGAGAGTCCTGCGATTTCACCAGCGTCTTTGGTTGCTTGGCGCTGTGCATCGTTGAAGTATGCGGGCACGGTGATGACTGCTTCGGAGACGGTTTCGCCGAGGTAGTCTTCTGCGGTGCGTTTGAGCTCGCCGAGAATCATGGCCGAGATTGCCTGCGGGGTGAACTCTTCGTCGCGGATTTTGACTTTGACGAAATCATCCGCGCCGCCGGTAAGGGTGTAGGGGATGAGTTTCTCTTCTGAGGATACTTCACTGTGGCGACGGCCCATGAACCGCTTGATCGAGAAGACGGTGTTCTGTGGGTTGGTGACCTGTTGATGCTTTGCTTGTTGACCAACGAGGCGTTCGCCTTTTTCGGTGAATCCGACGACGGATGGGGTCGTGCGGTTGCCCGAGCTATTGATAAGAACCTTTGGGGTGTCGCCTTCCATGACAGCGACGACCGAGTTGGTTGTTCCAAGATCGATTCCGATGATTTTGCCCATTGTTAAGTCTCCTTCTGTCAATCCTTTGTGTTTCAGTGCATCTGAAACCGGGATGGTGGTATTCGTGGGTAGTCAACAAAGGGGTTGCAACTCGCGTGCCATTGTTTGGGGCAGAATTATCGCTGATTCGGGGCGCTGAGGGATGATTGAAGTGCCCAATTTGGTTTTGGCTGTCAGATTGGCAGACGGCGGTGGTTTGTGGGTTTGGAGTATTGATTCCGGGGGATCGTTGATACACTTCTTGGGTATGGATGGATCAGATACTCCAATCAATGTGCTGTGCATTGGGACGACTGGGATGCTTGCGGGGATGACCAGCGAGTTGGTGAGTTCTGGGCATCGTGTGTATGCGATTGCTCGGACTGCTCAGAGCTTGGAACGGTGTGCTTTGGGGATACCAGAAGAACATCGAGATGGTTATGTTGGGTGCAGGTGTGACTATTCAGATCCGGAATCGTGGGCGCGGGAGCTCGATGAGATTCCTGATCCAATTGATCAGGTGGTGTGTTGGATTCATGGGTCGGCGCCGCACGCGTTTGATCAGGTGCTCGAACGATTTTCTGGTTCGGATATTTTGAGGGTTGGGCCATCTTCGACTTGTGTAGCTGATGCAGCGTCACAGAATTATCGAACAGTTATTCTTGGTGCTCTGCGTGATGGGACATCAATCAGGTGGTTGACGCATGAGGAGATCAGCGCGGGGGTGATGGATGCGATTTGGAGTCGTGAACGCGTATCGGTGGTGGGGTTGATTGGGGATTGATCGATATTGAATACTCAGGATGAGCATCCGATTGCATATACTCAACCATGCCTTCACGAAAATCAATGCATTCACCATCATCATCAAAGGCTCGTCTGAGTTTTTCGAGTCTGCTTATCGCGATGTCTTCGGGGTTGTTGTATGCGATCGCGCTCAAGTACTTTATTATCCCAGGCGGGGTGATCTTGACTGGGTTTGAAGGGATTGCGGTGGCGCTGTCGTATTACTTTGAGAGCTCGGCGCTCTTTATTGTTCTTTACGCAATATTCCAATCTGCGCTGCTTGTTTTTGCATACCGTCGGATCAGTAAGACCTTTGCGCTGCGTTCCATTATTGTGGTGAGTACGGTTATTGGATCGCTTTTGTTGCTCCCCACATTTACTATCTCTCAGCCTGGGGCTGTGAATGAGCGGATTATGCTTGTGCTCTTTGGGGGGATCCTCGCGGGGTGCGCCAAAGCGGTGGCGTTCAAAAACCGAGGATCAACGGGTGATGAGGACATTATCGCGGCATTCTTTGCGATGAAATATCTGAAACCGGTTGGATCTGTTGCGGTGATCGCGGGGATCGTGTCAACGATCTTTGGGCTCGGGCTCCAGTTTCTCAAAACCAATGATCTTGCGCTCGTCATCAACACCTTGATGTACACGGTGCTCTTTCTCTTTGTGAGTACCGAAACGCTCAACACGCTTTATCATAAATTCAAGCTCACCATGCTCGCGGTGATCCATAAAGACCCAGAAAACATCGCTCGCATCTTGCGCGAAGTGTTCCCGCATCGGACCTTCACCATCCATCCGGGGGTCGGGGGGTATCAACAGCAAGAACTCTCGATGATCCGAACAATCATCACGCTCGAAGAACTCCCCAAACTCCGCGCAGCGATCAACGATCAAGCGCCCGAGGCGTTCTACTACCACCACGAAGTTGAAGGTGTATCTCGCAAGTTTTACATTTCACCGATCGGTTGATCGGCGTGTCTGTGTCTTATTGACCCTGGGCCAATGAGAATCCGGGTTTGCCGTCGAACATCTTGATTGGGATGAACTCGGTGATGGTAAACTTCCCTGCGATCTTGGCGAGCAACTCGATCGTGGCGCCTTGATCGGTCGTGGCATTGTTTTCAAGCTCGAATCGCACACAGCACTGGTTCACAATTTCTGTGTAGGGTGATCCGGTTGGCCAGACCTGTGTGCCTCGGTTGGAGATCACGCTGAGTTTGAACGGGGTGGATTCGCAGAGTGCTTGGAGTTGCGTTGCAACATCTGCAGGATTGTCGGTGGTGTCGATGAAGATGTCGCAGCCGCAAACGGTGCTTGTGACACCATCGTTGGTGGTCATCATCTTGTTGACACTGGGACGGACTGGAAGCGTATGGCAGAGTTCATCGCTTGCAGGAACAGGGCGTCCCTCGGTTGTTTTTGGTGTTTTACCGAGGTTTTGGGCCACTGCATTTGCGAATTCTTGGGTGCCTACTGGGGCGCCGCTTCCTTTTACATCACCGGTGTGTACACCCGATTCAAGGGTGTAGAGCAATGCGTTTTCAATGATCGCAGCGCTTTTGCGCAATCCGATATGACGGAGCATAATGAGACCTGAGAGGAGCAAACTCGTTGGGTTGGCGAGGTTTTGTCCTGCGATATCAGGCGCTGTGCCGTGAACTGCTTCGAAGATGCTGATCTGGTCACCTATGTTTGCAGATGGTGCGAATCCGAGTCCGCCTACCAGTCCTGCAGCGAGGTCAGAGACAATGTCACCTTGAAGATTGGTGAGCACAATCATTTTGTACCGGTCGGGTCGAAGAACCATATTCATACAGAGCGCATCGATGATGCAATCTTCGGTTTCGATTTGTGGGTAGTCCTTGGACAGGGTGCGGAACCGATCGAGGAATGTCCCGTCGGTCATCTTCATGATGTTTGCTTTGTGTCCACAGGTGATGTGGTTGATGCCGAAGGATTTTGCGGTTTCGAGTGCAAACTTGTTGATCTGATCGCAACCCGGCGCGGTGATGAGTCGTTTGGCGACATAGGTGTCTGAGGTGAGGCGGTGCTCGATTCCGCCGTAGGTGTCTTCGACATTTTCGCGGACCACATAGAAGTCGATGGGGATGCCTGCTTTGGAGTGGACAGTTTCGACTCCGGGAAGTGTTCTAAAGTGACGGAGATTTGCGAATGCGCCGAATGTTTTCCGGAGGGTGACATTGATTGATTTGCCGCCGCCACCGATTGGGGTGCCCATTGGTCCTTTGTAGAGGATTCCGAGTGATTCGATGGTCTCGATTGCTTGGTCGTTGAGTCCGCGGGTTTCGCCGGTGGCGAAGACGCGTTCGCCCATCTCGACTTCTTCAAACTCTATCTGGTCAAGCACGCCTGCCGCTTTGAAGATGCTCATGACGGCGTTGGTGATTTCGGGTCCGATGCCGTCGCCGGGTGCGAGTGCGATTTTGAGTTTGTCTGCCATGAGGTGCCTCGGGGGTGGGGGTCTTGTGCGTGCTGAAGGTCAGCATAGTGGGATAATCGGCACGAAAAGCCGACAGTCTGAGCGGAAGTCCCATCAACATTGTGGAAGATGGGAGGGAGTCTAATTCAGGCGGGGGGGATAGGCAATTGTTCCACCTGATTATGTGGATTTAAGCATGAGTTGCGCGTTGCAAACGCTCGATGATCGCAGATCGGATCGCTCGATCGTCCTCGGACAATGCTTGAGGCGGTTGTTCTACCCAGATTTGGGCAGGATTGGTCCTGTCTGCATCGTGGAGTAATCGATAGATTGCACTTGCATATTGATCGATTTGATCCGGGATTTCGAAGAGATTGCCTGCTTTGGGATGCGAGGAGATCGACCAGGCGATGAGGGTGGTTGAGTCGGTTGCTGAGGGCAATTCGGACGATTCAACGAGTTTGGTCGGTGTATTTGGTTGATAATGCGCACCGATCAATCCGGGTGAGCGGGCAACTGTGCCTGGTTGGGTTGATTTGGTGGTTGTGCATTCAACGGGTAGTTCGATTGTTTGGGAGATTGCATGGGCGCCGACAATTCCGGGGCGAAGGACACGGACAGTGTCGGAAGTGAGATCAACGACTGTGGATTCGATCCCTGCTCTGCAGTGTCCGCCGTCGACGATGAGCAGGTCTGAATCTGGGAATCCATCGGCAACATGTGCTGGGATGGTGGGGGATATCCGTCCTGAGGGGTTGGCGCTTGGGCCGACGATTGGTTGACCGAATGCTTCGATCAGGGCGAGTGCCATGGGATGTCCGGGGCAGCGGACGGCGACGGTGTTGCCTTGTGCGCAGACGATCTCGGGGACGCAATCCGCTTTGGGGAGGATGATGGTGACGGGGCCGGGCCAATGGGCGTTGGCGATTTTATCTGCACTGATTGGCCAATCCGCAACGACGGTCTTTGCCATTTCGACATCTGCAACATGGACGATGAGCGGGTTGGTGCTTGGTCTGCCTTTGAGTTGGAAGACGCGTTCAACCGCTTGGGTATCGAGCGCGTTGGCACCTAGGCCGTAAACGGTTTCGGTGGGAAACGCGACGAGTAGTCCTTGGGAGAGTCTTTGGACGGCAGCTGCGATTGCTTCAGGTCCGGTGAGGATTTCAGCCATCGGTTTGATCCGGGGTTGATTGCTCTTCTTCTGGTTTTGGATCGACTTTGTAGTCGGTTGCTGCTTCATTGGGTGCGAGTTGGTTCGCGTCGGGGACGATGAAGTCGATCCGTGATCGTTCGAGGGTGGTGCCCATTGCTTTGTGCAGATCGATCAACGCGGTATTGTAGTTGACGAGGGATGCTGCTTCGGTGATTTCGGCGATTGCGAGCGATTCTTGTTGGTTGAGTTCAAGGTTCAATCGCTCGACGGAATACCCTGCGTTAGTGAGTTCTTTTTCAACAGCGAGCGAGCGGAGCGCTTCGGACTGGGCAACCCTTGAGAGGGTGGTCTGTGCGATTAGTTCGTGGTTGGTTGCCAGTGCGTTGAGTGCGATTTTGATATCGAGCACGATTGATTGCGCTGTTTGTCGGTATTGAACGACTGATTGCATCCGTGCGAGGCGTGCTGAACGGTATTGGGCTTCGCCTTCCCGGTTGCCGATGGGTTGTTCGAATGAGATTCCAACGAGCCAATCATCTACAAAGCGTCCTGCGTCATCATCGTTGTACGCGTCTCCAAAGGAATCGCCAAAGCCGAGGAGTCGAGCTTGGGCGATCAGATCGAGCTTTGGTAGACGCTGGTTCTTTGCGAGCTGTTGGCGGATGGTCGCGTCATCGATATTGAGGAGTGCTTGTTCCATTTCTGGGCGGAACTTCACTCCAGAGGTGATCGCATCGAGCAGCGAGTAGGTGATTGGTTCTGCGATGGTGTCATCGCTTGGTACGATCAAGGTTTCGGACCCGACTGGGATCGCAGGATCGTTCATGAGTTGTTTTAAGCGATCGCTCGCGTTGCGGAGGTTGGTTCTGGCGATGAGCAGATCCGAGCGTCTGCGTTCGACGCGGGCAACCGCGTCGGCGACCTGCGCCTGGCGTGCGTCTTGGATACGACGAGCTTTGATATCGTCACGGACTTTGATCCCGCGTTCGAGGAGCTTTGAGCGGATGACAAGCTCTTTGTATCGGAGTACGAGTGTCCAGTATGCTTTTTCCGTATCGCTCGCGGTGTCGATGAGTGTCGATTTGAGGGATGCAACGCTTGATCGTTCCGCGTTGCGTGCGAGATGGATCTGTGCGAGGTTGGCGTCGCGTCCGAATCCGCGGAGGATGGGTTGGGTGATACCAAGTGCTATGTTTGATGTGTTTGCAGGATTGGGGACGGGTGCGGTTCCAAAGAATGAGCTATCGACATTGGTGTAGTTGATGTCGTTGGAGAGTGAGATGGTGCCACCAGATTCGGTGAGTCTTGAAACCCCTACTGAGGCGTCTGCGGTTTGTGATTCGTTGAGGACTGCTTGGGTTGAGCCGCCGAAGCCTTGACCTGCTTGGGGGATGCTTGAGTCTTGGTACTGCGCCGACGCAAAGAAGAGCCAATCGAACTGTGCTTGCGCCTGGGTGAGGGCACTCTGAGAGATCGCGGGCGCGAAACTTGCGATCTCGACGCTTAGGTTGTTGGCGACGGCGGTCTGGATGGATTGTTCGAGGGTGATTCCTGCGAGCTTGGTGGGTTGTCCCATGAGGTTTTCGCCGACGAGGGTAGAAATCGGGTCGGTTGAATCTGGTGATTGTGCGCGGAGCTCCGCTAGGTATCCATCTGGGGAGTAGTTGTTTTCGATCTCGATGAGGTGGTCATCCCGAATTTCAAGTTTGCTCAGGTCGAGTTGGGTGTCCATTGACGGGGGGGCGGGGTTCTGTTTGGCGTCCTCAACTTCGAGTTCAATCGCTCGGAGCATTGCTTGTTGGAGTGCTTTGTCGCTCTGGCGCTGGATAGGGGACGAACAGCCGCTTGCTGCAATGATTGCGCATGTGGACATGACAGGTATCGAAGCCGAGAAGATACAACGAATAAGCGAGGATGATTCCATAGCGGATGGTAGGTTGGATACAATGTTGAGTCATCGCAATCGACTCATAAGCTGATCCCAGCAGAGTGAATTGTTGATGAATGAATGAAAGTCCTTACGAGCCCCAGGAGTCTGCGATGTCTATCAACCAAATCTTCTTCAACCGTGCCGCTTTGGGATGTGTGCTGAGTGTTTCTGGTGTCATGGGAGCGTATGTCGCGTCTGCGGACGCATCGACGAGTATCGCATCGGAATACCGAACCGTGGTCCAAGACGGGATGGACCTGATGGTTGTTGTTCCCAACTCGGTGTCCTTGCGTTGTGGCGATCAGGATGTCTTCTACGCGATTGGTGAGCTCAAAGCCAACACTCGAGTGCAAGCAGCGGGTGTCTCCGAGAGTTACACCATGATCTTGATGCCTGAATCAATCGGGGCATTTGTGCCTGCGAACGAAGTTGACGCGGCACTTGATGGTAAAACTGTCACATTGATGGTGGATTCAAAGCTCAGAGCGCCATCGCATCTGCTCGGGATGTCGGGTTCATGGAAAGGCATGTACGCGGTGCCTTTGACAAGCGGGACTTCGCTTGATGTGATCGAAGTGATGAAGAGCGATTCTGGAGATGTGCTCGGTTATCGTGTTGTTGCGCCCAAGGGTCCTGAGGGGGAACTCCCGATCGCGTACATCCGCACCGATGCACTCAGAGATGCAACGGATGCAGAGGTGCGTGCGTTCACCAACAGCGGCAACACCACCCCGATTCCAACACCTGAGGTTGATCCATCACCAACCCTAACGCCTGAACCTGAGACGGATGTTTCAGATTCGGCAGATGATGAATCGGATTCAGAAGTTGATTCATCATTGATGGAGCCGATGGACACGCAAGTTCATGATGAACCCGTTGAGATTTCGAATGCGGCGCCGGTTGAAGCGGATGAAGAATCGCAACAGGCAACCGAGCAGGATTCGACACAACAGATCACAACAAACGGACGGATTTCGACTGCTCAACTCGAAGATTTGGAAGCCGCATTTGCTCATGCTCGCAACCTACCAAGGGTTGAGCTTGACGAAGCGCTTTCTGAGTTGCTCGCGGAGTTCTCGCGTACACGCGAACATGCGGAGCCGGGCACATCATTGGCCAAGGCGCTCGACCAGCGGATTGAGTGGATCAATATCCGGATCGAATCAAGGGATCAGCGTCAGGCGATTGCGTCTGCACTGGCAGCATACGACGCACGGACGGATGTGCTTTCGCAACAAATCAAGGATTGGCAATCCGGACGGGCGTACGCGATTGTGGGTCGTATGGTCACCAGCAGTGTGTACACCGGCGAGCGACTCGCGTTGCTTTACCGCATCCAATCGATGGACCCGAAGAGCGGACGCGAACGCACAATCGGGTATGTGTCCCCTCGTGAAGGTCAGGACTTCCGGCACATGCTCGGGCGTGTTGTTGGGGTGGTCGGATCGACCCATCAGGATGAGTCACTTAACCTGCGGGTTGTGAGTCCGGATCGTATCGAGTTGATGCCTGAATGATTTTCCTTCGTTGCACTCTTTCATAGCACATGTTTTTATGACCCATGACACCCCACCAAACTTTGAGAATCCGATCGGGCAAAGCGGTCATGGAGATCATGGCGACGGTGTGATCGTGATGGCGAGTGCGCTCTCGACACTTGAAGACCCGATCGATGCAGGGATGCAGCTCGCGGACCGGATTGCGAGTCAGCTATCGGGTCCTCCTGATCTGTTGATGATCTTTGCGACGATACATCATTCGAGAAAGATGGGGATGATTGCCGACACTTTGCGTGATCGTTTAAGTTCGATGCACATGATCGGGGTGACGGCGTCGACGGTGATCTCTGGACCAACGGAACTCTCTGATGGACCTGGAATATCGGTGATGGCGTGTCGGTTCCCGGGGGTGGAGATCAGCCCGTTCTGGATTGATCATTTATCACCAAGAGAATCTATAGAGACGCGTGCTGCGGTGCTCTCTGAACGAATCAATGCGAGCGATGAGATGCGTGCTGCGTTGTTCTTTGCGGATCCGTTCTCGGTGCCTTTGGTGAATTTGATTCCGGCGCTTTCTGCATCGCGGGTGCAGGTTGTTTCGAAGACCGGGCGGAGCGATCCCATCGGGACCATCATCGGTGGGATGGCGTCTGCAGGATCGAAACCAAACACCAATACCCTCTTGCTTGACGGCGAGATTCGCAATGATGGCGCTATGGGCGTTACGCTCTCAGGACCGATCCAGGTCGATACGCTTGTTTCGCAGGGGTGCCGACCGATCGGCAAACCGATGGTCATTACAAGAGCGCGGGGGAACCTGATCCTTGAACTCGGAGGGGTACGAGGGGTTGATGCGATCCGCGAAACGGTGCATGAACTCAATCAGGAAGACAAGCAACTGCTCGGGAATGGATTGATGCTCGGACGGGTGATCGATGAAACCAAGTCATATTTCGGGCGAGGCGATTTTTTGATCCGCAATATCATGGGCGGCGACGAAGACTCGGGCGCGGTTGCGGTCGCGGACATCGTGCAGGCAGGGCAGACTGTGCAGCTCCATCTTCATGATGCGCAGACCGCGAAGGAGGACCTCTCGCTTTTGCTCGATGGTCAGCGATTGTACTCCAAACCCGCGGGCGCGATGTTGATCTCATGCACCGGTCGTGGCAAAGAGTTCTTCGGGGGCAAACCCCACGACGCACCGACACTCACGCATGCATTCAACGAAGTGCAAGACGGTGCAACCAAAGCGAAATCTGGAACCGAACTCGATCCACAAGCGGGGATCCCGGTCGCGGGGTTCTTTGCAGCGGGTGAGATTGGACCGATCGATACCAAGGTGTTCCAGCACGGGCACACCGCGGTGGTGGGGATCTTCCGTCAGCCTGATTGAGTGGATGTATGGATTCGGGCAGTTTGCGATTTTACTGATGGTTCAAAGCAGTCCGAGCGCTTTAAGATCTTGGCGGGGTTCATCGAATGAGCAGCTGCCGTAGCTTGTCGCGAAGTGTTCGCGGACTTGTGCGAGCTTTGCGACGGGCAAGTGCAGATCGCGCCAGGACACGCTTTCCTCTTCGAACTTAAATGCAGATGCATCGGTTTCGTTCAACACATCGGTGAGTGTTTCGATGTCGATGCCTTTGATTGATCGAACGAATGCCCCCGCAAGGAAAACATTGATGAATCCGTGCATCATCCCGATTGGGGAATCTGATTCGTAGGTGAGTTTGTGCTGGGCGCGGATCGGGTGATGGAGTCCTGCGGTTGCTTTGAATGGAACATCCGCCGCGTTGCATGCGTGCATGAATCGAGCGATATCGGCGCTTGAGGGGAATAGGTCGGGGGTTACCCCGCCGCAACGGATTTTGGCGATTGCTTGGTTTCCTGCGAGCGCTGCGATGAATCCGCGTGGGTCACCATCGAAGATTGCTGATGATGGGATCTCGAACGCGGGGGCGATCATCGCGGGGAGGATATCCATTGCGAGATCGACATCTTCTGGGGTTGCGATTTTCATCTCGATCACATCGACCATCGCCAAACCGTTTTCTTCGTGATCGTGGTGTTCGTTGAAGGCGTAGATCGAATCGAGGTTTTCTTCGAGATCACCGATGATGATTGCAGAAATCTGCCAGGGGTCTTGCATGTCCGCGTTCTCGCGGTATCCGCTCGTTGCGTGGGTGCCTGGCATGACCATTGCAGCGTGCTTGGAGAGTTCTTCGAGTCTCGGGACGGTGCAGATGAATCGAGAGAGGAAGCGTTCGTGCTCGCTGCGGAGATAGCGTGCGTAGTTCTCGACGGCGGTGCCCATATCGAGTTTGCTCGGGGGGAAGAGCCCTGCGTAGTCGATCAATCCGGTCATGAGTGTTTCGATTGTTCGTGTCATGGTGGTCATGGTGTTGGTTCTTTCGTGCCGTCGTGGAGCATCGGTTCCCATGGGGTCATGGATTCGATCGGGGATTGGGCGGGGTTGAAGAAGTCATGCATGGTGCGTTCGAAGAGCGCGTGTCTGCGTGCATTTGCGATCCCTCCCTCGAAGTGACCATAGGGGACGGTGTAGCGCCATTTGCGTCCGGGGTCTGCGTCGATTGAGTTAAAGACTGCGGAGGCGCTGGGCGCTGGAGAGACATCATCTTTGTGTGCGAGCATCCCGAGGGTTGGTACGCGGACTTTTTTGCCATGGACGACGGCATCACAGAGACGGAGTCTGTTGATGAGTTCTTCGCAACGATCTTGGTGATGGGTGAGCACTTTTCCGATGTGCTCGGTTGTTCCTGAATGTTGATGTGCGAGTCGCCAGTTCCATGCGCCAAGCGAGGGGAGTGCAATTGCGAGTCGATCGATGATCGATTCACCGGTGAGTTTGCCAATGAGTTGTGCAGCCGCGATAGTTGCGATTCCTCCGCCGAGGGATTTGCCGTGGAGGTAGATCCCGGGATGATCGATGTGTTCATCGACATGGATGGGAGTCTGTGCATCTCGTTTGAGCAATGCGTTGCGCATGACTCTGCAGGCGTTGCAAACATCTGCGATTGCGTTGGGGACGATCCAGTCTTCAGGTTTTTTGCCTGCGAATCCACGGGCGACCCATCCTGCGCCCAGTTGATCGAGCGTAGTTTGGTCACCGATCCCGATTTGGGAACCGGGATATCCACGAAGACGGACAATGAGCACCGCGACTCCGGTGTCTGCGACTGGTTGCCATCGTTTGCATGCATCCTTGAGTGGACCCGGATCAGCATACCCATGCACTGTGACAAGTGAGGCGCGAACGGGTTGGTTGTTTGCAGGGAGGACGAGCGTGCATCCAATGCGGACATCATTGTTTGAGATGAACTCATGGGTGGCGCTTGGATCAGAATCGTCTGCGACTGATCGTGTTTCGAGGACTGGTGATTGTTCGACGAGTCTTGCGAACCAGCGTTTCCAGAACACGCCGTGATCGGGTGATGGCGTAGGATCCCCGATGTGTGCGAATGTTTGCACATCGGAGAATCCGTAATCATCAGGTTCGATCATGGCTTGATCAGATTCCTATTGGTGTGAGGAGATTAATCCGCGGGGGTGTAGTTCTCGAAATCTTCCATGTCATCCTTGGCGCTCTGTGAAGCTTTCTTAGCAATCATCGCGGCGCGTTCTGCTTGGTATGCTTTGTCGATCGCGTCGAGGTCGATCTTCGCGGTCCAGAGTTGGCTGCTCGGTCGATCTTCTCCGTCGCGGATCTCACCGCGTTGTGCGGTCCAGATCATCCACTCACCGTCGGCAGTGAATGCGGGCAACCCGTCGAATCCGCGTGCGTTGGTGATGCGCATGCGTGGGGTTTCATCCATTGGTGAGTTGCCGGTGGCATCAATCGCGTAGATCTCGTAGTTGCCATGGCTTTGCTCGCTTGTTGCGTAGAGCAGATATTTGCCGTCGGGTGTGAAGAACGGGCACCAGTTAACATGCTCGTTTTCGGTGATTTGTTTCTCGTTGGCGCCTGTCACGGCACCGGATTCATCGAAGATGAGATCAGCGACGAAGATCTGAAGTAGGTTATCGTTGTGACGATCAGATCGGTAGCAGATGGATTTACCATCGGGTGAGAAGAATGGGCCGCCGTCATATCCGTCTTCGGTGATGAGTGGAGTATGAGAACTGTTGGCGGTGTCGTAGATCCAGAGGTCGCCGTTATCGTCACCGGGTTCGAGTTGGGTATAGAGGACGAATCGGCCGTCAGGGGACCATGATCCTTCAGCATCGTATCCGTTGCGTTCCCAGATTGGTTTGAGATTTTTAACTGCGGGTACTGAAACGATGTCGTTTTCGGTGAGTTCTGGAGTCTTGGTTTTGTCTTCCAATGCCATTGCTTTGGCGCGGGTTTCTGCTTCATCTGAGAGGGCGAATGTCATGTGAAGATCACCGGAATAGATTTCCATCTCGATGGGGAACTGCCAGGAGTATTTCGAGTTCTCGCGTTGGAAACCGGCAACATCTTCACTCCTCGGCGGGGTGTTTGTGGTTCCAAAGAGGATCTTCATGGGGTCGATCGGGTGGAACCAGCCGCAGGTGTTTGCCGAACCTGGTTTTGAGACTCTGCCTGCTTTTCCGAGTCCTGTGATGAGTCCGTTGTCATCGCGTTTTATGGTCGAGACATACATCGAGTAGTGTGGGTCTGCTTCTTGTCCATCTTCTGGGAGTTCGATTGCTTGGAAGATGATCATCCGCCCGTTGGGTGAGAAGTAGCTTTCGCCGGCTTTGCTGAACTTGGATTCGAAGGTGAGTTGGGTGTAATCGCTGAAATAGTCGGATTCGCTTGCCGGCCATTGATTGTCCCATTCGGTGTTTGGGTTCGGATTTGTGTCAATATCACTTGCATTGCTCAGACTATTTGCGAGTCCCAAAGCTAAACCGGTAACACACATCATGGACACAATTGCTGCAGATCTCATCGACATTCTCCTTTGACGGATACACTCCGTTTGTTATGAATGATACTAGGTCTCAACAACCCGAATCTGGCAATATCCGTCGTGTGAATCAAGGCCCTTTGCCTGATATGGCGTATTCCCCCCCAAAGGGCATCCCGACGATCCTGCACGAGGATGAACACTTTGTCATTGTGGACAAGGAATCCGGGTTATTGACCGTTCCTGGGATTGCGCCAGAGAAGAAAGATTGTCTGCGATCACGCATCGAGGATCTGTTCCCGCTTGCAACGGGACCGATTACCTGTCATCGTTTGGATATGTCGACTTCGGGGGTGATGGTGTTGACGCTTGATGCCAATACCCACCGGAATCTATCGCGGCAGTTCGAGCAGCGTAAAACAAACAAACGCTATATCGCGCTTCTTGAGGGGCATCTTGAGCAGGATGAAGGGACGATCAACTGTCCATTGCGCAAGGACATGGATGTTCGCCCGTTGATGCTTGTGGATTATGTCCAGGGCAAACCATCGGTGACGCACTATAAGGTGCTTGCGCGTGAAGAGTTTGAAGGTCGAGCTGTCACTCGGGTCGAGTTTGAACCCCATACCGGCAGAACGCATCAGCTGCGAGTGCATGCAGCGCACCCGCATGTCACGACGGTGGGGGAGGATCAGATGGGGGTGAATGATCCCGATGAAACGACTGGATTGGGCGCACCGATTGTTGGTGATGAGATGTACTCACCCAACGCGACGACGCGATTGATGCTTCATGCGTCGATGTTGACGATCTTTCATCCGGTGACCGGCAAGCAGATGACCTTCAAGGCGCCGGTGCCGTTTTAATGGACCAGATTTCATAGATCCGGTTTAATAAATCAATGCGGGGATATGCGGGGATGGCCAACTGATCGCGGTTGATTCCATGAGTTTGCGGAGTTCGATCAGATCATGTTCATCGAACGCGTTGCGATCGAATGAATCAACATCGAGTACACCGAAACAGGTGCCGTCGTTGTTGAACAAGGGGATGATTATCTCGGATCGATCCTTTGGATCGCACGCGATGTAGTGCTCCCCGAGGTTGTGGACATCCTTGACGATAATCGGACGAGCTTTGGTATATGACATGCCGCAGGCGCCGTGGAGTTCGATGGGTGAACATGCGGGTTTGTCGCGTGAAGGTCCAAGGATCATCTGCTCGTTTTCGGGGTCTTTCTCGTAGAACCCAACCCATGACACCCCCTCGTCTTTGAAGAATCGCCAGAGCACATCGCAGACTTCGTTCATGCGTCGGTGTCTGTTGCCTGAGACTTCGTTGAGTGCCATTGCAACTGATCGGTAATCGCGTTCGTAGATGGTCATGTATAACTGTAGGAATAGGTGCATAAAAAAACAGGCTCGGAATGTATCCAAGCCTGTCGTTTCGTTTGTATGTATCTGAGTTTATCAGAGTGTCGCGCTGGTGAATGGGAGGAGTCCCATGAACCGTGCACGCTTGATTGCTCTTGCAACCATGCGTTGTTGGCGAGCGTTGGTGCCCAGACGCTTACGGCCGTAGATTTTGCCGTTGGGAGTCATCATGCGACGAAGGGTTTCAAAGTCCTTGTAGTCACAGTATTCGATGCCCTTGCCTGATTCTTTGGTTGCCTTTGGTGCCGGTCCGCCTGCGAAACGGTCATCGCGATCGCGATCACGGTCTCCGCCGCCGCCGCTGCTGTTGCCGCCGCGTGATGAGTTCATTCTGCCCATGGTATTGATCTCCGTCTTGGACTTCGTGGCTTACCGATCAGCGAACAACGCCAGATCCATAAGCGACGGATCATTTGATTTCTTGGAAGGTGAATTTAGGCTCGAATATCGGATTCGTCGACCTTTGAGGACGAATATGACCCATCAATTGCACCCTTTGGGGATGCTTTGGGCTCAATCAGGGTGTCAATCGCGAGAATTCCGCCTCCGCGCCAGACGAGATAGATCGCGGGGATAAGCATGACCAGATCACGGATGACCTGGCACCACCCGACCTTTGAGCTGCACACGATGTTCATATCCCCGAAGCAGGAGCAGTCTGCTTCGATTGATGGATCAAAGATCACATGCAAAAGTCCTGCGATAAACACGAGCAGCATCAATCCCAGAGCAGCAGCAGCAGCGCGTGTGCGGAGTCCAAGAATCAACAGGACACCCGCGACCATTTCAACCCAAGGGATGGTGTACGCCGCGGAGATGATCAGTTGTTCATGCTTGACGGGATCAAGAATTTTGAATCCCTTGATCGCGAATGCAAATGCTTGAACATTGCCAATTTTCATGAATGCTGCGTAGGCGAATGCGCCCCCGAGGACAACACGAAACGGGATTTGGAGAAGGATGGATTCTGCCCATCGTTTAGCACTCATGGGGAACCTTCTTCTTGGGTCAAGCTCGTAGGTAATCCTGCGGCGGCCCATTCTTCATACCCAACACCCATGATGTAGAGATCGGTGTATCCGAACTGTTCGAGGAGTGCTTTGGTGTTCTTTGATGCGTCGCATTCTTCGCCACCAATGCAGTAGATCACGACGGCGGCATTCGGGGGGATGGTCTGCATTTCTGCTTCACCCTCATCGGAGAACATGTTTTCTGCAGTCAGGTACGCAGCAAGCGAGATGTGTCCCGCGTCGTATTCTTCGCGGAGCCGGGAGTCGACAAAGTAGGCGCCGTCGATCCACATCTGGTGCGCTTGACGGAGTGTGAGCATCCCGTCGGGGACTGGTGCGTCCAGGCGAGCGTTGAAATCGTGATTGTCATGTGCTGATTCTTGAGCAGAATCTTGAGGCGGATTTTGAGTTGGTTCGCCGATCGGTGCTTCGATTTCAACTGGTTCATCAATACTGGTTGGCGTGTTGATGGTCTCAGATTCAGATGAATCTTTCGGGGTTGATGCAGGTGAAGAGACTCCGAGGATGACGGGCTTTTCACGCACTAATGCGTGGCCGACACCCGCGATATATCCGAGCCCGACAATCGCCAAGACTCCAGTTGTAGTATGCAATACTTTCATGATCTATCGATCCTTGATCGGGTGATTACCGTGGGAAGATCGACTTATTGGCGTTGGAGCTGGCCGTACATCTGTACGGTGATTTGCTCTTCATCAGCGACATCAGTTGTCAGGTAGAGCTGGGTGTTGAACCGTGGAGCAGCATTGACCACTGTGCCAGCGATACGGACAACCCATTCGGTTCTGCTCTGCGGATCAGTTGGCTCGAAGGTGTAGGTTGCATCAACCGCAACAGTGTTCGCGTTAGCGCTCTTGATGTTGAATGGTTTGCCTGACTTTGAAGTGACATGGAACTCGCGTTCGAATGTATCTCCGACTGTGAGTCTTCCCATGGTGACGCGGACTGGGTTTGTCTTGAGATCACCCAATACGCGAGCGACTGCTGCGAGGGTAAAGATCGGTTTGCGTTCGTCGTTGGTGCGGACGGTGATTTCTGCACGATGGTTGTCTGGTTTGGCGGTGTCTTTGACGGTCAAGCGGATGATCTGAACCATTAGTTTTTCGCCGTCGCGTTCTTCGGTTCCGCCATCAATAACTTCGATATCGAATGTGTTGCGATCGTCTACGGTTGCGCGAGTGACTTTGAAGTCATCGGTTCGGCCGTAGATCTTGAACTCATCGGTGATGGTGTCACCTTTTTGGATCGAATCGAACGGGAGTACCGCAGGTTCGGTGATTACGACCGGTTTGACCAATGAACGGACAACGAGTGATTCTGATGGGGTCAGTTCTGAATCGGTGAAAACGGTGATTGATCGAGCGACAGCGCCGCGTTTGCCCTTGGGGTCGAAGGAGACATCGAGGGTGCCTGATTCGCCGACGGCGTATGTTTTCTTTGAAAGCTCAGGGATGGTGCAACCACATGCGGGTTTCACCTTGGTGACGGTGAGTGGTCCGGTTCCTGTGTTCTTAAAGACATAGGAGAGCATTCCGATTTCGGTGTCGAGGATTTCGCCTGTGAACTGAGTCTTGCTCAGGAATGTCAATCGGCCTTGACCGACCACATCTGCATTGAGCATGGATTCGGTCTTGGTTGCCGGCGCGGTTTCGGGCGCGGTGAGTTGAGCGTTCGCGTTTCCTGCGAGTCCTGTGAGGAGTGCAAGGGTTGCGATTGAAATGATGTTGCGTTGCGTGTTCATTGGCTCGTATCTCCCGATTGATCGCGTGCACATCGGCACTGCATCCTGATTGTATATTCTCAATATCCGATAACGAAATCATATCCGCGGCACACCGAGCACAGCACGGAAAGAGTCATTGAGCGACTCGATTTACAAACCGATCGAATAGGGAAGGGTTTGACTCCGTATGGAGGGTGCATCAATTACCGTGCACACGCCAAGAAGTTCCAAAAAAACCGCTATCTTTCCCGATTCAATGCCTTGTAAACGGCATTCGTCTCTAGACAAACGCCTTCGGGCTCGAATTATTACGAAATGGGACGCTCATTCCTGAAAAACAGCTTATTGGCACTCTGAGCTGTTAAACGCAACGAGGAATGCGGACACATCGAAGAAGTTGAATGAGCCATCCCCGGTGAAATCTGCAGAGGGGTCTTGGGCGTTGTACGCAGAGAGGAACGCGGACACATCGAAGAAGTTGAGTGATCCGTCATCGCTCAGGTCCGCGGTGAGTGAACAGGCGTTTACGCCGTAGGTTCTTGACTCAGAGAGGAAGTTGTTGCGGATGACTTCGTTGATGACCCATGGGGTTGGATCGACCACATCGACGCGAACGGTATGGAACTGCCCGTCCATCGGGATGAGTGAGTCGAGATTGAGTGTGTGCTGATTGACTGCGGTGACGATCAGTGCATCATCGAGATACCAGAGCACCTGCAGATCATGATTCAGAGGCTGCATCGGGGTGACCCAGAGCGAATCATCATGATTGACGACGGTGCCGTTGGGTGTGCCGTCATCGATTGGATTCACCTCGCGGTAGATTTCTTTGAGGAGCTTTTCGGCGCTGACCAGATTGAAGTTGCGTCCGAGGGATCGCATCATGGAGTTTGGGGACGGACGGAACACGCCGTTGACGGAATAGTTCCCGCCTTCATAGGTGCGGACAGGGTTATCGAATCCGGTCATTGATGCATCCATCCACCGGTACCACTTTGTTCCTCGTGAGATTTGTTCTGCCTGATCGTAGATTGAAACATCGACTGGTGTGAGTTCACCACCTGTGTAGGTGGTTGGGCCGCCGTAGGTGTATTCATCTGCGAGATCACCCAGTGAGTGTCCCATTTCATGGATCGCGATTTCTGCCGCTGCTGAGTTCTGCCCGGCTGCGGTTCCCAGGTTGTTGCTTGAGTAACCAGCACCACCATACTTTGAAGAGTTTGAGATCGCGATGATCTGATCGATGTCCGGTGCTGCGGATGCGGCGGTGAACGCTTTGCCAACATTGACACAGAGCAACCGTTCGGTGCCGTTACACCAATAGCTCATGTCGAGCGCGGTATCGCGTGACACATTTTGGGCGGTGTCGTTGTCAACGCCAGATTCGTTGGAGATCACTTCGATCTGCGAGAACCGGAAGTATGGTTCGTAGCTTTTGAATGGCTCGTAGGTGAAGAAGGATGCGATGATGCTGTCTGCGTCAGTGTGGAACTGACCCATCTCGTTTGCTTGGTACCCGTCTCCCACGATGACGAGATCTACGCGGTTGTCGATTGATCCCCGGTTTGCTTGCTTGACTGCTTCGACGATTTCGAGTGCTTCTTGATCCATTGGGAGGAAGAACTGTCCGCCTGAGAGGTTGCCATGCTCATCACCCCAGCACCCATGGACGAGTTCGAGTTCGGGTTGTTGATGATTGATATTCTGATCGGCCAAGATTGAATCGGGCGCTGCGAGCGTCGAACCCGAGAGGGCTGCGAGGAGGGTGATTGATAGACCGATAGAGATGGAATGGGCGTTCATTGGCGAGGACTCCGGTTATTATGGGCGGGATTGCATGAACTGATGGCGGCAATCGCCTGCAATGTCGACAAGACCGCCGACAAATCCCGCGTTGAGATGCTGATCTATACGATGATTCGGGGCGGTGGTTCCATTTCTGGTGAGAGAAATGGGTTATGGGCAGCCATCGCCGTATTCGCCTAGGAATGCAGAAAGATCAAAGAAGTTGAATGTACCAAAGGGTTCAGCGAAGTCCGCAATTTTATTTTGTGCGACGAATGCGCCGAGGAATGCAGAGACATCGAAAAAATTATGTGAGTGATACGGACTAGCTAAGTCTGCTCGGTCGCATCCGTTAGGATCGCAATGGCGAGTGCCTGGGGCAATTGCCGCAAGGGACATCAGGTTTGTTCTGCCAGTAGTGGATGAATATTCAACACGAGCGCTACCAACCCAAAGTAAGTCAGGCATTTCTACTGTGCGGAATGAGTATGAATACGCAGTGCCCCAACGAATTGCATTGGTTATCGGGACTTGCTGGCTATTCTGTGTTTCCCATACAACGCTTGCGATACAGAAAATGATGTTGCGTCCCCATTCATCAGTTTCAATAAGTCCATCAAGATCGTCATGGTATGAAACATCATGAAACTCAAAATTATGAGCATCATCATAGGTGCCAATTGGATGTGTAAGATTTATGAGAACCTGTTCAGCGTTTTGATTGTGAACCACATAGTCATACTGCCAGTTTCCATCTTCCAGCAGCGTTGCCTTTGATCCGACATGAACAATGCCATCATCAGGGATGGTCGCTTCTGAAATCAACACATCTGGATCAGGCATCCCGATCCCAAGTCCATGATCGCGCCATGCGAAGATCGCGGGTTGCTCTGTATAGGTAGGTCCAACGAGTGTTGCCGAGGCGGTACCGGGTGAGAAGGTGACCTGCCGATAGCTTACATTGTTAGCGCGTGTTTCGGGTGTTGTTTCGCTTTCGGTGATGAGTTGTGTTTC